>Ga0207667_10000001_pt1 | contig 1178522 bp, 1099 predicted proteins | sample KBSCornC52_FD_184301 | JGI IMG/M metagenome (GOLD analysis project Ga0207667, IMG submission 184301) | Corn rhizosphere microbial communities from Kellogg Biological Station, Michigan, USA - KBS Corn C5-2 (SPAdes) (version 2) | ecosystem: Host-associated > Plants > Roots > Rhizosphere >...
CGGCAATGCCGACATCGAACGTCCGCTCGGGGAACGCCTTGGCGAAGCGGTCGATGCCGGTGCCCGACGGCATCGCGGCGGTGATCGCGACGATGGTCGGATCGCGTGCCGCATCCTTGATCAGCTGGTCGGCGAACACGTTCTGATAGGCCGGCGGCCCCGGCGGCGCCTTGGCCTGGGCCCCGGTGATGACGTCGAACTTCTGCACGCCATGATATTTGTCCGCCGCCGCCTCGGCCGGGCCATAGCCCTTGCCCTTCTTGGTCACGACATGGACCAGGATCGGGCCGTGCTCGCTGTCGCGGACATTCTCCAGGACCGGGATCAGATGGTCGAGATTGTGGCCGTCGATCGGCCCGACATAATAGAAGCCGAGTTCCTCGAACAACGTGCCCCCGGTGACCCAGCCGCGCGTCAGTTCCTCGGCCTTTTGCGCGGCATTATGGACGCGCCTCGACACCTTGGCGGTGATCCGCTTGGCGAGGCTCCTCAAGCCCAGATACTCGCTCGAACTGACCATCCGCGCGAGATAGGCTGACAAGCCCCCGACCGGCGGCGCGATCGACATGTCATTGTCGTTGAGGATGACGACGAGGCGATTACCCGCGCCTTCGGCATTGTTCATCGCCTCATAGGCCATGCCCGCCGACATCGCGCCGTCGCCGATCACCGCGATCGCCTTGCCCGGCCTTCCCGCCAGCTTGTTGGCAATGGCAAAGCCCAGCGCCGCCGAGATCGAGGTCGAGCTGTGCGCCGCCCCGAACGGATCGTACTCGCTCTCGCTGCGCTTGGTGAAGCCCGACAGCCCCCCACCCTGGCGCAAGGTGCGGATGCGATCGCGGCGCCCGGTCAGGATCTTGTGCGGATAGCATTGATGCCCGACGTCCCAGATCAGCCGGTCGTCTGGCGTGTCGAACACATAATGGATCGCCGTCGTCAGCTCGACCACGCCCAGCCCCGAGCCGAGATGGCCGCCGGTCGTCCCCACCGCCGAAATCGTCTCCGCGCGCAGTTCGTCCGCCAGTTGCCGCAACTGCTCGGGCTTCAGGTTGCGAAGATCGGCCGGCGTCGAAACGGTGTCGAGCAAGGGCGTCGAAGGAAGATCAGCCATCGGACCGCTTTACCGCAGCGCCCGGTGCGTGTCGATTGACGGAGTTATCGCAGCCATTTGACCATCGCCGGATATGGGGCGCCATCATCGGCGGGAAGACGCGCGAGTCCATAATATTGCAGCATCGGCAAGCCGATATAGCGGCCGTCCGCGAAGGTTTCGGCAAGCCATTGGCCGTCGCCGCGATAGCCGTGGTCATGGAATACCACGCGCGGATCGATCCCGATCGTCAGCGCCGCGGCGTAGGACCAGGCAATCGCCGCCATCTCGTCGCCGCCGTCGCTGGCGAACTCGCTGACTGTTGCCCGGATCGCGGGATCGGTGACCGCGATATGCCCCGCTTCATGGAGCAGATCGCCCGGATATTGCAGGCGATCGGGATCATAGAGCAACCGTCCGTCCCGCACCTCGATCGCAGGCAGAAAGCCGTCCGCCGGAAGCGAGACGGCGTCGACCGGAATCCCGATGCCGCGGAGGAAGCGAAGGATAGGCGTCAGGGATTCGAGATCATCCATGCGCCTGGACGATAATCGGCCCGCCGGTTGACGCCAACAGATTTCTATCACATATTTCTGTTATGACAGAAATTACCGACGAATCGAACCAACTCCCGCCGGCGGTGCTCCAGTTCGTGCTGCATTGGGGAGAGATGGGCGGGCAATGGGGCGTCAACCGCTCGGTCGCGCAGATCCATGCCTTGCTCTATCTGAGCGAGCGGCCGCTCCACGCCGAGGAGATGAGCGACATGCTCCGCATCGCGCGCTCCAACACCTCCAACTCGCTCAAGGAATTGATGGGCTGGAAGCTGATTCGCCGCGTGCCGGTGATGGGGGACCGCCGTGATCATTACGAGGCGGAAGTCGATCTGTGGCAGATGCTCACCCGCATCGCCCAGGGCCGCAAGGAGCGCGAGATCGATCCGGCCGTCGCGGCGCTGCGCACCTGTGCCGACACCGCTGCGCGCGATCCCATGATCGGCCGCGTCGCGCGCCGGCGGATCGACGACATGCGCGACTTCGTGATGACGATCGACGATTGGTACCAGCAGATGATCGAGGTCCCGCCGAGCCGGCTGATGATGCTGATCGGCATGGGCAAGCGGGTCCTCGCTTTCCTGCCCAAGGCCAAGAAGGACACCTGACCACAGGGGATGATCATGACGACGCTGGCGAACGAGGTGGGAGCGAGATATGCGAGATGGCGGCTGAACACCGCGCGGCCGCCCGCATTTGGTACGAGCCAGTTCGCGCGATTGTTGCCCCCTGGACATTGGAATGCTCTGCCCGCGGCCGTCCGCCGTCGCTTCGAGCGCAAGGCGACCGCCAGCGCCGCGATCACTTATGCCGGCGAAGTGGTCGAATGCCGGATGACGCTGGCCGGCTGGCTGTTGGCACAGGCCGCGCGGTTGATCGGCGCGCCGTTGCCGCTGGGGCGCGATACGGGCGTTCCCGCGACCGTCTGCATCATCGAAGATCGCGCCGGCCACGGCCAATATTGGAGCCGCAATTACGGCCGCGCCGAAGGCTTCCCGCAAGTCATCCAGAGCGCCAAGCGCTTCGCCGGCCCCACGGGACTCGAGGAATATCTCGGCCACGGCATCGGCATCGCCTTGCGCCTCGCGATCGAGGACGGCGCCCTGCTGTTCGTCGGCGACCATTATTTCCTGCGCATCGCCGGCCTGCGGCTGCGCTGGCCCGACTGGCTGGCGCCGGGAAAGCTGGTGATTCGGCATCAGGATATGGGCGGCGGCCGGTTCGCCTTCGCGCTCGACCTCGCCCATCCCTGGTTCGGCGACCTGATCCATCAGGTCGCCCTGTTCGCCGATCCGATCGAGCGATGATGGAGAGCCGCCCGATCATCGTGTTCGACGCCGAATGCCTGTTGTGCTCGGCCAACGCGCAATTCGTGTTGGACCACGACCGGCGGGGCCGCTTCCTGCTCGCCTCGATGCAGGGAGAAGCGGGCAGCGCGCTCTATCGCCGCTTCGGGATCGACCCCGCCAACCCCGATACGCTGATCGTGGTCGAGGGCGACCGTGCGCGGCGGGACAGCGATGCGATATTGGCGATCTGGGCCGGGCTCGGCTGGCCTTGGCGTGCAGGCGCGATATTCCGCCTGGTTCCGCGACTGCTGCGCGATTCCGTCTATCGCTGGGTCGCGCGCAATCGCTATCGGCTATTCGGCAGGCGCGACGCTTGCTGGCTCCCTGACCCTGCGTTCAGGGATCGTCTGTTGTGAGCCGCATTCTGGTCATCGGCGGCTATGGCGGGTTCGGCGCGCGCCTGACGCGGCGGCTGATCGCGGCGGGCCATGACGTGCTGGTTGCCGGGCGCAGCGCGGACAAGGCAGCCGCTTTCTGCAAGCGACTGGAACGTGCCGAGCCGGTCGTCGCCGATCGCGACCACGGCATTGGCCTCGTCATGGCGCGCCACCGCCCCGATTTGGTGATCGACGCCGCCGGACCGTTCCAGGGCAGCAGATATATCGTCCCCGAAGCATGCGTGGCGATGAGCATTCCCTATCTCGACCTCGCTGACGCGCGCGATTTCGTCTGCGGGATCGGCGCGCTCGACGGGCAGGCCCGCGCCGCAGGCGTCGCGATCATATCGGGGGCTTCGAGCGTGCCCGCGCTCTCCGGCGCCATCGTGCGCCGACTCGCCGAAAATCTCACCCTGGTCGACAGCGTCGACATGGCGCTGAGCGCATCGAACCGCGCGAGCGCCGGCAAATCGATCGCCGAAGCGATGCTGAGCTATATAGGCCAACCGGTGCGCGTATGGCGCGGCAAGCATTGGGAGACAGTGCACGGCTGGCAGGAGCTGCGTCGCGAGCCGATGCTGGTGGGGAGTACCGGCCTCGCCGGTCGCCTTGTCGGAATCGCCGACGTGCCCGATCACGCGATCGTTCCCGACGCGCTGCCCGGCCGCCCGGCGGTGACCTTCCGCGCGGGCACCGAACTCGATTTCCAGATGGCGTCTTTATGGCTGCTCAGCTGGCCGGTATGCTGGGGTTGGCTCGGCTCGCTGTTACCTTGGAAACGCGGATTGATGGCGCTCTATCGCGCCTCCGCCAGGCTGGGAGGCGACCGTTCCGGCATGACGATCACGCTCAAGGGTCGGCGCGGCGGCGCGGGCATCGAGCGGCGTTGGACGATCGTGGCGACCAACGGCGAGGGTCCCGAAATTCCGACGCTCGCGGCAGCGATCCTCGCCGAACGGATCCTCGCCGGACAATTGACACCCGGTGCGCGCCACGCTTGGAACGAGTTGGAACCGGAGGATTTCGAGCTCCTGTTCGCCAGGCTGGCGGTCCGGTACGAGACCGTCGAGCGGGCGCTGCCGCCGCCGCTTTATCAGCGGCTGATGGGCGAGCGCTTCGGCGACCTGCCGCGGCTGGTCCAGGCGATCCACGGCGTCAGCGGCGACGGCGGCGCGGCGGGCGAAGGAACGGTCGAGCGCGGCCGAAGCCCATTGGCCCGGCTGCTCGGCGGGGTGATGGGCATGCCGCCGGAAGGCAGCTATCCGCTCCATGTTGGCTTTGCCGAGCGCGACGGGCGCGAGACCTGGACACGCGATTTCGGCGGATACCGCTTCAGAAGCGAGCTGAGCGCGCGAAAGGGACTGGTGGTAGAGCGCTTCGGCCCGATCCGCTTTGCCTTCGCGCTTCCGTCGGACGGCGACGGACTGGGGATGGAATTGCGCCGTTGGAGCGTTTTCGGCGTGCGGCTGCCCCGCTTGCTCGCACCGCGGATCGACGCGCGCGAATGGCAAGAGGGCGATCGGTTTCGCTTCGCCGTCGCGGTGTCGGCACCGCTCGCCGGGCGCATCGTCCGCTATTCGGGGTGGTTACGGCCGCTGGACGACGTCGTGCCGACGGTCACGGAGCAACGGGAACCTGACGTGCACCCGAAGACCGTCGGATCAAGCCGGAACGGACTTGCGGCCGAATGATCAGGATGGGCAGCCCGTCGCCGGACTGCCACCCCAATGCGCCACCTAGGCGATCGGCTGCGCGATCAACATCTGCTCGTGATCGGTCGAAACCGCACCCTTGATGAACGCCAGCAAATCGGCATTGAACTTCTCGGGCAAGGTCTCGGCCAGCCCGTGCGGCGCGCCCTCGTAGATCTTGAGGGTCGCGTTGGGCAGAATCTTGGCCGATTTCAGCCCCGCCGCCGCGATCGGTACGATCTGGTCGTCGCTCCCATGGATCACCAGGGCGGGCACGCCGATCTTCTTCAGATCCTCGGTGTAATCGACTTCCGAAAACTCGTGGACGCAGTCGTAATGGCCCTTGAGGCCGCCGAGCATGCCCTGCAGCCAGAAATTCTCGCGCAGCCCCTCCTGTACGTTGGCGCCGTCGCGGTTGAAGCCGTAGAACGGCACTGACAGGTCCTTGTAGAATTGCGCGCGGTTGAGCGTGCCGGCGCGAATACCGTCGAACGCCTCGATCGGCGTGCCTTCGGGATTGCTGTCGCTCTTGAGCATGATCGGCGGCACCGCGCCGACCAGCACGATCCTGGCGACGCGATCGGTGCCGTGGCGCCCGCAATAATGCGCGACTTCGCCGCCGCCGGTCGAATGGCCGACCAGAACGATATCCCGGAGATCGAGCTGCTCGATCAGCTCGGCGAGATCGTCTGCATATTGGTCCATATTGTTGCCGTCCCAGGTCTGGGACGAGCGGCCATGACTGCGGCGGTCGTGCGCGATCGTGCGGAAACCCTGATGCGCGAACTCGACCAGCTGCCGGTCCCATGCTTCCGACGACAAAGGCCAGCCATGCGAAAACAGGATCGGTTGACCCGACCCCATGTCCTGATAATATATTGTGGTGCCGTCGCGGGTAGTGATCGTGGCCATGATAGCCTCCTGTCGAATCGCCCCCCCCCCCCCCCCCCCGGCCCTTTAAGAATGCCATCGAACCGTCCGACAGGCGAGCCCGCAACCCGATGCAGGCACAAAAAAGGCGGCCCGTTGCCGGACCGCCTTGTCTTGTATCTGTGAGCGGCCACGCCGTCGGACGAACGGGCGTCGCCCGATCGTCGCCCGCCGTGGCGAGTCTTCGGATTGCCGAGGCAATCCGAAACCGCTCGCGTCTTAGCGCTTCGAGAACTGGAAGCTGCGACGCGCCTTGGCGCGGCCGTACTTCTTGCGCTCGACGGTGCGGCTGTCGCGGGTCAGGAACCCAGCGCGCTTGACCGGGGTCCGCAGGATCGGCTCGTACTTGGTCAGCGCCTGGCTGATGCCGTGCTTGACCGCGCCGGCCTGGCCCGACAGGCCGCCGCCCTTGACGGTGCAGACCACGTCATACTGACCTTCGCGGCCAGCCACGCCGAACACCTGGTTGATCACCAGACGCAGCGTCGGACGTGCGAAATAGACTTCCTGGTCGCGGCCATTGACCGTGATCTTGCCCGTGCCCGGCTTCAGCCAGACGCGCGCGACGGCGTCCTTGCGGCGGCCGGTCGCATAAGCGCGGCCGAACTTGTCGAGTTCCTGCGCCCGCAGCGGCGCGGTCTGGACCGGCTCGTCGATCTTGCCTTCGAGATAATCTTCGGCGCGCTGCTCGGCGGCAGCCTGGGCGGCCTCACCCTGCTGCTGCAGGACGGTGCCGAGATCGGAGAGCGACTGGCGCCCGTCGGTGTTGTTGGTGTCGACCATTATGCGCCCACCTTGTTCTTCCGGCTCATGCCGGCAATGTCGAGGACTTCGGGGTTCTGGGCTTCGTGCGGATGCTCGCCGCCCTTGTAGATGCGCAGGTTGCGCATCTGCTGACTACCCAGCGGACCGCGCGGGATCATCCGCTCGACGGCCTTTTCCAGCACGCGCTCGGGGAAGCGACCCTCGAGCACCTTGCCCGCGGTCACGCCCTTGATGCCGCCGGCATAGCCGGTGTGCTTGTAATAGACCTTGTCGGCCAGCTTGTTGCCGGTGAACTTGATCTTGTCGGCGTTGACGACGATGACATTGTCACCGCAGTCGACGTGCGGGGTGAAGCTGGTCTTGTGCTTGCCGCGCAGCACATTGGCGATCACGACCGCAGCGCGGCCGACCACCAGATCGGTGGCATCGACGATGTGCCATTTCTTTTCCACCTCGTGCGGCTTGGCCGACTTGGTGGTCTTCATCAGCGCCTTCATGGGCTGTTGACCTTCCGGTTATGGCGTTAGAAACAAACGCGCGGCCCGTCACCGAGCCGCGTCCGTGGCGGGCAAATGCCGCCGGACCCTGCGAAAGTCAAGCAAAACCGGGCTTTTGCTGACGGGTATTATAATACCGGGGAGTCCGCCAGCCTTCCCGGTCCTCAGCCAGTCGTGTTTCTCACCCACGCCGCCACCGCTTCATCCACCGCGACCGGCCAGCGTTCGATCACTGGCAGCTCATAACTGTGCAGCTGTCCGATCCGCGCAGCCACCTGACCGGCAAGCTCGATCGTGGTCTTGGCGGTCATCACCGTTTCCGCCGCTTCCTGGGTCACGTCCTGCCAGCGATAGATCGAGGTGACCGGCATGAGCGAGGTGCACGCGGCGAGCCGCTCCTCGAGCAGCTTGCGCGCGACCAGCGCGGCTTCGGCGGGATCGCCGAAGCTCGACTGGACGATAGCGATGTCGGTCATGCGCGCCTCCTGCCGATGGCATGCGCTCCCCATACCACGCTGATCAACAGCAGCGCGCCTACCAATTGATGGAACGCGGCCAGCGCGATATTCACCTGTGTCATCACCGTCGCGATGCCGAGCAGGATCTGGATGCCGAACGCGCTGTGGATCGCGACCGAGGCCGTGCGGTCGATCTTCTTCACGGCGCGCGCCAGCACGACCAGCACCGCGACCACCACCCAGGCCCACCAGCGATGGATGAAATGGACGATCGCCGGATCCTCGGTCAGCAATTGCCCGACCGATTCGCCCGACTGGCTGGCGCCGGGGAAGAAGGTCGAGAAGATCCCGGTCATCCCAGGCCAGGTATCGCTGACCAACCCGGCGCGCAGTCCGGCCATCAGCGCGCCGTAGAATAATTGCACGAAGAGGATGAGGCCGGCGGTCAGGCCGAGCCCAGTCAGGCGCGCAGGCCGGGAGCGGCGGTCGCGCGCCAGCGTCTGCAAGTCGAGCGCGGTCCAGACGATGCCGGAAAGCGTGAACAAGGCGGTCAACAGATGCGCGGCGAGCAGCAATGGCGCCACTTCGGTCCGCACCGACAATCCCGACCGCACCATGATCCAGCCGAGCGCGCCTTGCAGCCCGCCAAGCGCGAACAAGGCGACCAGCCGCCACCCATAGCCGCGCGGAATCTGCCGCCGGATCGCGAACCACAGGAGCGGCAGCGCGAACGCCATGCCGACTACGCGGCCAAGCAGCCGATGGATATATTCCCAGAAGAAGATGCTCTTGAACCCGGCCAGCGTCATGCCGGCATGGATCGCCTCATATTGCGGGATCTTGCGGTAATTGGCGAACTCGGCCTGCCACTGCGCGTCGGTCAGCGGCGGGACGATCCCGGTCAGTGGCTTCCACTCGGTGATCGACAGACCCGATTCGGTCAGCCGGGTGATGCCACCGACGACGACGATCGCGACGATCAAAACGGCGACGCACCACAGCCAGGCCGCGATGGCGCGCGGACGCTTCCGATTGGGAGAGAAGGAATTCATCGCGCGCCATTATCCGGTCGCGTGCGCGTTGTCGAAGCGGATGATGAGTTCCCCTCCCACTTGCGCGTTCCAGGTCGGTTGCGCCCCCGGCGCAACCTAAACAGTCCGGGGGACTGTTTACCTGGAACGGGGCTAGGGGAGGGCGTGCCAAATGGCGGAAAGGCGACAGGCCCTCCCCCAGCCCCTCCCGCAAGCGGGAGGGGAGAAAGTAGGCGCCTCACCTATTGCCGAAAACTCAGTTCGCGGTCGTCCGCGCGCTCTGGCCGTCGCCTTCGGGCGCCGCGACGATGTCGCGGGTGGTGCCGCCCTTGTCGACGATCTTGGTGTCGGGGTCGCCGGCGTCGGAGCGGATGCCCGGGCTGGCCGAATCGCCGCCGGCCGAATCGAGCGTGCCATTCTCGGCCTGGCTGCGCGGGGCCGGGCCGCCGAACAGGGCATCGAGCGCCTGCGCCGACGGGTTATTGTCCTGCGGACGAGTCACGCCCGGCTGCGGCGGCTGAAGCGAGAAATCGGGCGGCACGACCAGCGGCTGCGCGCGCGCGACCGCATATTCGTCGGGACGCGTGCGGTCGAACCCGCGATGGCCGCATCCGGCGAGCAACATAGCAACGCCCGCCACGGCAACAAACGGCACAACCTTACGCATTCGATTTCTCCACGTCCGCACCATCCACTCGCGGCTTGTCGCGCACCAATAATGCCCGCGCGAGCAGGATGAGCACGCCCACCGTAATCGCAGCGTCGGCAAGATTGAAGTTCAAAAACGGCGACCATGCGCCGAAGTGCAGATCGGCATAATCCTGGACATAGCCCAGCCGCACGCGATCGAGGATATTGCCGAGCGCGCCGCCGGCGATCATGCCGAGCGCGAATTGGTCCTGGCGATTGCGCTCGCGCCACATCCACACCAGCACCGCGACCGCGATCGCGCCGGTCATTCCGACCAGCAGCCAGGTCGACGCCGCGCTGTCGGCGCGCAGGAAACCCAGCGACACGCCATGATTATGGACGTTGCGCAGGGTGAAGATCGGCAGCACGATCCGCTCATCGCCTTCATAAGTCAGCCCGATCGGGCCGGTCACCAGCCATTTCACGAGCTGGTCCAGGATGAAGAGCGATATCGCGCTGATCAGCCCGATCTTGGGCAGTTTCCAGGTCACGAGACAACTCCAGTGCACCGGTTGCACAGCGCGCCGTCCGCCGTCACTTCGGGCAGCAGGCGCCAGCAGCGGCCGCATTTGTGATAATCGGAGCGGGTGACCGACAGCGGTCCCTTGCTCACCCTGGCGACGATGAACGCCTCGGCGAGATCCTCGGCCGAGAGCGGCATCTCAGGCACGGTCACTTCGGCTTCGAGGCTCGAACGGATCACCTTGTCGCGACGGAACGGCTCGATCGCCTCGGTCACTTGCGCGCGCAACTCACGAAGCCCGGTCCATTCGGTCGCGACGACCTTGTCGGCGGGAATCTTGGGCAAATCAGGCCATTCGAGCAGATGAACCGAATCCGCATCCCGGAACCGCGCCTGCCACGCTTCCTCGGTGGTGAAGACCAGGATCGGCGCGGCGTAACGCACCAGCGCGTGGAACAAAATGTCGAGCACGGTGCGATACGACCGGCGCTTCAGATCCGTCGGCGCGTCGCAATAGAGCGAGTCCTTGCGGATATCGAAGAAGAATGCCGACAGATCGTCCTGCGCGAAATCGGTGAGCAGGCGCAGGTAACGGTTGAACTCGAACGCATCGGTCGCCGCCTTGAGCTCGACGTCGAGCTTGCCGAGCAGGTCGAGCACATAGAGTTCGAGCTGCGGCATATCCTTGGTCGGCACGCGTTCGGTCTCGCTGAAGCCGTCAAGCGCGCCGAGCAGGTAGCGGAACGTGTTCCTGAGCTTGCGATAGGCGTCGCTGGTCGTCGCCAGCACTTCCTTGCCGATCCGTACGTCCTCGAAATAATCGACCGACGCGACCCACATGCGCAGGATGTCGGCACCCGATTCCGAGATGATCTTGAGCGGGTCGACGACATTGCCGAGGCTCTTCGACATCTTGCGGCCATTGCCGTCGAGCGCGAAGCCGTGAGTCAGCACCGCATCGTACGGCGCGCGGCCGCGCGTGCCGCAGCTTTCGAGCAGCGACGACTGGAACCAGCCGCGATGCTGGTCCGACCCTTCGAGATAGAGGTCGGCGCGCACGCCCTCCCCGTACCGCGCCTCGATCGTGAAGACGTGGGTCGAGCCCGAATCGAACCACACGTCGAGAATGTCGTTCTGCGGCTCGAAGTCGTCGAGCTTGTAGTTGGGCCCGAGCAATGCCTGATGGTCCGCGGTGAACCACGCATCGGCGCCGCCGCTCTCGAACGCCTTGACGATGCGCGCGTTGACCGCGGTATCGCGGAGATATTCGCCGGTCGCGCGGTTGACGTAGAGCGCGATCGGCACGCCCCAGGCGCGCTGGCGGCTGATCACCCAATCGGGGCGCCCCTCGACCATCGAGCGGATGCGGTTCTGGCTGCGCTCGGGCACCCAGCGCGTGCGCTCGATCGCGTCGAGAGCGACCTCTCGCAAGGTCGGACCGTTGCCGACGGCATGGCCGAGCGACGGCGTGAAGCCGGCGAGATCGCCCGGCTCCGGCAGGTCGATCACCACCGCGGCGGCATTTGCGCTCTTCTGGGACTGATCCATGGGGATGAACCATTGCGGCGTCGCACGGAAAATCACCTTGGCCTTGGACCGCCAGCTATGCGGATAGCTGTGCGCGAAATCATCCGACGCCGCGAGCAGTGCGCCCACCTCGCGCAGGTCGCTGCAGATCGGCCCGTCCGAGGCGACGAACTTCTTGTTGATGACGCTGCCCTGCCCGCCCAGCCACAGCCAGTCGGGACGATAGAAGCCCGCGCCATCGACCGCGAACACCGGATCGATGCCGTGCGCCTTGCACAGCAGGAAGTCGTCCTCGCCATGATCGGGCGCCATGTGGACCAGCCCGGTACCGGCGTCGGTGGTGACGAAATCGCCCGGCAGGAACGGCCGCGGCCTGGCGAAGAACCCGCCGAGCTTGTGCATCGGGTGACGGGCTACGGCGCCGGCGAGCCTAGCGCCGGATATGACGCCGTCGGGTTCGAGACAAACGCGGAAACCGGTAGCGTCTGAATCGAGCTTCAACTGGCCATTGAGTCGCGCCTCAACTGACTCCATGAGCGCTGTCGCGATTAGGATCGGTTTATTGCTCAACGGGAAGGCAGGCCAGCGTTTGCGGTCGCCACCTTCGTCGTACACCATCAGCAGACAGCGCGTGTATTCAACATCCGGTCCGTAGGCCAAAGCCTGGTTGACCGGGATCGTCCACGGCGTGGTCGTCCAGATCACCGCATGCGCACCGACCAATTCCGGCGCGTTCGGCGCCTCGGCGATCTCGAAAGCGACATCGATCTGGGTCGAGACCACGTCCTCATATTCGACCTCGGCCTCGGCCAAAGCGGTCTTCTCGACCGGCGACCACATCACCGGCTTGGCGCCGCGATACAGCTGGCCGCTCTCGGCGAATTTGAGCAATTCGCCGACGATCGCCGCCTCGGCGTCGAACTTCATCGTGAGATAAGGATCGTCCCAATCGCCCATCACGCCCAGCCGCTTGAACTGCTCGCGCTGTACGTCGACCCATTTGGCGGCATAAGCGCGGCATTCGGCGCGGAACCGGTCGACCGGGACCTGATCCTTGTCGAGCTTCTTGTCCTTATACTGCTTCTCGACCTGCCATTCGATCGGCAGGCCGTGGCAATCCCAGCCGGGCACGTAGGGCGCGTCCTTGCCGAGCAAGGACTGGCTGCGGACGATGATGTCCTTCAGCACCTTGTTCATCGCATGGCCCATATGGATGTCGCCATTGGCGTAAGGCGGGCCGTCGTGAAGGATGAAGCGCTTGCGCCCTGCACGCTGCGCGCGGAGCTTGCCGTACAAATCCTCGCTCTCCCAGCGCGCGAGAATCGCCGGCTCCTTCTGCGCGAGGCCGGCCTTCATCGGGAAGTCGGTCTTGGGCAGGAAGACGGTGTCGCGATAATCCGCGGTGCTGGGCGTTTCGTCGGTCATAGGTCGGCGGGCATTAGCGTGGGAAATTTCCCGCGTCATCTCCCTTGCGCAGATAGCTTCCAACAGTACTCCCGCGAAGGCGGGAGCCCAGGGTTACCGAGCGCATCGCCTGCGGCCCTGGGTTCCCGCCTTCGCGGGAACACGTGGGAGCGAAGCGCCTACGTAGCCAGCAACCGCTTCGCCGTCGCCACATCATCCGCCATCTGCGCCATCAGCGCATCCATATCGTCGAACTTTGCCTCGGGCCGGATGAAGTCGACCAACTCCACCTCGATCGTCTGGCCGTACAGATCGCCCGAGAAATCGAAGAAATAGGGTTCGAGCAATTCCTTCGGCGGGTCGAAACTCGGCCGCACGCCCAGATTCGCCGCGCCGTCGACCACGCGCCCGCCCGGCAGATGCCCGCGCACCGCATAGATGCCGAACGCCGGGCGCAGATAATTGGCCATGTCGATGTTCGCGGTCGGGAAGCCCAGGGTGCGCCCGACCTTGTCGCCATGCTGCACCACGCCCTCGATCGCGTATGGCCGGGTCAGCAGCCGCGCCGCTTCGCGCGGGTTGCCGGCGCGCAACGCCTCGCGGATGCGGGTCGAGGATACAGTCTCGCCATCGAGCTGGACCGGCGCGATCGTGTCGACGGTGAAGCCGTGGCGCTCGCCCAATCGGCGCATCAGCGGGATGTCGCCGCTGCGCCCCTTGCCGTAGGTGAAGTCTTCGCCGGTCGATACGCCGGCGACGCCGAGATGCTCGGCCAGGCATTGACCGACGAACTCCTCCGCCGACAATCCGGCGAGCGCGGCGTCGAACGCGAATACGTACATCGCGTCGACACCCGCCGCCTCCAGCAACCGCGCGCGCTGATCCATGCTGGTCAGCCGGAACCAGGGACTGTCGGGCCGAAAATAGCGCATCGGGTGCGGATCGAAGGTCGCGACGATCGCGGGGCGGCCGGCGGCACGCGCACGCTCGACCGCGCGGCCGACCACCGCCTGGTGCCCCAGGTGAAATCCATCGAAATTGCCGAGCGCGACATAGCCCCCGCGAAAGCGCTCGGGCACCGTCGAGCCGCCGGAAAGCCGCTCCATGGCGTGGGCCTATAGGAGGGTCATTTGCCGGGCACCATCCCCGCCGTCAGCACGCGGATCACATTGCCGCCTATCACCTTGCGGATGTCGTCGTCGGAGAAACCGCGGTCGAGCAGCGCCTGGGTGATCGCGGCGACCTGGCTCGCGTCGAACCCGGTGGTAACCGCGCCGTCGAAATCCGAGCCAAGCCCGACATGCTCGATCCCGACCAGATCGCGGACATAGGCGATCGCCTTCGCCGCATCCTCGGGCTTGTTCGAACAGATCGCGGCGTCCCAATAGCCGATCCCGATCACGCCGCCCGTCTTCGCGATCCCCCTGATCTCGTCGTCGGTCAGGTTGCGGTTGACCTTGCAGGTCGCCTGGACGCCGCCATGGCTCGACACGATCGGGCGCTGCGCCATCGCGATCACCTCGCCGACCGTCTGATGGCTCGAATGCGCGACATCGACCACCATGCCGAGCTTTTCCATTCGCGCGACGACGGCGCGGCCAAGCGGGGTCAGGCCGCCTTTCTTAACGCCGTGCATCGATCCGGCGATGTCATTGTCGAAGAAATGCGCCAGGCCGGCCATGCGGAAACCGGCGGCGTAGAGCTTGTCGAGATTGTCGATCTTGCCCTCGATATCCTGCAGTCCCTCGATCGACAGCATCGCGCCCACGACACCGCTATCCGCGCGGCGATCGGCGACGAGCTTTTGCAGGTCAGCGGGCGTGGTAATCAGCCGCAATTGCCCGTTCGAGCGATCGGCGAAGCGCTTGAGCTTCTCGGCGTGGTAGAGGGAGCGCTGGAGCAACGAATTCCATGTCCGCACCGGCTGCAGGTCGGCCATGACTAACTGGGTGATATTATCGGTGTCGCCCGAATTGGCGTCGTAATTCTGGTGCTTGGGCGTCTTGGTCACCGAGGCGAAGACCTGCAGCGCATAATGCCCCGCCTGGAGCCGCGGCAGGTCGACCTGACCTCGGTCGGAGCGGCTCAGCAGGTCGCGTTTCCACAACAGCGAATCGGCATGCATGTCGGCGACGTCGAGCGTCTTTTGCAGCGCGAGAGCACGAGGCGTGATCCTGAGCGCGACCGGCTGCACCTTGTTCATCGATTTCTCGACCATGCCGGGGGCGAGGATGAAGAACAGGATCGCGGCGATGAGCAAGACGACGACCAGCACCCATGCGATCCGCGACTTCCTGATTCGCATACCGTCCCCCTCCTCCGTCATGCCGGGCTTGTCCCGGCATCCACCGTGCGGCGATCCCGCTTGTCTCGGGCTGTGCGGCAGGGTGGACCCCGGCACAAGGCCGGGGTGACGGTCAGGGTCTGGTCAACGTGACAAAGCTGTACGCTGGCCGGTCGCCCTCGGCCGGATGATCCTCACGCCCGACTTCGCGCCAACCCTCAAACGCCGATACCATAGCGTCACCCTCAGGCTCCGCATGGACTTCGGTCAGTTCGACACGGTCAGCCCAATCCAACAGCAGGGCAAAAACCTCGGCTCCACCGATCACCGCCGCATCATCCCCAGCCAGCGCCAGCGCTTCCTCGACCGAATGCGCGACTTCCGCCCCTTCGGCCGACCAGCCGCGACCGCGCGTCAGCACGATGTGCCGCCGGCCGGGCAACGGCGACGGAAAGCTCTCGAACGTCTTGCGGCCCATGATCATCGGGCGCCCGATCGTCTGTGCCTTGAAGCGCTTGAGGTCGGCCGGCAAATGCCAGGGCAGCCGTCCGTCGCGGCCGATCACGCCGTTATCGGCGCGTGCGAGATGGAAGGAGATCAAGCGTTCCCCTCCCGTTTGCGGGAGGGGTTAGGGGAGGGTTTGCTTAAAGCCAGCACGGAAGTCGACATGCCCTCCCAACTTGTATCTCGCAACAGGTCGAAATGCGCCCCGCGCATTTCTCAATCATGCCGGGGGCATGATTGACCTGCTGCGAGATGCAAGTTCCCCTCCCGCAAGCGGGAGGGGAGGTCAGACCGCCACCGGTGCCTTGATATGCGCCTGCGCTTCGTAGCCGACGAGCTGGAAATCCTCATACTCATAGGCATCGATCGACGGCGGCTTGCGCAGGATCTCGAGCTTCGGCAACGACCCCGGCTCGCGTCCCAATTGCTCGCGCGCTTGTTCCAGATGGTTCGAATAAAGGTGGCAATCGCCGCCGATCCACACGAACTCGCCGACCTCGAGCCCTGCCTGCTGCGCGAGCATATGGGTGAGAAGCGCGTAACTTGCGATGTTGAACGGCACGCCGAGGAAGATATCGGCCGAGCGTTGGTAGAGTTGCAGGCTCAACTTGCCGTTGGCGACATAGCATTGGAACAGGCAGTGGCACGGCGCCAGCGCCATGGCGTGGAGTTCGCCGGGGTTCCACGCGCTGACCACCATCCGCCTGCTGGCCGGGTTGATCTTGAGCGTCTCGATCAGCTCGGCGATCTGGTCGACATGCCCACCCTCAGCCGTCGCCCAGTCGCGCCATTGCTTGCCATAGACCGGGCCGAGATCGCCATTCTCGTCAGCCCATTCGTCCCAGATGCTGACCTTGCGATCGCGCAGCCATTGCACATTGGTGTCGCCGCGCAGGAACCACAGCAATTCGACGATGATCGACCGCAGATGCAGCTTCTTGGTGGTCAGCACGGGAAAACCCTGTGCCAGGTCGAAGCGCATCTGGTGGCCGAACACCGATCGCGTGCCGGTGCCGGTGCGATCCATCTGCTCGGCGCCATGGTCGAGCGCACGCTGCATCAAGTCGAGATATTGCCGCATGTGTTTCACCTACTATGCGCAATGGGCAACGCCAAGCCGAGCGGGTCGTTGTGTTGTGGAAAACGCTGCAGGTTGCCGTGCTCCTGCGAAAGCAGGAGCCCAGAGTCGCAAGCGACGACCTTGATAACCCTGGGCTCCTGCTTTCGCAGGAGCACGGATTAGTTGGATATCGTCAGGAAGCAGCCGTCTTCGTCGGCGGCGGCACCAGGCGGCACGCGCGGATGTCCTTGGGTTCGGGCCGCGGCCCGACCGCCTGGAAACGCGCCAGATACCCGCCCGCCGACGGCATGTCGTCGAGCGAAACCAGCTTGTAGCCGACCGCAGCGAATTCGCATTCGAGCAATTTGGGCGGCGTGCCGTGATTCTGCGTGCGGCGATTGGCGTCGACCACGACCACCTCGCCGCTCGGCTTGAGCGACGGGCGCATCCGCCACAGGAATTCGTAGGGCTGCTCGATCTCATGGTACATGTGCACCATCAGGATGCGATCGAAGCTGTTGTCGGGCAATTTGGGATTGGCCGGTTCGCCCAGCCGCACGCTGACATTGTCGAGCCGGTCGCGGGCGACGCGTTCGGCCAGCGCATCGCGCACTTCCGGCACGATGTCCTCTGCCAGCACGCGGCCGTCCTTGCCGACACGGCTGGCCAGGCGGATCGTATAATAGCCCTCGCCCGCGCCGATATCGGCGACGGTCATGCCCTTGGCGATCCCCGCCTTGTTCATCACCGTTCCCGCCTCGTTGAGGCGGTCGCGCGCTTCCTCGGTCGACCAGCGCGGCGAGATGATCCGTGCGACCGGGCGGTCGGCGGCGGGAAACGGACCGACATCGTCCTGGTCGTTATGGACGACCGGAGGGCCGCCGTCGCAAGCGGCGAGCATCAGCAGGCCGACGATCAGCGCGCCCGATCGCCGCATCACTCGACGTCCTCTACCTCGACCGTCTCTCCGGTCACGCGCTGCGACAGCGCCGCCGCCATGAAGGCGTCGAGAGCGCCGTCGAGCACGTCGGATGGGCTGGTCGAGGTCACGCCGGTGCGCAAGTCCTTCACCAGCTGATAGGGTTGCAGCACGTAGCTGCGGATCTGGTGCCCCCAGCCGATATCGGTCTTGGTCGCGTTGATCGCGTTGGCTTCTTCCTCGCGCTTCCTGAGCTCATGCTCATAGAGGCGCGCGCGCAGCTGGTTATAGGCTTCGGCCTTGTTCTTGTGCTGGCTGCGCTGGTTCTGGCAGGCGACGACGATGCCGGTCGGCAAGTGAGTTATGCGCACTGCCGAATCGGTGGTGTTGATGTGCTGGCCACCCGCGCCCGAAGAGCGATAGGTGTCGATGCGCAATTCGCTTTCGTTGATCTCGATGTCGATCGAATCGTCGATCACCGGATAGACCCACACGCTCGAAAAGCTGGTGTGGCGCCGCGCCGCGCTGTCATAGGGGCTGATGCGGACCAGACGGTGGACGCCGCTTTCGGTCTTGGCATAGCCATAGGCGTTCTCACCCTTGACCAGCAAGGTCGCCGACTTGATGCCCGCTTGCTCGCCGGCATGATAGTCGACCAGTTCGACCTTCATGCCGTGACGTTCCGCCCAGCGCGAATACATGCGCTGGAGCATCTCGGCCCAGTCCTGGCTCTCGGTGCCGCCGGCGCCGGCATTGATCTCGATATAGGTATCGTTGGCGTCGGCCTCACCCGCCAGCAGTGCCTTGACCTTGTCGGCCTCGGCGCGCGTGGCGAGTTCGGCGAGCGCCTCGACCGCCTGGCCTTCCATATCCGAATCGCCTTCGGCCTCGGCCATCTCGACGAGTTCGATATTGTCGCTCAATTCGCTTTCGATCGCGCGCGTCGCGGTGATCGCCTCATCGAGACGACGGCGCTCGCGCATCACGTCCTGCGCGGCCTTGGGATTTTCCCACAGGCTCTGATCCTCGACGCGCGCGTTGAGCTCGTCGAGCCGCCGTAGCGCGCGGTCCCAATCGAGAAAGCGGCGCAACAGGCTGAGCGCATCATTGATCGTATCGACATGCGATTGCGCTTCGGCGCGCATCGGTAACTCCAAATTCTAGTTCGTCGCTCCGGCGAAGGCCGGGGCCGTTATGTAAGAAGAACGGTCGCCTGCCGCCAGCGGCCCCGACCTTCGTCGGGGCGACGACCTAGTAGATACCGCCCTGCCGTTGCAAGAAATCGCGATCGCCGCTCGATTCCTTGGGCTTGGATTCCTGCGGCACGGCCTTGGTCGCGGTCGGCGTCGGCAGATCGCGGCGGATCGGCGAGCGCCGCGTTTCGCTCTCGGGCTTGAACGCTTCCCAGATCACCTGGGCCTTGGGATCGCTACCGGGCGACGGCCACGCTCCGAACACGGGTTTGCCGGAGAGGCGATCAACACGGACCATGCGGATACCCGGCGGTGCGCGGAACGGGATTTTGGGCAGGCCTTCATAGGCCTTGACCGCCCATTCCTTGAAGATCGGCGCAGAAACGGTTCCGCCTTGCGCATAGCCGCCCAGGCCGCTCGGCTTGTCATAGCCGAGATAGACGCCGGCGATCATTTGCGGCGTGCCGCCGATGAACCACACGTCGGTCGGGCCCGAATTGGTGCCGGTCTTGCCGAACATCGGGCGATCGAGATCGCGCAGGATCGTCGCGGTGCCACGCTGGACGACGCCCTCGGCGATATGGACCATCTGGAACGCGCTCAAGGGGTCGACGATCTGCTTCAGCTTGACCACCGGACGCGGCATCGGCTTGCCGTTCCAGTCGGGCGCGTTGCAGCGATCGCACGCACGCCAATTTTCCGGCCAGATCACATTGCCGCGCCGATCCTGGACGTAATCGACCAAGGTAGGCGCGCGGCCGCGGCCGTTATTCTCCAGGATCGAATAGGCATTGACCATGCGCTGCACGGTGGTTTCGCCGGCACCCAGCGAGAAGGCGAGATAGGGCGGATATTTGCCGACGCCGATCTCGTCCATCAGCTTGACGACATTGGCCATGCCGGTCTGCGCCGCGACGCGCACCGTCATCAGGTTGCGCGATTGTTCGAGCCCCCAGCGCATCGTGTGCGACCCCGAGCCGCCGGCGCCGCCGAAATTGCGGAAGCATTTCGAATAGGATGTACCCTGGTTGACGCAATACGGGGCGTCCTGGATGATCGAGGACGGGGTCAATCCGTGTTCGAGGCCGGCAGTGTAGACGATCGGCTTGATCGTCGAACCCGGCTGGCGCAGCGCCTGGGTCGCGCGGTTGAACGACTGGACACGGTTGTCGAAGCCGCCCTGCATGGCGAGCACCCGGCCGGTCGCCGGCTCTTCGACGACGAAGCCGCCCGACACTTTGGGCAGGGTCTTGAGCACATACGAGCCACCCGACGGCGCCACCGCGATGATGTCACCCACCTTGATCGCGCTCGACGCCGGCCCGCCGCCGCCACGGATCGGCATCGACGCGGCGCCGCGCGGCAGGGTGCCGGTCGCGCCGTTAGAGAAGCCGAGCGTGAAATCGCCGCTATCGTCGATCACGACCGCGGCGCGCCAATCCTCGTAATCGAGCGCGATATTGCTCGCGAGCAGCGCATTGAGCCAATTCTGCGACACGTCGACATGGCCGAGCGGCCCGGTCCAGCCGCGATTGCCGTCATAGCGCAGCAAACCATCGCGCAACGCCTTTTGCGCCAGTGCCTGCTGCTTGGGGTCGAACGAGGTGCGTACCCAGAGGCCACCACCATAGACGCTGAACGGATTGCGGCCGCCGTTCGATGCTTCGCCGAACTTGTCCATCAGCTGGCGACGGACTTCCTCGATGAAATAGCCCGATGCCGATTCGAATTGGACGGTACGCTTGTTGACCGTGCCGAGCGGCTGCGTGACTGCCCAATCGTGCTGCTGTTGGGTGATATAGCCGTTCCGCAGCATTTCCCCCAGCACCCAGTTACGTCGTGCCGTGGCACGCGCGGTCTGGCGGTCGGGATCGTAGCCCGACGGCGCCTTGGGCAGGATCGCCAGATAGGCATATTGCGGGATGGAGAGTTGATCGACGTCCTTGTCGAAATAAGCGCGCGACGCCGCCTGAACGCCGTACGCGTTGCGGCCGAGGAAGATAGTGTTGAGGTAAAGCTCGAGGATCTGCTGCTTGGTCAGCGAATCCTCGATGCGATAAGCGAGGATCGCTTCCTTGAGCTTGCGGCTATAGCTGTGCTCATTGCCGACCAGTAGGTTCTTCGCCACCTGTTGCGTGATGGTCGAAGCACCGCGCGAACGCTTGCTGCGCATATTATCGATCAGCGCCGAGACGATGCCGGGATAATCGACGCCATGGTGCGAGAAGAAGGTGCGATCCTCGGCTGACAGATAGGCGGCGACCAACAGCTTGGGATATTCGTCGAATCGCAACTGAACACGGTGTTCGCGGGCGAAACTGAAGACCGGCATGCCATTGGTATCGCGGACGTTAGACGGCAAATCGGGTTCATAGGTCTTGAGCCGGTCGACCGACGGCAGATCGCGTGCGACGAACAGCCAGATCAGGAACCAGCCGACGCCCCAAAGCGCCACCAGTACGGCCAGCGCCTTGACCCACCAGCGCTTCCACGCGTTGCGCATGAAGCCGGCGACACCGCCGACCTCTCGCTTGATCCGAAAATTGACCGAGTCCGAACTGTCCGCCGCCATAATCGTCCGGGCCTTAGCAGGTCCGGCGGCTCTTGCCAGCAGTTCGGTGTCATTTTCAGCCGAACTGAACGGCACCCCTTTCCACCCAGCCGTGAAAGGCGGCAATCCGTCCGACTACCCGATCAATTCGACGCAAGCTTTCGAGCGAAATTGACTTCCACCGCGCGTTCGACGCTTTGCGCGACGCGCTTGCGCCCTTCCGGAGAGTCCAGAAAAGCGGCGTCCTTCGGGTTTGAGATATAGCCCGTCTCGAACAGGACCGACGGCATATCCGGCGCCTTCAGCACCATTAGCGACGCGAATTTGTGGAAGGCCGGACGCAGCGGGATGTTCGGTTCGGCCTCGCGGCCAAGCAATCGCGCGAACGCCGCCGAGGCGTTCATCGTCTCGCGCTGCGTGAGATCGATCAGGATCGACGACACATCGGCATTCTCGCTGCCCAAGTCGACGCCGGCGATGACGTCGGCCTTGTTCTCGCGCGCGGCCAACCTGGCGGCTTCCTTGTCCGACGCGACTTCGGACAAGGTATAGACCGAGGCGCCCGAGGCGTCGCCCGACCCGACGCTGTCGCAATGGATAGAAATGAACAGATCGGCCTTGAGCTTGCGCGCGACGCCATAGCGTTCCTGCAGCACCAGGAAACGATCATCCTCCCGCGTCAACGCCACCCGGACGCGGCCCGACTTGAGCAATTCGTCGCGGATCGCCTTGGCGATACGCAACGTCACGTCCTTTTCCTTCAGCCCGCTGGTCGGCGAGATCGCGCCGGGATCGAACCCGCCATGGCCGGCATCGATCACCACCAGCGGCCGGCCGGTATCGCCCTCGATCCGCGGCAATGCCAGCGTCTTGCTCGCCGCCGGTACGGGCACCGACACCGAATAGCGCGTGCCGGCACTGGCGGTGTCGGGCAGGTTGAACGGGGGCAGGAAGCTCATCCGCCCCGCCGCGGCCGCGCGCGCGAAACCGGCATCGTCGGTGGTGCGGAGTTGCAGGGTCAGCACGCGGCCATCGGCACCGAACGAGCCATCGGTGACCACGGCAGGGCGAGTCAGGTCAAACACGACGCGGGCGCCGCCGTCGCGCGCGCCCTCGCGCACCGCGTCGACCAGCCCGCCGGTCGCGACGGCACCACCCGGCGCGGCGTCCGCGATGTCGAGCGCGACGCGCTTGGGCGCGACCAGCAGGAAGCTCGAGGCGTCGGCGACCTTTTCGTCGAACGTCACCACGATGGCGTCATCCCTGACGTCCACGCGCTCGATCGTCGCAGCCATAGCAGGGCTGCCGCCGAACCACAGGGCCAGCATGGCAAGAATGAACGACACACGCACGTAATGGCGCGCGGGCCGGTAAACGGTCCAGCGAAAAACCACCTGGAAGAACCCCTTTTACTCGCTCTTCTGAAACGGGGTTAGCGCGCCGCTTACTCAGACTCGGTGAAACGAGACGGTTAACGCGCCGTTCGGCACGATTTTGCCGGCATGATCGGCAGAAACCTGCCGGTTGAAGCGGACGATGGCAGGTGCTACCTGAATTGTAACCGGCACCGCGACAATGATTTGTCCGGAAGTCGCCGGCCCCACGGCCGCCCCGGCGTTCATCGGCAGGCGGTCCATCAGGTTGACGTTCGCATGATGCATTTCCCTCGCCTAGTGCTCGATCCGGCCATCGCCGGCGAGCGCGTTGGCGCGGGTGCCCCGGCCGTGATGCCCGGGCGTGCGCTGCGAACAGACGCACATCCACCATCCCGCACCGGCCGGTCACGGAACGACAATCCGTCAACCGATGCCGCGCGACTTATTGGCGCGCCCCTACCCTCATCGAAGGTCCGGCGCGCCCGGAGACAAAATAATGACCATGCGTATGTTGATCGACGCACGCCACCGGGAGGAAACCCGAGTGGCGGTCGTCAAAGGGAACCGCATCGAGGAGTTTGATTTCGAAAGTGCCGAGCGCAAGCAGCTCAAGGGCAATATCTATCTAGCCAAGGTTACCCGGGTCGAACCGTCGCTCCAGGCGGCGTTCGTCGATTACGGCGGCAACCGTCACGGCTTCCTGGCCTTTTCGGAAATCCATCCCGATTACTATCAGATCCCCAAGGAGGATCGTGACGCGCTTCTCCGCGAGGAAGCCGAGCACGCCGCCGAGGAAGCCGCGTTACGCGCCGAACTCGACGCCGAGGAGGACGAGCACGACGATCACGAGCCGTCCGAGGAAGAGATCGAGCGGCTCGACGATGACGGCGCCCCTGACGAGGACGTCGCCGCCGAACATGAGAGCAGCGGCGGCAGCGGCGGTCGTCGCCGTGGACGCAGGGACAATGGGTCGGAGGATCAGGTCGAGGCGCTGCGTCAGCGCCGCATGAATCTGCGTCGCCGCTACAAGATCCAGGACGTGATCCGCCGCCGTCAGGTGCTGCTGGTCCAGGTCGTCAAGGAGGAGCGCGGCAACAAGGGCGCCGCGCTCACCACCTATCTGTCGCTCGCCGGACGTTATTGCGTGTTGATGCCCAATACGTCGCATGGCGGCGGCATCTCGCGGAAGATTTCCAACGCCGCCGACCGCAAGCGGCTCAAGACGATCATGGCGGAGCTCAAGCTGCCGCCGTCGATGGGCTGCATCGTCCGCACCGCGGGGCTCCAACGCACCAAGGTCGAGATCAAGCGCGACTTCGATTACCTCGCTCGGCTGTGGGACGGGATTCGCGAGACCACGCTCGCGTCCGCGGCGCCTGCTCTGGTCTATGGCGACAGCGACCTGATGAAGCGCGCGATCCGAGACATCTACAACAAGGACATCGACGAGGTGATCGTCGAGGGCGATGACGGCTATCGCCAGGCCAAGGAGTTCATGAAGCTCCTGATGCCGAGCCATGCTCGGCGCGTGAAACATTATTCGGACCCGGTGCCGCTGTTCCAGCGCGCCGGTGTCGAGGATCAGCTGTCGGCGATGTACCACCCGGTGGTGCAGCTGAAGTCGGGCGGTTACCTGGTCATCAACCCGACCGAAGCGCTCGTCTCGATCGACATCAACTCGGGCCGCTCGACGCGCGAGCACAATATCGAGCAGACCGCGACCGCGACCAACCTCGAGGCCGCGCAGGAAATCGCGCGCCAGCTGCGCCTGCGCGACATGGCCGGCCTCGTCGTCATCGACTTTATCGACATGGACAATGGCTCCAACGTCCGGAAGGTCGAGAAGGCGATGAAGGAGGCGCTGAAGAACGATCGCGCCCGCATCCAGGTCGGCCGCATCTCCAGCTTCGGCCTGATGGAAATGAGCCGCCAGCGCCTGCGCACCGGCGTGCTCGAAGCCTCCACTCGTCAGTGTCCGCATTGCGAAGGCACCGGGCTGGTCCGCACCGCCTCGTCGGCCGGGCTGTCGGCGTTGCGCATGATCGAGGACGAGGCCGCGCGCGGCCGCGGTTCGCAGATCACCCTGCGCGCCTCGCAGGAAGCGGCCTTCTACGTGCTCAACAAGAAGCGCGCCGACATCGCCGAGATCGAGGATCGCTACGGCGTCCAGGTCGTCATCCTGTCGGATGGCGAGACCGAGGGTGCGCGGATGACGGTCGAGGCATCGGGTCCGCCGCCCGTCCACGCGCCGCGCTTCGAAGCGCTGATCGAAGAAGAGGAAGAAGACGATTTCGTCGAGGAGGATCTCGACGAGGAAGAAGACGCCGAGGAAGGGCGGACGGAGCGTGGCGAACAGCGCGAACGTTCGGACGACGATAGCGACGCAGGCCGCAAGCGCCGCCGCCGCCGTCGCGGCCGCCGCGGTCGTGGCCGTGACGAAGCCGGTGACGACGTCGTCACGCAGCAACCGCGCGAAGATGGCGATGCCGAGAGCGAGGGCGAAGAGGTGGAAGCCGCCGAACACGCCGCCGCTGGCGAGACCGAAGGCGAAGGCGAAACGCGCGGCCGTCGCCGCCGTCGTGGCCGTCGCGGCGGACGCCGTGCCGAAGGGACGACCGACGCAGCGACCGATGCCGGTGAAGCCGATGCCGGCGATGCCGGTGCGGTGATCGCGACCCACGCCAATCCCGACGTGCCGGTGGCGGTAGAGCCCGACGCCGCGCCCGAGGCGGAGGCCGCGCCCAAGCGCACGCGCCGTCGCCTCAAGGCACGGATCGCCGAGGAAACCGTAGCGGCCCCGGTGGTCGAAGCGGCCTCCGCGCCGGAACCCGAGCCCGTGGCGCCGGAGCCGGCGGCCAAGCCCAAGCGCAGCCGCAAAAAGGCCGCGCCGGTCGAAGCAGAAGCGGCCAATGCCGAACCCGTCCCGGCCGAAGTGCCCGCGGCGGCGGAAACGGCGACCGCGCCTCCGTCGATCGAAGCGGCGGAACCCGCTGCCAAGCCGAAGCGCAGCCGCAAGAAGGCAGTGGCAGCCGACACCGCGATCGAAGCTGATATGCCGGCTCCCTCGCCGGCAGCGGCCAACGACGCCGATGAGACGCCGGTGGCAGCCGACGGCGCCGCGCCGGCCGACGACGCCGCGGGTGATACCGACGGTGACGGCTCGCCGCGCCGCGGCTGGTGGCAGCGCACCTTCGGCGCATGATCGCCTACGCCGGCCCCTCGCGCTTCAGGGTGGGTTCACCCGCCGGAGCGCAGGGGCCGGCACAGCGGGCGCCAGGGGACCCGAACGGATGATCGGATCATGAAGCGACTGATCGCGCTGTTCGCGACGGCCATTCTTCTCTGGGCACAGCCAGCCTATGCGCAGGGTATCCTGCGCGATGCCGAAACCGAATCTTTGTTCAAGGACATGTCGCGGCCGATGATCGTCGCCGCCGGCCTGTCCCCGGCCAATGTCCAGGTCGTGCTGATCCAGGACGATTCGATCAATGCCTTCGTCGTCGGCGGGCAGACCGTCTACATCCATTCGGGCCTGATCCAGGCGGCGGACAATGCCAACGAAGTCCAGGGCGTCATCGCGCACGAGCTCGGCCATATCGCCGATGGCCATGTCGTGCTGGCCGATGCCGGCGCCAAGCCCGCCATGGGCATTTCGCTGCTCAGCCTGGTGCTCGGGATCGCCGCGATGGCGGCGGGCGCGGGCGATGCCGGCGCGGGCATCCTGGCGGCGGGTCAGCAGGCCGCGATGGGCAAATACCTCGCCTTCACCCGCGTCCAGGAAGCGACCGCGGACGCGACTGGCGCCAAGTTCCTGCGCGAGGGCAATGTCAGCGGCAAGGGCATGATCAGCTTCTTCAAGAAGCTGGCCAATGAGGAATATCGTTACGGCCTGCAGAATATCGATCCCTACGCACAGACCCATCCGCTGTCGAACGAACGCATCAACACGCTCTATGCCGACGTGAAGGAGTCGCCCGCCTGGAACAACCCGCCCGACGCGGCGCTCGACGAGCGGTTCAAGCGAGTCAAGGCGAAGCTCTATGGCTATGTCGCGCCCTATGCGTCGACGCTCAACAAATATCCGGAGAGCGACCAGTCGATCTACGCGCATTACGCCCGCGCTTATGCCTGGCACAAAGCCGGCTATCCCGACAAAGCCGATGCCGAGACGCGCGCGCTGATCAAGCTGAAGCCCGACGATCCCTATTTCCTCGAAATCCGCGGCCAGATCCTGCTCGAGGCCGGCCAGCCCGCCGAGGCCATCGCCCCGTTGAAGGAGGCGACCGAGCTGACCCGCTACAGCCCGCTGATCGCCACGACCTATGGCCATGCTCTGATCGCGACCGAGGACAAGGCCAATTATCCCGAGGCGATCCGCGTGCTCAAGATCGCGACCAACAAGGACGACGACAATCCGTTCGGATGGTATCAGCTGGGCACCGCCTATGAATTGACTGGCGATACCGCCCGCGCCTCGTTGGCCGCAGCAGAACAAGCGAGCCTGACCGGCGAAACCGCGCGCGCGGTGATGAGCGCGCGGACGGCGATGGCCAACCTCCCCCCCAACAGCTCGGATTGGATCCGCGCCCAGGACATCGCGATGACCGGACAGAACGAACTCGACCAGAAGAAGCGCAAACGATGACCGGTTTCCTGTCGTCACGGTTCGCCTTGCCGCTGGTGGCGGTCGCCGCGGCGTTGCTCGGCGCGGGCGCGACCTGGCTGGTGCAGCGGCCCACCAACGGCGGGGAAATCCGCGACTATCTTCTCGCCCATCCCGAAGTGCTGCCCGAAGCGATGCAGAAGTTGCGCGAGCGCGAAGAGGTCGAGCAGTCGAAACAGACCGGCTCCTTCATCGCCGCCAATCGCGATCGCATCTTTCCCGCTCTGGGCAGCGCCTGGGCGGGCAATCCCAATGGCGATGTCACGGTGGTCGAGTATCTCGACTATAATTGCGGCTATTGCCGTGCCAGCCTGCCGATCCTCGATAAATTGGTCGCGAGCGACCCCAAGGTGAAAATCGTGTTCCGCGAGCTTCCGGTGCTGAGCGAGGAGAGTAAGGTCGCGGCACGCTATGCCGTCGTCGCCGCGAAACAGGGCAAGTATCGACCCCTGCACGACGCGCTTTATGCTGGCGGACCGTTGAGCGACACGAGCATGGATGCAGCGCTTCGCAAGGCCGGGCTAGATCCGGCGGCGGTCAAGGATGCGGCGAAAGCCCCCGACGTCACGCGCACGATCGAGAACAATTTGGCGATGGCGGCACCGCTCGGCATGTCGGGCACACCCACCTGGGTAATCGGCGACAAGGTGTTGTCGGGCTTGCAACCGCTCGAGACGATGCAAGCGGCGGTCGCGGCGGCGCGGACAAAATAAGCGCTTCGTAACCGTTGCGCTGGCCGCGCTTCGGCCCCATCTCCCCGGCCTCTAGGGGAATTGCATGACCGAACCGATCCTCAGCGTCCGCGGCGTATCAAAGACTTATGCCTCGGGCGTCCACGCGCTCCACGCCGTCGACCTCGATATCAACAAGGGCGAGATCTTCGCTCTGCTGGGGCCGAACGGCGCCGGCAAGACCACGCTGATCAGCATCATCTGCGGCATCGTCACGCCATCGACCGGCACCATCACGGTCGGCGGCTTCGACGCAATCAGCCAGCCCAAGCGCGCGCGGCGGCAGATCGGCCTGGTGCCGCAGGAGCTGGCCACCGACATGTTCGAGACGGTCGAATCGACCTGCCGCTTCAGCCGCGGCCTGTTCGGACATCCGCAAAAGTCCGGCCATATCGACGAAGTGCTCAAGGACCTGTCGCTCTACGACAAGCGCAAGTCGAAGATCATGGAGCTGTCGGGCGGTATGAAACGCCGCGTGCTGATCGCCAAGGCGCTCGCGCATGAACCCGACATCCTGTTCCTCGACGAGCCGACCGCCGGGGTCGACGTCGAACTGCGCCGCGACATGTGGAAACTGGTCCATCGCCTGCGCGAAAAGGGCACCACGATCATCCTGACCACCCATTATATCGAAGAGGCCGAGGAAATGGCCGACCGCGTCGGCGTGATCTCAGGCGGCAAGCTCTTGGTCGTCGACGAAAAGACTGCGCTGATGAAGAAGCTCGGCAAGCGCGAGCTCGACATCGCGCTCAACGAGACGATGGACACGATCCCCGGCGAGCTGGGCGATTGGGACCTCAGCCTAGAGAATGAGGGCAAGACATTGCGCTACGTGTTCGACGCGCAGGCCGAGCGGACGGGAATCCCGTCACTGCTGCGCAAGCTCGCCGACCTCAATATCGGCTTCAAGGATCTCGAGACGTCGAAGTCGAGCCTCGAGGACATCTTCGTCGACCTCGTGAAGGAGGGCGGCAAATGAACGTCCACGGTATCCTGGCCATCTACAAATTCGAGATGGCGCGCGCGCTGCGCACCTTGTGGCAGAGCCTGGTCACCCCGGTGATCACCACCAGCCTGTATTTCGTCGTGTTCGGCGGTGCGCTCGGGTCGCAGATCAAGGAAGTCGACGGCATCGCCTATGGCAGCTTCATCGTGCCCGGGTTGATCATGATGTCGCTGCTCACGCAGAGCATCAGCAATGCGTCGATCGGCATCTACTTCCCCAAATTCACCGGCACCATCTTCGAACTGCTCTCCGCTCCGATCAACTCGATGGAGATGGTGATCGGCTATGTCGGCGCGGCGGCGACCAAGTCGGTGGTGCTGGGCCTCATCATCCTGGCGACGGCGGCATTGTTCGTGCCGATCCCGATCCATCATCCGTTCGCGATGGTCGCGTTCCTGCTGCTGACCAGCATCACCTTCAGCCTGTTCGGCTTCATCATCGGGGTATGGGCCAAGGGGTTCGAGCAACTGAATTTCGTGCCCGCTCTGCTGATCACGCCGCTGACGTTCCTCGGCGGCGCCTTCTATTCGATCAGCAAGCTGCCCGATCCGTGGCGCACGTTCAGCCTGTTCAATCCGGTCGTCTATCTGGTCAGCGGATTCCGCTGGAGCTTCTTCGACAAAGGCGACGTGCCGGTCGGGATCAGCCTGGCCGCGACCGGCGGGTTCATGCTGCTGTGCCTCGCGGTGATCACGTGGATTTTCCGGACCGGGTATCGGTTGAAGAACTGATGCTCAACCATTCGTCTCTGGTGAACGAAGATCTGCGATCTTCTGAATTTTAGACGAGTTCCGGCAGGGTTAGGACGTGATGGTCATTCCAGGAGACCATGATGTCGCTGATCGTTCTTGCCGCGGCGCTCGCGGCCGCCAACCCGACACCGCAAGCCGCGATCGCCGCTTATGGCGAGGCGATCGCGCGTAACGATCCAGCGATGCTCGCTCAGGCGTTTCAGCCGAGCGCGATCATGTACTGCATCCGCGACGGCGCGATCCGCGCGACGTACCAGGCGCAATGGAAAGCGCGGATGCGCACCGAAACGCCCGCGGTCGGGCCGAATTCGACCAGGATCGACTGGCTCGATCAGGGTGCCGATACCGCGCTCTCACGCATTGCTGCGGTGCGCGGTGACAAGACCTTCACCGACTATCTGTTGCTGGCAAGGATCGGCGACAGCTGGCGGGTGATCGGCAAACTATGCCAAGCCGACGCGCGAGACATTCCGGTATCGCGCGCCGCGGTCAGTACGGTGATCGATACCAAGCTGGCGTCGGACCGGGCATGGGATACCGACCTGCTCGCCGCCAGCATCGACCAGCGTGCATTGGTGATGACGGTCGAGGACGGCGAATTGGTCGCGGCGACGTTGGCCGAGTGGCAAGCGCGCTATAACGACCGGCGCGCCACGTCGCCCGGCAACGCCGTCATCGAAACGAGCAGAGCGATCGACGCGCGCGGCGATATCGGCGTCGCGCGCTGGTCGTTCCGGGCGCGCGACGGCAGCGAATGGACCGATCGGGCATTGATGCTGCGCACACCGGCCGGATGGCGGATGATGGCCCTCGTTTTCGTCAAGCAACCGCCTGCGGCGCGACCGGGCTGATCATGATGGCGCTGCCGACGCATCGCATCGGCAGCACGTCGATCACTTCACGAAGCCCGGCGCACCGAAGCGGTTGAGGAAGAATGCGAAGATATCCGCACGCTCCTCAAGGCCCTGATCACGCGTCGACCCCAGACCGTGACCGGCTTTGCCGTCCGAACGGATCAACACGAGATGCTGGTCGCCCCATTTGGCGCGCATCATCGCGACGAGCTTGGCCGACATCCACGGATCGACGCGTTTGTCGTTCAGGCCGATCGTGAACAGGAAGTCGGGGCCGCCCTTCGCCTGTTGCAGGTAAAGTGTTGAATCCTGCGCGACGAGCGCCTTGAATCCCGCCTCCGTCGTCGGATCGCCCATCTCGCCATATTGGTTCGGCCCATTGTTCGCCGCCGCCAGGCGCGTGCCGTTGACGATACCGACCCGCGTTACCGCAGCAGCGAACAGATCGGGTGCCTTCATCGCCGCCATCGGGATCAGCAGGCCGCCGGCGCTCGCTCCGAAGATGCCGAGCGTCTTCGGCGTCGCATAACCAAGCTCGACGATCCGCTTGCCGCACGCGATCAGGTCGGCATGGCTGTTGACCTTATTGGCCTGCATGCCGTCGCGGTGCCACGCTTCGCCGAGTTCGCCGCCGCCGCGGATATGGCAATAGGCATAGACATAGCCGTGCTGATTCCACGCATCCCAGCTCGGCGAGTAGAAAGGCTGGCCGGAGACACTGTAGCTGCCATAGGCATCGATGACGGTCGGCGCCGGCCCCTTGCGCGCGCCCGAATAGACGATCGTCAGCGGCACCTTGGTGCCGTCCGCGCTGGTTGCCCATTCCTCGACCACCGTCCGTGCCTTGCCCGACGGCGGCGTCGGATTGTCGAGCCCGAGCGCAACCGCTTTCCCCGCCGTCGCGCGATAATAGGCATCGCTCCGCGTATAGCCGCCCATTCCGAACAGCACCGATTTGCGGTCCGGTGTCGTGGTCATGTCGTCGATCGATTGGCTGGTGGGCAGTTGAACCTTGACCGGCTTGCCTCCCGCCTTGGGCACGAACCACATCTCGCTCGCTGCCGACGGCAAGGTGGTCACGACATAAAGGCCGCTCTCGGTCCCGGCGATGTTGGTGAGCACGCGGCCGCCAGAGGTCATCACCGAACGGCTCTTGGCCAGCGAGGGCGACGGGCCGTTCAGATCGAGCGCACGTAGCTCGCCGTTCGGATCGGTCTTGCTGGTCAGATAGTAAAGCGTGTTGCCGACGATATCGCCGCTGTTGAGGCGATCGTCATAATCGGCGAGCTTGATCCATGCCGCTTTGCCGACCCGCACATCGGTCAGCTTGCCGACGGCGATCGGAACTTCCGCTCGCGCATTGGCCGCGAAAGCCAGGGTCCAGGGCGAGGTCGGATCGGGAAAAACGATCGGGAATTGCACCGGCTCGACCTTGAAGCCGTTCTCCGGCAGCCCGGCGCCGAGCAACGGCTTGTCCTGGCTGGTGGGCGTACCCATCACATGGAGATACGCGACCATCCCCTTCATTTGGTCGACCCCCAGCGTCGTGGTCGCCAGCCGCGTATAGGTAACCGTCTTGTCGTCGATCCAGCCGACGCGGAACTCGCCCCAGACCGGCGTCAGGACATCCTCGCCCGGCTTGCCGGTCGCGACGTCGTAGATTCGGATCGCGCCGGTCTCACCGCCGCCCTCGCCGATATGGATGGCGACATATTTGCCGTCGGGCGAGGCCGCATAGCTGGAGATAGCGCGCGGCGTCTTGCCGTCCGTACCGGCCATCGGATCGAGCAGCAGCCGGTCCTTCGTGCCCTCCCGGACCATCAGCACGGGGATCTGCTGGTCGGGCGACAGCTTCTCGAAGAACAGCTTTCCGCCCGCTTCCTGCACACCGAAGAAGCGATCGCCCGACCGGCTCAGCGCCTCCATTTCCTTGAACAGGCCGTCGCGACCCGGCAACGCGGCAACCTCTGTGGTGGTGTGGAGGCTCGACGCATTGACCCAGTTTTCGAGATCGGCGCGCCGATCGGCCTTTTCCATCCAGCGATAGGGGTCATCGATCTTGACGCCGAACACCGTCTCGCTGAACGGCTCCGCCTTGGGAACGTCGGCGAAATTGGTCAGCCCGCCGGTGACCGCCGATTGCGCCAACGCCGCCGCTGGAACGACCGACGCCGCCGCGAGAATCCATTTCCGCATTTAGTCCCCCTCGACTGGTTTCCGTTTTTCGTATCCAGGCTCGACGCGCCGCTATTGGAGGAAATCGTCAAACCAATCCGAAATAGTTTGATCTGGATCAGCCCATCACCGGCAGCGTTATCTTCGAGCCCGAACACACTTTCTGCGTCGCCTTGACGAAATCGCTCGGCTTCGCGCGATACGGGTTCGCGACGAAGGTCTGCGGATTGCGATCGATTACCGGGAACCAGGTCGATTGGATCTGGACCATGATCCGATGCCCCGCCTTGAACACATGGTCGTGGTCGCGCAGCGGCACGTCCCAGGCGACGACCTTGCCCGGCACCAAAGGCTGCGGATTGGTGTCGCTGGCCAGGAAGCGCCCGCGACGGACGTCCATCGCGATCGGCCACTGATAGCCGTTCAAGGTCTTGGCATAATCGCCGACCGCCCATTGCTTGCCCTCGGTGTTCTCGAAATCGCTCGGTAGGACATCGATCAATTTGACCACGAAATCACTGTCGGTGCCGCTGGTCGAGGCCATCAGGGTTGCGGCCATCTTGCCGGTAACGGTCAGGTCCTGTTTCAGCGGCTCGGAGACATAGCTCAGCACATCGGGACGATGATCGACGAAGCGCTGATCATCGCTTTCCCACCAGGCCCAATCGGGGGTGGCGTAGGTCCGGCTCATCGGGCGCTTGCGGAACGGTACCGGGTTGGCGGGGTCGCTGACATAATCGCGGCAGGCTTCCCCCGCGGCCGGCGCGGTGAACGACAGCGACCCGTCGTCATGGAGATATATCTCGGTCGGCTTGGCGCCTTTGGGCGGCCAGGAATCGTACGTCTTCCAGATGTTGGATCCGGATTCGAACATCTTTGCGGTGAAGTTGGGCCGCGCACCCTTGTTGTGCAGCCAATAGGCGAAGAACGGCGCCTGGATCTGCGTCTGGAACTCGGTGCCGCTTTCGGTGCCGAGCGGGATCGGGCCGAGGAAATCGGCCTTGGATTGCCAACCGCCATGCCGCCACGGACCAGACACGATCTGCGCGAGATTGTCGGGGTCATTCTGCCTTTCCCTGGCATAGATCTGCCAGGACCCCCACGGATCCTCCTGATCCCAGAATCCCGCGACGTTGAGCGTTGGGACGACGGTCTTGCCGAGCGCTTTCTGCCAGTTCTGGTCGGTATAGAAGCTGTCGTGATTGGGGTGATCGAGCAAGGCCGTGAACATCGGCACGCTGCCCTTGAACACCTGCTTGTCGATATTCTCGACCGGCCCGATCCGCAGATACCAGTCATAGGCATCGGTCAGCCCGTCGAGGCTGAGTTCCTTGTTCTGGGTCTTGTCGACCTGCAGGCTCGACACCCATTCGGTCGCGTAGCTCAGGCGGAGCGCGCCGTTGCGGTGGAGATCGTCGGATAGCCAATAATCGATCCACGCCGCCTGCGGGCTGACCGCCTTCAACGCCGGATGCGGCCTAGCGAGTGCGACGGCGGCGGCGAAGCCCGGATAGGACACGCCCCACATCCCGACCTTGCCCGAATTGTTGGGCACGTGCTTCACCAGCCAGTCGATCGCATCATAAGCGTCGCTCGCCTCGTCGGTCTTCTTGGGATCATTGGGGTGGACCGCGGTCGACAAGGTGAACACCCCGTCCGACCCGAACCGCCCGCGCATCGACTGGAACACGAAGATATAGCCGTCGGCGACCAGCGGCTTCCAACTCGCCGGGATCGCGGGGGGCAGCGCCTGCGGGACACCGTAAGGCGTGCGCTGGAACAGGATCGGCAGCTTGCCGCTAGCATTCTTGGGCGCGATGATCACCGTTTCCAGCTTGGCGCCGTCGCGCACTGGGACCATCACCTTGGTGTAGGTGAATTGGTCGGCGAGCGCGCTCGCGGCGGGCGGCGGCGCGGCCTGGGGTCGGGCGAGCGCGATCCCGCTCGCACCCAGCAACAATATGGCGGCGATCAGCCCCTTGGCGCGCATGTGATTCTCCCTTTGGCGCATACCCTGTCCGGCCGGGCGGAAAGGGTCAATCGGTCGTGAGCGTCGCCACGCCGACGGCGTGGACGATCCCGATCGCCAGGACGATCGCCGAGCTGACCCACAGGAAATTAGGGCTGCGATCAGGCATCACGCGGAACAGGAGCGGTAAGGCGGCAGCGCGAGCCAGGAGAATCGCCGCGATCACGATCAAGGCTGGCCGCAGCAGCGGCAGGCGCGGCAACAGGCCCGCCCCGGAAAAGGCGAAAACCGCCCAGATCGCGAGGATCGCCGCAATCGCCAAAGTGATCAATGTCGGCTTCATCATCCCGCGCTCGGTCATAGCCACCATCGCGTCACCCGCGCCGAAGAAGCGATACCAGGCCGGGCCTCCGACAATGCAACCGAGGTGGAGCAACGCCGCGGCGGCGTCCAGCACTCCCGCCGCGATCAGCCATCGGTTCACGCCGCCGCCTGTCGCCACGCGCCGCGGATCGCTGGGCGGATCGCCAGCGTCATCAGGTCGATCGTGGCGTGGAACAGCATCGCGATCGCGAGCGACCCGCTCATCAGATACATCGCGGTAAACAGGATTCCGACCAGCGACGTGACGGCGACTCCCTTCCATCCCTGATAAGCATGCGCCAGCCCGAACAACAGGACGGCCGCGACGGCCGCCGGGATAGCACCGATATATGCCGCGAGCAGCATCGGCAGGAGGAGGCGAAAGAACAATTCCTCACCAATCCCCGCCGCCACCGAGATCGCTGCGCCGAGCAGGACTTCATCGCGGTCACGCGGCAGCAAGGCGGACAAACGTGCGAGATAGGCAGGCGCACCCTTGCCGTTGCGCCAGCGCCGCCATGTCAGCACGGAGCCAAGCGGGATCGCGGCCAGTACAGCGAAGCCGAACATCGGCGTAAGCAACGGATCGATAGTGACCGCCGGCGCGTCGCCACGCAGCATCGCGGAGGCAGGCCACAGTTCGGGCGGCAGCTCAGTCACTGCCCCGATCCTGCCCAGCACCAGCAAACCGATGATCGGCGGCAAAGTGAACTGGACGATCTGCGCGGTCAGCATACGGCGGTAAAAAGTCTTGCGTCCGACGCCGCCGGCTTCCGCCAGCAACCGGTAACCGCGCGGGCCCGCGACGACGTTGAGCGCGACGATCGCCAGCATGATGGCGAGCAAGATGGCGTTGGTCATCTCTTCTCCCCTCCCGTTTACGGGAGGGGCTGGGGGAGGGTATGCCGCGGCGAGCACAGCATTTCAGACACGCCCTCCCCTAACCCCTCCCATAAGTGGGAGGGGAACAAAGATCACCCGATCCTATGCTCACCCTTGACCCAGCGGACGGTGCCCGAGCTCGCGCGCATCACCACCGAATTGGTCGTCATGCGATCGCCGCGGCGCTTGACGCCGTCGAGAAGCGAGCCGTCGGTCACGCCGGTAGCGGCGAAGATCGCATCGCCCTTGACCAGTTCCGACAGATCGTACTGCTTGTCGAGATCGGTGATGCCCCATTTGCGCGCGCGACCGCGCTCGTCGTCGTTGCGGAATAGCAAGCGTCCCTTGAACTGCCCGCCGACGCAGCGCAGCGCCGCGCAAGCCAGCACGCCCTCGGGCGCGCCGCCCGAGCCCATATAGACGTCGATCGTGGTGTCGGGATTGGTCGTCGCGATCACGCCGGCGACATCGCCGTCGCCGATCAGCATCACGCCGCAGCCGATCGCACGCAGCTCGGCGATCAGCGCCTCATGGCGGGGGCGATCGAGCACGCAGGCGATGATCTCGCTGGGCTTGACGCCCTTGGCCGCCGCGATCGCGTTGACGTTTTCGGTCGGCGACTTGTCGAGGTCGATCACCCCCTCGGGATAGCCCGGACCGACCGCGATCTTGTCCATATAGACGTCGGGGGCGTTCAACAGATTGCCTTCTTCGGAGATGGCCAGCACCGCCAGCGCGTTGGGGCCGGCCTTGGCGGTGATCGTCGTTCCCTCGAGCGGATCGAGCGCGATATCGATCTTCGGCCCTTTGCCCGGCGCCGACCCGACCTTCTCACCGATATAGAGCATCGGCGCCTCGTCGCGCTCGCCCTCACCGATTACGACGGTGCCGTCCATGTAGAGGCTGTTGAGCGCGGCGCGCATCGCTTCGACGGCGGCGGCGTCGGCCGCCTTTTCATCGCCGCGGCCGACGAGCGTGGAGGCGGCAATCGCCGCGGCCTCGGTCACGCGCACCATTTCGAGCACGAGCACGCGGTCGAGAACGTCGCTGGCAGTCGTCATATTCGGGGCAATCCTCTTGTCTGATTTCGTTCGGTTTGTGCGCGCGGATAGGCGCGGCGCGTTACGGAGTCGAGACGGTGGCGTCTGCGGAGGACCCCGCATCCTTGGGCGCCTTGATCTGGAATACGTACGGCCAGTCCTTGCCGGTGACGAACAGCCGCCGCTTCTTGGCGTCCCAGGCGATGCCGTTGGGCACGTCATTTTCGGCGGTCGCGCCCGATTGGCGGTGAAGCTCGCTGACGTCGATCCACCCGACGACATGACCGTCCTGCGGGTCGATCCGCGCGATCAGATCGGTCAGCCAGATATTGGCCAGGATCTCGCCATCGACATATTCGAGCTCGTTGAGCATCTTCACCGGCCGCCCGCCATCGGTCACGGTCAGGCGGCGCTTGACGGCGAACGTAGCGGGATCGACGAAGCGCAGCACGGGCGAGCCGTCGGACATGATCAGCCCGCCTTTGTCGTCGGCGGCGAGCGCCCAGCCCTCACCCTGATATTTGAAGCTGCCGAGCTTCTTGAAGTCCTTGGCCGACCAGCGGAAACCGATTTGGTTCTTCCACGTCAGGCTGAGGATGGTGCCGTTCCATGGCGCGATGCCTTCGCCATAGAGCGGCGGATCGACCGCGACGCGCGCCATCACCTTGCCGTCGCTCAATCGCACTTTGCGGATGCCCGAGCGGTTGAGCTCGCCAGTGCTCTCGTAAAGATAGCCGTCCTGCCAGAACAGCCCTTCGGTGAAAGCGCGATTGTCGTGCGGAAAGGTCGCGACGATCTGCGCGGACTGGACCGGCACCGATTGCGGCGTCGAGCCGACCTGGGGCACGAGGCCCAGCAGCCCGATCAGAAGGCCGGTAATCGGCATTGGTTCGCTCCCTTAGTCGCGCAGCAATTCGTTGATGCTCGTCTTCGACCGCGTCTGCTCGTCGACGCGTTTGACGATGACCGCACAGTACAAGGCCGGCTTGCCGTCTCCGCCGCCGATCGACCCCGGAACCACCACGGCATAAGGCGGCACTTCGCCCATCAACACCTCACCGGTCGCGCGGTCGATCACCTTGGTCGACTTGCCGAGATAGACGCCCATCGACAGCACCGCACCATCGCCGACGCGCACGCCTTCGGCGACTTCGGAGCGTGCGCCGATGAAGCAACCGTCGCCGATGATCACCGGGTCGGCCTGGAGCGGCTCGAGCACGCCGCCGATCCCGGCGCCGCCGGAAATGTGGACATTCCGGCCGATCTGCGCGCAACTGCCGACCGTCGCCCAGGTGTCGACCATCGTGCCCTCGCCGACATAGGCGCCGATATTGACGAAGCTGGGCATCAGCACGGCGTTCTTGCCGATGAACGAACCGCGCCGCACCACCGCGCCGGGGACGACGCGGAAGCCCGCGTCGCGAAAGCGGTTCTCGCCCCAGCCGGCGAATTTGGACGGCACCTTGTCATAGGCAGGCGCGCCCGCCGCGCCACCGTCGATCACCGCATTGTCGTTGAGGCGGAACGACAGCAAGACCGCTTTCTTGAGCCATTGATTGACCGTCCAGCCATCGACGCCCGGTTCGGCGACGCGCGCCTCACCGCTGTCGAGCAGTTCCAGCGCGGCCTCGACCGCATCGCGGACCGCGCCTGTCGTGCCGGTGCTGATCGTGGCCCGGTCTTCCCATGCGGCGTCGATCGTCGCGGGCAGGTCGGTCATGCTTCCTCCAAAATATCGTGCAGCCAATGGGTGATGTCGCGGGTGGTGAAGTCGACGAAATCGCGGTCGCCCTCCTCGCCCTGTTCGGAGCCGTTGTCGACCCACAAGGTGGTCATGCCGATCGCCTTGGCGGGCTTCAGGTTGCGCGCCATGTCGTCGGCGAAGAGGCTGTGCGCGGGGTCGAGGCCGTAGGCATCGCACAGATGTTGGTACGCCTCCGGCGCCGGCTTTGGCCGATATTGCGCGGCATGGACGTCGTGGATCGCCTCGAAACTTTCGCCCAGACCCAGTTTGGACAGAATCTTGCCGGCATAGAGCGCGTCGGCATTGGTGAAGATGATCTTGCGTCCTGGGAGCCGCGCGATCGCGGCGGCGAGCGGCGCATTCTCGTCGAGCACATCCATCTCGATATCGTGGACGTCGGCAAGATATTCGTACGGATCGACGCCATGTTCGGCCATCAGCCCCGACAAGGTCGTGCCGCGAGTGTGGAAATAGCCCTTCTGGATCTTGTACGCCTCATCGCGCTCCACCTTGAAGAAGCGGGCGATGTAATCGGTGATCCGCCGATCGACTTGCTCGAACAGCCGCGCCTGGTGCGGATAGAGCGTGTTGTCGAGATCGAAGACCCAGTTCCGGACGTGATCGAGCCGCGCTAGCATGGTCGTGGCTCTAGGCACGGCGGCCCGCCCCGGCAAGGCGCGCCTTGAGCAATCGCGACGACACACTATCTCCTCGCGATGATCCCCTATTCGCTGCTCGATCTGGTCCCTGTCGTCGAAGGCGGCTCGGTGCCTCAGGCGCTGGCCAATGCCGCCGACATGGCGCGCCATGCCGAGGCCAACGGCTATCACCGCTATTGGGTGGCCGAACATCACGGCATGGACGGGATCGCCAGTTCGGCTACCGCGGTGGTGATCGCGCATGTCGGCGCGGCGACATCCACAATTCGCATAGGTGCGGGCGGTATCATGCTTCCCAATCATGCCCCGTTGATGATCGCCGAGCAGTTCGGCACCCTCGACGCGCTGTTTCCCGGCCGCATCGATCTCGGCCTGGGTCGCGCGCCGGGGAGCGACCAGCGCGTGGCGCGCGCGATCCGTCGCACACTGGACAGCGATCCCCAGGCATTCCCGCGCGACGTGCTCGAACTGCAAAGCTACTTCGCCGATGACGGCCAGACAGGCATTCGCGCCACGCCAGGCGCCGGGGCCAAGCCGGAATTGTGGATATTGGGGTCGAGTACGTTCGGGGCGCAGCTCGCGGCGATGCTCGGCCTGCCTTACGCCTTCGCCTCGCATTTCGCGCCCGATGCGCTCGATCAGGCTCTGGAAATATACCGCCGCGATTTCCGGCCCTCGGCGCAGCTCGACCGGCCGTATGCGATGGCGGGATTCAACGTCTTCGCCGCGGATAGCGACGAGGAAGCGGAGTTCCTGGCGAGCTCGCAACAGCAGGCGTTCGTCGCCTTGCGAACCGGCAATCCGCGTCAGCTGCCGCCGCCGGTGGCCGGGTATCGCGACAGCCTGCCACCGTCGCACGCCGCGATCCTCGACCATGTCCTGCAATGCTCGGCGGTGGGCAGCCCGACGACGGTCGAGCGCGGCATCGCAGCGTTCGTCGAGCGCACCAAAGTCGACGAACTGATGGTCGTGAGCTCGATCTACGACGTCGAGGCGCGCAGGAAGAGCGTGGCGATCGCAGCCAAGGTGATGCGCGGGGCGACGGTCGCCGTGTAAGGCACTCGGTCGCCGGAGCTGCTCCGTCATGCCGGGCTCGTCCCGGCATCCACCGGGAGGCAAGACCCGATTCTTGAGCCTCTTGTCCTGCGCTGGCGGCACAGTGGACCCCGGCACAAGGCCGGGGTGACGGTTGGGGTTCAGCGGCATTGTAAGGACGCTACCGCGTGCGGACGGTCCCATAAGCCGGCATCTGCGCTGCCCGTCAGCTAGCCGCGGGCAGCCTCAACCGCACCAGCAACCCGCCGAGATCCTCGCTTTCCTCCAGGCTGACCGTGCCCTCGTAGATCTCCGCGACGTCGCGCACGATCGCCAAGCCCAGCCCGGTACCTGGCTTTCCGGTGTCGAGCCGGACGCCGCGATCGAAAATGCGGACGCGCTCTTCCTCGGGGATGCCGATGCCGTCATCCTCGACCAGGATCTCGACGAACCCCGCCTGCGCGCTCACCGTCACGAACACGCTGCCGCCGCCATATTTGGCCGCGTTCTCGATCAGATTGCCGAGCATCTCGTCGAGGTCCTGGCGCTCGACATGGACCTGAAGATCGTGCGATCCGTCGGCGTCGATGCGGACATGCGGATAGAGCCGCGACACCGCGCGCTCGACCGAATCCAGGCTCGGCCAGACTTCGGCGCGGCTGTGCGCGGATCCGCGGCGGCCGACCGCGCGCGCGCGCGCGAGATGATGGTCGACCTGGCGCCGCATCGTCCGCGCCTCGCGCGCGACGGTATCGCCGAGATCGTCGGCCTTGGCGGTAGCTGCGTTCATGATCACGGTCAGTGGCGTCTTGAGCGCGTGCGCCAGATTGCCGGCGTGCCGCCGCGCTTCCTCGGCCTGTTTGTCGTTATGTTCGATGAGGGCGTTGAGCTCGTCGACCATCGGCGCGACCTCGGCGGGCATGGCGCCTTCGATCCGCCGCGCGCGGCCACCGCGCAGCCGCGCGATTTCCCCACGCAGCCGCCGCAGCGGACGCAGGCCGTACCAGGTCTGCAGCCCCGCCAGGACGATGAGGCCGAGCGCGAGCAGCAGGAAGCTTCTGACCAAGGTTCGCCTGAGCGCGTTGATCTGCGCATTGAGGCCGTCACGGCTCTGCGCCACCTGGAACCGCCAGCGCACCGGCGAGCCAGGCAGTTTGATGTCGCGCTCGACGATCCTCAGCTGCTCGCCGGCAAATTGGTCGCTGTCATAGGTGTGGACTTCGAGGTCGTTATGGTCGCTGCCATAAGCAAGCCGGCGATCCCACAGAGATTGGGACGAAAATGGCTCGCGGTGGCGCGCGGCAACCTGCCAGTACAGCCCGGAATAGGGTTCAAGGAAACGCTGATCGGCGGCGGCGCGGTTGAACACGACTTCGCCGTCCGGCCCGATTTCGGCGGACGTGAACAGCGATGTCAGGACGTAATTGAGCTGGTCGTCGAAATTGCGAGTCACCGCGCCGGTCAACACGCGGTCGAGCGCGTAGCCGCCGCCGGCGAGCAACAGGCAAATCCAGATCGCGGCGATGATGATCATGCGCCGCCCGAGCGACCCCGTCACCACGGCGCGTGCCGTGTTCGGCGATCGCCGCCACAACACCCATGCCAGTCGCAGCAATGCCAGCACCGACAAGACGAGCAGGCCGCGCGCCGTCCACACCTGATCGGCGCTGAGCAGCAAGATAGTCGCCAGCGAACCCGCACCAAGCACGATCAGCGCCGCGATCTCGCCCGGTCGGCGGTATTTGCGGACGATCACGCGCCAGCGGGGAATGACCCGTTCGACCGGCGCTTCGACTCCGGGATCGATCGGCCGAGGTTGTGTCTCTCCCGGTTTATCCGCCGACGGTACGGCGATCAGATCGCGTCCCTCGGCCACGCGCTATCCCTATTCCGCGCGCGGCGGGCCGTCGGGATCGTCCAGGCTGTAGCCCAGCCCGCGGATCGTGGTGATGACGTCCTGCCCCAATTTTTTGCGGATGCGCGTCACGAATACCTCGATCGTGTTCGAATCGCGGTCGAAATCCTGGTCGTAGATATGCTCGATCAGCTCGGTGCGGCTGACGATCTTGCCCTTGTGGTGGAGCAGATAGGACAGGAGCTTATATTCCTGCGCGGTCAGCTTCACCGGGTCGCCGGCCAAGGTCACCTTGCCCGACCGCGTGTCGAGCCGGACATCGCCGGCGATCAGCTCGGACGAAGCATTGCCCGAAGCACGGCGGATCAGCGCACGCAGGCGCGCGATCAATTCCTCGGTCTGAAACGGCTTGGCGACATAATCGTCGGCGCCGGCATCGAGCCCCGCGACCTTGTCCGACCAGCTGTCACGCGCGGTCAGCACAAGCACCGGCGTGGTCTTGCCCTGTTTGCGCCAGCGGTCCAGAACGGTCAGCCCGTCGATTTCCGGCAGGCCAAGGTCGAGCACGATCGCGTCGTAATTCTCGGTCTCTCCGAGAAAGAGGCCTTCCTCGCCGTCGCCCGCCGTGTCGACCGCATAACCCGCCCCTTCGAGCGTGTTCTGCAGCTGCTGGCGGAGATTGGGTTCGTCCTCGACGATCAGAACGCGCATTGTGATCCCCTTCGCGCGAGCCCCTTCACGGGCGCTCGATTTAGCCGGTGCGGCCGATGACCTGGCCTGAACGGCCGTCGACCTTCACCCAGATGACCGTTCCATTGCGCAGGAACTTGAGCGTGTAAATGCCGCTATCCGGGTCGAGCTCGGGTCCGAGATATTGCGCGCCGCGCATCGTCGGCACCACACGGCGCTCGATTTCGGGCAGCGGCAGCACGCGGCCTTCGCGCCGCGCTTCCCATGCGCGCTGCTGATCGCGCTGGAAATGCGGTTCGATGGCCGGCGGAAATGCCGGCGGGGCCATGGTCAAGGCAAGTGACACGAACATCAACATGGCTGGTTGCATAGAGAGACGGGCTTGAACACCCTGTGAATGAGCCGAAGCGCGGCAGGCGGCCACGCCCGGCTGACTCGCGCAAGGCTGGCCGGCGGCTCGCGATAGCGAACCTGGCCGACGACACGGGATCTACTTCCGTGTCGGCTCACCGCTTTTCGTCGTGCTTGCGCCGCGGCAGAGCCGCGTCGTCGGTCCTCGCTGACGGCGAGGCCGGCCGGGCGTGCGCTGGCCCTCGATTTAGCGCCGCTAAATCGTTAGGGGCGCACGCCATGCCCGCTCCCATCCTATCCTATGAAGACCTCGGCCTCGTTCAGGGCGCCGGTTGGCTGTTCCGTCATCTCGACCTGCATATCGGCGAGCGCGACCGGCTCGCGCTGATCGGGCGCAACGGCGCGGGCAAGACCACCTTGCTCAAGCTGATCGCCGGCAAGATCGAATCGGACGAGGGCCGCCGCACTATCGTACCGGGCACCAATGTCGTCTTGCTCGAACAGGACCCGAAGGTCGACGGTTGCGCGACGCTCGCCGATTTCGTGATGGCCGGGCCGAACGCACCCGCGCGTCACGAAGCCGATGCGATCGCCGACCAGCTCGGCATCGATTTGTCGCGCGACGCCTCCTCGGCATCGGGCGGTGAGCGCCGCCGCGCCGCGATCGTCCGCGCATTGGCGCAGAATCCCGATGTCTTGCTCCTCGACGAGCCGACCAACCATCTCGATATAGCCGCGATCGAATGGCTCGAACAATGGCTGACGCGCTTCACCGGCGCGTTCGTCGTGATCAGTCACGACCGGACTTTCCTCACGCGCCTCACCCGCCAGACCCTGTGGCTCGACCGCGGGACGATCCGCCGCAGCGAGATCGGCTATGGCGGGTTCGAGGCCTGGACCGAGCAGGTCTATGCCGAGGAGCAGCGCGCCGCCGAGAAGCTCGACGCCAAGTTGAAGCTGGAGGAGCATTGGCTGCAACGCGGCGTCACCGGTCGCCGCCGCCGCAACATGGGGCGGCTCGCCAAGCTCAAGGACATGCGCGCCGAACGCGCGGCGATGCTGGGGCCACAAGGCGCCGCCGCGCTCGTCACCGGCAGCGACGACGTCAAGACCAAGGTGGTGATCGACGCCAAGCATGCGACCAAGGCATTCGAGGGCCGCGTCATCATCCGCGACCTCAATTTGCGCATCACGCGCGGCGACCGAATCGGCATAGTCGGCCCCAACGGCGCGGGCAAGACCACATTGCTCAGGATGCTCACCGGCGAACTCCAACCGGACAGCGGCGTCGTAAAGCTCGCTAAGACGCTCGACGGCGTGGTGATCGACCAGCAGCGCAAGCTGATGGCGCCGGAGAAGCGCGTGCGCGACGTGCTCGCCGATGGCGGCGACTGGATCGAGGTGCTCGGCGTCAAGAAGCATATCCATGGCTATCTCAAGGACTTCCTGTTCGATCCCAATATGGTCGAGGCGCGGATTGCGACCTTGTCGGGCGGCGAGCGCTCGCGGTTGCTGCTCGCACGTGAATTCGCGCGGCGGTCGAACCTGCTGGTGCTCGACGAGCCGACCAACGACCTCGACCTCGAGACGCTCGACCTGCTCCAGGAAGTGATCGCCGACTATGAAGGCACGGTGCTGATCGTCAGCCACGACCGCGACTTCCTCGACCGCACGGTCACGCTGACATTGGGTCTCGACGGGTCGGGCACCATCGACGTCGTCGCGGGCGGCTATGCCGATTGGGATGCCAGGCGCAAGGGGCGGCCCGAGGCGAAGAAGGCGGCGGCGAAACCCGCCGCGGCACCGGCGGCCGAGAAGCCCAGGGCGGCCAAGCTCAGCTACAAAGACCAGCGCGACTACGATTTGCTGCCCAAGCGGATCGAGGAAATCGAAGCGGCGATCGCGCGCGACGAGGCGGCATTGGCCGACCCGTCACTTTACACGCGTGACCCGGACAAGTTCGCCGCGTTGACACGAGCGATCGACGCCGCGCGTGCAGAAAAGGACGCTGCCGAGGAGCGCTGGCTAGAACTTGCCGAACAGGTCGAAGCGCTGGGCTGAAACGCGGCCCTCAGGCAGCTTTTGGCATTCGGGAAGTGAACGACGCTCGCGTCACCGAGACGGTCAGCCCCGGCCCCGTATCCGAATGCTCGACGCTCGCGCCCAATTGCTTGGACAGCGCCTTGATGATGGTCGTGCCCAGCCCGGCCTCCGCTGGTATTGTCCGAGGGACCGACTGGCCCACGCCGTTGTCGGAGACGGTAAGCTTCCAGTCGGGCCCCTTGACCTCATAGGTCACCATGATCCGGGCATCGGGCTTGCCGCCGGGAAAGGCATATTTGATCGCGTTGATGACGAGTTCGGTCACGATCAATCCCAGACTGACCGCGGTAGCCGATTCGATCATGCCCTCGTCGGCCATTGCTTCGATGGTAATGGGACTTACTTCGCCGATCATCGACGCAGCCAGCCCGGCGCACAATTTGGTGAGATAGGTGGCAACGTCGATCTGATCGATGCCGTCGGTGGTGTGGAGATATTGCTGGACCGCGGCCACCGACATCACGCGCTGATGGGCATCCTTCAAATGCCCCCTGGTTTCCTCCGACAGCACTGCCCGCGCCTTCAGCAGGAGGATGCTGGCGATGATCTGCAGGCTGTTGGCGACCCGGTGCCGCATCTCTTCGAGCAGGACCTGCTTCTGGCTGAGCAGATCTTCGGTCTGTGTCAGCAGCGCGGTTTTCTCGCGCTCGATTGCGCGCCTCGCGGTGATGTCGCGAAAGGCCAGCAGGATGGTGATGTTCGGGCTGTCCTGGTAGATGACCTTGCGTGCGTTCAGCAGCATGATCCGTTGCCCGACATCGGGGAAATCATGCTCGACCTCGAAATTGTCCATCGCGATGCGATCCGGAATGACCGTCTCGAGCAAATGACGCAGCGCGGGGATATTCCACTGACCGTCGCCCAGATCGAACAGCAAGCGGCCGTGGGTGTGATCGGCGTCGACCTTGAAGACCTCGTAGAAGGATCGGCTCGCGGTCAGGACGCGAAACTCCTCGTCCAGGATCAGGAACGGCTCCGGAATCGTGTTGACGATCGCCAGCGCGAGCACCTGTGCCTCGGCGAGATCGTGAATCGGATCGATGGGAATGCCTCCGCTTGCAGGCGGGAGCACATTCGTCTCTCGGTTGCCGTGGCCTGCAGGGCGGACTGGCAATGCCGTCCCATAGCATCGCCCGCCGGCGCGACCTAGGACATCGTTCGTTTGGTGGCACTGCCATCGCGCTTGCTTCCTCACCCCCGCAATTATCCCACAAACGGCATTTTTCGCGATTTGTGGGAAATGGCTTCGATCCGTCTCGGCGGTCTATTTGCTCTGCACCAAATGGCTCCCATCCGGCAGTTGCTCGAACGCCCAGTGCTGACCGGTGAACCGCTGGATCACCTCCGCTGCGGTCCGCGCGTGCTGGCTGGGCTTCACCGTGGTGAAACTCCCGCCGCCGGCGAGCGCGAAGGGAAGCAGCAACTGGTCCGCCAGATAAGGTCCCGCGAAGGCATTCGACGCAAGGAACCCCGCCATCCGCTGCGCCGCCGTCTTCGCCAGCGATTCGGCCGATACGCCCAATTTGCCGAACCCGGTCACCACTTCGACCGCGTTCTCGAACACCGCCTCGAGCAGCAACGCATTGCCCGGACCTTGCTCCTCGGGCAGCTGACGGACCGAAAAGGCGTCCTCGGGCCAGTCGGGCAACAGCTTGCGCGCAACCTTGATCTCGCGATCGGCGATATCGAACGGAAGCCCGGCGAACAGCGCAATGGCGGAGACCGACTTCAGCGGTCCGCGATCAAGACACTCCAGCGCCGACAGTTTGGCCGGCGTGATGTCGACTTCGATCCGGCCACCACCGCGCGGGAAGAAGCCATGTCGCGTCAACCGTGCGGACGCTTGCGGCCCCATGCGGTTGATGACCGGCAGGAACACGCGCTCGATGAACTCGAACGGCGGCGCCATCATGTTGTGCGTGCCGCCTTCCAGCACCAGCCGCGAGGGAGCGTCGGCGAGCAACAGCGGCATCAGCACGGTCTGCAGCACCAGGCTGGTGCTGCCCGCCGTACCGACCGCGAAACGATAGTCGCCGGCCGCGACGCGGCCAGGCGTGAACGAGAGCTCGGAGGATCCGACCGACACGCCCTCGCACACCGCGCCGCCGATCGTGAGCGCAGCCTCGATCGCGGTCACATGCTGACGCATCAGCCCGGGCTTCTCGCGCCCGCCGCGAATGTTCGTGATACGAAACGGCTGGCCCGTGACCAGCGACAGCGCGAGCGCATTGCGCACCACCTGTCCCCCGCCTTCGCCTTCCGATCCGTCGATGATGATCATTGTGTTTCTCTTATGATCGGTGATGCGTGCGGAGGTTTTCCGCGGCCGGTGAAACGGGGTGGCATCGCCCCGCGATGCCACCCCGTTTCACCCCTTCACGCACACCACCTGCTTCAGCGTATGGACGATCTCGACCAAGTCCGCCTGCGCGGCCATGACGGCCTCGATCGGCTTGTAGGCCTTGGGCGTCTCGTCGATCACGCCCTCGTCCTTGCGGCACTCGACGCCTGCCGTGTCGGCGATATGCTCGTCGAGCGTCACCAGCTTCTTGGCGGCGGTCCGGCTCATCACCCGACCGGCGCCGTGCGAGCAGCTGTCGAACGATTCCGGGTTGCCCAGCCCGCGCACGATGAACGATTTGGCGCCTGGGACCGACCGGGGCCGGCAAGAGCCTGCTCGCGCGGCGCATCTACGAGCTCAAGAAACTGAAGCATCAGATTGCCGGCCCGTTCGTCGAGGTGAACTGCGCCACGCTGAAAGGCGATGGCGCGATGTCGGCGCTATTCGGGCACCGCAAAGGCGCGTTTTACCGGCGCGGTCGCCGATCGTCCCGGCCTGCTTCGCGCCGCCGACAAGGGCATGCTGTTTCTGGATGAGATCGGCGAGTTGGGGCTCGACGAGCAGGCGATGATCCTGCGCGCGATCGAGGACAAATGCTTCCTGCCGGTCGGCGCCGACAAGGAATCGTCATCGGAGTTTCAACTGATCGCCGGCACAAATCGCGATCTGGGCGAAGCCGTGGCAGGCGGGGCGTTTCGCGACGACCTCTACGCGCGCCTGAACCTGTGGACCTTCACCCTCCCCGGCCTGGCCGACCGACGCGAGGATATCGCGCCCAATCTCGATTATGAGCTCGACCGCTTTGCCGAACGCGAAGGCGAGCGGGCAAGCTTCAACAAGGAAGCCCGTCAGCGCTACCTCGCCTTCGCGACCGCGCCCGATGCGCGCTGGCCCGGCAATTTTCGCGACCTCGCGGCAAGCGTCACGCGCATGGCGACACTGTCGCCCAAGGGACGGATCGACCTGGAATGCGTCGAGGCGGAGATCGTGCGGCTCAAGCGTCTGTGGTCGGGCCAGACCGACAATGGGCTCGGTATCCTGGCTGATGCGCTTGATGCGGAGGCACTCAGTGCGATCGATCCGTTCGACCGCGTCCAGCTCGCCGAGACGATCCGCGTCTGCCGCACAAGCCGCTCGCTGTCCGAGGCAGGTCGCGCCCTGTTCGCAGCGTCGCGCACGCGCCGCAGTTCGGCCAACGACGCGGATCGGCTGCGCAAATATCTCGCCCGGTTCGGATTGGATTGGGCGACGGTTTCGCGGATTTAGCGACCGGAGAGCGGGGCCAATCGCACCGCAAATACCGTTGACCGCTGTCCGGCGAGTGTGGCACTGGCCACCCCGCTGAACGTTCAGCTGCGTCAAGCACGGCAAAACACGTGCGGTCATGCAGCCAAATGCTCGAATGCGGGTGTAGCTCAATGGCAGAGCAGAAGCTTCCCAAGCTTACGACGAGGGTTCGATTCCCTTCACCCGCTCCAGCCTGCCCTCCACCGACGTCCATGCGTAGCCGAACAGATTGGGGGCCTTTCGAACCAGAATGGCTCGGCCGTCAAAGCTGACTGGGGGGCACATCCACGACGCGGAACACAGCCCCGGTCCCCGCATCGCGCACGAGATCGACACGCATGCCATTCCAATGGTAATCGAGGTGCCGCCCTTGCACGGGATCCGAAGCACAGTCGGGATAGAATAAAGCGACACATTCACCCCTTGCGTGCCGGACGCTGGGGTAGACGACGCCATCAGATCCATCCGCTTTCAGCGCCATCGCCAGCCTTTGGGACGCCACATAGCTGTCCGGATCGAGTGCCGGATCGGCCGGATCGGCGTATCTCAGGTCATGCAGGTCCGCACTGACCGAAAGGACGATCTCCCGGAACTGGGAGGTCCAGCCGGGCGCTTCCTCAGTCCGGGCCATGAACCGCGCATGGTGATGGATCGTTTCGAACAACGCTGTCTCGAAAGCGTTTCCGACGTAAAGCACGCCATGGCTGCCATCCGTGAAGCGGCTTGGCCGGTCGATGCTGGCATGGGTGAACGGTGCCATCAAATAAGAGGCACCGTTTCCGCCGACCCAGCGCTCGGCCGGAACCAGATCGAGGTTGCCGATCGTGGCCATGATGCGCGGGTTCGTTTTTTGCTCTGCGGAAATCAGCAAGGGCCAGTCGGCAGGATCGGCGATGTCTTCGAACGGGTCGATCGGCGGAAAGGTGCTGCGGATGATCCTGACCGCGCCCTTCCAATCAACCCTGCTGACCGGGAGAGTCTCCCGTTCGCTCACCAGCCGCCGCGCTCGGCATCGAGATAGCGGCGCACACGCATGATGTCGGTAAGTTCGCCGCCGAGCATGACATCGAGTGCGCTCGATCCTGCAAAGGCCGTATTGCTTGCCTTGATCCAGGCATAACCCCGCTGGGCTTCGGAGAAGACGATCCGTAGTGCCTTGTGAATGCCCATCAAGTTGGAGAGGCGAGCCGCGCCATCGCGCGAGACCCGGCCTGGCCCTTCAGCTTTCCAACGCCGATAGGAACGCACCGGCATATCGAGCAAAGTCGCCGCCTGTTCGTCGGTGAGTTCCCATTTCCCGAACAGGTTGAGTACCGCCCTGAACATCGCGGCAGCCTCGTCCTGGGTAATCGGGTTCGGACGAAATGCCGGAGCAGCAGTATCAACGGGTCGCAAAGCCAACATGGCGGTTCTCCATATGGCACCATATACGCAATTCAATGCCATTTGGCAATAACCACCTCGTTTTCCGACATCGGTCGGGACCGATGAACGGACGACCGCTTTCCGGTTGCCCTCACAGGCCATCCAATGGCTGTGCCGCAGGCGACCGCCGATTTCGCCCACTTTCCCATCCAAGGTTCGTAGAAGGCGGTCAGGGAGGTGCGGCACGTTGCTGTGCATGCGCATCGGTCGCTTGGGGCGCAGCCGACCGAGGCAGGACTCGGTCGTGTTGCGACGGCGATGGGCGACAATCGGAGTCCCGAGGCGAACCGCCTGCGGCGGCATATGAATTCGGACTCCCACAACTGGCGCGCTTGCGCGCGACGGAGGACAGATGATCCACGCTCCGATGTCCCTGGGCAAAAACCTGGTTCAGTCCGCCTTTGCGCGGTACGGCTACAGGATCGTGAGGGCCGATCCTGGCGCGCGGTATCGGCCGACCTCTGCCGATGCGCGCAACGCCACGAGCTTGCTCCGGGAGATCCTTCCCGTGGTACAGCACAATGCGCTGACCGGAGAATGGCCGACACCGGCATTCCTCGAACACTATTTCGACGCAAGCCGTTTGGCGATGGTCCGCCTATTACTCGATCGATGCGATGCCGAAGGCGTCGACATTACCGGCAAGCGCGTCCTGGACATCGGGTGCCATGCCGGATGCCTGCTGCACCTCATGCGCGAGCGATATCCGGACTCTTCCCTCTCCGGATGCGACGTCAGCGATGTGAAGCTGGCGATGGCCAAACGCGCCTGTCCCGATGCCGAACTGTTCTTCAGCGCGCTTTCGGACCTTCCCGAATCCTCAAGTTACGACGTGGTATTTCTGATGGAAGTGCTTGAACACACCGTCGATCCAGAAACGGTCGTCAGGCGCTTGCTCGACACCGTGTCGGCCGGCGGCACGCTCATCTTGACGGTACCCGATGGGCGGGAGGACCACCTTCCCGCCAAGGAATATCATTCGGAATTCGACTCCTATGCGGGCCATATCAACTTCTGGAGCCCGGAAAGCTGGCGCTATTTCCTCGCCCGGATCGCTCCTGAACGGACGCTCCGCACGGGCCAATTGCCGACCGGACACTTGTTCGCCGCGCTAAGCATGTAGAACGCGATCCGACAGACCTTCGCCAGCTATTGGGGCGACGGACTCGGGCTCGCGCGTCGGAAGCCACCCTTGGGTTGCGGAACCCCGCTGACGGTAAAGGTGCCGCCGGGAACCAGCGTGATCACGTATTCGCCCTGGTCGTCGCAGGTCACCAGCCATACCGGCTGACCCTCATTACGTGGCTTTTCGGCGATCGAAACGATCTTCTTGCAGGTATAATTGGCATCGTAGATCGCGCGGAACAGGGCGACGCGCTGCTGCACCGCATTGAGGGCGCGGAATTTGACCTCGACCGGATCGGGCGTTGCCGGAGCGGCCGGCGCCGCGGCATTGCCACCGACACCCGGGCCGCCGCAGCCAGCAAGCAGGACCGCGGGCATCAGCATCATCGCACCGACCTTCATCGCTCGTCTCCTTCTGCGATCGTGACAACGCATGGGGCGGCTGTCGCGCGCCACCCGTTTATCGCAAGCGTGCCGCCGGCATAAGCCGCGTCCTCGGTGACCTCGACGGCGCACCAGGACGGCGCGACGATTGCGGCCAGCGCGGCATCATCGTCCGCGGATATCTCCGCAAGCATCAATCCGGCCAGCGCGCCCTCGAACATGTCGATCGCGAACCCGCCGCCGACGTCGTGCCGCCGTTTCACCAGCACGGCCGCCGGCAGCGCGGCCAGTGCGTCATATTCAGCCGCGTCGAGATAGATGTTGGTCATCGGCCGTGACGACAGGCCCGCGCCGGGATATTTCTTGCCGAGCTTGTGCACTACCGATCCGTCAGGCGCGGTCACACGGCGTAACCGCAAGCCGGTGCCGGGCAAATAGCGATCCTCGACCAACCGCGCCATCGCGGAATCGAGTGCAGGCGTCAGTTCCCGATCGACTAGGAAGCGCCGCTCACGTTCGATGATGCTGTACTTGGGCGCAGTCAAATGCCGTCCGCGACGACCTCTCGGCCCGTCGCCTCCAGTCGTGCCGTCAAATCGGCGATCGTGGCGTCGACCAATGCCTGATCGGGGCTGCGCACCACGAAATTCGCACCCACCCGACCATCGCGAAAGAACGGATAGCTGCCGATCGCGACCCCTTCATGCGCCTTTTCCGCCTCGCGCAAAATATCGGCGACCTCGCTCTCGGGCACCCAGCACCCGATCGAGCGGCTGACCACCGGGCGTCCGCCCTCGAGCTTGCCGGTCAATCCATCGAGCATGCCCGCGGTGATGTGCGGCACGCCCGCCATGACGAACAGATTGCCGATGCGGATACCCGGCGCGCCCGACATCCGGTTCTCGATCAAATCGGCGCCCTCGGGCACGCGCGCCATCCGCTTGCGCGCCTCGGTCAGCCCGCCGCGGCTTTCGTAATAGCGCTCCAGCGTGGCGACCGCCTTGGGATGATAGGTGACGCCGACGCCCAACGCCTCGGCAATCGCATCGACGGTGATGTCGTCATGGGTCGGTCCGATCCCGCCGGTAGTGAACAGATAGTCGTTGCGCGCGCGCAGCTGATTGACTGCCTCGACGATCGCCGCGGTGACGTCGCCGACGACGCGAACCTCGGCCAGCCGGATGCCCTGGACGTTGAGCCAGGCGGCGATCTGGGCGACATTCTTGTCCTGGGTGCGGCCCGACAGGATTTCGTCGCCGATCACGACGAGCGCCGCGGTCCAGATGCGTTCTGCGGTCATCGCTCGGTGCTGTAGCGACAAGCGCAGCCGCTTGTCACGGCAAAGCGGATCAATTCGTCGGCCGCCGCCCGAAAGTACGGACTGCAGCCGCCGCAGATTCGGCGGCCGGGGGCCGCGTTGGGGGCACCGGCGCATGGCGCGCGCGATCGAATCGGCCGACGCGAGAAAGTGCGTTGCTCGGCGCCCAATATTTGCCAGTATAGATCTTGCCTGATTCGGCCACCGCGGCGGCACTGCAGGTAGGGCATTCGACCAACCGGTAGAGCAAATCGACCGCCCCGCCGCGCGCTACCTCGATCTGCGATTCGGCGGCCCGCAGCGCGATCAGCCGCGCTGCGGGCTCTGCCGGCAGGCCGCGATAGAAACCCTCGAACAAACGCGGAGAGTCGATCCGCACCGATCCCCATAGACTCTCGTGCATATCGCCGTTGCAGCGCTCGCACCGCACCGCGTGCGGCAGCTTGGCTGCAAAGCCGTAGCTTGCAGCGGCATAGGCCAGCCACTCAACTGCCTCGAGGATATAACCGAGCGCTCCGACGTCAACCGCGCCCTGGTTCTGGAGCCCGTGCGAAAAGCTCATCCTGGCATGGCCGAGTGTCGCTTGGAGATAGGGAACGAAGCCTACTAGCCGGTGCACCGGCGTGCCTTGATAATCGAGCGTCCAATAGCCGAGAAAACGAATAGCGAAGACTGTGGCGAACGCGACCGCGACCGCGGTCCATCGCAGTTCCGTGGTCGAATGCTGCTTCGCCATCCGCCCGGCGATGTAGAAGCCGAAGCCGCCGGCGATTCCCAGCATCAACGCGCCGAATGGCAGGATCAGATTGACCCATAATTTGAGGATGTCGCCCCGGAAATAGTTGATGCCGACATACCAGATCATCACCGCAAGCAGCTGCGTGATGATACCGCCGATGATGGTCGCCGCCGCGCTCGTCTTCATGTCCCGTCCCACCCGATTGCGGGCTAATTGTCGCTCCCAGTGGTCAATATCCGGTAAGTGCGTGTCGGCGCTCGCAACCGGACGCGACTGCGACTATATTCACCCGATGACCGAATATGTGACTGTCACCAGCGACATGAACCTCGCGCGCAACGGCGCGATCAAACTCTATGGCCGCGACGCGTTCGACGGCATGCATCGCGCCGGGCGGCTTGCCGCCGAGACGCTCGACATGCTCGTGCCGCATGTCGTGCCGGGCGTGACCACTGCCGAGCTGGACGATTTGATCCGCAATTTCATGATCGCCGGCGGTGCCGCACCCGCGACGCTCGGCTATCGCGGCTATACGCATTCGAGCTGCATCTCGATCAACCATGTCGTGTGCCACGGCATCCCGTCGGACCGCCAGCTCAAGGACGGCGACATCGTCAATATCGACGTGACGCCGTTGCTCGACGGCTGGCACGGCGACACCAGCCGGATGTACCTGGTCGGCGACAACGTGCCGATCAAGGCGAAGCGGCTGGTCGACGTGACCTATGAATGCCTGATGCTCGGGATCGAGCAGGCCAAGCCGGGCAACACGATGGGCGACGTCGCCCACGCCATCCAGACGCATGCCGAGCGCCACCGCTTCGGCGTGGTGCGTGACTTTTGCGGGCACGGCGTCGGCAAGCTGTTCCACGACGCGCCCGAAGTCGTCCATGTCGGCCGCCCGGGCACCGGTCCCGAGCTCAAGCCCGGCATGATCTTCACGATCGAGCCGATGATCAACATCGGCAAGCCCGATGTGAAATTGCTCGACGACGGCTGGACGGCGGTGACCCGCGACCGCTCGCTGTCGGCGCAGTTCGAACATTCGATCGGCATCACCGAGGACGGCTGCGAGATCTTCACGTCGAGCCCCAAAGGGTACGATCAGCCGCCTTATTGAGCGCCGGTAACGGATTTAGCGTGAGCTAAATCCGAGCGCATTAGGCGCTCACGGCCGGCGGCGCTTCAAGCGCCGACCGACGACGCGGCTTTGCCGCGGCGCTCCGAGATGATTGAAACCGCGCTCATGTGGAACGGCAATGCTGGAATCACACGCGATTCCCTTGGCGAATCTGGGCTCCTGCTTTCGCAGGAGCACCGAGCGTCAGTGACCGGCATCCGCTTTCGCCGCGTCGATTGCTTTCTGGCTGCGCACGAACGGATAAGCGAGTTGCTTGAGATACCCCTGCGGCATCTTCTCCGGGATACCGTAGCCCTGCGGCCAACGCCCCGCTGGCAAGTGGAACGTGCCGAACAATTTGTCCCATAACGGAAAGTGGATCGCGAAGTTCACGTCCACGGCTTCCTTCTCGATCCCGTGGTGCCAATGGTGGAAGCGCGGCGTCACCATGACATGGCCGAAGCGATCGAAATCGCCCTTCAGGTTCGCGTGGACCAGCCCGGAATAGATATACACCAAGGCGACATAGGCCTGCATCACTGACGGCTCGAACCCGAAGGTCAGCAGCGGCAAAGAGGTCACGCTGCGCAACAGGATGATCTCGACGAAATGCATCCGTGCGCCGGCCAACCAGTCCATCGCCTTGGCCGAATGGTGGACCGCGTGGAATCCCCACAGGAACGGCACGCGGTGAAAGGCGCGGTGGAACCAATATTGCACGAAATCGGTCAGCAGCATCGCCTCGACGAACTGCAGGACCCAGGGTTGCCCGCCGATCGCCGCGCGGATGCCCGCGAGCGACACGGTGTTGGCGTTGATGATGCTCGACGGCGCCAGCGCGAGATAGGTGAAGACCTGCACCAGCATCGAGCTGATCAGATAATAGAACAGGTCCTCGCGCCATTCGCTGCGGAACAGGCGCTGATCCCGATTATGCGGCCAGAAGCGCTCGATCGGCGCGAACATCAGTCCGGCGGCAATCAGATTGACGACGAAGAAATCGACCCCGAAGAAGATGCCCCAATCGTGCGTCTCGCGCGGTGAGACATTGGCCCCGCCGAGCAAGGCCGCGGTAATCCCGATCGCGAGCGCGGCGAAACCGATCGCCTTCTTCGTCCGCAGCATCAGGCTGAGCAACGCCAGCGCATAGCTGGAGATCAGCACGGCATGGACGACGGGGCGGAACCACAGGGTCTTCTCGACAGCCTGCAGTTCGGGCGTCGCGAACCAGCCCGGCCAGCGTAGCGCCACGACCAGCCCGAAGCCGGCGATCGCCAGGACGAGCGCAAAGAAGCCCGAATACCAGCCGCTGCCGAAGTTGCGGATCGCGACGGGCGCTTCGAGCTCGTCGCGCAAATGGTCGAGTGGATTGGCCATCGGTGTCCCCTGTCCCGATCGTGTCGGGATGCCCTATCCCAACATGTGTTAAGCGCATTCTACCACCCGCCGCGGCACCGCGCTATCGATGGCAACTCGTCCACCATCGTCATCCCAGCGAAACTGAGGTGACGGTCAGGATGCCGCCGGACACAGCACCCGCATCGCTTCGGCCGTCTCGGCATCCGCCGGCAGAAATGTCTCGAGCGACAAATCGTCCAGCGTGATATCGATCGGCGATCCGAACACGGTGCGCGCGCTGTAGAAGGACAGGACGCGACCGCCCAGTTCGATACGGAACGGCACGGCGATACCGGCAAAGTCGCGCGGCGGCACGTCCGACGCGGGGCCTTTGGGATAGGTATGGAGTTCGTCACGCAACGCGATCAACGCCGGGTCGCCGCTTTGCGCGATCTCTCGGTCGAGCCAACGTAGAAGGAATCCTCGCCACTCGGCGAGATTGACGATCCGCCCCGACAAGCCGGCCGGGTGCAACGCCAGCCGCAGGACATTGACCGGCGGCGCCAGCAGGCTTGGGTTGACGCCCTCGATCAGCGGGGCAAGAGCACGGTTCGCCGATACCATGTTCCAGTAGCGATCGACGATCAGTGCGGGGAATGGCTCATGCGCGGTCAGTACGGTGTCGAGCGCGGTGCGCACCGCGTCGAGCGCCGGGTCGCCGAGGTCGCGCTGGGGATAAGCCGGCGCGAACCCCGCCGCGAGCAGCAACGCATTCTGATCTCGCCGCGGCACGTCGAGCTGTTCGGACAAGCGTAACAGCAACTCGCGGCTCGGCCGCGCGCGCCCCGTCTCGACGAAGCTCAAGTGGCGTGGCGAGACGTCGGCGTCGAGCGCGAGGTCGAGCTGGCTCACCCGCCGGCGCGCACGCCAATCGCGCAGCATCGATCCCACTTCACTCGACAACTGCACCATGAGCCATCCTTTCGGCGACCATCCTAGCCGCCCCGCGACGACGCGCCATTACCTGCGAGGTAATTGGTTCGGCTGCGCCGATCGGCATCATGGCGACATCGACCCCAAGGAGAACAGCCATGTACGCGATCGCCGCCCCCGCTCCCCGCCAGACGCTCCGCCCGAGCCGTGGCCTGATCCCCACTCGCGATGGCGAACAGCTTTACTATGAGGATATGGGCCACGGCCCGACTTTGTTGTTCGTCCACGGCTGGGCAATGAACACCGAATTCTGGGAACGCCAGACCGCCGACCTCGTCAGACAGGGCCATCGCTGCATCGCTTACGACCAGCGCGGGTGCGGACGCTCGTCGCCGGCGGCGGCCGGGCACGATCTGGACGGCTTGGCGGACGACCTGGCCGCGGTGATCGAGCGGCTCGGGCTCGACCGGGTGACCTTGGTCGCGCATTCGATGGGGGCCTGTCAGGTCGCGCGCTATCTCTCGCGACACGGTGCCGCACGGATCGCCGGGGCGATCCTGGTCGCCGGCACCGCGCCGGGCTTGTTTCCTGATCCGGCCAGCCGCACCGAGCCGCTTGCCGCGCAAGTCACCGCGATAATGGCCGACCGCCCGGCCTTTGTCGCCGCGATGGCCGAGCCGTTCTTCGCGCCCGAGCGGGTGTCGCCGCACCTGGTCGCCTGGGGCACCGGACTGGTGTTGCGCGCGACATTGCACGCGGCGATCGAGCATACGCGCACCAACATCAACGCGGACGTCCGCGCCGACTTGGCGGCATTCACCTGCCCGACGTTGATCGTCCATGGCAGCGCCGACCAGAGTTGCCCGCTCGAGAAGAGCGCCGAACTGGCGCACGCGATGATCCCCGGCAGCGAGCTGCTGGTCTATGAAGGCGCCTCGCACGCTTTGCCGCTGACGCGCGGGGAGCGGCTGTCGGCGGATATCGCCGCATTCGTCCACGGTAGGGGCTGTAGCTGAAATCAAGCGCCAGTTGTGCTCCTGCGAAAGCAGGAGCCTAGGGTGACGAAGGACAGAGCTACCCTGGGTTCCTGCTTTCGCAGGAACACCATTCTCTAGGCAATCGCCCCCGCACGCCTCAGCGCTTCCTGCAACGCGAGCGTCGGCGCGACCGCGATGTCGGGGACGATCCCCGTCCCTTCCCAATCCTTGCCGGTCGCCGGGTCGATCGTCCGCCCGACCGGCAGGAACACCGCCAGCCCGCCGCCGATCGGCTCGAAGCCGCCGAAATGATTGGCACCCGCGGTCGTCTCGCCGATCAGCGTCGCGCGTCCGGTATGTTTGAAGGCGAGCGCGAGGTGCTCGGCGGCGGACGCAGTGCGGCCGGAGACCAGGTAGAAGGCCTTGGCGCCGAACAACCGCGTCTCGTCGGTCCTGGGCACGACATAATGTTCGGTGCGGACGATCCCAGGCGCCGCGCCACTCGCCGGGCGCATGAAAGCGTCCTCGGCGAAAGGGTCGCCGCGCGCCTTGGCGATCGACTCGACCATTTCCATTTGTACCAGCACCGCCGACTTGGCGAAGAGATAGGGCAGCATCGCATTCATCTGCGCGACCCCGCCACCGCCATTGTAGCGCGCGTCGATGATCACCGCTTTTGCCATGGCGTGCTCGCGCATGAACCGATCGCAAACGGCCGCGGTGTCGGGATCGTCGGGAAAGCCCGTGAAACGGATATAGGCGACGTCCTTCGCGATCCAGCCGGCATCCTCGATTGCGATGCGGCGCATCGGCTGCGGGCCCGCCGGCGCACGCGGCGCCGCTGCCCCGGGCTTAGGCTTGGCCTGCCCGTCGGCCGGTTGCGGCTGCGGCCGATCATTGGGACCGAGCATCGCCGCGGGCATGACGCGCAGATGGCGGTCGGGCGATACCGCCAGGAGATCGGCGGTCAGCCGCTGACCGAGTTCGGTCGGATCGGCGATGTCCTTATACGCGCCGGCCGCCGCCTTTTGCCGCAGCATCGCGGCGTAGCGCTTACCGACCTCCGGAATGACATATCCCGTCTCCAGCAGATCGGCGAGCGCCAGTGCAGGATCGCCGCCTGGTGTGGTCGGCCCGTCGAAAGCGATCGCATTGCCGCCACCTATCGTGGCGATCGCGGCCGCCGACAGTCCCAGGAATATGCGCCGATCCATCACTCAACCCTTTCGACTACATTTGTAAGCGTAAGCGCTTATACATTTTGCTCCGAGAGTGTAAAGTGGCTAGGGAACGGCCATGGCCCACCACACCGCCGCCAGTTTCGGCACCGCGCTTCGCCGCCTGATCGATCATCTCGATGGCGCGCTGGAACAGGCATATCGCGACGACGGCCTCGATTTCCGCCCGCGCTTCACGCCGGTTGTCCGCGCGCTCGTCGCCGACGGACCGCAGGGCATTCGCGCGCTCGCCGATCGGCTCGGCGTGTCGCATTCGGCGGTCAGCCAGACGGTGTCGCAAATGGCCGCCGCCGGCCTGGTCGCGGTGACGCGCGGCGAAGAGGATGCCCGCCAGAGGATCGTCGCGCTGACCCGCGCGGGCACCGCGCTACTCCCCCGGCTGGAGGACCATTGGCATGCCGCGCGCGCCGCCACGGCGGCGCTCGATACCGAAACCGGAGGCGTATTGGTCGAGGTGATCAACCGCGCCAATGCCGCGCTGGAAGCCAGGCCGTTCTCCGATCGGCTGGCCTCGGCCCGCAGCCGCCGTGCCGCGCCAACGGGCAGTCGAAACAGGGCTGCCTAATTTCAAGGCATTTGCTAGAGCCGATACCGGCTCCCGCTCGGCCCACGCTCTTCGCGCGCGAGTTCTGGCACGCTTCATGTAAGGCTGGTGCGCAATCAACCCATAGGGCGAGAGACGGGGACAATTCCGCGTGAAGAAGATCGAGGCGATCATCAAGCCATTCAAGCTGGACGAAGTGAAGGAGGCGTTGCACGAAGTCGGTGTCAGCGGCATCACCGTGACCGAGGCCAAGGGCTTTGGGCGCCAGAAGGGACATACCGAACTCTATCGCGGCGCCGAATATGTCGTCGACTTCCTGCCCAAGGTGAAGCTGGAAGTGGTGGTCGAGGACGCCATGGCCGAACGCGTGGTCGAGGCGATCGCGCAAGCAGCGCAGACCGGTCGTATCGGCGACGGCAAGATTTTCGTCATGCCGGTCGAAACCGTGCTGCGCATCCGCACCGGCGAACGCGATGAAGCAGCAATCTAGGGCGCCGATCTGAAGAAAGACGGCCGACGCCCAACTTGAGCAACCATGACATTTGACGCACCGCAGCATAATGTGACAGCAGGGCGCACGCACGAGCAACATGATTCTCCGGTTCGCCGGATTTACGACCGAAAGAGAAAGGGCCTGGGGTTATGGCGACGACAGCCAGTGACGTTCTGAAGAAGATCAAGGACGAGGAGATCGAGTGGGTCGACCTCCGCTTCACCGATCCCAAGGGCAAGTGGCAGCATTTGACCATGGTGTCGTCGGTGGTCGGCGAGGACGAGCTGACCGACGGCTTCATGTTCGACGGATCGTCGATCGAAGGCTGGAAGGCGATCAACGAGTCGGACATGATCCTGAAGCCCGACCTCGACGCGATCTATGTCGATCCGTTCTCGGCGACGCCGATGCTGATCCTGGTCTGCGACATTGTCGAGCCGTCGACCGGCGAGCTCTATGCCCGCGACCCGCGCTCGACCGCCAAGCGCGCCGAGGCCTATCTCAAGACCACGGGCATCGGCGACACCGTCTATGTCGGCCCCGAGGCCGAGTTCTTCATGTTCGACAACGTGCAGTTCGAAACGAGCTATTCGACGTCTTACTACAAGATCGACGATATCGAGCTGCCGACCAATACGGGCCGCGAATATGAAGGCGGTAATCTCGGCCACCGTCCGCGCGCCAAGGGCGGTTACTTCCCTGTTGCGCCGGTCGACTCCGCGGTCGACATCCGTGGCGAAATGGTCTCGACCATGATCGAAATGGGCCTGCCGTGCGACAAGCACCACCACGAAGTGGCGGCGTCGCAGCACGAGCTCGGCCTGACCTTCGGCACGCTGACCACCACCGCCGATCGCATGCAGATCTACAAATACGTCGTGCATCAGGTCGCGCATGCGTACGGCAAGTCGGCCACCTTCATGCCCAAGCCGATCAAGGAAGATAACGGGTCGGGCATGCACACGCACTTGTCGATCTGGAACGGCAAGGAGCCGCTGTTCGCCGGTAACGGCTATGCCGGGCTCAGCGACATGTGCCTGTATTTCATCGGCGGCATCATCAAGCACGCCAAGGCGCTGAACGCCTTCACCAACCCGACCACCAACAGCTACAAGCGGCTGGTGCCGGGCTATGAAGCGCCGGTGCTGTTGGCCTATTCGTCGCGCAACCGCTCGGCGTCGTGCCGCATCCCGTATGGCACGGGCGCCAAGGCCAAGCGCGTCGAGGTCCGCTTCCCCGACGCGATGGCCAATCCGTACCTCGCTTATGCGGCGTTGTTCATGGCCGGCCTGGACGGCATCCAGAACAAGCTCCACCCGGGCGATGCGATGGACAAGAACCTGTACGATCTGCCCCCGGCCGAACTCGCCGAAGTGCCGACCGTATGCGGTAGCTTGCGTGAAGCGCTCGACAGCCTGGAAGCCGATATGGACTTCCTGCTCAAGGGCGACGTGTTCTCGAAGGACCAGATCGAGGCTTATATCGAAATCAAGCGCGCCGACGTCGCGCGGTTCGAGATGACCCCGAGCCCGGTCGAGTTCGATATGTACTACAGCGCGTAAGGCGCGGCCACGACCGCGCCGGTGCGAGCCAAGCTCGCATACGCGCTGTCGGCCGGCCTCGCTTGCGAGGACCGACGACGCGGCTTTGCCGCGGCGGGACCAAAAAAAGGGCGCCAGGAGCAATCCCGGCGCCCTTTTTCGCACCTCCATCCGATGCGGGACGGAGTAACCGGATCAACCGGAGGCCGACCTTCAAAACGTCCCACTGATCGTCAGCGTAAAGATCGGCCCGACCCGCTGATGCTGGCGCTCAAGGAACGCGAGCGGCGCGGCGTTGCGGCGGCCGGAATAGACGTCGCGCCAATAGCGGACATGGCCGTCATTGAGATTGAAGACCTGGAAATTGACCTTCATCCCGCGCACATTCTTGAACTCGACAAAGGCGCTGACATAGGGCCCTTCCCATTGCTGGTTGACCTCGTCGAGATAATAAACCGGGCTGTAATGGTCGAACGACAGCTCGCCGCCCCAGGCGAACTGAGTGCCGGGCACGTCGTGCCGCAAGGTCAGCTGCGCCCAGCGGTCGTGGGTGTTGCTGATCACGCGCGGCAATCCGGTCAGCGGATCGCGGACGCGGGCGCGTTCGATGCCGATATCCGCGTCGAGCTTCGCGCCCTTCCAGCCGAGTGGGTCGAACTGGATCGTGCTGATGCTCTCGATGCCCGTGCGCGTCGCGCGGGGCAGGTTGCCCACCGCATCGCCGTCGAGCCCGACCGGGATATGGTCGACAATGTCCCCGATCCGATAATGATAGAGTTTCAGCCGCGTCTTGCCCCAGCGGCCGAAGTTGCGCGCGACTTCCGCGGTCGCTTCCCAGCTTTGCGGCGGGACGAGATTGGGATTGGCGTCGTTCCCGCGATTGTTGGTGACGTCCTGGTTGGCGAGGAAATCCGAAAAGCTTATCTGACCGACCCTGCGTTCGAGCTTGAGGCTCGCATCCCAGCCGCGCGCCGGCCGCCATGCCAGCAACAAGCTCCCCTTCGGCCGGAAGAAACGCCGCGGCTTCTCGGCGGTGCCGCGTTCGCCGAGCTCTGAATATTCGGCGCCCCCGGCCACTTGCAGGTCAAGGTTGCGCGCCAGCGGCCGGCTCAGCGTCGCCAGCCCTTCATAGCGTGTCTCGGCGACGATACCGCTGCCCTGCGGATAGGGAATCGAGACATAGCTGCCATCGGGCTGGAGGTTGGCCAGCGTGCTGAATTGTTCGTAGCGATTGTCGGCGCGCTCGAACGAGATCGTCCAGTCGTTCGGGCCGCCTTTCCAATGATATTCGACCCGCCCGATCGTCTCGCTGGTTTTGGCGTCCTGGCCGTAGCGCAGGCCGTCGCTCGGTGCTCCGCTGTCGTAATCGGTGCGCTGATCGGTGAAGGCGGGAGCATGCTCGAAATGGCGCAGGCCGATGATCTTGAGCCGGCCGCCGCCCAGCGGCACCGAGATGTCGCCGTTCACGTCGTAGCGGAAGCCCCAGGTGTGATTGAGACTGATCCACATGGCGTCATTGCCGTCGGTGCGGATGCGGCGCTGATCGTTTGCGCCGCGCTGCCAATAGGGATCGTAATCCATCGTCAGATTGGCGAGGATCCCGCCTTTGCCGGTATATTTGAGGATCGCGGACAGCTTGGCGTCGTCATTGCTGTTCCAATTCACCTGGTCGCGGCGTTCGAGCAGGGTGCCGGTCGGCGACAGCACGCGATAATCGTCGCCGCCGAGCGCACCGCGCGACGGCTTGTTCTCGAGCGACAGCGTATAGTCCAGGCCGCCGGCCGAGCCGTTATAGCTGATCGACCCGGCGAACCAGCGCGGCTCGGCATAATGGGCGCGGACCTGTGGGCTCCAGCTGAAATTGCCGCTGCCCTTGCGATTGGTCTTGAGGATGACGTTGGCGACCTGACCGGTCAGGCCGGCGATGCCGAACGAGGCCGCTTCCCTGACCTCGATCCGCACCACCTCGCTGGCCGATATCCGTTGCAATTGCGCCGCCGCGCCGCCCGATTTGTCGGTCACCCGCTGGCCGTTGATCAGCACATTCTCCGACGCCTGGCCCAGACCGCGCGTATCGTCAGCGGCGCGGATGGTGAAGCCCGGCACCTGCGACAGCATGTCATAGGCGGTTTGCGGGGCGAAGCGTGCGAAGAAGTCGGGCGTGAAGACGTTGGCATCGCTCGGCACGGCATCGCTCGCTGCCGGTGCGGCCGGTTTATCCTGGCCGGCCATGGCGGTGGTCGGGGCACACAGACCGGTCGCCAGCGCCAGAAGGCCAACGGCACGCTGTAGGTGAACGGGCATGATCCACTCCTTGATGTATCTGGTTGAGCGATGCGGCTCGGACGCGGGCGGTCGGTCCGCGCCGCGGGTGCGGGCGAATGAAGGCAGTCAGTCACGGATGGCCGGTCGCCCCTGGGGCGTTACCAATTATCGGTTAGTGGCAGGGCTGGCAGTTCGGTCAGGGATCGCCGGCGGAACCCGAAGCTCGCAGCGAGGTCAACTCATCCGGATCGGTGGTCTTGATGCCCCGTGACCTGAGTTTGCGGACGAAATCGACAGTGACGCCGACCGACCGCATGCCCTGGTAATCGTCGAGACCGCCCTTGATCCCGAAGCTGCGCATCGCCGCGATATAGGCCGCGCTGAGCCCCATATTGCGCGCCTCGATCACGTCGTCCAGGCTGAGGCGCATGCCGGTCGCCCGCATATCACGGGCATATTGCGGAGACACGCCGCCGGCACGCGCTTCCGCCAAATCGTCGCTCGACAGATTGGGGAAACCGGCCTCGGCCATGCCGCGGCGATACTCGTCGCTGATGCCCAGCGCTCGCTGAACGTCGCCCTCATCGCCGTCGTCCGATCGGATCGCCGTTCCAGCAGGCTGATCCTGTCCCGCCATAGTCGTCGGCGGCGTCGACGCCGAGGTTGCGACGGCGGCATTGGCAGCAGGCGTAGCGATTGTCGGCCGCGCCGCGCCATTGGCGGTAGCGGGCAGCCCATCGGTCGGCATTCCTGCAACCGGACGTTTCTCGCTTTGCGCCGTCTGGATGGTAGCGAGCGCGCTGTGCCCCGGCACGAAAGTAACAGCCGCGAGCGGCACCGCCATGCTCAACATGCCCGTCGCGAAACCCGCGACCCAGGAGCGTCCGGAGGGTCCGCGCGCGGGGCTCTGATCGAGCACGCGCCGGACGCGGCGGCCGAGCGAACTTTTCGACGGTGCGACACCGTGCGCGCCAAGCAAGGCGCCGCGGCATTGATGGCGCGCGACACCGATCAGCAATTCGGCATAATCGGGTCCGGCAATGTTCGCCGCGAGCACCGCGTCGTCGGCCGATTCCTCGCGCAATTGATGCGCCTCGCGCGCCAGCACCCAAGCCAGAGGATTGAACCAGAAGGTCGCGGTGGCGACTCGCGCCAGGATCAGCTTCGCCCAATCGAAATGAACGACGTGCGCGAGTTCGTGCGCGATGATCGCCTCGGCCTGCTCGGGCGCCGCCACCGCGGCATTGTTGAGCAGGATGACCGGGCGCATCAGGCCCCAGCTGACCGGCGATCCGAGCTCGTCGCTCCACAGCAAGGCGGTGCCGTTCTTGAATCCCATCCGCCGTTGCGCCCGGGCGAGCGCGCTCAGCCAGTCGGGGTCGACCAGCACATCGGCCCGTGCGCGCAACCCGACCAGGCGCAGCAACGCGACCAGCGTCAGCATCAGCAGCACGAAGGTGGGGAGCAAGAAGGCGTAGCGCGCCGCATCGGTGATGGTAGCAATCAGCGTGCCTGTTGCCGCAGGTTTGGCAGCTGGTTTGGCGAAGGTACCGGCGTCGATCGATGCCGTCGCGGTACTCGGCGCAAGTGATGAAGCCACTGGCGCCGCAATCGGGCCGACAGCAGCGAAGTCTGCCATCACCGCAGGCACGGGCAGCGCCAGCGAGGGCAGCGCAAGGCTGCCCAGCGGCAAGGCGACGAGCGCGAACAGGCCAAGATGCGCGATGGTCGAACGCTGGGCGGCCGAGCGCGCGCGAGTCAGACGCAGCAGTGCCAGGGTCGCCGCCGCGACGAGCAGGGACTTCAGCGCGAGCAGGAGCAAGGTGAAGATCATTTCCCCATGTCCCTGGCCTGGCGAGCGCGAGCGATCGCCGCCTCGAGCTCGTCGAGTTCGCCTGTATCGAGTTCCTCGGCCATGCCGACCAGGGCGCTCGCCGCGCTGACTGGCGATCCCTTGAAAAAGGTGCGCACGATCTGGCTGAGCGCGGTTCGGCGCGCCTGATTGTCGGGCACGGTTGGCGAATAGACATAGCCGCGATCACTGTCTTCGCGACAGACGAAGCCCTTGTCCTCAAGCCGTTTGAGCATAGCACGGACGGCCGAGCCGGTCAGCGGATCGGGTAAAGCGGCGCAGATATCGGATACGGTACGCGACCCACCTTGGTAGAGCAGGTCGACGATCTGACGCTCGCGTGGGGGCAATTGCGGAAGCATGTCTCACCTCTTGGCTACATTTGTAGCGTGCTACATTTGTAGCGCATCTGCAAGCGGAAAAATCACGGGAAATCCGGTCGCTGGCGTGATACATCTGCATTCACGCGTCGGCGAGACACCAAAAGCGGGTCGCCATTACCCGATCTGCACCCTGGAATGCGACGAACCGAGCGATCAGCCGTTGCCGCGGGAGATTTGCGCTCCTAGGCGGCTCGCCAATGCGGCTGTCCCTGCCCTTCGCTTTGCCCGACCGCCGCCGCACCGTCTCGTTCGTGCTGGCGCTCGTCGTCGAAGCGCTGTTGATCCTGGTGCTGGTATTGTTCGGCCCGCATTTCGTCCCCGGCTCCAAGCCCGAGCCGCGACGCGCGACGAGTTTCAGCTTCGCGCCATCGGAGAAGGAAGCAGCGACTGCTCCCGAGCATCGCACCAAAGCACACGCCGCAGCCAAACAGGCTTCCGGAAAGGTCACGCCGATCCCGCCGTTGCCACCCGTCATCACCCCACCCAAGGTCCCGACACCACCGAATGCGCTGCCGGGCGTACTGCCGATCCAGCTCGGTGCCAGCGACATCAGCAAATTGAAATCGAGCGCCAGCAACGAGGATGGCGCCGATACGGGCACCGACAGCAAGCTGGCTTACGGACCGGGCGAAGGTCCGGGCGGCCAGCCGTTGTACAATGCCGAATGGTATCGTGAGCCGACCGAGGCGCAGATCAACGGTTATCTGCCGAAAGGCGCGCCGCCGAACAGCTGGGCATTGATCGCGTGCCAGACGATGCCGCAATTCCATGTCGACAATTGCCGGTCGCTCGGCGAATCGCCGGTCGGTTCGGGGCTGGGCCGCGCGATGCGCGAGGCGGCGTGGCAATTCCTCGTCCGTCCCCCGCGCCGCGGCGGCAAGGTGCTGGTCGGCGCCTGGGTCAAGATCCGGATCGACTTCACGCTCCGGCCGGGAAAGGCCGACAAGAGCGAAAACGGGCCGCAGCTACCTCAAGAGTGACGGTCAGGGCAGCAGGACCGACGCGCCTTCGGTCTTGCCGGCTTCGAGCTGGCGATGCGCCTCGGCCGCATCCTCGAGCGCGAAGGTCTGGCCGATCTCCGGGCTGATCGCGCCTTTGGCCAGCATCTCGAACACGCGCGCGAAGCCCGCATCGCGTTCTTCCTTGGTCGCATAATAATGGAACATGGTCGGCCGGGTGACGAACAACGATCCGCTGGCGCTGAGCTGGCCGAGTGCGACCCCGGTCACCGGTCCGCTGGCATTGCCGTAGCTGACGATCAACCCGCGCCGCTTGACCGATTTGAGCGACGCTTCCCAGGTCGCGGCACCGACACCGTCGAGCGAGACCTCTACACCGCGGCCCTCGGTGATCTCGCGCACGCTCTCGGCGATGTCGTGTTCGCGATACTGGATGACATGGTCGGCACCGGCACGACGCGCGCGCTCAGCTTTGTCGGACGATCCGACGGTGCCGATCACGGTCGCGCCGATCGCCTTGAGCCAACCGACCGCGAGATGGCCGACGCCCCCGGCCGCAGCATGGACCAGCACCGTCCAGCCGGGCTGCACCTTGGCGCAACGCTCGACCAGGAATTCGGTCGTCCCGCCCTTGAGCAGGATCGCCGCCGCGGTCCGGTCATCGATGCTGTCGGGGAGCTTGACCAGAGACTCGGCCGGCAGGTTGCGGTGCGTGGCATAGCTGCCGATCGTCGGCCCGAACGTACCGACGCGATCGCCGACCGCGAATTCGGTGACGCCCTCGCCCAATGCCTCCACCACGCCGACGCTTTCGGTGCCGAGACCGCTCGGCAGCTTGAGTGGGTACAGACCGGTGCGCTGATAGACTTCGATGAAGTTGAGTCCGACCGCGGTCGAGCGAATCCGTACTTCACCGGGCCCCGGGTCGGGCAGGTCGACATCGACCCATTGGATCACTTCCGGTCCGCCATGCTGATCGATCCGTGCGACGCGTGCCATGTCCCGTTCTCCCGTTGCGACGAGCCTTCAACTGGGGAGTCGCGTTTCGGGTTGCAACCTAGTTCGTCGCGCGCCATCTAGGCGCCAACCATACCCGATATTTGAAAAGTGGAGGCGAGGATGAAGAGCTACCTGAAGCATTATATCGACGGCAAGTGGGTCGATAGCGAGGGTGGCACTCGCCACGAAGTAATCGACCCGTCGACCGAGCAACCGGTCAGCGAGATCACGCTCGGCACCGCGGCCGATGTCGACAAAGCGGTCGCGGCGGCCAAGAAGGCGTTCAAGAGCTATTCGCAGACCAGCGTCGACGATCGCATCGCGCTGATCGAGCGGGTCATCGAGGAATATAAGGCGCGCATCCCCGATCTCGCGGCGGCGACCAGCGAGGAAATGGGCGCGCCGATCGGCTTCGCGCAAATGGCGCAGGCGCCCGCCGGCCTCGGCTATTTCATGGGCACGCTCGGCGCGCTGAAGGAGTTCAAGTTCGAGGAGCGCGTCGGCAAGAACCGCGTCGTCCACGAACCCGTTGGCGTGGTCGGGATGATCACGCCGTGGAACTGGCCGCTCAACCAGATCTGCGCCAAGGTCGCGCCCGCCCTCGCCGCCGGCGACACGATGGTCCTGAAGCCGTCCGAGGAAGCGCCCGGCAATGCGGTGATCCTGGCCGAGATCCTCGACAAGGCGGGGGTCCCGGCGGGGGTATTCAATCTCGTCAACGGTGACGGCCCAGGCGTCGGAGCGGCGATTTCGAGCCACAAGGATGTCGACATGGTGAGCTTCACCGGGTCGACTCGCGCGGGGATCGCGGTGGCTCAGGCTGCGGCGCCAACCGTCAAGCGTGTCCACCAGGAACTGGGCGGCAAGGCGCCGAACCTGGTCCTCAAGGGCGCCAACCTCTCCGAAGTGCTGCCACCGACGGTGCAGGGCGTGCTCGCCAATTCGGGCCAGAGCTGCATCGCCCCGACGCGCTTGCTGGTCCATGAAAGCCAGGTCGTCGACGCCACCAACGTCGTGAAGGCAATCATGGAAGCGACCCCGGTGGCGGAGGCGTCGGTAATGGGGGCGCATATCGGCCCGGTCGTCAACAAGGCGCAATACGAGAAGATTCAGGGGCTGATCCAGTCGGCGATCGACGAAGGCGCGACGCTCGTTACCGGCGGCACCGGTCGCCCCGATGGCCGCAATGCCGGTTTCTTCGTCAAGCCCACCCTGCTCGCCGATGTAACGCCCGATATGCGCATCTATCGCGAGGAAACGTTCGGCCCGGTCGCCACCATCACCAAATATACCGACGCCGACGAAGCGATCGAAATGGCCAACGACACCGTTTACGGCTTGTCGGCGACGATCTCGGGCGACCCCGCCGAGGCTGCCAAGGTCGCGCCCAAGCTCCGCGCGGGCCTCGTCACGATCAATGCCTGGTCGAGCGGCGGCGGCACGCCGTTCGGCGGCTACAAGCAATCGGGCAATGGCCGCGAGGGCGGCAAATACGGCATCGCCGACTTCATGGAATTGAAGACGATCGTCGGCGAACCTGCCTGAGGAATATCGCCCCTCCCCAGAGTGGGGAGGGGCTTTCCTGCGCTCAATGGAGCGGCCAGACCATCAGGATCAGCGGCGTGCCGAACAGCACGACGAGCAGCGACAGCGGCGCCCCCAGCCGCGCGTAATCGCCGAACTTGTAGCCGCCCGGCCCGAACACCAACGTATTGCACTGGTGCCCGATCGGGGTCAGGAAATCGCATCCCGCGCCCATCGCGGTGGCGATCAGGAAGGCTTCCGGCCGGTAGCCGAGATCGTGCGCGAACACCGCGGCGATCGGCGCCATCACCAGCACCGTCGCGGCATTGTTGAGGAACGGCGTCACCGCCATCGCCGCGACCAGGATCAGCGCGACCGCGCCCCAGGGCGGCAGGCTGGCGGCGACATGCGCCAGCCAGGTTGCCAGGATCTGCGACGCGCCTGTCGTCCGCAGCGTGTCGCTGACCGGGATCAGCGCGCCGAGCATGATCAGGATCGGCCATTCGACGCTGGCATAGGCCTCGGCCAGCGGCAGCGCACCGATCGCAAGGATCAACGCCGCTGCGGCGAAGAAGGCCACCGCCACCGGAACATAACCGGTTGCCGTCGCGATCATCGCCAGCGCCAGGATCGCCACCGACAACACTCCCCTGCCCGAATTGCCGAGCCGGAGCGCGCGCTCGGCAAGCGGCAGCGCGCCGAGTTCCGCCAGGCGTTCGGGCAACAGACTGAGCGGCCCCTGCAGCACGATCACGTCGCCGGCGCGCAGCACGGTGCCACCCAGCCGATGCGTCAGCCGCTCCCCCTCGCGCGATACCGCGATCAGGTTGATGCCGAGCCGCCGCTGCAATTGCATCCGGCTGGCGGTTCGGCCGATCAACGGCGAGTTGGTCGCGATCACCGCCTCGATCACCCCGACCTCGTCGTCCTTGCGATCTTGGGGCACGTCGCGCTCGGACCCCGCCAGCGCGAACTTGTTGGTGGCAATCACGCGTTCGAGCACATCTGGCTCGCCGCCCAGGATCAGCGTGTCCCCTTGGCGCAAGGTCATCCACGGCCGTGGTTCGCTGCGCATGCCGGCGCGCATCACGCTGGTGACGGTGACGTCGCCGTCGTGGCGATCGGTGAACTGGTCGACCGTCTCGTCGATCACCGGGGAGCCCTCGCCGATCGTCACTTCCGTAACATAGTCCTTGATGTCGAGCGCTTCGCCCATCGTCGGTACACCGCGCCGGTCGCGCGGCAGCAAGCGATAACCGAAGCGCAGGAAGATCAGGCCGATCACCAAGAGGCCGAACCCGGTCGGGAAATAGTCGAACATGCGGAACGGCTGGCCGACCATGTCCTGGCGCACCCGGCTGACGATGATGTTCGGCGAGGTGCCGACCAGCGTCATCAGCCCACCCAGCAGCGACGCGAACGACATCGGCATCAGGAAGACCGAGGGCGAGGCCTTGTTCTTCTTCGCCATCTGGAACGCGGCGGGCATCAACATCGCCAGCGCGCCGACATTCTTGACGAGTGCCGACGTGACGCCGACCGAGGCGGTCAGCACAAACAATTGAGTACGAATCCGGGTGACGCGACCGGCAATCAGCGCGAGCGCGCGTTCGATCATCCCCGACCGCTGCACTGCCGCCGAAATCACCAGCGCCGAGCCGACGATGATCACGATGTCATCGGAAAAACCGGTGAACGCTTCCTTGGGCTTGACGATGCCAAGCGCGAGGCCCGCGAGGAGCGCCAGCATCGCGGTGATATCGTAGCGGAAGCGGCCCCAGACGAACATCGCCATCATCGCAACGAGAAGGGCGATCGACAGATATTGGGGCGTGGTCATCCGGCCTCGTTCGGTGGCGTCCTGCAAGCAGAAACCAACGAACCCGAAACAATCTCCCGCAGAATGTAGCTGATATGAGTTAGTGGACGGTGCCCACCGCGCGGCCCTGTGACATCAGCACGATCAGGCGCTCGATCTGGCGCCAGCGGCAGAAATTGACGTGGTTGCCGAGATCGCGGCTCTTGTCGGCGCGCGCGGCCGCCTCGAACCCGGCATCGTCGCCGAATGTCGCCATCAGTTCCTGCGCTGCGTCGACCGACGAGCGGTCAGCGAGATAGACGTGCATGCGATACTCCGAACTGGCCAGCACGTGATCGTTACAAGTCGCGTGCCACCCCGAAGCGATCGACGGAAACCGGCGGCAGGCAGTGGTAAATCGCCGTGCACCATGACGCGATCGCCTGCCCCACGGGTCCCACGCGGGGACACTAGCGTCCGATCCTGGAACATGGCAGGCAGCGGGCATGAGACCGAATCCGCCGCAATCGACCGCTCCCGCCGCCGGTGGATGCCTGCTCGCGCTGGGGTTGATCGGCGGCGCCGTGGCCGGCGTGCTCTATGGGCAGACGACATTGGGGGTGCTGCTCGGCGGCGCCGGCGGCGCGATCGCCGCGACGATCATCTTCCTGATCGACCGGCGGAGGTAATTGATTTTCGGCTGGTTCGTAGCCTCATATTCCTGTCGTCATTCCTGCGGAATCCTCCCCCCACCCCAAAATACTCCCGTCACCCCAGCGAAAGCTGGGGTCTCTGGCGGTGACGCGATGCCGCTTGAGATCCCAGCTTTCGCTGGGATGACGAGTTTTGGAAATGGATCGCTTTAAGAACAACGGCTTATTTGGGACCCGCACCTAGCGTAACGACCGCGCCAGCCGCACGACGCGGCCAATGACCGCCACGCGATCGGCGCGGACCGGCGCGATGGCGGGCGTGACGGGATTGTCGCTGGTCACCTGAACTTCCAGCCCAATCCGCGCGACCCGCTTCACCAGCAGCGCACCGTCGAGCCGGATCACGAAGATGCCGGGGCGCGACGACAAACGACGATCGGCCATGTCGACGAACAGAGCGTCGCCGTCATGGATCAGCGGCTCCATCGAATCGCCATGCGCGGTGATCATCGTCAGCGTCGCGGGCGACACGCCAAGCCGCGCCACCACGCGTGGATCGATCCGTTCCTCCCCGCCATTGCGGTCATCCTCGACCAGCCCGCCGGCACCGGCATGCGCTTCCGCGTCGATCCGCCGCACCGCCACCATCGTCGCGTCACCGCCGGCAGTTCCGCCCAATGCGCGTTCGTCCACATTGAAATAAGCGGCGAGCCAGCGTCGATCCTCCTCATTGAGCCGCCGCGGCGTTCCGCGCTTCACGAACTGCTGCAGATACGCGTCGTTGCGCCCGAGCGCGCGCGACAGCCAGGCAAGGCTGGTCCCCGCCTCGTCAGCCAATCCCGCCAGAGTCGATCGCACGTCAACCATGTTTGCCACCATAGTCGTAGGAAATTTCCTAGACAAGTTGGAATTTGGAACAGATCATGAACTTATAGCGAATCGGCAGCAGAAAACAGAGGCCAGACAAATGCATATCGGACGCGAGGTGGAGAAGTTTTTGCGGCGGTCGAACATGCCGCCGACCCGGTTCGGCCGGCTGGCCTGCAACGATCCCCGACTGGTCGGCGATCTACGCAACGGCCGCGAGCCCAGGCGCCGGGTCGCCCAGCGCATCGTCGATTTCATCGCCGCGCAGGATGCCGCGCGATGAGCCGACTTGAGCGCGACCTGATCAAGACGGTATCTGAATCAGCTGCCGCAAGCATGCCCGCCGCGACGGCATCTTTGGTGCGCAGCCGCGACTGGTCGTCGTCGCTCTTCAGCGGCGTGCGGCTAACGGTCGAGATCAATGCCGGCGAAGATGAGGCGTTCGAGACCTGGCTGGCGAATCTGCCCGAGGCGGAATTCGGTGTCCGTGGCTATTTTGTCGCGAGTGCCGATCTGGTCGAGCGCAGCAACGGGGCGGCGGTTGTCGAATTCCTGCTGGTCGAGGAGAGTTAGGGCCTCGTATCTTCGTTAATCGTGCTCCTGCGGAAGCAGGAGCCCAGAGTTACGAAGGGCGATGCTTGCGGTCCTGGGCTCCTGCTTTCGCAGGAGCACTGACGTCGCCAATTTGGTGAATGGCTCTCAGCCAACCCGCGACGCGAGTTGGCGCAGCACGCCCAGCGTTTCCTCCAGCGATCCCGCGGCGGGCATTTCCGCTTCCGGCGCTTCGGGTTCCGGCGCCGGCACTTCCTTGCGCTTGGCAACACCGCGTTCCAGCCGGTCGAGCAGATCGTGGATCGTCGCCGACGGCAACGGCGCGGACGTTTCGGACGAGCGCACCATCGGCGTCAGCTCGAACGTCTCGATCCGCTCATGCGACGCGAAACGCGGCGCGGGATCTTCGGCGGGCGGAACGACAGGCGACTCGGGAACAACACTGACCGGGCGCGGGTCCATAGCGATCACAGGCTCTGGCACCGGCTGCGGTGCGACGATCGGCGTCGGAGCGGCAACGGGTTCGTCGACCCGGCCGAGCGGCAGCGGATCGGGAGCGGGCAGCGGCGGATCCAGAGGACTGCGATAGGTAGCGAGCGGGGTGTCGAGATCTGCCGGGATGTCGCGTTCCTCGATCACCGGTGGCACGAATGCCATGGCATCCGCTGCCGACATCGGCGCCGGCGTGTCGGCAGTGACTTCGAGGAACGGCGTGCCGAGGTCGCGATTGGCGAAGACCGGGCGGCGCGGCGGCGCGTCGGGATGCGCGTCGGCCCGGCGCAAGATGGGAACGCCGTCTTCGCGAGCATTACCGCCGATTGCGACCGCCCGCGTACCGATCAGCAGGAACAGGCCGAACCAGCTGACACTGCCGACGACGAGCGCGACCAGGAAGGCGATGGCGAAATGCGCGGTGGTGCCGAGCGGCGGCTGGGCGGCGGTGACGAATGAGGCGATGCCGCTATCGACCACGAGGTCCTCGAGCACCGCGGCCGGCATCAGCAGGAACATCAGTGCGCCGAGCGCGGCGAGAACCATGGCGATCGCCGGCGCCAGCGGCACGGCGAACCGCATCGCCCCGCTTTCGCCCAGAATCGCGGCGAAGGGCGAGGGGAAATTCAGGCGCTGGCGACCGCGGGTGGCGTCCATTTGAGGTCCGTTTTCCGAGCTTCGATAATATTTTGGTAAACGGGGGCGTAACGCGAAATGTTTGACGACCAGTTACGATCGCGTTCGACGAACGCTCGTGCCTGGGTTCGCCGCGCTTCCCAGCCGCTGCGATCCGCGAACATCCCGGCCAGCGCTTCGGCGATCGCCGCGGGGCTGTCGGGCGCGAACAAGGTACCGGTATCGCCGTCGCGAATCAGTTCGCGATGCCCGCCGACGTCCGACGCGGCAACCAGACGCCGCTGCGCCATCGCCTCGAGCGGCTTGAGCGGCGTGACCAGGTCGGTCAGCCGCATCTGCTTGCGCGGGTAAGCGAGCACATCCACCAGGCTATAATAGCGCTCGACCTCATGATGGGGAACTCGACCGACGAAGCGGATCGCGCCGGCGACCGACGACGCCGCGGCTTGCGCACGCAACGCCTGTTCCATCGGCCCGCCGCCGACCAGCAGCAGCTTGGCCGCCGGGCGCTTCGCCACCAAAGCGGGCATCGCCGCGATCAGGTCGTCGAGCCCCTCATAATCGTAGAAGCTGCCGACGAAGCCGACGACATCGTCATCTGCCGCCAGACCCAGTTCCGCCGCCAGCGCCGCGTCGCGCGGCAGCGGTTCGCCGAACAGGGTCAGGTCGACGCCGTTGGGCGAGACCATGATCTTGGCCGGGTCGATCCCGCGACCGATCAAATCGCCTTTCAACCCCTCGCAGATCACCGCGACGGCGTCCGCCTGACGCACTGCCCGCGTCTCGAGCCAGCGCGTCGCGCGATAGCGCAGCGACCCCTCGCTGCCGGTTCCGTTGCCGACCGCCGCATCCTCCCAGAAGGCGCGGATCTCGTATAATACCGGCACGCCGAACCTTTTGCCCACGCGCAATGCCGCCATGGCATCGAGCACCGGCGAATGGGCGTGGATCACGTCGGGGCGGAACGAACGGGCGACCTCGGTGACGCGGTCGGCAAGCGCGGCGATTTCGCGCCATTCACGGATCGGACTGCGCGCCGGCGCAGGGACTTCGGTACGATAGAAATCGAGCCCGTCGACCATCTCCGCCGTGACCTTGGACTCGCCGTGGCGCGGGCCGGTCACCGCCGCGACGTGCCAGCCGCGCGCGATCTGCGCCTTGAGGATCGCGCGAGTGCGAAAGGTGTAGCCGCTCTGCAACGGCAGACCATGGTCGAGGACGTGAAGAATATTCATCCCGTTTTCCATGCCACGCGACTGTTTAACGGCGCGTCAACCCGGCGGCGGTAGGACAACCCTACACCCGTTCGCCCTGAACTTGTCGCAGGGCGTGCGCTTCGGATGGGCGGGAAGACGGTAGCATGATCGACAATTTCGCGATCGCGATCACGCATGGCCTGATGATGCTCGCCATCTTCCTCCTGCTGCGCCGCCGCGACCTAGACGACGAGCGGCCCGAGCCGCCGAGCAAGATCAAGCGGCGATGATTCACGATCTCGCCTTTGTCGGATTCCTGGGGATGTTCTTCGCGCTGGCGTTTCGCCGGCCGTTCCTGTTCATCCTGAGCTATTGCTATATCGACATCGTCTCGCCGCAGCGGCTGACCTATTTGCTGCTCAATTCGGTTCCGATCTCGCTGATCGCGGTGGCGCTGGCGGTCGGCTCCTGGGCACTGATCGACGACAAGAAGGATAGCCGGGTCGCGCCGCGCCAGTTCGTCATCGTGCTCCTCCTCGCCTGGTGTGCGACGACCACGATGCGCGCCGATTTCCCGGTCGAGGCGCTGGATAAATGGGATTGGGTCTGGAAGTGCCTGGCCTTCGCCGCCTTCCTCCCGCTGACGCTCCGCACCCGCCTCAGGATCGAGGCCCTACTGACCTTCATGATCCTGTCGGCGGCATCGATCATCATCGTCGGCGGGATCAAGACGCTGGCGGGCGGCGGCGGCTATGGATCGCTCAACCTGATGGTCGAGAACAATTCGGGACTGTACGAGGGGTCGACCATCTCGACGGTGGCGATCGCGATCATCCCCGCCATCCTCTGGCTCGAGAAATACGGCACGATCTTCCCGGCCGACTGGAAGCGGAAGCTGTTCTGCTACGCGCTCGTCTTCGCCTGCCTGCTGATCCCGATCGGCACCTCAACGCGCACCGGCCTGCTCTGCATCGGCCTGCTCGGCGTGCTGATGCTGCGCGATTCGAAGCGCAAGTTCCTCTATCTCGGCGTGGTCGCCACGCTTGGGCTGGTCGCGGTGCCGTTCCTGCCCAAGGCGTTCACCGACCGTATGAGCACGATCAAAACCTATCAGCAGGACGAGTCCGCCGCGACTCGCGTCGCGGTGTGGAAATGGACCTGGGATTACGTCAAGCAGCACCCGATGGGCGGCGGCTTCGAAATGTATCGCCAGAACCAAATCCGCTACGACATCGTGAAGGCCGACGGCACCGCCGATAACGCCAAGCTAGACACGACCCTGACCGTCGACCGCGCGCGCGCTTACCACTCGGCCTATTTCGAAATGCTCGGCGAACAGGGCTGGCCGGGACTGATCCTGTGGCTGACGATCTGCGTCGGCGGGCTCATCCGGATGGAAGTGATCCGCCAGCGCTACAAGAAAACCGGCGAGGATTATGCCTGGGTCGCGCCGCTCGCGAGCGCACTGCAATCGGGGCAATTGCTCTACATGCTCGGCGCCTGTTTCATCGCCATCGCCTTCCAGCCGTTCATCTTCATGCTGATCGGCGCGCAGATCGGGCTGGATACCTACCTCAAGCGTCGCCGCGCCGAAGAGAGCTTCCGCCCGATGAAGCGCGCCAAGTCGGCGGCCGACGCGCCGCCCAACCCCGCGCTGGCATGACCCGGCCCGAGCTTCGCGCGCTGACCAGCGTGCGCGGCGTGGCCGCGTGGATGGTCGTGCTCTACCATATCCGGCTGACGATCGACGGCCTGCCCCCATTCTGGCTGCATGTCTTCGCCAAGGGCTATCTGGCGGTCGATTTCTTCTTCCTGCTGTCGGGATTCGTGATCTGGCTGAGCTGGGGCGATCGCCTCCGCGCCGAAGGCTGGCGCGGCGTGCCCGCCTTTCTGCACAAGCGGATCGCACGGATCTGGCCGCTGCATCTCGTCGTGCTGGCTGGGGCGCTGCTGCTCGCGCTGGCGCTGACCGCCGCTGGACGGCACAATCCGGTGGAATATCCGTTCCACGAACTCCCGCTGCACATCTTTCTGTTGCAGAATTGGGGGTTTACCGACGCGTTGACCTGGAACGATCCGGCCTGGTCGATCAGCTGCGAGCTTGCCGCCTATCTGCTGTTTCCGCTGCTGATCCGCGCGGTCGATTGGCGCGCACTGCCGAGTTGGCTGGTTGTGCTGGCGGCGGCGGCCTTCCTGCTCATCCTGGCGGCGGCGACGGCGCATCTGCCGACGCTGGGGCACGATATCGTGCATTTCGGCGTCGTCCGCTGCCTAACCGAGTTCGCCGCGGGCAGCGCGTTGTGCGCGCTGTGGCTGCGCTGGCGAGAGGCGCCGGCTTTGCCTGCCATCCTGGCCTTCGCGCTCGCCGGACTGATGCTCATCGGCTGGGCCATGGGCATGCCCGAACAGATCGCCGTACCTTTTGCCTTCGCCGCCCTGCTACTCGCCCTGGCGCTAACGTCGGGAATGCGCGGCAATCCACTCGACTGGGCGCCGCTCCATTATCTCGGCGAAATCAGCTACGCGACCTATCTGTCGCACTTCATGCTGTTCGTGGTGTTCAAACTCGTGTTCGTCAGCGACGCGCACGCGGTGCCGCTGGTGCTGATCGCGCTTTATCTGGCGATGGTGCTGGCGAGCTCGGTCGCGCTTTATCATCTGGTCGAGCGGCCCGCGCAGAAATGGGTGAATGCCTTAAAACTCCCCTTCCGTTTACGGGAGGGGCTGGGGGAGGGCATGTCGGATTCTGCTGAAAGCGGACACGCCCTCCCCTAGCCCCGTTCCAGGTAAATGGTCCCCCGGACCATTTAGGTTGCGCCGGGGGCGCAACCGACATTTAGGTTGCGCCGGGGGCGCAACCGACCTGGAACGCGCAAGCGGGAGGGGAATCAAGCCTCCGCAAACTCCTCCGCCAACGCCTCGATAATCGCCCGGTCGAACGCGGGAATATCATCCGGCTTGCGGCTGGTGATCAATTTGCCGTCGACCACCACTTCCTCGTCGACCACTTCCGCGCCGGCATTTTCCAGGTCGGTGCGGATCGATGGCCAACTCGTCACCTTGCGACCATCGACGACATCGGCCTCGACCAGCAGCCACGGCCCGTGACAGATCGCCGCGACGATCTTGCCGTCGTCCATGAACTCCTCGACGATCTGCACCGCGCGGCCCTGGGTCCGCATCTTGTCGGGATTGGCAACACCGCCGGGGATGACGAGCGCGTCGAATTCCTCGGTATCGACATCGCCCAGGGTGATGTCGGGGGTGATCGTGTCGGCCTTCTCGCCGCCTTTCTCGCCCTGGATCGGATCGGTCGAGATCGACGCCAGCGTCACCCTGGCGCCGGCGTCGATCAGCGCCTGGCGCGGCTTGAACAATTCGTCATTCTCGAATCCGTCGGTCGCGATCATCAACACGCGCACGTCGCTCAAATCGGCCATGGCAACTCTCCTTGAAAACTACGCTTCCAACCGACCGCGTGGCCGGGACGTTCCGGAACGAAGCGATGATCCGCGCATTTCGGAAGACGTCCGGAAGGAGGGCCAATGCCGCGGATCGTTTATTGCGATGACACCATGCCAGGGATCACCCGGCGCAAGGTACGGCACGGTTGGGGCTATTGGGATCCGCAAGGCAACCGCATCACCGACCGCGACGAGATCGACCGGTTGAACCGCATCGGCCTGCCGCCAGCCTATCGCGACGCCTGGTTCTCGCCCAATCCCAACGGCCATATCCAGGCGGTCGGCTGGGACGAGCGCGGCCGCAAACAATATCGCTACCACCCCGATTTCCGCGCCGCGCAGGAGAGCGCCAAATATGATCGTTGTGCCGCGTTCGGCCTGACGCTGCCGAGATTGCGGGCGCGGGTTGAAGCCGATCTGAACACGCGCCGCCACAGCAAGGAGCGCACGGTTGCTGCGATCGTGAAGCTGCTCGACATCGGCTATCTGCGCGTCGGCAATGAAGGCTATGCCAAGGCCAATAAGAGCTTCGGCGCGACCACCTTACGCGATCGTCACGCCGAGATACGCGGGCAAAGGCTCAAGCTGTGCTACCGTGCCAAGTCGGGCAAGACGCGGACATTGGTGATCACAGACCGCAGCCTGGCGCGTTTCGTCAAGAAGTGCCAGGACCTGCCCGGCCAACAGCTATTCCAATATATCAACGGCGACGGGCAGCCGCATGGCGTCAGCTCGACCGACGTCAACGATTATATCCGCGATGCGACCGGCGACGATTTCACCGCCAAGCATTTCCGCACCTGGGGGGCCAGCGTGATCGCGTTCGAGGCGCTGGCCTCCGCCGATGGCAATATCGGGTTGAAGGCGATGCTCGAGCCGGTGACCGAGGCGTTGGGCAACACCCCGGCGATCGCGCGCAAGTCCTATGTGCACCCTACACTCATCGAGCTTGCCAAGGGCGACCAGACAAGCTTTCGCGAGCATCTCGATCTGCCGCGCGCAACTCGCTATCTCGGTCGTTACGAGCGCGGTCTGATCGCTTTTCTCGAAGGCGAATGCGGGTCACGGCGCAAGGCAGCCTGAGGGACGAGCATGAGTAACACGACCGCACCCAAGACGGCCGCGACCCCGATCGCCGAGTTGCCGTCGCACGTCAGCAATTTCTATCATCAGACGTTCGACTGGCTGATCGACAATTGGATCGAGGCGTTGATCGCGCTCGGCATCGGCATCCTGATCTTCCTGGCGCTGTATGTCGCCAAGTCCGCGGGCAAGCGGCTGTGCCGGCGCGACCCGACCGGCAAGGGCTGGTACACCGTGTTCGGCCGCGCGATCGCCCGGACCGGCAATTTCTTCATGACGATGCTGGCGGCTCAATTGGTCGTCACCATGGCGGCCGCCTCGCATCCGCCCGAGACGTTGATATCCGCGGTCAGGTTCCTGTTCACCGTCGCCGCGGTGTTCCAGGGGGCGATCTGGGCACGCGAGATCATCCTGGGTGCAATCGAGCACCGCACTGCGGCGAGCGAGGATCACGGCGAGACATTGGCCAATGCGATGGGCCTGATCCGCCTGTTCGTGACCTTCGCCTTGTTCTCGATCGCGCTGATCATGGTGCTCGGCAATCTCGGCGTGAACGTCAGCGGCCTGATCGCCGGTCTCGGCGTCGGCGGCATCGCCATCGGTCTCGCCGCACAGAGCATCTTCGCCGACCTGTTCGCCGCGATCGCGATCATCTTCGACCGCCCGTTCCGCCGCGGCGACGCGATCACCTATGACAAATCGGCCGGCACCGTCGAATATATCGGCATGCGCTCGACCCGCATCCGCGGCGCCAATGGCGAGGAGCGGGTGATCGGCAACAAGAAATTGCTCGATTTCGAGATCGTCAACAATTCGCGCCGCGAATATCGCCGCGTCATCTTCACCCTAGCGGTGATCCAGACCACACCCGTCGCGCAGCTCGAGGAGCTGCCTCATATGCTCAAGCAGATCGTCGAGGATCACGGCCAGAAGTTCGTCCGCGCCGGCTTCGCCGCCTTCGTTCCCCAAGCCTATGAATTCGACCTCGAGTTCGATTCGCCGACCGCGGTGTTCCAGGACATGTACGATGCCCGCCACTCGATCGGCATCGCGATCATCAAGCGCTTCCAGGAAGAAGGCATCGCGCTCGTCTATCCGGCGCAGACGGGCATATCGGCGGCCGATTCCGGCGTGACCTGGCCGACACGCAAGAAACCGCGCCGGACGGCCGATGACACGATCGCGCCGCCGCCCTCATCTGGCGACCGCTCGGTAGGGGATCAGGACGCGAACGGTTAACCGCAGGGGCAATCGCCCGCGCTAAATCCCGCCCTCGTCCAACGACAGCAATGTCGCATTACCGCCGGCCGACGTCGTGTCGGTGGAGACGGCGCGCTCGGCGACGAACCGGTAGAGGTAATGCGGCCCGCCCGCTTTAGGCCCGGTGCCGGAGAGGCCTTCGCCTCCAAACGGCTGCGAGCCGACGATCGCACCGATCATGCTGCGGTTGACGTAGAGATTGCCGACGCGCGCTTCGGCTTCCATCACGTCGCCGGCCCGCGCGATACGGCTGTGCAGGCCCATGGTTAAGCCATAACCCTTGGCGTTGACCCGACGGATCGTCTCGGCAAGCTTGCCCGCCTGCCACGTCGCGACATGGAGGATCGGGCCGAACCATTCGGCCTGCAGATCCTCGATAGCGTCCAGCCGGATGAGCGTCGGCGGTACGAACAGGCCAGACGCCGGGGCGTCGATCGTCTTGACGATGCGTGCCGTCATGCTCTCGCGATACGCCATCAATTTATCATAGGCCGCCTGGTCGATCACCGGGCCGATATCGGTCCTGGGATCGGCCGGATCGCCGAGCACGAGCAGGTCCATCGCGCCGTCGAGCATCTTGATGATGCTATCGGCCACGTCCTCCTGGACCAGCAGCAGCCGCAGCGCCGAGCAGCGCTGGCCGGCAGAACGGAACGACGAGGTGACAACATCCATCACGACCTGTTCGGGCAAAGCGGTCGAATCGACGATCATCGCGTTGATCCCGCCGGTCTCGGCGATCAGCGGGACGATCGGGCGGGCATCGTCCTCGAGCAGGGTGCGGGCGATCTTCTTGGCGGTCGCGGTCGAGCCGGTGAAGGCGACGCCCATGACGCGCGGATCGGCGGTCAGCGCCGCGCCGACCTCGGGGCCGCCCGGCGCCAGGATCAGCACGTCCTCGGGCACGCCGGCCTGGTGCGCGAGCCTGACCGCGGCGGCGGCGATCTTCGGCGTTTGCGGGGCCGGCTTGGCGACCACGCTATTGCCCGCGACCAATGCGGCCGCGGTCTGGCCGAGGAAGATCGCCAGCGGGAAGTTCCACGGCGCGACCGTCGCCCACACGCCGCGTCCGTCGAGATGGAGAATGTTGCGCTCGCCGGTCGGCCCTGGGAGTTCGATCGACTTGAGGCCCGACCGCGCCTGCTGGGCATAATAGCGGCAGAAGTCGGCCGCCTCGCGCACTTCGCCGATCGCGTCGGGGATCGTCTTGAACGCTTCCTGCACACAGATCGCCATCAGCTCGTCGCGATTGGCCTCGAGCAGATCGGCGAGGCGTTCGAGGATCGCCGCGCGATCGTCGACCGGCGTCGCCGACCAAGCGGGGAACGCGGCATGGGCGCGGGAGACTAAATCCCCCTCCCGCTTGCGGGAGGGGTTAGGGGAGGGCATGTCGGTGGCGGCGGACGTAACACGCCCTCCCCCAGCCCCTCCCGCAAGCGGGAGGGGAGAAGAAGCTGCCCTCGCCGTCCGCTCCAGAACCTCTCGATCCGACAAATCGATTCCACTCGAATTCTTGCGGTCGCCGAACAGATCGATCGGCAGCGGGATGCTCGGATGCCTGGCACCACCAACCGCCGCGATCTTCTCCACCGGGTCGGCGAGGATTTCCGCCTCGGTTAGCCGCTCGTCGGCCAGCTGGTGGACGAAGCTCGAATTGGCTCCATTCTCGAGCAACCGGCGCACCAGATAGGCAAGCAGGTCGCGATGCCCACCGACCGGCGCGTAGATACGGCAATGATAGCCTTCGTCGCGGACCAGCCGCTCGTACAGCCCCTCGCCCATGCCGTGGAGCCGCTGGAACTCGAAGTCGCGGTTCGTGCCCGCCCATTCGAGCAGGGTCGCCACCGTCAGCGCATTGTGGCTGGCGAAAGCCGGGCGGATATTCTTCGCCGCCAGCATGTCGCGCGCCACGGCGAGGTACGACACGTCGGTCGCCGCCTTGCGCGTGAACAAGGGATAATCCGACAGTCCCTCGACCTGAGTGCGCTTGATCTCGCTATCCCAATAGGCGCCCTTGACCAGCCGTACGTTCATCAGCCGATCGAGATTGTTGGCCCAGTCGACCACCAGGCGAGCGCGCTTGCCATAGGATTGCACCGCCATCCCAAACCCGTCCCAGCCCTTCAGGCTGGGCAACGCGGCGACGGTGCCGATAATGTCGAGGCTCATCTCGAGCCGCTCGCTTTCCTCGGCATCGACGGTCAGCGCGATCCCCTTGCCCGCCGCCTGCACGGCGAGCGCTTCGAGCATCGCCGTCAATTCAGGCACGCAGCGATCGTATTGCGTCACTTCGTAGCGCGGGTGGAGCGCCGACAACTTGACCGAGATGGAATGACCGGCGGCTGGATCGCGCCCGACCGCGTCGATCGCATCGGTATAGGCGTTGAAATAGCGCGCGGCGTCCTCGATCGTCCGCGCCGCTTCGCCCAGCATGTCGAAGCTCGCGGTGAAACCCCTATTCTCGGGCTTCTTCATCCGATCCATCGCCTCGGCGATCGTGCGGCCCATGACGAAAATCTCGCCCATCATCCGCATCGCCGCGCCGACCGCCTGGCGCACGAACGGCTCGCCGGCGCGACTGATCAGCCGGCGCAACGGCCCGCCTTCGCCTTCGCCGACCAGCGCGCGGCCGACCACCAACCCCCAGGTCGCGATATTGACCAGGGACGAGTTCGACTCGCCGGTATGCGCGCGCCAATCGGCATCGCCCAGCTTGTCGGCAATCAGCAGATCGGCGGTCTCGGGGTCCGGCACGCGCAAAAATGCTTCGGCCAGCGAGAGGAGGGCAACGCCTTCGGACGAGTTCAGCCGATACTCCTGCAGGAACTGGTTTACCCACCCCTTCGTCTGCGCCGCGCGCAGGTCCGCCAGCAGCCCGCTGGCATGCCCGAGCACCCGTCCGCGCGAGTCGGGCGAGAGCGCGGCGCGGTCCAAAAGCGGTTTTAGAACTTCGGGTTCGGGGGCACGATAGAGCTTTGCCATGGAAGCGCGGGCGGAGGACGTAGCGTCAGCGGTCATTTTCCAGTTTCCGGTTGGGTCGGACTTGCCTCACGGGCCGAGGCGAGCCTAGAGGATGCGCGACGGCCTTAGCGCCAAAACACGCTCGAAGGGAATGTTCTGGCGATGAGCAATGATACAATTTCTATCAATGAGCTGGCGACGCAGATCGGCACCGAGCGCGTCTCCGACTGGGTAGAGGTCAGCCAGGAAATGATCGACAAGTTCGCCGACGCGACGGGCGATCACCAGTTCATCCACGTCAACCCGCAGATGGCGGCAATGACTCCGTTCGGGGGCACCATTGCCCATGGCTTCCTGACGCTGTCGCTGATGCCGCTGCTGTCGTCCAAGGTCCCCGACCAGCCCCAGATCGAGGGCGTGAAGATGGGCGTCAATTACGGTGGCAACAAAGTCCGCTTCATCACCCCGGTGCGATCGGGCAAACGCGTGCGCGGTCGATTCAAGCTGATGGAACTGATCGAGAAGCGCCCCGGCCAGTGGCAGCAGACCAACGAGTTTACCGTCGAGATCGAAGGCGAGGACAAGCCCGCCTTGATCGCCGAATGGATCAGCCAGATTTTCGTTTGACCCCAGGAATTCCTCTCCCGCTTGCGGGAGGGGTTAGGGGAGGGCGTGTCGCCCGACCCTGAACTCTAGCGCGGAGGGACATGCCCTCCCCCTGCCCCTCCCGCCAGCGGGAGGGGAGTCAGCAGAAGGAAAACCACATGCGTTCCGCCGTCATCGTCTCCACCGCCCGCACCCCGATCGGCCGCGCCTATCGCGGCGGGTTCAACAACCTGCCCTCGCCGACGCTCGCCAGCCATTCGATCAAGGCCGCGGTCGAGCGCGCCAAGATCGATCCCGCCGAAGTGCAGGACGTAGTGTTCGGTTCCGCGCTGCAGCAGGGTGTCCAGGCCGGCAATATCGCTCGCCTCGCGCTGCTCCGCGCCGGCCTGCCGGTGACCGTGGCCGGCATGTCCGTCGATCGCCAGTGCGCATCGGGCCTGATGGCGATCGCCACCGCCGCCAAGGAAATCGTCCTCGACAATATGGACATCGCCGTCGGCGGCGGCGTCGAGTCGATCTCGATGGTGCAGACCCCGCAGATGCGCGTCGGCCGCGACGACGAGCTGCTGGCGATGCACAAGGACGTCTATATGCCGATGCTGCAGACCGCCGAGGTCGTGGCGAAGCGGTACAACATCTCGCGCGAGGCGATGGACGACTATTCGCTCCAGTCGCAGCAGCGCACCGCTGCCGCGCAGCAGGCCGGCTATTTCGACGCCGAGATCGTGCCGGTCACCGCGACGATGGCGATGACCAACAAGGAAACCAAGGAAGTCACCCATCACGAGGTGACCGTTACCAAGGACGAAGGCAATCGTCCCGAGACGTCGATCGAGGGTCTGCGCGGCCTGCAGCCGGTGCTCGGCCCCGATTTCACCATCACCGCGGGCAATGCCTCGCAGCTGTCGGATGGATCGTCGGCCAGCGTGCTGATGGAAGAGAAGCTCGCCGAGAAGCGCGGGCTGACCCCACTCGGCCGCTATGTCGGCATGGCGGTAGCAGGCACCGAGCCCGACGAAATGGGCATCGGCCCGGTGTTCGCGATCCCCAAATTGCTCGAGCGCAACGGGCTCAAGATGGACGATATCGGTCTGTGGGAGCTCAACGAAGCGTTCGCGGTTCAGGTCCTCTATTGCCGCGACAAGCTCGGCATCCCGAACGAGCTGCTCAACGTCAATGGCGGTTCGATCTCGATCGGCCATCCCTACGGCATGACCGGCGCGCGCTGCACCGGCCACGCGCTGATCGAAGGCAAGCGCCGCGGCGCGAAATATGTCGTCGTGACGATGTGCATCGGCGGCGGCCAGGGCGCGGCGGGATTGTTCGAGGTTCTGTAATCTTCCGTCGGCGGGCGCTCACCGCGCCCGCCGTGGAAACCTGAGGGCGTGGCAGCGTTCTCTCTCCTATAACCGAGGAGAGACACGATGGCCGACGCCACCGAGATCAAGCAGCATTTCTGGAAGAAGCTGTCCGACAGCCCGTTCGTGATGATTGGCCTGAACGGCGACGGCCAGCATTCGGAACCGCTGACCGCGCAGCTCGACCAGGACCAGGTCGACACGATCTACTTCTTCATCGGCAAGGACAACCGCTTGGCCAAGGGCGGTGCGGCGATGGCGCAGTTCGTATCCAAGAGGCACGATTTCTTCGCCTGCTTGGCGGGCAACGCGCGGATCGACAACGATTTCGCGATGATCGACAAGCTCTGGAACAAGCAGGTCGAGGCCTGGTTTCCGGGCGGCAAGGACGACCCCAACCTAGCACTGCTGCGCTTCGACGTCGACGATGCCGAGATGTGGGAAACCGACATGTCGCTGTCGGGCAAGGTCAAGATGCTGTTCGGCGGCAAGATCAAGGCCGGCGACGAAGGCAGCCACGCGAAGGTGAGTACGACGGCCTGACCGATCCTCTCCCCTCCCGCTGGCGGGAGGGGTCGGGGGAGGGCCTGTTGTGCCTCACCCCGAACACTAGCGCGGAGGCCACACGCCCTCCCCTAGCCCCTCCCGCAAGCGGGAGGGGAACCTTGCCTCACCCGCCGTGGGTGGTGATCCACTCTTCCAGCACCGGCGCGATCTGGTTGCGCCATTTGCTGCCGTTGAAGATGCCGTAATGACCGGCATCGGCGACCACATGCTTTTTTTGCGATGCTGGCAGATTGGTCGCGATGGTCAGCGCCGCCTTGGTCTGGCCCAGCCCTGAAATGTCGTCGCGCTTGCCCTCGATCGCCAGCAAGGCGATGTCTGTGATCGCGCCCGGATCGACCTTGCGGCCGCGATGCATCATCTCGCCCTTGGGCAAGGCATGCTGCTGGAACACGACCTCGATCGTCTGGAGGTAGAATTCGGCGGTCATGTCGCAGACCGAGCGATATTCCTCGTAGAAATCCTTGGTCGCCTCGGCGCTTTCGTCGTCGCCCTGGACGAGATGTTTGAACATCTCCCAATGCGAAATCATGTGGTTGCCGAGGTTCATCGTCATGAACCCCGCAAGCTGGAGGAAGCCGGGATAAACGCGGCGGCCGGCGCCCGGATAATTGAGCGGAATGGTCGCAATCACATTCTGCTCGAACCAGGCGAACGGCCGCTCGGTCGCCAGCGTGTTGACCGCGGTCGGCGCCTCGCGCGTGTCGATCGGGCCGCCCATCATCGTCAGCGTCTTCGGCCGGCACGGATTCTTGTCCGCGCTCATCAGGCAGGCGGCGGCATAGCTCGGCACCGACGGCTGGCAGACCGCGAGCATGTGCGCGCCCGGCCCGATCGTCTCGAGGAATTCGATGATGTAATCGACATAGTCGTCAAGGTCGAAGCGGCCCTCGGCCAGCGGCACTTGGCGTGCGTCGCGCCAGTCGGTGATATAGACCTCGGCAAACGGCAGCATGCGTTCGACCGTGCCGCGCAGCAAAGTGGCGTAATGGCCCGACATCGGCGCCACGATCAGCAGCCTGGGGCCACCGGTCACGCCCTTGCGGACGAAGCGTTTGAGCTGCCCGAACGGTTTGCGGAGGACGATTTCCTCGACGACATCGACTTCCTTGCCGTCGATCGTCGTGCGGTCGAACCCGAACTCGGGCTTGCCGCGAGGCGCCGAGGCGTGCGCGAACACTTCGAGCGCGGAGGCGAGCACCGGTCCGCCGCCGAAATAGGCGAAGGGATTGGCGGGGTTGCTCAGCAGCTCGGCGCTGAAATTGGCCCAGGCGCTGGCACCCGCCAGCATGGACCGTTGCATCTCATAAGCGTTGTAGAGCATCTGCTGCCGATACATGTGAAACCGTTTCCCCCGTATGAACCTCTTAGACCCGTGTTGCACCGCACACAACGCTCTACGCGATGTATCGTTGCGATGGTAGCGGTATCCCCTTGGGACAAGGGCGTTAGCATAGCCGCACCGCGACATCGCGCCCCATTGCCGCTGACGCCCATAGGCCTTAGGGGCCGGCAATGGCCGATACCGCCTCAGACGCTCCGACTCCCGGCCGCAGGCTGAGCAGCCTGAAGATGGTCTGGCATTATGCCAGCCGGTACAAGCTCCAGGCGTTATTCGCGCTGCTCGCCCTGGCGCTGTCCTCGGCTGCCACGCTCTATTTCCCCGTCGCGCTCCGATCGGTGATCGATGGCGGTTTCGTTCGCAATCGCGACATGTCGCACGTCAACCGCGTCTTCTACCAGCTATTCGCGGTGGCAGGTGTGCTCGGCGTGGCGACGGCGATACGGTTCTATTTCGTGTCGTGGCTCGGCGAACGAACCGTGGCCGACGTGCGCATCGCGGTGCAACGCAACCTGCTTCGCCTGGCGCCGCGCTATTTCGAGGAAAACCGGCCATCGGAGATCGCCTCGCGGCTCACGTCGGACACCGCTCAGATCGAAATGGTGGTCGGGACCACGGCATCGGTCATCCTGCGCAATGCCATTACAGGGTTCGGCGGCATCGTCCTGATGCTGGTCTGGGCGCCTAAATTGGCGGGGATGATCCTGCTGGGCATCCCGGTCGTGCTCGGCCCGATCATGCTGATCGGACGGCGGTTGCGCGGCTATTCGCGGACCAGCCAGGATCGTGTCGCCGATATCGGGGCGACCGCCGTCGAAGTCCTGTCGGCAATGAAAGTGGTGCAAGCCTTTGGCCAGGAGCGGCGCGAAGGATCGCGCTTCGCCGCCACCGTCGAGCGCAGCTTTGCGACCGCCAAGCGACGAATCCTGCTGCGCGCTCTGTTGACGGCGATGTTCATCACCCTGGTATTCGGCGCGGTAACGCTGATGCTGTGGAGCACCGCATCTGATGTCGCGGCGGGCCGATTGTCGCCGGGATCGCTTGGCGGGTTCGTCCTTGCGTCCATCCTGACCACGGGAGCCTTTGCTGCGCTGAGCGACGTCTATAGCGACTTGCTCCGCGCCGCGGGCGCTGCCGAGCGCCTGGCCGAGTTGCTCGCCGAACAGCCCGAAATCGCGCCGCCGACGCACCCCACAGCCTTGCCCGAGCCGGCACGCGGCGCGATCACCTTCGATCATGTCGTGTTCCGCTATCCGACGCGGCCCGACGTCTCGGCTTTGGCCGATTTCTCGCTCGACGTGACACCCGGGGAAACGGTCGCGGTGGTTGGGCCGTCCGGCGCCGGCAAGACGACACTCTTCCAGCTCATTCAGCGCTTCTACGATCCGCAATCGGGCGAAGTGCGGATCGATGGCATTCCCCTGCCCCTCGCCGACCCCGCCGACATTCGTCGCCGCATCGCGATGGTGCCGCAAGAGACGGTGATCTTCGGCGCCTCCGCGCGCGACAATATGCGCTACGGCGAATGGGACGCGAGCGACGACGCGATCTGGGCGGCGGCAGAGGCGGCCAATGCCGCCGATTTCCTGCGCAAGCTGCCAGAGGGGCTCGATACTTTCCTCGGTGAAGGCGGCGCGCGGCTGTCGGGCGGCCAACGCCAGCGCGTCGCGATCGCCCGCGCCTTGCTGCGCGACGCGCCGATCCTGCTGCTCGACGAAGCGACCAGCGCGCTCGATGCCGAAAGCGAGCAATTGGTGCAGCAGGCGCTCGAAAGACTGATGGACGGGCGCACCACCCTGGTGATCGCGCACCGTCTCGCCACGGTGCGTGCCGCCGGCCGGATCATTGTGATGGACGATGGCCGCATCGTCGAGCAGGGCACGCACGCCACGCTCAGCGCCAAGGGCGGGCTTTATGCGAGGCTGGCCGCGCTGCAGTTCAGCGAGGCGGCGTGAAATAAGAGCCCCTCACGCTTGCAGGAGGGGTTCGAGGAGGGCATGTTTCCTCCACGAAATGATCCCGCTTACGCGACAGGCCCTCCCCCGGCCCCTCCCGCGAGCGGGAGGGGAGAAACAGGATGGCCCGCGAGTTCGATATCATCGTCTATGGCGCCACCGGGTTCACCGGGCGGCTGGTCGCCGAATATCTCTCCGAGACCTATCCCAGCGGCGTCAAATGGGCGATGGCCGGGCGCTCGCTCAGCAAGCTCCAGGAAGTGCGCGACCTGATCGGCGCGCCCGCCGGCGTCACCCTGATCGCGGCGAACTCGGACGATCCCGCCAGCCTGAAGGCGATGTGCGAGCGCGCCACCGCGGTCATCACCACCGTCGGTCCTTATCAGCTCTATGGCAGCGACCTGGTCGCCGCCTGCGCCGAAACCGCCACCGCCTATCTCGATCTGTGCGGCGAGCCGGCCTGGATGCGCCACATGATCGACGCGCACCACGAGACCGCAAAGCGCAGCGGCGCGCGGATCGTCTTTTCGTGCGGGTTCGACTCGATCCCCTTCGACCTCGGCGTGCTGACCTTGCAGCAATGCGCGATCGCCAAGCACGGCGGCCCGGCGCCACGAGTGAAATGCCGCGTGCGCGTGATGAAAGGCGGTTTTTCGGGCGGGACCGCGGCCAGCCTGAAGGCGACGCTCGCTGCGGCCGCCCGGGACCCGCGGATCGTCGCATTATTGACCAACCCGTTCGCGCTGACTCCCGGCTTTTCCGGGCCGCACCAGCCGACCGGCTTGCTGCCCGAATATGACAAGGCCGTCGGCGCCTGGGTGGCGCCGTTCATCATGGCACCGATCAACACCAAGAACGTCCACCGCACCAACTTCCTGCTCGGCGAGAAATACGGCGCCAATTTCGTCTATGACGAGATGATGGTCGCCGGGCTGGGCGATCTCGGCAAGGCCGCCGCCGAGGCGATCGCCAAGGTCAATCCGCTTGCCGGCGACAAAGGGCCGAAACCCGGCGAAGGACCCTCCAAGGAAGAACGCGACAACGGCCATTACGACATATTGTTCATCGGCGAATTTCCCGACGACAGCCGGGTCGAATGCGTCGTCACCGGCGACAAGGATCCCGGTTACGGATCGACCAGCAAGATGATCGCCGAAGCCGCCTTGTGCCTGGTGCAGGATGTGCAAGGCGAAGGCGGTATCTGGACCCCGGGCGCGCTGATGGGCGACGCGCTGCGCGAACGGCTCATCGCGAAGGCGGGGCTGACGTTCCGCTCCGGCTGAGATCCCTTTCGCGCTCCCGTGAAGGCACGAGCACGGTCAAGTCAACCGCGATAGAATAGCACCGCCACTGCCGCGATCACCAGCGAAAGGCCGACCGCCCACATCGCGCGGACGCGGCCCGCTTGCTGCTCGCGATAATGATTGGCGACCAGATCGAGCCAGTAATGACCCGGCAGCGCCTCGCGCACCACGCCGGCTTTCCTGAGTTTCATCAGTTCGGCGACGTCGCTCGGCCCGGGGCTGAATGCGATAGCCTGTTCTGGCGCCAGCGCGTGCGCCGCGATCATCGCACGGACGATCCGCGACCGCGTGCGCAACATCGCCGGATGGATCGGCGGCGGCCCGGCCGGTCCGGGTTGCGGCACGATGCCGATCAGGTCCAGCTTGCCGCTCATCCGCCGCCTGCGAGGAACCCGAGCGCAACGCCGATCGCGACGGCGGCGCCAACGGCCAGGCCGGCCCGACGGCGACGCGACTTGGTCCAATTGTCATAGGCCGGAATGTCGAGCCAATAGGTGCCCGCCTTGCCGACATGGACGACGCCTTGTTCGATCAAGCGATCGAGCAAGCGGCGCTCGATCCCGCGACTGGGGACATAGGCGATGGCCTTTTCGGCAATGACCGCGTTCTGCGTCATGAAATGCGACACCAATCTGCGCCGCGCTCGTGCCGCCGCGCCCGCTGCTGCTCCCGCCGCTGCTCCACCCATAAGCCCTACTCCCCCATGTCCTTTGTCGGTTCAGCGAAGCTGAACCGGGTTGCGGTGCCAGCCTGCTCCCCCACCCGGCCTCCCATAGAATACCCTGATTGGGAGGCCGGGTGGGGAGCGGGCTGGCACCGCCGCAGCGAAGCTGCGCCAACATCACCGTCGCCGCCCTTGATGGCGGATGTTGGGCGGACGGCCTCGGCGTTTCAAGACGCGTTCGGGTTTCTTGCCCGGCGGCGGCGCATAGCGCCCCTCGGGCAATTCGAAGCGTAACGCGCCGGATACCGGATTGGCTTCGGCTAGCCGCAATTGCAGCACCTGGCCGATCGCATATTCGTCACCCGACGCCTCTCCGACCAATTTCCTCGCCGCTTCGTCGAAGCGGAAATATTCGCCGCCCAGATCGCGTACCGGCAGCAAGCCGTCCCCGCCGATCCCCGCGACCGTCGCGAAGATGCCGAAATTCTGCACGCCGGTGATACGGGTCTCGACGATCTCGCCGACCTTTTCGGCCAGGAAAGCGGCGACATAGCGGTCGATCGTGTCGCGTTCGGCTTCCATCGCGCGGCGTTCGAGCCGGCTGATAGATTCGCCGATCCGCTCCATTCCTGCCGCTTCGTCGTCGGTGAGGCCGCCAGGGCCGAGACCATAAGCGGTAACCAACGAGCGGTGGACGATCAGATCGGCATAGCGGCGGATCGGCGAGGTGAAATGCGCATAGCTGCCGAGCGCGAGGCCGAAATGGCCATGATTGCCCGGCGCGTAATAGGCCTGGGTCTGCGTGCGCAGCACCTGTTCCATGACTTGCGGGCGGAAATCCATGTCGCCAATCTTGTCGAGGATGTGGTTGAACGTCTTCGGCTGGATCACCTGTCCGAGCGCGAACTTGACGCCCCAGGTCTCGAGATAATCCTTGAGCGCGACCAGCTTCTCGCGCGCCGGCGGTTCGTGGACGCGGTACATGACCGGCGCCTTCTTCGCCTCGAGCGCCTTGGCCGCCGCGACATTGGCTGCGATCATGTAATCCTCGATCAGCCGGTGCGCATCGAGCCGCTCGCGCGGGGCAACCGACAGGATGCGCCCGAGCTCGTCGAGCATCACGCGACGTTCGGGCAGATCGAGGTCGAGCGGTTCGCGCTTGTCGCGGGCGGCCGCCAGCGCGCGCCAGCAGGCCCAAAGGGGAGCGAGGATGTCCAGCAAGTTCCCCTCCCACTTGTGGGAGGGGCTAGGGGAGGGCGTGTCTGATTGATCGGGAGCACGGATATGCCCTCCCCTAGCCCCTCCCGCGAGCGGGAGGGGAGTATTGGCATCGATCGCTGCCTGCGCATCCTCATACGCGATATTCGCCGCGATCCGCACCACCGCGCGAGTGAAGCGCCACGACTTCAGCGTCCCGTCCTTGGCGATCTGCAAGTGACAGGCGAGCGCCGCGCGATCCTCGCCGGTCTTCAGCGAACACACGTCCGCCGACAGGATCTCGGGCAGCATCGGCACGACGCGGTCGGGGAAATAGACCGAATTGCCGCGCCGCCGCGCCTCGCGATCGAGCGCCGATCCCGGACGGACGTAGAAGGAAACGTCGGCGATCGCGACCACCGCTTTCCACCCGCCGGAATTTTTGGGATCGTCATCAGGCGCCGCCCACACCGCATCGTCATGATCGCGCGCATCGGCGGGATCGATCGCGACGATCGGCAGCTCGGTCAAATCCTCGCGGCCATCGCCCAGCAGCTGCTTCGCGACGCGCTCGGCTTCCTCCAGTGCCTCGTCGGCAAAGCGGTCGGGGATGTCGTGCTCGTGGATCGCGATCAGCGAGAAGCTGCGCGGCGCGAAGGGATCGCCCAGACGCTGCGTCACGCGGGCGGTGATGCGTGGCGGACGCCCGGCCTTCTCGGCCAGTACCAGGTCGCCGGGCTCGGCATCGCCCGCGTCGGACACCTGATATTGCCGCCGCTCGCGCTTCTCGACGCCTTCGAGCCACAGGCGATCGCCTTCGCGCCGGAGCACGCCGAGCATCAGCTCCTCGCCCTTGGCGAGATGCTTCATCGGGTGCGCGATCCAGCCCTTGCCCGCCTCTTCGGTCCGCGCGAGGATGCGGTCGCCGACGCCGAGCGCCGACCGCTTGCTCCGTTCGCGCACGCGCAGCCGCGGCACCGGCACCCCTTCGGCTTCCCAGCGTTCCGGGACTGCCCAGACATTACCGCCATCGTCGACATCGGAGACGCGCAGCACCGTCACCTTGGGCAACCCGCCCATCTTGTGGAAGGCGCGGCCCGGCGCGCTGTCGATCAGGCCTTCGTCGGCCATGTCCTTCAAGAGCGCCTTGAGCGCGATCTTTTCCTGCGCGGTCAGGCCGAACGCGCGCGCAATCTCGCGCTTGCCCGCGGGCGTGTCGGACGACGCGATGAAATCGAGGATCTGCTGTCGGGTGGGAAGGCCGGGTTTATGCTTTGGTTTTGCCATGTCGGGGCAAGATAGGCCCAAGCGGCCTTCCCGTCACCCCGCCCGAGTCAGCGCGCGAGCAGGTCGATTATGTCGCGCACCAGCCGCGTCCGCGGATCGACGACATAGACGTAATCGTCGCGATAGACGTAGCGATAACGGGCATTGTACGGCACGCGCATACGATAGGCGCGCGGGATCGCGTCATAGCGCGTCCAGCCGTTATAGCCGGCCGGAATGCGAGCGCCGCGATCCCAATAATATTTGCGCGCTTGGCCGGGCGGCATGCAGCCATTGCCTTTCTTGGCCAAGCCGGGCGGACATCCTCCCCAACGGCCCTGCCCCGGATCGGCGCTGGCCGGAGGCGCGAGCATGGCAGTCGCGGCAATCGCGCTGGCCGCGAACAGGAACTTTCGCATCTTGACTGCATCCTACCATTGACGATGGCGGGAAGAACCGGCGAAATCGTCAACTGTTCCGCCTCCGTGCCAAACCAGGATATGATTGCTGACTTACGATCTTCTCATCGCCGGCGGCGGAATCAACGGTTGCGCGATCGCGCGTGAAGCCTCGCTACTCGGGCTGAAAGTCCTGCTGGTCGAACGCGACGACCTCGCCAGCCACACGTCGTCGGCCTCGACCAAGCTGATCCATGGCGGGCTCCGCTATCTCGAATATTACGACTTCCGCCTGGTCGCCGAGGCGCTGCGCGAGCGCGAATTGCTGGTCCACGCTGCGCCGCACATCATCCGCCCGTTGCGCTTCGTATTGCCGCAAGAGAATGCCGTGCGGCCGTGGTGGATGGTCCGGATCGGGCTCTATCTCTATGACATGCTCGGCGGGAAGATGAGCCTGCCCCGCTCGCGCGGATTGCGTAGGTCGGACAAGGACTACATTTCGCCGCTCAAGGGCGGCAGTAGCGGGTTCGTCTACTCCGACGCGCAGGTCGACGATTCACGCCTGACCTTGCTCAACGCAGTCGACGCGCACGCCAACGGCGCCGAGATCTGCACCCGCGTCTCACTCAACGCGGCGCGGCGCGAGGGCGATCACTGGACCGCGACCCTGTCCGATGGCCGCACCGTCGAGGCGCGCGCGCTGGTCAATGCGGCGGGTCCCTGGGTCCATCTGATGCTCGATCGCCTGGGCCTCGACGGCAAGGCCAAGGTCCGGCTGGTCAAAGGCAGCCATATCGTCGTGCCCAAACTCTATGAGGGCGACCACGCTTATATCCTCCAGCTGCCCGACCGCCGCATCATCTTCGCCATTCCGTGGCAAGGCGGGACCGAGATCGGCACGACCGACATTCCGGTCGATGCGCCCGAAGATGCGACAATCACCGACGATGAGATCGCGTACCTGTGCCAGGGCGCGAACCATCATTTCGTCAAGCAGATCACGCCGGCCGACGTGACCTATAAATGGTCGGGCGTGCGCCCGTTGTACGACGATGGGGCGAGCGAGGCCAAGGCGGTGACGCGCGATTATGTGCTCGAACTCGACACTGACGGGCCGCCGCTGTTGAGCGTATTCGGCGGCAAGATCACCACCGGGCGCCATCTGGCCGAGGACGCGATGGGCAAGCTCGGCCCGGAGCTGGGGCTAAAGCGCCGTCCAGTGTCGCGCGCCCGAGTCTTTCCGGGTGGCGCGATCGCCGACTTCGACCAGTTCGTCGCCCAGGTGCGCGCGACCTGGCCGTTCCTTGGCGACGATCGCTCGCTTCGCATGGCGCATGCTTATGGCACGATGATCGGCGACCTGCTCGCTGGCGTGACCAACGAAGCCGGCCTGGGCGCCGACCTGGGCGGAGGCCTGACCGAGATCGAGGCACGCTGGATGCGCGACCACGAATGGGCACGGACTGCCGAGGACGCGCTGATGCGGCGGAGCAAGGTCGGCCTGCATCTCAGCGACGAGCAACGCACCGCGTTCGAAAAGGCGTGGGACGCGCTGAGGTGATCCGCGTCGCCGCTTTGTATCATTTCGTCCGCTTCCCCGATCCCAACGCGATCCGGGAACCACTGCTGGCGTTGTGCGAGGCGCAAGGGATCAGGGGCACATTGCTGCTCGCCCATGAGGGGATAAACGGCACGATCGCGGGTCCGCCCGAAGGGATCGACGCGGTGGTCGCCCATATCCGCGCCCTGCCCGGTTGCAGCGGCCTGCAAGTCAAGACCGCGACCGCCGAGACGATGCCGTTCCATCGGCTGAAGGTCCGGCTGAAGCGCGAGATCGTGACGATGGGGATGCCGGACATCGACCCGCTGACAGGGGTTGGCCATTACGTCTCCCCGGCCGACTGGAACGCGCTGATCGAGCAGCCCGGCACGATGGTGATCGACACGCGCAACGATTACGAGGTCAAGGTCGGCACCTTCGCCGGCGCGGTCGACCCTAAAACCGAAAGCTTTCGCGACTTTCCCGCCTGGGTCGCCGCGCACCGCGACGAGATCGCGGCAGCGCCGCGCGTCGCGATGTTCTGTACGGGGGGAATACGCTGCGAGAAGGCGACCGCGCTGCTCAAGGCCGAGGGGATCGATCAAGTCTTCCACTTGCAGGGCGGCATCCTGAAATATCTGGAAGAGGTGCCCGCATCCGAAAGCCGCTGGCAGGGCGAATGTTTCGTATTCGATGAGCGCGTCGCGGTCGGGCGCGGGCTCGCACCCGGCACGCACGGGCTGTGCCGTGCCTGCCGCATGCCGGTCAGCGCCGAGGATCGCTGTTCGCCGCTCTTCGAGGAAGGGGTAAGCTGCCCCGCCTGCCACGGCGCGCGCGATGCCGTTCAGCGCGCAGGCTATGCCGAACGCCACCGCCAGGCCCAGCTAGCCGAAGCGCGCGGCGAAGCACATGTCGGCGCGCGGCTGCCCGCCAAGACGCCGAAAAATCCAGTTTAGCCAGTCATTAACCGGCCTCGTTGCATAGCCGTTCCAAGGGCAGACGGGGGCCGCACGATGGCTACGACATTTTCGCATTTTCGCCGCCGGGCGACTGACGCCAAGTACGATCTGAAACCGGTCCTTTCGGTCGCGCATGCCAGCGTGAAACGCCACCGAAAAGCCGCGCTTCACCAGCTGTCGATCTACGGATGCCGCCTCTCAAGCCGTATCGAGGCCGAGCAAGGCGAATCGCTGACGCTTCGTTTCGATCGCAGCGCGCCGATCGCCGCGACCGTGATCTGGTGTGCCGACGGGCTGATCGGCGCGCGCTTCGACGAGCCGATCGAGCGCGAGATGATGCGTTCGCTGACGCTCCGCATCGGCTGAGGCGCGCCCATCGCGTCAGCGTTGATGCGCGGAGAAGAAATCCCACATCAACGCCGTGCCGTCGATCTTGCCGGTGTTGCGAGTCACGCCTGGCCTTCCCACGCCGCGTCCCGGCCAGCCGTGTTCGGCGCCCTTCATGATGTAGAAATCGACATCCGCGCCACCGGTGCAGCCCGTCCATGTTTCACGAACATAATCGCTCGTCTCGCTGCGCGCGGGGCCTTTGGTGCAGCGGTTGGCCGCCGCCCAATAGGTCGCGGCGTAGCGCGAGGGCTTGTACGGCATGCCCTGCGCCCGTCGGACGATGCCCGTCGTGCTGGTGCCGCCGGCGACGGGCACCTGTTCGTCCTTCTCGGCATTGACGATCAGCATCGGCACCGCCGCGACCGGCTTGGGCTCGTTGCCGAACAGCGCCCCGACGAACACAGCTGCGCCCGCGATGCGGTCGCCCAGCTCGATCGCGACGCGTTCGGTCATCATGCCGCCGTTCGACATGCCGACGACAAAGACGCGCTTCGGATCGACCGGCTGGGCGCGTTCGAGTTCGTCGATCATCGATCGGATGAACCCGATATCGTCGATCTTCTCGCGCATCGCATAAGCGCAGCAGCCACCGGCATTCCAGGTTTCGAGCTTGCCGAAGCGCGAGGATCCTTCCGGCAAGGCGAGGATGAACCCTTCCCTCGCGGCCTTGTCGATCAACCCGGCCGATTTGGCGACCTGCGTGCCATTGCCGCCGCCGCCGTGTAACGCGATCACCAGCGGCCGAGGCCCGCTACCGGGCGGAACGAACAATTGATACGTGCGACTGCCGATCCGATGCGGCGCCAGCAGCCCATCGGCGGCCGGCGCGCGCGTTGGCAGTTGCAGCACGACGCCGACGATCCCCATCAACACCAATATCCAGCGCATGGTGGCCCTCCTTGCCCTCATGCGCGGTTCAACGCGCGAGGAGTGTGCCACCCTTCGCGTCAGGCGACGGCGATCACCGCCAGCGTGATGCGCGACAGGCAGATCAGCTTGCCGGCATCGTCGGTGATGCGGATCGTCCAGATCTGCGTCGAGCGACCGAGCGATTCAGCCTTGGCAACCGCGGTGACATGGCCCGACATTGCCGGACGGATATGGTTGGCGTTGATCTCCATGCCGACCGTGACCTGTTTGGCCGGGTCGAGCGTCATCGCCCCGCCCATCGAGGCGACCGTCTCCGCCAACGCGACCGACGCACCGCCATGGAGGCGGCCGAACGGCTGATGCGTGCGATGATCGACGGGCATCCGCGCGGATACCCAATCCTCTCCCACGTCAACGAACTCGATGCCGAGCAGGCCGGGCATCGACTTGCCGCCTATCGACGTCATCGCCGCGAGATCGGGTTTTTGGCCGCCGAACCAGATCATTTTGCCCGTGCTCCTGCGAAAGCAGGAGCCCGGGGATCGAGGCGACGTCGCTTTTGGCTCTGGGCTCCTGCTTTCGCAGGAGCACGGTGGAGGCGAGAGGCGGTCATGCTCAATACGCCCGCGCGATCAGCACGCGCTCCACCGCAGGCGCACCGGTGAAGATGCAGGCGCCATCCGCCGGCGCAGCGTCGCGCGGCGTATTGCGCAAGGTCAGCTTGAGCGCCTTCAACTGCTCCTCGACCTTCTCGAGCTCGGCGCCGCTCGGCTTCGACCATTGCGCCAGCACCCAGCCGGGCTTCTCGACGCCCTCCGCGAAGAACGCCTTCAGGCCCTCCATGTCGGTCACGTCGGTCGCGATATTGCCGTCCAACCGCAGCTTGGCCTGCGTGTAGAGGGCGTGCTGAATCTCGGTCAGCAAGGCCGCCGCCTGCGCCACGCAATCGGTCTTCGTCACGATCGCGCTGTCGAGCTTGCCGTCCTCGCGATAGAGCGCGTCGCGGCGGATCAACGAGACGTTGCCCCCCGCCATGTCGCGCCCGCCGACCTCGATCACGATCGGCGCGCCCTTCTTGATCCACGACCAGCGCTTGGTCGTCGACTTGGTCGCCTTGAGGTCGAGCAGCACGCGCAACGGCTCGCCGAATGCGCTTTCCTTGACCAGGGCATCGCGGATGCCCTGGCAATAATCGATCAGCGCGGCGTCCTCGTCATTGTCGCGCAGCATCGGCACGATCACGATCTGCCACGGCGCGACTTGCGGCGGCACGCGCAAGCCATCGTCGTCGCCATGCGTCATGATCAGGCCGCCGACCATCCGTGTCGACATGCCCCAGCTGATCGTATTGGCCGGCTCGAACTGCCCCTCGGCGTTCTGGAAGCGGATATTCTGCGCCTCGGCGAAATGGGTGCCGAGGAAATGGCTGGTGCCCGCCTGGAGCGCCTTGCCGTCCTGCATCATCGCCTCGATCGACCAGGTCTCGACCGCGCCGGGGAAACGCTCATTCTCGGGCTTCTCGCCAGCGACGACGGGCATCGCGACGCATTCCTCGGCGAACGACCGGTAAAGTTCGAGCGCCTTGGCGGTCTCGACCTTGGCCTGGTCGGCCGAGGCATAGGCCGCATGCCCTTCCTGCCACAGGAATTCCGACGTGCGCAGGAACATGCGCGTGCGCATTTCCCAGCGGACGACATTGGCCCATTGGTTGATCTGCACCGGTAGATCGCGCCACGACTGGATCCAGCGCGCAAAGGCGGCGCCGATCACCGTTTCCGAGGTCGGACGGACGATCAGCGGCTCTTCGAGCTTGGCGGCGGGATCGGGGATCAGCCCGCCCTTGCCGTCGGGGATCAGGCGGTGGTGCGTGACGACCGCCATTTCCTTGGCGAAGCCTTCGACATGCTCCGCTTCCTTTTCGAAATAGGAAAGCGGAATGAACAGCGGGAAATAGGTATTGTCATAACCGAGCGCGCGGATGCGATCGTCGATCAGCCGCTGCATGCGTTCCCAGATGCCGTAGCCCCAGGGCCGCATGACCATACACCCGCGAACCCCGCTTTCCTCGGCCATATCGGCCTCCGAGATGACGGTCTGATACCATTGCGCGAAATCCTCGGCGCGGGTGACGGAAAGAGCGTGCTTGATCATGATGGCGTTCGCTTAGTCGGACAAAACCCATTCGTCACCCCGGACTTGTTCCGGGGTCCAACGGGCAGCATAGGCAAAGAGCGCCGCGCCTGCTGCACGGTGGATGCCGGGACGAGCCCGGCATGACGGGGGTGAGTTGGCGGAGACTGGCGATAGAGTCATGCTCGGCATCGCGATGCGCCTGCTCGCGGTGTTCCTGCTGTCCAGCCTGTCCGCGCTGATCAAGATCGCCGAGACGCGTGGCGCCAACCTCGCCGAGATCATGTTCTTTCGTCAGGGCGCCGCCGTGCCGGTGGTACTGGCCTACATGGTTTTCGCAGGCCCTGGCCTCGGCGCGGTGCGATCGCGGGCGTTTCGCGGCCAGGTAATCCGCGCGGCGATCGGGCTGACCGGCATGGTCTTCAATTTCGGCGCGGTGATGTTGTTGCCGCTCGCCGAAGCGACCACCTTGAGCTTTACCGTGCCGATCTTCGCGACGATCCTCGGCGCGACATTCCTCAAGGAACCGACCGGCTGGCATCGCTGGGGCGCGGTCGTGGCCGGCTTTCTCGGCGTATTGATCGTGACGCAGCCGGGCAGCGGCCATTTTCCGATCGGCGGCGCGTTGGTCGGCCTGACCTCCGCGGTGTTCGTCGCGATCGTCGCGATCCAGTTGCGCCAGATCGGCAAGGTCGACCAGCCGGTAACGACGGTCTTCTGGTTCTCCCTGCTCTCGATGGGACCGCTGGGACTGGTCTATCCCTTCTTCGCGCATGCCCATGACGCGGCAACCTTCGCCGTGCTGATCGCGATGGGACTGGTCGGCGGGCTGGCACAGATCGCTTTTACCGCAGCACTCAAACACGCGCCGGTCTCGGCGGTGATGCCGATGGACTATTCAAGCCTGATCTGGGCGACGCTCTACGGCTGGGTCCTGTTCGACATGCTGCCGACGCCCTGGACCTGGGTTGGCGCGCCGGTGATCGTCGCCAGCGGGCTCTACATCGTCTGGCGCGAGCATCGCCTCTCGCGCCATCCGCAGGTCAGCGAGGCGATTGCGGATTAGGCGCGCGCCCGAGCTTCGTCGAGCATCCGCCGCGCACGCAGGAACATTTCGAGCCGCGTGGCTGCGAAGAGCCCGAGCGCGAGCGCGATCAGAACATCCGTCACCAGCATCGCGCTGACATGGAATCCGGTGCCGCCACCGCTCGCCAGGACCGACTTGGCCGCCATCCGCACCAGGATCAACACGACGATGAAGATCATCGCGGCGGGCGATGCCTTCTGATTGAGCGCATGCGTCTCAGGATCGACATGAATCTGCATCAGCTTGCCGCGCTGCCAGCCGATCGCGGCGCCCACGATCAGCGCAGCACCGCTGATCGCCCAGCCCACCGGCGACGGTGGGAATTGGTAGAACATCGCGCCGGCGAAGAGCAGGTAGATGCTAGGGACGACCCAGAGCGTCTCGAGCCGAAGCCGTCGCATCCGGCTCATGCCGCGCAAGCGCAACCCCAGCACGATGACAACGACGGCACCGGTGATAACGTAACTGATAAGCTGTTGCTGCTGCATGACAGTCCCCGAGAAACCCCGCAGACTGTCATAGCAAACTAACTCACTCTTGCACCAGCTTTATTCGGCCGCCTGTGCCAGCTCCGGATCCTTCCACACCAGCACCGGCTTGCGCGCCGCGAGCGTCTCGTCGAGGCGGCGGCGCGGAGCGAAGTGCGGCGCGGAGCGCAGCGATTCGTCGCCTGCCTTTGCGCGTTCCGCCACCGAGCGCAGCGCGCCGATGAACTGATCGAGCGCCGCCTTCGACTCGGTCTCGGTCGGCTCGACCAGCATCGCGCCATGGACGACGAGCGGGAAATACATCGTCATCGGATGATAACCCTCATCGATCAGCCCCTTGGCGATGTCGATCGTCGAGAAGCCCTCGGGCAGACCGTCGTCGGAGAAGATCGCCTCGTGCATGCACGGCCCCGACGCCGCGAACGGCGCGTCAAGCGTGTCCTCCAGGCTGCGCAGGATATAATTGGCATTGAGCACCGAATCCTCGGCGACCTGACGCAAACCATCGGCGCCGTGGCTGAGGATATAGGTCAGTGCGCGAGTGAACATGCCCATCTGGCCGTTGAAGGCGCACATCCGTCCGAAGCTGTGCGGATGGCGGTCGCCGACCGTTTCTTCCTCGACCAGGGTGATGTGCCCGTCGGCATGGCGCTCGGTGAACGGCAAGGGGCCGTAGGGCGACAATGCCTTCGACAACACCACCGGTCCCGACCCCGGTCCGCCGCCGCCATGCGGGGTCGAGAAGGTCTTGTGGAGGTTGATATGCATGGCGTCGATGCCGAGGTCGCCCGGACGCACCCGCCCGACGATCGCGTTGAAGTTCGCACCGTCGCAATAGACGAACCCGCCCGCCGCATGGACCGCGTCCGAGATCGTCTTCATCTCGCGCTCGAACAGGCCGCACGTATTGGGGTTGGTGATCATCACCCCCGCGACGTCGGGCCCGAGCCGCGCCTTGAGTGCTTCTACGTCGACGCGGCCTTCGGCGGTCGCAGGAATGTCCTCGACGGCATAGCCGGCGAAGGCAGCGGTCGCCGGGTTGGTGCCGTGCGCCGATTCGGGGACCAGGATGACCTTGCGATGGCCCTCGCCTTTCGCCTCGAGCGCCGCCTTGATACACAGGATGCCGCACAATTCGCCATGCGCGCCGGCCTTAGGCGTCATCGCGACGCCGTGCATGCCGGTCAGCTCGATCAGCCACACCGCGAGCTCGTTGATGACGCCCAGCGCGCCCTGCACGGTGTCGACGGGCTGGAGCGGGTGGACGTCGGCGAAACCGGGCAGACGCGCCATCTTCTCGTTCAAGCGCGGATTGTGCTTCATCGTGCACGATCCGAGCGGAAACAGGCCGAGATCGATCGCGTAATTCTGCCGGCTGAGACGGGTGTAATGCCGCACCGCCTCGGGCTCGGACAGGCCCGGCAAGCCGATCGGCGCCGTGCGGGTGAGGCTGCCGAGCCGCGAGGCGGCCTTGGCCGGTTCGGCGACTTCGACGCCGGTCGTCTCGGTCGAGCCGATCTCGAAGATCAGCGGCTCTTCGAGCATCAGCGCGCGGTTGCCGGTGAAGGTCGCGTCGTTCGCGCGGCGCTCGGGCGTCATTTCGGGGCGCCAGCCGCTCTGGTTGATGTTGCTCATGCCAGCGCCTCCTGAAGCGCGGAGGCAAGGGTCTCGACGTCCTCCGTGGTGGTGGTTTCGGTGACCGCGACGACCAGTCCGTTGGCGAGATCGGCGACGTCAGGGTAGAGCCGCCCGAGTGACACGCCGGCGAGAATGCCGTTGTCTGCCAGCGTGCGCACGATCGGCCGCGCTTCCTTGGACAGCTTCAGCGTGAATTCGTTGAAGAAACTGTCGTTGACCAGTTCGACGCCGGGCACCTTGGCCAGCCGCTCCGCCGCGGCGACCGCGCCGGCATGGTTGGTCGCGGCGAGCGCGCGCAGCCCCGCCTCACCCAGCAAGGTCATGTGGATCGAGAAGGCCAAAGCGCACAGCCCGCTGTTGGTGCAGATGTTCGACGTCGCCTTTTCGCGGCGGATATGCTGCTCGCGGGTCGACAAGGTCAGCACGAAGCCGCGCTTGCCCTCGGCATCGACGGTCTCGCCGCAGAAGCGGCCCGGCATCTGACGGATATATTTATCCTTGCAGCCCATCAGGCCGACATAGGGTCCGCCGAATTGCAGCCCGACGCCGATCGACTGGCCTTCGCCGACGACGATATCGGCATCCATCTCGCCCGGCGACTTGAGCGCGCCAAGCGCGACCGGCTCGGTCACCACCGCGATCAGCAGCGCCTTCTTGGCATGCGCGGCGTCGGCCAGCGGGCGCAAGTCGGCGATGCGGCCGAGAATGTCGGGATATTGCACCACGACGCACGACGTATCGTCGTCGATCGCCGCGATCAGGCTGTCGATATCGGTGTCCGCCGACAGCGACGGCAGCGACGTTTCGAGATGATCGCCGGTATATTTGGCCATCGTCCTGGCGACCGAGACGTAATGCGGGTGGAGCCCGCCCGACAGGATAGCCTTGCCGCGCTTGGTGATGCGCCGCGCCATGCCGATCGCTTCCCAGCACGCGGTCGAGCCGTCGTACATCGAGGCATTGGCGACATCGGTCCCGAGCAAGCGTGCGACCTGCGTCTGGAACTCGAACAGCATCTGCAGCGTACCCTGCGCGATCTCCGGCTGGTACGGCGTGTAGGCGGTCAGGAACTCGCCGCGCTGGATCAGATGATCGACCGAGGCCGGGACGTGATGGCGATACGCCCCGCAGCCGAGAAAGAACGGCGCTTCGCCCGCCGCCAGATTCTTCTTCGCCAGCCTGGTCATGTGGCGTTCGACCGCCAGCTCCGACGCATGCATCGGCAGGTTACGGATCGGCCCGTCGAGCTGGGCGATAGCTGGCACGTCGACGAACAGGTCATCGATCGTCTTGGCCCCGATCGTGGCGAGCATCGCCTCGCGGTCGGGCTGGGTCAGGGGGAGGTAGCGCATTCACAAACTCCTCCCCCCCCGCTTGCGGGAGGGGTCGGGGGAGGGCCTGTTGTTTTGGTCGGGATGAGTGGCGTGCGGCCCATGGACACGCCCTCCCCTAGCCCCTCCCGCAAGCGGGAGGGGAATGATCACAGCTTCGCGACGAACGCGTCGTATTTGGCTTCGTCCATCAGCTCCTTGAGTTCATCCGGATCGCTCAGGGTAAGCTTGAAGAACCAGCCCTCGCTATCGGCGTCCTCGTTGACCAGTCCGGGATTGTCGGCGAGCTCGGCATTGCCTTCGATCACCGTGCCCGAGACCGGCGAATAGACGTCCGACGCGGCCTTGACCGATTCGACCACCGCGGCCTCGTCGCCCTTGGTGACGGTCTTGCCCTCTTCGGGGACGTCGACGAACACGATGTCGCCGAGCTGGCCCTGGGCATAATCGGTGATGCCGACCGTGCCGATATCGCCGTCGACATCGACCCATTCATGATCTTCGGTGAAGTAGCGCATTACTTGCTTCCTCTGACGTAGCGGTGGGGAACGAAGGGCATCGCGGCGACAGTCGCTTCATGGACCTTGCCGCGCTGGTTGAGCTGAATTCTGGTGCCGACCTCCGCCATCCCGGCGGGCACGTAAGCCATAGCGATCGGCGCGCCGAGCGTCGGGGCGAACCCGCCCGAGGTGACCTTGCCGACTTCCGAGCCGTCGGCGTCGAGCACCGCGGCGCCCTCGCGCACCGGCTGGCGCCCCTCGACCAGTAGGCCGACGCGCTTCACCACCGGCCCCTGCTCGCGTTCAAGCAGGATGCGCGCTGCACCGGGGTAGTTGGCTTCTTCGCGACGGCGCTTGCTGGCGACCGCGAAGCCGAGCGCGGCCATGATCGGCGTGGTTTCGGGATCGAGATCGTGGCCGTAGAGCGGCAGATCCGCCTCGAGACGCAGCGAATCGCGCGCGCCGAGACCAATCGGCTTCACTTCGGGTTCGGCGCAGAGCAGGTCGGCGATCTTCTCGGCCGCATCGGCGGGGATCGAAATCTCGAACCCGTCCTCGCCGGTATAGCCCGAGCGGCTGATATAGGCCTCGACTCCCGCGATCTCGAACTGGCCGCCCTTCATGAACACCAGCGCCTCGAGCGGCCACTTGCCGGTCGTATGGCGCTTGAGGACGTCGAACGCCTTGGGGCCTTGCAATGCCAGCAGCGCGCGATCGTCGAGATGGTTGATGGTGATCGCGTCGGGCAGATGCTCGCGCAAATGGCCGATATCCTCGTATTTCACCGCGCCGTTGACGACCATGTAAATCCCGCCCGGCCAGCGGCTGAACATCAGATCGTCGAGGATGCCGCCATTTTCGGCGAGCAACAGCGAATATTTCTGCTGGCCAAGCGCCACGCCTTTGACGTCGGCGGGGATCAGTTTCTCCAGCTCGTCGTCGAGATCGTCGCCCGACAAGAGGAGCTGCCCCATATGGCTGACGTCGAACAGCCCGGCCGAGTCGCGCGTCCAGAGATGCTCGGCCATGATGCCTTCATACTGGACCGGCATGTGATAGCCGGCGAACGGCACCATCCGCCCGCCGCGCGCGCGATGCCAGGCATCGAGCGGGAGCGTCTGCAGTTCGATCTCGGTTTCGGCTTCGTCGCTCACCCCAGGTCTCCCGATAACAGATGACGGCGCGACAACGGCCCATCAGGACCGAATATCCGCCGCCCCCTCTGTCACGGAACCTGAGAGCTTTCACCACGCCCGACGGCGCGGCTTACCCCTTCGGTGGCACGGGGACATTCGCCCCCGCACGCTTTCCAGAGCGTCGCTGTCGACAAACGCGGTCCGTTTGCCTGAGAGATTCCGGGGCGGTTGCTCCTTCGGCGGCAGGTCTCCCTGCGCTCTCCCGCGTCGTCAGCGACTAAGGCTATGCTGTGACGCGGTGCAGCAACCGAGTCAATCGCGCGTTTTTGTTCGCGCTGTCGCGCGGTAGCGGTGCCAGCCCGCTCCCCCACCCGGCCTCCCATAGAATATCCTGATTGGGAGGCCGGGTGGGGGAGCGGGCTGGCACCGCGATACGAATTAGCGCGTCGCGTTGTACTTCAGCTGGTCGTCGGTCAGCTGGAAACCGACCAATGCCTCGAACGTGGCACGCAACACGGCGCTACGTACGTCGGGCGCGCTCAGCGGATCGACCGCTGCGGATTCCTTGCCGGCCTTGCGCTTTTCGGTGATGCGGCGTTTGACCTCGTCCGACAGCGTGGCCGCCGAGCGGTCGACGCTGGCGGTGGCCGATCCGTTGGCGCTCGCGCGCGCCTGGCCGGCATCGAAATGGACGACGACGCGGCCGACGCGCTTGGCGACGACGGCGTTGCCGCCCTGAATCACGGTGACAAAATAGGGCAAGGTCACATCGCGCGCACCGTCGGCGCGGGTTCGCCGCGCAAGCACGGTGAAGGTGACGTTGGTGACGACCTGCGGACTTGCGCCGTCATTGTTGCAGGTCGAGCGGACGTCGGTCATCGCCGCGACGACGTCGATCGCATTGGCATCGCGGCTGGTCGCGGGATCGAACGTGGTGAGATCGCCGGTCCCCGCCGGCACGCCGACCGTCGGGCATGGCGTGCGGACCGCGGTAACGCCTGCTCCCGATTCGGAAATGTCGAGCTCGCCACGGCTGGCGCAGCCGCCGAGGACCAGCGCGAGAGCGATCGGAGCGGCAAGAAAGCGGGGTGACACGAACGGCAGACCTTTTCGACACGGGAAGGGGCCGCGGCACGCGCCATGGCCCCTGACCCTTACATAAAGCGGCCGTCACCATAGGGTCGCAACCCGAGCGCGGCAACAGGCGCGCACGCGTTTCGTCGACGGACCGCGACAGGACGAGAAGTCGCCGCTATTTGCTGGCGATCTCGCTGGTTTCGACACGATAGGTTTCGCGTACGAACGCGCGCGCAGCGGTCTGCGTCTTGAAGCCATCCTCCAGCACTTCGCTCGAGACGAGCGGATAGCCCTGCGAATTGAACCGCGTCGTCCGCACGGTCACGCGAAACACGCCCTCCTCGTCTTTGGCCACGAGGAAGGGGCGAACGGGGATTCTCGACATGACTATCTCCTGGGGACCCCGCGGAAGCGATCGGCCCCGTGTGATCGGTAAACGTCGCTTGAAAATTCGGCGGGTGGGCGCTGAACGCGCATCAAGACCCGGAGGCGGCATGTGCCGCTCGCGACGAAGGTATTATCGTCGAAGCGACAAGTCGCCCCGACGATAGGTATGGGATAAATCCCGGTGCAGACGGCCGGGCCGGCCGGACGGATCGATGACTCGCCCGCCCAACGCAACCCACGCCGTGCTGGTTGGCTTCAGACTGCCTGAAGGTTCACGGCCGACGACTTGCCGCGCTGGTCGTTCTCGATGTCGTACGACACGCGCTGGTCGGCCTGGAGCGTCGTCATCCCGGCGCGTTCCACCGCGCTGATATGGACGAAGCTGTCATTGCCGCCGCCTTCCGGCGAAATGAAGCCATAGCCTTTGTCGGTGTTGAAGAATTTTACTTTGCCGATCGGCATGAGATATCCCTTTCAAGGACTGTAGATTGTCCGCACGCCCGTGCGCGCGGAGCTAGAAGCGAGAAAGGGAAGAGTCGGCTCGGAAGCGTCGGTTTCCGTCGCCTGCGACGATAGCCCCCTTTATATGGGCGTCGTGGGCGAAAAAAGCAATGATGGGTTTGCCATGCGGCCATGTCGACAACGGATCGCCCCTCAAACCGCCTTTGCCTGAGCCGAGCAATCGCGTAGAGCGCCGGCCATGGCTTCCACCCCGAAAAAGGCTCTCCAGCTGCTGATCGCGGCGCCGCGCGGTTTCTGCGCGGGCGTCGATCGTGCGATCCGCATCGTCGAGCTGGCGATCGAGAAATACGGGGCGCCGGTCTATGTCCGGCACGAGATCGTCCACAATAAGTTCGTCGTCGACACTCTGAGAGCCAAGGGCGCGATCTTCGTCGAGGATCTCGACGAGGTGCCCGATGGCGTACCCGTGGTGTTCAGTGCGCACGGCGTGCCCAAGGCGGTGCCCGCCAAGGCGGCCGAACGCGGCCTGTCCTATCTGGATGCCACTTGCCCGCTGGTCAGCAAGGTCCACCGTCAGGCCGAACGGCTGGTTGCCGCGGGCCGGCACATCGCGTTCATCGGTCACGCCGGCCATCCCGAAGTGATCGGCACGTTCGGCCAGGTGCCCGAGGGATCGATGACGTTGATCGAGACGGTCGCCGACGTGGCGACATTCACGCCGCGCGATCCCGAGACCTTGTCGTTCCTCACCCAGACAACCTTGTCGATCGACGACACCGCCGAAGTAGTCGCCGCACTCGAGGCGAAATTCCCCGCCATCCAGGCGCCGCGCGGCGAGGATATCTGTTACGCGACGTCCAACCGCCAGACCGCGATCAAGGCGATCGCCGGCGCGTGCGATGCGGTGCTGGTGCTCGGCGCGCCCAATTCGTCCAATTCGCTGCGGCTGGTCGAGGTGGCGGAGCGCCAGGGCATACCGGCGCGGCTGCTTCAGCGTGCGAGCGAGCTCGACTGGGGATTTCTCGACGGCATCGGCACGTTGGGCATCACCGCCGGCGCCTCCGCGCCCGAGCAATTGGTGCGCGAACTGATCGACCGGCTCGCCGAACGCTTCGACATAACCGAGCGTGAAGTCGAGACTACGCAGGAGACCGTCGCGTTCAAGCTCCCGCGTGGGCTAGAGGTAGCGGCGTGACCGTTACCGTCACCCCAGCGAAAGCTGGGGTCTCCGGCAGTATGTCATTTGATGAGATCCCAGCTTTCGCTGGGGTGACGGGCTAAGGCTTTGGCAGTTTACACGCACGTTTCGGCCGAGGCGCTGGAGGAATTCCTGCTGCGCTACGATGTCGGCGAACTCGTCTCGGCCAAGGGCATCGCCGAGGGCGTCGAGAATTCCAACTATCTGGTCGACACCACCAAAGGCCGCTTCATTCTGACGCTCTACGAAAAGCGCGTCGAGGCCGGCGACCTGCCCTATTTCATGGCGCTGCTCGACCATCTCGCCGATCGCGGCAACCCGGTGCCGCCAGCGATCAAGGACCGCGATGGCGAAGCGATCCAGACGCTCGAAGGGCGGCCTGCCTGCCTGATCAGATTCCTGGCCGGGGTTTCGGTCAGCCATCCGACTGCGGCGCAGGCAGAGGCAGCCGGAGCGGCGATGGGGCGGATGCACGCCAGCCTGACCGACTTCGCCCTGGTACGCGACAATTCGATGGGCGTGCGCACTTGGCAGCCCTTGTTCGATCGCTGCGGCCGATCGCTCGACGACATGGCGGTCAATCTCCACGCCGAGGCCGGCGAAATGGTCGATCGCGTCGTGCGCGGCTGGCAAGGCGACCATTTTCCGCAAGGCACGATCCACGCCGACCTGTTCCCCGACAACGTCCTGATGCGGGGTAGCGACGTCACGGGCCTGATCGACTTCTATTTCGCCTGCACCGACGCGCGCATCTACGACCTCGCGGTCATGCACACTGCCTGGTCGTTCGACGCCAGCGGCGCGACACATCACCCCGCGATCGGCGAGGCGCTGATCCGCGGCTATCATCGCACGCTGCCGTTGAGCGACGAGGAACGTGCGGCGCTGCCCGGCTTTGCCGCCGGGGCCTGCATTCGGTTCTTCCTCAGCCGCGCCTGGGACTGGCTCAACACGCCGGCCGACGCGATGGTGACGCGCAAGGACCCCCTTGCCTATTGGCGTCGGCTCAAGATTTACGACCCCGGTTTCGTGCGCGATTTCAAGTCGCTGGCATGACCGAATTGTCGCATGTCGAGATCGCGACCGATGGCGCGTGCAAGGGTAATCCCGGCCCGGGCGGCTGGGGCGTGCTGATCCGCATGGGTGCCCGTGAAAAGGAACTGTCGGGCGGCGAGAAGCTGACCACCAACAACCGCATGGAGCTGATGGCGGCGATCGAGGGATTGAATGCGCTCAAGCGCCCGTGCCGCGTGACGCTGTCGACCGACAGCCGCTACGTGATGGACGGCCTGACCAAATGGATCCACGGCTGGCGCAAGAACGGCTGGAAGACATCGGACAAGAAACCGGTCAAGAATGCCGAGCTATGGCAAGCCCTGATCGACGCCGCAGCGCCGCACCGTGTCGAATGGGTCTGGGTGAAAGGCCATGCCGGTCATCCCGACAATGAGCGAGCCGACAAACTGGCGAGCGACGCCGCCTTCGCCGCGGCGAAGGGGTAACCGGTTCAGCGTGTCTGAACCGGCACCTGAAAATCAGCTATTGTCTTCGACCTCGGCGCCCGGGCCGTTCTTCTTGATCGAATCGATGGCATTCTTGGCCGAGTCCTTGCTCGCATACCCTTCGGTCGAAAACATGATCTCGCTATTATACTTGAAGCGCACGCGGAACTCGCCGGCCTTGTCCTTGTAGATCTCGAACGTGTGAGCCATCGGGGCCTCCTCTATTGGCTGATCCAGGTTAGCCGGAGGCGACGGGGCGCGCTAGCGGAACCGCGCGGGGGTGTAACGATCCCGGTCGATTTCCGCGACGAGCGGATCGGGAGCAGTACCGAGCAGCAACGATGCCGCGACCAAAGAAGCCGCCGGCGCGGTCTGGATGCCGAAGCCGCCCTGCCCCGCGCACCAGAAGAAGCCGGGAACGTGATTGTCGAAGCCATAGACCGGCAGCCGATCGGGCGCGAAGCTGCGCAACCCCGCCCAGCTGCGCTCGACCCGCTCGATCGTCCAGTCGACGACATGTTCCAGCCGATCGATCGCGATCGCGATGTCGATCTCCTCGGGCTGAACGTCGCCGGGCTCGCTCGGCACCTCGTCATGCGGGCTCAACCATAGCCGTCCACCCGATTCGGGCTTGAAATAGAAGTCCCCGCCGATGTGCGCGACATGCGGCGCATCGTCCGGCACCGGCGGATCGACGCGGAGTTGCACGAGCGCGCGACGCAGCGGTTGGATTCCGATCGGCGCGACCCCGGCCATCGCCGCGACGCGATCGGCCCAGGCACCGGCGGCGTTGACCAGAATCCTGGCGGCGAACGGGCCGGCTTTCGTCTCGAGCTGCCACGCATCGCCGTGCCGCGATGCCGCGGTCAGTCCGGCGTCCAGCACCAATTCGGCGCCTGCATTTTTCGCCCGCGACAGCGCGGCGGCGTGCAGCCCGGCGACGTCGATATAGGCGCAGCTCGGCTCCCACACTGCGAGAGTCCATTCGGGGCGAAGGCCCGGGATGCGGTCGCGTGGGTCGACCAACGTCAGGTCGACGCCGGTACCGGCGAATTCGGCCAGCATCGCTTCGATCTGGTCGCGTTCCTCTTCGCGGCCGATGTGCAGCCCCCCCAATGGCTGGAGGAACCCGCCGGCGTCGAGCGGCGCGCGTGACGCCGCGGTCAGCGGCTGAATCGCCGGACCGCCATAGGTCTCTTCCCAGAACGCCGCGGATCTTCCGGTCGCGTGATAGCCGGCGACGTCCTCGGCTTCAAGGATCAGGACGCTGGCATGGGGCGCGACTTCAGCCGCGAGCGCGGCGCCGGCGATCCCGGCGCCGATGATGGCGATGTCCCAAATCTTATCGCCGCTCATTGCTGCGCCCGTGCCGAAAGGAAGATGTCGATTTCCCCCAAGGCGCGATTGCGGACCGGGTCAACCTCGCGCAGGATTTCGTGTGCGCTCTCCTTGCCGAACCGGACGAGGCGGACATCAGGCAGCAGCCCGGCAACCTTGATCGCGTCGGCCGCGCGAACGAGCTTGTCGGCCTCGGCGACGAGCATGAGCACCGGTATTCTGACCAGCTTCATGCGCTTGCTGGCGCGCAGCCGCCGAGTCGATTCGAACGCGCGCACCACCCAACGCCAGCTCGGCGGGCCCAATTTTATCTCGGGTTTCCGGTCCCACCACCAGGGCTCGTCCGAATAACGGTCGGGATCGTGGGTGAGCAGCGACAATCGCGAATCGGTCGTGCCGGGCTTCTCATTCGACTTCCAGGCACGGCGCCGGGGATTGCCGAGCTTCATGGCGATTTCGGCGATCCGTTCGCCGAACGCGGCGCTGATCGGGGCGTGCAGTCCCATCATCGGCGCAATCAGCACCGCCGCATCGGGTTCGGCCAGTACCTTGGCCAGCGCACGGCACACCAGATGCCCGCCCATCGAATGCCCCATCGCGACATGCGGCCCCGGCGTCGCGGCCACCCAGTCTTTCCAGAACGCGCCATAATCAGCGAGATAGGTCCCGAACCGGTCGATATCGCCGACATGGGGATCGTCGGTCAGCCGGCCCGATCCGCCCTGGCCGCGCCAGTCGAACGACGTGATCGTCCAACCCTGGTCATGCCAGTGATGGAAGGTCTCGAGATACTTTTCGAAGATGTCGCCGCGGCCGCCCTGGAACAGGATCGATCCGCGCGGCACGGCCGCGGCGGAGGGCCAGTCGAAGCGGCGCAATTGCCAGCCGTCAGGGGCAGTCCAGAACGATATCGAGCTGCCGTCGGGATAGGTTCGGCGCGCTGTTTCTGAAGAGACCATCCATGCTGGTTACTTTTTAGAAAGCCATGCCGTCTAGGTCTGTGATCCGATGGGCTGGGGAATTCTGTCTTACGTGCTCGGGGGAGCACTCGTTCTGATCCTGCTTTCGGCGGGCATCGAGGACGCGCGGACCCGAGAGATCGCCAATTGGAAGAACGCCGCGATAGCGCTGATGGCCCCTGCCTGGTGGTGGGTGCAAGGCTATGGCTGGGCCGATATGGCGTGGCAGATCGGGATCGCGGTCGGCGTGTTCGCGCTGTTCGTCGGCGCGTTCCATTTCGGCTGGATGGGCGGCGGCGACGTCAAGATGATCGGCGCGCTCGCGCTGTGGCTTCCCGGCCAAGCTCTTTTCTTCATGCTGATGGTCATGTCGATCATCGGCGGCGTGCTGACGCTGATCATGATGTTCGACCATTGGCGCCGCAAAGCGCCGGGTGCGGTCGAGACGCCGTACGGCGTCGCGATCGCCATGGCATCGATGCTCGCGCTCGGTGAACCGATATTTAACCACTTTGCGTAGATTAACGGCGATCAAACCGGGGTCATCGCCACAACGGGGCACGAAGCGTCATGGATAGTCGGAAGATCATTTTGCTGGTTGGCGCGCTTTTCGTCGCGGCCATCACCGCGTTCATGGCGCGAAGCCTGATCGTCGGATCGAGCGCCCCAGTGGCGTCGGCCCAGGCGCCGATCGCGCCAGTCCAGAGCGGCACCGAAGTGCTCGTCGCGACCAAGGCGCTGCCGATGGGCACGATCCTGGATGCGACCAGCTTCAAATTTCAGCCTTGGCCAAAGGAAATGGTCGAGAACGCGTATTTCGTCCAAAAGGACGGCTTCGACCCCAAGAGCCTGCAAGGCACGGTCGTGCGCTCGGTGATCACCGCCGGACAGCCGCTGACCCAGGGGTCGCTGGTCAAGCCGGGTGATCGCGGCTTCCTGGCTGCGGCGCTGACGCCCGGCATGCGCGCGGTCACCTTTCCGGTTCGCAACGAGAATTCGGTCGCGGGCTTCGTGTTTCCGGGCGACCGCGTCGACCTGACGCTCTCCCAGACCGTTGCCGGCGGCGGCGATGGCCCGCCGCTCAAAGTGGCTGAGACGATCATGAAGAACCTGCGCGTGCTGGCGACCGACCAGCGCACGACCACGGATGTCGACGATCAGGGCAAGACCGTCGTCCGCAACATCTCGATGGTGACGATCGAGGCCACGCCGGCAATCGCCGAGAAGATTTCGGTGGCGCGCACCCTGGGCGACCTGTCGCTGGTGCTGCGCCCGCTCGCTGGCTCGGCGTCCGAGCTCGACCAGGCGATCGCCGATGGATCGGTGAAAGTGCCCGACGGCAAGGATCCGAAAGCCGAAAAGGCAATGCTCGAAACTGCCGACGCGCAGCCGGTCGCAGGCAAAACCAGCTTTGCCACCGGCGCCGATGTGTCGCGCTTTCAGCGCCGCACCGTGCCAGGCAAGCCCGTGGAAGCGACGCCTGGCGGGGTTCCCGCCAATACCGGTCCCACGGTGCGGATCGTCCGGGGAAGTAATGCGACCGAGGTACCGCTCGGTCGCGGGGGGAAAAAGTGATGCAAGCGACAATCGTTTTGAACCGGATCGTTGCGGCTACCGTCGCAACCGCTCTGGTGGCGACCATGCCGGTCGAAGCCGCAGCTGGCGGTCGACAGATCGCACGCCGCGCGCCAGCCAAGTCCGTTCGTGTCGGCGGCTTGCCGCAGGGCACGCAACGCCCAACGACCGAAGTGGTGCTTTCCGTCGGCCAGGGTGAGGTCATCACCCTGCCCGCCGAGGCCGCCGACGTCTGGGTCGCCAATCCGAACGTTGCCGACGTCGACGTCAGCAACCCGCGCCAGATCCGCTTGTTCGGCAAGGATTACGGGACGACCACGGTGTTCGTCACCGCGGCCAGCGGCCGGATGATCTATTCGACCAACGTTCGCGTCGGCCAGAACCTGAACTCGATCGATCGCATGATGAAGGCCGCGATGCCGGACGCCGACATCAAGGTGATCACGGTCGGCCAGCTCGCCGTGCTGACGGGTACCGTGGCGGCGCCCGCCGATGTCGCGCAGGCGCAACAGATCGTCGCCTCCTTGCTCAACCCGGGCATCGACGTCAGCAGTCCGACGGCACCGTTGAAGATCGCGGTGATCAACCGGCTGCGCACCGCGACGCCCTTGCAGGTCAATTTGCAGGTCAAGATCGCCGAGGTCAGCAAATCGTTCGCCAAGAATATCGGCAGCAATTTGAGCACGATCGACGGCACCGGAGGCTTCAAGTTCGGCATCTCGAACGGCCGCCCCATCGCGAAGACCGTCAATACCGACCCCAATCTGCCGCTCAGCGTCGGATTGGACGCAGTAACCGGTTATACGATCGACCCGATCACCGGAAAGATCGTGCAGGCAGCGGGTACCGCGGTTCAGCCAGGACCGCAGGCAACCACGCTCGGCGCCATGGGCAAGCTCTTCGGGCTGGACATCCTGGGCGCGCTCGACCTCGGCGAGACCGATGGCCAGGTGACGACGCTCGCCAACCCCAACCTGACCGCCTTGTCGGGCGAAACCGGATCGTTCCTCGCCGGCGGCGAGATCCCGATCCCGGTCAGCCAGGGCCTGGGTGCGGTGTCGGTCGAGTACAAGCAATATGGCGTCAGCCTCGCTTATACGCCGACCGTGCTGGCGGATGGCCGCATCTCGATGCGCGTTCGCCCGGAAGTGTCGCAATTATCGGCCGCCGGTTCGGTGCAGATCGGTGGCGTCACCATTCCGGCACTGACCACGCGGCGGGCGGAGACCACGATCGAACTCGGATCGGGCCAGTCGATGGTGATCGGCGGCCTGCTGCAGAATTCGACCGACAATCAGATCACCAAGACGCCGGGTATCGGTGACGTTCCCGTGCTCGGCGCGCTGTTCCGCTCCAATGGCTGGAAGCGCAACGAGAGCGAATTGATCATCGTCATCACGCCGTATCTGGTGAAGCCGGTCAACGCGGATCAGATCGTCCTGCCGACCGACGGCTACAAGGCGCCGACCGATCTTGGCCGCGTCTTCCTTGGCCGCCTGGGCGAAGGCACGACGGGGGGCGATCGTCCCAAGCCAACCATGGCGACGCCGACGGTCGCGGGCCCAGCGATCGGCGCCAACGCGCCGGTGCCGGCGGCGCCGACCACACCGCAGCCGAGTTCCGATCCGGCGGCCGCCGACAAGAAGGCACTTCTGCCCAAGAAGTCGAAAAAGGGCGAGCAGCCCGCCACTCCCGGCTTCAGCCTGTAACGCGCGAGGAACAGTCAGATCATGCGTACGATCCTCATCGCCGCCCTTGCCGCTCCCGCGCTGATGCTGGGCGGCTGCGGCACGCTCAATCAAGGTGTCGACTCGATCAAGCAGCCGGTCGTCAGCCGCACCGATTACGTGTTCGACGCGCAATCGACCACGGCCGGCCTGGCGCCGGGCGAGACCGAACGAGTCGCCGGCTGGCTCTCCTCGATGCGATTGCATTATGGCGACCAGGTTTCGGTCGACGATCCCAATCCGTATGACTCGCGCGCTCGCGCGCAGATCGCAGCGATCGTCTCCAGCTACGGGATGCGCCTCGCCGATCGCGCGCCGATCACCAATGCGCCGATGGCGGCAGGCATGGTTCGCGTCGTCGTCAGCCGGTCGATCGCCACGGTCCCAAGCTGCCCCGATTTCACGCGCAGCGGATCGAGCGAATTCCAGGGCAGCACGACGTCCAATTTCGGCTGCGCAAGCAACGCCAGCCTGGCTGCGATGGTCGCCGATCCACTCGACCTGGTCCGTGGCCGGACGGGCGACGGCACCGCCGACCCGATCACCACGGGCCGCGCCATCGGCACGTATCGCAGTGCGGCCCCGACCGGCGGTGGCGGCACGACAGTCAAATCCGAATCGACGGGAGGCAAATAAGATGAACGCGCCGTGGAAACCCGCTGGCGTCGCGCATCGCGAGCCGTTCGTCGCTTATGTCTGCGACGAGACGACCGCCGAGGCGCTGCGTCCGATCGTCAGCGAAATGGGCTGGTCGGTCGAGAAGGTGCACAAGGGCGGGCTGCGTAACGCAGTCCAGTCATTGTCGGTCTCGGCGAGCCCGCAAGTGTTGTTCGTCGACCTCAGCGAATCGGGCGATCCGCTCAACGACATCAATGCGCTGGCGGAAGTCTGCGAGCCCGGCACCGTCGTCATTGCGGCGGGCCAGGTCAACGATGTCCGCCTGTATCGCGACCTGACCGCGAGCGGGATCCACGACTATCTGCTCAAGCCGCTCAATCCCGACATGCTGCGCGAAACGTTCGGCAGCGCGCAAGCCGTGTTGAACGCGCCGCGGTTGACCGAAGTCTCGCCGGATCGTCCGCATTCCGCGACCGCAGTTATCGGCACGCGCGGCGGCACCGGTGCCTCGACCATCGCGACTTCGGTCGCGTGGCTGATGAGCGAGAAGGGCGGCCGCACCACGGCGCTGCTCGACCTCGACGTCCATTTCGGTACCGGTGCACTGGCGCTCGACCTCGAGCCGGGCCGCGGCCTGACCGACGCGATCGAGAACCCGAGCCGCATCGACGGGCTGTTCATCGAACGCGCGATGGTCAAGGCCAGCGAGCGTCTCGCCGTGCTGTCGGCCGAAGCGCCGATCAACTCGCCGATGATGACCGACGGCTCCGCTTTCTACCAATTGCAGGAAGAGATGCGCGCCGCGTTCGAATGCACCGTGGTCGACCTGCCGCGCGCGCAGCTGATCGCGCACCCGCATCTGATCAGCGACATCCAGACGACGGTGGTCGTCACCGAGCTGACGCTGGCGGCGGCGCGCGACACGATCCGCATCCTGTCGTGGTTGAAGTCGAACGCACCCGGAAGCCAGGTTCTGGTGGTTGCCAATCGGGTGCCCGCCGGTGGGCAGCTGGAAATCAACCGCAAGGATTTCGAGAGCTCGATCGAACGCCGCATCGATTTCGTCATCCCTTATGACCAGAAACTGGCCGCGCAGGCTGCCAAGCTGGGCAAAACGCTGGCCGAGGCCGGCAAGGGATCGAAGACGGTCGCGCCGATCGGCGACCTCGCCAACCGTCTGTTGGCGGTCGGCGATGCGGCCGAGCCGGCGGGCAAGACGGCGGGCAAGAACGGTGCAGGGAAACCGGCCGGGCAGTCGTTGATGGGCAAGTTCGCAGATCTCAAGTCGCTGATGCCGGGCAAGAAAGCCGCGAAGTCGAGTTGACCCTGGCCGGTCCATCTGGGCCGGCTCGAACAAGTGGAGCGTTTGAGCGATGCCATTGGTGCCGCTGATCTCGGTGTTTGCAGGAGCGGCGACCATGCTGTTGCTGCTGGCGTTCGCCTTTTCCGGCCCGTCGGCGGCGAAGGCGCAGACGCGCCGGCTGAACTCGCTCCGCGAACGCCATAGCGGCGCCGCCAGCGACGCGGTGATGGCCGCACAAATGCGCCGCATCACCGGCAAGCGCGACAGCAACATGGACACCGCGATGATGCGGTTCCTACCGCGTCCGGCCTTGCTCAAGAAGCGCCTGGCCATGACCGGCAAGACCTGGACCGTCGGTCAATACGGCCTGGCAACGTTCGGCATCATGCTGGTCGTCGCAACGCTGATGATGATCCGCGGCGCACCGATTGCGATCTCCGTCTTGATCGCCGTGTTCGTCGGCGGCGGGCTGCCGCATTTCGTCGTCGGCTATTTCATCAAGCGCCGGGTCAACAAGTTCACCGTCAAGTTCCCCGACGCGATCGAACTGCTCGTACGTGGGCTGCGCTCGGGCCTGCCGATCAGCGAAACCATGGGTGTGGTCGGCGCCGAAGTGGCCGGTCCGGTCGGCGAGGAATTCCGTGCGGTGTCCGACAAGATGAAGATCGGCCGCACGATGGACGCGGCGCTGCAGGAAACCGCGGACCGTCTCGGCACGCCCGAATTCCAGTTCTTCGTCATCTCGATCGCGATCCAGCGCGAAACCGGCGGCAACCTCGCCGAAACGCTAGCCAATCTGGCCACCGTGCTTCGTCAGCGCAGTCAGATGAAGCTGAAGATCAAGGCGATGTCGTCCGAATCGAAGGCATCGGCCTATATCGTCGGCTCGCTGCCGTTCATCGTGTTCGGCCTGATCATGTGGATCAGCCCGGCCTATATGGGCAATTTCTTCGTCGATCAGCGCCTGATCGTCGCCGGTATCGGCGGCTTCATCTGGATGTCGCTGGGTGGCTTGATCATGGCCAAAATGGTCAATTTCGAGATCTGAGGCCATGGAACCGCACCACACAACCCTGCTCGGCGTCGACGTCCTTTGGGTAGGCACCCTGCTCGCCGGGGTCGCCGCCTTCGCCGTCATGCTCGCCATCTACGCCGCGACCACCGTGCGCGACCCGATGGCGCGCCGCGTCAAGGCGCTCAACGATCGCCGCGAACAGTTGAAGGCCGGCATCACCGCCTCGACCAGCAAGCGCCGCGCGAAACTGGTCCAGAAGAACGAGACCACCGACCGCATCCGCTCGATCCTGCAGAATTTGAAAGTCCTGCAGGACAGCCAGCTCAAGGTCGCGCAGACCAAGCTGCTCCAGGCCGGCATCCGCAAGAAGGAATATGCCGTCGCGGTCATTTTCGGCCGGTTGATCCTGCCGATCCTGTTCGGCCTGCCGATGCTGTATTTCGTGTACGGCACCGACGCGTTCGCGACCTGGTCGCCGCTCAAGCAATATGGCCTGGTCGCCGGTGCCTTCATCCTGGGCTACAAAGGCCCCGACATCTACCTCAAGAACAAGATCCAGAAGCGCTCGTCGGCGATCCGCAAGGGCCTGCCCGACGCGCTCGACCTCCTGGTGATCTGCGCCGAGGCCGGCCTGACCGTCGACGTCGCGTTCCACCGCGTGTCGAAGGAATTGGGCCGCGCCTATCCCGAACTGGGCGACGAATTCGCGCTGACCGCGATCGAGCTCGGCTTCTTGTCCGATCGCCGCCAGGCATTCGAGAATCTGGCGACGCGCGTCGACCTCGACGCGGTCAAGGGCGTGGTCACGACGATGATCCAGACCGAGAAATACGGTACCCCGCTGGCCTCCGCGCTGCGCGTGCTGTCGGCCGAATTCCGTAACGAGCGCATGATGCGCGCAGAGGAAAAGGCCGCGCGTCTGCCCGCAATCATGACCGTGCCGCTGATCCTGTTCATCCTGCCGACCCTGTTCATCGTCATCCTGGGTCCGGCGGCGTGCAGCATCAACGACGCCTTCCTGCACGGCGGCCATTGATCCAATCTATCCCCCTCTCGCCGGCGAGAGGGGGATAGCTTGCACCGGCCGGCAACCGGGCGCAGCATGACGCGTTGACATCCCAACAGGGAGAGACGCGATGATGTTTACCGACCCCAATCAGATCGCCATAATCGTGCTGGTGCTGATCGTCGGACTGGTCCTCGGATTATTGCTGGCACCGAAAGGCACCAAATGGCGCACCCGCTATGAAGCGGAGCGCGACGCCCATGCCGCCTTTCGCCAGGATGCCGACGCCAAGATGCGCGAGCGCGACGCGCTGACGACCAATCGCGACGCTTATGTCCGCGATCTCGAAAAGGCGAAGATCGATTTGACGGCGGCTAACGAAAAGCTCGCGGCGGAGAATGCGGAATTGAGGGCAAGGACGGTGTGATCTTAATTCCCTCTCCCCTTGGGAGGGGGAGGGAGGCGCGAAGCGCCGGAAGGGTGAGGGCGAGGCGAGAATGCCGCCCTCACCCTTCCCACTCGCTCCGCTCGCGGGCCCCTTCCCTCTCCCAAGGGGAGAGGGAGTTCACATCAACTCAATGCCTTGCAGCTCGATGCCTTGCGCGCGGCGTCGATCGCGCCAAATTGCGCGCGATCGGGCACCAATATCCGGATCAGCGCGATCCCGGTCGTACCATCGACACGGACCGCGGTCATCCCGTCCGGTACCGGCTGGCCGGGCCGGGCAATCGCGACGCGGATTGGCTGGTTGCCGGCATCTATATTGTTGCGGACATACGCGACGTCGGTGCGCGAATTGAAGATCGACAGCGACCAATAGGGCGCGGGCACCGGCGCGACATCGACCAGGACAGGGCCGTTCGACAGGTCGAACGGACAGGACGAATAGGCGAGGTCCGGGCTTGGCCGGACAATCGCGCGCGCCTTGTCGGTGGCGAGCGGCGCTGCAAACATCGCATTGTAGCCCGTAGTCTTGGCGATGCGGTGCGTAGCGAGCCCCATCAGGACACGCGGAAATTGCGCGAGCGCGACGTGGTAGCCGACGAACGCAAGGACGAGGCCCAACAACAGCGGAAACAGCCAGCGGCGCATCAGCAGCCCTCCTTGACGATCGAGGGAAGCTGATCGCGGGTCATGTTGCCGATGCCGCCGTCATCGGGAAGATAGGCGCGCAGGGTAAGTTCGAAGCGGTCGATCCGCCCGGTCGGCAGCCACAATCCGGCTTGTTCGGCGGGCGCGACGATCACTTCCCATTTGGCCGAATTGGGCACCGCGGCGCTGGCGATCGAGAACCGTCCGGCCTGGTTGGCGACGAGATAGCCGGGATGGTCGTAGAGCGTCAGGCTCCACCATTTGGCCGGGATCGTCCCGCCTGAGACACGATAGCGGCAGCGGCCATCGAGCGCCTCGCCAGCGCTGTCGACCGCCGCGTTGTAATAGCGCGCCTCATGCGCCGGCAACGCGAGCAATCCCCGCAGCGACACGACCGCGCGGGTGTAGGCGCCGGCGCGCGCGGTGCCGAAATCGCTGCCCGAGGTCCAGGGTCCGATCGCCCTGCTGGCCCCGAGCACGCCGGTGCGGACGTGCTGGATCGCGGCGCCAGCGCCCAGCGCCAGTCCCAGCACCGCGCATATCGCATATCGGATCCAGGGCTTCATGGCCCCCTCCCTCTCAGTTCGGGCAGCGGTGGTAGCGCTTGCCTTCCATCTTCATCGCGTCGTCGCCGGTACGCTCGACCTTGAGGATCTGATCGAACGGCTTGTCGTCCGCGCTGTAATTGCCGGTGACCTTGACGGTTTTTCCGTCGAGCGACCAATGCCCCATGCCGCGTTTGCCGTAGAAACCGCCGCCGGGACCGAAATTGACCGCCCGGCGCGCCGTGCAATCGCCATTCTCCGCGCCCCAACGCCCCGACAGCCAGGTGCGATTGACGCCGCCGGGGATCGGTTTCGGCGTCGGTTTGGCGCTCGGCTTGGCTTCGGGCGTTGGGCTCGGCGTTGGCGTCGGGCTGGCCTTCGGTGTCGGACTGGGTTTCGGCGTCGGCTTCGCGGTCGGTGTGGGACTGGGCGACGCACTCGGCGTCGGTGTCGGTGTCACGACCGGGGTCGGGTCGACCGACAGATCGGTGACCGCGGGGCTGGCCGACGGGCTCGGCGCGGGGGTCGCTGCATAGCGATTGGGGTCGGCGACGTCGTCGCGGAACATCCAATTATCGCCATAGCGGACGAAGCGGCCGGTCCGGGTCGCCGACTTGTCGCACTTGCCGGTGAACGGGCTGCACGTCGTCGCGCGATAGTCGCAGACATAACCGGGCCGGTCGGGCGCGGTCTTGCACGCGATGCGCTCGGTCGACTGCACTTTCGCGCCCGACCTGCTCAACGCGTCGGCAATGTCCTTTTCGGACGGGCCGTTATTGCTCGCGAACGGGTTGCACGCCGCAAGCGGCATAGCCGCGATTAAAACAAGCCAATGCCTCATGCCCCGATCCATAGCCGTTGAGTGCGGGCGCGACGGGCCCGAAGTCAAGCCCGCCTCAACCCGCTTTGCCGCCCAGGGCGGCTTGCGCGGCAGCCAGCCGGGCGATCGGCACGCGATAGGGAGAGGCCGAAACGTAATCGAGCCCGACGTCCTCGCAGAACGCGATCGATGCCGGATCGCCGCCATGTTCGCCGCAAATGCCGAGCTTGATGTCGGGCCGCGTCGCGCGCCCGCGCTCGGCGGCGATGCGGATCAGTTCGCCCACGCCCTCGACGTCGAGGCTGACGAACGGGTCCTTGGGATAGATCCCCTTGTCGACATAGATGCCCAGGAAGCGCGCCGCATCGTCGCGGCTGACGCCTAGCGCGGTCTGGGTCAAATCGTTGGTGCCGAACGAGAAGAACTGGCCGACCTCGGCGATCTCGCCCGCCTTGAGCGCGGCGCGCGGCAGCTCGATCATCGTGCCGACGAAATAGCTGATCTCGCGCCCCTTGTCGGCGAACACCGCCTGGGCGGCCTTGTCGACCACGTCCTTCATCAGTTCGAGCTCGCGGCGCGTCGCGACCAACGGAATCATCACTTCGGGGATTGGCGCGTCACCCGATTTCTCGGCGACGGCGACCGCGGCCTCGAAGATCGCGCGTGCCTGCATCTCGTAGATTTCGGGATAGGTCACGCCCAGCCGGCAGCCGCGATGGCCGAGCATCGGGTTGAATTCATGGAGCTCGGCGGCGCGGCGCTTGAGATAATCGACCTCGACCCCGGCGGCGGCGGCGACTTCGGCGAACTCTTCTTCCTCATGCGGCAGGAATTCGTGCAGCGGCGGGTCGAGCAACCGGATCGTAACGGGCAGTCCCGCCATCACCTCGAACAATTCGATGAAATCGCTGCGCTGTTCGGGGAGCAATTTGTCGAGCGCGGCCCGCCTGCCCTTCTCGTCCTCGGCCAGGATCATCTGGCGCACCGCAGTGATCCGCGCGGCGTCGAAGAACATATGCTCGGTACGGCAGAGGCCGATCCCTTCCGCGCCGAACTCGCGCGCGGTTCGGGCGTCGAGCGGGGTCTCGGCATTGGCGCGAACCTTGAGCCGGCGAACGCCGTCAGCCCATTCCATCAGCGTGCCGAAATCGCCGGCAAGCTCGGGCTGCACCGTCGGCACTTCGCCGATCATCACTTCGCCCGACGCACCGTCGATCGTGACGATATCGCCCTCGTTCACCTCGCGACCGGCGCAGCGCATGACTTTGGCCTTGGCATCGATCGACAAGGTGCCGGCTCCCGAGACGCACGGACGCCCCATGCCGCGCGCGACGACCGCGGCGTGGCTGGTCATCCCGCCACGCGCGGTCAGAATGCCGCGTGCCGCGTGCATACCGTGAATATCCTCCGGCGAGGTTTCGGTCCGGACCAGGATCACCGCATCGCCCGCCGCGGCGCGCTTCTCCGCGGTGTCGGCATCGAACACCACCTTGCCCGAAGCCGCGCCCGGAGACGCCGGCAGACCCTTGGTCAGCACGTCGCGCGGCGCGGCGGGATCGAGCGTCGGATGCAGGAGCTGGTCGAGCGCCGCCGGATCGACCCGCAAGATCGCTTCCTCACGCGTGATCAGCCCATCACTGGCCATGTCGACCGCGATCTTGAGCGCGGCCTTGGCGGTGCGCTTGCCCGAGCGCGTCTGGAGCATCCAGAGCTTGCCCTGCTGCACCGTGAACTCGATGTCCTGCATGTCGCGGTAATGCTTTTCGAGCGTATCGAACACGCCGGCGAGCTGCTGATAGACCTCCGGCAAAGCCTCTTCCATCGACAGCGGCTTGGCATTGGCTTCCTCGCGCGCGGCCTTGGTCAGATATTGCGGCGTGCGGATGCCGGCGACGACGTCTTCGCCCTGCGCGTTGATCAGGAACTCGCCGTAATAAGCATTGTCGCCCTTGGCCGGGTCGCGCGTGAACGCGACGCCCGTCGCCGAGGTGTCGCCCATATTGCCGAACACCATCGCCTGGACGTTGACCGCGGTGCCCCATTCGGACGGGATGTCGTTGAGCCGGCGATAGACCTTGGCACGCTCCGACTGCCATGACCCGAACACGGCGCCGACGGCACCCCAGAGCTGGTCGTGCACGTCCTGCGGGAACGGCTTGTCCCACTGCTCGACGACCAATTTCTTGTAGGTGTCGACCAGCGCCTTCCAGTCGGCGGCGCTCATCTCGGTGTCGAGATAATAGCCCTTGTCTTCCTTGGCGATTTCGAGCGCTTCCTCGAACGATCCATGATCGAGTTCGAGCACCACGTCCGAATACATCTGGATGAAGCGGCGATAGCTGTCCCAGGCGAAGCGTTCGTCGCCCGACGCATTGGCCAGGCCGACCACGGTCTCGTCGTTGAGGCCGAGATTCAGCACGGTGTCCATCATCCCCGGCATCGACGCGCGCGCGCCGGAGCGGACCGAGACGAGGAGCGGATCCGACGCATCGCCGAATGTCTTGCCGGTGACCCCTTCGATATGCGCGATGCCGTTGGCGACTTCGGCCTTCAGGCTGTCGGGAAACACCCCGCCTTCGTCATAATAACGCGTGCACATCTCGGTCGAGATGGTGAAGCCCGGTGGCACCGGCAGACCGATCGAGGCCATTTCGGCAAGGTTCGCGCCCTTGCCGCCGAGGAGATTCTTGTCGCCCTTCCCCCCATCGGAAACGCCACCACCGAACCGGTACACGTACTGCGTCATTCGTCAGTCCCTTTATGCCTGGTTTCGCTGGGGAGGCGGAAGGATCAGGCGGAATATATCGGTCGAGGTGTCATCCCTCGATCTTCGAGAAATCGGCGACGGTGTGAACAGCGTCGCGTACCCGGGCAAGCAGCGCGAGGCGAGCGGCACGTTTGGCGCGATCGGTGTCGTTGACGGTGACCGCGTCGAAGAATGCGTCGATCGGCGCGCGCAGCGTCGCGAGCGCGGCCATCGCGGCTTCGAAATCCTCGTTCGCCACGGCGTCGGCAGCGGCGGGCCCGGCAGCGTCGAGCGCGGCGATGAGATCGGCTTCGGCGGGTTCGGGGGTATACCCAAGTCCTTCTCCCCTTGTGGGAGAAGGAGGGAGCGCCGAAGGCGCGGAAGGATGAGGGGGAGTCGGCGAACTCTCAGAGTCCCCCTCACCCTTCCCACTCGCAGACGCTCGCGGGCCCCTTCCCTCTCCCACAAGGGGAGAGGGAGTTTCGTAGCCTTCCTTCTTCAGGATATTCGCCGCGCGCTTGTACCCGGCGAGGAGATTGGCGCCGTCCTCGGTCGTGACGAACGACTGCAACGCGTGGACACGCGCGAGCAGGCGAACGAGATCGTCCTCGCCGCCGAGCGCAAACACCGCGTCGATCAGGTCGTGGCGGACACCGGCTTCGCGCTGTTGGACTTTGAGGCGATCAACCAAGAAGTCGACGACTTGAGATGAGATCGAGGCGATCCTCTTCTGATCCTCCCGCTCTGCTTCAGACGAAGGTACTCCACTGCCAAAATGATGGCCGTAAATGCGCTCGAAAGCAGCAAATGAATCGCTGTCCGGTCCGAAAATTGGCGCGTTTGCGACAACGCGCTTGAGAACGGAAATCTGCGAGCAGCGGAGGCTCCCTTCAACAACCAGCGAGATAACGCCAAGGGCCGCTCGCCGAAGTGCAAAGGGATCACGAGACCCGGTAGGGCGCTCATCTATGGCGAAGAAACAAGTCAGCGTGTCCAGCTTGTCGGCCAAACTCACAGCCACCGTTGCGGGAGCCCTCGGCACAATGTCGCCTTGCCCAACCGGCTTGTAATGATCGCGGATCGCCTCGGCGACCGCTAGCGTCCCACCCTGCTTAGCGGCGTAATAGCCACCCATCAGGCCTTGCAGTTCAGGGAACTCTCCAACCATCCCGGTAACAAGATCAGACTTCGAAAGCCCTGCTGCGTTGCGCACGTCATTGTACAGCGCGGTCTGAGCCTGCGGAGTATCGTCTGTCGGTCGCACAATACCTGCATCGACCAACCAGAGTGCGAGGTCGGTTACGCGTCGCACCTTCTCAGCGACCGTCCCGAGCTTCTCGTGGAACACGATCTTCTCGAGCTTCTTCGCCTGCTCCTCGAGCGGCACCTTCAAATCGGTGTGGTAGAAGAAGCGCGCATCGCTCAGCCGCGCCGCCAGCACCTTGCGATTGCCGTCGACGATCTTCGCGCCGCCATCGGCCGCGTCGATATTGGCGGTGCAAACGAACGCGTTCGCCAGCTTGCCGGCCTTATCCCGGCAGACGAAATACTTCTGGTTCACCCGCGCCGTCAGCTGGATCACCTCGGGCGGCACCCCGAGGAAATCCTCGTCGAAACGGCCGAGCAACGGCACCGGCCATTCGGTCAATCCGGCATTCTCGGCGACCAGGCCTTCGTCCTCGATCAGTTCGAGCCCCGCCGCCTCGGCCAGCGCGCTCGCCTTGTCGCGGATGATCGCACGGCGTTCGTCCTGGTCGACGATGACGTGGCAGGCGTGGAGCTTCTCGGCATAATCCGACGCCGAGCCGATCGTGATCGGGCCCGGATGATGGAAGCGATGGCCCAGGGTCACGGCACCGGATTGCACGCCCGCAACCTCGACCGGGACAATCTGATCGCCCAGCAACGCGACGATGCCATGCAGCGGGCGTACCCAACGCAAGCTTTCGGTCGAGGACGACGCCTCGCCCCAGCGCATCGACTTTGGCCAGGGGAAGGCGCGGACGATCGCCGGGATCGCCTCGGCCAGCACCTCCGCAGTGTCGCGGCCGGGCCTGTCGATCACCGCGAACAGCACGCCGTCGCGCTCGACCAGTTGGTCGGCGGTGAGGCCGGTCTTGCGCAGGAAGCCCTCGAGCGCCTGGGGCGGCGCGCCGGCGCGCGGGCCCTTGATCTCCTCGCTGACCGCCTCGGTCGCCTCGGGCAAATCGCGCGCGATCAGCGCCAGCCGGCGCGGCGTCGCAAAGGTAACGATCGCGTCGGCGCGCAGGCCGGCTTTGTCGAGCTCGGCAGTGAACAGGCGGGCGAGATCGTCGCGCGCCTTGTCCTGCATCCGCGCGGGAATTTCCTCCGAGCGGAGTTCGAGGAGGAAGTCGGTCATTTTGATTCACGCGGAGGCGCGGAGGCGCGGAGAAGAGAAGGTTGGTTCGCGCAGAGGCGCAGAGGCCGCTGAGGTGTCAGGGTTGCCGACACCCGAGCCGCGACAGCGGCTCCTTCACCGCCAATGGCGACCAAGGAAGAAAGTCTCGCTGACGCGAGACGAGAGGAACTCGGCTTGCTCTCTGCGCCTCTGCGCCTCTGCGCGAACAAAATCTCCGCGCCCCCGCGCCTCTGCGCGAACAAAAACTCCGCGCCTCCGCGCCTCCGCGTGAACATCATCACGCCGCCCACCCATTCTTCTCCATCCACGCCTGGCAAGACCCCTTCGCCAGATCGCGGACGCGGCCGATATACGCCTGGCGCTCGGCGACCGAGATCACCCCGCGCGCGTTCAGCAGGTTGAAGATGTGGCTCGCCTCGATCGCCTGTTCGTACGCAGGAATCGGCAATTGGTGGTTGAGGCAATTCTCGCATTCGGCCGCGGCCTTGCGGAACAGGTCGAACAAGGTCTCGGTATCGGCGACCTCGAAATTCCAGGTCGACATCTCGACCTCATTCTCGTGGAACACGTCGCCATAGGTCAGCTGCGGCGTGTTGCCGACCGCGTCGTTATAGGCGAGGTCGTACACACTGTCCTTGTTCTGGATGTACGTCGCCAGCCGTTCGAGCCCATAAGTCAACTCGCCCGCGACCGGCTTGCAGTCGAAACCGCCCATTTGCTGGAAATAGGTGAACTGGGTCACTTCCATCCCGTCGCACCACACTTCCCACCCAAGCCCCCAGGCGCCGAGCGTCGGCGATTCCCAATCGTCTTCCACGAACCTGATATCGTGTTTCGTGAAATCGATCCCGATCGCCGCCAAGCTGCCGAGATAGAGGTCCTGGAGATCGCGCGGGCTCGGCTTCAGGATCACCTGGTACTGATAATAATGCTGCAGCCGGTTGGGATTCTCGCCATAGCGGCCGTCGGTCGGGCGACGGCACGGCTGGACGAAGGCGGCATTCCACGGATCGGGCCCGAGCGCACGCAGGGTCGTCGCGGTGTGGAACGTCCCCGCCCCCATCCGCATGTCGTATGGCTGGAGAATCAGACAGCCGTGCTGGCTCCAATAATCATGGAGCGTCAGGATCATTCGCTGGAACGATAGAGGCTGGTCGGTCACGGCGCGGCTTTGGCCGAGCGGTGGAGGTCGGTCAAGAACCATGCTGCGTGCGCGAAGTCATGGCATAGTGACTTTTTGTCAGGTGTTATTGACATGGTAAGCCACGGCTGTCATTTAGTCATGGAAACCTGACATTGCCGAGTCGGGTGAGGGACGCGATGAAGAACCGCCTCAAGGTACTGCGCGCCGAACGCAATTGGAGCCAGGCCGATCTGGCTCTCCGGCTCGATGTATCGCGGCAGGCGGTCAACGCGGTCGAGACGGGTAAATACGATCCGTCGCTGCCGCTCGCCTTCAAGATCGCCCGCCTGTTCGAAATGTCGATCGAGGAGATTTTCGATGATGGAGAGCATCGTGGATAACGAAGCGAACGCTGGGTTCGGCGCGCAGGCCGGTCGTCTCGCGTTGATCGCGCTCGGTTCCGTCGGCGCACTGCTGGGCGCCGGAGTCGTTACCGGCTTCATCGTCGCCCATCAGCAACAGGGTGGCGCGATGACGGCACGACAGCTGCTGATCCTGGCCGGCGCCCTTCTCTTTGTCCTGGGCTGTGGCTTCACCGCGTGGCGTGGAATCCGCGCGGCGCTCGCCGCGGGCGCCGGCGATGGTCCCCCGACTCCGCGTGAGGGGCGCTATCGCGCCGTCATGCTGATCGCGGCGCTGACGGGCGCGGTGATCAGCGTGATCCTCATGCTGCAGAACGACGCGCTGACCGATAATCCGATCGGCTTTCTAAGCGGGCCCGTATCCCCGGCAATCGCGATCGTGCTGGCGCTGCTGGTCGGCGTGCTGATCCCGGCGCTGTCGATCTATTGGCATCTGCGCGCGATCGATGAGCAGGAAGCGGCCGCCTATAACAAGGGCGCCCTGTTCGCCGCCTACGCCTATTGGATCGGCGCACCGGTCTGGTGGCTGTTGTGGCGCGGCGGACTGGTCGCGGCGCCCGATGGGGTGGCGATCTACCTCGTCACCATCGCCATCGCTTCCGTCACCTGGTTCTGGGCCAAATATCGCTGACCGCCACACTTCCCGACCGGGCGGCTCTTTTCGATCAATCCCCGCCATCTATATGGAGATACTATGCTCGCTCTTTTCCGACGCGCTCTCCGCGCGGCCGCCTTGGCGCTTGCCACCTTCTCCCCGTCCATCGCCAGCGCGCAGACGGTTCCTGCGCCCGCGCCGGCCGCGCCAGAAGTCAAATCCGCCGATGCCGACCCCGCTTTGTGGGTGGTGAAGGACAAGGACACGACGATCTATCTGTTCGGCACCATCCACGTGCTCAAGCCGGGGCTGAGCTGGTTCGACGATGGCGTGAAGAAGGCGTTCGATTCGAGCGACGAGCTGGTGCTCGAAATGGTCCAGCCCGACCAGGCGACGATGCAGAACATCATTTTGAGCAAGGCCTATAGCCTCAGCGGCCCGACCTTGATCGAGCGCCTGCCGGAAGCCGACCGTGGCGGCTATCGCAATGCGATGAACTCGCTGGGCATTCCGCCGGCGGCGTTCGATCGCGCCCAGCCGTGGTTCGCCGCGACCAATTTGTCGCTGCTGCCGCTGATGAAGCTTGGTTACGATCCTAAGAGCGGGCCGGAAACGGTGCTGACGGCGGCCGCCGCAACCGAAAAGAAGGCGATCGAGGGGCTGGAAACCCCTGAGCAGCAGATCGGCTACCTCGCTGGCCTCCCGGAGAAAGTGCAATTGGCGTTCCTCGAATCGACCCTGAAGGAGCTACCCAAGACCGCGGAGACGATGGACGGCATGGTCTCCGCCTGGTCGCGCGGCGATCCCGACGCTTTGGCCAAGTTCATGAACGACGGCCTCGACGATTCGCCCGAACTCGCCAAGACGCTGCTGTTCGACCGCAATGCGCGCTGGGCGCAATGGATCAAGGCGCGGCTCGGCAAGCCCGGCACCGTGTTCATCGCGGTCGGCGCCGGCCATCTGGCCGGCGACAAGAGCGTGATCGATCAGCTCAAGGTATTGAATATCAAGGCAAAACGGGTCGCCTACTGATGCTGCGCCGGCGCCAGCGCCTTGCCGCGCTCGGCGCCATGCTGCTCGCGCTCGCCAGCTGTAGCAAGCCGTCGATCGAGGCGCGGCCGGCCATGTGGCGCGTCAGCGAGGGCGATACGACGATCTATCTGCTCGGGAGCATTCACCTGCTGCCTCCCAATATCAACTGGCGAACGCCACTGATCAACCGCGCCATCGCCTTGTCCGATACGTTGGTGCTCGAAAGCTCCCCCGATGAGTCAGTCGATTTTCAGGCAGTCGCGCGAGGCGTAAATCTCAAGCCGGCGCGAGATCGTGTTTCCCCGGGGAAACGCCTAATCCTGGACGCGATGATCGAGCGAGCGGGGATCCCGCGCGCGACGTTGGACGGCTACAAGGATTGGGCTTTGGCAACCACGCTCGCGACCGGGGACGCGATAGCAGCGGGCGCTACGACCCGCGATGGCGTCGAGGAAAAACTCTGGAGTGAATTCAAGGCGCCCGGGAAAACGAGACTGGCGTTTTATCACGCAAAGGAACAACTCGATCAGCTCGACGCTCTTCCCGAAACCGACCAAAGGAAAATGCTGGAAAACACTTTATCGGGAAAAGAGAATTACGGAGAAACGTTGAAGGCCTGGACGAGCGGCGATATCGCGTCGCTCGAAAAGACCGCGGCGTGCACGCCGTTGGAGGGAAAACTCGTCGGCCAGCCCAACGATTACTGGGCGCGATGGATCAGCGCGCGGATGAAAAAACCGGGCATTGTGCTGGTCGCGGTCGGGCTGGGGCATATGGCTGGTCCGTACGCGCTACCCAACCTGCTCGCCGCGCGCGGACTGAAGGTCGAGCGGATCGAATAGTCGGGCGATCAAGCTGACCCCAAGCCCTTGATGATCGGTCCCTTTTAAGCCTCTTTGTCGTCCCGGGCTTTGACGCCGTTCTGCCAACCTTGCTGCCAGGCGAGCATGAAGGCGCCCTTCTTGTAGGGCGACACGCTTTCCGGCCTGCCCCGCTTGCCAGCGGCATAGCCTTCGCTCCATGCTTTATCCTGCGGGCCGGCCATCTTTTCCTCCATGTTTCGACCGCCATAGGGCGGCCCTGAGGGCGGCGATACGGGTTCGCGCGGACAAACTCAAACGAACCCGCACAAGAACCTATGCTTGCCTTCCCCTCCCCTTCCGGCTACAGGCGCGCGCTTCCGTGCATGGTCATCCCTGGAGGCGTGTGCGGAAATCCAAGCAAACCGCATATCGGAGATTAATATGAGCGACCAAATGACGCTCGCCGCCGAGACGCGCGACCGTGGAGGCAAGGGAGCCTCACGTGATCTGCGTCGCAATGGCCGCGTGCCCGCCGTTATCTACGGCAACAAGCAGGACCCCGTCTCGATCCACGTGGAAGAGAAGGAGCTGGTCCGCCAGCTGATGACCGGGCATTTCATGAATTCCGTCGTGATGATCGACGTTGACGGCAAGCCCACGCGCACCTTGCCCAAGGACGTCGCGTTCGACGTCGTCACCGATCGTCCGATCCATGTCGACTTCCTGCGCATCGGCGCGCACACCACGGTTCACGTCAACGTGCCCGTCGTGTTCACCGACGAGGAAGAGTCCAAGGGCATCAAGAAGGGCGGCGTGCTCAACGTCGTCCGTCACGAGCTCGAACTGGTGGTCGATTCCGCCGACATCCCCAGCGAGATCCAGATTTCGCTCGCGGGCCTCGACGTCGGCGACGCGATCCACATCTCGAACGTCAAGCTGCCCAAGGGCGCAAGCTCGGCGATCGACGATCGCGATTTCACCATCGCCACGATCGTCGCGCCGTCGGCGCTGAAGTCGGTCGAGGGCGACAACGAGACCGAAGCTACCGAAGCTCCGGCCGAGGCCGCCGAAGGCGAAGCGGCTGCCGAGGAGGCTCCGGCCGCGGAGGGCGACGCCGAATAAGCGTCGGCTTCATTGCCCGATTAATTGGGCCGAATTGACGGGGGCGTCGCGATCCACTGGATCGGGCGCCCCTTTCGCGTCTAGGGACATTTCATGCAACTCTGGGTCGGCCTTGGAAATCCCGGCGCGCAATATGCGATGCACCGGCACAATGTCGGCTTCATGGCGGTCGACGCGATCGCCGAGGTGCATGGCTTCGGGCCGGTCAAGAAGCAGTTCCAGGGCTGGACGCAGGAAGGACGGATCGGGCCGGACAAGATCCTGCTGCTCAAGCCGGCGACCTTCATGAACGACAGCGGCCGTTCGGTCGGCGAGGCGATGCGCTTCTACAAGCTCGAGCCCGAGGACGTGACCGTGTTCTACGACGAGCTCGACCTCGATCCGTTCAAGGTGCGCGTCAAGCGCGGCGGGGGCGCGGCTGGGCATAACGGCATCCGCTCGACCATCCAGCATATCGGCGACGCCTTCCGCCGCGTGCGCATCGGCATCGGTCATCCCGGCCACAAGGATCGCGTGACCGGCCATGTGCTGGGAAATTATGCCAAAAGCGAGATCGAGCCGCTGACCGACCTGCTCGGCGCGCTGGCCGCCGAAGCCGAATGGTTGGCCAAGGGCGATGATGCCCGGTTCATGAACGACATCGCGTTGCGGCTGCAGGATTAGGAGGACCACCGCCGACCCGGGGTCGAATCCATCCAATATAAGACAGTCCTGCTCGCCTATCTCGCCGATCGCAGTCCGGGGAGAGTGAGTCGTGAAGCCTGCGTTTGTGCTGAGTGCGCTGGTGATCGGCCTGCTGATCGGCGCGATGCTGATGACGGCCTCGGCCGGCGTCCCGCCCGCGACCGCGACGGCGGCCGTCGCCGACCGATAGGCGCTTGCATCGTCGCGCGCCGCGTGCTTCGGCCGGCCGCGTGACCAGCCGCGACCTCTTCGCCACCCGCTTCTATGACGCGCCGCTCGGCGACGACGCCCTGACCGCCGAGCTCGGAGACGCCTGCCGCGATCTCGCCGAACAGGACCGCGCCGGGCGCGGCTGGTCGAAGGAGCACGGCTATCGCGGCTATACCTCCTACGCCTCGCTCAACGACCTGCCGATCAGGGATCCGCGCTTCGCCGATCTGGTCAGGCTGCTCGACCGCCACGTCGCCGCGTTTGCCAAGGAATGCGGGTTCGAACTCGGCAAAAAGCTCAAGCTCGACAGTTTGTGGGTCAATGTCCTCAAGCCCGGCGGCACGCATTCGGGGCATATCCATCCGCATTCGGTCGTGTCGGGCACCGTCTATGTCGCGGTGCCGCCGGGATCTGGCGCGCTCAGGCTCGAGGATCCACGCCTGCCGCTGATGATGGCCGCGCCCTCGCGCCCCGGCACCTTCGTCTATGCCGAACCGAGCGAAGGCAGCGTGTTCCTGTGGGAAAGTTGGCTGCGTCACGAAGTGATGCCCAACGCCGCCAGGCAGGACCGGATCAGCATCAGCTTCAACTATCGCTGATCGCGCGATAAGCTGGCAGCATGACGATCGATCGACGCACGATGCTGGGCGCAACCGCCGCGGCGACGATGTTGCCGACGATCGCTCTCGGCGCGGAAGGAACGAAAATGTACGGCATGCTGGGGCGAATGAAGGCACAGCCGGGCAAGCGCGACGAGCTGCTCGCGCTATTGCTCGAAAGCTCGGGCGGCATGCCCGGCTGCCTGAGCTATGTCGTCGCCAAGGATGTGAAGGACCCCAACGCGATCTGGATCACCGAAGCGTGGGACAGCAAGGAGCATCACGACGCCTCGCTGAAACTGCCCCAGGTCCAGGCGGCAATCGCCAAGGCGCGGCCTTTGATCGCGGGGTTCGATTCGAGCGCGGAAACCGAACCGGTCGGCGGCGTCGGCCTGAAGCGCTGATCAGAAGGCGAACCGCGCCGACATCGTCGCTACGGGGTTGAGACCGAATCCTCCGTCGCGGACACCGGTTGCGCTCCAGCGGCTCGGCCGGGTCGGCATGATCGCGCGGCCGCTGAGTGCGCCGCCCTCGAGACCCACGACAAGCCCCTTCGACACCTCGCGGTCATAGCCCAAGGTCATCGCCGGCGTGGAGCGGCGAAACCCGCGCGACAAGCTACGTCCGCCACGAGTCATATGCGGATCATAGAGCAGTCCGCCGGTCGCCTGTTCGGCGGCGATCCAGAAATTGGGCCGCGCGAAATAGCGCGTGCCGACCGACAGCCGGATGCCCGACCGCTCGGTCGGATAGAGATCGATCATTCCGCCGACGAAGCGGGGACGGACCATGTCTTCCAGCGGCGTATAGCCGCCGCGATAGACGATCTGCGGCCCCAGCCGGGGCGACTTGGTAAGCAGCAGGCCCAGCCTCACCCGCGCCACGATTTTCGGCGCAGGTTTCAACGCCGCCGGTCGGATGTCGCGGGCTTGCGCCGGCTGAAATATGCACGCCAGCGCGCCGATTACGAAACCGGCACAGATCGCCCTGATGACCATCGGATGTCCCCCGAAACGCCGCCCGTTTTCCCCCCGGTCGGCGCTTCATTCGTGGAGAGTGTCATGCCCTTGGCCTGGACGCAACACGTCAATATCGCCCCCTATTTTCCGATCGGGAAAGTGATCGGCGCGGCACCTGGAGTTATGCGCGAAGTGACGCGTTTGAGCCGGATATGGTCCAGCAACAGATATCGGTGGTCACGATCGGGTCCCCGACTTGGCGCGCTCCGGGCGCTTTTAGGAAGGGGGATTTGGCTGGGAGCCGATGTTCGACTCGGACGAGATCCTGTTCTTCCAGATGAACGGGCTGATACTCGGGACATGACCCGACTCCCCGATGAACCGCCGGGCCAGCACTGATTAAGGAACGCGGCGATATCATCGTCGGTTCGGGTGGGCATCGAGTGGAGTTTTGATGCCGTGAACAACATCATTTTCAGCCCCATTTTTCGGCGGCATCGGCTGGCGACCGTCGCGACCGTCGTGCTCGCCGCCGCGCTGTCGGGCTGCGGCAAGGGCAACGACCAGCAGATGACTGCTGCGGCACCGCCGGCGCTCCCCGCCACTCTACCGCTCGATGCCAGCCCATCGACCGCCTGGCCGACCGCGCCCGAAGTCGCGGCATTGCCCGAGGCGAGGCCAGTGCGGACCGTTCGCGTCGCCAATCCGCGCGATTATTACGGCTATGCCGACGCTGCTTACGATTATCAGCGCGTGCTGAGCGACGCCCCGCCGGATTATTATTTCGACTATGACGGCACCGATCCCTGGGCGTGGGAAGGCTATGACCAATCGGTCGTCTTCCTCGAGCCGGTCGATGACGGCTATCGCTATTATTATTACCGCCCCGGCGCCGACGAGCCCTATTTCGTCCGCGATCCCTATTATGGCTATGGCTATGACAACGGCCAATTGGCGGTGGTCTATGACAGCTATGGCGCGGTCGTGCCTTATTCGGATTACGGCGCGCGGCTCGATTATGCCGGCCGATATCTGGCGCGCGGACGCGACCTCTATATGGCGTCGCGGCGTGATGATCGGCGCGCGGTCAGCGCGGCCAATTGGGCGGCACGTAGCGCGGCGATTTCCGCGATGCAGGCGCATTGGTATGCGGTTCGTGATCGCCAGCCGCAATGGCGCGACTATAGCAGCCGCGTGAGCGCGACCCAGGCCAATTACTGGCGTGAGGAAAGCGTGCGCCGTCAGGCTGACGCCCGCCGTTTCGCGGCGTGGCGCAACGATTCGTTCCGCAGCCCGCCGCCGCCACGCGCCATTCCCGCGACCTGGACGTCGGCAAGCTGGGCGCGCGACCAGAAGCGCTTCCTGCCGGCCAGAGACGATCGCGAGCGCTTGGCCGCCAATGCCCAACCCAATCGTGGCACGTCCGCGGTTCCGCAGGGCCTATTCGACAATCGCCAGCGGATAGAGCCGGGCAATCGGCCCGCGAATGTCGTCGCGCTGCAAGCCAATGACCCGCGTCGCCAGGCGATCATCGCTGCCCGCGAGCAACAGCGTCCGGGCATGGGGCCGAACCGCGCAATTCGCGAGCCGCAGGGAAGCGCCCCCGCCGTCCGCTTCGCGCCTCGGCCGCAGGGTCAGCCGAATCCGCCGCGCGCCGTGGGTCCACAGGGCAATCCCGATCGCGCCCAGCTTGCAGCTATGCGCGGCGATCATGGGATGCGGGCCAATGGCCCGCGCTTCGGGGCGCAACCCCAGCCGCAACCGCGTGTCGCGACGCCGCGCCCACAGCAGCAGTTCGGTCGCAGTGGCGGGCGCCCGCAAGTGGCCGCGCCGCGTCCAGAACCTCACGCCGCAGCACCTCGCTTCCAGCCGCGCTTCAACGGCGGCAATGATCGCCCGCGCTTCCAGGCCCCGCGCTCGCAGCCGCAAATCGCCGCGCCTCGGCCGCAGGCGCCCCGGTTTGGCGGGGGCGGCAATGGTGGGATGCGCCCGGCACCGCAAATGAGCCGGCCCGCATTCCAGCCACGCGCGCCGCAAATGGCCCGACCCGCACCGCAAATGGCCCGACCCGCACCGCAAATGGCTCGCCCGGCGCCGCCGCCACGCGTCGCCGCGCCAGCCGCGCCAAGGGGCGGCGGTGGCAATGGCCGCGGCGGCGGCGATCACAAGCACTAGACGTCTCTTGACTGGAACGCCGGTGGCGGCCCGAGCAATTGCTCGGGCCGTTGCTCGTGCTCAAGAACGCCCAATCCTTGCCAGCGCGCGACCAGGCGAGTAGGCGCCGGGCCTTCCCCGAGAGCTTGAGGACGAATTACATGGGTTTCCGTTGCGGCATTGTCGGCCTTCCCAATGTCGGCAAGTCGACCTTGTTCAACGCGCTGACCGAGACAGCGGCGGCGCAGGCGGCGAATTATCCGTTCTGCACGATCGAACCCAATGTCGGTAACGTCGCGGTGCCCGATCCGCGGCTGGACAAGCTCGCCGCCATCGCCGGTTCGCAGAAGATCATCGAGACCCAGCTCGCTTTCGTCGACATTGCCGGGCTGGTCCGCGGCGCGTCGAAGGGCGAAGGCCTGGGCAACCAGTTCCTCGGCAATATCCGCGAGGTCGACGCGGTCGTCCATGTGCTGCGCTGTTTCGAAGACGGCGACGTCACCCATGTCGAAGGCAAGATCGACCCGATCGCCGATGCCGAGACGGTCGAGACCGAATTGATGCTCTCCGACCTGGAAAGCCTGGAAAAGCGCGTGCCCAATTTTGCCAAGAAGGCGGCACAGGGCGACAAGGAAGCGAAGATCGCGGCGAGCGTGCTGGGCCAGGCGCTCGACCTGCTGCGCGACGGCAAGCCGGCGCGGCTGACCCAACCCAAGGACGCCGAGGAAGCGCGCGTCTTCTCGCAGGCGCAGCTGCTGACCGCCAAGCCGGTCCTCTACGTGTGCAATGTCGAAGAAGCGAACGCCGCCCATGGCAACGATCATTCGGCGCGTGTATTCGAAAAGGCCAAGGCCGAGGGCGCCGAGGCAGTGATCGTCTCCGCCGCGATCGAAGCGGAGATCGCCACCATGCCCGCCGAGGATCGCGGCGAGTTCCTGGCCGAGCTCGGGCTGGAGGAAACCGGCCTCGCCCGCGTGATCCGCGCCGGATACAAGCTGCTCCACCTCCTCACCTTCTTCACCGTCGGCCCGAAGGAAGCGCGCGCCTGGACCGTCCATGCCGGCGCCACCGCGCCCGAAGCCGCCGGTGAGATCCACACCGATTTCGAAAAAGGCTTCATCCGCGCCGAGACGATCGCCTACGACGATTACGTCGCGCTCGGCGGCGAGAGCCGCGCGCGCGAAGCCGGCAAGCTCCGCGCCGAGGGCAAGGCATATGTCGTCCATGACGGCGACGTGATGCACTTCCTGCATAGCTGAAGCGTTACCTAGGGGCAATTTTCATAGAATATAAAGCGCCTCCCCGGCGAAGGCCGGGGCCCAGTCGCGATGCCCTCTCAGCGATCGGAACGCCCTCTCCCCGACGTTGAAACTGAGCCCCGGCCTTCGCCGGGGAGGGAGATTGATTCTAGCCCTGCTGGCCCGTCTCGAACGCGCGGAGGATCGGGCATGGCCCAGCCCCCGCACTTGCACAGTCACGCGCCAATCGCGCGAGCGCCGTGCGCGCCTCCTGCAACTCCGCTATCTTCGCATCAAGCACGGCAATCCGCTCGGTCGCGAGCGCGCGCGCCCGGGCGCGATCGTCGGTAGCATCGAGTTCGAGCAACTCGCCGATCTGGTCGAGCGTGAACCCCGCGCCCTGCGCCGCGCGGATGAAGCGCAGCCGCTGCACGTCGGTCGCGTCGTAACGGCGGACGCCACCATAAAGCTCGGTGCGCGCAGGCTCGGGCAGTAATCCACGGCGCTGGTAATAGCGTACCGTCTCCACTCCCACCGCACCGGCCGCGGCGAGTTTACCGATCGTCATTCCAGCCATGCTTGACTCCGTACCACGGTACGGAACCTATATGGAGGGCGTCATGGAAAACGCAAAGCACGCAACGCTCTATCGCATGGTCATGCCCGACCATGTCTGTCCCTATGGGCTCAAATCCAAATGGCTGCTCGAATCGCACGGCTATCAAGTCGACGATCATTGGCTGAAGACGCGCGAGGAGACAGACGCATTCAAGGCCGAGCACAAGGTCGCCACCACACCGCAAACCTTCATCCAGGGCGCGCGCGTGGGCGGCAACGACGATCTCCGCCGCTTCTTCGGCAAGCACGTGCCGACCAAGGACGAAACCAGCTATCGCCCCGTCATCGCATTATTCGCCATGACCGCGCTGATGGCGCTCGCCGCCAGCCAGGCGGCGATGGGGTCGCCATTCACGATCATGGCGGGCGAATGGTTCATCGCCTTCAGCATGTGCGTGCTGGCGATCCTGAAGTTGCAGGATGTCGAACGATTCTCGACCATGTTCCTCAATTACGATCTGCTGGCGCGGCGCTGGGTACCCTATGCCTATATCTACCCCTTTGCCGAAGCGCTGGCAGGCGTCCTGATGATCGCCGGTAGCGCCAAGTGGCTGTCGATCCCCGTTGCCCTGTTCATCGGCGGCGTCGGTGCGGTGTCGGTGTTCAAGGCCGTCTATATCGACAGACGCGAGTTGAAATGCGCCTGCGTCGGCGGATCGAGCAATGTCCCGCTCGGCTTCGTCTCGTTGACCGAGAATTTGATGATGGTCGCGATGGCGATCTGGATGCTGGCGCGGTAGGACTCGCGCCATTCTGCTCCGGCGGGGTGCCGACATGACGCGCGCCGAACTCAAAGCGACTGCCGGCTTTCCGCAAAAAGCGATGCGCAAGAGGCGTGAATCGGGACTGCTCTCCGCAACAGCTTGCGCGTGAAATCACGGCCCGGCATGGCGGGCGCGGATCGACCGACCAAGGAACCGCTGATGCGCTGGATTGCCCGGGCCGCCTTTCTTGCTGCCATTGCTGCATTGCCGGGTTGTGCAGGGGCATCGCCGCCGCAGAGCGCGGCAAGCGCCCTCCCTTCGCCGGTTGCCGAAGCCGAGACGAAGGCGCCGGTCACCGTCCTGGTGTCGATCGACGGCTTCCGCGCCGATTATCTCGATCGCGGCGTCACGCCCAATCTCAGCGCGCTCGCCGCCGCCGGGATCAGCAGCGCGATGCGGCCGAGCTATCCGTCCAAGACGTTCCCCAATCACTGGACCCTGGTCACCGGGCTTCGTCCCGATCGAACCGGCATCGTCGCCAACAAGATGCTCGACGCGTCGCGGCCGGGCGACATTTTCACCATGGCCTCGGACGACCCGTTCTGGTGGAACGCCGCCGAGCCCATCTGGGTGACCGCAGAAAAGGCCGGGATCCGCACCGCTACTGCTTTCTGGCCAGGATCTAACGTCGCCTGGGGCGGCGAGCGATCGAAGGACTGGCCCAATCCGGTGACCGGGGGCACGCGGCCGGAGGATTGGCTGCAATTCAACCAGGCGCTGAGCGACCACCAGCGCGTCGACAGCGTCATCGACTGGCTGCGCCGTCCCGCCGAGACGCGCCCGCGCTTCGTCACAATCTATTTCGACGAGGTCGATACCGCAGGCCATGAATATGGCCCGGACGACCAGCGCACGACCGACGCGGTCGCCAATGTCGACAAAGCGATCGGACGGCTGCGCGACGAACTCGCCAGGCTGGGCCAACCGGTCAATTTCGTCATCGTCGCCGATCACGGCATGGCTGCGATTTCCCAGGACCGGCTGATCGTGCTCGATACGTTCAGCAATCCCGACGATTATGACGTGGTGGAAGACGGGGTGTACGCCTCGATCAATCCCAAGCCCGGCAAACAGACGGCGGTCGAGAAGGCGCTGCTCGGCGCACACGGCCCACACCTCACCTGCTATCGCAAGGCCGAGGTGCCGGAGCGCCTCCATTACGGGAAGAATTCGCGCGTGCCGGCGATCCTGTGCCTGCCCGATAGCGGCTGGACGGTCGTCGCGCACCCGCCCAAGCGCAAGGTCGAGGGCGGCGCGCACGGCTATGACAATGACGCGCCCGACATGCGGGCGCTGTTTATTGCCAGCGGACCGGCAATCAAGCCGATCGGCAAGATCCCGACCTTCGACAATGTCGACGTCGCGCCGTTGCTGCGCGACCTGATCGGGCTGCCGCCGGGTCAGGGACTCGATGGCGACGACGCGCCGTTCCGTGGAGCGTTGGCGAAATGAGCGGCGATCTCAAATATTTCGAGGATCTGGTGGTCGGCACCAAGGCGAGTTTCGGCCGTTATGAAGTGACGCGCGAAGAGGTCGTCGAGTTCGCTTCCAAATACGATCCCCAGCCTTTCCATCTGTCCGACGAGGCGGCTGCGCAAACCTATTTCGGGCGATTATCGGCGAGCGGCTGGCATACCGCGGCGATGGCGATGCGGATGGCGGTCGAGAATATGAAGGGCGCACACATCACCAGCCTCGGCTCACCGGGGATCGATGAATTGCGCTGGCTGAAGCCGGTCTATCCGGGCGACGTGCTGCGCTGCGAGACCGAGTTGCTCGACAAGCGCGTGTCGCGCAGCCGCCCGGAAATGGGCATCACCAAGGGCCGCACCATTGTGCTCAACCAGCATGACGAAGCAGTCATGGCCTTCGTCGCCAACGGGCTGATCCGGACACGGCCCCAAGAGAATTAATTCCTAGTGTCCGCGGTGGCGCCCGTCGCCGCCATTGCCGCGTCCACCGCCGTTACCGCGCCAACTTCCGTTGCCACCGCCACCATTGCCGCGCCAGCGATAGCCATCGCTGCCGCCTGTCCGCGGACCGCGCTGGAAGCCGCGCCATTCGTCGCTTCGCCCCGACCCACGCCATTGCGAGCCGCGGTTCTGCCAGTAACGCTGCTGGTTGCTGTCCCAGCGATGCGGGCGGCGATAGCGATCGTAGACGTAATAGCCGGTGCCGGGGTAATAATAGCCCCCGTACCATCCGTAATATGGCGTGCCATATCCGCCGTCGTAGAAATCGCTGTAATAGTCGCCGTAATAGCCCGGCGAGCCATAGCCGACGCTAACGCTGCTATAGCCGTAGCCATCGTCGACGCAGCCGCCGAGCGAGAACAGCGACGCCGCACCCAACATCATGATGCCGATCTTCATTGAAACGTCTCCATACACCGGAGCCGCGGCAAAAAAACGCGCCGCTGCCACTAGGCGATAAAACGATTCGGAGGCGAAATCAGTTCCTGTAGGGCCGGTTCAGTCCAATCGAGCCGGTCAATGCCCTTCGAAGGCGAACAGGGACGTGACCTTCACACCGTCGCCCTCCAGTGCAGCGGCACCGCCGAGATCGGGCAGGTCGATGACGAACTGGACCTGGTCGACCACCGCGCCGGCCTTGCGCAACAAGCGAATCGCTGCGCGCGCGGTCCCGCCGGTGGCGATCAGATCGTCGACCAGCAGCACGCGCTGGCCGGGCACCAGCGCATCCTCGTGCATGGCGATGCGATCGGTACCGTATTCGAGCGCGTAATCCTCCGCGATCGTCACGCCGGGCAGCTTGCCGTCCTTACGGATCAGCAGCACGCCGGCGTTGAGCGGCACGGCGAGCGCGGCGGCGAACAGGAATCCCCGCGCCTCGATCCCGGCAACCAGGTCGACCGGGCCGTCGACGGCCGCCGCCATGCGCTTGATGGTTTCGGCCAGCCCCTGCGCGTCGAGCAGCAGGGTCGTGATGTCACGGAACATGATCCCGGGCTTGGGAAAGTCCGGGATCGTGCGGATCAGCGCCTTGAGGTCGTCATTGGCGTGGGTCATCGCGAACTCCGCGCGAAGATGACGATGGAAGATGGGGCGGCCGTTGCCGGCCGCGCCGGATCAATGCTTCACGTCGCGCCAGACGTTGCGATACGCGCCGAACGCCAGCAAGCTCGAGAACAGCAGGAAGATCACCGCCATGAAGCCATATTGGTGACGCGTTTCCAGATTGGGATCGGCGGTCCACACCAGGAAAGCGGCGACGTCGCGGGCCATGTTGTCGACCGTCGGCTTGGTGCCGTCGGAATATTGCACCTGGCCTTCCGACCGGAGAGGCGGCGGCATCGCGATGTTGAGGTTCGCGAAATACGGATTGAAGTGCAGCCCGTTCGGCGTCTTGGCGTCCGGGAATTCCTTCAACAGCGCCGCCGGCTGATCCTGATAGCCGGTCAGCAACGAATAGACATAGTCGGCACCGCCGTGACGGGCGCGAGTCATATAGCTGAGGTCGGGTGGGATCGCGTTATTGTTGGCGGCACGCGCGGCGATGTCGTTCGCGAAGGCGAGCGGGAAATGGTCGGCCGGCACGCCCTTGCGGGTAGCAGCCTCGCCCGTGTCCGGATTGATCGACGGGATATTGTCGAAGCCGGCGGCGATCGCCTTCACCTGGCCTTCGCTATAGCCGAGCCCGGTGAGGTCGCGGAACGCGACATATTTGAGCGAGTGGCAGGCCGAGCAGACTTCCTTGTAGACTTGAAAGCCGCGCTGCAGCTGCTGCTTGTCGAACTTGCCGAACACGCCGGCCGAGCTCAGCCCGGCATCGCGCGGATGCTTGTGGAACTCGGTCTCCGCCGACTTCGGCGCGCCCGTCCAGATCTTGGGCGTGCTGTCGGAAGCCACGCCCCACACGGTGATGACCAGTGCGATCGCGAGCACGCCCGCAAACGCCAACCCGACCAAAGCTGCAATCCAGCGAACCATCTGTCGTATATCCCCTATAGCTCGCTCAGTGCGCCAGCGCGGTTTCGGCCGGGGTCGTCCCGCCCTTGCCGGCCAGCACCGCCTCGGTGATCGAATTCGGCAGCGCCACCGGACGCTCCGTCCGCGCAATCCACGGCAGGATCACCAGGAAATGCAGGAAGTAGTAAGCCGAGCAGACCTGCGCGACGATCACATAGAGCGGATCGGCGGGCGAACCGCCGCAATAGCCCAGGATCAGCACGTCGAGCACGAGCACCCAGAAAGCGATCCGTGCTTTCGGACGATAATTGTTCGAGCGGATCGGCGACGAATCGAGCCACGGCAGAAAGAACAGCAGCAGGATCGACCCGAACATCGCTAGCACGCCCCACAGCTTGGCCGGCAGGATGAAGTCCGAAGTGAACGAGCGCAGGATCGCGTAGAATGGCCAGAAATACCATTCGGGGACGATGTGCGCCGGCGTCTGCAACGGATTCGCCGCGATGTAATTGTCCGGGTGGCCGAGCATGTCCGGGAAGAAGAACACCAGGGCCGCGAACAGGAGCAGGAAGACGCCCAGTCCGAAGCCGTCCTTCGCCGTGTAATAAGGATGGAACGGCACCGTGTCCTGCTCACCCTTGACGTCGACCCCGGTCGGGTTGCCCGAGCCCGGAATGTGCAGCGCCCAGATGTGCAGGATGATCACCGCCGCGATCACGAACGGCAGCAGATAATGGAGCGAGAAGAAGCGGTTGAGCGCGGCATCGTCCGGCGCATAGCCGCCGAGCAGCCATATGCGGATCGTCTCGCCAATCCCCGGGATCGCGGAAAAGAAGCCGGTGATGACCTGCGCGCCCCAGAAGCTCATCTGGCCCCAGGGAAGCACGTAACCCATGAACGCGGTCGCCATCATCAGCAGGAAGATGACCACGCCGAGCAGCCACACCATCTCGCGCGGCGCCTTGTACGATCCGTAATACAGCCCACGAAAGATGTGCGTGTAGACGACGATGAAGAACATCGACGCGCCGTTGGCGTGCGCATAGCGCAGGAACCATCCGGCATTGACGTCACGCATGATCGTGCCGTTGATCGACGAGAAAGCGGTCGCGGCATCCGAGTGATAATGCATCGCCAGCACGATGCCGGTGACGATCTGGATCGCCAGCGCGGCGCCGGCGAGCACGCCGAAATTCCAGAAATAATTGAGGTTGCGCGGCACCGGATAGCCAGCGCCCACGGCGTTGTATGCCAGGCGCGGCAGCGGCAGCTTCTCGTCGAGCCAGCGCATGAACGGCTGTTTCGGCTCGTAGTGATTGGCCCAGGGGAAACTCATCTTCTTCTACCCCCTTAACCGACCAGAACCGCGGTCGGTGACGTGAACTTATACGGCGGCACGGCGAGATTCTTCGGTGCCGGCCCCTGACGGATGCGGGCGGCCGTATCGTATTGCGAGCCATGGCACGGGCAGAAATAACCGCCGTACTTGCCGCGGTTATCGCCCTCGTTGATGCCGAGCGGAATACAGCCGAGATGCGTGCAGACGCCGAGCGTGATCAGCCAGTTGGTGTGGCCCGGCTGTGTGCGCTGCTCGAGCGTTTGCGGATCGCGCAGTTCCGACAGCGGCACTGCATCGGCCTCGGCAATTTCCTTGGGCGTCAGATTGCGCACGAACAGCGGCTGCTTGCGAAACGTCGTGATGACGCCCTGGCCGGGCTCGATCTTCGACAGATCGACCGTGGTGGTCGATTCGGCGAGCACGTCGGCGGACGGGTTCATCTGGTTGATCAGCGGAAAGAGCACCGCGACCGCGCCGGCAGTGGCGGGAAACGCCACGGCGGCAATGTTGAGGAAGTCGCGGCGACGCGGATCGCTCACGCTATCGGGCGACTCACCCTCCGGAATCACATCGTCAACGGTCGCCATTCACCTGCCCTTGCACTTCAAATCCGGCGGCGGAACGCTCGGGGAACCAGCCTTTAGGAGGCCGCACGCCCGCCAGAACCCTTCCGTCCCCACGGAAGTTGGGCGCCTGATAGACACGGGCATGCCGCTTTGCCAACGGGTTTTTATGCGCATCGCCCTTCACCAGCCCGACATCGCCGGAAACGTTGGCACCATCTTGCGGCTCGCGGCCTGTCTCGGCGTGCCCGTCGATCTGATCGAACCGATGGGATTTGCCTTTTCCGACCGCGCCTTGGCGCGCGCCGGAATGGACTATGCCGCGCAAGCCGAGGTGACGCGCCACGCCGACTGGCCGGCGTTCGAAACGCGCGTCACCGGACGCATCGTCCTTTTGTCTACCTTGGGCGCGGTGAGGCTAGATGTCGCCGAATTTTGGCCGGACGACATTTTGCTGCTGGGGTCGGAGAGTGCGGGCGTGCCGCAATCGGTCCATGATCGCGCCGATCTGCGCGTCATGATTCCGATGCGGCCGGGCTTTCGGTCCTTGAACGTTGCGGTTTCCGCCGCCATCGCGCTCGGCGAAGCATTACGACAGACGAAGGGATGGCCCGAATGAAGGAGCTGGACGTCGAACAGGCGACCGCGAGACAGTGGTTCGAGCAGCTCCGCGACCTGATCTGCGCCGAATTCGAATCGATCGAGCGCGAGGCGGGGTCCGACGCGCGGTTCGACTATATCGCCTGGAACCGCGTCGATCCGTCGGGCGCCGATGGTGGTGGTGGCGTGCGCGGCGTGATGAAGGGCAAGGTGTTCGAGAAAGTCGGCGTCAACGTCTCGACCGTCGGCGGCGCGTTCGACGGCGAATTCGGCAAGACGATCCATGGCGCGGCCGAGGATCCGACCTTTTTCGCCACTGGCATCAGCCTGGTCGCGCACATGGCCAACCCGCACGTTCCTGCCGTCCACATGAATACGCGCTTCCTGGTCACGACCAAGCGCTGGTTCGGCGGCGGCGCCGATCTCAACCCGCCCTTGCCGGTGGCGGCGGACACCGCCGATTTCCACGCAACGCTCAAGGCGGCATGCGATCGCCATGATCCGGCGCATTATCCGCGGTTCAAACAATGGGCCGACGATTATTTCTACATCCCGCACCGCGGGGTGCATCGCGGCGTCGGCGGGATATTCTACGATCACCTCGAAGGCGATTTCGCCGCCAATTTCGCCTTCACCCAGGATGTCGGCCGTGCCTTCCTCGACGCCTTCCCGCGAATCGTGCGGCGGCGTATGGGCGACACGTTCGCCGATGCCGACATCGCCGCGATGCGCGAGTGGCGCGGCCGCTACGCCGAATTCAACCTGGTCTATGATCGCGGAACGCTGTTCGGTCTCAAGACCGGCGGCAATATCGATGCGATTCTGATGAGCCTGCCGCCGGTCGCTACCTGGTCCTGAGTCGGCGATACGCCGCGACCTGGACCAGCGCCATGGCGATCCCGCCCAGGCCGGTGATCGCCGCGGCGAGCGCGTCGACGATCGCGCGCGCGATCGGATTGGGCGCGTGGGCCCCCATCCAGGCGTCGGCCTGCTCGAATGGCCAGGTCGCGATCGTCATCGCCAGGATCACCGTCATCACCGAAGCGGCGAGCGCGAGCGTGTTGCCGCGCGTCAGATGCAGGCTCCGGATGATCGCCCTCAAGGCACCGACTGGAGCTTCCGCCAGCAGGGTCGGCGCCAGCGCGATCGTGCGGGCCAACACCCAGAAGACGATCACGAAAAACGCGGCCATCAGCAATGGCAATGCCTGGGCTAGCAACAGGGCAGTGGCGATCGGCACGGCAATGATCAACCCAGCGAGCACCAACAGCGGGTAACGTCGCGCCGCGGCCAGCAGCGCCTTGCCTGCCGGCGGGTGATCACCCGCCAAGTACAAGGCGACGATGGCGAACTGGCCGAACAGAACAACGGCTTGCGCTGCAACCTGCCAGCCGCCGTAATTGAGCATCCATTGCGTGAGGCCCTGTTCATAGGTCGTCATCGCGGCCGAGCCCGGCACGGCTTCGCCTCCCGCGGGCGGCGTCGGCATGTCGGGGATGAACATCGCCATCGCCAGCGCGGGCAGGAAGACGAACAGTCCCGCCACCGCCGTCAACACTTCCCAATCGCGCCGCCACAATCGCCAGGCATCGCGCATCAAAGCCGGAAAAGTGACCCTCACACGCCCTCGCGCGCCGACGTCGCCGCCAGATAGACTTTGGCCATGAAGCTGGACTGGACGACATAATAAGCCGTCATCACCAGCCCACCCAGGATCGCGACGATGATCGATCCGATCGCGAATGGCCCGGCGCTGGGATCGAGAAAGCGAAACAGGGCCCCAAATACCGAGGTTACCGCAATCGACGCGACGCCGACGACCAGCGCGAACAGCAACACGACGCCGAGCAGCTTCCAGGCGATTCCCCGGCTGAGCGCGTATGAGCGGCGCAAGGCGGAAACCACCCCGCCTTCCGCTGCCACCACGGCAACGAGCAGCGTGCTGAACCTGACCGAGACGAAGATGGCGAAGATCAGCCAAGCCAGGCCATAAAGACCGATAAACCCTGCCATGGCCGGCGAAATATCGGGTTTCGACCCGGGGGACCCGCTGGTCAGCGCGGTCAGATCGACGCCGCTTGCGACCAGCGCGAGGATAATCGGCAAGAACAGCAGGACGAGCACGGCGAACAGGATCAGCATGGCCAGCAGATATTGCAGGAAATGGCGCGTCGCGGTCGATTGCGCCGCGCCGCGCCCGGCATCGGGCCGCAGCGCCAAGGCGGCGATAGCGAGTTGACCCCAAAGCATCGGCAGCAGCAGCGCCAGCATGACGGCTTGCCCCAGTCCCGGCGCGACTGCGGTGCCGGCGAGCTTGATCGCGTCCGATATCGATTGCGGCACGAAGATCGTCAGCAGCGCGATCGGCACCACCGCGGACAGATTATCGCTGAGGAATTCGGTGGTACGATCCCAGACATTTCCCATATTGACCATATGCGGCCCCCGATTTCCCACATGCCGGCCCAGTCGCCGGCCCGAGGACGTCTGACTAGGGCGTGTCCTCACGACTGGCAACGCCCTCACCCCACGATCGTACGGCGATCGACGACTTGCGTCATGTCCGCGCAGGGGAGTAGCCCCGCGCGATGATCCCCAGCGACATCGAATGGCGCACCTCGGCCGAGCAAGTGCCCTATGCCGATAGCCTGGCGGCTATGGAGGCCCGCGCCGCCGCCGTTGCCGCGGGCGAGGCGCGCGAGCTCGTCTGGCTGCTCGAACACCCGCCAGTCTATACCGGGGGCACCAGCGCCGATCCCGCCGAGTTGATCGACCCGCGCTTTCCCGTCGTCCAGACCGGGCGGGGCGGGCGCTACACGTATCACGGCCCGGGACAGCGCGTCGGCTATCTCGTGCTCGACCTCAACCGCCGTGGGCGCGACGTGCGCTGCTTCATCCATGAGCTCGAATACTGGCTGATCGCGACGCTGGGCGAGTTCGGGATAGAGGCGCGGACCGAATCGGGGCGCGTCGGGATCTGGACCGGACACGGCGTTCGGGAGGCGAAAATCGGGGCGATCGGGGTGCGCGTGAAGAGGTGGGTGACCCTGCATGGCTTTGCGATCAACCTCGACCCCGATCTCACACATTTTGGCGGAATCGTACCGTGCGGCCTGGCCGACTATGCAGTGACCAGCGCGGCAGCGCTGGGAAAAACCATTACGGTTGAGGCATTTGACGCTGCATTGGCGCGTCATCTGCCCGCCTTTCTCGCCGCGCTTTCCGCGCACGAAAAGCGGCTTGAGCAACTCCGGATTAGTGTCTAATGTCCCCCTCGATTTGGGTGATAAGGCCGGAAAAGCCGACCAAATCCACTATCTAGGGAGCTTCCAAATGCGTTCTTTCATCTCGAAGGCCGTGATCGGCACCATGATCGCGGGCGCCGCCCTGGCGGTTTCGGCCTGCAGCAAGACCGAAACCACCACCAATGTCACCGACATGAACGTCACTGACGAAACCGCCACCGACAACATGACTGCGGTCGACGGCGGCGCCATGAACGGTACCGACATGATGTCGAACGACACCACGACCACGACCAACACGACGATGTAATTCGTCTGGTCGTCCGCCTTCGGGCGGATGGTTAGGTTTCGAGGGGCCGTCCGTTCGTCGGGCGGCCCCTTTCGATTCGTGGCGACTTTGCTAGCGGCATACGGGCGGAAACCTCTTGGGCATGCGGGAAAATAACCGTAGGAACGTGCCGGCGCAGGGGGCGCGAGAAGGGACGAGGATGACAATCGTGCGTATCATGGCAGGCCTGTCGCTTGCCGCCGGCCTGTTCGCCGGATCACCGGCATCGGCGCAGTTTTTCTTGAAGTCCTATGATTTCAGCGGTGCCGCGGTGACCGGCGTCGAGCCCGAAATGGGCATGCCGATGCCTGGCGCGACGCCTGCGGAGGTGCGCGCCGGATTGGTATGGAACCTGCGCGCCGCGCTCAACGTCGCGGCGCTGCAATGCGATTTCGCGCCGATGCTACTGACGGTCGATAATTACAACGCGATGCTGCACGACCATACCGCCGAGCTCAAAAGCTCGCTCGACACGATCAACGGCTACTTCGTTCGCACCGCCAAAACCAAGGCAGCGGGCCAGAACGCATTCGACCGCTTCAGCACGCGCACCTATTCGGCCTTCGCCACCGTCGCCGCGCAATTTGGTTTCTGCCAGACCGCGAGCAAGATCGGTCGCGAAGTGATCTTCACGCCGCGCGGCCAATTGGGCGACGCCGCGGCCACCTATATGCGCGAACTGCGCAACAGCTTGATCCCCTATGGCGAACAGCAATTCCCGCGCGCCTTCTACGCCCGGACCTATTTGTTCCTGCCGGATTTCCAGCCGGACTGCTGGCGCAAGGGACGCTATAGCGCGACCTATTGCGGCAGCAGCGCCAAGAAAAAGAAGCGCTGAGTTAACGCCCTAGCGCAAGCCAAGCCGCTTGTGCGCCTGGAGCGTCAGGCGCCAGCGCGGACGCGCCATGACCAAGGCGATCGCCTCGGCCTCGCTCGCAGCGTTGCCTTCGGCCGATCCGGTATCGAGCGGTTGCGCGAGCAGATGGACGAAGTCCCAGGCTTCCAATGCGTCGACATCGGTGCCTGGTTGCGGCCAGACCAGTTTCAGCTCGTCGCCCGATCGCTGGACGACCTCGCTCCCAGCCTTGGGGCTGATACATACCCAGTCGATGCCGGGATGGACGGCCAGCGTGCCGTTGCTTTCGATCGCGATGGTAAAGCCGGCCGCGTGCAGCGCATCGACCAAAGCATCGTCGACCTGGAGCATTGGCTCGCCACCGGTGAGCACGCAGAAGCGCTCCTCGCGCCCCTCGCCCCAGAAGCCCGCCGCTGCCTCGGCCAGCGCGGCGGCGTCGGCAAACCGCCCGCCGCCCTCGCCATCGGTGCCGACGAAATCGGTGTCGCAGAACCGGCAGACCGCTGTCGCGCGATCCTGTTCGCGCCCCGACCATAGATTGCATCCGGCAAAGCGGACGAACACGGCGCGGCGGCCAGCATTCACGCCCTCTCCCTGGAGCGTGAGGAACATTTCCTTGACCGCGTAGCTCATCGTCAGGCGGCGTAACGCGTCGGGTCGGGGATGCCGGCTTCCTCGAACCCCTTGGCGCGCAAGCGGCAGCTGTCGCATAGCCCGCAATGCACGCCGCCCGGCGCGGGATCGTAGCACGACCAGCTCATCCCGAGATCGAGGCCGAGCCGCGTACCTTCGCGCACGATATCCGCCTTGGTCATGTGCTGGAGCGGCGCATGGATACGGAAACGATCGCCCTCCACACCCGCCTTGGTCGCGAGCGCGGCCATGTCTTCGAACGCCGCGGCGAATTCGGGACGGCAATCGGGATAGCCCGAATAATCGAGCGCATTGACGCCGATCACCATGTCGCGCGCGCCCGCTGCCTCCGCCCATCCGAGCGACAGGCTGAGAAAGATCGTGTTGCGCGCGGGCACGTAGGTGACTGGGATGTCGCTGCCGACGCCATGCTTGGGAACGTCGATCTCCGCGGTCAGTGCCGAGCCGCCGAACGCGCGAAGATCGAGCGGCAACACGACATGACGCTCAGCCGCCAAGGTGATCGCGATGCGCCGTGCCGCTGCCAGTTCGATTTGGTGACGCTGATTATAGTCGATCGAAAGTGCGAGCAGGCGATAGCCCGCGGCCCTCATCGAGGCAGCGGCAACCATCGAATCGAGGCCGCCCGAGATCAGCGCGACCGCCAAAGGCGATGTATTTTCCATGATCGGGCGGCAGCTAGGAGGTTAGGCCCTCTCCCGCAAGCGGGTACGCTTTCCGGCTCTCTCGCTCTCACCCCTCTCCCGCTTGTGGGAGAGGGTTTGGGTGAGGGTCTTCTGTCTTCTTCTTCCACGCCGTCGGTGCCCAAAAAGAAGAGGGCCGCCTCGCGGCGGCCCAGTCTGGACGCTTCCAGCGTCATTCAGGGAGGAAAGCGTGCCCGAAGAGCACGTCACCTCCATAATGCACCGACCCTAAACGCGGCCTTAACGGACCGCGGGCGGCGCGCACGCGCCTGTGCGGCGACCTTCATAGACGATGTCGAACGGCTGGCCCTGCGGATTGATCCCTTGCGTATCGAGACGAATCAAGCTGGGACTTTCGAGCGTGATCGTCGTGCGGCCATAACCGCGGCCTTGGCAGGTGTAATGGATCGTGGCGTGATCGGGCGCATCATCGATGACGAATCGCGTGCATTGCACGCCGGGATGGAACAGCTGAACCATCTGCAGGGGATTGTGCACGCATATTTGCCGCGGCGTGTCGGCGCTGCCGATCTCGTGCAATTGCCATTGCCCCAGATCCAGCCGGTCGAGCGCGATCGGCCCTGCCGCTACTGCTACGCCCGCGCCGAGCCCCGCCATTGCCGCGAACGCGGCTAAGATCACTGTCCCCTTCCCCATGCGCACTCCTATGCCCTCGAAATGTGGCAATGGCCGGGCAACGTTACAATCATAGGGCCTATGTTCGGCAGCGACGGGAATCGAAATTGCGTTGCGGAGCCCATCGGCGAGAAACGCAGCGCAGTCGCGTAGCTCGAGCCACGGGCAAGCAAGCGACGATGCCTGAGGGCTCCACGACGCAACCGCGAAGCGGCGGGCGGCTTTCGCCGCGTGGATGAACATGGACCCTTTAGGGGGCGGCTAATTCCGCCGGCACCGGAAACGACTTCGCGCAGAATGCGCAATCGACGTTGATCATGCCATGCTCGTCGGCCATTTCCCGCCGATCCTCGGGCGTGAATTTGGCGAGCACGCCAGCAATATACGCAGCGTCGCAGCGGCATCCCTTGCGGAAATCCGACCGCGCCTGCACGCGCACTTCCTCTTCCTCGTTGAACAGGCGCCAGATCAGGGTTTCCAACGGGATAGCGGCGTCGGTGAGTTCGTCCGCCCCCATCGTCCGCCCCAGAATCGCTACATGTTCCCATTCGGGATGGTCGTGCCGCACATGCAGCCGCTCACGCCCGATCTCGCCTTCCGGCAGATGTTGCAGCAACAGCCCGCCGGCGACGTGATGGCCGGCGCGATCGCGCGCGACCCCGAAATTGATGAGCGTGGGGATCTGTTCCGACTGGGCGAAATAGCTTTCCGCGGCCTCGGCCAGCGTTTCGCCGTCGAGCGGGACGATGCCCTGATAACGTTCGCCGGTTCCCGCCAGATCGAAGGTGATCGCCAGATATCCTTCGCCGAACAAGGCGAACAGGGTCGGCTCCTCGGGCGCCTCGGCCAGGCGATCGGCATCGAACTGGACATAGCCTCGCAATTCGCCGCCGCGATAATCGCATACCAGCAGCTTCACCACGCCTGCCTGGGTCTGCGCCTGAATGGTGAGCTGCCCCAAGGGATCCTTGAGCGTCGAGCCGATCAACGCGGTCAAGGTCAGCGCCTCGGCGAGCAACCGTTCGATCGCCGGCGGATAAGCGTGCGCCGCCAGGATTTCGTCGAGCACCGGCCCCAGCCGCACCAGCCGGCCGCGCGCGTGGCGGGCAGGAATGGTGAAGCCGATCGTCTGGTCCAGGTCGAGGGGGTCGGTCACTGCACTACTCCGTCATGCCAGCGAAAGCTGGCATCTCTTGCCGCAACGGGCTCGCTTGATTGCTTGAGATCCCGGCTTTCGCCGGGACGACGTACATGGGGACCGCGCCGCCCGCGATCAACCGATCTGCCCGAAGCACCAGCGCAGGATCGATTTCTGGGCGTGCAGCCGGTTCTCCGCTTCGGGCCAGATCAGCGATTGCGGTCCGTCGAGCACCTCGGCCGTCACTTCCTCACCGCGATGCGCAGGCAGGCAGTGGAGGAATTTCGCGTCCGGCTTCGCGCCGGCCATCAGCTCGCCGGTGACCTGAAACGGCATCATCGCGGCAAGCTTGGTATCGGCATGCTCCTGCCCCATCGAAATCCAGGTGTCGGTGACGACGATGTCCGCGCCTTCCACCGCTTCGCGCGCAGTTCCCACCACCCTCGCCCGGCCACCGGCCAAGGCAACTTCCGCTTCGGAGGGCTGGAATCCTTGCGGACAGGCGGCGACCACCTCGAACTGCATCAGCCCGGCCGCCTCCATTATCGAGGTGAGCACATTGTTGCCGTCGCCCAGCCAGGCAACCTTGAGCCCCGGCAGCGAATAGCCCGCCTCGATCACCGTCTGCAGGTCGGCGACGATCTGGCAGGGATGCGAATAATCGGTCAGGCCGTTGATCACGGGGACGCTGGCATAGGCCGCGAGTTCCTCGACCTTGGCATGGTCGTCGGTGCGGATCATGATCGCGTCGACATAGCCTGACAGGATGCGCGCGGTGTCGGCGACGGTCTCGCCACGGCCAAGCTGCATTTGCCCCGCGTCCATCACGATGCTGGTGCCGCCCAATTGGCGGATCGCCATGTCGAAGCTGACGCGCGTGCGGGTCGAGTTCTTCTCGAACACCATCGCCAGCACATGCCCGGCGAGCGGGGTATCGGCATCGACCTTGCCCTTGGGCCAGCCGGCGCGCGCGGCCTTGCGGTCGAGCGCATCGGCCAGCATCGCGGCCACGCCGTCAGGGCCGGCGTCGGACAGGTTGAGGAAGTGGCGGATCACAGCCCCTCTCCCTTTGGGACGGAACCGCGAAGCGGCGGGAGGGTGAGGGCAGAGAAGGTGAGACTGCCCTCACCCTTCCCGCTCGGCTGCGCCGAGCGGGCCCCTTTCCTCTCCCACAGGGAGAGGGAAATCTTCATGCCGCCACGGCGGCGGCGGCATAGGTCCGCGCGCCTTCGCTCAGCCGCTCGATACATTCGGCAATGTGGTTTTCCTCGATCACCAACGGCGGTAGCACGCGGAAGACGTTCTCGCCTGCGGCCACCGTCAGCAATCCGTGATTGTCGCGCAGATGGGCGACGAAATCGCGGCTGACCGCCGGCTCCTTCATCTTGATGCCGAGCATCAGGCCTTTGCCGCGGATTTCCTCGAACAGATCGTCATGGTTCGGAATGAGCTGTTCGAACGCGGCGCGCAGGCGGTCGCCCATCGCGGTGACGTGGTCGAGGAAGCCCGGCTCGAGCATCACGTCGAGCACCGCCTCGCCCGCCGCCATCGCCAACGGGTTGCCGCCATAGGTCGAGCCATGGGTGCCGATCACCATGCCCTTGGCCGCTTCCTCGGTGGCGAGGCACGCGCCGAGCGGGAAGCCACCGCCGATGCCCTTGGCCACGGTCATGATGTCGGGAGTGATTCCGTAATGCTCATAGGCCCACATCTTGCCGGTACGGCCATAACCGCACTGGATCTCGTCGAGAATCAGCAACAGGCCGTGCTCGTCGCACGCCTTGCGCAGGCCCTGGATGAACTCGGGCGTGCCCGCCGTCATGCCGCCTTCGCCTTGCACTGTCTCGACCATGAAGCCGGCGGTCTCGTCGTCGATCAGCGCAAGCGCACCGTCGAGATCGTTGAACCGCGCATAATCGAAACCCGGCAGCAGCGGTTCGAACCCGTCGCGCATCTTGGGCTGGTCGGTCGCGCTGATCGCGCCTAGCGAGCGGCCGTGGAAGGCGTTCTTGAAGGTGATCAGCTTGTAGCGGTCGGGATTGCCGTTGACGTCGTGATAGCGGCGCGCGGTCTTGATCGCGCATTCGATCGCCTCGACCCCCGAATTGGTGAAGAACACCGTGTCGGCAAAGCTGATGTCGACGATGCGCTGCGCCAGGCTCTCGCCCTGCGGCGAACCGTACAGGTTCGACACGTGCATCAGCGTCGCGGCCTGGTCGGCGATCGCCTTGGTCAGCTTGGGATGGCCGTGGCCGAGCGCGTTGACCGCGATGCCGGCGGCGAAATCGAGATAGCGCTCGCCGCGCTCGCCGATCAGATAGCAGCCCTCGCCTCGGACCGGACGCACCCCGCACCGCGGATAGACGGGCATGAGCGGAGTGATGGTCACGGCAATGGCCTCCTTCAATTGCAACAAAGCAAAAAGGGCGGCCCATCCGGACCGCCCGGAGCGGGCATTTACTTGGTAGCGCCATGGAGCGTCAACACCGCCGGATCGAATAGGCCATGACATGGGTTGGGAAGGTCATGCCCAAGGCGCATGACGACCGGATTGCCTTGCCCCGCGATTTCTCGGAAGACGGCTAAACGACGCAGGCGGGCGCCGCCGCGGCCGCGCTCCGACAAAGCGGGCGGCGGACAGGCCGCCGCCCGCCGCCGATCAATTGTTACGTGGGCGGTAAATGCCGTCGTCGGACGGCGGCATATTGCCATCATCCTGGCCATTGGGATCGTCATAGCTCTGGTCGTCGGCAGGCGGCGACGCCGCCGCGCCATATTGATCGCTGACCGGTGGCGTCGATCGATCGGCGTCCTCGTTCCGCGACGGCGCGCGATAGGAATCGTAATTCTCCGGCGCGTAGGACGGCGACGTATTGTACGGATCGTTCGCCCTGGGTGCTGTGCGATACGAATCGTCCGGCGCGGACGAATAAGGCTGGCCGTCATCATCGCCGGGGGCACGCCGCGTGCTGTCATAGCCGCCCCCAGGCGTCGACCCATAAGCTGGCGGATAGTCCGTCGATCGGCCGCGATAGGCGTAGTCATTGCCCGAGTCGCCGCGCGCCTCGCGCAGATCGCGCAGCAGCGCAAAGGTGCGGCGAGTGAGATTGCGGCGCGCGTCACCATCGTCGTCGCGCTGGGCGCGGCGGTCCAGCCGCACCAGCTCGTCGGCTTGTTCACGCAAATTGCTCGCCTGATCGTCGGAAATCTCGCCGCGGTCCTGGGCGGCATCGATCATCGAGCGGACCTGGTACGGCGTCGGCACCGCCCGACGGGCGTAGCCGTTACCGTAATTGCCAGAATAATTGGGATTATAGGATTGCGCCGTCGCGGGCGCGGCACTCAGGACGGCGAGACTCGCCGCCGATATCAACAGAATGCGCATTACCGGAACTCCACTGGGTGGGATTATAACGCGCGGTAGCAGTGGGATGTTGCGTGCAGGCTGAATGGCCGCGTCAGCCGGCGTTCACGCACACCGGCCAGGCGCCACGACATGAACCCGTCAGGACTTGATCTTCCAGCCCTTGTTGAGCAGCCAGTAACAGGTCAGCGCGAGGATCACATCCAGGCCGAACACGACCGCACTGCCGATCAGCACCGGCGAATCGGCGGTACCGAGGAAGCCGTAGCGAAAGCCCGAGATGATATAGAAAAACGGATTGCCGTGGCTGAACGCGCGGAACGCCGGCGCCAGGCGATCGACCGAATAGAAAGTGCCCGACAACAGCCCCAGCGGCACGATGACGAAATTGGTCACCGCCGCGGCATGGTCGAACTTGTCCGCCCAGATCGAGGTCAGCACGCCGAGCAGCGACAGGAACGCCGCCCCCAGGAAACCGAACCAGACCACTGCCCACAAATGCTGGGGCCAGACGCCGATGCCATAGAGCGCCATCGCCGCCCAGACGATGAAGCCGACGATGAACGCCCGCGTCATCGCCCCACCGACCAGCGCCGCGAGCAATTCCATCGTCGACAAGGGCGGCATCAGATAATCGACGATCGTCCCCTGGATCTTGCCGACCAGCAGCGAGAAACTGGCATTGGCGAAGGCCGGCCCCATCATTCCCTGGCTGATGATCAGCCCCGGCGCGATGAAATCGCCGAACGGAATGTCGACGCCGCCGACCGTCACCGGGCGTTTGGCGCCGGTCGCGACGGTGAAAACGACCAGAAATAGCAAGGTCGTGGCGGCCGGCGCCCAGATCGTCTGCAGGTGCACCTTGAAGAAACGGCGCACCTCCTTCACATAGAGGGTTCTCAGGCCACCCCAGTTCACGCTCCGGATCACCGGAACGCCGGGGGGTGCCATAACAGTGATTTTCTCACCGGAAGTGGTGGGCGCGTCCATCGGCCACGCAGGTAGGCGCTGACGCGATGCCCCGCAACCGTCCGGTGACGTTTTGGAAGGAATGCGAATGAGCTGGACCGACGACCGCATCGATACGCTGAAGACGATGTGGGAAAAGGGCATGACGGCGAGCCAGATCGCCGAGGCGCTGGGCGATGTCAGCCGCAACGCGGTGATCGGCAAGGCGCACCGCCTGGGCCTGCAATCGCGCCCGTCGCCGGTGAAGCCCAACGACGACAGCACGGCGGCGGCCCCTGCCCCGGCGCCGGTCAAGAAGGCCGCGCCGCCGGTGGCGGAAGCACCGCGTCCCGCGCCGGCTCCTGCCCCCGCGCCCGCCGCAGCCCCAGCAGCGTCGTCGGCCGCGGCAATACCCGCGACGCCCGCCATTCCTGCCCCCGACGCCCCGCCGCAGCCGATCCTGCGTTCGGTCGGTCCGGGCGGTTTCGTGCGCCAGGCGCCGGGCGAGCAACAGCCTCCGATCGCCCCCGCGCCGCCGCGCCGTCTGGTCCCCGCCAAGCCATCGCCCGAGATCGCCGGCAAGACCAGCCTGCTCGATCTCAACGACAAGATCTGCAAATGGCCGCTGGGTCATCCGGGTGAGCCCGATTTCCATTTCTGCGGCGAAAAAGTGAACCCCGGTTTCCCCTATTGCGTCGCGCATTGCGGCCACGCCTATCAGGCGCAGCTGCCGCGCCGTGATCGCCGTCCGCCGCCGCCGCTGCCGTTCGGCGGCCCGCGCGTCCGCTGACATCGCCAATCCGAACAGCGCCGCCGGTTTTCCGGCGGCGTTTTTCGTTGGAGTTCGCTCTGTGCGGCAAGTGGGACTACCCACAGAGGAAATACCCGCTCCGCTTGCCGAGCGGTTGACGCGTCCTCTATACGTTCTCAATGTCCGAAGACCTGTTCGCTTCCTCAGGCAAGCCCAGCACCGACTATGACGCCTCCTCGATCGAAGTGCTCGAGGGGCTTGAGCCCGTGCGGCGGCGCCCCGGAATGTATGTCGGCGGCACCGACGAGCGCGCGATGCATCACCTCGCCGCCGAAGTGCTCGACAATTCGATGGACGAGGCGGTCGCCGGGCACGCCACGCGGATCGAGGTCACGCTCGACGTCGGCAACCGGCTGACGATCGTCGACAATGGCCGCGGCATGCCGGTCGACCCGCATCCCAAATTTCCCGACAAATCGGCGCTCGAGGTCATCCTCTCGATGCTGCACGCGGGCGGCAAGTTCGACGGCAAGGCCTATGCCACCTCGGGCGGCCTGCACGGCGTCGGCATCAGCGTGGTCAACGCACTGAGCGAAGACACGGTGATCGAGGTCGCGCGCAACCGCGAGCTGTTTCGCCAGCGTTTCTCCAAGGGGCTGACGCTCGGCCCGATCGAGAAATTGGGACCCACTCCCAATCGCCGGGGCACCTCGGTCGCGTTTACGCCCGATCCAGAGATTTTCGGACCCGAACTCCATTTCAAGCCGGCACGGCTGTACAAATTGGCGCGCTCCAAGGCGTATCTGTTCGCCGGCGTCGAGATCCGCTGGAAATGCGCGCCCGAGCTGATCACCGACGACACTCCAGCCGAGGCGGTGTTCCAATTCCCGGGCGGTCTGGCCGATCATCTGAAGGAACAGATCGGCGACCGCGAATGCGCCACCGCCAATTTCTTCTCGGGCAGCCAAGATTTCCCCGGCGAACAACAGGGCAGCGTCGAATGGGCGGTGGCCTGGCCGCTCTGGTCCGACGGCAGCTACAGCTGGTATTGCAACACCATCCCGACCCCTGACGGGGGCACGCACGAAGCGGGCCTGCGCGCCGCGCTCGTTCGCGGCATCCGCGCGTTCGGCGAATTGGTCGGGCAGAAACGCGCCAAGGACATCACCGCCGACGACGTCATGACCGGGTGCGAGTTGATGCTTTCGGTGTTCATTCGCGAGCCGCAATTCCAGAGCCAGACCAAGGACCGGCTAACCAGTCCCGAAGCGGCGACCATGGTCGAGCGCGCGGTGCGCGATCATTTCGATCATTTCCTCTCCGATAATATGGACCGCGGCAAGGCGTTGCTCGGCTATGTCGTCGAGCGGATGGACGAGCGCCTGCGCCGCAAGCAGGAGCGTGAGGTCAAGCGCAAATCGGCGACGTCGGGGCGCAAGCTGCGCCTGCCGGGCAAGCTGACCGATTGCTCGGCCGACGACCCCGCCGGCACCGAAATCTTCATCGTCGAAGGCGATTCGGCCGGCGGATCGGCCAAGCAGGCGCGCGACCGCAAGACCCAGGCGATCCTGCCGATCCGCGGCAAGATCCTCAACGTCGCCTCGGCGACCAGCGCGAAGATCTTCGCCAATCAGGAGATTGCCGACCTGACGCTCGCGCTGGGCTGCGGCACGCGCAAGGATTGCGAGCCGGACAATCTGCGCTACGAGCGCGTGATCATCATGACCGACGCCGATGTCGACGGCGCGCATATCGCGACGTTGCTGATGACCTTCTTCTTCCAGGAAATGCCCGACATCGTCCGGCGCGGGCACCTCTATCTGGCGCAGCCGCCGCTCTATCGCCTGACCGCCGGCACCAAGAGCCTCTATGCGCGCGACGACGCGCATCGCGCCGAGCTCGAGGCGAAGGAGTTCAAGGGCAAGAAGGTCGAGGTCAGCCGGTTCAAGGGCTTGGGCGAAATGAACCCCAACCAGCTCAAGGAAACGACGATGGCGCCCGGCTCGCGCGGTCTGATCCGCATCACCTTGCCGCAGGAATATGAGGAGCGCGCGGGGGTGAAGGACCTGGTCGACCGGCTGATGGGCACCAACCCGGCACACCGCTTCGCCTTCATCCAGGAAAATGCCGCGCGGCTCGATGAGGAAGCGATCGACGCTTGATAGGCATCGGCCGGATGTAAGATTTTGGGGAAAGTATGATGGTCGGGCGCATTCTCGCTTCATTCGCGCTGCTCATCGTCTCCGTTCCCGGCATCGCCGCCGCGCAGACGCCCCCAGCGGCCACTGCTCCTGCTGCCGATCCGTCGCTGACCGCCCGATCGCATGAGTTGATCGGGATCGTCTCCGGCACAGGGGATTTCAGCGGCTATTTCGCGCCGAGCTTCCATGCCGCGCTGCCCAAGGAAAAATGGGACGCAATCGTGGTGTCGATGACCGGCCAGATGGGAAAGCCGCTGGCAATCGACAGGCTGACTGCGGTCACGCCCTTCTCCGCCAATTTGCGCGTCCGGTTCGAGCGCGGCGTGGTCAACGCCCAGATTGCGATCGACCCGGCGCCGCCGCATCAGGTCGTGGGGTTGTTGTTCACCGGCCCCGAAATGGCGGGGGATACGCTCGACAAGCTCGCCGCCGATATCCGCGCTCTGCCCGGGACGACCGGCCTCGGCATCTATGCGCTTGGCGAAGGCGCGCCCCGGTTGGTGGCCGGGATCGCGCCCGACAAAGCGATGCCGCTCGGCTCGGCGTTCAAGCTGTGGGTACTCGGCGAACTGGCGCGCGAGGTGAGTGCCGGCGAGCGCAAGTGGAGCGATGTGGTAGCGATCGGACCCGCCTCGCTACCCTCGGGCATCACCCAGAACTGGCCGCCGGGCAGTCCGGTGACGATCCAGACGCTCGCCACCCTGATGATCTCGATCAGCGACAATACGGCTACCGACACGTTGGTATCGCTCGAAGGCGAACAGCTCGATCGCTTTGTCACCCAAGCCGGCGTACCCAGACTCGCGCCCGTCCTGACCACGCGACAGATGTTTGCGCTGAAAAGTCCCGCCAATGCCGATCTCGCGACGCAATGGGCGACGTCGTTGGCTCCATCAGCAAGGCGCACGCTGCTCGACGGGAACGCTGCGCGGCTGCGAACGACGCCGGTCGATCCGATGATGTTCGCCGGAAAGCCGACCAAGGTCGATACGCTCGAATGGTTCGCCAGCCCGGCCGAGACTGCCGGAATCCTGGATTGGCTCCGCAAGCAAGGTGGCGAGACGCCCTTGCCGCTGCTGGCGATCAATCCCGGGATCGATCCCACAACGCGCGGCAAATTCGACTATGTCGGGTTCAAGGGCGGGTCGGAACCCGGCGTCGTCACGCTCAATTTCCTGGTCAGGCGCAAGGATGGGCGCTGGCTGGCGATCGCCGCCGGCTGGCATCGCAACGATGCCGGTGTCGAGGAGAACCGGCTCATCATGCTGATGACGCGGGCGCTGGTGCTGCTTGCCGACGCACCCTTGCCGAACTGACCGGCAATACATTTCGTCTCGGGACGGCAGCGCGGCAAGGCGAGAATCCCTTCTCCCCTTGTGGGAGAAGGTTTGAGGGCCATCGCCTCGTGTTACCCGCCGCGCATCCGGCGCGCGTGATAGGCCATTCGGAGTGCGATCGCGGTCAGCATCAGCATCATGCCCCAGGCAACGACGATCATCGGGATCAGCGCAGGGATCGCCGGCCAGGCCCAGGCGCGCAATGCGGCGACCACTGCACCGATCAAGGTGATCCCGATCCCGCCCCAGCGCACGCCGCTGGCGACGCCGCGCAGTTCGCGGCGATACGCCGCGAATTCGACCGGGTCTTTCAGGTTCGGGGGCGGGCGGCTTTCCATTCGTCCTCCAGCAGTCCCCAGATCAGGCTGTCACGCACCCCGATATGCGTTTCCCATTCGGCGCGCAGCCGCGCTTCGAGCGTAAAGCCCAGCCGTTCGAGCACCTCGATCGATGCCGCATTGTCCGGGTCGGTATCGGCGAACACGCGCCTTTGGCCTTCCGCGAACAACAGGTCGATCATCGCCGCCACCGCTTCGGTGACGATGCCGCGACGCCAGAACGCGCGCTTCAGCACATAGCCGATCTCGGTCACCTTGCCCTGCCGCTTTTCATAACAGGCGACGGTGCCGATCGCGGTATCGTCGCCCTTCAGCGTGACCGCCCAGGCGCGCCAGGTCGGATCGGCGATGGCCTTTTCAAGCCGCGCGCGGCTTTCCTCGGGCGTCGTGGTCGCTGGATGCGCCCCATAAGTGTTGGCATCGACGTCCGAATACATCGGATGCAGTGCCTCGGCGTCGTCGATGCGTAGCGGACGCAACACCAGCCGCTCGGTCACCATGACCGGCAGCATCACGCGCCCAGCGCCTCCACCAGCGCCTTGACCTTCTTCTGCCGCCATTGCGGCAAGGGCGCGACGAGCCAATAGCCGAGGCGATAGGGCTTGGCCTCGCCGATCGCGACGATCCGGCCCGCCGCGATGTCGCGCCGCGCTAGCAACTCGGGCACCGTTGCCCGGCCCAGCCCTTCGGCCGCGGCGTCAATCGCCAGCCCAGCATCGGCGACGCGGACCAGCGACACCGCATCGTCGTTGAGGCAACCCGGCCAGGAAATCCGTGTATCGGCGCCGCCGCCGGGACGCTGCACCGTGATCATGCCTTCGGATTCGAGCGCTTCGCCCTCATGCTCGCCCGGCCCCTCGCCCCAACGGATCGCGAGGTCGAGATTGGCCTGGGTGAAATCGAGTTCCTCGTCGGCGGCGATCAGCATGAAGCGCATCTCGCCATCGGCCGCGCTGATCTCGGCGAGCCGCGGCATTAGCCAGCAATGCAGCACGTCGCGCGGCGCGGCGATGGTCAGCGACTTGGACGACTGTCCCGCCTGCATCGCGCGGACCGCTTCCTCGAATTGCAGGAAACCCTGGCGCAGCGCATCGAGCCCGGCTTCGCCTTCGGGCGTCAATTCCAGCCCCTTGGTCGTGCGGCGGAACAGCACTACCCCCAGCGTATCCTCGAGCGCGCGAATCTGCTGTCCGACCGCGGCCGGCGTCACCGCGAGTTCGTCGGCGGCGCGGGTGAAGGAGAGATGGCGGGCCGCGGCGTCGAGCACGCGCAGGCCGTTGAGGGGAAGATGGGTGCGCTTCATCTCGCGTCGCCCCGGCGAAGGCCGGGGCCGCTGGCGGCACGCGACTCCCTCTGCAACATAGCGGCCCCGGCCTCCGCCGGGGCGACGGCTTGGATCGCATCCCCGACCGTCATGCCCCCACCGCCGGTGCCAAGAGCGCGAAGCGCGGAATATCCACGTCGAACGCCGAGCCGTCCTCGGCAATCATGTGATAGCTGCCCTGCATCGCCCCTGTCGGGGTCGCCAGCGGACAACCCGAGACGTAATCGAAGCTCGCGCCAGGCGCGATCACCGGCTGTTCGCCGACCACGCCTTCGCCTTCGACCGAATGGCGCGCGCCGCGGCCGTCGGTGATCACCCAATGCCGCGTCAGCAACTGGACCGTCGTCGGCGATTCGTTTTCGATCCGCACGTGATAGGCCCAGAACCAGCGGCCGCGATCGGGTTCGGATTGTTCGGGCAGGAAGCTGACCGAGACGCGCACGATCACCCCGCGCGTTTCCGCGACATTGGAGAACAGCGCCTTCATCGCGTCGCTCACCGCCAGATCCTCACAAACCGCTCCTCACAAACTGACCGCCTTCAACGCCTGGTCGAGATCGTCGATCACGTCGTCGGGATCTTCCAGCCCGACGTTCAATCGCAACATCCCCTCGGTCACACCCATTTCCAGCCGCCGCTCCTCGCTCACCCCGGCATGCGTCGTCGAGGCTGGATGCGTCATCAGCGAACGAGAATCGCCGATATTGTTCGAGATGTCGATCAGTTCGAGCGCATCGAGCAGGCCATGCGCCTGGGTGCGGCCGCCATCGAGCTCGAACGCGAAGATCGGGCCGGCGGCGTCCATCTGGCGCATCGCCAGATTGTGCTGCGGGTGGCTCGGCAGGCCAGGGTGAAGGATTCGCGGAACGCGGCCTTCGAGGAAACGCCCGACCTTGAGCGCGTTCTCGCTCTGCCGGCGTGCGCGCAGATCGAGCGTCTCCAGGCCCTTCAGCACGACCCAGGCATTGAATGGCGACAGCGTCGGCCCGGTATTGCGGGTGAAGGACAGCAAGGTGTTCTCGACGAACTCCTCGCTGCCGCACACCGCGCCGGCGAGCACCCTGCCCTGCCCGTCCATCAGCTTGGTCGCCGAATAAGCGACGACATCGGCACCGAAATCGAGCGGGCGCTGCAGTACCGGGGTGGCGAAGGCGTTATCGACCACCGAGACGATGCCGCGTTCCCGGGCGATGCCGCACACCGCCTCCAGGTCGACCACATCCATCGTCGGGTTGGCCGGCGTCTCGAAGAAATAGACCTTGGTCTCGGGCCGCGTGGCGTCGATGAATTGCTGCGGATCGCGCGCATCGATCACCGTCGTCTGGATGCCGAATTTGGGCAGCAAGGTATCGACCAGCCAGCGGCACGACCCGAACGCTGCGCGGCCCGCGACGACATGATCGCCGGTCTGCAACTGGCACAGCAAAGCGGCCGTCATCGCCGCCATGCCCGTCGTCATCGTCCGGCACGCCTCGGCCCCTTCGAGCAATGCGATGCGCTCTTCGAGCATCTGCACCGTCGGGTTCTGCAGGCGCGAATAGGTCATGCCCTGCTGTTCGCCGGCGAACCGCGCGGCGGCATCGCCCGCGCAATCATAGGCATAGCCCGAGGTCAGGAAGAGCGCTTCGGACGTCTCCCCAAATTCCGACCGCGCCGTTCCGCCGCGCACCGCCTGGGTGGCAGGGCGCCAGTTTTGCGTGATCGAGCGGTCTTGTCCGGTACGGCGTTTCATCGTTTTTGGCTTTGCGGCGAGTGCGAGAAGAGGTCAACCTCCTTAGCCCCTCCCCGATGGGAGGGGCTAAGACTAGGCAAACGCCGGCGCCGATTTCAGATGCTGATACGCCGCGATCACTTCCTGCAGCGCCTTTTCCATAGAACGGTCGCCGCCGTTGCGGTCGGGATGGAACTTGCGCACCAGCTCCGAATAGCGTTGCCGCAAGCCGCGTCGATCGGCGTCCTGGTCGAGCCCAAGCACGTTCAGCGCTCGGCGATCGGCTCCCGACAGCGGCTTGCCATCCTGGCGCTGCCGCTCGTTCGCCACGCGCTCGCGAAAGCGCGCGCCGATCGCGTCGAGCGGGTCGCTGAAATCGGCCCAGCGCGGCGGGCGGTCGGCACCGTTGGCGGCAAACGCGCGCGTTTCGCGTTCCCAGCCGGCATAGGGCCGCTGCGCCTCATGGATCTCGTCGGGACTCATGCCGTTGAAGAAATTGTAGCGCGAATTGAACGCGCGGACATGCTCGAGACAGAGCCAGCGATATTCGGTGGGCCCATCGCCTCTGGGCAATGGACCGTCGAGCCGCGGCGCGCGAAACTCGCCGGGATTGTCGCAGCCGGGCTCCGCGCACAGCCTTCCCGTCCCTTCCACACGGCCGTGGAAACGGGTGTTGGGTCGGTCGTGCGGGGGCGTGCGAGCCACAGTGTCTCCGGCGCAAAAAGGGTCCTATATAAGAATGATGACCGACACTTCTACCGGCCCGCTGGCCGAAATCATCGCCGCTCGTCTGAGCGAAAACCTCTCCCCGTCGCGGCTCGAGGTGATCAACGACAGCCACCATCATTCCGGCCATATGGGCGACGACGGAACGGGCGAGTCGCACTTCACCGTCATCGTCGAAAGCGACCGCTTCGTCGGCTTGAACCGGGTCGCGCGCCAGCGGCTGGTGAACAAGGCGCTCGCCGATCTGTTATCCTCGCGCATCCACGCGCTCGCGATCCGGGCGCGCGCACCGGGAGAATGACATGGAGCCGTATCGGCTGTGGTATTGGCCCTCGATCCAGGGGCGCGGCGAGTTCGTGCGACTCGCGATGGAAGCGGCGCATATCCCCTATATCGACTGCGCACGCGACGAGGGCGTCGACGCGCTGATCGACGACATGAAGGGGCACGACCGTCGCGGTCCCTTCGCGCCGCCCTATCTGTCGATGCCCGGCTTCACCGTCGCGCAGGTCGCCGACATATTGTTCTTCCTTGCCAGCCGCCACGAGGCCGTCGGCCCCACCAACGAGGCCGATCGTTTCTGGGCACAGCAACTCCAGCTGACCGTCACCGACATCGTCGCCGAAGTGCACAACGTCCATCACCCCGTCGCGCTTGAGGACTATTATGACGATCAGAAGGACGAAGCTGCGCGTGCGGCCAAGGGATTCCGCGACAAGCGCATCCCCAAATTCCTGGGCTATTTCGACAAGGCCGTACGCCACAATGAGGGCGACTGGACGGTAGGCACGCGCTGGAGCCATGTCGACACCTCGCTGTTCCAGCTGATCGAGGGACTGCGATACATGTTCCCCAAACGGATGAAGGCGGTTGAAGGCGATTATCCCGCGCTGGTCGCGCTCCACGACCGCGTCGCCGATCTGCCGGGGATCGCGACCTATCTGAAAAGCGAGCGCCGCATCGCGTTCAACACCGACGGCATCTTCCGGCACTATCCCGAACTCGACGCAGGTTGACGCGAACGCAGCGTTTCCGTGAGGCCCCTCCCGCTCGACATCGCCAGCGGGTAAGGATCGCCGCGATGGCCCAACGTATTCCCCGCCCTGCCGCGCGCATCCTGCTGGTCGACCAGCATGGCCGGCTGTTGATGTTCCGCTTCACGCCCGAGGACGGACGCCCGCCCTTCTGGTGCACGCCGGGCGGCGCGGTCGATCCGGGTGAGAGTTACGAGGCAGCGGCACGGCGCGAATTGTACGAGGAGACCGGCATCATCGCCGACCCCGGACCCGAAATCCTGCAGCGGTCCGCCGACTTCCTGACGATCGAGGGAGTCGAGGTTACCGCCGACGAACGCTATTTCCTGGTTCGTACCGAGGCACGCGAGATCGATGCGGGCGGACATACCGAGCTCGAGCAACGCGTGATGCAGCATTGGCGCTGGCTTGCGCCACACGAGCTTCCCGCGCTCGGCGAGCAATATTTCCCCGAAGATTTGATCGATATCCTGGCAGAGGTGACGGCATGACCAACGACGATCTGATCGACCGCATCATTACCCCGACAACGCATGACCTGGGCGGATTCAAGGTGCACCGGACGCTGCCGTCCAAGCCGCACCAGATGGTCGGCCCGTTCATCTTCTTCGATCAGATGGGCCCGGCGCATCTCGATATCGGCACGGGCATCGACGTGCGACCGCACCCACATATCAATCTGGCGACGGTCACCTATCTGTTCGCCGGTGCGATCGATCATCGCGATTCGATCGGCACCTTCGCGCGAATCGAGCCCGGCGCGGTCAATCTGATGACCGCCGGGCACGGCATCGCGCATTCGGAGCGCTCCCCCGGCGACGAGCGCGCGCATGGCCCCGATCTGTCAGGCATCCAGACCTGGATCGCCATGCCCGAGGACAAGGAAGAGATCGATCCTGCGTTCGAACATGTCGCCAAGGCCGAGCTTCCGCTGATCGAGGCGCACGGCGCCACCGCGCGGATCATCATGGGCGAATTATGGGGCCGGCGCGCACCGACCACCGTCTATGCCGACACGATCTATGCCGATATCCTGCTCACGCCGGGCGCGAGCATCCCGATCGACGCCGGCGCCGACGAGCGCGCGGTCTATCTGGCGATCGGCGAGGCCGAGATCGACGGCATGCCGATGGCGATCAACACGCTCTATGTGCTTAAGCCCGGCGTCGCGATGACGCTACGCTCAACCGGCGGCGGCCGCGTGATGCTGTGCGGTGGCGAAGCATTCACCACCGAACGCCACGTCTGGTGGAACTTCGTCAGCTCGCGCCCCGACCGGATCGATCAGGCCAAGGAAGACTGGAAAGCCGGCCGCTTCGCCAAGGTTCCCGGTGACGAGAAAGAGTTCATCCCGATCCCGGAAATTCCCAAGACCGCGACCTATCCGTGACCTCTCCCTCCCGCTTGCGGGAGGGGCCGGGTGAGGGCATGTCAACAAAGCTATAGCGGGAGTGAGAGGGACACGCCCTCCCCCTAACCCCTCCCGCGAGCGGGAGGGGAATATGGCGGATTTCGAGCTGCAACGCGTGGCACTACCCACGGGAGTCGAGCTTGACGTAGCGGTAGCCGGCATGCCGACCAATCCGCCGATCATCCTGCTGCACGGCTTCCCCGAGTCGCATCGCACCTGGCGGCATCAGATCGCCGACCTTGCCGAGGATCATTTCGTGCTCGCGCCCGACCAGCGCGGATTCGCCAAATCGTCCAAGCCCGAAGGAGTCGGGAACTACACCCCCGACAAGCCCGTCGCCGACATGATCGCGCTCGCCGACCGGTTCGATCTCGAACGCTTCACGCTGGTCGGGCACGATTGGGGCGGTGCGATCGCGTGGATGGCCGCGCTCAACCATCCCGATCGTGTCGCGCGGCTGATCATCGTCAACGCGCCGCATCCCTTCATCTTCCAGAAGTCGATGTTCGACGACATGGCACAGCGCGAGGCGAGCCAGTATATCCGGGCGTTCCGCAACACCGATCTCGAAAGGCATATCGACTCGATCGGCCTGTCGGCCTTTTTCGACGGCAGCTTCATGCGCCACACCGACTTCGAGAAAGTGAAGGGCGAAAAGCCGATCTATCTCGAGCAATGGGGTCAGCCGGGCGCGATGACCGCGATGCTCAACTGGTATCGCGCAAGCGCGGTGCAGGTCCCGGCGATGGACGAGACGCCCGAGCGGCCGGCATTTCTGGATGGTCCCTTCCCGCCGCTCAAGATGCCGACCCTGGTGATCTGGGGCCTAGGCGACAAGGCGCTATTGCCGGTGCAACTGGAGGGTCTCGAGGCGCTGGTTCCCGATCTGACGCTCGAGAAGCTGGCGGGCGTGGGACATTTCGCACCCTGGGAAGCGCCAGAGAAGGTCACCGGCGCGATGCGCGATTGGCTTGCCGACCACGGCGGGTGAGATGTTCGAAGCCGCGGCGAACACGCGAAGCCCGATTGCAATCGGGATGCATCAGCCGCCCCCTGGGACGCATGCCGATGTGGACCAGATACACAAAAGGCTCGGGAGACCGAGGTCTTCCGAGCCTTTCGATGGTGGGCGTGGCAAGGATTGAACTTGCGACCCCTGCGATGTCAACACAGTGCTCTACCACTGAGCTACACGCCCACGGGGAGGGCGCCCTGTAGCGGCGCTTCCTCCGCGGTGCAAGCGGGGAAACTCTATAATCCGCCGTTCGCGCTTTCGACCTCGAACAAGCGGTCCACCTCCAGCACCAGATCCTTGAGATGGAACGGTTTGGAGAGCACGCGAGCATTGGGCATCTGCTTGCCGGCGCGCAAGGTTACCGCGGCGAAGCCGGTGATGAACATGACCCGCATATCCGGCGCGATGTCGGATACTTTCTGCGCCAGTTCGATCCCGTCCATCTCGGGCATGACGATGTCGGTCAGCAGCAGGTCGAAATGCTCGGTTTCGATCAGCGGCAGCGCGGCGGTACCGCGGTCGACAGCGGTAACGGCATAGCCCGACCGTTCCAGCGCGCGCGTCAGATATTCGCGCATCACCGAATCGTCCTCGGCCAGTAGAATCCTGATCATGCCCGTCCGCTGCCTTGTATCCCCGTAGGGCGTTTTATGCCCCAAGGGTTTAAGATTTTCCAGCGCCGCGCGGCGATTGCCCCAAGACGGCACGACGAGTAGATTTGCGGATATGGCCGCTCCCTCGTTCGACCGCGTCGGACCAATCCCGCCGGACAGCCCGGTGATCCTGTCGGTGCCGCATGCCGGGCGCGATTATCCGCTCCAATTGCGCGCCGCCGCCGCCGTGCCGGTAGCCTCGATGCTGGCGCTGGAGGATCGCCATGCCGACGATGTCGCGCTCACCGCGCGGATCGACGAGACTGTGTTCGTGCAGCGCCGCGCGCGCGCCTGGATCGACCTCAATCGCGGCGAGGACGAACGCGACCCGCTGATCGACGATGGCGCGCGGCCGATCCCAGCCGGCGCCGCGGCGACCAAATTGCGCAGCGGCCTGGGCCTCGTGCCGCGGCGATCCGCGCCCGGCGTCGCGATCTGGAACCGGCGGCTGGGTGACGACGAAGTGCGGCAGCGCATTACCCAGGATCACCGCCCCTATCATTCGGCGCTCGCCGACGCGCTGGCGGCCGCGCGCGAGCGGTTCGGGGCCGCTTTGTTGCTCGACGTGCATTCGATGCCGCCATTGCCCGGCGGCGCCGCGGCGCGCGTGGTGATCGGCGACCGCTTCGGCCGCAGCGCGGGCGGGCGGCTGGTCCATCGGCTGGAAGGCGAAGTCATCGCCGCGGGGCACCGCGCCGCACTCAACACGCCCTATCCCGGCGGCTATATTCTGTCGCGCCACGGCCGTCCGCACGAGCATATCCATGCGATCCAGATCGAGATCGACCGGCGCCTCTATCTCGACCCCAGCCTGACCGCGCCTGGCAAGGGTCTGGCCGACACCGCCGCGTTGCTGCGCCGAATGATCGACGCCGCCACCGACGAATTGCTGACCGGCGGGCTGGCATTGGCGGCGGAATAAGGTGGGCCTCGCGCCGCCGATGGAGACAAAGGCCGCTCAATGTGTTACATTGTACACATGTAAAATCGGGAGTGCGATGTGGGTGCCAGTACGACAATGACGATCCGGGTTACCCCCGATCTCAAGGAAAAGCTCGGCCGCTTGGCTCATGATACGCGCCGCACGCGGTCCTATCTCGCGGCAGAGGCTGTCGAAGCCTATGTGAATCGCGAGCTGCAGATCATTGAGGGTATTCAACGCGGCTTGGTCGACATGGAGACGGGCAAGGTAACGGCGCATGAGGACGTGACGGCGAAGGCCAACCGGATCATCGCTGAAGCGCGGCAGAAGCGAGTCGCCCGCCAGTGAGGCGTGTCGTCTGGGCGGACGCGGCACAGGACGACTATCTCGAAATTTTGCGCTACATCGCTGAAGACGATCCCGATGCCGCCGAGCGAGTTGTTCGCGCAATCGAAGAGACCGGAAATAGGCTCGCTGATTTTGCGACCGGCCGCCCCGGCCGGGTGAGCGGCATCTATGAGAAGTCCATCGCCCGTCTGCCCTACATCCTTGCCTACGCGCTCAGTGAGGACGGCACCGTTCTGACGATCGTTCACGTCATCCATACGTCGCGTGATTGGCCTCCCGACAATTGGCCCGCATAGAGCCGAACGCGGCCGGCGAGGCGGTCAGTGGTAAACCACCAATCGCAGCCACTCGCCCGCAACCCAGCGATCTCGCTCACCCCATAAAAAACCACCTCGGGCAAATGCCCGAGGTGGCCAAGGTTCAGGGAGGAGACACGCTCGAAAGCGTGTCTGCACGACCTCGCGAAAGGGGGGACACGAAGCCGTACTCAAGCAACATAGGTCGATGAGATTACCGTTTCAAGACTCGGGCTAGAGGGTTCTCAGCGAAGAATTTCAACCATTTCGGGTCAATCCCGGCGCCATCCGGCCCAAAACGGTGTCGCGCAGCAGCAAATGGTGGCGCAGCGCCGCCGCGATATGCAGCACGACCAGCGCGAGCATGACGTAACCGATTATGCCGTGGAGATTGTGGCTCAGCTTCGCCGTCGCGCCCGATATCGGCAGCGGCGGGATCGGGAACAGCCAGAACCACGCCATCGGCCGCAGCCGCGCCGGGTTGGACGACAGCATCCAGCCGGTCAGCGGCAACGCCAGCAACAGCGCATAGAAGGCCCAATGCACCGCCTTTGCCACCGCGCGCTCCCAACCCGTCATGTCGACAGGCAGCGGTGGCGGCCGATGCGTCAGCCGCCAGCCCAGCCGCAATAGCGTCAGCGCCAGCACGGTGATCCCGATCGACTTGTGGATCGGGATCACCCATTTGATGCCGTCGAGCAAAGATTCGTGGAACAGCCCGAGCGTGAGGTTGACGAGGACCAAAGCCGCGATCGACCAATGGAGCCAGATCGCGCCCCAGGAATAACGGTCGGTTCGGATCAGCGTGGTCCTCGTCACTATGCGCGCCTGGACGCCGTCAGGCGACGAGCTGCGGCGCCGGCATCAGTCCCAATTGCATCTGACGCGTGAAAATCTCGCGCATCACCGACAGCGAGAAGAGATGGGCATAGATCAACGGCAGCAGCCCCGACTGGGTCATCTTGCGCAGCTGGTCGCCGCGCAACTCGTTGAGCTTCTCTTCATTGATCATGCGGAAGCCCGAATAGACGAAGGGCTTGTCGGCACCGTCCGGCTGGATCGTCACTTCGCCGTCCATCAGCAGATCGAGCTCGCGGAGTTCGTTCATGAACGCCGCGGTGCGCGCGCCGGCTTCTTCGAACTGCTGGTTGAACTCCAGGATGCTCTTGGTGACCTCGGTCGGCGCACCATCGGCGAACAGCGGCTCGCCGTCGTCGAACGCGCCGATCGTTTCCGAGCTCGGATCGAAGCACAAGGTCAGCTCTTCGGCTTCGGGGCGCAGGCGCGCGAGCAGATACGGATAGCGACGGATATAGGCCGGGACATAGGTATAGGGCTCGCGCAGCTGACCCTTTTCGTCGATGAAGACGTTGACCCCCTCGTTGAGGCCCATCAGCGCCAGCGGCACGCCATCGTCGCCTTGCGAGAACACGATCGGCAGGTTGCGCTGCGCCATCGGGAATTCGTCGACCGTCAACGGAATCGCGTGCTGGCTGGCCAGGAACGGTGCGCCGTTGGACGGGCGGATACGAAAATTGCCATGCTGCTCGCTCGACAGCGGCTCGAGCGAATTATAAAAAAGCGGAAGCGACTGCGGCGCGCTGGCCATTACCCTACTCCAATCGAATCTCTTGAACGCGGCTCCCCAAGAAGCCGCACGTGGCCGTGCGCCCTAAGGGGTGCCGCCGTCGGGCGCAAGGGTAACGAGCTTGCCCGGATTCATCAATTCGCGCGGATCGAACGCGCTTTTTATCGCGCGCAACGCCATCATCCGCGCCGGCGAGGACAAACGCGCAAGCTCGTCGCGCTTCAACTGCCCGATGCCGTGCTCGGCCGAAATCGATCCGCCCGCGGCGACAACGAGATCATGGACGAACGCCGAGACGACATGCCCCTCCCCCTCGTACCAGCTCGGGCCGTCAGTGCCGGCCGGCGCGCGCACATGGAAATGGACGTTGCCGTCGCCGAGATGGCCGAACCCGGCTGCGTGCGTTCCGGGGAAGCGCGCCTCCACCGTTCTCGCGCCTTCGGTAAGAAAGCGTGGCATGCCTGCGACGGGCACCGAGATGTCATGCTGTAGCGCCGGCCCCTCGGCACGCGACGCCTCCGGAATGGTCTCGCGAATTTTCCACAAGGCGTCCGCCTGCGTCTCGCTTGCCGCGACGACCGCATCCTCGACCTCACCCGCGGCGAGCGCATCGCCGATCAGCCGTTCGAGCAAAGCGGCCGGGGGTTCGTCGGCGGGCGCCGCGCGCGTCGCCTCGATCAGGACGTGCCAGCCGTGATTGGCCTCCAAAGGCGCGCGCGTTCCGGGGAAATGGCGGATTACCGCGTCGAGGAAGCTTTGCGGAATGATCTCGAAGCTCTCGACCGTCTGGGTGGCAGCCTGGAGCCGCCGCAACAGCGCCAGCGCGCGTTCGGGATCGGCCAGCCCGACCCAGGCCACCGCGCGGTCGAGGATCGCCGGGACCAGCCGCAGCGTGGCCGCGGTGATGACCCCGATCGTGCCTTCCGCCCCGATCAACAGCTGGTTGAGATCGTAGCCGCGATTGTCCTTTTTCAGTGCGGCGAGGCCGTCATGAAGCGAGCCGTCGGGCAGCACCGCCTCGACTCCCGCGACCAGCCCGCGCATCGTCCCGAACCGCAGCACTTGCGTGCCGCCGGCATTGGTCGAGGCCAGCCCGCCGATCGTCGCGCTGCCTTTTGCCCCCAGGGTCAGCGGGAAGCGCATGCCCTCGGCCAAGGCGGCGTCGTGAAGATTGGACAGGATCACGCCCGCCTCGGCCACCGCCAAAGCGTCGGCGGGGCGGAGCGAGCGGATGCGGTTCAGCCGGCGCGTCGACAGGATCAGGGCAGAACCATCTGCGGGCGGCGTAGCGCCGGCAACCATCGAGCTATTGCCGCCCTGTGGCACCAGCGCGACGCCGAGCTCGCGGGCCCTGCCCACGACCAATTGCACCCCCGCGACCGTGTCGGGCGCGAGGATCGCCGGGCTGTTGCCGTGGAAACGGCCGCGCCAGTCGGTCAGCCATGGCGCAATGTCCGCGGGATCGGTCACGACCGCCTTGTCGCCCAGCGCGGCGCGGACAGCGGCGATCAACTCGGTCTGTGCGGGCGTCATGGCGCTGGCGCTAGCATGGCAAGGACTGCGCATCCAATTCATTGCGTGTTCAAATTATGGCTTTACCAAGGCGCGCTTCATGCCCAGTCCGCCACTTGCCGCCTTCACCTTGCTTGCCTCCGTCGCCGCGGTCGGCACGCCCGCGCCTGCCGGCCAGGTGACGGGCATCGAACTGGCGCAAGTGACGATCCGCGGGCGAATCATCATCCGCATCCCCAGCCGATTGCGGGGCACGCCCACGCCACAACTCACACCGGTACGACCGGTCGAATGGGCCGAGAAAAAAGGGCCCAAATGTATCGCCGCCGACCAATTGGGCGGAGCGATCGTCGCGAGCGATTATGTCGACCTTGTGCTGCGCGGCGGCGACCGCGTCCGCGCCGAACTGGACGGCGATTGCTCGGGCCTCGGCTATTATGGCGGCTTCTACGTCAAACCTTCGGCCGACGGCCAGGTCTGCGCCGGACGCGACTCGATCCGCACCCGCTCGGGCGATCAATGCACGATCAGGAAGTTCAAAAAGCTGGTCGCTAAGAAGTGAGTCTTTGATGCGCCTCTCGGCGCATGGCAGCACCGGCCCACATTGGGTGGATAGCGCCCCGCGCTGTCCAGGTCATGCCGGGGGCATGACCGGCCCGATGTGCCCCCACCCGACCTCCCATAAGATACGATGTCTGGGAGGTCGGGTGGGGGAGCGGGCGGAGAAGCCCAAGGTTCCGGCGATGCGCAGCGTCGTTGGAATGGCTGCGGAGGGCGGTGCCGCGATCGAAACTCGCCCTTCCGCGAGTTTCGCAAAAACGCTCTCAAGCTTGACTTTCGGCAACTGATCGGCAAGCGCGCACGTTGTTGGATGGTGCATCTGCGCGCTAACCATTTTTCCGGATTTTTGGATGCCCTTTGCCGACCTCGGCCTCTCAGACGAATTGCTCCGCGCCGTAGGCGAATCGGGCTATACCGAACCGACTCCGATCCAGGCCGCGACCATTCCCAGCGTGCTGATGATGCGCGACATCATCGGCATCGCACAGACCGGCACCGGCAAGACTGCCGCGTTCGTGCTGCCGATGATCGATATCCTCGGTCATGGCCGCAGCCGCGCGCTGATGCCGCGCAGCCTGATTCTCGAGCCGACGCGCGAGCTTGCCGCGCAGGTCGCCGAGAATTTCGAGAAATACGGCAAGTATCACAAGCTCTCGATGGCGCTGCTCATCGGCGGCGTGCAGATGGGCGATCAGGTCAAGGCGCTGGAAAAGGGCGTCGACGTGCTGATCGCGACTCCGGGCCGGCTGATGGACCTGTTCGAGCGCGGCAAGATCCTGCTGACCCAGTGCAATCTGCTGGTGATCGACGAGGCCGATCGCATGCTCGACATGGGGTTCATCCCCGATATCGAGAATATCTGCACCAAGCTCCCGGCCAATCGCCAGACCCTCTTGTTCTCGGCGACCATGCCGCCGCCGATCAAGAAGCTGGCCGATAAGTTCCTGTCGAACCCGAAGACGATCGAGGTCGCCCGCCCCGCCACCGCCAATATCAACATCACCCAATATGTGGTGCCGGTCGGCAGTGCGAGCCACGCCAAACGCGCGACGTTACGCCAGTTGCTCGGTCAGGAAGAGGTCAAGACCGCGATCATCTTCTGCAACCGCAAGACGACCGTACGCGAGCTCAACAAGAGCCTGAGGAGCTACGGCTTTTCGAGCGGCGAGATCCATGGTGACATGGAGCAGCCGCAGCGCATCGCCGAGCTCGACCGGTTCAAGTCGGGCGAGATCAACATCCTGGTCGCGTCCGACGTCGCCGCGCGCGGCCTCGACATCAAGGGCGTCAGCCACGTCTTCAACTTCGACGCGCCATGGCATCCCGACGATTATATCCACCGCATCGGCCGCACTGGCCGCGCGGGGGCGACCGGCGTCGCCTATACGCTCGCGTCGAGCGCGGACGCCGAGAATATCGAGAATATCGAGAAACTGACCGGCATGAAGATTCCGCGGCTCGAAGGCGGCCCACCGCCCGAAGCCGAGGAAAAGCCGCGCGCCCGCGCTGCTCGTGACGAAAAGCCGAAACGCGCGCGCGCCGCGCCGCGTGAGAAGGCTGCCGCCGCCGAGGCGCCGGAAGCGCCCGCGGCGCGCGCGGACAAACCCGCTCGCCGCGAAGAGCCGGGCGCGCCACGCGAAGAAGCGCGCCCTCGCCGCGACGAGCCACGGGCGCGCAACGACGACCGCCGCCCGCGCCGTGGCCGCGAGCAGGACGATGGGCCGGACGAGGGTTGGAACGGGCCGATTCCCGACTTCCTGAACGCGGTCCTGACGCACGACTGAGGCACGCGTGAGCCTGCCCGACTTCATCAGCGTGGTGCCGGTCGAGCCGATCGTCAGTCCTTGCGTCAATGTCTGCAAAATCGGCAAGGACCGGTTGTGCGAGGGATGCCGCCGCACGATCGACGAAGTCGCGCGCTGGACGAGCATGACGCCGGCGGAGCGTGACCGCGTCATGGCGGAATTGCCGGCGCGCTAGGCGACAGGCCAGGCGATTGCACGCCTCCCCGGCGAAGGCCGGGGTCCAGCTTCGGCGAATTAGAGCATCGCGCGGAAAAGTGGGTACCGGTCTTCTACAAAAAGCGATGCGACAACAAATAACCAGAGCGGAGTGCGTGATCCAGAAATCACGCACTCCGCTCTAGCAACGGCGCCCCGCCATCGCGAACGCATTGCGACTGGGCCCCGGCCTTCGCCGGGGAAGCGTGTTTTCCAATCCGCAGGACGAAATTCCCAAGCGTTCCCGCGAAAGCAGGATCACTCGCCCTCACGCCAGCTGATTCATCTCCATCAGCGCATCGTCGAGCGCCGACGCCCGCTTATACGCCTCGCGCCCGCTCAGCCGCTCGGCATAAGCGGTGACGGCGTCGCGCTTGGGGATCGAACCGAACTGGTTGCCCCCGGATCACCGCCGCGTCTTCACCGGAAAGCCCATGTTCGCGCATTGCCGCCGCTCGCGACGCGTCTGGTGGCGATCGTTGAGGCAGGCGCCGAGCCGCCGGTCCCAATCGGCCTTACGGTCGACATAGGATTCATCCCCGCCGGTACGTGACGCGGGCACAGAAGGTTCGGGAACCCGCGATCGCGGCGCTGGCGATGGATCGCGGCGGATGCCATAGCCGGTTTGCGCTCCGACCGGCGCGGCGAGCGACAGAATGATCGACGCGACGAGAAACTTCATTGCGACACTCCCAGGGAACCGCGCCGACATTCAATGCCCGAGCAGTTGAACGCGACCTGAAGCGCCGCGCGTCACGCCAGCTGGTTGGTCTCCATCAGCGCATCGTCGAGCGCCGATGCCCGCTTATACGCCTCGCGCCCACTCAACCGCTCGGCATAAGCGGTAAACGCGTCGCGCTTGGGGATCGTGCCGAATTGCGTCCCCCAGATCACCTGGGCGCCGACATAGACGTCGGCCATCGTGAAGGCGTCGCCGGCGACATAGTCGTGCTGCGACACCGCGCTTTCGAGCACGTCGATCGTCCGGTCATAACTGCCATAGCCGAACATCCTGCCCTGTTCGGGCTGGGGGATGAAGCCGGCATTGTTGTTGGTCACGGCGTGCTCGACGGGTCCCGCGGCGAAGAACAGCCAGCGGTAATAATCGGCGCGATCGGCGGTCGGTGGCGCCAGGCCGGCATCGGGAAAGGCGTCGCCGAGATAGGCGCAGATCGCCGCGCATTCGGTAACGACCTTGCCCTTGTGCTCGATCGCCGGGACCTTGCCCATCGGATTGACCGACAGATAGTCGTCGCTTTTCATCGAGTCGGCGTAATTCATCACGCGGACTTCGTAGTGCGCGCCGACTTCCTCGAGCGCCCAGCGGGCTATGCGACCGCGCGACATCGGATTGGTGTACAAGATCACGTCGCTCATCGTCCTCTCCCCAGGGAATCTGTGGCTACGTCGTAAGCCGAATCAGAGCGCCTTCCGGAATAGCACCAGCATGCGCTCCCAGGCACGATCTGCCTGGGCCGGATTGTACACCTTGCTGTCGGGCGGGCACCAGCCGTGCATCGTGCCCTTATAGACCTCGATCTCTGCGGGCAGCTTGGCCGCGTCGAATGCTTTTCGCAGCACGTCCTTGTCGGTCGGCGCGCGCTGGTCGTCATTCTCTGCGATCGCGATCAGAAAGCTTGCCTTCATCTGCGGGATCAGTGCATTCGGGCTATCGGGCTTGTCGCCGACCAGCCCGCCGCCATGGAAAGTGCCGCCCGCGCGATAGCGGTCGGCGCGCGCGGCGACGGTGCGGAATACCATCGGCCCGCCCATGCAATAGCCGGTGCTGGCGAGCCCGCGCTTGGTATCGACTTCCTTTTGCGCGTCGAGGAAATTGGTGAACGCTTTGGCGTCGCTGACCGTCCCGGCGGGGGTGAGCTTCTCGACGAACGGCATGATCTTCGCGCGCACATCGGGCTGGTCGAAGGATTCGCCCGCTTTCAGGAACGGCGCCTTGGTCGAACGGTAGAATTGATTGACCACCAAAACGGCATAGCCCGATTGCGCCAGCCGCTCGGCCATTTGCCGGAAAGCCGGGCGCAGACCCATGATGTCGGGCCAGATCAGGACGCCCGGATGCTTTCCGGTCGCCGGCGCGACGAAATAGGCGTCGGCCTTCCCCTCGGGCGTGTCGATCACGACATCGCGCCCCTTGATCGCCGCGGCATTGGCGGGGACCGGCAGCACGGCCATCAGTCCCGCCACGCCCGTCATCATCCCGAACTGGCGGCGCGACGGATGCGCGATGCCCAGGAAGCGATCATTGTCCTCAGCGGTATGTTCGTCGCACATGGGTCTCTCCCTGGGGTGGCTCGACTCGGCCCTATCCTATGGCGACGCCGCGATCCGCGCGAGCCCTGACGCGGTTCAAATCGCGCGCCAGCGCCACGTCCCGTCGCCATCGGTTTCGCGCACGGCGCGCCCTTCGACTTCAAGTCGTTTCAAATGCGCCATCGCCTCGCCGGTCGCCATGCCGAGCACCTCCTGACCGATCGCGCGCCGGAACAGTCGGCCGAAGCAATCGACCACGCGGCGCGGTTCGTCGAGAAACGCTTCGAGTTCGTCGAGCCGGCCGCGATGCTCGCGATCCATCGCATCGAGCCGGACGTGCAGGTTGAGGAACGGGTCGCCATGGCCCGGCAAGGTCAGCACGTCGGCCGGCACCTCACGCTTCAGCTTCGCGATCGACTCGAACCATTCGCCAAGCGGATCGGAATCGGGTTCGGTGATGCCGAGCGACACGTTCGGGCTGATCCGCGGCAACACCTGATCGCCGGCGATGAATATGCCGTTCGCTTCGTCGAGCAGGCAGGCATGCTCCGGGCTATGCCCCGATCCGACGACGACCCGCCAGGCCGTCCCGCCGATCGCGATCGTCTCGCCATCGACCAGCCGGCGGTAGGACAAGGGCATCGGCCGCACGATCCGTCCGAAATTGGACCAACCGCGCGCCGCCGCCAGCTCGATCTGCTCGTCGCTCCAGCCGCAGGCGCGGCGGAAATCGCTGACCTCTTGGGGCGTTTCCGGTCGGGCGTCGGCGACCAGCATCTGCGCGGTCAGCCACTCGCCTCGCGTCATCCATAGCGGCGCTTGGTGGTGATCGCACATCCAACCGGCAAGCCCGATATGGTCGGGATGGAAATGCGTGCCGATCATCCGCGTGACGCGGACACCCGACAGCGGCCCCTTGAACACCGATTTCCACGCCTCGCGCGTCTCGGTCCGGTTCATGCCTGCATCGACCAACGCGACCCCGTCACCCAGGTCATCGCTGTCATCGATCAACCAGCAATTGACGTGCTTGAGCGGTCCGGGGACATTCAGCCGCACCCAGCGCACGCCGGGCGCGACCTGCATTGTCTCACCGCCGCCGGGCTCCTTCCCGCCGAAGGGATAGGTCAGGCCTTTGTGGCTGGTGGGAACGAAGCTCTCGTCGGCGACGAACGCGGCATCGGGCGTGCGATTGGTTGCCATGATCGGGCGGTAGCAAGCCGGCGGACAGGATACCAGCAAAAGGAAATAGGAGGCGCTGCGTAGAGCGACTTTGATACCCGAGTGTCGAACCGACGGCTTGGCGGAGAGGAAGCAACCTGGGCAAATCTCGAACGGTGGTTCTCAATAGGGCCCCGAAGCGGGGGAAGGCTGCCATGCCCTGCCACGACGATAACTTTGCGATGCAAAGCATGTTTATGGTTAGCAAACAGAATGGAAAAGGCCGCGGGCGACTCTTCGGTCTTCGGCCTTTTCCTATTCCGCTCCCAAGTCGCTTCTCGGATCGACTTCACCCATGGAGTGCCGAGATCATGTCGGCCCCGCCATGCCAGCTATCGGCTGCGGCAAAGAGCTGCGTCTGGGGTGCCGCCGCGCTGTTGCCGACGCCGATGAAGTCGCCCGAGTGGAGCTGCGCGGTAGTGACCCCGGTCAGGGCCAGCTGATCGCCATTGCCGAGATCGATCACCGCGTTGCCGCCGACATCGTGGGTGGCGTTGATCACGTCCTGGTAGCTGGCAAAGCCGATCGCGGTGAGGTCGATCTTGTCGGTGCCCGCGACGAAGTCGCCGATACTGTCCTGCCCGGTGCCGTGGGCGAACACGAACTTGTCGGCGCCGGCGCCGCCGAACAACGTGTCGTTGCCGCCATAGCCGAACAATGTGTCATTGCCGGTGCCGCCGGTCAGCGTGTTCGCGCCGTTATTGCCCTGGACGGTGTGCGACCAGGCATTGCCGGTCAGGTTGATCGCGGTCGTCGCATTGGCATCCGACGCCGCCAGCCGCTCGACCTGGGCATTGGCATTGAGCGTGTAGCTGACCGTCGCCAGCACGGTATCGGCGGTGCCTTCATTGGCATTCTCGACGATCACGTCAGCGGCGTTGCGGACGTAATAGACGTCGTTGCCGGCGCCGCCTTGCAGCGTGTCGCCACCGCCGGCGCCGTCGAGTACGTTGCTGCCGGCAGTGCCGATCAGCGTGTTGTGCTCACCATTGCCGGTTGCGCTGACCGCACTCCCGGTCAGTTGCAGCGTCTCGATATTGCTCATTCCCGCCAGCGAGTAATTGACCGAGGCCTGGACGGTGTCGTTGCCTTCGCCCACGAGTTCGATCACCTTGGCGTGCGCGTCACCGATCACATAGGTGTCGTCGCCAGCCCCGCCGTAGAGCATGTCGGTACCGCCGCCGCCGTTGAGCGTGTTGGCGGCCGTATTTCCCCGGATCACATTGTCGAGCGCGTTGCCCGTGCCATCGATCGCGTTGGCACCGGTCAGGGTCAGATTCTCGACATTGGCCAAGGCCGCCAGCGAGTAGCTGATCGAAGCCTCGACCGTGTCGGTACCCTCATTGCCATTCTCGACGATGACATCGCTCAGGCTGTCGACCACGTACGTATCGTTGCCCACGCCGCCGTACAGCGTGTCCGTGCCTAGCCCGCCATCGAGCCGGTCGTCGCCGGCATAGCCGTAGAGAGTGTCGTTGCCGCTGCCGCCGGTCAGCGTGTTCACGCCGGCATTGCCCTGGATCAGGTGCACAAAGGCATTGCCGGTCAGGTTGATCGCCGCCGTCGCATTGGCATCCGACGCCGCCAGCCGCTCGACCTGGGCGGTTGCGGTCAGCGTGTAGCTGACCGATGCCAGCACCGTGTCGGCCGTGCCCTCGCCGGCGCCCTCGACGATCACATCACCGGCGTTGCGGACATAATAGACGTCGTTGCCGGCACCGCCCTGCAGCGTGTCGCCGCCACCGGCGCCGTCGAGTACGTTGCTGCCGGCAGTGCCGATCAGCGTGTTGTGCTCGGCATTGCCGGTCGCCCTGACAGCGCTTCCGGTCAGCATCAGCGTCTCGATATTGCTCATGCCGGCCAACGAGTAATCGACCGACGCTTGGACGGTGTCGTTACCCTCGCCCGCCAGCTCGACCACCTTGGCGTGCGCGTCGCCGATCACATAGGTGTCGTCGCCAGCACCACCGTATAGCATGTCGTTGCCGGTGCCGCCGTCGAGCGTGTCATTGCCCTGGCCGCCGTAAAGGTTGTCGTTGCCGCCATAGCCGAACAGACTGTCGTTGCCGGTGCCACCGGTCAGCGTGTTGATCCCGTTATTGCCCTGGATCGTGTGCGAGTACGCATTGCCGGTCAGGTTGATTGCGGTCGTCGCGTTGGAATCCGCCGCCGCCAGCCGCTCGACCTGCGCCCCCGCGTTGAGGGTGTAGCTTACCGATGCCAGCGCCGTATCGATCGCGCCTTCGCCGGCACCCTCGACGATGACGTCGGCGGCGTTGCGCACGTAATAGACGTCGTTGCCCGCCCCGCCCTGCAGCGTATCGCCGCCGCCACCGCCGTCGAGCACATTGCTGCCCGAATTGCCGGTGATGATGTTCTGGCCGGCATTGCCATAGCCGTTGATGTTGCCGGTGCCCGTCAGGACGAGGTTCTCGACATTGGCACCCAGCGTGAAGCTGACCGACGACCGGACTGTATCATTGCCCTCGCCCGGCAGTTCGAACACCTTGTCGCCGGCATTGTCGACGACGTACGTGTCGTCGCCCGCCCCGCCGTACATGGTGTCGGCTCCAGCACCGCCGTCGAGCGTGTTGGCCGCGCCGTTGCCCCGGATCACATTGGCATTGCCGTCACCGGTGCCGTTGATCGCCGCGTTGCCGGTCAGCGTCAGGTTCTCGATATTGGCGAAGGCGGCCAGCGATACGGTGGTTGCGCTTTCGACCGTGTCGTTGCCCTCGCCGGCATTCTCGACGATCGTGTCGACGCCGTCCCAGACATAGGTGTCGTCGCCCGTGCCGCCGATCAGCGTGTCGGCGCCCGCGCCGCCTTCCAGCCGGTCGTTGCCGACAAGGCCATACAGGGTGTTCGCGCCGTCATTGCCGGTCAGCCAATTGTCGCCGCCATTGCCGAAGAGATTGACCCCGGCCGTCCCCGACAGGATGCCATGCTCGACATTGTCGGCGAGGACGAAAGCGACCGAGCCGATCTCGGTGTCGTACCCCTCGTTAGCGTTTTCGTGGATGAGGTCGCTGGAGCTATCAATATAATAGGTATCGTCGCCGATCCCGCCGCTCATGTCGTCGACGCCTGCGCCGCCGTCGAGCACATCGTTGCCCTTGCCGCCGTTCAGTGTGTCGAAGCCGCCCAGGCCGTAGAGCGTGTCGTTGCCATCGCCCCCGTTCAGCGCGTCGTTCAGGTCGGTGGCATAGATGGTATCGTTGCCGATATTGCCGTTAATCGTGAGCGCGCCATCCCCCGGTAGACCAAGCGAATAGACAACATTGAACACGTTATCGACCGGCGCGAGGTTGATCACGGTGAGGGACAGATCCGCGACCCTGATATGACCGGTGATCGTTCCACCATCGGTGAGTGTGATCGTGGATCCGGTGATCGTGCTGAATTGCCCGAACTGAGCGGCGGTCATCTTGAGCTTGCCGCCCATCAGATCGGTGAATGACGTAACCGTCGCCGTGGTCAGGTCGAGCAGACTCGATGCGGTAACGATCAACTGCCCGCCATCGGCACCGGCGTCATAAACTTCCCCGGCGACGAAATCGCCTTCACCGATGCGAATCGCATCGTAGCCGGCGCCGCCATGGATGATGTCGAGCCCAGCGCCACCGGTGATCGTGTCGCCGCCGGCGCCGCCATCAAGTGCGTCGGCACCGCTGCCGCCGGTCAGCGTGTCGTCGCCGCCAAAGCCGTTGATCGTGACTCCGGCATTGCCGCCGATGAGGACATTCTTGCCATCATTTCCCTCGATCAGCGTGGTGAAATCGTTGCCGGTCAGATCGAGCGCCGTCGTGGAGGCCTGATCGTTCGTCCGCAGCGTCTCCACGCTGTTGGTCGGGTCGAGGGCAAAGCTGACCGAGGTGACCACGGTGTCGTTGCCGCCGCCGCCCAGTTCGACGACGCGATCGCCGGCATCGTCGACATGATATTCGTCATTGCCGGCGCCGCCGGTCATCAGGTCGGCACCGGTGCCGCCGTCGAGCACGTCGCTACCGCTGCCGCCATATAACGTATCGTTGCCGCCGAGGCCCGACAGGCTCGACGGTCCCGTCGCAGTGTGCGCGTCGATGATGTTGTCCAGGCCGTTGCCAGTGCCGCTGAACGAAGCGGTGCCGTCATAGATCAAATTCTCGACATTCGCCGGCAAGGTGTAGCTGGGCAGCGTGGTGTGGACGGTGTCGGTCCCCTCCGCGGCATTCTCGACCACCAGGTCGCCGGCGGTGTTGACATAATAAGTGTCGTTGCCGTCCTTGCCGTAGAACGTGTCATCACCAACGGTGCCGGCAAAGGTCTCGTTGCGAGCGGTGAGGTCGATTAGCTGAAGTTTGCCTTGATCGGTATCAGCGAGTGTAACGTAGCCACCGTCCTGAGAAAAATGGATCTGATCGCCAAATCCAATGTTGTTATTCCATTGGGACGTACCAACACTGATCTGATCGACTAGCGCAAAGTTCGTCGTCGTGTATTTGGCCAGCACCCCACTATCGATGAGATAGACATACAGATACGTTCCGCTGGGGTCATAAGCCAGACCGCCGACACGCCCGCCGACTCCGACCGATTTGAGTTCGTGCAGCGACAGATCGTATATGTTGAGCGACGAGTAATAGCTGAACTGCGCGACCTGCCCCGCCGCTTCGCTGATCGCCTGCTGGCCCCAGTTGAAACCGCTCGTATTGCTCAGCTGGTAGTTATCGCCGGCAGCGGTCACCGTGCCGGTTCGATCGTCGTATATGAAGAGCGGGCCATCGCTGATGCCAGGCTCGGCGATGAGCGTTAGGTGCCGGTCTTCTACAAGAACCGATTCGCCGCTACTGTAAGAGCTTGCGCCCGCCAATGCCGAGAACGCGCCGGTGTCCAGGTTGAGCTTGGTCATCTGCGCCCCGCTCAGGATCGCGGTATGCGTGTCGACGATCTCAACGTCGTAGAAACTGCCGTTGCCGATGGCGGTATCGGTGTAGTTCTGAACGGCGCCCGTAGCGGTCGCCACGCGGTGGACGACCGGTGCCGCGCCATTGGCATTGGGTTGCTCGGTGACCAGTAGAAAGCTGCCGTCCTCTGACAGGCTCATACCGCCTAGCGCCGTACCAACCGTCCAGCTGGTGACCAAACTGTGCGTCGCCGTGTTGAAAACATCGATATGACCATCGTGCTTGGCGACATATATCAGCGACTGGTCCTTGCTGTAGACCACGCTCGCGACGCCGCTGGCCTCCAGCGTGTACGCGCTGAAAGCACTCGTTCCCGTATAAGTCGGCATTGTCCCCTCCGTACTCGCCCGGACCAACGACATCCGGCCCAATCCGTGAATTGGACAGTAACGCTACCCGACAATTTAGCGAATACAAGTAGGTGAACTACCTGCCCATTTTGGGAACAGGTGTTCGATGGGAGCCGCAACCACCGAGCGATCCCGCAGACAGCCGGAGTCGATCGCGCGTTTGCGGCGCGATCGTGCCTGTTACCGTTTCAGCGGACGCGTTGGCCGCATCAATGCTTGAACAGCGTCTCCGCCGTATGCACCACCGGCGCCGCTTCGCCCTCGCCTTCGGTCGCCGCAGCTTCGGCGTCGCGCGCGGCTTGGTCGCGCTCGGCGCGGAGCTGTTCGATCAGCGCCTCGCGGTCGCCCTCGAGCCTTGTGTCGACCGGCGCCTCGATGCCGTGCGCCTTGGCCGCCTTGGTCACCGCGGCGTCGAGCTCGCGCTGTGTCGTCAGGCCGAGCGTCACCGGATCCTTGGGGGTGATGTTGGCGATGTTCCAGTGCGTGCGGTCGCGGATCGCCGCGATCGTCGTGCGCGTGGTGCCGATCAGATTGGAGATCTGGCCGTCGGAGATTTCGGGATGGTTGCGGATGATCCAGGCAATGCCATCGGGCTTGTCCTGGCGCTTCGACACCGGCGTGTAGCGCGGTCCCTTGGTGCGGCGGATCTGGTCGGGACCCTTCGACATCTTGAGGACGTAGTTCGGGTCCTTCTGACCCTTTTCGATCTCGTCCTGGGTCAGCTCATGCGCGCGGACCGGATCGCGGCCGGTCAGCTTGGTCGCGGCAGTATCGTCGGCGATCGCCTGGATCTCCAGGATATGCAGGCCGCAGAATTCGGCGATCTGCTCGAAGCTGAGCGAGGTATTGTCGACCAGCCAGGAAGCGGTCGCATGGGGCATGAGCGGCTGAGCCACGAAATTCTCCGTCAGAAATAAATAGGGCCGCCCCTCGCGGAGCGGCCTGTCGTTGCAACGGACTTAATCCGATTGGCCGCGCGGGGCAAGCTCTACGCCGCCAGCGCCTCATCCCCGCCGACCGGCACCAGCGCGTGCAGGAACTGATACGCGCTCTTGGCCCAGGTGAAGCCCTGGCCATAAGCGCGGCACGCGGCGCGATCGCGAGTCAGCGCGTCGGCGATCGCCTGGTCGAGATCGTCATGCATCGCGCCGGTTTCGGGCGTCAGCACGTCGATCGGCCCAGTGACCGGATAAGCGGCGACGGGCGTGCCGCAGGCGAGCGCCTCGATCATCACCAGCCCGAACGTGTCGGTCTTGCTGGGAAACACGAAGACGTCGGCGGCGGCATAAGCGGCGGCAAGGTCGGCGCCGAATTTGGGTCCGAGGAAATGCGCTTCGGGATATTTGGTCTTGAGCGAAGCAAGCGCGGGTCCGTCGCCGACGATCACTTTCGTTCCCGGATACGTCGCGGTCAGGAACGCTTCGATATTCTTCTCGATCGCGACGCGGCCGACATAGAGCTGGATCGGCCCGTTGCCGGCCTGCGCCAGCGCGCGGATCGCGGGATCGGGCACTGGATCGCCGAAGGTCGACAGGTCGACGCCGCGGCCCCAATGGCGGATCTGGGTCAGGCCATGCGCCTTCAGCGTGTCGGCGATCGACGCCGTCGAGGCGAGGATCGACTGCGCGGGCGAATGGAACCAGCGGATATAGCGCCACACCCATTCGGGATTCACACCGGTGCGCGCCGCGACATAATCCGGGAATTGCGTGTGATAGGCGGTGGTGAAGGGGAAATCGCGCGCCAGGCACCAGCGCCGCGCGGCGAGGCATACCGGCCCCTCGGTCGCGAGATGGATCGCCTGGGGGCTGAACTCCTCCAGCATACGGCCGACCGAGCCGGTCGACGCGAAGGCCAGCCGGATCTCGGGATAGGTCGGGCACGGCATCGAATAGAACAGATCGGGCGAGACGATCAGCACGTCATGGCCCTGGCGCACCAATTCGTCGCGGACCGACTGCAAGGTGCGCACGACGCCGTTGACCTGCGGGCTCCAGGCATCGGTGACGATCGCGATCCGCACGTTCGTCAGGCCGCCGCTAGCGTCAAGCAGGGGATTTGCGCCCGCCTTCCTTCGATCTCGTCGGCCCAGTGCAACACCTCCATCCGACCGTCGAAATGCTCGACCAACGCGGTGCAGCCTTCGACCCAATCGCCGTCGTTATAATAAGAAACGCCATGGATTTCACGATATTCCGCAGTGTGGATGTGACCACACACCACGCCGTCGACACCGCGATGGGCAGCGGCCTGGGCGACGACGTCTTCGTAATTCGAAATGAACTCGACCGCGTTCTTGACCTTGGCCTTGGCGTGCTTCGACAAGGACCAATAGGGCATGTTCCAAAAGCGCCGCCAGCGATTGACCAGCCGGTTGAGCGCCATCATTGCCTCATACGCCGCGTCGCCGACATGGGCGAGCCAGCGGTGGGAAAGCGTGATCGCGTCGAATTCGTCGCCATGCAGCACCAACAACCGGCGGCCGTCGGCGGTTTCATGGATCGCATCGCGGCGAATCGCGACGCCGCCGAAATCGAGCCCGCAGAACTGGCGCACGACCTCGTCATGATTGCCGGGGATGTAGACGACCTCTGCGCCGCGCTTGGCGCGCTTGAGCAATCGCCACACCACGTCGTTATGCGCGGCCGGCCAGTAGAATTTCTTCTTGAGCCGCCAGCCGTCGATGATGTCGCCGACCAGGTACATTTTTTCGCTGTCGACATGGTCGAGAAAGTCGATCAGCATCTCGGCATTGCAGCCCTTCGTCCCCAAATGGACGTCGCTGATCCAGATGGTACGGTACTGGCGACGGCTATGCGTCGCCCGCTCCGGAATAGCGGGCTTCGAATTCGCGAAGTCCGACAGGTCGGCGATACTGCCGTCCTGTAACAATTTCGTCATTTCATTCATGCGTCACGAGCCCCGACGGATGACGTTTCAGGGCCTATGACGAGTTTATGTTACAGATCGAATCGTAACGACTTCAAAAAACTGTAATAGAATCAGTCAATCGGTGATGGCGATATGTCCGGGCAAGGCGGCAACCCGCGCCAGCCACGCCTGGACCGCCGGGTAACGATGCAGCTCGAACCCGCCCTCTCCGCAGACATGGGTATAAGCATAGAGCGCGATGTCGGCGAGGCTGAAGCGGCCGCCAGCGAAGAACGGGGTCTGCGCCAGATGTTCGTCCATCAGGGTCAGCGCCGCGTCCCCCGCGGCGCGCTTGACCGGCAGCTGGGCGCGCTGCAGCTCGGTGAAATTCTTCTCGCCGATCCAACCCATCCAGAATCGGATCGTCGCGATATTGGGCTCGTGATTATACTGCTCCCAGAACATCCAGCGGAGCATATCGGCGCGATCGAACCGGTCGGCCGGAATCAGGGGCGAGCCGTCGGCGAGGTAGAAGCACGCCGCGCTGCTTTCGGGCAGGAAATCGTCACCGATCTGAAGCACCGGGATGCGGCCATTGGCGTTCACTTGCGTTAGGAACGCGTCCGACCGTGTTTCGCCTTGCACGATGTCATATTCGCGCCGCTCGAGCTTCAGCCCGAGATGCGCCGCGGTCAGCCGGATCTTGTAGCAATTTCCCGACGCCGAATATTCGTGCAGGATCAGATTGGCCATCGAACTCCCCCTTCAGGTGCGACGCGAGCAAAAGCGCAGGGCACACCCTCCGTCCAACCAATTTCGCCGGTCCGTTGATCAACGCGGCTTATGGCCGGCCGCCGCCTAGTCGATCTCGAGCACGATCTTGCCGACATGGTTACCCGATTCCATCAACCGGTGCGCGTCCGGCGCCTGGTCGAACGCGAACACGGTATCGATCACCGGCTTGAGCTTGCCCTCGGCGACCTGCGGCCAGACGGTACGGGCAAGCTCGTCGGCGACCGCGGTCTTGAACGCGACCGAGCGCGGGCGCAGCGTCGAGCCGGTGAGGGTCAGCCGGCGGCGCATGATCTCGAAGATCGGGATCGTCGCCTGCCCCCCGCCCTGTACTGCGATCGAGACATGGCGCCCGTCATCACCGAGGCATTGCATGTTGCGCGGCACGTAATCGCCGCCGACCATGTCGAGCACCACCGCGACGCCTTTGCCGCTGGTGACCGCCTTCACTCGCTCGACGAAATCCTCGGTCTTGTAGTTGATCGCATGGTCGGCGCCGACCGTTTTGGCCGCCGCGCATTTCTCGTCCGATCCGGCGGTGACGATCACCTCGACACCGAATAGATTGCACAAGGCGATCGCCATCGTGCCGATTCCGCTGGTCCCGCCATGGACAAGGACGGCGTCGCCCTCGGCCGCATAGCCGCGCTCGAACAAATTGGTCCACACGGTGAAGAGCGTCTCAGGCATCGCCGCCGCTTCGATCATGGTCAGCGCTTCTGGTACCGGCAGGCACTGGCCATAGGGCGCGACCGCGTATTGCGCATAGCCGCCACCGGCGATCAGCGCACAGACCGGCTGGCCGACCAGGTCGCGCTCGACGCCCGCGCCGGTGCCGACGATCGTGCCTGCGACTTCCAGCCCCGGGATCGACGGCGCGCCCGGCGGCGGCGGATAGGCGCCCATCCGCTGCAGCACTTCGGGACGGTTGATCCCGGCCGCGGCGACGCGGATCAATACCTCGCCCTCACCTGGCGTCGGCACCGGGCGCTCGACGATCCGCAGCACCTCGGGCCCGCCCGGTTGTTCCGGATCGATCGCGCGCATCACGGTCGGTATCGCGTCCATTCGCACCCCTTCGTCGGAAACCCGCTGGGGTTATTGACATCGCCCGGCCCAGGGTCAACGTTCGCGATCATGGATTCCGACGAGAATCTCCCGCGCCCCGGCGACCCGATCGCGCTCCTGGTCAAACAGGACCTCTATCCACTGTCGGTGGCCGAGCTCGAGGAGCGCATCGCTCTGCTCGAGGGCGAAATCGCCCGCGTCAAAAAACATATGCAACGCGCCGTTAACCATCGCGCAAGCGCTGACTCGTTATTCAAGCGATGAGCGCGAATCGCATCTTCGCGCCGGCCAGACTTTTTTCGGGAATTGGCCGACCTGACGATGCGAAGAATGGCCGGCGCTTGATGCGGGGCCCTCCCGTCCCGACATTAGGGAAAAGGGCCGTGCGTCCATGCGGCCCGTCAGGAGTAATAGTCTAATGCCGAGTTTCGCCTCCGCGCTCGAAACCACCCTTCACAAGGCGCTCGAAGCCGCGTCGTCGCGCCGCCACGAATATGCGACGCTCGAGCATTTGCTGCTCGCGCTGGTCGATGACGAACATGCCTCCAAGGTGATGGCATCTTGCGGCGTCGATCTCGACGAGCTCAAGATGACCGTCGCGCAATATCTCGACACCGAGCTCGACGCGCTCAAGGTCGACAAGGCGACCGATCCATCGCCGACCAGCGGGTTCCAGCGCGTGGTCCAGCGCGCGATCCTCCACGTCCAGTCGTCGGGCCGCGATGAAGTGACCGGCGCCAACGTGCTGGTCGCCTTGTTCAGCGAGCGCGAATCCTACGCTGTCTATTTCCTGCAGCAGCAGGATATGAGCCGCCTCGACGCGGTCAGCTTCATCTCGCACGGTGTCGGCAAGGGCGGTGCGCCGGTCGAGACATCCACTCCCAAGGGCGCCGAGGAAGAGAAGTCGACCAAGAGCGACAAGGGCAAGAACGAAAGCGCGCTCAAGCAATTCACCGTCGACCTCAACGAAAAGGCCAAGAACGGCAAGGTCGACCCGCTGATCGGCCGCATGGCGGAGGTCGATCGCACGGTGCAGATCCTGTGCCGCCGGTCGAAGAACAACCCGCTCTATGTCGGCGATCCCGGCGTCGGCAAGACGGCGATCGCGGAGGGCTTGGCGCGCAAGATCGTCGAGGGCGACGTGCCCGATGTGCTCAAGCCCGCGGTGATCTATTCGCTCGACATGGGCGCCTTGCTCGCCGGCACCCGCTATCGCGGCGATTTCGAGGAGCGGCTGAAGCAGGTCGTGACCGAGCTCGAGAAGATGCCCGACGCGATCCTGTTCATCGACGAGATTCACACCGTGATCGGCGCTGGTGCTACCAGCGGCGGCGCGATGGACGCGTCGAACCTGCTCAAGCCGGCTCTGTCGGGCGGCACGATCCGCTGCATCGGTTCGACCACCTACAAGGAATTCCGCAACCATTTCGAAAAGGACCGCGCGTTGCTGCGCCGGTTCCAGAAGATCGACGTCAACGAACCGACGATCGAGGATACGGTCAAGATCCTGGCTGGCCTGCGCTCGGCGTTCGAGGAGCATCATCAGGTCAAGTACACGCCCGACGCGATCAAGTCGGCGGTCGAGCTCAGCGCGCGCTACATCAATGACCGCAAGCTGCCCGACAAGGCGATCGATGTGATCGATGAGGTCGGCGCGATGCAGATGCTGGTGCCGCCGAGCCGCCGCAAGAAGACGATCACCACGCGCGAGATCGAGGCGGTGATCGCGACGATGGCGCGCATCCCGCCGAAATCGGTGTCGAAGGACGACACGCAAGCGCTGGCGACGCTCGAAACCGATCTGAAGCGCGTCGTGTTCGGGCAGAATGACGCGATCGAGAAGCTCGCCTCGGCGATCAAGCTCAGCCGCGCTGGTCTCCGCGATCCCGACAAGCCGATCGGCAATTACCTGTTCACCGGCCCGACCGGTGTCGGCAAGACCGAAGTCGCGCGCCAGCTCGCCTCGATCATGGGCATTCCGCTGCAGCGGTTCGACATGTCCGAATATATGGAGCGTCACTCGGTCAGCCGGCTGATCGGTGCCCCTCCGGGCTATGTCGGCTACGACCAGGGCGGGTTGCTGACCGACGCGGTCGACCAGCAGCCGCATTCGGTGCTGTTGCTCGACGAGATCGAGAAGGCGCATCCCGACCTGTTCAACATCCTGTTGCAGGTGATGGACAACGGCAAGCTGACCGATCACCACGGCAAGACGGTCGATTTCCGCAACACCATCCTGATCATGACGACCAATGCCGGCGCATCCGACATGGCGCGCGAGACGGTGGGCTTCGGCAATCTGACTCGCGAGGGTGAGGATGAGCAGGCGGTGCAGCGGATGTTCACGCCAGAATTCCGCAACCGCCTCGATGCGATCGTGCCGTTCGGCTACCTCCCACCCGAGGTCGTCGCGCGCGTGGTCGAGAAGTTCATCCTCCAGCTCGAACTGCAGCTGGCGGACCGCAACGTCCATATCAGCCTGGATGACGAATCGAAGAAGTGGCTGACCACCAAGGGCTATGACAAGCTCTACGGGGCCCGCCCGATGGGCCGCCTGATCCAGGAAAAGATCAAGCAGCCGCTCGCCGAGGAATTGCTGTTCGGCAAGCTCGTCCATGGCGGCGAAGTGGTGGTGAAGATGAAGGACGGCGCGCTGGCCTTCGAGATCACCCCCGCCGCGCCCAAGAAGCCCGGCAAGAAGGGCGGGAAGGCGATCAAGGCCGAGGCGAAGTAAGAAGCGGCACCAGCCGGAAACACGAGCGGGCCGGGGGGCGATCCCCGGCCCGTTTCGTGTTTCCGGGGATTGCGGTCGGTTCAGGCTGTAAGGATGTCAGGCGCGGATAGCGGGTGTCGGGGCCTTGGCGCACAAGGGCGGACAGATGCACCGAACAGCCGCTACTTCAGCGCCGATCGTTATCGACCCTATCATAATCCGCTTGGATATCGGCGGGCGGATCCTCGTCACCCTCCTCGGGTAAATCCTTGCGTTTCAACGCCGCCCAACGTTCGAGCCAGTCGTCGCCGCCCTTTTCGACATAAGTATCGGGCGTGCGGTAGGCAGGATCGCGCATCGCGCGATCGAGGCTGACGGGTTTAAGGTGAAACCGCCGGAAGAGCGCCACGAGATCATCGATCGAATCCGCGTTGAGCCGCGTGCAATGCAGCAGCATAACTTGGGCGATATCGCGCCCGAACAGGATGCGGCCGCTCTTGATCGACCATTGAATCCTGCGGGCGGTATAAGCGAGATATTCGGCCTTGATCCGCCGCTGACGTGCGGCATCCTTTCGCGCGATCGCGTCGTCATAGGGTTCGGCGAACTCCCAGTCGTCGGCATCGATCGTGACCGGGGCGATACGGTAACCGTGCGCGGCCAGCCAGCCGTCGATCTCGCGCTTCACAGCGGCGGGATAGCCCGTTTCTAGGTAGGGGTGCCGGAACCAGCGCAGCCGCTGGTGACGCGAGCGCAGAAGTCCGGCAGTTATCGGCTCACCGCGAACGATGTCGGCAATGTATTTCGCGGCGCCCAGGTCGTTCGGGGATTCGTGGGAGAAAGTGTGATTCCCCAGCCCCATTCCGGCATCGAGCCAGCGTTGCAAATTGGCGATCTGTCGGTCGCGATCGAGCTCGTCGAGCTTGCCTTCGTTAACGAAGCCGGTCGCGGGGAAGTGTCGACGCTTCAACCCACGAAGGATCATGACATTGAGATAATCGACATAGGCCTGGTCGTTGAGAATGGTGAGCGCGGGGAGGTCGTCGAACGTCAGCGCGACCATACCGTCGCGTGCCTCCGCCGGACTCGGCTGAACGAGGAGCAGGAAGGCAACGGCCGCCGCCAGCGCCGCCCTGAGTTTTGCGCACCGAAGCTGCGCGAACGACAGTTCAATCATCTGATCCCCGTGGGCCGACGTCGAGCCGCTTCAGTTCCTCATCGAGCGCGAGCGTAACCCATTTTTTCGGCAACCCCACTGTCTGCGCATAGGCTCTGGCCAGAGCGATCGTCGAGGCGCGCGACGGCAATTTGGAAAAATCTGAATCCTCGAGTGCGCCAACCAGCCTCGGATCCGTGCCGATCCGCCGCGCCACCTCGTCCAGCGACAAGCCGGCGCGCAATCGTCCGCGCCATAATGCCTCGCCAATCTGAATCGATACCGCCCAGGCCAATGGCTGGGTGCCTGACGGCCTGCCAGGATCGGTCATGAACAAGACCCGAATCGCGATGCACCGTAAGTGATGCGCTCCCCTGAAGTCGCGATGGACGGTCGGCGACCCTTGGCCGTCACGGTGCTGACTCCCCCGATCACCACGTCAGCCCAGCGGAGAAAAACCGAAACCGCGCAGATACTGCATCTTGATCGCGACGACGGTGATCCCCGGCCCGGCATTGATCAGCGCCTGGTCCAGCCTCGGCTTGCTGCGGCCCAGCGACTGGTTGGCCGGTACACCCGCCCCGTCACTCCAGAAGGAAAATTTGTCGCGTTCGGCGCGGTTGTGACGCAGCATCAACGCGTAGCGGCCAGGGTGAGGCACCCGGACGCAGATTTCGACGTTGCCGGCGGCGGGCAGCCGAGACCGCGTGCGACGGAAAGTCTTGCCCTCCGCCATCAGATCGGTGTCGGCGCGCAGAAAGTCGTCGGACGACGGCGGATAGAGCTCCAGCCACAATTCGCCGCGCCGATCCTTGAGCCCCTGGACATTGACCTGGATGGCCGGACCACGGCCGGCCCTGCACAGGTCAGCGTCCTGCCCGATCTGCTCCGCGCCGACTGGCGAGGCGCTGACGATGAGGAAGGAGAGGGCAAGTCCGATAACGAAGGAGGTCAAGCGCATCAGGTCCAGTCCGGATGGTAAGGAATGCGAAAACCAGACGTCGCCGACCCACCCGACCCGCACCTGCGAACGGCGCATTTCATTGCGTCCACATGCGATGGCGACGCAGGTAGACGAGCAGATGGTCTCCATCGCGCGGCACCGACATGATGGGGCGGTAGTCCTTCGCCAACGCGGCCGTCACCACCGCCAGGCTGTCGCGGTTCCACGGCGCGAGCGGCTGATCCATCGTCACCACCACCGGCGGGCGCCGCGCCATGATGCGCCGCACCTCAGCCGCTTCGTCGATCCCGGTCGCCCCCTGTTCGGGTTCGTAGGCGAGCGTCGAAGGAAATGCGTAGGCGGTCGGAAGACAGGCGTGCGCGAGATGATAGAGGACCGAATCTCCAGCAAAGACATAGGGGCATTTGCCGCCGTCGTTCGCGGCCATCGCCCGTGCGACGAGATAGGCCGATCCGCGGTCGTCACGCTCGGTGGCGAGATGGAAGGCGAACAGCAACATGCCGACCACCGCCGTACCCGCGAGCGCGGATCGCCAACGTCCCAGCACCGGCGCAGCGATGATCGTCAGCGGCACCATCAGCGGCAGTGCGTAATGATCGAAGAATGCGCCGATTATCGCGAAGGCGATCAATGCGGCTGCAAGCCAGGCGAACGCGAGCAGCGTTTCGATCCGCCGCGGTCGCGTCCGCCAGGCAGCGATCGCGCAAGCAATAAAGGGCGACAATTGGGTTGTCGTGCCCGCCAGCCGCGCCGCTATCTTCGCCGCCGGATATCCCTTGCGCAGCGCAATCGAGGCGAAGTTGGCGAACCAGAAGGCCTGAAAGACCGCCGGCCCTCGCCCGTAATAATTTGCGACGACGATGGCGGTAGGCGCGACGCCCAGCGCCATCCAGACAGCGGCCGCAATCGCCATCATCGGCCATGACGTGCCCGCCCGGCGCAGGAACCACAAATGCGCGAGCCCGAAGAACGCCCCTTCGATTGCCGGCGTATACTTGGTCTGGATCGCCAGTCCCGCCAGCAGGGAGGTGACGCAGCCGCTCACCATGATTGCCCGGCGATCGCGGCGCGCAGCAAGTTCGGGTAACCGCAGGGTCAGCAAGCCCGCGCCCGCCATGAACAGATTATAGAAGACCGGGGACTGTCCGCCGCGGCCGCTGAGCAGCGAGAGCCACAGAATATAGGCTGTACCGGCCGCCACAGCGCCGCCCCGACTGGCCCCGAGCCGCCTGCCGCCGCTCGCGACGAGCGACGCGGTGGCCGCGGCGAACAAGGTCGCGACAAGTTGATAGGCGAGGATGCCGTCGCCGGGGAGAAGCCGGATGGCGGCGAAGATCAGGAACAGGCCGACCGGTTTGCGGTCCCAGATATCGATATAAGGCACCGCGCCGTGCAGCATGCGATCGCCGACCAGCAGATAATATTGCTCGTCGACATGGATGATCGGATTACCGAAATCGCGCGCGCGGATCGCGAACGCGATCACCAGCAGCAACAGGAATATGCCGATCCGGGCGTGCGCGCCCGACAGCCGCGCCGGCATGACGTTCGTCCATCGATCGGTGAATGCCGAGGTTGCCACGGCCGATCCGATTAGGCGGCGGAGATGGCGACGTCATGCGACTTATTTTTCGTGCTCCTGGTGCGGAATCGCTGAGGCACGTCGTCAGGCCGGACCGGGACGATAACGGGGCTTAATCGATTTTTAAGCGTCGACCGGTGTGGATCGCCGGCACGCATGTCGTCACTGATCGGGGCCGCGGAAATCGGCGTCGGTACAGTGACGGGCGAACCGCCTTCACGTCGCTCACCGATCGCCGGCGTCCACCCTGCCCCGTTCTCGAGTGGACGGCCATCAATCAATGTATCTCGATCTCGATCCGGTCAGCACCTGCCAGACCCGCTGGACCGACAGACGGGCCAAGCCGGCCTGGAGCGTCCTGCTCCCCTTCTTCAACGAGCGCGACTATCTTGCCGCGACCATCGCCAGCCTGGCCGCGCAAACGGTATCGTCGACCTTGATCCTGATCGACAACGGGTCGACCGACGACAGCGCAGCGGTGGCCCGCGCCGCGTGCCGCGATCACGGCCTCGACTATCTGCTGATCACCGAACCCAGGCCGGGTAAGGTCGCGGCGCTGCGCACCGGCCTCGGCTGGGTGCACACGCGCTGGGTCGCGACGTGTGACGCCGATACGATCTATCCGGTGCACTATCTCGCCGCCGCCGCGGGTATCCTGGCGCGGTCGGACCATGTCGCGGCCGGCGCCTATTTCGTCGCGCCGGGCGTTAGCAACAAGGTGCGCCGCGCCATTGCTCGTCGGTTCCTGGCCGTCGCGCGCCTGTTGCCGCGGCAGTCGCATGCCGGCGGCGCCGGTCAGGCATTCCGCACGGAGGCGTTGCGCGCCGCCGGGGGATTCGATGCCGATCGCTGGAATTATGTGCTCGAGGATCACGAGATCATCCACCGGGTGATGCGGCACGGTACGATGGGCTATTCCCCTGCCCTCTGGTGTGCGCCGTCGTTGCGCGAACGCGATCGCGATTCGATCCGCTGGACTCTGTTCGAACGGCTCGTCTATTCGATCGCCGCGCCGCGCGCCGGCGACTGGTTCTTCTATTCGTTCCTTGCCGTACGGCTGCGGCGACGGTGCCTGCTCAGCAACCGCATCCGCGAACGGCAATATCAACATCTCGAAGGACCGGCATTTGCCTCGCCTCATCCTGTGCTCTGACGATTTCGCTTTTTCGCGGGAGGTGAGCGAAACGATCGCCGGCCTGGCCCAGGCAGGAAGGATCAACGCCGTCAGCTGCATGGCGGCCATGCCCGGCTGGACAGCCGACAGCGCGCTGCTCGGCGGCCTGGCCGATCATGTCCAGATCGGCCTGCACCTGACGCTGACCGACGAAGCTCCGCTGACGGCGATGCCACGGCTGGCGCCCGCCCGCCATCTGCCGGCGATCAACGCGCTCGGCCGGATGGCGACGCGCGGTAGGGTGCCGCTCGACGAGATCGTTGCCGAAGTGAGCGCGCAGTTCGACGCGTTCATCGACGCACTCGGCCGCCCGCCCGCCTTTGTCGATGGACACCAGCATGCCCATGCGCTTCCGGGCATCCGCGACATCGTGCTGGCCGAAACCGCATTGCGGGCGCCCGGCGCCTGGGTCCGCGATTGCACCGATCGGCTGTCGGCGATGCTGGCGCGCCCATTTGCCGGCAAGGCGATCGGCAGCGCGTGGCATTCGCGCGGGCTACGCCGCGCCGCGGCGGCCGTCGGCCTGGCGACCAATGACAGCTTTGCCGGGCATTACGACTTTGCCGGCGATTATCGCACGCTATTCCCGCGCTTTCTGCGCAAGCCGGGCACGACCCATCTGGTGATGTGCCATCCCGGAGCCGGCGTGCGCCCCGGTGATACGATCGCAGCGGCGCGGGCGCGCGAAGCCGAAGCCTTGCGCAATTGGCCGATCGCCGACATGGCGGCGGCCGGAGGTCTGGCATTCCCTGCCTGACCGGGGATGCAACTACAGTGGCAACGGGCGGTCTCAGGGCCATCTTCCTTGCGCAACGCCCGATGTTGTTGCGGTTGCTCATCGCGCGGCTCGGCAATCGCGAGGATGCCGAGGATGTCTTGCAGGACATGTGGCTGCGGATCGACCGACTCGCCGATCAGCCCGTCGCCCAGCCGGCCGCCTTCCTCTATCGCGTTGCCGCCAATCTCGCGACCGACCGTCGTATCGCAGCGGCGCGCCGGAGCGCGCGCGACGCCGTCTGGATCGACAGCCAGCCAGGCGCCGACGAGTTGCCCGATGCGGAGCGCGCGCTGATGGCGCGCGACAAGTGGCAAGAGGTCGAGGGGGCCATTGCCGACATGCCCGAACGGATGGCGACCGCGCTGCGCATGTTCAGGCTCGAAGAACAGCCCCAACGCGCGATCGCCGAACATCTCGGGATCAGCATCAGCGGCGTCGAGAAGCTGTTGCAGCGCGCATATCGCAAAATTCACGACCGAATCGCTCGATTTGCTGAGGATTCCGAAGCAGCGCGTCGTCAGCACGAGGAAAGGGACACCGATCGTGGCGGCTGACCAGTCAGATATCATCGACAAGGCCATCGGCTGGCATCTACGCCTCGCGGATGCCGACGAGCGTGGCTGGGCCGATTTCATCGCCTGGATCGAAGCGAGCCCGGCGCACGCCGCGGCCTATGACACGATCGCGACGGACGACCGCCTGATCGGTCAGGCACGTTTTCCGGCACCTGTATCAATGGCCGGCAACGACAACCTGCCGGCTCGCCGCCGCTGGCCGTGGCTGGCGGGCGGCGCGGCTGCAGCGGTGGCGCTGGCTGCAGCGCTGCTGGCGCCCGCGCTGATCGCGCCGGCTTCCTCCGCTTATCAGGTAGCGACCGGAGCGGGCGAGCGCCGCACGGTGGCGTTGAGCGACGGCACCAGCATCGAGATGAGCGGAAGCACCGCGCTCCGGCTCGATCGCGCGAATACCCGCGTCGCCGCGCTCGAACGCGGCGAGGCGCTGTTCCATGTCCGCCACGATGCCGCGCGGCCCTTCACGGTGACCGCCAGCGGGATGACGATCCGCGACCTGGGTACCGTGTTCAACGTCGCCAACGATCGCCATGGCCTGACGGTCGCGGTGTCCGAAGGGTCGGTACTCTTCCAATCGCGACGCGCCGTCCGCAGGCTCAGCGCCGGCGACGCGCTGGCGGTGCGCGACGAGGGACGTGAGGTCGTCGCAACGCGGATCGCGCCGGGTCTGGTCGGCGGCTGGCGGGCCGGGGTACTGAGCTTCGACAATCAAACGATCGGCGACGTCGTCGCGGCGCTCGAGCGGCTCTACGGACTCGATCTGGGGCTGGAGGACGGCTTGTCCCGGCGACCCTTTACCGGCATGGTGCGCTTCACGGGGGTGGCCGATCGGGATGTCCCGCATCTGGCGGAGCTGGTCGGGGCGACGTGGCGGCGTGACGGAAAGCGATGGGTCCTGTCTGGCGGAGGATCGGCGCCGCGATAGAGAGCGCGCGCGCGATTTTCTGCGTTCCGGCCTTGCCGTTTCCCTGATCGTCATGACGGCGTGCCTGCCGTCCACGGCCTTCGCTCGCGACACGATGATCTCGATTCCGGCGACGACGCTGGACGTCTCGCTGACGATCCTCTCACGCGAGACCGGAGTGGAGATCGTCAGCACCGAAGCCGGATTGCGGTCGATTAGCACGCCACCGGTCCAGGGGCCGATGCCGATCCGACAAGCGCTCGACCGGCTGCTGGGCGGCACGGGCTATCGCGCAATCGCATCCGCAGGGGGCTATCGTATTGTGCGTGCGCCCGCCCGCCGAGCGCCGCGCAAGCCGAAACCGATCGTCGCATCGCCATCGGCTACGCGTGCGCCCGACGATATCGTCGTGACCGCCAGCAAGCAGCGTGTCACGCTGCTGCGATATCCCGGAAGCCTATCGGTGATCGACGCGGATCAATCGCCCCCCGCGGCGACGGGGACGATGAGCGATCTCGCGTCCGGCATGCCGGTCTTGCAAAGCACACAACTGGGCGCGGGACGTAACAAGCTATTCATCCGCGGCATCGCCGATAGCAGCTTCAGCGGGACTACCCAATCGCCGGCCAGCATCTATCTGGACGATGTTCAGCTGACCTATTCCGGCCCCGATCCGGGCTTGCGGCTATACGATATGCGCCGGGTCGAAGTGCTGGAGGGCGCGCAGGGCACGCTCTACGGCTCCGGTGCGATCGGGGGAGTGATACGGCTGACATCCAATCCCGTCGACCTGTCGGTCGTGTCGGAGGCGATGTCAGGCGGCATTACCGTGACCCAGGGTGGCACGATAGGTTTCGATGTCGCGGGAATGGTCAATTTGCCGATCGCGAGCGAGCGGCTCGGCGTCCGCGCGGTCGCCTATGACGTGCGCGACGGTGGCTATATCGACGATGTCGGGCGTAGGCAGAAGAACATTAACCGCAACGACACCGCCGGCGGACGGCTGGCGCTGCGGTTCGATCCCGGCGACGGCTGGCAAGTCGAAGCAAGCGGCGCGGGTCAGTGGATCGACACGCGTGACGGCCAATATGCCGAGGCCGCCGAGCAGCCGCTGGCGCGGTGGTCGCGCGTCGCACAGCCGTTCGACAACCGGTTGCTGTTCGGCCGCCTGACGGTCACCAAGGAGTGGGATAGCGGGTTGCGCTTCTTTTCGGCGACCGGGATTGTCGGTTACCGCTCGACCGATCAGTTCGACGCCACCCCGCGGCGCTCGCAGAACATGCATTCCCCGCCGATCATCTATATCGCGAACCGCGACAAATGGCTGCTGAGTCAGGAGGCACGCCTGTCGCGCTCGACGCCCAACGGCAATTCCTGGGTCGTCGGGTTCACGCTGGTCAGGGACCAGGACATATTGTCGCGCGCCGTCGGCTCACTCGACAGCGCATACGACATCATCGGCGTGACGAACGTCACCAAGGCGGCATCCTTGTTCGGCGAGATGACGATCGAGCTGCTACCGGGTTTTTCACTCACCGCTGGAGGTCGCGCCACCACGGCGCGTACCGACGGCGATCCTTCGAGTGCTCCGCGATCCAAAAATTTCGTGAAAGGCCGGTCGAGCCAACGCGTCGACCCGACGCTCGCCTTGTCATGGCAACTTGCCCCCCAACTCGCGTTATTCTCTCGATTCCAGACTGGTTATCGTACCGGTGGCTTGGCGGTCGCGGCGGGCGTCGGCCGGGTCGCCGACTATCGATCCGACGCCATCACGGTAGGCGAGGTCGGAATTCGCAAGATACGAAGCGGCGCAACCGGCCTCGCCTTTTCCGGCAGCCTGTCGATGGCTCGTTGGAGTAATATCCAGGCCGACCTGATCAACCGCCGAGGTCAGCCTTACACCGATAATATCGGCGACGCTCGGATCGAGGCAGCCGAGGGGATGATCGACTGGGTACCGATCGCTGGCCTACATGCCGAGGCGTCGTTCCTGCTCACCCACAACCAGGTGTCGGGCCCGATCGCCGATCAATCGACCAATAACAACCGTCGCTTGCCAGAAACCCCACCCTTCGCCGGACATTGGGGTCTTGCGTACCAATGGACCATGCGAGGCGCCGTGCCGCGAGTTGGGCTCAGCGCCAATTATGTCGGCAGATCGGTACTCGGCACCGGCGACCTCCTGGACGTAAGCCAGGGGAATTACTGGCAGTTGGGACTGTCGGCGGGCGTCCAGCGGGGTCGCATGCGCATCGATTTGGCGGTCGACAACCTAACCAACAGCAGGGCCAACCGTTTCGCTTATGGCAACCCGTTCTCGTTGACTTATCGCGACCAGACGACGCCTATGCGCCCGCTAAACGCGCGGCTGGGCGTCGGGTTTGGGTGGTAGACCCAGTCATTCGATAACGGCACGCGCAAAGCAGTACGATAGCGCAGTGCTTCGCCATCACTGTCAACGGCGGCAAAGTCTCGAACTCACCTGTTCCTGCGGACCAAAGCTGTGATCTGAAGTCACCGCAGCCCCTATTCCACGCAGGCGCAGCGCGGCTTCCACGCCGGGCGGAAGGTGGCCGGCGGGGTGCGATAAGTCAGCGTGATGGTCGTCGTCTTGGTGACGGTCGTGGTGACCTTGGTCGTCTTCGACACGAGCTGCGCGGGCGGCGCGGGAATCGGCACATAAGCGATCCGCGGCAGCGGCTCGACCATGACCGGCGGAGGTGGCGGTGCTGGCGGCGCGAAACGCCGCATCCGGTAATAGCGGCGATCGGCTTCGCGCTCGAATGCAATTCGGCGGCGCCACTGGTCGCGCGTAACCGCACGGGCGACTTGCCAGTCGGCGCTCAGCCAGGCTTCGTCGCGGCAATCCTCATCCCAGCCGCACATCTCGTCGATCCGACCGCGCAGCCGCTTGATCAGGCGATCCATCCCCCAGCCGGTCGACAAATCGAGATCGGCGACGCTGATCACCGTCGTCTGGACGTCGCGATCATAATAATCGGAAGCGGTGGCCGCCGGCACGATCAGCGCGGTGGCCGACATGACGACCGGCAAGGCCACGACAATAAGCGATCGGGTCATTACGCCCTCATCCGTTAACCACGTTCCGATCGCATAACGACCCCGATGGTTCCGCGAGTCAAGCAAGCTGCCCGTCGCGTTCGTCCAATCTGGGGACTCGACCCTCATGCTATCTGGCGGCGCGAACCAAAGCGGGGGGTACATCCATGCGACGCCAATTGATTCCGTTAGCGGCCGGTGCCGCTGCCATCGCGACGATCGTGAGTATCAGCTATTCGGCACCGCCGGCGGCACCGCCAAAGGCTCGCTATCAGATGGATGTCGCGACAACGTCGGGCTTCGGCGCGGGCGGCGCCAATCCGATGAAGATGATGTTCGGTGGCGGACGTGGCGGCTCGGTCGCGCACACGCTGATCCTGCGGCTAGGGTCGACGCTGGCGCCGGCCGGCGGTGCGCCACAGGCCGATCACTTCATGCCCGCGGGGATGCAGCTGGGCCCATCGGTTCCGCTGGCCTCGCCCCAATCGACCCCGACCGAGGGAATGCCGGGCGAGATGCGCCGGCCCAAGGGCCGCTTGCTGATCTTCTGGGGCTGCGGCACGCACGTCGGCCCCGGCCAGCCGGTGGTGGTCGATTTTGCCAAACTGGGCCAGCAGCAATTTCCGCCGGGCCTGTTCACCGCCGACGTGCCGGTCGACCGCGGCCCGACCGCGGGCACATCGCGTACCTATGGCGAATGGCCCAATGGCCAATCCAACAAGTCGGCCAAGCCCGGATCCTCGCTGATCGGCGATCATCGCGTCGCGGGCAATTATTCGCCCGAGATCAAGTTCGCGCTCGATCAGGATTTCATGGCGCCGCTGACCGCGCGCGGCAGCGAGCAATCCGACGGATCGCAAATGCTGAGCTGGAATTCCGTCCCGCTGGCAACCGGCTATTATGCCTGGCTGATCGGCGCGCAGGGGTCGGGCGGCGACAATGCGGACATGGTGTGGTGGACCTCCGCCAGCGGCAAGCAGTTCGGTGGCGGCCTGGCTGACTGGATCGCGCCCGACGTCGTTCCCGGCCTGATCGCCCGAAAGATCGTGATGCCGCCCAGCCAGACGAGCTGCCAGATCCCGACCGAAGTGAAACGCGCGGCCGGCGGCTTCATGATGACCCAGCTCTATGCCTATGGCCCCGAACGCAATTTCGCCTATCCGCCGCGCCCGGCCAATCCGCGCCTGGCATGGAAGCCCGACTGGACCGCGAAGGTCCGCTATCGCTCGAATACCACGGTGATGCTCGGCATGCCGGGAATGGACGACATGGGCGACAATGACGGCGGTGCCGCCAACGGCAATGACGGCAACCAGCCACCGAAGAAGAAGTGCAAGCCGCGGATCACGCTGGGCGGGTTCAAGCCCTGTTGATGGAGACGGCAGATCGAGATACTTTGTCCGTGATTTACCAATAATTTGGGGTCGTTGGGTTAGTCGGCGACATGCGCTTCACTGGCCTACCCGCGTTGCTGATGGCGGCCCTATTGCTGGCCGTGTCTTCGCTATGGGTTTTGCCCGCGCAGGCGCGTAGCGCCGTCGTCGGTGCGCCTCTGTCCACCTGCGTCGCCCCCGCGCGCACAGGCGACCGGCCGGGGGTCATGTTCGGCGCGGCTGCGCGATACGATTGCACACGTCGCCAGACCGGGTTCGGCTCGGGCGATTATTGGGTGATTTCCCAGCCGCTGAACACTGTCCCCGACGCGCAGAACCGATCGCGCGTCCGCATCGGCAGCCTGTGGCAGGAGGCTGTGACGCTCTATGCGCTCTATCCAGACGGCAAAATCCGCGGTTGGCGGTTCGACGGCCGCCAGGCGAGCCGCCACCTGCAATTGGGTGCGATGATCGAATGGCCGCTTCCGGCCGATATCGGCCCGCCGGTGCGGCTGATGTGGCACGTCGAGGGATCGCCCAATTTGCGCGGCATCCTGATCTCGCCGACGATCGCGACGCCGTCCGAGTCGAGCCAGGCGAATCTGGAGATGGCGGCGATCTATGCCGGGTTCGAGGGACTGTGCCTGGCATTGCTGATCTATAATTTCGCCATGTGGGGAGCGCTGCGCCACCCGTTCCAGCTCGCTTATTGCGCGATGGTCGCGGCGCTGATGCTCTACGCGCTGACCTCTTCGGGGACGCTCGCCTGGCTCAATCCGACGATGCTCAACAACGATCGCTTGCGGCTCAATTACGTCTTGCTGTGTACCGGGGCGGCGACCGCGCTGACCTTCGCGCGCTTTTTCTTCGTGCCCGCGGTAACCGCCGGCTGGGTCGGCAAGGCTGTCAATGCGATCACCGCTGCCTCAGTCGTCGCGACCGCGTTCGTCGCTTTGTTCGCGCCGTGGCATATGCGGTTGCTGGACACCGCTTTCTCGCTGTCGTTCGCGGCGATCATCGTCGTCGTCTTCCCGATCATCCGTCGCGCCCGCGCCGAGCGCAGCCCCTATCTCTGGCTGTTCGCGGTCGCCTGGGCGGCGCCGATCCTGTTCGCAGCGCTGCGCCTGCTGGGCAATCTGGCGCTGATCCCCTGGAGCTTCTGGCTCGACAACTCGACCATCTTGTCGATGGCGTTCGAGGCGGTCATCTCGACCCTGGCCATCGCCTATCGCATCCGTCTGCTCTCGCTCGAACGCGATGAGGCGATAGAACGCGAAATCATCGCGGCGCGGCTGGCCGATACCGATCCCTTGACCGGCCTGCTCAACCGCCGCGCCTTTCTGCGCCAGGCGATCGGCCGGGAGGCCGATCAGGCGCTGATGCTGACCGACATCGATCATTTCAAGCGGATCAACGAGACCCTGGGTCATGATGGTGGCGATGAGGTGCTGCGTGTCTTCGCTCGCGTGCTGCGTCAGGCCGCGCCGGGGGCATTGATCGCGCGGATGGGCGGCGAGGAATTCGCCATCCTGTGCCCCGCCGACCGCGCGGTCATGCCCGATGCCGTGCTCGCCAAATTGCGTTCGGCGCGGATGCCGTTCGACCTCACCGTCACTGCCAGTATCGGTGCCTGCACCGGATCGCTCGTCACCGAAGCCGATTGGAAAGCGATGTACCGACGCGCCGACCGCGCGCTGTTCGACGCCAAGCAGGCCGGCCGCGACCGCGCCCGGTTCGCGCCGCCGACCGCCGTCCGCGCCGCCTGATACTCGTTTCGGTTACGAAATTTGCGACGGATCGCCGCTGCCCCCGCTTGTTGCGTGCCTGCCGGCGCTTTATAGTGAGCGGCTGGAGGCGCGGGATATGCGTAGGCGTAAGGCGATGGTCGCGTTGGGAGCATTGCTCGCGCTCGTCGCGGTCGTGCGTCATCCGACCGCCGATATCGAGATCCTGACCCATCGCGACGGCGATCCGACCCCGCACCGTATCCAGGCGGCGGTCGATCTGGGCGTGGTCGCGGTCAAATTCCTGCTGACCTGGACCAGCGGCAGCGCGATCGCTCGCTGAGTCCGCTTGCCGCCGCACCGGCGGCGCGCTTACATCCATGTCAATGACACAAGAGATGGAAAGCCTGTGGCGCGGCGCCGCCTATCGTCACCCCACGCCATGGGCAACCGATTTTCCGCCCTTGTCGCTGGTCGACATGTTCGAGAACACCGCGCGTACCTATCCCGAGCGGCCGTTGATCGATTTCCTCGGCCGCCGTTATTCCTATGCCGAAGTGGTGGATGGCGCGGCGCGCGTCGCCACTGGCCTCGCGCGGATGGGCTACGGGCCGGGCGATCGGATCGGCTTGTTCCTGCCCAACGTCCCGCATTACCTCGCCGCTTATTACGGCGTGCTCAAGCTGGGCGCGACGGTGGTCAATTTCTCGCCGCTCTACACGGCTGGCGAGCTGGCGCACCAGGTCGAGGATTCGGGGACCAAGCTGCTCTTCACCCTCTCGGCGAGCGCGCTGCTGCCGACCGCGCTCAAGGTGCTCGACCAGAGCGGGCTCGAGCGGCTGGTCGTCGGGTCGGTTGCGGGCGCGCTGCCCGCGACCAAGTCGCTTTTCTATCGGCTGTTCCGTGGCAAGGAAGTGACGAAACGCCCCGACGATGCCCGCATCGCCACCTTTTCGGCGCTGATCGCCAATAACGGTGCCCACGATTTCCAGGCGATCGACCCTGCTACCCAGATCGCGCTGATCCAATATACCGGCGGCACCACCGGTACGCCCAAGGGCGCGATGCTGTCGCACCAGAATCTGTCGGCCAATGCCCGCCAGGTAGAGGCGATGGACCCGCATCCCGGCGAAGACGACCGGATCATCGGTGTGCTGCCGCTGTTCCATGTCTTCGCCAATACCTGCGTCATGAACCGGACGGTCGCCAATGGCGGCATGATCGTGCTGCTGCCGCGTTTCGACGGTGCGCAGGTATTGGCGGCGATCGAGCGGACCAAGGCGACCGCGCTACCTGGCGTGCCGACCATGTACCAGGCGCTGCTCGACCATCCCAAGCTGGCCTCGGCCGATCTCTCCAGCCTCAAATATTGCATCTCGGGCGGCGCCCCGCTCCCTGCCGAGGTCAAGGCCAAGTTCGAGGCGGCGACCGGCGCGCGCGTGATCGAAGGCTATGGCCTGTCGGAGAGTTCGGGCGTCGTCTCGTGCAACCCCTATGAGGGCGAAGGCAAATTGGGCACGATCGGCCAGCCGATCCCGGCGACCGAAGTGCGGCTGGCCGACAAGGAGGATGCATCGCGTCCCGCCCCCGACGGCCAACCGGGCGAGATTCTGGTGCGCGGGCCGCAGATCATGAAGGGCTATTGGAACCGGCCCGACGCCGATGCCAAGGTATTCGTGCCCGATGAAGGCGGCGCCTGGCTGCGCACCGGCGATGTCGGCGCGATCGACGCGGATGGCTTCATCCATGTCGTCGACCGGTTGAAGGACATGATCGCGGTCAGCGGGTTCAAGGTCTTTCCGAGCCAGATCGAAGCCGTACTCTATCGCCATCCCGCGGTGAAGGAGGCGCTCGTGATCGGCGTCCCCGACACCTATCGCGGCGAGCAGCCGCGCGCTTACGTGACGCTCAACGACGGCGCGACGGCGATCGGAGACGAGATCAAGGCGTGGCTCAATCCGCAGCTTGGCCATCATGAGCGCGTCGATCAGGTTGTGGTGCGGCTGACCTTGCCCAGGACCCTGGTCGGCAAGCTCAGCCGCAAGGAACTGGTGGCTGAGGTGCGGGGCGAAACGGCCGGTGGCTGACGGCGATATCTCACCCGGTTTGCCGGGTGCTGCCCCGACCGCAATCCCGGGTCGGCCAATGATCGCAGCAATGTGTTTCACCGGCACCTGGCGCGATTATCAAGCGCGCGTCCTCAACGAGATCGACGACATGCTAGCCGACGAGCGGCTGCATGTCGTCGCGGCGCCGGGATCGGGCAAGACCGTGCTCGGGTTGGAGATCATGCGCCGCCTAGGTCGTCCGGCGCTGATCCTCGCTCCGACCACCACGATCCGCGACCAATGGCCCGCGCGCCTGGTGCCGCTGTTCCTTCCGACGCCGCCTGTCGTCGGCGAAGTATCGTGCGATCTCGACGCGCCGGGGTCGATGACCGCCGCGACTTATCAAGCGCTTCACGCACATTGGACAGGAAGCACGGAGCAACCGGCACCGGCCTTCGCGGCGATGGTCGAGCGACTGAAAGCGATCGGCCCAATTACGTTGATCCTCGACGAGGCACACCATTTACGGCGCGAGTGGTGGAGTGCGCTCCAGGCGCTGGTCACAGCGCTTGGCGGCGCGCGGATCGTCGCGCTGACGGCAACCCCGCCTTACGACGCGCCCTTTGTCGAATGGGCGCGCTACGAGACGATGTGCGGCGCGGCCGATCTGGAAATCGGCGTGCCCGAACTGGTGCGCAACGGCGACCTTTGCCCGCACCAAGACCATGTCATCTTCTCGGCGCCAGAAACGAGCGCGCTCACGCTACTCGACGATCGCCGCCGCGCGGTCGCCGAAATCGTCGCTGAGGTTAGCGCCGACACGACCTTGCTTGATTTCTTCGCAGAGCATCCGTGGCTGACAGATCCATACGCCTGCACCACGGAGATACTCGAGGCGCCGGAGATGCTTTCGGCGATCCTGGTATTGCTCGCCTCGACTGGCCGACGGCTGCCTGACGCCCCGCTCGCGTTGCTCGGCGTCGCGCGCGGAGAGGTCCCCGTTCAATCTTCATTCTGGTTCGAAGTACTTCTCAACGGCCTGTTGTTCCGCTTTCCCACGATATTCCCGATCGGGAGCGAACGGACCAAGGCGTTAAGCGCCGCGCTCAACGCGCATGGCCTGATCGAGGGCAAGCAAGTGCGGCTCAGCGAAGGGCGTGTGACCTTCGAACTGATGGCAGGAAGCGTGGCCAAGCTCCACAGCATCATCGCCATCGCACGGGCGGAGAGCGACAATCTTGGCAATCAACTCCGCATGGTCATTCTTTCCGACCATGTCCGCGCCGGCGAATTACCGCGTGCGCCAAATGGCGATTATTGCCCGGCCAAGCTCGGGGTCGTGCCGATTTTCGAAACCCTGCGCCGCGCGTCGATTGCGGGCCAGCGGCTGGCGGTGCTGACCGGTAGCTTGATCATCTTGCCGCGCGACGCAGCCGCTCCGCTCCATTCACTGGCGGTAGCGCGTGGCATCGCCCCCGGGCTTTTGACTCTGACGCCGCTCGGCGGCTGTCCGGACCATTGTGCGCTGATGATGAGCGGCGAAGGCGACCGCCGCGCCACCGAACTCGTGACCGACCTGTTCGAGGCAGGCCATGTCACCATCCTGGTCGGAACGCAGGCGCTGCTGGGTGAGGGCTGGGACGCACCCGCGATCAACAGCCTGGTGCTGGCCAGCAATTCGGCCGCGTTCATGCTCTCCAACCAGATGCGCGGACGAGCGATCCGGATCGACCCGCACCAGCCGGGCAAGGTCGCCAATATCTGGCATCTCGCAACCGTGGATCGCCTGCCCTCGACGCCGCGCGATACGCTCGCCAACCGGATGGAGTGGGGAGCGCTCGATCATGGCAGCGAGGGCATCACATCGGACTTCGATCTTCTTACCCGGCGTTTCAATGCCTTCGAAGGGATCGCCAATAGCGGCCCCGACAGGATCGAGAGTGGCCTCGCCCGTCTCGACATCTTCGCGGGGGATGGTCCCGGCGAACGCAACTTGAGCAGTTTCGCCATTGCACGCGATCGCCCCGGCATCGCCGCGCGGTGGGCACGCGCGATAGGTGACGCGGCGCCCCATGCGCATGTCTGCGAGGTGGCGACACCGAATTATGCTCCCAGCGGACTATCCTGGTACGACACGCTGCGTTGGCTGACGGTGAGCGCCGGGTCGGGCGCGGTGATGGCTACCGCGGAGCAGTTGCGCGTAGTGCAAGGCACCGGCGACATGGGATGGATATTCATAGTGGCAGGTGGCGCGGCGATGGTAGGGTCCCTGCCCCGACTCTTCCTGGCCGGACGACTCCTCTATCGGAACGGATCGCTCGAACGCAGCCTGGGACAGGTCGGCAAGGTCGTGCTCGAGAGTCTGCGCTACGCTGGCTTGGTCAGCGATCAGGAGGCCAATTGCGGTAATTTCGAATTGCGCGCGGGACTGAACGGCCGCCGCGACGTCGTAATCCACGACGTCGCACGCGCGACTGAACGGCTGGTGCTGGAGGCAATGGCCGATATCCTCGGTCCGGTACAGAATCCGCGATATCTATTGGTGCGCCGGAGCTGGCTCGGGCCACGTCGCCGCGCAGACTATCACGCGGTGCCCATTGTGATCGGCCAGCGCAAGGAATGGGCAGACTATTTCCACCGGCAATGGCTCGCGGAGGTCGGTTCGTCGCGGCTGGTCTTCACGCGCACTGCGGACGGGCGGCTGTTGCTGCTGAAGGCGCGGGCACGGTCCTTCGCCGCAGGCTTCCAGCGCGTGGTCGATCGTCGGTCCGCTTGGCTGTAGCCGCGGTGGCTCAGCGCGCCGGATCGCTCAGAATCGAGATCGCAGGGCGGCCGACCATCGCCGTCACGGTCTTCGGCATGCGGGATTCGAGCGGAGCGAGCCACTTGCCGACACCGCTGCCGATCGAGATTTGCGGCTGCGACGGGGTGACGTCGCCCTGTTTTTCCCATTGCGCGATCAGCGCGCGCGCGTCCTGACCGGCCTTGGCGAGCGGCACCGGCTGGCGCAGGGCATGGTTGATCATCGCGTCGCCGAAAAAGGTCCAGTCGCGGTCGGCCGAACAGCCGAACGACGTGCGGTCGGCCGAAGCCGCGGTGAACAGCGCCGTCGTCTCGCTGGCCATCGCCGGCACGAACACGCCCGAATAGCAGGCCGACAGGATCAACAGGCGGTTCCTGATCCCCAGCTCTTCGAACATTCGCGCCATCCGCGTTGGCGAGATGATCCCGAACCCCTCGTCCCCGTCATGATAGGCCAGCCCGACCGGCGCGCCGTGCCCGGCGGTGTAAAGGATCAGGACGTCCTGGCTCCGATCCATCAGTTCGGCGATACGCGCGAGCGCCAGTGCCAGCGCGCGGGGCGTGCCGTTAGGCAAGTCGCTCGGGCCGGACCCGTCGGTACCGGCCAGCACGATCGTGTGCCCGACCGCATTGTAGCGGCGCGACAGCACCCTGCCCGCCTCTCGCGCTTCGCGCCCGAAGATCGGGTCGCTGTCGAGCCCGACCACGACAACATAAGCATCGACCACGCCCTTCCTTTGCGGCTGGAGCGCGGCGAGTGCCTTGTCGAGACGGCGTTGGTCGGCAAGCATCCATGCCGGCGATCGGTCGCGCTCGAGTTCGGGGCCGAGTTCGAGCGATGCTTCCGCCGCCCCCTGATCGTCGCCGGTGCCCATGCTCGGCCAGCCGCTGATATGCTGGGGCGCGACATAGGAACGGGTCACCTGACCGGCTGCCGAGCCCGCCAGCGACAGGCTGACGGACAGCATTGCTGTCAACGCGACGAAGCGACGGACAAACTGGCGACTCATGCGACCGGGCCCCCGTTATCGTATGTCGAAACGTGGCGTTGCGCGGGGCGATGTCAAGCTGCGGTATCGCTAAAGCATGCGCTCAGCGGCCGACCAGCGCCTGGTCGCGCAGACCGCGCCAGACTTTCAGAGCCTGGACGGTCTCAGGCACGTCGTGCACGCGGAGCAATTGGACGCCCGCCTCCGCGCCCTTGAGCGCCAGCGTAATCGAGCCGCCCAGGCGCTGGTCGGCGGAAGCCTCGTTGGACAATGCGCCGATCATCCGCTTGCGGCTGGCGCCAAGCATCAACGGACAGCCGAGGCCGTGGAACATGGCGAAGCCGTTGAGCAGCGAGAGATTGTCCTGGAGCGACTTGCCGAAACCGATGCCCGGATCGACGATGATCTTGGCGCGATCGACTCCGCCCGCGACGACCGCCGCGATCCGCGCGTCCAGCCAGTCATAGACCTCGGTCAGGACGTCGCCATAGCCGCTACCGCCATGCGGCCCCTTGGCGGGATCGGGCGAGTGCATGAGGATGACCGGGCACCCGGCCTTTGCCACCACATCCAGTGCACGATCGTCCCACAGCAGCGCCGCCACGTCGTTGACGATGCTCGCGCCGGCAGCGAGCGCGGCCTCCATCACCATCGCCTTGCGCGTGTCGACCGAGACCAAGGTCCCGGCGCGCGCCAGCCCGCGCACGACCGGTTCGACGCGCTTCTTCTCATCCTCTTCCCAGACGAGTTCGGCGCCCGGCCGGGTCGATTCGCCGCCGACGTCGATCAGCGCCGCGCCGGCCGCGGCCATCGCCACGCCCGCGGCGACGGGATCGTCCTGCTCGCCGCCGTCGGAAAAGCTGTCGGGCGTGACGTTGAGGATACCCGCGACGGATGGCTGGTCGAAGCGCAGAATACGCTCGCCGAGCGTCAGCGATGGGCGCGGGCGAGTGATCGCCGCATGGAGCTCGATGGCGCGCTCGTCATCGGCGCCGAATGTGCGATCGAACTCGGCGATGGAGATGGTGCGCTTGGCGCCACCCTCGATCACTTCATAAGCGGCGAACCACTGCATCCCGCCAGCCAGCCGCGCGACCTCGCCATCGCGGCCGATCGGGGTGTCGACGAATTGAACAGGGCGGAGGTGGAGTGGCGCCGGCATCGAAAACTTTCGCTTCCCCGACGAAAGCCGGGTCCCAGTAGGGAGGACATGAGTAACCGAACGCGCGGCCCGATCAATCTACCGTTGGGTACTGGGCCCCGGCCTTCGCCGGGGAAGCGTTGATGCCGCTGATGCTAAGGCTGCGTCGCGAGCAGGTAATTCTGGCGCAGCGCGTCGATCGGCTTGAGCCCGTCCACCGCCTCATAATGCCAGAAAGTCCAGCCGTTGCAGGCCGGCGCGTTCTGCAAGGTCGCGCCGAGCTTGTGAATCGACCCTGCCTGGCCGCAATCGCTCTTGAGCGAGCCGTCGGCGCCGACGGTCGCCTTCCAGCGCCGCTTGGTGTCGGTCAGCATTGTGCCCGGCGCCAGCATGCCATTCTCGATCAGGGCGCCGAACGCGACGCGCGGCGCCGCCTTGGGGCTTTGCATCGTGGTCAGCGCCGATTCGTCGAGCGGCAGCGCGGCGGCGATGCGCTCCTCGGCGGCCTCGATATAGACCGGCTCGCGCTCGATCCCGATCCAGTGCCGGCCGAGCCGCTTGGCGACTGCGCCGGTCGTGCCGGTGCCGAAAAACGGATCGAGCACCACGTCGCCCGGCTTCGAGCAAGCGAGCAGGATGCGATAGAGCAACGCCTCGGGCTTCTGGGTCGGGTGAACCTTGACGCCGTTCTTCTTCAGCCGCTCGGGGCCGCCGCAGATCGGGAATTCCCAGTCGGAACGCATCTGCAGCTCGTCGTTGAGCGTCTTCATCGACCGATAGTTGAAGGTGTATTTCGCGCCCTCACCGGTCGACGCCCAGATCAATGTCTCGTGCGCATTGGTGAAGCGCGTGCCCTTGAAATTGGGCATCGGATTGGCCTTGCGCCAGACGATGTCGTTGAGGATCCAATAGCCCAGATCCTGGATCGCCGACCCGACCTTGAAGATATTGTGATAGCTTCCGATCACCCAGATCGAGCCGTTATCCTTGAGGATGCGCTTCGCCTCGCCCAGCCATTCGCGAGTGAACCGGTCATAGATCGCCAGGCTGTCGAACTTGTCCCAATCGTCGGTCACCGCGTCGACATGGCTGCCGTCGGGACGCGACAGGTCACCGCCGAGCTGAAGGTTGTAGGGCGGATCGGCGAAGATCAGGTCGACCGATTTGGCCGGCAGTGCGCGCATCGTCGCGATGCAATCGCCCATCAGGATGCGATCGAGCGGGAGCTCGCCTGGGACCAGCACGGACGGCGCCCTGAGCGAAACCGCGCGCGCGCTGACCTTCTCGATAACCCCCATCGGCAACCACTCCCCGCAATGACACGCGCACGAAAACCGGGCGCGCGGACTCCGGTCAAGCGAAGTTTAGTTAACGACTTGGGTTAGCAAATGGTTAAGCGGGCGGAACATTTTACGACCCTTACCGGATATTGAGTCCGAAGTTATCCACAGCCCCAATCTATGGGGTGTGGCACAAAAGACTCTTAAAACGGCAGAACCGAAATTTCTTGTGGCTGCGCCGCTTGGGCGACCGGCGCGAAGCTCCGGCGATGCAGCGGACACGGCCCGTGCTCGCGCAACGCGCGCAGATGTTCGGGCGCGCCATAGCCCTTGTTCGAGTGCCAACCGTAATGCGGATAGGATTCGGCATGGGCGATCATGATCGTGTCGCGCGTATGCTTGGCGACGATCGAGGCAGCGGCGATCGACATGCTGATGCCATCGCCACCGACGATCGCGGTCGCCTGATATGTCCAGCGCGGCAGACGGTTGCCGTCGACCAGCACGTGTCCGGGCGGGCAGCCCAGTGCTTCGACCGCGAGCGTCATCGCCTTCATCGTCGCCCAATAGATGTTGAGCATGTCGATCTCTTCAGCTTCGCAAATGCCAATACCGACCGTCGCGCAGTCCATCAGGCGGGCGTGCAAGCGCGCGCGTTCGGCAGCGCTCAGCTTCTTCGAATCGTCTAGCCCGCGTGGGATGCCCTTGGCGGGCAGGATCACCGCGGCCGCCACGACCGGCCCGGCGAGCGGCCCGCGCCCGGCCTCGTCGACACCAGCGACCGGCGCGAGGCAGAGCTTTTCATGTTTGAGGCCGGGCATTTTCAGCCTTCTATCTCGTCGAACGGGATCACGCCAAGCGCATGTCCCAACGGACCGTGGCCGCCACCCAGCCCCGGCGCGGACAGAATGGCGATCCGTACGAACCGGATCGCACGCTCGACCGCATCCTCAACCGTCATGCCGTCACCCAGTCCGGTCGCGATCGCACTTGCGAGCGTGCAGCCGGTGCCATGCGTATCGGTGGTGTCGAACCTTTTCGCTTCCCAATGACGCAGACGTCCGCTCGGCGAATAGAGCTCATCGACGATCCAATTGCCGTCGGCATGTCCGCCTTTCGCCAGCAGATGCGTGCCGTGCGCGAGCACCGCGTCCTTGCCGCCCAGCGTCTCGAGCTCGGGCAGATTCGGCGTCGTCACCGACGCGAGCCCCATCAACCTTTCGAACGCCGCGATCGTGTCCGCGTCGGCCAGAGTGTCACCGCTGGTCGCGACCATCACCGGATCGAACACGATGGGTACATCGAGTGATTCGAGCACGTCCGCCACCGCATGCGCCGTGGCGGCCGACCCGATCATCCCGATCTTGACTGCATCGACGCCGATATCGGTCACGACCGAATTGATCTGCGCGATCACCATATCGGCCGGCACCGCCAGCACCGCCTGGACACCCAATGTGTTCTGCGCGGTGATCGCGGTGATCGCGGTCATCGCGTGGCCGCCGAGCATCGTCACCGTCTTGATATCGGCCTGAATCCCCGCGCCGCCGCCCGAATCGGATCCGGCGATGATCAGGACGCGCGGCGTCATGCGATGCGAACCGGGAAGAGAATGGCGATGGTCAATTTCACGCAGTCATACCTCAGTCGCCCTCTAGCTCCATCTCCCCTCTGGGGAGGGGTCGGGGAGAGGGAGAAATAGCTTATCCCCGTTTCCGCGCCTGCGGATAGCTGCCCAGAACCCGCATCCATTTGGAATGGAAGCCCAGTTCCTCCAGCGCACGGTCGAGATTCTCATCCCCCGGGCGGCCCTCGACGTCGGCGTAGAAATCGGTCGCGGCGAAGCTGCCGCCGTGCTGATAGCTTTCGAGCTTGGTCATGTTGACACCGTTGGTCGCAAATCCGCCCATCGCTTTGTAGAGCGCGGCCGGCACGTTCTTCACCTCGAAGATGATCGTCGTCATGAACGGGCCGTCACCGGTCAGCGGACGGCTGCCCCGCGCCAGGGTCACGAAGCGCGTGGTATTGTGCTCGGCATCGGCGATATCGCTGGCCAGCGTGTCGAGCCCGTAAATCTTGGCCGCGGGCGGCGGCGCGAGCGCGGCGACCTTGGGATTGTTGATTTCCGCGACCAAGGCGGCGGCGCCGGCGGTGTCGGGATAGGCGATCGGGGTGATGCCGCGCGCCTTCAGCCAATGGCGGCATTGGCCCAGCGCCTGGGGGTGGCTCATCGCTTCCTCGACGCCGTCGAGCGGGCCGACGCCCATCAAGGCGTAGCGGATCGGCAGGAAATGCTCGCCGGTGATGACCAGCCCCGATTCGGGCAGTAGGAAATGAATGTCGGCAACGCGGCCGTGGAGCGAATTCTCGATCGGAATGACCGCGCAATCGGCGCGCCCTTCCTTCACCGCGTCGATCGCGTCGTCGAAGCTGAAGCACGGTAGCGGCAGTCCGTCGGGGAACGTTTCTTCGACCGCGACATGGCTGTTGGCGCCCGGCGCGCCCTGGAACGCCACCGCGCGCTCGGGCTCGCGGGCAGCGGCTTCGGTCATCGCGGCGACGATGGGTTGGGCGGGGGCGGCGAAGTTCTCCATGGGCGGCGGCGATTAGAGAGGTGACCCCTTAGTAGCAACCCGAGCGTTCGTTTGACGCGATCCCGCGCGTTGGACGGTGCCAGCCCGCTCCCCCACCTGACCGCCCAATCAGCTTATACTATGGGGCGGTCGGGTAGGGGAGCGGGCTGGCACCGCGCGCGACCGAGAGGTCGCCAACAAAACGCCACCTTGCCCGAGCGCAAAGCGCTTACTAAAGGGCTGCTACTCAATTCAGGGGCGTACGCGAAAAATCATGTCCGACAAAACCAACACGATCGCTGGCTGGACCCTCGCAGGGTGCTTTGTCGCGCTGGGCGCCACGATCGTTGGCGGGATGATGTTCCACAGCGGCGAGCCCAAGAAAGAAGGCTATCCGGTCGAGGCGGTGGACGAGGGCGGCGGCAGCGGCGCCGCGGCCGAAGTGCCGATCGCGTCCCTGCTGCCCACCGCCGACGCCGCCAAGGGCGCCGAGGTCTTCAAGAAGTGCGCGGCGTGCCACACGATCAACCAGGGCGGCGCCAATGGCATCGGCCCGAATCTCTATGCCACGGTCGGCGAGGCGATCGCCCAAGGCAAGGGCGGCTTCGCTTTCTCCGACGCGCTCAAGGCCAAGGGCGGCAAGTGGGATTTCGATTCGCTCAACGCCTGGCTGACCAGCCCGCGTAAGTTCGCGCCGGGTACCAAGATGACCTTCGCCGGCCTGTCGAATCCCAAGGATCGCGCCGACGTAATCCTGTATCTGAACCAGCAGGGATCGAACCTGCCGCTGCCGGCGGCACCGGCCGCTGCCCCGGCGGGCAAGGATGCCAAGGCTGCCGAGGGTAACAGTGCCGCGCCGGCTGACGGCAATACGAGCGCTCCGGCGGACGGCAATGCCACTGCCCCGGCTGCGGGCAACACCACCGCGCCTGCCGCTAAGAAGTAACTGATCTAAATCCTCCCCATCGCAGGATGGGGAGATTTGGTGATTACCGCGACGTATCGGCCTGCGCGGCGATCTCTTCCGCGGCGTGCTGCTCCGCTTCGGCCAGGCCGATATCCAGCGAGCGGTCCTGGTAGAAGCGCTGGACGCATTCCCAGCCCTCTTCCGCGGTCTCGCAATAGGTGAAGATGTCGAGATCCTTGGCGCTGACCACGCCTTCCTCGACCAAAGCTTCGAAATTGACCACGCGCTGCCAGAATTCCTTGCCATAGAGCAGCACCGGGATCGGCTGGATCTTGCCGGTCTGGATCAAGGTCAGCAGCTCGAACAATTCGTCGAACGTGCCGAAACCGCCCGGGAACGCCGCGAGCGCGCGCGCGTGGAGCAGGAAGTGCATCTTGCGCAGCGCGAAATAGTGGAACTGCAGGCTCAGCCGCGGCGTCACGTACGGATTTGGTGCCTGTTCGTGAGGAAGCACGATGTTGAGCCCGATCGACTCGGCGCCGACATCCGCTGCACCGCGATTGGCCGCTTCCATGATCGACGGTCCGCCGCCCGAACAGACCACGAAGTGGCGGCGCCCATCGGTATCGACCGGGAAGCTCGATGCCAGCCGACCGAGCTCGCGGGCGACCTCGTAATATTTCGACTTGGCGACGAGGCGTTCGGCGATCTTGCGCGACGCGTCGTCGGTCGCCGCCTCGAGCAAGGCCTGCGCCTTGTCCGGCGCGGGGATGCGTGCCGATCCGTACATCACGAAGGTCGAAGCAATCCTCGCTTCGTCAATCACCAATTCCGGCTTGAGCAGCTCGAGCTGAAAGCGGACCGGACGCAGATCCTCTCGCAGCAGGAAGTCCATGTCCTGGAAGGCGAGCCGATAGGCCGGATCCTGGGTCTGCGGGGTGGAGACACCGCCCTTGGCGCGGTCAGCTTCCTGTTTCGCGCGCGGAAAGACGCGCGACGGTACTCGGGTATCAGTCATCCCAGCGCGTTAGAGCAAAGTTGTGACGGATTGAAGGGGATGTTCTTCCGCGGCGGCGCTTCTAGCCCTCTCCCGCATGCGGGAGAGGGCTAGAAGCGTCAGCGGCAGAAGCTCTTGTGATCGTCCTCGAGATGCAGGTGATTGTGGTGCGCCCAATTATAGTCGGGGCTGAGCACGGTGCCGAACCGCTTGCAGGCTGAGATGTGGATGGCCTCGAAGAAGCGGCGCTTTTCCGGATCGTCGGCGCGCCAGTCATTCTCGATCGACACCCGGCGGCCATCCTCCAGAATGAATGCCGATACATCGACCGCGTTCGCCAGCGCGTGACCCGACAAGCGCGTCGTCGGAGCACCAATCGTGTTGCGGCAGGCATAGGTGCCGAACGTCTCGATCTTGACCAGCCGGCTGCCGAGAATCTGATAGGCTGCGGGGGCGACCGCGTTGCGTGTCCAGCCGATGAATTCCTCGGCGAGGCCGCAGCGCATTGCCTTCAGCCCAGTGACCGGAACGCCGATATCGATCAGCTGCACCGCGCCGATGACGGTGCACCCGCCGCCATAATCCCGATCGGGCAGCGGCGAATAGCGCACCTTTTCGCGCGACAAGTCGGCATAGCACATCTGCGTTTCGCGGCTGGTCGGCAGATTGAGCGTGACGGGCGGCGCGCCCGCCGGACGGCGCGGCGGCGGCGGCAACCGGTCATTGCCCCCTCCGCCAAACAGGCAACCCGACAGGACAAAGCCGAGCAAGGGGACGAGACGCTTCACGCGCATTGATGTGCGCGAACATGGTTAACGAATCGCTAATCCTGCGACAGCGCGTGCTATCGGTCAGGCGAAGGTTTCGACGTAGTTCGGTCCGTGCTTCTGGAGCTCGTTGAAGCGACGGATCATCATGATCAATGCAACGCTCAGCGGTATGTCGATGAAGAACGATGCCACGTCCAACCAGTGCGCTGCAATCAGCGTCCCGACGTCATTGGCGTTGAGCGAAAGCCGGAAGGAAATGTTGCCGATTATGCTGGTCGCCAGCCACAATCCCCACCACCAGCGCAGCACTGCCGGCACTGCGACGGACGCTGGATCGTGGGGACTGACGCTCGCTTGCCATGTTTCACGCAGCCCCTGGAACGGCTTCCACAGGGTCGCCACCGGAACGAAGAACCAACCCACATTCCATCCGGGCGTTATGGTCATCGAATCGGACAGCGAATGCGCGTTCGCGTTCACGCGCATGATCCAGCGGGAGACGAATACGACCGACGTCAACATCGTTACCAGCATTACCACGCTGGTAATGCCCGCGACGGCGTCGGCCGTTTCGGGCGCGGGTCCAGACCCCAGCGAGTTCAAGGCCGCGATCGTCAGCCCGCTGCTGATCGCGTAGGCGAAATCCGCCGCCAGCCAAACCAGAACGGCGATGATCGCTGCACGGCCACGCCCGTTCGGATCGCGAAATTCGTACATACCCTGCTCCCCCTGCCGGGCGCAGCCTGCCGCATGTTCGCTATGCCGTCCAGCGCATGTCGCTTGACGCGGCGCACAATATCTTTAGGGCGGCCGACGGGCCACGCGGTCCCAACGCCGCGCGCGCTCTCTGCGAGGAGAGACTACATGACTGATCTTACGGTTACCGACGCCACCCGTGCGTCCATTGCGAAGCCCGCTACGAAGCCGGCCCGCCCCCATTTTTCCTCTGGTCCCTGCGCCAAGCCTCCGGGCTGGGACGCGTCAAAGCTCGCGGTCGAGGTGCTCGGCCGGTCGCACCGCTCGAAGCTCGGCAAGGCGCGGCTGCAATATGCCATCGACCTGATGCGCGACCTGCTCAAGCTCCCCGACACCCACCGTATCGGCATCGTCCCCGGCTCCGATACCGGCGCGTTCGAAATGGCGATGTGGACCATGCTCGGCGCGCGTGAGGTCACCGCGCTCGCCTGGGAAAGCTTCGGCGAAGGCTGGGTGACCGACGCGGTCAAGCAACTCAAGATCGAACCCACCGTGGTGCGCGCCGATTACGGCCAGCTTCCGGATCTGAGCCAGATCGACTGGTCGAACGATGTGCTGTTCACCTGGAACGGCACCACCAGCGGCGTGCGCGTTCCGGACGGCGACTGGATCCCGGCCGATCGCGAAGGCCTGAGCTTCGCCGACGCGACCAGCGCGGTGTTCGCTTACGACCTGCCCTGGGACAAAATCGATGTCGCGACGTTCAGCTGGCAGAAGGTGCTGGGCGGCGAAGGTGGTCATGGCGTCCTGATCCTCGGCCCGCGCGCTATCGAACGACTGACCGAATACGCTCCTGCCTGGCCGCTGCCGAAAGTGTTTCGCCTCGTCTCCAAGGGCGCGCTGACCGAAGGCGTGTTCAAGGGCGAGACGATCAACACGCCGTCCATGCTGGCAGTCGAAGACGCGATCTTCGCGCTCGAATGGGCGAAATCGGTCGGTGGTGCGCAAGGCCTGATCGCGCGCTCGGATGCCAATGCCGCCGCGCTCGACAAGATCGTGGCGGATCGCGACTGGCTCGGCCATCTCGCTGTGGACGAGGCGTCGCGGTCGAAGACCAGCGTCTGCCTGACGGTCGCGGGCGCCGACGAGGCGCTGATCAAGGCGATGGCCGGAGCCCTCGAAAAGGAAGGCGCGGCGTTCGACGTCGCCGGCTATCGCGACGCGCCTCCCGGTTTGCGCATCTGGTGCGGCGCGACCGTCGACACCGCCGATATCGAGGCGCTCGGGCCCTGGCTCGACTGGGCCTACGCGACCGCGAAGGCTTCCAACTAAATTCCCGTCATCCCAGCGGAAGCTGGGATCTCGCGCCACAAGCGATGCGCTTGCTGCCTGAGATCCTGACTTTCGTCAGGATGACGTTTGCAGAAAGGCAAACGTCATGCCCAAAGTACTGATCAGCGACAAAATGGACCCCAAGGCCGCCCAGATCTTCCGCGAACGCGGAGTCGAGGTGGACGAGATCACCGGCAAGACGCCGGAGGAATTGAAGGCGATCATCGGCCAATATGACGGCCTGGCCATCCGCAGTTCGACCAAGGTGACCAAGGACATCCTCGACGCGGCAACCAACCTCAAGGTCGTCGGCCGCGCCGGGATCGGCGTCGACAATGTCGATATCCCTGCCGCCAGTGCCAAAGGCGTGGTGGTGATGAACACCCCCTTCGGCAATTCGATCACCACTGCCGAACACGCCATCGCATTGATGTTCGCGCTCGCCCGCCAGCTGCCCGAGGCCGATCTGTCGACCCAGGCCGGCAAGTGGGAGAAGAACCGCTTCATGGGCGTCGAGCTGACCTCGAAGACGCTCGGTCTGATCGGCGCGGGCAATATCGGCTCGATCGTCGCCGATCGCGCGCATGGCCTGCGGATGAAGGTAATCGCCTACGATCCGTTCCTCAGCCCCGAGCGCGCGGTCGAACTCGGCATCGAGAAGGTCGATCTCGACGACCTGCTCGCGCGTGCCGACTTCATCACCTTGCACACGCCGCTGACCGACCAGACGCGCAACATCCTGAGCCGCGACAATCTGCTCCGCACCAAGAAGGGCGTGCGGATCATCAATTGCGCGCGCGGCGGGCTAATCGATGAAGCCGCGCTCAAGGAAGGGCTCGATTCGGGCCACATCGCCGGCGCAGCGCTTGACGTGTTCGTCGAGGAGCCCGCCAAGGCCAGCCCGCTATTCGGCACGCCGAACTTCATCTCGACGCCGCATCTGGGCGCGTCGACGAGCGAAGCGCAGGTCAACGTCGCGATCCAGGTCGCCGAGCAGATGGCCGATTATCTGGTCTCGGGCGGCGTCACCAATGCCCTCAACATGCCGTCGCTGTCGGCCGAGGAAGCGCCGCGGCTCAAGCCGTACATGGCGCTGGCCGAAAAGCTCGGCTCTCTGGTCGGCCAGCTCACCCACGGGTCGATCGCGCGTATCTCGATCCATAGCGAGGGCGCCGCTGCCGAGCTCAACCAGAAGCCGATCGTCGCCGCGGTGCTGGCGGGATTCCTGCGCACCCAGACCGACACGGTGAACATGGTCAACGCGCCGCTACTCGCCAAGGAGCGCGGGATCGAGGTGCGCGAAGTGCGCACCGAGCGCGAAGCCGATTACCACACCCTGCTGCGTGTCTCGGTCAAGACCGAGTCCGGCGAACGGTCGGTCGCCGGTACCCTGTTCGGCGACCAGGCCCCGCGCCTGGTCGAATTGTTCGGGATCAAGGTCGAAGCCGACCTGGCGGGCCACATGCTCTACGTCGTCAATGAGGACGCGCCGGGCTTCATCGGCCGACTCGGCACGTTGCTGGGCGAATCGGGCGTCAATATCGGCACCTTCCATCTCGGCCGCCGCTCGGCGGGCGGCGAAGCGGTGCTGCTATTGTCGGTCGACGAGGCGGTCGACGCCGACCTCATCGCCCGCGTACGCCAATTGGCAGGCGTGAAGACGGTGATGGGGCTGTCGTTCTGAGCAGGGCACGCTAAGGGGGCGGACGTGACTCACGCACTGCTCCCTTCCGGCTTTCACGATCGGTTGCCGCCCGACGCTGACGCGGCGGCGCGGTTGGAGCGGCGTGTGCTCGATGCGGCGCATGCTTATGGCTATGAACGCGTCGATCCGCCGCTTGCCGAATTCGAGGATGCGTTGGCGCATCGGCTGAAGGCGGCGCGGGCGCAGGATGCCGTGCGCTTCGTCGATCCGATCAGCCAGCGGACCTTGGCGATTCGGCCGGACATCACCGCGCAGGTCGGGCGCATCGCGGCGACGCGGATGGGGCATCATCCGCGCCCGTTGCGGCTGAGCTATGCCGGATCGGTGCTGCGGCTCCGCGCGTCCGAGCTGTCGCCGGAGCGCGAGCGGCGCCAGGCCGGCTGCGAATTGATCGGGCTCGATACGATCGCCGCCGCGCGGGAAGTCGTCACCGTCGCGGTCGAGGCGCTCGAAGCCGCCGGGGTCACCGGCATCTCGATCGACTTCACCCTGCCCGATCTGCTGGCGACGCTCGCCGCCGGGCCGCTGCCGCTCGACGGCGTATCGCTCGATGAGCTCGCCGACCGGCTCGATGCCAAGGATGCCGGAGCAGTCGCGGCGCTGGCGCCGAACTATCTGCCGATGATCGAGGCAGCCGGACCATTCGAGACCGCACATGACCGTCTCTGCCGCTTCGATGTCGGCGGTGCCCTGCGGTCGCGGCTCGATGGGCTGTGGAAGGTCGCCGAGGCGGTGAAGGGCCGCGTCGCGCTAACGCTCGATCCGACCGAGCGGCACGGCTTCGAATATCAGACCTGGCTCGGTTACTCGCTGTTCGCCGACGGCGCGCGCGGCGAAATCGGGCGCGGCGGCAGCTATACGATCGTCCATGAGGACGGCAGCGAGGAGACCGCGATCGGCTTCACGCTCTATATCGACGCGATCGTCGGCGCCGGGCTGGCGCAGGACGAGCGACGCAGGCTGTTCGTGCCGTTGGATGCGGATCCCGCGATCGCGGCCCGACTGCGCAGCGAAGGCTGGGTGACCGTCGCGGCGCTCGAAGCCGGCGACACGCCAGAGGCGCAATTGTGCACGCATGTTTTGATCGATGGTGAGGTTCGCACGCTCGCCACATAACCCGTCGTCACCCCGGCCTTGTGCCGGGGTCCACCGTGCCGCGCTGCCGAACGGCACGTGGAGGAGTGGATGCCGGCACAAGGCCGACATGACGAACTTGAACGAAGGAATGTACGGTGGCCAACGTAGCGGTGATCGGCGCCCAATGGGGTGACGAAGGCAAAGGCAAGATCGTCGACTGGCTGTCGGAGCGCGCCGACGTCGTCGTGCGCTTTCAGGGCGGGCACAATGCCGGCCACACGCTCGTCATCGACGGCAAGACCTACAAGCTCGCATTGCTGCCCTCGGGCGTGGTGCGCGGAACGCTGAGCGTGATCGGCAATGGCGTGGTGTTCGATCCCTGGCATTTCCGCGACGAGGTCACGCGGATCGCCGAACAGGGCGTCAAGGTCACGCCCGAACTGCTTCACGTCGCCGAGACCGCTCCGCTGATCCTGCCGCTCCACCGCGATCTCGATGCGCTGCGCGAGGACGCGCTCGATGCAGGCAATTCGGGGCAGAAGATCGGCACTACCCGCCGCGGCATCGGCCCGGCGTATGAGGACAAGGTCGGCCGCCGCGCGATCCGCATCTGCGATCTCGCCCATCTCGATCAATTGGGACCGCAGATCGACCGCCTCTGCGCGCATCACGACGCGCTGCTCGCCGGGTTCGGCAAGCCGCCCGTCGACCGCGAGGCCTTGCTCTCCGACCTCAAGGACATCGCCGACTTCGTGCTGCCTTATGCCAAACCGGTCTGGGTCACGCTCAACGCGGCGGGCGAGCGCGGCAAGCGCATCCTGTTCGAGGGCGCGCAGGGCGTGCTGCTCGATGTCGACCATGGTACCTACCCGTTCGTCACCTCGTCCAACACCGTCGCCGGCACCGCCTCGGCGGGATCGGGCCTGGGTCCGTCGCGCGTCGGGTTCGTACTGGGGATCGTCAAGGCCTATACCACGCGGGTCGGATCGGGGCCCTTCCCGACCGAGCAGGATAATGAGATCGGCGAATATCTCGGCACGCGCGGGCGCGAGTTCGGGGTCAATACCGGGCGCAAGCGGCGCTGCGGCTGGTTCGACGCGGTGCTGGTGCGACAGTCGGCGGCGGTGAGCGGCATTACCGGCATCGCGCTGACCAAGCTCGATATTCTCGACGGACTCGACGAGATCAAGATCTGCACCGGCTATCGCTTGGGCGACAAGACCTACGACTATCTGCCCCCGCATCCGCTCGATCAGGCAGCGGTCGAGCCAATCTACGAGACGGTGCCCGGCTGGTCCGAATCGACCGCAGGCGCGCGCAGCTGGGCGGAACTGCCTGCCGCGGCGATCAAATATATCCGTCGCATCGAGGAATTGATCCGCTGCCCGGTGGCATTGGTGTCGACCAGCCCCGAGCGCAACGACACGATCCTGGTGCGCGATCCGTTCGCGGACTGATCCAACCGAAGCAAAGCTGAAAAAGGAAGGGCCTGCCCCCGCAGCCGATGCACGCCAGCATCGACCGCGAGGACAGGCCCATTAGCCCCAACGGTTCGCGCCTGATCAGACGCGAGCCGATTGCATGGGGTGGGCTGGGGCTATCAGTGCTTCTTTTTCTTCTTGCCCGTATCCGCCGAAGTGTCGGTCGACGCTGACGTATCGGACGTTGCCGTCGAATCCGTAGTCGGCGCCGTGGTGGCGGAATCGGGGGTCGAGCTCGGCGCCGTGGCGTCCGGCGTCGCGGGGGTGGCCGGCGTTGCGGGTTCGGCCGGGGTGCCCATGGAGCCAGGCGTTGCCGGCGTAGCCGGCGTGGCGGGGGTCGCCGGGGTGGTTTGCGCCACCGCAACTCCCGAGACGCCGATGATCAGGGCGCCTGCAAGCATGACAAGCTTCATTCGATACTCTCCTGTCCTGAATGGACCGAAGAGGAAAAGGCTCAGTAACCAAAAGGCTCCGTAATGCGCGGACGTTACGTCCACGGAATCGAACGGCTTACCGGAGATTGAGCCTCTAGCGAGACTAACCGACGGAAACTCAGCCGTTTTGCGCGCGATGCAACAGCTTTTGGTCGGCCAGAACCAGCGCCACCATCGCTTCGACCACCGGCACGCCGCGAATGCCGACGCACGGATCGTGGCGCCCCTTGGTGCGGATGTCGGTCGGCTCACCGTCGCGCGTGATCGTTTCGACCGGGGTCAGGATCGAACTGGTCGGCTTGAACGCGACGCGGACGCGAACCGGCTGCCCGGTCGAGATTCCCCCCGCGATCCCGCCGGCATGGTTGGAGAGAAAATGCGGGCCGCCGGTCTGGTTGCTGCCCGGCCGCATCGCGTCGGCATTTTCCTCGCCGGTCAGCGTCGCGGCGGCAAAGCCGTCGCCGATCTCGACGCCCTTGACCGCATTGATCCCCATACAGGCATGGGCGAGCTCGGCATCGAGCTTGGCGTAGAGCGGCGCTCCCCAGCCGGGCGGCACGCCCGCCGCCTCGCACGCGATCACCGCGCCGAGTGACGATCCCGCCTTGCGGGCGTCGTCGACCAGCTTTTCCCAGCGCACCGCGGCCTCGGCGTCGGGGCAGAAGAACGGATTGTTGCCAATCTCTGCGGCGTCGAACCTGCTGTAGTCGATCGCATCGCCGCCGACCGCCTCCACCCAGGCCAGGATCGACACTTCCGGAATGACCAGCCGCGCCACCGCGCCCGCCGCGACCCGGCTGGCGGTCTCGCGTGCCGAGGAGCGACCGCCACCTCGATAATCGCGGAAACCGTATTTGGCGTCATAGGCGTAATCGGCATGGCCGGGGCGATAGGCCAAAGCGACTTCCGAATAATCCTTCGAGCGCTGATCGACATTCTCGATCATCAGGCTGATCGGCGTGCCGGTGGTGCGGCCCTCGAACGTCCCCGACAGGATGCGAACCCGGTCAGGCTCCTGGCGTTGCGTGGTGAAGCGCGACTGGCCCGGACGGCGCTGGTCGAGAAATGGCTGGATATCGTCCTCGCTCAGGCGCAGCCCCGGCGGGCAGCCGTCGACCATGGCGCCGATCGCGGGACCATGACTCTCCCCCCAGGTCGAGAAGCGGAAGACGTGACCGAAGGTGTTGTAGCTCAACCGAAAAGCCCTCTTCCCTCCGGGGAGAGGGTCAGGAGAGGGGGAGTGCGGCATAGGAGCGTCCCCGACTGCCCCTCTCCCCGACCCTCTCCCCAGAGGGGAGAGGGAGTTTGCGTCACACCAATGCGATATCCGGCGCGTCTTCGGCCTTCATGCCGATGACATGGTAGCCGGCGTCGACATGGTGCGTCTCGCCGGTGACGCCCGATGACAGGTCGCTGAGGAAATAGAGTGCGGAACCGCCGACATCCTCGATCGTGACGTTGCGCTTGAGCGGCGAGTTCAACTCGTTCCACTTCAGGATCAGGCGGAAATCGCCGATTCCGCTCGCCGCCAGTGTCTTGATCGGCCCGGCCGAGATCGCGTTGACACGGATATTGTCGCGGCCGAGGTCGACCGCGAGATATTGCACGCTGGTCTCCAGCGCCGACTTGGCGATTCCCATCACATTGTAGTGCGGCACGACCTTTTCGGCGCCATAATAACTGAGCGTCAGCAGCGAGCCGCCGTTCGGCATCATCGCCGAGGCCCGCTGCGCCACTGCCGTAAACGAATAGACGCTGATGTTCATCGTCATCAGGAAGTTTTCGAGGCTGGTGTCGGCATAGCGGCCGCGCAGCTCGTTCTTGTCCGAAAAGCCGATCGCGTGGACGACGAAATCGATCGTCGGCCAGCGCTCGGCTAGCGTCGCGAACGTCTGGTCGAGCGCCGCCATGTCGCTGACGTCACAATCGATCAGGAAGTCCGAGCCAAGTTCGGCAGCGAGCGGACGGACGCGCTTTTCGATCGCCTCGCCCTGATAGCTGAACGCCATTTCCGCGCCGGCCTCGTGCAGCTTCTTGGCGATTCCCCAGGCCAGAGAGCGATCATTGGCGAGACCCATGATGAGTCCGCGCTTGCCCTGCATCAGTCCGGTCATGCCGCTTCAAACTCCGTTTCTGTTGTCGGGTCTTCCCTTACGTCCTTCAACGGCGTTTCGGCTAGTGCCGCGTTGAGGTGCGCGCCGATCGAAATGCCAAGGCCGACGATCCAGAAAAACAGCAAGGTGACGATGACCCCGGCCAGACTGCCGTATGTGAGGTCGTAATTGCTCAGGTTGGAGAGGAACACCGGCAACAGCAAGGTGGCGCTGATCCACCAAATCGTGGTGAAGGCGGCGCCCGGCCAGCGCGGACAGCCCTTCGCGCGATATTTGCCCGGCGTGACCGACAGAAACAGCATGTAGAGCGCGGCATACATTACGAGCGCCGGAATGATCCGCGACCACCCCACCCATTGGCCCAACTCGGCCGCCCAGGGCACCATCCGGTAGATGAATTGCTCGGCCGCGGTCAGCAGGCCCTGGATGAGAAAGGCGAGCAACGCCAGCACGACCGATCCGATGATCACGGCCATCGATCCCAGTCGATAATGCCAGAACGGCTTTTCGAACGTCACGCCATAAGCCCGACGAAAGATGTCGCGAATCGTCTCGACGAAACTGCCCACCGACCAGAGCGCCACCAACCCGCCGAGGACGAGCAACGACCCCGTCCGTGCCGCCAGCACGTCGGCGATCGGCTTGCGCAACAATCCGGCGACGGTGGGCGGCAATGTGAAGAGGAACGAATCGACCGCGCGCAATGCCTCCGTGCTCTGCCCGAAGATCGACGCGATCGCCGCCGCCAGGATGAAGAACGGGAAGACCGTCAGCAGCGCCAGATAGGCGATATTGCCGGCATACATGAAGCCGTTGGCGAAGATGCCGACGAACACGCGCTTGGTGACGATCCAGGCGCGGACCGGCAGCGGCTTTCCCTCTCGCTCGCGATAACCGCGGAGCCCGCGCGCTTCGGGCGAAAGGGGAGAAAGATGCGACATAGGGGACCGTAACCGACGTCAGACGCCGAGGTTGCCGCGCGGATTCTTGTCCTTGTCCTTCCAGCCCTGGACGAACTCGACCAGCGCATCGTCATCGACCGGCAGGTCGACCATCAGGGTGACCAACTGGTCGCCGCGCCCGCCGCCTTTCTTGTGGAAGCCCTTGCCTTTCAGCCGCAATGTCTTGCCCGAGCTCGATCCCTTGGGGACGGTCAGCATCACCGCGCCATCGGCAGTCGGCACGCGGACGCTCGCACCGAGCACGGCCTCGGACAGGCTGATCGGCAAGTCGATCCGGACATCATCGCCGTCACGAGTGAAGAAGCGGTGCGGCTGGATCTCGATCGTGACGATCGCGTCGCCATTGCCGCCGGGGCCGGGTTGTCCCTTGCCGCTCAGCCGCATCTGGGTTCCGGATTCGACCCCGGCCGGCAGCTTGAGGTCGATCGTCTTGCCGTCCGCCAAGGTTATCCGCTGCGGCGCCAGCGTCGCGGCGTCGGTGAACGGCACGGTCAAGCGATAGGCGACATTGGCGCCCTTGGGCTGTGGCCGACGCCCGAATCCGCCGGCAAAGCCGCCGCCAGCGCCACCGGCTCGACCGCGACCGCCGAACAACCCTTCGAACAGGTCGCTGAAATCGCCCGCTTGCTCGCCGCCGAAATCGGCGCGGAAACCGCCCTGCGGTCCGCCGCCACCGGCACCGTATCCGAACGGCGCGGCCGGATTGCCGTCGCCGTCGATCTCGCCACGATCGAACCGTGCGCGCTTGTCCTTGTCGCTCAGCAGGTCATAGGCCGACGTCACCTGACTGAACTTCTCCGCCGCTTTGGGATTGTCGGTATTGCGGTCGGGATGCAGTTCCTTCGCAAGCTTGCGATAGGCTTTCTTGATATCCGCTTCGGTCGCGGTCCGGGACACGCCCAGCAAGGTATAGGGATCGGCTGCCATTGTGGGGCGCTATTTGGGGGATTGCGCGACGGAGCGCAACGCGGGCTTTGCCGTAGATGTCATTCCCCCGTCAGCCGACCGGCGCGACATCGACCGATACGTCCATCTTCTGCGCGCCCGACCCCAGCACGATGCCGTCGATCGGCGCGATCTCGGCATAGTCGCGGCCGATCGCCATGATGACATGATCGCTCGCCATCCAGATGCCGTTGGTCGGATCGACCCCGACCCAGCCGCGTACCGGACCGCACCACAGCATTACCCAGGCGTGCGTGGCGTCGGCGCCGATCAGCCGCTCCTGCCCGGGCGGCGGGATCGTCCGGATATAGCCGCTGACATAAGCCGCGGGCAGACCCGCCGCGCGCAGGCCGGTGATCATGATCTGAGTCAGGTCCTGGCACACGCCGCGACGTTGGAGGAATGCTTCGCGCGGCGGTGTATCGACCAGGGTCGCGGTGGGGTCGAACGCGAAGTCGCTTTGAATGCGCCGCGCCAGGGCGATTCCCGCTTCGAGCGCGTTGCGGTCGGGATCAAGGTCCTGAGCGCACCAGGCGGCGATATCGGCATCGAGCGGGATTAGCGGCGACGGGTAGAGATAGGCCGAGGGCCCGGCAGCGGAGAGATCGCGGTTCGCGCGCGCCAGCGCCGCGACTTCGGCCAAAGTCGGATCGTCGGGCTGCGGTACCGGCACCATGCGGTCCACGACGACGCGCGAGACGCTTTCGATCGTCAAATTACGGACGCGTTCGGTGACGACCAACCGCATCACGTTGGCGAGCCCGGCCTCGGCCAGCGCCGGTCGCGTCTCACCGGCCGGTGTTACCGCCAGTTCGTAATGCTCGACCTGTTGCCCCGACCAAAGGATCGGCTTGAGCCGCAGGTTGCAGCGCGCGAAAGCGACCGGCCGACCATAATCGAACCGCGTGACGTGCCGGATATCGTAGATCACGCGCCAAATCTCACGCCAGGATAAGCCCGCCCGCGCGCAGCGGTTCTGCGCCTTGCAGGAAATACCGACGTGCGATGGCGTCGGACAGGCTCGCGAGCTGGCGCTCGGCCTGATCGAGCTGGCCGATGTCGAGGCGGGTGGCGCTTGCCGTCGACAGCAAGGCGCACAGGGCACGCGCCTCCGCCTGTTGCTCTTCGGGCAAGCCGTCGTCGTTGAGCACCGGAAGTTCGGCGAGATGCTCGGCGATGCGGTCTGCCTGGTAGGCGAGACTGCGCGGATTGCCCGGATCGAGCGCGACGAGATCGATTACCGGCACGCGCGCGATCCCGGTCAGATAGCGCTGGCGATACCCGATCTGGCTGTCGGCGAGGTCGAGCAAGGTGGTGAGATCGTCGCTCGATGCCCCGGTCATGCCGAAGGTGCGGACCAGCCGCGCCACCGCCAGTCCGCGCTCGACCCGGCGGCCGAGATCGTGGAAGCGCCATGCCGCGGTACGGCCCATATGCTCGGCCGCCAGGCCCGACAAAGCAGCGTAGCGCCGTTGCAGCGAGCCGCAGCGATCGAGCATCGATCCCTTGGTGGGATGCGGCGCGTCGAGCAAGCGCACGACATCGGCCGAGAGCCGATCGCGCGAGACCTGGGCAATCGTCCGCGCCATGCGGTTGGTTGCCGGGATGTTGTTCCAGCCATCGAGCGCGTCGAGCGCCGTCCGCGCGAGCTGGACGAGGTCAGGGCGTTTCAGGTGCGCGGGATGCGCCGCGGCGCCGGCAGCGACGACCAGCCCCGCCATCCGTCCGACCGTGTCGTGATCGAGCGCGGCGCCGGCATCGGCGTCGATCGAATTGCCGAGCATCGCGCGCACGATCGCCAGCAATGCCTCGCCGCGTTCGAGATAGCGACCGAGCCAGTAGAAATTGTCCGCCACCCGGCTGGGCAAGGTGCCCGGATTGCGTCGGATCTGCGTGCTGTCGGGCGCCGGCAGCAGCGAGGCAGGCGGCACCGGATCGGGGCTGTAGATCGCGACGTCGGCCGACCAGATCCCCTCGCCCATCACCGCGGCGCGGATGTCGGGATGCTCGCCGATCCGGGCGAAGCCGCCGGGCATTACCGTCCAGCCACCGTCGACGCCGCGCGCCGCGAACACGCGCAAGGTGAAGGGCCGCGCCGCAAGCTCGTGATCGGCAACCACCGGCATGGTCGACAGCCGCACCAGTTCCTGCCCGACATAATCCTGCGGCCGCCGCGCCATGTCGTCGAGCAGCGTCTGGCGTGCCTCGGCCGACAATTCGGATCCCTGGACCGCGCCATCGGGCAAGCCGAGCGGGTTCACGCCGAATGCCGGCGCGATCATCAGACTGTCGAGCCGTGCCTCCACCGTCGCACGTGCGGCGTCATCGCCGCACCACCAGGTCGCGATATTGGGCAGCTTGAGCTTCTCGCCGATGATTCGCTCGGCGAGTGCGGGCAGGAATGCTTGCAGCGCCGGCGCCTCGAGCACCCCGGCGCCCGGTGCGTTGGAGATCAGCACATTGTGCGCGGCGAAGGCGTCGATCAGGCCCGCAACGCCGATCGTCGAATGCGAATCGAAGGCGAGCGGATCGAGCATGCGCGGGTCGGCGCGCTGCCACAGCGCATCGACGCGTTTCAGACCGGCGATGGTGCGGACATAGAGCCGGTCCTCGGCCACCGCGAGGTCGGCGCCTTCGACCAGCAGAAAGCCGAGATAGCGCGCGAGGTGCGCCTGTTCGGCATAGCTGGCGTTCCAGCGGCCGGGCGTGAGCAGGCCGATCCGCGGCTCGGCGCGCTTGCACAGTGCCGCGAGACCATCGCGGAACGCGGTGAAGAAGGGTGCGTGGCGCAGGATGTTGAGGCGCCCCTGCAGCCCGCCCAAGGTGCGCGAGGTGGCAAGGCGGTTTTCGAGCGCATAGCCCGCGCCCGCCGGCGCGCGCAGATGATCGGCGAGCACGCGCCACTCGCCGTCGGGGCCGCGCCCGAGATCGAACGCGGCGAATTGGAGCTGATAGCCGCCGGGCAGGGTCAGCCCGACCATCGGCCGCAGGAATAGCGGGCTGCCGTTGATCAGCGCGGCAGGGATAGCGCCATCGGCGATCAGGCTGCCGTCGCCATAAATGTCGGCCAGGATGGTTTCGATCAGCCCGGCGCGTTGCGCGACACCTTCGGCAATGCCACGCCATTCCTGTTCGGCGATCAGCAACGGGACCGGCGACACCGGCCACGGGCGCTCGTCCGAATCACCGGCGACGCGAAACCCGGTGCCGATATCCTCGGCATGGCGCTGGACGCGTTCCTGGGCGTGCGCGAGATCGTCGCCCGCGGCGACCGCGAGTTCCTCGAACGCAGCGGCCCAGGCGTCGGAATCGCCGCTGACCACGACGTCGCCATCACCCTCGCCGACCCGCCCGCGATAGTCCGCCAGCCAGCGCGCGGCGTGCGCCGCGGCGTCGAACAAACCTTCGCTGAGTGCGTGACTGGCCAACCGGGCCTCCCCTTGGGAAAGGCTAACCACCACAAACCATGCTGCGTGGCAACATGGATAAGATTGTGCAGACCTCTAATTCGTCATGCCGGGCTGGTCCCGGCATCCAACGTGCAGGTGAGTGAGAAGCTCGAGCCGCTTATCTTGCGCTTGCCGCTCGTTGGACCCGGCACAAGGCCGGGGTGACGGTGGGGATGGGTCAGAGGTCCGGCAGGACCTGCCGCGCCACTCCCCAGCCTGCCAGGTCCTTCGACGAGGCGCGCCTCAGCAGTTCGTCCTGATCCCCGACATGCCATTTCGCCGGCGTGTCGAGGTCGCCCAGTTCCGCCCAGGTCACCGGCACCGCGACCGGCGCCCTGGCGCGTGCGCGGGCCGTATACGGCATTACCGCGGTCGCGCCGCGCTGGTTGCGCAGCCAGTCGAGGAAGATCTTCCCCTTGCGCTTGGCCTTGGACATGGTCGCTGTGAAACGGTCGGGTTCAGCCTGGGCCATAGCTTGGCAGAAGCGGTCGGCGAAGTCCTTGACCGCCGGCCATTCGGCCTGCGGCGTCAGCGGCACGACGACATGGACGCCCTTGCCCCCCGACACCATCGCAAAGCTGACCAGGCCGATCTCAGCGAGGTGGCTCTTGATCTCCGCCGCGGCCTTTTTGACCTCGGCGAACCCCAGCCCTTCGTCCGGATCGAGGTCGAACACCAGGCGATCGGGCTTTTCGACATCGGCGACCGACGATCCCCAGCCATGAAACTCTATCGTTCCCATCTGGACGCATTGCAGCAGCCCGTCGGCATCGTCGACATAGAGATAGGGCTCGACCGACCCGTCCTTCTCCTTGATCTTCACGTGCTTGACATGCTCGCCGAACGAGCCGGCATCGTGCTTCTGGAAGAAGCAATGCTTGCCGCGCCCTTGCGGACAGCGGACCAGGCTGATCGGGCGGTTGGCGATCCATTGCAGCGCGACCGGCGCCATCGCTTCGTAGAAAGCGGCGAGGTCGCCTTTGGTCACCGTCGAGTCCGGAAAGATCAGCCGATCGGGATGCGTGATCTTGACACTCGACGCTTTCGGCTTGGGCGCCGGCTTGGCTGTTTCCTCGACCACCTCTTCGGCCTCCTTGTCGCCGCGCAGCCCGAGGAAGCTCGGATGCCGCAGGACCTTGTCGGGCGTCGTCTCGGTATAGGCAATCTCGGCGACGAGCTTGGGCGTGACCCAATGCACGCGCCGGGTCGCCGCGCGCGGCGCCTCGACCGTCGGCGTCTTGCGCGCCAGCCTGTCCAGCTTGGCGCGCAGGTCGTTCATCGTTTCGACTGAAAAGCCGGTACCGACCTTGCCGGCATAGCGCAGCTTGCCATCTTCATGGACGCCGAGCAGCAGTGCGCGAAAGCCGCGCGACTTGTCGCTCTCGGTCCAGCCGACGATAACGAATTCCTGCCGTTTCAGGCATTTGACCTTGAGCCAGGCCTGGGTGCGGCGGCCGATATAAGGCGAGTCGGCGCGCTTGCAGACGATGCCCTCATAGCCTTCGCGGCACATCGCCTCGAACAGTTTCTCGCCCTCGCCGACGATGTGCTCGGCATATTGCAGGCGCGCATCAGCGCCTTCGAGCAACGGGCGTAGGCGTTCCTTGCGCTGGACCTGCGGCAATTTGGCGAGGTTCTCGCCGTCGAGTTCGAGCAGATCGAACGCGAACAATGTCATCTCGCCATCGTTCGAAATCGCGTCCTTCAGGGTCGAGAAATCGGGATGCCCGTCCTTGAACGCGACGATCTCGCCATCGATCAGCGCCGATCCAACCGGCAGCCTGGCCGCCGCATCGGCGATGGCGTGGAACTTGTCGGACCAGTCGAGGCCATTGCGCGTATAGACCTTGGCCTTGCCGCCGCCGATCGCGACGAGCGCGCGATAGCCGTCATATTTGACTTCGTGGATCCAGCCGGTGCCAGTGGGGACGGAGTCGACCAGGGTGCAGAGCTGGGGATCTCGGAATTTTGGCATCTCCCCGTCGCCCCGGCGGAGGCCGGGGCCGCTGCGTTGCACGGGCGTATCCGAGCCACTCGGCGGCCCCGGCCTTCGCCAGGGCGACGAATTGGCGCGCAGCTTCTTCCAACTCGCCAGCTCTTTCGCCTTCTTGCCACTGGCGATCTCCGCCATCGAGCGGCCGGTCTTCACGCTGGTGACGGCATTTTCGACCAGATCGTCCGAACCGCCGGCATAGTCGTCATCGGTCTTGCGCAGCAGCCAGTTGGCGTTGCGCTCCTTGCCGCGCGGCTTGAGGCGGATCAGCAGCCATTCGCCCTTCATCCGCTCGCCATGGAGGATGAAGTGGAGATGACCTTCGTCCAGATCCCTAGCCGACTTGCCCGGGATCGGTTCCCACCAGCCATCGTCCCACAGCATGACCGTGCCGCCGCCATATTCGCCTGCGGGGATGATCCCTTCGAAATCGGCGTAGCTGATCGGATGATCTTCTGTCTGGACCGCGAGTCGCTTGTCGTCTGGGTTGAGGCTGGGGCCGCGCGTTACCGCCCAGCTCTTCATCACGCCGTCGACTTCGAGTCGTAGGTCCCAGTGGAGCCGCGTCGCATCGTGTTTCTGGACCATGAAGCGATGCCCGGTATCGCCGGCGCGCTCGCCCTTGGGCTCGGCGGTCTTCGAGAAGTCGCGCTTGGCGTTATATTTGGCGAGGGGATCGCGGTCAGCCATAGACCGCCCCCATCGTCACCCCAGCCAACTTCGTCACCCCAGCGAAAGCTGGGGTCTCAAGCGGCCCCTGCCCCGCGCTTGCGGCACGAGACCCCAGCTTTCGCTGGGGTGACGGATTAGGTTTAGGCACGCTTCTTCGCCGGCGCTGCCCGCGCCGGGGTCTTCTTGTGCGCGGTCTTCTTGGTGGTGGTGACGCTCTCCCTCTGTGCCGGTTTCGCGCTCGGCTTCTCGATCGATTTCTTGAGCGCGGCCATCAGGTCGATGACGTTCGATCCCGAGCGACGGGTCCCTTCGTCATCCTTGTCCTCGATGATCTTGCGGCGCGATTTCTGCTTGGCCTTGCGCGCGATCAGGTCCTTCAGCGCATCGACATAATGGTCGTGGAATTTCGCTGGATCGAACTTGGACGATTTCTTGTCGATCAGCGTGGTCGCGAGGTCGAGCAAATCTTCGTCGGGCTCGTCATCGGGAATATCGCGGAAATAGCCCTGCGCGCGGTTGACCTCGGCGGCGTAGCGCAACGTTTCGAGCACCATCCCACGACCACAAGGTTTCAGGCTGACGACATATTCGCGTCCGCGCATCGCGAGCTGGCCGATCCCGACTTTCTTCGACCGGCGCAGCGCCTCGCGCAGAACGATGAACGCCTCCTCCGCCAGATCGTCCGCCGGCACGACGAAATAGGGCCGCTCGTAATAGAGGACGTCGATCTCATCCATGTCGACGAACTGGGTGAGCTCGAGCGTCTTTTTCGATTCGAGCTTCACCGCGTCGATCTCGTCCTGGTCGAGCAGGACATATTCGCCCTTCTCGAACTCGAATCCCTTGACGATGTCGTCGGGGTCGACCTCGCCGATGCCAGGCACAACCTTTTCATACTTGATCCTCTTGCCCGATGGCTCATGGACCTGATGGAACGCTACCTGTGCGCCCGATTTGGTCGCGGTGTAGATCTCGACCGGGATCGATACGAGCGCCAGCCTGATCTGTCCCTGCCAATAGGCCCGTGCGGCCATGGTCACCTCCGTTGCGAAACCGATTCAATCGACGAGCGACGGACTCGTTCCGTCGCTCCTCGCCCCGGCGAAGGCCGGGGTCCAGGCAAGAGGCGCGGAGCCGTTCCGTGACCTTTCATCCCCGGCTCCGGAACACGTCCGGGGTGACGACGGAGGGAGGCGACGGTAAAGCGCTCCCATGACTACCGACCCCTTCGCCCTGTTCGATACCTGGTTCGCGGAAGCTCGTACGAGCGAGCCAAACGATTCGAACGCGATGGCGCTGGCCACCGCCGACGCCGCGGGCCACCCGTCAGTCCGCATGGTGCTGCTCAAGGGCCATGGCCGCGACGGTTTCGTTTTCTACACCAACCGCGAAAGCCGCAAGGCAGGCGAGATGGCGGCCAATCCGCATGCCGCCTTGCTGTTTCACTGGAAGTCGCTGCGCCGCCAGATTCGGATCGAGGGCAGTCTGAGCATCGCGACCGATGCCGAGTCGGACACCTATTTCGCCAGCCGCGCGCGCGATTCGCAGCTCGGTGCCTGGGCCTCCGACCAGTCGCGCCCGCTCGACGCGCGCGAGACGTTCGAGGCGCGATACGAGCAGGCAAAGGCCCGGTTCGAGGGGCAGGACGTCCCGCGTCCGCCGCATTGGGGTGGTTATCGCCTGACGCCGACCCATATCGAGTTCTGGCAGGACCGCGCGCATCGCCTGCACGAGCGCCGGGTGTTCGACCTTGCCGGCGACGGGACCTGGTCCGAAGGATTGCTCTATCCATGATGACCGAGAGCGAACGCCGCCGCATCATCCCCTTCGCGATCCGCGCCGCGCTGGCCAGCGTGGCGATGGCGCTGTTTTTGCTCGCCCTCAAAAGCTACGCGGCCTGGTCGACCGGATCGGTGGCGATGCTCGGCAGCCTGGCGGACACCGGGCTCGACCTGCTGGCCAGCCTGGTCACCCTTTACGGCGTCAAGATCGCCGCCGAGCCCGCCGATCACGACCATCGTTTCGGCCACGGCAAGGCCGAAGCGCTGGCCGCCTTGTTCCAGGTCGGGCTGATCACTTTGTCCGCCGCCGGCATCGCCTGGCGCGCGATCCTCAAGTTCGGCGACAATAGCCAGACCGGCGAGGCCGAGTTCGGGATCGGCGTGTCGATCGTCGCGATCCTCGCCACCTTCGCGCTGCTCGCCTATCAGCGCAATATCATCCGCCGGACCGGATCGGTCGCGATCATGGCCGACAAGGTGCATTACCAGTCGGACCTGTTCCTCAATCTGTCGGTGATCGTCGCGATCGTGCTCGATCAATATGTCGGCTTGCGCGGCGCCGACCCGGTGTTCGGCATCATCATCGCCGCCTGGCTCGCCTGGGGCGCGTTCCAGGCGTCGTCCAACGCGATCGACCAGTTGATGGACAAGGAATGGCCCGAGGATCTGCGCAAGAAATTCATCGAGGTCGCGGCACGGCAGGAAGGGCTCAAGGGCATTCACGATTTCCGCACGCGGCGATCGGGCAGCCACGAATTCGCGCAATTCCACATGGAAGTCGGCCGCGATCTGACCGTGGCTCAATCGCACGAGGTCGTCGAACGCGTCGAGAACGCGCTGCACAAGGCGTTCCCGAAAGTCGAGGTGCTGATCCATGTCGACCCCGAAGGGCATGTCGATACCGACAACCCGCTGGTCGAAGCCGACGTGACACCGCATTGGTTCGGCAAGCGTATCTAGTTATTGTGATCGCATCGCTTCTTGCGGAAAACCGGTACCCACTTTTCCGCGCGATGCTCTGGGGAGACGAGGTGTGAGGTTACCGATCGCGCAGATCGACGCATTCGCGCGTCATGCCTTTGAGGGCAATCCGGCGGCAGTGATGCCGCTCGATGGCTGGCTCGACGACGACCTGCTGCAGAAGATCGCGGCCGAGAACAATCTGTCGGAGACCGCTTTCCTGGTGGCATCGGACGATGACGACGTCGATTTCGATCTGCGCTGGTTCACGCCGGCGGTCGAGGTGGTGATGTGCGGCCATGCGACGCTGGCGAGCGGCCATTTCGTGCTTTCGTTGGACCCGGACCGCGAGCGCGTCCGCTTTCGTACGCGCAAAGCTGGGATGCTTGAGGTTGCGCGCGCCGGCGGCGGCTACGAACTGGCGCTGCCCGCCTGGGTGCCCTCGCCCAAGCCGCTGCCCGATCTCGTCGCGGGTTTGGGCATCGAGAGTGCGGTCGAGACGTTGTGGCACGAGCATCGCTATGCGTTGATCGTGCTGGAAAGCGCCGAGCAGGTGCGCGCGCTCACGCCCGATTTCCGTGCGCTGGCGGCGGATGGCGACGTCCTCACCATCGCCACCGCACCTGGCGATGAGACCGACATCATCAGCCGCGCGTTCGCGCCCGGTGGCGGGATCGACGAAGACCCGGTGACCGGATCGGCGCACGCGGTCGCGGTGCCCTATTGGGCGAAGCGGTTGGGACGCGACAGCTTCGCCGCATACCAGGCGAGTGCCAGGGGCGGGTATCTTGACTGCCGGTTGGAGGGCGATCGCGTGATCCTGGGCGGCAATTGCGTAACGGTGTTGGAAGGCACGTTTTTGCTCGGTTGAGCAATAAAATCCTCCCTATGCCGGGAAGGAATTTTGTCTCCCCTACCCCTCGCGCCAGCTTTCCGTAGCGTCCGCCTATCCCATCGAAAGGTCGCTATTTTTCGCCGTCATTGCTATATTATCCGCGTGACCGACCACGCCCTCCCGCACGATTTCCCGATCGGCATCGATCCCGCCGACATCGACTTCATGGGGCACGTCAACAATGCTTCCTATCTCAAGTGGGTGCAGGACGCGGTGCTCAGCCATTGGCAGAAGATCGCGCCGGCCGATGCCGTCGCCAGCCTGTTATGGGTCGCGCTCAAGCATGAGATCACCTATCGCAAGCCGACCTTCCTCGACGACGAGGTGATCGCCACCGTCCTGCTCGAGAAGGTCCAGGGCGCGCGTGCTTTCTATCAGACGGTCATCCATCGCGGCGAGGAAGTGCTGGCCGAGGTCAAATCGAGCTGGTGCTGCATCGACGCCAAAACGCTGCGACCGGCGCGGCTGGCGTCGAGCGTAATCGAGCGATTCTTTCCGAAGGGCGAATAGCGAGCTTCACGCCGCCAGTGCAGCATCCGCCGCCTGCGTTTCCTCGATCCAGCCGCCGCCGAGCACGCGATCGCCGTCATAGAGCACCGCCGCCTGCCCCGGCGCCACGCCATATTCAGGGCTATCGAACAGCACGCGGTCGCCGGAAAGGTGCGCCGGAACAGGCTTGGCTAGGCTGCGCACCTTGGCGGTGATCGGCCCGTTATAATCGCCACCCAGCCAGTTGATGTCCGACAGCCGCGCGGAGGCGACGCCGAGCGCGGCGCGCGGGCCGACGATCACGCGGCGCGTCGCCGGATCGAGCCGGACGACGTAAAGCGGCTCGGGGCTGCCGCCGATTTCGAGCCCGCGGCGCTGACCGATGGTGAAATGGATCAGCCCCTTATGCTCGCCGAGCTTGCGGCCAGCCAGGTCGACGATATCGCCTCCGCCTTCCGCCTCGGGCCGCAACTTCTTGACCAGGCTGGCATAATCGCCGTCTGGGACGAAGCAGATATCCTGGCTGTCGGGCTTCGCGGCCACGCCCAGACCCAGTTCGGCGGCGAGTTCGCGGACGCGCGGCTTGGGTAGTCCGCCCAAGGGAAAGCGCAGGAAGTCGAGCTGATCGCGTGTCGTCGCGAACAGGAAATAGCTCTGGTCCCGCGCCGGGTCGGCGGCGCGATGGAGTTCGGCGCCCGCTGGTCCCTCGACACGGCGGACATAATGACCAGTCGCCAGGCAATCCGCGCCAAGATCGCGCGCGAGCCGGAACAGATCGGTGAATTTGGGACCCATGTTACAACGGACGCAGGGAATCGGCGTGCGCCCGGCGACATATTCATCGGCGAACTGATCGATCACCGCATCACGAAACGCGCTTTCATGGTCGTGGACATAATGCGCGATGCCGAGCCGGTCGCACACCGCGCGCGCGTCGCGGATGTCGCGCCCGGCGCAGCAGCTGCCCGCGCGCCCGACCGCTTCGCCATGATCGTAGAGCTGGAGCGTGATGCCGATCGTCTCCGCGCCCGAGCGCGCGGCCAGCGCGGCCACGACCGACGAATCGACTCCGCCCGACATGGCGACGACGATGCGCTTGCCCGACAGATCGGGACCCAGTTGGAAGTCTGCTTCGGTCATCGCTGTGTGACGCTCAATAGGGATGCCGGCCCGCTTTGCCTAGGCAACCGCTCGGCTTCATCAGGTTAAGCGGGCACGAACACCGTCTTTACCGACCTTTAGGGCAAAATGGGTAGACCCTCGATTCTGTTGAAACGCGGGTGAGTAAAAGCGTGGACCTGAGTTATCTGAGATTCGATCACGATGCGTCGGTCGCGGTGTTACCACCCGACCTGGCCGTCCTGATGGTCGGTATCTCGGCCCGCCAGGCAGCGAGCCCCACCGCGCTCATCCAGACTCGGCAATTTCCGCGAGTGATTGAATCCTCGGCCTTCTTTCCGTCCTCCGGCGCTTTCGACGCGCAAGTCGCGGCGCGGATCGCGGATTGGGGTCAAGAATGAAGGACGTGTTTACCTAGACGCTTCAATGGATGTTCAAGTCCGGCCGCTAACGGTCGTTTTAGCCAAAGTGAGTGGGGGCCCCCCGCCCCAATCGAGGTAGTGAATGATTGAGAACCAGAAAATACGCCCCGCCAAGGTGATCGGCCCCCTCGGGGAGCCGCTGACTCTCGAGACGCTGCCTCCAGCGGATACGACGCGCTGGGTCGTGCGTCGCAAGGCAGAGGTCGTGGCCGCGGTCAATGGCGGCCTGCTGAGTGTCGATGAAGTGTGCGACCGGTACAATCTGACCGTCGAGGAATTCGCCGGCTGGCAGCGCGCGATCGACCGTTCGGGCATGCCCGGGCTGCGCGTGACGCGCATTCAGCATTATAAGAGCCTCTACGAGCGCCAGCAGAAATATTGAGCGTCGCGCGAAGAAACGAGTACCCGTTTTCCGCAAGAAGGATGCGATCTTAAGGATCGAGGCGCCCGCGCCGACAAAAACAGAAGCGGAACAAAGCATCTCGTTGAAGCGTCGTAACCCGGAAGGATCCGGCCGTTCGTGGCCGGGCAAGAACCGGAGGGTTGCATGCTTGAAGCCGTCATCATCTGGCTCGTCGTCGGTGGTCTCGCGGGTTGGCTCGCCAGCCTGGTGGTCCGCGGCGGCGGGTCGGGAATTCTCGTCAATATCGTCGTCGGGATCGTCGGCGCCGTGATCGCCGGTTGGCTCTTCGGCGCCGGGATCAACGACGCCATCACCGTCAATACGTTCATCTATTCGGTGCTGGGCGCGATCATCCTGCTCGCGATCCTCCACCTGCTCAATCGTGGCCGGCTCGCTCGCTGATCACCTGACGTAGAAGGGCCGCTCCCCATGCCGGGAGCGGCCCCTTTTTTGCTTATTTAAGCAGGAATCGCACCGTGATCGTCACCGTCACGTCGCTCTCGCCCGGCATCACCTGGGTGTCGGCCGCCTTCGCCGCGGCCATGCGATAGACCGGCATCGGCGGCGGCGGTCCGGCAATCTCGCCGCCTTCGGCGATCGTCAGGATGCGCGACACCGACAGGCCCGCCGCCTTGGCATAAAGCTGCGCGCGGGCCTGGGCACGCTTGACCGCATCGACTCGCGCTTCGTCGAGGACGGCATCGGGCTGGTCGAGCGAGAGATTGGGGCCGTCGATCTGGTTGGCGCCCTGCGCCACCAGCGCATCGAGGATCGCACCCGACTTGGCGATATCACGGAAGCGGATCGAGACGTTGTTGGTCGCCTGATAGCCGGTGATGACCGGCGGCTTGTTGTCCTCATAGCGATATTGCGGCTGCAGCGAGACATTGGCGGTCGCGATGTCGCGCGGCTGAATGCCGGCGCGCTTCAGCGCCGACAGGACCGCGCCCATGCGAGAGGCATTGTCCGACAGCGCCGCCGCGGCGGTTGGCGCCTGGGTGACGACACCGGCGCGGATCGTCGCCAGATCGGGAACGCGCGTGGTCTTTCCGGTCGCGGTGATGTCGAGCAATGTCCCGTCGGCGATCATCGCCGGTGCGGTTGCGGCGGGCATCGACTGGGCGATCGCCGGCGTAATCACGATCGATGTCAGCGTGATGACGGCGGCAGTGGCAAGCAAACGCATTTCGGTCTCCAGACATGAGGGATGGTTCCGTCGGACATGGCCATTGCCACGAGGCGGACTAAGCGAACCTGAACGAACCGCGCGCCGGTAGGACGCTAAACGCGACGACTGACCACCACCCGATACAAAGCGAGCAGCACGATCGCGCCGGCGGTTGCCGCCGCGTAATTCTGCCAACCGCCGACCAGGGTCCAGTTCATCGTCTGCGCGACAAAGCCGGCGAGCAATGCGCCGGCAATGCCGATCAGGATCGTGACGATGAACCCGCCGGGATCCTTGCCCGGCATGACGAACTTGCCCACTACGCCGGCGACAAGGCCGATCAGCAGCCATCCTAGAATCGATCTTTCGGGCATCGAACTTCCCTCCTTACCGCCTTTTTAATCGGCGGTTCCGCATCGTCCGCCCAAAGCGCCGACAAATGCAACCATTTCCGACACGAAATAGCGTTACCGATTGCGATTCGGGGCCGAAAAGGACATTATTGGGGTAGCGCACCGAGCCTCTTGAGGTCGGTGCTTTATTTCTATAATACAGTTCCAACGGAGGCCCTGATGGTGCCTCAATGACAGGGCACATGGGGAACGTGGCGGACATGAATTACGAGTCGAGCGGTATGTACGCGCTCACCGACGAAACCGCGGCGCCGCGGCGTCGCTGGCTGGTCCTGACTGGGATCGGCGCGGTCATCGTCGTGCTGATCGCCGCTTTCTTCATGATGCGCCCGGCCGCCAAGCCTGCGGCGGGAACCGGCGGCACGACCGCCAGCGGCGCGCCCGCGGACCAGATGCCGACCGTGTCGGTGGGATCGCCGGGGCGCAACTCGGTTGACCGCATGGTTTCGGCGACCGGATCGCTCGCCGCACGGGTCGATATGCCTGTCGGCGTCGCCGGCGAAGGTGGCCGGGTGACCGCGGTGCTGGTCCAGCCGGGCCAATGGGTTGCCGCCGGCCAGACCCTCGCGACCGTCGACCGCTCGGTCCAGGTGCAGACCGCCAGCAGCCTCGCCGCGTCGATCGCGGTGGCCAAGTCGGACGCCGATATCGCCCTCAGCGAATATAACCGTGCTAAGGCGCTGGTCGATCGCGGCTTCATCTCCAAGGCCGATCTCGAACGCAAGGGAGCGACGCTCGCGGCAGCCAATGCCAGGGTGAAGGTCGCGCAGGCGCAACTCGCCGAGACTCAGGCCCGGAACGGCCGGCTCGATATCCGCGCGCCCGCCGCCGGCCTGGTATTGGCGCGCATGGTCGAGCCTGGCCAGATCGTCAGCTCGGGATCGGGCACATTGTTCCGCATGGCCAAGGGTGGCGAGATGGAACTCAAGGCCGAAGTGGCGGAAGGCGACATCAAGGGCATCTCGGTCGGCTCGCGCGCCGAAGTGACGCCGGTCGGCGGCAGTCAGTCGTTCGCCGGCCAGGTATGGCAACTGCCCCCGGTCATCGATCCGCAGTCTCGCCGCGGCATCGTCCGCATCGCGATCCCGTTCGACGCCACGTTGCGCCCCGGCGGCTTCGCCTCGGCGACGATCTATGGCGGCGCGAACACGTCGCCGATCCTGCCGAACTCGGCGATCCAGACCGACGCGAGCGGCAATTTCGTCTATATCCTGGGCAAGGACGACAAGGTCGAACGCCGCGCGATCAAGACCGGCGAAGTCACCGATCGCGGTGTGGCGATCGTGCAAGGCCTGACCGGTAACGAGCGCGTGGTATTGTCGGCGGGCGCGTTCCTGAGCCCCGGCCAGAAGGTCAAGCCGCAGCTGCGCAAGCTTTGAGAAGGATGTTCGCATGAGCTTCCGCAACATATCCGCCTGGTCGATCCGCAACCCGGTCCCCAGCCTCGTCCTGTTCTTCATGCTGACCGTGGCCGGGCTGGTCAGCTTCGCGACGATGCAGGTGAATAACGATCCGGATATCGACTTCCCGATCGTGATCGTTTCGGTCAGCCAGCCCGGCGCCGCGCCGACCGAACTCGAAAACCAGGTCACGCAGAAAGTCGAGGCGGCGGTCCGCAGTCTGTCGGGAATCGACGAGATCAACTCGAATGTGACCGAAGGCAATTCGGTCACGATCGTCCAGCTCGATATCGGCACGCCGATCGACCGCGCCGTCGAGGATGTGCGCAGCGCGCTGCAGCAGATTCGCGGCAATTTGCCCGACGGCATCCTCGAGCCACAGGTCGAACGCGCCAACACCACCGGTAACGACCTTGCCAATTATGCCGCGATCTCGACCGACATGACGATCGAGCAATTGAGCTGGTACATCGACAATACCGTCACCAAGGAATTGCAGTCGGTCTCTGGCATGGCGACGGTCGAGCGCAACGGCGGCGTCAGCCGCGAGATCCGCGTCAAGCTCGATCCCGACAAGCTGCAATCGCTTGGTCTGACCGCTAGCCAGGTCAACGCCCAGCTGCGGCAGGTCAACATGAACGCCGCGGGCGGCCGCGCCGAGATTGCCGGCTCCGAACAGACCGTGCGCGTGCTCGGCAACGCTAAGGACGCTTACGCGCTCGGCCAGACACAGATTTCGGCCGGTGGCGGCCGCATGGTGCGCCTGACCGATATCGCAACCGTGGTCGACCAGTTCGCCGAACAGCGCTCAGCGTCGCAGCTCAACGGCGCGCAGGTCATCTCGTTCGACTTCCAGCGTGCCAAGGGCGCGTCGGACGTCACCGTCTTCCATGGCGCCGAGAAGAAGCTCGCCGACCTCGAAAAGAAGAACCCCAAGGTCAAGTTCAAGCTGATCTTCAACAACGTCCAATATGCCGAGATGCAATATCACTCGGCGCTCGAGGCGATGGTCGAGGGCGCGCTGCTGGCAGTTGTCGTCGTCTTCCTGTTCCTGCGCGACTGGCGCGCGACCGCGATCTCGGCGCTGGCCATCCCGCTATCGGCGATCCCGACCTTCTTCGTGATGCAGCAACTGGGCTTCACGCTCAACCAGATGACCTTGCTCGCCTTGAGCCTGGTCGCCGGCGTGCTGGTCGACGACGCGATCGTCGAGATCGAGAACATCGTCCGGCACATGCGCATGGGCAAGACCGCTTATCAGGCGGCGATCGACGCGGCCGACGAGATCGGTCTCGCGGTGCTCGCCACCACAATGTCGATCGTCGCGGTGTTCCTGCCGGTCGGCCTGATGCCAGGCGTATCGGGTCAGTTCTTCAAGAATTTCGGCCTGACCGTGGTCGCCTCGGTGCTGATGTCGCTGGCCGTCGCGCGTCTGCTGACGCCGATGATCGCGGCCTATTTCCTCAAGGCCAAAGGCCATGCCGCGCATGGCGAAGGCCGGATGATGAACTGGTACATGGCGGCGCTGCGCTGGACGCTCCGCCATCGCTGGTCGTCGATCGTGGCCGGCGCGGTGGCGCTCGCGCTGACCGTGGTTTTCTTCGCCATCCTGCCGCAATCGTTCCAGCCCGATCAGGATCAGGACGCGTCGACCGCGAGCATCGAAATGGTGCCCGGCACGACTCTGGCCCAGACTCAGGCGGTGGTCGACAAGGTCGCGGCCATCCTCAAGAAGCAGCCGCAGGTCGAGGACGTCTATTCGCGCGCCTTCGTCGGTAATGGTCGCGTGACCGCGATCTTCAAGAAGGACAAGGATCTCAAGAGCGTCAAGTTCGAGCGCCAGCTGGCGCCGCAATTGGCCGCGATCCCCGACGCGCGCGTGTCGTTCCGCTCGCAACAGGGCTGGGGATCGAGCGGCCGCGACATTACCATCGTGCTGGGCGGCGACGACCCCAAATTGCTGACCGCGACCGCGCAGACGATCGTCCAGCAGCTGTCGAAGCTGAAATCGGTCACCGCGCCGCGCATTCAGGGCGACCTGCAACAGCCGGAACTAGTGGTCAGCCCGCGGTTCGACCTGGCCGCCAATCTGGGCGTGACCACCCAGGCGCTGTCGAACGCGGTGCGCCTCGCCACCTTGGGCGACATCGACCAGAACAAGGCGAAATTCTCGCTGAGCGATCGCCAGGTTCCGATTACCGTCGCGCTCGAACAATCGTCACGCGCGCGGATGGCGACGATCGAGAATATCCCGGTATCGACGATCAATGGCGGTTCGGTGCCGCTGTCGACCGTCGCCGATATCGGCTTCGGCGCCAGCCCGTCGAAGATCGAGCGTGTCCAGTTGCAGCGCCAGCTGACGATCGGCGCCGATCTGGGGCTCAATCCCAAGACCGGCAAGCCGTTGGTATCGAGCGAGGCGTGGAAGGAAATCAACGCGCTGCCGATCATGCAGCATTTGCCCAATGGCGTACAGCAGCTGACGCTTGGCCAGGCCAAGTGGCAAGCGGAGATGATCAACAACTTCCTGGTCGCCGTCGTGGCCGGCGTGTTCCTGGTGTTCGCGGTGCTGGTGCTGCTCTATCGCCGCGTCCTGCCGCCGTTCGTCAACATGGGCTCGCTGCTGCTGGCGCCGCTGGGCGGGTTGATCGCCTTGTGGATCGCCGGCCAGCCGATCTCGATGCCGGTTTATATCGGCTTGCTGATGCTAATCGGCATCGTCGCGAAGAACTCTATCCTGCTGATCGACTTCGCGCTCGAAGAGATGGGCAAGGGCGTGCCTAGCCTGGCCGCGATCGAGGATGCCGGTCATAAGCGCGCGCAGCCGATCGTCATGACCACGGTCGCGATGGTCGCGGGCATGGTGCCGACCGCGGTGTCGCTGTCTGGCGATGCCTCGTGGCGCGCGCCGATGGGTATCGTCGTGATCGGCGGTTTGATCCTGTCGACCGCGTTGACGCTGTTGATCGTGCCGGCCAGCTTCAGCCTGGCGATCGGTGTCGAGGAATGGGCCGGGCCGTGGCTGCGCCGCGTGCTGCTGACCTATCGTCCAGGCGACGATAGCCGGCCGATCCTCGCGCATCCGGATGCGCCCAAGCCGATTGGCTACGACCATGGCGAACAGGGCCCGCAACCGGCCGAATAACGGCCGGGCGCAAAAGGGAGCTTGAACAATCCCGGCTTTGGGGGATTGTTTCGGACATGAAGCTGGCGCGACTGTCCGTTCCCGGCCCGACTGCCGCGCCCCCTGCCCTCAGGCGGATGCGGTTGGTCGCGACGGCCCTGCTGGTGGCAATGGCCGCTTTGTACCTGGTCGCGCGCGCGCTGGGCGATCGTCACCCCCTTTGGGGATTCGTCCGCGCCTTTGCCGAGGCGGCGATGGTCGGCGGGCTGGCCGACTGGTTCGCGGTGACCGCGTTGTTCCGCCACCCGCTCGGCTTGCCGATCCCGCACACCGCGATCGTGCCGAGGAACAAGGACCGGATCGGCGATACGCTCGCGCAATTCCTGCGCGATAATTTCCTGATCCCCCGCGTCGTCGCCCGGCGCATGCAGCGCGTGGACGTCGCCGGCGCCGCGGGCCGCTGGCTCGCCAGCCCCAAGGGAGCGAGCGAAGGTCGGCTGAGGCGCGGCGCGTCGCGGCTTGCCGCCGACATGCTCGAATCGCTCGACCAGGAACGGTTGGGCGGGATGGTGCGGACGACCTTGGCGCAGCGCCTGCGCTCGCTCGAAATCTCGCCGCTCCTGGGCAATGCGCTGAGCGCCGCAATCGCCGACAACCGCCACGTGCCTTTGCTCGACGGCATCATCAAATGGGCGGCCAAGGTGCTATCGGCCAACGAACCGGTGATCCGCGCGATGGTGCACGAGCGCGCCGGGTCGCTGATGCGCTGGACCGGACTCGACGAGACGCTCGCCAACAAGATCATCGCCGGGCTCGATGGCATGATCCAGGACATGGCGTCGCAACCCGACCATCCGCTACGCGCCAAAGCCGAGGAAGGTCTGGCGCAGCTCGCGCATGATCTGCAATTCGACCCCGCGATGCGCACGCGCGTCGAGGGGTTCAAGGCGGAGATGCTCGACAATCCCGCGCTGTCGGACTGGTGGCAGGGCATCTGGGAACAGATGCGCGGCGCGATGCTGAAAATTGCGCGCGACCCCGATGCGATGATGGCCGGGCGGTTCGGCGAAGCGCTGCATCAGCTCGGCGTTACGTTGCAGGAGGATGCCGAGCTCGCCAACACGATCAACCGGTTCGCGCGGCGTGCAGCGGTCGGCGCCGCGGCCGATTATGGTGACGCGATCGTCCGATTGGTGTCGGAAACGGTGCGCGGCTGGGACGCGCAGACGATCACGCGGCGGCTGGAAAATGCAGTGGGGCGCGACCTGCAATATATCAGGATCAACGGCACCGTGGTCGGCGGGCTGGTCGGGCTCGTGATCCACGCGGTGGACGTACTTCTCTGATCCGGGGGCGAGGGACGCCCCGCGAATCGTCCGTGCCCTAGCGCCAGCGCAACACGTCCCAGCCCTTTTCCTTCGCCAAGGCTAGCAGCGGCGCGTGCGGATTGACCGCGAACGCCTCGTCCGCCCAATCGAGCGTCGGCGCGTCGGAGACATGATCCGAATAGAAGCGGACATGGGCGTCCCCCCGCGCGATCCCCTCGCGCGCCATCCACGCCTCGATCATCCGCAACTTGGCGTCGCCATAGCAATTCTCGCCGGCGATACGCGGCAGCAGGCGGCCGTGTTCGAGCGTCGATCGCGTGGCGATGACGTCGGTGATACCCAGCGCAGCAGCGATCGGGCGAACGTAGAAATCGTAGGAAGCGGTCGCCATCACCACGCGATAGCCGGCGGCACGATCGGCCGCGATTCGCGCGCGGGCGTCGTCCCACACCTTGCCATTGACGATGTTCGAGGCGAAGCGCCCGGCGGCGCGTTCGACTGCTGTGGCGGCAGCCCCCCGCCCCATCACGAGCCGCTGGGTCATTTCCTTCAGCCGCGCGCGATCGATGCGCTTGCCGAGATAGAGTGCGCCCGGCGCGACGCTGGCGGCCAGCGCCGCGATCCGCCACGGCCGCCGCCTGGCCCAGGCGCGGAGGAACGGCATCCAGGTCGGCGATCGGGTGATCGTCTTGTCCATGTCGTAGATGGCGAGCCGTTGCATCGCGATGCCTTAGCCGCGAATTCGGCAAGCTGAAACGGTCCGCCGCTTCTGCCCGACAACACCTGAGCGAAGCTGGGAATGCTACCGCTTGCGATCGTCGCGCACCGTATAGGACAAGGTCGCCGTGCCGTTCGCGGGAACGATGGTCGTCCAGAACGACGCACCGTCCTTCCTCCCCAGCCGGCAGCTCGATCGCGCCATCTTCTCGTAATCATAGAGATGGATCTTGGCCTCGTACGTCACCGGCCAGGCCTGGTCGTTGGTGACGGTCAACGCGTACGTGGTGGTGCGGTCGTCCGGACGCCGGCGTGTCCCCACTACCTGGGCAGACACGCTTTGCGGCCGCCCCATGGGGAATTCGACCACTTCATCCGCGGCCTTGTCGCCGATCGCCGATTCGCCGACCAGCAGCATCTGACCATCGACGTCGCTGAATATCGCCGCCTTGCCCGCCGGCATCGCCGCGCCGAGCCCGTTGGCGGCGCTATTCTTGCCGCGGAGCAGCAATGCCGTTTGCGCGGTCTCGCGCATGATATCGCTGACATAGATCGGCGCGAGTTTGACGCCGGGCTTGTCCATCAGCCCGACCTGTTTCTGCGATTGCGACGCGACGGTGACCCGCGTCGGAAAGCGATAGAGTTTGAGGTCGCCGAGTTCCTCGGCCGTCGCCACCTTCGCCGCGGCCATGAACCCGGCGCGGTTCGCGGTAACGACTACGTCCATCGCCTCGGGTGCCGGCGGAGGAGGTGGCGGCGGTGGCGCGGGCATCGATCCCAATTGATACCTGACATCCGCGTCTTCCAGATCATATTCCGGCAGCGGCCAGCATTGCAGCGGCAGATAGCTCGCCGACGCGAAATTGCGCGGGCCGTAATTGCTGTTCGCGGTGCGATTGATCTTGCCCGCGACGACCTGCGTATCGGCATCGACGAAGCTGGTGACGTCGGTCGATGCCAAGGTGATCCACGCGAACAGATCAGCGCTTCGTCCATCCTTGCGCATCGCGATGACATAATCCGCCTGCCAGTCGAACCCGCCCGACAAATAGGACAAGGTCAGCGTCACCCGGCGTTTGGACTTCGCCGTCGTCTTCACCGACAAGGTCGGCTTGGCCGACAAACCTTCGGGCACGCCGTCATAGACGATTGCTTCGGGCAGTCCCGAACATCTCAAATCGCCATAGGCCCCGCCGAACTGGAGCACGGCCGCGCCATCGGCCGACGATCGCAAAGTCGCCTGCAGCAATTGCGCCTTGCCCGTCGCCGGATTGGTGCGGCGGACCAGGATGCGACGCCCCAGCGCACGGTCGAACAGTGAGCGCGGCGACAGCAGATTGGCGTCGAGATTCTTTTCCTCGACCCCGTCGGGCAGGCCGGACACCAAAGCGCTTTCGGGCAGGATGTTACCCGCGACTCCTTCGAACCGGATCACCGCGGGGCCGGCGGGAATGGTCACCGTGCGCGTCTCGGTGATCAGCGCGAAGCCTTGCGGATAGGACCGGTTGATTGCGCTCTCCGTGTCGCGATTGGGGTCGCGATAGAGCGTGACCGACACCGTGTCGGGGCCGGCGGAAGTAATGACCGTCTGCGCGCGCGCCGGCATCGCGCCGGCCAGCACGAGGAGCAACAGCAAGGCGGCGCGCATCGCGCGGGACCTCGTCGTCAGTACCGGGTGTCGAATGCGACGGTCAGCACGGTCGATCCGTTGGCTGGCACCGTCAAATGCCACAGCCGCTCGTCGAGCGAGCGTTGCTCGCCCTTGATCGATTCGCTCGAGACGCGGGTGTCGTGCCAATAGCTGCGGTCAAGCCCGGCCTGGACCAGATCGACGGTTACCGGTTCGGGCCGCGCGTTGGTCACCGTATAGCTCATCGTCGTGCGCCAATAAGTGACTTCATCCTGGCGCTCGACCGTGGTCGGCTTGCCGCCGTCGATCGAGATGCGGAATTTCTCGGTCCGCTCCCATTCGCCGCTGTTGATCTTCTCGCGTTTTTCGACCGCCGGCTTGACCTTGACGTCGAACGCCTCGCCGGTGCGGATCGCCAGGGTCGATCCCATCGGCGTATGGTCGATGCGGTTCTCGCCGATGAATTGCGGCTGACCCCTGGCATCCCGGATATAGACGCGGACCGTGCCCGCGGGCAGCGCGTCGCCGAGCCCGCCATCCTTCGAGCTCGAAAAGCTCAGGACGGTGGCGGCACTGACCGGGTCGCTCGCCGATCCGTACCAGTCGTTGCGATATTGATAGAGCTTCTTCGCCGGCACGCCCCCCACCGACAGGAAGCTGACCTGCTTCTGCTGGTTGGGCGCGATCGTGATACGGTGTCCGACCGGATAGAGGTAGAAATCGCCCAGCCGCGCGCGTCCCGAACGCTCGGTTCCCGGCAGCGTCCCGGGCGCCATGCCGGCATTACCGCTCCCGCCCTGCCCCGGCGCGCCCGCGACCAGAACGGTATCGGCATTGGTGAAGGCGACATTGTTCTCGTTCTTGAGCGTCACCCAGCCCTGGACGTCGATCGTGCTCTTCGCCTCGTCGAACAACGCGACGTAATCGGCATCCCAGCCGAGCCCGGTTGTCAAATAGCTGAGCGTCGCCGGCCGCGTACCGCCGCCGCTGGCGTCGAGCGAGATCGACAGGGTCGGCCGCGCGCGCAGATTGGGCGGTAGCGAATCGTAGATCACGCGCACCGGCAGCCCGTCGTCGCGCAGCACCTCGATGTTGTTGCCGATCTGGAGCACGACGCCGCCATTGGTCGCCAGCACCTTGGCGCGCTCGCGCGTCTCGGCGCCGGTCGCCGGGTTGGTGCGGACCAGCGTGATGGTCTGGCCGACCGCTTTCTGGATCAGCGCGCTCGGTGACAACAGATCGTAATCGAAATTCTGTTCCAGGATCGACGCACCATCGACCGACAGCCGCACCGTCTCGGGCCGGATGCGATCGGAAACGTCGGGAAATTCCTGGCGATTGACGCCATTGGCCAGCGTCAGCCGCCGCGTATCCTGCACCAGCGCCAGGTCGTTATTGTAGATGGTGACCGAGACATCGCCCTGCGCCGTGGGCTGCGGCGCGGTCTGCGCCAACGCGGCGCCGGGTACCAGCAACAAGACCGAAACCGCCAATCCGCGCATCTTCATCCCCTTGTCTTGTTTGCGACAAGGCTAGCGTGTTGGCGGGTGAACGGAAGCAGAAAGATGGTGGCAGCGCCACCGAAATGACTGCAATGGTGGGCGTGATCCCCAATGGGCATGTCTCAAAAAAACAAAACGCCCAGCGGAGCGGGTCCGGCCGGGCGTTTCATTCCGTCATCCCAGCGGAAGCTGGGATCTCAGGCAATTATGATGCTGCACGAGACCAGCATCGGGTCGGGTCGTCCCCCGGACGATCCTTGAGCATGCGGGGCATGCTCAACCCGATGCTCTTTCGCTGGGGTGACGGCTTCATTCGGCGGCGTCGGCAGCCGGTTCCGCAGCGGCGGCGCGTGGCGTGCGGCGGCGGCGGGGCTTGGGGGCGGGTTCTTCCTCGCCTTCCGTGCCGGCCGAAATGCCGAGCGACGGCGGCAGCAGCGACGCATCGAAGGTCTCGCCTTCGGTCGCCTCGACCGCGCGCGGCTCGCGGCGCGGGCGCAGGCCACGGCGCGACGGACGCTCGGCGCGTTCCTCGACCGGCGCGGCGACCTCAGCCACCTCGACGCTGTTCACCTCATCGGTGTCGTTCCCGGCATAGCCGTTCACGTTGCCGTTGGCGCCAGCATTGACGTTGGCATTGCCGTTATAGCGATTGCCACGATCCTCGCGCGGTTCGCGATTGCCGCGATCCTGACGGTTGCCGCGGTCGTCGCGATTGCCACGATCGTCGCGATCCTGGTTGCGGCTTTCCCGGCGCGGTTCGGCGTGGATTTCGCGGCGTGGCTCCTGGGTCTCGCCCTCGGCGCCTTCGTCCTCGTAACCCTCATCCTCATCATCGAACGCGTCCTCTCGGCCGCGGCGCTGTTGAGCCTGATTCGGGTTCTGCTCCTCGAACCGGTTGCGATTCTCTGCGAGCACGCGGAAATAGTGATCCGCGAACTGCAGATAATATTCGGTGTTGACGCGGTCGCCCTGACGCTGCGCCTCGGCGGCGAGCGTCTTGTACTTCTCGAAGAGCTGGTTCGCATTGCCCCGCGCGCGGTTGTCGATGCGGTTCCCGTTGTTGCCGTTGGGATTACCGCCGCCACCCTGGCGCTGGCCACCACGGCCGCGACGGCGGCCGGCCTGACGATTTATGTTCAAAGTCCTGTGGTCCTTGTGTTCAAAACAAACCCGGCCTTGCTCCAAGAGGATGCAAATCCCACGCGCCATCCGCGCTGAACCCGAACTTGGGTGGAGGCGCGAAAGGCCTGTCATGGCCGCCGGACGAGCGGCCTAATGACGATGGATTGGGCAGGCCCGCGATTTCAACGACTTGTCGATTGAGATCGTCTGCCCCTTCGCGCTCAATAGCGGCTGCGAGGCGTTTGTCCAAGAAGAAATATGTAACCGGACTATGTCATTTTCAAGGTGTGGCGATGACGCATCGGTCACGCCCGGCCAGATCGCGGCGAACCGCGACCTTCAGGCCCTGCGCGATCAGCAAGGCGGAAACCACTTCGGCCTGGGTCGCGCCGATCTCGATCGCCGCCATACCACCGGGCGCGATCAGGCGCGGGAGCTGGGTGGCGATGACACGATAATCGTCCAGACCGTCGAGACCGGCGAACAACGCCGCGCTCGGCTCATGCTCGAACACCTCTGCCGGAAGCGATTCGTCGGCGGCGATATAGGGCGGGTTGCAGAGGATCAGGTCGAAATCCCCCGCGACGCCGTCGGCCCAGTTGCCAGAGCGGAACGAGGCCCGATCGGCCAGATTGAGTAACTCGGCATTGCGCCGGGCATAATCGAGTGCCTCGGGCGAGGCATCGATGCCCAAGCCACGCGCTTCGGACCAGTGCGCAAGCGCGGCGAGCAGCAAGGTCCCCGGCCCTGTTCCCAGGTCCAATATCCTCAGCGGCGCCTCGATATCCGGCAGGTGTTCGATCGCCGCTTCGATCAGCGTCTCGCTGTCGGGGCGCGGGATCAGGACGCCGGGACCGACCGTCAGGCTGATCGTCCAGAAATCGCGCGTGCCGGTGATATAGGCGATTGGCTCGTGGGTGAGGCGCCGGTCGATCAATGCGGCGAAGGTGGCGGGTGACGGATCGTCGAGATGGCGAAGTAGCAACTGCTCACGCGTCGTACCGAGGGCGTAGGCCATCAGCAGCTCGACATCGAGGCGGGGAGTGTCGGAAACGGCCGCGAGGCGCTGTGTCGCCGCGGCAAGGGCTGATCTTACTCCCCTCCCGTTCACGCGCGCCGGGTCGGCCATGCCCCCGGCATGGCCTGAACGATGCGGGGCATCGTTCACCCGGTGCGGGGTTGGGGGAGGGCTTGTCACAACATGCGGGGAGGAAACATGCCCTCCCCTAGCCCCTCCCGTAAACGGGAGGGGAATCTATGCATCGAGGCTCGCCAGCCGCTCGGCCTCGTCCTCGGCGATCAGCGCACCGATCAACTCCTCCATATCGCCTTCGAGTATCTCGGGCAGGCGATGCAGGGTCAGGTTGATGCGGTGGTCGGTCACGCGGCCCTGCGGGAAATTATAGGTGCGGATGCGCTCCGAGCGGTCGCCCGAGCCGACCATCGCCTTGCGCGTGCCCGAGCGTTCGGCCGCGAGTCGCTCGCGCTCGGCTTCGTAGAGCCGCGTGCGCAGCACCTTGAGCGCCTTGGCCTTGTTCTTGTGCTGCGACTTCTCGTCCTGCTGGATCACCACCAGGCCGGTCGGCAAGTGCGTGATGCGGACCGCGCTGTCGGTGGTGTTGACCGACTGCCCGCCAGGCCCGGACGAGCGATAGACGTCGATCCGCAGATCGCGCGCCTCGTCGATCTGGACGTCGACGTCCTCGGCCTCTGGCAGCACCGCGACGGTCGCCGCCGAAGTGTGGATGCGCCCGCCGCTTTCGGTCACGGGAACGCGCTGGACGCGATGGACGCCGCTTTCGAACTTCAGCTTGGCGAACACGCCCTTGCCCTCGACCGAGGCGACGACTTCCTTGAACCCGCCCGCTTCGGAGGTCGAGGCGGAGATCAGTTCGACTCGCCAGCCCTGCCCTTCGGCGTAGCGCTGGTACATGCGGAACAGGTCGCCGGCGAACAGCGACGCCTCGTCCCCGCCGGTGCCGGCGCGGATTTCGAGCATCGCCGCGCGTTCGTCGGCGGCGTCGCGCGGCAACAATGCCAGCGCCAGCGAGCGTTCGGCCTGGGGCAGGCTCTCGCGGATCTCCTCGATCTCCTCGCGCGCCATCGCCTTCAGTTCGCCGTCGGCGCTGTCGTCCTCGGCCATATGGCTGAGCGTCGCGAGTTCGGCGCGCAGCCGCCGCACTTCGCCCGCGGCCTTGGCCACCGGCTCGATCTCGGCATATTCCTTCGACACCTGGACGAAGCGCTCGCCCGACAGATCGCCGGTCGCCATCAGCGCCGACAATTCGTCGCGCCGCGCCTCGATCTGCGCGATCCGTTCGGGGGAGATCGAGGTCATTTCGACGCCGCCGCGATTCCGTCGAGGCCGTTGGTCAACGCGACCAACGTGAAGGCCCGCCCGCCCAACGGTCCAGCGAGCACCTCGGCTACCTTGCGCCTTTTCTGCTCGCCTGATTTCAAACTACGAACAGCGATCTCGCCATTGGTCAGTTCGTCATCGCCGACAATGATGGCGTAACCTACTCCGGCCGCATCGGCGCGTTGCATCCGCTTCTTCAGGTTACCGCGATATCCCATGTCACAATAGACATTGCGACGTCGCAGATCGGCGATCAGGCTCGTGCAGAAAAGCTCGGCAGCCTCACCGACCGGGATCACGACAAACTCGGGCCGCTCTACAGACGGCTCATCAAGCAACATCGCCAGCCGCTCGACACCCGCCGCCCAACCGACCCCGGGGGTTGCCGGCCCACCAAGTGACTCGATCAGCCCGTCGTAGCGACCGCCCGCCAGTACCGTGCCCTGTGCGCCAAGCCGGTCAGTAACGAACTCGAACGCGGTGTGGCGGTAATAGTCCAGCCCGCGCACCAGCCGGCTGTTGCGCGTCCACTTCACCCCGGCGGCATCGAGCCCCTTGGTCACCTTCTCGAAGAAAGCTCCCGCCTCATTCGTCAGATGCGCGTCGATATCCGGCGCGGCATCGGCGATCGGGCGGTCGCGCGGGTCCTTACTGTCGAGGATGCGCATCGGATTCTTGTCGAGCCGGACGAGGCTGTCTTCGGACAGTTCGCCGCGATGCTGCTCGAAATGTGCGACCAATGCCCCACGCCAGGCGTCGCGCGTCTCGGCATCGCCCAAGGTGTTGAGCTGCAACGTCACGCCGTCGGCGATACCGAGTTCGCGGAGCAACTGGTCGGCAAAGGCGAGCAACTCGACATCCGCCGCCGGCTCGGCCGCGCCGATCACTTCGGCGTCGATCTGGTGAAACTGGCGATAACGCCCCTTTTGCGGGCGTTCGTAGCGGAACAGCGGTCCCGAGGTGACCAGCTTGAGCGGCGCATATTGCTGCCAGCCCTGGGTCAGATAGGCGCGGCACACCCCCGCGGTGAATTCCGGCCGCAAGGTCAGCGAATCCCCGCCGCGATCCTCGAACGTGTACATTTCCTTGGAAACGACGTCGGTAGTCTCGCCGATCGAGCGCGCGAACACCTGAGTATCCTCGAACACTGGCAAGTCGACGCGCTGGAACGCGTACAATTTGCGGACATGATCGAACGCCCCGAGCACGCGGGCGAAGCGCCGCTGTTCGTCGCCAAAGATGTCCTGGGTGCCCCTGACGGGCCGGGGAGTCTCGATACGTGCCATTGGGGGCGGGTATCTAGTAGAGGCGAGCGGCCTACGCTAGCGTTTCGTCATGGCGAACATGCATCTCGGTCACCGGCTTGCGCCTCCGCGCTTCATCGCGTTCGTCGCGATCTTCGTGGTGGGGTTGTTCTTCACGATCCCGGCCCAGGGTTACGGACGGGGAGCGATGATCGCGTTCGATATCGCCGCTACCATCTTCCTCGTCTCGATCATGCCCTTGTTCGCGCGCGGTACGGCCGAGCAGATGCGCGCCGCCGCGCAACGCAATGACGCCAATCGCGCCTTCCTGTTGCTGCTCACCGTCGTGACGTCGATCATCATCATGGTTTCGGTGGTCACCGAAAAGCTCGCGAAGGCGACGCCCTTCACGATCGTGCTGGTCCTGGCGTCGCTGGTGCTCGCCTGGACCTTTTCGAACATGATCTATGCGCTTCATTATGCGCATCTCTATTATTTGCCGGCCGACGATAACGAGGATAGCGGCGGGATCGATTTCCCCAATTGCGACGACCCGGATTATTGGGATTTCGTCTATTTCAGCTTCACCCTGGGGATGACGTTCCAGACCAGCGATGTCGACATCAAGAGCCGCCGCGTCCGCCGCGTCGTCACTGGCCATTGCCTGGCCGCCTTCGTCTTCAACCTTGGCGTGCTGGCCTTTACGATCAATTCGATCGGCGGCTCTTAATTCCACCATTCCGTGACGTTAGGCACTGGACGTCGAGTGTATGGCTGTCCTAGGTCACGCCAGCACAATAATAAGGGGTCCTCCTCCATGCTGCGCCGCGCCGCTCTTGCCGTCCTGCTCGCCTCCACCGTCGCCACCGTCGCCCTCGCCGAGAATTCGAAGCCGCAGCCGACGCCGGTCGAGAACACGATCCCCGTCGCGGTCGACAAGCCCTATCCCGGCACGCTGACGCTCGACGTGGACGCGACCGATACGGCGCGCGGCATCTACGTCATCAAGGAGACTATCCCGGTCTCGGGCAGCGGCGAGATGGTGCTGCTCTATCCCAAATGGGTGCCGGGCGGGCACTCGCCGCGCAACGAGATCGACAAGGTCGTCGACCTGCATATCACTGCAGCCGGCAAGTCGGTGGCGTGGAAGCGCGACCCGGTCGAGGTCTATGCGTTCCATCTCGACGTGCCCAAGGGCGCCAAGTCGATCGAGGTCACATTCAAATACGTCACCTCGACCAAAAGCGATCAGGGCCGGATGATGGTCACGCGCAACCTGCTCAGCCTCGAGCCGATCGGCACAAGCTTCTACCCCGCCGGCTATTTCGTGCGGCAGATCCCGATCCGCATGACGGTCAAATATCCGGAAGGCTGGACCGCGTCGTCGGCGCTCAACGCCAAGGTGACGGGGTCGACCTATACGTACGAGCCGACCAATTACGAGATCCTGCTCGACAGCCCGATCCTGGCCGGATGCTATTACAAGAAGTGGCCGCTCAGCGAACGCGTCAATCTCAACGTCTATGCCGACACCCAGAAGGAACTCGATTCCGCCACCCCGGCGATGATCGACGCGCACAAGCGCCTGGTCGAACAGGCGGTGAAGACCTTCGGCGCGCAGCATTACGACCATTACGAATTCCTGCTGTCGATCTCGAACGAGCTCGGCGGGATCGGCCTGGAGCATCACCGCAGTTCCGAGGACGGCACGCGGATGGGCTATTTCAGCGAGTGGGAGGCCAATGCCGGCGCGCGCAACCTGCTGCCGCACGAATATACCCATAGCTGGGACGGCAAGTTCCGCCGCGGCGCCGATCTGTGGACGCCCGATTACCTCTATCCGATGCGCGACAGCCTGCTCTGGGTCTATGAGGGCCAGACGCAATTCTGGGGCTATGTGCTCCAGGCACGGTCGGGGCTGGTGTCGAAACAGGATACGCTCGACGGCTATGCCGCGATCATGGCCAATCTCGACAATACGCCGGGCCGCAACTGGCGTCCGCTGATCGACACGACCAACGACCCGATCATTTCCAACCGCCGGCCCAAGGGCTGGACCAGCGACCAGCGCTCGGAGGATTATTACAACGAAGGCCTGCTGGTGTGGATGGAGGTCGATTCGATCCTTCGCCAGCAGTCGAAGGGCAGCAAGTCGATCGACGATTTCGCCCGCGCTTTCTTCGGCATCAACGACGGCGATTGGGGTGAGGTTACCTATACGTTCGACGATGTCGTCGCGACGCTCGACAAGATCCAGCCCTATGACTGGCGCGGCCTGCTGACCAAGCGACTCTATGCCGTCGGCGAGCCGGCACCGCTCGGCGGGTTCGACCGCAACGGCTACAAGCTCGTCTATACCGACGTGCAGCCGGCGATCGGCAAGCAGGCCGAACGCGCGCGCAAGTTCAGCGACTTCTATTATTCGCTCGGCCTCAACGTCGCCGCCGATGGCGGCCTGAGCGCGGTGCGTTGGCAGAGCCCCGCCTTCGATTCGGGCCTGACCATCGGCGACACGATCGTCGCGGTGAATGGCGTTGCTTATTCGGACGAGCGGCTGAAGGCGGCGGTGACAGAGGCCAAGGGCGGTAAGGCGCCTATCGTCCTTTTGGTCAAGGCGGGCGAAGAAGTCCGTAGCGTGAGCATCGACTATCACGACGGCCTGCGCTATCCGCACCTCGTGAAAACCGGGACCGGGGAGAGCGGTCTCGACCTGCTGCTCCAGCCCCGCTGAGATGGGGCGGCACGCCACGCCATAAAGGAATGACATGCGGATCGATTTGATACCGGTCGGGGACAACCCGCCGGAAAGCCTGAACGTGATCATCGAAGTGCCGGTCGGCGGCGAGCCGGTGAAGTACGAGTTCGACAAAAAGTCGGGCGCGCTCTTCGTCGACCGTATTCTCCACACGCCGATGCGCTATCCGGCCAATTATGGCTTCGTTCCGCATACCCTGTCGCCCGACGGCGATCCGCTCGACGCGCTGGTCATCGCGCGCTCGCCGTTCGTCCCCGGCTGCGTCGTGCGGGCGCGGCCGATCGGCGTGCTCAATCTCGAGGACGAGCATGGCGGCGACGAGAAACTGATCTGTGTGCCGGTCGACTCGACCTTTCCCTATTATTCGGACGTCGGCGAGCGGGGGGATCTGCCCTCGATCGTGCTCGCCCAGATCGAGCATTTCTTCACCCACTATAAGGACCTCGAGGCCGAGAAGTGGGTGCGCGTTGGCAAATGGGGCGACGCGGCCGAAGCCCGGCAAATCGTGATTGAGGCGATCGAACGCGCCAAGGCAACCGAGGAAGCGTGAGGCCACGCACCGCCTGGCGCCTGAGCGTGCTGGCGGGACTGATCGCGTTTGCCTGTTCCTTTGCGTTCGGCAAAATCCCCGGGCTGATCGCCTGCGGGACGTTCGCCGGGTCCGGGCAGCTCGGGCCGATTTTGGCCTTCGAGCTGGCCCGGACGCCGGGCGACGTCGCCGCGCTGTTCGGCAGCGGCGCGTGCCGCGCTACGTTCGTTAGCGCACAGAATACGGAATTGTGGCTCGACGCGCTCGGCTTCATCCCTTCCTACACCGCGTTCCTCGCGCTGGCGGCGATTGCCGCCAGTCGCGGCTGGGCTCAGCGCGCGATCGTCGCGATGCTCGTGATCGCCGGCCTCAGCGATGAAATCGAAGGCGTGTCCATGTGGCAGATCATGGACAATCTGCCCGGCACACCGGGACAGCTCGATGCCTTGTGGTGGGCGGTCCACATCAAGTTCGCGCTGCTCGCAATCGGCACGACGCTGATCGGGCTCGAACTGATCCGCGCACTGAGATTATGGCCGATGCTGTTCGGACTGGTGGTCACGGTCGGCGGCGCGGCGGCGGTCTATGGATTTTGGTCGCTTCCCAACACGATGATGATGGCAGGGTTCACCTACGCTTGGTTCGCGCTACTGGTGACGGCGGTCGTCGCGTCGTTTGCGGCGGGGGTGTTTGGGCGGAGATCTGCCTCGCGCGTATAAGGCTGAGTCTGCTACCAGTCCAACAGCGATCATTCTTCATTAAACTCGGCGCGCCTAGTAATCAGACTGCCGATTTGGAGATGGTCCGTGCGCCCAATCGCCATTGCAATTCTGGTTCTAGCATCAGGCTCGGTTGGAGCGCTCGCGCAGAAGCGCGCGGCATCGACAATGCTCCTTCATCCTACCGAAAGGGAGTGGTTCGCTCGTTTGCCCAAAGCCCAGCAGGTGCTCCAATTGAAAGCACTTCGAGCTGCACGGCTATGTATCGCCCGATATGCAACCAAAAACGGAAAAGAGGACGCCAAGAGCGCGGCAAAATTACCGGGGGCAAAATTTCTTTCCGGAACCTCGAACGGAGTAGTGGTGTATCGTACTGCACCGGGCCTCGATGGATGCTCAGGCCCCTCTCTGAACCTAACCGATGATAACTTTGTCCAACTAAGCGACGCTTGGTCAGGGCCGCCATACAGCTTGGGTCTTCAGGTAAAATGTTCGACAATGGCCAATCGCTATGCCGCTGACTTCAACCAAACTCTGGCAACCGGTCGCCCTGAAGTCCTTCACAGGGCGTGCCCTGCCAGCACAAATCGCGAGTGATCTGATCTGGAATTTTCTTGAACTGCGCTGAACCAGGTTTGTCGTGAACCGCCATCAGCGGGTACCATTCCAAGCTATTTCCGCGCGACTCGCCCCCGCGCCGTCCGCCGCGGCGGCGCTTTCTTCGGCGCTCGCCGTCCTGCCTCCAATGCCAACGTCGCCCAGCGCCTGAGTTCGTCGGCGTCGTCATAGACGTCGTCCGACGCGCGGCGGTAGTTCATGCTGCCGATCTTGCCGTTCATCTCATAGGTGAAGCGCTCGCACCCCGCTTCGTCCCACACCGCGTCGCTCTCTGCATCGGCCTTGAGCCACAGCCCGCCGCCGCTCGCGACGATCGCGAAGATGGTGCCGTCGCAATAGAGCGTGGCGCCGCCCATCATCGCGCGCTTGGTGACGCGGCCGATCGGCTCCATCGCCTCGGTTACCCAGTCGATCAGCCCTTCATCCGCCGCCATCAGCGCGCTCCCGTGATCTTCAGTCCGGCGATACACGCAACGACACCGAGGATCAGCAGGAGTCGCGGCAGGCTCGCCGGTTCCTGATACCATGCAATGCCGACGATGACCGTACCCAAGGCGCCGATCCCGCCCCACACGGCATAGGCCGTGCCCATCGCGATCGAGCGCGACGCATATTCGAGCAACCCCATCGACAGCGCGACCGAGCCGAGGAAGCCGAGCGTCCAGGGAATGTTGCGAAACCCGTCGACGTGGCGAAGACAGGTGGTGAACCCGACCTCGAACAAGCCGCCCAGGATCAGCCAGGCCCAGGCCATCAGCCCCGTCCGGCGAGCTTGACCAGCGCGTCGCCGCTGACGCGCCGGATCCGCCACTCGTCCAGGCTTTCCGCGCCCATCGCGGTATAGAAATCGATCGCCGGCGTGTTCCAGTCGAGCACTGCCCATTCGAATCGTCCGCAATCGCGATCGAGCGCGATGCCTGCCAAATGTCGTAGCAACGCCGTGCCGACGCCCGATCCACGCGCCTCGGGCGTCACGTAGAGGTCTTCGAGATACAGGCCCTTGCGCCCGGTCCAGGTCGAGAAATTGTGAAAGAACAGGGCGAAGCCCATTGGCTCGCCATCCTGCTCGGCGATCACTGCTTCGGCCGATCGCTCGCCGAACAAGGCGTGGTTCAGGCTCTCTTCGGTGGCCTTCACTGCGTCGGGCTCACGCTCGAACTCGGCGAGTTCGCGGACGAAGCGCAAGATCAGCGCGACGTCCTGTGGCGTGGCGGGACGGATGGTAAGGGTCAAAATGCAGCCTCCACAGTCTCGATCGACCGCCGCCGCGCGGCGATCAGGCAACCGGCGATGATCAGCGCGGCGCCGGCGAGCGTATAGAGCGCTATTCGCTCGCTGAACACGACCCAGCCCCATAACGACGCCCAGATGAAGGCGGTATATTCGGTCGGCGCCAGGTAGTTGGCCTCGCCGCGCGCATAGGCCCAGGCGAGCAGCAGCAACGATACCGTCGCCAGCACCGCCGCCCCGACGATCGCGGGCGCATGGCGGAGATCGGGCACGTGCGCCATGAACGGCGCCGCGGCGGCCAGGATCACCAGGACGATCACGCTCTGGAAGAAAGCGACTTCCTTGGGCCCCGCGACCAGGGCCTGCTGGCGCATCAGTACGATGTTGTAGGCATAACAGACCGCCGAGAGCAGCACGGCGATCGTGCCCCGGAATCGGTCGGGCGACGGCGCCGAGGCCGCCTGGCCAAGCATGATCACCCCGACACCGGCAAAGGCGACCAGCGAGGCGACGATGGCCCGGCGCGAGATATGCTCCTTGAGCAGGAACGCCGCGCCGAACAGTGCCAGCAACGGAGCGATGAAGGTGAGCGCGATCGCCTGTGCCATCGGCACACGGGCGAGGCCCCAAAAGAACGTGACGGCCATCACCGCCGACACCGTTCCGCGAATCAAATGGACTCGGATCGTCGCCCGCGACGGCCAGCCACGCCGCTGCGGCAGGTAGATCAACCCGGTCAGGATCGCGCCGGCCAGGGTCCGCCATAGCAAAGTGTCGTAGGTGCCGATCTCCCGAACCAGTACCTTCATCACCGCGTCCATCGACGAGAAGACGGCGATCCCCAGCACCGCGACGGAAAACACGAAGGCGGGGCTGCGCGGCATGTTTCAGGCGATAGCCGGACGCGATCGTTACGTCATCAGCCGCTTCCCTCATGAGTTGAGAAGGTGGGCTTGTGGAAAAGCCTCCCCTCCCGCTCGCTGGAGGGGCTGGGGGAGGGCGTGTCCGTTTACCGCAGCATCGACTGTCTCGACATGCCCTCCCCTAGCCCCTCCCATAAATGGGAGGGGAATAATGACCCTTACTTCAACGTCATCTGGTCGCCGCTGATCGAGACGCTGTCGAGCCGACGCAGATAGTTCTGCCCGAGCAGCGAGATGGTCAGTCCGTCGAGCACCACGGCATGGATGCCGCTGACGCGCTTACCGTCGAGCACGACGTCCTCGAGCTGGACTTCCTGTCCCCTGATATCGCCCGACGCGCCGGTGCCGACCACATCGAACTGGCCAGGGTCGAACTTTACCCCGGCCCGCCGCGCATCGTCCTGAGTCAGTGCGACTTCGGTCGCGCCGGTATCGACGACGAACCTGATCGGCTCGCCATTGACGTCGGCGACGGTGAAGAAATGGCCGTTATCGGCGCGGTCGAGCACGGTCGGCTGCGACTGGTCGGCGGGCACTGCAGCGGCCGGCGGAGCTGCGGCGATCGGCGCGCGCTTCGCCCCCGGCAGGGCGAGGCCGATCACTATCCCGATCACGGTCACCGCGAGCAGCGCAAATTTCATGGCTATTCTTCTACCGCATGGCGATTGCGGCTTGGCTAATGGTGATGGCTAAGAAGAGCTTACCGCCGCGCCAGCCTCCAGCCGAGCAGCGCCAGGGCCGGCGGCCCGAATACGCCGGGAAAATCACGCCAGAAGATCGCGACGCCGCAAATGCCGGTGATCACTTCGTACAAATGGACCAGCGCGTGCAGGCTCAGCCACAATGCCCCGGCCAGCGCTCCAAGTCGCCGCACGCGCAGGTCAAGCACCGCCCAACCGAGCAGCAGCCCGCATGTCAGATAGGCCGCGCCGATGTCGCGGACGAAATGCTGGTTGAACGGGCCGGTGAACGCCACTGTCGGCAGTGCGCGATACCAGAGCAAAGGCTGGGCGAGCATGTACGCGCCGAACCCAATTGCGAAGATAGCCACCAGACCGACCAGCAATTGCGCGAAGCGAAAGCGTCCGTCGGCCATGACCTCTCTCCCCTCCCCGCGCCGCTAGCGGTCGAAATAGCGATAGATCTTGTCCTCGCTCCGCGTCGAGGCGTCGTGCCAGCGCGGCGCGTCCTTGAGATTGAGCGGCTTCCCGGCGGAATCGAGCATCAGCACGGTCGGCGTTCCCTTGATCCCGTCGAGCCCGAACCGGCGCGCGAGGTCGAGATTGCGGTCCTTTTGCCCGACATCGATCCAGACGATTTCGTAGCGGGGGCTGAGCATCGCGGCGAAGCGCGGGCTGGCGAACCAGCCGGCCAGCGCGCGGCTGTCGTGGCACCAGTTCGCCCCGAACACGAGGATCACGCGATGACCGTTGGCCTTGGCGCGCTCCATCGCATTGGCGACGTCGCGGCCAGCACGGTCGGGATCGCCGAATGGGCGTGCCTCGGGGTGACCGGGCGCCGCGGTCGGCGCCGCAGTGTCTGCCGCCACGGGCTGCACGGTGAACGCTATGGCCGCCGCGATCAGCCCGAGGGCGATCTTCACGCCGCTTTCGCCTCGTCGGCGGCGTCGATCTCGGCCGCCTTGGCCTCGACCAGCTTGACGATGTGCTCGATCATGTCGGCGTCCTGGACATGGTGGTCGGTCACGCCCGACAGATAGACCATGTGCTTGCCGTTGCCGCCGCCGGTAATGCCGATATCGGTCTCGCGCGCTTCGCCCGGCCCGTTGACCACGCAGCCCAGCACCGACAGCGACATCGGCGTGCGGATATGCTGGAGCCTTTCCTCGAGCGCCTGGACGGTGCGGATGACGTCGAAGCCCTGGCGCGCACAGCTCGGGCACGACACGACGCGGACGCCGCGATTGCGGATGCCCAGCGCCTTGAGGATCTCGAACCCGACGCGGACTTCATCCTCGGGTTCGGCCGAGAGCGAGACGCGGATCGTGTCGCCGATCCCATACCAGAGCAGGCTGCCGATCCCGATCGCCGACTTGACCGTGCCGCCGACGAAGCCGCCGGCTTCGGTGATGCCGAGATGGAGCGGGCAATCGACCGCCTCGGCGAGCTGCTGATAGGCGGCAACCGCGAGGAACAGGTCGCTTGCCTTCACCGCCACCTTGAATTCGTGGAAGTCGCGGTCCTGGAGCAATTTGATATGGTCGAGCGCGCTTTCGACCAAGGCATCGGGGCACGGCTCGCCGTATTTTTCGAGCAAGTCGCGTTCGAGGCTGCCGGCGTTGACCCCGATGCGGATCGCGCAGCCATTGGCCTTCGCCGCGGCGACCACTTCGTTCACCCGCTCGGCCGATCCGATATTGCCGGGGTTGATGCGCAGGCACGCAGCGCCGGCATCGGCCGCCTCGAGCGCGCGCTTATAGTGGAAATGGATGTCGGCGACGATCGGCACGCGCGCGGCGCGGACGATCTGCTTGAGCGCCGCGGTCGACTCGACATCGGGGCACGACACGCGGATGATGTCGACGCCAGCATCCTCGCAGCGGCGGATCTGGTCGATCGTCGCCTTGGGGTCGCTGGTCGGCGTGTTGGTCATCGTCTGGACGGTGACGGGCGCATCGCCCCCGACAGGGACGTTCCCGACCATGATCTGGCGGCTCTTGCGGCGCGTAATGTCGCGCCAGGGACGGACTGACATTCGAAATCCTCTTGGGTCGCCCGCCATATAGCGGCGGGAGCCTGCGAAACCTAGCACCCTTGCGCGGATCGGTGTTCAGACATGACCGGATCGGTCGTCCCCCGGCAACGCGGTGATACGCGGCGATACGCGGCGATAAAAGCCGGCGACACCCATTTTGGGCAATAGAGGTTTCGCGCGCGATAACCTTTTGGTCAGGGCCGGTCCGTTATGAGCTGGATCAACTCGGACACGAACGGCGTCAATGAATCCCCAGCGACGACATTATGGCCTGGACTGGCTCAGGATCGGCGCCTTCGGCCTGCTGATCGTGTACCATGTCGCGATGGTCTTTTCGACCTGGGACTGGGTGATCAAATCGCCGGTGACCTATCACGAACTGACCGCGCCGATGGCGTTGCTGACGCCGTGGCGCCTGCCGCTGTTGTTCGCGGTGTCGGGCTATGCCAGCCGCATGTTGTTGGCCAAGTCGGGCGACGTCCGCGCCTTCACCGAATCGCGCAATCGCCGGCTGTTGATTCCCTGGGCGTTCGCGATGGTCGCGCTGATCCCGCCCGAAATGTGGGTCAGGGCGCGTGAGCAGGGCTATCCGGGCAGCCTGCTCCATTTCTGGCTGACCGATTATTGGAGCGTCACGCCGGTCTATGGCCATGGCTTCCCGAGCTGGGAGCATCTGTGGTTCATCGTCTATCTCTGGGCCTATACGATGGTGCTGGCGACATTGTTGCTCGTGCCGGGCTGGAATGCCGAGCGGCTGACCCGCGCCGCCGACCGCTTGGCGCCGGGCACGCGGCTGCTCTGGGCGCCGATCGCCGTGCTGGTCCTGCTCAAGCTGTCGGTCATGTTCGTGATTTCCGAAAAGCAGGGATTGTTCACCGACTGGAACGCCCATTTCGCCTATTTCCCGATCTTCCTGTTCGGCTTCGCGTTGGCGGGTGAGAGCAAATTGTGGCCGACCATCGCGCGCCTGCAATGGCCGGCAGCGGCGGTCGCGCTGATCGCCGGGATCGTCGTGGTCTGCATCGAGCTCGCTTATGAGGGGCACAATGTCCCGCCGCACGCCATCATGATGCTCGATCGTGCGGCGCGCCTGACGATGGCGTGGAGCATGATGCTGGTGCTGTTCCAGCTCGCGACGCGCTTCCTGAACCATGATCACAAATGGCGCGCGACATTGGCCGAAGCCGTATTTCCGCTCTACATAGCGCACCATCCGGCGATCATCTTGCTCGCCTGGTACACCTTGCCGCTCAACCTCAACCCCTTCGTCGAGTTCGCGCTGATCCTGACCGGCACCTTTTCATTCGCGGTCAGCTTCTATCTGATTGGGCGCGAGGTCGACTGGTTGCGACCCCTGATCGGATTGAGTCCCAGATCAGTCCGCCGGGCGGTAGCGCCGGCTTCCGCGTAGGCTGGCACCCGACGCCAACTCGACGGTGAAGTCGCCCGATTTGTCGGTTTCGATCCGGCGGATCGCCGCGCGCCGCACCAATCGGCCGCGATGGATGCGCAGGAATGCATCGCCCAATTCGGCCTCGACCGCCGACAATGTGGCGCGATGGAGCAAGGTGCGCGGCCCCCAGGCGATCTCGACATAATTTCCCGCCGAAGCGATCGATTCGATCTCGTCGATCGGCACGTGATGGCTGACGGCGCCGTCGGCCACGGCCAGGGTCCTGGGTGGGCCGGGTTCGGCGGCCAACTCCGTCCCGGCCCTCGCAATCAGCCATTGCGCCAGCGCGAACAATCCGACGAATTGCAGATAGGACCCGACGTCCTTGCGATACTCGTAGAGCGGCTTGTTCTCGATTCCGTCGAAGAATTGATACGTCCCTGCACCCGTGGCCGCATAATAGAGGTGCCGGAGTTCGACCATCAGCAGCACGTGCCAGGTGGACGCAACCAGACTGCCGATCACGAGCGCTACACTGACCGCAACCCATGGGAAACGCGGCGGGCGGATGTGTTTCACTGCCAGCCAGATTATCGGCCAGATCGTGAACCAGGCGATCATGCTGGTGCATTCCCACGACCAGACCAGATCTGGCCGCAGAAAATGCCCGTTGGCGCGCAAGTCGCTCAGCGACGACTCCGCATTGGCGATCATGATGACGGCGACGATGACCAGAAACCCGGCAGCCAGCCCGAGCGCCAGCTTGCGCTGCGTCCCGTTCATCCCGCGCCACCCGCCGCTCGTCCCAGCCACTATTTCGATCGTCCCCGTGAAGCCGCCTTCCGACCCTCTCCGATACCGGGCTCGAACGGCGCCGACTAGCCGTCACCGCATCGCAAGGAATGGAGGCGAGCAATGGAACGGCATTACGGAATGGACTGGCTGCGGATCGGAGCGTTCGCTCTCCTGATCTTCTATCATATCGGCATGGTGTTCGTGCCTTGGGACTTCCACATCAAGACTGCGCGACCGATGGACTGGGTCGAGATCCCGATGCTCCTGACCAACCCCTGGCGACTGACCTTGCTGTTCGTCGTGTCGGGCTATGCCAGCCGCGCCTTGCTGTCGAAATCGTCAGGCATCGGCGGATTTCTGAAGAACCGCACCAGCCGCCTGATGATCCCGTTGGTCTTCGGCATGGCGGTGATCGTCCCGCCGCAGACCTGGGTCGAGCTTGTCGGCAAGCATGGCTATGGCCAGTCCTATCTCTGGTTCCTGGCGCATGATTATTATCGTTTCGGCACGCTCGACGGGATCATCATGCCGACCTGGAACCACCTCTGGTTCGTCGTCTATCTCTGGGTCTACACGCTGGCGCTGGCGCTGATGACGCTGGCACCGGGAGCGAACAAGTTGCAGGCAGTGTTCGACCGCGTGTTCGGCGGCGCGCGCGCGGTATGGCTGCCGGTCGTGTTCCTGCTCGTCACGCAATATTGGCTGTTCCACCGCGAGGACGACACGCACGATCTGTTCGGCGACTGGCTTGCCCATCTGCAATATTTCCCTGCCTTGCTGTTCGGCTTTGGCCTGGCGGGATCGCGCGCGGCGATGAATGGACTGTCGCGCTGGTGGGCGGCGTCGGCGGCGGTCGCGATCGGTTGCTATGTCGTCATCGCCGGGCTGCTGGTTGCCTATCCCGACTTCAGCTTCCCGACACACAACGTGACGCTGGTTTTCCGGCTGGCCCGCGAGATCGACACCTGGATCGCGATCGCTGCGTTAATTGGGGCCGCGGAGCGTTTCCTCAACCGCAATCACGTATGGCGCAGCACGCTCGCCGAGGCGACCTTCCCCTTCTACATCATCCACCAGACCGTGATCGTCCTGGTCGAATTCTGGGTGAAGCCACTCGGCATCGGCGCGGCCGGCGAGTTCGCGATCCTGGTGCCGGCGACGATCGCGGGATGCTGGGCCTTCTACCTGATCGGGCGCGAGGTGAACGTGCTGCGTCCGTTGATCGGCCTCAAAGCGCGGCGAACGGTCGCCAAAGCCAAGCCGGGCAGCGACTGGATCGATGCCGTGCGCGCTCGTCCCGACGTGGCTTGAGGCCTTTCTGACCCACATTGGGGGGCGCAGCGACGGCGCGATGGGTAGTCATCGCGCCGTCAAGCGTTACATGACTCCTATGGCACGTCACTATGGCATGGATTGGCTGCGCGTCGGCGCTTTCGCCTTGCTGATCCTCTATCATACCGCGATGGTCTTCACGCCCTGGGGCTTCCACGTGAAAACCGCCCAGCCGGTAGAGTGGCTGTCGGTGCTGATGCTGGTGACCAATCCGTGGCGGCTGACCCTGTTGTTCGTCGTATCGGGCTATGCCAGCCGGGCGCTGTTGGGGAAGTCGGGCGGCGTTGCGAAATTCATGTCGAGCCGGAGCAGCCGCCTGCTGATCCCGCTTATCTTCGGCATGGTCGTGATGGTGCCGCCGCAAAGCTGGGTCGAGGTGACGACGCAGCACGGCTATACTCAAGGCTTCGGTCATTTCCTGGCGCAGGATTATTTCCGCTTCCGCGCAATCGATGGCGTGTTCCTGCCGACCTGGAACCATTTGTGGTTCGTGGCCTATCTGTGGACCTATACCGCCGCGCTGTCGCTGCTCCTGCTGGTCCCCAGGCCCGAACGGCTACAGGCGTGGTTCGATACAATATTCGGCGGCTGGCGCGCGCTGGTACTACCGGTCGTCTATCTTGTGCTGAGCCAGGTCGTCATCTTCCACCGCTGGAGCGACAGCCAGGATCTGATCAACGACGGTGTCGCGCACCTCGGTTATTTCCCGGCCTTCCTGTTCGGCTTCGGCCTCGCGCGATCGCCGCGCGTGCTCGCTGCGTTCGTGCGCTGGTGGAAGCCGGCGGTGGTGCTCGCGGTGCTGAGCTACGCATTCGGCGCGGCCATCGAAATCGCCTATCCGGGCGATCTCTTCCCGCCGCAATGGCTGGGCGACCTGATGCTGGTCGCGCATCAGCTCCAATGTTGGGCCGCGGTCGCGGCGCTGATCGGGATCGCCGAGCGTTTCTGGAACCGCGACGGGCCATGGCGCCCGACGCTGACCGAGGCGGTATTCCCCTTCTACCTGATCCACCAGACGATCATCGTCGTGGTCGAATATTGGCTGCGTCCCTTGGGCATCGGCGCGCTTGGCGAATTCCTGATCCTGGTTCCGACCACGGTCGCCGGCTGCTGGGCTTTTTATCTGATCGGGCGCGAAGTGAACTGGCTGCGGCCGCTGATCGGATTGCGGCGGCGGCCCGCCAAGGCTACCGCTCGCCGCCATGACGACAAGCCCAAAACCCTGGTCGCTGGCGATCCATGGCGGCGCCGGCGCGATAACACGCAGCCAGACCCGGCCTGAGACCGATGCCGGCGTTCGCGCCGCGCTGAACGCCGCGCTGGATGCGGGCAGCGCGATCCTGGCGGCGGGCGGCGCAGCGCTCCACGCGGTCGAGGCAGCGGTCCGCGTGCTCGAGGACGATCCGCATTTCAACGCCGGGCGCGGATCGGCGTTCACCTTCGAGGGCAAGAACGAACTCGACGCGGCGATCATGGAGGGCGCAACCCTGCGCGCCGGTTCGGTCGCCGGCGTTACCGCGACCCGGAACCCTGTGACGCTGGCGCGCGCGGTGATGGAGCAAAGCGCGCACGTCCTGCTCGGTCGCGAAGGCGCCGACGCGTTCAGCCGCGAGCATGGTCTCGACCAGGCGGATGCCGATTGGTTCGCCACTCCCGAACGGCGGCGCCAGCTCGACGAATTGCTCTCGAATGGCGGCAAGTTCGACGTCGACATGAAATACGGCACGGTCGGCGCCGTGGCGGTCGATCAGGCCGGGCACATCGCCGCGGCGACCTCGACCGGCGGCGTCACCGGCAAGCGCTGGGGGCGAATCGGCGATTCGCCGCTGATCGGCGCCGGCACCTATGCCGACGATCGCGGTGCCGCGGTGTCGTGCACCGGCGCGGGCGAGTTCTTCATCCGCGAGAGCGTCGCCTTCCAGATCAACGCGCGCGTCCGTTTCCTGGGCGAAAGCCTACAGGCGGCGGCCGATACAGTCATGGCCGAAGTGAAGGCGCTCGGTGGCACCGGCGGGGTGATCGTCACCGCGACCGATGGGGAGATAGCGTGGAGCTTTACCACCGCGAGCATGTATCGCGGCCGCGCCCGGTCTGACGGGGAGCGGATGGTGGCGTTGTATGAGGATGAAGGATAAGATCTATTGAGTCGTCATGCCGGGCTCGTCCCGGCATCCACCGCGCCACCACGCCTCAGCTCGGCTGGGGAGGAGTGGACCCCGGCACAAGGCCGGGGTGACGGTGGGAAAGGGCACGCCACCCCTTCCATTTCAGTTGGAAGCACCCGCCCGCAAGCCTAAGGCAACGCCCATGAAGCGCCTCCTCCCCGTCGCGGCCGCGCTGGCCGCGCTCGTCCTTGCATCCCCCGCGAACGCATATTGGGAATATGGCCATCAGACGGTCGCGGAGATCGCCTGGGCAAACATCACGCCCAAGGCGCGGCGCGAGATCACGCGACTGCTCCGCCAGCAGAAGCTGCTCGGCACTCCCGAATGCAAAGCGGGCACGCTCGACGACGCCGCGATCTGGGCCGATTGCATCAAGGGGATCAAGGACGCGAACGGCAAGCAGAAGTTCGGCTATACCAACGCCTGGCACTATCAGGACGTCAACATCTGCTCGCCGTTCGACGTGGACGGCGTATGCAAGGACGGCGATTGCGTCTCGGCGCAGATCGTTCGCGACGTGAAGCTGCTCAAGAATCGCCGCACCCCGCCCAAGCAACGCGTCGAGGCGCTCGTGTTCCTGATCCATTTCGTCGGCGACCTGCACCAGCCGCTCCATGCCGGCGAAAAGGGTGACAAGGGCGGTAACGACGTGAAGGCGGTGTACGGCACCTATGCCGCTAGTCGGCTCAACCTCCATTCGATCTGGGACGGCTATCTCGCCGAACGCGCGATCTCGACCGGCCCGAGCCTGGTGCATCGTTATCCGTTCGCCCAGCGCAAACGGATCGCCGCCGGCACCGTCCTCGACTGGAGCCGCGAAAGCTGGGCAGTCGCCCGCGACGTGACCTATCGGACCGCGATCGGCGGCGATCCGTGCGGGCCCACGCCGACCCGGGTCAAGCTGGACAATGCCACGATCCAGTCGCTGGTGCCGACCGTACGGCTCGAGGTCGAGCGCGGGGGCTTGCGGCTGGCCAAATTGCTCAACCAGGCGCTGGGTTGACCCGCACGCCGAGCAGGATCGCCGCGGCCCTGGCGCTGGCCGCAAGCTCCGGCATCATCCTGCAATCACCCGCGCGGCCCGCCGCCGCCTCGATTGTCCATCAGGCGCAGGTCGAATGCCGCTTCCTCGCTGCGCCGCAGGCGGTGCCCGGCAGCGACGGCCAGACCCATCTGGCGTATGAATTGCGCGTCGCGAGCTTCTATGCGGGCGACAGAGCGCTAAAATTAACCGGTATCGCGATCTATGCCGACGCCGATACACGTCCGCTACAGACGATCGAAGGCGCCGCCCTTTCGTCGCTACTGTCGCAACCGCCGGATCAAGTGGATGAAGGCGGCGTTTCGATCGCCGCGGGACAGACCCAGACATTGTTCTTGTGGATAACCTTGCCGCCGGGCACGCGACCGGCGTCGCTTCGCCATCAATTGACCTTTGCCGAGCCGGGTGGTGGCATCGAACGCGCCGACGATGTCCGCCTGCGCCTTGCGCCCGCGTCGCCAATTGTCATCGCGCCGCCACTGCGCGGCGGGCGCTGGCTAGCGGTCGAGGGACCGGGCAATCATCTGTCGCACCACTGGGGAAGCATGGTGGCGATCGATGGCACGCTCAGCATCCCGCAGCGTTTCGCGATCGACTGGTTCGGGCTCGATGGCGGCAATCACTCGGTGCGCGGCGCGCATGACAGCCTGGCGGCGACCAAGGACGAGGATTGGGTCGGATATCGCCATGACGTGCTGGCGGTCGCCGATGGAGTGGTGGTCGACACACGCGACGGCGCGCCAGACGGCAAGCCGCTGGCGCCGATGGCCACGCCCGACGATCTCACGGCGCGGACGCTCTACGGCAATTTCGTCGTGCTGCGGATCGCCCCGGGCATCTATGCGCATTACGCACATCTCGATCGCGGCAGCGTCACGGTCCGGGTCGGCCAGCAAATCCGCCGCGGGATGGTGATTGGCCGTCTCGGCCAAAGTGGCGCGGCGGGCGCCCCGCACCTGCATTTCCACCTCAGCAACCGCGCGACCTTCGAACAATCCGAAGGACTGCCCTATGTGATCGATGCCTTCACCATGCTGGGCCGGAGCAATATCGAACAGACGTTCAATCCGGCGAAGCCAGTGGTGCTCGCTCCGGTGCCGGCTGGCGTGCGGCGGAATGCCCTGCCGCTCGATGGAAGCGTGATGTCGTTTCCCTGATCGCCATATGCGGGCCTTGCTCTTTGCGGCAGGCGCAGGGCCGTCTTCAGGTCACGCTTCGCCCTTCCAGCGCCACTTCCAGCCGCCGCGCGTATGCTGGGCGCAGATGATCAGGAATGCCGCGGTCAACGGCAAGATGACTCCGACGGCGATCCCGGGATGCCGTGGCATCAACGCCATCGCAGCGACGATCACCGACACCGAATAGCCGATCGTCACCGCCCATCCCTGCCAGGTGATCGGCAGGCCGGAACCGTAACCGAGCTTCTTCGGCGCGAACCAGTCTCCTTCGCTCATGCCAGCACCATGGAGATACCGATGCTGAGCGCCAATACCGACAGCGCCATCAGGATCGGCAGCCGCTCGCGGCTCGTCATCCGTCCGATCATTCCTGATCTCCTTGCTTGGGCGGGCGGCCACGCTTCGGCCGCACCGGCTCCGCCAGCTTCACCCCGCGCCGCGCCAGCGCCTCGCGCAACAGGCATTCGACCTGGGCATTGACGCTCCTGAGGTCGCTTGCCGCCGCGCGCTCGATCGCCGCGTACAGTGCGGGATCGAGGCGCAGTGGAAACGCCTTTTTGGGAGGAGCGCCCATCGTGCCGCCTTACTGGTAGAGCGAGCCCGTATTGACGACCGGCTGGGTGTCGCGCTCGCCGCACAAGACGACCATCAAGTTCGACACCATCGCCGCGCGGCGCTCGTCGTCGAGTTCGACCACACCCTTCTTGCTCAATTGGTCGAGCGCCATTTCGACCATGCCGACCGCGCCTTCGACCAGGGTCTGGCGTGCCGCCACAACCGCCTGGGCCTGCTGCCGGCGAAGCATCGCGCCGGCAATCTCCTGCGCATAGGCGAGGTGGGTGAAGCCGCATTCGTCGACCGTGATCCCGGCCATGACCAGCCGCGCGATCAATTCCTGGCGAAGTTCGACACCCACCTGGTCGTGATTGCCGCGCAAGGTCACCTCCTGGTGCGCGAAATCGTCATAGGGATAGCGCGATCCTATCGTCCGCACCGCGGCCTCGATCTGGACCATCACGAACGCCTTGTAATCGTTGACGTCGAACAACGCCTGCGCGGTATCGGTCACGCGCCAGACCACTTGCGCCGCGATCTCGATCGGGTTGCCGCGCAGATCGTTGACCTTGATCTTGTCCGAAATGATGTTGTTGGCGCGGACCGAGATCTTCTTGCGGCCGAGCCAGGGCAGCAGCCAGCGCAGCCCGGTCTTGCGGTCGGTGCCCTGATAGCTGCCGAACAGGGTGACGGCCACCGCCTGGTTGGGTTGGAGCATGTAGAAGCCGCACAGCACGAAGGCGAAGACGATCGTCCCGCCGACGATCAGCAGGGCACCAAGCGCGGCGTTGGTGTCGACCGTCGTCCCACCATAGATTGCCGTGACCAATGCGATCAGCAGCACGAGCAGCATCAGATAGCCGCTCGACGTCGCCGCCGGACGCTCCCGCGACAAGGTCAGTCCGATACCGTTCACATTCGCATCCGAGGCCTGAATAGCCATGGGACCCTCCGTTAAAGATGATATCATATTTATATCGGTTTCGAGCGAGTCGCAAGGGGATTCGTTGGAGGCCGGACTACGACCGTCATACCGGGCTCGTCCCGGCATCCAACGTGCAACAACGGCTGAATTCCGTTGCGGAGGGTTGGACCCCGGAACAAGTTCGAGGTGACGAGGAGCAATGTGCGCGTCAGACAAAACAAAAGGCCGCCGGGATGTCCCGACGGCCCTCGTTTCGGCTGACTTAAGCGCCTTATTGCAGAACGATCGTCACCGCGCGGCGGTTCTGGGCCCAGCTTGCCTCGTCCGAGCCGAGCGCGATCGGGCGTTCCTTGCCATAGCTGATCGTGTTGATCCGCGACGCGTTGACGCCCCGCGCGGCAAGATAGTTCTTGGCCGCGTTGGCACGGCGGTCACCGAGCGCGAGGTTATATTCGCGCGTGCCGCGTTCGTCGGCATGGCCCTCGATCGTGATGCGGCGGTCGGGCCACTTCATCAGCCAGGCAGCCTGGCTGTCGAGGATCGAGCGCGAGGTCGCGTCGATATCATATTGGTCGAGCGCGAAGTGGATCGTGTCGCTCATCACCGAACGCTTGAAATCCTCGGCCGAGCCGGGGACGATCGATCCGGCATCGCCGTTGCCGGTCGACCCCGTCGGCTGGTCGCCCGCGGCGGGCGGCAGAACCGGCGGGCGTTTATGGGCACAGCCTGCGGCCGCGACGAGTGTCGCGAGCAGGATCAGCTTGGTCGTCGTGCGTGCCATTGTTGGTTCTCCCTAACTTTTGGCTGTTAAATGCCTGGGGGGCGTATTCAGTCCGGATACGAAACGTTAGTCCTTGCGAATGGGTCCCCAGCTCGGATCCGATCCGTCGAACGGGGTAGGCAGACGGCGCTCGTTGACGCCGGTCAGATCGACTGACCACAAGTCCGCGACACCGCTTCCGCCTTCGGTAGAGCGGAAGAACATGATGACGCGGCCATTGGGCGCCCAGCTCGGCGCCTCGTCCTGCCAGCCGTCGGTCAGCATCTTCTCGCCGCCGCCCGAGGGCGACATGATGCCGACATGGAAGCCGCCGCCGATCTTGGTGAACGCGATCAGGTCGCCGCGCGGGCTCCAGGCCGGCGTTGCGTAACGGCCTGAGCCGAAGCTGATCCGCTGCTGGTTCGAGCCGTCGGCGTTCATCACATAGAGTTGCTGCGTGCCGGAACGGTCGCTTTCGAACACAATCTTGCTGCCGTCGGGCGACCAGCTGCCGCCGGTGTCGATGCCCGGCGCGCTGGTCAGCCGCTGCGAAGCCCCGCCATCGGCCGGGATCTTGTAGAGATCGGTATTGCCCGCCTGAGACATCGAATAGAGGATCCAGCGGCCATCGGGCGAGAAGCGCGGCGCCAGTGCCATGCTGACATTGTCGACCAGCCGGTGCTGTTTGCCGCTGGCGATGTCGAGCACATAGATGGTCGGCTTCTTGTCGAGGTACGACAGATAGGCGACGCGACGCTGGTCGGGCGACAATTGCGGGGTCAGCACGATCGTCTGGCCATTGGTCAGGAAGCGGCCGTTGAAGCCGTCCTGATCCATCACCGCCAGCCGCTTGATGCGCTTGCCCTTGGGCCCGGTCTCCGAGACATAGACGACGCGGCTGTCAAAATACGGCCCTTCGCCGGTCAGCCTCGTATAGACCATATCGGCGCATTTATGCGCGGCGCGGCGCCATTCGTTGACCGTCAGCACATAGCCCTGGCGCGCGAGTTCGCGCTGGGCGGCGGTGTCGTAGAGATAGCAGCCGACGGTCACGGTGCCGTTGCCGTTGGCGCGGATATAGCCCTGTACCAAAGCGGTCGCGCCGCGCGACGTCCAGCCGGTGAAATCGGGCGCGGTCGCCTGCGCGAACGGTACCGGCATCAACTGACCGGCGGGGAGCGGCTTGAACAGCCCCGAATTCTTGAGATCGGCGGTAATCACGTCGGACAATTGCTTGCCGAGCTGATCGGTCGAGCCGGCCGCGGTCGACACCGCCTCCGGAGTCGGCAGGACCGGGATTGCGATCCCCATCGGCGCGGAGATGCCGCCTTCGACATCGACCACCAGTCCACCCGACTGGCCGGGCGCGGGAGTCGCGCCGGGAGCAGGAACAGGAGCAGGCGCCGGGGTGGGCGCCGGCGCGGGCGCTGGCGCGGGCGCGGGCGGGGACGTCTGAGCATTGGCGGCGGGCGCCAGTGCCATCATCAACGCGATCAGCGGAAGGCCTTTGGTCATCATCTCTCTCTCAACCCGGAAGCTTGTAGCGGAGCGAGAAGTCGCTCCAGCCATTGGGGACGTCGTATAATTCGGGGGGCAGACCACGCAGCGGCTGGCAGCCCATGAAAGTCGCGATTGCGCGATCATCGACCTGGCGCTGGTAACGGCGATTGTCATCATCCACGCCATCATGCCCGACGATCATGGGTTTCGACGCCAGCGTGCCGTCACGGTTGATCTTGAGCCGAATGGTCACGCGGATCCGCTCGGCGCCGGGGCCGGGATTGACCTGGCGGTTGGCGCAAGGCTGGACCTGTTGCTTGATTTTCTGACCAATATCCATCGCCGCCTGCTGGCTCATCGTCGCCGATTTTGGCGCAGTGCCGGTGGCAGGGCTCGGCTTGGTCGAAGCGCCCTTGAAATAGTCCGAGCCGAAATTGAGGCCGCGCGCCTTGGGCTTGATCGCGTTGGCAGTGCTGCCTGTGCCCTTGCCTGGTTTGACCTCGGGCTTGGCGGGCGCGGCGACGGCCGGCTTGGGCTGTGCCTTCGGTGCTGGTTTGGGCGCAGGCGGCGCGGGCTTCTTCGGCTCGGGCTTGGCGACCGGCGCGGGCTTGGGCGGCGGCGCGGCTTCGGGCTGGGGCTTGGGCGGTGCGGGCTCGGCCTTGTCCTCGGCCGGCGCTGGCGGCGCCGAATCCTCGGGATTGCCGATATCGGGCGCCTTGCTCTCGGCGGGGTCGATCGTCGTGTTGGGCGCGCCTGCCTTCAGCCCGACATCGTCGGCGATCGTCACGTCCATCGGTGCGACCGGCGGCGGCGGGGGCGATGGCGGCAGCAGCGATAGGATCGTGAACAGGACGAGATGCGCGAGCAGCGACAGGCCGATCGCGATCCACAACCGGTCGTCGCGCTCCTGGGGGATGGGGCGCAGGATAGGAGAAACGGCGATGCCGCTCACCGGCGCTCCTTGGCGTTCGAGACGAGCGCGACGCGGTTGAGGCCGGCGCGGTTGAGCTCGCCCATCACTTCCATCACGCGGCCATAATCGAGCGCCTTGTCGGCGCGCAGGAAGACCTGCGGCGGCTTGTCGCCCTGACGGCGTTCACTCGCGATCACCGACAGGCGATCGGGCAGTTCCTCGATCGTCACGGCGTCATCACCGATATGGATCGTGCCGTCGCGATCGACCGCGATGTCGACCGGCTTCTGGTCCTGATCAAGCGCCTTGGCCCGGCTGTCGGGCAGATTGACCGGCACCCCCGCGGTCATCAGCGGCGCGGTGACCATGAAGATGATCAGCAGCACCAGCATGACGTCGACCAACGGCGTGACGTTGATGTCCGCCATCGGCGCGCGCCGTCCCTTGGCGCGAGCGGAGGGGAGATTCATGGCCACAACAAATCCTCCCCATCGCAGATGGGGAGGGGGACCATTGCGAAGCAATGGTGGAGGGGAGCGCGGCAACGCCGCGCTGCGCGCGTCGCCCCTCCACCACCGGCTTCGCCGGCGGTCCCCCTCCCCACGCTGCGCGCAGGGAGGATTTGGATGTCCACCCTCACCTCTTCGCCTCCAGCTGCCGGCTCAAGGTCGTGTGGAACCCATCGGCGAAGCGGATCAGCCGCGCCTCGATCCGGTTCACGCCATGGCTGAAGCGGTTATAGGCGATGACCGCGGGGATCGCGGCGAACAGGCCGATCGCGGTCGCGAACAACGCCTCGGCGATACCGGGGGCGACCACCGCCAGGCTGGTATTTTGCGCCGCGGCGATGCCGGTGAAGCTCGACATGATGCCCCAGACGGTGCCGAACAGCCCGACGAACGGGGCGACCGACCCGACCGTCGCCAGGATGTTGAGCCGGTCGGCAAGCTTGTCCGCCTCCCCCGCTACGGCCGATCCCATGGCGGTGGCGAGGCGCTCGCGAATGCCCTCGCGATCGACCACGCCGCCGGCGGTCGAGCGGCGCCATTCGGACACGCCAGCCGCGAACACGCGCGCCACCGGCAATTCGTCATCGCCGTGCAGCTTGTAGAAGGCGTCGATATCCTCGGCCTTCCAGAAATCCTTTTCGAATTTGTCGATCTTACGCCGCGTCCCGCCCAGCTTGGTCGAGAAGCCGATGATGATCGCCCAGGTCCAGATGCTGGCGAGCAGCAGCCCGGCCATGACGATCTGGACCACGATGTCGGCATGCAGCAACAGCGCAAGCGGTGAGGTCGATCCGGGGGAAAGGTCTAAACTCCAATGCATTACGTCTTCAGTCCCCTTGTTCTTCGGGTGTCCAGATCAGCCCTGCATAGGCCGACGCCCAGCTTGCCGGCTGGCGTTTCGGGCGTCCGTCGGGCGCGACCAATGCTGCGGTCACGTCCGCCACTGCCAGTAATTCAGGTCCCCGCATGACTCTCTGATGAATATGAACCGCCGCGGCGCGAATCCGTGTCAGTCGCGAAACAACCACCAACGCGTCGTCGAGTTTCGCGGGACGGCGAAATTTGATCGCCATGTCGGACACCGCATAGGCGCCTTCCCCGGCTTCCATCGCCGCGCGCTGATCGATCCCGACCAGCCGCAGCATGTCGGACCGGGCACGCTCCATGTAGCGCAGGTAATTGGCGTGATAGACCACACCCGACAGATCGGTATCCTCGAAATAGACCCGCACCGGGAATCGGTGCTCGCGTCCGTCGAAGCGTCCTTCGACCGGCTGGTCGGTACCGGTTGCCGTCATGATTGCACGCTCTACCGGACCCGCACGCGGAGGCAAACCCCGTTGGTCCCGCATTTCGCCCCTTGCATCGGAGTAACCTATAGGTTACTTATGTAACCCTAAGGTGACTTTTTGAGAGGTAAGCCGACGATTTCGCGAGACAATGACCGCGAACGAACCACGCTCTCCCGCCGATGTGGAAGGATTGACCGATGACGACCGAAACGACCGAGCTCGCGCACCAGCTGGCGTGGCGCCGCGCGCGCATGACCACTCCGATGGCGCTTGTTTTCGCGGTAAGCCAGGCGGGCAGCTTCCCCGCCGACAATGCCACGCTCAACCGGCCGCAGATTTTCCATCTCGTCGCCTGGGGCGTGTGGGCGGTGGCGCTGCTGGTCTTCCTGCTGGGCGGGTTCGGCATGTTCCGTGGGGCCCGCATCCGCGCGCTGCTCAACGACGAAACGACGCTCGACAATCGCCGCCGCGCGCTGGCGCTGGGGTTTTGGGGCGCGATCGTCGCCGCGATTGGCATGTACGCCCTCACCTTCGCCGCCGCGATCTCGGCGCGCGATGCGACGCGGCTCATCATCACGATCGCGATCGTGCTGGCACTGCTGCGCTTCGGCATGCTCGAGAATCGCGCGTTGAAGGATGGCTGAGCGCCTGACCAACAGCCTGCGCGACGAACGCGTCCGGCTAGGCTGGACCCAGGCCGAGCTGGCCGAGCGCGTCGGGGTCAGCCGCAAGACGATCAACACGGTCGAGAACGGCGTGTTCATTCCCTCGACCGTACTGGCGCTCAAGCTCGCCGCCGCGATCGGCAAGCCGGTCGAGGCGCTGTTCGCGCTGGACGAGGCGTAATGGAGGACTAAACCACCGGTCCGATGACAGAAGCCCTTCGGATTCGCGGCCTTGCCAAGGCGTTCGACAAACCCGTCATTGCCGACCTCGACCTCGATATCGCGGCGGGCCAGCTTTATGCGTTGCTCGGCCCGAACGGCGCGGGCAAGACGACGACGCTCAGGATGGTCACCGGCCTGACCCGGCCCGACGCCGGCAGCATTGAGATTTTCGGGGTGGACGCGCTGGCCAATCCGATCGGGGCCAAGGCGATCACCGCCTGGCTGCCGGACGAGCCGATGCTCTACGACAAATTGAGCCCGCTCGAATATCTCGCCTTCGTCGCCGGGCTGTGGCGGATGGACCCGCAGGTGGCGTCCGAGGAGGCCGAACGGCTGCTCCACTGGCTCGATCTGTGGGAGCAGCGCGACACACGCTGCGAGGGATTTTCGCGCGGGATGAAGCAGAAGGTCGCGCTGGCGGCCGCCCTGATCCACGACCCCAAGCTGCTGATTCTCGACGAACCGCTGACCGGGCTCGACGCGGCAATGGCGCGCGCGGTCAAGGACGCGCTGCGCGAGCAGGTCGATCGCGGCAAGACGGTGATCGTGACAACCCATATCCTCGAAGTCGCCGAACGCATGGCCGACCGCATCGGCATCATCGGCGGCGGCAAATTGCTCGCGGAAGGCACGCTCGACGAATTGCGCGACCGTGCCGGCACCGAGGGCATGACGCTCGAGGATACGTTCATTCGGCTGACGAGCGGGGCGTGACCCGATTGGCTTCCGGAAGCTTTGCCTGGCTGGCCAGCCACGAATTGCGGCTCGCCTGGCGCGGCCGCAGGCGCGGCGGCAAGCGTCAGGTGCTCGCCCTGGTGTTGCTCGGGCTCTACCTCGTGGCCGGCACAACGGTCGCCTATTTCCTGATGGGCGTGCCGATCGACTATCGCGCGGAGATCGGGATCGGCATCCTCGCTGCCTCGGTCGTCGCTTTGTCGTTCATGACGACGCAGGCGATCCTGGGCAGTCAGCAGACCTTGTACGAAAGCCGCGATCTTGATTTGCTGCTGACCGCACCGATCGAGGGTCGCGTCGTGCTGCTCGCCAAGCTGGCGGGAATCGCCGGCGCGATCGCGCTGACCTATGCCGGGCTGTTGCTGCCGGTGGTGGTTCCGGTCGCGATCCTGGGTCATCCGCATCTGTTCGGCGTCGTCGCTTTGCTGGTGGCGTTGGCACTGACCGCCGCTGCGATCGGCATCGCCATCACTCTTGCGCTCGCCAGCATCGCTGGCCCCCGCGCCGCGCGCACGGTCGGTCAGGTCGCCGCGGCCGTGCTGGGCGGCGCCTTGTTCCTCTTCAGCCAGCTGTCGCATGGCGCCCGAGGTCGGCAGTCGTCCTTTGTCGTGATTTTCGAAGATTTACGGGCCTGGGGTTGGGGGGAGACAGGATGGAGCGGCGTGCCCGGCCATGCCGCGTTCGGCGATCCGGTGTCGCTCGCGATCCTGCTGGCGATCGGCGTCGCGCTGTTCGCCGGTACCGGCGCGGTGCTGCAGCGCCTTTTCCTGAGCGGCTATCAGGATGCCGGAATGCGGCTGAGCCGCACGCGGCCAACGGGCAAAGCGAGCAGCCGGCTGTTCCATGCCGGGCTGTTCCGGCCGGTGCTTGCCAAGGAATGGCGCCTGCTTGCGCGCGATCCGGGCCTGGTGTTCCAGATCATCCTGCGTCTTGTCTATCTGGTGCCGTTGATGCTGGTAGCGTTTCGCGGCGGTGGCGGGCTGGTCGCTCCCGGCCTCGCTTTTGCCAGCGTGCTGGTGGCGACGCAGCTCACCGGTAGCTTTGCCTGGCTGGCCGTCTCGGGCGAGGATGCGCCCGAGCTGATCGCGGTGGCGCCGGTCGACAAGGCGCGCGTCGATCAGGCGAAGCTCGCCGCCGCCCTGCTGATGGCGGCGCCGATCGCCGCCTTGTTGCCGATCGCGATCGCGACGGTGGGTCGATCGCCGCTTGGCGCCTTGGTGTCGTTGATCGCCACCGCGATCGGGGGAACGATCGCGGGCTATATCGAACTCAAATTGGCCAAGCCGGGCCAACGCTCGGCATTCGCCAAGCGGCGCGGCGGTAGCGCGATTGCCGGCATCCTGGGGATGATCGTCGCCGCGATCTTCGGCGGCGGCGCCGCGGCGATCGTCTATTTCATCGGCTGATGGTTGCTTTGGCAGGTCCGACTGCGGTCGCTACAAACTGGGATTGTCCATTCCGCTATGCCCCTCCCCGGCGAAGGCCGGGGCCCAGGGCCGACGGCGTGGAGATGGCGCCCCGCCGCCGTGAGCGCATCGCCGCTGGGCCCCGGCCTTCGCCGGGGAAGCGTAGTTTCGAGTCTATTTGCCAGGTTGATCGAACAATCCATCCTGCGCGCCGGCGGGTGGGTTGAGGCCGAGATGCTTCCAACCGGACGAGTTGAGACAGCGTCCGCGTGCGGTGCGCGCGATCAAGCCAAGCTGGATCATATAAGGCTCGACGACTTCCTCGATCGTGTCGCGAGGTTCGCTCAACCCCGCCGCGAGCGTCTCGACCCCGACCGGACCGCCGCGATAGATGTCCGCGATCATCATCAGATAGCGGCGGTCCATCGCGTCGAGACCCAACTTGTCGACCTCCAGCCGGTTGAGCGCGGCATCGGCGGCGATGGCATCGACCGTCTCGCGTCCCGCGACATTGGCGAAATCGCGCACCCGGCGCAGCAATCGTCCGGCAATGCGCGGCGTCCCGCGGGCGCGCCGCGCGATCTCCTGCGCGCCATCCGCCGAGACGTGGAGACCGAGCAGGCGCGCCGCCCGCGTCACCACCGCTTCCAACTCGTCTACCGTATAGAAATTGAGCCGCACCGGAATGCCGAAACGGTCGCGGAGCGGCGTCGTCAGCAACCCTTGCCGTGTCGTCGCCCCGACCAGGGTGAATTTGGGGAGGTCGATCCGCACGCTGCGAGCTGATGGCCCCTCACCGATCATCAGGTCCAGCGCGCGGTCCTCCATCGCCGGATAGAGCACTTCCTCGACCGCGGGCTGGAGCCGATGGATCTCGTCGATGAACAGGACGTCGCCGTCCTCGAGATTGGTCAGCAACGCGGCGAGGTCGCCCGACTTGGCGATGACCGGCCCGCTGGTCGCGCGGAACCCCACCCCCATTTCGCGCGCGATGATCTGCGCGAGCGTGGTCTTGCCGAGTCCTGGCGGGCCGAAGAACAGGACATGGTCGAGCGCATCGCCGCGCGTCTTGGCCGCCGAAATGAACACGCGCAGATTCTCGCGCGCCGCTTTCTGCCCGACGAACTCGTCGAGCGTCTTGGGGCGCAGCGCCGCGTCGACATCCTCTGCTTGACGCTGGGGCGTGATCAGGCGGGCGGGTTCGTCCATCGAACGTTCCCTACCTGTTCACGCCCCCATTTGTCACGCGGTCAGTAGAATGCGCCGTAGATCACGTCGGCGACGCGCCGCGTGCGGATATTGACCAACAACAGATCGGGGCCATAGCGGACCCAGCGATAGCCGGGAGGCGGCGGCTCGAGGCCCATCTGCCACCAATCGTCGTAATAATAATGATGGCCGACGAAGATGGCGGGCAGCAGCAGGCCGATCGTCCAGCGGCGATAATGCCAGCCCGGCGGATAGACCCAGCCCGGCCGGTGGATCGGTCGGAAATTGGGGGGGCGGCCGGCGCCTGGACGATGCGGCTTGCCGGGTTTGGGCGGCCGAGGCAGCGGCGGCAACGGCTTGGTAATGGGCGGCCGCGGAGGCCGTGGCGGGCGAACGACACCGCCGCCATTGCCGGGACCCGGCGGGCGTGGCCGCGGAGGTCGCGGTTTGGGCGGCTGCGGCCGCGGCGGCTGGATTTGCGGACCGCCGGGGCGGCCCGGCTTGGTCGTCGCGCCGGGGGGCAGTTTCGGCCCCACCTGAGCATAGGCCGCACCAATATCGGGTAAAATCAGCAGGAACGCGCTGGTAGCCAACAGAAGTCGCTTCATACGTCCTCCCATCTTTCGGGAAAGTCAGCGTACGCCTAGATCGAGGGCTCGACAATTGTTTCGCTATATCAATGAGCTCTTCACCACGCGTCGAGCACGTTTTGCCGCAGCTTGTTGATACTCCCTCTCCCCCTGTGGGAGAGGGAGGGAGCGGCGCAGCCGCGGAAGGGTGAGGGGGACTCTACCGACTTACCCCCGACTCCCCTTCATCCCTCCGCCGCGCTGCGCGCGGCTCCCCCCTTCTCCCACAGGGGGAGAAGGGGAGTGACGGCACCTGTTCGAGCGGATTGGGATGACGAGCGCGGGCGGTCATCCGTAATGCTCGATGCCGTCTCCGACGATCTCGAGCCAGCGATGCTTGCGGCCTTCATAGACCGAGTAGATCGGCGTCGGAAAATTCGGATCGCCGAAACCGCCGACCGCGACGGCGACCATGTCGGGGTCGAACTCGACCCGATAGAATAAGGTCGAGCCGCAATCGGGACAGAAGTCCATCACGCCCTTGCCGCCCTCGTCGCCGACCCGCGTCCATTGTTTCGACTGGCCCGAAATGGTGACGCGATCATTGGGGAAGCGCGCCTGCACCGCAAACGCGCTGCCCGAACGCCGCTGGCAATCGAGGCAATGGCAGACCGAGACGCGCACCGGTTCGCCGACGCACTCGATCGCAAGTTGGCCGCAGGCGCAGGTGGCGCGGCGTACCGTCGTCTCGTCCGTCATTTCGCCGCCTTCCGCAATGCCAGCCGTACCAACGCATCCAGGCCGGCGCCGGCTCCCAGTTCCTCTTCCGCCGCCCCGACCGCGGCATTGGCCTCGGCCGGGCGAAAGCCGAGGTTGAGCAGCGCCGACACCGCGTCCTGCGCCGCACCCATCGCTGCCGAAACCGGGGTAAGACTGCCGGGGATCACGCCGCCGACCTTGTCCTTCAACTCGCGGACGATGCGTTCGGCGAGTTTGGGACCGACGCCATTGGCGCGCGCGACCATCGCCTTGTCCTGCGCGCCCACCGCCTTGGCCAGTTCAACCGGTTCGAGCACCGACAAGATCGCCAGCGCGACGCGCGCGCCCACGCCCTGGACGCCGGTCAGCAGGCGGAACCAGTCGCGTTCGTCGGGCCGCGCGAAGCCGACCAGCCGGATCGAATCCTCGGCGACCAGCATCTCGGTGAACAAGGTCGCTGCCTCGCCGATAGGGCCGATCGCGGCGAGCGTCTTGGCCGAGGCGCCGACCAGATAGCCGACGCCGCCCACATCGATCACCGCATGGTCGATGCCGGTCGCTTCGAGGCGGCCACGGAGGTGCGCGATCATGATTGGGACATAACCGGAACAGACGGCGCTAGGAAAGCGAAATCAGCCCAGCCGTCGCGCACTCGCGAGGTGATGCGCGTGACAGATCGCCACCGCCAGCGCGTCGGCGGCGTCGGCGCCGGCAATCTTCACGCCGGGCAGCAACCGCGCGACCATGGCGTGGACCTGCGCCTTTTCGGCATTGCCGACCCCGACCACCGCCTTCTTGACCAGCCGCGCGGCATATTCGCCGACATCGATCCCGACCCGCGCCGCGCCGAGCAGCACGACGCCGCGTGCCTGCCCGAGCTTGAGCGTCGATTGCGGGTTCATGTTGACGAACACTTCCTCGACCGCCGCCGCGTCGGGCGCGTGGTCGGCGATCAGCGCCGCCAGCATCGTGTCGAGATGCGCGAGCCGGCGCGGCAGGCTTTCCTTGGCGTCGGTCTTGAGCTGGCCGTTGGCGAGGTGGGACAGGCGGTTACCCTCGGCCCGGATTACGCCCCAGCCGGTCGTGCCGAGGCCGGGATCCAGGCCGAGAATGATCAAAATCCCTCTCCCTCGGGGAGAGGGAGGGAGCCGCGAAGCGGCGGAAGGGTGAGGGCGGGTGCTCTGGCATAACTGCCCTCACCCTTCCCACTCGCTTCGCGAGCGGGCCCCTTCCCTCTCCCGTTGGGAGAGGGAGTTTGGCTCAACCCAGTTTCTCCATCACCGCGTCGGAGACTTCGTAATTGCCCCATACGGTCTGGACGTCGTCATCGTCGTCGAGCGCGTCGATCAGCTTGAACAGGGTCGCGGCGTCGCCTTCGCTCACATCGACCATCGTCTGCGGCCGCCAGGCCAGCTTGGCGCTTTCGGCTTCGCCCAGCACCGGCTCGAGTGCCTTGGCGACTTCGTGGAGCGATTCGTTGGAGGTCCAGATTTCGTGGCCCTCATCCGAGGAGGACACGTCCTCGGCGCCCGCTTCGAGCGCCGCCTCGAATACCTTGTCGGCATCGCCCGCGCTGGCCGGATAGGTGATCAGGCCCATACGGTCGAAGGCATGGCTGACCGAACCCGAAGCACCGAGATTGCCGCCGTTCTTGCTGACCGCGGTGCGCACATTGGTCGCGGTGCGGTTGCGATTGTCGGTCAGCGCCTCGATGATCAGCGACACGCCGCCTGGGCCGAAGCCCTCGTAGCGGATTTCCTCGTAATTCTCGGCATCGCCCCGGCTCGCTTTGTCGATCGAGCGCTGGATATTGTCCTTGGGCATCGACTGCGCCTTGGCCGCGTTGACGGCGGCGCGCAGGCGCGGGTTCATGTCCGGGTCGGGCAGACCCATTTTCGCGGCGACGGTGATTTCGCGGCTGAGCTTGGAAAACATGCCCGAGCGCTTCTTATCCTGCGCGCCCTTGCGATGCATGATGTTCTTGAACTTGGAATGGCCTGCCATCGGGTCCTCTTGGATGATGCGCGGGTCTCTAAACCCGGCGGCGTGCGCGGTCAAAGCAGCGGTTCGATTTGATTCACGCGGAGGCGCGGAGGCGCGGAGATATGGGACCGGCTTAGCGGTCGGTAGACACACGGAGATTCGAAAAGGCGCGCCGCGCCCGCCGCACCTCCAGCACCTCCAGCACCTCCGCGCCTCCGCGCGAACAAACTTTTAGAGCGCCTCCCCACAGGCAACGGCCGAGGCCCAGGCCCATTGGAAGTTGTAGCCGCCGAGCCAGCCCGTGACGTCGACTGCCTCGCCGATGAAATGGAGGCCGGGCACCGTCTTCGCCTCCATCGTTTTCTGCGAGAGACCGTCGGTTGCGACGCCGCCGATCGTCACCTCGGCCTTGGCGAATCCCTCGGTACCGTTGGGATGGAAGACCCAGCCGGCGAGTTGCGCCTCCGCCGCAGCCAGCGCCTTGTCGGGCAGGTCGGCGAGGTTGCCGGAAAGCGCGAGCCGCTCGGCCAGCGTTTCCGCAAGGCGGTCGGGCAATGCCTGTCCCAGGGCCGAACGCACCGTCGCGCGCGGTCGCGCGCGTTTTTCGGCGAGCAGCCAGCCGGCATCGCGATCGGGGAGGAAGTCGATCGTTACCGCCTGGCCGCTTCGCCAATAGGATGAGACTTGCAGGATCGCCGGACCCGACAGTCCCCGATGGGTGAATAGGGCTGCTTCGCGGAACCGGCCCTGCCCCGTACTCGCCACAACCTCGGTCGCAACGCCCGACAGATCACGGAACAGCACATCCTCGCCACCCAGGGTGAGCGGCACCAAAGCCGGGCGCGGCTCGATCACTTTCAATCCGAATCGTCGCGCAACGTCATAGGCGAGGCCGGTTGCGCCCATTTTCGGAATCGATGGCCCGCCAGTCGCGATGACCAGTTTCGGCGCAGACACCGTGCGATTGCCCAGCGCGATGCTGAACATCCCGTCGGCATGCCGGACCTCACCTGCCGCGTGCCCCAGGCTGAGGTCGACCCCGCCCTGCTCACATTGATCGAGCAGCATTGCCACGATCTGCTTGGCCGAGCCGTCGCAGAACAATTGGCCCAACGTCTTTTCGTGCCAGGCGATGCCATAGCGATCGACCAGTTCGATGAAATCCGCAGGCGTATAGCGCGACAGCGCCGAGCGTGCGAAATGCGGATTGGCCGACAGATAGCAATCGGGCGCCGTGCGGATGTTGGTGAAATTGCACCGCCCCCCGCCCGAGATCAAAATCTTCTTGCCCGGCGCGTCGGCATGATCGGCGAGCAGCACGCGCCGCCCGGCCTGCCCCGCGACCGCAGCCGCCATCATCCCCGCGGCACCGGCACCGAGGATGATCGCGTCATGGGTTGCCGATGAGTTCACCCCTTCACGCCTCCCCGGCGTAGGCCGGGGCCCAGCTGCGAAGAGGGTGCAAGGAAAGGGTGGCCTTAGACAATCGGCCGGTCCGATGCTGGGCCCCGGCCTTCGCCGGGGAGGCGTGGGGTGCGACGAAGGGGACGCTATCGCCGATCAGAGCATGCCCAGCGCGTGCAGATAGGTCTCCAGGATCGCCTCTTCCTCCTGATATTCCTCACGCTTCTTCTTGCGGATCGCCAGGATCTTGCGGATCGCCTTGACGTCATAGCCACGGCTCTTCGCCTCGGCCATTACGTCCTTGATGTCGTCGGCAATGCCCTTCTTTTCTTCTTCCAGACGCTCGGCGCGTTCGATCAGCAGCCGAAGCTCGTCCGCCGCGACGCGTCCGCCACCCATGCCCTCGCCACGTTCTTCAGCCACACGTTCTTCAGCCATAAGTCCTCACTGTGAGGCGAGCGTCATGCCCCGCCTGTTCGAATGGATTGCGATATCGCATTGGCGCGGCCAGCGCGCTTGCGCCGCCGTCTAAGCGGTCGAGGCCAGACCCTCAACCGCAATTCCACACGACGCTATCGATTGGGCTCGGTCATGGCCGGCGGGTCGCTCGCCGGGAAACTATCCTCGAGTGCCTGGTCGAGCGCGGCATTCTTCGCCATGCTCTCGTCCATCCGCCGCACTTGCTCAGCTGTCGCCTCGGGCTGGCGCGCCTTCCACGCGTCATAGGGCTCGCCATAGACGATCTCGCGCGCCTCGGCCTTCGACAGGCCGGCCGCCTCGCCGACCCAGTCCGACAGGCAATTGCGACAGAAGCCGGCAAGCCCCATCAGATCGATATTCTGGGCATCCTCGCGATGCCGGAGCAGACGCACCAGGCGGCGGAACGCCGCCGCGGCAGATGCGTCATCGAGTTGATCGAGCTTATCCATTATATGCTCCACGGTTGATCCTCCCGAGATAGGGACTAGAGCCACCGCTCGACAAGCAGAGGAACCTCCCCAGGATGACCAAGGCCATCGCTCCTCGCTCGCGCAAGGTTCGCGTTCTCGCGACATTGGGCCCGGCGAGCAATACGCCCGAGATGATCGGCAAGCTGTTCGAGGCGGGCGCCGACGCGTTCCGCATCAACATGAGCCATGGCGATCAGGCATCCAAGGTCGCCGTGATCGAGGCGATCCGCGGGCTCGAAAAGAAATATGGCCGACCGACCACTATTCTAGCCGACCTGCAAGGACCCAAGCTCCGCGTGGGCAAGTTCGCCGAGGGACGGGTCGTGCTCGAGACCGACTCGATGTTCGTGCTCGACCGTGACAAGACTCCGGGCGACGCCACGCGCGTCGAACTGCCGCACAAGGAGATTTTCGCGGCGATGGAAGCGGGCGCGCGCTTGCTGCTCGACGACGGCAAATTGGTGCTTCGCGTGATCGAGCATGACGAGAAGCGCATCGTCACCAATGTGGAGGTCGGTGGACCGCTCAGCAACAACAAGGGCCTCAACGTCCCCGACGTGGTCGTGCCGATGGCGGCGTTGACCGAGAAGGACCGCAGCGACCTGGCCTTTGCGGTCGATCAGAATGTCGACTGGATCGCGCTCAGCTTCGTGCAACGGCCCGACGACCTGTGGGAAGCGCGCAAGCTGATCGGCGGCAAGGCGGCATTGCTCGCCAAGATCGAGAAACCCGCCGCGATCGAGCGGCTCGAGGAGATCATCGAGGCGTGCGACGGCGTGATGGTGGCGCGCGGTGATCTGGGCGTCGAATTGCCTCCCCAGACCGTGCCGCCGCTGCAGAAGCGGATCGTCGAGGCAGCGCGCCGCCAGGGCAAGCCGGTGGTGGTCGCGACCCAGATGCTCGAATCAATGATCGAATCGCCCTCGCCGACCCGCGCCGAGGTCTCCGACGTCGCGACCGCCATCTATGACGGCGCCGACGCGATCATGTTGTCGGCCGAATCGGCGGCGGGCAAATGGCCGATCGAATCGGTCGCGATGATGAACGCGATCGGCGAAGCGGTCGAAAGCGACCCGGCGCATGGCGACCGCATCCACTTCACCGTGATTCGCTCCGACCCGACCACCGCCGACGCGCTGTCCGAATCGGCAAAGAATATCGCGCGGACGATCGAGGCCAAGGCGATCGTCTGCTTCACCACTTCCGGCTCGACCGCACGGCGCATCGCGCGCGAGCGTCCCGGCGTGCCGATCATGGTGCTGACTCCCAAGATGGAGACGGCGCGGCGATCTGGCCTGTTATGGGGCGCCTATGCCGTCCATACCCGCGACGTCGATTCCTTCGAGGAAATGGTCGCCAAGGCCAAGCGCATGGTGCTGCGTCATCATCTGGCCGAGGCAGGCGACCGCGTGATCGTGATGGCCGGCGTGCCGTTCAAGACGCCGGGATCGACCAACGTGCTTCACGTGGTGCGGATCATGGGCGACGAGTTGAAGGGGTATAGTTGAGGCGCGCGGGCGTGCCGGCCCTGCGGAAGATCGGCGAAAGGGCGGCTGAATGTGACTCGAAAAGCGATCACTATTCTGACTGCGGTATCCGCGCTGGGTGCAGCATGCCTGCTTATCGCGAACAGGACCTCAGGAGCCGCGGTGATCGTCGGCTACGTCATATTGATCGGAATCGGGATCGCCGTCTGGCAACGATTCAAGGGGTACAGATGAGATGTCGTCTCACTGTCCCAACCGCCGTCACCCCGGGCTTGTCCCGGGATCGAACCCTCCTCAACGGACTCCAGCCGACGTTGCACGTTGGATGCCGGGACGAGCCCGGCATGACGAATCGCGCAGAAACGCGAAGAGCGCCCGATCTCATCGATCAGGCGCTCATCAGGAACTCGGAGTTCCGGTCGTCCAACATATCGCCGGCGTCGCGAACGACGACAGCGAAAGCCTTCCGCAGCTTAGCCCTGGCGGGCCTTGAAGCGGCGATTGGTCTTGTTGATGACGTAGGTGCGGCCACGGCGGCGGATCACGCGGTTGTCGCGATGCCGGTCCTTGAGCGACTTCAGTGAATTGCGGATCTTCATGATCGATTCGCTTCTTTAAGATTGCAGTGAAACTGGGAAGCGCGCCGCCTATAGTGGGGGTTGCCCGAAGTCAACCCACGGGCAGGGAAAACCGGCTACGTCTTAGAGTCGTTGTCAGCTTTCGCTGAGACGGTGCCGGCCCGCTCCCCCACCCGACCTCCCATAGAATATACTGATTGGGCGGTCGGGCGGGGGAGCGGGCCGGCACCGCAACTGTTTCAGCTTTGCTGAAACAGACTCTAGAAGACAACATACCGGTGCAACGCGATGGTGGAGAAGAGTGAATGCGTAAAGCGATCCTGCTGACGGCAGCCCTGATGGTGACGGGGTGCGCAACGGCACCTGCCTCGTTCCCCACCGAAGTGACACGCTATCGCGCCGATGAGGTCGGCCGCGGCACGATCGCGCTGGTGCCCGATGAGGGCGTCGACAACGGTCCGGAATATCAGGTCTATGCTCTGGCGGTTGGCGATGCGCTGGCCAAGCAAGGCTATACGCTGGTCCCCGACGGGTCGAAGAGCGTTTATGTCGCCAAGATCGGTTTCCATACCGAGGCGCGGCCGGTTCGCGAGCGCTCGCCGTTCAGCATTGGCCTGGGCGGTGGGACGTGGAGCGGCAATCGCGACGGCGGTGGCGTCGGCCTGGGCGGTGGCGTCTCGTTCCCGATCGGCCGCGGCCGCGATCGCGAGGACGCGCTCAGCATGCTGTCCGTGAAGATCAACCAGCGCCAGGGCGATCTCGGCGTGTGGGAAGGCCGCGCCCAGTCGCGAGCGATCGGCGTGGTCGGCAATGCGGTCGCGGACAAGCTCGCGCCCAAATTGGCGACGGCGTTGTTCACCGGGTTCCCTGGCGAGTCGGGCCGGACTATCGAGGTCAAATGATCGATTCCTCTCCCGCCATCACCGCCGCGTTCGACGGCGGCAATATCCGCGTTGTCGAGATCCAGGGCGACCGCGTCGACCTGGAGATCGCCAAGGACCATCTGTCCGATTTCTATCAATGGTTCTCGTTCCGCGTCGCCAATGCGGCCGGGCGCAAGCTGACCTTCCGCATCCTGAACGCGGGCAAGTCGGCCTATCCGTTCGGCTGGCCGGGCTATAAGGCGCGCGCCTCAACCGATCGCGTCCGCTGGCGGATGATCCCCACGCGCTACGACAACGGCGTGCTCGAATTCGACTGGCAGTCGGACGCGCAGGTCGCGTGGTTCGCCTATTTCGCGCCGTACACGATGGAGCGGCACGAGGATCTGATCGCGACCTATGCCGCCACGCCGGGCGTGACCCATCGCGAGCTCGGCCACACGCTCGATGGCCGCGCGATCGACTTGCTGACCATCGGCACGGGCGACAAGCCGGTATGGCTCTACGCGCGCCAGCATCCCGGCGAGAGCATGGCCGAATGGTGGATGGAAGGCGCGCTCGAATGGCTGGCGAGCCCGGCCGCCGACGCGGTCAAGGCCAAGTGCACCTTTTACGTCGTTCCCAACATGAACCCCGACGGCACCTTCCGCGGGCACCTTCGGACCAATGCCGCGGGGATCAACCTCAACCGCGAATGGCACGAGCCGACGATGGAGAAGAGCCCGGAGGTCAAACTGGTCCGCGACGAGATGGATCGGACCGGCGTCAAGCTGGCGATGGACGTCCATGGTGACGAGGCGATCCCGGCCAATTTCCTGGCGGGTTATGAAGGCATTCCGAGCTGGACCGACGATTTCGGCGAGAAATTCTACGATTTCGGCCGCCGCCTCGCCGCGCGCACGCCCGAATTCCAGACCGCCAAAGGCTATGAGAAGTCTGCTCCGGGCAAGGCCAATCTAACCATGTCGACCAACCAGCTCGCCGAACGATTCGGCGCGGTGTCGATGACGCTGGAAATGCCATTCAAGGACCACGACCCCAATCCCGACCCCGAATTCGGCTGGTCGCCGGATCGCTGCAAGGTGCTCGCGGTGGCATGCCTTGAAACGATCGCCGAGGTGATCGACGGGATCTGAGTGGCCGAAGCCCGGACGCAATTACCTGGGCTCCCGCCGCGCATGTCACCCTCACCCTTCCCACGCCGCTGCGCGGCGCGGGCCCCCTCCCTCTCCCATTGGGAGAGGGAGGGAGGCGCGAAGCGCCGAAAGGGCGAGGGTGACTAAGATCGATCAGGCCGTCTCCATCCTGCTCAGCCGAACAGTTCCGCGAGGAAGTCGCTGGCCGCTTTCCAGCTGCGACGATCGGCGCGTTCCTCGTAGGCAACGCCCGGACGCACCGGCGGCACGCCCTTGCGGTCCATATCGGTGAAGGCGTGGCCGGCGGTGCCATAAGCGTGGATCTGCCAATCGGCCTGCCCCTCGCTCAATTCCTTCCCCAGCCCGACCATGACGTCAGGCGGCGCGATCGGGTCGTCCCAGCCGTGACAGACCAGGACCTTGGCCTTGATCGGCGTGACGCTGGCGTAGTCGGGCTTGTCGTAGACGCCGTGGAACGACACCACGCCCAGCACATCGAGTCCGGCGCGCGCCACGTCGAGCGCGCATTTCCCGCCGAAGCAATAGCCAAAGACGGCGGTCCGCGCCGGATCGACCAACTGGAAGCCCTTGAGCACATCGAGCGACGCCTTCAGCCGATCGCGCAGCAGGCCGCGATCGGCGTTTAACTCGTTCATATATTCGGCCGGATTTTCCGAGGCGAAGGTCTTGCGCCGACCCTGCCCGAACACATCGGCGACGAAGCCGACATAGCCAAGCTTGGCGATATTCTCGGCGGTGACGCTATCCGATTCCTTCTGGCCGAACACGTTGGGCACGACCATCACGCCCGGCCGCGCGGTCTCGACCTCATCGTCATAGGCGAACACGCCTTCGAACGAGCCGCCCGGACCGTCATACACCATGGGTTGCCGCACGATCGCCATGACTCGCTCTCCAGGTTTGCCGTTGCCGCCTGAAGCGCTACAGAGCCGCCCGATCCCCCGCAAGGAGTAGCTTCGTGCCCATGCTCGTCCTGATCCGCCACGGCCAGTCGGCCTGGAACCTCGAAAACCGTTTCACCGGCTGGTGGGATGTCGACGTGACCGAAAAGGGTGCCGAGGAAGCGCGGTTGGCGGGCGAGCTGATGGCCGCCAAGGGCCTCGATTTCGACATGTGCTTCACGTCGCTCCAGACGCGCGCGATCAAGACGCTCAACCTCGCGCTCGAGGCGATGGGACGGCTGTGGCTGCCGGTCGAGAAGGACTGGCGGTTGAACGAACGGCATTATGGCGGGCTGACCGGGCTCAACAAGGCCGAGACCGCCGCGAAGCATGGCGATGAGCAGGTCCATATCTGGCGCCGCAGCTTCGACATCCCGCCGCCGCCACTGGAAGCGGGTAGCGAATATGATCTATCGAAAGATCGCCGCTATGCCGGCATCGCGATACCGAACACCGAGAGCCTGAAGGACACGATCGCGCGGGTGTTGCCTTATTGGGAGGGTCGCATCGCGCCGGCGCTCAAGGATAACCAGCGGGTCTTGATCTCGGCTCACGGCAATTCGCTGCGCGCTTTGGTCAAGCATCTGTCGAACATTCCCGATGACGAGATCACCGGCCTGGAAATCCCCACCGGCCAGCCGATCGTCTATCAGCTCGATGACGCGCTCAATGCGACCGACCGCTACTATTTGAGCGAGCGGTAGCGCCCGGCGCACCCTACGATCGCTACCTGCGCGGTTGGTATTCCATCCCGCTGATCCAGGATGACGCTTCCCCGGCGAAGGCCGGGGGCCAGTTGCTACGTACTCAAAGCAGCGGAACGCCTTCTCCAGGTGCGCGAAACTAGGCCCCGGCCTTCGCCGGGGAAGCGTCAAAACAGACGAACGGCTTAGGCTATTCCATCTCCCGAGCCCGCTTCAGCAGCAACTCACGCTCGCGCTTGTTACCGGCAAGTGCCGCCGCTGCCTCGAACGCAGCCCGCGCCTCCTCGTGACGCCCGAGCCGCCGCAACAAATCGCCGCGCACGCTCGGCAGCAGATGATAGCCGGCCAATTCGGGCGCATCGGCGATCCGATCCAGGATGACGAGCCCTGAGGCAGGTCCTTCCGCCATGCCGACCGCGATCGCGCGGTTGAGTTCGACGATCGGCGATCGGGTGACGGCGGACAGCTCCGCATAGAGCAACGCGATGCGCAGCCAGTCGGTTTCGGCCGCGCGCGCGGCGCGTGCGTGGCACGCTACGATCGCTGCCTGCAGGGTGTAGAACCCGCCGGCACCACCCCGTTCCTCGGCGCGCGCCAGTGATCGCATCCCGCGCTGGATCTGGGCGCGATCCCATAGTGCACGATCCTGATCGAGCAGCAGGATCGGCTCACCCGCCGGATCGGTCCGCGCCGCGGTGCGCGAGGCGTTGAGCTCCATCAAGGCGAGCAGCCCGTGTGCCTCGGGCTGGTGCGGCGCGATCGCGACGACTGCACGCGCCAGCCGCAACGCCTCGCTGCAGAGGTCGGGACGCAGCCAATCGTCGCCGCGCGCCGCGGTATAGCCTTCGTTGAAGATCAGGTAGATGACCTCGAGCACCGACGACAATCGTTCGGCCAGCTCCTCGCCGTGCGGCGTCTCATAGGCCAGGCCCGAATCCGTCAGGGTTCGCTTGGCGCGGACGATGCGCTGCGCGACGGTCGCCTCGGATACCAGGAAAGCGCGCGCGATCTCGGCCGTGGTCAGCCCGCAGATCATGCGCAACGCGAGCGCAGGCCGGGTGTCATAGGGTAGAAGCGGATGGCACGCGGTGAAGATCAGTCGCAGCATCTCGTCGCCGATATCATCGTCGAGCAACGCGTCGTAATCGGGCGTTTCCGCCTGTTCCTGCTCCAGCTCATGCAGGAGGAAGGCGTGATTGCGGTCGAGCATCGGCAATCGCCGGATGTGATCTACCGCCAACCGCCGGGCGGTCGTCATCAGCCACGCCCCCGGGAGTTCGGGGACGCCTGTCTGCGGCCAACACTCGAGCGCGGCGAGCAGGGCATCCTGCGTCAGCTCCTCGGCCAGCGGCACGTCGCGCAGCATCCGCGCCAGGCTGGTAATCAGCCGCGGCTGCTCGATCCGCCAGACGGCCAGGATCGTGCGATGCGCGTCGGCAGCCGTCATGGCCGCCGACGCCGCAAAAGTCGGGAAGCGATCAAGCCGTGGGCGGGCCGGCGAACGCGCGGACTTCGCATGTGCCTTCCCAGCCAGGCATGTGATCCTTGTGAAGCTGCATGAATTCGACCGCCAGCGCGACCGCCTCTTCCTTGCTCGCAAACTCGGAAATCGCGTAGCCGCCGATGACTTCCTTGGCCTCGACGAACGGGCCGTCGAGCACGCTCAACTCGCCGTTCCTGATGGTGATGCGAGCACCCTGCTCGATCGGCATCAGCCCGCCATTGTCGATCATGCGGCCGGCCTTGATCTCGCGATCGGCGAGCTTGCCCATGGCTTCGAGAAGCTCGGGGGTGGGATTGCCGTATGTCTCGGATCGCGGCGAGGTGACGATGGACATGAAACGCATCGGGAAAACTCCTGGGTCGAGCCGCGGCGCCATCGCCGCGTGATTGCCTCGCCCATTATAGTCGACGAACTGGCACAGCCGATATCGACAGCGCGGACGCATTTTTCCTATCCCCCGTCCCGGCAAAGGCGCAGCCTCCGGTTGGTCATTGGGAGAATCGCCATGCCGCAATTCGTCATCGAACGGGATATGCCGGGGATCGGCGGCGCCAGCGCCGCCGACCTCAAGGGCGCGTCACAGACTTCGTGCAGCGTGCTGCGCGACTTGGGGCCCGAGATCCAATGGGTCCACAGCTATGTCACCGACGACAAGATCTATTGCATCTATCGCGCCCCATCGGCTGACCTGATCCGCCAGCATGCCGAAACCGCAGGCTTTCCGGCCAACTCGATCGCCGAGGTGCGCAATGTAATCGATCCCACGACCGCTGATTAACCGCCACCAAGGGATCGACCACCCGCGACGCGCGTTTCTTCTCCAAGCGTAACGATCGGGCGATCGCCCGAATGGAGGAATCAATGCGGGCGGGTAGCCATCGGAAGAAATTTGTCGCGGCGTTGAGCATGGCGAGCGCGGTGCTGTTGCCTTACGCGGCAATGGCACAGAGCACCGCACCCGCCGCTCCCGTCACCACCACCGCGCCGACCACCGCCGATCCTACGCCGCAATCGACGCGCGACGAGAAGCGCAAAGAGACGATCGACGATACCAAGGACGTGGTCAGCCAGCCGGCCAAGGATGTCGGCATCGCCAAGACCAAGATCCCGCCCTCGCTGGTCGAAGCGTCGAACGCGCCCTATTCGCTCGCCGGGCTGAGGACCTGCCGCCAGATCGCCGATGCGGTGCGCGTGCTCGATGCGGCGCTCGGCCCCGACTACAGCGCGGGCGGCCCCAACGACAAGATGAGCGTCGGCAAGGCGGCGGGCGGAGCGGTAGTCAATTCGCTGATCCCGTTTCGCGGGGTAGTACGCGAAGTATCGGGCGCCGCCGCCGCCGACCGCCGCCTCGCCGCGGCGACCCAAGCCGGCTTCGCCAGGCGCGGTTTCCTGCGCGGCGTGCATCAGACCCGCGGCTGCCGCGACGCGCTCTAGCCCTGGTTTGCCACAGGCGGTTGCCCTGCCTCGCCCCCTTGGCTAGGGGCGGGCGATGCAACCGCTCGTCGGCATCATCATGGGCTCGACTTCCGACTGGGAGACGATGCGTCATGCTGCCGAGAAGCTCGAGGAACTCGGCGTTCCGCACGAGACCAAGGTGGTCAGCGCACACCGTACCCCGCAGCGGCTCTACGACTACGCCACCAGTGCCGCCGATCGCGGGCTGAAAGTGATCATCGCGGGTGCCGGCGGCGCCGCGCATCTGCCCGGCATGGCGGCATCGATGACGCATCTGCCGGTGCTCGGCGTGCCCGTGGAGTCGAAGGCACTGAAGGGTGCCGACAGCCTTTATTCGATCGTCCAGATGCCAGGCGGTGTGCCCGTCGGCACGCTGGCGATCGGCAAGGCCGGGGCGATCAACGCGGGACTGCTCGCTGCCGCGATCCTGGCGACGAGCGATGAGGCGCTGACCGAGCGGCTCAAGGCGTGGCGCGCGAAACAGACCGACAGCGTGGCGATCGATCCCGAATGACGACCCTCCCCCCCGGTTCGACCATCGGCATCCTGGGTGGCGGCCAGCTCGGGCGCATGCTGGCGTCGGCCGCCGCCGAGCTCGGCTATCACACGCACATCTTAGCCCCCGATGCCGAAAGCGTCGCGGCACAGACCGCCTCCAGTTTCACTCGCGCCGATTATCACAGCCGCATCGTGCTCGACGAGATGGCGGCGCGTTGCGACGTCGTGACCTACGAATTCGAGAATATCGCGATCGAGCCGGTCACCTATCTGGCGACCCAAGTGCCGGTCCACCCCGCCCCGCAAGCGCTCGGCATCGCGCAGGACCGCGCGAGCGAGAAAGCATTCGTCGACACGATCGGCGGCCGCACCGCGCCCTGGCGGCGCGTCGCCAGCCTCGACGAACTCCACGCCGCGCTTGACGAGATCGGGACGCCGGCGATCCTCAAGACGCTGCGGCTCGGCTATGACGGCAAGGGCCAGGTGAGGATCGCGGCACGCGACGCGGCCGAGTCAGCGTGGAGCGATATCGGCCAGCGCCCGGCGATCCTCGAAGGCTTTGTCGATTTCAGCCACGAATTCTCGATCATCCTCGCGCGTGGACGTGACGGATCGATGGTCAGCTATCCGCCGCCGTGGAACGAGCATAAGCATGGCATCCTGGCGCGCTCGTCGTTGCCGGCGCCGGCCGAGATCGCCAATCAATGGGGTGTCGCCGCAGCACTGACCGGACGGATCGCCGACGAGCTCAATTATGTCGGCGTGATCGCCTGCGAATTCTTCGCCACCGCCGAGGGGCCGGTGTTCAACGAAATGGCGCCGCGCGTGCACAATTCGGGGCATTGGACGATCGAGGGCGCGGTTTGCTCGCAATTCGAGAACCATATCCGCGCGATCTGTGGCCTGCCGCTCGGCGACACCGCGCTGACCGCCCCCGCGATCGAGATGGTCAATCTGATCGGCGGCGAGGCGGACGATTGGGCGGCGATCCTGGCCGAGCCGGGCGCGCATCTGCACCTCTACGGCAAGGGCAATGCCCGGCCGGGGCGAAAGATGGGGCACGTGACGCGGTTGAAGCGGGCCTGAAAAGTTCCTCCCCGGCACAGGGAGGATTTGGGTAGGCTACTTCACCACCGGCAGCGCAATATAGCTTTCCTTCGCGCCCGACACCCAGACCCGCTGCGTCGCCTTAACGTAATCGCCAGGCTTGCCGAGGAAGATGTTCGGAACGAAGGTCTGCGGGTTGCGGTCGTAGAGCGGGAACCAGCTAGATTGCACCTGCACCATGATCCGGTGACCGGGCAGGAACACATGGTTCGCCGCCGGTAGCGCGAAACTGTATTGGAGCGGCGCGTTCGGCGTGAGCGGCTTGGGATCGGAGAAGCTCTCGCGATAGCGACCGCGAAAGATGTCCATCCCGACCGCGAACTGATAGCCGCCGAACCCCGGCCGACCCGGCACCTGATCCGGCCAGACGTCGATCAATTTCACCACCCAATCGCTATCCGTGCCGCTGGTCGAGGCGGTCAGCTTGACCATCGGGCGCCCCGAAATCTTGAGCGGTTGGGTCAGCACCTCGCTGGTGAAGGTCAGCACGTCGGGCCGGCTCGACACCGCGCGCTGATCGTCGGCGAGCCAATTGGGCCAGGGATTGTTGTCATAGCCGACTGCCTGGACCGGGCGGTTGCGGAACAGCACCGGATGCGCGGGATCGGAGACATAGTCGGCGGTCTCGTCGCCACTCGCCGCGGCCTCGAAGCCCAGGGCAGCGCCCGGCTTCAGATACAGCCGATCGCCCTCCCCCGCATCCTTTGGCCAGGACTGAAAGCGCCGCCATTCGTTGCTCCCGCTCTCGAACGCGGTGACCGGCGCGACGTCCATCGGCGTGCCCTTGAGGTAGTGCGCGAGGAACGGCCCCAGCACGTTCCTGCGCCACCACGTGCCGCTATCCTGCCCCCAGCGCATCTGACCGAGTGTGTCGGCGTCCTCGATCTCCTGCCCATGGTGCCACGGCCCCATCGACAGATAGACCATGTCGTTATTGGCGTCCTTGGGCTCGATCGCGCGATAGACCGCGAGCGCGCCATAACTGTCCTCTTGATCCCATAGCGAGTGGACCAGCATCACCGGCACCTTGAGCGGCAATTTGGCGAGGTAGGCGTCCATCGCGCGATCCTGCCAGAAGCGGTCGTACGCAGGATGCGCCAAGATGCTTTTCCAGAAGCCGATCTGGTCGAGCCCCATCCGCTTGCCGAGCTCGCCCGCCGATCCCGCGCGCATGTAGAAATCGTAGACGTCGTCGCTCGAACTGATCCAGGGCAGGCTGTTGTCGCGCGTCGCTTCCTGCTCCCAGATATAATCCATGCCCATCTGGCGGAACGCGCCATTGTGGAACCAGTCGTCGCCCATCCAGCCATCGACCATCGGGTTCATCGGCACCGACACCTTGAGCGCCGGATGCGGGTTCACCAATGCCGCGAGCGGCTCGTAGCCGTCATAGCTGATGCCGAGGATGCCGACCTTGCCGTTCGAGTCCTTCAGGTTCTTCACCAACCAATCGATCGTGTCGTAGCAATCGGTCGCATCGTCGACCTTGGTCGGGTTCTCCGCCGTGCCGACCAAAGCGCGGTTCATCACGAAGGTGCCGCCCGATCCGTATTTGCCGCGAATGTCCTGGATAACCCGGATATAGCCGCCGTCGACGATCACGTCGGTCGCGTTGTCGTAACCGTATAACGCGGTGCCGAGATCGCCGCTCTTGCGGTTGGTGGTCAGCGCATCGGCATTGTACGGCGTGCGGGTCAGCAGGATCGGCGCGCCGTTCGCGCCTTTTGGCGTCAGGATGACGGTGTGGAGCTTGGTCCCGTCGCGCATCGGGATCTCGACCACGCGGCGGTCATAGTTGAAGCCGTAATTGGGCGCGACCGCTTTCGCCGGGCGATCGTCATAGGTCTGCGCAGTCCCACCCGAAGCGGCGAGCGCCGCCAGCCCGATCGTCAATGCCAGCCGCCAGCGCATGCTTCTTTCCCCCTCGCCCGATGTCGGGGGATCGTGGGCCGGAGTCGTTTCGGGTGCAACTTTTGAATTGCGGTGAGCTGGTTATGCAGCGCGTCTATTCAGCAGCCACCCATGTGTAACTAACGTAATTTACCGAGTCATTCCTGGCACCCACATCCGCACTCAAGACGCTTCGGGAATCCTTGAACGTGAATTCGCAAGTCCCAGAATATTGTTCAGATCGACAATTGAATCCGGTCGGCCGTCCCACCTTTCGGAAGACTACCTGAGTATAGGCAACGAAGGCTTCCAGTCCGTCATCATCCAGCTGGTCAATCGTTACATTGGCCGCGAGGTCCGCCGCGCCACTCGAATGCTGGTCTGTGGCCGGATAATCCCGTGTACTGGGCCGAATTTACCAGAGACCGCTGCCGCCGCAATTGTGTTTAGCAGTGCAAGAGACGGCGAATAGGGTGAGACAGGTAAGCTGCCCTGAGGGATGGGTATGGGCGGAGACGGTGCACGCGGCGGCGTTACCGCGCGCATCGCTATCATAGCCTTATCCTCTAACATGACGACGATATAGGGCTTAGAAACTTTCGATTCGAAAATGGCTCGATACTTCACTTCGCCACATGACCACATTAGTTGGACCATGCGACCGTAAATCGGCTTAGCGCTACCAGCGAGTGGCACACATCTCAGCAGCCGGTCGACAAATTGGGTAGGCGTCCTAACTAGCCGTTTAGGATCGCCCGCCATGGAGCTCACGCTCGCAATTCGGTCAATTGCTTGTTCACGCTGACCCGCGACAATGTCGCTGACAAGAGCATCAATTGCAGGGTCGCCAGTTGCGATAGAATCCAACTGCGCGTTTGAGGCACTGAAGCTTGCCAAGCCCGCGGCAGCACTGGCGACGAAACCAGCAAATGTCACCGGAGGCACCGCCCAAATGCGATTTTCATTACTCGCGCCCCCTTTATTGTGCCCGCCACGGGACAACGGCCCTAGGGGTACATATCAAGTTAGCGCCTTTTCCGAAGGTCCGCTACGGCGTCGCGCGCCACCCGCTCCTCGAGGGAAGCGTTCAGGTACTTACGGTCGGATTTCGGAAATCAATTGTCGCAAGCGGCATAATCACCCGCATCACATGCGGCCACGGCGCGGCGCCATTCGGCCATCTCCCGCTCGTATCGCGCGCGACTGCGGCGGTACTCAGCCATATCGCGCTCATGGTCTTGTGACGCGGCGGCATAACCGCCATCATCAGCCTCGTCACGCCCGGCCCCATGTACCACCCGCCATGTCACGCCGCGCCTTAAGACCCGCGCATTTTCCTGACGGTTGAGCTCGCGCGTCCTCGCACTGTCGCGCGCCCTTGCCGCGGCATTGCGCATCGAGGGATCGCGCGGATCGTCGGCCAAGGCGGCGGCCGGCACCATCGCGGCGACGATGGCCCCGCAGAGCAACGGGCTAATCTTCATGGCGCTATTCCCTCCCACATTTGGGGTTGAGAATATCAGTGCGTTGCGAAGACCGACAAACCAATTGCGATGAACCGCGCGCCGCTGGTCGCGCGTGCCGCGCGGCCTGGCGCGCCGATCACGGCTTCGCGATGAACGCCTATCCTGCGTTCATATTATGCAACCGGTCGCGCAATCTTTGCGATTGGCATTTTGCTGCGCTGCAATATGACTGGCGGCGAGGATGCTGATCTGGCTTTCGATATACGAAAGGAAAGATCATGACTAAGACGTTCTTCGCTTCGGCCGCATTGCTTCTCATCACGACCGCTCCCGCCTTCGCCGGCGAAAAGCCGACCGAGATCACCTTCCAGCGCGATGGTGAAACCTATACCTATACGAAGACCGAAAAGGCTGGCCTGGTCATCCTCAATGGCCGTTTCCCGACGGGAAACCGCTTCCAGCTGATCGTGCGCGGAAATAAAGTAACGGGCACTGTCGATGGCGTATATGTCTCCTACCCAATCTCCTACAGCATGCCCCTCGCGCCGGCAAAGCCCGGAGCGGCCGAATTGGCCACACGTTGAATATCGCCCGGCCCCGCCCGGCGACATCCGCCTGGCGGGGCCGGGGAACGACGATATCGGAGGTCGGGCACCTGCCCCAGGGTCGGTCATCGGCCCGAATGCGGCCATTCCCTGGCCGACAATCGAGACAGCCCGGCAACGAAAAGGCCCGCCTCCACAACAGGAGGCGGGCCTTCTATCCAGGCGGGGGCGCGGAGGTAAATTCCGCGCCGTCGGTCGCCAGCCCGCGTCCGCTGCGCGGACCGTGGGCCAACGCCGTTAGCCCACGCGCGTACCGGTCAGCGGAAAGCTGCCGAAGGCGCCGGCGGTGACCGATCCGGTGATCGTGTCGCCGTCGATCGTCGCTTCGTTGGTCAGGGTCATCGGCATCGGCACGGTGATGTTCATCGACCATTTGATCGTGTTGCCGTCGACCACGCCGTCGGTGATCTCGGCAGTGCCCATTGCGCCGGCCTGGGTGCCGGTCCAGCTGGTGCCGTCCGACTTCACCGTTAGCGTCGCCTTCTGGTCGCCCATCGGCGACTTCACGACCGTCTCGTACACGCCATCGACTGCCATCGTCTCTCTCCTGTGAATTCCGTCAGCGCGCGCCGAGCGACGCCGCAGGCACGACCTCGACAGGCAGCCCGACCTTGTCAAGCTGGGGCCTAACCGTCTTGGCATCGCCGACCACGACCCAAACCACCTTCTTGGGGTCGATCGCCTGGGCGATGACGCTACGGAGTTGGGGCAAAGTCAGCGCGCGATATCGGTCGGCGATGGTCGCATAATAATCGTCCGGCCGTTTATAGATAAAGTTCGATACCATCGCCCCCATCACCGCGCGCGAAGTCTCGAAGCTGCCCGACAGCGAGCGAATCGCCCCGGCGATCGCGCGATCATATTCCTCCTGCGTCATCGGCTTGTCGCCGACATAGGAAGCGACGTCGCCCATCGCCGCGACGATCGAATCGCCGGTGCGATCCGCTTGGACTCCCGCCGATATGATGAAGGGAGTCGCGCCCTGTGCGCGGGAGAAGCGGCCACTGGCGCCATAGGTCCAGTGCTTGTCCTCGCGCAGGTCCATGTTGATCCGGCCGAGGAAACCGCCGCCTAACCCGTCATTGGCGGTGTTGACCGGGAGCAGTTCATCGGTCCCGACCAGGCTGGTCGGGATGCCGCCATAGATCACCGATTGCGGCGAATCCGGGCGATCGACCAGTAGGATTTTCGGCGCGGCGGGCGCGATCTTGACGACGTCGTTCTTGGCCCCGGCCGCGCCATCCATGGTCCAGTCGCCAAGAACCGTATCGAGCGCCGCCTTGACCTCGTCGAGCGGACGGTCGCTGATCACGAACAGAGTCGCCTTGTCGGGGCGCAGCCATGCCTGGCGGAAAGCGATCAAGTCGTCGCGAGTCAGTTTGGCGACCGCATTGGCATCGCCGCCGCCGAACGATTTGGCGTAAGGCGATTGGGGACCGTAGATCAGCCGGCCCATGGCGCGGCCGGCCAGTGCATTGGCATTGGTCAGTTCCGAAGCGATCCCGGCGAGCTGCTGGTTGCGCAGGCGGTCAATCTCGGTCGGCGCGAACGCTGGGTTGCGCAGCACATCGGCGAAGAGGGCCACGCCCGGTTTGAGATTGGGGCTCGGCATGTCGATCGAAAAGGCCGTGCTATCGCTGTCGATCCCGGCAGTGATGTTGGCGCCCAGCCGCTCCTGCGCTTCGGCATAATCGAGCGAATCGAGGCTGGTCGTGCCCGAGCTCATCGCCGCCAGGGTGAGTTGCTGCGTACCGAGCGCGGTCGGCACGTCGGCGGCGATGCCGGCGTCGAAATTAACCATGATCCGGGTGACCGGGGTCGCAGTGCGCTGTGCGTAAATCAGGGTCACGCCGTTCGCCAGCTTGGCGCGCTCCACCTTGGGAAAGGTCAGGTTGGCGATCGATCCGACGTCCGGCAGCGCGCCGCGCGTGCCCTTGGCGGCGGGTTCGTCGGCGGCCTTGACCGCAACGGGCTTGGGCACCGCCGCTTCTTCATAGGCATCGCGCGGTCCCGGCACGATATCGACGCCATAGACCGGGCGGGAGAGCCATTTGCCGGCGACCGCCTTGACCTTGACCGGGGTCTCGGCGGCGAGTTCGGCCATCTCCTTTTTGTAATGCGCGGGATCGTTCGAATAGAGTCCGCCCTCGGCCAGGGTGACGGCCTTGCCGCCGAACCCGCCGACCGATTCCAGCCCCTTCACGCGGCCGCTGATGCTGCGCACTTGATAGCGCTGCACTTCGTCGGCGGTTGGGCCGGTCGCCAGGAAATCGGCGACGATCGCGTCGAGCCGCTTGGCGGTCGCCTCGGCATCGACGCCCGGGCGCACATCGACATTGATCTCGAAGATGCCGACCTGGCTGAAGCTCTGATTGCCCGCGCTGACGCGCACCGCGAGCTTCTCCTTGCGCACCAGTGCGTCATAGAGCCGCGAACTACCGCCGCCACCGAGCACACCCGCCGCGACGTCGAGCCCGACGCTGTCGGGGTCGTTGAGGCCGGGCACTGCCCAGGACCGGGTGATCCGGGTGGCCGCGACGCGATCCTTCATCACTTCGTATTTCGCGGTCGGCAGCGTCGGCACCGGCGCATCGGGCAGCGCCGTCTTGGGGCCCGCCGGAATGCCGCCGAAATATTTCTCGACCATCGGCCTGGCCGCGGCGGCGTCGATATCGCCGGCCAGCACCAGCACGGCGTTGTTGGGGCCGTAATGTTCCTTGAACCAGCCCTTCACGTCGGCGAGGCTGGCGCTGTCGAGATCGGCCATCGAGCCGATCGTCGAATGCTCATAGGGGTGTCCCTTGGGGAACAGGCCGCTCAGCTGGCGATATTCGAACAGGCCATAAGGCTCGTTATCGCCCTGGCGCTTCTCGTTCTGGACGACGCCGCGCTGCTCGTCGAGCACGGCCTGGGTGATCGCGCCGGTCAGATAGCCCATGCGATCACTCTCGAGGAACAAAGCGCGTTCGAGCGCCGGGGTCGGCACCGTCTCGAAATAATTGGTGCGGTCGAAATAGGTCGTGCCGTTGAAATCGGTCGCGCCGACATTCTTCAAGGGCACGAAGAAATCGCCCGGCGCATTCTCGCTGCCGTTGAACATCAGATGTTCGAACAAATGCGCGAAGCCGGTCTTGCCCGCGGGCTCCATCTTCGATCCGACATCGTACCAGATGCTGACCGCGACCACCGGCGCCTTGCGATCGGTATGGACGATGACGCGCAAGCCGTTCTTGAGCGTGAACTCGGTGAAGGGAATGTCGACGGACTTGGCGAGCACGCTCACCGGCGCGGCCGGCGGCGGCGCGATGTGCTTGACGGGTTTGGCGGCGGCGGGCTTGGTCTGTGCGGCGGCAAGATCGGGAACAGCGATCGCGAGCAACGCGACGCCGGAAAGCGCGAAAAGCTTGATGGTCATGAATGCCCCTGATCGATCGGGAAGGAAATCGAATGACGCGAGGCTAAGTCGGCTTCGCGGCACTGGCAAGTCACGGGCGATACAGGCGCTCGATATTTCCTTTTAGATCACGCGGATAGAACCATACTGGTTTTAATTTGTGCGCGACGAACAAGGCCGATTGGTCGGTATAATGCGGAGAGTCGGGCCGCGTCGTCGCGGCCCCGAACGGCTGGATCGATCGCGACGAGACGCGGCCGGTCTTGTCCTATTGAACGAACATCACGAAGCTGTCGCCGTGCTTGACCGCGAGCCGCCCGTCGGGCGCTTCGTCCCAATTGGCCGCGGCGCGCAACACTTCGGGTCCGCCGTCGAGCGGCAAATCGACCTTGCCCTGACGCAGCCGCAGCATATCGCCGAGCGGTGGGTCGAGCCGGCCGAACACGCGGCGCAGATAGGCGGTTGCTTCGACCAACGTGGCGCGCGGATCGGCTTCGGGCTGGCGGTTATAATGCCACTTCTGCCACGTCTTCATCATCAACGCGGCGAGAGCGTCCGCCGGCCCCCTCCCATCGAGGTTCCAGTCCCATCGCCGGAGCAGCGCCTGCGCCGCGGCGACCTGCTTGTCGCCTTTCGGATCCGCGGCGATCAGGTCGGCGAACCACTTGGCGGTCATCCCGCGATGGCTGACCCCGGTGTCGAACTTGATACGCTCGAGATCGGCCTGGCTGATCGCCGGGTTGGCGCTCATCAGTTCGAGTGCGCGGTTGTCGCGGTTGGTCGTGTCGGTCTCGATCCCGAGTAGCGGCGACCAGTCGGCCGGGTTCATCTCCGAGCCCACGCCCGCCGACAGGAACGGCGTCGAATTGGCGTTGACGAGAAAGCCCGATCGCGGGTTCACGTTGCGCGGCACCATCGCCCAGGGGACCGTTCCCGGCGCATAATCAGCCGAGGTGTCGCCCGGCAGTACTTTCGAATAATCGTAACCCGGCTTCCGCTTCAGGAACGAGGCATTGTAGAAATAGGCGATGTTCCCGGCCGCATCGGCGTAGAGGAAGTTGGTCGTCGGCACGCCCTGGATCGCCATCGCGCGCTGCCAGTCGTCGAACGTCCTGGCCCGGGTGAGGCGGTAATATTGCTCGACCATCCTGAGCTGGTCGGCACCGGCATAATGGATCGCATAAGCGCCCGATTTGGCCTCGATCACCGGTCCCTGCACCGCGCGATAGACCGTCTTGGGCACAGGCAAAACGAACGGCCCCCACATTTTGACCGGCAGCCAGGCGGTCTCTTTCTCGAGCGGCCGCCACTGCCCGTCGAACCGGTAATGCGTGCCGTCACTGTCGAGCACGAGCTTATAGGTATCGATCAGGTCCGGACGATTGACCGTATTGGTCCAGCCCAGCGTCTCATTGTGCCCGAGCAGCGGATAAGGCGCGCCCGGCAGCATCGCGCCGGCGAAATTCCAGCCGGTCTTCGAATGGACGACGAGCTCGTACCAGGCGACCGCGCCGCGCCACGGTTGGTGCGAATTGGAGACGAGCCGCGTGAACCCGTCCGACGATCTTTTCGGTGCGACGACGAAGGCATTGGATCCGTTGTCGCGGCCATCGGGACCGACCGGCGTGACGTCGGGCGCGTCCGGCTGCGGCCCGGCATTTTCGTTCGGCAGCGCGGTGTCGCCAACCAATGCGCCCAAGGTCGCGTCGAGCCCGAAGAAAAAGGGCGAGCGCATCACGAAGCCCGCGGCGATATCTTGTCCGTTGACCGGAAACAGTCTGGCCAGTTTCACCTCGCCCGGATGCCGCGCGGCATAAGCGTTGAGGCCCGAGGCATAGCCATCGAGCAACGCGCGGACATCGGCAGGCTGTTTCAGATAGTCGCGGTCGACCGTCTCGCGCGCATGGAGCAGGTGGAGCACATAGTCGGTCTTCGCCCCATCGGCGCCATCGAGCGCACCGAGCCGCCCGCGCGCCATGGCGACTACCTCCTGCAAGGTCGAGAAATCGTCCTCGGCATGGGCATAAGCGATGCCGTAGGCGACGTCGGGATCGGACGCGCCGAAGATGTGTGGGACGCCGAATTTATCCCGCGCGATCACCGTGTCGTAATGATGCTCGGGCGGCGCCTCGGCGCGGAGTGCAGTCAACGGCTCCCAGGTCGCGAGCCCAATCGCGGCGAGCACCAGCAGCACGGCCAGACCCAGGCCGATCCGTTTCAGAATCCTCAAATCCCCGCGCTCCCCACGGTGTGTCGGCGCGGGGGTGTGCGCGAAGCGGCAAGGTTTGTCACGGAATAGCTGGCAACGGAGCCTGCCGCCGGCGCCATTGGCCTTTGGTGCAGTGTCGAGATCGCCACCCGAGCGCTAGCGTTGACGTCAAGGAGGGGCAGCAACGGTGATCGGATATTGGAGCAGCCACGCCGCGCTGGCAGTGCAGATCTTCGCCATTTCGTCGACATTGATCTTTGCCGTGCCATTCGTCGTGGCGCCGGCCAAATGGGGCTCGGCGATGCAATGGCCGGTGCCCGACGAGCGTCGGCTCATGGCCTATTACGCCCGCTGCCTGGGCTGTCTGTCGCTCAGCTTCAATCTGATGGGCCTTTGGGCCACGCGATATCGGCCCGACCTGCTGATCGCCTATGTCGCGCCAGTCACGGTCTTCTGCGCAACGATGGTGCTGCTCCATTGCTACGGATTTTGGCGTCGGGAGCAGCCATGGACGGAGACCGCCGAAATCCCGATGTGGTCAGCCTTTACCCTGTTGGGACTGATGCTGATGCCGGCATGATGGGCGCGGAAGCGACCGATGCACTGAACTGAAGAGCGATATGTTCGTCTCCTTGCGAGAGGTTGTGGGAGATGACTGAAATAAAGGGCGCGCCACCAGGACGCGCCCCTTCCCTTTTTTCTCGAACCCCGTCCTCAGAACTTGGTCTTGAGCGTGACGAAAAATTGCTGCGGCGCGCCCACCAGCAGCGTCTGGTTGTCGCCGCGATTGCCGAAGCCGTTCGAGCCGATCGTGGCGATATACTTCTTGTCGAACAGATTGGTCGCATTGCCCTGCAGCTCGAACTTGCGGCCGTCGATATTGAGACGGACGCCGACCGTCGCGTCGACCAGCACGCGGCCGGGGACCGACTGGTCGTTCTCGTACGTGAAAAAGCGCTTCGACATATAGTTCGCGCCGATCCGGCCGAAGAATAGCTGACCATTATAGGTGATCTCGCCCGAGGCGATGTGCTTGGGGGCATCGACCACGGTTTTGTCCGCGGTGTTGGCGATCAGCACACCCTTCGCGTTGAACACGTTATCGCGATAGGTCGAATCGTTATAGGCGTAGGAGGCAAACAGCCCGAAGCCGTAAGGCAGCTTGACCTGTCCCGTCGCCTCGATGCCGTACGAGCGGACCGAGCCGACATTCTGCAGGATCGCCGGATTGCCGATGATCCCGGCGCCGTTGGCGAACGCGATCAGGCGGTTCTGGAAATCGATATAATAGCCGGCGATCGATCCGGTGAATGGGCCCGACCGCACGCGCGCGCCGAGCTCGTACGTGTCGGATGTCTCGGGCTTGAGATTGCCGAGATTGTTGAAGCCGACTTGGGTCGTCGCGAACGGGCCACCGGTCGCCGAGGCGACGAAGGCGCGGGTCACTTCGGTGAAGCCGCCGAACACTTCCGCCTGGCCGCCGAGCTTGTAGACGAAACCGGCATGCGGCTGGAACCAGTCGGTGGTCTTGATCTTGCCCTGCGCCAGGCTACCCGCGACGATCGGCGTGGCGGTGGCGCGAACGTCATAGCCCTTCCAGCCGAGATTGACCGTCAAATTGCCGAAGGTCAGCTTGTCCTCGACATAATATTGCACGGTGTCGGTGTGGTATTGGAAATCCCATTGCGTCGCGAACGGGTAGTCCTGGAAATCCAGACTGTCGCGGGTCGAGGCCGTCAGGCTGTCGAGCCCGTAATAGCGGCGCGCCTGGCGGAAATCGTTGCGTTCGTACCAGCCGCCGACGGTCAGTTCGCCGAATGCGCCGAGATCGCCGCCGACCGAGCCGAACACGCCCTTGCGGCGAATGTCATATTCGGTCGTGCGCACGGAGATCGGCACGCCTGACGGCGAGGGCACATACGGCGTGAACCAGATGCCCTGGCCGTGATTCGAATGGTAATAGCCCTTCAGGCTCCACTTGATCTTCGAGTCCCCGCTGCTTTCAGCGCCGAGCGAAGCGAGATAGTCGTTCCGCAGGCCCGCCGCGTCGAAATAGGCATCGTCGAGCGATGCGATCGGCGATGGAAAGACCTTACCCGCCGCGGGATTGGACGGCGGAAGGCCGGTGATGTCCGACTTGCCGTCCGCGCCGGGCGCTCCGGTCGTGTTGTTGAAACTGTCGATATTATTCGCGACATCGGCGACCTTGACCGCCAACGGGAAGTTATTGCTGATATTGTCCCAATTCCAGCCGAGCCGCTTGATCATGTCGAGCGACATGTCCTGATAGTCGTTCTCGCGCCGCGCAGAGAAATCGAACGTGCCGACTAGCCGCACGCCGGGCGTGACGGGCGCGACGAACTTGGCGTTGACCTGGCTCTGGCGTTGCGAACCCCAGCCCTTCCATTTGTCGGTGTCGGCAAAGGCGTAGGAAACATAGGCCGACGGGCCATTGTCGCCGAGCGTGCCGGTATCGAGCCGGAAGAAGGCGCGGACCGCATTGTTGCTGCCATAGGTGCCGTTGGCGGTGACGCCGAACGTCTCGGTCGGATCGGACGAGAAGAACTCGACCGTGCCGCCGAGATTGTTGGTCGCCTGTGTCCCGATCGATCCGGCGCCCTGCGACACGCGGGTCTCGCCGATATTCTCCGAGCTGATCGCTCGGCTGATATGGAGACCGTTGACGTTGCCGTAACTGCCGTCGCCGAGCGGGATGCCGTCGAGCGTGAAGCCCAATTGGTTCTGGTTGAAGCCGCGGATCGAGACGCGCTCCGACCATTCATAGGCACCGAACGGGTCGGCCGACTGGAAATTGACGCCCGGCAGTTTGGAAATCGCCTTGAGCGGGCTGGTGCCCGAGGCCAGGATGTCGATGTCCGCGGCGCCGATGCGCTGCACCTGACGCGATTCCCCGCGGCCGATAACGACGATGTCGGTCGCGTCGGTGGCGGCAGGCGCGCTATCGTCGGCCGCCGGGGCCGCGGCCGCGGATTTATCGTCGGCAACTGGCTTGTCCGCGGCTTGAGCGGCGAGCGGCCAGGACAAAGCGGTGCCGGCAAGCAGGCAGGCGGATACGATGCGGATCATGAAACATTCCCTTTTGGGGTTACGTGGATCGTTCCCTCTGGGCTCGCGCCTAGGCATGCCGCGTTGCACAATGGCGGCATTTAGGTTGCAGTCCGGAGAAAGGTCCGTGACGGACCCGTGACGATCGCAAGCTAGGGGAGTTACGAATTGCGACGGCAAGCCTTGTGTTGCAAAGTTGCAACACTAAATTCGTGGCAAGTTTGATCAGGGACGACCAATGAACCTCGAAAAATTTACCGACCGCGCCAAAGGCTTCCTGCAATCCGCGCTGACCGTCGCGATCCGCATGAACCACCAGCAGATCACTCCCGAGCATCTGTTGAAGGCGCTGCTGGAGGACGAGCAGGGTTTGGCCGCCGGGTTGATCCAGAAGGCCGGCGGCGACGCGAAGAAGGCCACCAGCGAAACGGATCTCGCTTTGGCCAAGATCCCCGCCGTTTCAGGTTCCGGCGCGCAGACCCAGCCGGGGCTGAACAATGACGCCGTGCGCGTGCTCGATCAGGCCGAGCAGATCGCGCAGAAAGCCGGCGATTCCTACGTCACCGTCGAGCGGCTGCTCGTCGCGCTCGCGCTCAGCCTCAACACGGCCGCCGGCAAGGCGATCAAGGCGTCCGGCGCGACGCCTGAGGGCATCAACGCGGCGATCAACGAACTGCGCGGCGGGCGCACCGCCGACACCGCGGGCGCCGAGGATCGGTACGACGCACTCAAGAAGTTCGCGCGCGACCTGACTGAGGCCGCGCGCGACGGCAAGCTCGACCCGGTGATCGGCCGCGACGAGGAAATCCGCCGCACGATTCAGATCCTGGCGCGCCGCACCAAGAACAACCCCGCCCTGATCGGCGAGCCCGGCGTCGGCAAGACCGCGATCGCCGAAGGGCTGGCGCTGCGCATCGCCAATGGCGACGTGCCCGACACGCTCAAGGACCGCCGGTTGATGGCGCTCGACATGGGATCGCTGATCGCGGGTGCCAAATATCGCGGCGAGTTCGAGGAGCGGCTGAAGGGCGTGCTCGACGAGGTCAAGGCCGCCGAGGGCGACATCATCCTGTTCATCGACGAAATGCACACGCTGATCGGCGCCGGCAAGACCGATGGCGCGATGGACGCATCCAACTTGCTCAAGCCCGCGCTGGCGCGTGGCGAGCTGCACTGCGTCGGCGCCACGACGCTCGATGAATATCGCAAATATGTCGAGAAAGACCCGGCGCTGCAGCGGCGCTTCCAGCCCGTCTTCGTCGGCGAGCCGACGGTCGAGGACACGATCTCGATTCTGCGCGGGTTGAAGGAGAAATACGAGCTGCACCACGGCGTGCGGATCACCGACGCGGCTCTGGTTTCGGCGGCGACGCTCAGCAACCGCTACATCACCGACCGCTTCCTGCCCGACAAGGCGATCGACCTGATGGATGAGGCGGCGAGCCGTATCCGGATGGAAGTCGAGTCCAAGCCGGAGGAGATCGAGACGCTCGATCGCCGCATCATCCAGCTCAAGATCGAACGCGAGGCGCTCAAGAAGGAAACCGACGCGGCATCCAAGGATCGCCTCGCCAACCTCGAAGGCGAGCTCGCCAATCTCGAACAGCAGTCGAGCGAACTGACGCAGCGCTGGCAGGCCGAGAAGGACAAGATCGGTGCCGAGGCCAAGCTCAAGGAGCAGCTCGACCAGGCGCGCGTCGCGCTTGAGCAGGCTCAGCGCGCGGGCGACCTCGCCAAGGCTGGCGAGCTTTCCTACGGCACCATCCCCCAGCTCGAAAAGCAGCTCGCCGAGGCCCAAGGCTCGACCGAGGGTGCGATGCTGCGCGAGGAAGTCACTGCCGAAGATATCGCCGCCGTGGTCAGCCGCTGGACCGGCATTCCGGTCGACCGGATGATGGAAGGCGAGCGCGAGAAGCTGCTGCAGATGGAGCAACAGCTGGGCAAGCGCGTGATCGGCCAGGCCGATGCCGTCCGCGCCGTGTCGACCGCGGTGCGGCGCGCGCGCGCCGGCCTGCAGGATCCCAATCGGCCGCTCGGCAGCTTCCTGTTCCTCGGCCCGACCGGTGTCGGCAAGACCGAGCTGACCAAGGCGCTCGCCGAATTCCTGTTCGACGACAGCGCTGCGATGGTGCGGATCGACATGAGCGAGTTCATGGAGAAGCACTCGGTCGCGCGGTTGATCGGCGCGCCTCCGGGCTATGTTGGTTATGAGGAAGGCGGCGTTCTAACCGAAGCGGTTCGCCGGCGCCCCTATCAGGTCGTGTTGTTCGACGAGGTCGAGAAAGCGCATGGCGATGTCTTCAATATCCTGCTCCAGGTGCTCGACGATGGTCGGTTGACCGACGGCCAGGGCCGCACGGTCGACTTCACCAACACGATCATCGTGCTGACCTCCAATCTCGGCAGCCAGTTCCTGACGAGTCTGGGCGACGGCGAGAGCGTCGCATCGGTCGAGCCGCAAGTGATGGAGATCGTCCGCGGCCATTTCCGCCCGGAATTCCTCAACCGGCTGGACGAGATCGTATTGTTCCACCGGCTGGGGCAGAGCGAGATGGCGCCGATCGTCGACATCCAGGTCGAAAGGGTCGGCAAGTTGCTCGCCGACCGCAAGATCACGATCGACCTAACCCAAGCGGCGCGCGACTGGCTCGGCCGTGTCGGCTACGACCCGGTCTATGGTGCGCGCCCGTTGAAGCGCGCGGTCCAGCGTTATCTGCAGGACCCACTCGCCGACCTGATCCTGTCGGGCGGGGTCAAGGACGGGCAGACCGTCCAGGTTGATGAAGGCGATGGCAAGCTGACGCTGACGGTCGTGTGATCGGGGCCGCCTTGACGGACAGAAAAGGGGCCGCTCCATTGCTGGAGCGGCCCCATTCTTTTGCCTCTCGAGCAGCGATCAGAACTTGAAGTTCGCCCCAGCGCGGAAGAAGCGGCCAACGATACCCGTCTGGGTCCAGGTCGGGTTGTAGTTCGCTGCGGCTCCCGCGTAGTTGGCGGGGTTGAGCGGCGCCGACGCGTCCAAAACGTTGATCGCGTTCACGTAGAAAGTGAACTTGTCGTTGACCTTGAACTGCGCGACCAGGTCGAGATCGAAGAACCCCTTGGTGTGGCAGAATGTTTCGCCGGGATTGTAGAGTTGGTCGGCGCAGGTGGTAGCAGTGGGGCCGTTCTGATCGGTAGCGATCGTCTTGTACCCGCTGACATAATAAGCGGTGCCGGTCAGCGTGAACTTGCCGACTTCGATGCTGTTCTGCCAGTTGGCGCGCCAGCGCGGCGTGCCCGCGCCCGACGACAGAATGTACGGCGCTTGGGTGCCGACATAATCGAGGACGTTCCCGTCACCACCGTCGAAGCGGTAATAGAAGATCTCCGTCCCCTCGAGGCGGCTCGTCAGCTTCGCGCCGCCGAGCGGGATACGTGCCTCGAGCGAGACATCGACGCCCGACGTCTCGAGCGACGCCGCATTGGCGTACGGCGAGTTGACGATCAGTACTTTGCGGATCGCGTTGGGAAACTGCGGATCCGGATCGTCGAGCACGAACGTATAGCCGGCGGGAATCGCAGTTCCGGCATAATAGGCCGCCAGAGCCTGACCCGATAGCGGGCCGCCCGAAATCACGTCGGTCTTGCGGATATTGTAATAGTCCGCGGTAAAGCTCAGCCACCGCGTCGGTTCGATCACGACGCCACCGGTAAAGCTACGCGACTTTTCCGGCTTCAGATTCGGGTTGGACGCGCTGTTGAAGCCGATCGAATAGGGCGACACGTACGCATTGCCGCCGGTGCAGCCGTCTGGCGTCGCGACGCCACCGTGCGCGATGATCGCCGAACAGGGCGGCGTCGCCGAGGTATAGCCGATCACCGCACCATTCTGCGATTCCGCGAAGCTCGGCGCGCGGAAACCGCGCGAATAGGTGCCGCGGATCATCAGCTGTGGGATCGGACGGAACTTGAAGCCCGCCTTGGGCGAGAAGTTGCTGAACCCGTCCGAATAATGGTCGTACCGGCCCGAAAGGTTGAGATCGAATGCCTTCACGACCGGGGCGTCGACCTCAAAATATGCCGAATAGATCGTGCGCTTACCCGACGCGGTCACGGCATTGAGCCCGAGGAAGGCGTTGTTGGCGTTGGCATTCGGGTTGTCGAGCGTCTCGCGCCGGATCGAACCACCTACGCCGACCTGCAGCGGGCCGCCAGGAAGCTGGAACAGCTCCTTGGTCAAATTGCCCTGGATCATGTACAATTCGCTCTTCGCGCTGGTGATTGCGTTAGGCGAAATGGCATCGATCACCGACTGCGGCGTCGCTGACGGGTCCACGAAATTGTATGTACCGTTGAGGACCGCCGAGGTCAGGCCGGCAATGTTGATATAGCCGGCATTTGTCCCCTTCAGATCGCTGCGCGCATAAGTGGCATCGACCGAGTAGCTCCAGCCGTCACCGAACTTGCCGCTGATGCCACCGGCAACGCGATAAACGTCGTTTTCGGTGGTCGCGCGCTGGATCAGCTGGGGGAAGGCGAAGGAAAGCTGCGCGTCGATACAATCGACGCCTTCGGTGCAGCCAGCCACCGCATAGGGGTTGTTGGGGTTGACCTGGCCATTGGCGAGAATGGCCGGCAGCACCAGGTTGGTGGTGTTGATCGGATTGCGCTGGCGCACGGAGAAAGGCGCTGCCTCAGAATAGACCCGGCTATGGTAATAGGTGCCGGTCAGATAGGCCTGCGCATTACTGCCGACATTGGCGGTCAGGTGGGCGGTGGCGCCGTAACGGGTCTGCTCGGGCTGGAGCGTGCCGTACGGAATCTGATTCTCTTCGCAATAATCGCCCGTCGCGTCGCTGTGCTGAATGGTCAGCCCATTGGTCGCGCAGCCGCCAGAGCTGAGGATCCGTGTTGGAAGCGGATTACCGTCGCCGTCCACCAAGAACTGACCCGAGAAGATATCACCGGGAACCGCCTGCATCGCCGGCCGAACCACCGCGCTGGTGGTACCGAGACGCGTCCCGAACCCGCCGTCCGCACCGACATTTCCGTTGATGCCGCCGATCGAGCTGAGGTCGGCGGTGTTATACGGGAACTTGCGGTTTGCCGCCGAGATCATCTCGTCGTGCTCGTATTCACCGGTAAGGTAGATGTTGAAGCCCTGGGTCGACAGATCGCCATAGCCGTAGGTCAGCGTTAGGCGCTGTTCGCCACCGTCACCACGCTCCGAAATACCGCCTTCGGCCGTACCCTCAAAGCCCTTGATTTCCTTGCGGGTGATAATGTTGACCACACCGCCGATCGCGTCCGCGCCATAGGTCGAGGAGGCGCCATCCTTCAGGACCTCGATCCGGTCGATATTGCTCTTCTGGATCGAGTTGAGGTCGACGAACGACCGCTGACCGTCATCGGCATAGGGATAGCTGGTCGTGCGGATACCGTCGATCAACACGAGCGTCGAGTTGACGGTCAGACCGCGCAGCGAGACGCCCGCACCACCAGAACCGAAACCATTGGCGAATGCCGAGGGGATCGAGCCGGAATTGTCCGCGGAGATCGACCGAATAGCATCGGCTACGTTGGTGATGCCGGCTTTTTCGAGGTTCTCATTCGACAGCGTGGTGATCGGCGACACGGTGTCCCGGTTGGAACGGAACAGCGTGCCGGTGACGACGATATCGCCCGCGCTCGCTGACTGGTCGTCCTGCGGAACGGGCGCCGCCGGCGCGACGGTGGGGGTCGGGGCCGAGGTGTCCTGGGCGAAAGCCGGGGCACCGTACAACGCAGCCGACGCGCCCGCACCGCACAGGATCAGCGCGCGCAACCCCGCGCTCCCGCGAAGCGAACGCGTAAGTGTCGTGTTGATTCTCACAAGGTCTTCCCTTTGCCTGGCCCGTCCGTTCCCCCTTGCGGTGCGAGCGTCGCCAAGCCCCTCCGAACCACCCTCCCAGGTACGTTCGAGGCATTGCGCAGGGGATGGAACCTCCGCGGATAGGTGTAAAGCCGGGACGGAGCGCGCCACATCGGTTTCGTTTCGGCTGTAGCAAATTAGCCACAGGGAAAAGATCGGGAGCAGCCCGACCAAAAAAAGGGGCCGCTCCATCGCTGGAGCGGCCCCGATCTTTCTCTCGATGAAAAGCGAAAACCTAGAAGTCGACCTTCGCGCCGACGCGGAAAAACCGGCCGGTAAAGCCCTGGCCTTCCCAGGCCACGTTATAATTGTAGCCGAGGTTGTACGATTGGCCAGGATTGAAGTCCGGCGTCGCACCCAGGATGTTCAGCGCGTTGGCGTACAGGGTGAAGTGATCGGCAACCTTGGTGCTGGCGGTCAGATCGAGCGTGATGAAGCGCTTCGCGCGGCACTTGAAGATCGTGCCGTCGGCATAGGTGGCCGCCGAAACGCCGCCATTGGCGTCGCAATCGCCCTTGATGCCACCGTAATCGATCGACGCCATGTCGTAACCGCTGGTGTAGTTCACCGTAGCGGAAAGCGCCGTGGTGCCGAAGTCGAGCGTATTGACCCAGGTACCGCGCCATTTCGGCGCACCCGAGCACGACGTGATATCGCACGGGCTGAGCGTACCGTCATAGCGTTGGACTGTGCCGTCGATATTCTTCTCCAGCTTGATCAGGTACGACGCATCGACCCGGCTGGTGAAGTTGATCGAATTGCTAATCGCGAAACGCGCCGTGCCCGAGAAGTCGAGGCCCGAAGCGGTTTCCGAGTTTGCATTGACGAACGAATATTGGATGAAGCCGAGCAGCGGCAACGCGTTGGGGTGATCCGGATCCTTGATGCCCGGAAGCACCGTCAAGCCCGGAATGTTCACCACACCGTTATTGGCATAATAGGCATCCTCCACGCCCGAATAATCCGGGTTGGTGATCAGGCCCTTGATCTTGATGTGCCAATAGTCAGCCGTGAACGCGAAGTGCCGGTTGGGCTCAATAACGATACCACCCGTGAACGAGGTCGACTTTTCGGGCTTGAGCGACGAATTGCCGATTGCGGTTAGACCATAGGAATAAGGCTGCGTTGCATAGGCGTTGTTGCCGTGCGCTGCGAGAAACGCCGGATCGCTGACCTGGGCAGTGATATAGCCCGTCGTCGGCAGACCATAAGCCTCGTTGAAGCTCGGAATGCGGAAGCCCTTCGAGAAGGTCCCGCGGAGCTTGATCTCCTTGATCGGCTTGAAGATCGCGGTGACCTTGGGCGAGAAATTCTTCTGCCCCGACGAATAGTCGTCATAGCGTCCCGAAGCGTTCAGGCTCAGCATATCGACGATCGGCGCCTCGACTTCGAAGAAGGCCGACTTGACGTTGCGGCTACCGGTCGCGCCAACAGCGTTGATGCTGTAGTAGCGATCGGCCGGGTTGACCTCGTTGGCCGGGTTGGCGCTCGGGTTGGTGATCGACTCCTTGCGGTACGACACGCCGACCGCCGCGGACAGGGCACCGCCCGGCAGCTGGAACAAGTCCTTCGACAGGGTTGCCTGGGCCTGCCACAGGTTCGAGCGTGAGTTCGTGACATTGGTCGGCGCGATATAGTCGCGGATCGCCTGCGAGTTCTGCGACGGATCGATGAAATTGAAGCTGCCGTCGTTAATCACATCGACCAGATGCTGGGCGTAGAGGTAGTTCTTGTTGGTGATCTTCAGGTCAACCTGCGACCAGGTGAAATCTGCCGCATAGCGCCAGTTATCGCCGAACGAACCATTGACGCCCGCCGACGCACGATAGGTACGCGCGTCCGACAGCGTGATCCGTGGCTGGTCATAACGATAGTTCACGCGCGCGAACAGGCCGCTGGCCGCATAGGGATTGTTCGGGTTGAGCGTACCGTTCGCCGCGGTGCAGGCGACCGTCGTGCCACGCGGGCAAACATAGACCGGCAACAGCACCGGGCTCAGCGTGAATTGCGTACCGCCCGCCGCAGTCTGGCCGGCGAAGGTCAGTGGCGCGATCGACGTGTCGGTCTTCGTCTGGTAAAAATTGAACATCGCATAGGCCTGCGCCTTGCTGCCCAGATTGACCGTGCCGCGAATGGTCCCGCCCAAGCGTTCGACGGTGGGCTGCTCCTGGAGATAACGGTTAACGTTATCCTGCTGGCACTGCTGCGCCCCGTTCGTCACGCCTGTATAGCCGACATTGTTGAACGAATAGCTGCCGTCGGTGTTCTGCTTGAAGCCAGGCGCCGCCGACCCCTGTTGGGCGGCGTTGAGCGTGACCGAGGTCAGATTTCCGCAACCGGCGCCCGGATTGGCGAGTTGCCAAGGGCCCATGGCCACGGTGCCCGGCGCAAACGTGTGGCTGGTGCCGCCCGGATCGACGAACGTGAGCGCAGTCGTGTTGTAAGGACGGGTCGCGGCAACCATAGTCGACCCGACGCCAAGGAACGTGCCGTCACCCTGGATGCCGTTTACCACGCCATTGTTGAGGCAGTTCCCTGGAGCGTTGCAGATGCTGCTCAGATCGGCGCCATTATAGGGGAACTTGCGATCCCGCGCATAAAGCGGGTCGTTCTTCTGGTACTCGACATTGGCGTAGACGTTGAAGCCCTGCTCCGACAGCTTGCCATAGCCGACCGTGCCGCTCAGGCGCTGCTCGCCGGCGTCGCCATATTCCGAAATGCCGGCCGACCCGTCGAGGTGAATGCCGGTGATTTCCTTCTTGACGATGACGTTGACCACGCCGGCCACGGCGTCGGCGCCGTAGGTCGACGACGCGCCGTCCTGCAGCACTTCGATGCGATCGACGATTCCGCTTGGTATGGTGTTGAGGTCGACGAAGTTGCGGTGACCGTCATCCGCCAGCGGATAGGGCGCGCTGCGCATGCCGTCGAACAGGGTCAGCGTGTTGCCGGTAGTCAGACCGCGGAGCGACACCGCGGTGGCGCCGGTCGCGAAGTTGAAGCTGTTCCAGCTCTTGTTCATCGAGCCGGCATTGTTGGCCGCGATCGAGTTGATCGCGTCGGCCACGGTATTGAGACCACGCTTGGCCAGGTCGTCCGAGGTCAGCGTGGTCAGCGGGGCCGCTGTCGCGGTCGCCGAGTTGCGCAACAGCGTACCGGTGACGACGATTTCAGGGGCTGCCGCCTGATCGTCTTGCGGCGCGGCGGTTGTATCAGCCGCCGGAGCCTGAGCCTGTGTGTCCTGGGCGAAGGCCGGAGCGGCGAACAAAGCCGCCGACGCGCCGGCGCCGCACAATATCAGCGCGCGCAGCGCGGCGCTTCCGCGGAGCGAGCGCGAAACAGTCGAATTGGTGATCACGTGATAATCCCTTGCCTGGCTCGTCCGTTCCCCTCTTGCGGTGCGAGCGTTGCCAAGCCCCTACGAACCACCCTCCCAGGTACATTCGAGGCCGATGGCCGGCTCAATGAGGCGGCAGCGGGATGCTGTAAAGTCGACTGATATCAACATGGTCGGTTTTGATCGGGGCTGTAGCAAATCGGCCACGGTGGGTCCGGACCCTAGATTCGGATAGCCAATCCCGTGCGCCCGGGACAAAAAAAGGGCCACTCCCGAAGGAGCGGCCCCGATTATAGATCTTCGCGTCCGGCTTAGAAGTTGAACTTCGCGCCAGCCTTGAACATCCGGCCGTAGATGGCAGTGCCACCCTGGACCGGGTTGTAGTTCTGCGCGCCGTATGTGACCGGGTCGATCGGCGGCATCTTGTCGAACAGGTTGATCGCGTTCAGGTAGAAGGTGAACTTATCGTTGACCTTGAACTGCGCGTTCAGATCGAACGTGATCAGCGCCTCCACGTTACACTTGGTCTTGTTGCCGGCCGCATCGGTGAACGGCGATTCGCCGCAATCCTTGTAGCCGTCGCCCTGGTCCATCGCGGACAGGTTGTAACCACCGAAGTAGTTCACCGTGCCGGTAACCGCGATCTTACCAAAGTCGAGCGTATTCTGCCAGCTGCCGTGCCACTTCGGCGTACCCGACCCGGCGGTCAGGTTGAAGTTGCCCAGCGTGCCGTCATAGCGCTCGATCCCGCCGCCGGCGGCCGACAGGTCGGCCTGCAGCAGGAAGATGTAGCTCGCTTCGGCCGAGGTGGTCCACTTGACCGGACCGAAGTCGAAATTGGCGTCGACCGACATATCGAGACCCGAGGTCTCCAAGCTGGTCGCGTTGATCAGCTGCGACTGAACGAAGCCGACGACCGGACGGCCCAGCGGGGTGTTCGGGTCTGCCGCGCCCGGGACCACGGTGTAACCCGCCGGAATCGGCAGGTTGTTGTAATAAGCCGATAGCGCCGGCGCATTCGACGGCTGCGTGATCACGGCGGTCTTCTTGATGTTATAATAGTCGACCGTGATCTCGACGTTCTTGACCGGATTGATCTTAACGCCACCGGTGAAGCTACGCGACTTCTCCGGCTTCAAGTTCGGGCTGGCCAGCGTGGTCTGCCCATAAGATGCCGTACGGATGTACGCCGGGCAGGTGCTGAACGTCGCAACCGTGCAGCCGTAAGGCGCCAGGAACGTGTTGTTGAACTGGCTCGGCGAAACGCTGACGAAGCCCGTGGTCGGCAGCGCATTGGCTTCGCCGAACGACGGGATACGGAAACCACGCGAGTAGGTACCGCGCAGCGTCAGCTGCCTGATCGGGGTGAACTTAAAACCGACCTTTGGCGAGAACGCATCCTGGCCCGATGAGTAGCTGTCGTAACGGCCCGACCCATTGAGCTCGAGGATGTCGAGAATGGGCGCCCGGACTTCGAAGAAGGCCGAGTAAATGTAACGGCTGCCCTTGGTGCCGAACGCGTTCAGCGTGAAGTAACGCTGCGTCGGACCATTATAGTCGGGGTTGCCGCTGGGGGCGTCGACCGCTTCGTAACGGACCGACCCGCCGACCGCGACCTGCACCGCACCACCCGGTAGCTTGAACAGCTCGGTCTGGACGCTGCCCTGCAGCTGATACTGATCCGACGTCGAGAACGTGTTGTTCACCGGCGTCAGATAGTCGATCACCGACTGCGGCGTGGCCGACGGGTTGACGAAGTTGTACGAACCGTCGGCGATCACATTCAACAGGTGCTGAATGTAGACATAACCGTCAGTGCGACGCAGCAGGTCGTCGTGCATCGCGGTCGCCGCGACGTCGAACGACCAGCCTTCGAACAAGTCACCCTTGATGCCCAGCGCGATACGGAACGCCTTGTTGCGGGTCATGTTCTCAGTCGCCTGGCTGAGGCGCGGATCTACGCCGATCAGACGAGCGACGTTGCCAGCCGCAGCGAACGGGTTGTTCGGGTTGAGATTGGCAGCTACGGCCGGACAGGGGTTCGACGTGAACGTCGGCACACCATTGACCATGGTCGCATCGACGCCGGGGCGCGAGCAGACATAGACCGGCAGCGCCAGAATGCCCGAACCCGGCGCGATCGCGCCACCCGCAGGGGTCGAGGTCGAGAACTGCTGGTACAGGATGCCGGTATTGGCGGTGCCGCGAACGGTCGCGGGGAAGCCGCGATATTCCACTTCGCTCTGCATGAAGTTCGCTTCGGCATAGGCTTCGACCGAGTCGCTGAGCTTCGCGGTGATGCGGCCCGATACGCCGAAGCGCTTAATGTTGGGCGAGATCGTACCGTACAGGTTGGTGCGGTCATACTGGCAAACCGCGGGAGGCGCATTCGTCACCGCCGCATACTGCGCGGGGGTCAACGTATACGGCGTGCCCGGACCGCAATCGCTGCTCAACAGCTGATACCGGCCCAGCGCGGTGGTGTTGGTCGGATCATACGGACGAACGGTGAAGCTGCCAGCCGTACCCAGCGCGAAACCGCCGGTCGCGTTCACGCCATTCTGCACGGTGTTGGAACCGCATTCGGAGGGCAACGTGCCGCCGAAGCACAACGAGCGGAGATCATCCGTGTTGTACGGGAAACCGCGATCGCGGTTCATCAGCGCGTTCTGCTTGTAGTAGAAGCCGCTGATATAGGCATTGAAGCCCTGTTCATCGAGATCGCCAACGCCGGCGGTCAGGGTCATGCGATATTGCCCAGCGTCGCCGCGCTCCGAAATGCCCCCTTCGACGCGGCCCATCACGCCCTTGACCGAGCGCTTGGTGATGATGTTGACCACGCCCGCGATCGCGTCCGCGCCGTAGCTCGACGAGGCGCCGTCGCGCAGCACTTCGATGCGGTCGACGATGTCGTCCGGGATCGTGTTGAGGTCGACGAAGTTACGCGAACCGTCGTCGGCGAGCGGATAGTAAGCCGCACGCAGGCCGTCGAAGAGGACAAGCGTCGAGTTGGTCGACAGACCGCGCAGCGAGACCGCCGACGCGCCGGCAGCAAACGCGCCGTTGGCCGAAAACGAGTTGGTCAGCGCCGGGCCGTTGTTCGACGCCAGCGTCTGCAGCGCGTCTTGGATGGTCGAGATACCGCGCTTGTCTAGGTTCTCGGTGGTGATGGTGGTGACCGGCGAAGGCGTGTCGTTCGCGCCCTTAAACAAAGTGCCGGTGATGACGATTTCGTTGCCGGTGTCGGCCGCCTGATCGTCGCTCGTCGGCGACGTGGTGGTCGTCGGAGCCGGAGTGTTTTGCGCCATGGCCGGCGCGACGAAGAGTGCCGACGCGGCCGCGCCGGCGCCGAGCAGCGCGAGCGCACGCAGCGCCGTGCTGTCGCGCAACGCGTGCGCGAACTTAGAGTGATTGATCACGTAATGTTTCCCTCGCTTGACCCGCGGCCGTGATTTCACGGTCACACGGGGGTTGCACACCCCTTTGGACGCAATGCGCCCAAGAAGCATGGTGGGAGGGATGAAGCTCAGCTTGGGGTGTGTAAAGGCGCCATTCAGGAAGAGCGCGGAGTTTTCGCCACGCTGTAGCCAAAAAGTCACAACAACCGACAGAGCTCGAAATTTTCGTGCGTCACAGTTCGAATTTATGAGCGATCATTGTTTGACCCGGGCGGCGGACGCGGGTCCGCCGCCCGGGGTGATTCTGGTCAGAACTTGAAATTGGCGCCCGCGCTGAACTTGCGGCCGACGACGCCGGCATAATGCCAGGTGGTCAGGAAGTTCGGCGCGCTGGCATAGGCCGCGGCCGCCAGTGGCGCCCGAGCGTTGAGCACGTTGCCGACATTGGCAAAGAACGTGAACTTGTCGTTGACCCGTACAGAGGCGTTCAAATCGACATTGATGAACGAGTTGATGAAGCAGAAGGCCGGATCGGTGTTCTGCGGCGCCGATCGCGTATAGAGATTGCCGTGTGCGCAATCGAGCGGCAGACCCTGATCCTCCGACACTGCCTTGATCTTGCCGACGTAATAAGCCGTCGCCGAGAGTGACCACGGCCCGTATTCGACCGTGCTCTGCCAGTTGCCGCGCCAGTCGGGCGTTCCGTTACCCGAGGACAGGTCGTACGGCCCGAGCGTCCCGGCGTAGTGTTGCACGCCGGTGGCGGTGTGGAGGTCGTACTTGAAGATGTGCGTGACCTCGACCTTGCTGCTGAACCTGAAGTCACCAGCCGAGAACTTGACCGCCGCCGACGCGTCGATGCCGCTTGTGATCGCGAAGTTCGCGTTGACCCATGGCACGTTGAGAATGAGCAGGCGCGGCAAGGCAGTCGGGTAGAGCGGGTCGACCGCATCGACCACGTTGCACGAATAGCCGGCACCAACGGCGGCGACCGCCGCGCAGGCCGCGGTCGCGTTGGCGGCGCCGTAATAGGCACTCACCGCCGCCCCGGTCAGCGGCCCGCCGACGATCAGGTTCGACTTCTTGACGTTGTAGTAATCGACCGTCGCGCTGAACCATTTGACGGGCTGGAAGATCGTGCCGACAGTAAAGCTGCGCGACGTTTCCGGCTGAAGGTTCGGGTTACCGGCATAGCCACGACCCAGCGAATATTGCGAATTGTACGGATTGCCGTTGGCGCTGCACGACGCCGTGGTGCCCGTCCCGCCGTGAGTCAGGATGAAGCTGCACGGCGGCGTCGTGCTGACGAAGCCGGCATATTGGCTGTTTGGTCCGGATTCGGCGAAAGTCGGCGCGCGGAAGCCCTCCGCATAGGTGCCGCGGATCGCGAACTCCTTGATCGGAGTCAGCTTGAACCCGACCTTCGGCGAGAAGTGGCTGAAGCCTTCCGAATAATGGTCGTATCGGCCCGACACGTTGACGTCGAGGATGTCGAGGATCGGCGCGTCGAGTTCGAAATAGCCTGCCCAGACAGTATGCTTGCCGAACGCCGACGAGGTAGTCAGGCCGTACGTATCCAGCGCAACATTCTGGTTGCGGTTGATGAGCTTCTCGTTGCGGACCTGACCGCCGACCGCGAACTGCAGCGGGCCGCCCGGCAGATCGAACAGCTTCTTCGAAACCGACGCGTCGAGCGAGTACATCTGCGAGTAGGACGGCGTAACCTTATCGGGCGCGATCGCATTGCGCACCGCGTCGCTGTTCGCCGACGGATTGACGAAATTGTACGAGCCCGTGTTGATTGCCTTCATCAACCCGGCGATGTTGAGCAGGCCGTGCTGCGTGATCCGCAGGTCGTCGCGCGCATAGACGCCATCGATCTTCCAGTCGAAGCCGCTGAAGCTGCCGTTCAGACCGGTAGCGACGCGCGCAACCTCATTGACGCGATCGCTACCCGCCTTGATGTCGCCGAATAGGTAATAGATGCGCGCCGCGCCCTGCGTTGGATTGGCGGCATAAGCCGCGGCATACGGGTTGTTCGGGTTGAGCTGGCGGCTCGGGTCAGTCGCGCAATTGACGCCCGACGCGCAGATATAGACCGGCAGCACGATGCCCGGGTTGCTCGACGCGATCGCCGGGGCGCCACCAAAGGGCTGCGTCTGGCGGATCGCCGACGGGAAGGCGCTGGTGATGCTGACAAAGTCACGACTGTAACTGCCCATGACATAGGCTTCTACATTCTCCGCCAGCCTGACGCTGAACTTGCCGGTGAACGAATAACGTTCCTGCTGCGGCTGGATCTGACGATAGAGATCGGTCAGATCGTACTTGCAGCCGGTTCCCTGTGCCCCGCCAGTGGTGACGGTATACGTGCCCGCAGCACAGTTCGCGATACCGAGCGCTAGATACTGGTTCGTGAGCGGCGATCCAGCCTGCCCCGAAAGCGGGTTGTTTAGGTCAGCCTGTCCCACGCGCGTCACATAGGCAGTCGGCGTATTGATCGTCAGTGACTGATCGGCAGTGTTGTTGTCGAGCCCGCCTACAGGCCTGAGGTCCTGGGTATTGTATGGGAAACCACGACTGTGGTTCGAGATCCGGCCATCCCATTGATATTCGCCGTTGAGGTAGAAATTCCACCCCTTCGTCTCATAGTCGCCGATCCCGGCGGTCAGTTCGGCACGATAGCGCGAGCCGTCGCCCTTTTCCGTCGTGCCTCCCTGGATGCTGCCCTCGAGCCCGGTGAATTGCTTCTTGAGGAAGATGTTGACCACACCACCGATCGCGTCGGCGCCGTAGATGGACGACGCGCCGTCCTTTAGTACCTGGACACGGTCGATCAGGCTGAACGGGATCGAGTTGAGGTCGACATAGGCGTTATGGCCATCGTCGTTGATCGGGAAGTTTGCCGAACGCAGACCGTTGATCAGCACCAGGGTCGACGAGACGCCCAGGCCACGCAGCGAAACCGCCGAACCGCCGGCCGAGAATCCTGTCTGGAATCCGGTACCGATCGAGCCAGCACTATCGGCCGAGATCGAACGGATGGCGTCGGAGACGTTGGTGATACCGGCCTTGGACAGGCTGTCGGACGTCAGGACGGTGACCGGAGACGGCGTCTCGGTATCGGTACGGCGGAACAAGGTGCCGGTGACGACGATATCCTGCTGCTGATCATCTGCCGCCGCGGTATCGGTCGCGGTCGCTGCCGGCTTGTCCTGCGCCATTGCGGGTGAAGCCGCGAGCATCAGGCCGAGCGGAGCGGCGGTCGCAAGCAGACGGAGTCGGTGCGCGTTCTGGAAAAAGGTCATCGAGTTGAGTTCCCCACATTATCAGGGAACGGCCCGCGCAGCTCCTTTGGCGCGCAGGATCGATCCCCATTGATTGTGACCGCAAGCCCTCCAGCGTCGGTCGAGGACCGGGGAATAGAGCCGGAGCAGCGAGAGTAAAGATTCTAAGCGGGCGCGAATACGTTTTCGAATCAGGTCGTAACCCGTTTGCAACAAAGGGTCAGTCTTAGTGACTTATTTCACTAAAGCAGTGACGCTTATTTCGCTCCCGGCATCGGGCCCGCCACCAGCAGCGGATCGATCTTGGCATTGCGCCAGCGCAAGCTCCAATGGAGATGTGCACCGGTCACACGCCCGGTCGCGCCGGAATAAGCGACCAATTGTCCCCGCTTCACCGCCTGGCCGGGCGTGACGACGATCCGCGACAGGTGCATCAGCGCGCTGTTGAGCCCCATGCCATGGTCGATCATCAGCAGATTGCCTTCGAGCAGGAAGGGATGATCGGAGGCCAGGATGACGACGCCGTCGGCCGGCGCCAGCACCGGGGTTCCCGCGGGCACCGCTACGTCGGTGCCCGAATGGTACGATCCCGCCTCGCCGTTGCGATAGATGCGCTGCGATCCGAACAGCGTCGAGATGTGTCCCGTCGCCGGCCACATGAATGGCTGGCGCCATCCCGTCGACCCTGTATCCTGCCGCCGCGCCGCGTTGATCTGGGCGATCTCGGCCGGGCGCAATTTCTCGAATTGCGGCATCGGCACGGGATATTTTGGCAAGGTCGACAGGCGCGAGATGTCCCATGCCCGCGGATTGATCGTCAGCGTGCGCGAGACCGAGCGGCCATCATCCAGCGTTGCGACCACCGTTGTCGCCGGGCCGGCATCACGGTCGAACGCGATCACGAAGCGGCCATCGGGCGTCACCGACACGTCATCGCCGTTGAAGCTGACTCGCTGGGTCCCGGCGGGCGCGGTGCCGATCAGCAGGCCACCCTGGATCATGCTGCCCTTGAAACTGAAATCGCCGAGCGGGACCGTCGGCATGCGCGGCGCGGGCGGCGGCGGTGTGGTGACGACGACGGGTGCCGGACGCGGGGCGGGCGCCGAGCCCGGCTCGACGCAGCTACCCAGCATGCTCAACGCGACGAGGCCGAGGACCCAGCGCCGCGCGCGCCTCACTTCCGTCCTTCAGCCTCTAGCGCGAGCTCGGCGCTGGCATAGGCTTCCTGTCGCGCGACGCTCCAATAGCGCAGATCGTCGAGCGCGATCGGCACGCCCGATATCGCGCAGGTCACATGCCCCCCCGGCACCAAGACGCGAAAGCCATTGGCCATATAATGGAGGCGCGCCGGCCGATCGGTATTGGACATCAGCATTGCAGCGATCCTCGAAATCTCAAAAAAAAGTCAGGCCGGCCCCGGCTAGCGTTACAGCAACGTCGGCTGGTCCGGCTTGTCCTTTACATATGCCTTGCCGCCCGCACCCTCAACCCGCGCCGCGACGTCACCGTCACCAAAATGGAGCACCAACGCGCCGGCCTTGCGCGCCGCCGCCGCGCTGGTCAGCACGCCCCCCGTCTTCGCCTCGACCCAGGCATAGCCGCGGTCGAGCACGTGGCTGGGATTGAGCGCCTCGACCAGCTTCCAGGCGCCCGCCAGCCGATCGCGCGCCGCGGACAGGCGTTGCGCCAGCATCGCCGGCCGCAGCGCACCGGCGCTGCGGTCGAGCTGGCCACGCGCCAGGGTGATGCGCCGTTCGAGCGCACGGTCGAGCCGCTGCGCATTGTCGTCGGCACGCTGGCGTTGCGGCCCCAGCAGCGCATCGCGCTTGGGCAGCAACCGCGCCAGCGAGTCGCTCTGCTCGCGTCCGCGCTCGACATAGCGCCTGGCGCACCGTTCGGCGCGTTGCGCGTACGAATCGAGGCCCAACCGCAAATCGGCAAGCACTGGCACCGCGATTTCGGCCGCCGCGGTCGGCGTCGGCGCGCGCAAATCGGCGGCGTGGTCGGACAGGCTGGTATCGGTCTCGTGCCCAACGGCCGAGATCAGCGGGATCGAGCAGGCGGCGATCGCGCGGACCACGACTTCCTCGTTGAACGCCCACAAATCCTCGACCGACCCGCCGCCGCGCGCGACGATGACGAGGTCGGGGCGCGGCACCGGTCCGCCCGGCGCGATGGCATCGAACCCGGCGATCGCGGCAGCGACCTCACGCGCGGCACCATCGCCCTGCACCTTGACCGGCCACACCAGGACATGCGTCGGGCAGCGATCGGCGAGCCGGTGCAGGATGTCGCGGATTACGGCGCCCGTCGGCGAGGTCACGACGCCGATCACCTTCGGCATGAACGGCAGCGGCTTCTTGCGGCCCTGGTCGAACAAGCCCTCAGCGCTCAATTGCGCCTTGAGCTTTTCGAGCAGCGCCATCAGCGCGCCCTCGCCCGCCAGCTCCATGCGATCGACGACGATCTGATATTTGGATCGGCCGGGATAGGTGGTCAGCTTGCCGCTGACGATCACTTCTATCCCGTCCTGGGGGCTGAACGGGATCAGCGCCGCCTGCCCTTTCCACATCACCCCGTCGATAACGGCCTGATCGTCCTTCAGGCTCAGATAGCAATGGCCCGACGCGGCGCGCTTCCATCCCGAAATCTCGCCGCGCAGCCGAACGCGACCGAATTCGCCCTCGACCATCCGCTTCAATCGCCCCGACAGTTCGGACACGCTTTCGGCGGCGGAATTGTCGCCGGGCATGGCCTCGGCTACCAGCCGCGGCGAATCTTCTGGAAAAGGGTCGGGCATGAACGTCCTGCTGATCGGATCGGGTGGGCGCGAACATGGCCTCGCGTGGAAGCTGGCGCAATCGCCGCTGCTCACCAAACTCTACGCCGCGCCCGGCAATCCGGGAATAGCGGAAAGCGCCGAGCTCGTCGCGATCGACGTGACCGATCATGACGCGGTGATCGATTTTTGCCGCACGAACCATGTCGAGTTGATCGTGGTCGGCCCCGAGGCACCGTTGGTCGCCGGGATCGCCGACGATCTGCGCGCCGCCGGCATCGCGGTGTTCGGCCCCGACAAGGCGCCGGCGCAGCTCGAAGGATCCAAGGCCTTCACCAAGGCGCTATGCGACCGCGCCCATATCCCGACCGCGGGCTATCGCGCCGTCCACTCGCTGGACGAGGCTCGCGCCGCGCTCGCAGCATTCGGCGCGCCGGTCGTGGTGAAGGCCGACGGGCTGGCGGCCGGCAAAGGCGTCGTCGTCGCGATGACCGCCGCCGAAGCCGAGGATGCGGTCGAAACATTGTTCGCCGAGCCGGGCGCCAGCGCGGTGATCGAGGAATTCCTCGAGGGTGAGGAAGTCAGCCTGTTCGTGCTGACCGACGGCCAAGCGATGGTCGCGTTCGGATCGGCCCAGGACCATAAGCGCGTCGGCGACGGCGATACCGGCCCCAATACCGGCGGCATGGGCGCCTATAGTCCCGCCCGCGTGCTGACGCCCGACCTCGAAGCGCAAGCGCTGCACGAGATCGTCGCACCGACCATCGCCACGCTGGCGGCGGAAGGCATACCTTATTCGGGCGTGCTCTATGCCGGGCTGATGCTGACGGCCGACGGGCCCAAGCTGATCGAATATAATGCGCGGTTCGGCGACCCCGAATGCCAGGTGCTGATGATGCGGCTCGACAGCGACCTGCTGCCGTTGCTTCTGGCCATAGCGCAAGGCCGGCTGGCCGAGGCGCCCTCCCCCGTCTTCAGCGAGGATGTCGCGCTGACCGTGGTGATGGCGGCGGCCGGCTATCCCGGCACACCCGAGACCGGCGGCGCGATCGGCGGAATCCAGGCCGCCGAGGCAGAAGGGGCGAAAATATTCCAGGCTGGCACCAGGCTCGCCGATGGCCGGCTGGTCGCATCGGGCGGCCGCGTCCTCGCGGTGACCGCGCGCGGCGCGGACGTCCGCGCGGCGCAGGCCGCCGCTTATCGCACGGTTGACGCGATCGATTTCCCGAGCGGCTTTTGCCGCCGCGACATTGGCTGGCGCGAGATTGCCCGCGAGGGCTGATCGGCGAGGGCAAGCCAAGCGGTTACCGACGCAATCCCCATCACTGGCGAAACGGCCACGCTCCCTCTAGGATAGCGGGCGTTTCGTCGTTCGGGAAAATCTGTTCATGGACTCCACTAATCCGCCACCGGTCGGCGCCGCCGCTTATATCTTTCAGGATTGGACGGTGATCGTGTTGATCCTGATCGCGGCGTTCGCGGTGCTGGTGATCGCCGGCATGATCTGGGGCCAGAAGAAAGCGCGCGAGCGCCACCGTGTCGAGGAAGCCGCCGAGGAGCGCGCCGCGGAAGCGGGGACGACCCTGCCTCCCGCTCCCCCGCCACCATCGACGGATGCCGATACCGGCCTGCCACGGGATGAACCGCGCCCACAGCCGGAGCCGGAAACCCCGCCGAGCCCGCCGCCCGTCCGTGACGTCGAACCGCAACCGTTAGCGGCACGCGAACTCGCGCCGGAGCCGATCGCCGCGTCGGCAGCCGAACCCGAACCGGTTGCGCAGACGCCGGAGCCGGCCGCCGTGGCGCCGGCCGAAGCGCTGACCGAGCCGCCAGCCCCGCCGCCGCCGGAACCTGCGCCGGTGCCGGAACCTGTCGCCGCACCGCCGGAGCCATCGCCGCCTGCGCCCAATGTCGCGGGGGCACTCGCACTGACGACGATCAAGGGGCTCGGGCCCAAGGTCGCCGCGATGCTAGCCGAGCGCGGTATGACCCAGGTCGATCAGCTCGCTGCGCTATCCCCAGACGAAGCGTCCGCGCTCGACGTGCAATTGGGCGCGTTCACCGGGCGGATGGGGCGCGATCGCTGGATCGAACAGGCCAAGCTGCTCGCGGCCGGCGACACCGCCGCCTATGAGGCCGAGTTCGGGAAGCTGGGTTAGGGCGTCCAACATCCGACGCCGCCGGACGCCGGAGCTCAGGTCACGGGCAATGCCGCTCCCGGCTTGGGCTCTGCTTCCCCACAGCGGACGCGGTCACTCGCCACGCGCTCTCGACACCAGCAATTTGTCGATCCGGCGGCCGTCGAGGTCGACCACCTCGAACCGCCAGCCCTGTTGCACGACGCTCTCGCCTTCCTCGGGCAGGCGCTTGAGCGCCGCCAGGACCAGGCCCGCGGCGGTCGCGTAATCGCGATCGTCGGGCAAGTTGAGGTCGAGTTTCTCGGCGACGAGATCGGCCGACGCGGAGCCGGCGACCAGATAGCTGCCATCCTCGCGCTGGACGAAATCGGGGCTTTCGTGCGGATCGGTGTCCGAAGCGAACGCCCCGGCGATCGCCGCTAGCAAATCTGCCGGCGTCACGATGCCTTCGAAATGTCCGTATTCGTCATGAATCAGCGCCATCGGCACCTCGGCACGCCGCAGCCGCACCAGTGCGTCCATCGCATCGAGCTGATCGATCACGATCGGCGCCGGCCGCATCAGCACCTTGAGATCGAGTCGATCGCCACGGATCGCCGCGGCAACGATGTCGCGCGCCTGAACCACGCCGATCACCGAATCGACCGACCCCTCCGCGACAGGAAGCCTGGTGTGCACCGTCGTCGCGAGCTTCTGGCGAATGCCGGCATCGTCGAGCCCGATATCGAGCCAATCGACTTCAGTCCTGGGCGTCATCACCTCGCGCACCGGACGATCGGCGAGCCGCACCACGCCGGAGATGATCGAGCGTTCATGCTCCTCGATCACGCCCGATTTGGACGCCTCGGCGACGATCAGATGGAGTTCCTCAGCCGTGACCTGGTCCTCGCTGTCATGACTCAGGCCGATCAGCCTGAACAGCAGCGAACTGGTCGAATCGAGCAGCCAGACGACCGGCGCCGCGACCCGCGCGAGCCAGGTCATCGGCAGCGCCATCACCGCGGCGATCGGCTCGGGCGAGCGCAGCGCGATCTGCTTGGGTACCAACTCGCCGACGATCAGCGAGAGAAAGGTGGTGAGGCCGATGACCAGCGCGAAACCGGCCTTGTCGGCGAATTCGGTGCTCCACCCGAACCATTGCTGCAACCGGACCGCGGTCGGTCCGCCCAGCGCCTCGCCCGAATAAGCGCCCGAGATCACCGCGATGAGGGTGATCCCGACCTGGACGGTCGACAGGAACTTGCCGGGATCGGCCGCCAGGTTGATCGCGGCGCGCGCTCCCCGACTGCCGGTTCGCGCCAGCGCCTCCAGCCGCGCCTTGCGCGACGAGGCGATCGCCAGCTCGCTCATCGCGAACACCCCGTTCACCGCAACGAGAACGAGGATGATGACGACATCGATCCAGGGATAGGGCGCGGGTGGCGGGGGCAAGGTCATGATGTGCGTCCATGCCTACACGCGGGCGGGAACGTCACGCAACATGGCGTGTCGTCGCGGCGAGCATTCCCCTCCCGCCTGCGGGAGGGGAGTTTACTTCCCCTCACCTCGCCGGACCGCGAAGAAATCGCGCAATAGGCGCGCGGCCTCCTCCTCGCCAATCCCAGGATAGATTTCGGGCCGGTGATGCACCGTCGGCTGCGCGAACAGCCGTGGACCATGTTCGACCGCGCCGCCCTTGGGGTCCGGCGCGCCATAATAGAGCCGTGCAATCCGGGCGTGCGCGATCGCGCCGGCGCACATCGCGCACGGCTCCAGGGTCACCCACAGATCGCAGTCGCTCAGCCGGTCGTCGCCGATCGCTTCCGCCGCAGCGCGAATCGCCAGCATCTCGGCATGCGCGGTGGGGTCGTGGCGCGTGCGTGGCGCATTCGCGGCCGTGGCGATGACGCGGCCGTCCAATACCACCACCGCGCCGACAGGGACTTCCCCCATCGACGCGGCGGCGGCTGCCGCGTCGAGCGCGGCGCGCATCGATGGAGGGAGCTGAAAACCGCTTATTGCGGCGCCGCCGAATTGGCCGGGGGAACGCCGGGCTTGTCGACGCTGATCGTCGGCACCTTGATCGTCTTGGTGGTGGTGGTGACGGTCGGGACTTCTACCGTCTTGTTTTCAGTGCCGAAATTGACCGTCGCCATGTTGGCGTTAACTTCGGGCGCGCTGCCGCCCTCCAGCTTGACTGTTGGCAGCGAGCCCGATTTGCCGTTGATCGAGATCATCCCAAAGGCCAATAATGCAATCAGGACGAGGGCGGCAATGCCGACCAGAACAAGCAGGAACCGCATTATAATCGTCTCCTAGAAATCGAATCGTTCGCGTAATCAACGTTCCGCGACAAGAGCAGGTTGCACGGAAAAGCGCGAATCTGTTGACCCAGCGTCCGACAGACGCTATCGGCGCCACCTTTCCGGGGTCAGGTTCGTCTTGGCCCGAAACTCAGGATTGATAGCGATGTCGCGCATTTGCGAGCTGACCGGCAAGGGCCGGCAGGTGGGTCACAACGTTTCCCACGCCAACAACAAGACCAAGCGGACGTTCCTGCCCAATTTGCAGAACGTAACCTTGCTGTCGGACGCGCTGGGCACCAGCGTCAAGCTGCGCGTGTCGACGCACGGCCTGCGCTCGGTCGAGCATGTCGGCGGTCTCGACAATTGGCTGGTCAAGACCAGCGACGACGATCTGTCGCTGCGCGCGCGTCGCCTGAAGCGCGACGTCAAGAAGAAGCTGGGCGAAACCCAGGCAGCGTAATCGCGCCGGTCCGGCTCAGTCGGCCCCTCAGCGAATCGCCCCCGGCTCGCTCTCCACAGCGGAGAGCGGGCCGGAGTCGTTTCTGCGGCGCGACGTCTTGCAGGTTTGCCGGATGTCGACGGCCCGGGTTCAATGCGACCTGGCAACACGCTTCCCCGGCGAAGGCCGGGGCCCAGTCGCGACGCATCTGCGGCGGCGGGATACCATCTCGACTTCATCGATGCTGGACCCCGGCCTTCGCGGGGGTGGCGTAAATGCATCGGCGAGGGTAGATTACAAATCCAACCGGAACTTCATCAGCAACGTCTGTTGCAGGATCAGCAGATTGTCGTCGCTGACCATCCACAGCATCGTCGCGCCATGCTCGCGAGTGATTGCGAGGCCCTCGAAATTATCAACCGTCAGCGGCGGCGCCAGCCGGGCAATCTCGCGCCCGCGAATCGTCACGCCGGGACGGATGTCGCGCGGATCGATCAGCGTCAGCACCGCGCTCCAGCTGAACGGCAGCGCGAGCTTGCGGTTGAGGATCAGCACGCGCCCGTCAGGCAGCTCGGTCGCGTCGGACGGATCATAGCCGTCGGGCGGCAGATAGCCGAACTGGGATCCCTTGAGCGGTTTCTCGACCGGATCGCGGTCGAAGATCAGCGCGCTCCGCGCCTGGCTCGGCAGGCGGCGGCTGGTCTCGGCAATCACCAGGAAGCGGCCGTCATGCAGCCGAACCATCGATTCGGCACCGCCATTTTCCGACCAGTCGGCCATCGGCTGGGGCGCGACCATCGTCGCCGGCAAAGTCAGGCCGGGCGAATAGCGCCAGATCTGGTTGACGCGCTCATAGCCAACCCACGCGCGCCCCGTCGCGGGATCGAGCGTCATCGATTCGCTGTCGCGATCGGCCTTGTTCCAGCCGGTCCCCGGCCCGACCGGCAGATCGCCGAAGCCGGGCGCGCTGAGGCGGAAGCGATCGTCGAGCCGGAACCGCACGACCGTGCCGCCGTCGCTCAACAGAGTGAACAGGCCGTGGTCGATCGTCATCGACGAATAGCCACCGAAGGCGAGGTCTTTGCTCGTCAGCCGGACCCCGCCGATGAAGGTCAGCGCACCGACCTTCAGGTGCTTCGGGTCGCCGGGATCGAGCGGCACCGGCGTTGCGGTGAGGTCGGGAACGGCGCCGAGCATCGGCCGCTCGGGCGTGCCGCTCCACTGACAGGACAGCGCAAGCGCGAGCATCAGGAGGTAGCGGTTGCGGCGGCGCATCGCCGCCTCTCATAGCCGTCGCGCGGCAACCCGCCAGCCTGAACGGCGGATAACGGACGCATTCAGCCTTGGCTCAATGCGAATCGGGCAAAACCCTTTCATCGACACGGAATGGGCAGACGGAAATCGCCGGAGCCCGCGACCGATCGAAGGATGAATTTTAGAGACGGAGACGACCAATGCTGAAGACACTTTCGCTCGTTGGCGCCGCGCTCGCGATGACTGCCGGTGCCGTTGTTCCCCTCGCCCCGGCGCAGGCGCAGCGTTACGGCTACGACCGGTCGTATGGCGATGGATATTATCGCGACGGCTATAGCGGCTACGACCGCAGCTATCGCGGGTACGACCGTAGCTATCGCGGCTATGACCGCAGCTATCGTGCGCGTCAGAAGTGCAACGATGGCGACGGCGGCACGATCGTCGGCGCGATCGCCGGCGGCCTGCTCGGCAACACGGTCGCGGGACGTGGCGACCGCACGATCGGCACCATCCTGGGCGCCGGCGTCGGCGCCTTGGCCGGCCGGGCAATCGATCGCTCGGATCGCCCCGGTTACTGCCGCCGCTAATTCCGAACAGTCGAGTTCTCCCGCGTAGCGTATCCGGGAGAGACAGTCCCCTCGCGTAGCGTATGAGGGCGGAGGCCGGTCCCGAAAGGGGCCGGCCTCTTGTTGTGCGGAGCGCAGGTGCGGCTACGTCCCCGCCGATCGCGAAGCGAGCGCGAACCGCGCCCAGCCCGCAAGCGGCTAACGCATCATCAATATTGGCCGCGTATGGCTCATCCATCGAGTTAAGAGCGTAACGAAATGGACGTGTCGATGAGTCCGATACAGCGGATATCCCGGGCTCTGGCATTGAGCGACGAGCCCGAAGTCATTCTCGCGCAATATCGCGAGATCACGCGCCAGGTTCCGCTGCTCTACTCGCTACTGATCGTGAACACCGCAGCGGTTGCCTTCACCCACCGCCAGTTCGCCCCACCCGTTCTGACCTATGTCATGCCGGGGGTTTTGTGCGTGGTTTCGCTATTGCGAATTCTGCAATGGCGGTTTCCCCGCAAGGCGCCGCTGGACGTGGCCGCGGCGCGCGCGCAGCTGAAGCGCTCGATCGTTTTCGCGGGCGCGTTCGGATTGATCGCGGTTCTGTGGGCGCTGAGCCTGGGGCAATATGGCGGTCCGTACGAACAGGGGCACGTCGCCCTCTACATTTCGATCACCGTCATCGCGTGCATCTTTTGCTTGATGTCCCTGCCGCAGGCAGCGCTTCTCGGCTGCCTGCTCGTGACCGGCCCCTATCTGGCATATTATTTCGCACAGCGGAGCACGGTCTGGTCCGCCATCGCGATCAATATCGCCTTGGTATCGCTGGTGATGATCCGGATAATCCTCAACAGCTTCAAGGCCTTTGTCGATTTGGTCCGGTCCCAACGGGACATGGCGGCAAAGACCGCCGAGGCCGAGCGTCTGGGCGAGGAGAATGCGCGCCTGGCAATGACGGACAGCCTGACCGGCCTGCCGAACCGGCGTTACTTCTTCTCACGGCTCGAGGCAGCAATCGAGGCCGCAAGAAGCACCGATGCGCGATTCGCCGTCGGCGTACTCGACCTCGATCGGTTCAAACCGATCAACGATACCTATGGCCATGTGCTCGGCGACCGCCTGCTGGCCGAAGTCGGTCGGAGGCTCTCGGCCTTTGCGAGCAGTGACCTGATCGTGGCTCGTCTCGGTGGCGACGAATTCGGCATCATCCTGTTTTCGGAATGCGACACGGCAGCGGCGGTGGGGGAAAGTCTCTGCAGGATGATTTGCCACCCCTATAAAGTGGACGAGCTGCGCATCACGATCGGATGCTCGGGCGGTTTCGCGATCTTCCCGGACGCGGGGCAGTCCGCACACGCGCTGTTCGACCGCAGCGATTACGCGCTCTACCATGTCAAATCCGAGGAGCGGGGACGGTGCGCGCTCTTCTCCGTCGAGCACGAAACAAGTATACGGTCGGAGCGGGCGATCGAGGCGGCGCTCCAGGCGGCCGATTTCGCTGCGGAGTTCAGCATTCACCTCCAGCCGATCGTCGACCTCGCATCGATGCGGACCACGACCGCCGAGATATTGGCCCGGTGGTCCAGTCCGGTACTTGGCCAAGTCCCGCCGCATATCTTCATTCCCGCGGCAGAGCGTTTGGGACTGATGCAAAGAGTCACCCAGGCATTGTTCGCGCAGGCGCTCGATGCTCTCGCCGACCTGCCGGAGAATTTGCAGATATCGTTCAACTTGTCGGCGCACGACATTGTCTCGCCCGATACGATCGCATTCCTGCTCAACGAAATCGGGCGACGAGGCGTCCCGCCCGCGCGGCTGACGTTCGAATTGACCGAAACGGCGTTGATGCGAGACTTCGATCTGGCGATCGTCGGGATGCGAGAACTGCGCGACCTTGGCTGCGGCATTGCCCTCGATGACTTCGGCACCGGCTATTCGAGTCTGAGCTATCTGCGCAGGCTTCAGGTCGACAAGGTGAAGGTCGACCGAAGCTTCGTGATGACGACCGAAGGATCGGACAAGGAGATGCTGGCTGCCATCAAGGGGCTGTGCGACCAGCTCAATCTGCGCTGCGTCGTCGAGGGAATCGAGAGTCCAACCCAGCTCGAGCTCGTCCGCTCCCTCGGCTATAGGGAAGCTCAAGGATATCTGCTCGGGCGGCCCGTGGCGCTGGCTGGTTTCTTGGCCGAGAGGGGCAATCATCTTGACGAACCATCATATCGATCCGTCGGATTGAGCGGACGCTAGAGCGGCGTGCCTGATTTCTGGATCAGGCATGCCGCTCTAGCTAATTATGATCGCGTCGCTTTTTGCGGAAAACCGGTGCCCACCTTTCCGCGCGATGCTCTAAGGTGCGCTGGCGAAGATTTCGGTTAACGGCAGCGACAGGCCGACCCGCAGGTCGTCTACCCCAATCCTATCGAACTCGCTTAGCCTGATCGCCCATCAGTAAGCATTGCGGTGCACCATCACGACCACCGTCGACGCCAGGATGCGCAGGTCGCGCGAGATCGACCATTGATCGAGATATTCGAGATCGGCGGCGAGTCTGCGTTCGAGATCTTCGCGTTTTTCGGTTGCGCCGCGGTGCCCGCGAACCTGGGCGAGACCGGTTATGCCGGGTTTCAGCGCGTGGCGGACCCAATATTGGTGGCTGATCTCCCAGAATAATTGGTCGCCGGCCAACGACCCGAGCGCATGAGGACGTGGGCCGACCAAGCTCATATCGCCTTCCAGCACGTTGAACAGCTGTGGCAGTTCGTCGAGGCTGGTACGGCGCAGAAAGCGTCCGACCCGCGTGATCCTGTCATCCGTGCGGCTGGCCGAGCGCTTGCCGTCAGCGTCGCTTTCCTCATGCCGCATCGTGCGGAACTTCACGATCTTGAACAGTTGATTGCGCCGGCCGACGCGGTCTTGCCGGAAGAAGACCGGCCCGGAGCTATCCAGCTTGATCATCAGCGCGATGACCGCGAGCAACGGCGACAACGCGATGATGGTCGGCACCGTCAAAGCGAGATCGAGCAGGCGTTTCGCCGCGCGGTTGCTCATGCTCAACGGCCCGCGCGATACGATGTGGGTCGATTGCGCTCCGGCGCGTCCGAGGCCGATCACATCGGAATAGTTGCGATCCTGAACGAGCAGTTCGCCGTCGATATTCGCCCCGCGCAACAACGTGGTCCATGCATGCCGACGGTCATCGTCGCATGAGACGATCACGCGATCGAACCCCGCGAGCACGTCGCCGATACGGTGCAGCATTACCGGATCGCTGAGATCGGGCAAAAGGCCCATCGCGCGCGCATTGATGCGGTGAGCCCAGGCGAGGCCGGGCGCTTCGACGCCATCGACGATCAGCAGTTCGTTGTACAGCGACCCTTCCAGACGCCGCAAACCATGCTCCACGAAGAGCAGCCGACCGCCAACGAGGAACAGCAAGGCGAGGGGCGACCCGATCGCGAAATCGACGCGCGATATCTCCTGGCTAGCATGGGCGATATAGGTAAGGAACACGACCGCGACCAAGGCATAGACCAGCGCCGTCGCCGATCGCTTCAGGCTCAGCTTGGGATTGGTGAATACCGTCGCGTTATAGACTTCGGCGGCAAGCGCGATGCCGAGATAGCCGGTCAACACCATCAGCGACAATTGCCAGCCGTCGAACGTGCGGGGCCCGGCGTGTACCGCGTGGGCCGCCACGAACGCGGCAATGATCGCCAGGCAATCCACCGCGAGAAGTTCGGTATAAAGGCGAAGGCGCTGCAGACGCTTTGAGCGTACGCGCGGCGCCACGAATTCCCCAAGCGTCGAAACATTCATTCCCGATTCCCCTTTTGACGCATGCGCAAAAAGAAGCGCCGATCCGGGTCTTTCGGTATAAATCAGTTATCTAAAGGCGAGTGGCAATGGAGGTGCGCGCCAATTCGGCCGAAGGCAAGACCACCCGGTCTATGAAAAGGACGACCGGTTTTTCATTATGCCGCGGTGCAGCGTAACCGCGAAATACGGGTGCCTCAGCGAATCACGATATAGGCGATTCCCGCCATCGCTGCGGCCAGCGCCAGATAGCCGGCAACGCGGGACACGCGGCGGACCGCGAGCTCGATCCAGTCGCGCTCCACGGGGACCGATTCGGGGTTTGCCTGGATCTCGACCCGATCCAGCGCAGCGCCGAGCGCTTGTTGAGACATATCGTCCATCCTCTCCCCGCCCACCGCTTACGCCGTTGAGGCGAGGTGTGGCATAGCCGCGTTAAACTGATGAGTGAAGACCAAAATAATTAAGCAAGCTTCATCAGCCGCTTGAAGTCGGGAACAAACCGGCGGCGAGATGATTTACGAGGTGCCAGCCAGGCGGAGAGAATCTCTGCCGCCATATCATCATGGTCTTCGGGCCGCGCTACGTGCGTGGCGAGAGGGGATGGGCGCATCGCGCGAACTCCTTGTGGTCGCAGGACTTATGCGCCCGGTGGGGCTTCGATGTCGTTAAACGACATGCTTTAACCCGGATTAAGCATCGGTTCGCCGAATGTGTCTCCCGAACTGCCGCAGGCCGCTGGCCGGTGACACCGGCGTCCCGATAAGCAGAGGGATGCTGTTCGAAGCAACCGGCCGGACCCAGATCGACGCGCGCGGCGAGCCGGTTTATCATGCCAAGGACCGTGCGGCCTATCGCCATGTCAGCGCGCATGACGTGGGGAACGGCTTGGTCGTGCTCGATCGTCCGACGACCGGCGTGGTGATGGACGATGTGCGGGTCGATGGCGGGTATCGCGTCATCGAGAATACCGGGATCGATCGTGCAGCCGCGCGGGTCGTCGGCCTGCGGGTGTCCAACGTTACGGCGACGAATTTGCGCCGCGGCTTTGCCCGAATCCGATACGACAGCCGGGACGGAGTTTTCTCCGACGTTACTGCCAGCGGTGTGCTGACGACGGGCGCGCACGACCTTCCGTGCGGGATCGCGATCGCTGATGACGCATCCGATTTTCGCTTCGAGCGATGCACGATGCGGGGCTTTCAATGGAAACGGAACGACCGCCAATATTGGAATGGCGACGGATTTTCGGCCGAGCGCGGCAACCGACGGCTGGTGTTCCGCTCGTGCGCGGCCTGGGACAATAGCGACGGCGGCTTCGATCTGAAGGCGAGCGATTCGATGCTCGACGACTGCATCTCGGGCCGCAACGCGCGCAATTACCGCTTGTGGTCGAGCATCAACGCAAGCCGCCTGACCAGCATCGAACCGAACAAGGTCGGCGGCATCGGCGATACCGTGCATTTCGCCCTGATGGGCGCCAAGGCGCCGGCAGGCGCGCCGATCGTTATCCGGATCGCCCACCTGGTGGTGAGATCTGCTCGCGGATGGCCGATCTTCGACGTGCATGACGGTCCGGTACGGATCATCATCGATTCGCACGACATTCAGGTTCCCGCGGGCACCCAATTGGTCCGCCCCCGGGGCAAAGGCAGCGTGCCGGGAGGAATCACATGGGGCGGCACGCCGCCAAAGCTGTGACCCGAATTGAGCAATTGCAGCGTTAGCCGCGATGTTGGCACGGCTCGACGTTGCGCCCTTGTTGCGATGCAGCAGAAAGGCACAGGTACGGCCAGCCCGTCTAAAGCCGGCCATTGGAGTCTTGGCGTGCCGGGCACCTGTCGACAACGCTCTACAAAAGGGATCGATATGGACAAGGTGCGCAAAGCGGTGTTTCCGATCGGCGGACTGGGGACACGTTTCCTTCCCGCCACCAAGGCGATGCCGAAGGAAATGCTGCCGATCGTCGATCGCCCGCTGATCCAGTACGCCATCGACGAAGCTCGCGAGGCGGGGATCGAGCAATTCATCTTCGTGACGAGCCGCGGCAAGTCGCTGATCGAAGATCATTTCGATCATTCCTTCGAACTCGAAGAGACGATGGAGCGGCGCGGCAAGTCGCTCGACGCGCTGGTCGACACGCGGTTCGCGCCGGGCGACATCGCCATCGTCCGTCAGCAGGAACCGCTTGGTCTCGGCCACGCCGTATGGTGTGCGCGCCGCCTGGTCGGGGACGAGCCTTTTGCCGTATTGCTGCCCGACGACCTGATGATCGGCCAGCCCGGCTGCCTGAAACAGATGATCGAAGCTTATGCGCAGGTCGGCGGCAACCTGATCTGCGCCGAAGAGGTCCCGCATGACCGAACGAACAAATACGGCATCATCACGCCTGGCGCCGCCGATGGCACGCTGACCGAGGTCCGCGGCCTGGTGGAAAAGCCCGCGCCCGACGAGGCTCCGTCGAATCTGGCGGTGATCGGCCGCTATATCCTGCAACCGGCGATCATGGACATCCTGGCGCAGCAGGAAGAGGGCGCCGGCGGAGAGATCCAGCTCACCGACGCGATGAAGCACCTTATCGGGCGCCAGCCGTTCCACGGCGTCACCTTCGCGGGCACGCGCTACGATTGCGGCGACAAGCACGGTTTCGTGAGCGCCACGATCGCGGTCGCGCTGTCACGGCCGGACATGGCGTCGGCAGTTCGCGACTGTCTGGCGGGGGTGTGAACCATATGGACGCCGCAACCCGGCCCCGCCTTCACCCCCGCCCGCCCGGCCCGGAGTCGGACGTCGACGAATCCACCCTGATCGATCTGCGGCGAATCGGCCGCATCCTCCGCCGGCGCGCGCTGGTGATCGCGATCATCCTGGTCTGCGCCATGCTGATCGCGGCCACCGCCTATATGCTCGTGCAGCGACGCTATGTCGCAACCGCGCAGGTGGCGCTCGAACGAACCGCCGAAAAGGTCATCGCCGAGGACCAGGTGACGCCTACCGTCGACCCCGATTCGGCGGCGGTCGATACAGAGGTCCAGGCGCTGCAATCGCCCGCGCTGATCGGCCAGGTGGTCGACACGCTGCGGCTCGATCGAAATCCCGATTTCAACGGCCACATGGTGCTTCCCGCTGCGGCAAACGCAAAGCCCGACCCGCTGGCCCGCGCCCGCGCGATCGGCAATTTGTTCGGCAATCTGACGATCAAGCGCGATGGCTTGTCCTACGCGATCAGCATCTCGTTTGAAGCAGCGTCGCCGGTGGTCGCCGCGCAAGTTGTGAACACGCTTGCCCAGACCTACGTCTCGGGTCAGGTCAATACCAAGTCCAGTGCGACCAAGCGCGCCAGCCAGTTCCTCGAAGGGCGGTTGCAGGAAATGCGCGGCCAGGTGTTGACGGCGGAGAAGGCGGTCGCCGATTTCCGTGCGGCGAACAGTCTTTTCGCGGTGTCGAACCAGAGTGCGACAAGCCAGTCGACGAGCCAGGAAGCCTTGTCCAACCTTTCCACCCAGCTCGCCCAGGCGCAGGCTGAAAGTGCCGCCGCGCAAGCGCGTCTGTCGACTGCTCGCGCGCAACTCGCGCGTGGGAAGAGCGGCGACGAACTCGGCGAGTCGCTGGATTCGCCCGTCATCAGCGCGCTCCGCGGGCAGCGCGCCGAGATCGGCCGCGACGTCGCCAGCCTCGAAAAGCGATATGGCCCGCTTCATCCCGATCTCCAGCGGGCGCAGCGGGCGATGGCGAATACCGACGCGCAGATCGCCGCCGAGGTCAGCCGCATCGTCGCCAATACCTCGATCCAGGCCAATATCGCCAGCCAGCGTGCCGCTTCGCTGCAGGAATCGATCAACCGCGCCGAAGGTAAATTGGCGGCGGACAACAAGGCCACGGTGAGGCTGAACGAACTGGAGCGCAACGCCGATTCGGCGCGCACGCTCTACCGATCGTTCCTCGACCGCTATCGCCAGACGATAGCGCAGGAAGGCCTCGAACAGAGCGACAGTTATATCGTCGCCGCGGCACGCGTCCCGGCCTCGCCGAGCGCGCCCAATTTGCTGATCTTCGGCGCGGCGGGATTGGTCGGCGGGATCGGCCTAGCGACATTGGTCGTGCTGCTGCTCCAGCTGCTCGAACGTGGCGTCGAGACGAGCGACGCGATCGAGCGGAAGCTCGGATTGCCGGCGCTGGCATCGATCCCCGACGCGGCGACGCTGCCGGAATATAAAAAGAAGGGACTCCCCGCGCCGCCCATGGAACTCGTCGTGCAACGGCCGCAATCGTTGTTGGCGGAGGCTTTTCGCTCGCTCAGGACGTCGATCTCGTTCGCGCTTCCCCACCAAAAGCACCGCATCATCGCGATCGCCTCTTCGGTCCCGGGCGAAGGCAAGACGACGACCGCGATCTGCCTGGCGCGATCGGCCGCCGCTGCGGGCGTGAAGACACTGCTGGTCGATTGCGACCCGCGCCGCCGCGCGACGAGCCGGCAGTTCGGCGGCAATGTGAAGGTTGGACTAAACGAGTTGCTGCGGGGGAGCGCCTCGCTCGATCAGGTCCTGGTCCAGGATCAGGCGACCGGTGCCTGGCTGCTGCCGCAGCGGGTCGATGCGGACGATCTGACCTTGACCGAGGGCGGGCGTTTCGCGGCACTGCTGACGCAATTGCGCGAACGTTTCGATCTGATCCTGCTCGACACGGCGCCATTGCTCGCGATCGACGAGGCGCGTGTCGTCGCCAGCCTGGCCGATGGCGTCGTGTTCTTGCTGCGTTGGCGGAAAACGGCCGCGAAGGCCGCGGAAATCGCTCTCGACCGGCTCGCCGATGTCGACGCGAACGTGATCGGCGTCGCGCTGACTCAGGTCAATGTGGTCGAGCAGGCGCGGGCCGGGTTCGGCGATGCCGGCTATTACTACAAGGACGTTGAAAGCTATCACACCGCCTGAACGAGCCGCGACGTGAACGAAGCCACCAGTTTCGGCCCCTCCTTCGGGCTGCAGATCCTCGTTCCCGTCACGATGCTCCTGCTCGTGCCGCTCGCCATCGCTTATGTGCGATCGGGCAGCACGGCGGCGCGTTTCGTACTGGTTGCGCTGTGGCTGCGCTATATCGCCGGCGCCTATCATCTCTGGATGTTTCGCCCCATCGCCGCGGGTCTTTCCGGCAATGCGGTCGTGTCGATCGCGACCACCGGCATCGGGCTGCTGTTCGTGGTCCGCTTCGCCAATCTGGCGATTCGCTGGCTGGTGCCGGTTTATCTGATGATGGCGATCGTGCTGGTCAGCGCGATCCTCAATCATGATCCGAGCGGCGCGATCAACGCCGTCGTCAAATATCTCTATTTCGCCGTCATCGCGCTGGCGGTGCTCCAGGCGCATCGGCGCGATCCCGAGGGGCATTTCATCGGCTGGCTGATGGTCGCTTTTCTGCCGCTGACCGTGTTCCAATTTCTGTCGGTCGTGCTCCATTTGCCCAAAGGGTCCGAACTTGACGGCGGCCTGGTATGGATCGGCGGCTACAACCATGAGGCGGCCTTTTCGGTCGCGCTGGTGGCGGGGTTCGTCGTCGGGTGCTTCGCGCGGACGGCGCATCCCCTTCCCCGCATGATCTTCCTGTTGGCGATGCTCGTCGGCATCCAACTCGCGGGATATCGCACCGCTATCGTCGCGATGGGACCGCTTGCGGTGGCGACATTGTGGATCGGCGTCACCACCAGCGTGCGGCGCGACCAGCGTCCCTTCATGGCGGGAGTCGGCGCCGCGCTCGCCGTGCTCCTGGTCGGGGTCGCGGTGGTCTTCTATGCCGACAAGTTCGCCGACATCGCGACTATCGCTGCCAATCCTGGCGCGCTGATCAAGCCCCCGAGCGAGTTTACCTGGGCCGACAAGCAGGTGTTGTCGGCACGCGCCTATATCTGGAGCAGCTATATCTACGCGTGGAAGGCGGGCGGTCCGATCCAGCATCTGTTCGGGTTCGGGCCGGAGAGCTGGGAAGGACTGTTCAAGGTCTATCCGCACAACACCCTGGTCGGAACGGTGTACGAGCTAGGCCTGGTCGGCGTTCTCGGCATGCTGTCGCTGTGGCTGACGATGCTGTGGGTGGCGATAAATGCAAAAGGTGAGCGCCTGATGCTGATCGCGGCGCACGCTTCGTTCCTGCTGCTCAATATGGCGACGATGCCGTTCTGGCAGGTCGAGGGTCTCGGCCTTTACGGCTTCCTGTGCGGCTATACGATGTACCGGGCACGCGCCCTCGCCTCACCGCGACGCGAGGCTATCGCCGTTCGATCAACGGATTGGCGCCCGGCACCATCCTGAAGCCAGGGTTCTGCTCGAGAAAGGTGTCCACGGCGGTGCGGCAGCCAGGATAATCGTGATAATCGTCGATGACGATCACACCCTGCTCCGACAATTTCGGCGCGACAGCGTTGAGGCAATAGAGCACCGGATCGTGCCAATCGCAGTCGATATGCGCGAAGGCGACACGCTCGACGTCGAGCGTTGGCCACGTCTCCTCGAACAGGCCCTTTGCCAGCCGGACCTGGCGACCATCGACCGGTGCATCGACGCTGGCGAGAACCTGGCCGACATGATCGAGCAGATCGTCGCGATAGCCGTAATAGACGTCGCCGCCGATCCCGGTCGCCTCGCCGGCGGCGATCACGGCGTAGCGTTCGCGCGATTTGGCGTCGTCATGCTCGGAGGTGGGCGGCGGAATGGTGGCGAAGACGTCCAGACCGGTAAAGCGCGCTTCGGCGCGCCGCGCGGCCTGAGCGATCAACGCGGCGGTTCCGCCCAGCGCCACGCCGAATTCGAGATAGTCGCCGGAGACGCGGCGCTGCCCGAGCCGGCGTAGCGCCGCCTCGATCCGGACGAGCTTGACCGGGCGCAAATAGGTCAGCCCTTCGCGCCGCATGCGTTTGGCGACGGGACTGAGGCGGAACAGCATCCAGCGGCGGACGATGCGGTTACGAAGCGACATGGCGCAGTTCCTTTTTGGTAGTCGCGGCAAGCGCCAGGTCGATCGCGGACTCGCGCGATGTCGCGCGGGACAGGCCGGCATAATCGGCGGTCCATTGATCGGCGAACCCGGCGACCTTGCCGTAGCTATTGTCGAGCAGCACGTGCGGGATATCGAGCAGCAGCGAGAGGATGTGGGCATGGAGGCGGTCGGTCACGACCGTTTCACCCTGGGCCAGCATCGCCAGCCCGCGTTTGACCCGCCATTCGGCAAGCACGCGCTGGCGTAACAGGCGTCGCGCCTGCGGATCGCGGACGAGAAGCCGGCGGAGCTTCAGCGTCGCCCGAATCCGGTCCCTCGCCCCCTTATCCTCCTCGAGCCAGTCTTCGGCGATCACGCCTGCCGGCGGCTCGGCATCGGCACCGTTGGCGCGTTCATGGTCGGTGCGCAGCAGCGCGAATACTGGCGCCACCGCGGACGCGGGCCGGGGCAACCGGCCGAGCATCAGCGCTGCATCCGGGCACAGCTCGACCGGGCAATCGAAGCGCTCCCGCGCAAAGGCCAGCGATTTCGCATCGCGGACCAGCAGCGTGAAGCGGCCATGGTCACGGATCGCCGCGGCCATCTCGTCGGCGCGCTCGGGCGCGTCGTAATGGATCGATTGCGGCATCTGCACGATCGCGCGGTCGCGATGGTGCCGCAGCATCTGCAACCGAAACGCCTCGTGCTTCGGCCAAAGCGTTCCGAAATTGCCGCCGCCATGGATCAAGATCGTACCGTCGCCGATCGCTGCCGCCATCGCAGCGTCGTCATGGTCGCCCAGCGCGGAGACATAAACGGGCATCCGGCCGGCACGACGCAGATAGGCGATCTCGCCCAGCCAGATCGCCGAATCCCCGACATTGCTGTGATCGGGAAAATCGACCAGCGCGAGCCGGCCGGGGGGCAGGACGCGATTGAGCGTCGACGCAAAGCGACCGGCGAGGGTGGCAACGACCTGGTCCGCACTGGCAGGGGTCAAATCCGGGCCTTTCTCAAGCGATAAGCACGACCGAGGACCATCGTGCGCCATTCGGGTCCGACCGCGAGAAGGACCGCGGCATAAAGCGCGACGCCGAGCGGCACGAGCACCGCGAGGGTCATGAATTTGCTGATACTCGCAGCTTCCAAGGCGCGTAGCCCGGCGAACAGCGCGACTCCCATGATGGTCGAGGCAGCAAGCGGCGCCCGCACTGCCGCGAGCGTCGTTCCAGGCCCGATCCCCGATATGCGGTGCAGCAGCCAGATCTGAAACGGCAGCGTGAGATAGGCGCGCGCCACGTAGGAAATAGCCACCGCGAACAAACCGTAAGGCAGCGACGCCAGGGTCAGGATGACGCCGAGCACGAGTTGCGCCGTGGACAGCATGATCAGGCTCCGCCCGGCGCCAAGCGCGGACAGCGACGGCGAGGCGAAGAAGTTGAGCGTGAAGGGCAGCGCCATGAAGGCGAAAATCTGTGCCAGGGCGCCCGCCTCAGCCCATTTCGCGCCGAACACGAACGGCACCGCGATCGGCGCGAGCGCGCCGAAGCCGACAAGGGCGGGAAAGGAAATCGCCGCGGCCCGCCCGATCATCCAGCGATAGGCGCGGGCCAGTTGGACGGTGTCGTCCTTCACTCGCGCCAGCGTTTGCGTCGCGACCGTGGTAAAAGGCTGGATCGCGCCGCGGGCGATCAGTTCCACGGTGCGCCATGCCGTCCGGTAGACACCGACCGCGGCAAGGCCGATCCCCGCGCCGAGCGCCATCTCCTGGACGCGGACCGTCGCCAGGAAGATTAGCTGGACGTAGATCAGGCTGGCATTGAGCATTAAATTGCCGCGCAGGATCGGCCATTCGAACCGCCATCCCGGAGTCCAGTCATATGACTGGCGTGAGAGGACAACGCCGACCGCTTCGGTCACCAGGCGCTGGATCACCAGCGCCCACAGCCCAAGCCCGTAAAAGGCGGCAAGCACGGCAGCTCCGCCGCCGATCACGCCGCCGACCACCGAGCGCAGCGCGGTCGTGCGATGCCCGAACTCGCGCAGGCGCAGCGCCATGTGGGTCACGCCGAGCGAGGAGAGAGGGAGGACCAGGCTCTGCACCGCGAGCGGCAGCGCGATACCGGGCGCACCCATCAACTCGGCGATCGGGCGCGAAAGCAGGATGATGCTTACGCACGACAACAAGGAGAAAGCCTGTTGCGAACGATAGATCGTGTCGAGGAACGCAGGAGTCAGCTCGCGGCGCCGCGCAACCGTCTGAAGCAGGCCGGCGGTCGATATGATGCGGAATGCCTCGGACGTGACCGCGATGACCGCGAACGCGCCGATCTCTGCGCGCGACAACAATCGCGCGAGCAATACGAACACGATGAACGACAGCACCTGATCGGACAGGAAACGCACCAGCGTCCAGCCGATCGAGCTCTTGCTCCGTTTGCGCAGCTCGGTGTCGAAACGGGCCTGATCAATATCCAAGGAACCGCCTCACCTTCATCATCCGCATGCGTGTGCGCTCCAATTGACGCCAGGCGCGCTGGCGCACCGTGTGGAACGATGGATCGTTCTTGCCCGCAAACCGCGCCGAGCCGATCGCGGACGGCACGGTCGCTTCGAGGATCGGCGCAGGAAACAGCGCGAGGTTGCGAACCCCGTGCGCCCAGGATCGATCCATCGCGTCATCGATCGGCCGACGGATGATGCGGCACTCGTCGATGAACGCGCGCGCCCCGGCCAGCGTGATGGCATAGCCCTGCGTGCCATAGGCCGGCCCGATCATCTCGACCACGGCACGCGAATGCTGAAGGAAATCGGTCGCGACGATCCGCTGAAAGGTCGGTCGCTTTGCGTAAAGCCGTAGGTAATCGAAACCGCGGGCGGCGAGGTCCGTCTCCGCAAGGCGCTCCATATAGGCCCAGTCGACTATCGTATCGTCCTCCAGGACGATGGCCTGCGCGATGTCGCGCGCGACCATCTCTTCCCAGATCGAGAAATGGCTGGCGTAGCAGCCGATCTCGCCGCGGGTCAGGGCGCGCCCCTTGTGGCGCCGGATCGCTGCCTCGTCGATGGCAAGGCCGTCGGGGCGCCGGGTGCAGGCATCGAAGAACCGCCAGGACAGCGCGGTATCGCGCGCGCGATCGGAGAATGCCGCGCGACGGTCGCCGGCATCGGCCAGCGACACGACGAACAGCTCGGTCCGCGGGGGCGTGCCGGAGGGCGTCCCTCGCGCAACATGGTCTGGGTCCGACACCACGCGCTATGCAGAGATTATTTTGCAGTGCAGCGCAAGATGACCCTGCGACGACCCGGGCGGCATGAGCGACGGGTCAAGAGTCTGGAATCCGGGCTTCTCGCGTCGTCGGCATAAAGGGGCATTTCGCCTTCGCAGGTGCAGCAGGACATTGACGCTGGCCGCGCACGGAGGGAGGCAGGGCCAATGCTTGACGTCAGACGAGGAGACGAGTCGTGACGCGTGTCGCGTTGAGCGTCATCGTGCCGGTGTGGAACGGCGAAGCGGTGATCGCGCGCTGCCTCGACGCGCTTGGGCGCCAGAAGGTCGATCCGGCGCGTTACGAGATCATCGTGGTCGACAACGGATCGACCGATCGCACCGCGGAGATCGTCCGGGGCTATTCCGGCGTGACCCTGCTCGCCGAGCCCAGGCCGGGATCTTATGCCGCGCGCAATAAAGCGATCGCCCAGGCCACGGCGCCGATCATCGCGTTTACCGATGCCGATTGCGTTCCCGATGCCGATTGGCTCGCCAGAGCCTTGGCCGCGGCCGAGACCAATCCCGGGTTCGGCGTCCTCGCGGGCAAGATCGAACTGTTCGAAGAGGGCGTGCCGGGCGCGCGGGTCTATGCAGACTATGAAAGGCTGTTCAGCTTTCCGCAGGCGCATGCGGCGCGAGGGAATTGCGCCACCGCCAACTGGATCAGCCGCACGGACGTGTTGCAGGCGCTGGGCGGGTTCGACGCAACTTTGAAATCGGGCGGCGATCGCCAGATGGCGCTGCGGATTCGCGCCGCCGGCCACCCGCTGATCTATGTCCCCGACATGGTCGTGCGTCACCCGGTTCGCGCCGACCGCAGCGAATTGGTGCGCAAGCGCCGACGGCTCAGTGGCGGCCGCTGGGATCGGACCAGCGCTACGCCTCGACTGGCGCGCGTGCTGGGCGTTACTGCGGTCGACACGGTGCGCCGATTGCGACGCGCGGCAATCTCGCGAGACCTGCCGCTCGGTCGACGGTTGGCGGTGATGAAGCTGACGCTCGAGCTGGCGGGAGTCGCGACGCGCGAATTCCTGCGGCTGGCGGGCGGACGCGAGGCGGCACGCGACTGATGGGAGACGTTCGCTTCTCGGTGGTCGTGCCGCTGTACAACAAGGCCGCGCATGTCCGCGACGCGATCGACAGTATTCGCGCGCAATCCCACGCGGCCCATGAAATCATCGTGGTCGACAACCGTTCGGTCGACGGGAGCCGCGAGATTGTCGCCGCGATCGACGATCCGCGCATCCGTCTGCTCGACCTCGCGACACCGGGGCCGGGCGGCTATGCCGGGCGCAATGTCGGGATCGAGGCCGCGCGGGGCGAATGGATCGCCTTTCTCGATGCCGACGATCTGTGGGCGCAAGACCATCTGGCGCTGTTGGCGCAGACTATCGCCGAGGACCCCAGTGTCGACGCGGTTGCGACGCGGTTCGACCATGTGTTCGCGGATCATCGCCAGCCGCAGCGCATCGCGGCCCGGCTCGAAAGCTCCATTACACTCGATTTCGCCGGCTTCCTCGAAAGCTGGCTGGCGGTGCGCGAATGTCCGATGTGGACCGGCGCGATCGCGATTCGCCGGACCGCAATCCTGGCCGCAGGCGGATTCCCTCATGGCAAGGCGGTGCGCGGTGGCGACAAGGACCTGTGGTTGCGCGTCCTCCGCAAGGGCCGGTTGCGCTATTCCCCCGTGATCAGCGCCGACTTTCATCGCGACTCCGAGAACAAGGTCAGCAAGTCGACCACCACGCTCGACCTGCCGCTCATCGTGAAGACCGTGCGCCGCATGATCCCGGCCGCTACCCCGCGCGAAGCAGCGCTGCTGCGTCGGCTGGCGAACCAGGAGATCGCGCATTACGCGCGCTATGCGATGAAGCATCCCGGCCGGACCGCGATCCGCGCGCGAGACGTCTATCTGCCCGAAGGTTGGACGACCGCCGCGCTGGTGCTCGCTGCCCGCGCGATCCCGGCGGCACTCCGGCAACGCGGATACGGGCTGCGCGCCCGGTGGAGCGCGCACGCTTGACGATCCTTGCCAATATCGGTCGGCTGATGATCGCCGGCGCGGCAGTCGCGGCGTGGCTCGCCATCCTCGGTGCATGGCTTCCGAGCCTGGACGTGCTCGCGTCGTTCCTGCCGCTTTTCGCCGTCGCGCTCGCCATCGGGCTGCTGATCTCGCGGCGACGCGTTCACTGGACCTTGCCGCTCGCGGCGATCGGCATCGTACCGATGGCGATGGCGGCGACGCCGGAAATCGCCCGGACGATCCCGGCCGCGCCCAAGGGGGCACGCGAGTTGCGCGTCCTGACCCATAATGTCTGGGTCGACAATGCGAGCCCCGCCGCCACCGGTGCGGCGATCGCGGGGGCGGACGCCGACATCGTGCTGTTGCAGGAGACGTCGCGCGCACGCGACGCGCTGGTCACGGCGACCGCTGGTCGCTTTCCCTATCGCACGGCATGCCCCGGCGGCGGATGCGGCCTGACGATCCTTTCGCGCTGGCCGATCCGTGCTTCGGGCTATTTCCTGAAAGATGCGCGCGGACAGAAGTTCGGACCACCGTTGCTCTGGGCCGAGATCGCCGTGCCCGGAGGCGCACCGGTGACGGTCGCGACGCTCCATTATCCGCGGCCGATTCCCGCCGCCCGGCAGGCAGCGGCGCGCGCCGCGCTGGCCGCCGCCTTGGCGCGCATCGATCGCAGCGGCCTGATCATTGGAGGCGATATGAACCTGACGCCATGGAGTGCGGGGATGCGTCAACAAGATGCGGCGTTCGCGCCGTTGACGCGGATGACCCGCGCGATCTGGAGCTGGCCGCGGACCCTGCCCTTCCTGCCGATCGACCAGCTTTATGCCGGCCCGAACTGGGGGCTGGTGCGCGCCGATCGCCTGGCGGCGACCGGCTCCGACCATTTGCCCATTCTCGTGACGCTGGGCCGCCGATGACGCGTCGGGTGATCCTGCTGGCCGGCCTGATCAATGCCGCGATTACCGGTACCGCTTTCGCGCAGGTATCGGATGCGACCGACAGCGTCGGCCAGGCTCCGCCGTCGAGCGCGTTCGGCCGCGACCGCAACGTCACCGTGATGGAGCGCGAACATCCCGAATACGATCCCGTCCCGGTCCATGTCGGCGTGCTCGAGCTCACGCCGTCGATCGCGATCGGCACCGGCTATGACGACAATCTATACGCGGTGAACGCGCCGCGCATCGGCGATGCCTATCTCCATATCGTCCCGCGGCTGAAGATCGTCCGCCCGTCGCCCAATCTGAGGCTGCAGCTGAACGGCGAGGTCGATCTGACGCGCTACGCATCGCGGATCAGCGAAAACCAGACCAACTACCGCCTCGACGGCAGTGCCCATTATGTCATCAGCAACGAGACCACGGTCGATCTGACCGGACTCTACGGCCGCTTCGCACAGGAGCGTACGGAGCCGGATTCTCCGGTGCTCGCGCAACGCCCGCTCCGCTTCACGATCAGCGAAGCGAGCGGCACGGTGACCCAGGTCTTCAACCGATTGCGCGTGCGCGGGGTGCTGGACGTCGAAAACCGCAACTATCAGGACGGTCGCGATGCGCTTGGCGCCGTCGTCGATCAGGATTTTCGCGACCGCACGACGGTTACGGGCACCGGAATCGTCGAATATGCGCTCAGCCCGAGCATCTCGCTGTTCGGCGTGGGGTCCTACAACGTGCGCGATTATCGAACGCGGATCGGACCGGTTCCGGCGCGCGACTCTCAGGGTTACGAAGCCGCCTTGGGGTCGAGCTTCGAACTCGGCGCCAAGATACGCGGGTCGCTCCGCGTCGGTTATCTAGAGCAGAATTATCGCGATCCGTTCTTCAAGGATATCAGCGGCGTGCTGGTGCGGGGCGATGTCGAATATTTTCTGACGCCGCTCGTCACCCTCACGGCGACGGTCGATCGCCGCGTCAACGAGACCGGAATCCTGGGGGCCGCGGGCTATCTTTCGACCACCATGTCGCTCCGCGCCGACTATGAATTGCTGCGCAATCTGATCCTGAGTGCGAGCGTCGAAAAGGAAGCGCGCGACTTCAACAATATCGACCGCAACGACGACCGCTGGACCTATCGCGCGTCGGGAACGTACCGGCTCAGCCCCCGCGTAGCCCTGCGCGCGGACCTATTGCGCCGCAGTCAGGCCAGTTCCGGTCTCTTGCTCGGCCGCAATTTCGAGAAGACGCGCATCTCCTTCGGCGTGACGCTGTCAGGTTTGTAGGGCACCGCCGACGGCCGGCGGCGCCTTTTGCCGGCGTTGGCCGGGATAGGCATCGGCGCAGGCCGCCAACAGCGCCTCGGGCGCCATGCGGTTGATATAGCCTTCCGATCCCTGGTCGGAAATGAGCTTGGCCGGAATCCCGACGACCACGCCGCGGTCGGGCACGTCCTTGGTGACGACGGCATTGACGCCGATAGCTGCTTCTTCGCCGACATTGATGCCGCCGATGATCTTCGCGCCGGATCCCAGGAAGCTGCGGTCGCCGATCACGGGCGCCCCCTTGCGCGCGCCGCGGTTCATATAGCCGAGCACGACTCCGTGGGTCAGGTTGACGTTGCTCCCCAGCACCGCATCGCCATGGATGTAGAAGCCGCCGAAGCGGTTGAGGAACAGGCCCGGCCCGATCTCGGTATATTCAGGAATCGCGAAACCATATTTGTAGCGCGCGCGCAGGAGCATCAGCTTGGCCAGCGGATAGAGGCCGAATGCTTTGGCCGGCTTGCGCTTCAGCCATCCGCAGGTGCGCATCAGCACGGTATATTTGTAGCCAGGCGTGAAGGCATAATGCCGCAGGAAGCTCTTCACATCGACCCGACCGGCATAGCGGTAGAGGTCGGCGGCAAGCAGCGCCTTGAGTTTCGTGAAGCTGACTGCACAACCGCGCAGATGCGGCTCGCCCGTTTCCTCCATCAGAAATAACGCTCGGAGAAGCGCACCGTGTCGCCGGGCATGATCGCGAAGTCGGCGGTCAGCGGATATTCGGTTTCGCCCGCCTCGCCCGCGCGCTTGACGAACACCTTTTTCTGGTTGGCGCGATAGGTGAAGCCGTCCGCCTTGGCGACCGCCCCGCGGATCGTGAGGCCGGGCGTATAGGGATATTCGCCGGGCTTCTGCACCTCGCCCAGAACGTAGATGGGGCGGAAGGTCAGCACTTCGACCGCCACCTTGGGATTGAGCAGATAGCCCGCGCCAAGCTTGGCCTCGAGCGCGCCCGCCAGCGCGGCGGGCTCGAGCCCCGCGGCCTGCACGTCGCCGATCAGCGGGAAGGCGAGCGTGCCGGCGGGAGTCACCTGGAACTCGCCGGTCAGCGTCGGCTCGCCATAGGTCGTCACCTTCACCTTGTCGCCGGCTGCCAGCTTCATCGCGTCGGCCGCGGGCGGGGGACCGCCGCCGGCGACCGGTGTCTGCCCGACACAGGCAGAGAGAAACAGAAGGGCTAGAGCGAGCAGAAGCTTCATCGCGCGATTCCTGAGGACAGGGGATAGGGAGACGCGGGCGAGCCGCTGGTTCGAGGGGGTGGCAGAGCGGCGTCGATACGACGCCAATAACGTTCGGTCGCCTCGGCGACGCCATAATCGAGCGAGCGTTGACGGGCGGCATCGGCCGCCGCGGTACGGCGCGGTTCACTCGCGATTTCGCGCAAAGCCGATGCGAAGGCGGCAACGTCGTTCGGTGGCACCAGCGCGCCGGCCGGAACCTGGCGCGCATCGACTATCGATTCGCGCGGCAAATCGGCAAGGATCTCCGATGGTCCCGATGCGCAATTGGTGGCGACCACCGGCAATCCGCAGGCCATCGCCTCGACCAGGCCGTTGGGAAAGCCCTCGGCATTGGAGGGCATCGCGAACAGCCGCGCACGCCCCAGAACGGCGAATGGGTTGGCGACGAAGCCAGGCAACAACACGCGGTCCGACAGGCCCCTTGCCGCGATCTGCGCTTCCAGCGATGCGCGTTCGGGTCCCTCGCCCATGATGACGAGCCGATGCCGCAGGCCGGATGCGGCAAACGCATCGACGAGCAGCGCGAAATTCTTATTGGGGACGAGCCTGCCGGCCGCCACCACATAATCGCCGTCGATCGCCAACGGACTGGGCGCGGCGGCCTGAGCCGCGATCGCGTCATGGTCGACCGGGTTGGCGATCGCGCTGACGCGGTCGCGGGCGACCCCGAAATTTTGCACCAGATCGTCGACCACACCATCCGATACCGCGATGACGTGTCGCGCGCGTGGGTAGGCGAAGCGCACCATCGCACGCGCCGCGATCGCGCCCGCGCCCGCGCCGCTGCCCAGATGCGCGCTGGTATTGACCCGCTCGCTGATCAGCCACGGCCGTCCGCGCCCGGCCATCGCGATAGCGGTCGCCACATTGGCGCGGGTCAGGAAGGCGAGCGCAATGTCGGGATTCAGCCGGCCGACCAGCCGACGCAGCTGGGCGATGCTCGCGCCCAACCGGTGCCGCGCGTCGAGCTGGGTAACGGTGATCCACTCCGGTACAGCATAAGCGCGCGGCTCGTCGTCGAGCAGCGCGAGATGCAGGTCATAGCGATCCCGCCACGGCGCCGACGCGCCAAGGATCGTCGTGAGCACACGTTCCGCCCCGCCGCCGGCGAGCGAATTGATGACGAACAGGATCGTCGCCTTTTCGGCCATTTATCCTCACGTTCGGCGCTACCACCGGTTACGGCTGCGAGCATAGCATGCGCGTCTGCTGCAATGCACCATTCCGGGGGTTGTCCGTCGCTGGGAGCGGGCGGCCCGTCGCTACAGGAGGATGAGATCGTAGGGATGGAGCACGGACACGCCGTGCAGGACGATCGTGCTGTCGCCGACATGAATCGAGAGTCCGTCGGCCGTGAGCGTGGTCGTGAAGCTTCCAGCTGCGGCACCGAATCCCGACAGATCGATCCGGTCGCCCTGCGCGGACGAGAAATCGAGAATGTCGTCCTTCCCCGATCCGGGCGCGAAGACGAAATGATCGGCACCGGCTCCGCCGATCAGGATATCATGGCCGCCGCCGCCGATGAGGACGTCATTGCCCGCGCCGCCGTCGATCCGGTCGTCTCCGCCGACCACGCCGACCGCCATGATCGCGCCGTCGCCGTACAATATGTCGTCGCCGTCATTGCCGTATAGCGTGTCGCCAGCGCCGACCGAGGTGCCGGTCATCGTCATGGCATCTCCGTAGAGAACGTCGTTGCCGTTGCCGCCCGACAGAGTGTCGACCCCGCCATGCGCGGTGCCGCTCATCGTCTCCGCGTCGCCGAACAGCACATCGTTGCCGTCGCCGCCGCGAAGTGTATCGCGCGCGCCGGTCGTGCTCAGCCAAGTGATGTCGCCGATCAGCCGATCGTCGCCAGTGCCGCCATCGAGCGTATCGCCCTGCCACCCGCCAAGCAGCATGTCATTGCCATCGCCGCCATTCAGCGCGTCGGCGCCGTTGCCGCCCTGGAGCGAATCGTCACCGCCACCTCCATTCAATGTGTCGTTACCATCGAGCCCCAGCAGCGTGTCGTGGCCGACCCCGCCGGTGATGATGTTGGCGAGTGCATTGCCGGTGCCGGCGAAATCGCCGAGGCCGATATGGGTCAAATTCTCCAGATTGGCGCCGAGCGTGTATTTATCGAGCGTCGTCGCGACGTGATCGATGCCAGCCGACGCCGACTCGGCGATCGTATCCGTCGCTGAATCGATGAAATAATGGTCGTTACCGGCCGTCCCGACGAAATGATCTGTGGATACGCTGTAGATCGCAGAGCCGATCGACGCCGCAACTGCCGGATCGCCGATCGACCATCCCGCCGAACTGCTGCCGTCCGATGCGACGACGCTTTCCGTGAGCGTCGGCAGGCCCTCAAGCGAGAGCAATGTATCGGAGGTCATCAGGATCGAGTCCGCCGCATGGACGACATGCACCCCGTCGAGCAGCAGCGTGCCCTCGGACGAGAAGACCTTGGTCCGCGATCCGGCATCGGTGAAAGTGCCGTCAACGATCGTGACATGCGCGCCGGCCGCGATCCACACCTGGTTCTGCTCGGACGATCCGCCGCGCCACACCGGATTCAGCCCAACCGAGCCCGACATCGTGATGTCGCCCCAGAGCCGATAGTTGCGCGCATTCTCCGACGCGACCGCGCCGACCAGCACGGTATCGGTGGATTTCAGGTCATAGCCGCCGTCGCTATTGCCGGTGGCGAGGGTATTTTCGAACCGCACGCTATAGACGCCGCGTTCGGTCGCGAAGCCGTCGCCGTTCAAATAGGTGCTGCCGCTACCGACGCTTTGGACATTGGCCATTGTCGTGTCACGGATCACGACATCGTGGACCGTGCCGTCGAGATGGATACCCTCGGGCAGATCGTCGCCGACCTGGCCCGCCATGTCGCCGCGGACATTCTCGATCAGGACCCCGTGCGTGTCATATTGCAGCCGGATCGCCTCGCGCGAGAAGCCGGTGACGTCGACATCGCGGATGGTGAGGCCAGAAATCGATGCGGTGCCGCTGCTCGCCAGATCCTCGAAAAAGCGCCGGGCGTTGTGGACATCGACATGCTGCACCGTGATGTCGGCAATGTCCGCGCTGGCGCGGAAGGCGGTGCCGACATTGCTGACGTCGATATCCTGGAACGTCAGGTGGTTCGCGCCGCTGCCCATCTTGAACAGCTCGTTCCCCGCCGCATCGCCGGCCTGCCAGTCGACGGGGCGAGTCCCGCTGAACTGCGCCGCCATGGTGTTGCCGAGATGGTCGATGCCGCGGATCGTGACCGGCAGGCCGTCCGCGCCGCCATGCGATATCGGGATGATCCCCGCAACATTGTAAGTGCCCGCGTCGGCGATCAGCAACACTTCTCCGCCCGCGCCGGCCTTGACGATCTGCGCATCGAGCGCCCCGATCGGCGCGGCGTTCTCCACACTCGACCCGGATTTGTCCCCCGCCCCGGCCGGCGAAATATAACGCGTACCCATAGACCCACCGCATCGCGGGCGCCGCTCACCGCGTCACCCTGTCCAGATTTTACGAAATTGCGGATGGTTGGCCCCCCGGCCGCGTCAGTCCGCCGCTTGCAAGGCTCTGTCTGCCATGACGGGCGTGCCCAAAGGTTCAACAGGCATTATTAGCGGGCCGCTAAGCATGAAGGAGACGCGCGATGGACTTGTCGAGACGCAGCCTGTTGGGCGGTGCGCTCGCGGCGGTGCCGGCGGGCTCGCTTGGGGCTATAGCGCCGTCCGATCCGTCACGCCCGCCTTTCCATGTCGCGCAGGAAAGCGCCGGCGTGTGGCGGTTCCGCAGCTGGACTTGGGCCGCGGGGGCGTGGCGCCCTTTGACCGGCCGCATCACCATGGAGGGGGCGGCACTCCAGGTTTCGGGTAAACCCGATCCGCGCGATGCGGGCGCGCTTCAGGCCGCGCTGGGGCGGATCGTGCGCGACCGTTCGGGCTGAAGCGCACGATACAGGCCGAGCGTCTCGACCGCAGCCTTGTCCCAGGAGAAGCGCGTGCGCACCGCATTTGCGTCAGCGCGGAGCAACTCGGGATCGGTCGCCAGCATAGAAGCGAGGCGATCGACGTTGCCGACCGGAAAATAGTTCGCCGCGGGCAAACCGATGTCGCGATTGGCCGGAATGTCGCTCAGCACCATCGCCGCGCCCTCGCCCGCCGCCTCGAGCGCGGCGATCGGCAGCCCCTCATGATAGGACGGCATCACGAACATCGCCGCCCGGCGGTAGAGAGTCGCCAGCACAGTGCGCGATTGCACGCCCGCGAAAATCACATCCGGCCCAGCTTCCGCGACCAGGTCGCGCGCATAGGGGCTGTCGTGATCCGCGCCGCCGACGATCACCAGTTTGTACCCCGTGTGCGCCGCGCGATGCGCGGCGATCAGATCGTGAAGCCCCTTTTCCGGCACCAACCGCCCGACCGCGAGGAGGAAAGGGGCCTCGCCGATCCCGAGCGCGGAGACTATCGCGTTCGCATCGCCGCCGGCGAACAATTCGGGCGCGCCGTTGGGAATGTAATGAATCGCGTCGGCCTTTCGCGGAAAGGCCAGCCGCAATTGCTCGGCAAGCGACGGCGAGATCGCGACGATCCGGTCCGCCCAACCGAGCGCCGCACGCTCGCCCAGCCGCAACACGGCCTTGGCGAAGCGGCCCCATTTGGCGCGATCATAGTCGGTGCCGTGATGAGTCACGACCACGCGCAGGCCCAGCATCCGCGCAAGTGGCGCCAGGATCGCGGGGCCGATCGCGTGGATGTGGAGCACGTCCGCGCCGCGCCGCTTGGCGGCGACGATCGCGAACAATGTCGAAAGAATCGTCTCGAAATGCTTCGATTGCGGGCAGCGCAGCCCGACGACCTCGACACTGCGCCATGTTCGCCGCCGCTCCGGCAAATAGGGCGCGCGGCCGAGCACGACGATCGGCTGGTCGGGCGCGAGTGCCGCAATGCGGGGCAGCAATTCTTCGCAGTGGCTTTCGATGCCGCCCATGACATCGGGAAAGCCGCGCAGTCCGGTCACGCAGATCGGCGGCGTGGTGGAGGCCATGTCTGCCGTCCTTACTGCAACTCGGGGATCTTGAGCGTCTCGGGATGAATGACCGGCTCGCCGTCGCCGGGCCGTCCGACGCTGCGATAGATGAAGCCCGCCGCGACGAGATCGTCGGCGCGATAGATGTTGCGCAGGTCGACCAGCACCGGCGCCGCCATCACCGCCTTCAGCCGCGCGAAATCCAGCGCGCGGAACGCATCCCATTCGGTGACGATGACGATTGCCGACGCGCCTTCCGCGACGGCATAGGCAGAATCGGTATAGGCCACTTCGCCCAGCAGCGGCGCTGCTGCCGCCATGCCTTCCGGATCGTAGGCGCGCACGGTCGCGCCGGCATCCCGCAACGCCTGGACGATCGCGATCGCGGGCGCGTCGCGCATGTCGTCGGTGTTCGGCTTGAAGGTCAGGCCGAGCACGCCGATCGTCTTCCCGCGCACGTCGCCGCCGGCCGCCGCGATCACCTTTCGCGCCATTGCGCGCTTGCGGACGTCGTTGACCGCGACGGTCGTCTCGATCAGCCGCAAGGGGCTGTCGTGATCCTGCGCGGTCTTGACCAGCGCCAGCGTATCCTTGGGGAAGCACGACCCGCCATAGCCGGGGCCCGCGTGGAGGAACTTCCCGCCGATCCGATTGTCGAGCCCGATCCCGCGCGCCACGTCCTGGACGTCCGCTTCCACCTTCTCGCACAGGTCCGCTATCTCGTTGATGAAGGTGATCTTCATCGCGAGGAACGCATTGGCGGCATATTTGATCAGTTCGCTGGTGCGGCGGCGGGTGAACAGCAGCGGCGACTTGTTGAGATAGAGCGGACGGTAGACCGCTTCCATCGGCGCGCGGGCGCGCTCGTCCTCGATGCCGACGACGATGCGGTCGGGGCGTTTGAAGTCCTCGATCGCGGCACCCTCGCGTAGGAACTCGGGGTTGGAGGCCACTGCGAAATCGGCGTCCGGGTTGGCCTCGCGGATGATCCGCTCCACTTCGTCGCCGGTCCCGACCGGGACGGTCGATTTGGTGACGATGACGGTGAAGCCATCGAGCGCCAGCGCGATCTCGTGCGCCGCAGCATAAACATAAGACAAATCGGCATGGCCGTCGCCGCGTCGCGTGGGCGTGCCGACGCCGATGAACACGACATCGGCGGCGGCCACCGGGCCGGCGAGGTCGGTCGTGAACGACAGCCGGCCCGCGGCGACGTTCTTGGCCACGAGTCGGTCGAGCCCGGGCTCATAGATCGGAATCCCGCCCGCTTTCAGCTTGGCGATCTTCGCGTCGTCGCTGTCGACGCAGACGACGTCATGGCCGAAATCGGCGAAGCACGCCCCCGAGACAAGTCCCACATAGCCCGAACCGATCATCACGATGCGCATCAGCTTTCTCGCCTCTTCTGAACAATATGCTGCACATGCGAAGAGGATCACGCCGCCGTCAATCGTCGGACGACGAACGGTGTATGAGGTCGGTTGATGTACAAAACTCGGTTCCGCCGTCTCGGCTATCGCCGTAAATGTCCCTCTGGCGCCGATTGAATTTTCGACTGAGTAGGATTAAATCCTACTCGAAAGGACCCGCCGTGCGTTCGACTCAACAGTTCAGCGTGACATTGCCCAACGAGATGGCTGCGCTTGTCCGTGCCAAGGTTGCGTCGGGCGAATATGCCAGTGAGAGCGAAGTCATCCGCGAAGGTCTTCGAGCATTGAATGCACGCGAGCGCGCATTGGATGACTGGCTGCGACAACAGGCATTGCCTGCCTATGATGCATATCGCGCCGATCCCTCGCGCGGAATCTCCCTGGACGACGTTCGCGCGTCGATCGGCAAACGCGACATCTGATTGCCGCCTTCTGATCAACGATGGCCTATCGCATTGTCTTTACGCCCGAGGCGCGCGACCAGCTTGACCATTTGCACAGCTACATTGCCTCAGCGGCCGGCGCCGAGATCGCGTTGCGGTTTGTAGATGGCATCCTCGACCATATCGCCACGTTGAGCGAACTTCCCGGACGGGGAACGTCGAGGGACGATCTGCGGCCGGGAATGCGTACCCTGGCTTGGCGCCGCCGGGTAACAATAGCCTTCGTGGTTGAAGAGAGCGATGTAGTCGTAATCGGCATTTTCTATGGCGGACGGGATTTCGAGACCTTGCTGAGAGAGGACTGACTTGCCTCGAGGGGGTGCGGGTCAATCCCTTTGACCGATTGCATTGGGCGAACTGGGCCGGCCTCCGCGAAGAGGGCTTGTCAATTGGACGGCCGATCGCAAATGTATCGCGATGCGTTGTCACGGACTGCTCATCACCCACCCAGATCGTCGCGTTGCGGCCGTCGCTCCCGATATTCGCTTACCATGACAACCATTCGCGACGTCGCGCAGGCCGCCGGCGTCTCGAGAGCAACGGCCGCCCGGGTCCTGTCCGCGCCCGAATTGGTCGCGGAGGCGACGCGGCAGCGGGTGCTGAAGGCCGTGCAGGAGCTTGGCTATAGCCGCAATTCGGTGGCGGCGAGCCTGCGCACGACGCGAACCGGCCGGATCATCGTGACCGTCCCGGACATCTCCAATCCGTTCTTCTCGCGCGTCATCCGCGGGGTCGAGGAAGCGGCGCAGAAAGCGGGCTATGCCGTCCTGCTCGGCGATACGCGCAACGAGCGCGAGCGCGAGGAGCAATATGCCGACATGCTCAACCGTCGCGAGGCGGACGGCATCATCTTCCTCGGGCACCGCCTGCCCACTGTCCTGGCGACCATTCTCGAACGCGATGGCAGCCGCGCGCCGATCGTCAACGGCTGCGAGTTCACGCCGTCGCTCGGCGTATCGAGCGCGCATATCGACAATGCGGGTGCGGGCTATGATGTCATGCAATCGCTCTATCGATTGGGCCATCGCGACATCGCCGTCATCATCGGACCCGCCGACAGCCCGCTGACCCGGGATCGCCTGGCCGGCGCGCAGAAGGCGGCGGAGGATCAGGGCCTGGCCGCGCAGCTCGTGATCGAGAATGGCGATTTCTCGATCGAATCGGGTCGCGGCGCGGCGATGGCCCTGTTCGCGCGCGCCAAACGCCCAACCGCCATTTTCTGCTTCAGCGATGAGATGGCGATCGGCACGCTGGCGGCGGCGCGCTTGGCGGGTATTTCCTGCCCGGGGGATGTATCGGTCGTCGGTTTCGACGACATCCAGATGGCCCGTTATGTCGACCCGCCGCTCGCCACCGTGCGCCAGCCGATGGCGGAAATCGGCCGGAAAACGGTCGAGCTCCTGCTCGACATATTGGGCGGTCGGCAGACGCAGCCGGTCTATGCCACGCTGCCTTATGAGATCATTGCCCGGCAAAGCATGGGCCCCGTCCCCGGGCAGTCGCCCATTTCCTGACGCGACGTATCCGATTTTCGTCAATTTGCGCTTGCAATGAGATCGATCTCATGATTGTTTTGGCCAATCGAGGACTCGGCGAAGATCGAGGCAAGTGACGGTATCGGGTGGCGTTTTTCTCTGATCGCCAAATTCCTGCCGGGTGAGAGGTCTGCCAAGGTCATGCCTTGGCGCTGAAGGGGTCTGCACATGGTCAAATTGCGGCTGTCGATCATGATGTTCGCGCAATATTTCGCGTGGGGCGTCTGGCTCGTTCCGCTCAGCACGTACATGAGCAAGGGCCTGCATTTCGACACGATCATCGGCGCTGCCTATGGCATGGTCGGCATCGCGACGATCGCCTCCACCCTGTTCGTCGGGATGATCGCGGACCGCTTCATGGCGGCCGAAAAGCTGCTGAGCATCCTGTCGATCTGCGCGGGCATCGTCCTCTTTTGGGTGTCCACCATCCAGAGCTCGCCGTCGCTGTTCCTGTTCGGCTGTTTGCTGCACTTCCTGTTCTACGCGTCGACCATTCCGCTCGCGACCGCGATCGCGTTCAACTCGATGACCGATATCGCCAAGGAATTCCCCGGCGTCCGGGTGTGGGGCACGATCGGCTGGATCGTGGCCGGCCTGCTGGTCGGCGTGATCGCCGGAGCGGCGCAAACTGCGCTGCCGATGCGGATGGCGGCGATCGTCTATGTCGCGCTGGGGCTCTATGCCCTCACCCTGCCGAATACCCCGCCGCGTGCCCGCGGCCGGATCGTCAGCGCGTCGGCGGTGCTGGGGCTGGATGTCATCCTGCGCCATCGCGAGACGGCGTTCTGGGTCTTCATCGCCTGCACCCTGGCACTGATGACGCCGAGAAGCTTCTACGACGCCTATGGCAACACCTTCTTCGCCGACAAGGACCTGCACCTGACATTGTTCGGGACGCGGATCGAGGCGACCGGCATCCAGACGGCGGGGCAGATCTTCGAATCGCTGATCCTCGTCAGCCTGCCGTTCGTGCTCTTCCGGCTCGGCATCAAATGGGTGCTGGTGGTCGGGATGGGCGCGTGGGCGATCCGCTTCCTGCTGTTCGGCTTCGGCTATCAAGGCGCGACCGCGATCATGCCCATGGTCCTGCTCGGCATCATCATCCACGGCATTTGCTACGACTTCCTGATCGTGTCCGGGCAGATCTATGTCGATCGCAAATTCGACGCCGAGGCGCGGTCCCGCGCGCAATCCTTCTTCAACCTGATCACCCAGGGGATCGGCATCGTGATCGGCTCCAACATCGCCGGCGTCGTCTACGGCATGCATGCCAATCCCGACGGCAGCCATGACTGGCGCGCGATCTGGATGGTTCCGGCAGTGATCGCCTTCGTCGCGATGGTCCTCTTCGCCCTCGCCTTCCGCGAGAAGCTGGCTCCGCCCCAGGACGAGCAGTCCGGCGCGGCCGCGCCAGTGCTTCCCTGACGGTCCGGGACGGATTTTCGATGACGCAGAACATGCTCAGACTCGGACTGACCGGCGGTGGTCCCGGAAGCTTTATCGGCGCGGTGCATCGCATGGCCGCCTGTCTCGACGCACGTTTCGTGCTGACCGCCGGCGCGTTCAGTCGGACGCTGGAGAAGTCCCGCCTCCAAGCCACTCGATGGGGCGTTCCGGAAGATCGGGCCTATAACGGCATCGAGGCGATGATCGCGGGCGAGCGCGGGCGCGAGGATGGCGTCCAGGCGATCGCCATCGCGACGCCAAACGACAGCCATTTCGCAATCGCCAAGGCGGCGTTGGAAGCCGGCCTCCCGGTGATCTGCGACAAGCCGATGACCGCGACTTTGGCCGAAGCAGAGGCGCTGGCCCCGATCGTTGCGCGATCGGGCCGCCCGTTCGCGCTCACCTATACCTATACCGGCTATGCGATGATCCGCGAGGCGCGGGCGCGGATCGCCGATGGCGCGATCGGTCGGGTCCGCAAGATCATGGTCGACTATCCGCAAGGCTGGCTGTCGGAGCGGATCGAGGGCGACAACACCCAGGCAAGCTGGCGGACGGACCCGACCCGGGCCGGCACGGGCGGCGCCATCGGCGATATCGGCGTCCACGCTTTCCAGCTCGCGGAATATGTCAGCGGCCTGCGTGCGATGGAGCTGATCGCGGACCTTCCCCGCGTGGTCGCGGGACGACAGCTGGACGATGACTGCAACATGCTGTTGCACTTTACCGACGGCGTGCCCGGCGTCCTGACTGCCTCGCAAATCGCCACCGGAGAACGCAACGGACTGCGCTTGCGCATCTATGGCGACAAAGGCGGCCTCGAATGGTGCCATGACGCGCCGGGAGATCTCATCCTGCGCTGGCCCGACTCGCGGACCGAGATCGTCCATGCCGGAGGGCCGGGCCTGCACCCGACGGCACAAGGAGCGATCCGATTGCCGAGCGGACATCCGGAAGGTTTCATCGAGGCGTTCGCGACGCTCTACAGGGATTTCGCCGACATGATCGACGGTGCGGACGACAGGAATGGTCTCCTGCCCGGCATCGAGGATGGCTTGCGGTCGGCGCGCTTCATCGATTGCGCGATCCGCTCGAACGAAACCCGCGCCTGGGTGGCCATCGCGGGAGAAGCACGATGAAGACGATCAAGGGGCCCGGCATTTTCCTCGCCCAGTTCCTGTCCGACCAGGCGCCGTTCGACACGCTGGATCATCTCGCCGAATGGGCTGCCGGGCTGGGGTACGTGGCGGTCCAGATTCCCTGCACGCCGCAATTGATCGACGTCGCCACGGCGGCCGAGAGCCAGGCCTATTGCGACGACCTCCGCGCCACGCTCGACAAGCACAAGATCGTCGTGAGCGAGCTTTCGACCCATCTCCAGGGCCAGCTGGTGGCTGTCCATCCCGCTTATGACCATTTGTTCGACGGATTCGCCGCCGAACACGTGCGAGGCAAGCCGGCCGAGCGTCAGGCCTGGGCGGTCGACCAGGTGAAGCTCGCGGCGCGGGCCAGCCAACGGCTGGGACTCGACGCACACGCCACCTTCTCTGGCGCGCTGGCTTGGCCTTATTTTTATCCCTGGCCGCAACGTCCGGCCGGATTGATCGACGAGGCCTTTGCCGAACTCGGCAAGCGCTGGCGGCCGATCCTCGATGTCTTCGAGGACTGCGGCGTGGATTGCGCCTTCGAGCTCCATCCGGGCGAGGACCTGCACGACGGCGTGACCTTCGAGCGATTCCTAGACGTGGTCGACCAGCATCCGCGCGCCAGGATCCTCTACGATCCCAGCCATTTCGTGCTGCAACAACTCGACTATCTCGCCTTTCTCGACATCTATCATGGGCGGATCAGCTGCTTCCACGTCAAGGATGCGGAGTTCCGGCCGGACGGGCGATCCGGCGTCTATGGCGGCTATCAGAATTGGGTCGACCGCCCCGGCCGCTTTCGTTCGCTGGGCGACGGCCAGATCGACTTCGGCGCGATCTTCTCGAAAATGGCGGCCTATGATTTCAAGGGCTGGGCCGTGCTCGAATGGGAATGCGCGCTCAAGCATCCCGAAGATGGCGCGCGCGAAGGTGCGCCCTTCATCAAGAACCACATCATCCGGGTCACGCCCCATGCCTTCGATGATTTCGCGTCGAGCGGTACCGACCGCAGCGCCAATCGCGCGCTGATGGGCCTCGATCCGCAAGCCGCGACCGTAACCGCGATCCCATCCCCAGGAGAGTATTGATGAAGGCGATCTACAGCCTGGCCACCGCCCCTGCCCTGATGGCAGCCATCGCGATCTTCGCTGTGCCGTCCGGCGCGCAGAGCACCCCGGCCGGCGCCCAGGCCTTCAGCATGTGCGCCGCGTGCCATACGGTCACCAAGGGTGGCCGCAACGGGATCGGCCCCAATCTCTCCGGCCTGATCGGCCGGCGTGCCGGGTCCGTTCCCGGCTTCACCTACTCGGCCGCCATGAAGGGGTCGGGCCTGACCTGGGATGCCAAGACGCTCGACCAATTCCTGGCGGCGCCGACCAAGAAGGTTCCGGGCACGAAGATGCCGATCAGCGTCTCCGATCCGGCGAAGCGCGCGGCGGTGATCGCCTATCTGACGACGGCGACGGCCAAATAAGCGGGAGATAGGGCGATGCCGCGACACCTGACCCCATCCCGCCGCTCCGTCCTGGCCGGCACTCTGGCCGGGATCGGCGCGGCGAGCTACGCGCGGGCCGCCCGGACGTCGGGAAACGCCGCGCGCTTCTCGCTCAAATTCGCGCCGCACGAGGGCAGTTTCGCCAGCCGGGGCGGCCTGATCGAACAGATCGCCTATGCCGCCGATCAGGGCTTCACCGCCTGGGAAGACAATGAGGCCGCCGCGCGCCCCGTCACCGAGCAGGAAGCCATGGGCAAGGCGCTCAGGCAGCGCGGTATGACGATGGGCGTGCTGGTCGCGAGCATGCCGAAATGGAGTCAGTATCGGCCGCTGCTGGGCTCCGGCGACCGCGCCGAGCAGGATGCCATGCTCGCCGACATCCGCCGCTCGGTCGACGTCGCCAAGCGTCTCGACGCGAAATGGATGACCGTCGTCACCGGCTTCATGGACCCAAAGGTGCCGGTCGATATTCAGACTGCGCGGGTCATCGAGGTGATGCGGCGCGCGGGCGATATCGCCGCGCAGAATGGGCTGATCCTGGTGATGGAGCCGCTCAACACGATCACCAATCACCCCAACATCTTCATGCGCACCATTCCGCAGGGTTATGCGATCGCCACGGCGGCCGCCAATCCGGCGGTCAAGGTGCTCGCCGATCTCTATCATGCCCAGATCCAGGCGGGGAATTTGATCCCCACGCTCGAAACCTGCTGGAGCGAGATCGCCTATATCCAGTTCGGCGACAATCCGGGCCGGCTGGAGCCAAGCACCGGCGAGATCAACCATCGCAACATCGTCCGCTGGCTGAAGGGTCGCCGCTACGACGGCGTGATCGGCATGGAGCATGGCAACTCCCTCGCCGGGCGCGCGGGAGAAGACCGGCTGATCGCCGCCTATCGGGAGATCGACGCGGCATGAAGAGCGACACCCCGATTTCGCATCGGCCCGGAGGCCTGCAATGATAGACCGTAGAACCGCTCTTGCCGGCATGGCCGCCTTGTTCGGCGCTCCGCTGTTCGCGCCGATCGCGCGCGCGGCCGGGCTGGTCGGCAAGGATTCGCGTCCCGTCATCAGCGAAGGGCCGCCAAGCGTGCAGGTCTTCAGCCCGCCGCAACGCGCACTGATGACGCAGCTGAGCGAACGCGTCATCCCGACGACTGACACGCCCGGTGCGATCAAGGCAGGCGTGCCCGACTATATCGAAAAGCTGCTGGCCGATTGGGCGCTTCCCCAGGAGAGGATTCCGATCCTCGCCGGCCTCGACGCGATCGAGGCGAAATGCCTTCAGGATTACAAGGTGCCGACCGCCCAGGCGACGCCCGAGCAACTCGACGCGCTGCTAACCGCTGCGATGAACGCGCAATTCCCCGACGGCGCGGCGTTCTTCGGAGCGTTCCGGCAACTGGTGATCACCGGATATTACACCTCCGAGATCGGGATGACCCAGGAGCAGGAATATCTGCCCGTCCCCGGCGAATATCACGGCGATTATCTCTATTCCAACGTCAACAAGGTCTACACGGCATGACGATCGATCGACGCACCTTCGTTGCGAGCATAAGCGCGATTATGGCTGCAACCAGCATCCCGGGGCTCGCCCGCGCCGCACAGGTCCGCAAGGCCGGGTTGCAGCTCTATACGATGCGCGAGATCTTCCAGCGCGACCCGGTCGGGACGCTCGAGAAGGTCGCTCGCATCGGCTATCGCGAGGTCGAGTTCGGCGGCGGCAATTACGACAAGATGGATCCCGCGCTGCTGCGCCGGACGATGGACCGGCTGCAAGTGTCCTCGCCGTCGCTTCATGTGTCCTACGACGTGCTGCTGACCAAATTCTCCGACGCGGTGAAGATGGCGAAGACGCTGGGCGCCGATACGATCGTCATGCCCTGGCTGCCGCCCGAGCTGCGCACCGATGCCGGGTTCGGCGGCGTGGTCGAGAATATGAACCGGTTCGCCAAACAGGCGCGTGAGGCGGGGCTTGGCCTTGCCTATCATAATCACGATTTCGAGTTCACCACCCGCTTCGGCGGCACTTCGCTCTACGATCGGCTGGTCGGGGGAACCGACCCGTCGCTGGTGAAGCTGGAGCTGGACCTTTATTGGGCCGTCCACGCCGGCGAGGATGCGGGCAAGCTGATCACCCGGCTCGGCAACCGCCTCTACGCCTTCCATGTGAAGGACATGCGGGCAGATAAGACGATGACCGCCGTCGGCACCGGCACGATCGATTTCGCGGGGCTGTTCAAGCTGCCCGGCGCATCGGGCGTCCGCCATTTCTATGTCGAGAATGACGAAGCACCGGCCCCCTATTTGCCGGACATCACGACGAGCTTCCGGAATCTGCGCGCACTGCGTTTCTGATCCCCTCTTCAAGGCATCTACCCATGGCATCCACCAGCAAATTCGACGCCATCGTCATCGGTTCGGGGATCAGCGGCGGGTTCGCCGCCAAGGAACTGACCGAAAAGGGCCTCCGCGTCCTGATGCTCGACCGCGGCTTCATGGTCGAACATCAGGAAGGCTATCCTTACGACGGCAAGCCGGCCTTCGAGCTTCCGGCCCGCGGCGAGGTGCCCAAGGCGATCGTGGAGAGCGATTATTTCATCGCCAAATATGGCTATCTGTCGACCAGCAACCTGCAATTCTACAATGACGACCGGCTGAACCCCTATGTCACCGACGAGGGCAGTAAATTCCGCTGGATCCGGCCCGCGGCGGTCGGCGGCAAGTCGCTGATCTGGGGCCGCTGGTGTTTCCGCTGGAGCCCGGCGGATTTCGAGGCGAACAAGCGTGAGGGGATCGGCGGGGACTGGCCGATCCGCTATGACGACGTCGCGCCATGGTATTCCTCTGTCGAGAAATATATCGGCGTCTCCGGCTCGCGCGAGAACCTTCCCTATCTGCCCGACAGCGAATTCCAGCCGCCGATGCCGATGAACGTGGCGGAGAAGTGGGTGAAGGGCCGGTTGGAAGGCGCGTTCCCCGGCCGGAAGCTGATCAGCGCCCGGCTCTCGAACATGACCGAGGACAAGCCCGAGCAGAATCGCAGCAAATGCCAGTTCCGCGACCAATGCTCCAACGGCTGCTCGTTCGGCGCCTATTTTTCGACCCAGGCCGTCACCTTGCCGGCGGCGCGCGCGACCGGCCGCCTCACCGTCCGGTCCGATGCGGTCGTGTCGAACCTGGAATATGATCCCCGGCGCAAACGCGTGACCGGCGTCCGCTTCGTCGATGCCAAGACCGGTCAGGCCGAAGTAGTGAAAGCTCCCCTCGTCTTCCTGTGCGCGTCCGCCATGGCGTCGGTCCAGATCCTGATGAACAGTCGCGCGCCGGGGACGGAGCGGAGCTATTTCGACACGAGCGGCACGCTCGGCCGCTACGTCATGGATCATATCTTCCGCACGCACATCTCGGGCGAGGTGCCGGGCATGACCGAATATATCGAATATGGCCGCCGGCCCGGCGCGATCTACATTCCCCGGTTCCGCAACCTCGGCACCGATGACGATGTCGGCTTCAAGCGCGGCTATGGCTATCAGGGTCACGCGAGCCGCAGCCCGTCCAAGCCGGTTGGGTTCGGCGCGTCCATGAAAGAAGGCATGCGCCGCTACGATCCGTGGAAATTCTCGATCGGCGCGTTCGGCGAATGCCTGCCTTATGAGGACAATCACGTCTCGCTGCACCCCACCAGGGTCGACCGTTTCGGCATCCCGCAGATGCGGTTCGACGTGACGTTCCGGGACAATGAGCTGCGCATGATGGCGGATGCCCGCGCCCAGGGCGAAGCGATGCTGCGCCAGGCGGGTCTGGTCAACGTGACCAGCGGCGAGTCCGAGCATGTTCCCGGTGAGGCGATCCACGAAATGGGCGGCGCGCGGATGGGTAACGATCCGCGCACTTCGGTGCTCGACAAGTGGAACCAGGCGCATGACGCGGCCAATCTGTTCGTGACCGACGGGTCGCAGATGAACTCGATCTCCTGCGTCAATCCGTCGTTGACGTTCATGGCGCTGACGTGCCGGGCAGTGGACCATGCGGTGAAGCAGTTCCGCGCCGGCGCTCTGGCTTGAACCAGGCGACACCGCGGCAGTCTGCTGATCAGAATCTATCGAGAGGATAAGCGCGATGAAATCGATCCTGCGGGGTACGAGCCTGTTGCTGGCCATGGCCCCATTTGCCGCCCTGGCGCAGGACGCCAAGCCGAAGCCGGAGGATACGGAGGTCTGGTCCCCAGCCGTGCCGGTTGTGACTCCCGGCAGGGCCGAGACGGCATCGCCGCCGTCCGACGCGATAATCCTGTTCGACGGCAAGTCGCTGGACCAATGGGTGAACGTGAAAGACGGTGCGCCGGCGGGCTGGACTGTCGCGGACGGCATCGTCACCGTGGCGAAACCCCAAGGCAACATCCAGACTCGCCGGTCCTTCGGCAGCTATCAGCTGCATCTCGAATATCGCATTCCCGCCAACGTCACCGGCTCGGGGCAGGCACGCGGCAATAGCGGCCTGTTCCTGGCGTCGACCGGCCCCGGGGACACCGGCTATGAGCTGCAGATCTTGGACAGCTACAAGAACGACACCTATGTCAACGGCCAGGCCGGCGCGGTCTACAAACAATACCCGCCGCTCGCCAATCCAGTGCGCAAGCCGGGGGAATGGCAAAGCGTGGACGTCGTGTGGGACAAGCCGACCTTCGACGCGAACGGGACGCTGAAGACCCCGGCCCATGTCACTGCCTTCATCAACGGCGTGCTGGTCCAGAACCATGTCTCGCTGCTCGGCGAGACTCTCTATATCGGCAAACCGAGCTACAAGGCGTTTGATCGCGCGCCGATCAAGCTGCAGGCCCATGGCGATCCCAGCCCGCCGATCAGCTACCGCAACATCTGGGTGCGCGACCTGGGCTGAGCTGGCGGCTGAACGAATAGAAAGCGGATATTCCTTCGTATCGCGCTACAGCCTCGCCGAGTTCAGCCTGAGCGCGTTGGTCACGACGGTGAAACTCGACATCGCCATGGCCGCGCCCGCGATCATCGGTGACAGGAGCAACCCGGCGATCGGGTACAGAACGCCGGCCGCCACCGGCACTCCAACGCCGTTGAACAGGAAAGAGAAAAACAGGTTCTGACGGATGTTGCGCATCGTCGCCTTGGCGAGACGGCGCGCCCGAACCATCGCCGCCAGGTCGCCTTTGGTGAGCGTCAGCCCGGCACTTTCGATAGCAACGTCGGTCCCCGTGCCCATCGCCACGCCGACGTCGGCGGCGGCCAATGCAGGAGCATCATTGATTCCGTCGCCGGCCATCGCCACTATCGCGCCCTTGGTTTTCAACTCGCCAACAATCCTCGCTTTGTCTTCGGGTTTAAGTCCCGCATGAACTTCGTCGATCCCGCCAATTTCACGCGCGACGGCATCTGCGGTGCCCTGGGCGTCGCCAGTCAGCATGACGATTCGCAGTCCCGCGCTTCGCAGGGTTTCGATCGCCTCGCGAGCGGATGACTTGATCGGATCGGCCACCGCCAGCAACCCGGCGGCCCGCCCGCCGATTGCAACGAACATGACCCCAGCGCCGGCAAGGCGATGTCGCTCGGCACTCGCATCCAGAGCGGTCGGATCGATCCCGATCCTGCGCAATTGGTCAGCGTTGCCAACCACCACTTCGCGTCCCTGAACCGTGCCGCTCACGCCGAGACCGGTTTGAGACGAGAAGTCTTCGACGATCAAGATTTCTGCGCCATCGCCGCGCGCCGCGGTTACGATGGCCTGGGCAAGCGGATGTTCCGATTTGGCTTCGACGGCAGCAGCGGCGGCAAGCACTTCTGCGCTGTCGAAGCCGTTGATCGTTTCGACGGCGGTGACTTTCGGCCGCCCCTCGGTCAACGTGCCGGTCTTGTCGATCACCAGCGTGTCGACCTTGTCCAGCATCTGCAGCGCTTCGGCGTCCTTGATCAGCACTCCCGCACGAGCGCCCCGCCCGGTGCCGACCATGATCGACATGGGAGTGGCAAGACCAAGCGCGCAGGGGCAGGCAATGATCAGCACGGCAATCGCGTTGAGCAATGCGTGACCGAAGCGAGGCTCGGGTCCCACGACGTTCCAGATCACGAATGTCGCGACCGAGATCGCCACGACGAGCGGCACGAACCACCCCGACACCCGGTCGGCAACGGCTTGAATCGGCGCTCGACTTCTTTGCGCCTCGGCAACCATCCTGACGATCCGCGCCAGAACAGTGCCCGACCCAACGGCGCGCGCTTCAATCACCAGCGCGCCCGTGCCGTTGACCGTCCCCGCCGCAACGGTGGCCCCGCTTTCTTTCGACACCGGTGCCGGTTCTCCCGTCAGCATCGCTTCATCGACCGCCGATCGCCCCTCGATCACGACGCCATCCACTGGGATTGCCTCGCCCGGCCTTACGGTCAGGCGGTCCCCGGCGACGATCTCGGCAAGATCGATCTCCTCCTCTCCGGCAGCGGTAAGGCGGCGCGCGGTCTTGGGCGTCAGATTGAGCAGCGCACGAATGGCGCGGCCTGTCGCCGCGCGAGCGCGAAGCTCGAGGACCTGACCGAGGAGCACGAGGGCGACGACAACGCCCGCGGCTTCGTAATAGACCGGCACCATGCCGTTCATGCGGAAGGTCATTGGAAACAGGCCGGGCGCGACGGTCGCAACCACGCTGTAGGCGAAGGCGGCGCCTACGCCGATCGATACCAATGTGAACATGTTGAGGTGCCGACTGACGATCGACGTCCAGCCGCGCTGGAAAAATGGCCATCCGGCCCACAACACGATCGGCGCCGTCAACACCAGTTGGACCCATGGCGACCAGGCCACCGGCAGGAAATGCAGGTTGAAGAGGTCGGCCACCATCGAGACTGCGAGCAAAGGCACAGTCAACACGCCGGCAACCCACGTCCGTCGCGTGAAATCGACCAGTTCCGGATTTGGCGCATTGTCGAGTGACGGCTCTTCAGGCTCCAGCGCCATGCCGCAGATCGGGCAATTGCCCGGCCCGTTCCGCCGAATCTGGGGATGCATCGGGCAGGTCCACACCACACCCTGCGCGACAGCGGGTTTGGCCCCTGCGTCGCGATCGAGATAAGCCGACGGGTCGGCGACGAACTTGCCGCGGCACTCCTGGCTGCAAAAATAATATGTCTGGCCTGAATGGTCGGCACGGTGCGGCGTCGTCGCGGGATCGACGACCATCCCGCAGACGGGGTCTTTGACCCGAATGTCCGGCGCGATTCCCTCTGACGCATGCCGAGCCGCCACTTTCGAATGGCCATGCGCATTAGGCTTCATCTGCTTTCTCCGGCACCTTGCGGCATTGTCGAGCTCGCTCACCTACGTCGCGCATTGCAACCTCTAGCAAGAATATGACGGCGCGCTCCTCGGGTATCTACGTATCGCTAATCGGCTGGAGAAGAAGGAAGTTTGCTGGGGCCAAATCGGGAGACCGAAATGACTATTCTTGGTTTCGGACGGCAATCGGCCGACAAATCGCTGATCTTGCATTTCACCGCAGCCGGCGCTCCCCTGATCAGAGGAATTTTCAAAATGAAGGCTCCCCTTATCGTCGCGACTTTCGCGATCTTGTTTGCTGCTCCGGCGTTTTCCGCGACCAGAGGCGCTCACGCACGGCATCATCCTCGCAAGACGACGGTGGCCAAAGTTGCCCCCATGGGCGCCAAATGCCCGATGATGGGTAAAATGGACATGCCGATGGACGAGTCGGGCGCGATGAAAATGAAGGAGAAGGCAGCCATGTCCCCTAACACGGCCATGTCCCCTGACATGATGGCGAAATGCATGAAGACAGAGCCAGCGCCTGCAAAACCCACTGCCGGACCCAACAAGGATAACTAGCGGTGTGAAGGCCTTGCCGGTCGCACCGGCGATCCCGGCATCGGACTCGGCAATGCCGGTCACAAGGTCCTCCTCTATCGCGATCTGGCGGCGCTCAACGCCAGTACCGACGGATCGGAAACAGTGAAATTCCGTCAGGCGACTTGCGGTTCGAGCGATCGACCGCCAGCTCTCCGGCATGAAGAAAATCGGCTTCCTTTCGTTCGGACATTGGTCCGCGTCGTCGCAGTCGGCGACCCGCTCGGCCGGCGACGTCCTGCTGCAATCGATCGCCCTTGCCGTTGCCGCCGAGGAACTCGGTGCCGACGGCGCCTATTTCCGCGTGCACCATTTCGCGCAGCAGCTCGCATCGCCCTTCCCGTTGCTCGCGGCGATCGGCGCCAGGACCAGCCGCATCGAGATCGGCACCGGCGTGATCGACATGCGCTACGAGAATCCGTTCTACATGCTGGAGGATGCGGGCTCCGCCGACCTGATCAGCAGGGGACGGCTGCAACTCGGGATCAGCCGCGGTTCGCCGGAGCAGGTTATCGATGGCTGGCGGCACTTTGGCTATTCGCCGGCGGAGGGCCAGAGCGATGCCGATATGGGGCGACGCCATGCCGAAGTGTTCCTCGAACTGTTGAAGGGCGACGGCTTTGCCCGGCCGAACCCGCGGCCGATGTTCCCCAATCCTCCCGGGTTGTTGCGGCTGGAGCCGCATTCGCCCGGCTTGCGCGACCGAATCTGGTGGGGCTCGGCGTCGAACGCCACCGCAATCTGGGCGGCGCAAATGGGCATGAACCTGCAAAGCTCGACGCTCAAGGCCGACGAATCCGGCGAACCGTTCCACATCCAGCAGGCCAAGCAGATTCGCGCTTATCGCGCGGCGTGGAAGGAAGCCGGCCATGATCGCGAACCTCGGGTGTCGGTATCGCGCTCGATCTTCGCGCTGACGAACGACCAGGACCGCGCCTATTTCGGACGTGACGGCGGTGGCGACCAGATCGGGATCATCGACAATATGCGCGCGATTTTCGGCCGTTCCTATGCGGCCGAACCCGAGCGACTGATCGAGGAACTGAAAGCCGACGAAGCGATCGCGGAAGCCGATACGTTACTGCTGACCGTGCCCAACCAGCTCGGCGTGGATTACAACGCGCACGTCCTCGAAAGCATCCTCAAGCACGTCGCCCCGGCGCTGGGCTGGCGATAGGACGGCGCGGCGGCCAGGAGATCGTACGGAGCGGCGTTCGCGTCAGACTGACGACAGCCAACGCCGCTCGCTCGCGCTCCTTGTTCGGCCTCACCATTGATCAACTGGCCGTTCCATCTCGTGCGTAGCGCGCCGGCGGCACACCCACATAGCGTGCAAAGGCGGTGCTGAACGTGCTCGCGGATCCGTAGCCAACGCGGCCGGCGACTTGTGAAAGCGCGAACTCGCGCGAACGCAGCAAGCGCTTGGCAAGCGCCATGCGCCAGGCGAGTAGATATTCCATGGGCGGCAACCCGACGACGCGGCTGAATCGGACGAAAAAGGCCGAGCGCGACATCGCCGCCTCGGCAGCAAGATCGGCTACTGTCCAGCCACGGGCCGGCTTCGCGTGCATAGCCCGCAAGGCAGCGGCCACGCGCTCGTCGGACAGCCCGCGCGCCAGACTCGGCACCGAACTCGCGTCAGCACCGCAGCGCAACGCCTCGATCAGCAATACCTCCAGCAGGCGTTCGAGCACCAGTTCCCGCCCCGGTCGCGACCGGCGGGTCTCGTCGCCGACCAATTGCATCAAGGTCGCGAGCCGCGGCTCATCGCGCACCACCACGATTGTTGGGAGCAGCGATACCAGGAGGGCGGCATCGGGCGATGCGAAGCTGCACAACCCGACTTGCATCCTCAGGTTAACGGGCGCGTCCGGGCGGCCGACGCGGAAACGCCCTTCGCCGATTTCGACCGGCAGCATGTCTATCCCGTGAGGCGGCGCATCGATGCTCTCGACGACCTGATCGTTGGTCGAGGGCGACAGCACGAAATCGCCGGCGCGAAGGACGATAGGCGGCTGGTTCGCGGCGATCACGCGGCATTCGCCTTCCAGGACCGCGAAATAGACCGGCTTGCCCTCGACATCGCGGCGGATGCGCCAGCGTCCGGCATATTCGACCTGCTTGGAAAAGCTGGCCGACGGCTGGAGCAGGGTCACGATCTCGGCAAGCGGATCCACGGTCATATCAGGACTATCGCAAATTTATTCGAGACGTTCACCCATAGAAGGTATCGCGCACGAGCGCCATCTCTGGATCACCTTCAACACTTCCGGAGCATGTCATGCCCAGCGTCCTCATCACCGGCTGTTCGTCGGGTTTCGGCCTCGAAACGGCGAAATTGTTTCTCGATCGCGGCTGGAGGGTGATCGCCACGATGCGCAACCCGAGAACCGATATCCTGCCGGTATCCGACAAGCTCATCGTCCTGCCGCTCGACGTCACCGATGCCACGAGCGTCGCCGGTGCAATCGAAAGAGCGGGCGATATCGACGTGCTTGTCAACAATGCGGGTTTCGGCGCGGGGGTGCCGATCGAGCTGATCGAGCCGGAGACGGCGCGCCAGTTGTTCGAGACCAACACGTTGGGCACATTGGCCATGCTGCAGGCGGTGCTTCCGCAGTTCCGCGCGCGGCGGTCGGGCGTGATCGTCAACGTCACCTCCACCGTGACGCTCAAGCCCCTGCCGCTCGTCAGCGTCTACCGCGCGAGCAAGGCGGCAGTGAATGCGCTCACTGAAAGCTTGGCGGTCGAGATGGAGCCGTTCGGCGTGCGCGTGCATATCGTGCTCCCCGGTCGGTCGCCCGAAACCCAGTTCGGCAATAATGCGATGCCGCACCTGCGCGGGCTCGACAATCCGGACTACAAACCGCTGATCGAGGGCATGATCGCCAATTTCCGCGAGGATAGCGGCCCGATGACGCATCCGGGCGATGTGGCGGAGGCGGTCTGGCGGGCGGCTACTGACGCGAATGCCCCGCTCAGAATTGCAGCCGGAGCCGATGCGGTGCAGTGGTTGGCCGACGCAGGGTGATCAGCACCTGGCGCCTCAGGCGGCGGCGTTGGCGGCGAGCGCGATCGAACCGAGCGGGCCGGCCAGATCGCCCAGTCGCGGTGCCACCACATAGTCCCCGCCCCGGGGCAGCGGCATATAGCCCGCGAGACTCTCGATCAGCGCCGCATTGACCCGGTCGAGCAAATGCGGCTGGCCCGATATGACGCCGCCGCCCATCGCGATCCGATAGGGACCGGTCGCGCAGACCAACGCATGACACATGGCGGCAAGCGTGTGGACGATCGGGTCCCACACCGGATCGTCGGGCGACAGATCCGATGGCGGCCGCCCCTCGAGCCGGGCAAGCAGTGCCGGTCCGGAGGCGAGGCCCTCGATGCAATCGTCATGATAGGAGCACGCGCTCTTCACTTGATCGGCCGGCAGGCGGGGAACGCGGATATGACCCAATTCGCTATGCCCGATGCCGCGCGTGGGCCGGCCGTGAACGATCAGGCCGACACCGACCCCCGTGCCGACCGTGACATAAGCGAAGTCGCTCAACCCCTGCCCGCTGCCCCAACGGATTTCCGCCAAAGCGGCGCCATTGACGTCTGTGTCGAAGCCCACCGGAACGGAGAAGAGCGCCGAGAGGATGCCGCGAACATCCGCGCCCCGCCATCCCGGCTTGTTGGTGCTGGTAATCCGGCCATAGCGCCGGGAATCGGGATCGAGGTCGAGCGGACCGAACGAGGCGATGCCGATCGCGGCGAAGCCACGATCCCGCTCCCAGTCCGACAGGATCGCGCAGATCGCGGGCAAGGTTTCGGACGGCGTCGTGGTCGGCACGGTCCGCTGATCGACGATCGCGTCAGGACCATATGCCAGCGTGCACACGCATTTCGTGCCGCCAAGCTCGACACCGGCAAACAGCGGAGACGACCCGTCGACATTCATTGCGTCACCACGTTCATCGTCGGCACACACCACGCACACATCATTGAAACTGCTCTCGACTGTCTAAAAATATTCGGCATCGCGGTGCGGCCCCGTGTCCTGGGGTTACGCCGGTCCGCGCGCGAACGAGGGCGGCCGGTCGCGTTTCGCCGTGCCGAACCGCGACGGCCGCGCGCCCATCTCGAAGACGAGATCGCCGCCCTGGATCAGCTCGGCATGCGCGATCCAGTTCTTCGTCCAGGGCTTGCTGCGCCAGCGCACCGATTGGACGTACGGACGGTCGGGCCCGTTGCCATTGGCGCGCACCGTCAGCGTCCGGCCGTTGCCGACATCCACCTCGGCGACATCGAACAGCGGCGACCCGAAGACGTAGATCGCGCTGACCGGATCGACCGGATAGAAGCCAAGCGCGCTCAGCACGAACCAGGCGCTCATCTGGCCGCAATCGTCGTTGCCGATCACGCCGTCGGGATCGGCCTTGTACATCTCGGTCAGTAGCCGGCGGACTATCGCCTGTGTTTTCCACGGCGCGCCGCAATAAGCGTAGAGATAGGCGACGTGCTGGTCGGGTTCGTTGCCGTGCGCATATTGCCCGACCAGGCCAGAAATGTCGGGCGGCGCGTTGGCCGGCAAGGTCGACGGGCCGTTGAACAATGCGTCGAGCTTGCCCTCGAACACCGCGTCGCCGCCGAAATGCTCGATCAGGCCGTAGACGTCGTGCTGGTTGAGGAAGGTCGCCTGCCAGCCATTGGCTTCGGTGTAATCGCGCCACTTGGGAACGTCATGGCCGAGCTGGATCGGGTCGTACTTGTCCCACCAGGTGCCGTCGGAAAAGCGTGGACGGGCGAAGCCGATCTTCGGATCGATGACGTTGCGATAATTGCGCGAGCGCTGGCGCAGCGCGGCCGCGTCGTCCTTTGCGCCCGCCGCTTCCGCCAGATGTGCCATCGCCCAATCGTCATAGGCATATTCCTGCGTACGGCTGACCGATTCCCACACCTTGTCGGTGGGGATGTAGTTCAGGTCGTAATAATAGCCCCGGCCCAGCGAGCCGTCGGAATCCTTATAGTCGCGATCGAAGGCGCGGCGGCGGATATTGGGCCAGGCCGCGGCGTAATCGGCCTCGATCCCCTTGGCGTGCGCCTCGGCGAGCACCGACACCGAATGCCAGCCGATCATGCACCCGGTCTCGGCTCCCTGGAGCGTCCAGACCGGCGGGCCATAGGGGCTTTGCTGCGTCTGACGGATCAGGTCGCGCACCAGCAACGTCGCCTGATCGCGATTGATCAGCGTCAGCAGCGGGTGGAGCGCGCGATAGGTGTCCCACAGCGAATAGGCGCTATACGCGCGCTCGCCCTGCGGCAGTTGGTGCACTTGCCGATCGAGCCCGACATATCGCCCGTCACGATCAGCGAACAAGGTTGGCGCGAGCTGCGCGTGATAAAGCGCGCTCGCCATGATCGTGCGCTGCGCCTCCGTACCGCCCGAGACGCGTATTCGGTTGAGCGCTGTGCCCCAGGCGGATCGAGCGGCGGCATGGGCAGCATCGAAATCCCAGCGAGGAATCTCGGCCGTGAGCGCGTCGCGCGCGCCTTTGACATCGACGCCCGACAGGCCGGTCTTGATCAGGATCGGATCACCGCCCGCATCGTCGAAGAACAGCGCGACCTTGAGCTTCCTCCCCGCGACGTTCGTCGCGTCCTTGGCGGCGGGCGCATCGTCATCGCCGAAGAACTGCACGCGATCCGGCTTGCGCGACAGCCGCATCGCGAAATGGATATGCCGCCCCTTGGCCCAACGGTTGACCGTCCGACTGCCCGTCAGCACGCCGTCGGAATCCACTGCCAGCGAGGCATTCTCGAGCAGCCCACCCTTGTCCGATGTGTCGAGCATCGCATGGGCGAAATCGATCAGGATGTGCGCCGGGCCGCTCGGGAAACGATAGCGGTGGAGACCGCAGCGGTCGGTGACGGTCAGCTCGGCCTGGACGCCCGATTCCAGCCGGACCCGATAGTAACCGGGCTCGGCGAATTCATCGGAGAAACGCTGGCGATAGCCCTTGTCGGGATCGTCGACCGGCCCCGGCTCGAGCATCAGCGGCTGGCGCGTCGGCACCACCAGGATGTCGAGCATATCGCCGATGCCGGTGCCCGACAGATGCGTGTGGCTGAAGCCCATGATCGAGCGGTCGTCGCGGTGATAGCCCGAACACGCGTCCCAGCCGATATTGTTGGTGTCGGGCCCCAGTTGCGCCATTCCATAAGGCAGCGACGGTCCGGGGAAGGTGTGGCCGTGCCCGCCCGTGCCGACGAACAGATCGGGCCAGGCGGCGATCGGCGGCACGGCCCAGGCCAGGCCGGGCATCGCATTGCCGAGCGCGGCAAGACCGGCGCCGGCGAGCAATTGGCGGCGGCTGGCGGTGATCATTGTTCTTTCCTCCCGGATTGGTCAGATGCGGCCGGCGAGGATCGCCGGCTTGCGCGCGGCGAGCTCGACGATCAGCTGGCCGAACAAGGCGTTGGCCCAGGCGAACCAGGAGCGCGTGAATTTTGACGGGCGATCCTTGTCGAAGGATTCGTGCATGAACCCGGTGCCGCCATGCGTCGCCTTCAACCAGCGCAAGCATTGGAGGATGGTCACGTCGTCCTCGGCATTCATCGCATGGGTGATGATCGACATCGGCCAGATCTGGTCCATTCCGACATGCGGACCGCCGATCCCCTCCGCCGCCTTGCCACGGAAGAAATAGGGGTTGCGCGGGCTCCAGGCGAGCGCCGCTGTGCGCCTGAACAACGGATCGTCGCGCCTCGCTGCCTCGATCAGTGCGAGGCCCGACAGACTGGGAACGTTGGCGTCGTCCATGAACAGCCAGTTGCCGAACCCGTCAATCTCATAGGCCCAGACCCGGCTGCCTTGCCCATCGGGGACCAGACCATGGGCTTTCAACGCGGCTTCGACTTCGGCCGCCAGCGTCTCGCAGTCCCGCGCCGCCACAGCGTCGTTGCGTGCCTGGCGATGGACCGCCGCCAGCTTGCGCAGCGCCGACACCGCGAACAGGTTCGACGGGATCAGGAACGGATAGACGCACGCATCGTCCGACGGTCGGAACATCGAATGGATCAGGCCGATCTTCCGGGTCGGCGCGCCATAGCCGTCGAGGATCAGCGAGTCGGTTGGCGCCGTGGCGGTACGCTGGAAGTGATACGGCCCCGGCCCGCTCTTGCGCTGCTGCACGCGGAAAGTCGCGACCGCGAGCTTCATTGCGCGCGCCCAAACATCATCGAACGGCGCCTTGTCGCGCGTCGCCGTCCAATAAGCGTGGCTGAGCCGCATCGGATAGCAGAGCGAGTCGATCTCCCATTTCCGCTCGGCGACGCCGGGCTTCATGTCGGTCTTGTCCGACTGCGACCATTCGAGATCGCTCTTGGCCGCCGGGTCCTTCATGAAGGCATTGGCATAGGGATCGATCAGGATGCAGCGCGCCTGGCGCTGGATCAGGCCATGGAACAGGCGGCGCAACGCCGGGTCGCGCGGCGCGAGATGGACATAGGGCTGGACCTGCGCCGAGCTGTCACGCAGCCACATCGCCGTGATGTCGCCGGTGATGACGAACGTGTCGGGCTTGCCGTCGACCATCCCGGTCTCGACCGTGGTGTCGAGCGTGTTGGGATAACAATTCTCGAACATCCAGGCGAGTTCGGGGTCGCCAATGGCCGCCTTCACGCGCGCGATCTCCGCCTCCACGGCCGCGCTGGTGAACAGCCGCTTGGCGAGCGGCGGGCGCTTACTGGCGAAGATTGCCGCCCGCGCGGCCAACGGAAGTGCCGCGTTGAGCGCGATGGCACCGGCTCCGGCCATGATGTGGCGTCGATTGGGGGTCAGTGTCTTTCTCCGGGTCACTTGGCGGGCGCGCTCATCGAGAAGGGCGCCGCGGCCTTGGTGCTCGCCCATTGCTTGTTCGGCGTCGGCCCCATCACGAACCGCAGGGTTCCGCCCTGCGCCAATGCCTCTCGGGTGACATAGGCCATATCGTGCGGCGCGCCGTTGAGCGTCACCGACTGGATATAGACATTGTCGGGACCGTTATTCTCGGCCTCAATGGTCAACGTCTTGCCGTTCGGCATCGTCAAGGTGACATTCCGGAATAGCGGGCTGCCGATCGCATATTGGCCGACCGTCGGCGTCACCGGATAGAAACCGAGCGCGGACCAGACGTACCAGGCCGAGGTCTGGCCGTTATCCTCGTCGCCCGGATAACCGTCGGGAGTCGCCGAATAGAGGCGCTTCATCACGTCGCGGACATGATATTGCGCTTTCCACGGCGCACCGGCCCAATCGTAGAGATAGATCATGTGCTGGATCGGCTGATTGCCATGGGCATATTGGCCCATGTTGACGATCTGCATCTCGCGCGTTTCGTGGATTACCGAACCATAATAGCTGTCGTCGAAGATCGGCGGGGTAGTGAAGATGCCATCGAGCCGGTCGACGAACTTCCTGTCGCCCCCCATCAGGTCGATCAGCCCTTGCGTGTCCTGCATCACTGCCCAGGTGTAGTGCAGCGCATTTCCCTCGGTGAAGGCATCGCCCCATTTGTAGGGATTGAACGGCGTCTCCCACGACCCGTCCTTGTTGCGCCCGCGCATCCACCCGCTCTGCGGATCGTAGAGCTTGCGGTAATTCTGCGCGCGCTGGGCATAGAGGCGGGCATCGTCGGTCCTGCCGAGCGCTGCGGCAAAGCGCGACAGCGAGAAATCGGCGGTCGCATATTCGAGCGTCCGCGCGGCATTTTCGTTGATGCCGACATCATAGGGCACGTAGCCGAGCCGGTTGTAATATTCGACGCCTTCACGGCCGACCGCGCTGACGACTTCGCCCTTCTTGTCGGTCGGGCGGTCGGCGCTGGTCGTCGCGTTCTTGACCATCGCCTTGTACAGCGTCTCCGCGTCGAACCCGCGCACGCCATTGGCATAAGCGTCGGCGATGATGTTCGCCGAATTCGATCCGATCATCACGTCGCGATAGCCGGGGCTCGCCCATTCGGGCAGCCAGCCACCCTCTTTCACCGTATTGACCAGGCCCTGCATCATCTCGCTGTCGCGGTCGGGATACATCATCGCGAAGAACGGGAAGACGGCGCGCCACGTGTCCCAGAAGCCGTTGTCGGTGTACAGGAAGCCGGCATGGACCTTGCCGTCATAGGGGCTGTAATGGACCGGCTTTCCCTTGGCATCGATCTCGTAGAACATCCGCGGGAATTGCAGCATGCGATACAGCGCCGAGTAGAAGGTCCGGCGATTATCGAGGCTGGGATCCTCCACCCGGACGCGCGCCAGCTGCGTCTCCCACGCCTGTTTCGCCTTGGCCTGGGTCTGGTCGAAACTGTCCTTGCCGACCTCCGCGTCCAGGTTGCGCGCCGCCTGCTCCGGGCTGATGAACGAGGACGCGACTTTCACGCCGATCTGCTCGCCCGCCGCGGTCTTGAAGCTGACCACCGCGCCGACATGGCCGCCCTCACGCGTCTTGGCGGCGGAGAGCTGGTAATTGTCGTCCCAGGTGCGGGTGACGGTGAAATCATGGTCGAATTCGGCGACGAAGTAATTGTGGAAATTGTCGGGCACGCCGCCGCTATTGTTGCGGACATAGCCGGTGATCCGCCTTTTGGCCGGATCGATCGTCACCATCGATCCGCCATCCTGGCCGTCGATCAGGATGTGGGCGTCGTCGCTCTTGGGAAAGGTGAAGCGGAATTGCGCCGCGCGCGCGGTCGGCGTGACTTCGGCGGTGACGTCGTAATCGGCGAGATAGACTTTGTAGCCGTACGGGCGGGCCTCCTCGGCCTTGTGGCTGAACCAGCTGGCGCGATCCTCCTGCTCGATCTTGAGCGGACCGGTCTCGGCGAACAAAGCGAGCGCGGCATAATCGTTCATCCACGGGCTGGGCTGATGCGTCTGCTTGATGCCGTTGATCTTTTTCGCGGCATAAGTGTAGCCCCAGCCGCTGCCCATCTTGCCGGTCACCGGCGTCCAGAAATTCATCCCCCATGGCACCGCGATCGCCGGATAGGTGTTGCCATAAGACAGCGCATGATCGCTGTCGGTGCCCATTAGCGGGTTGATCAGGTCGACCAAAGCGGGCTGCGGCATCGCGACGGACTGCGCGAAGGCGGGCATTGCGCTGTCGATGACGGGCGACGACAGCAAGGCACCGGCGGTCAGCAAGGTCACGATGGTCCTGATCACGATCGGCGTCCCTTTTTCATGATGGTCGGCAGCGGCCGCGGCGCGATGCCTTCATTGGTCATGACCACCGGCGCGATGGTCCCGTCGGCATTGAACGTCATGCGGTCGATCGCCAGCTGGCGATGATCGCCATTATCGTCGCCGAGTGGCCGGCGATGATAGACGATGTACCAATCGTCGGTGCCCGGCACGTTGACCACCGAATGATGCCCCGCCCCGCTGGCGATGTGGAAATCCTGGGCGAGGATGGTGCCCCTCGGCTCGAACGGCCCGAGCGGGCTTTTGCCGGTCGCATAAGCGACGCGATAATCGGGGCCGGTCCAGCCGCCCTCCGACCACATCAGATAATAGGTCCCCTTGCGCTTGATCACGAAGGATCCCTCGACATAGCCGGGCGGGGTGATTTCCTTCCATGTCGAACCGTCCGGATAGGGCTCCACCGACTTCAAATCGGAGCTCAGCCGGACGACGTTACAATGGCCCCAACCGCCATAATAGAGATAGGTCCGGCCATCATCGTCACGATAGACGAAGGGATCGATCGGCTGCGCACCATTGTGGAAGGCCGGCACCAGCGGATGGCCGATCGCATCCCGAAACGGGCCGCCGGGGCTGTCGGACACGGCCAGGCCGATGCCGCCGGTTTCCTTGTCGCTCTGAATGTCGTTGGCGCCGAAGAAGAGATAATATTTGCCGTCGCGCTCGATCGCCGACGGCGCCCAGACCGCATAGGCCGCCCATTTGATGCTGGCGACGTCGAGCACATGCCGGTGCCGCGTCCAATGGACGAGATCGGGCGAGGAAAAGGCGTCGAGAAACGTCTGCTTGAGATATTCCGGGCGAATCTTGGGCTTGGCGCGCTTCGCGGTTTGGAAGGCCGTGAACCGCGGCGCCGGATCGGGCTTGCCGCTATCGTCCGAATAGGTCGGATAGATCCAATATTGTCCGGCGAAGATGCGGATCTCGGGATCGGCATACCAGCCCGGTACGATCGGGTTGGACGCGAGCACGGGGGACGCCGCAGTTAGCGCAAGCCCCGCGGCAAGGCGCGTCGCTATCCTTCGCATGCCGTCTCGGCCCCTTGGTTGGGACGGCGGCGGAGAGGAAACCGCCGTCCCAGTTACGATCGATCAGAACTTGTACGCGGCGCCAAGATAGAAACGGCGGCCGGTATAACGCGACGAATAATAGCGCGCGGTGGTGTCGTTCCCCAGATGCGAGCGCTCAGTCTCCTTGGTGAGGTTGATCACCGCGCCGGTGATCGTGAAGTTGTGGAACACTTCGAACGAGGCGTTAAGGTCAACCTGCTGATACGGATCGTCATAGACGTTCAGACCCGAGACCAGCCCCTGCACCCGCTCGCCACGCCGATTGTACGACGCCCGCAGCAGCACCGGACCCTTTTCGTAGAATATCGAGGCGTTCCACTGCGTCTTGGCGCTGCCGACCAGCGGCGACGTGCCGATCTTCTTGCCGTCGAGCGAGACGTCGGCGACCGACGTGTGGTTGTAGGTGAAATTCACCTGCGCACCGAGGCCAAAAGACAGAGTGTGCTGAGCATAGACTTCGACGCCTTCCGACACGGCGCTCGAGCCGTTCGCCTGGGTCGAATAGGACTGGACCAGCACGGTCTGCCCCTGCACCTCCTGGTTCAGGTCGAGCACCAGCGGCACGACGAAGTTCTTCACGTCCTTGCGGAACGCCGCGACGCCCAGCACCGAGCCCGGGTGGAAATACCATTCCGCGCCGATGTCATACGCCCAGGCGGAAAATGGCGAGAGGTTGAAATTGCCGCCGTCGCCCGACCAGCCGGCCCGTTCGCCGAACTGCGCGCGATCGAACGTATAGGCGTCCGAACGGAAGGTCAGCGAGCGTGCCGAACCGAGGTCGTTATAGGCGGGACGAGCGACGACCTTCGAGACCGCGGCGCGGACCAACAGGTTCGGCGTGACGTCCCACGAGATGTTGAAGCTCGGCAGAACGTTCGTGTAGCTCTTCGACTCGCTGTTCGGGCTGTAGACGCGGACTTCGCGCTGGCTTTGCGGAATGACCTGGCAATTGCCGTCCGGGCCAATCGGCCGGTTGGGATCGAACGGGCCGCCGGGGCCGTCGACGCAATAGTCGTTCTCGAAATACAGCGTATCGGTCGATGTTCCCGACTGTTTCGTGTTCACCACGCGCACGCCCAGGTTGCCGCGGATCGGTCCCGACTTGAAGTTCAGCTGGGCATAGCCGGCCCAGATCTTCTCCCCGATCCGGTAGAGGTTCTGCGGCTGCGGGACCTTCACGGCAGGCCCGTAGGTCGAATTGAGGTAGTTCAGGTAGCTGGCCATGTTGATCGCCGGGTAGGACGACGCCGTGAACCCGCCGGGAATGTTGGTGATCGGGTTGCTGTAGAAGAATGACGGTTGCGCCACCGCACCTTGGGGCGTGTCCTGGAACCGCAGCAACGTGGCCGGATCGGCATACCAATCCTGCTCGCCGGTCGAGCGCTGGACGCGACCGTCACGCCACTTGCCGCCGATCTGGATAGAGCTGATGAAGAAATCGTCGAACGTGCGGGTCACGTCGATCTGGGCGTAACGCTGCTCGATGCTGCTGTTGGTGTAGCCCGACCCGGTCGATCCCGTATCGACCTGGGCGATGCCAGCCAGGAGGTTCTTCTGCACGTCGGGCGAGAAGGTCATGCCCAGGTCGCCGCCACTGAAGTCCCAGCTGCTGAGGAAGTTGCCGTTCTGCGTGACGGTGCCGGTCAGGCGAGGCTTCACCGCGACTTTCATCTGCTGCGACGGGCCGCCGGTCGACTTGGTCTTGCCGACCGCGAACGCCACGGCGAGGTGGCCGAGATTCCAGTCGCCATGCAGGTCGTAGGTGTTCGAAATCTGCTTCTCGCGCTGATAGATGCCCGACAGCTGCGGCGTTTCCATCGTACAGATCGGGGTGTTGGCCGAGCAGCCCTGACCGGCCGGCGGAACCTCGAAGGTCGCCGATTCCATGACCGTGCCGCTCTTGTCGAACTTGGCCCCGGTGAAGAAGTTGCCGTAGCCCCATTCCGGGATCTTCAGGACATTGTCCTCTTGCGTGCGATTGAGCTGGAAGCGGAAATAATTGGCGGTGAGGCGCAGATTGTCGAACGGCTTGATGTCGATCGTCGCCTGGATGCCGATGCGCTCGCGCTTGTCGGTCGTGATGTCCTCGTCGACCGACTGCGGCGCCCAATAGCCGTTATAATGCTGGCCCGACCGCGTCGTCGGAGCCTTGTCCTCCGACCAATAGGTGACCGCATCCTGGTTGGGCAGCACGTTGCCGTTGACGTCAGTCGCCGGCTTGCCGTTGCGGCCGCCATCGGTCCACCATTGCCAGCTCTCGGTCGACCCTCCCATCTCGCGGTTGGTGCGCTTCTGCCAGCTGCCGCCGACCAGCAGGCCGATCGTGCCCGATTCGTTGCGCCACGAAATCTGGCCCGTGAGCTGCGGCTCGACCTTTTTGGTGACGTCCGAGTCGGTACCCTCGGCCGAGACGAAGCCCGACCAGGGCTTGAGATCGAGCGGGCGGCGCGTGCGCAGGATGACGGTGCCGCCGACCCCGCCTTCGTCGAGCCGCGCTTCGGGCGACTTGTAGACCTCGACGCTGCCGATCATGCTCGACGGCAGCAGCAAATAATTGAACGACCGCGACGGATCGCCGCTGTCGGTGCCGGCGATGAAATTGCCGTTGAGCTCGGTCAGGGTCAGGTCGGAATTGAGGCCGCGAATACTGACCCGCGAGCCCTCGCCGCCGTCGCGGGAAATGATCACGCCCGGCACGCGCTGCAGCGCATCGGCGACGTTCTTGTCGGGGAATTTGCCGACATCCTCGGCCGTGATGACGTCGATAAAGGCATTGGCGTCGCGCTTCGTCCGCAAGCTGGCCTCGATCGATTGGCGATATCCGGTCACGGTGATTTCGCCGGCCGAGTCGGCAGCCTGGGGATCGGCTGGTTTCGCGCTAGCGTCGGGCATAGCGGGCGTTGCGGACGCGGTCTGCGCCTGCGCGATGCCGGAGAAACCGCCCGAGAAACCAATTGCCGCGCCGGCGGTCAGCATGAGGTCGCGAATCAGCCTGGCCCGCGACCGGGTGCATGCTGTGCCCAAGCCAAGATCGATGTGACGAATGCTCATATGGATCTTCCCTCTTCCATGAGTGAGGGCGTTATCGCCCTCCGTTTTTCTTTTCGTTCGACGCCACGGCGGGGCTCAAAGCCCGTCCGCCAACCTGTCGCGCCGCAATTCAGAATATAAAAAGCAATTTGTCAATTAAATTGTCCGGCCCGCTTTTTCGCGCCCGGACTCGACTCCGCCTTCATCGCAAACTTCAATTTTTGTATGTTAATTCAGTATATTACTTCGCGTCCGGCAAGGCCCGCAGCGGAGCCGCGATCGCCGACAAGGCTTCCGGCGGCGCCTTGGCGCGCGCACGATCATAGGTCAGCAGGCCGTTGATCTCGTCCTCGACATCGGTCGTCTGAGTATAGATCGAGGCACTCAGTCCATCCTCGCGCGCGGCGCGAATAACCCCGGCCATCTTGCGCCGGAAACGGGCGAGATAATCCTCCTCGCCGGTCGCGACCTGATAACCCCAGTTCTTCTTTCCCGGCCGCCAGATATGGCCCGCGACCGGCATGCCGATGCCGCCATATTCGCCGATCACGATCGCGCGCATGGACTGGCGCGTCGGCGTATTGGGCACGTCTTCATAGGTGTGGATGTCGAACACGTCCGAGTCGCCGGGCGCGACGTCGAGCCAGCCGCTATCGGCATCGACCAGCCGGCTGGGATCCATGCCCTTGACGTAGCGGGTCAGGGTCGCGGAATCATACTGCCCCCAGCCCTCATTGTTGACCACCCACATCACGATCGAGGGGAAGCCGCGCAGATCGCCGATCATCGCGGCGAGTTCGTTCTGATTCTCAGCCATCGCGTCCGACGACAACACTGCCTGACTCTTGCTGGTGCCGGTGACGAATTGATCTTCGCCGCCGCCGGACGGCATATCCTGCCAGATCAGCATGCCGAGGTGATCGGCGTCGTAATAATAGCGCGCCGGCTCGACCTTGATGTGCTTGCGCAGCATGTTGAAGCCGGCCTTCTTGAGGAAGACCAGGTCGCTCTTCATCGCCTCTTCGGAAGGCGGAGTGTAGAGGCCGTCGGGCCACCAGCCCTGGTCGAGCGTGCCGTTCTGGAAGAGCGGCTTGTTGTTGAGCAGGATCGCCGGCTGACCCGTAACATTGCCGGGCCCGACCGAAATCTTGCGCATCGCGAAATAGGTATCGACCATGTCACGCGGCGCACCGGCGACGCGCGCGGCGGCATAGGTCCGGTCCTCGCCTGGGGTGAAGCGCGCGTCGTAAGCCTTGCGATCGCGCTCCTCTTGCCCGGTATAGGGATCGGCGACGGTCACCAGCTCGGCCTTGAGGTCGTAGAGATAGGGATCGTCGGGCGACCACAAGCGAGCATTGGGAATCGCCAGCGTCGCGCGGCGATTGGCACGGATGATCGTCGACGCGATCACCTTACCGCCCGCGCTCGCTGTGAGCTTTACCGCGTCGGTGTCGTTTGCCCATCCGCTCAACGCAACGGCGACATCGACGATTCCGCGGTCGATGTCGGGCGTCGCGCGAACGTCCTCGATATGGAGTTTGGGCACCGGCTCGAGCCACACCGTTTGCCAGATGCCGCTGACCGCGGTGTACCAGATGCCCGAGGGGTCGAGGATCTGCTTGCCGCGCGGCTGCGTGCCGGCGCTGGTCGGATCGGCGACCTGCACGACCAGCTCGTTCCGGCCGGGCTTCAGATAGTCGGTGGTGTCGAAACCGAACGTGTCGAAGCCGCCTTTGTGCGATCCGACCACGGCACCGTTGACCCAGATCGTCGCGGCAAAATCGACCGCGCCGAAATTGAGCATGACGTGCTCGCCCGCCCAATCCTGCGGCACCGTGAAGCTTCGCCGATACCAGATGCGGTCGTCGGGCGTGACCTTGCGGGCGACGCGCGACAGTTTCGATTCGACCGGATAGGGCACCAGGATCTGGCCATCCATCCGGGCCGGCTGCGGCGCTGCAGCCTTGGCGATCGCATAATCCCACAGGCCATTGAGATTGAGCCAGCGTTCCCGTTTCAGTTGTGGCCGGGGGTAGCTGCGCCAGGCATTGCCGGGCGTGACGTCCCGGCCCCATCGGGTCATCAGGTCGCTGGTATAGACGCTGTCGCTCACCGGCGTCGTCTGCGCCGTGGCAGGGATCGCGCTCATCGCCAGGAACATCGACGCGATTGCTCCGATCAGCGTGCGCATGGCGGTTCTCCTCAAGTCTCGAACCATCGGTCCGCGATCAATTTGGTGAGCCCAGGGCGCGCAGGCCGGCGCGACCCTGGGCTCTTGCCTCCGTCGAGGGGGGAGGGGAAACGGAGGCAAAACAATAAGCGGTCAGGGCGTGGACGACATCGATGGCGGCGCGTCGGCCGGCGCCGCGCCCCAATTCTTGTTCGGCGTTGGCCCCATGGTCAGCACCAGCTTGGCGCCGTCCTTGATATCGTCATGGCTGAACCAGGGCTTGGTCCAGGTCCGGCCGTTGAGCGTTGCCCACTGGATGTAGATATTCGCGGCGGAGTTGTTCCTGGCCTCGACCTCCAGCGTCTTGCCGTTGCCCATCCGCAGCTTGACGTCGTCGAAGATCGGGCTGCCGATGATGTAATTCTGGCTCGACGGATCGACCGGATAGAAGCCCATCGCGCTCAGCACGTACCAGGACGATGTCGCGCCCTGATCGTCCATTCCGGGATAGCCATAGCCGGAGGCGTCGCTGCCATACATTTCGGTGAGAATCCGGCGAGTCAGCGCCTGCGTTTTCCACGGCTGGCCGCCCCAGTCGTAATAATAAGCGGCTTGCTGGTCGGGCTGATTGCCCTGGACATATTGGCCGATCAGGCCGGTACAGTCGCGGCAGATGCCCTTGGGATTATAGGGTGTGGAAAAGAAGCGATCGAGCTTGGCGGTGAAGGCCTGTCGCCCACCAAGCAGCCTGGCCAGACCGCCGACGTCGTGCGGCGCCAGCCATAAGGTCGACCAGCCCGACGCCTCCTTCATCATGAAATTGTAATAGGGCTCGCCCGGATCGAACGGCGAAATCCACTTGCCGTCGGCGGTCCGCCCACGAACGAAGCCGACCGATTTGTCGAACACGTTGGCGTAATTATGCGCCCGTTTCAGGAACAGGGCGTAATCGTCCATCTTCCCGAGCCGCTTGGCATATTGCGCCATCGCGAAATCGTCCCAGGCATATTCGAGCGTGGTCGCAGCACCCGCCTTGCCGCCGGCATAAGGCGGGCTGGGATTATGGTCGGGGACCACGTCGGCGATCCAGCCGTTCTTGTCGTACTCGGCGAGATAGTGGCGCGGACCGGCGGGATCGGTCGCGTTCTTGCGAAGATATTCGTACGCCGCCGGATAGTCGAACGGGATGCCGCGTTCCCACGCGCCCAGATACATGAACACCGCATTGTCGCCGTGGAACGACGTGTTCATGAAACCCTTTTCGCGCGCCATATCGAGCTCGGACTGCATGACATTGCGCATCGTCTCCGGCTCCAGCAATTCGAGCAGGACGATCTGGTTGCGGCCGGTATCCCAGAACGGCACCGGGCTATAGCGATCGTGCGTCGCGGTCTGCACCTTGCCATTGGTGTCGGTGAACTTCTCTCCCTTGGCGGCGACCAGGCGCGGGCTGGCGAACGACTGAAACAGAGTCGAATAGAACAGCATCCGTTGCTTGGGCGTCCCGCCGGTCACCTGGACGCGATCGAGCAGTTTCGACCAGGCACCGCGCGCCGCAGCGCGGACGCCATCGAAATTCCATCCGGGCAATTCGTCGCGCAGGCGCTGCTCGGCCTGGGCGTAGCTGGTGCCGTGCGCGATCTTCATCAACACCGTCTCGCCGGCCTTGGTGCGAAAGGTGACGTAGCTGCCGGCAAAACTGCCCGAGATCGTGCGCTGATCGGGCTCGACCCTTTTGTCGCCGATACCCCAGCCCTTGGCGTCGCCGGGCGCTTTGCTGAACGTCCCCAGGCTGGCGAATGGCTTTGAGAATAGGGCGACGAAATAGGCGCCGTCCGCGCCGCCGCTATCCTTCGACACGCCCCGCACCATCTGGTTGCCGACGATTTCGATATCGCCGCCATGTTCGGGGAAATTGATCAGCACGTTGGACCGATCGCTCTGCGGAAACGTAAACCGCATCAGGCTCGCCCATTGCGTCGCGGTCAGTTCGGCCGTCGTCCGGAACGTGTCGAGATAGACCGAATAATAGCCCGGCGACGCAGTCTCGCGCGCCTTGTCGTAATAGGATTGCGAATAGGCCGGGGGCACCGACCAGTCGCCGACCACCGGCATGATGATCGGTTCCGCGCGGCCGCCGTACGAAGACCCGCCGCCACCGGAAAATCCGATCATCGTCGGGTTCGTATAATAATAGGGGACCTCGACGCCGTTCGGATAGGTCAGCGCGATATTGTTGTTGATCGGCGCCGCCTCGACCGAACTGTGCGGCAGGCGCGCGCCCGGCGAGGTCTGGCCCGAATAAACCGGTTCGCCCGGCGGCGGCGCGTTGCCGATCAACTCAGGACGGTCGAGCGGCGCGGTGCCGACCAGCGGATTGACTTCATCGACCGGGGCTTTGGCGGGAGCCGTCTGCGCGCTGACGACCGCCGCCGTCGACACGGCGAGCGACAAGCCCAGCGGCAAGAACAACAGACGGGCGCTGCGCCCCTGCCCATCCGGCCATGCAAGCTTCTGGCGGATACCCACGGTACCTCCCCTGGTTCTCGGAGCTATTGCTGCCCCCTGGCGACAACCCCATTGGCCGTACTTTCAATGGCGTCGAGCGGTACCGTCGATTAAATTAAGTATTTTGTCAATTGAATTAGTGCAGCAAAAAAAGCTTGCCGCTGGCGTACGTTATCGGTCGGTGAAGCCGGATGGGTCGACGCCGCTTGGCGCGTCGATTGCGTTCAGCGCGCCGGCTGGATCGCTCGGCCAGTGGCGTCGCTGGTGGCCGGTACTTTCCACAAGGCGCCAGGCTTGGGCAGCAGGAAATGGCTGAACGGCAGGATAGCCGCCCCGACCGCGGGCGCGTCGTCCGACAAGGCGGCACGCGCGACCGGGGCGATCACCGGCACGTTGGTCGCCTTTTCGCGCAACAGATCGTAGGCCCGAGCCGCAAGGCGCTCGACGATCGCGCTCGGCAAGCGCCCTCCGACCAACACGACGCCCGGATTGATCAGGCAATTGACCGCCTCGAGCGGAACATAGAGCTGCTCGGCTGCCTGACTGATCCATCCATCGACGCACGTCTCGGCTGCCGGCGACAGCTTCGCCACGCCCATCACATCGGCGAGGCTCAGCCCATCGCGCTCGAGCTGCCCGGCCAGGCCCGACAGCGAGACGAGATTCTGGATCTGATCGCGCGGGCCGCTGCCAGGCGCGTGCATGAAGCCCAGCTCTCCGCTGCGGCCATCGACGCCGCGGAAATAGGCGCCGTCGATGACGAGACCGCCGCCCAGTCCCGACGAGATCAGGATGTAAAAGAAGGTGCTGTGCTTCTGCCCGAGGCCGAGCTGCATCTCTCCCATCGCGGCGGCCGCGGCGTCATTCTCGACGAAGATCGGCAGCGAGTAGGGTTTGTCGAACAGATCGCCCATGTCGATCTTGTCCCACTTGGCATAAGCAGCGGGACGCCCCGGCAGATCGATCAGACCGAGATCGTCGGGAACGGCGACGCCCAGACCGACCAGGCTCGCCTCCTTGACCCCCGCCGATCGCATCATCTCCTTGATCGATCGCCGATAGAGCGCGCGGACATGATCGGGCAGCGCGAAATTCACTTCCTCCGACACGCGGGCCAAGGTCTCGCCGGCGAAATTGACCAGCACGATGGTGATGTGGTCCCGGTCGATATTGACGCCGATCGAGTGGCAGGCATCACGATTGATGACGAGCTTGGTCGGCGGCTGGCCACGTCCGCCGCGGCGCTGGCCCGCCTCCTCGATCAAGCCGTCCGCGAGCAGGCGCTTGGTGATATTGGCGATGGCCGGCGCGGTCAGCCCGGTAATCTCGGCGAGTTCCACTCGGGTCAGCAATCCGTTGATGCGGATCGCATGGAGGGTGACGCGCTGGTTGTGGTCGGCGGCGCGCTCCAGGTTGGTGCCCGAGAGCCTGAGGCGGGTTGTCGGTTGGGTCATCCGTGCATCCTTTTTGCCCGAGCGCGGGTGATTCCCACTTCTTCCTGAATCGCGAGGCGACGGATGACCATGAGCATAGTCATACGAATTAGCTGGCCGCGGTCGAGAACGCCAATGCGGAATATCCCCATAATGGTTTGAATTCTGGCCATCACGCCGCCTTTGCTCGGGGTTGGTTGATGGCATCCTCCATCGCTTCCAGCGTGACCCCGCGCGTCTCGGGAAAAAAGCGCCAGACGATGAGGAATTGCGCCGCCATTGCCGCCGCGAAGAACCAGAATGGCGCGGCCTGAGTATAGCGCGCGACCACCGGGAAACCGAACGCGATCAGCGCATTCATTCCCCAATGCGTCGCGCTGCCCAGCGCCTGGCCGCGCGCGCGCACCGCGGTCGGGAAGATCTCCGACAGATAGACCCAGATCACCGCACCCTGCGAAATCGCGAAGAACAGGATGAAGCCGATCAACGCGGGAAGCAGCAGCGCCTGTCCCTGCCCCGTCGAATAGATCGTCGCCACCGCCGCCAAGGCGACCCCCGTGCCCGCGGCGCCGATCAGCAGCAGCGGCTTGCGCCCCGCGCGGTCGATAACCGTCATGCCGACAAAGGTCGCCAGCAGATTGGCGACGCCGATCGCGACCGATTGCAGGTCGGCCGATAGCCGGTCGAACCCAGCGGCGGCGAAGATATCGCCGAGATAATAGAGGATCGCGTTGATCCCGGAGAGCTGATTGAACGCCGCTACGCCGATCGCGAGCAGGATCGGCTTGCGGTAGACGGCCCAGCTGAGCCGGGTATCCGGCGTCCTGACCTGATCGCTGCGGAATTCGGCGATGATCGTTTGCGGGTCGCCCATCCCGAGCTGGGCAATCGCCGCCAGCGCATCCTGTTCGCGCCCGCGTTGCGTCAGCCAGCGCGGTGACGGAGGGATGCGGAGCAGCATGATCAGGAACAGGACGGCCGGAACGGCAGCGATGCCAAGCTTCATTTGCCAGGCGAGATCGGCCGTCACCAGCCGGCCAATCACGAAATTGCTGACATAGGCGACCAGGATGCCGATCACGACATTGAGCTGAAATAGCGCAACCAGGAATCCGCGCCGCGCCGCCGGGCTCACCTCGGCGATATAGACCGGAGCCAATACCGACGAGCCGCCGATCGCCAGGCCGCCAAGGAACCGGAACGCGACGAACGCCGCGAGAGTCCAGCTCATCGCCGAGCCTAAAGCCGAAATGATATAGGCGACCGCAATCCAGATCAGCACCGCCCGGCTGCCATATCGGTCGCCCGGCCTGCCCGCCCCGAGCGCGCCGACCAGCGTCCCGATCAATGCTGCCGATACCGCCGTCCCAAGCCCGATCGCGCTGAGCCCGAACACGCCCCGCAGCGCCTCGGCAACGCCCGAGATGACCGCCGTATCGAAGCCGAACAGCAATCCGCCGAGGCTGGCTGTCCCCACGGCGTTCCAGTTGACGCGTTCCTTCGGCGTGCCCATCAAGCTTCTCCCCAGCCGCGCGAGCGCTGCCCGATTCATTTATCTATTTGAAGTATTAATCAAGCCGGTCAAGCAACGTCGGCTCGAGACACCGGACCACTGGCGGTATCGACGGCGATTCGAACACTGGCAGGCCACTTTCCGATCCGGTCGCCCATTGGTCTGACCAATATCGACAAATACTGCTGGAGGCGCTACGCCGCGTGCCAGCGGACAACGCCGCGGGCTGGGGAGAGGATCGTGAAGCGGATACCGCATTTGCGCTGGTGGATCGTGGCGCTGATCTGCGCCGGCACGATCGCCAATTACCTCGCGCGCAATTCGCTTGGTGTGCTCGCGCCCGAGCTCAAGACGTCGATGTCGATATCGACCGCGCAATATAGCTATGTCGTCATGGCGTTTCAGCTTGCCTATACCGTCATGCAGCCGATCGCCGGCTATATCGTCGACCGCTTCGGGTTGCGTGCCGGGTTCGCGTTTTTCGGCGTCGCTTGGTCCGCCGCCAATATGCTCCACGCTCTGGCCGGCGGATGGATCAGCCTCGCCTTCTTTCGCGGACTCCTCGGCCTGGCCGAGGCGGCGGCGATCCCGTCGGGCATGAAGGCGATTGCCGAATGGTTCCCGGCGCGCGAGCGCTCGATCGCAACAGGGTGGTTCAACGCGGGAACCTCGCTTGGGGCGTTGATCGCGCCGCCGCTCGTCGTTGCGGTCGCCTTATGGGGCAATTGGCGGCTGGCCTTTATCGTGACCGGCGCGGTCGGGCTGGTTTGGGCAGCTGCATGGTATGCCTTTTACCGATCGCCGACCGAGCATCCCGCGATCACGCCGCGCGAGCAGGCGATGATCGCAGAGGATCGCCCCAAAATCCCTGCCCGAAAGGCCAGCGCGCGCGAGATCCTGTCTTCCGCGCGCTTCTGGGTGATCGCAATACCGCGCTTCCTTGCCGAGCCAGCCTGGCAAACCTTCAGCTTCTGGATTCCGCTCTATCTCGCGACCGAACGCCACATGGATCTGGCGCATATCGCCGCCTTTGCGTGGCTGCCGTTTCTGGCGGCGGATCTCGGCGGCGTGCTCGGCGGCTATCTTTCGCCGTTCTTCATGAAGCGCTTCCACGTCAACCTGATACCCTCGCGCGTGCTCGGAATCAGCCTGGGCGCGGTGTTGATGATCGCGCCCGGGTGCATCGGGCTCGCTGTCAGCCCCTATGTCGCCATCGCCTTGTTCTGCATCGGCGGGTTCGCACATCAGATGATCTCGGTGCTGATCAACACGCTGTCCGCGGACGTCTTCACGCCGGAGGAAGTCGGCACCGCCAACGGCTTTGTCGGGCAGGCAGGCTGGGTCGGCGGGCTGCTGTTCACGTTCCTGATCGGGCAATATGCCGATCGCGTCGGTTACGCACCCTTGTTCGCGGCGCTCGGCATATTCGATCTGATCGGGGCCGCGGTGCTGATCGCCTTTGTCCGCCGCTTGTCCCTCCCGCAAATGGAAGCCCGCTCATGAGACGCGCTGTGTTGTCCGACCCGCCATTGTTCGCGCTGACCGAACGGGTGCCAGGCCGGCTGACGCTGACCGCCGATACCGGCGCAGTCGCGCATCTGTTCGTGCTCGAGGACGATATCGTCCGGCTGTTGCTGCTCGCCGACGGCAAGGTGACGAGCCCGCCGAGCTGGGCGATCGCGCCGGGCGCCGCCGACATCGCCGAGCCCGGACGCGACCGCCTGGATGTCGCCGGCTTCTCCTGTCCCGACTTCCGGCTGGAGCAAGGCGACGACCGGATCATCGTCGAGACCGCCCGGCTGCGCGTCAGCATCCGGCCGCATGGCCTCTATTGCACCTGGGAACAGCGCGATGGCGACGCGTGGCGGCTGATGGGCGCGGACCGGCCGACCCAGGCCTATGATTTCGGCTGGTGGGACGGCCGCGCGCATCATTATGTCGCGCGCCGGCCTGGCGAGCGTTTCTACGGTCTCGGCGACAAAAGCGGCGACAATGATCGCGCCGGGCGGCGCTTCCGCCTGACCAATCTCGACGCGATGGGCTATGACGCCGAGACCAGTGATCCGCTCTACAAATCGATCCCGTACGTCCTGGTCGCGGACGCCGACGGCCGCTGCCACGGCACCTTCTACGACACCAGTGCCGACGTGCATTTCGACTTCGGCCGCGAGATGGACAATTATCACGGCTGGTATCGCCACATGGTGGCGGAGGCCGGCGATGTGGATCTGTGGATGATCGCCGGCCCCGATCCGCTGGCCGTCACCCGCCGCTTCACCTGGTTGACCGGCCGGCCCGCGCTGATGCCGCGCTGGTCGCTCGGCTATTCAGGGTCGACGATGAGCTATACCGACGCGCCCGATGCTGCAGCGCAGATGGCGGGTTTCCTCGACAAGCTCGCGGAGCACGATATCGGCTGCACCTCGTTCCATCTGTCGTCGGGCTACACGTCGATCGGCGACAAACGCTATGTGTTCAACTGGAACACCGACAAATTCCCCGACCCGGCCGGTTTCGTGACGAGCTACGCGCAGGCGGGCATCGAGCTCGTGCCCAATATCAAGCCGGCCTTGCTGCGCAGCCATCCGCGCTATGACGATGTCGCCGCCGACGGGCTGTTCGTGGCCTATGACGACGGCAGCCCGGTCGAGGTGCAATTCTGGGACGAAGTCGGCAGCCAGATCGACTTCACCAATCCGCGCGCCGCGCAATGGTGGCGCGAGCAGGTGAAGACCGCGTTGCTCGACAAGGGGATGGTCGCGACCTGGAACGACAATAACGAATATGAGATCTGGGACGCGCGCGCCCGGTTCGCCGGCTTCGGCCAGCCCCGCGCCGCCGCCGAAATGCGGCCCCTCCAGCCCCTGCTGATGACGCGAGCATCGCGGCGCGCCCAGGCCGAGGCGCTTCCCGATCGCCGTCCCTATGCCGTCACGCGGTCGGGCATGGCCGGGCTACAGCGTTATGCCCAGACATGGAGCGGCGACAACCTGACCGAATGGAAGTCGCTACGCTATAATGCGCGCCAGTCGATCGGGCTGGCGCTGTCGGGCGTGTCGAACAGCGGCCACGATGTCGGTGGTTTCGCCGGACCGGCGCCGTCGCCCGAACTGCTGATCCGCTGGGTGCAAGCGGGTGTTCTGATGCCGCGCTTCAGCATCCATAGCTGGAACGACGACCGCACCGTCAACGAACCCTGGATGTATCCGGAGGCGCTGCCCGCGATCCGCCGGCTGATGGCGCTGCGCCAGTCGCTGATCCCCTTCTTCTACGACCTGCTGCACGCTTATCATGCCGACTATGCGCCGATGGTGCGGCCGACCTGGCTCGACTTTCCCCATGACACCATCGCCTGGGAGGAGAATGACGAGCATCTGCTCGGGCCCAACCTGCTGGTCGCGCCGGTGATGGAGCAAGGGGCCGGAACGCGAACCTTGCGGCCGCCGGAAGGCGCCGAATGGCTCGACGTGTGGACCGGAGGGCGGATCGTCGGCGGAATATCGGTCACGCTCGATGCGCCGCTCGACGGATTGCCGCCGCTGCTGGCGCGCGCCGGATCGGCGATGCTGGTCGATCTCGCGCGCGGCGGATGGCGGCCCCAACCCTATCGCCGCGGCGTGTGGCTGTTCCCGCCTCGTGACGGTGCCTTCAGCTGGTCGGCAGTCGAGGATTCGGGTGATGGCGATGGGCCGGTCGATATCTGGCACCTCGCCGGCCGGGCGGACGCGACCCGGATCGTCGTCGACGTGCGCCGCGACGGACCCGGTAGCTGGGGCGACGCCAGCATCACCCTGTTGCTGCCGCCGAACGAGACCCGTTCGCTAATCGTGAATGGCGGCGTCGGGAGCGACATCGACCATGACGGCCGCCGCGGCGTCACGCTGACGGTCTAACGCAACCCCGAATCTCAGATCGCGACGCGGCGCGCCAGATCGGTGCGCCTGGCCTCCACCTCGGCGCGGGCGCGTTCGAACGCGTCGCTTTCGGTCGCCTTGAGCAAACCGTCGATCACGCGCGCAAGATGGTCGCGCATGGCCTCGCGCGCCGCCTTGGGGTTGCGCTCGCGCAGCGCGGCGAGGATCGTCTGATGCTCGTCGATCCGCGGCATCACGCCGACGCTGCGCGCGCGTTCGAGCATGTGCTGGCACAGTGGCGACCGCGACCGCGCGTCCCACAAAGATTCGACTACGTCGACGACCGCCGAATTGCGCGTGGCACGCGCGATCGCCAGGTGAAATTCACGGTCGGCATGTTCGCCGCTGACGTTCTGCTCGTTTTCGCGCTCCATGTCGCCGATCAGCGCCTCGAGCGCGGCGATCTCCTCATCGGTGATCGACACCGCGGCGAGCGCCGCCGCCTCCCCTTCGAACAGGCGCCGCGCCTCGGTCAGTTCGAACGCGCCGATATCGAGTCCGATCATCGGCGTGTCGAGCGGCGGGTTGTCGACGACGAAGATTCCCGAACCATGGCGCGACCGCACGATGCCGATGACTTCGAGCGCAATCATCGCCTCACGGACCGTCGGACGGCTGACTTTATACTCGTCGGCGAGTTCGCGTTCGGACGGAATGCGCTGCCCCGGCTGGAAGTCCCCGCGCTGGATCGCCTCCGCTACGGAGGCAGCGACCTGCTGGTAGAGTTTGCGCCCATCGGGCTGCGACGCGGCCCCGGTTGGCTTGGCAACTGGCCTGATCAATCTCTGTATCGGCATAACCGGTTGATACTTACCAAAGCCCGTGCGCACCGGCAACAGCGACCTTCTTTGGTAAGGTAGCCTGACGGCATTTTGTCAGGCAATCCTTGCATGTGGTCTGACCATTTGTTAGTTGGGGCCGCGAAGCATCGGCGAAAAGACCCGGCGCACGACATGGAGAGGGAAAGATGATCGGATTACATGCATCTGTGGGACGCGGCGCGCTCGCCCTGTCGCTTGCATTCTGCGCGACGCCGGCATTGGCCAAGGCGGACAAACCGGCCGATTCCGGCCAGACCATGCCGGACGCGGCCGCGCCCCAGAGCAGTCCAGGTGCCGCCGAAACGAACGAACCCGTTCCGGGCGACATCATCATCACCGCCCAGAAGCGCTCGGAAAATATCCAGAAGGTGCCGCTGGCCGTCTCGGTGGTCAGCGAAGAGCAGCTGAAGGCGTCCGGCGTCACCCAGTTCCAGGATCTGGGCAAGATCGCGCCGTCGCTGACCGTTCGCCCGGCCGAGCATCCGGTCAATGCCAACGTCTCGCTGCGCGGCGTCGGTACCTTCGCGTTCGGTATCGGTGTCGAGCCGAGCGTCGCGGTGCTGGTCGACGAAGTCCCGCTCGCCTTCCAGGCGCGTGCTTTTACCGACCTGCCCGACGTCGAGCGGATCGAAGTGCTGCGCGGCCCGCAAAGCACGCTCTACGGCAAGTCGGCCTCGGCCGGCCTGATCAACATCATCACCCGCCAGCCCACCGATACGTTCCACGCCCGGTTCAACGTGATGGGCACCACCGACAGCGAATATGGCGGCAATTTCAGCCTGTCCGGCCCGATCAGCGACCAATTGGGCTATGTGGTATCGGCCAGCTATTCGAACTGGGACGGCAATGTCCGCAACCTGTTCAACAACAAGAAGGTGAACGGACGCGAGGCGTTCAACACCCGCGGCAAGCTCCGCTGGGAGCCTGCATCGAACGTCACCATCACCTTGTCCGGCAACTACCTCAACGGCAAGACCACGGTCGGGCGTCCCTTCATCCGCATGGATCCGACTGCATTGCTCCGGGGCACGGCGGGCCAGACCCAGGCGGTGACGATGCCCGGCGTCACGATCGGCCCGGATAATCAGGACGTCAGCAACAACTACAATTCGCGCACCAAATATGAAGGCGGGGGTGGGTCGCTGCGCGGCGAGATTGGCCTCGGCGACCTGACGCTCGTCTCGATCACGTCCTACGACAAGTTCCGCCTCAACGACTATCTCGACCATGACGACACCTCATCGACGGCGGCGATCGGCAGCAACATCCAGGTCGGCGAATTCCACTCGAAACTGTTCACGCAGGAAGTCCGCCTGCTGTCGTCCAGCGCCAAGCCGTTCCGCTATACGCTGGGTGCCTATTACGCGAATGTGAAATTCGAGCGGCCGTTCCTGCGCGGGCCCGCTTTCTCGCCGGCCAATTGGTATGCGACGTCGAAATCGGAACAGATCGCCGGCTTCGCCCAGATCGACTGGGAGATCGTACCTCACCTCATCCTGACCGGCGGCGGACGCGTCCAGAACGAGAAGGTTTCCTATACCTTCCAGGACAATCTCGCACCCGCAGGCTCGCAATTCTTTAGTGGCCACGCCGAGGACACCGCCGGCACCTATCGGATCAGCGGGCGTTACGAAATCACGCCCGATTTGATGTTCTTCGCTACCTATTCAACCGGTTACAAGGGTCAGACTTACGATCTGACCACGGGTTTCAACGCTGCCCGAGCAGCTGCCGGTCCGATCAAGCCGGAACGGTCGCGCGACAAGGAAATCGGGATGCGCGCGCAGCTCCTCGACCGGCGCGTGACGTTCAACCTTACCTATTTCGATACGAACTATAAGAATCTGCAGGCGCAGACCATCGAAACCATCGGTGCAACCCAGAACTTCCGCCTGACCAATGTTGGCGGCCTCAACACCAAGGGCATCGAACTGGATACCTCGGCCCGTATCGGTGAGGATCTCAACCTGACCGGGTCGGTCGCCTATCTGGATGCGAAATATACCTCCTATCCCCGGGCGCAATGCTATCCGTTGCAGGTCCAGGCGACAGGCTGCATCCCGGCCGTACTTGCTTCGCCAGGCGTGCCCGCCCAGCCAGCTTATCAGGTTTTGACCGGTGCACGCGCTGTTCAGGCGCCGAAATGGAAATTCTCGGTGGGTGCGGACTATTCGCCATCACTCGGGGGCAATCTAAAGGGCGTGGCGCAAGCCAACTGGCAATATCAGAGCAGCGTCTATTATGTCGCGGAGGACCCCCAGACCTTCCAAAAGGCCTACAGCATCGTCAATGCCGGGCTCGGCGTTCGCGACAAGGACCGCAAATGGGAAATCGTCGCCTTCGTCAACAATCTGTTCGACGTTCAATATTATCCATCGCTGGTCAATACGGCGAGCAATTTCGGTAACAAGATCGCGACCCAAGCACTGCTGCCGCGCGACTTCCGTCGCTATGGCGGACTGCGGTTGGGCGTGAACTTCTGATGGACAAGCGGGGCGCGCACCGCCCCGCCTCCTCGTGCGGATCGGGAGCGACGTGATGGTTCGTTTTGCGCTGCCCGTGGCAAGTGCCGTGGCGCTGCTCGCGGCGGCGGGCGCGCCGGCCCAGGATGCGCCGGCAAGGCCAGGGGTAGACGCTCCCGAACTCGCCGCGCTCGGCCCGCATCCAGTCGGCGTCGCCGATGTCGAGCTCGTCCAGCCTGGTCAGGCCGATCCGCTCCAGGGTCAGGAGCAGCCGGCGATCGTCGACCGGCACCTGGCGCTCAAAATCTGGTATCCGGCCGCCGCACCGGGAAAGGGAACGACCTACAGGTCAGCGCTGCCGGGCGAGAATGGAAAGGACGTGGCCTTCTCCGTCCCCGGCATCGCGTCACCCGGCTCGCGTGCCGCCCCGGGCAAGTTCCCGCTCGTTATCCTGGCGCACGGCTATAGCAACACGCCCGCGGTCCTGTCCTGGCTCGGCGAGAATCTTGCCAGCAAGGGCTATGTCGTTGTCGCGCCGGATTTTCGCGATCCGCCGATAACCATCCGCACGGCGGCAGCCGCGGCCGGCCCATTGGCGCGACGGCCGCTCGACATCGCCTTTGTCGCCTCCGAGGCGCAACGGCGCGCTCGCGCGGGGCTCGGGCCGTTCGCCACCGCCGATGCCGATCGCACCGTCCTGATCGGCTATTCGATGGGCGGCTATGGCGTGCTCACCGCCGCAGGCGCGCCGCTCGATTCGGCGCTGGCCGGCGCGACCCGCGACGTGCTCGCACCCTATGTCGCCAACGGCCCCAGAGCGGGCGAGCTCAAGGTCGCCGGCCTGAAGGCTGTGGTGGCGATCTCACCGCCCATGGCGCTGCGCGGCACCAATATGTGGGCATCGCCCGGCGTCGCCGCGATCCGTGCGCCGACCTTGTTCATCGTCGGCAGCCAGGATCATGTCGTCGGTTACGACCCCGGCGTGCGGACTTTGTTCGCGCAGGAGATCCACGCGCCGCGCTATCTACTGACCTTTCGCGAGGCGGCGCACAGCATCGCGCTGATCGGCGCGCCGCCCGAGATGCGCGGATCCTTCTGGGACATGGATTGGTTCGAGGACGCAGTGTGGCGCAAGGACCGGCTGATGGCGATCGAGACGCATTTCATCACCGCCTTCCTCGATCGCTACGTCAAGGACGACCAGGCCAAGGCGGCCTATATCGACGGACTGACGCCCGATTCCAACGATGGACGCTGGGCCGGTGCGCCGCCCGGGCGCTATGCCGGATACAGTCCCGGACCGCCCGCCGCCACGTTGTGGAAAGGGTTCCAGCCCAACAAGGCATCAGGAATGTCGTTCGAATTCAAGCCCGCCGAATAGGCGATCCGTAACATCACTCCGACGGCGACCCGCCGGCGGCACTACTCAGGAGCAGTTACCGACGATGTTCATGACTCAGACGATGCGCTGGTTCGGGCCCGACGACCCCGTGTCGCTTCGGGATATCCGTCAGGCCGGCGCGAGCGAAGTCGTGACGGCGCTGCACGAAATACCCAATGGAGACATCTGGCCGCGCGACGCGATCGCCGCGCGCAAACGGATGATCGAGGGGGCCGGACTCGGCTGGACCGTGGTCGAGAGCCTTCCGGTCCACGAGGAGATCAAGACCCGCGGGCGCGATTGGGACCGGTTGATCGAGCAATATCGCGAGAGTCTGCGCAACCTGGCGACGTGCGGGATCACCGTCGTCACCTACAATTTCATGCCGGTGCTCGACTGGACGCGGACCGATCTGGCCTGGCCGCTACCGGACGGTGCGCTTGCCTTGCGGTTCGAGCTCGAGGCGGTCGCGGTATACGACCTTCACATCCTGCGACGCCCCGGCGCAGAACGGGATTATGCGCCCGACATGATCGAGGCGGCGGGGCGCCGTTTCCAGGCGATGGACGACAGCGCCCGCGCGATGTTGGCGCAGACGATCATCGCCGGATTGCCGGGAAGCGAAGAGAGCTTCACCGCGACCGAATTCCTCGCGGCGATCCATAGTTATGCCGATATCGGCCCCGACCGGCTGCGCGAAAACCACGTCGCCTTTCTCGAAGCGGTCTGCCCCGTCGCCGACGAACTGGGGATCCGGCTCGTCGTCCATCCGGATGACCCGCCCTTCCCGATGTTCGGCCTGCCGCGCGTCGTCAGTACCGAGGCGGATGTCGCCGATCTCTTTGCGCGCGTGCCGAACCGGTCGAACGGACTTTGCTTCTGCGCCGGATCGTTCGGCGTTCGGCCGGACAACGACCTGCCCGGCATGGTCGAGCGTCTCGGCGACCGTATCGGCTTTCTCCATCTGCGATCCGTGCAGCGCGAGGCCAATGCCGCGTTCCACGAAGCAGCGCATCTGGAGGGCGACGCGAACATGACGGCAATCGTCGGCGCCGTGCACGCGCTGCAACGCCGGACCGGCCGCTCGATCCCGATGCGCCCCGATCATGGACATCAGATGCTCGACGACCTGACCAAGCGGACCAACCCCGGCTACTCGCTGCTCGGGCGGATGCGCGGGCTGGCCGAGCTTCGCGGGCTCGAACGCGGCATCGCCTTCGCGCGCGGCGACGGCACAACGACACGCTAAATAACGGGAGAGCGGAAGTGCAGATGGCAAGGATGATCCGGCGACTGATCGCCGCGGCGATGGTCTGCGCGGCGCCCGCGGTGGCGCAGCAGGCCGCCCCTCCCACACTGCCGCTGGCGACAGTCGAGACCGGGCCGCTGCTCGTCTCGGCCGATATGCGCGACGGACTCGATCTGTCGGGGCCGTGGCATTATTCGGTCGATCCGTTCCGCGCCGGCCTCGCCGGATTTCATGGCGAAGCGCCAGGTGAGAGCCAGCAGCGTTATCTCGACCTCGACGTCGCCAAGGCGATGAAGGACGACAATCGCGCGATGTACGAGTTCGATCTCGCGCGTTCGCCCGTCACTACCCTGCCCTCGTCCTGGCTGACCGAAGCCCCCGAACTGCGTTATTATCAGGGCCTGATGTGGTATCAGCGGACCTTCCCCGCGCCGACGGCGCGCAAGGGCCGCTATTTCCTCCGCTTCGGCGCGGCCAATTACTCGACCGTCGTCTATCTCAACGGCAAGCCGGTCGGACGGCACGAAGGCGGCTTCACCCCCTTCGCGTTCGAGGTGACGACATTGCTGCGCGCCGGCGACAACCAGATCACGGTCGGCGTGGATTCGCAGGCGACCGAAGCGACCGTGCCGCCGCCCGTCACCGACTGGGAGAATTATGGCGGGATCACCCGGCCGATCCGCCTGATCTCGACTCCCGATACCTATGTCGACGATGCCTGGGTGCGGTTGACCCGCGACGGCAAACTCGCGGTCGATGCGCATCTCGACGGCGCCCAGGCCGGCAATCGCGCCATCCGGCTGAAGATCGCCGCGCTCGGAGTCGACCTTGCGGGCACTACCGACGCGACGGGCAATTGGCGCGTGACGGTCGCCGCTCCTCGCGCGCTGGTCCGCTGGTCGCCCGAGCAGCCTAAACTCTATGACGTGACGATCGCCTCGGGCGACGATCAGTGGCGCGACCGGATCGGCTTCCGCACGATCGAAGTGCGCGGCCCCGACATCCTGCTCAACGGCAAGCCGATCTTCCTGCGCGGCATCTCGCTGCACGAGGAGGAACTGGGCGCCGAGCCGACCCGGGCGATGACTCCGGCCGCGGCGCGCGCCCTGCTCAGCGAGATCAAGGACGGGCTGCACGGCAATTATGTCCGCCTCGCCCATTATCCGCATTCCGAGGTGATGACCCGGCTGGCCGACGAAATGGGGATCATCGTGTGGAGCGAAGTGCCGGTCTATTGGCGCGTCGCGTGGAGCAACCCCGATACGCTGGCGACCGCGCGCAACATGATCGCGGAAAACATCATGCGCGACCGCAACCGCGCCTCGATCGCGATCTGGAGCGTCGCCAACGAAACCCCGGTAACCGACGCGCGCAACACCTTCCTGCGCACCTTGGTCAGTGACGTGCGCAAGCTCGACGACACGCGGTTGGTCAGCGCAGCGCTGCTGACCGAGCGATCGCAGGGAGCCAACGGTAAGCCCATCATCGCGATGGCGGATCCGCTCGCCGACGCGCTCGATATAGTCGCGATCAACACCTATTTCGGCTGGTATACGCCCGATCGGCTCGACGACCTGGCCAGCTTCTCGTTCCGCGTGCCCGCGAACAAGCCGCTGATCTTCTCCGAATTCGGTGCCGACGCCAAAGCGGGGTTCCACGATCTGCGCGGCATGCCGGAGAAATTCTCCGAGGAATATCAGGCTGAATTCTACCGCAAGACACTGGGCATGGTCGACCGGATCCCGACGCTGCGCGGCATGTCGCCCTGGATCCTGAAGGACTTCCGCTCGCCGCGGCGGCAGAATCCGGAGTTTCAGCAGGGCTGGAACCGCAAGGGCCTGATCTCCGAGACCGGTCAGCGCAAGCAGGCGTTCGGCGTGCTGGCGGATTATTATGAGCGCAAGGAAAGCGGCAAGTAACGCCGGGCAGAGGATCCCCGGGGAAAGCCACCAAGCGCGCTTGCGATAGGGTTAAGAGCAATCCCAATCGTCATGCCGGCCTCGTCCCGGCATCCACCGTGCCACACACCCGGCAGCCGTTGGTCAAGTACCAGGGCGGATGCCGGGACGAGCCCGGCATGACGAGGGAATGTTTATTCTGACATCCAAAGGATGCGAAGGGCGGCAATCGCGCAAGCGCACCACGCTAGCTTCATATGCGATGGCCCTACCTCCCGGCAGGGTCGGGACATCAACCCAGCGCCGTGACGAACGCGCGGGCGCGGATGCCGACCTCCGCCGCCGTCATCCCCGGTTTGTAGAGTGCGGAGCCGAGACCGAAGCCGGCCGCGCCTGCCTCGCGCCACGGGGCCATACCTTCCGGGACGATGCCGCCGACCGGCAGCACGCGCACATCCTTGGGCAGGATCGCCCGCATCGCCTTTAGCACCACGGGGCTGGCGGCTTCGGCGGGAAACAGCTTGAGCGCGGTCGCGCCCGCGCCGAGGGCGGCGAACGCCTCGCTCGGCGTGGCGATACCGGGCAGCGACACCAGCCCTGCGGCGGCGCTGGCGCGGATGACGTCGATATTGGTGTTGGGCGAAATCACCATCCGCCCGCCGGCGTCGCGCATCGCCGCGACCTGGTCGACGGTCAGCACGGTGCCGGCGCCGATCATCGCCCGGTCCCCCAAAGCGGCGACGAGGCGCGCGACGCTGTCGAGCGGATCGGGCGAATTCATCGGCACCTCGATCAGCGTGAAGCCTGCCGCGACCAGTTCCTCGCCGATCGCGACGACTTCGTCGGGGCGCACGCCGCGCAGGATGGCGATCAGCGGACAGACGGCAAAGGCGGCGTCGAAGGCGGCAAGCGAAGTCACGAGAGAGGAGCTCCTATCCTGGAAATACCGGCGACGAACGCCGCCTGGCTGTCGATGATCGTCCCAGTCCGTCCGTTGACCTCGATCGCCGCGGCATACAGGCCGCCCAGCACCGGGTCGGCTAGAATATAGGCCGTGTCGAACGGACGTTCCGCGACGCGCGCGGCAACATCGGCGCCGATGATCAAGCCGCTGGCGAAGGACGCGGCGTCGGCGTCGTCGCGCAGGCCCAGCAGTTTCGCCGCGCGGATGCCGAACAGCGAGGCGGTCAAATCGCGCTTCGCTCCCTCGCGCACGCCGTCGCGGAAAGCGTCGCCCAGCGCGACGTCGGCGCCCAACTGCGCCGACAGGATGCCGTGCGCACGGACCAGGGCGAACAATTCGCCGGTCATCGCGGTGGTGAAGCGCGTAATGCGCGATCCCGCCATCTCGACCCATTTGCAATGGGTGCCGGGCTGGATGAGCAACGCATCGGGCGGCGTCAGGCCAGCCGCGACGGCGCCAAGCAATTGCACTTCCTCGCCACGCATCACGTCGCCGCGCGTGCCGTCGCTGAACGACACGCCGGGAACAATCGCGGTGCGCTCGTCGATGCGCAGCAGGTTGTCGCCGAGATCGTCGAGACCGGCAGGCGCCGGCACATAATGCGCCTCGCGCCAGCCGATCGTCGACCCGACCATTCCCGCCATCAGCACCGGCAGGTCGCCGAACCGGGCACGGATCGCCGCTAGCTCGCCCGCAAAGTCGCTGACCGCGGTCACGCCGAGCGCATCGCGCTCGGTCGCGACGACCGCGCCGTCCCCGATCCGGTAGACGCGCCGATTGGTCGTGCCCCAATCGATGGCCAGCAAGGATTGCGGGCTCATTCCATCACCACCAGGTCGCATAGAGCGCGATCAGGATCACCACGATCAGGCCCGCAGCGATGTTGAACCCCATCGTCGTGCGGAACGAAACGCCGCGCATCGTGATCAGATTGCTCTCCGCGCGGGCCGGGCGGAGCAAAGATACGACCACCGCCAGCGCCAGCGCTACGAAAAAGACGATCGACATGCGGTTGATGAACGGGATCGCGTTGAGCATCGCCGAGCCGCCCCAGGCGGCGGGAAACCAGAAGATGAAGCTCACGACGACCGATGCGATAGCGCCGACCAGCGCGCCCATCTCGGTCGCGCGCGGCCAGAACAGGCCGAGCAGGAAGATCACCGTGATCCCCGGGGTCACGAAGCCCGAAAATTCCTGGATATATTGGAACGCCTGGTCGAGGTTGCCGAGCAACGGACGCGCCGTCGCCATCGCGATGACGATCGCCAGGGCCGCGGCGATCCGGCCGACCAGCACCAGATGCTTCTCGTGCTCGATCGATCCGGCGGCGTCCTCGGCGCGCGTCTGCACGCCTTTCCTCTTGGCGTAGATGTCGAGCGTGAAGATCGTCGCGATCGAATTGATCTTGGACGCGGTCGACGCGATGATCGCCGCGATCAGCGCCGCGAAGACCAGGCCGAGCAAGCCGGTCGGCAACAGCCGCATCATCGTCGGATAGGCCTGGTCGGGCTTGGTCAGCCCCGGCGCCAGCACGACGACGGCGATCCCCGGCAGCACGATGATCACCGGCATCAGCAGCTTTAGAAAACCCGCGAACACGACGCCGCGCTGCGCCTCCGACAGGCTCTTCGCCGCCAACGCCCGCTGGATGATATATTGGTTGAAACCCCAATAGCTGAGGTTCGCGATCCACATCCCGCCGACCAGCACGGCGACGCCGGGCAGATCCTTGTAATGCGGATTGTCGGGCGACAGAATCATGTCGAAATGGTCGGGCACGCGTCGCGTCAGCTCGGTGAAGCCGGCGATGATACCGGCATCGCCACCGATCTTGCCGAGCGTCAGATACGCGATGACTAGCCCGCCGAGTACGAGCAACGTGACCTGGACGATATCGGTCAAGGCGACCGCCTTGAGCCCGCCGCGCAGCTGATACAGCAATGCGAAGGCGCCGAGCCCGATCAGCGCTACCTCCTGGTTGATGCCGGTCACTTGCGTCACCGCGATCGATCCCAGCCAGATGATCGAGGTCAGGTTCACGAACACGTAGAGGATCAGCCAGAAGACCGCCATCACGGTGCGGATCGTCGGCCCGAACCGCTGTTCGAGGAATTGCGGCATCGTGTAGATCTTGTTGGCGAGGAAGATCGGCAGGAACCATTTGCCGACAATCAGCAACGTCGCCGCCGCCATCCATTCGTAGGAGGCGATAGCGAGGCCGATGGCATAACCGGACCCCGACATGCCGACGATCTGTTCGGCCGAGATATTGGCCGCGATCAGCGACGCGCCGATCGCCCACCAGGGAAGGTTCTTGGACGCCAGGAAATAGTCGGACGAATCCTTGGTGTGCCCCGCTTTCTCCCGGCTGACCCATTGGGCGAGCCCGAAGATACAGACGAAGTAGATCACGACGACCGCGATATCGATGGTGGCGAGCTGCATACGCTTTCCCTTCCCCTCCGGAACCGGATTTCAGCAACGGCTGAAACGGTGGCGCCGCCGGTCCGGCGACGCCGGAACCGACTCTACCGGCGACGGCCGCCGGCGGCCTGACCTGTCGTCAGACGATAGGTCATGATGTTACGATAGACCTGGCCGGGCGCCAGGCGCGCGGAACCGAAGGCCGGCTGATTGGGCGTATCCGGAAAGAGTTGCGGCTCCATCGCGATCGCGTCGCCCTCGCGATAGATGCGCTTCGCTTTTCCCGAAGACGTGCCATCGAGAAAATTGCCCGAATAGAATTGCAGGCCGGGCTGGTTCGACCAGAGCTCGAAGCCGCGCCCGGATTTGGGATCGAAGACGCGCGTCATCAAATGCTGATCGGGTGTGATCCGCCGTTCGAGAATCCAATTATGGTCATATCCGCGGCCATTGACGAGTTGCACGTCACGCGCGTCGCGCACTCGCTCGGCGATCACATGCGGGGTGCGGAAATCGAATGCCGTTCCCTTGACCGGCCGCACCTCTCCCGTCGGGATCAAGCCGTCGTCGACCGGCAAATAGGAATCGGCCGGGATCGTCACCATCAATCCCATCGCGCCATTGTCCGATCCCTCGCCGGACAGGTTCCAATATGCGTGGTTGGTGATGTTCGCGATCGTCGGCGCGTCGGTGGTCGCACGATATTCGATGCTGAGCGCGTTCTTCTCGTCGAGCGAATAGGTCGCATCGACGGTCAGCGTGCCGGGATAGCCCTGATCGCCGTCGGGGCTGACATAGCGCAGCGTCACCGACGCCGTGGGACCCGATTTCACCGACACCACCGACCACAGCACCTTGTCGAAGCCGGCCGTGCCGCCATGCAGCGAATTCTTGCCGTTATTGACCGGCAAGCGATAGTCGCGCCCGTCGAGCGAAAAGCGGCCGCGGGCGATGCGGTTGGCGAACCGCCCCACCGTCGCGCCGAAATATTGCGGCGTCTTGAGATAGTCGTCGATCGTGTCGTAGCCGAGCACGACATCGGCGCGCTTTCCGGTGCGGTCGGGCATCACCAGCGACTGCAGCGATGCGCCATAAGCGATCACCGTCGCCGACACACCGGCCTTGTTGGTCAGCGTCACAGCCGGCACCGACCGCCCGTCGGGTAGCCGGCCAAAACTCGATTGTCGCGCCTCCGCGGCCAGCGCCGGTGTGGCTGCCCCGATCAACAATGCGGCGAGTGCGAGTGAGCGCAGGACCATGTCAGTCTCCTTCATCCTAAGTAACGATAGGGGGAAATGCCGCGGCAACCGGGGTCGACTTCGAACAGGCACCCGGCCTGGGGCTCGTCGACGCCATCGGCCGCCGAGGTCACGAACATCCGGTCGAGCGCGTCGCCGGCGAACGCTACATTGGTGATCTGCGACGCCGGCAAGGCGATGATACGCTCGCGACGGCCCGCGGGATCGAACCGCGCCACGCACGACCCGCCCCAGCAAGCCACCCATAAATGGCCCTCGGCGTCGATGGTCATGCCGTCGGGATGACCCCAATCGGGCTCGAACACGATATGCGGTTCGCGCGCGCCGACACTGCCATCGTCATGGACGGGATAGCGGAAGATCGTGTCGAGCGCGGTGTCGGTGTGGAACAGGAACCCGCCGCCGATCGCGGGACCATTGGGGATGGTATAGCCGTCCTCGATCCGCGTCACCCGGCCATCGGGATCGAGCCGGTAGAAAGCGCCGCTCGGGCGGTCGCAGGTCAACGGCATCGAGCCAGCCCAGATACGTCCGGCGGCATCCGCCTTGGCATCGTTGAAGCGATTGCCGTCGCGCTCGGGCTCGGGCGCGGCGATCGTTTCGATCATCAGTGGATCGAGCGACAGCGCGACGAAGGCACGCCCGAGCCCGGCGACGAACCCGCCCTGCTCGCGCTCGATCAGCCAGCCGATCGTGTCGGGCATCGACCAATCGTCGACGCGGCCGCTGGACAGATCGAGGCGATTGACGCGCGCGCCGAGGATATCGACCCAATAGAGCGCGGCCTCGCGGGCGGACCATAACAGCCCTTCCCCTAAAAGGTCGCGATGGTCGCGTTCGATTGCCTGGACGTCAGGCATCAACGGCTGCCCAATCCCCATCCCGCCATGTCCGAACCCATCAACCCCTCCGTCTCCTTACCCTCGTAATCAGGGTCGTTGTCACCGGGTTGATAGCGTCAATCAAAAAGATAGGAACCCTATTTGTCTTACAAAATAACGCAGAGCTCGAAAGCTAGTGGGTCGACGGCAAGCCGAAGCGCACGACCAGCCGGATTTACCGACCAGGATCGCGACGGTCGGATCGGCACGATGCGAAAACATCCCGGCAAATATCCGCAGCCTCGCGCGACCGTCACGATAGCGGCCCGGCGCCGCGGCACGCGGTTGTTCGCCGCCCCTCCTGATCGTCCGGCGCGCGGCGGCGGCGACCTTGCATTTCCGGCGCTATCTCGATCGCGCGGCGACTTCTCCCGTCTACGGTCGGCGCGCCCGGGCCCCGCCGTCAGCGATTTCAATGCGGTATGGTCCACCACACTTCTATTAGTTGCTCACTTGCTTCGCTGAGCATCCGGGAAGACCACGCCAAAGGTTATCCGCGCCTTTACCACGCCGGACGACCGCATCTTCACACGTCACCGTCATAAGCATCCTCGCGTTTCTATCCAAGGATGCCGACATGAAGAACGTTTGTATTGCTTTAGTCGCGGCTTTCGCGGTCGCATCTCCGGCCGCCCAGGCGGTCGATCCCCATGTTGCGGTCAGTTCGGCCCAGTACACGATCGGCATCAGCGGCTATGTGCCGGTGGTGTGCCGCGCGACGGTCGATGCGGCAATGGTCCCCGCCCAGGGTGGCCAGGTTTCGCTCGGCTCGCTCAACGAGTTCTGCAACAGCCCCAATGGCTATGAGGTCTATGCCGATTATTCGGCGAACATGGCCAAGGCGAGCCTGCTTGTCGATGGCCACAAGCTCCCGCTCGGCAAGGACGGTACTGTCCGCGTGACCAAGTCGAACCGCGCGGGCATTGCTGCCCACGCGGTCTCGCTGGATTTGCCGAAGGGTATCGAGCCGGGCGCGATCTCGTTCCGGATCGTCGCGCTATAAGGCGGGACAATTCTGTTGCGATGGCACCGTCGACAATAGCGGTGTCACCGTGACGGTGATCGTGTCGCTATAGAGCGAGGCGGGCGTCTTGCCTTGCCCGCCCTCGAGCAACGTCGCCCGGATCGGCAGGATGCCGGCCGCCGCGTCGAGGCCGGCGCGCACGCAGGTGACCGTCGTGAAGGTCGGGCTGGCGGTCGTTCGGGTCTGCCCGAGGAACAGCGCCTTGTACGCGAGCGTCTGGTTGGCATTGCCCAGCGAGCCGCCGGCGAAGGTCAGCTTGTAGTTGTTCTGCGAGGCGATATCGACCTTGTAAGGCCCGGAGCTGGCGACGCGGATATAGTTGGTGGTCGGCGTCGTATAGGTCGCCGGCGCAGCCAGGACCTGCGTGGTGGTCAGGTTGCCGACCTCGCCAAAGTCGAGATTGGTGCCGACATAGCTTGCCTGCAGGCCGCTGAGCACGACCACGTTGACGACGATCGCGTTAGTGACCGTGCCGGTATCGGTGAACGGCCCGCCGCCGCCAGTACCGTTGCAGCTGTAGACGATGTCGAACGGCAGGGTCGATCCGGCGTTGATGTTGAGATTTGCGGGCAGTTGCAGCGTCAAGTTGAGCGTGAACGTATCCGAGCCGGCATTATTTCCCGAGAATGCCCAGCGGAATACGCCGGGCGCCGGGCTGCCGGCATTGATGTTGAGGATCGGCGGCGACTGATTGGTGCCGAAGAAGATGTTGCTCCCGGTCGGTCCCCCATTGCCCGATCCTGTCGCGCTGATCGGGATGAGGATCGTGCCGTTCTGCGCCGCGGTCGTGCCCTTGACGTAGAATTCGATGTTCGCGGTCTTCTCGCCACCCGCGCCATTGACGCGCGACAGCGTGACGCCGGTCAGGTTGATCGAGGTCGTAGTCCCGTTGAATGGATCGTAGGTCAGATTGGCGGTACCGCCGCTGACCGTGGTGAGGCCGCATTTGCCGACGGCGAACGCCGCGCCGGGAGATAGCCCGGCGGCGACTGCCAGCCCCAGAAGTGCGTGTCGAAACAGAGACAAGGCCATACTTACTGCCCTTTGACCGCTTTGAGTTCGTCGACCCGGACAAGACCGTCCGCGTCGCCGGGAATGGTGATCTCGAAGACGGACTTCTTGTCGTCGAGCATGTTGATGCGCCATTTGCCTGGCGCCAGCCCACCGATGCCGAACCGGCCTTCACGGTTGGTGAACACCGTGATCGGCGTGCGTTCGGGATGCGCGAGTTCGACCGCGGTGCCGCTGACCAGCGAGACGGGCTCGCCGTCAATGTCGAGCAGGCGACCGACCGCGGTCACCGAATAGGCGGATCCGACTACGAGTCTGTAACCACTCCGGTACGGCGGCAACAGCCGGAACGACCCCTGGCCGAGATCGACGCCCGGTTTGGCATTGGGTGCGTCGACCGCTATCGTCCGCTCGGCATAGGAGCTCAGGCTGGGCTCGGTGCCCGCCCTCAGCGCGCCGCTGTTCGCGGTGTAACCGAACGGCGACGGCGAGACGACGATGTTGGTGCCGTCGAGCTTCTTGTACGGCGTGACGATCGCGAAGCTGTCGTAGATCGGCCGTCCGACCGAGAAGGCGCCATCGGCGATCGCCAGCGAGCTGCCGAAGCGGAACGACGTGCGCTGCGACGTGACGCTGCCGAACGTGTCCTGGAACGTCCCGAAGTGGCTGATGCCCAATTCGGCGCGGTTGGTGTAATAATTGCCGGTGAAGTTGATCCCCGACCCGGCATCGCTGCGTTCGACATCGGCGGTCATGTTGTACGATCCGACCCCCTGTCCGTAGAGCGTCTGGAACGATGTCCGGACTCGGTTGCCACGACTATCATAGTCGGTACGCGCGGTGGAATAACGGCCAAGCCGGATGACAAGCGAGACCAGCCCGCCGAACCGCGACCCAAAGGTATCGCGTTCCCAGCGCGCATCGGCGGTCACCGTCGCGGTCGAGGAAATCCGGTAGCCGGTGGTGACCCGATAAGTATGCAGATCGGGTTGGATGCCGCGTCCCTTGGAGAAGCGCCCGTCGAACCCGGCATAGAGCCGCTCGTTGAAGGTATGCGAATAGCCGCCGCCCACTTCGAACTGGAACTGGTTGTCGGGCACCAGCACGCCGACCGGAGCGAAATAGCGGCTCCGCGTTTCGACGAAGATGTTGAGCGAATCGGCTTGCCCGCCCGAGCGCTGGATCAGCCGCTGGAAGGTCAGCGTCGCGGCGTGGCCGGTATGCGACCCCTTCAGGTTCGACAGTGAGAAATTGCCGGCAAAGGTGCCGAACGGCGTCGCCACGACCGCCTCGACGCCACCCATCTGGGTGTTCTTGTCGGCCTGGGCATTGACGCCCAGGGTCAGGAAGTCGCTGATACCGCGGCGATAAAAGCCGGTGAAAGCGAATTTGTCGGTATAATGCGGCCCGTGCAGGCCGAGCGGGTTGAGCACGCCGGCATAGAGGCCGAATTCGCTCAATCCCTTGGCCAATTGCGACTGATCGAGGAACAGGTTGAACCGCAACAGGTCGGTCCGCCCGGTATCGTCGAGCACCGACAGGCGGATGTCGTTCGCCCCCTGGGTGAACGGGAAATCGCGCAGATTATAGGTGCCCGGCGCGAGTTGAAGGCGCCGGACGATCTGGCCATTGACCTGGATCTCGACGGTCGACGGCCGGCTGAGCTGGAAGCTGCGGTCGCCGCGCGGGCGGACCAATTGCTGCGGCTGGAGCACGCTGTACGAGCGGAAGATCGACAGGCCGGCAATGTCGGGCGCCGACTGGAAACCGCGCGAGACGGTTTGCAGGTCGCCCGCCGTCCAGCGCACCAGATTCTTCTCGTCGTCATAGACGAGCCGCGATCCGAGCCGCTGGAAATCGACGCCGTTCGATCCGGGCTGCCAGATCGCTTCACCCTCGGCGACCACGCCGCCGATCCGCGTCGCGCCGTCGAGCGAGAAGATCGGCGAGGCGAACCCCTTGGCGCCGCCGGCATGGATATAATCTTCCGAGCCCCGGATGTTGAGATAGGCGCTCCAATCCGCCGGCGTGGCAAAGGTGCCGACCCGGTTGCGGTCGAGCGGACTGACCGTCAGCGACCGCGAGGCGCGGCGTTCGGCGGCGATCGTCAGGTTGAGCTCGAGCGTCTGCGGATTGTAGCGGATGCCGACACCCGCCGCCTCGAAATCGGCCGGAGTCAGCACCGCCTTGGTCGACAGGCTCGACTGGATCGCGGTGAAGGATTGCTGGTTGAGGACGTTCGACAGCAAGTCGAGCAGGCGCTGCGCCGGAAATTCCAGCTTGCTGCTGGCGGTGATCGTCAACGGCATGTCGCCGAGATACGTCCCGCCGTCCTTGACCGGCACCGTCAGGACGATGTCGCGCCCGGTCGGATTGAGCGTGGCTTGCGGTTGATCGGTCGGTGCGGTCGGCGCGTCGATCGTGACGCGCCGCTCCTGCGCTTGCGGCACCGTGTTTTGCTGGCTGTCGCTATTGGCTCGCGCCGGCGCGCACAGACCGCCGATGCTCGCGCTCGCAAGCATCACAGCGATCATGCGGCTCTGGAGCCGCTTAGCCGTCCGGCGTGAAGCTGACATCGACGCTGCCCCCATCAACCGGCAACTCAATCGGCAGCGACATGCGCCGCGTCTGGTTGGCCCCCACCAAACCGAACCCAATCGTTTGCTGCGTTTCCGGACCCGACAAGGTGCGGCGGAACACTTCCTTGCCCGCGGCGTCCTTCTCGACGATGCGCAGCCGTCCTTCCGACAGATAGCCGTACGCGGTCGACGCGTTGGTCAGGGTGACCAATGGAATCGGCTTGCCCGCCGGATTGTGCCCGATCTCCGCGCTCTGCACCTTGATCGCCGGCTTCGCGCCATTCGGCGCGATGCTGACCAGCACCTGGAAATTGTACAGGATCTGGATCGCCGACTGCCCCGCCGGCAACTTCACCGGCAGCTGCGCCACCGTGACGTAATAATGCTTGCTGGTCTTGAGCTCGGGGTCGCCGACATATTGCACGCGGAACGACTGCGTCTGCCCCGGCTGGATCAGCGCCTGGGGCGGAAAGATCAGCAGATCGCCTGGATCCTTGCCCGTTTCCTTGACGCCGTTCTCGTCGAACTCGAGCGATTGCACGCGCAGCTCGACCGGCAACGGTGTCGCGAACGTGTTCTCCACGGTGATGATCTGAGTCATCCCGTTGCCCGATTGCTTCAGGTTGATGATGACCGGCTGTACCGTCATCGCCACCGCGATCTGCTGTGGCAGAACGAGAGCGGCCGCAAAGGCCGCACTCATCAATATCCTCTTCATTCTCTTCACTTCCCCCTCCCGCTGGGTCGTTTAGAAGGCTGCTTCAAATTGTACCGTCACCGTGTCCGCATAGCGCCCTGCGACCAGCGCCCCGCCCCCCGGCGGAACCGCGATCGTCAGGCCCATGTCGCCCGCGCCGCCATCGGCGGAGGCGATCGCGAGGACATTGTTGTTGATGGTCTGCACGCTGGCGTTCTGACCCGCCCAGCTCGCACTGATCTGATAGCCGACGAATTCGCCGAACCCGGTCGGCGATTGCCGGTTGCGCGCATTGCCGCCGTCGCGCAGCAGACCGCCATTGCTGCTGGTGACCGTCAGCCGATGCGCGGCGTTGCAGATCACCGGCAACGACAGGTTGATCGCGGCGCCGCGCGGTTGCGCGGTCAGCGGATCGCCGAACTCGGTGATCAGGATCTCGCCGCTCGTCGCGCCGGTACCCGAAAAACTGGCGTTTTGTCCGCCCGACGCGGTCGGCGCATTGAGCACGCAGGCCGGCGGCGCGCGTCCGGCGATCTCCAGCCGGCCCTCGCCGGTATCGATGGTGTTCTGCGCGTGCGCCGCGACGGTCGTCGCGAGCAGGGCAGGAACGATGAGGGCGATGCGGTGCATCAGCGCGGCTCCACGAATATCCGCATCGTGTCGGCATAATCGCCGGCCAGTAGCGGAGCGTTGTCGCGGGTGTTGGACGCACCCGGTGCGATGTTGAGCTTGAGGTCGATCTCGCCCGCCGTCGGCAGGTCGATGTTGAATTGCTGGTCGTTGACCCGGCGCGCCTGGGCGTCGGCGTTGAGCACGCCGTTGACCACGCCCCACATCACCGTCGCGCGATAGGGCACGGCCGAGCCGAAACCGGGCGCGGGCGGCTGGGTGCGCTGCAGCGTCGGCCACAGGCCGTTATTCTGCGATTCGAGGCGCAGCCGGTGCGGATAGTTGCACACCGCGTCGAACTTCACGTCGACCGACGCGGCGCTGACCGCCAGCGTGGTCGGATCGATCATCTGGTCGATCTGCAGCGTGTTGCCGCTCAGCCCGCGGAAATTGATCTGGCTACCCGCCGACAGCCGGGGCGAGCCCACCGCGCATACCGGCGGGGCATTGCCTGTAACCGGCAGGGTCTTGGTCGCCACGGTCGACTGGGCAAATGCGGGGGATGCCCAGGCGAGGAGCCCGCCGACGACCAAGACCGTTTCAAGGCGGAAGCCGCGTGTCATCTCAGGACGCCACGGCCAACGTAACGGTGACGTTGCCCTGATAATTGGTGTCGGCGACCAGCCGCTGGGTCGCGCCGCCATTGGTCGAGAAACTGCCGACCGAGACGGTGATGTCGCCCGAAAACGCCGTCGCCCGCGTCTGCACGGCGGCGGGGTTGCTGCCCGCGCCGGTCGCGAAGGCGGCCGGTGTCGTCGTCCAGCCGCTGGCGGTGGCGGTATAATCGACCACGCGCGAGAAGCCGGCCGGCGGCGTGCTGGTAAAGGTCTGCGCGGCCATCGGCGTCGCGTTGACCGTGATGGTGCTGCGCGCGCTGCAGAACGAGCCCGACAGGACCTTGGGCGGTGCCGCCAGGTCGGTCCGCAACAGGCCGGTGTTGATGTCGATCAGCACGCCCATGTCGAACGTTCCGCCGGTGCCGGCGATCGTTCCGCCGACGCACATCGCGGGCACGTTGCCGACGACGGCGAAGTTCTTGGTATCGGTGTCGCTGCTCTGGGCCGCGGCAGCGCCGCTCCAGGCGATCGCGACTGCTGCAGCCGACAAAGCGGCAAGGCGCTTCAGGTTATGCGTCATGATCACTCTCCCCCCGACGCGACCGGTCCGAGCTTGACCACGACCAGGCCGCTATAGGCGCCGGCGGTGAGCAGGAAGTCGGACGGTGCGGTGAAATTGGACAAGGTGACATCGAGATCGGCGACCTTGGGCGCCGGCTGCGTCGGTCCGGTCGCCGACGCGGTCGGCGATCCGCCGCCGGCGGTGGCGGCGGTGGTGACCGACGCCGACCCCGCCGCCCAGTTGGTCACGTCGGCGGTATAATTGACCGCCTTGGCGAAGCCGGGCTCGACCGCGCTGGCGTCGTTCGACACCAGAGCCGTCGCGGTCACCGTGATGGCCGATCCCGCGAAGTTGCAGAACGAGCCCGGCAAGGTGACCGTGCGCGGTGCGATGACGGCGATCTTGCCGACCCTCGCCCCCGACGTGTTCGCCATCTGGCCGACATCGACCGGCGCGGGCGTCGGCGTGCCGAGCATGCACAGCTTGGCGACCGTGCCCGAGACGCCGACATCGGCGGTCGCGGTGTCGGTGGCCTGGGCGTGCGCGATACCCGGCAGGGCGACCGCGGCGAGCAGGGTAAGAGCGAGGCGCTTCATCACAGCTTCTCCATCAGGACCGGTCAGGGCAACGCTACGGCGGGCGTCAGCGTCACCAGCACCTGACCCGTATAGTCACCAGCGACGAGCAGCCCGCTGGTGGGGCTCGACGAACCCGACAGCGTGACCTTCACGTCGCCCGTGAACAGGCCGACCGGAACCGCGGTGCCGGCACCGTCGGTCACCGACGTGTCGGTGGCGTTGGCGCTATTGGCCTCGGCGGTCGCGGTGTAGTTCACGACGCGGTCGAAGCCGGCCGGCGGCGTGGTGGTGAAGGTCGTGTTGACCAGGCGCTGCGCTTCCACGCTCATCGTGGCGGCAGTGCCGTTGCACCAGCCCTGCAAGGTGCGGGTCTGTCCATCGAGCTTGCTGGGATCCAGCTTGCCGGCGGTAGCCCCCGATCCCTGCAGCGACAGCTCGCCGGCATTGATCACGTCGGACGGCAAGGTGAACTGGCAACGGTCGGCGACCGAGCCGTTGATCGTAACCGTACCCGTCGCATTCTGCGCGGCGGCGGGCAACGCTGCCGAGGCGGCGATGATCGCTGCGGCGGCAAGGATCGAGGTCTTCATGTCAAACATTCCCCGTTTGGAGGTCGATTACGCGCCCGGCTTGATCACGACGGTGATCTTGCCCGTGTAGGTCGGATCCGCGGCCAGCAGGTCGGTGGCGGTGTTGGTGCGGAAGTTCGAGGCGCTGATGGCGATGTTGTCCGAGCCGTTATTGGCCAGGCGTCCGCCGATCGCGGTATCGGCACCGGGGGCAGCGGCGCTGTCGTTGGTGAACGGGCCCGCGGCGCCGGCAGTCGTGGTCACCGCGACGCTGGCGGTGAAGTCGATGCTGTTGTCATAGCCGCCGCCGCCAAGCGCGGTAGCCGCCGTGATCGGGTCGGCGTCGACGCTGATCGTCGGCGCGGCCGAGGTGCAGACGACGCGAGCAGTGAGCCCGGCGCTGGCGTTGAAGGAGGCGGCGAGGTCGGTGCGCATCTTGCCGGTGGTGTCGGCGAGTTCGCCGAGCGCAACGGTCGTGCCGAAGGTCGAGCCATTGCCCGGAACGACCAGGCACTTCGGCGCCACCGAACCGGTGATGTTGACCGTACCCGTCACGTTCTGCGCCGCGGCAGGAGCCGCAATCGCGATCATCGAACCGGCGCCGAGCGCCATAAGCATGAACTTTTTCACTTTACTGTCCCTTTCAAAAAGACTGCGAATAGCGAGCACTGCCCCCCCGGACGGTTTCGCCCCCTCGATTGAACCATCGGCCGGATTCCACGAGGGTAGAAACCGGACGTTTTGTGCGGGCGTCCTCATGACGCCGCGCTCACCGTCACCGTGAGGGTGTCGGAATAGGAGCCGCTGACCAGCGAGCCCGGGCCGCCATAAGCGGGGGCGCTGACGCGGAGATATGTGCCGGGCTGATTGACCGACGTGGAATTGAGCAGCAGGCCCTGCGACTGGCTGACCGGGCCGCGGAACGTGCAGGGCGCGCCGGATGTGGCGGTCAGCGTCGAAACCGCGCACGATCCGGTCGCCGTCGCGGTCGATCCGACCACGTTGAGCGCCACGGTATAAGGTGCGAGCGTGATATAACCGGTCGGCACCGAGCCGGCGGTCAACAGGCCGCCATTGGCCGAGACCACCGCGACCCGCGAAGGCCCGGTGCAATCGAGCGCGAAGGTGAAATCGTGGTTGAGACCGAGGACGTCGAAATCGGGCTGCGAATAGGTGCCCGAGGGCGCCGACCCGGTGGCGAAGCCGCAATGGCCGCCGACCGACGCGGTGACCATCACCGGCAGGTCGCGATGGCCGCCCACCACGCCCGGCTGACCGTCAGCGTAGACCGTTTGCGCGGCGGCGCCCTGCGGAAGCAGCGCGATGCCGATCGCCAACACGATCGTAGTCAATGAACCCCGGCAAGTCACAGTTCGCTGCCCCTCCCGGACAAATGAACGATGGCCCTTTTGTTGACTAGGCAGCCAAAAACGCAAGAAGAATTTTTTACCCTTCATTAACCAATTCAGGTAACCTGCAGAATATAAGGTATAGCTACGGTTATTAGCGTTATATCCTTGGATATATGGAATCATTATAGATGCGAAATTGTTTGTTTATTATTGGGACAAAACTTTCAATCCAAAGTCAGACGAAAAATCTATTGTATAAAATGTCGAAAATAATTCGATTATATAACTTTGGTTTCCGATAGCTAGTCGGCGCCATACTTCAATCGAACGTCACGCGTTTGCGCCCCTCCCGGCACGAAGGCCAAGCACTGCTTTGGAATATAGTTACTCTTTCGTGTACTATTATGACTTTGTTAAGTTCGATTGTTAACGCTTGGACGGAAGCGACATGGCCGACTCGGCGCGACTCGGCGACGGACCGCACCGAATCGGCGGTGAGTCGCGGAACAAAAGTTCACGAATCAAATCAGAATGATCCCCTGAGCGCGGAATCGAAGGATATATCCCGATCGTCGCGCGTGGCGGCCAGTGCCGCCCCTGGATCCGGTCGCGATCGCCAGGGAAGGGCTCTAATATTAGGTCCGATCGATATTAGGACGGATCGGCAGTCGCCCCCGCCATTCGTCATGCCGGCCTCGTGCCGGCATCCACCGCAGCCATTCACAGCGCGGAGAATGCGGAACCCTAATTCCTGACCCCTCCCCCGCACCATAAAGGAACACCGGACAATTCCCGCCCGGAACCTTTACGAGACGGCAACGATTTCGGTTGATACTCTGGGTTAACAACCAAAGGGGGTGGAATGCGGTCGTTGAGCGAATACCCGGCGGGCAGAGCGCTGACCGCGCGCAGCCTGGCATTGGTCTGCAAGCTGGAGGTCGGGTTGCCCCGGCTGATGCTGATCTGGGTGTTGTTCGCCGGCTTTGCCTGCGGCCTGCGCGTCGCCTTTTCCGCGACCCCGATCCTGACGCCGGGCGACGAGCTCGGCAACGCGCTCCCCTATCTGTTGCTGGTCGTCGCGCCGATCGTCACCGTCCTGCTCGGCCTGTCCGCCTTTCCGGCGACGGCGCTCCATGCCCAGCCGACGCAGCGCCTGGCGTGGATCGGCCGGTGGCGCCGGGTCGACGCGGTCACCGCGCGATCGATGCCACTATACGGTGCGACCGGGTTCATGGCCTCGTTGCTGGTCGGCATCCTGATCAACGTCCCCGTCCGCACCTTCGAGTTCCTGACCGGCATCCCGGCTTTGGGCGGCATGGCGCCCGATTGGTTCCGCACGCTCTATGCGATGATGCTGGCCGATCTGGTGCTGCTGTCGTGCCTCTACGCCCTCGCCTTCGTGCTCGCGCTGCGCCACGTGCCCCTGTTCCCGCGCTTCCTGGCCGCCGTCTGGGCGATCGACATATTGATGCAGATCTGCATCGCGCGCGTGATGGGCAATGTCGCCAACCTGCCGGGAACGGTGGGCGCCTCGCTCGCCGATATGCTCGAGGGCAATCTCAAGAAAGTGCTGATCAGCGTCGCGATCTGGCTGCCCTATCTGCTGCTGTCGCGCCGGGTGAACCTGACGTACCGGTGGCGGGTTCCGGCCTGAGCCGTTCGCCTGTAATAGGGGCGAATGGGGCGGGTTCATTCGAGTAATATCTTGCGTCGCGCCGCGATGATCGATGGCATCGCCGGCCGATAGCCTGTCGCCGCCAGCGCGCGAGGCGCCCGCCTGGCCGCTGGCGGTGGCGCTGTTGCTGGTGGTCGTGGCCGGCGCACTGCTGTGGAACGCCGAGCTGGTCAACGACGTCGCCTGGCAATTATGGGTCGCGCGCCAGCTTGCCCATGGCGTCACTCTTTATACGGACATCATAGAGGTAAATCCGCCTTTATGGTTCTGGGTGGCGATACCGGTCGTCGATCTGGCGCAGCTGATCGGCGTGAGCAGTTATCATGTCCTGATCGCGTCGGTGCTCGCGCTCGATATCATCGCGCTCCTGCTTGTCCGCCGGCTGTGCCTCGATCTGCAGAGCGGCGTACTGATCGTCCTTGGTTTTCCCGTCATCACCCTGTTCGCCTTTCTCGACGTGTTCGGGCAGCGCGAGCATCTGACCCTCATCGCGATCGTGCCCTACCTCGTCCTCGTGGCGCGCCGAGCCGAGGGACTGGCAACGGGCAAGACGATCGCGATCGCCTGCGGAATCCTTGCCGCTTTCGGCATCGCACTGAAGCCTTACTTCCTCCTCGTCCCGGTGGCGCTGGAAATCCTGCTTCTGGTTCGTACGCGCCGTCTGCCATTCAGGCCGGAGAACCTCGCGCTGGCGGGATCGCTCGTTGCCTATGCGCTGAGCGTCCTGCTGTTCGCCCGCGCTTATTTCGTCGCGAGCCTGCCGATGCTGATGATCTATCAGGGCGACCACAGGCCGATCGCCTATCTATTGGCGCAGCCGGTCGCCGCGATGGCGTGTCTGTTGCTGCTGAGCCTGGCGCTTTATCGCCGGCCGCGATCGTCGATCGCCCAGGCCGCCCTGATCGCCGGCCTGGCATTTCTGGTAGCCTATTTCCTGCAAGGGAAAGGATGGCGCTATCACGGCGTGCCGGCGATGGGATGTTTTGTGCTCGCCATTGTCGCGGAAGCGGAGCGGTTTCGCTGGAACACCCTGCGCCTTGCCGCGCGCGCCGGCGTTGCGTTGGCGATGCTGACGATCATCTGCCTGGCGGTCCCGCTCGTTCAGGGCATGCAGAGCAAGGATGATGAAAACGCGCTGCTCGCCACCAGCGACTTGCGCCCAGGCGACGTCGTCGCGGCGCTTTCGGGAAGCGCATATTGGCCCGTCCCTGAGGAACGCCATTTTATATGGCCTTCGCGTTCGGTGACCTATTCGCCCTTATTCTATGCGGTCGCGGCGTCGCGGGCCAAACAGCCGAACCCGGCGATGGCGGCGCTGATCGCTGATATCCAGAAGAGCATCGTCCATGACCTCGCCTGCAATCCACCGCGGCGCATCCTCGGGGATCGCTATGACAATCGCTATCTCAAGACCGGCTTAGTGGAGTATTTGTCGACCGATCCCGATTTTGCGCGCCTGATGCGCGCTTATCGTCGTGGTCCCGATTATGGCGAGTTCACTACCTATGATCGCGTCGGCCAGATCCCCTACCGCCCGACTGCCTGTCGCACCATTTACTGAAAGAGCGCTGCTCGATTTCGCGCCGCAAACCGCAGTCATCTGTGACGGCTCGCGTTCGAGCGCAGTTCCCTGTACGTCTAACAAATGCGGTCCGGGGGGATCATCATGTCGACAATTATGCGCTCGATTGCGGTCGCCGCGATCCTTTATGCCATTCTGCTCGCGGTATCGTGGCTTAGTCTTGGCTGCGATCCCCGCCAGGCGACAGCCGCTGTCACCGCGGCGTTCTCCAGTGGCGATCTTACCGAATACGATATTACCCTCGCGAACACGCGGATCGGCGCACACCAGTTCAACGATTGCCTGATCCTGGATCAGGCGATCACGCGATCGGGAACGCGTGCGCAGATGATGGTGACGCCGCCAAACGATTTTGCGGAGCGTACGACGGCTGTTTGTCAGGAGCTCCGGCAATCGGTGACCGAAGGAAAACACGGTCCACTCAATTTCTATCAAAACTATATCCACGGCCAAACCATCCTCGCTCGTGGCTTGCTGGAGTTCCTGCCCATTCGGGCGATACGCACGCTATACCAGTTGATCATCGCCGCCCTGCTGCTCGCCGGGCTTATTCTTGCAATGCGACAGGCGCTCCGCGGCGGCGCGACCGTCAACGTGATTTTCTGGATTTGCTTCTTTCTCGCCTTCGCCCGGTTTTTCGGCTTCGAATATTTCGCCCAGTCGCTCGGGCACGGCCCCGCCGATGCGGTGCTGCTCGGTTATGCCTTATGGTTGGAAACGATCAGCTTCCGCGCGCAGACGCGGCCGGTCGATTTCGTCGTTCCAGCCGCCACTTTCGGCGCGCTGACCGCGATATTCGAGCTTTTGACGGGCGGCTTGCCGTTGGGCATCGCCCTCACCATCGCAGGTGTCGCCATGGCGGAGCGGCGGGATGACCGTTTGACGTCGAGCGTGATACAGGCGTGCGCCGCGTTCGTCACCGCCGTGACGACGATGGTCGCGATCAAGATCGTGCTGACCGAAATATTCTTCGATCGGGGCGCGGTGACATCCGCGGGAGGACAACTCATCGATCGGTTGGCGGGATCGGCACAGTTCGAACCGTTTCCGCCGCCGACCGTCGCCAACATCATCTTGCGCGTATCGCGAGGATTGGGGGAGATGATGGGAGGGCAGCCCGAGTTGCTCGGGATGATCCTGCTGTTGACGGTCGCCTTTGGCGCTCTGGGCCTTATCCGGCTCCGCCACTCCGAGCTTCGGGAAAGGGCGACGCTCGTCGCGGCGTCCAATCTCGTGCTGGTCTTGTGGGTCGCGGTGTTCAACCACCATTTCTATATCCACGCTTGGTTCATGACCCGGATCTTCGCGTGGACGATCGCGACGGGTTTTGCCCTGTTCGCCATGGCGGTGGCGGCCCGGCAACCAGTCGCGCTCGCAGATCAGGCGCCGATCCCGGCCGAATAGGCGCGCCCGCGGTCGTGCTCGAGAACTAGCGACGTTTATCGGCTCGCCGGTTTTTCGGGAAGCGTCGGCCCAGTCGCACGCGCTCGATCGGATACATGGATCACTGCCCATTTGTCTGCATAGGCCCGCCGCCAGCCGGGCTCGCGGTCGAGGATCTTCACGAGCGCAGTGTCAGGTGGCAGGATCGTCCAGGCGAATTTCCAGCGCGCTTCGGCAGCCTTCCAGCGCGCGGCGTCGCCATTGGCGATTTTGAAATAGTCATTGGTGAACGCGTCGCCATACATGTCCGACCGTCCATCGATGAACGGCGCGATACCGTCGAATGCGAGCAGGCCGCCGAAACTATATTCGTTTAACACCGGCTTATCGCGCAATCCGGGCGGAAGGTTACGCAATGCCGTGATCGGGACGCCATTGCTATCGGGCCGATCGAATGGGGTGATCAGGCGATAGGTCGCGGTCCCGAGGAACAACAACAACCCGACCGCCAGCAACGGCGCAAGCTCGCGCCGATCCGCCCACAGTCGCGGCAGCACTGCCGGCCGCGGCCGCTCGGCGTCTCCGGCCCAGGCACGCCCTAACGGCTCGGCCAGCAGGATCGTCGCGAGCGTCACCAGCACCATTTGGTTGCGGGCGTGCTCGAAGGTGATGTGCAGCGCCGCCAGCAGAATCAAAAGCCGCATTATCGGGATGCGGACAGGACGCAGCAACAGGAAGAACAGCCCGCTCAACAACAGGATTTCCAGGCTCGACGCGGTGAGCCGGGCCGGTCGCCATTCGGCGATCAGCGACAATATTGAGAGGTTATTGACGTAGAACGGATAGAGCAGTCCATCCAATCCCGCCGGCGTTGCCAGCGCGGCGACGAGCGACAGCATGCCGAACAGCCCCCATTGCCGGATCACGAGCAGCCGGTCGCCGGGCGCCGCGCCAACCAGCGCCTCCAGCCCCAGGCCGCCGGCCAGCGCCAGCCCGAACACGAAGCTGCCATGCGCATTGGCCCAGACGAACATAAGAATCGCGAGCGCGAGCGGGGGCGCGCTCGCGCGCTCGCGCGCGCGCAAGAGGGCGATCAGCCAAGCCGCCAATATCGGCAGCGCGAGCAGATGCGGCCTCGCCAATAACGACTGCGCCAGCCCGATCGACAGATAGACCAGCATCAGCGCGGCCGCGCCGGGTCGCTGCCAGCGCCGCAAATGGAACGCGACGATGGCGTAGAGCGCCGCCGTCGCCGTGCCGAACAGCAGGATCAGGCCGCTCCAGCCGCCAAAACGCCAGGCGCCATACATCAGCAGTTCGGACAGCCATTCGTGCGCGACCCAGGGGTGCCCGCGCGCCGTGAACGAGAAAGGGTCGGATCGCGGGACCGTTCCGTGCGTCGCGATCCATTGGCCGGTCGCGATATGCCACCCGGTATCGCCATCGGCGAAGGCCGAGGACAAGACGGTCACGAATGCGAACGCGGTGAAGCTGGCCAATAATAGGAAGGCAATATCGGGAAGGTCAGCATCGCTGGCTCTCCCGTTACTCATTTTGGAATGCTTAATGGCGGCATAGAAATCTCCCCCTCAGCCCATTCCCCGACTTAATAGGTGATTCGTTTTATGCAAAAGCGATTCGCGGATTTGGACCGATCGGACACGCAATCCATACCGTTGGATAAAAGCGACACATCGATATACCCAGTTCGGCCCGATTTGGGTATGTCGAAGGATATAGAAACTATCCCCTTCAGCCCTATCGGCACATTTTTTCTGCGATTCTTGATGGTTAACCGGCAGTACCCCTTCCCCAAGTCATTTCAGTTAAGTGTTTGATAATCCTCCATTTAAGTCTTAATGGTTAACAAAATTTAAGGCTAACTATTTGAAAGAACTATGAAAATAGAGAGTTATTGACACGTTACCCGGTTCGACCCCTTCATCAACTGGCATTCCGGGGACGACCGATCGGACCAGCTCTCGAACGAGTTTGGACACACCCGATCCCAGATTGCCCACGGAATAGTTGGGGCCGGCGAAATCCGGCGGGGAATTGGGGAAGTGACATGACCATGATCAAGAATCTTTTGCTCGACGACAGCGGCGCTTCGGCCGCCGAATATGCGCTGATCCTGGCGATCGTCGGCACCGGCATCGCCGTCGCCGCCTATACGCTCGGCACCTCGATCAGCGGCGCGATGGGTAAGGCGTCGAACTGCATCAACAGCGGCAGCACCAATACGCTCAACTGCTGATGCGCGACTGACGCGGGCGGGGCGCTTTCGGGAGGGGAAGCGCCCCGTCGACCCGGCCGGATGGGGATTCGGCGAATATGGAGTTTTCAACATGACGATGATCAAGAATTTGCTGACCGACACCAGTGGTGCCTCGGCGGCGGAATATGCGCTGATCCTGGCGATCGTCGGCACCGGCATCGCCGTTGCCGCCTACACGCTCGGCACCTCGATCAGCGGCGCCATGACCAAGGCGTCGAAGTGCATCAACAGCGGCACCACCAATACGCTCACCTGCTGATGATCTGAGCAGGGTTGCGGCCGGTCCGCAGCCCTGCTCATTACTGTTACGATTGACCGGCGGGGGGTCGGGATATGCGTGGACAAGGATTGATAATATTAGGCGTCGCGATCCTGATCGGGCTCGCGGCCGTTTTCCTTGCCAATTCCTATCTTGGCCGGGTCGAACAGCAACAGGCCAGCAGCCCGCAGGGGACGGTGAAGGTCGCGGTGGCGAGCGTTCCGCTCGACTTCGGCGCACCGATCACGCCCGACAAGGTTCGGCTGGTCGATTGGCCGGCAAACTCGCTGCCCGAGGGGACGTTCAGCTCGATCCCGCAGCTGCTGCCGATGAACCATACGCGCGTCGCGCTCCGCCCGATGGCGGCGAACGAGCCGATCCTGCGTTCCAAGATTTCCGGTGAAGGCGGTCGCGCGGCGATCTCCGCGGTGCTCGATCCGACCAAGCGCGCGGTTGCCGTGCGCGTGGGCGACGTGGTTGGCGTCGCCGGCTTCGTGTTGCCGGGCGATGTCGTCGACGTGCTGGTCACTCGCACGCCGACCGTCGGAACCGGCAATGGGGCGGTGGGACAGATCACCGACGTCCTGCTGCAAAAGGTCCGCGTCATCGCGATCGACCAGGATGCCAGCGACAACACCGACAAGCCGGCGGTCGGCAAGACCGCGACGCTGGAAGTCTCGCAGGTGGAGGCGCAGAAGCTCGCTTTGGCGCAACAGGTCGGGCAATTGAGCCTGGCGCTGGTCAATCCTGCGTCGGAGACCAGCCCGACGGTCGAAACCGTCAGCACCGAAGATCTGCGCGATGGCGCCTATGTCGGCGGCTATTCGGACGGCGCGCCGCGCTATCAGCCGCCACCCCTCCTTTCCGCTCCACCCGGGGGGCCGCGCGCTGCCCCGCGCAAGCCCGCGAACCCCGACCTCACGGTCATGGTTATCCGCGGTACCAAGGACAGCAGCTATGAGGTGGGTCGCTATGTCGGTCGTTGACATGAAAGCGCGCCTCCGCGTGCTCGCTCTGGCGGCCAGCGCCGCCGCCATCATCGTCCCGACGATGACCCAGGCGCAGGAAACGGTCAGGAACGCGGATGCCAATCTGCGCGCCGGCCAGCTCGACGTCGCCGTCAACAAGAGCCAGGTGCTGACCGCCGACCGGCCGTTTGCCAAGGCGCTGATCGGCAATGCCGACATCGCCGACGTCCTGCCGCTGACCAACCGCTCGCTTTATGTGCTGGGCAAGAAGATCGGCACGACCAGCCTGACGCTGTATGACAAGAACAACAATCTGATCTCGGTGATCGACGTCGCGGTCGGCCCCGACGTCCTCTCGCTCCGCCGCCAGCTCCACGAGTTGATGCCGAACGAGCAGATCGGCGTTCAGATGTCGGGCGATTCGGTCGTGCTGACCGGCACCGTGTCGAGCGGTCCGGCGATCGACCGCGCCAAACAGATCGCCACCACTTATGCCGGCGACAAGATCGTCAACCTGCTGTCGGTCGGCGCCGCGCAACAGGTCATGCTGGAAGTGCGGTTCTCCGAAATGAACCGCAACGTGGCGAAGAGCCTGGGCATCAACACCGCCTTCACCAACGGTAATGGCGGCAACACCTTCCAGGGTGGCTTCGGCAATAACGCGTCGAGCACCGCGTTGCTGACCAACCAGAACGGGTCACCGACGGTCAATATCGCCGGCATCCTCGACACGTTCGGCGTCGTGTCCAAGGGAATCAGCCTGGGCAACCTCAACATCTTCACTGCGCTCGACGCGCTGGAGCGCAAGGGGCTCGTGACGACCCTGGCCGAGCCGACATTGGTCGCTCTGTCGGGCGAATCCGCATCGTTCCTGGCGGGCGGCGAATTCCCGGTGCCAATATCGCAGGGCGGCGGCGCCGGCCAGGGCGCCAGCACCGCGATCACGGTCGAATACAAGCCGTTCGGGGTCAGCCTGGGCTTCACGCCGACCGTGCTCGATGACGGCGTGATCAATCTGGTGGTCACGCCCGAGGTCAGCTCGATCGATCCATCGGCATCGGTCACGATCAACGGCCTGACCATTCCCGGCCTGCAGACGCGGCGCGCCAGGACCACGCTGGAACTGCGCGACGGCCAGTCGTTCGCGATCGCCGGATTGCTGCGCAAGGATTTCCAGAGCACGGTGCGGCAATTCCCGCTGCTCGGGTCGATCCCGATCATCGGCGCGTTGTTCAGCTCGCGCGGATTCCAGCGTCAGGAAACCGAGCTGGTCATCATCGTCACGCCGCGGCTGGTACGGCCGGTGCCGGCGGGCCAGATCCGCCTGCCGACCGATCGCGTCCAGCCGCCCAGCGAGCTCGATCTGTTCATGAGGGGACGGACCGACAAGGCAGTCGGGACCAATCCGTTCGACCCGAACGAACCGCCCAAAGATGGGCCGAAGCCGACACCACCCGCCGGAGGCTTTTCCGGTCCCAATGGCTATGCGCCGCAAAGGTGACCGATATGCGCTTCATCCTTCCGATCGCGATCGCTGGTATCGGCTTGCTGGCCGGATGCACGCCGATCGACACGACCCTGGGCGATTCGGTGAAGACCGATTATGCGCTCCAGACGATCAACCCCGATCCCAAGCCGGTCCCGGCCGAAGCCGCGGTGATGGAGGGCGGATCGGGCACGCAGGCGGCGACCGCCGCCGAGCGCTATCGCAAGGGGGCGGTCAAGCAGCCCCAGTCGCAGTCGACGAGCGCCGGCAGCGGCGGGGGTTCCGGCGGCGGAGGCGGGGGCGGATCGCCCCCCAGTTCCAACTGACATGCGCCGCGCAGCCCAAAAGCTCTGGAAATCCGAGAGCGGATCGGTCGCGCCCATCGTCGCCATATCGCTGTTCGCGCTGATCGGCGCGGCGGGGATCGGGTTCGATTATGCCCGGATGGCCAGCCTCGACACCGAATTGCAGGACGCCGCCGATCAGGCCGCGCTGGCCGCCGCGACCCAACTCGACGGCAAATCGGATTCGATCACCCGCGCGACCGCGGCTGCGAAAAACCTGTTCGCCAACAATACGCGGTTCGCGAATGACGGAACGACGCGCGGCGTCGTCATTTCGGGCTTCACCTTCTACCTCGGCTACGATCAGAGCGCGGACGCATATGGGACGGTGACCACCGATCCCAAGCTCGCTTCCGTCGTCAAGGTCACGACGGCGGGACGCGAGGCGTTCTTTGCGCTCACGCCGATCGTCGGGGCGATCCGGTCCGGAACGCTTACCGGATCGGCGACCGCGGGCATCGGCCAGGCGATCTGCAAGGTTCCGCCGGTGATGATCTGCAATCCCGCCGAATCCGCGACCAATACCGACCCGCTCGCCGATTTCACCGCGCCCGCCGGCACGGGCCTGAAGCTCGTGACGGGCAACGCGTCCGCTCCCGGCAATTTCGGCTGGCTCGAATCGAACCTTGGCAACGGCGCCAGCGCTCTGTCGGAAGCATTGGGATATGACAGCCCGCCGGGCACCTGTTCGCCGATCCAGAATGTTACCACCAAAACCGGCATGAACGCCTCTGTATTGTCGGCGCTCAATACGCGGTTCGACGTCTTCGCCAACGGCAATTCGACCTGCCCGTCGCAGGACGGCGGCACCTGCTCGCCCTCCGCGAACACGCGCAAGGATCTGGCGTGCAAAATGTCCGGTGGGAATTGTTCGGACAATTGGGCGGAATCGCCCAAGCCCTATCGGCCTACCAGCGTGGCCGCTTTGCCAAGCAATGGCAGCGGCGATCCGGATATGATGGGATATCCGCGAGATATGTGCCACGCCGTGCCGGCCGGAACCACCGGCGAATGCGGCATAGTCGGCAATGGCACATGGGATCGCGATGCCTATTTCCGCGTCAATTACGGCTATTCGACCGCAAAACCATGGACGTCGGGGACCGGCTTGTCCTCCACGGTGACGCGCTATCAAGTGTATCAGTGGGAATTGAGCCACCAAACGGCCGTGAACGGCTCGCATGGCATCGGCGTGCCGCAGACGCTTACGCAGAATTATACGGGTTTCGGAATTCCCGCCATCGCCGGTCGACCGGGGTTGACGCCGGGCGGAGCGAACCTCGACCGGCGGCGGATCTCCGTCGCCGTGCTGAACTGCAACGCTTTGTCGGTCTCCGGCAAGACCTCCAATATCCCCGTTGCGAAGTGGCTGGACGTGTTCCTGGTCGAGCCTTCCTATTCGCGCACCGGCGGCAGCGGCTCGAACAAGGTCGCCTATACCGATCAGAAAGAGGTGTATGTCGAGGTAATCGGCGCCACCGGCTCCGGCGTCGACGGCACGACCAACAGCCAGGTCGTTCAGCGCGCCGTACCGTATCTGATCCGGTGACATGATGGCGCGCGCAACAGCACAGGCTCTTTTGCGGTCGAGGAACGGATCGGCCGCGGTCGAGATGGCGCTGATCTCGCCGATCTTTTTCGCGCTGATGTTCGGCGCCTATGATCTCGGCTATTATTTCATGTCCGAACATCTCGTGGTGCAAGCGGTGCGCGATGGCGCGCGCTATGCGTCGCGGCGCCCGTTCAGCGACTATACCTGCTCCACCGCGTCGAGCGACGTCACCACCAAGACGCAGACGTTGGTCCGGACCGGCTCGCCCACCGGCACGACGGGGCGTCTCAACGGCTGGACCGACAACAGCACGGTCACGATCACCGTGGCGTGCGATACGACCGGCGCCTATCAGGGCATCTATACCGGCGTGGCAACCGGCGTGCCGGTCATCACCGTGTCGGCCGACGTTCCCTATGGATCGCTGTTCAAGTCGTTCGGTCTGGGCAGCTCGCTCCATCTCAGGGCCGAATCCAAAGTAGCGGTGATGGGCGTATGATCCGCCGCTTGATCCGCTCCGATATGGGCTCGACCGCGGCCGAATTCGGCATGGTCCTGCCGTTGCTGATCATGTTCCTGCTCGGCTCGATCGATGTCGGCCGCTTCCTGTGGACATGCAACCGCGCCGAGAAGGCGGTTCAAATGGGCACCCGCTATGCGGTGGCCACCGACATGGTTCCCGCCGGCCTGGCCAACTACAATTTCGCGACTCCGGGGGCGGCCGACACCGTTCTCCAGGGCAATCCGGTGCCGGCGTCGGCTTTCGGCAGCATGTCCTGTCAATCGTCTAGCGGCACCGTGACATGTACCTGCACCGGAACGACCTGTTCGAAGCAGGACGGCACCGTCAAGGCTGCCGCCTTCAACAACATCGTCGCCCGCATGCAGGCATTCTATCCGGGCCTGACCGCCAACAACGTCGTGATCACTTACGACAATGTCGGTCTCGGCTATTCCGGCGACCCCAATGGCAGCGATGTCGCGCCGCTGGTCACCGTCAAGCTGACCGGCCTGACCTTCGCGCCGATGCTTTTCAGCTTTTTTCAGAATGCGACGGTGTCGCTTCCGGCCTTCAGTTCCGCGCTGACGATGGAAGACGGCATCGGCAATAGTGCCGAATAGGGAGTTTGTGTTGTGGGAGCGGTAGAGTTGTCCGAGTTCGAACCGAACAGCTGGACCATCAGGCGGCCCGGCGCGGCGGTCGAACTGGTCCTGTCGCAGGAGGAAGTGCTGACGGCCGAATTCGGCCCCAGCGTCGTCGGCGGCTGGTCGCTCGACACCACCAAATTGGGGGCGGAAGAGGATGTCCCGGAAGAGATCGCCAAGCGCGCCCAGGTGATCGTGATCGAGGTCTGCACCGACCGCCCGGCGTCGCTTTCGCGGCTGCTGCGGCTGCATCGCGACAATCCGTCGGTCGCGGTGATCGCGGCGGTGCGCAACGCCACGGTGCCGACGATGCAGGCATTGCTCCGTGCGGGGGTCAGGGACGTCATCGCGCTGCCGCTGGTCCGCGACGACCTGGAAACGATGCTCGACCGCATGCGCGAGGAGTTGGAGCGCAGCGCCGCCCAGGCGACACCGACCGGCAAGGTCGTGTCGATCATCAAGAGCGTCGGCGGCGTCGGCGCGACCGCGTTGCTGACCCAAGCCGCCGCGCTCTATGCCCAGCGCGAAGCCGATCGCGGGTTCAAGGCGTGCCTGTTCGACCTCGACCTGCAAGGCGGCAATGCCGCGACGCATCTGGGGATCAGCCCGGCCCTGACCGTCAGCGAATTGCTCGATGCCGGCAAGCGGCTCGACTCCTCCGTGCTGGCGTCGGTCGTGGCCGAACATTCGTCGGGCCTGCGGATCGTCGCCGCGCCGACCGACCTGATGCCGACCGACACCGTCGGCACCGACCAGATCTGCGACATCGTCCATCTGGCGACCGCGGAATATCGCACCGTCTTCCTCGATTTGCCGAGCGACTGGACCAATTGGTCGCTGTCGCTGGTCGCGCAGTCCGACGTCGTGTTCCTGATCGTCGAACTGTCGATCGCCAGCCTGCGCCAGGCGCAACGCCAGCTCGCCTTGCTGCTCAAGCTCGGCGTCGCGGCTGACAAGGTGCAGGTCGTGGTCAACCGCGTCGAGAAGAAGCTGTTCCAGCAGATCAACCTGAAGGACGCGTCGGAGACGATCGGCCGCAAGATCGGGCTCAGCGTCACCAGCGACTTCGCGTTGATGAACACCGCGCTCAATCGTGGGGTGATGATCGGCGACATCAAGTCGAAGAGCGCGGTGACCCGCGACCTCAACAAGCTGCTCGACGCGATCGACATGCTGCTCGAGCGCGGCTGATGAGTGCCTGGCAGATCAGACGCGCCGGCGAACGTGCTGCCCCCGGGCAGGCCGAAATCGTGCCCGACAAGGACGAGCAGTCGCAAGCCGAGGCCGATCGCCACACCGCGCTCAAGGTGGAATTGCACCAAAGGCTGCTCGACCTGATCAACCTGTCGGCGCTCGACACCATGTCGCGCGAGCAGATCCAGGCCGAGATCGGCGAGATCGTCCACGAACAATTGTCGCTGCAGAAGCACGCGCTCAACCTGGCCGAGCGCAAGCGACTGGTCAGCGACGTGCTCGACGAACTGCTCGGGCTCGGGCCGCTCGAACCGCTGCTCAAGGACGAGAGCATCACCGACATCCTGGTCAACGGCTTCGACTCGGTGTTCGTCGAGCGCCACGGCAAGCTCGAGCCGTCGTCGATCCGCTTCAAGGACGAGCGCCATCTGTTGCGCATCATCCAGAAGATCGTCTCCGCGGTCGGGCGCCGGGTCGACGAGGCATCGCCTTATGTCGATGCCCGACTGGCCGACGGCTCGCGCGTCAACGCGATCATCCCGCCGCTCGCGGTCGACGGGTCCTTGCTCTCGATCCGCAAGTTCGCGCGGGTGCCGATCGATATGGAGCGACTGATCTCCTATGGCAGCGTGCCGCGGTCGGTCGCGCAAGTGCTCGAGGCGATCGTCGAAGCGCGGCGCAACATCCTCATCTCGGGCGGCACCGGATCGGGCAAGACCACGCTGCTCAACGCGATGTCGGCCTATATCGACAATTCCGAGCGGATCGTGACGATCGAGGATTCGGCCGAACTCCAGCTGCAGCAGGCACATATCGCGCGGCTGGAAACGCGGCCCGCCAATATCGAGGGCAATGGCGAAGTCAGCCAGCGCGACCTGCTCAAGAACGCGCTGCGCATGCGGCCCGACCGCATCATCGTCGGCGAAGTCCGCGCCGGCGAGGCGTTCGACATGCTGCAGGCGATGAACACCGGCCATGACGGGTCGATGACCACGGTCCACGCCAACACGCCGCGCGATGCCTTGTCGCGGCTCGAACAGATGATCGGGATGAGCGGGATCGACATCGCGCCGCGATCGGCGCGCGCGCAGATCGCCTCGGCGATCAACGTCGTCATCCAGGTCGGCCGCCTGTCCGACGGCAAGCGCCGCCTGATGAGCCTGTCCGAACTGATCGGGATGGAAGGCGAAGTCGTCACCATGCAGGAGATTTTCCGCTTCCGCCTGACCGGCCGCGACGAGCATGGCACGGTGCTCGGCCGGTTCGAAGCGAGCGGCATCCGTCCGCATTTCATGCAGGAGCTGGAGGATCGCGGCATCAAGCTGCCCGCCGACATCTTCAATCCCAGCGCGGCGCTCGACTGATGTCCGTCGATGTCATCCGGCTGCTCGTCCTGGCGCTCGTGTTCGCCTCCGTCGTGCTCGCGATCGAGGGCGGCATGCGCTGGTACCGCACCAATCGCGGCGGCGCGATGGCGGTCAACAAGCGCCTGCGCCTGATCGCCAGCGGTTTCGACCGCCCCGAAGTGCTCGCGCGGCTGCGCCGCGACACCTGGGGCGACGCGATCCGCTTGCCCGGCTTCCTGGCCGGCCCGGGCAAGAAGCTCGACAGCACGCTGCGCACCGCCGGGTTCGGGATGTCGCCGGGGCGCACATTCACGTTGATGCTGCTGATCGTCGCAGTGTTGTTCATGCTGACGATCTTCGGCGCCGTCATCTTCGGTTTCCGGATCGGTCCGGGGACCGTGCTGATGGCTGCCTGCTTCGCCTTTGCGGCGGGCATGGTGCTGCCGCTGATGCTGATCGCCCAGCGTGCCGAACGCCGTCGCAAGAAGATGGCCGAGCAATTCCCCGTCGCGCTCGACATCTTCGTGCGCGGCTTGCGTGCCGGGCACCCGGTGGCGTCCGCGCTCGATCTCCTCACCCAGGAAATGACCGACCCGATCGGCAGCGAGTTCGGCATCGTCACCGACGAAGTCGCTTATGGCGCGGAATTGCGCGACGCATTGCAGAACATGGCCGATCGCTGCGATCTAGACGATCTGCGCATGTTCGTCGTCTCCTTGTCGGTGCAGAACGAGACCGGCGGCAACCTCGCCGAAATCCTCGAAAACCTGTCCCAGGTCATCCGCGAGCGCGCCAGCATGGTGTTGATGGTCCGCGCGCTCAGCTCTGAAGGCCGCATGACCGGGACGATCCTGACCGCCTTGCCGGTCATGGCGTTCGTCGCCTTGTTCCTGCTCAACCCGCCTTTCTATCTTCAGGTGGCGGGGGATCCCGCTTTCTCGATCGGCTTCGGCTGCCTGATCGGGCTCTATCTGGTCGGGTTCTTCATCATCCGCCGTCTCATCAACATCAAGGTCTAGCGCGATGTGGGAAACCGTCATCCAGCAATTTCCGCGCTACGCGATCCTCGGCGGCCTGTTCGCCGTGGTGGTGATGATCGTGCTCGGCGTGTCGACCGTCGTCACCGGGCGCGCGGCGCTGCGCCGTCGGCTCGCCGAAGCCGCCGCGGCGGGACACACCGGGGGACATGTCGCGACCTTGCGCGATACCGGACGCGCCGACGCCTGGAGCCGGATCGTCGGCGCGATCGAGAAACGCGGGGTGTCGCTGCTCGACACCAACAATGCGACGCTGACCGCGCGGCTGGCGGCGGCGGGTTATACCTCGCCGCAGGCGCCACGCGTGTTCACGCTCGCGCGGCTCGCACTGACGCTCGGCCTGCCGCTGCTCCTGGTGGCGGCGACGGTGTTTCGCGGCGAGGCGCCGTCGCTGCTCAAACTCTACCTGTTCGGCGCGGCGCTCGCGGTGCTCGGCCTCTATTTGCCCAATCTCTGGGTATCGGCGCGCGCATCGCGGCGCCAGGAGCAGATCGTCAACGGCTTTCCCGATGCGCTCGACCTGATGCTGGTTTGCGTCGAGGCCGGGCTCGGGATGGAAGCGGCATTCGATCGCGTCGGGCGCGAAATGGCGCGGTCACATCCGTTGGTCGCCAATCTGCTGGCGACCACGGTGCTCGAACTGCGCGCCGGGCGTGGCCGCGAGGAAGCGCTGCGCCGGATGGGCGATCGCGCCGCGGTCGACCAGATCCGGTCGTTCACGACGTTGTTGATCCAGTCGAACAAGCTGGGATCGAGCATCGGGCAGACGCTGCGCATCTATGCCGGCGAGATGCGCGAGCGCCGCAAGATGCTGGCGCAGGAAAAGGCGCACCGCCTGCCGGTGCTGATCTCGATTCCGCTGGTCGCGTGCATGCTGCCGGTGATGATCGGCGTCTTGATGCTGCCGGCCGCGATCCGCGTCGTGCGCCAGCTCCTTCCGATGATGGCGGGGTGACGAAATGAAAAAACGGACTCTCTACTCGCGCGTCGCCCTTATCGCGTTGTTCGCCGCGACCAGCGGCTGCACGAGCTCGGCCAAGCGTACCGCCCTACCCGAAGGAACGCGGTTCACCGCCGCGACGGACGCATCGTCGGTCGCCGCCGCGCGGCTGCTCGCGGACGGCAATTACGGCCTGGCGATCGAAATGTATCGCCGCATCCTGGTCGCGACTCCCGACGATGCGGCAGCGGTCGAGGGGCTCGCGCTCTGTTATGACCATTTGCGCCGTTACGATCTGAGCGACGTCTATTTCCAGAAGGCGCTCGCGCTGGCGCCACGCAACGACGCTTTCTATCGCGCTTATGCCGCCTCGCTGACCGCACAGGGCCGCAATGACGCCGCGGCGTTGCTCGACGTCGACATGCGCACCATGCTGGCCTCCGCATCCGCTACGCCTACTGCTGCACCGGCGCCAACCCAGCCTGTCGCGCCGCCGCCGCCGGTAGCCGCCCCTGCACTGGCGAGCGCCGCTGCGGTGCCGGTCGCGCCTGCCCCCGTTATCGCGGCCGGCCCGCGCCTCGAACAACTCTCCCCGGGGGTCGTTCATCTGATCCTGCCGCCAGTGCGTAGCGCAGGCCGGGGAACGATTCTCGCCTCTTCGCCGGCGCCGGCGCCTCCTCCCTCGCGGGTGGCGGTGCCAAAACCGACGGCCGCTCCGCTGGCCCCTGGTGCGCTCCGCAACACGATGGTGGTCAATGCCACTGGACGCAAAGCCATTGCCACACGCGTCCAATCCTATCTCGTCGGGCGCGGCTGGCGCCCGCTCGATCGTGGCGACAGCGGGATGCGTATCGCGGTCAGTCGTATCCTCTATCCGCCATCGGGCGAGGCGACCGCACGCCGGCTGGCCCGCGCAGTGCCGTTCCCGACCCGGCTGTACGCCACCAGACAGGCCAACCGGATCCAATTGCTGGTCGGCGGCAACGCACTGCGGTTCGCCGCCAAGCCGGCCGGGGGGCGTCGGTGATCCTTGGCCTCAGGCTGCTATCGTTGGCGGCCCTGTTTGCTTGTGGCGCGGCGTCGGCGGCGCCGCCGGACGATCTCGCCTTGGTCGATGCCGCGATCCGGGGAGGACGGCTGGTCCAGGCGCAGACGATGCTCGACCTGTTGCCCGACGCCCAATCCGGCACGTTCGATGTCGCGGTGCTCCGCGCGCAGCTGATGCTGGCGCAAGGCCAATACGCCGAAGCAGAGAGCGCGTTCGCCAAGCTGGCGGCGACGCCAAGCCAGGATTGCCGCGTCGTCGCGGGGCTCGGCAGCGCAGCCGCAGCGATGCGGCATACCGAGGCCGCCCTCGCCCGGTTGCAGGATGCGACCACGCGCTGCCCGGCCGACTGGCGGCTATGGGCCGATCTCGGCCATGCTTACGATTCCGGCGCGCGGTGGAACGACAGCAAGGCGGCCTATGAGCGGGCGTCGGCGCTGGGCGCGCCGCGCGCGTCGTTGCTCAACGACATGGCGGTCTCGCTGTTGATGCAACACCGCTACCCCGAAGCCAGGGCGTTGCTGCAACAGGCGCTGGCGGCCGATCCCGACGATCGTCGTGTCGCCAACAATCTCGATATCGCCGCCGCCTCGATGGGCGAACCGCCGGTGCGCAGGCGCGGGGAGGATGCCGCACGCTGGGCAGAGCGATTGTCCAACGCCGGCTATGCCGCCTCGCTCGCCGGCCGGAGCGACGATGCGCGGGCATGGCTGACCCAGTCGCTCGCCGCGGCACCGATCTATCCGGCGGCAACCGCCAACATCCTCTCGTCGCTTGGACCCCAGAAATGACGTCGCTTCACAACGTCCTGTTGATCGCTTTGTATCTCGTGCTGGCGCTCGCGGCGCTGACCGACGTGTGGAAACTCCGCATCCCGAACATGTTCCCGGCCGCGATCATCCTGTTGTTCCCGGTCTGGATATACAGCTGCGGCTGGAACGCCCAATTGTGGCAGAATGCCCTGGTGTTCGTCGGCACCTTCCTGGGCGGCCTGTTCCTCTTCTCGCGCGGATGGCTCGGCGGCGGCGACGTCAAATTGATGGCCGCGATCGCCTTGTGGTTCGACTTCAAGGGCGCGTCGGCGCTCTATCTGTGGATGGGAATCGGCGGCGCGATTCTCGCTATCGCCTTCATCATACTCCGCCGGATGCTGCCCGCGGGATTCACCGATTCGACCAACGTGCCCAGCCTCAAAGCGCGCGGCCCCATTCCCTACGGCCTTGCGATCTCGGCCGGCGCGATGCTCGCGATCGTCGGGGCCAATATCAATCCGCAACCTTAGAGCGCGATGACGTGGGTTTGACCCGTCGTGACGGAGCGGATTTTGGCGCAGGGCGAGGAACGAGGAGGGAGCGATGCTGAAGGCATCGTGACCGACGAGAGACGCTGCGCTGCGCCAAAAGGCGCCCGCCGCTGTGCGGTTGCCCGGGCGCGCCCGCTGGTCTGCGTCGCAGTCCTTGCGCGTAGCGCCGCTACCCGCTGCACACCGCTCCTTGCCAGCGAACACGCCCGGGCAATCACGACGGATCAAACCCACGTCATCGCGCTCTTGGCCTGGTATCTCGACCCGGCCAGCTTGACCGGCTCACAGCGCTTCGGCAGCTAGCATCATGATCAGCTGGGCGCGCGAGCTGATCCCCAGCTTGCCGTAGATATGGTGCAGGTGGAGCTTGACCGTGCCTTCGGTCAGTCCGCAGCGCCGCGCGATTTCGCGGTTGCGCAGGCCTTCGCCGACCAGCTTGACCAATTCCTCCTGTCGGCGCGTCAACCCATATTGCGGCAGCACGGGCACTGCCTGGCCGGCCATGCTGCGCTTCAACACGCGCTCGATGATGGTCGGGTCGATCCAGGTATCGCCGCGTTTGACCGCCTCGATACAGGTAATCAAATTGCCCGGATCGCTGTGCTTGAGGACGATCCCGTTAATGCCCAGCTTGACCGCTTCCATCGTCTCGACCGGCTTCAAGCCGACGGTGAGAAAGACGATCGGTATCTGATTGCCCGCGCCGCGCAAGGTTCGCAGGATGTGCAGCCCGCCACCATCGGCCATGCTCACGTCGAGCACCAGCAAGTCGAAGGCATTGTGCGCGACGCGGTCGATCGCATCGACCGAGGTTCGCGCCGTTTCCTCGACGACGTGCCCATTGGTCTCGAGGAACTGACGCAGCCCCTCGAGAAAGATCGGATGATCGTCAACCAGTAGCAGTTTCGACATGGACACCAGCCTTTAGTGGAATTCTGAGCGACAATAGCACACCGCGCTCCATCGGATCGGTATAAGCGCGCCCGTTGAGCGCCTTCACCCGCTTGCTCAGCGAATGCGAGAGTACGCCTTCGACATCGGCGCCATCGGCGGCGATGTCGATGACCGTCGCGCCGTCGCTCCTGATCGCCACGAACACCGCCTCGTCGCGCAGCGCCGCGGCCACCTTAACCACCGACGCATGCGCGTGCTGCACCGCGTTCGATACGGCTTCACGCACCAGGAATTCGACTTCGAGCGCGATGTCGGGAGAGACGGGCAGTATAGCGGGCTCGGCCTGGACCGAGCATTGGATGCCCCATTGCCGCGACAGCAATTCGGCGCGCTGCGCCAGGTGGCTGGCGAGATCGATCCGCTCGCTGACCGGCTGGGCGCTGTCATTGACCAATTCGCGCAGACACGCTTGTTCGGCGGAGATGATCGACTCCAGGCTTTTCAATCGCTCTTGCCGCTTGGCGACCGGCATGTCCGTGTCCTTCATCAGGACCGCGACCTGCATCCTGAGTCCGGCGAGCGTCTGCAACACGCTGTCGTGCATGTCGCGACTGATCTCCAGCCGCGCATTGGCGAAGGCATTCTCGCGCCACGCCTCGAACATCTGGTAACGGTCGAGCGTCGCGCTGACCGCATGGCCGGCGCTGACGACCTGACCCAACAGGACCTCCGACACGCGCGGCAACCCGATCAGATAGACATAGCCGTCCATCGCATTCGCCGCGATCGGCATCGCGCCGACGATTGCCGCGCCGTCGGCCAACTCGTCCGGCAGGAAACCGGGTTCGACCGCGCGAACGACAGGATCGCCTGCGGCCTTGCTGTTGACCATCGCCTTGCCGGTCCGCGCTTCCCATAGATAGGCCTCGTCCCAGCCGGTCGGCAGCAACATGCGGTCGGCGATCGCGGGCGGCGGATCGATCCGGGACAGCGCGCCGTCCGCGAAACGATAGAAATGCCGATCGTCATCTTCCCCGCCCCGCCAGCAGACCAGGATCGTCGACACCTGGAATCGGCTGGCCAACCGCGCCGCGATCTCCTCGATCGGCATCGATCGCGCGCGCATGCCCGTTGCCAGCAACTCGCCATTCCAGCGGTCGCTCGATGTCGCGTCCGTCTGCCGCATCTTCACCACCAAAGCGGCGGCGGCTATAAACGTCAGCACGGTGAATTGCAGCATCCGCTGGCCGTCACCGATACGCGGCAAGGACGGCAACAATGCCGCGGCCTGATCATGGAGAAGAATGACGAGCGAGAAGATCAGATATTCGAGCGCGACGCTGGCGATGCTCGACTGAATCCGCTTGGCGACCAGCAGAAAAACGATGAACGGCAGATAGAGAATGGTGATGGTCGGGTAGAAGATCAGCACGCCGAGCCCGATTGCCTCATCGGCGGCCGAACCGATGCGGCGCATCAACCATGTTGCTTTCCATGACACCAATCTCACGACCAGCGCCGCAACCGCCAGCAGCAGATAGGCGATGAAGCACCAACGAACGGCCCGATCGAGCGCCGGAATCGGGAAAGGGATCGCGAGCACGATCCCCAATGCGATCGTCGCGAGCAGCGTCCGGCCGGCGGCGACAACGTCATGCGCCACCGAATAACCGAGATCGCGCCTCAGCGCCTCTCTCAGGCCGTTTGCAAACTCGCCCGTCACTCGCCCCTTCCCCGACAACGATGTTACACCATTGACACGGAAATGTCAGATGTTCTCGTTGTGCCTGTTGTCCCAAGAAGAGCACGAACAACTGCAGGGCATCTCGTAGGGACCGCGGCATTTTCAGCCCCCGGCACCACCAGTCAATTTCGCAATCCTACGTACCGAAACGCCGCCCCCCAACCGTCCCACCTTTGAAAACGGGTGGCCGGATCGACACCCTACGCGGCCGGACACGGACGGCGGGCAGGAAGCGATTGCCGCCTGGCGGCGAGCACGACCGCGACCAGCCCGACCGCCGATGTCGCCGCTCCGGCCAGCGCGACGGCCGGATAGCCCCATCCCGCCGCGATCACGCCGCCGCCCAGGGCGGCGCCGAAGGCATTGCCGAGATTGAAGGCGCCGATATTGACCGAGGAGGCGAGATTCGGGGCATCCGCGGCTGCGCTCATCACACGTACCTGGAGGGGCGGCACCAGCGCGAAACTCGCCACGCCCCAGGCAAAGATCAGGATAGCGGTCGGAACGGCATGGGGCATCGTCAGAGCGAACGCGACCAGGATCGCCGACAGCGACGCCAGCGTGACGATCAGCGTGCGATCGACGTGCCGGTCCGCGAACTTGCCGCCGGCCCAATTACCGACCGTGAGTCCCAAGCCATAGGTAACCAGCATCGCGGTAATGAAGCCGAGCGAGGCGTGGGTCGCGTCGCGCAGGATCGGCGCGATATAGGTGAAGACGGTGAACATCGCGCTCGATCCGATCACGGTGAGCGCGAGCGCTCCGAGCACCTTGCCGCGCATCAATACGCGCAGTTCGGCGAGCGCGTCGCCACCGTCCGGCGCCGGGAGCGCTGGCAGGGTCAGCCGCAGCGAGACGATGGTGGCCACGCCCAAGGCGGCGATGCCCCAGAACGAGGCCCGCCAGCCGAGATGCTCGCCGGCCCAGGTCGCGAGCGGCACGCCGACGACGTTGGCGATGGTCAGTCCCATGAACATCGCGGCCACCGCGCTCGCCCTCCGCTGCGGCGGGACAAGCCCAGCCGCGACGATCGACCCGACGCCGAAAAAGGCGCCATGGTTGAACGAGGTCAGGATCCGCGCTGCCAATAGCAGTGCATAGCTGTGCGAGATCGCCGCCAGCAGATTGCCGAGCGTGAAGATCGCGGCAAGCCCGATCAGCAGCGTCCGGCGCGGCACGCGGCCGGTGGTCAGCGTCATCAGCGGCGCGCCGATCATCACGCCCAGCGCATAGCCGCTGATGAGCAGGCCGGCGGCCGGAATGGAGACGCCGAGATCTTTGGCGATCACCGGGAGCAACCCCATCGGCGCGAACTCGGTCACACCGATGCCGAACGCGCCGACGGACAGGGCCAGGAGGCCGAGATTGAGCTTCATTGCCGCCTCCCCTCAAACCAACGCCGGATTCAGGCGGGCAAAGCCCTCCTGCTGGCGGTAAGGGGTGTGCGGATAAGGTGGGAGCACGTCGCTTGCCGCATCGAGTGCCGCGACCTGCTCCTGCGTGAGCGACCAGCCGACGGCGCCAAGATTGTCGCGCAATTGCTCCTCGTTGCGCGCGCCGATGATCACCGACGAGACGGTCGGGCGCCGCAGCAGCCAATTGATCGCGACCTGGGGCACTGTCTTTCCGGTCTCGACCGCGGCCGCCTCGAGCGCGTCGACGACGCGATAGAGTCGTTCGGTTTCGACGGGCGGCGCGAATTGCTCGGTGTCGTGCAGCCGGCTTCCCGTCGGTATCGGACGATCACGCCCGATCTTGCCGGTCAGGCGCCCCCATCCGAGCGGGCTCCAGACCAGCGCGCCAAGACCCTGGTCGGCGGCAAGCGGCATCAGTTCGGATTCGTAGGCGCGGCCGATCAACGAATAATAGACCTGATGCGCGACGAGACGCGGCCAGCCGTAGCGATCGGCGATCGCTTGCGCCTTCATGATCTGCCAGCCGGGATAGTTGGAAACGCCGGCATAACGGATCTTGCCCCCGGCGATCAGTCGGTCGAGCGTGCCCATGACTTCCTCGGCAGGTGTCGAAGCGTCGAAGGCATGGAGCTGGAGCAGATCGATATAGTCGGTGCCCAGGCGCCGCAACGCATCCTCGACCGCGCGGATCAGCCGGGCGCGGGACGCGCCCCAATCCTGCGGTCCATCTCCTATCGGCAGACCGGTTTTGGTCGAGATCAGCACGGCATCACGGCGGTCGCGGATCGCCGCGCCGAGAATCTCCTCGGAGGCGCCGTTGGAATAGACGTCCGCCGTGTCGAACAAAGTGACGCCGGCATCCAGACACAAGTCCACCAGCCGCCGCGCCTCGGCGACATCGCTCGTTCCCCAGGCGCTGAACAGCGGCCCGTGACCGCCAAATGTCCCGGTGCCGAAGCTCAGCGCCGGTACGCGCAAACCCGACGACCCCAATTGCCGATATTCCATCACCTGCTCATCCCTTGTTCGTTCGGTGCATAGATGGACGTCGAGCCTTTCCCCGTGTACCGCTAGCCGACGCGAAAGATTATTGCAGTGGACGCAAAGATGGCGAGCGGAACCGATCGGGCGCGCGAGATGGCGCTGTTCGTGGCGGTGGTCGACAATGGCAGTTTTTCGGCGGCGGGCCGCCTTCTCGACCTGAGCCCATCGGCCGTCGCGCGTGCGATCGACCGGATCGAGGCGCGGCTCGGCATACGTTTGCTCTTGCGCTCGACCCGCACGCTCGCGCTCACCGCGGAGGGCCAATCCTATCTCCAGGCGGCGCGGCGAATCCTCGCCGACCTGGACGATGCCGAGCAGCAGATCGCCGACCAGGGCGCGCCGCGCGGCCGGCTGGGCGTCAGCGCGGCGCTTGCCCATGGGCGACTCTGCGTGGTGCCGCTCTTGGGCGAGTTCGCCGCATCCTATCCGCATATCCTGGTCGACATCGCGCTGACCGACACGCTGGTCGATGTCGCCGCGGGCCAGGCCGATGTCGCAATCCGCTTCGGTCCGCTGCCGGACAGCACGCTCACCGCGCGCAAGCTCGGGGAGACCCGCCGGGTGATCGTGGCGTCACCGGAATATCTCGCGAAACACGGCATGCCGCGCGAGCCCGAGGACCTGCACCAACATAATTGCCTCAACTTCAACTTCCGGCGCGCCGAGCCGATCTGGCCGTTCCGCCGCGACGGCGCCGACTTCTCGCTATGTGTGAAGGGCAACATCGAAGCGAACAATGGCGAGACGCTGGGTCAGCTCGCCGCGATCGGCATCGGCATCGCGCGCGTCGGCGCCTTCAGCGTCACGCAGGAGATCGCCAGCGGCCAACTCGTCCCGATCCTCGAGGAGTTCAATCCCGGCGATGTCGAGCAGATCCACGCCGTGTTCGTGGGCGGCGTCAGCACCCCGGCGCGGATACGGGTCTTTGTCGACTTTCTGGCCGAGAATTTGCGGTGAGATCAGCCTATCTCGATAACCGACGAGTCCTTTCCGGAACCACACAGCCAATTTCAAGCTTTTAGCCCGGTCTCACGGAGTAGATCATGATCGCTCAGCGCCAGGTCCCCGCACTATCGACGTCCAGCAACATCCCGCGACCGGGACGGGAATGCCGGAAAGGCGTGACGGAGTGACATCGCCTGGGAAAGTGCCCTGGTGGGAAAGCGGAGTCATCTATCAAGTCTATCCGCGCTCGTTCCAGGACAGGGACGGCGACGGGGTCGGCGACCTGCGCGGGATCGAGCAGCGGCTCGATTATATCGCGGCGTTGGGCGTCGATGCGATCTGGCTGTCGCCGATCTTCCCGTCGCCGATGATCGATTTCGGCTATGACGTCGCCGATTATTGCGGCGTCGACCCGTTGTTCGGGACGCTGGACGATTTCGACCGACTGCTGAAGGCGGCACATGCGCGCGGCCTGCGGCTGCTGCTCGATTTCGTTCCCAATCACAGTTCCGACCAGCACCCCTGGTTCGTCGAGAGCCGGCGGTCGCGCGACAACCCCAAGCGCGACTGGTATATCTGGCGCGATCCGGCGCCGGGCGGCGGCCCGCCGAACAACTGGATCAGCGACATGGGCGGCTCGGCCTGGCAATGGGACGAGGCGACCGGGCAATATTATCTGCACGCTTTCCTGAAGGAGCAGCCCGACCTCAACTGGCGCAACCCTGCCGTGCGCGAGGCGATGACCGCCGTGCTGCGTTTCTGGTTCGAGCGCGGCGTCGACGGATTCCGGATCGACGTGCTGTGGCACATGGTCAAGGCGGAAGGGCTACCCGACAATCCGCTCAACCCGCATTACCGCGCCGAGCTGGGCGAAAAGCTCAAGCTGCTGCAGATCCATTCGACCAACCAGCCCGAGGTCCACGACATCGCCGCGGCGTTCCGCGCGCTGGCGGACAGTTATGGCGACCGCTTGCTGGTCGGCGAAATCTGCCTGCCGGTCGAAACGCTGATGCATTATTACGGCCGCGGCGCGCCGGGGGTGCATCTGCCGTTCAATTTCCAGCTGCTCGACGCCCCATGGCACGCACAGTCACTCGCCGCGATGATCAGCGCCTATGAGGCTGCCCTGCCCCCCGGCGCCTGGCCCAACTGGGTGATCGGCAGCCACGACGCCCCGCGCATCGCGGCGCGGCTGGGCGAGGCGCAGGCGCGCGTCGCGGCGATGCTGTTGCTGACGCTGCGTGGCACGCCAACCCTGTACCAGGGCGACGAACTCGGGATCGGCAAGGTGGAGATCCCGGCGGACCGCATCCGCGATCCGCAGGACCTTCGTCAGCCCGGCATGGGCCTGGGCCGCGACCGCTCGCGCACGCCGATGCCGTGGGACGGCTCGGCCCATGCCGGGTTCAGCACTGCCGAGCCCTGGCTGCCGCTCAGCCAGGATTGGCCGCAGCGCAACGTCCAGATCCAACAGCAGGATAGCGAGTCGATGCTGTCGCTGTATCGTGAACTACTGCGGTGCCGGCGCGCGTCGTCGGCACTCGCGCTTGGCGCGTTCGAGCTGGTCGCGGCGGACGGCGATCTGCTGGTCTATGACCGGTTCGACGATCGCGAGCGCGTGCGGGTGGCGCTCAACCTCGCCGCCAACGCGATCAAATTGCCGTTCGACTTCGATCCCGCGGCGCAATTGCTGGTCGGCACGCATCCGCGCGAAAATCTGGGCGACATGCTGCGGCCGAACGAAGGCATGGTCTTTCGCCTGCGCGGTCCGGACGCATTATGAAAATTGCGATGCTCGCGCCGATCGCCTGGCGCACCCCGCCGCGCCATTATGGGCCATGGGAGCTGGTGACCGGCCTGTTGACCGAGGCGCTGGTCGCGCGAGGCATCGACGTCACCTTGTTCGCGACGCTCGACAGCATCACCTCGGCCAAACTCGACGGCGTCGTCCCCGCGCCCTATTCGGAGGACCCGACGATCGACGCCAAGGTCTGGGAATATCGCCACCTTTCCCATCTGTTCGCGCAGGCCGACCGTTTCGACCTGATCCACAATCAGGCCGATTTTCCTGCTCATGCCTTCGCGCCATTGGTGCGCACGCCGATGGTGACGACGATCCACGGTTTCTCGTCCGCACGCATCCTGCCGATGTATCAGCCGTTCCAGGACCGCGTTCATTACGTCGCGATCAGCGAGGCGGACCGGCATCCCTCGCTGCGCTACGCCGCCACCATCCATCACGGCATCGCGCTGGACGAATTCCCGTTCGATCCGAAAGGCGGCGACAGTCTGGTATTCTTCGGCCGCATCCATCCCGACAAGGGCGCGAAGGAAGCGATCGCCGCGGCGCGCCGCAGCGGCCATCGGCTCGATTTGTACGGCATCGTCCAGGATCAGGCCTATTTCGACGCGGCGGTCGCCCCCGAACTCGACGACCGCATCCGCTATCACGGCCCGGTCGGCGGCGCCGATCGCGCGCGGGCGCTCGGCAAGGCGCGAGCGCTGCTCCACCTGATCAATTTCGACGAGCCGTTCGGCCTGTCGGTGGTCGAGGCGATGGCGTGCGGCACGCCGGTCGTCGCCACGCGGCGCGGCTCGATGACCGAGCTGATCGAGCATGGCAGGACCGGCTTTCTGGTGGGCGGTGCCGACGACGCGGTCGGCGCGATCGATCGTATCGGCGAGCTGGATCGCGTCGTGGTGAGACAGCGCGCCATCGAGCGTTTTTCGGTCGACCGGATGGCTGACGAGTATATCGCGCTCTACGAGGCTGTGCTGCGGGAAACTGCGGGATGAGGACGTTCGGCGCGATTCCGCGGCAGCACCAACGTCGTTTCGCCGAAAGCCCGAACGTCCCGATCGCGACGGCCCGCTTGTCAGCCTCCGACAACCCTGATAAGCGCCCCGCCTTGCCGTGCCGGAAGGTACGCGCAGGCCGCCTTAGCTCAGCTGGTAGAGCATCGCATTCGTAATGCGGGGGTCACAGGTTCGAGTCCTGTAGGCGGCACCAGTACATATGGGGAACACCCCTAGAAAACCGCAGAAATCTGCGGTAAACTGCCTATCGGCGGTCCCTCGAAATCTCATTATGTTCCGCCGTGGCCCACTAAAAAGGGGCCACGAATCGGCGCTTAAAGCGAAGTCGCGTCCTTATAAGGCTTTTGATTCCGACGGCCTCTTTTTGTTGGTTCAGCCGTCAGGCTCATTGCTCTGGCGCTTCCGTTACAGAAAGTTCGGTATCGAGCGAAAGCTTTCACTCGGCAGCTTTCCCGACGTCAGCCTGCAGCAAGCGCGCAAGGAGCGCGACAAGGCGCTGGCCCAGCTGGTCGACGATATCGACCCAGTGGAGGAGAAGCGTGAGCGCCGCTTGAAGGCCGAGCTTGCCGCCCAGACCACGTTCAAGCTCGTGGCCGAGGAGTTCATCCAGAAAATGGAGAAGGAGGGAAAGTCTCCCGCCACGATCAAGAAGGCGCGGTGGTTTCTCGAACTACTGGAGGACATCGGGAAGCGCCCGATTGCCTCGATCACGCCGCACGAGCTGCTCGACGCCTTGAAGCGGATCGAACGCCGCGGTCACCACGAGACCGCGAACAGATTGCGATCCTTTGCCGGTCGCGTGTTTCGCTACGGCTTTGCGACGCTGCGGACCGAGCAGAACCCGGCGGACATCCTGCGCGGCGCGCTCATCGTGCCCAAGGTTAAGCATCACGCCGCGATCATCGAGCCGGCAAAAGTGGGCGCGCTCCTGCGGGCGATCGATGATTATGAAGGCCGACCCGAGACCGTATTCGCATTGAAGCTGGCGCCGCACGTGTTCCTGCGGCCGGGCGAGCTGCGCCAGGCCAAGTGGAACGAGATCGATTTCGCGGACAAGGTCTGGCGCATTCCCGCCGAGCGCATGAAGATGAAGCAGCCGCATACAGTACCGCTTTCGCGGCAATCGCTATTTTTCCTGCGGGAGTTGCGCGCTGCCGCTCGTCCTGGCGAGTTCGTTTTTCCGGCACTACACACAACGACGCGCTCAATCTGCGAGAATACCCTGAATATTGCGCTCCGACGGTAGGGCTAACCCGGCCACACGACCTGGCAATCGTCACCGGCTATGCGGGGACCGGCAAGTCAGCCACGTTGGGCATCGCGCGCGACGAATGGGAGCACGCCGGCTACCAGGTCGTGGGTGCAGCGCTTTCGGGTATCGCCGCGGGGAATCTCGAAAGCGGATCGGGGATCGCGTCGCGCACGATCGCCAGCCTCGAATATCAATGGAGCAGCCAGCGGGAGTGGCTCGACGAACGCTCAATCCGGGTCATCGACGAGGCCGGGATGATCGGCACGCGCCAGATGGAGCGCGTTATCTCCGAAGCCGAGAAGCGTGGTGCGAAGGTCGTGCTCGTCGGCGATCCCGAGCAACTCCAGGCGATCGAGGCAGGCGCTGCGTTCCGAGCGCTTGCCGAACGCCATGGCAGCGTGGAGATCACCCAGGTCCGCCGCCAGCGCGAAGACTGGCAGCGCGATGCAACGCGGCATCTGGCAATCGGTGACGCCGGTCCCGCCCCTGCGCGCGATCCGTTCGCCGGTCTCGACCTGCGCCCGATTGCAACGCCACCGACCCGCGGCATCGCAACGGCGTTGGACGCTCCCCGATCGCAGCCAGCGCACATCGTCCAACCGGCCGGCTTGAACCAGGCCATGCAGCGGTTCGCGCGCGCAGCGGCCGACATCATACGCATGCGCAGGGACGGCTACGCCGAATTGCCGCATCAGCGCATCGCGTTCGACAAGGCACGGGACGCATTGGAGGCCGTTCGGCCCGACGCGGCGCGGGATCTGCGCGCAGCGTTCGCGCGCAACGCCGGCCTGATCGAGGATGCCGCCAAAGGACGGACCAGCGCTGCGATCCGCGCGATGGCCTTGGAAGCAGAGTTGCGTATGAGCCCGGAGCGGCGTGCCGACCGGTTCGTCGAAGACTGGCAAAAGCTTGCCCGGGCTCATCGATCGCTACGCAATGCCGGCGACGAAGCCGGCGCGCGGCGGGTGGGGCAGCAGATGAGCGCGCTCGGCAAGAGCTTGGAGCGCGATGCTCAGGCCGAGTCGCTGGTCCGAAAGCGCCTCCCCGAACTCGGAATCCGGGCACGCGAAGGCGCGTCGATATCCCACAGCATCCAGGACTGGCTCGGCCTCTCGCGTGGGCGCGGGCTTGGGCGATAGATCATGCGGGATGGACCAGACCAGCACGACCGACCCCGACACCGGCCTTGCTGCCCAGGCGTTCGCCGAGCTGCGCGCCTAGGTCAGTCTGCTTCGCCGCGCGGTGGAACGGCTCACTGACGAGCGAACAGCGCAGCCCGACCACGCGCCGACGCTGGAAGCGATCGACAAGCGCATCCAGGATGTTTGCGGTTGGGCAAGACGCGTGTCGGAAAAACCGGCGCTGACGCTGACGCCCGAGAGCCTTGGTCGGGAGATTGCGGCGGTGGCGGCCAGCAGCCGCGGCGCCGATCGCCAGATACTGGAGAGGGCGTCCGCCGCCATGGATGCTGCTGCAAGCCGCATCGACGCCATGATCGCGCGATCACGATCGGTCGCCGAGCAGAACCGCGAGTTAATGAAGAACCGGATTGCGTTCGCGATTGCGGGCATGGCGTTGTCGGCAATCCTGCCCGGCGCCATTGCGCGCTCGCTTCCGGTCAGTTGGGCGGTTCCCGAGCGCATGGCGGCGCGCATGCTCGGGACTGACATGTGGCATGCCGGCCAGAGCATGATGGCCAAAGCGGATCCAGACCGATGGCGACAAATAGTGGCTCGCGAGCGCGAGTGTGCACCTCGTACTGGTGAATGGTCTGAGAAGTAGCGACCGCTATGCGCCCAATTCTGTTGAAAAACTCCCTTGCGGGTGGGAGTTGCGCTGATTCAGTGATCTCGGCTGTCGGGAGATGTGCTGATAATGGGTGACCGGACGGTGATGCAGGAGGCGCTGTTTTACAGCTTCCGCATAGAGGATCATGTGCCGGCCGATCATCTGCTGCGGTCGATCGACCGGTTCGTGGACCTGACTGGCATCCGCGAGCATTTGAAGCCGTTCTACAGCGAGGTGGGGCGCCCATCGATCGATCCCGAGCTGATGATCCGGATGCTGATCATCGGCTATTGCATGGGCATCCGTTCGGAACGGCGGCTGTGCGAGGAGGTGCATCTCAACCTCGCCTATCGGTGGTTCTGCCGCCTCGACCTGGATGGTGCGATCCCCGATCACTCGACCTTCTCGAAGAATCGGCACGGCCGGTTCCGCGACAGCGATCTGTTACGCAAGCTGTTCGAGATGACCGTCGAGCGGAGACGACGGATTTGGCTGTTTTATCGATGGCTGACCGCGACGTTTCCGCTGTGCGATAGATACAGCGTCGTGCGCCCGCCTCGGCACGACACGCGTCGTGATTCCAAACGCTCCGGGCCGGCTTGCACCACGGCTAGGATCTGCCGCGAATTTTCCGTTCCCGCTTTCGGCGACGTGTTGGTGTAATCTGTTTGCGCGATCCGCAATTTTTCGTTAGTCATCGAAATCAATCGAAGCATTACATAAGGCTTCGCAAGAATGCTGGAGAGGGTGATGGCCGGACGTTCGCCTCTTGTCGTCGGCAATTGGAAGATGAATGGCACGCGAGAGGCGCTGTCCGAGCTGGAGGCGATCGCTGCCGGGGTTGCGCAGCGCCGCGGTGTAGACGTTGTCATCTGCCCGCCCTCGACATTGATCGTGCCCGCCGCCGCGATTGCGCAGGCATTCGAAATAGGTGCCCAAGATTGCCACGGCGGCGAGGGCACCGCGTTCACCGGGCGACTTTCTCCAGCAATGCTGTTCGACGCAGGCGCGCGATGGGTGATCGTTGGGCATTCCGAATGCCGGCACCTCGCCCAGGAGACCGACGAGCTCGTGCGGGAAAAGGCCGAGCGCGCGCTTGTCGCGGGGCTCGCCGTCATCGTGTGTGTCGGGGAGTCGCGTGAACAACGCGATCGCGGCGAACAGGACATGATTGTCCTGTCGCAGCTGCGTGGCTCGCTGCCGAGGCTGCCCGGCGGAAATCTGGCCATAGCCTATGAGCCGATCTGGGCGATCGGAACGGGATCCACACCGACGACAGCGCAGATCGGGCAAATGCATGCGCACATTCGGGATGTCCTTGTCCAACTCTACGGCGAGCCGGGCGATTGCCTTCCCATCTTGTACGGCGGATCGGCAAGCCCGGCCAACGCGTCCCAACTTCTTTCGATAGACGGGGTGGATGGGTTGCTCGTCGGGGGCGCCAGCCTTTCGGCCAACTCCTTCCTGCCCATCGTGGAGGCAGCGGCGATGCTCGCGCCCCAGGTGTCGATGACAACAAACCGCAGCAGTGCGGCGCATTGAACAATGAGAGTGAGGGGAAATGAGATCGTGAGGATTGCAGCTATCGCAACGATAAGCTTGGCCAGCATGAGCGTCGCGCTGAGCAGCACGCCCGACAAGGCGCTCGCTCGAACCGACGCCAAGGTCAACTCGCTCCCCCGCTATCTCGAGACACCGTCAGGGCAAAAACCGCGCGTCGTCATCACTGCCGATCCGGAACTCGACGATTCGAACTCGATGGTCCGCTATCTGCTCTACAGCACGGACTTCCGCACCGAAGGCTTGATCTACGCCAGCAGCGAGTTCCATTGGAAAGGGGACGGCAAAGGTACGAAGTTCAGCATGCCTGGTCGCGAATACACCAGGTTCGGACTGAAACTCTGCCCCTGCACCTCGTATCGCTGGGCGCCAGGCGAACGCTTCATCGACAACGCGGTGGAAGCTTACGCCAAGGCCTATCCCAATTTGCGCGTCCACGATCGCGACTATCCGACGCCGGCCTTTCTCAAGTCCAAGATACGGTGGGGCAATGTCGATTTCGAAGGCGAGATGTCGAAGGACACGCCCGGCTCCGATCTGATCAAGTCGCTGTTGCTCGATAACGAGGAATCGCCGGTTTATCTCCACGCTTGGGGCGGGCAGAGCACGATCGCGCGCGCGCTCAAATCGATCGAAGAGCAATATAAGGGCACGCCGCAATGGGCAGCGATCCGCGCCAAGGTGATCCGCAAGGCCGTCATCCATCCGTCGGGCGAACAGGACAACACCTATGCTGAATACATTAAGCCCAACTGGCCGGAAATCCGCTACCGCCATCAGGCTGGCGGCGTTCCGCTCACCTACAATGCCCAATCGATGGTGAGCGCGGAGGACGCTGCTTATTTCACCGCCGACTGGATGCGCACGAACGTTGCCAGCAAGGGACCACTCGGCGCATTCGTCCGGCTGTGGGGCGACGGCAAGCAAATGGTGAAGGGCGACATCTTCGATTATTTCGGCATCGCCAACACTAGCGCGGACGAGCTCAAGAAGCAGGGCTATATCGTCTGGACACCGCCGCGCCCGCAAGGCGAGTTCCTCGGTGAAGGCGACACGGGCACCTATCTCAACCTGCTCGACAATGGGCTGCGCGGCTATCGCGGCGACAGTTTCGGCGGATGGGGCGGCTATCTTGTCCGCGACCCCGAAGCGTATGCAGCGCAGATGAAACTGATGATGGCGGCGTTCATGCAGGGCGGAACGGCGGCGGGGCCGCGCCCGCCGCGCCCGACCCACCCGTTCCTCGCCGCCGCCGAGCGCGATTATGCCGCGCGCTTCATCTGGGCGACAACCTCGGGCTATAAGGCCGCCAACCACAACCCGCGCATCACGCTGCGCACTCCCCGCCGGCTACAGGCCAGGCCCGGCCAGGAACTGAAGCTTTCAGCGACGACCAGCGATCCGGACGGAAACCAGGTGTCGGTGCGCTGGTGGCAATGGAAGGACGCCGGCAGCTATGCCGGCACGGTGCCGCTAGTGAACGAGGTGGGGTCGGCCACGAGTTTGCGCGTCCCGGCCGACGCCAAACCGGGTGACGAGATTCAGATCGTCGCCGAGGCGACCGATGACGGCACGCCGGCGCTCACCCGCTATGATAAGGTCGTCATCACGGTCGCGCGCTGAGTGACGCGGCCGGAGCGATGACGTCGCTCCGGCCGTCGCAGCATCGAGCGGTGGCTCACCATCCGAAAATCCGCGGTTTCAACGTGACGGCGCGGGTCTCGACCGACGTGGCCGCGTCTTTCGACAAGGCAATGTCGTAGCTGCCCCCCGCGACCCGCCACCGACGCCGTCCGGTATCGAAGTTGGCGAGCAAACGGGGGTCAATTGTCAGCGTCACGGCTCGGCTCTCTCCGGGCTTCAGCGACACCCGCTGGAAGCCGAGCAGGCGTGCGGCAGTCCTGCCGCCGATTGCCTGCAAATAGAGCTGCGGCACGTCGGCCCCTTCCCGCTTGCCGGTATTGCGGACGGTGAAGCTTGCCGTCACCGCCTGGCCACTGGTCACGCGCAGGTCGGAATAGGTGAAGTCGGTATAGCTCAATCCATGGCCGAATGGGTACATCGGCTTGAGCGACTTTTTGGCGAACCAGCGATAGCCGATATCCGCGCCTTCGCTCAGGTTGACGGTGACTGGCGTGCCCTCTGGGGTCCCATAGCTCGGCACCGTCGGGCGCGGCAATTGCTCGACCGCTGCCGGGAAGGTGATCGGCAGATGGCCGGAAGGGTTGACCTTCCCGGTCAGCACCTCGGCGATGGCCTGCGCGCCTTCCTGCCCGGGATACCAAGCCGCCATGATCGCCTTCACCTTGTCGCGCCATGGCATCGCGATGGGGTTGCCGGTTTCGAGCACGACAATAGTGTTGGGATTGGCCGCAGCCACCGCCTCGACGAGCGCGTCCTGGCCATAAGGCAGCCCGAGATCGGGCGAATCGAACCCTTCGGTCTCATATTTGCGCACGAAGACGATCGCGACATCCGACCGCGCGGCGAGTGCGGCGGCGTCCGATGGGTACAGCCCGGGATTGAATATGACGGCGGCCTGTGGCGCCTCCTTCTTGATCGCATCGAGCGGCGCTCCGGCGAACCAGCGCTCGGTGCGCCAGGCGCTCATCTGGCCGGCGCCGCCGATCGGATTGCTGTATGACCAGCCCTTGGCCGGCAGGCCCTGCGACGATCCGCCACCGGATAGGACGCCGATCTGCGCCTTGTCACCGATCACGGCGATCGACCTGGCTGTCGCGGCGATCGGCAATGCGCCGTCGTTCTTGAGCAAAACGATACCCTGGCGGGCGATCTCCAATGCGGTCGCAGCCCCCTCCGCCGCATCGACCGCGGCTGCCGGCGCGGCGTCGGTCACGCCGGCCATCTTCATCGAACGCAGGATGCGGCGGACCATGTCGGAAAGGCGTGCATGACTGAACGATCCGTCGACCAATTTCGCTTTCAAAGGCGCATCGAACCAGACTTGCTCGTCGAGTTGCTCGCCCGATTCCTGGTCCAGTCCCTTGACCGCGAAGTCAGGGCTGCGCACCGCGCCCCAATCGGACATCACCCAGCCGCGATAGCCCCATTCCTTCTTCAGGACGGTGTTGAGCAGATAGTCGCTGCCGCAGGCATGGTCGCCGTGAAGCAAATTGTACGCGCACATCACCGAACCCGGCTGCCCGAGTTCGATCGCGATCTGGAAGGCAAGCAGATCGGATTCGCGGCCGGCGGCCTCATCGATCGTCACATTCCAGCTGTGACGATTCGTCTCGTTCGAATTGAATGCGAAATGTTTGACGGTCGAGATTACGCCAGCATCTTGCGTGCCGCGAATGGCGGAACCGGCGATGACACCCGATAGGAGCGGATCCTCGGACACATATTCGAAATTGCGGCCGTTGTGCGGATCACGGACGAGATTGACGCCGCCGCCGAGCAGCACGTTGAACCCATGCGCCCTGGCTTCGCGGCCGACCAGATTGCCGCCGCGATAGGCGAGCTCCGGATTGAAGCTTGCTCCCAGCGCCAGCGACGAGGGCAGCGCCGTCGCGGTATCGCCGGGCCGTACGCCCATCGGATTGGTAACGCCGAGACTTGCGTCCGTCTCGCGCAGTGAAGGCACGCCGAGACGCGGCACACCGGGGATATAGCCGGCGCCCGGCACCACGTCGCTCGGCCAAGGAGCCTCCGCTTTAGATCCGAACCCCGGCAGTTTTAGCGCCATGAACCCGTGAATGAGCGAAAAGCGCTCCTCATCGGTCATCCTGGCTTCGGTCTCGGCAGCCCAATGATCGGCTGCCGCTTCGCGCGCCGCTGGGCTACTGCCCGTCACTTCGCGGGCTGTCGTCAATTGTGGCGTCGCAATGCCGAACGCCAAGCACGTTCCCACCAACATCAAGCTCTTGCGCATGGTCGATCCTCTCCGGTGGCGCCCGTGACGGGCGCGTCGTTTGCAGTGAATGTTGGCCGCCGGCAGCGATTCAGTCGCCAAACAGCGCCGCGCGCGCGATATCGAGTGCGCCGACCGCGTCCTGCCGTAGCTGCGCAGCCTTGAGCCCTTCGACATCAAGCCGGTCGAGCGCCGCTTCGATCCGCTTCAGAAAGCGGATCGCGCTATTGGCGGTAGCCACGCAGTCCTCGCGGAAGGGGAATTGGTCGAGTTGCCACACGCCCTCCCACCCGTTCTTGCGCAGCGTCCAGAAGAATTCGAACAACTCGACCGGATGGACCGAGCCAGCGATCATGTCGTCGTCCCAGCCGCGCATATTGTCGTTCACGTCCATGCCGAACAGCCGGCCATGATCGATCGCCAGCTGCGCCGCGTCGGCCGGAGATTCGCCGCCGTAAAGTGAATGACCGAAGTCGAGCAGGATGCCGACATTGGGCAGCCCGATCCTCTCTATGCCGAGCAACGTGCGTGCGACACTGTCATAACTCATGTGCACACGCGGTTCGCGCGGTTTGTATTCGATGACGAACTTGAGATCCGGATTCTGGCTTGCTAGTTCCGCCACGCCGTCCACCGACAGTTTCCAGATCTCGCGGTGGTCGACCTGAAACGGATAATCCCAGCCATCCTGGCCGGGCCATAGTTTGACATAGTCGGCACCGAAATGGCGCACAATCTTCGCTGCTTCGTTGCCCATCTCGTTGGCAAGGCGGCGAATGCCCGGGTCGGGATTGGTGAAGGCGCCCCTGGCGAATTGACGGGTATAGATTTCAGGGGTGATGCCGATCACCGACAGGCCGTTTCGCTCGAGTGCGGCATCGATCTCGCCCAGCGACACACCGCCACCCGGGAACGGGAAGTTGATGTCGACAATCGTGAGATCTTCGACCTGACCGGCAAGGTCGATCATCTCGATCAAGGAGCGGGCCGGCCCATAGCCATCGGTGGCATAGCGATCGACATAGGTGGCGAAATGCCAGATGCCGGCCCCAAAGCGTTGCTTGGTCATTGTCAGAACCTCATTTCGAGCCAGGTGAAGCTGGCTCGGCAGCCAGCGCGAAATCCTTAAGCCCAGCGGCATTGGAGCGGTCGACCAGATAGCAATCCATCAGCAGCTTTTCGGGCTGGCCGGTCTTACCGGTCTTGAGAAAGCGATCGATCAGTTCGACGGCATACTGCGCCTGGCGGCGGGCCGGTTGCAGCACGGTCGCGAGCATCTTTCCCGAGCGGATCGCGTCGCGCGCGTCATTCGACCCGTCGAACCCGACCACCAGGACGTCGCCGCGACCGGCACTTTGCAATGCGGCGATCGCCCCCATGGCCATCGTATCGTTACCGGCAACGACCCCCTTGATCTCGGGATGCGCCTGCAGCACCGACTGCGTGATCGAAAAGGCCTGCGCTTGATCCCAATTGGCTGATTGGCGCGAAACCATTTTGAGCGACGGATATTGGTCCAGCACGTCGTGAAAGCCGCGCGACCGGATCTTGGCATTGGTGTCGGATTCGCGCCCGACCAATTCGAGATAGCTCCCTTGCCCCAGCGCGTCGGAAAAGGCCTGTGCACCGAGCGTCGCGCCCTGATAATTGTTGGAGACGAGCTGCACCGAAGCGACGCCGCGGGTCGCTATCTCGCGATCGATGAGGAAGACCGGGACGCCGGCGGTCTTGGCACGCAAGACGGCAGCGACGCTGGCATCGGCACCGGCATTGTCGAGAATGATCGCCGCGGCGTTACGCGCGATCGCGTTGTCGATCAGCTGGCTTTGCTTGAATGCGTCGTCGTCATGCGAGAATTTGAGCGTTTCATAGCCGAGAGCTTTGGCGCGTTCCTCGGCACCCACCGCTTCCTGACCGAAAAACGGATTGTCGAGCGACGGCGTGATGATGACGATCAGCTTCGACCGTCCCGCCGTCGGTATCGCCAACAGGCAGATCGCCGCCAGTGCGACGATCAGCGCTCCCACGATGAGAAAGAGGCGGGAGCGCGATGCTGTCATGCAATAATTACCTCGATCCCGGCATCGAGGAAGGCACGATGATCCTCGTCGCGGATGCCGGTATCCGTGATGAGGACGTGAATGTTGTCGATGCCGCCAAGCGAAGAGAACGACGTCTTGCCAATCTTGCTCGAGTCCGCGAGCAAGTAGACGCGCGATGCGGTCTCGATCATTGCCCGCTTGACGGTGATGTCGGCGATAGCCGGAAAGGTCAGGCCCGCCTCGAAGGACACGGCGGCCGTGGCGAGGAACAGCTTTTGCGCGAACAAGCCTTTGAAATAATCGGCCGATCGCTCGCCCGACAACGACAGCGTCGGCGGCTTGAACTGCCCACCCGGCATATGCACCGTACAGGTCGGCATCGCACCGAGGATCAGCGCTATGTTGAGCGCATTGGTGACCACCGTCAGGTGTTCGCGATCGATCAGATTCATTGCGACTTCGGTCGTCGTCGAACCGGAATCGAGGATGATCGTCTCGCCGTTCTCAACGAGAGCCGCCGCGGCTCGGCCGATGCGCCGCTTCTCGTCCATGTTGACAAGATGATGCAACGCCATCGCGCGCACTTGCTGCGGGACGGACTTTAAATATGCCCCACCATGTTCGCGCACGATATGCCCCTCGGCCTCGAGACGCTCGAGATCCTGACGGATGGTCACCTCGGAGACTGAAAAGGCCTCTGCAAGGTCGCGAACGCGGGCGCTGCCTTCCTCCTGCAACCAGGCGAGCATCTTCATGCGCCGCGGCTCGGCGAGCAGCGAACTGCCGGTCACCACCCGTCGCCCGCCCTTGGAGTACGCCGCACTGCCGGCGGACGGTGCTTCGGTTTTCTGGGTTTTGCTTTGACGAGCCATGGTCATCCTCGATTACTTGCGCCGCCGAGGCGGCCTTGAAGCTGATCGAGTATCACGGCTGCAACGATAACCGTACCCTTGATGACCATCTGCCAGAATTCGCTGACGCCCATCATCACCATGCCGTCGCTCAGCGTGCCGATCACGCAGGCACCGATGATCGTGCCGCCGATCGTCCCGCGGCCGCCGGCCAGCGAGGCGCCGCCGAGCACCACGGCGGCGATCGCGCTCAATTCGAACGTCTCGCCGCTCGCCGGGTGCGCGGAAACCAAATCTGACGCGACCAGCGCCCCGACAAGGGCGGCGCACATTCCGGAAATCACGTAAACGACCGTCTTGATCCGGTTGACGCGTACGCCGGACAGCATCGCCGCCCGGGCATTGCCGCCGACGGCGTAGACATAGCGACCGAACGGCGTGCGCGCCGCGACGAAGGCGGCCAGGGACGCCAACACGATCATGATGACGACCGGCGTGGGAATGCCCAGAACACGGCTGGCACTGAGTAGCGGGAAACCCTCATTGCCGAGTTCCGGATCGCCGACCAGATTGGGAAAGGTGGCGCCCCCCGACAATAGCAAAGCCGCCCCGCGTGCGATGTAGAGCATGCCGAGCGTGGCGATGAACGGCGCGACGCCGAAGCGCGTGACCAGCGTGCCATTCGCCAACCCGATCGCACCGCCCAGGAGCACGACCACCAGCAGCACCAGCGGCACCGACGGGTAGATGACCAGGCCGAGCATCGTCAGCGTCAACCCGTTGAGGATAAGCGATCCCGCCACCATCCCGGCGAGGCCGACGATCGAGCCTACCGACAGATCGATGCCACCGGTCAGAACGACATAGGTCATCCCGATGCCGAGTACCGCGATGATGGCGATGTGCTTGGCAGTGATCAGCAAGCTGCCGACCGACAGAAAATGCGGCGCCAACACGGCGAAAAACACGAACACGGTCAGCAAAGCGATCAGCGCGCGCAGGCGGATAAGCGCCGCTATCGGGGATGAGCGTCCCGGACTAACCAAGCTGGTGGATGTGGTCGCCATGATCGCCTTCAAGGGAAGCTATGGGTGGCGAGCTGCGATTGATCGTCGCGCTCGAGGGGAACATTGTTGGCGGCGCGCACCAGCATGGTTTGGTCCGCGCCGGAGGTCGCAAGGCTGGCCGTAACGCGGCCAGCCGCCATGACGACGATATGATCGGCGATGGTCAGCGCCTCGATCAGGTCCGACGTCGTGAACAGGATCGCGATGCCATCGGCCGATAGCGCGCGCATCGCCTCAAAAACTTCCGCGCGGGCACCGACATCGATGCCGCGACTTGGCTCGTCGAGCAGAATGGCGGCGGGTCCGCGCATCAGGCATCTCCCGATCACCACCTTTTGCTGATTACCGCCCGACAGCGCAGCGATCGGCGTTTCGCCGGACCGCGCCTTGATGCCGAGCCGGCCGATCATGCGATCGACTGCCTGCGCCTCCGCCCGTGGCGACAATATCCCTCGCGGCGCGAGACGCGACAAAAACGACAGACTCAGGTTGGAGCCGACGTGCAGGTTCGGAAACAAGCCCTCGCGCTGCCGGTCCTCGGGCACGAGGAGCAGGCGCTGCTCGACGCGCTCGGCGATCGACAGCCCATCGATCCGCACGCCGTTGAGACGTACGACGCCCTCACCTGCTCGTGCCCCACAGCAATATTCGAGCAACTCGGTGCGCCCCGCGCCGAGCAGCCCGTAAATCGCGACGATCTCGCCTGCCCGTGCCCTCAACGACACCTGCTCGACGAGCGCCGCACCGTCGGGACGCCGCACCGTTACCTCTTCAATCTCAAGCACCGGAGCACCTGGCGCACGCGTCGAGACGCGGGGCGGCAGCACGCCATCCTCGCCCAGCATGTGCTCGACGATCCACGGTATCGAGGCCGCGGCGACAGGGACCGAAGCGACAACCGCGCCATCGCGCATCACCGTGATATGATCACCAATTCGCATCAACTCCTCGAGCCGATGCGAAATGTAGACGATGCCCACGCCGTTGCGCTTGAGCTCGGCGATGATCTGGAACAACGTCGTCACCTCGCTCTCGCTGAGCGCCGAGGTCGGTTCGTCGAGGATCAGGATGCGGGCATCCTCGACCAGAGCGCGGGCGATTTCCACGATCTGTTGCTGGCCGATGCGCAAGTCGCCGACCAACGTGTCGAGACCGATATCCGCCCTTAGCCGTTGCAGCACTTCCGCCGCCCGCGCGCGTTCGGCAGGCCGGTCGATCTGGAAGCCCCTGCCCGCATTGCGGCCCAGGAAGATGTTTTCCACCACCGACAGATTGGGGCAGAGATTGAGCTCCTGGAACACGATTCCGATACCTTGGCGCGCGGCATCGCGGACCGATCCGAACGTGACCGGCGTGCCGTCGAGCAGCAATTCGCCCTGGTCGGCCTGCTCGACGCCCACCAGGATCCGCATCAATGTCGATTTGCCCGCGCCATTCTCGCCGATCAGCACATTGACCGCACCGCCAGAGACGGTGAAGTCGACCCCGCACAACGCCTGGGTCGCCCCGTACGATTTGACTATCCCCCTCGCCTGCAGCGCGACCGGGGTTGAGGGTGCAGCAGCCGTCACGGCGCGCGAGCAGCGTCGTCAGCCGCGATCGACATCGGCGTCACCACCAGCGGATCAGCAGCACGGCGGATATTGGCAACCCCGACGAAGCGGATATGGCGCCCAGGCTGCACTTGACCGAGCATTGGCTTCAATCCGGTCAGCGCCCTGGCCGTCAGCGCCCGGCCGACCTCGGCGAATGCCAGCTGATCGGTGAAATCGTTGAACGTGACGAAGGGCAGCGCGTCGCGAATGGCCGTTTCCGACACGACCGGACCGGTCTGGAGGCGAATCACACGACCGGGCGCCGCGCCCGGCAGTGCCACATCGATGCCACCGCGGGGGGGAGCGTTGTCGACCTTTTCGACGACGCCGTCACCGCTGACAACGAACGTCCACGCCGACCCCTCCCCGACGCGCCGTCCCAAGATCGCCCCGGCTTTGTCGAGATCGGCGTCGACCGCGGCGATCACATTGGACACCGGTCTGGCCTTGTCATTGATCGCAGGGACAACTTTTGACGCCCAGATCGCGTCGACATAATGCTGCGCGTCAAAGTCGCCCCCGCGGCGCGCACGAAGCGCGCGATCTTCGTCGATCGTGACGACTTTACAGCCCGCCAGCACATACAATCCAGCCAAGGCGGCCATAAGGCTCGCGGTGCTTTTCAGCTGCCGGATCGCGATTCCGCTCAAGACGCCTCCCCTATCATACCCTTAGCACTTGCTTTCGGTATTTTTCACTTTTCGATGCTCGTGATTTGGCGTTTTTGCTCTAGCTTGTCAAACAGTCAAGTAGCCCAAGGCACTCCCGTTTGGCAGCGAGCCCATTCGATTTCGCCGCAAAACGAAAATAATCGAAATATTTTGCTTGCGGCTGCGCCACAGCGGCCATACGTTGCCTGTTCGAGAGGAGGGGAACGTTGCTACAGAATTCGGTCGCGTCGCGGCAGGCAGATCGTGAACAGCTCATCACTATGCTGCGACGACGCGCGACGTTGATGCGGCGACGGAGCATCCAGATGGTGTTCGAGGCAGGGCAAGGACATCCCGGGGGAGATCTATCCGCCACCGACATCCTGGCCACGCTCTATTTCGGCATTCTGCGTTACGACCCTCACGAACCGCGCGACCCCGCGCGCGACCGGTTCGTCATGAGCAAGGGTCATTGCACCGGAGCGCTGTACACTGCGTTGGCGGGTGCGGGCTTCTTCCCGGAGGAAGAACTGTCAACCTACCTGAAGCCGAACTCGCGGCTGAACGGGCATCCGAACCGCACCTACCTGCCCGGAGTCGAGACCAATACCGGCCCCCTGGGCCACGGCCTGCCCGTGTCGGTCGGGATTGCCATTGCCGGGCAGATCGACGCGGCGGACTATCGCACTTTCGTCCTGACCGGCGACGGCGAACTGCAGGAGGGCAGCATGTGGGAAGCCGCGATGCTGGCCGGACATCGCAAACTCGACAAGCTCACCGCCATCGTCGACCGCAATCGGCTGCAGCAAGGCGCCCGCACCGAAGAGACGAACTCGCTCGAACCGCTAGCCGACAAATGGCGCGCCTTTGGCTGGGATATCATCGAGGTCGATGGCCACGATCATGCGGCATTGTTCGATACGCTCGGGGCACCCGCTGCCGGAAAGCCACGTTGCGTGATCGCTCATACGATCAAGGGGCAAGGCATCTCTTACATGCGCGACCAAGCAGGCTGGCATCACGGCGTGCCGAATGCCGAACAATATGCCCAGGCGCTCCGAGAATTGACCCTAGAGGAACCCGACGCGTGAGCGCAGCGCCTGCCCTTTCAGCCGATATGTTCGATTGCCGCGATGCTTATGTGCAGACGCTCGAAGCCTTGGCGGCAAGCGACTCCAGGATCGTCGCCGTCGTCAACGACAGCGTGGGATCGAGTAAGCTCGGCAAGTTCCGCGATCTGTTTCCGGATCAACTCGTCAATGTCGGTATCGCCGAGCAGAATATGGTCGGCGTTGGCGCCGGGCTCGCAAATGGCGGCAAGGTCCCATTTGTGAGTGGCGCCGCCTGCTTCCTGACCAGTCGTGCGCTCGAACAGATCAAGGCGGATATCGCCTATAGCCACGCCAACGTGAAGCTGTGCGGCATTTCCAGCGGCGTCGCTTATGGCGAGCTGGGCGCGACGCATCATTCGATCGAGGATCTCGCCTGGTTACGCACGATGCGCGAGCTCACCGTGATCGTGCCGGCCGATCCTTCCGAGACCGCGGCGGCGATTCGCGCTGCCGCCGCGTTCGAAGGGCCGGTCTTCATCCGGATCAGCCGGATGCCGGTGCCCGAGCTGGAGCATTCTGCTCCGTTTGCCATCGGCCGGGCCGAGGTGATGCGCAACGGCAGCGATATCACGATCATCGCTACCGGCACGTTGGTACATCGCGCCCTCGCAGCGGCAACGGCACTCGGCGAGCAGGGCATCACCGCACGCATCGTGAACATGGCGACGATCACGCCGCTTGACGAGGAAGCAATCGTCGACGCGGCGCGCGAGACCGGAGCCATCGTTACCGCGGAAGAACATGTCGTGCGTGGCGGCCTGGGCGGCGCGGTTGCGGAGATCGTCGCGACACGCCATCCGGTTCCGATGCGTATCCTCGGCTTCGATGGGTTTCAGCCCACGGGATCGGCCGAATGGCTGATGGCGCGTGCCGGCCTGACTGCGGACGGGATCGTCAAGGCGGCACTAGATCTGCTGAGCCAAAGGCGGGCCTGATGCCGGCCGGCACGATCCTGGCGATCGATCAGGGCACCACCAATACCAAGGCGTTGCTCGTAGACCTCGACGGAACGATCGTCGCGCGGGCCAGCCGGGCGATGACACTCTCCCATCCCCAGCCGGGCTGGGCGGAACAATCGGCGGCGGATATTTGGACCAGCGTACAACAGGTCATCGCCGACATCGTCGCCCAACGCCCCGGCGAAACGCCGGCCGCGCTCGCGATCAGCAACCAACGCGAGACGATCGTCCTGTGGGATGCCGAAACCGGCGAAGCGGTCGGTCCCGCGATCAGCTGGCAATGCCGGCGCTCGTCCGAGCGGTGCGCGGCGCTACGCGTTGCCGGGCGCGGGCCGATGGTGTTCGAACGGACGGGCCTGGCCCTCGATCCGTTGTTCCCCGCCGCGAAGCTTGCCTGGCTGCTGGACCGCGACAGGTCGTTCCGCGCGCGCGCCGAGGCAGGAATGCTGCGCGCGGGCACGATCGACAGCTGGCTGCTGTGGAACCTGACGGCAGGCGCGGAACATGCCACCGACCACAGCAACGCATCGCGCACCCAATTATTCGATCTGCGCTCGCTCGCCTGGGATCCCGAGCTCGCGGCATTGTTCGACGTGCCGCTCGCGCTGTTGCCGGCGGTACGGCCGTCCAATAGCCTGTTCGGCCGGGTAGCGGGCGGGCGCTCCGCTTTGTCTCCCGGCATACCGATCCACGCAATGATGGGCGACTCCCACGCCGCGCTGTTCGGTCACCGAGTTACCCGGCCGGGCGCCGCCAAGGTGACAATCGGCACCGGTTCGTCGATCATGGCCCTGACCGAGCATTTCGTGACGTCGGCCAACGGCCTGTCGAGCACCATCGCCTGGAGCACTGGCGGCGGCGGCATACGCTTCGCGCTCGAGGGCAACATCACGGTATCCGGCCAGGCGGCGGCATTCGCCACCCAATTGCTCGGCGTCGCCGATGAGGATGCATTGTCCTCGCTCGCTCAGACGGTCGAGCATGCGGGCGGCGTGGTGTTCGTGCCGGCGCTCGCTGGGCTGGGCGCACCTTACTGGCAGGATCGTGCCCGCGGACAGATTACCGGCATGACGCTGGCAACCACGCCCGCCCATCTTGCGCGGGCGGTGTTCGATGCGATCGCCCTGCAGATCGCCGACGTCTGCCAGGCGATGGAAGCCGATATCGGCGGCGCGTTGACCGGAGTCTCGGTCGATGGCGGAGCCACGCGCAATGATTTCCTGCTCCAGCTGCTGGCCGATCTCCTCGACCGCACGGTCACGCGCCAAGCACATGCGGAGGTGAGCGCGCTTGGCGCGGCGAGAATGGCCGCCGAAGCGCTTGGATTCGCGTCAGGCGCGAGCGAGGCCGATCAAGGGACCACCTTCCGGCCGACGATCGACGCGGCGCGATGCCGGGACATTCATGATGCGTGGCATGCTGCGGTTCGCCTCGCGATTCATGCCGGCCAAGCGTAGCGTCGATCCATGACAGCACGCGGAGCCAGCACCTCGGCGGCCACGATCGAGAACGCGATCGGCACTGTGCGCGACGATCATATCTGGATCTTCATCGTCGAGCACTGAGCCTTCTGTCCGGTTTGCCTGTGATTTTCTGTCCGGGCGCCGGCATCGCGATTTGCAGCGGCCCCGGCGATGTGGATGCCGGCTCCTGCGCCGCCCGGGCGTGTTGCACCAGGCGCGCCTGGGGATCTCCAAAAAAACCCGCCGGTTCGACCAGAACCGGCGGGCATTGGGGAGGAAGTTAGAATTTGGTTCGGAAGCCGAACTCGAACAACCGGCCGAGTGTCGACCCGTTCGCGTAGCCGCTGCCCGAATTCTTCCATGGCGGGTTGGTATCAAACACGTTGTTGACGTTCAGCGTCAGCGAGGTCGACTTTATCAGCCCGAGCTTTTCCAGATCGAGCGCAGCGTAGAAATCGACCGTATCGAAACTACCGACCCTCGATTGAGTCGGATCGAACAGGATCGGGTATCCGCCACTGTGGGTGAGGGTCGCCCGCCCTGTCACCGGACCGACCTCTGCACCCAGCATCGCAATGAAGTTGAAGCGGCCAAAACCATTGTCGAGCAGCTCGGTATAGACGCCGTTGTTCGACGGGCTCGAGTTCCGGTGCAACGTATAGGTGCCGCCGAAGCTGGCATTGATCGAACCGAAATCGGTCGGCTGATTCAACACGACATTAAAGTCGATACCGTCTTGCTTCAAGCGGCCGCGGTTGTAGCGACGCAGATCCAGAATCGAATAGACCGAGCCGTAGGTATTGTAGAGGAAGTTCAGCGACGGGAAGTTGTCCGGTCGCAAGCCGCCTGAAAAAGCATTGACCTGCGCCATCGTCGGGTTGCGAATGAAGAAGGGCGCATTGAGCGGGTCGTTATACCAAGCCGTGCCACCGAAGCCGCCGGCATTGACGCTGATGATATCGGTGAAATCGATATTATAGTAAGTCGCGCTGAAGGTCAGCGTCGGCAAGAAGGTCGGCGTGAAATCCGCGCCGAGCGACCAGGTGTGCGCCTTTTCGGGACGGAGCGTCGAGCTACCACCGGAAATCCAGATGACCGGCAACCCGCCGGCATAGCCAACTGCCGTTGTTGCCGAGATACGCGCATCGACCGCACCGACGGTGTCCGCCAGACTCGGCGCATGGAACGACGTCCCCCAATTGCCGCGGATCGTCAGCCCCTTGATCGGGCGGTAGTTGAACCCGATCTTGGGATTGGTCGTGCCTCCGACATCGTCATAATGGTCGTAGCGAACCGAGGCAGTCAGATCGAGCGCCTGGATGCCGCCCATGGCGTTGCCCGGGCCGACGATCGGGACGAAGAGTTCGCCGAACGCCGATCCGACATTGCGCGCCCCGGATGCCGTATTGGTGAAGGGTGCTGCGGCGGTACCAAACGCGATCTGAGCCGAGATTTTCTCATAGTGATATTCGGCACCGACCGCCAAGCGCACGTCACCGCCCGGCAAGGAGAACAGCCGGCCATCACCGACCAGCCGCACCTCGGCGAGATCCTGCTTGGATGCGGAGAAATTGCTGTAATCTCGGATCGCCGCCAGGACGCCGGCATTGGTCTTGGTAACATCATACGGGTCGAGTGCCGTGGCGGTGGTCGTACCGGCGAGTGCCGCCGCGATGTTGCCGGCGTTGGCGGGATATTCGATCGTATTGTTGTAGCTATGACCGTAATTCGCCAGGCCGCGCAAATGCCAGCTTCCGCCTAAATCGGCTTCGAAGGTCGGTGTGACGCCCCAGGAGTCGAACCGGCCGGGGGCACTGCTGCCCTTGCCGAAGACGGGACCGAAATCGAAAGAAACCCTCTGGCTCGTTTCCCCGCCGACTGCCTGGAAATAGGGATTGGTGTTCGTGATCGTTCCGCTCCCCGCGAGCGTCGCTTCCATCGTATGGGTCACGCGGCGCGAGTAATAAGCGGTGATGTTCGTCGACAGCGAGTTGTTGAGCTGCTGGTCGAGCGTCACGAACACGGTGTTCCGGTTCTCGCGCGGGTAGATGTCCTGATAATCGGTCGTGCTGCAGCGGTTCGGCGACCCGGCTACCCTGCCCGGCAACGGATAATAAGTCGATCCGATCTGGATATTGCCAGGCGTGCAACTGAAGCTGCGATTGTCCGCGCCACCATGCGCTTTGAAGTTCTGCGTGACGTAGTTGCGCTCGAATCCCTGGACGTTGTTATGCCAAGCATATGAATAGGAAGCGAAGAGCGATCCAGAGCCCCAGTCCTTGCCGACGGTGATATTGCCATCCACAGTCTGGTAGCCGTCCGCGAATCCGTAACGGCCGGTCGCCGCAACCCCGTTGAAGCGCTTTGTCGTGATGAAGTTGATCACGCCGCCGATCGCGTCCGAGCCGTAGATCGACGAGCCACCGTCCGGAATCACCTCGACACGGGAAATGATGCCAGGGGGGATAATCTGAGGATCGACATAGGTCTGCAAAATCCCCGAGCCGACGACGCGGTGCCCATTGACCAGCGTCAACGTTGTGGTGCCACCCGAGGCGCCCAGACCGCGCAAATTGGTCTGCACGATCGGCTGACCGAAACCACCAGTGCCCGTGGGGATCGAATTGAAATTGCTGATCTGGGGAATCTTCGCGAGCAGGTCATTGGACGACTGCGCCCCGCTCGCGACGACGTCCTTCGCCGATACCCCAATGACATTGGTGCCCACCGGCGCGATGCCGCGCAACAGCGTGCCGGTGACGACAATATCCTTTGCGGCCCGCGTCGCCTGATCGTCGCTGCTGGACGCCTGATTATTGGCGGGGGCTGACGCACTGGGCGTCTGGTCGCTTTGCTCCTGGGGCGTTGCCGGGCTGCTCGGCGCGGACTGATCGGCTGGCGTCGTTTGCGCCAAGGCCGGACTGATGAAGCCGATCGCCAAGGCAAGCGCGCTGGCTGATTGGAAAGCAAGTCCTCGAGTTGCGATTAGCTTCATCGTTTTTCCCCTCCTGATATGACTCGATCGCACCTAGCGTCGAGCTCTGGCCGAGCGGTCCTTGGGAGGCCGCCATTGCATGGAACTTAGCGCAATGTTTTCCGAATGGCAATTTAGTACTTTCGGTTTTTTTCATATTTTCACACATACCGCGATAAAACGAAAATCACCGACGCTGGTCTATATATTAACATATAGATTCAATGGCTTATGACGTAGTTGAATCGCAGAGGCGCTACGGTCAACGGTAAGTGCTGCCAATTCCGCCGCTGCGCGCAGATTTTCAAAAGAGACGGCACCCGCTCAGTCGTGGCTGGCCCATGCGGTTGAAGCCCCGTACGACTCCGGGAAGAGGACGGTGGGTCTTCGCTTTCATCGACCGTCAGCCGTTACCGGGATCAACGCTGGCCCGCGCCCGGCGGCACCGAACCGGCGCGGATCCCTGCTGCCCCGCCCGCCTCAGCGCCGCCCTGCGCCCAGCTGATCGATCGGCGCGACCCTTTCACCTGGCGGCGGCGCATCCACCCGGGTCAATCGCAGCAACCCGGGCGCGATGCGAGGGGTATAGGGCTGCTCCGAGCCGGTCGTGTAACCGATCGTCGTGATCCGCATCAGCCAAGGGTCGATCAGATCGACCTTATAGGTCCCCGGCGCGATATTGATCGTCACCGGAGGATGACCGAGCTTCAAGTCACCATAAGGCTCCGCCAGCGGCAACGGCTTGGCCGGCGTAGCCGGGCCGAAAAAGCCGGTGTTCCAGTCGGCCAGCTCGCGCGGTGCCGGGAAGTAGATCAGATAGTAGCTGCCGCGTTTCGCCAGCGCGCTCGGCGCAAACAGCTGGCCGGAATAACTAACGATATTGCTCGCCGGTACGAGGTCCTGGAAGGGAGCCTCGGCCAGCACGTCCTTGAGAAACGCCAGGCGCGGCGGTGAATCCCCGACAAAATCGGGCGCATCGTTCGACCCAAAATAGCTTTCGCCATGCGAACCATAAGCGCCAGCCATCGCGACCGACCAATGCATATCGACGATCTCGCGGGCGCTGAAGCTACCCCAGGTAAGGCCGTTATCCCCCTCATAGCCATATTCATCGACGACCACCGGCTTGCCGATCGCGCGTGCGTCGAGCTCGAGTGCGCCTAGGTCGCGTGGCCCCTTGGCAAGCCGCTGCATCGTCACGTCCTGGATATTGACATGGGTGATCCACGGCTGACGGTTGTCGTAATAGCCGAGCACGCTGTGGTGGATACTGAGCAAATGGCCGTAGGGATCGGCGCCGCTAACGAGCTCGCCCAATCGCTTCCAGTCCTTCTGCACCTTAAACAGATCGAACTCGTTGGCCAATGTCCACCAGACGTTGTCGAACGCGGCCAGCCGCGCGACGGCATAGTGAAGATAGGCCTCATCCGCCTTGGGCCCCATGTCCGACGTATTGCCGGGACCAAGCGCCTCGGCATAGGGAATGAACAGGATGACGTCCGCCTGGACATGCTCGGCCTGCAGCCCACGCAGACCTTTTTCGACCTCGCGGAAATAGGCCGGGTTCGGCCGCGACAGATCCATCTTTCCGTCGGCACCAACTTCGAACGGCCGTGGCGTGTCGCCACGATCGAAGAAATTGCCACCCAGAAGCATGAAACGCGCCTTGTTGAAGGCCGTATGCTGGAGGCGACCGAGCATCCGCTCCCGCTCCTGAGTTCCGCCGATCAACCCGCCATATTGCGTCGTACCAAGCATGAAATAGGGCGTGCCGTCGGTGTAAGCGAAGTGGTAGGTATTGACGGCGCGAACCGGCCCGCGGTCACCGGCCCGTGGCGCGGCGACTGTAAAGCTCCCGTTCTTGCCCGACAGTGCCGGGTCATTCGAGACGGTTCGGAACGTCCATCGCCCCTCCTCGCCCGGCATGATACGGACCTTCCAGACGTGCCCGCCGTCGAAGAAACCTTCAGGTCGAAACATCTTGCCGCTAGGCGACCGGAACTCCGCGCTGAGCGTCACGTCGCTGACCGGGTTGGCATAGACCTGATCGGACGACAGGGTGATCTCGCCGACATCCCAGCGAGCAACCTTGGTCGGCGCATCGACGAGGCGGGCGGCGGCAGGAGATGCGATCGCCGCCAACAACAGGCAGGCCGCAAACGCCAGTGTCCGAGAACCGAGAACCCGCATGTCACGTCTCCTTGAGCTGAAGCCTTAGCGGAAGAGCAACGGGGCGAACTCGTTCAGGTAGAGGCGCCAGTTGCGCCAGTCGTGACCGCCCGGGGATTCGGTGGCCGTGAGCTTTACGCCTTTCGACTTGAGATAACCGGTCAGTTCGATCGCGCCCGGCGCCGCGAAGTCGGTATGTCCCCACCCCCACCAGAACAGCTTGAGCTCCTTGTTCATCCTGGCGATGACCGCCTGGTCATGATCGTAGAAGAACTGGCGATCCTCTTGAGTGAACCATCCGGAACTGAAAATGCCGACATAGCGGAACGTGCCCAGGTTACCCACGATACTCGTGTTGAGCGTTTGCACTCCGCCCATCGAAAGACCCGCCATCGCGCGTCCTTCGGGTGTTTCGATCGTCCGGAAGTTGCGTTGGATGAAGGGGATGATATCCGTCATCATCTCCTTGACGAACGGCTCTTTGCCGGGGTCGGAGGTCATCACTTGATTTGCATTGGGCGTCCAGCCCGCCGGCATGACCAGGATCATCGGCTTGGCCTTTCCATCGGCGATCAGATTGTCCAAAATCTCATTGGCTCGACCTGCGCTCAGCCATGACGTCTCCGAATCGCCACGCCCATGCATCAAATAAAGCACGGGATAGGCGCCTTTGCCCTTGTCGTAGCCCGGCGGTGTGTAGATCATCAGCCGGCGGTCGATTCCACCCAAGGTTGACGAGATGAAATGCTGCTCGACGACCGAACCGTGGGGCACGTTGCGATGCTCCGAGAAATCGCCCGGAACGATCAGCAAACTGTTCTGGCTAGCGTGCTGCGGCGACATCTCGGTATTGCGCGGATCCAGCGTTACGACACCGTCGACGACGAAGAAGTAGCGGTACGCTCCAGGCCGGATCGGCTCTGTTGTGGTTCCGGACCAGACGCCATCAGCGCCTTTCACGAAGTTCACGACCGGGGTTGGCCCGGCGGTCATGTCGCCTGGCGGCCCCATCACCGCGTTAGCCTGAGTGATGAACTCACTGCCGAGCGTCACCGTCTTGGCATTGGGAGCACCGATGCGGAAAGTAACGCGGCGATCAGGCAAAACCTCGGGCGAAATGACCTCCGCAGCCTGGACACCGCGATTGACAACGATCGGCGGCGTCGGCCGCGACTGCGCCATGCCGACGCCCGGCAGCGACATTGCCGCGAGCGAAAGCGACCCAAGCATCTGGCGAATTTTCATCTCATTCCTCTCCCTGGTCTCGCGCTGAATCCCCGGTTAGCGCCGGACGTATTCCGCTCTCAGTGGACGATCAGGCCAAGGAGGCGATTCGTCAACGATAATCTTCGATTTCATTTCGTTTGGTTTCACATGCTTTGCCTTGAACCGGCATAGATGAAGGTTATCGCCGACGATCGACGGCGTTACGTGCGGTTTCGCTGCGCTGATAGGGGGATGACGATGGAGGTCTATCAGTGCTTGTTGCTCTGCGCCTTGCTGGCAGCGCGCGCCGCAATCGTGCCCATCCCTTCGCAAGATGGCGCGTACAAATGCTAGCCGGCGGACAGCATCGTCCTTTCCGCGAAGCGGCTCATATTGCCACGCCGACCGGCTGACCCGATCAGTCTGCAAGCACGACGCTCGGAGAAGCCGTGGTCGGCCATCAGCTTCTCCACCGCAGCGTAGCGATCCGCAGACCGGGTCAGTTTTTTCCCAGCAGATCCTTCAGCGCCGACACGTCCAGCATCGACTCCGCCAGCAGCTTCTTCAGCCGCCGGTTCTCATCTTCCAACGACCGCAACCGCGTCGCTTCCGACACGGTCATGCCGCCGTACTTCGCCTTCCAGTTGTAGAATGTCGCATCGCTGATTCCGTGCTTCCGGCACAGATCGGCGGTTTTCACGCCAGCCTCATGCTCACGCAGCACGCCAATGATCTGATCCTCGGTAAAACGGCTTCGCCGCATCGCCTGACCCTTGGTCGCCAAGGTTTTGCGATACGTTCAAAGACCGAACCTCCATCGTCCAGAGGGGTTCGCTCCAGACGGCAACACCGCCAGCCAGTATTGACCGGGACGCATCACCATCGGAGCGTCCACAGGCGTCACGAGCCCAGCTTATAAAAGGCCACCGCATTATTGTAGAAGATGTCGCGCTTCTGCTCATCGGTCAGGAACGTCGCCGCCTCGACATGCTCGACCGCGAGCCCGATCCCGTCGGGCCAGTACATATGGTCGGACCCGAACATCACCCGTTTGCCGAAGCCGGCATCGACCAGCCGGCGCAGATAATCGTGAAAGGCCGGCCGCGGCAGCAGCCATGACAGCGCGCCGGTGTCGATGTTGACGTTGTCGTAGAGCATCATCATCGCCTCGGCCTCTTCGATATAGGGCCAGCCGCTGTGCATCAGGTTGACGCGCAGCTTCGGGTGCTTGTTGAGCGCGCCCTCGACCGTTTCGGGATGGCCGAACGCCGCTCGCGCCGTGCGACAGCACGGATCGAACGTGGTTCCCGCGGGCATCGTCCCGAGATGGATCGCGACCGGCACGTCGAATTCCTCGGCGAGCGCGAGATAGGGGTCATATTTCGGGTCGCTGATCGACAGACCGGCATATTGCGCGGTGACTTCGCCCAGCACCTTGAGCTTGCCCGAGGCAAACGCGGCGCGGAGCGTTTCGAGCGGCGGCAGCGGCGTGTCGTCCGATCCGCGGATGCCGGCGCCGGGGACGATCCGCGCGGGGTCACGGTCGTGCCACTCATAGGCCGCCTGCAGCCGGTCGCCGTCGCCACCACTGACCACGCCCTTGACGATATTGTAGCGTCGCATCTGCTCGAGACAGGCAGTGAGATGGTCCGCACCGGTGATGATCGAGCTCTTCGCGCCGGTGATCGGATTCACGATCGGCACGGGCAGCTTCATCGTGGCCGGATAAGCATGCATGTGGACGTCGATGATCGGCTTGCGAAGAGTCTCGGCGGCGGGCAGCACCCCCGGAAGCGCGAGCGCCGCCACCGTGCCGCCGCTATATTTCAGGAAATCTCTGCGCACGATCTGCATATCGTCACCCCGATCTGAAATGCGCTTTCGCGCCGTCCCGATCGGTTACCAAGCGCGCAGCCTCCGCGACATGACCTCCCAGGTCATGTCGTCACGCAAAGGCGTAGGGCCTTAACTTCAGCGCTTATAATCTTCGGGCAACGATCACCCTGACCTTCGGCGGATTCCGCACCCGACCGCGGCGAAGCCGCGATCGTGGTCGGACGGGTTCGGCTTCGCCGACCCGCCGGCCGTGCCGAGCGCTCGCGCCGCAGGCATGATCGGCGCGGAAGCATCGCTTCCGCGCCGACGCGCGTCAGTACATATGCTGCCCGCCGTTGATCGACAGTGTCGACCCGGTCACAAACCCACCATCCTCCGAGCACAGGAATGCCACGCCACGCGCGATCTCCTGCGCCTGGCCCAGTCGCCCGACCGGGATCTTCGCCACGATCTTCTCGAGCACGTCGGCCGGCACCGCCGCCACCATGTCGGTATCGATATAGCCCGGCGCGATCGCATTGACCGTCACGCCGGCTCGCGCGCCTTCCTGCGCCAGCGCCTTGGTGAAGCCGTGGATGCCCGATTTCGCCGCGGCGTAATTGACCTGGCCGTATTGGCCGGCCTGGCCGTTGATCGAACCGATATTGACGATCCGGCCCCATTTGCGCTCGCGCATGCCGGGGAAGGTCGCCTTGGCCATGTTGAAGCAACCGCCCAGATTGGTGTCCATGACCTCTTTCCACATCTGATAGGTCATCTTGAGGATCGTGCCGTCGCGCGTGATCCCGGCGTTATTGACGACCACATCGACCGGGCCGAGCTGTTCCTCAACCTGCTTCACACCCTCCAGGCAGGCGTCATGGTCGCCGACATCCCATTTGAACGCCTTGATCCCGGTGCGGTCGGAAAATTCGCGGGCACGTTCGTCGTTACCGGCGTAATTCGCCGCGACGGTCATCCCCATATCCTTGAGCGCCAGGCTGATCGCCTCGCCGATCCCGCGCGTTCCGCCGGTTACGATCGCTACGCGTGCCATTCGCTTTCTCTCCTGTTGGCCCCGATTCGGGCGGTGTCGTCGGGTCGAGGCTATTGAGCGCCGGTCCACCCGGCAAGTTCCTGCGACAAGATTTCGCGAAGCATCTGTATGCCAATCTCGCTGTCATTGAGACATGGCAGATAGGCGAATTGCGTGCCGCCCGCGGCGAGATACGTGTCGCGACCCCGAATCGCTAGCTCCTCCAGCGTCTCCAGGCAATCGGCCGAAAAGCCCGGCGCGACGATCGCCACGCGTTTGATCCCCTGCCCCGGCAAACCTGCCAGCGTCGTATCGGTCGCCGGCTCGAGCCATTTGGCGCGGCCGAAGCGCGACTGAAAAGTGACGATCAACTCGCGCCCCAACGCTTCGCCGAGCAAGCGCGCGGTCTTCTGGCAATGGCAATGATAGGGGTCGCCGAGCTCGAACGTGCGCGCCGGCATGCCGTGAAAGCTCGCCATCAATGCCTCAGGCTCGAAATCGAGCGCTGCGAGCGAGGCGCGCACCGACTGCGCCAGCGCCTCGATATAAGCGGGATCGTCGTGATACGGCGGCAAGGTACGGATCGCCGGCTGCCAGCGCATCGCCGCCAGTGCCTCGAATGCCTTGTCGTTGGCAGTCGCGGTCGTCGCCGCGCAATATTGCGGGTAAAGCGGCGCGATCAGGATACGATCGCATCCCGCCACCTTCATCGCCTCCAATTGGTCGCTGATCGCGGGGGTGCCGTAGCGCATCGCCCAATCGACGGTGACGCCGGGCCACGCATCTTTCAGCGCTTCGGCCTGCGCACGGGTGACGGCGGCAAGCGGCGATCCCGCGTCGGTCCAGACCTGTCGATAGGCATGCGCCGACTTCTTCGGGCGCGTGTTGAGGATGATGCCGCGCAGGATGGGCTGCCAGGCCAACGGGGGGATTTCCACCACCCGGCGATCGGACAGGAATTCGGCGAGGTAGCGCTTCACCGCGCGAGGGCTCGCCTCTTCGGGCGTGCCGAGATTGATCAGCAGCACGCCGACGCGGGTGGGCGAGATCGGGGGATGATTGGGGGGAATCGTCATGTCAAACCCCACCGTCATGCCGGGCTTGTCCCGGCACCCAACGTGCAACAACGGCTGGATTCCGTTGAGGAGGGTTGGACCCCGGGACAAGCCCGGGGTGACGGTTGAGAGGATCGTCCAAAACTACGCTTCCCCAACCTTGAGCGGCAGACTGCGAATCCTGAATCCCGTCGCCGCTTGCAGCGCGTTGGCGATCGCCGGCGCGACCGGCGGCACCGCCAGTTCCGATACGCCACCGGGATCCGCCTCGCTCGCGATTAACTCGACCGTGATATCCGGCATATCCGCCAGCACCGGTAGATCGAGATCGCCAAACCCGCGCACGGTGGCAAGACCGTCCTTGAATCGGGTGGAGGCGCCCAGCGCCTGGGCGATGCCGAACACCAGCCCGCCCTCGATATTCTGGCGGACGATGTCGGGATTGATCTGCCGCCCGCAATCGATCGCGGCGACGATGCGGTCGATTCCGATCGTCTGATCCTCCTCGATATGCGCTTCGGCGAACACCGCGATATGGCTGCCGCGAAAGCTGTGACAGGCGATCCCTTGCCCGCTCCCCGCCACGCCGCCTTCCCAGCCGCCGAGCGCCGCGACCGTCGTCAGGCAGCGCGCGAGCCGGGCATTGCCGCCCAGCATCGCGACGCGGAACGACAGCGGCTCGGTGTTGGCGGCGTGGGCCAACTCGTCGATGAAGCATTCGGTGAAGAAGCAAGTGTAGCTGTGTGCGCCCGACCGCCAATGGCCGGTCGGGATCCCGACATCCGCCGGATGATGATCGAGCGCCCAATTGGGAATCTGGTAGAAGGGCGTAGCACCGGCGACGGCATAGGCATCGCCGTTGGCGGGCAGCGCCAGCGTGGCCTGCGCCGCCTCGTCGCTCGCCAGCAACCGCGCCGCGAGTTCGTGACCGGTCGACGGCGCGGCGATCTTGGCGAGCAACCCGACCAGGCGTCCGTTCTGATCGACGCGCCCGGTCATCCGCGCCACGGCAGGCGCGCGGAAGCGGTCGTGCACGCAATCCTCTGCCCGCGACCAGGTCAATTGCACCGGCCGATCCACCGCGCGGGCGATCGCCGCCGCTTGCACCCCGGCATCCGATTCGAGCCCGATCCCGAACCCGCCGCCGATCGGCATCGGATGGACGACCACCGCATCCTCGCCGATACCCATCGCCGCCGCGACCGCCGATCGCGCCAGCCCGGGGGCGAGCGTCGGCATCCACAATTCGACCGACCCGTCGCTCCAGGCCGCAGTCGCCGTTCGCGGTTCGATCGCGGCATGGAGCGCGGGCGCGGCGCGATATTCAGCGCTCACCACCTGCACGCCGCGAAAGGCGGCACCGACATCGCCGGCGGCGCCGATCCGGACGCCGTCGCCGTTCAGTGCCGTGTCGAGCGCGCTGCGGATCGAATAATCGCTCGCCCCGCCGACCCGCGCAGCAAATCGCGGGGTAAGCGCACCGAGCGCGCGGTTGGCCGCCCACCAATTGTCGGCGACGGCCGCAACCCAATACTCGCCCTCGACCACTTTCAACACGCCGCGCACGCGGTCCGCCGCCGCCTTGTCGGCACTGGCCAGCCGGCTGTCGGGCGTCGGGCCCTGGCGGATCGCCGCGAACACCATCCCAGGCAGGCGCATGTCGGCGGCGAAATTGACCGAGCCGTCGATCTTGGCCGAGCTGTCGAGCCGTTGCAGCGACTGGCCCGAAAGCCGGCCGTTTTCGCCCGCGCGCAGCGGCAGCGGGTCGGGCAAACTACCGCCGACCGCCTCGGCAGCCAGCTCGCCGAACCGCAATTTGTCCTTGTCGTGGACAACGAAACCCTGCGCGGTGCCGGTCGCCTGCCAATCGGTATTCCAGCGTTTCGCCGCCGCTTTCTGCAGCAGCACGCGCGCTGCCGCACCCGCGTCGCGCAAATCGCCTTCGAACTGGCGAACCGAGGTCGAGCCGGCGGTCAGCATCAGTGCTGATCGCGTAACATGGCCTTCGCGTATATTCTGCGGCAACCGATCGAACACGCCTTCGAACAATTCCGATGCTGCCAGCGGATTGGCATAAAGCGGATTGAGCGGGGCCGGCTCGACCGCGACGGTGCGCCAGTCGGCGCCAAGCTCGTCGGCGACGATTTGCGGCAAGGTCGTCCAGCTTCCCTGCCCGTGCTCGGCCTGCGGCACCGCGACCGTGACATGCCCGTCCTCGCCGATCTTCAGCCAGGCGTTGAAGATGTGCTCGCCTTTCGCGACGGTCAGGTTGGGGCCGTAGCGCCGTGGCCAGACCGTCCAGGCGACCACCAGCCCGACTCCGACGCCGCCGCCGATCAGCAGTTGGCGACGCGTCAGTCTTTTTTCGGGCGGGATGTCGTCGGCCATTACCGCTGCTCTATCGCCCGGGTGAGCAAGGGGGAAGCCTACGGGTTGGCGGTATTAAGCCCCTCCCCTTCAGGGGAGGGGTTGGGGTGGGGCAGTGCCGCAAGCTAATCGTCCCTGGATAGGCCCCACCCCCAACCCCTGAAGGGGAGGGACTCCAGATGACTCATCCCGCCACCACCGCGCGATATTTGGCGCGCAAGCCGACCTTGTCGATCTTCTCGGTGCCTAGCCGCGGCAATGGATCGGCCGCGATCCAGATCCGAGCCGGCACCTTGAACGCCGCGATATGCTCGCACAGGAAACCCTGCAACGCGACTTCGTCGAGCGCCTCGCCATCATGGAAATGAACCACCGCGCCCGGCACTTCGCCGAACCGCTCGTCGGGCAGGCCGAACACCGCCGCCTCGGCGACCAGCGGGTGCTCGTAGATCGCCGCCTCGACTTCCTGGCAGCTGATATTCTCGCCGCCGCGGATGATGATATCCTTTTTGCGGTCGACGATGAACAGATAGCCGTCCTCGTCGAGATAGCCGATATCGCCGGTCAGGAAATAACCGTCCCTGCTGAACGCCGCGGCGGTGGCGTCGGGCCGGCGCCAATATTCGCGGAAATTGCAGATCGAGCGGATCGCCACTTCGCCGCGCTCGCCCGCCGCGACCTTGTTGCCGGCATCGTCGAGGATCGCGAGATCGACCAACGGCGCCGAGGCACGGCCGGTCGAATTGGGCTTGGCGAGATAATTTTCTCGCCAATTGCCGCAGCCGACGCCGTTGGTCTCGGTCAGGCCATAGCCGATCAACGGGGCACCACCGCCCATTTCCTCCTTGATCCGGCGAACATGGTCGATCGGGCGCGGCGCCCCGCCGGCGGCGAAATCGGTCACCGTCGTCAGATCGTATTCGGCGCGATTGGGGTGCGTCAGAATCTCGAAGCTCATCAGCGGCACGCCGACGAAATAGCTGATCTGCTCGCGCTCGATCAGCCGCATCGCGTCTTCGGCATCCCATTTCGGCATCAACACCAGCTTGCGGCCCATCGCAAAGCTCTGCAGCATCACCGGCACCTCGGCGGTGACGTGGAACAGCGGCACGTTGAGCAAAGTCGATGGCTGACCTTGTGGCGGGTTGCCGTCTTCCGTCGCGAAACCCAGCATCATCAGCGCTTGGGTAAGGTAATTGAGCGTCGCCTGCAGCACCGCGCGATGGTCGCTGAGCGCGCCCTTGCATTGCCCGGTCGACCCGCTGGTGAACAGGATCGTGGCGAGATCGTCGGGGCCAAGCTCGGGCAGCGCCGTCTCCACATCGCCCGCCACCCCGGCGAGCGCCTCGGGCAGCGGCTTGAAATCGTCGATCACCACGACGCGCGCGGTCAGCCCGGCAATCTCCGCCAGCCTCTTGCCACGCGGCGGATCGGCGAACACGATCGCGCATTCGACCTCAGCCAGCGCGTCGGCGAATTCTTCCGACTGCCACCAGCCATTGAGCAGCACCGCGATACCGCCTGCCATCAGCACGCCCATATAGAGCGTGATCCAGGACGGCGAATTGCGCATGGCGATGCCGACCCGATCGCCGCGCTTGATCCCCTGCGCCACCAGCGACCGCGCGACCCCGCCGGCCCGGTCGTACACCTGTCCGAATGTCAGCCGTTCTTCGCCGGCCACCAGGAAAGTCGTGTCGGCGTGCTGGGCGCAGAAATGCGCGAAATAATGCGCCAGGCTGGGCGGTGCCGCGGCGATCGCCGGATAGGTTCGACCGCGCACCTCGACCTCGCTCACCGCCATCGGCGCGCCGGGACCGGTCAGCTTCGCGATTCCGCCGTCCATCCGTAGATCGAGCGCACTCGGCATCGACATTCTCTCCACCTGGTCTTTGTCGACTTGAGACCCTTACCCCCTTATGGGAGCGACAAAGCCCGGGGAAAAGCCTTGATCCTGCACGCACTGACCGCGATCGATTTCAACGACCTGCACCTCAACCCAGTGCTGTTGCACATCCATTTGTTCGGACGCGATTTATTCGACATCAAATGGTATTCGATCGCCTATATCGCCGGCATCGTCGTCGGCTGGATGTACCTGATGCGCCTGCTGCGCGCGCCCGGTGCGCCGATGGCGAAACGCCATGTCGAGGACCTGGTATTCTACGCGACTCTCGGCATCATCCTAGGCGGGCGGATTGGCTATGTGCTGTTCTACGATCCCAAGCTGTTCACCAGTTTCGGCTTCTTCAAATTGTGGGAAGGCGGCATGTCGTTCCATGGCGGCGTGATCGGCACGTCGCTCGGAATTTTCTGGTTCGCGCGACGCAGCAACCTCAGCTGGCTGCGCGTCCACGATTATGTCGCGTGCTGCGCCCCGTTCGGATTGTTCTTCGGGCGTCTCGCCAATTTCGTGAACGGCGAGTTATGGGGCAAGCCCGCCGACCCCAATCTGCCTTGGGCGATGGTCTTCCCCAATGCCGGCCCGATGCCGCGCCATCCGAGCCAGCTGTACGAAGCGATCCTCGAAGGCGTGGTGCTGGCCGCGCTGCTCGCCTACGCTTTCTGGCGGACCAAGGCGCGCTACGAGCCAGGGAAGCTCGTCGGACTGTTCCTCGTCGGCTACGGGCTTGCGCGCTTCACGGTCGAATTCTTCCGTGAGCCAGACGCCCAGTTCCAGGGCACGATCTTCGACAACGGGTATCTGCACATGGGACAATGGCTGTGCGTGCCGATGATCCTGGGCGGGATCTACCTGATCTGGACGGCCAAGGGCCGGCGCGACCGCGTCACCCCGATCGCCGGGGATGAAAGCGTCGCCTGAGATGGACGGGTCGCTACCCGATCGGCTGTCGCGCGCCATCACCATGGCGGGGCCGATCCCGTTGTCGCAGTACATGGCAGCGGCCAATGCCGAATATTATGCGACGCGCGACCCGTTGGGATCGGCGGGCGATTTCACCACCGCGCCGGAAATCAGCCAGATGTTCGGCGAACTGATCGGGCTATGGGCAGCCGATCTGTGGCAACGGGCGGGGGAGCCTGACATTTATTGGGTCGAACTCGGCCCCGGACGCGGCACGCTGACCGCCGATGCGATGCGCGCGATGGGCCGGATCGGACTCGATCCACCAGTCCATTTCATCGAAACCAGTCCGACGCTCCGCGCCCGGCAACGCGCCGCGGTGCCTTATGCAACCTGGCACGACGATATCGCGCAACTGCCCGATGACCGGCCGATCGTCGCGGTCGCCAATGAATTTTTCGACGCGCTGCCAATCCGGCAATTGGTCAAGGCGAGCGATGCCTGGCGCGAGCGGCTGGTCGCCTGTCAGGACCTGCTGTTCCTGCCGATCGCGGGCAAGGATGTGCCCGCCAGCGTGATCCCGGAAAATCTGCGCGAGGCGCCGGTCGGTTCGGTGATCGAAACCTCCCCGGCATCGGTGGCGATCGCCCGCGCGCTGGCGCAGCGCCTGATGGTGCATGGCGGCGCCGCTTTGGTAATCGATTACGGCTATGACGGTCCCGCCATCGGCGACACGTTGCAGGCAGTGAGCGGTCACCAATTCGCCAATCCTTTCGAGGAACCGGGCAGCCGCGACCTCACCGCGCATGTCGATTTCGCCACCCTGGCCGCGGCCGCTGGAGTCGAGGGCGCGCGGGTGGACGGCCCGGTCGGGCAAGGCGCCTTCCTGACTGCGCTGGGGATCGATCCGCGCGCCGAGGCGCTGACGCGTTCGACGCCGGAGCGCGCCGAGCAGATCGCCGCCGATCGTGCGCGGCTGGTCGAGGACGACCAGATGGGGACGTTGTTCAGGGCGATGGCCTGGACCGCGCGCGACTGGCCAAGTCCTGCGGGGTTCCTATGATCGAATATCGCGACGCGACGCCGGCCGATGGCGACGCGCTCGACGCAATGGCACAGGCGATCTGGATCGAGACGTTCGGGCACGGCGTCTCGACCGAAGATGCGGCCACCTATCTCGCCCAGGCCTATGGCCCCGACGGCAGGCTGCTCGCCGATTTGGCGAGCGGCGCCGCGCGTTTCCACCTCGCGCTCGCGGACGGCCGCGTGGTCGGCTATGCGAAGGTCAACCCGCCCTGGCTGCCCGACGCCGAGCCCGGCGCGATGCAATTGAGCCAGATCTATGTCAGCAGCGACCAGCATGGCGCGGGCGTCGGCAGGGCGTTGCTAGACTGGGCGATCGCCACCGTCCGGGCGGAAGGCGCGACCGCGCTGCTGCTGACCGTGTGGGAGGAAAACCGCCGCGCGGCGGCTTTCTATCGCAAGAACGGCTTCGAGCATGTCGGCGATTACGCGTTTGCGGTCGGCACGCAGATCGACACCGATCACATCATGCGGTTGACGCTGTGAGCGCGGCGATCGCCTATCGCGACGCGACCCCCGCCGACGGACCGGAACTCGCGGCGATGGCGCGGCGCAGCTTCACCGACACCTTCGGCACGCTCTATCGCCAGGAGGACCTCGCGCAGTTCCTCGATGCGGCGTTCGGATCGGCCGGATTGCCCGCCGACCTGACCGACCCGGCCTATCGCGTGCGCGTGGCGACCGACGGCGACACGATCGTCGGTTATTGCAAGATCGGCCCGGTCACCTTTCCTGGCGACTGGCCCGATAGCGCAATCGAGCTGCACCAGCTCTACATCCTGAGCGACCATCACGGTGCCGGTCTGGCGCCGGTTTTGATGGACTGGGCGCTCGATCAGGCACGGGCGCGCGGCGCCAGCGAGATGATTCTGTCGGTCTATATCGATAACCATCGCGCGCGGCGCTTCTACGAACGCTATGGCTTCGAAGAGATCGGCCAATACAAATTCATGGTCGGCGAGCATGAAGATGACGACCGGCTGATGAGACTCGCGCTGTGACCGTCGAGGTCAATCGGGCACGCGCGCTCGATGGGGTGGCGCATGGATTCCTCGGGCGGCGCGGCGGCGTCTCGACGGGAATCACGGCGGGGCTCGATCTGGGCCGGCGCGGGCAAGTCGAGATCGGCCCCGACCTTGCCGAGAATCGCCGCCGCGCGGTTGCCGCGGTGCTGCCGGGCGCCGAGCTCGTCACGCTCTATCAGGTCCATTCGGCGGACTGCGTGACGCTCGCCCCGCCCTGGGACGATACCGATCGGCCGCATGCCGACGCCGTGGTGACCGACCGTCCCGGTCTCGCGCTCGGCATCCTGACCGCGGATTGCGCGCCTGTGCTGCTCGCCGATCGCGCGGCCGGGATCGTCGGCGCGGCGCATGCCGGATGGAAAGGCGCGATCGGCGGCGTCACCGACGCGACGGTCGCAGCGATGGAAAAGTTGGGCGCCGATCGCGACCGCATCGTCGCGGTGATCGGCCCGTGCATCGGCCGCGCCAGTTATGAGGTAGACGCCGCGTTCGAGCGCCGCTTCGAAGAGCATGACCCGGAGAATGAGCGTTTCTTCGCCGCCGGACGCGAAGGCCATGCGCAATTCGACCTTGAAGGATATGTCGCGCATCGCCTCGCCGCTGCCGGTGTCCGGACCATCGAAATGATGGGGCTCGACACTTATGCCGACGCGGATCGTTTCTACAGCTTTCGCCGTGCCACCCATCGCGGCGAGCCCGATTACGGTCGACAGATTTCGATCATCGGGCTGAAAGCGGATTGAACTAGTTTCTTCTGAAACCACACGGCGCTACAGCGTCGGCCAAAGGAGTAGATGATGCCCAAGACGCCGACCGAAACCGAAGCCGATTTGACCGGGGTCGAAGCCCTGGCGCCCAAGAAGACCGAGCCGGCATCGATCGGCGGGCGCAAGCTCAAGCCGTCGACGCTGATGATGGGCCATGGCTATGATCCGATGCTGTCGGAAGGATCGCTCAAGCCGCCGATCTTCCTGACCTCGACCTTCGTCTTCCCCAACGCAGCCGCGGGCAAGCGCCATTTCGAGGGCGTCACCGGCAAGCGTCCGGGCGGCGCCGAGGGCCTGGTCTATTCGCGCTTCAACGGGCCGAACCAGGAAATCCTCGAGGATCGCCTGGGCATCTGGGAAGGCGCCGAGGACGCGCTGGCTTTCTCCTCGGGCATGTCGGCGATCGCGACTCTGTTCCTCGCCATGGTCAAGCCGGGCGACACGATCGTCCATTCGGGGCCGCTTTATGCCGCGACCGAGACGCTGATCGCGCGCATCCTCGGCCGGTTCGGCGTCCACTGGCTCGACTTTCCGGCCGGCGCGACGCGTGCCGAGATCGACGCGGTGCTGTCCAAGGCGGCGTCGGGCAATGTCGCCTTGATCTATCTCGAAAGCCCGGCCAATCCGACCAACGCCCTGGTCGACGTCCAGGCGGTCGCCGCCAGCCGCGACGCGATCTTCACCGGCGCCAACAAGCCGCCGATCGCGATCGACAATACGTTCCTGGGGCCGCTGTGGCACAAGCCGCTCGAACATGGTGCCGACATCGTCGTCTATTCGCTGACCAAATATGCCGGCGGGCATTCGGACCTCGTCGCCGGCGGCGTGCTGGGATCGAAGGAGCACATCAACACGATCCGGCTGATGCGCAACACGATCGGCACGATCTGCGACCCCAACACCGCCTGGATGCTGTTGCGCAGCCTCGAGACGCTCGAGCTGCGCATGAGCCGCGCGGGCGAGAATGCGGCCAAGGTGTGCGAATTCCTGCGCCAGCATCCCAAGGTCGAGAAAGTCGGCTATCTCGGCTTCCTCAAGCACGGCAAGGACAAGCGTCAGGCCGACATTTACGAACGGCATTGCTCGGGCGCCGGATCGACCTTCTCGCTCTACCTCAAGGGCGGCGAGAAAGAGGCGTTCGCGTTCCTCGACGCGCTCAAGATCGCCAAGCTGGCGGTCAGTCTGGGCGGCACCGAGACGCTCGCCTCCCACCCCGCCGGCATGACGCATCTGTCGGTGCCCGACGCGCGCAAGCAGGCGCTGGGAATCACCGACAATCTGGTCCGCATCTCGATCGGCGTCGAGGACGCCGACGACCTGATCGCCGATTTCGAGGCGGCGCTGGAGACGGTGTGATCGTCGATCCCGAGGCGATCAGCCCAGCCGATTTGCTCGGCACGTTCGAGACGCCGCTGTGGCTGCCGCATTATCGCGCGGGCATATGGGGCGAATGGTCGCTGCGCGTCGCGTTCCTCGCGGCCGGACGTGGATATTGGGGACAAACCTATGCCACTTTGGGCAGCGCGGTGCTTAGCGGCCCCGTCCGCGATGGCGACGCGACCTGGATGTCGATCGTACCGATGGAAGTCGAAAGCCAGGAAATCGGCATCGCCGCCGCAAGCGGCCATACCGTGGTGCTCGGGCTCGGCATGGGCTGGGCGGCCGCCAATATCGCGCTGAACCCGGCGGTCGAGCGCGTCACCGTCGTCGAGCGCGATCCCGACGTGATCGCGCTGATCGCCGAGCAGGGCGTTTTCGACCAGCTTCCCAGCGCCGCCCGCGACAAGGTAACGGTCGTCAATGCCGACGCCTTCGACTGGCGCCCCGATGAGGCGGTCGACAGCCTCCAGGCGGACATTTGGGCCAAGGTCGTCGAGCCCGGCAAATGGGACGACATCCACCGCTTTCAGGCCAATATCGGCGCGAGGTCGCTCTATTTCTGGGGGCAGGAGATGGAACTCTATGCCTCGCCTGTCGCGAGGTAGGCGGGATGCCGACCGACTTCTCCGACGCCGACGTCGAACGCCTGGCGGCGCAGACCGGCATGCCGCTCGTGCTGTCGCAAGAACCCGGGCTCGCCGCGCGCATCACCGCCGGCACGCCGTGGTGGACGCCCAATAAAGATGGATGGTGGGAGGCGTAGAGTCTCTTCTCCCCTCCCGCTTGCGGGAGGGGTCGGGGGAGGGCCTGTCTTCCCACGTGCAGACCTTTCAACACGCCCTCCCCCTAACCCCTCCCGCTTGCGGGAGGGGAATCTCCCCATTGTGACCTCAAACGCGATTTCGGCTGGCCAACAAACCGGCTATGACCGAGCCCGACTGACCTTGCAGCGGGGAGTAAGGGCATGGGGAAGCCGTTCAATTTCGTCCAGGCCGCGATCCTGAAGGCGCTGACCGAGGCGCTGTTCCACGAGATCGACATGGCGATCCCATCGAGCCAGGTGGTCGCCAACCTCCAGCGTCAGTTCGCGCTGGTGAAGGGCGGCAAGGCGACCGAGATCGGGCTCAGCCTCTATCTGCTCTGCCTAGTGATGGGCGGGCCGCTATTCCTGATCCTCAGCCCGGCCTGGCGCGCGCGCCAAGTCGCGCGCCGGCTCGAACGCACGAAGAACGACCTGATGCAGGATCTCGCCCGCGTGCGCAGCGTCGTCTATGCCGGCTATTACGGCCATTGGCAGGGCGAGACCCAGGACGATAATCGCGACAACCCGGTATTCGCGCAGATTGGTTTCACCTTGCCCGCGCATCGCGATCGCTCAGCGCCTGGCGAAGTGCCGATCACCGACTTTCCAGGCCGCGATCTGACCGACGCCGACATCCTGACCGAGGCGCCGGACGAAGCCGGCGTGATCGTGATCGGATCGGGGGCCGGCGGCGCCGTCGCCGCGGCGACGCTCGCCGCCCAGGGGCACGATGTTCTGGTGATCGAGGCGGGCCCCTTCTACCCTTCCTCGAAGATCAATCATCGCGAATGGGAAATGACCGCGCGGCTGTTCGTCGATGGCGGCGTGCAGACCAGCCGCGATCACGACGTCGTCGTGTTCCAGGGCCGCGTCGTCGGCGGGTCGACCGTGCTCAACAACGGGATTTGCCTGCGCGTCAACCAGCCCGGACTGACGCATCCCGACGCCCCCGACATCTTCGCCAAATGGGCCGAGCTCGGCGCGCCAGTCGACCGCGGCCGGTTCGATGCCGCTTATCATGCAGTGGAACAACGCTTGTCGGTCGGCCCGATCGACCCTCGCGCCGGGCGCAACAACGGTCCGCACCTGCAACGCGGATGGGCGGCGCATGCGGCAGCGACTGGCCGTCCCGGCGACCAGGCCTCCCCCACTCCCTGGTTCAGCAAGAATTACGGCCCCGATTCCGCCGGCGCGGCCTGCGCTTATTGCGGCTATTGCAACACCGGCTGCCCCTATGGCCGCAAGCAAGGCATGGCGCAGTCCTTCCTGCTCGACGCACGCAGGAGCGGCGCGCATATCCTGGCCGACACCAAGGTCACGGCGATCCGCTGGGAAACCCCGCTCGACTGGGACAAAAGGCGCGCGACCGGAGTCGAGGTCGTGCTGGCCGACGGCCGCAAGCATTTCATCCGCGCGCGAGAGGGCGTGGTGGTCGCGGCCGGTACGATGGCGTCGAGCCGGATCCTCGCGGCGAGCGGGATCGACGGCACCGGCACCGGCATCTCGCTCAACATCGCCTGTCCGGTGGTCGCGCTGATGCCCGGCGAACAGTCGATGCGCAGCTGGGACGAGGACCAGATGGCGACCTATGTCGACCACGGTGACTTCCTGCTCGAATCGCATTTCCAGCCGCCGATGAGCATGTCGACGCTGATGCCCGGCTGGTTCGGCGACCATGCCCAGCGGATGCGCAATTACGGCCGGCTGGCGTCGGCCGGCATCCTGATCCCTGCCGATCGCTGTGGGCAGCTGATCGATTCAGGGCTGAGTTTCAAATTGCGCGACGATGTCGAAATCCCGTTGATCAAGCGCGCGCTGTCGGCACTGACCAAGGTCCATTTCGCGGCGGGCGCGGAGGAAGTCTATCCGGCGCTCGCCCGCGGCCAAACGCTCAAGCCCGGCGACGATGTCGATGCCTTTTTCGAAAACGCGATCAGCGAGGCCGACGACATCACCTTGTCGAGCTCGCATCCCCAGGGCGGCAACGCCCGCGGCAAGGATCGCGAACACGGCGTGGTCGATCTCGACTGCCGCGTCCACGGCACCGCCAATGTGCTCGTCACCGACGCCAGCACCTTCGCCAGCTGTATCCGGGTCAATGCGCAGCTGACGACGATGGCGATGGCCCATTACGCGACGGCGATCGCACCGTTCTGACTTGGGCAGGACGGAAACGCCTTGATCCATCTTTAATCACCCTCACCCTTCCGGCGCTTCGCGCCTCCCTCCCTCTCCCAATGGGAGAGGGAAGGGGCCCGCCGCCGTAGGCGGTGGGAAGGGTGAGGGTGAACGGATCAAGTAAATATAATCCGGACTAGCCGGCCATCGCCTCGTCCAACAGGCGCAGGTCCCTGCCCCGCGTCTCGCGGCCGAACCAGGCACACAGGCCGAGCGCGAGCGCCGTCGGCACGATGATCAGCCCCGCGGTCACGCCCATTGCCGGGACCAAAGCGATGATGCTGAGCGCCTGAGCGGCGACGCCGCCGCCCTTGGTGCACGCGGCGACCCACCCGGTCGCGCGACCGCGGACGCGTAACGGGAAGCTTTCGGCGGTATAAGGCAGCAAGATCGCGATGATCCCGTTCGATCCGACGATCAGCAATGCCACCGGCAGGACGGGGCTGCCGATCCCGGCCAATTCCAGGCGCAGCACCCCGACCAGCCCCAGCAGGGTGACGCCGATCATCGTGACCAGCGACCATTTGGTGCTCCAGCGGCTGTACATCAGCGCCGCGACGAACACCGTCGGGAACGCGATCAGCGCGGATTCGGCGAGCAGCTTGCTCGACACCGCGACCGAATAGCCCTTTGCCACCAGATCGGCGGGGAGCCACAGCAGCAACCCGAAATTGATCAGTCCCCAGGCGACCGCGGCGATCGACAAAGCGGCAAGCTTGCCGAACAGCTTGGCGCCGGTCAGCGCGTGACTCACCGTTCCCACCGGGAGTGGCGGCAGCGGAGTCAGTCGCTTCGCGGTCGACCCGAACCGCGCCATCACCGCCCGCGCTTCGGTCTCACGACCGCGCGCCAGCAGGAATTTGGCGGATTCCGGAATGAGCCCGCCCAGCAACACCAACAGCAACCCGCTGGGCAAGTTGAGCAGCCACAGGATCCGCCAGCCGAATATCGGCTGCAGCACGGCGGAGAAGCCGCTCGCGGCGAAATAGCCGCCGACCGCGCCGAGCCCGCCGACCAGCACCAGGCTCCAGCCGCGATGCTTGTTGGGCATCATCTCGGCAAGCAGGGCATAGGTCACCGGCAGCATCCCGCCGGCGGCCGCGCCCATCATGAAGCACATGCCGATATTCCAGGCGAGGCTGGGCATCGCGCCGCAGATCGACGTGCCGACGAACATCACCGCCGACAACAGGATCGACGCCTTGCGGCCGTAAATATCGGCGATCACGCCCCACAACACCGATCCCGTCACCGTGCCGATCAAGGCGAAGAACGGCACCAGGCTGACCGTCGCTTTGGGCACGCCATATTCGCTGACCATGCCGGGCACGGTGAAGCCCAATGACGCGGGCTTCATCACGTCGATGATCAGCGCGATGACGAGCACGAGCATCAGCCGCCAATGTGCCCAGCTCAACGGCGCGTCCTCGGGCGCGGAAATCTCGATCGCGCCGCTCTCGGCGCGCTGCCTGGCGATATCGCGGGGTAATAGGCCGTAAGCCGCGACGCCAACACCGGCGATGATCAGCCCCATGCCGAGCACCATGTCCCAGCCCATCGCCATCCCGGCGAGCCGGTAATGCATCGTCCGACCCATCAGGAACATCGGGATGTGCATCGCCACGCCGATCGTCACGGCGACGCAGCCGAGCACGAACGCCCAGAGCGCCTGGCGGTCACTGAGCGTGGTGCTGAGCCCCCGGTTCATAGAGCTAGCCGTCGCCGACGCGTTCGATATCGGCACCGACCGCCGAGAGTTTCTCTTCCAGCCGCTCATAGCCGCGGTCGAGATGATAGACTCGGCTGACTTCGGTCTGGCCGTCGGCAACCAGTCCGGCGATGATCAGGCTCATCGACGCGCGCAGATCGGTCGCCATCACCGGCGCGCCGACTAAATGATCGACCCCGCGCACCACGGCGGTACGGCCGCGCACCTGGATGTCGGCCCCCATTCGCGCCAGCTCGGGCACGTGCATGTAGCGGTTCTCGAAGATCGTCTCGGTCAGCACGCTGGCGCCATCGGCCTTGCACAGCATCGCCATGAATTGCGCCTGCATGTCCGTGGCGAAGCCGGGGAACGGCGCGGTCGACAAGGTCAGCGGTTTGAGCTTGCCGTCCGACGATACGAACAGCGAGCTGCCCTTTTCCTCGACGGTGACGCCGGCGTCGATCAACGCCGCGATGGTCGCGCGCATATCGTCGGCCTTGACCCCGACCAATTCGACGTCGCCACCGGTGATCGCAGCGGCGCAAGCATAGCTGCCCGCCTCGATGCGGTCGGGCATCACGCGATAGGTGGCACCGTGCAAACGGTCGACACCTTCGATTTCCAGCCGCTCGGTCCCGACGCCGGAAATCGACGCGCCCATCGCGAGCAGCAGATTGCACAGATCGACGATCTCTGGCTCGCGCGCCGCATTCTCGATCACCGTGCCGCCCTTGGCAAGCACCGCCGCCATCACTGCATTCTCGGTCGCCCCGACCGAGACGATCGGAAACGCCACGCGCCCGCCCGGCAAGCGCCCGCCCGGCGCGATCGCTTTCACATAGCCGGCGGCGAGTTCGATCCGCGCCCCCATCGCCTCGAGCGCCTTCAGATGCAGGTCGATCGGACGGTTGCCGATCGAGCAACCGCCGGGCAGCGATACGGTCGCCTCGCCCGCCCGGGCGACCAGCGGCCCCAGCACCAGGATCGACGCGCGCATCTTGCGCACGATATCGTAGGGCGCCTCGGTCGAGGTCAGCCGCCCCGCCCGCATCGTCATGACGCGGCCAAAATCGCTCGGCCGCGCGCCCTCGATTTCGGTCGACACGCCGAGTTGGTTGAGCAGATGCCCGAAGCTATCGACATCGGCGAGTCGCGGCAAGTTGCGCAGCGTCACCGGCTCTTCGGTCAACAATGCGCAGGGCATCAAGGTCAGCGCCGAATTCTTGGCGCCCGAAATCGGCAGCTTGCCCGTCAGGCGATTGCCGCCGCGAATGAGGATACGGTCCATCCAAAGGCTTCTATCGCCCGCCGCGCGGCGCGCAAGCGCAACAGGCCTGCAACAATCATTGATCGACTTTAATGCACGGGTCCGCGCGTGCTGCTCTGTACGCCCCAAGTTCCGGGGGAGTATTCTTCGACGTGTCAGGCAGTTGTTTCGCCGAAAGACTGGGCGATCTGGTTACCCTTATTCCGGCGGAACATGCGGCGCTCGAACGGCTCGAGGAGCGTGAGCGGCCGGTCAGACGAGGCGCCACGATCCAGCGGGAGAATGATCGCGCCGGCGACATGTTCGTCGTGCGTAAGGGCATGCTGATGTCGTCGATGCTGCTCGACGACGGCAGCCGGCAGATCCTGCGTTTCCTGTTTCCCGGCGACGTGATCGCGCTCTCGAGCCTGGTCTATCGCGAGACGCCAGAGACGCTTACCGCGCTGACCGACGCGGTCGTTTCCCCGTTCGAGCGCTCGACGCTGAGCGAAATCATCGCGGCGCATCCGCGGCTCGCAGCGTTGCTGCTGGTCTATAGCCAGATCGAGCGCGCCGCCTTGACCGATCGGCTTGCGGCGCTTGGCCGCACCTCGGCCAAGGCGCGCGTCGCCGCGATGCTGATCGACATGCGCAATCGCCTGCGCGCGAGCGACAAGACGATCACCGACGCGTTCACGATCGGCCTGACCCAGGAAGAGATTGGCGACGCCACCGGCCTGACCGCCGTCCATGTCAACCGTATGCTGCGCCAGATCGAGGAAGAAGGGCTGATCGCGCGCGAGAACGGGCGCGTCCGATTCACCAACGAACGCGAGTTGCTGCGCGCCGCCAATTATGTCGACCGCTATGAGGGTCTCGACCTGAGCTGGCTGCCGGCCGCTCGCTAAGTTTGGAGGGGGGCGTCGGGGGAACGGGAAACCGTCCCCCGACGTTAATTTTGAACTGCCCCACGTCATAATCCGTCGTCACCCCGGCCTTGTGCCGGGGTCCACTCCTCCTCATGCCCTTGCGCGTGCGGCACGGTGGATGCCGGCACGAGGCCGGCATTGTCTGTTCGCACTGATGTAGAAGCGAGTCGTTCCGCTATGGCGGGATGCCCGGGCCGGGTGGCCACCCGGCCCGGGCGCGATCAGTTTGACCGTGCCGGCATAGGGCTCGCGCCCGTCGTCATCTTGGTCGGCCGATCGCTTCCCTTGACGCTTGGTGAGTTGCCAGGGCCGCTGATCCACGCCCGCAGACAATCACAAGCCCATGAAGGATAGCTTTGGATGGACGATACCGCCACCGTTCCCACCCGCTTTATCGGCTGCGATGTCGGCAAGGCCGAGATCATCGTCTTCGACAGCGCCAGCGGCAAGACAACCAGCCTGCCCAATCGGGCGGATGCGCTGGCCGCCTTTGCCGCCAGCCTCGATCCGGCTGCCTTGGTCGTGTGCGAGGCAACCGGCGGCTATGAAGCCGCTTTGCTCGACGCGATGGTCGCCGCCGGGCGCGCGGCGCATCGTGCCGACGCCCGCAAGGTCAAGGCGTTCATCCGGTCGCTCGGCATCCTCGGCAAAAGCGACGCCATCGATGCCAAGGCGCTCGCCCAATATGGCCGCGAGCGGCATGATCGCCTAACCCGCTGGCAACCGCGCGAGCAACACCGCGACCAGCTCCAGCTGCTGGTATCGATGCGCCGCGACCTCGTCCGCCAACGCGTCGCGCATCGCAATCGCCGCCAGGCCCCGGGCGCTGCTCCGGTCGCAGCGCGACTCCAGCGCATCATCGCTACACTCGATGCCGAGATCGCCGGTATCGATGCCGATATCCGCGCGCTGATCGATGCCTGCGATACCCTCGCCCAGACCGTGCACACTCTCACCGACATCGCCGGCATCGGCCAGACCACCGCTGCCCAGCTCACCGCACTCATGCCCGAACTGGGCTCCCTCAATCGCAAACAAGCCGCAGCTCTCGCGGGCCTCGCCCCTCATCCAAAACAGAGCGGCTCCAACAATGCCTATCGCAGAACCCGCGGCGGCAGACCCGAGGTCAAACATACCCTCTTCATGGCCGCACTCGCCGCCGCCAGACACAACCCAACCCTCAACACCTTCTACAAACGCCTCATCAGCAACGGCAAAAAACCCATCGTCGCCCTCGTCGCCGTCATGCGAAAGCTCATCACTATCGCCAACGCCAGACTACGCGATAATCTCGCCTCCATCTGAGGAGTTGATGACGGGTGTAGCGCTACTGCAACGTCGCACTATCCAGATTGACCTTGTCCGCCGGGATCACCTCGACATTCGGGTATTTCTTCCGAAGGTCGTCGAGGAACAGTTTCGCGTCACCCACCACGATGACGCTGGCGTTGGTCGGATCGAGCAGCCGCTGCGCAACGCGCTGCACCGCCGCCGCGTCGACGCCTTCGACCTTGGGGGTGAATGCCTTGAGTTCGGACAAGGGCACGTTCTCGACGACATAATCGCCCAGCACGCCGGCAATCCCCCCGGTCGTCTCGGTATCGCGGCCGAAATCGCCGATCAGCACCGCCTTGCGCGAGGCGAGTTCGTCATTCGGCACAGGCGCCGATCCCATCCCCTTCATCGTGTCGATGATCAGCCCAACCACTTCGGGCGCGGAGGGGTTCTTGGTCTGGGTATTGGCGGCGACATAGCCGGGCTGGCGCCGCGCCGCGATGCCGCTGCCGGCGCCATAAGCCAGGCCGCGCTTGATGCGGATTTCCTGGTTGAGCCGCGACGAAAAGCCGACGCCGAGAGTCGCGTTGGCGACGCTGGCGGCGTAGAAATCGGGATCGCTGCGCGCGATGCCCGGCCGCGCGACGACAACGCCTGCCTGGCCGGCATTGGGCATGTCGACTACGATGACCCGGGGCGTTGCATTGACGGAAGCGGCCTTGGCCGCCGCGACGGGCGCGGCCTTTGCCTGCCAGTTTCCGAAATTGGCCTCGGCGAGCGCCTTGGCGGCCACCGGCGTGATATCGCCCACCATCACCAGGGTCGCGCGCGCCGGCGCCCAGGTGCGAGTATAGGCCGTTTGTACTTCGCCTCGCGTGATCGCCTTGAGCGATGTGGGCGTACCGGCGATCGGATGGCCATAAGGCCCGCCGCCCATCACCGTCCGCGCCGCGACCAGTGACGCGAGCCGGCCCGGATTCTTGAGCTGGACCTGGACCCCGTCGATCGTCTGTGCGCGATCGCGCTCGATCTCCTCCGCTGCAAACACCGGATTGCGCGCGACGTCGGCAAGCACCGCCATCGCCGGGACGATCTGGTCGGACTTGACCTCCAGCGTCACCGCCGCGGCATCCCAGCCGACGGCCGAGCTGATCGATCCGCCGAGCTTCTCGACATCATTGGCGATCTGCGTCGCCGAACGCGTTTTCGTCCCCTTGGTCATCAGGTCGGCGGTGAGGCTGTTGAGCCCCGCACGGTCGGCCGGGTCGGCGGCGCCGCCACCATTAGCCAGGACCTGAGTCGTGATCAGCGGCAGATCGTGCTTCTCGACCACGATCAGCTTCATGCCGTTGGCCAGCGTCATCGTCACTGGCGCCGGCAGTGCCGCGACCACCGGTTTGCCCGGCGCGGGCACGGCGACGCGGTCGGCATCGCTCGCCGGCTTGACCATTTCGACAGTGCCAGGCGTCTTCAACTCGGCGACCTCGACCGTATCGGCGACTGCGATCTTGTCGCCCTTGGGCCCGTCCTTCGGCGCCATTTCGGCGGGCATGTAGTTGATCGTCGCCGAGCCATTGTCGGTCAGATATTTGCGCGCGACGCGCTGGATGTCGGCGGCGGTCACCTTGCCGATCGCGGCGAGCTGCTTGTCGGCGGCCGCCGGATCACCGTCGATGATCACCGATCGCGCGATCGTCGAGGCCTTGCCGTCCGCTGTCTCACGGCTTTCGATCGTCGCGGTGATCAGCTGGTTCTTGGCGCGAGTCAATTCGGCGGGGGTCACCTGCGTGTCGCGGGCGCGGGCGACTTCGGCGCGCAACGCCTTCTCGCCGTCGGCGACGCTCTTGCCGTCGGCCATCGTCGCGGTGACGACGAACGACCCGGTCCCCTGCTTGGTATCGAGAAAGGTGTTGGCCGACTGGGCGAGCTGATCGCGATAGACCAGGTCCTGATACAGCCGCGAGCTGTCGCCGCGCGACAGGATCGCGTCGAGCAGCGTCAGCGCCGGAATGTCGGGATTGTTGTCCGGCGGCACCTGGTAGCTGATCAGCACCGCGGGCAGGGGGGTGTTGGGCTCGTAGACCGTATAGCGGGTCGGCGCGGTCCGCGGCGGCTCGGCGACGGTAACGCGCGGAATCGGGCGGTCGGGTTTCTTGATGCCGGCGAAATAGGTGTCGACCCACTGGTTCAATTGCGCAGGGTCGAAATTGCCCGCGACCACCAGCACCGCATTGTCGGGCCGGTAATAGGTCGCGTGGAACGCGCGGACATCGTCGATCGTCGCGGCCTCGAGATTCTCCAGGCTGCCGATCCCGGGCCGCGCATAGGGATGCACGCGGTAGCTGATCTCGGGATAATAGATCGAATAGAGCTTGCCGTACGGCGTCGCCAGGGTGCGGAGGCGAAGCTCTTCCTTCACCACGTCGCGCTCGGAAGCATAGCTGACCGGTTCGACCACCAGGCTCGCCATGCGATCGGCCTCGGCAAACAGCAGTCGTTCGAGGTGGTTGGCCGGAACCACCTCGAAATAATTGGTGTAATCGTCGTTGGTCGACGCGTTGTTGTAACCGCCGACATCCTCGGTCAGGCGATCGAAATTCTCCGACTTCAGGTTCTTCGTCGCCTTGAACATCAGATGTTCGAACATGTGCGCGAAGCCGGATTTCCCCTTGGGATCGTCCTTCGATCCGACATCGTACCAGACCTGGACGGAGACGTTGGCGGTCTTGGTATCGCGGATCGCATAGACGCGCAGGCCGTTGGCGAGCGTCCGGACGGTATAGGCGATCGGCTTGACCGCCGTCGCGCTGGCAACCGCAGCCGTTCTCGGAGCGGCTTTCTGGGCGGGCGTAGCGGCGGTGGCAGCGACGGGAATCAGGGCGGCGCCCATCAACAGGGCGGCACGAGTCAGACGCATTCAATTCTCCGCAAAGGAGGTGAGGATGACGCCGATGTGTCGCGCTAAAACACCGCGAGTCAATCGCCCGCCGAAACTGGCTCCGCCCGCCACGATCGCCGACGAACAATCGTCAGCGATCAGACGGGAGACGTCTTCAACGTTTCTTGTTGCGATTGGCGTAGAGCACTGCCGCCGCGACCGCCGCCGACCCGACGCCCGCACCCAACGCCGCCAGGCCCCATTTACTCAGCTTGGCCGGCTCGGGCGTGCCCTCGGCACCCTTCTGGCGCTCCTTGGCAATCCGCGCCGCGGCCATAATCTCATTCTCTTCTTCGGGCTTGTCGCTCACGCTCACTCTCCTCGTCCCTGTCCGTAGCGTGCCCGGAATCCGCTCGCAAATGCGTTGAGCGTTCCCTGGGCGATCGCTGCGCGCAAGTCCGCCATCAACGCCTGATAAAACCAAATGTTGTGCTCGGTCATCAACATCGCGCCCAGAATCTCGCCGGCACGGACGAGATGGTGGAGATAGGCGCGTTCCCAGGTCGAGCAGACCGGGCAGCCGCATTCGGGATCGAGCGGCCCCCGATCCTCGCCGAACTTCGCGTTGCGGATGTTGATCGGACCGGTCCGGGTAAACGCCTGGCCGGTGCGGCCCGAACGCGTGGGCAGCACGCAGTCGAACATGTCGATCCCGCGCTCGACCGCACCGACGATGTCGTCGGGCTTGCCCACCCCCATCAGGTAACGCGGCTTATCGGCGGGAAGCTGGCTCGGCGCGAAATCGAGACAGCCAAACATCGCCGCCTGCCCCTCGCCCACCGCCAGCCCGCCGATGGCGTAACCATCGAACCCGATCTCGGTCAGCGCCGCCGCGCTTTGCCCACGCAATTGCTCGTTCAGCGCACCCTGCTGAATGCCGAATTGCGCGGCATTGTCGGCATGTTCGCCGCCGGAAAGGAATGCCTCGCGCGAGCGCCGCGCCCAACGCATCGACCGCGCCATCGCCGCTGCCTGCACCTCGGCGGTCGAGGTCGTCGGCACCAATTCGTCGAACGCCATGACGATGTCCGATCCGAGCAATCGCTGGATCTCCATCGACCGTTCGGGGCTCATCAGGTGCCGCGTGCCGTCGAGATGGCTCTTGAACTCGACGCCGTTCTCGTCGCGCTTGGTGAGTTCGGACAGGCTCATCACCTGATAACCGCCGCTGTCGGTCAGGATCGGTCGGTCCCAGCCCATGAAATGATGCAATCCGCCCAGCCGCGCGACGCGCTCGGCGGTCGGGCGGAGCATCAGGTGATAGGTATTGCCCAGGATGATGTCGGCGCCGGCGGCGCGGACGTCGCCCGGCTTCATCGCCTTGACCGTGGCGGCGGTGCCGACCGGCATGAAGGCGGGCGTGCGGATCGTGCCGCGGCGCATCGCGATCTCGCCGGTGCGGGCCTTGCCGTCGGTGGCGTGAATGGTGAAGTCGAAACGGGGAGTCATACGCCGTCGCTCTAGCCACGGGTCTGCCGCCTTGTCGACCTCAGGTCAGATAGTCGACCACCTCTTGCGGCGACGCGAAGGTCGCGTCGGGCTTCATCGCCAGCAGCATCTCGGGGTTGGCATAGCCCCATAATACCGCTCCGGCGCCGATCCCTACCGCGCGCGCGGCATCGACGTCGCGGGTCTCGTCGCCGATCGACAGGATCGCGCTTGGGGGAAGGCCGCTCGCCTTGATCGCCTGGCGAAACTTGCGCACTTTGCCGAACAGGCCCGAGCCGCAGAAGAAGCGCTCGATCCGCGCCGAATCCTCTTCCCCCAGGATCGCGCGGACATTGGCTTCGGAATTGGACGAGCAGACGAACATCCGAACCTTCGCCTCGTCGATCGTCCGCAGCATGTCGCGGATGCCGTCGAACAAGTGGATCTGGTCCGTGTTCCGTCCGAACCGCGCGCGGACATGGCGCGCGATCAGCGGCAGTTTCCACCGCGAGATGCCGAGATGGTCGATCACTTCGCGCGTCGTGCGCTTGCGCAATCCCTCCACTTCGTCGGGATGAACGCTGCGGAAGCGGAAGCGTTCGGCGAGATCGTCGACGATCGACAAAAACCAATGACCGCTGTCGGACAGCGTGCCGTCGAAATCGAAGATGACCAATTGATATGGATGCCGAGCGGCTAGCACGATTATCCGCCTCGTTTCCCACGTTTTCCACCATCGCCCATCGGAAAGGCGCGGATCGTCAACAACTCGGCGCGCGTCAGGACCCCGTCCTTGTCTTTGTCGAGCCGAGTGAAGATCTGGTCGAACTTCGCCTGGAGTTCGGCAAGCGTGATCTGGTTGTCGCTGTCGGTGTCGGTCTCGTAGGCGCCGGGCAAGGCGTTGGGATCGCCCAGCCATTTCTGCGCCCAGTCGGAAAAGGCGATATAGCCGAGCTTGCCGGTATTGGCCGTGTCGATCGCCGCAAAACTCCTGGCCACGCCCTTGCGCATCTCGTCGCGCGTCACCCGGCCGTCGCCGTCCGCGTCGAACGCGGCGATCATCATCGCCACCGGCTCGACCACCAGGATCGGCGGCGCGGCGATCGATACCGGTGCGTTCTTGCTACCGAGCGGGATCGGAACGCGATTGTCGTTCTGCGCGGCAGCCGGCGGGGACAGGCCGATTGCCACCACGGCGAAGGCGAGTGCGAGAGTTGGAGATGCCAGGGCGAAGCCGCGGCGGATGGCTGGCGTAAAGCGATTCGGCGGCATGGCGACAGGCTGTGCCCCAGCGGGCCGGGCTCGGCAACAGAGTCCAGCCTGTCAATGCGCTAACGCATCGGAACGGACGCGCCGGCATAGGGATCGTAGGGAGCTGGCGCCCCGGTCGGCTGGACATGCGGCGGCGACGGAGGCGGCGCGACGGCTATGACGGGAGGAGCCGTATCGCCCCCGACGCCGCTGGCCGCATAGCGCAGTCCGTTGACGATGGTCGATGCGCCGAACAGGATGAAGCAGCCCAGGACGACGGTCGCGCCATGGCGGATATTGACTCGCCCGGTCAGCATCCCGAACCCGATCGCCGCGACCGCGATCACCGCGATCGACGTCGCGACGGTCCCGAGCAACACATCCTGCAGCCAGGATATCGCCGCAACGAACACGCTCGACCCGGCGGGGGAATCGGCGAGCGAAATCGGGGCGTAAGAGAGGATCACAGGCGCGTTTTATGCCGAGGGCGCGGAAAGTAACAGAGCGCGTTGCGCCTTGCCCCGGATCGCGTTGCGAAAACTCGCGGTCGATGGCGCCGGCCGGAACAGGCATCGCCCCCTAAGTATGATTACGAAGCCGTGCTTACGATCCCGGTAACCAATTTAGACTAAGCTGCTGCAGTCATAGGAGCGCGAGTTGGACGTAGTCGGCAAGAAATTCGATGGGTTGCTCGCCCCGCTGCTGACCCTGATCGGTCTGGCGGCGATTGGCGCCGCGCTGGTCATCGTCTCGCTGGTGCATCGCGTCGACAGCAACGATTCCGCCACCATGCATGCGTTGGTCTCCGGTGCCGTCAAGCGCGAGACGCGGAGCCTGGCCGACTCGACGTCGACCACCGCCCATTGGGACGACGCAGTCGATCACCTCTATGGTCGCGTCGACGCGGAATGGGCGCGTACCAACCTTTCCTATCCGATGCACAGCTACATCATCGACGATCGGGGCAATATCCTCTGGGCCGGCCCGCCCAACGGCAAGGGGACGGCGGTGCCGCTTGCCGGTGCGATCGGCAGCAGCCTTGCCACCCTGATGTCGCGCCTTCCGCGCAGCCAGCGCATAGCCGAGAGGATGACCACCGGCATTGCCTTTCCAGTTCGTTTTCAGGGCCGGCCGGCGGTGATTTCGGGCATGCCGATCCTGCCGCTTTTACGACCCAAGCAGCTGGGGCCGCTACGCTATTTCGTCTTCGTGCTCGAGCTGGATAGTCGAGAACTGTCGGCGTGGGGCGATGCTTATGGCTTGGCCAGTATTGGCTGGTCGTCCATGACCGGCGATGCGCCCAATCGCCTGACGGTGCGCGATGCCGCCAATGTGCCGGTCGGGACGATAGTCTGGCCGCTGGCCACCGCCGGGCAGGACGCGTTGCGCGGCATCCTGCCGATCCTGCTCGCGGTGGGCGGCGCCTTCGCGCTGACCTCTGCCTGGCTGTTGCGGCTGATCCTCCGTTCGCGCCGGCGCCTGGAGGACAGCATACGCGAAGCGCAAGCCGAGGCAGCCCGCGCGGAACGGAGCGCTGACGAGACTGCCGGCGCACTCCGCCAGGCCGAGGAGGCGAGAGTCCGCGCCGATCAGCTCGCGGCCCAAGCGATCGAGGAACGCGCACGCCACGAGGTCCAACTGCGCGAAAGCCAACGCCAGGTCGCGGAGGAATTGCGCCGGTCGCTGGCCAGCCTCGTCACCGATCTGATAGGTTCTGCCGGCGCGCTGGAACGCAGCGCCGATACGATGCTGTCCGTCATCGCCGACCAGCAGGCGCAAACCGGCGCGATCCGCGATCGCTCGCACGAGGCGAGCCGCGCGACGCAATCCATTTCCGACACGCTGACCGAGCTTTCCTCCTCGATCGGCGAGATCGGCACGGCTTCCGAGCAGGCGCGCATCGCCGCCAACGACGCCAGCCAGCAATCTGCCCGAGCGCGGAGCACCAATGGCAACCTCGTCCGCAACGTCGACCTGATCCGCGAGGCGGCCGAGCTGATCACCCAGATCGCCGGCCAGACCAACCTGCTGGCGCTCAACGCCACGATCGAGGCGGCGCGCGCCGGCGAGGCAGGGCGCGGCTTCGCCGTGGTAGCGGGCGAAGTGAAGGGACTGGCCAAACAGGTTGGCGACACCACGTCGGCGATCAAGGGACGCGTCGATGGCGTGTTCTCGGCGGTGCGCGAGACGGTCGCGCTAGTCGATCAAGTGGACGGCATCATGGGTGCCCTGCTCGACGCCGTTGGAAAGGCGGCGACGACTGCCCATCAGCAGCATCAGGCGGTGGGCGTGATCCAGCGCAACTCGATCGGCATTGCGGACAATGTCCGCACCTCCGAGGAAGCGATCACGGCGATCTCGGCCGCGCTGGACCAGGTGGCGGAGACTGCCGACTCGACCCGGGTGATCGGACTCGCGGTACGCGGCCATGCCGAAAAGCTTGACGCCCGCTTTGCGGCCTTGGTGCAACGGCTGGAGGCCGCCGCCTAACGGTCGTCGGAGTCGGCCGGAGTCATTGCGCCGGATCGGGATAATCCGGGTCCAGCTCCACGGCGCGATTCGCATCGGCTTTCGCACCGCGTCGGTCACCCTGCTCACGCCGCAGGACGCTGCGATTGTAATAGCCGCGCGCGGCATAGGGCGCATATTTGACCGCGAGATCGAGATCGGCGGCGGCGCGCGCGGCGTCACCGTTCCGCTGATGGGCCAGACCCCGGTTGAGATATGCGACGGCGGATTTGGGCTTGAGCGCGATGGCCCGATCGAACGCGACGATCGCGCCGTCCAAGTCGCCACGCCAGGCGAGCACCAGGCCATCGGAAAGCCGCGCGCCCGCCTCTCCCGCCGGTCCCTTAGCCCCGATGCCGAGCACGCTCTTGCAGCCGCGCAGGCTTTGCTCGGGATCGATCACCGTGCACGCATTCCAATCGCCACGCGCAGCATAGGCATTCGGGCGCCTGCGCATGCCCGTTACCACGACATCGCCAGGCCCGTTATCTTCACTATCGTCGGCGTTCCTGCGCGCACCGGCAGCCAGAGTTACGGACTCGGTCGTTTTGGGCTGCGCCAGGCGCCCGGCAGCGGCGACTGGCCTCTCTTCGGCTGGAGCAGGTGGTGCCGCGCTCCGCGGGGCATACTGCATCAAAGGGGGTGCCATGGCCGCGGGGGGCGCAGGCGGTGGCGGAGGTGACGGCGAGGCAGACCGTGCCAGGTTCTGGGAGACGCGACGATCGGCGCCGCCGGACAATGCGATCGGGGCGGCCGGGGCGGCGGGTTTTTGGACCAGCGGCTCGGGCTTGACGGCAAGTGTCGGCTGTTCGGCTGCGCTGTTCGCCGACGACTTCGGAACGTCGGGTTGGTCAGGCGCGGGTGCCGAGCGCGGTGCGGTGTCGGCCGGGGGTTGCGCGACCTTTCCCGGTTGCAGACCTCCAGGCTGGTTGAGCGCGATCGACAGGCTGATCCCGGCGACAAGCACGATCGTGGCGAACCCGCCGACCTGGTTGCCGGAAACCCGTCGCGCTGGGCGCCGGCCGGATGCAGCGGCGGGCACCGGATCGGGAACGCCGTCGAACCGCCGCATCGCCGTCGCGATAGCCGCCTCGCGTGCGGTGGGGCGCGGCGGCGGCGAGTCCGGAAGCAGGCGCGCAAGATCGCTGTCGTCGGTCATTCAACGCCCCCCAATGCCGAGCCGGCGATGGCCGGTGCCGTGGGGCAAGTAAGGCGGGGAACGGACATCGATCGATCTATAACGACAATCTCTGCCCGGTCTAAGACATGATCGCCAGCGGCGATACGGGGCGCCGCGAACGCAGCGCCCCGCTCCACCTCACTGCCCGGTCGCCGCGATGGCGTTGGCGGTCCTGGCGGCACGGACGAGCTGGATGAATTCGGCGCGATAGCCGAATTCGTCCTTACCCTTGGCGCCGTTCGCCATGCGCAGCACGTCATCATAGCTGAGACCGCCGTTATAGCGCCCGCCGCGCAGCAATTCGGCGAAACCGGCGACGGCGGTCGCGAAGCGCGCGTCCTGTGGCGCGTCCTCGAACCGTACGAATTGGACGCGGCGGTCGATCGGCGTCGAGAGCAACTGGCTCGTGTCCGATTTGGGCAGCTTGTAGCGGACCTTCACGAAGCCGAGTTCGCTGCTCGATCCGGCCGCGGCAACCGGTGCCGGCGCGGCATAACGCAGATCGCCGTTGGCACGCGGCCCGCCGACCGGCACCACCTCGTACAAAGCCGTCACAGTCTGGCCCGATCCGACATCGCCGGCATCGACCTTGTCATTGTCGAAATCCTCGCGCTTGAGCATCCGCGTCTCGTAGCCGATCAGGCGATATTCGGCGACAGTGCGAGGATTGAACTCGACCTGGATCTTCACGTCCTTGGCGATCGGGAACAGAGTCGAGGTCGCCTCGTCTACCAGCGTCTTCCGCGCTTCGTTGACCGTGTCGATATAGGCTGCGGTGCCGTTGCCGTTCTGCGCCAGCGTCTGCATCATCGCGTCGTTGTAATTGCCCATGCCGAAGCCGAGCACCGACAGGAACACGCCCTTCCCGCGTTCGCGCTCGATATAGCCCTTGAGCTCGTCCTGATTGGTGATGCCGACATTGAAATCGCCATCGGTGGTCAGGATCACGCGGTTGACGCCCTTCGCATCGAAATGCTGCTCGGCCAGCCGGTAGGCCTGACGGATGCCCTCGGCACCCGCCGTGCTGCCGCCCGCGCCCAGCCCCTCGATCACGGCCTTGATCCTGGCCTTCTCGCTCGCCGGCGTCGGCTCGAGCGCGGTTCCGGCGGTGCCGGCATAAGTGACGATCGCCACGCTGTCATTGCCGTCGAGCTGGTCGAGCAGCATTTCGAGCGATTGCTTGACCAGCGGCAGCTTGTTGGGCGCGTACATCGATCCCGACGTGTCGATCAGGAACACCAGGTTCGCACGCGGCCGCGTTCTGCGCCCGATCTCATACCCTTTCACGCCGATCCGGACGAGCTTGCGGCCGGGGGTCCAGGGGCTCGGGAACACCGCGACATTGGTGCTGAACGGCTGCGTGGCACCGGCTGCGGGTGCATAGTCATAAGGGAAGTAATTGACCATCTCCTCGGTCCGCACCGCGGCCGGCTGGGGCAGCGTGTTCTGGTTGAGCGATGCGCGGACGAACGAATAGGAGGCTGTGTCGACGTCGAGCGAGAAGGTCGAGACCGGCTCTTCCTTGACGATCTTGAACGCATTCTGATCGGTGGCGGTGAATTTGTCGCGGCCGACATCCTGATAATAAGGCGGATAGGGCTGCGGCTCCGGCGCCGCGCGCACGGCAAAGCGGCCGGAGGTCATTACCGGCGACGGCATCGACGGCGGCGGCGGGGCAAAGGACGATATTGGCAGCGCGCTGTCCGCCTCCGCATTGGCGACGCGTTGCCCGGTCACGACGATTTCCGAACCGCCTTCATCCACCTTGGCCGCCGGCTTGCCGTCCGACGAGGAAGCGAGGCGGGTATCCGAGCCGGCACAGGACGCGAGCAATGTCAGTGCCAGCCCGGTGGCGACTGCCCGATACAGATGGGGCATATCATTCTCCCTTGGTTGCAGCGGGCAGGATCGTCCGCATTCCCCTTCGACGCGGCTCGCCGGGGATTCCTTGGACAAGGGTCGAAATTTTTTCGCGCGGCTCTCGCCGGCCGTCAGGCCCGGACAGTCCCCTTCCCGGCGAGCATCCGCCGCACTTCGTGCATCCGCCACGACACGGTGGCCTCGGCCACGCCCAGGATCGCCGCCGCCTCGGCATGCGAGAGCTGCTGTCCGGCGACCAGCACCAGCGTCTCGCGATAGGCAGGCGGCAGGCCGGCGATCGCGCTCTTCACCCACATCGCGTCATGCAGGTCGCGGCCGTCGGGACCCCGCGCCAATCCCGCCAGCACCGCAAGGCGCGCGGCGACCCCGCCCAGGGATTTGCGGCGACGATGAAAGTCGCGGCACGCGTTGAAGACGATGCCGCATAGCCAGGTCGTGAACTTGGCCTCGCCGCGGAACGATCCGATCCGTTCGACCAGTGCGCAACAGACGTCCTGCGCGATATCGTCGGCATCGGCACGCGTCCCGGTCAATTGCCAGGCCAGGCCGTGAATGCGGTCATAATGACGTTCGAGCAGCGCGCTGAACGCCGCGCGATCGCCGGCAATTGCGCCGGCCACTAGATCCGCATCAGGATCGTCGTTGCGACCGGCCATGGGTCAGCGGTTACCGCTGCGGCGAGATGGTTTCACGGACCAAGGCGACGCCATTTCCCCCGACATGGCTTGCTATGTGCCTCATTCGCGCCGGCGATGCCATCTATGCGATAGGGGCAGATGCCGAGGGATCGAGCGCGGCCGGTATATGGTCGCGGCAAAAGCAGCAAAACGTCCCAGACGAATAGAAGTGGTAGTCTTCGTCATCACTTGCGCATTTGCCGTCAACATCGGGTCGACCCGACCAGCACTGAAACCGACATGAACAAATTCCGACGATGACGGATTTTTCTATTATAAAACAATTAGATGAATGATGTCTTGAGTCGATTTTCGACATCCTCCCCCTACTCGACGCGCTTCTTTAAATGTGCAGCCCGTCTTTCAATGTACAGCTCGGTAAAAAAGTTGTTAAGGTGATCGGTACGGACTCGAAGCGCTGCTCCGCTTTGCTGTGGATGGTGTACCGCTGTCCTTGACCGATTGCGCACGTGATCGTGCCGGAATGGGGAGGGTTTAACTGCCATGATTCAAATGATTAAAACGCTTGGGCTCGCGATTGCGGCGATGCTCTTTGGCCTGGGCTTCGCCAACCCGGCGAGTGCCCAGGCGACCCGTACGTGGATTTCCGGGGTCGGCGACGACGTCAACCCCTGCAGCCGCACCGCGCCCTGCAAGACCTGGGCAGGCGCGATCTCCAAGACGGCTGCGGGCGGCGAGATCGACTGCCTCGACCCGGGCGGGTTCGGCTCGGTTACCATTACCAAGTCGATCACGCTCGATTGCGGTGAGGGCAAAGGTGGAAGCCCGGGCGGTATCCTGAATTCGGGTGTTCCGGGCATCATCATCAACGATCCGAACGGGGGCACGACACCCACCATCAAGGTGTATCTGCGCAACCTGTCGATCGACGGCGCCGGCACTACCGTGGGCACATATGCCGTGCGATTCCTCAGCGGCAAATCGCTGACGATGCAAAATGTACTCATCAATAACCAAGGTACGGGCGGCGTGGGCGCAGTGAGCTTCGAGCCGTCCGCCGCGAGCGTCGGGGCCAAACTCGTCATGTCCGATGTCACGATCAGCAATACGCTGGGCAATGGCGTGGACATCATCCCGAATGGCGGCGTCGCCGTGGGCGCTGTGCTGGACCATGTAACGATCACCGACACCCAAACCGGTCTCCAAGTGCTTGATAGCGGCACTGCCACGGTGACCAACAGCAATATCTCGTACAATGCGGCACGCGGCGTCCTCGTCGGATCCGCAAGCGGTCCGACAGTGGTCAACCTCGATCGCTCGACTATTGCCGGCAACGCCAATGGCGGCATCGTCGCCACGCCCAACACCACCGTTCGTATCTCGAATGTCAGCGTCTATGCCAATAGCGTGGGCCTGAAGGCGACGGGGACCGCGGCGATCATCTCGTTCGGGAACAACACGATTGGCCCTGACGCGGGCAATGCGGGTCTTCCGACTTCGACCGTGCCCCAGCACTAACCGATCGATGACGGGGCCGGCGCAGGCCGGCCCCGTCAGGATTGCCGGCACAATAGATTCGTCTCTTTTCAACCGGTTTCGGCTTCCGGCAGGCCTTGCGCAGGGCAAGTGCAACACAAGTCGCGCTTATCCTTCGGCAAGCCACTTTCGCGGCAGGAGCAGCGAAGCATCCCCGTAAGAATAGAAGCGATATCCGTCCGAGATCGCATGCGCGTACGCTGTACGCATCCGGTCCAGCCCCATCAACGCCGAGACCAGCATGAACAAGGTCGATTTCGGCAAATGGAAGTTGGTCATCAGCCCGTCTATGCCCTTGATCCCGACTCCGGGCGTGATGAAAATCGCGGTGTCGCCCTCGAACGGGTGGACCCGCCCTGCCTCATCGGCTGCGCTCTCGATCAGGCGCAGGCTGGTGGTGCCGACCGCGATGACGCGGCCGCCGGCCGCACGGGTCGCGTTGATGTGATCGGCGGTGGCGGCGTCGATCCGGCCCCATTCGGCGTGCATCTTGTGCTCGTCGGTGTCCTCGACCTTGACCGGCAGGAAGGTTCCCGCGCCGACGTGAAGCGTCAGCGTGACGTGACCGATTCCGGCCGTGTCCAGCGCCGCCATCAGCTCGGGCGTGAAGTGCAACGCAGCGGTCGGCGCCGCAACCGCGCCGGGCTCGTTGGCGAACATCGTCTGATAATCGTCGGCGTCGCGCGCATCGGTCGGACGGCGCGCGGCGATATAGGGCGGGAGCGGCATCCGGCCGGCGCGGTCGAGCAGCAATTCGACCGGCTCGTCGCCGGCGAAGTCTAGCGCGAAGCTGCCGTCTTCGGCGCGGTCCGTTGCGGTCGCGGTGACGCCGGCACCGAAATCGATCGTCTCACCTTCGCGCAATCGCTTGGCGTTGCGGATGAACGCGCGCCAGCGGCGCGGCCCTTCGCGCTTGTGCAGCGTCGCGCCGATCCGCGCTTCTCCACGTACGCCCTCGAGCTGTGCCGGGATCACCCTTGTGTCGTTGAATACCAAAAGGTCGCCGCGCCGCAGTTCCTTCGGCAGGTCGCTGACCAGCCGATCGCGCGTCACGCCGTCCGGTCCCGCGCCGTCGAGCACGAGCATTCGCGCCGCGTCGCGCGGGCTCGCCGGGCGCAGCGCGATCCGCTCGGGCGGCAGGTCGAAGTCGAACAGGTCGACGTCCACGCCGCCCCTCGCGTCAGTTGATCGTGATTACTTCTTGGCCGGAGCCGGCGCCTTGGCGGCCGGTGCTTTCGCTGCCGGTGCCTTGTCGACGGGCGCCGTTTTCCCGGCGGGCGCCGGGGTCGGCGTAGTCAGCGTTGGCGCGGGCGCCAGCACGGGAGCCGGTGGCGGCGGAGGTGGCGCGCTATAAGGCGGCGGATTGTCCGCGGCGATATAGGCGTGATAAATCGTCGACGGGTTCGCCGGCGGCTCGCCGCGCTCGACCGCATCGACATATTCCATACCGGAGATGACGCGCCCGAACACGGTGTATTTCTTGTCGAGCGCCAGCTTGGGCAGGAAGACGATGAAGAACTGGCTGTTGGCGCTGTTCTCCGCCTTGGTCTTGTCCTCGGCTGAAGCATCGGGCGCCGCGCCCTCGCGCGCCGCCGCCACCGCGCCCCGCACATGCGGCAGATAGTTGAACTCGGCGGGCAAATCGGGAAGCGTCGAGCCGCCGGTGCCGTCCCCCTTCGGATCGCCGGTCTGCGCCATGAAGCCGTCGATCACGCGGTGGAATTTGAGCCCGTCATAGAAATGCTGGCGTGTCAGAATCTTCACACGCTCGACCATTTTGGGAGCGACATCGGGCCGCAGCCAGATCACCACGCGGCCGCCGGTCGACAAATCGAGATAGAGCAGATTTTCCTTGTCGGTCATCGACGGCGGAGCGAGCCGCGGCGCCGCCGGCGGAGTCGGGGGGGCCTTCTGCTTCTTGGCAGCGATCGAAGGACTGCCGGCGATCGCGACACTCATCATCGCAATCAGGCCGAAAAAGAAACGCATGGGCACTCCGGAAAAGACGGTCATTCGGTGTGGGGGCTTAGAGCAATTATCGCCAAGCGCCAATGCGCAGTGCGTGCGGCTTTTTTGAGGCAGGGTGACGTCTGGAGTGGCGACGTTGGATGCCGTGAAGGAGTGGTCAGTTATTTGATTCACGCGAAGGCGCGAAGGCGCTAAGATTTTGTTCGCGCACAGGCGCAGAGAAGGTGCGCGCGACAGCGCGCTTTCGTTTCCCGTCATCGCTGATTGAATGGCTGCTGACGCCGCCAAGAGAAACACCTCAGCGCGCTCTGCCCCTCTGCGCCTCTGCGCGAAACCACTCTTCTTCGCGCCTTCGCGTCTTCGCGCGAACCGAATCTGCGCGCCTTAGCGCGAGCTAAACGCGCCGCAGGCCGTCGCGGTCGATTCGCGCGATCACCTCGTCGCGGACGCTCGGGGTGACGAATTTGGAGATGTCGCCGCCGAACACCGCGATTTCCTTGACCAGCCGGCTGGCGATCGGCTGGAGCGACACGTCGGCCATCAGGAACACCGTTTCGACGCGGTGATTGAGCTGACGGTTCATCCCCGTGAGCTGATATTCATATTCGAAGTCGGTGACGCCGCGAATGCCGCGGATGACGATCGACGCCCCCTGGCTGTCGGCAAAATCCATCAGCAACGAGCTGAACCCGACCACCTCGACGTTCGGGTTGCCGGTCGCCGCGACCTCTCGGCGGACGATCTCGATTCGCTCGTCATCGTCGAACAGCGGCGCCTTGGCGATGTTCGTCGTTACCCCGATCACCAGCCGGTCGACCAGCTTGGCGCCGCGCCGGATGATGTCCATATGGCCCAGCGTGATCGGATCGAACGTGCCGGGATAGACTCCGGTGCGAATGGTCATGCCCCCTCCTTCGGCTAGCGGTCGCGCTCTAGCACGTAGCGCGCGATGCTGCGCAGCAGGTCGGCCTCCTGCCCATAACCGCGCAGATGATCGATCGCCTGGTCGACCAGCATCCGCGCCTGGCCGCGCGCGCGATCGACGCCGAGCAGGGAGACAAAGGTCTCCTTTCCCGCGCCTTCGTCCTTCCTCAGTTTCTTGCCCGCCTTTTCCTCGTCACCCTCAACGTCGAGCAGATCGTCGGAAATCTGGAAAGCGAGACCGATGTCGCGGGCATAGCCGCGCAAGCCCGTCCGCCCCTCCGGCGCGACACGGCCCAGGATCGCGCCTGCTTCGACCGACCAGCCGATCAGTGCGCCGGTCTTGAGCGCCTGGAGGCGAGTCACGGTCTGGAGGTCGAAGGTCGCCGTCTCGGCCTTCAGATCCATCGCCTGCCCACCGGCCATGCCGCCGGGCCCCGCCGCGTGCGCGAGCTCGAGCACCAGTTCGGCGCGGACAAAGGGATCGGGATGCGTCGCCGGATCGGCGAGCCATTCGAAGGCGAGGGCGTGCAGGCTGTCGCCGGCCAGGATCGCGGTAGCTTCGTCAAAAGCGCGATGCACGGTCGGCTTGCCACGGCGCATGTCGTCATCGTCCATCGCCGGCAAGTCGTCATGGATCAGCGAATAGACATGGATCGCCTCGATCGCGCAGGCGGTTCGCGCCATGCATTCGCGATCGACCCCGAACAGGCCGGCAGTGGCGAAGACCAGCAACGGCCGCAGCCGCTTGCCGCCGCCGATCGCGGCGTGACGCATCGCCTTGTAGAGGTCCGCGCGCGGATCGCCGGGCACCGCCAGCAACAAATCGAAGCGGCGATCGACTTCCGCTCCGACCTGAGTCAAGGCGGCCTTGAGCGAGGGGGATGCAGCCACCGCGCCGGCGCTCATGCGGCGCTGAACGGCGCGACGCCCGCGGGGCGGCCATCCGAATCGAGCCGGATCGCCTCGATTCGCGCCTGTGCCGCGTCGAGCCGCTCGGTGCATTTCTGACGAAGGCGCGTGCCTTCCTCATAGAGGCGGATGGCGTCATCCAGTTTCGCCTCGCCGCTTTCGAGCTGGCGGACGATTTCCTCGAGGCGCTTCAGCGCGTCCTCGAACGACAGGTCATCGATCGGCGTGTCCATCCGCCACGCTATGCGGCAGCGGACCGGCGGGGGCAACCCGCCGATCCGTCACTTGTGATCAGGCGATATGCAGCAGCCGCGCGACGAAGATCAGCACCATGCCGCCAAGGATCGACGCGATAAGGCCGGCCGGATGGAACGGCTCGCTCGACTTGCGATTGAGCAGCTGCAAGACGAAGCCGGCAACGAACGAACCGGCAATGCCCAGCAGGATCGTGACGATCCAACCGACGTGGACGGGACCGGGATAGAACCAGCGCGCCAGCGCGCCGACGATCAATCCGACGATGATCATGCGGATGATACCCATTATTCTCTCTCCCTAAGGCCATGTGGCGTCAGCAGGATTGCATGACCATTCCGGTTGCACAATGACTCGTTCGAGAAGTCGTTCCCTGGAAAATGCGGATCGCGGGACCCGCCATCAGGGCCGTGCGTTCGGCTGACCGAAACGAGAGGCAACCCCAATGTTCACCAGCATCAATCCCGCCACCGGCGAGCCCGGCCGGAGCTTTGCCGAATTGACCGACGCACAGGTCGAGGCACGGCTTGCCAAGGCGCACGATGCCTTCCTCGTTTGGCGCAACAGCGAGCTCGCCGACCGCGTGGCCTTGCTCCGCCACATCGCCGAGCGGTTCGAGGACGACAAGGATCGGCTGGCGCGCATCGCGACCGAGGAAATGGGCAAGACGCTGAAATCGGCGGTCGCCGAAGTGGAGAAATGCGCTTCCGCCTTTCGCTACTATGCGCGGCACGGGGCACAGCTGCTCAAGCCGGTCGAGGTCGATACGCCGGTCGGCCATGCCGCGGCGCGCTGGCTGCCGATGGGGCCGGTGCTCGCGGTGATGCCGTGGAATTTCCCTTATTGGCAGGTCGTCCGCTTCGCCGCACCGGCGATCATGGCGGGCAATGTCGGTCTGTTGAAACATGCCTCGTCGGTCCAGGGCTGCGCCGCCGCGCTGGAGGAGACGATCCTGGCAGGCGGGGCGCCCGAAGGCCTGTTCCAGAATCTGGCGATCAAATCGGCCAAGGTCGCCGACCTGATCGCCGACGACCGCATCGTCGCGGTGACGCTGACCGGCAGCGAAAGCGCGGGCGCCAAGGTCGCCGAGGCTGCCGGCCGCGCGCTCAAGAAAGTCGTGCTCGAACTCGGCGGATCGGACCCGTTCGTCGTCATGCCGTCGGCCGATATCGCGCTCGCCGCCAAGACCGCGGTCGCCGCGCGAACCCAGAATACCGGCCAGTCGTGCATCTGCGCCAAGCGGATGATCGTCCATGCCGATGTCTATGACGCGTTCATGGAGACATTCTCGGCGGGGATGCAGGCGACGAAGACCGGCGACCCGATGGATCCGGCTACCGAGATGGGGCCGCTATCGTCTGATGAGCAGCGCGAGACGGTCCTCGGCCAGATCGCGAAATTCCGCGATGCCGGCGCAACCCTGCTGTTCGGAGCGGAGAAGCCCGATTTGCCCGGCGCCTATCTGACGCCCGGCGTGTTGGTCGATGTCGATCCCGACAGCGAGGTCGCCAAGGAGGAAGTGTTCGGTCCCGTCGCGATGGTCTTCAAGGTCAAGCACATCGACGAGGCGATCACGCTCGCCAACGACGTGCCGTTCGGATTGGGGTCGTCGGTCTGGACCAATGACGATGCCGAAAAGGAGCGCTTCGCCCGCGACATTGCCGCCGGCATGACTGCGGTCAATCGCATGCTCTCCTCGACTCCCGAGGCGCCGTTCGGCGGGATCAAACGCTCGGGCCATGGCCGTGAACTCGGCCCTTGGGGCCTGCACGAATTCATGAACCTGAAGGCCGTGATCGGCTGATCGCCTGGTCGCCGTCATCCCAGCGAAAGCTGGGATCTCGAGCCGCATCGCAACACCGCACGAGACCCCAGCTTTCGCTGGGGTGACGGGGAGCAATGCGTACCTAGCTTGACGACCCACTCAATTCATCTATGAATTAGCACGGTTCGCCGACGGAGCACGCTAATGCAGTCCGATACCGACCGCCAACGATCGCCCGGCCTCAAGCTCATCCTGGCGATCGTCATCGCGATGATGCTGACCGTTCCGCTCTTCGCGATCTACCTTCTAGTCTATGATCGCCAGCACCAGTCCGATACAGCGCGCAGCTCGATCGCGCAGGGCTGGGGCGGAGCGCAGACGCTAATCGGGCCGCTGCTGGCCATTCCCTATCGGGCCGAGACCACGACCACCGAGACGGTCGATGGCAAGCAGGTGACCAAGACCGGTATCGAGACGCGCGAACTGGTTCTCTCGCCCGAAACCGCCGACATCGTGACGAAGATAGCGCCCGAGGTTCGCAAACGGTCGATCTATGAGGCGGTGGTCTATGGCGCGCATACCGCCGGGCGCGCGCGCTTCGCCTTGCCCGCCGACCTGCAGCGCTATGGCGTCGCCGCCGACAAGCTCCAGCTCGATCGCGCCGAACTGCGCTTCGGCGTCTCCGATCCGCGCGGCCTCTACGGCGCGCCGCCCAAGGTCACGATCGACGGCGCCGCACGATCGCTCCAGCCCGGCAAGGGGCCTGGCGAAACCAACGGCGCGGGCTTCTACACCTGGCTCGACGCCACCGCACTGGCGACCAAGCCGATGATCGCCGATTTCGTCTTCGACCTGCGCGGCAATGCGTCGCTGGCATTGGTCCCGCGCGCCGGCGACACGCGCTGGGCGCTTACCTCGCCTTGGCCCAATCCAAGCTTCCAGGGCGGCTTCCTGCCGACCGATCGCCAAGTCGCGGCCAACGGGTTCACCGCGACCTATCGAGTCGGCAACCTCGCGCTCGGACGGACATTGGTCGATATCGGCGATACGGCGGCCGCGCCGGTCGTCCCGGCATCGCCCGGCTCCCCCTCGGTCGAGCGCGCGGCCGCCGCCGGCCCGCAAGCGATGACCGCGCAAGTCGACCTGGTCACGCCGGTCGACCTGTACGACCAGGTCAACCGCTCGGTGAAATACGGCTTCCTGTTCATCGGCTTCACCTTCGTGGCGTTCCTGATGTTCGACGTGGTCGGCGGGGTACGTGTGGCGACGGTCGAATATCTGCTGGTCGGCGTGGGCCTAATCCTGTTCTTCGTGATGCTGCTCGCGTTCGCGGAAGTCGTCGGCTTCACGCTCGCCTATCTGATCGCGGCGGGCGCGATCGTCGGCTTGCTGACGGCCTATTCGGCGGCGGTGCTCAAGAGCCGACGGCGTGCCGGGTTCATCCTCGGCCTGCTCGTGGCGCTCTACGCCGTGCTCTACATCCTACTCAGCCTGGAGGCCTATTCGCTGCTGATCGGATCGCTGCTGCTATTCGCGGCACTGGCGGCGGTAATGTTCCTCACCCGCAACATCGATTGGGGGCGGGTAACGCCGCCGATTCCAGCATAAGTCCAAACAGGAAAAAGCCCCTTCCATCCGGAGAGGCTTTTTCCGATTCTCCGCTCCGCCTCAGATCGTCGTGCCGCCGTCGATCGTCAGCGTCGTGCCGGTGATGTACGACGCATCCGGCCCCGCCAGGAAAGCGACGGCTCCGGCGATTTCCTCGGCCTCGCCGAAGCGGCCGAGCGGCACCTGGGATATCAACAGATCGTAGACCGGCCCCTCGCTCGGCGCCAGGTCGGTGGCGATCGGTCCCGGCTGGATTACATTGACCAGGATCTTGCGGGCGGCGAGATCCCTCGCCCAGCCGCGCCCCAATCCGGCCACCGCTGCCTTGGTCGCGCCATAGGTCGCGATGCCCGGAAACGCTGCGGTCTCGCCCGCGATCGACCCGATCAGAATGATCCGTCCGCCGTCCGGGATATGCGGCAACGCCGCGCGCGTTCCGACGTGCAGGCCGCGGACATTCACCCCGAATTGGTGGGCGAACGACTCGTCATTATCCTGATCGACCTCGAAGAATTCGGCGACACCGGCATTGTGGACCAGGATATCGATCCCGCCCAACGCCCTGGCCGCCGCGTCGGTCCCGGCGCGCTGCGACGCATCGTCCGCGGCATCGGCCTGGATCGCCACTGCTTTTCCACCTGCTTGCTCGATAGCCGCGACGGTCGCGTCGGCGGCGGCCTTGTTGCCGGCATAAGTGATCGCGACGTCGGCGCCCTCGGCGGCCAGCCGCTTGGCGATCGCCGATCCGATCCCGCGCGATCCACCCGTGACCAGCGCCTTCTTGCCCCCAAGGACCTTGCTATGGGACATGTGTCTTCTCCGAAAATCTGCCCGCGATCACGACGTCGTGCGCTGCCGGCGGAGCGTGATCTGGGAGGCACAGTTCGTTAGTTCAATATTCCCGAACTATGAAATCGATGAACCTTTCCTATATTCGTCGCATGCCTCGCTTTACCCATCCCCGGCTGGAGGACGTGCCGCTCGATCTGGCGCTTCATGCGCTGGCCGATGCCAATCGTCTGGCGATCGTCGCGCGTCTGGCCGCGGCAGCTGGGCTGAGTTGTTCGAACGCGGCGCCATGCGACGCGCCGGTTCCCAAAAGCACGCTGTCCAACCATTTGAAGACGCTGCGCGCCGCCGGATTGATCGAAACCACGCAATCGGGCCGCGAGATGATCAACGTGCTGCGCCGCGCCGAGTTCGACCGGCGCTTTCCCGGCCTGCTCGACGCGATACTTGCCAACAACACGGTTTGACGGGGTTGCACTCCGCAGCCGAAAGGCATAGCCGCACCGCAGCACCGCGATAGGGACACGCAATGGCCGAGTTCAGCCTGCCGAAGAATAGCAAGATCCGCAAGAACGGCACGGTCCATAAGGCACCCGAGGGCGCCACCAATATCCGCCGCTTCAAAATCTATCGCTACGATCCCGACACCGGCGAGAATCCGCGCTACGATATTTTCGAGGTCGACCTCGACACGTGCGGGCCGATGGTGCTCGACGCCCTCATCAAGATGAAATCCGAGCAGGATTCGTCGCTGACCTTCCGCCGCTCGTGCCGCGAAGGGATTTGCGGGTCGTGCTCGATGAACATGGACGGCAAGAACGGCCTCGCCTGCACGACCGCGATCGAGGACTGCAAGTCGGAAGTCACGATCACCCCGTTGCCGCACATGGAAGTGATCAAGGATCTCGTCCCCGATTTCACCCATTTCTATGCGCAATATGCGTCGATCAAACCGTGGCTGCAGACCGTTACCCCGGCGCCCGCGGGCAAGGAGCGGCTGCAGAGTCCCGAGGATCGCGAGAAACTCGACGGCCTGTACGAATGCATTTTGTGCGCCTGTTGCTCGACCAGCTGCCCGAGCTATTGGTGGAACAGCGACAAATTCCTCGGCCCGGCGATCCTGCTCCAGGCCTATCGCTGGCTCGCCGACAGCCGCGACGAAATGACCGGCGACCGGCTCGACCAGCTCGAGGATCCGTTCCGCCTCTATCGCTGCCACACGATCATGAATTGCGCCAACGCCTGCCCCAAGGGACTCAATCCCGCCAAGGCGATCGCCGAGATCAAGAAGATGGAAGCCGAGCGGATTGTCTGACGCCCCGGCCGGAGCGGATATGACCGACACGCCGAGCCCGCTCTTCCTCTACGACGACGATCCCGACCTGCCGGGCTGGAAGCGCTGGCAGTTCCGCGACTCGACCCGGTTCAATTCCTTCCTCGAACCGCTCCAGGTCAAGCTGGAGGGCAGCATCGCGCGGGTCCGCATGATGCCGCGGCACGATCATTCGAACATGCGAGACAATGTTCATGGCGGCGCGCTTTTGGGCTTCATGGACGTGTCGCTATTCGCCGCCAGCCGCGCCTTCGGATGCCTGGGCGCCGGCGGCGCCGTGACGCTCGATCTGTCGGCGCAATTCATCGGCGGCGGCATGATCGGCGAGCCGCTCGAAGCGCATATCGAGTTGCTGCGCGAAACCAGCCGCATGCTGTTCCTGCGCGGACTGATCGTCCAGGAAGGGCTGCCGACCATCGCGAGCTTTACCGGAACGCTTCGTAAGGCCTCGCCTCCACGGCCCCCGCAATGAGGCGCTCCATCTCCCTCTCCCCATCGGGGAGAGGGCCGGGGAGAGGGGGATGACCACCGTTTTCCAGCAATATCACGCCCTGATCGCGGCCGGCGAACTCCGCGCCGACGCCGACCAGGAAGCCGCCGCGCGACGCCTGGATACCCTGCAAGCCGAGCTCGAAGCCCAGCCCAAGCGCGGATCGGTGCTGTGGCGCGCGCTCGGCCGCAAACCCGAATCCCCGCGCGGCATCTATATGTGGGGCGATGTCGGGCGCGGCAAATCGATGCTGATGGACCTGTTCTTCGGCTGCCTGGCGATCAACCGCAAACGCCGCGTCCATTTCGCCGAATTCATGCTCGAAGTGCATCAGCGCATCGCCGAGGAACGCAAGAAGGAGGTTGGCGACCCCATCGCTCCCGTCGCCACGGCACTCGCTGAGGAAGCGCGGCTGCTCGCGTTCGACGAGATGATGGTGACCAATTCGCCGGACGCGATGATCCTGTCGCGGCTGTTCACCGCGCTGATCGAGGCGGGCGTGACAATCGTCACGACGTCCAACCGCCCGCCGCGCGACCTCTACAAGAACGGTCTCAACCGCGAGCATTTCCTGCCGTTCATCGACCTGATCGAACAGCGGCTCGACATACTGCCGCTGAACGGCCCGGTCGATTATCGCCGCGATCGGCTGGGCCAGCAGGAAACCTGGCTGGTGCCCAATGGTCCGGAGGCGACGCGCAACCTGTCCGCCGCCTTCTTCCGCCTGACCGACTATCCGCCCGAGGATGCCGCCCACGTGCCGAGCGAGGATATCCCGGTCCAGGGCGGACGCACGCTGCACGTGCCCAAGTCGCTCAAGGGCGTGGCGGTGTTCAGCTTCAAGCGATTGTGCGCGGAAGCGCGCGGCGCCGCGGACTATCTGGCGATCGCCCGGCGCTATCACACCGTGATCCTGGTCGGCATCCCCAAGCTCGGACCCGACAATCGCAACGAAGCAGCCCGCTTCGTGTCGCTGATCGACGCGCTCTACGAGCTCAAGGTCAAATTGCTCGCCGCCGCCGATGCCGAGCCTGCCCAGCTCTATACCAAGGGCGATGGCCGCTTCGAGTTCGAGCGCACCGTCAGCCGGCTGGAGGAAATGCGCTCCGACGAGTATCTGGCGCAAGGTCACGGCAAGGATTAGTCGACGCGGCGATGGCTCGACCCACGACAGCGCTGGCCGCGATCCTGCTCGGCATCCTGCCGGTTCAGGCGCTGGGCGGGCCGCCTTATGATACCGACGACCCCCAACCGACCGACTATCGTCATTGGGAACTCTACCTGTTCGGAGCGGGTGCCGGCAGCGGTGGCGCGTTCGACGGCTCGGCGGGACTCGACGTCAATTACGGCGCGATGCGCGATCTTCAGCTGACCGCGACCTTGCCGCTCAATTTCACCCGAGGTCCCGGCGCGCATACCGGGATTGGCGACGTCGAACTGGGCGTGAAATATCGTTTCTACCACGACGACCGCGGCGGCTTTTCGATCGCCGCCTTTCCGCGCCTCATCCTGCCGAGCTCGGGAAAGCGTTACGGGTCGGGCAAGACCGCAATGCTGCTGCCGCTTTGGGCGCAAAAGGACATCGGCAAATGGTCGCTGTTCGGCGGCGGCGGTTATACGCTCAACCCCGGTGCCGGCAGCCGCAATTACTGGCAGGTCGCCGGCGCGGTAACGTGCGCGCTGTCGTCCCGGCTCAGCGTCGGCGGCGAGGTCACGCATCGCGGGCCGGACTCGGTTGGTGCCCGCCCAACCACGACGCTGGGCCTGGGCGCGATCTATCGGTTGAAGGGGCCGTTGTCGCTGCTAACCTCGGCGGGGCCCAGTTTCGCCGGTCATCATGGCGACCGATACCATGTCTATGTCGCATTGGGTCTGGCCTATTAGGAGAGAGCATGGACGATTCGGATCGCGACGCCTCGAGCAAGGTTCCCGCCGTCACGCTGGGCTTCTGGATCATCAAGATCCTGGCCACCACCTTGGGCGAGACCGGCGGGGACACGGTCTCGATGACCATGGACCTGGGGTATCTGGTTGGCACGGCCATTTTCCTCGCGCCGCTGATCCTCTTGGTCGTCGCGCAAATCGGCGCCCGGAAATTCCATCCCTTTCTCTATTGGGCGACGATTATCGCCTCGACCACGGCGGGAACGACGATGGCGGATTTCGCCGACCGTTCGCTGGGGATCGGGTACGCCGGGGGTTCACTGGTCCTGTTGGTGCTGGTATTGGGCTCGCTCTGGCTCTGGAAAGCGACGTTGGGCAAGGTCTCCACCGACGACATCCATACTCCGCGCGCGGAGCTGTTCTATTGGGTGACCATCACCTTCTCGCAAACGCTGGGCACGGCACTCGGCGACTGGGCGGCTGACGATGGCGGGCTCGGCTATTTGGGCGGCGCGGCGGTATTCGGCGGCGCGCTGGCCGTCGTCGCGCTGCTATACTTCACGACCAAGGTCAGCCGCATATTCCTGTTCTGGATCGCGTTTGTCCTGACCCGGCCGCTGGGCGCGACCGTCGGCGACTTCCTCGACAAGCCGCTCGAGCATGGCGGGCTAGACCTCAGCCGCCCCCTGGCGTCGCTGGTACTTGCGGCGGCAATCGTTATTCTCATCCTCGTGCTACCCCAGCGCCCCGGACGACACCCGGCCAGCGCAACCATAGGAGACGCCGCATGATCGTCACCACCACCGAGAACGTCGCCGGTCACAATGTCGTCAGGAACCTGGGCCAGGTGTTCGGCGTCGTCGTCCGCAGCCGCGGTCTGGGCGGCAATATCACTGCCGGGCTGCGCTCGATCGTCGGCGGCGAGATCCCCGAATATACCAAGCTGGTCGAGGATGCGCGGCGTCATGCGATCGATCGCATGATCCAGAACGCGACGGTGATGGGCGCCAATGCCGTGGTGATGATGCGCTTCGACTCGGGCGAGATCGCGCAGGCGATGAACGAGGTCGTCGCCTATGGCACCGCGGTCATCCTCGATCCGGCGCCCTGACATGTTGCGCAACGTCGTCCTCGCGCTTGGCCTTGCCTGGCTGGCGGTCGGGCTATGGGTCACCTTGGTCGACGCCGCCGGCTGGCCGATGCTGATCTTCCCGGCAATCCTCGTCGCTGCGATCGTGTTCGAACGCGTCAATTACCGCGGCAAGGCCAGCACGCCGCTCGACGCCAATTGGCGGCCGACCAACGAACGTTTCCTCGACGAGGCGACCGGGCGGCCGATCACCGTCTGGTTCAACGCGACAACCGGCGAGCGCCGCTACGTTGATGATTGACGTACTATTGCACTTGCGAATGAATTGCAGTAATGGATGTTAATTCCTCCTGTTTAGCGATTGCTTCGGGGCCGCCAAGCGCCTAAGCGCCGTCGCGTCCCGCGCGCCTTGGGGTGCGCCCACTCGCGCTTAGGAGTGCACATGGCCCGCAAGAAGATCGCGCTGATCGGCGCCGGCAATATCGGCGGCACGCTCGCCCATCTCGCCGCTCAGAAGGAATTGGGCGACATCGTCCTGTTCGACGTCGTCGAGGGCGTGCCCCAGGGCAAGGCGCTCGACCTCAGCCAGTGCGGCCCGATCGAGGGCTTCGACGCCAAGATCACCGGATCGAACGATTACAAGGACATAGCGGGCGCGGACGTCATCATCGTCACCGCCGGCGTCGCCCGCAAGCCGGGCATGAGCCGCGACGACCTGCTCGGCATCAACCTCAAGGTGATGAAGGCGGTCGGCGAGGGCATCAAGAACAACGCTCCCGACGCGTTCGTCATCTGCATCACCAACCCGCTCGACGCGATGGTCTGGGCGCTGCGCGAATTCTCCGGCCTGCCGCACAACAAGGTCGTCGGCATGGCCGGCGTGCTCGACTCGGCGCGCTTCAGCCATTTCATCGCCGACGAGTTCGGCGTGTCGGCGCGCGACGTCACCACGTTCGTGCTTGGCGGCCATGGCGATACGATGGTCCCGGTGGTGCAATATTCGACCGTCGCCGGCATCCCGGTTCCCGACCTGATCAAGATGGGCAAGTCGACCCAGGAGCGGATCGACGCGATCGTCAAGCGCACGCGCGGCGGCGGCGGCGAGATCGTCGCTTTGCTCGGCACCGGCTCGGCTTATTACGCCCCCGCGACCAGCGGCATCGCGATGGCCGAAGCCTATCTCGGCGACCAGAAGCGCCTGCTGCCCTGCGCGGCCTATGTCGACGGCCAGTATGGCGTCGATGGCCTCTATGTCGGCGTGCCGGTGATCATCGGCGCCGGCGGCGTCGAGCAGATCGTCGAGATCGCGCTGGACGACGAAGCCAAGGCGAACCTCGGTGTCTCGGTCGACGCGGTCAAGGAATTGCTGGTCGCGTGCAAGGGCATTGATAGCTCGCTGGCGTGATGCTTATCGCCGCCATCTTGCTCGCCGCAACCGGCGAACCAACGCTCGCCGAGCAAGGTGTTGCGGCGTTCAAATCGACATGTCTGGACAGCCGACAAGCTGGCCCCAACGGCGTCCGCGCGGCGCTGGCCGTCTTGGGCGCCAAACGCCAACCCGATCTACCGTCGCTCACCAACGGCAGGCCGATGGAAATGTGGGTGACAGACGAACTGGAATTCCTGTTACGGCCCGACAGGAGGGGCTACGGCTGTTTCGTCGCTTTTAAGCAGATTGCGGCGAGCGACCTGGATGGCGCTGTTTCAGCCCTGTCGGCGCTGCCGGAGCTCGTATCGAAGACGGTAAAGCCTTCCAAGCGCATCTCTTATCAATGGACGTTTAGCGACGGCAGCAAGGACAGCGTTCATCTGACGCCGGACTCGCAACTGGGCGGCGTCCTCATCAACCTCGAGGTTGAAAGGAAGTAAGTTGAGCATTCTCGTCGACAAGAATACCAAGGTCATCACTCAGGGGATGACCGGAGAGACCGGCAGCTTCCACACCAAGGCAGCGCTCGATTACGGCACGCAGATGGTCGGCGGCGTGACGCCGGGCAAGGGCGGCACCGAGCATCTCGGCCTGCCGGTCTATGACACCGTCGCCGAGGCGGTGAGCAAGACCGGCGCCACCGCGTCGGTGATCTACGTGCCGCCGCCTTTCGCCGCCGACTCGATCCTCGAGGCGATCGACGCCGAAGTGCCGCTGATCGTGACGATCACCGAGGGCATTCCGGTGCTCGACATGGTCAAGGTCAAGCGCGCTTTGTCTGGCTCCAAGTCGCGGCTGATCGGTCCGAACTGCCCCGGCGTGCTGACGCCGGGCGAGTGCAAGATCGGCATCATGCCGGGCAGCATCTTCAAGAAGGGATCGGTCGGCGTTGTAAGCCGTTCGGGCACGCTTACCTATGAAGCCGTGTTCCAGACCTCGAATGCAGGGCTTGGCCAGACCACCGCGGTCGGTATCGGCGGCGACCCGGTCAACGGCACCAACTTCATCGACGTGCTCGAACTATTCCTGGCCGATGACGAGACCAAGTCGATCATCATGATCGGCGAGATCGGCGGCTCGGCCGAAGAGGAAGCGGCGCAGTTCCTGAAGGACGAAGCCAAGCGCGGCCGCAAGAAGCCGATGGCCGGCTTCATCGCCGGCCGCACCGCGCCTCCGGGCCGCCGCATGGGCCATGCCGGTGCGATCGTGTCGGGCGGCCAGGGCGGCGCCGAGGACAAGATCGCGGCGATGGAATCGGCGGGGATCAAGGTTTCGGCCAGCCCGAGCCTGCTCGGCGAGACGCTGCTCGAGGTGTTGAAGGGGTAGTGTTTCTTCCTTCTCCCCTTGTGGGAGAAGGATAGCGAAGCTTGGCGGCTTGCCGCCTAGCGGAGCTTGGATGAGGGGAGCGGCGCGAGGCGCCGCGCGACCGCTTTGCGGTCGCCCCCTCACCCTCCCATCAGTCTGCCGACTGATGGGCCCCTCCCTCTCCCACAAGGGGAGAGGGAAAGGAGACGTAAGATGGGCTACGAAGGTCTGGATTTCAGCGAGATCGCGGCGGGGGTGTCCCCGGCGTTCGTCGAGACGCTGTACAGGAAATTCAAGGAATCGCCCGACTCGGTCGAGCCGTCCTGGCGCGGCTGGTTCGAGGGGCTGGAAAACGGCCCGTCGACCGCGAGCTGGGCGAACCCCGCCTGGCCGCCATCATCGACCGACGATTTGACCGCCGCGCTCGATCCGACCCAGATGGAGCCTGCGGCCAAGCCCGCGCGCGGCGGCGCTCCCGCCCCTGCCCCGGCGGCCAAGCCGGCCAGCCAGGACAACATCGTCAAGGCGGCGAGCGATTCGATCCGCGCGATGCTGCTGATTCGCACCTATCGCGTGCGCGGTCACCTCGCCGCCAGCCTCGACCCGCTCGGCCTGTCGCGACACGAACTGCCCGACGATCTCAAGACCGAATATTACGGCTTTTCCGAAAGCGATATCGACCGCCCCGTCTATCTCGGCGGGACGATGGGGCTGCAATGGGCGACCATCCGCGAGCTCGTCGACATCTTGCGCGCCAATTATTGCGGCAATGTCGGCCTGGAATACATGCACATCGCCGATGTCGAGGAGCGCCGCTTCCTGCAGGAACGGATGGAGGGCAAGGACAAGGCGATCCAGTTCACCATCGACGGCAAGAAGGCGATCCTCAACAAGGTGATCGAGGCCGAGCAGTGGGAACGCTTCGCCGGCAAGAAGTTCGTCGGCACCAAGCGCTTCGGCCTCGACGGCGGCGAAGCGATGATCCCCGCGCTCGAAAGCGTGATCAAGTACGGCGGCGCGATGGGCGTCAACGATATCGTGTTCGGCATGGCGCATCGCGGCCGCCTGAACGTGCTGGCCAACGTGATGGCCAAGCCGTTGCGCGTGATCTTCCACGAATTCGGGGGCGGTTCGGCCAATCCCGAGGATGTCGGCGGGTCGGGTGACGTCAAATACCATCTCGGCACCTCGACCGACCGCGAGTTCGACGGGATCAAGGTCCATATGTCGCTCGTCGCCAACCCCTCGCATCTCGAGGCTGAGGATCCTGTCGTGCTCGGCAAGGTCCGCGCGATCCAGACGCTGGCCGGCGACCTCGAGGAGCACAGCCACTCGCTACCGGTGCTGATCCATGGCGACGCGGCATTTGCGGGCCAGGGTATCGTCTGGGAATGCCTCGGTTTCTCGGGCATCCGCGGCTATAATACTGGTGGCTGCATCCACTTCGTCATCAACAACCAGATCGGCTTCACCACCAGCCCGCAATTCGCGCGCTCGTCGCCTTATCCGTCGGACGTCGCCAAGGGCGTCCAGGCGCCGATCTTCCACGTCAATGGCGACGATCCCGAAGCAGTGACCTTTGCCTGCAAGATGGCGATCGAGTTCCGCCAGACTTTCCATCGCGACATCGTCATCGACATGTGGTGCTATCGCCGCTTCGGTCATAACGAAGGCGACGAACCGAGCTTCACCCAGCCTTTGATGTACAAGGCGATTCGCCAGCATCCCGGCGTCAGCGAAGTCTATGGCAAAAGGCTGATCGCCGAGGGCGTGGTCGACCAGGCCTGGATCGACACGGTCACGCATCAGTTCGACACTTTGCTCGAAGGCGAGTTCGAGGCGGGTGCGTCGTACAAGGCGAACAAGGCCGACTGGTTCGCGGGGCGCTGGTCGGGGCTGCACATGCCGGCCGACGCCGAGACGGCGCGCCGCAACGTCGAGACGGGTATCGAGCGCAAATTGTTCGACAGCCTGGGCCGTACGCTGACCACGATCCCCGAAGATCTGACCGTCCATAAGGCCCTCAACCGGGTGATCGACGCCAAGCGCGAAATGTTCAAGTCGGGCGAGAATTTCGACTGGGCGACCGGTGAAGCGCTCGCCTTCGGTTCGCTGCTGTCGGAAGGCTATGGCGTCCGCTTGTCGGGCCAGGATTCGGGCCGCGGCACTTTCTCGCAACGCCACGCCGTCTGGGTCGACCAGAATGACGAGCACAAATATGTGCCGTTGTGGAATGTCGAACATGGCAATTTCGAAGTGCTCGATTCGCCGCTCAGCGAATATGGCGTGCTGGGTTTCGAATATGGCTATGCGCTCGCCGACCCCAAGACGCTGGTGATCTGGGAAGCCCAGTTCGGCGATTTCGCCAATGGCGCGCAGATCATGATCGACCAGTTCATCGCGTCGGGTGAAGCCAAGTGGCTGCGCGCCAACGGCCTGGTGATGATGCTGCCGCACGGTTACGAAGGCCAGGGCCCCGAGCACAGCTCGGCTCGTCCCGAACGCTTCCTCCAGCTCTGCGCCGGCGACAATATGCAGGTCGCCAATTGCACCACGCCGGCCAACATCTTCCATTTGTTGCGCCGCCAGATGCACCGGACGTTCCGCAAGCCGCTGGTGATCTTCACGCCCAAATCGTTGCTGCGCCACAAGCGCGCGGTGTCGAAGGCCGAGGATTTTCTGGGCGACAGCCACTTCCGCCGCATCCTGTCCGATCCCGATGCACCGGCGGACAATGAGACCAAGCGCCTGGTGCTGTGCACCGGCAAGGTCGCCTATGATCTGTTCGAGGCGCGCGATGCCGCAGGCGACGAGAACACGCAAATCGTCCGCGTCGAGCAACTCTATCCGTTCCCGGGCGATCCGCTCGCCGAGCGCGTCCGCCGCATGCCCAAGCTCGAAGAGATCGTCTGGGCGCAGGAAGAGCCGAAGAACAACGGCTATTGGTTCTTTGTCGAACCGCTGATCGAGGAAGCGCTTGCCGCGGCCAAATGCAAGGTGAAGCGCGCGCGCTACGCCGGCCGTGCCGCTTCGGCCTCGCCCGCGACGGGCCTCGCCAAGCGCCACCAGATGGAACAGGCCGCGCTCGTCGCCGACGCGCTGGGCCACAATGTACGCGAAGAAATCCGCCGCACGCGGAAGGGCTAGAACCGCCCGACACCCCAGCGAAAGCCGGGGTTTCGAGCGGCAAATACTAATCATGAGATCCCGGCTTTCGCTGGGATGACGAGGTGAAGATGGCAACCGAAGTCAACGTCCCCACGCTGGGCGAATCGATCGTCGAGGCAACCGTCGGCGAATGGCTGAAACAGCCCGGCGACCCGGTGAAGGCGGACGAGCCGATCGTCAGCCTGGAAACCGACAAGGTCGCGGTCGAAGTGCCGTCGCCGGTCGCCGGCGTGATGGGCCAGCATGCGGTCGCGGTCGGCGATAACGTCGCGGTCGGCGCGCTGCTCGCCACGATCGAGGCAGGTGGCGCCGGCGCCACTGCGCCTGCCCCTGCTCCGGCCGCTCCCGCGCCGACGCTCGCCTCCTCCCCCGCCGCGACCGCCGGCCAGCAGGCGCCGGCATCTGGTGACACGCCGGCCGCGCTCAGCCCCTCGGTGCGCCGTGCGGTACTCGAGACCGGCGTCGATCCCGCGACGGTCAAGGGCACCGGCAAGGACGGTCGCCTGACCAAGGACGACGTGCTCGCCGCCGCCGCGACCCCGGCCGCGCCCGCGCCGTCGACCGAGCCGGTCCCGACCCCATCGGTCGCCGCCTCGACCGGCCGCAAGGAAGAGCGCGTGCGCATGACGCGCCTGCGCCAGACCGTCGCCAAGCGCCTCAAGGACGCGCAGAACACCGCGGCGATGCTGACGACGTTCAACGACGTCGACATGTCGGCGGTGATCGAGGCGCGTACCAAGTACAAGGACCTGTTCGAGAAGAAGCACGGCGTCCGCCTCGGCTTCATGGGCTTCTTCGTGAAGGCCGCCTGCATGGCGCTGAAGGACGTGCCCGCGGTCAACGGCCAGATCGACGGCGAGGAAATCGTCTATCACGATTATGCCGACATCTCGGTCGCCGTCTCGGCGCCGCAGGGTCTGGTCGTCCCGGTCATCCGCGATGCGGACCAGTTGTCGGTCGCCGGCATCGAAAAGACGATCGGCGATTTCGGCAAGCGCGCCAAGGACGGCACGCTCAAGATGGAGGAAATGAAGGGCGGTACCTTCACCATCTCCAACGGCGGGGTGTTCGGGTCGCTGATGTCGACCCCGATCATCAACCCGCCGCAATCGGCGGTGCTCGGCTTGCATCGTATCGAGGACCGTCCGGTGGTTCGCGACGGCCAGGTAGTGGTGCGGCCGATGATGTACCTCGCGCTCAGCTACGACCACCGCCTGATCGACGGCCGCGAGGCGGTGACTTTCCTGGTCGCGCTGAAGAACGCGATCGAGGACCCGACGCGCATTCTGATCGACCTGTAAGGTGAATGAAGCACCCCTTCCCCCGTGGCTCGCGCGACCCGATATCCCACGTGGATCGATCGGTTGGCGAATGGGCGCAGGCGAAGAGGTATACGATGAATTCTATCAGTGGTTCAGTCGCCTGACCGATCAGGAAGCGGCAATGTTTGCCGGAAATAATCCAGAGCCCGATGAGTGGCAGGGACAATATGCCATGATCCGAGCGCATCCATGGAAGTGACCAATGGCTGACTATGATTTCGACGTCCTGGTGATCGGTGCCGGCCCCGGCGGCTATGTCGCGGCGATCCGCGCGGCGCAGCTTGGGCTCAAGACCGGGTGCGTGGAGAGCCGCGAGACGCTGGGCGGGACCTGCCTCAATGTCGGCTGCATCCCAAGCAAGGCGATGCTGCACGCGTCCGAGTTCTACGATCACGCCGCCAACGGCATGATGGCCAAGATGGGCATCAAGGTCACGCCCGAGCTCGACCTCGACACGATGCACGGCCAGCGCAAGGACGCGGTCAAGCAGCTGACCGGCGGGATCGAATTCCTGTTCAAGAAGAACAAGGTCGAGTGGATCAAAGGCCATGCCGCCTTCACCGCCGCCGACACCGTCCTGGTCGGCGACCGCAGCGTGCGCGCGAAGAACATCGTCATCGCCACCGGCTCCAGCGTCACCCCGCTTCCCGGCGTCGAGATCGACCAGAAGGTCGTGGTCGATTCGACCGGGGCGCTCGAACTGCCCAAGGTTCCCGGGCAGATGGTCGTGATCGGCGGCGGCGTGATCGGGCTCGAGCTCGGCAGCGTGTGGCGTCGGCTCGGCGCCAAGGTCACGGTGGTCGAATTCCTCGACCAGATCCTGCCCGGCTTCGACGGCGATGTGCGCAAGGAAGCGAACAAGATCTTCAAGAAGCAAGGGATCGAGTTCAAGCTGTCGACCAAGGTCACCGGTGTGACGGTCAAGGGCAACAAGGCCACCCTGACCGTCGAACCCGCCGCCGGCGGCGCTGCCGAGACGATCGAGGCGGATACCGTCCTGGTGTCGATCGGCCGCAAGCCCAATACCGACGGCCTGGCGCTCGACAAGGCTGGCCTCGGCACCAATCAGCGCGGGCAGATCGAGATCGACCACGACTTCAAGACATCGGTCCCCGGCATCTGGGCGATCGGCGACGTCGTTCCCGGCCCGATGCTCGCGCACAAGGCCGAGGACGAAGGCATTGCGGTCGCCGAGAACATCGCCGGCCAGCACGGCATCGTGAACCACGACGTGATCCCGTCGGTGGTCTATACCTGGCCCGAAATCGCCGGTGTCGGCCTGACCGAGGAAGCCGCCAAGGAGCGTGGCGAAGTGAAGGTCGGCAAGTTCCCGATGCTGGCCAACAGTCGCGCCAAGACCAATCACGAGCCCGACGGCTTCGTGAAGGTGATCGCGGATGCCAAGACCGACCGCGTGCTCGGCGTGTGGTGCATCGCGAGCGTCGCCGGCACGATGATCGCCCAGGCCGCGCAGGCGATGGAATTCGGCGCGACCAGCGAGGACATCGCTTACACTTGCCATGCGCATCCGACGCACAGCGAGGCGATCAAGGAAGCAGCGATGGCGGTGACGGGGAAGCCGATCCACATCTGAGCCGGCAAGGATTTAGCGGCAGCTAAATACGCGCAAACCCGGCTCAGATCGGCCGGCGGCGCTCAGGCGCCGACCGACGAGTTTCAGGTGCGGGATGCCCCGCATCCCGCAGGCCATGCCGGGGGCATGGCCGACCTGAAACTGGCTTTGCCGCGCCGCCTAGCCTTTCGTCAGCTCAGCGATACCGCCAGCCGCCGTTCCAGCGCTCGCGGTGCCACCAATAGCGGCGGCCGTCCCAATAGCCACGCTGTGGATAATAGCGGCCGATCACCAACCGGACCTCGGGCCCGCGGGCGACATAGCGCGGTCCGTTGGGAACGCAGCGATTGTGCCAGCCGCGGTGCCAGCCACGGCCGCATCCTTCGCGCGCCATGGCAGGGGTGGCGGCGGCGAGCATCGTGCCGGCGGCAGCCAAAGCCAGAATCATTGTCTTACGCATGGTGACCTCTCACGTCTTGTTACCGGCCCGGCCGCACATCGAACGCTGCCGGACACGGCATCAACGCGCGACCGCGAAATTCCCTTCGGTCGCGCCGCGGGTGAAACGCTCTCATTCCTGGCCGGTTGCAGCAATGCGCGGCCTCAATGGATGCCGAGCAGGATGTTGTCCTACCGCCCCCCGGGTGGACAACTTGGTCGGCGTCAGCCCGCGAGCATCGTCCGCCAGCGTGTCCGCGCTTCTGGCGACCACACCTCCGCCGGGTCAGGATAAAAACCGTCATAAGCCTTCGCGCCGGGTGGGAGCGTCACCCAAGGCAATTTGGAGCGCGTGTAGATATGGACGTCGGGCGGCAACGCGGCGGGCGTGTCGAGCGTGCCGACGCGGACGAACGCCGACTTGCGCCCCGATCCGGCATAATGGCTCCACAAGGCGACGTGGCAGTCAGGACAGCGCACGATCTCCTGTCCCTTGCCGCTCGCCGATGGCGTCATCACCGCCTCGGGGCTGCCCCGCAACAGCGCGACGCGATCCGCCTCGATCACGGCGTTGATGACGAAAGCGCTGCCGGTTTCGGTCTGGCAGTCGGTGCAATGACAACAATGCACGACCATCGGCGGCGAGCCGAGACCAAAGCGCACCGCGCCGCAGGCACAGCCGCCCTCCAGGCCAATCATCTCATTTGTCCTTTCCCTTCCAGCCGCCACGCCTCCCGCCGTCGCCCCTGGGTGCACCGCCGCTCCGCGGTGCGGGGACCGGCCCGTTGGACCGGACAACCGGAGGAGCGGGTATGACGCGCGCCGCAGCCGGTGGCGAAGGCGGTGGGGGCGGAGGTGCCGATACCGGCGCGCGGGGCGGCGAGAAGCTTGGCCGCGGCGCGACGATGACGGGAGCAGGCGGCCGCTGCGGTTCGGGGCGCCGCGATACGGCCCGCTCTTCAGGCAGCGACTCGCCCCTGTCGCGATCGACCTTCACCATCGGCGGTCGTGGCACCATACGCATCGGCCGCTCGAAACGCCCGTCGCTGCGTAGCGTGCCCGGCGCGGGTGTCGGTACGGGCACCGGTGTGGGCGCGACCGCGGGCGGCGGTGGCGGGGCGACAGAAGGCACGTCGCGATCGTTCAGCATCCTCGGCAGCGGCCGGTTCGGGCGTCCGAAGCCACCCCTTGTCGGCGGCGGCGACACGACGACCGGTGGCGGCAAGGGAGCTGGCGTCGCCGGCATGCCTTGGGGTCCCGGCGGGGAAGAGCCGGGCACCGACGGCTGGCCAAAGGGTCGGCGACCCGGCCCGACGCCATCGCCGCGTCCCGGTCCGCCCGGCTTCACCACCGACGCGCCCGGCGCACCCGGTGTTGGCGGCGCGACAGGCCGCGGGCGGCCGATCCAATGGCCCTTGCCCGGCCGATTGCCGGTACCATTGTCCTTGTCCGGCGCGACGCGACCCGGCTTGGTCACCCATTTGCCGTCGCCCTGCGGCGGGCCGCGATAGCCCCCACGCCGCCACCGGTCGAACCACTCGGCGCGTTGCCGCCGCTTCTGGCCCTCGGCTCCGAGCTTTTCGCGCCAGTCGCGATGATGCAGCCGGCCCGGCCCGGCGCGATAGCGGATCCAGCCCGGCCGATTGCGCCAGGTATCGAGCCGCAACTCGATCCCACCGAACCAGCCGATGCTGTCGGCCCAGTCGCCGGCATAGACCGGCTCGGGAGTCTGCATCGCCCGCTTCATGCCGAAGCCACGCTCCGACAGCCATGCCGCCCCGTCGACGATATCGTCGGACGGATCGACCAGATCGCCATTGTCGCCATAGACAGCGGCGAGGGTTCGCCCCTCAAAGCCATAGGCATAGGTCCGGTCGCCGATGAAGAAGGGATAATCGTCGCCCGGCGCGAAGACGTAATAGCGGTAATCGTCGCCGAGCGGCTCGGCGAGGATCGTCGAGCCATCGGCCATCGCCCAGGCCCAGCAGTCGATACCGTCGAACCTGAAGCCGTAATCGGGCGGCGACGTGCCCATGGCGTCGAGCAGTCCATCGGCGTCGTCTATATAGCGATAGGCATCATCGGACCCGGACGCGGATGCCGCCGCAGACGGCGTGTCTTGCGCGGTGGCCATGCCCGGCAGGACGGCGCCCGCCATCAGCACGAAAATCGCTGCTGTCGCCGAACCCATCCGCTTGCGCGTCATCATCTGCCCCACTCCTGCCGACACCGCCAAGGTCATCGCACAATGTCAATGAACTCGCCCTGTCGCGCTCGTTCAGCCGGCGTTGTCTTGACCGCCTCCAACATTTGCATCTCAGCGTGACGTGCGACGACACGAAGTCAATCGCCGCCGGTCGCGCTCACACCCGCGCCTTGCATCGCCGCGTGGCGCAGTTAGGGTCGCGGCAAGCGGCACCGCCGCAGCAGGAGAGCGCGATGGCGAAGGTACGCCTGACACAAGCAGCCAAGGCGTTCGGGCCGGTCGAGGTTCTGAAAGGCATCGATCTCGACATCGCCGATGGCGAATTCGTCGTGTTCGTCGGGCCCTCGGGCTGCGGCAAATCGACCCTGCTGCGCAGCATCGCCGGGCTGGAGACGCTCAGTTCGGGGACGGTCGAGATTGACGGCCGCGCAGTCAATGATGTGGCGCCGTCGGAGCGCGGCATCGCCATGGTGTTCCAATCCTACGCGCTTTATCCGCATATGAGCGTGCGCGAGAATATGGGCTTCGCGCTCAAGCTGGCCGGACGATCGAAGGCGGAGACCGCAGCGGCGGTCGATGCCGCTGCGGCGACGCTCGACATCACGCATCTGCTCGACCGGCGGCCCAAGGAATTGTCGGGCGGCCAGCGCCAGCGCGTCGCGATCGGCCGCGCCATCGTCCGCCAGCCCAAGGTGTTCCTGTTCGACGAGCCCCTATCCAACCTCGACGCCGCGCTGCGCGTGCGCATGCGCTACGAATTTGCCGGGCTGCACAAGGCGTTGGGAACGACGATGATCTATGTCACGCACGACCAGGTCGAGGCGATGACCCTCGCCGATCGCATCGTCGTGCTGAACGGTGGGGTGATCGAACAGGTCGGCACACCCGACGATCTGTATACGCGGCCCGATACGATCTTCGTCGCGGGGTTCATCGGATCGCCGACGATGAACCTGATTCCGGCGACCTATGCCGGGCCGGGCGCAAAAGGCGCGACGGTCAGACTGGCGGGCGGACAGATCATCGAGACGGCGATCTCGCCCGATTCGATCGCGACCAGCGCCGCGCTCACCTTGGGTATCCGGCCAGAGCATTTGCGACCCGATGGCGCCGTCAATCGACTGACCGGCGCGGTGCGGCTGGTCGAGTCGCTGGGGGCGGTCCATCATGTCCATCTCGCGATCGACGGACTCGCCGATCCGTTGGTCGCGTCGCTACCAACGCGGCCGATCAGCGAAATGGTCGGCATCGCGCTGACACCCGAGGCGCTGCACCTGTTCGACGAACAGGGTCGCGCACTGCCGCGGCCGATGCCGGCCGTCCCGCGCGCAGCCGCTTAGCACCGATCCGGTCGTAAAAAGCCGCTTGGCGCGGCGCCCCGTTGGGGCTTAGAAGAGTTCGTGGAAACGGTTACACGCGTTGCCAGCCGGCGCATTGGGGAGGAATAGATGTCGACCGCCACCATTCGCGATGTCGCTCGCCGCGCTGCGGTTTCGGTCGCCTCTGCCAGCCGCGCGCTCAACAACCATGCCAGCGTCACTCCGGCCACGCGCCAGCGCGTGATCGAGGCGGCGCGCGCGCTAGACTATGTACCGCACCTCGGCGCGCGCAGCCTATCGCGCGGTCGCTCCAACACGATCGGCGTGGTGCTGCCCGATCTGTTCGGCGAGTTCTTCTCCGAAATCATCCGCGGCATAGATTACGCAGCGCATCGCCGCGGGCTGCAATTGCTGCTCTCCAACATGCATGGCAGCGCCGACGAGACCGAGTTGGCGATCCGGGCGATGCGCGGCCGCGTGGACGGACTGCTCGTCATGTCGCCGCAAGTCGATGCCGAGTTCCTCGGCCGCAACCTGCCCAAGGGACTGCCGGCGATCGTCATGAACGCGGCGGCCAGCGACGGCACCCATCCGACGATCGCGATCGACAATATCGCCGGCGCGCGCGAGGCGGTGGCGCATCTGGTTTCGCAAGGCTGCATCCGCATCGCGCATGTGACCGGCCCCCGCGGCAATGCCGACGCGGACTCGCGCCGCGCCGGCTTTCGCTCCGCAATTGCGGAATTGCTCGGTCCTGAAGCGGGCATCGAGATCGAAGGCGATTTCAGCGAAGCCTCCGGAATCGACGCGGCCCGGCGGATTCTCGGTCAGAATCCGCGCGTCGATGGTGTGTTCGCGGCAAACGACATGATGGCGGTCGCTTGCATGGCGACCCTGGCGGAGGGCGGGATGCGGGCACCCGACGATGTCGCGATCATCGGTTTCGACGGTGTACCGATCGCGCAATATGTCACGCCGGCGCTGTCGACCATGGCGCTCAATCTCGCCGAGCTGGGGGAGCGTGCGCTCGAAAAGCTGGTCGCGATCACCGTATCCGAAGAGCCGGTCGAAGCGACCACTGAAATGCTCAAGCCCGAACTCGTCATTCGCGCGTCCAGCCATCGCCGCCATGCTTGATCGCCGCCAATTGCTGCTTGCCGGCGGCGCCGCCGCGTTGCTGGGCGGGTGCACGACCGCGGGCATGGGAGGCGCGCCGGCGGCAGCACCGCCGGCCACCGCCGGGCTGTTCGCCGACATCCACCAGCGGACATTCCGCTTCTTCTGGGAACGATCGAACCCGGCCAACGGCCTGATGGCCGATCGCTGGCCGACGCCGAGCTTCGCGAGCATCGCCGCGACCGGCTTCGCGCTCACCGCCTATCCGATCGGCGTGAAGCATGGCTGGATCAGCCGGGCCCTGGCGCGCGAACGCACGCTGGCGACGTTGCGCTTTTTCTGGACCGCGCCGCAGGGCGACGCGCCGAGTGGGTTCAGCGGCTACAAGGGTTTTTTCTACCACTTTCTCGACATGGATCGCGGGCTGCGGTTCCGGCAAACCGAATTGTCGTCGATCGACACCAGCCTGCTGCTCGGCGGCGTGCTGTTCGCCGGGCAATATTACGACCGGCCCGAGGAAGCCGAGATCCGCGACCTCGCCGCCAAGATCTACGCGCGTTGCGACTGGCGCTGGTTCCAGCAGCAGGATGCGCAAAAGCGCGTGTCGATGGGTTGGCATCCCGAAAGCGGTTTCCTCGAGCGGCCATGGTTCGGCTATACCGAGGGTCAGATCCTCTACATCCTTGCGCTCGGCGCGCCCGAACATTCTCTCGACCGCGACGCCTATGACGGCTGGTGCTCGACCTATGCGGAGAGCTGGCGTGGCAGCGGCGATACCCGCCACCTCGCCTTCGGGCCGCAATTCGCGCACCAGTTCACGCAATGCTGGGTCGACATGCGCGGCATACGCGATGCGACGATGCGCGAAGCCGGGTTCGACTATTTCGAAAACAGCCGCCGCGCGACCTATTGGCAGCGCGATTATGCCATCCGGAACCCGGGTAAGTGGGTCGGCTATTCGAAGGACATCTGGGGCCTGAGCGCTTGCGACGGACCGGGCGACGTTCAGGCGACGGTCGACGGCACTCGGCGCCAGTTTATCGGCTATGCCGCACGCGGACCGGTCGGCCTGCCCGACGGTCTCGACGACGGCACGATCACGCCATATGCGGCGATCGCCTCGCTTCCGTTCGCGCCGGAGATCGTCGAGCCCGCCGCCCGCGCGCTGCATGCTCGCTACGGCAGCGCGATCTATAGGCAGTACGGCTTCCTCGACGCGTTCAACCCGAGCTTCACCTTCGCGGGACTGCCGCACGATCATGGTTCGATCACGGCGACGGCGGGCTGGGTCGACAGCGACTATATCGGTATCGACCAGGGGCCGATCGTCGCGATGATCGAGAACCAGCAGAGCGGGTTGATCTGGGACGCGATGCGCGAACACCCGGCGATCAGGCGCGGACTGCAGCGCGCGGGGTTCACCGGCGGCTGGCTGGGGTGAAGCTTCTCGCCGCCCTCGCCTTGGCGCTGGCCCCGATCTTTCTGGGATCGTGTTCAACGACGCCATCGAAGACCGTGCTCGACATCTGGGCGATGGGCCGCGAAGGCGAGGTGATCGGCGAGTTGGTGCCCGAGTTCGAACGCGAGTATCCCGGCATCAAAGTGCGCGTCCAGCAACTCCCCTTCTCGGCCGCGCACGAGAAGTTGCTGACCGCGTTCGTCGGCGACGCGATGCCCGACATGGCACAGTTGGGGAATAGCTGGGTCCCCGAATTTGCCGCTTTGGGCGCACTCGAGGCGCTCGACGCGCGTGTCGCCGCGACCCCGTCCATCCCGCGCGGCGACTATTATCCCGGCATCTGGGATTCGAACCTGGTCGACGGCAAGCTCTACGGCGTCCCCTGGTATGTCGACACGCGGCTGCTCTTCTATCGCCGCGACATCCTGAAACGCGCCGGCTTCGATCATCCGCCGCGCGATTGGGCCGAATGGCGGCAGCAGATGGTGGCGATCAAGAAGCTGGTCGGGCCGGGCAAATACGCCGCCTATTTCCCGTTGAACGAATATGAGCCGCTCGAAATCCTCGGGCTCCAGGCACCGGAGCCGATGGTCACCAACGACGCGCGCGGCAATTTCGCCAGTCCGGGCTTCCGCAAGTCGCTCGCTTTCTATCTCGGCACGATGCGCGATGGGCTGGCGCCGGTCGCGGCAAGCACCGAGGTCGCCAATGTCTGGGACGAGTTCGATCGCGGCTGGTTCAGCTTCTACATCACCGGCCCATGGCAGATCGGCGAGTTCAAACGCCGCCTGCCGCCTGCGCATCAAGGCGAGTGGATGACCGCGCCGATGCCGGGGCCCGACGGTCCGGGCGTGTCCAATGCCGGCGGCAGCAGCCTGGTGTTGTTCAAATCGTCGGCGAAGAAGGATGCGGCGTGGAAACTCGTCGAGTTCCTGTCGCGCCCCGCCATCCAGATCCGGTTCCATGCGCTGACCGGCGACCTGCCGCCGCGCATCAGCGTGTGGAAGAGCCCCGAACTGGCCAGCGATCAATATGCGAAAGCGTTCGGCGCGCAGATGACACGGCTGCGTGCGACACCCAAGGTCCCCGAATGGGAGCGGATCGCCACCGACCTCAAGCTCGTCTCGGAAAAGGCGGCGCATGGCGAATTGACCACCGACCAGGCCGTCGCCGAGCTCGACAAACGCGCCGACGAGACGCTGGCAAAGCGTCGGTGGATATTGGCGCGCAAGAAGCAGGTCGGCTTGCCTCGCACGGAGGTGCCGTCATGAACCAGGAACGCGCAGCCTGGGGGTTCGTCGCGCCCGCGCTGATCGCGCTCGGGCTGTTCTTTTTCCTGCCCGTCGCCGCCGCACTGATCCTGAGCTTTACCGATTTCGACATCTACGCTGTTGCCGATATCGACAATCTCCGCTTCGTCGGGCTCGACAATTACATCCACCTGCTCGAAACGCCGCTCTTCTGGAAAGCGCTCGGCAACACGGCCTGGTTCGTCCTACTCGGCGTGCCGCTGTCAATCATGATGTCGCTCGCCGCGGCCTTGTTGCTCGACAACAAGCTGGCGCGGTTCAAGGGCTTCTTCCGCACCGTCTATTTCGCGCCGGTGGTCACCACCTTGGTCGCGGTGGCGGTGATCTGGCGCTATCTGCTCCACACCAAATACGGGCTGGTGAATTGGGCGCTGGGTGGAATCGGTATCGGACCGATCGACTGGCTGGGCGATCCGCATTGGTCGATGCCGGCGATCGTGCTGTTCGCGGTGTGGAAGAATTTCGGCTATAACATGATCATCATCCTGGCCGGGTTGCAGACCATTCCCGAGGAGCTGCACGAGGCGGCGCGGATCGATGGCGCCAACGCCTTTCAGCGCCTCCGCCACGTCACCCTTCCCGGGCTCGCGCCGGTGCTGCTGGTGGTGTCGATCCTGACCATGGCGGGCTATTTCCAGCTCTTCGCCGAGCCCTATGTCATGACCCAGGGCGGCCCGGTCGAGAGCACCGTTTCGATCCTCTATTTCATGTACGAGCAGGGCTTCCCCTGGTGGAACCTGGGCTTTGCCAGCGCGATCGCGTTCGTGCTGTTCCTGATCATGTTCGCGCTGACTTTGGTCCAGCTCAAGGTCAGCGAGCGGTGGACGCAATGAAGCGCGCACGTCTCCTGCCCAATCTGGCGCTATGGGCCGTCGCGCTGTTCGCGATGGCACCGTTGCTGTGGATGGTGTCGGTCAGCTTCATGACCCCGGGCGAAGCCTCGTCCTTCCCGCCGCCATTGCTGCCGGCACATCCGACCATTGCCAATTTCGTCGAGCTCTTCGCCAGCACCGACATGGCGCGATATCTGGTCAACAGCCTGACCCTGGCCACACTGGCGACCTTGCTGTCGCTGACCTTCAACGTGATGGCAGGCTATGCCTTCGCCAAATTGCGGTTTCGCGGCCGCGACAGGCTGTTCCGTTTCCTGCTCACCGCGCTCGTCATCCCGGCGCAGGTCGCGATGATTCCGTTGTTCCTGATCTGTAAGTCGCTCGGCATCGTCAACAGCTTCGCCGGCGTGCTGGTACCGTCGATCGCGACGGTGTTCGGCATCTTCCTGGTGCGGCAATATGCGCTGTCGATCCCAGACGAGATGCTCGAGGCCGCGCGGATCGACGGCGCGAGCGAGGGCAGGATCTTCCGCTCGATCGTGCTGCCGACATTGAAGCCGATCCTGGCCACCCTGGCGACGTTCAGCTTCCTCGGTTCCTGGTCCGATTTCCTCTGGCCGCTGATCATCCTCAACGACAGCCAGAAGCAGACCTTGCCGGTAGCGCTCGCCAATCTCAGCCGCGAGCATGTCCAGGATGTCGAGCTGATGATGGCGGGCAGTGTGGTGACCTTGCTCCCCGTCCTCCTGCTCTTCCTGCTGTTGCAGCGTTACTACATTGCCGGGCTGATGGCGGGGAGCGTCAAGGGATGAGGAGATTGACCTTGGCCCTGGCCGCCGCGGCGACGATCGCCGCGACCAAACAACCGCCCGCCCCTCCCCCGCTTCCCGAAGGCGTGCAAACCGCGCAGCCGGCGCCGGCCGTGGGCGGCTATCCCTATCTGCTCTTCAAGCCGCGCGGTTACGATGCCGACAAGACGCGGCAATGGCCGCTGGTGATCTTCCTTCACGGCTCGGGCGAGCGCGGCAGCGATATCGAGGCGGTCAAGCGCAACGGCCCGCCCAAGATCATCGCGCAGCATCCCGGATCGCCTTTCATCCTCGTCTCGCCGCAGCTCGAAGCCGCCAGCGACGAAGACAAACGGTGGGACACGGCCAAGCTCGACCAATTGCTCGCCGCCGTCCGCAAGCAGTATCGCGTCGATCCGAGCCGTATCTACCTGACCGGGCTCAGCCTGGGCGGGTACGCGACCTGGGCCTGGGCGCTGAGGCATCCCGAAACATTCGCCGCGATCGTGCCGGTCGCCGGCCTGTCCGAGGATAGAGACCTCGACCCGTGCGTGCTCAAGGACATGCCGATCTGGGCGTTTCACGGCGACCAGGATGACGTCGTCGATCCCCAGCAAGGCTTCGCGATCGTCAAGAAGGTCGATGCCTGCAAGGGCAGCGTCCGCCCCAGGATGACGATCTACCCGCAGATGACCCACGGATCGTGGGAGCCTGCTTATGACGACCCGGCGATGTGGCGCTGGCTGCTCGAGCAGCGTCGTACCGTCCCCGCCCCAAGCGGTCCCCAGGAAACCAGCAAGAAAAAGGCCGACAAGAAATGAGTAATCCGTTCCCCGACGATTTCCTGTGGGGATGCGCGACCGCGGCGTACCAGATCGAAGGCTCGCCGCTCGCCGATGGCGCCGGCGCGTCGATCTGGCAGCGGTTCAGCCATGACCCGCGGCTGATGGCAGCCAAGGGCGATACCGGCGACGTCGCCTGCGATCATTACAACCGCATGGCCGACGACGTCGCGCTGATGAAGCGGCTGGGGCTCAAGGCCTATCGCTTCTCGGTCGCCTGGGGCCGCGTGTTGCCCGACGGCATCGGCCAGGTGAACGAAGCGGGGTTGGGGTTCTACGAGCGACTGGTCGACACGTTGCTCGAAAACGGCATCGAGCCGCTCTGCACGCTCTATCATTGGGACCTTCCCGCCGCGCTGGACGACAGAGGCGGCTGGCTCAATCGCGACAGCGCAGACTGGTTCGCCGACTATGGCCGGGTGATGTTCGAACGGCTCGATGGCCGCGTGACCAAGTGGGTGACGCTCAACGAACCCTGGGTCGTCACCGATGGCGGGTATCTTCACGGTGCGCTCGCGCCGGGGCACAGGAATGTGTTCGAAGCGCCGATCGCCAGCCGCAATTTGATGCGCGCGCATGGCGCCGCGGTGAAAGCCTATCGCGAGGTCGGCAAGCACGAGATCGGGCTGGTGGTGAACCTCGAGCCAAAATATCCGGCGTCGGACTCGCCCGAGGATCAGGCGGCGACGGCACGAGCCACGGCATATATGAACCGCCAATATCTCGACCCCCCGATCCACGGCGCCAACCCGGCCGAACTCGCCGATGTGTTCGGCGAGGCCTGGGTCGATTGGTCGGCGGAGGATCTGGCGCTGGCCAAACAGCCGATCGATTTCGTCGGGGTCAATTATTATACGCGCAACGTCACCAAAGCCGACGACAGTTTCCCGGTCCGCGCCGGCATGGTTGTCCAGCCACAGGCGACTTACACCACCACCGGCTGGGAAGTGTTCGGACAGGGCCTGACCGACGTCCTATTGTGGGTGAAGGACAATTATGGCGACCCGACGATCTACATCACCGAGAATGGCGCCGCTTTCTACGATCCCCCTACCGCGTCGCAGGGCCGGGTCGAGGACCCGTTACGCGCCACCTATCTACGCGAACACATCACCGCGGTCGGCAAGGCGATCGAGCAGGGCGCGCGGATCAAGGGCTATATGCTGTGGTCGTTGTTCGACAATCTCGAATGGTCGCTCGGCTATTCGAAGCGGTTCGGCATCGTTCACGTCAATTTCGAGACGCAGGAACGGACGTTCAAGGACTCGGCCAAACTGTACAGCGAAGTGATCGCGACCAACGGGGCGTGTCTGGGGTAGCTAACGTCGAACGTGACCCTAGCTGAACGTCACCCCGGCCTCGTGCCGGGGTCCACTCCTCCACAACCGAGATGAGGTGTTGTTGCGCGGTGGATGCCGGGACGAGCCCGGCATGACGACTGAGCTTGGTCCTCCACTGTCGCAAAGCAGCAAGGCGTCGAATGAGAATGTTGGAGCCGCCCCCTACCCCCCGATCGGCGCGCACTTCGCCAACAGCCATGCGCGCTCGTCGGCATTGAGCTCGGGGCCCAGCACGTCGAGCACGCGGCCATGATAGGCGTCGAGCCACGCTCGCTCGGTCCGGGTCAGCATCGCCGGCTCGATCAGCCGGCGCTCGATCGGCGCGAAGGTCAGCGTTTCGAAGCCCATCATCGGTTGTTCGGCATCCGGAATGTCGCGCCGCTCGACCAACACGAGATTCTCGATGCGGATGCCGTATTCGCCCGCTTTGTAATAACCCGGCTCGTTCGAGATGATCATGCCGGGACGCAGCGGTTCTGCCGGACCGCCGCCGGGATAATTGGGCTTGGCGATGCGCTGCGGCCCTTCGTGCACCGCGAGGTACGCGCCGACGCCATGGCCGGTGCCATGGGCGAAATCGAGCCCCGCTTCCCATAAGGGTCGCCGCGCGAAACTGTCGAGCTGACCGCCATTGGTGCCGTCGGGGAATACCGCCGTCGCCAGCGCGATATGCCCCTGAAGCACGCGGGTGAAGCGGTCGCGCATCTCCGCGGTCGGCTCGCCCACCGGCACGACGCGCGTCACGTCGGTGGTGCCGTCGGCATATTGCCCGCCCGAATCGACCAGATAGAGCTGCCCCTGTTCGATCCTGAGGCTCGACTCCTCGTCGACGCGGTAATGCGGGCTGGCGCCATGCGGGCCGGTCGCAGAGATCGTGTCGAAGCTCAGATCCTTGAGCAACCCGGTCGCCTCGCGCAATTCCTGCAGCTTGGCGGCCGCCGACAATTCGGTCTCGGTGCCCTTGGGCAGCGTTTCCTCGCACCATTTGAGGAAGCGGGTCAGCGCCGCGCCGTCGCGCACGCTCGCGGCGCGATGCCCCGCCGCCTCGGCCGGATTCTTGATCGCCTTGGCCAGCACGACCGGGTCGCGCAACGCGAGCACCGTCGCTCCACCGCGCTGCAACCCGTCGAAGATAGCCGCCACAGCGCGTTCCGGGTCGGCGGCGACACGCTTACCGCCATAGGCCGCCAGCGCCGGCGCGAAGTCGGCGCGATCATGCACGCGCACGGCGTTGCCGAGATGCGCCGCGACTTCCTCGCTCATCTTCTCGGGCGCGACGTAGAGATCGACCGTGCCGTCGGCGTTGGCGATGGCATAAGCAAGCGCGACCGGCGTGCGGTCGACATCGGCGCCGCGCACGTTGAGCGTCCAGGCGATCGAATCGAGCGCCGACAGCACCACGGCATCGGCCTGCTGCTCGCTCAGCCAGTCGACGATATCAGCACGCTTCTCCGCCGAGGTTTTGCCCGCGAGCGCATCCGGCTGGACCACCAGCCGCGCATCCGACGGCGCCGGGCGATCGGGCCACACCGCATCGACCGGGTTGGTGTCGACCGCAACCAGGGTCGCGCCTTTCGCCGCCAGCGCCTTTTCGGCTTCCTTCACCCAGGCCGACGTGTGCAACCAGGGATCGTAGCCGATCCGCGCGCCCTGCCCGGCATGGCGGCCGAGCCAATCGGACACGCTCGTCTCCGGCACGCCGACGAACTGCCAATGATCGCCATCGACCTGTTCGCGCACCTGGAGCGTGTAGCGCCCGTCGGTAAAGATCGCCGCTTCCGCCGGCAGCACTACTGCGGTCCCCGCCGACCCCTGAAACCCGGTCAGCCAGGCGAGCCGCTGCGCATAGGCGCCGACATATTCGGACATATGCTCATCGGTCAGCGGAACGATGAACCCATCGAGGCGGTCGCGCTTGAGCTGGTCGCGTAGCGCGGAAAGGCGGTCGGCATAATTGGACATGATGACGTTTTGGCAGAGTTCGGCGGTGCCCGACAAGTCTTGACGCGCACGCATGCCGACGTTCCGCCGCATGGGCACGGCACACCCGACGCCGTCCGTGTTCGAGACGCTGGCTGCGGCGCTGTGATGCCGCTAGCTTCAAGGCGATGACTCAGCCCCCGCCGATCGTCGACCTCGCCGAGCTTGTCGCGCCATTGCGCACGGCCGAGTTCGCCAACCTGCTCGCCGCTCGTGTGCCGCATCATCTGCCGGGGGCGGGCGGTGACGGGAGAGGATACGCTGCCTTGCTCGATTGGGACGGGCTGATCGACGGCGTGCGCGACCACAAATTTCCGGCACGGGACCTTTCGCTGCTGCGCGACGGCGTCAAGGTGCCGCCGATGTTCCTGCGGGGTGGCGCCAGCCCGCGTAGCGAAGTGGTCGACAAGCTGCTAGCCGCCAACGCCAGCATCATTCTCAGCCGCGCCGAACAATATGTCCCGGCGTTGGGACGGCTTTGCTCCGCTATTGCCGGCAGCACGTGCGACCATGTCAGCGCGACTGCGGTGGCGACCGCCGGCGGGGGCGGCGCTCTCCCCCTTCACTACGACCATTACGACATCGTCGTGCTGCAGGTGGACGGCGCCAAGCAATGGTCGATCTACGGCGATCCGGTAACCAATCCCGTTTACGGCATGGCGCCGCAGCCGCCGGGTGATACGACCACGCCGCCGGCAATCGAGGTCGTGCTGACACCGGGTGACTGGTTGTTCGTCCCCGCCGGATGGCGCCATTGCTGCGACACGAAAAGCGCGCGATCGCTCCACCTCGGCATTCTGTTTTACCCCCTGACCGCAACGCGCGCGGTCGAGCTGATCCTGCGCGAGATGCTGAACACTCCTGGCGATCGTGCGCCGTTGCGCTTCGACGAGAAAGAGGCCGCCGCTACCGAAGCAGCGCTCCGCCGAACCATCATCGAGCGCGCCAACGCGATGCCGATCGACGATATCGTTCGCATCCACCAATCGAGCGGCGGGCGCCCTGCTCGTCCCAATCAGCAGGCCGACGATCCGGCTGGGTGACGCGGGCGGCGACACGTCCTAGATGGGTCGCATGACCGACCGCACCAAGCCGCCCATCGCCGCCACGCGCCCGCATTCCTTCACCACCCACGGCATCACCATCGAGGACCCCTGGGCCTGGCTCAAGGACCCCAGCTATCCAGACGTGAAAGACAAGGACGTGCTCGCCTATCTCGAGGCGGAGAACGTCTATTTCGAGGCGATGATGGCGCCGCACAAGCCGCTGACCGACCGGCTGTATGAAGAGATGAAGGGGCGGATAAAGGAAGACGATGCCTCGGTCCCGCAAAAGGACGGCGACTGGCTCTACTGGACTGCATATGAGACTGGCGGCCAGTATCGCAAATGGTGGCGCAAGCCCGTCGCGGGCGGCGAGGACCAGCTGATCCTCGACGAGCCGGCGCTCGCCGAGGGCAAGGAATATTTCCGGCTCGGCGCCTTCTCCGTGTCGAACGACAGCAAGCTGCTCGCTTATGCGATCGACGATAGCGGGTCCGAGCGCTTCACCATCCGGGTCAAGGATCTGGCGACCGGCGAGCACCTCCCCGACACCATTCCCGGCATGCTGTCGGAGATCGTCTGGGCCGCCGACGACAGCGCGTTCCTCTACGGCCTCGCCAATGAACAATGGCGGACCAACAATGCCCGGCTGCACAAGCTCGGCACCGATCCCGCGACCGATATCGAGCTCTATCACGAGCATGACGAAGGCTTCCGCGTCGGCGTCAGCGAGACCAGCGATCGTCAGTGGATCGTCATCGCCACTGGCGACCATGTCACCAGCGAAGTCTATCTGCTCCCGGCGACCGACCCGATGGCCAAGCCGATCTGCGTCGCGCCGCGCAAGACCGGGCGCGAATATGATGTCGAGACGCATGGCGATACGCTCTACATCCACACCAACGACACCGACCCGATGTGGCGGCTGGTGACCGCGCCGATCGCCGACCCGGAAAAATGGAGCGAGTTGATCGCCCCGTCCAAGCATTTCTACATGACCGGGGTCGAATGCTATCGCGACTATTTCGTCGTCGAAGGGCGTGAGGACGGGCTCGATCAGATCTGGATCCATCGCTACGACCCGGCCATAGCGCCGCGACGGATCGCCTTCCCGGAAGCGAGCTACACCGCCGGCCTGGGCGACAATCCCGAGTACGATATGCCGGTGATCCGGCTCGGCTATGAATCGATGGTCACTCCCGCGACGGTCTACGACTACGACGTCGCGACCGGCGAGATGACGACGCTCAAAGTCCAGGAAATTCCCTCGGGCTATGACGCGGACAAATACGACACCGAGCGGCTCAAGATAAAGGCGCGCGACGGCACCGAAGTGCCGGTGTCGATCGTCTATCCCAAGGACTTCCCCATGGACGGTTCGCGCCCGCTCTTCCTCTATGCTTATGGCGCTTATGGCTATGCCATCCCGCCCGGTTTCTCGACCGGGCGCCTGTCGCTGCTCGATCGCGGCTTCGCTTATGCCATCGCGCATATCCGCGGCGGCGACGATCTCGGCCAGCAATGGTATCACGACGGCAAGCTTGAAAAGCGCAGCAACACGTTCAACGACTTCGTCGATGTGGCGAACGCGCTGGTGGCGGATGGCTGGACCAGCGCCGGCAAGATCGCGATCGCCGGCCGCTCGGCGGGCGGTGAGCTGATGGGCGCGGTGGTCAATTCGGACCCCGCTCTGTGGGGCGCGGTGATCGCCGACGTTCCCTTCGTCGACGTCCTCAACACGATGCTCGACGACAGCCTGCCGCTGACGCCGGGCGAATGGCCCGAATGGGGCAATCCGATCGAGGACAAGGCAGCGTTCGAGCTGATCCGGTCCTATTCGCCCTACGACAATGTGAAGGCCCAGGCCTATCCGCCAATGTTCATCAGCGGAGGACTCAACGACCCGCGCGTGACCTATTGGGAGCCGGCCAAATGGGCGGCGAAGCTGCGTGCGACCAAGACCGACGACAATCTATTGCTGCTCAAGACCAATATGGGCGCAGGGCATGGCGGCAAGTCGGGGCGGTTCGACAGCCTGTACGAAGGTGCGGAGGAACATTGCTTCGTGCTGTGGCAATTGGGCGTGGAGAGCTGATGGCTGGCCTGTCTTATCCCATCACCGCGACCGAGGCGGACATCGACGAGCTCGGCCACGTCAACAATGCGGTGTGGGTCAAGTGGATCCAGGACATCGCGGTCGCGCATTGGGAAACAATCGCGACGCCCGAACAGCGCAACGCCATGATCTGGGTCGTGACCCGGCACGAGATCGATTATCGCGGCAACGTCTCGGCGGGAGAGACGGTGTCCGCCGAGACCTGGGTATCCGAGCCGCCGCAAGGCGCTCGGTTCGACCGCCATGTCCGCTTCACCGGCGCCGACGGCAAGGTGAAAATCGAGGCGGTAACGACCTGGGCGCTGATCGATCGCGCGACGGGAAGGCTGATGCGGGTCAGGCCGGAATTGGCGGCACCCTTTCTCGCCTGATTCTCGCCTGACAATCCCATTCACTCCGAGAGAGTCCGAAGGCGGTCATGGCGCGAACATCGAAGTCCGCGCCACGCCGTGTCGATCAGTAACGATAGTCGTAATAATAGCGATCACGCCAATGGCGGCGATGCTCGCGGCGCCACTCGCGCTCGCGCTCCCAGCGCCGTCGCGCTTCCCAACGCTCGCGGCGCTCACGCCAATCGCTGCGCCCGCCATCGCGATAATAACCATCATTATAGCCATAGTGCCGGTAGCCGTCATCATACGACCCCCAGCGCTGCGCAGATGCGCTGGTCGGCATGAGGGCAAGAAGCCCACCCGCCACCGCTGTCGAAAGGAACATCATGTTTCGCGTCATTACAACCTCCTGTCGGTGCTGACAGAATGAGGTTTACCGAACGCATTATTGGCCAGCGCTGAACCGGTCGTACAGGCGAGGTTTAGGGTCGACTTTGCGCGCTCACCATCCTGTTTCACTTCAGCGCTGGTAGGAACTGGCTGCACCGTTTCGATCCTCGCCTTCCTCCTTCGGGGAAGGTCGTGCATATCGTCGCCATGGGTAGATATCTGCTCCCGTTGATTGCCGTGTTGAGCAGCTGCAGCCAAATACCGCTCTGTACCTCGGACGTCCTCCAGGTAGCCCGCGATCCGGGCAGTGATCGCTACGCCGTGACGGAATCTCGCAACTGCGGCGCAACGACCGAAGTCGCGACGGTTGTCCGCGTCGGCCGTGCGAGCCAAGCGCAGGACGACGCACAGGAGGTGTTCGTCGCCGACGATGGAGGATCTGGGGGCGGTAGGCGCGGGATGATCTGGACCAATGTGGTTTGGACCGGCGCTGGCCACCTGATGATCGCCCGGACGTCGCATGCGCGGGTGTTCAAGCAATTGGCGACATCCAATGGAGCAACGATCCGGTATCGCGCTACGGATCCCATTGCCCCGCGTCCGGTGCCTTAGAAAAAACCCTAAGACTCATCGTCTTCGAGGTTCGTCATTTTCCTTGGGCCGAAGAACTGATCGGGCTTGCAGACGCTCACAGAGACCGTTTCGCCAAGCCACGCATTCAATCCGGAGTGGAGGCGATTGCCTGCCAGCTCGATTGAAACCGCTCAGCGGCCTCGATAGCCTCGCCTCATGCGGATGTTGTTCTTGGCGATTGCTGTTCTCTGTGCCGGCGAGGGCGAATCTCAGCGCAACTGGAGCACGGCTTTGCGTGCCGATGCGACCGCGATGCACGATGCCATCGCAGCCAATCATCCGGGCCCGGTCAATCCGGCCGACCCCGGCTTCGCCGCGCGTAACGACGAACAACTCCGGCGCGCGTTGCGCCGCGCGCAGGCGGCCAAGACGTTCGAGGACTATTTCTACGCGATGCAGGAATATGCGGCTTCGTTCAACGACGGACATCTGTCTTTCGGTGTATTCGGCGACACGCCGGATCAAGTGCGAAAATGGCCGGGTTTCCTCACCCGTTATGACGGTAAGGGTAATCAGACGGTGTTCGTCGCCGAACCAGATTCGGGCGTTCCGACAGGCGCTCGTCTGCTCTCATGTGACGGAGTCGCCGCCAATGCGCTTACGAGCATTCGGCTCGGTTCCCGGTTCGGTCGCTGGAAACTGGCCTCGCAGCGCGCCTTGCTTGGAATGACGGCTTTCCTCGACGTCGGCGATCCTTATGTTCCTACTCCTCGGCAATGTCGCTTCCGCATAGAGAACAGGACGATCGACCTCGCTCTCGATTGGCGGGCACCCCGGGAGAATCTCTACGAGCGTTACGTGTTCGCCAGATCGGTCAGGGCCGCTATAGATTGGAGCATTCTCGATAATGGCACGCGATGGTTCCGCATGCCGTCGTTTGACGGCAATCCGGAATCTCCGAGCGGTCGGCGATTGCGCGAGCTAATCACCTATATGCAGTCGCATGCCGCCGACATTCGCACCGCGCCTGCGATTGTCTTCGATCTTCGTGGAAATGGCGGCGGCTCATCCGATTGGGCATACCAGATCGCGCGCGTGTTGTGGGGCGAAGGTGCGCTCCTTCGTCGTCCTGAAGCGCCAGTGACCGTCAGTTGGCGGGCTTCCAAGGATAACCTTGCTTTCATCCGGACGTCGTTTGCCGAGCGATCGAAGGGGGGCAACCTCTCGCCAGAGACAAAGGCATGGTACAAAGACACGATCGCAAACCTCGATCAGACGATAGCCAGCGGACACGCGCTTTGGGTCGCGAAGCCCAATTATGTAGACACCGAGACGCAAGCCAAGGGCTTGCCTTCCTACAAGGTTCAAGGGCCAGTCTACGTGATCACTGACCCAAATTGCATGTCGGCATGCCTCGATGCGGTGGACCTCTGGACCAGCATGGGAGCTGTTACCGCCGGCCGCGAGACCGGTGCCGACACGACCTACATGGAAGTTCGCCAAGTAAAGCTGCCGGAGGGAATAGGCGCCTTCTCGCTACCGATGAAGGTATTTTCCGGAAGACCTCGTGGAAGCAATCAGCCGGTTTCTCCGAAATACAGATTCGATGGTGACATTGCGGACACCGTTCTGCTCCAAAAATGGGTGGCCGGTCTCCTGGAGCGGAAATGACAACAGGGCCGACCGAACGGCCGCCTTCCGCGGCCAGCGCAACAGGGAACCGCAATCGCTACTCCCCGCCCGCATGGCCGGAACTCACCCTTCCCGCTTCACCTCCGCAATCGCCGTCCGGCTCTGCCTTGCCCAGGTCTCGCGCCCGGTCAGGAACGCCTTCCACCCCAGGATCGCGCCCCAGTGGCGGAATAGCTGGAAGCTGAACGGTTCGAGTACGGCCGCCGCCAGCGCGGGCCCGAAGCGCAGCCCCTTGGTTTGCCCGGTCCAGCGCGAATAAAGGTGGAGCGAGGTCAGGTGGAAGGTCAGGTCGACCAGGATCTTGACCGCCATGATGATCAGGATCGGCAGCACGATGTGGAAGCGGCCGCTGAACAGCACAACCAGCAGGATGACGAACGCGGTCAGCCCGAACACCGGCTGCACCGTATCGGCTGCCTTGACCGGCAGCATCGCGGTGCCGAGCTTTCCGAAATGGCGATTGGCGACCATGTCGCGGTTCCAGTGCTGCGTCTGCAGGAACCCGCCGAACCAGCGACGGCGCTGGCGCAGGAACGCCGGCAGCGTCGCCGGCGCGTCGGTCGAGGCGAGCGCGTCGCCGACCACCCGTACTTGCCAATCGCGGCCGGTATCGTGGGCGACACGGTGCAGGCGGTGGATCAGCTCGTAATCCTCGACCAGGCAATCCGGATCGAACCCGCCGACCTCGACCACTGCCTTGGTCCGAAACGCGGCGAACGCACCCGACACCAGCAGCAATCCGTTCAACCGCTCCCAGGCGTAGCGCGACAGGAAGTTGCGGACATATTCGTATGTCTGGAACCACTCGAACAGCCGGCCCGACAGGCTGGGGCCGCACATCGGGCGGATCACGCCGGTCGCGGCGACCAGTTCGGGCTCGGCGGCGAAGGCGTTGCGCATCGCGGCGATCGCGCCGGGCTCGAGCAAGGTATCGGCGTCGACCGTGACGACGATCTCTTCGTCGACATGCAGGATCGCGGCGTTGAGCGCGCGCGCCTTGCCACCATGCGGCAGCCGAAGCCAGCGCAGCGACGGCAGTTTGGGTGCGGGCGGGCTGATCGTGCCCAGCGCCGGCTGAGCCAGGCCGTAGCGCGCGAGCGTCTCCGGCGTCGCGTCGTCCGACCCGTCGTCGGCGATCAGGATCAGGTCGGGCGCGTCCTTCTGCGCGGCGAGGCGGTCGATCGTCACGTCGAGCACCGCGGCTTCGTTGCGCGCCGCGACGATGATGGCGAGACTGGACCTCGTGTCGGAGGGCGGTGCGGGCCGTGCGCCGTGGCGCAGCGGCCAGATCTTCACCGCGGTGAAGATCAACAATGCTGTATCGTAGAGGATATAGCCGACGCCGACCGACCAGACCAATATGCCCTGGCGCAGGAACGCCTGAACCACCAAGGCGACGAACGCCACATATACGAGTGTCGTAACTCCACGGCTCCCCCACCCCACGCGGCGTGGATTGAGGCGCGGAGAGAGTTTGGCAAAGGACTGGGCGAGCGCGTCCGCCGGCGTACGCTGGAGCATGGAGTAGAGGACTTCGTTGGGGGGCGGATATTCCCTAGCGTTCGTTTCGGCCCCGCACTAGCCTGATTGCCAATGCGTTAGGGAGTACGTCGTGGAGAGCGAACGGTTCACGAAAACCGCGATCTGGTTGCACTGGTTGATCGCGATCGGGGTGGTGGCCAACGTCGCCCTCGCCTGGGTCTGGCCGCTTGGCGATCATAACGACGCAATCGGCGAATATGTCCGGCCGATGATCGACAGCCACAAATCGATCGGCATCACCATTCTGGCGCTCGCCATCCTGCGGCTGTTGTGGCGGATCGGGCACAAGCCGCCGCCCTTCCCCGCCAACTACAAGCCATGGGAACGGATCACGGCGCATATCGTCCACTGGGGACTCTATTTCGTCATCCTGGCGATGCCGATCACCGGATGGGTGATGGATTCGGCGTGGAAGGACGCCGCGGCCAATCCGATGCATTTTTTCGGCACGTTCGAATGGCCGCGGCTGGGCTTCATCATGTCGATGGCGCCCGACACCAGGGAGTGGATCCATTCCACCTTCGGCGAGGCCCATGAGCTGATCGCCAAGCTGGTCTATCTGTTGGTCGTCCTGCATCTGGGCGGAGCGATCAAGCACCAGATGGAAGGGCACAAGGAACTGCAGCGCATGGGAATCGGGTGATAGGAATGGGGAAAAGTCATTGAGCGCAAGGGCCGGGAAGCCGGCGGTCGGCGGCGCGCCTAGATCCTTGGTCCAAGCTACGAAGGACCACGCCATGACCTTTGCCTATACCAGCTTCGCTTCCCCGGTCGGCATACTCAAGCTCGTCGCGAGCGATCGCGGGCTGGCCGCGATCCTGTGGGAGAATGACGACCCCGATCGTGTCCGGCTGGGCACGATGACCGAACAGCCGGAGCATCCGGTGCTGGTCGAGACAATGCGCCAGCTGGGCGACTATTTCGCCGGCACGCGCACCAATTTCGACTTGCCGCTCGATTTTCACGGCACCGATTTCCAGAAGAGCGTGTGGGCGGCATTGCTGACCATCCCGTTCGGCGAGACGCGATCCTATGCCGAGATCGCCCGCCAGCTCGGCCGCCCGACCGCGTTCCGCGCGGTGGGTGCGGCCAACGGCAAGAATCCGATCTCGATCGTCGCGCCGTGCCATCGCGTGATCGGCAAAAATGGCGCGCTGACCGGCTTTGCCGGGGGCTTGGAAGGCAAGGCCTTCCTGCTCGAACTGGAAGGCGCCGGAGTCTGAGCCACCCACCGTCATCCCAGCGCAAGAATATCGAGTCGGATCGTCCCCCGGACGATCCTTGAGCATGCGGGGCATGCTCAACCCGATATTGATCTCAGGCCGAATTGCGATACGCTTGAGACCCCAGCTTTCGCTGGGGTGACGGTCGGGGGATGGGGGACACATGCCGTTTCGTCATGCCGGATGGGCGTTGCTGCTGCTGGTGCCGATGATCGCGGTGGCGTTCTGGCCGCAATATATCCATGACCTGCCGCACGCGGCGTTTGCGCTCCATGCCCACGGCCTCACTGCCGCTTTATGGATCGCGCTGGTCTTCTTTCAGCATTGGTCGATCCATCAGCGACGCAATGCGCTTCATCGCACGGCCGGCCTGGCGGTATTCGCCGTCGTGCCGCTGTTCATGGCGGGCGCATTGCTGGCAATGCAGAGCATGGCGGCGAAAGCACTCGCCGGGCATCCCTTCTACGCGCCATTCGGCGCGATGCTGGGACTCGACGACGCGATCGCCAGCCTCGCCTTGCTCCTGATCGTGCGCGCGGCTTTGCTCCATCGCCGTCAGGTCTGGCTGCACGCCGGCTATATGCTGTCGACCATTCTGCTCGTCCTGCCGCCGATCGTGACGCGATTGCTTCCCCCGATGACGCTGCCCGGACTCTCGCCGTTCGATGCTGCCTATCTGACGGCCGAATTGAGCACCGGGCTGATCGCGGTCGTCCTGGCCTGGGCGTATTCGCGCGGCCGCCGTCCTTTCCTGACCGTCGCCGCGGTCACCGTCGCGCAGGCAGGCCTGGTCGAGGCGTTCGGGCGTAGCGATACGTGGGCAGGCGCGTTCGCCGCGCTGACACGGGCGCCAGCGGGAATCCTTGCCGCCATCGGCATCGCCATCGCGGCAGCGTCTTTATGGTCGGGATGGCGCGGGCGAGCGCCGATATTGCAACCCGCCTGAAGGATCAGTCGGTGGCTGTATCGGTCGGCGCGGCGTCGAAGTCGGGAACGCCTTCGCCGCGATGGACGCGAACGCCAGCACCCGAACGCAGCATGGTGCTGACCCGGATGCGCTTGCCCATTGGCAGCGGCGCGACCGGAACCGGGGCCGACAGGGCGGCGGCCTCGGGCGCCGGAACGGTCGATCCGCCGCGATGGACGACCACGCCCGAATCGACTTCCTGTGCGCTATAGCCGCCGTAGCTCGCGGCAAGGGCGGTACCCCCGTCACTGCCTGGCCACGGCGTCGTGCGGCCGGTCACGATAGGCTCGAACCCCGAATAATTCTGGCTGTTGGCGAGCGCGCCTTCCAGCCCGCCGCGCCAGCGGTAGAAGATGTGGGCGCCAACCGTCGCGACGCGATCCATGCTCGCTGCCCACCAGGGCAGCACGTAATTGGCGTGATAAAAGGTGGCCGAGCCGACCGGCGCATAGACCTGGCCGGAAAGCGCCGCGACGGCGATGTCGCGGGCATGCGTCCAGGACGCAGGATCGCGGCGGAACGCCATCGATCCGTCGCAGGTGAAGCTGAACTGGCACCCGGTCCGCCGCGTCGATCCCTGATAGACCACACCGCAGACGCTGTCGGGAAAGGCGCGGTCGCGCACGCGATTGAGCACGACCTGGGCGACGGCGCGCTGGCCATCGTCATTCTGCGACCGCGCTTCGTAATAGACCGCCGCGGTCAGGCATTCGATCGCGCGCGCGGCATCGTCTGGGCTGCGCGTCGCCGACAGCGCCAGCAATGGCTGGGCAGCGCTGATCGCGGCAATCGAGCTGCTCGCGTCGACCAGCGCCGGAAGCTTGGCGGCAATGTCGGCGGGCAAGTCGAGCGCCAGCTTGTTGATCATGGTGACGGTCGCGATCGGGCGCGCCTTCAGCCGCTGCGGGGCCTCGGCCTGAGGCAGGCACGACGCGACCATCGCCAGCAGGCCAAGACCCGCGGGCGCGCGCAATTTGAGGAGAACCCACCGCCGCTTCACGAGCGACGGGTTAGGCAATCAGGGTTAGCACCAAGTTAAGACGGCTATTCTCCGGCGATTCCCGCGCCTTGCGAAGGCTAGCCCGAATTCCTCAGCGCCGTGGCGATCGCGTTGATCGACAACAGGATGCCCTCGCCGATCCGCGGATCGTCCTCGCCCGCGCGGTGGCGCTTCATCAGCTCGATCTGGAGCAGGTTGAGCGGCTCGATATAGGGCAGGCGCAAGCGGATCGAGGCATCGAGACCGGGATTCTTTTCAAGCAGCCGCGCTTGGCCGGTCGCGTCGAGCAGGCCGTCGCGCGCCTGTTCCCAGCCGTCGCGGATGCGCGGGAAGATGGCCTCGGCCAGCGCGCGGTCCTTGACCAGCGAGCAATAGCGCTCGGCGATCGCCATGTCGGACTTGCTGATCACCTGCTCCATATTATCGAGCGTCGCGGCAAAGAAGGGCCAGGCTTGCGCCATTTCGCGCAACAATGGCTTGTCCTCGAATGCCGCCAATGCCTGGCCGACACCGTACCAGCCCGGCAGCATCACACGTGCCTGCGCCCAGCTGAACACCCAGGGGATCGCGCGCAAATCCTCGATCGCGTCGGACTTCTTGCGGCTTGCGGGCCGGCTGCCGATCTTGAGATTGGCGATCTCCGCGATCGGCGTCATTTCGCGAAAGAAGGTGCGGAACCCCTCGGTCTCGTAGACCAGGCCGCGATACGCCTTGAACGCGGTGGCCGACAGCTCGTCCATCGCCGCGCCGAACCGCTTGTGATCGGCGTCCGACAGCGCGGGCGGGGCGAGACTGGCGAGCAGGGTCGCGGCCGCCATCGCCTCGAGATTGGTCGTCGCACTTTCGCGCGTGCCGTATTTGGCGGCGATCACTTCACCTTGTTCGGTGATGCGGATACGGCCCTGGACCGACCCCGGCGGCTGCGCCTGGATCGCGGCGAAGGACGACCCGCCGCCGCGCCCGACCGCGCCGCCGCGGCCGTGGAACAATTGCATGCCGACATGCGCCGTTTCGAACACGGGTTCGAGCGCTTCGGACGCGCGGCTCAATTGCCAGGTGGAGGTCAGATAGCCGCCGTCCTTGTTCGAATCGGAATAGCCGATCATCACTTCCTGGACGCCGCGCTCGACCGCGAGCCCGGCGATTTCGGGCAGATCGAACCATTCGGCCATGATCGCCGGTGCCGCTTCCAGATCGCCGACCGTCTCGAACAGCGGGACCGCCATGATCGCCGCGGTCGGGGGGTCACCCGGCACATAGAGCCCGACTTCCTTGAGCATCAGATGGACTTCGAGCAGGTCGCTGACCGACATCGCCATCGAGACGATATATTGGCGGATACAGGCCGGCCCGTATTTGCCATGCGCCTCCGCCGCCGCGCGCAGGATCGCGAGTTCGGACGCGGTGTCGTCGCTATAGGCCGCATAGGGACTGACCAGCGGACGAACATTGGCGAGTTCGCGGCGCAACAGCGCCACGCGCGCGGCTTCGTCGAGCGCGGTATAATCGGCCTCGACCCCGGCGACCTCGAGCAATTCGGCGACGGTGCGTTCGTGGACCGCGCTGTTCTGGCGCAGGTCGAGCGTCGCCAGATGAAAGCCGAACGTGTCGACCGCGCGGATCAGCCGCCCGAGCGCTCCGCCCGACGCGAGCGGGCCGGCGCCTTCGTCCGCCAAAGCATGCGCGATGGTCACCAGATCGCGGCGCAGCGCCTGGGGATCGGCATAGGCCTCACCCTTCAGCGCGGCTGGGCGCGGCGCCGGCTTGCCGGTCAGCGCGCGATGAGTCGCGGCGAGCCGGGCATAGACGCCCGACAGCGCGCGGCGATACGGCTCGTCGTCGCGGCTCGGCGCATCGTCCCCGCTCGCCGCCGCCAGCTGGAGCAATTCATCGCTGACCTGCGCATGATCGGTCGAGATCGACAATTCGGCACCGAGCGCGTGCACCGCGTCGAGATAATAACCGAGTACCGCCTCGCATGACCGCGCCAGCGCCGCAGTGAGCGATTCCGCCACGACATTGGGATTGCCGTCGCGGTCGCCGCCGATCCAGCTACCCGGCTTGAGGAAGCTCGGCGTGCGTTCGCCGAGCGCGCGGTCCCAGCGCTGGTAGAGGCCAGGCAAAACCGGCAGGAACACGTCGCGCAAATAAGAGAGCGCCGTCTCTACCTCGTCCGTGACATAGAGCCGCTCGCGCCGCAGCACGCGCGTCTGCCAAAGCAAGGCGATCTGTCGCGCGATGGCCTGCTCGACATCGTCGCCTTCGGGGGTCGTCGCGATCTTGCGGTCGCGCAACGCCATCAGCTGCGCGATACGATTGCGATGGTCGATCATCGACTTGCGCCGCACTTCGGTCGGATGCGCGGTCAGCACGGGCGCGACCAGAGCATGGTCGAGCAGGCGCATGACCTTGTCCTTGCCGATCCCCTCGTCTGCCAGCCGTTGCAGCGCCGCCGCGACATCCGCCCCCGGTTCGGCGGCGACGCCCTGCCTGTCCTCGGCCAGGTTGGCAAGCATCGAGAACAGCATGAAGCCGCGAACGAAATCGAGCGTCTCGTCGAGCGACAGTCGGTCGAGCCCGAGATCGACGTCGCCACCGATGCCGCGATGGCGATCGACCGACGCCGAACGAATATATTCGGTGCGCTTGAACAGCGCTTCGCCGCCATAAGCGCGGATTACGTCCCCGAGCAATTTGCCCAGGAAACGCACGTCGGGATTGTTGGTGATAGCGGGGAGGTCGGCCATGTCCGCTTGCTGCACTGCAGCGCGATTCGGGTCAATCGTTTCGTTATCGGACCCGCTCATGGCATTTTATTCCAAGATCATCTTTCCCGAGGACGCATACGTTTGCATGAAACAGATCAGCAACCGTCTATATCCCAACCGTCATCCCGGCCCTGTGCCGGGATCCACCGTGCCGCCAGCGCAGGACGAGAAATTCAGGCCGTTCGGCCTGCCGCACAGTGGATGCCGGGACGAGCCCGGCATGACGGGTTGCGTTGGCCCAGCCGCGACATTTTGCTCGAATAATGCACGGGAAAGACTGTTTTCGGGCTGCAGTCCTCAAGCCTCCAGCTCGACATCCCAGTACAGCCAGTCATGCCAGGTATCGTGGAGATGATTGGGCGGAAAGCTCCGCCCATGTTCCTGCAGCTGCCAGCTGGTCGGGCGGATCGGCTCGACGTGCAGCGGCATCTTCGCCTCGCGCGGCGTTCGCCCGCCCTTGCGCAGATTGCACGGCGCGCAGGCGGTGGCGACATTCTCCCACGTCGTGCGCCCGCCATAAGCGCGCGGGATGACGTGGTCGAAGGTCAGATCCTTGTGCGTGCCGCAATATTGGCATTGGAAACGGTCGCGCAGGAACAGGTTGAACCGGGTGAAGGCCGGGAATGCGCTCGGCCGGACATATTGCTTGAGCGCGATCACGCTGGGCAGCTTCAACGCAAAGGTCGGGCTGCGCACTTCGCGCTCGTAATGCGCGACGATGTCGACCCGATCCAAAAAGACCGCCTTGACGGCGGTCTGCCATGGCCAGACGGAGAGAGGGTAATAGCTGAGCGGGGTATAGTCCGCGTTCAGCACCAACGCCGGACAACTGTCCGGATGTCGCATTAGGTCGGGATGAAACACACCTTCCCCCTTCGCTTTCCTGGCGCGCGTAAAGCCGATCAGGATGACGCCGTGATGACAGCACAGGCCATGACTCGTGGTCAAGAGTCGCCGCGATGATCGTCAGCCGTTTCGCGCCGAGCCCGACCGGAGGGTTGCATTTGGGCCACGCCTGGTCGGCGATCCAGGCGCATGACCGGGCGAAGAACGAGGGTGGGCGGTTCCTGTTGCGGATCGAGGATACCGACGTGACGCGGTCGCGGCCCGAGCATGTCGCCGGTATTATCGAGGATCTGGAATGGCTGGGGCTAGGCTGGGACGAAATGTCGGTCCAGTCGGAGCGCCTCGCGCTGTACGACGCGGCACTCGATCGATTGCGCGATGCCGGCCTGGCCTATCCTTGTTTCTGCACCCGCGCCGAGATCGCCCGAGAGGTCGCGGCGAGCCTGCACGCGCCGCACGGCCCCGACGGACCGCTCTATCCCGGCACCTGCCGCGCGATTGACTCGACGACGCGAGAGGAACGGATGGCGACGGAAGCCTTTGCCTGGCGGCTCGACGCCGAGGAAGCCGCGCGGCGGGCAGGACCGCTGACCTGGACCGACGAGCTCGCCGGCACCATGCCGGTCGAACCGTTGACGCTCGGCGACCTCGTGCTCAAGGGCAAGGACCGCCCGGCGAGCTATCATCTCGCCGTGGTGGTCGACGACGCCGCCCAAGACATCACTCATGTCGTGCGCGGGCGCGACATCATGCCCTCGACTCATGCGCATCGCCTGCTCCAAGCGGTGCTTGGCCTGCCCGAGCCGGTCTATCACCACCATGCGCTGGTCCTCGACGCCAATGGCGACCGGCTCGCCAAGCGCCATGGCGCACCGACACTCGCCGACTGGCGGATTGAAGGAATGGAAGGCAACGCCGTTGCCGGCCGGTTGCGTGCCGGCGAGTTGCCGGCCGGCTTTGCCTTCGATTGCTGAGGACAATCGTTCTCGATGCGCCAAGTTTGGCAGGCCTCCAGCGGGGTCTTGACTCATAAATCTACATATGTTGTATTCGTGTCATGGTTGGTAATCGTCGTCCCTCCAAGCAGATGCTCGCGCTTCTCGGCGCGCTATCCGCGATGCCGCACGAGTGGCGCCACGGTTATGACATCATGAAGGAAACCGGACTGCTGTCGGGTACGCTCTACCCGTTGCTGATGCGGATGACGGATCAGGGGCTGGTGGAGGCGGAATGGCGCGAGCCAGCCCAGCCCGGCCGGCCCGCGCGCCATGCCAATCGTTTGACGGCCGCGGGCCTCGCACTCGCCCGGGCCACGGCCGGAGAACAGCCCTTGTCCGGATTCAAGGAGGTGCCGGTATGAAGGCGACCCTTGCGCGTGCCGTTCTGACGGTAGCGGACGCCTGTCTTGGCGATCGTCGCCGCGACTGGGCATTGGCGATGCGCGGCGAGTTCGAGGCGGCGATCGAGGACGACAAGCCGCTGGCCTTTGCGGCCGGCTGCCTGGCGAGCGCGGTACGCGAGATGCCGAAACAGGCGGAGGGACGGTTTACGCTGACCAGCCATGCCGTCGCCCTGGGCCTGCTCCCGCTCGCGGCCCTGCTGATCGTGGGGACGGCCTCCGGCTTTCCCTTCCTGCCGACCGGCCATGCCGGACTGGTAGGCTGGTTCGCCGGGGCCGGCGAAGCCCAGCGGTTGCTGACGCCCTGGAATCGTGGCTTTGCTCCGCCTCTGGCGGTTTTGGTCTGGGGAATCGTCGCGGGGCATTTGCTGATGCCCTGGTTCCTGCTCGAGCGCGATTGGACCCGCGTCGCCACCCTGGCGCGCGTCAACAGCGCCGCGATGGTCACGCTCTTCCTGTTCACCGGTGTCTTGTTTCTCGACATGGCGTTCCTGCTGCTGCCGGCGGCGGTGCTCGCGATCGAGCTCCTGGCGATCTGGCAGCTATATCGATGGCAGACCGACCTTTTCGGCGAAGCTCCGCCCGGGATCGCGGCCACTTAACGCCGAGACTTTGCCTGCAGCGCGTGAACCGGAACGGGCGTCATTGCCCGGCGGGAGACGTGTGCCCTTCCTTCCTAGCAGCGTGAATGGAGACTTGAGATGACCATGCCTCTCGCGATCATTGCGATCCTCACGGCCTCGGCATCGGGGGCGCCGGCAGCGGCGCCGCAACCTGCGCCATCGCCGTTCATCGGTCTGTGGAAGCTCGACACCGGATCGATGACGATCCCGGCTGACGCCCGTCCTGCCAGCGTAACCGCCGAATTCGCCGATGCCGGTGCGGGCGTGTGGAACACCACCTACGTGATCACGGCGAAAGACGGCAGCGCGCGGCGCATGACTTCGCGCGAGCGGCTCGATGGCAACGCCGTCCCAATCGGCGGCGACCAGATGGATGCCGACAGCGTCGCGATGACCAGCCCGGCGCCGAACGTGCTGGTGATGGGCCTGAGCAAAGGCGGCAATCTCGGCTCTGTGCGGGTCTATACGGTGTCGGCGGACGGCAGGGAAATGACCGAAAGCGCGACCGTGGCCGGTGCGGACGGCAAGCCGGTCGTCCGCCGCTTCCGCTGGATCCGATAACATCCGAGGCAGCTTGCGAAGGAACAGCGCGCTTGCGGCAAAACCACCGCAGCACTGCACGGCTCGCTCAAGCTGCCTCTCGTTCGTCGCCCCCATTGGCTTCGCGCTCGACCGAGCCTAGATAAACCCCATGACCACCTTCCTCGCCCTGCTGCTGATCGCCGCGATGATCGCGACCGTCGTGGCGCTCGTCCGCGGCGTCGTCTTGTTCCTCAAGGGGGCGACCGACGACGTGAAAAGCGGCGATGGCCCGAGCGCGACGTCGCTGCGGTCGAACCAGATGATGATGTACCGCATCATCTTTCAAGCGGTGGCGATCCTGATCGCGGTGCTGTTGCTGCTGCTCGTCGGCCGCCAGCATTGAGCCGCTGACCGTTGGTCAAGCTCAACAAGATCTACACGCGCACCGGCGACGACGGCACTACCGGGCTGGTCGGCGGCGAGCGCATCTCCAAGGCCGATCCGCTGATGGCGGCGATCGGCGACGTCGATGAGGCGAACAGCGCGATCGGCGTGGCATTGGCATCGATCGACGACGACGACGGCACCGCGACGACCTTGCGCCGCGTCCAGAACGAATTGTTCGATCTTGGCGCCGATCTGGCGACCCCGCTCGACAGGGACGGCGGATTGCGCGTGACCGCCGAGCAGATCGACCGGCTCGAACGCGAGATCGACGCGATGAACGAGCACCTGTCGCCGTTGGCCAGCTTCGTCCTACCCGGCGGCGCTGCCGGTGCGGCGCAGTTGCATCTCGCCCGCGCGATCGTCCGGCGCGCCGAGCGCAGCGCGGTCGCCGCAACGGCCGAGACCGCGCTGAATCCCAAGGCCTTGACCTATATCAACCGCCTGTCCGACTGGCTGTTCGTCGCCGCACGGCGATTGAACAATTCGGGCGCCAGCGACGTTCTCTGGGTTCCTGGCGCATCGCGTCGATAACCCTTGGGCATTGGCCCATAATTCCTATGTGAGCGATTGACTCCGTCGGCAAAACGACCGAAAAGGAACATAATGAGAACACGCTTGGGCCTCCGTCCTTCTCCCGAAGCGCTCGCCTCGCGCTATGATGCCGTGCGAGCGTTGAGCGTTGCGCTGGTCGCGCCGCTGTCCGACGCGGACGCGACGGTGCAGTCGATGGAGGATGCGTCGCCGGCAAAATGGCATCTGGCGCACACGACCTGGTTCTTCGAAACGTTCGTGCTGCGCGATTTCGTATCCGGCTACAGGCGCCACGACGAACGCTTCCCGTTCCTGTTCAACAGCTATTACGAGGCGGAGGGCCGCCGCCACAGTCGCGCGCGGCGGGGCATGGTGACTCGGCCGAGCCTGGACGAGGTGCTGACCTATCGTGCCGCGGTCGACGCCGCGCTGGCGGCGGCGTTGCCCGATCTGCCCGAGGAAGCGCGCGAGCTCGTGCGGCTCGGCTGCCATCACGAGGAGCAGCATCAGGAATTGCTGCTGACCGATATTCTTCATCTGTTTTCGGAAAATCCGATCGAGCCGGCGATCTGGCCCGGCGCACGCAAGATACCGGTCGGCATGCCCGATGCGCTGGGCTGGATCGAGCATGCGGGCGGCGTGGTCGAGATCGGGCATGACAGCCCGCATTTCGCGTTCGATTGCGAAGGACCGCGTCACAGCACATTGCTTCATCCGCATGCCATCGCCGACCGTACCGTGACCAATGGCGAATGGGCCGCGTTCATCGCCGATGGTGGCTATGCCGAGCCGCGCCACTGGCTATCCGACGGATGGGCCTGGGTGCAGCGCGAGGGCGTGACGGCGCCGCTTTATTGGGAGCAGTGTGACGGCGGCTGGACCCGGTTCGGGCTCGATGGCCGGCGCCCGATCGATCCCGCCGCACCGGTCACCCATGTCAGCTTCTTCGAGGCGGATGCTTATGCCAGCTGGGCCGGCGCACGGCTGCCGACCGAAATGGAATGGGAAACGATCGCCGCTGCTTACGATCCCGATAGCGGGAACCAGCTCGATGTCGCCGGACCGGTCGAGCCGCGCCCGTCGCCCGGCGGCCCCGCCTTTTTCGGCGATGTCTGGGAATGGACCGGCAGCGCCTACCGCCCCTATCCGGGTTTTCGCGCCGCCGAAGGTGCGGTCGGCGAATATAATGGCAAGTTCATGAGCGGGCAGTTCGTGCTGCGCGGCGGATCGTGCGCCACCCCGCGCGGTCATGCCCGCGCCAGTTACCGCAACTTCTTCTACCCCCATCAGCGCTGGCAATTCACCGGCGTGCGTCTCGCCAAGGATATCTGATGCTCAAGCAGGAAATCGAGGACGGCACCCGAAGTTTCGCGGACCCCGCCTTTCGCGCTGACGTGATCGACGGGCTGGCGCGACGGCCGCGCGCGATTCCGGCTCGCTGGTTCTACGACCATCGTGGCTCCGAATTGTTCGAGGCGATCACCGAATTGCCCGAATATTATCCGACACGGACCGAGACCGGGCTGCTGCGCTCGATCGCCGGAGAGATCGCCGACCGCGTCGGGCCGGGTCGTGCGGTGGTAGAATTCGGGTCGGGATCGTCGACCAAGACGCCGATCGTGCTCCAGGCGCTCGACCCTTCCGCCTATGTTCCGATCGACATTTCGGGCGATTTCCTCCGTGAATCCTCGCGCGCGCTGTCCGAGCGCTTTCCCGCCCTGCCGGTTTTCCCGGTCGAAGCCGATTTCCTCAAACCGATCGCCTTGCCACAACAAGTCCGCGCAGCGCCCAAACTGGGCTTCTTCCCCGGATCGACGATCGGCAACATGATCCCTCTGTCGTCGACCGACCTGCTGCGCGCGATGCGCGCCTCACTCGGCCAGGGCGCGATGCTGCTGATCGGGATGGACCGGATCAAGGACGTAAGCGTGCTCGAACGCGCTTATGACGATGCCGCCGGGGTCACCGCGCAATTCAACCTCAACCTGCTCGAACGGATCAATCGCGAGCTCGACGGGACGATCCCGGTCGAGGCATTCCGTCACCGCGCGATCTGGAACGACGATCGCGCACGGATCGAAATGCACCTGGAAGCCGTGCGCGATGTGCGGTTCATGGTCGAAGACCGACCGTTCGAGATGGCGACGGGCGAGACGATCCATACCGAGAATAGCCACAAATACGGGCCGCGCGACGCGCGCCTGTTGCTGCGGTCGGGTGGCTGGACGCCGATCGCCGAATGGACCGATCCCGACGACCAATTCGCGCTCTACCTTGCCGAGGCCCAGCCGCCGCGCCCGGCGCCGTGACGACGGCCGGCGTGCATCGCGCCGCCGCGACCGGATTCGCGGACGGCGCCGACATCTATGCCGCGAGCCGCCCGGCCTATCCCGGCGAGGCACTCGACTGGTTGCGTGACCGGATGGGAATCGGACCCGACAGCCGCGTGGTGGAAGTCGGCGCGGGAACCGGGCTGTTCACCCGCTTGCTCGTGGAAACGGGAGCCCAGGTCCTCGCAACCGACCCGGTGGCTGAAATGCTTACCCATCTGGCGTCGGCATTGCCGGGCGTCGCGACCGCCATCGCCACCGCCGAGGCACTGCCGGTCGCCGCGGAGTCGGTCGACGCCGTGATCTGCGCTACTGCCTTCCATTGGTTCGCCACCCCGCAGACACTTGCCGAATTCTGCCGCGTGTTGCGTCCAGGCGGAACGCTCGGACTGATCTGGAACGTGCGCGATACCGAGGTGCCGTGGGTGCGGCAATTGTCCGAGATCACCGATCTTTATCAGGACGATGCACCGCGCCAGAAGTCCCAGACATGGCGCAACGTGTTCCCCGCGCCCGGCTTCTCGCCGCTCCACGAAACCGCGATGCGCTACGACCATGTCGGGACGGCCGAGGAAGTCATTATCGGCCGCACCTTGTCGACCAGCTTCATCGCCGCCTTGCCCGACGATCGCCGCGCCACCCTGGTCGACGAAATCCGCGCGATGATCGCCGCCACGCCTGAGCTGACCGGTAGGCACGAAGTCCATTTCCCTTATGTGACTCGTGCTTACGATTGCCGCCGGATCGACTGACCGGGTTGCCGCGCGCCCGCCGCTATGGCTAGGGCGAACCGGATCGGCTTCGGCCGCAACAGTTTGAACAGGAAATGACATGCAAAGCGTCGGCGTGATCGGGGCGGGACAGATGGGCGCGGGTATAGCGCAGGTGTCGGCACAGGCCGGCTATCATGTGCTGCTCGCCGACGTGACCAAGGAACGCGCCGATGCCGGCAAGGCGGGAGTCGCTGCGCAGCTGGCGCGCGCGGTGTCGAAGGAAAAGATCACCGCCGAGGCCGCCGACCAGGCGCTCGCCCGGATCGAGACGATCGAAGGCCCGTCGGCGATGGGCAAATGCGGGCTGATCATCGAAGCGGCGACCGAGCGCGAGGAGATCAAGCGCGCAATCTTCGCCGAAGTCGGCAAGGTGCTCGGTGCCCATGCGGTACTGGCCTCGAACACCTCGTCGATCCCGATCACTCGCCTCGCCCAGGCGACGCCCGATCCCAAGCGCTTCATCGGCGTCCACTTCTTCAATCCTGTCCCGGTCATGGGGCTGATCGAGATCATCCGCGGCCTCGCCACCAGTGACGAGACGCTCACGTTGATCGAGACCTATGCTGCCGCGCTCGGCAAGCAGGTGGTGCGCGCCAACGATGCGCCGGGCTTCATCGTCAACCGCATCCTGATGCCGATGCTCAATGAGGCTTGCTTCGCGCTCGGCGAAGGCGTCGCCACGATCCGCGACATCGATCTTGCCTGCCAGCTCGGCCTCAATCACCCGATGGGGCCGCTGACGCTGGCCGACTTCATCGGGCTCGACACGTGTCTCGAGATCACCCGCGTGCTGTTCGAGGGCACTGGAGATCCCAAGTTCCGCCCCGCGCCGTTGCTGGTCAAATATGTCGAAGCCGGCTGGTACGGCCGCAAGACCGGCCGCGGCTTCTACGATTATTCGGGCGCGGAGCCGGTGCCGACGCGGTGAGCGGCATCTGAACTCCCCTCCCGCCTGCGGGAGGGGTTGGGGGAGGGCCTGTCAGGACCCGGCGTCGGAAATCACGACATGCCCTCCCCTAGCCCCTCCCGCAAGCGGGAGGGGAATTTGGGAGCAGAATCAACGCTACGGAATCAGCATCCCCGCCAGCGCCGCGGACATCAAATTCGCCAGACTGCCCGCCGCCAGGGCGCGCAGGCCGAGCTTGGCGATCATCGGGCGCTGATTGGGCGCGAGGCTGCCGGTCGAGGCCATCTGGATCGCGATCGACGAGAAATTGGCGAAGCCGCACAAAGCGAAGGTGACGATCGCGGTGGTGCGCGGCGACAAATCCTTCATCTGGCCGAGATCGATGAACGCGACGAATTCGTTGAGCACGATCTTCTGCCCGAACAGTTGCCCAGCGGCGCCCGTCTCGTTCCACGGGATGTTGAGCAAATACATGACCGGCGCGAAGATATCGCCGAGAAGTCCCTGAAAGCTGAGCGTCGGATAACCGAACCAGCCGCCGACCCAGCCCAGCAGGCCGTTGGCGAGCGCGACCAGCGAGACGAAGGCGAGAACCATCGCCGCCACCGCGACCGCGATCTTGACGCCGGTCTGCGCGCCCATCGCGGCGGCCATGATGACGTTCGACGCGCGCTCTTCCTCGACATGTGCCTCTGCGGCGCGGATCGCGTCATCCTCGCGCGCCAGGACGGCCGCGCCGCCCTCGAGCGGCAGTTCGCCGGCTGGCGCCAGCTCGTCGGGCATGATCAGCTTGGCCATCAACAGCCCGCCCGGCGCCGACATGAACGAAGCAGCAAGCAGATAAGGCAGCGCTGTCGGCCCGAGCAGCGAGGCGTAAGCCGCCAGGATCGTGCCCGCGACGCCCGCCATGCCGACCGACATCACCGCAAACAATTGGGATGGGGTGAGTGCGGCGAGATACGGCCGGATGACCAAGGGCGCTTCGGATTGGCCGACGAAGATATTGGCCGCCGCGCACAGGGACTCGACCTTGCTGACCCCAACCACGAACTCGATCGCACCACCGATCCAGCGCACGATCAATTGCATGATGCCGAGGTGATAGAGCACCGACACCAGAGCTGCGAAGAAGATGATCACGGGAAGCGCGGAAATCGCGAAGGCATTGCCGAACTTGGGATCGGTCGCCAGCGGCCCGAGGATCAGATTGGTGCCTTCGTGCGCGTAATTGAGCAACGCGGTGACTCCGCCCGCCATCTTCTCGATCACCAATTTGCCCACCGGCACATAGAGCACCAGCACCGCCATCACTGCCTGCAGCGCGAAGGCCGCGCCCACGACGCGCAAGCGAATTGCCTTGCGATTGGCGGAGAGCAGATAGGCAATCGCCAGAATGACAAGGATGCCGGCAACGCCGATCAGGAAACGTGGCATGTGTTGGTAAGCCCCCACTCACTCATCTGACGCCCGTGGCGCCGGGCAAACCCCGCGCCCCGCGCATGCGATCGGTCAATTGCCGACAACTATGGCGGCAAAAATCGGACTAGGACAGCCCCTTGGCCGGCGCTTCGCTCAAGAGGCTCTTGGAAGAATAAATTCAGTCATCTGGCGTTCATGTTCGCGGGATCACGCCATATAAGGTGACAGCCCGGGCCGCCCGGCGATGGGCGCCTGAAAGGGAGCATGAAAGATGACCCATATCATGAAGATGGCGCTGGCTGCGGCGATGCTGGCTGGGATCGGCACGGCCGCTCCCGCATTCGCCGCTGACAATGCGATGAAGGTGTGCGGCGCCAAATATCAGGCCGCCAAGACCGCCAAGACGCTGCCGGCAGGCCAGACCTGGAGTCAGTATCTGGCGCAATGCCGGGCCTCGCTGCCCAAGGCCGCCGCGGTGACGACGCCGGCCAAGCCCGTGGTCGCCGTGAAGCCGGCCACCGTGACAAAACCGGTCCCGACGCGGATCGCTGTGGCCAAGCCCGTCAAAACGCCGGGCCAGCCCAGCCCCGCCCAGGCCGCCATGTATGCGCGCGAGCGTCAGTGCGGTGCGCAATATCGCGCCGACAAGGCGGCCGGCAAGCTTCCCGCCGGTCAGACCTGGCCGCAATATTGGAGCGCGTGCAACAAGCGTATGAAATAGCGGCTCCAAGCGCCCGGCCGGCGGCAACCGGCCGGGCTGTTTTCAGGGCGTTGTCGGCACGCTTGAGCCTTGCGCCGCGCAGAACGATATGCCCCGCTGCCTTTACCTACCGGACACTTTCAACGGCGCGCATCTCCGTTCGCGGCACATGTCGTGAACGAATGACGAACAAATTGATCGATTTTGGAGGCAATCGCGGACTCGGATACCTCGACTGCGATATCTCCCATCCCACGGCCGCCGGTATCCTCCGGTCGGCCACCGCCGACAGCAAGTCGCAAAGGAAGGATGTGGGATGACAATGATGTTGAAGACCGCGATGGCTGCGATCACGGTCGCAGGCCTCGGTGTGCTGGCGACGCCGACGCTGGCCGCCGACAATCCGATGAAGATTTGCGGCGGCAAATACCGGGACGCGAAGACCGCCGGCACGTTGCCCGCCGGACAGACCTGGATGCAGTTCCTCGCGCAATGCCGTGCCTCGCTGCCCAAATCCTCCGCCAACGAACCCGCCGCCGTTAATGGTGACAAACCGGCCGCACCGGCGGGCGCCAGACGGCCTCGCAGCGCGGCGCAGACCGCGACGGCGTCTCGTCAGCATGAGTGCGGCAACCAGTGGAAGGCCGACAAGGCTGCCGGCAAGATCACGCCCGGCCAAACCTGGCCGCAATATTGGAGCGCGTGCAACAAACGGCTGAAATAGGGTTATCCACGGCCCGGGCGCCCGCGCGTGCCCGGGGCCGTTTGACCTTGGCATAATTACCGCTAGCGTCGCGCGGCATGGAAACACCCGCTCCCGCCCAAGAGGTAAAGCTGCCTCGATCGCTCTTCGTCTTTTCTATCCTCTATGGCGGCATGGTCTGCATGGCGGGCGTGCTGGGCGTCAAACAAGTCGCGCTGGGGCCGCTCGCGGTCGAGGCAGGGATTTTCGGCTTCCTGCTGCTGGTCGTGCTGTCGAGCGCGGTCGCCGAGATCCATGGGCAGAAGACCGCGACCATGCTGGTCCGGCTGGGCTTCGTGCCCCTGTTCACCTCGGCCGCGCTGATCCAAATCGTGCTCGCGCTGCCGCACGATCCCGGCATGTATCCGCCGGCGATCGACGCGTTTCCGATCGTCGTCGGCCAGAGCGTCCGGATGATGCTGGCGGGCTTCGTGTCCTATGGCACCTCGCAAACGCTCAACGTCTTCATCTTTTCCAAGCTCAAGGGCCAGGAAGGCAAGGGCCGCCTGGTCTGGTTCCGCGGCATGGTGGCGAGCGTGATCAGCCAGATCGTCGACACCTTGCTGTTCATCACCATCTCCTTTTACGGAGAGCGCCCGATCCTCCAGCTGATGGAAGGCCAGATGCTGACCAAGATCGTCCTGTCGATCGTGTTGGTGCCATTCCTGATCACCGGCTTCGTCGCGCTGGGAAAGAAGCTCGATCGCGCCTGAGCGTCCCCCACCGTCATGCCAGCGGAAGCTGGCATTTCTTGCCGTATTACCGCCATTGCTCGAGACCCCAGCTTTCGCTGGGGTGACGTTATGGTTATGGGCCTCGCCATGACCGACCATAGCCCCTCGCCCCAATTGCTCGCCAAGGCCGAAACGCTCGTCGAGGCGCTGCCCTATATGCAGCGTTATGCGGGCCAGACCTTTGTGATCAAATATGGCGGCCACGCCATGGGCGATCCCGAGGCGCAGCGCGATTTCGCCGAGGATGTCGTGCTGTTGAAAGCGGTCGGCATCAACCCGGTGGTCGTCCATGGCGGTGGCCCGCAGATCGGCGCCATGCTCAAGCGGCTCGGCGTCGAATCGGAATTCATCGGCGGCTTGCGCGTCACCGATGCCGCCACTGCCGAGGTCGCCGAAATGGTCCTGGCCGGCAAGATCAACAAGGAAATCGTCGGCTGGATCGCGGCGCTCGGCGGCCGCGCGGTCGGCATTTCGGGCAAGGACGCCAATCTGGTGATCGCCGAAAAGGTCACGCGCACCGAACCCGACCGCAATTCGGGGATCGAACGCCATGTCGATCTGGGCTTTGTCGGCGAGCCGGTGAAGGTCGATCCCGCGATCCTCAAGAACCTCGCGCGCGACGGCTTCATCCCGATCGTCGCGCCGGTCGCACTGGGCGCGGATGGAGAAACCTATAACATCAACGCCGACACGATGGCCGGCGCGATCGCTGGCGCGCTCGGCGCGACGCGCTTCTTCCTGCTGACCGATGTCGCCGGCGTGCTCAACAAGGCGGGCGACCTCCAGACCGACCTCGATCGCGCCGCGATCGAGGCACTGAAGGACGACGGCACCATCTCCGGCGGAATGATCCCCAAGGTCGACACCTGCGTCGCGGCGGTCGAGGCTGGGGTCGAGGCGGCGGTCATCCTCGACGGTCGCGTGCCGCACGGCATGCTGCTGGAAATCTTCACCCGGCGCGGCGCCGGCACGCTGGTTCGCGCCTAGAGCATCGCGCGGAAAAGTGGGTACCGGTTTTCTGCAAAAAGCGATGCGACAACAAATAACTAGAGCGGAGTGCGTGATTCAGAAATCACGCACTCCGCTCTAAGGGAATCGGTTTGGAAACGCGCTGCCGGTGCATTTCGCGGACCGGCACCGCATTAAACGCGCCCTACCGCGAGTTTTCAAACGGTCGCTGAGGGCTGTTCGCGGCCGGTTCGTTCCTATATCGATCCGGATAGGGCCGCACGTCCGGAGATAAAATTGATTACCATCCTCAGTATCCTGCAGGTCCTGCTGACCGTCGCGCAGTGGATCATCATCATCCAGGCGATCCTGTCCTGGCTCATCTCGTTCAACGTCATCAACACGCATAACGACACCGTGCGCGCGATCTGGACGGCGCTCGATCGGATCACCGAGCCTTTCTATCGGCCGATCCGGCGCATCATGCCCGATTTCGGCGCGCTCGATCTGTCGCCGCTGGTCGTATTGCTGATTATCTGGTGCATCCAGATCGCGATCGGGCGGCTGGCCTTGTGGTGGGTCGGCGCGGGCGCGCTCTGAGCGGCTGGCGCACGACAACCGACGGGATAGAGATCGCGGTGCGCGTGACGCCGCGATCGTCCCGCAACGAACTCTCGCCGGGTCCCGGCCACGCCATGGCGCGGCTCAACGCGCCGCCGGTCGATGGCGCCGCCAATGCCGCGCTGATCGAGCTTGCCGCGAAACACTTCGGGGTGCCGCGCCGTGACGTCCGCCTGATCGCCGGCGATCGCGCCAGGTTGAAGCGGTTGGCGATCGCCGGGGATACCGAAGCGCTGGCGAAGATCGCCGCCGCGCTCTATCAGGCCGAGCCATGACGGCGAGCATCATCGATGGGAAAGCGTTCGCGCAGGGATTGCGCGAGCGCGTGGCGCAACAGGTCGCGAACTTTCGCGCCGCGGCGGGCCGCGCGCCCGGGCTGGCGGTGGTGCTGGTCGGCGAAGACCCCGCCTCGGCGGTCTATGTCCGCAACAAGCACAAGGCGACGATCGGCGCGGGGATGGAAAGCTTCGAGTACAAGCTTCCCGCCGACACGTCGCAGGCCGACCTGATCGCGCTGGTCGACACGCTCAACGCCGACCCGGCGGTCGACGGCATCCTGGTTCAGCTGCCTTTGCCCGGCCATATCGACGAGCGGGCGGTGATCACGCGGATCGACCCCGACAAGGATGTCGACGGCTTCCACCCGGTCAATGCCGGGCGGCTGGCAACCGGGCTCTACGGCTTCGTGCCATGCACCCCGCTCGGCTGCCTGATGCTGCTCAAGGATCAACTGGGCGACCTTGCCGGACTCGACGCGGTGGTGATCGGGCGGTCGAACATCGTCGGCAAGCCGATGGCGCAGTTGCTCATCAAGGAGAGCTGCACCGTCACCGTGGCGCATTCGAAGACCCGCGACCTGTCGAGCGTGGTCAAGCGCGCCGATATCGTCGTGGCGGCGGTCGGCCGGGCGGAGATGGTCAAGGGCGAGTGGATCAAGCCCGGCGCGACGGTGATCGACGTCGGCATCAATCGCACCGAACAGGGCTTGGTCGGCGATGTCGACTTTGCCGGCGCGCTGAGCGTCGCTGATGCGGTCACCCCGGTGCCGGGCGGCGTCGGCCCGATGACGATCGCGGTGTTGCTCAGGAATACGTTGGTGTCCGCGCACCGCCGCGCGGGCGTGGCGTACGACAAGGACGCGTTATGATCCCGTTGCTGCTGATGCTGGCGGCAGCCGATGCGCCGGCGAGGACGCCGGTCGAGGCCGAACGCGCTTTCGCGGCGGACGCCAAGACGATCGGCCAATGGACCGCGTTTCGCAAATGGTCGACCGACGACGCGGTGATGTTCGTGCCACAGCCGACCAAGGCGCATGAGTTTCTGAAGGATCGCAATGACCCGCCGAAGGCGATCGATTGGTGGCCGACGGCGAGCTACATTTCGTGCGATGGCAAGCAGGCCGTCAACACCGGCGGCTGGAGACGCCCCGATGGCAGTGTGGGGTTCTTCTCGACAGTCTGGCAGCGGCAGCGTGATCGTAGCTGGAAATGGACCGTCGACGGCGGAGATGGACTCACCAAGTCGCGCGATCGGAGCGAACCCAAAGTGGTCCGCGCTTCCTGCAGGGGTATTCAGCAGGTCATCCCCCTCTCGCAACCCTCCAATCAGGGCGGCTCGCCCGATCGCACGTTATTCTGGAGGTACGAGGTCAAGCCGGACGGCGCGCGGCAGTTCCAGGCGTTCCTATGGAACGGCAGCACCTTCGATCCCGTGATCGACGATACCATTGCCGCCCCAGCTAAATGATCGAACTCTACCTCTCGGCGCTGGTCACCTTCTTCGTCGTCATCGATCCGCCCGGCTGCGCGCCGATCTATGCCGGGCTGACGCATGGCGCGACGCCGGCGCATCGCCGATCGATGGCGATCCGCGCGGTGGTCGTCGCCGCGATCATCCTGTTCGTGTTCGCCGCGGTCGGCGAGGCGATGCTCAAGGCGCTGGGCGTCAGCCTGGCGGCCTTCCGCATCGCCGGCGGCATCATGCTGTTCCTGATCGCGCTCGAAATGGTGTTCGAGAAACGCACCGAACGCCGCGAGGACCGTGCCGCCAAGGTTGCGCAGAGCCCCGAAGTCGAGGACGTCTCGATCTTCCCGATGGCGATGCCGATGATCGCCGGGCCGGGATCGATCGCCTCGGTCATGCTGATGATGAGCCGCAACCATGGCTTCGAGAGAGTGGCCGTGGTGCTCGCCGCGCTGGCGACCATCCTGGCGCTGACCTTGGCTGCGCTGTTGGCTGCCGGGCCGTTGATGCGGTTGCTCGGCGCTCGGATAGAGGCGGTGATCACCCGCATCCTGGGCGTATTGCTCGGCGCGCTGGCAGTGCAGTTCGTGATCGACGGAATCCGGATCAGCCTGGGACTAACGTAGGTCGCACCCGCCCAGTGCTCCTGCGAAAGCAGGAGCCCAGGATCACAAGCGATTCCCCTGGCAACTCTGGGCTCCTGCTTTCGCAGGAGCACTGGCTTTCTTTCGGACAGCCCGCATATTCCTTAGTTGATCCGGAACAACCGCAACGGCGAATTCTTCGGCAATTCCAGCGGCTCGAGGAATGCGAACGTCTCGCCCTTCGCCATGCGATCGTAGAACCCGCCCGGATTGCGGACACGATAAATCGTCGATTCGGCCATGTTCGGACAGATCAGCAGCAAGGTCGCGCCATGCTTCTTGGCGATCGCGCGGAACTGGTCGGGCGATCCGCCAAAGGCATGCTGGACGTCCAGGATCGCGTCGCCATTGCGGTGATAAGGCCCCGCCACCGCCTTGTGATGTGTGACGACGATGATCCTCGGCCCGAGATCGATGAAGCTGAAGATCGTCGCGCTCGGATATCGATTGAGCGGCGCGAGGCTGCTGAAGGCGGGGCATCGTGCGCTCGCGCGGTTGATCGTCATCATCCGCGCGTCGGGCCTGTCGATCGGCAGGAACTTGAGCGACAGCGCGCTGAACATGCCCGAGGCGATCAGCACCACCGCGACCGGTCCGATCACGCGGACCAGCATATTGGGACTGTCGAGCAGCAATGGCACAGCGATCCAGATCAGCGCCGCCGCGCCCGGCACCGCGAGCAATTGCGCCGCAGGTCCGGCCCGCGTCTGCCACAGCAGCATCAGGCAGGCGAACAGGGTGAACAGGGTGACCGCCGACCAGCCGACCATATTGGGCGCGCGATCGGCGATGGCGCGCCTGGTCGCGATCGCCGCGCCCAGCAAGCCGATGATCGGCAAGGTGACGATCGGGAACGCCTGGCGGAAGGGATGTTGGTAGATCGGCTTGGCCTCGCGCACATTGTCGAGCCAGTTGCGCACCAATTCGGGCGACGCCTGTTCGGGACGCCCCAGGCATTGCGGGAACAGCCAGGCGAATCCGGCGACGATCACCGCGCCGGCGGCGACGGCGAGGCCGAGCCGCGCCCAACGCGACGCCGGGCTCAACCAGGCGAGGACGAACAGCAAGCCGCCCGCCACCAGCATCACGGTCAGATAGACCGGGGTCAGCGCATCGCAGCGCATCACCGAATTGGCATAGGAGGCGAACGCGCCGTAGCCGAGCGCGGTGCCGCTCGCCAGGCTGACGCCATAGGCGGCGACCCGCCGCGCCTCGTCGCGATCCCAGATCCATTGCAGCGCGATGATCGCCCCCGCCATCGCGGCATAAGGCAGCATTTCGAGGCCGATCGAGAGGCTGACCGCGCTCGCCAGCCCGACGATCACGCCGCCGCGCGCGCCCTTGGGATCGCATAGCCCGGCGACGGTCAGGCTGAGCATTGCCAGCTGCCAGCCGTGATGATCGATCCGGTCGGGCGCATACATCAGCATCGTCGGCGTGCACGCGCAGACCAGCAGCGCGACCGCCAGCGGCCAGGCATGCGGACTGACCAGCCGGCGGACCGTGGCACCCAGGCCGATGAACGCGATCGACAGCGGCAGCAACGGCGCAATGCCGCACGCCATGCGCTCTGCCCAAAACGTGCCGACGAAGGGGCGCAGGATCAGGATCAGCCCGGCGATCGGCAAGTCGACGATACGGCTCCAATGAATGTCGAAGCCGCCCGGCGGATTGAGATAATAATCGCGCAGATCGTACCAATCCTGCCCGTTGAGGAGCGCGCGAACCTGCATCAGCCGCATATTGTCGTCGGTATCGCCGAGCCCCAGCGACCGGATCTGCGGCCAGGCGCTGATCACATACCACAGGCTGACGATGAACCAGGCGAGCAGCGCGTACTTGATCCAGTGCCGGTCGAGTTCAACGACCAGGTCGGACCACCAGCTTTCGATCTTGCTCAAAATGCTTCCCTCGCGCCTCGGCTCGCTTTAGGGGGACGCGCACTCCCGGGGCAAGCGTGTGACGGCAATTCTCAAACAAATCGATACGTGGCGGGAAAGCGGCCTCATGGGTCAGCTGGTGCGCTTCGGCGTCGCCGGCGGGATTTCGACGCTGATCTATTCGGCGGTCTATCTGCCGCTCACCACATGGGTGTTCCCCGCCGCACACGCAGTCTATGCCGTCCCCTTCGCCTTCGCCGTCGCGGTCACCGCCGGTTTCTTCCTGCACAGCCGCTGGAGCTTCAAGGGCCACGGCACGCGCCAGCCGGGCGGCGCGCAGCAGGTCAAGTTCGTCATGGTGCAGGCGTCGGGCATGGGGCTCAATGCCGTCATAACCTGGGTCGGAACGGCCTTGCTCGGCTATCCCGCCTGGGCGCCGCTCTTGCCGGCGGTCGCGCTGGCGACGATCTTCACGTTCATCCTCAATCGCTGGCTGGTGTTCGCGTAATGGACCGTATCGTTTACGACCGCATGGCGGAGCACGACTCGTCGCATTGGTGGTATGTCGCGCGCCGCGACATCCTGCACGATTATGTCGCGCGCTACGCCGACCTGCCCAAGCAGGCGCGCATCCTGGAAATCGGCTGCGGCACCGGCCACAATCTCGCGATGCTCCAGCAATTCGGGGAGGTCGACGCGATCGAGATCGATCCCGCCGCCGCCGCGATCGCCAGCAAACGGCTCAACAAGCCGGTCAGCGATGCGCCGCTGCCGACGTTGCCGGGGATCGAGCGCGGCGCCTATGACATGATCGCGGTGCTCGACGTGGTCGAGCATATCGACGACGACGTCGCGGCGCTCCGCGCGATGAAGGATTGCCTGAAGCCCGGCGGCAAGATCCTGATCGCGGTGCCCGCGCATCAATGGATGTGGTCGGCGCACGACGTAGTGAACCATCACCATCGCCGCTATTCCAAGGCCAGCCTGAAAAAGGCGATCCATGCCGCGGGGCTGGAAGCGCGCAAGTTCGGCTATTTCAACTCGTTATTGTTCCCGCTCGCCGCTGCCGCGCGCGTGGCGGGGCGGATGACCGGTCGCGACGACAGCGACGATTCGCCGCCACCGGGCCCGGTCAACAAGCTGTTCGAGACGATCTTCCGCCTGGAGCGCCACATGGTCGGCCGCGTGCCGATGACGCCGGGCGTGTCGATCCTGACGCTGGCAGTGCCGAAGGGCTGACTCTCTCCCCTCCCGCAAGCGGGAGGGGCAGGGGGAGGGCCTGTTATTCCGCGGCCTTGGCATCGGGGGCAGGCGACACGCCCTCCCCTAACCCAGCTTCAGGTGAACGATGCCCCGCATCGTTCAGGTCAGGCTGGGAGCCTGACCGACCTGAAGCTCGCAAGCGGGAGGGGAATGCTGCTTCACGATCCTCCGCCCGATACCCAAGCGTCGCCTTGCCCTGCACCGGCCCCGCCACGTCAGACACCAGATACAGCGGCCGCCGCTTCGACTCGACATACAGCCGCCCCAGATACTCGCCGATCATCCCCAGCACGAACATCTGCACCGCACCGAGCAGCACGACGATGAACGCGAGGCTCGTCCAACCCGGCACCGCGCTGCCCGAGAAGAAGCCGACCGCGATATAGATCAGCAGCAGGAACGACGCACCGGTCAGCGCCAGGCCGACATGGCTGGCGAAGGTCAGCGGCTTGGTCGAAAACCCGGTCATCGCGTCGAACGCCAGGCGCAGCATCTTCGACAGCGGGTAATTGGTCTCGCCCGCGAAGCGCTCGGCGCGGTCATAGGGGAACGGGACCTGGCGGAAGCCGATCCACGCGACCATGCCACGGATGAACCGCGCCTGTTCGGGGAGCGACAGGAACGCATCGAGCGCACGGCGCGACATCAGCCGGAAATCGCCGGTGTCCAGCGGGATCGGCGTATCGGTGACGCGATCGAGCAGGCGATAGAAAGCCGCGGCGGTCGCTTTCTTGAACAGGGTTTCGCCCTCACGCTTGCGCCGCACGGCATAGACGACATCGGCGTCCTCGGCCGCCATCATCTTGCGCATGTCACCGAGCAATTCGGGCGGGTCCTGCAGATCGGCGTCGATGATCAGGATCTGCTGCCCCGAACACAGATCGAGCCCGGCGGTCAGCGCGAGCTGGTGGCCGTGATTGCGCGACAGGTTGATCGCGACCAGCCGCGGGTCGCTTTGCGACAGCCGGCGCATGATCGCCCAGCTGTCGTCCTTCGATCCGTCGTTGATCAGGACGAGCTCGTAATCCTCGCCGACCTCCGCCTTGGCGGCGGCGGTGACGCGACCGTGCAAGGTTTCGAGGGTCAGCGCCTCGTTATAACAGGGGACGACGATCGATAGTTTGGGACGGTGCATGGCGGTGCTGCTTAATCGTCCGCGCGGTCCGCGTCATCGCCTTTCGTGGTTTCCACGGCCGCGCCCTCGCGCGCCTGCGCCTTGCGGCGGCGCAGATTGGCGCGCAATTGCTCGGCGAGGCGGGCGGCGCGGTCGGCTTTGTCGTTCTTCACGGTCATCAGGCGGAATCACCTAAACCCGCCAACCGCGCCTTGACAATATCCGGGTCGGCGGACATAGGCGCGCCTCCGTCGGGGCCTTTGGTCCCGCGTGAGTGCTGCCGTAGCTCAGTGGTAGAGCGCATCCTTGGTAAGGCTGAGGTCGTGAGTTCAATCCTCACCGGCAGCACCATTTTGTTCCTGATCGATCCGAATGGCGTTTCATCGGGTAACGGGATAGCGTCCGCACGGGATCGAACCGGAGGATGATCGGCTGACAAACGGCATGGATTCCCCGGAGCGGCAGAGCGTGACCGGCCTTGAAGACACCGAGGACCGCGCCTTCAAGGCACTCCGCGGGCCCTGGGCCGGCACACCGCATCATTTCGATGCCCCCTTCTGGCCGACGCCCGAAGCGCTGGTCGAGCGCATGCTCGATCTTGCCGGGGTCGGGCCCGGCGATCATCTCATCGACCTCGGCTGTGGCGACGGGCGCATCGTCATTGCCGCCGCGCGGCGTGGCGCCACCGCGCTCGGCGTCGATATCGATGCGGAGCGGATCGCCGAAGCCGAGGCGGCGGCGCGCAAAGCGGGCCTCGATCATCTCGTCGGGTTCCGCTGCGAAGACCTGTTCGCGACGCGGCTGGACGCCGCCAGCGTGGTCACGCTCTATCTGCTGCCGCTTCCCAATCGACTGCTCGCCGCGCGTTTGCGCGCCGAGCTTGCCCCGGGCAGCCGCATCCTCAGCCATGCCTTTGCGATGCCCAACTGGGAGCCGCGCGCCCACGAGACTGTTGATGGACGCGAATTATTCCTCTGGATCGCCGACTGACCCCGCCTACGGCTTGAACTCCGCGACGAGATCGTAGCGATCGCCGCGAAAGAGCTGACGCACGTGTGTGACGACCTGGCCGGTGCGCCAGGTCGTGCGGTCGAGTTCGAGACACGCGCCGCGCGCGCGCAGTCCCAGCGCTCTCGCCTCCGTCGCATTGGCTTCGACCGCGCGGATGCGGTGACGCGCGGCGGTCCAGGGGACGTGGTGGAGGAGCCAGGTGCCGGGAGCCTCGTCGTTGAAGCTCTCCTGCGCGGCGTCGGGTACCGCGGTCAGCGCGATCAGGCGGCGTTCGAGCGCGAAGGGTTCGCCACCGCCATGATGCACGCCTTCGACCAATAGCGCGGGGAGCGGGACGTCGCCGGCGCTGTCGGCTGGGCAGCGATTGGTCAGTTGCCAGCGATACTTCTCACCCCGCGCGGCGATGACTTGCGCCAGATCGGGGACTTCGAGCACCGCCGAATGGACCTGGGGGTGCGCGACGAACGATCCGGCCTTGCGGCGGCGTTCGATCAGGCCGTCCTTGGCGAGACCGCCCAGCGCCTTGCTGACTGTCGCGCGCGAGCAGCCATAGACCGCGACCAGTTCGTGTTCGAACGGGATGCGATGGCCGGGCCGCCATTCGCCCGAATGGATGCGCGCCTCGATGTCCTGGCGGATGCGCGCCTCGACTGTCATGCCAGCAGGGCGGCGACCGTGCGGCGATAGCGGTCGGCGATCGTGTCGGCGGCGATGTGGCGGCCGTGGTCGACCAGCTTGCGACCCGCGCGCCAGACCGAATCGATCGCGCCCGGCCGCGCGGCGAAGATCCAGCGATCGAGCAAATCGATGCCGGCGCCGACCAGGGCGGGGTGCTGGAGGTCGAGCGAGACGATGTCGGCGGCATTCCCGACAGCGATGCCACTCGTCACGCCGAGCGCCTGCGCGCCGCCGGCCTGTGCCTTGGCGAACAGGGTCGCGCCGACCGAGGGCTCGGCCCCGTTGACCAGCAGGGCGCGCTTTCTGAGCGTCAGTCGCTGCGAATATTCGAGTCCGCGGAGTTCGCTCGCGGCGTCGATCAGGATGTTCGAATCGGTGCCGACGCCAAACCGCCCGCCAGCCGCGAGGTAATCGACCGCGGGGAACACGCCGTCGCCGAGATTGGCTTCGGTCACCGGGCACAGGCCGGCAACCGCACCGCTCGCCGCGAGCCGCGCGGTTTCGTGCGCGTCGATATGGGTCGAGTGGATCAGGCACCAGCGCCGGTCGATCGCAGCATGGTCGAGCAACCATTCGACCGGACGCGCGCCGCTCCAGGCGACGCAGGCCTTTACTTCGCGGACCTGTTCGGCGGCGTGGATGTGGAGCGGACCGCCATCGGCCAGTGGCAGGATCGCGGCGAGTTCGTCGGGCGTGACCGCTCGAAGCGAATGCGGCGCGATACCGAGCAAGGCATCGGCGGGCAATTTGGCGCGGCTCGCCTCGACCAATCGGGCGAACCCATCGACGTCCGAGATGAAGCGGCGCTGGCCCGGCGCGGGCGGGGCACCGCCGAAATCGGCATGCGCGTAGAAGACAGGCAGCAGGGTCAGGCCAACGCCCGTCGTTTCCGCCGCCGCGACAATCGCGCCCGCGGCTTCGGCTGGATCGGCGTAGCGTGCGCCATCAACGTCATTGTGCAGGTAATGGAACTCGCCGACGCGGGTGAAGCCGCCCTCGATCATCTCGACATAGGCCTGGGCCGTGATCGCTTCGATGTCGTCAGGGGTCAGGCGGTCGAGGAAGCGGTACATCACTTCGCGCCAGCTCCAGAAATCGTCGTCGGGGCGGCCGCGGCGCTCGGACATTCCGGCCATGCCGCGCTGGAAACCGTGACTGTGGACGTTGCACAGGCCGGGGAGCGCCGCGCCATGCCGCTGATCGCCGGGCTGGGGCACGACGCCGGTGTCGATGGCGAATATGGTCGCCCCTTCGATCGCGATGCGGACCCGTTCGGCCCAGCCATCCGGCAGCAATGCGCGTTCGAACCAGAGATACGGCATCGGGTCCTCCTGTCGATTATGTCTAGACATAATAATGCGCGCGGGCAAGGATGGAGGTCATGGAGCGGACCTGGATCAATGCCCGACTCGCGACCATGGCCGGCGACGGGCTGGGCGTGGTCGAGGACGGCGTGGTCGCGAGCCGCGACGGCGTCATCACTTACGCCGGCCCGCGCGCCGACGCACCCGCGGCCGCTGGCGAGATCGTGGATTGCGTGGGGCGCTGGATCACTCCGGGGCTGATCGATTGCCACACGCATCTGGTCCACGCCGGCGATCGCGCGGGCGAATGGGCGATGCGGCTGGACGGTGCCTCCTATGAGGAGATTGCCCGCGCCGGCGGCGGCATCGTGTCGACGATGCGCGCGACTAGGGCCGCAAGCGAAGCCGATCTCGTCGCGACCGCGTTGCCCCGGCTCGACGCCTTGCTCGCCGAGGGCGTGACGACGATCGAGATCAAGTCGGGCTATGGCCTGACCGTCGCCGACGAATTCAAGATGCTGCGCGCGGCGCGGTCGCTGGGCGAGCAACGTCACGTGCGGGTCGCGACCACCCTGTTGGGCGCGCACGCACTGCCGCCGGAATATGCCGGACGCGCGGACGATTATGTCGCGCTGGTCGCCGACGAGATGATCCCCGCCGCGCACGACCTTGCCGACGCGGTCGACGCCTTTTGCGAAGGGATCGGGTTCACGCCCGAACAGACCAAGCGCGTTCTGGCGGCAGCGCGCCGGTCGGGGCTACCGGTCAAGCTCCATGCCGAGCAATTGTCGGCGCTCCACGGCGCCAGCCTGGCGGCGAGCTTCGGTGCCCTATCGGCCGATCACCTCGAATATGCCGACGAGGCCGATGCCAAGGCGATGGCGGCGGCGGGGACGATCGCGGTGCTGCTGCCCGGCGCTTTCTATTTCATGCGCGAGACCAAGCTGCCGCCGGTCGATCTGTTCCGCGCGCACCATGTTCCGATCGCGATCGCGACCGACTGCAACCCCGGCACCTCGCCGACCACCTCGTTGCTGCTGATGCTCAATATGGCCGCGACCCTGTTCCGGCTGACCGTGACCGAGGCCTTGCGTGGCGTGACCGTCAATGCCGCCCGCGCCTTGGGTCTCGCCGACACGATCGGCATGATCGAGCCCGGCAAGGCGTGCGACCTCGCGATTTGGGACATCTCCGACCCCGCCGAGCTGGTCTACCGGATCGGCTTCAACCCTCTCCATCTACGCGTGAAGGACGGCGAATGCTGTTGACTCCCGGTGCCGTCCCTTATTCGGCATGGCAGGCGATCTATGAAGGCGCGGCGCCGGTGCTCGATCCGGCCTGTCGGCCGGCGATCGCGGAGAGCGCGGCGGCGGTGGGACGCATCCTGGCGCGGCACGAGCCTGTCTATGGCATCAATACCGGGTTCGGGAAGCTCGCCAGCGTCAGGATCGGTGACGACGACCTGGCAACGCTCCAGCGCAATATCGTGCTGAGCCATGCCGCTGGCATCGGCGATCCGATGCCGGTGCCGATCGCGCGCCTGATGATGGCGCTGAAGCTCGCCAGTCTCGCGCGCGGCGCGTCGGGCGTCGCACCGGCGACGGTCGAATTGCTCGAAGCGATGCTGGCCAAGGGACTGGTGCCGGTGGTTCCCGCGCAAGGATCGGTCGGCGCGTCGGGCGATCTCGCGCCGCTCGCGCACATGACCGCGGCGATGATTGGGGTCGGCGAGATGTTCGTCGGCGATGAGCGCCTTCCCGCCGCCGAGGCGCTGACCCGGGCCGGGCTCGCCCCGCTGCTGCTTGGCCCCAAGGAGGGGCTGGCACTGCTCAACGGCACGCAATTCTCTTGCAGCTATGCGCTGGCAGGCTTGTTCGAGGCGGAACGACTGTATCGCGCGGCGCTGGTCACCGGCATCCTGTCGACCGAGGCGGCCAAAGGCTCCGACGCACCGTTCGACCCCCGTATCCACGCGCTGCGCGGCCATCGCGGCCAGATCGAGACTGCCGAGGCGCTGCGCCGGACGATGGAAGGGTCGGCGATCCGCGCCTCGCACCGCGAAGGTGATACGCGCGTCCAGGACCCTTATTGCCTGCGCTGCCAACCGCAGGTGATGGGCGCGGTTCTCACCCTGCTGCGCCAGGCCGGGGACACGCTGGTGACCGAGGCCAATGGCGTATCGGACAATCCGCTGATCTTCCCGGAGACTGACGAGGCGCTGTCCGGGGGTAACTTCCACGCCGAACCGGTCGCTTTCGCCGCGGACATGATCGCGCTCGCCATCTGCGAGATCGGCAGTCTCGCCGAACGCCGCGTCGCGATGCTGGTCGATCCGGCCTTGTCGGGGTTGCCCGCGTTCCTGACGCCGAAACCCGGGCTGAATTCGGGGTTCATGATCCCGCAAGTGACCGCCGCCGCCTTGGTGTCCGAGAACAAGCAGCGCGCGACTCCAGCGAGCGTCGATTCGATTCCGACCTCGGCCAATCAGGAGGATCATGTGTCGATGGCGGCGCACGGCGCGCGCCGGCTGATCGAGATGGCCGCGAATGTCGACGCGGTGCTCGGGATCGAACTGCTGGCGGGCGCGCAGGGATGCGACTTCCACGCGCCGATGCTGTCGAGCGAGCCGGTCGAGCATGTCCGCCGGCTGCTGCGCGAGCGGGTTCCGATGCTGACCGACGATCGGCACATGGCGCCGGACATGGCGATCGCGACCGAGTTGGTGCGGTCGAAGCGGTTGCTGGTCGCGGTAGGTGAATTGCCGGGAGTGGTGGGGTGAGGCGTTTTACTCTCCTCCGTCATCTTACTCTCCTCCGTCATCCCGGCCTTGTGCCGGGATCTACCGGGCGGCTGGCTGAGAAGCTGGAACCTCTTGTCCGGGGCTCGCGGCACGGTGGATCCCGGGACGAGCCCGGGATGACGGTGGTGATGCGGACGCCGCCGGGAGTTGGGGCAGGCGAAGGAAGCATCGCATGACCTGGCTCCACGTCCGACGCAGCGACTCCCCGCTGATCCTCGCCTTCCCCCATGGCGGCATCGACATCCCGCCTGCCCTCCTGCCCGATTTCCGCTCACGCTGGTGGGCGATCCGCGACGCCGATTGGCACATCCGCGAGATCTACGACGGACTGGTAGACGCGACCCTCATCTGGACCGACGTGTCGCGCAGCGTGATCGACTGCAATCGCGATCCCTCCGGCGCGTCGCTCTATCCCGGACAGGCGACCACCGGCCTGTGTCCGACCGAGACGTTCGACGGCGAGCCGCTCTATCGCGACGGCGCCGCGCCCGACGTGGCGACACGGCGCGACACCTGGTTCGCGCCTTATCACGACGCGATCGAGGGTGAGATTGCGCGGCTCCGCGCGCTCCATCCACGCGTCGTGCTCTACGATTGCCACTCGATCCGCAGTCGCATCCCGCGGCTGTTCGACGGCGAGCTTCCCGAACTCAATATCGGCACCGACAATGGCGCAACCTGCGATCTAGCGCTGAGCGACGCGGTGGTCGCGCAATGCGCCAGCCGCAGCCACGTCCTCAACGGCCGCTTTCGTGGCGGCTGGACGACGCGCCATTACGGCCAGCCGGAACGCGGCGTCCACGCGATCCAGATGGAGATCGCGATGCGCGCCTATCTCGACGAACCCGCAGGCGAGCCCGACGAGAGCAACTGGCCGCCGGTCTACGATCCCGACTTCACCGCCCCGCTGCGCGCCGACCTCGCCCGCGTGCTCGCCGCCGCTCTTTCCTTCGCCAAGGACTCCGCATGACCCGTATCGACAATCAACGCCACATCCAGGCCGCGACCGGCACCGAGCTATCGGCCAAGTCCTGGTTGACCGAAGCGCCTTTGCGCATGCTGATGAACAATCTCGACGCGCGCGTGGCGGAGAATCCGCAGGAACTGGTCGTCTATGGCGGCATCGGCCGCGCCGCGCGCGACTGGGAAAGCTATGACCGCATCGTCGAGACATTGCGCCGGCTGGAGAGCGACGAAACGCTGCTGATCCAGTCGGGCAAGCCGGTCGGCGTGTTTCGCACGCACGAGAACGCGCCGCGCGTGCTGCTCGCCAATTCCAACCTCGTCCCGCATTGGGCGACCTGGGAGCATTTCGCCGAGCTCGATCGCGCCGGGCTGATGATGTACGGCCAGATGACCGCCGGGTCGTGGATCTATATCGGCACCCAAGGCATCGTTCAGGGCACCTACGAAACCTTCGTCGAGATGGGCCGCCAGCATTATGGCGGCGATTTGACCGGCCGCTGGCTGCTGACCGCCGGCCTTGGCGGGATGGGCGGCGCGCAGCCGCTCGCGGCGGTGATGGCGGGCGCGTCGTGCCTGGCGATCGAATGCCAGCCGAGCCGGATCGAGATGCGGCTGGCGACCGGGTATCTCGATTATAAAGCGGACACGATCGAGCAGGCGATGGACATCCTCGACCGCGCCAAAACCGAGGGCAAGCCGGTATCGGTCGGCTTGCTCGGCAATGCCGCCGAATTGCTCCCCGAAATGTATCGTCGCGGCATCCGCCCCGATCTGCTCACCGACCAGACCTCGGCGCACGACCCGGTCAACGGCTATCTGCCGATCGGCTGGACGCTCGACCAATGGTTCGAGGGGCGCGAGCGTGACCCCCAGGGTGTCGCCAAGGCGGCCAAGGCGTCGATGGCGGTCCATGTCCGCGCGATGCTCGATTTCCAGGCGGCCGGCGTGCCGACGGTCGATTACGGCAACAATATTCGCCAGGTCGCTAAGGACGAAGGCGTCGCCGATGCCTTCGACTTCCCCGGTTTCGTGCCTGCCTATATCCGCCCGCTCTTCTGCCGCGGCATCGGCCCGTTCCGCTGGGCTGCATTGTCGGGCGATCCCGAGGATATCTACAAGACCGACGCCAAGGTGAAGGAGTTGCTGCCCGACAATACGCCTCTCCACCGCTGGCTCGACATGGCGCGCGAGCGGATCCACTTCCAGGGCCTGCCCGCGCGGATCTGCTGGGTGGGCCTGGGCGATCGTCACCGCCTCGGCCTCGCATTCAACGAGATGGTCGCCAGCGGCGAATTGAAGGCGCCGGTGGTGATTGGCCGCGATCATCTCGATTCGGGATCGGTCGCCAGCCCCAATCGCGAGACCGAAGCGATGCGCGACGGCTCCGACGCGGTCAGCGACTGGCCACTGCTCAATGCTCTGCTCAACACCGCGAGCGGCGCGACCTGGGTGTCGCTCCACCATGGCGGCGGGGTCGGCATGGGCTATTCGCAGCATGCCGGCATGGTGATCGTCGCCGACGGCACGCCCGAGGCGGCGAAGCGGCTCGAACGCGTATTGTGGAACGACCCCGCAACCGGCGTGATGCGCCATGCCGATGCCGGCTACGACATCGCGATCGACTGCGCGCGCGAGAAGGGCCTCGACCTGCCGAGCCTGGGTTAGGCCGAAAATCGGAACGACCCCTGCCACCGAGGCGTTCGTGCCCCTCGAAGGAGAGAAAGCATGAACGCCAAACTTAGCTTCGGTGCGATCGCGCTTATCGCGGCCCTCGGTGCCTGCTCGCAAAAGGCGCAGGACACGACCACCAATGCGGTGACCGATATCGGGTCCGACATCGGCAATACGACCAGTGGAGCGATCGACGCGGCGGGCAACGTCGCCGGTAATGCACTCGACGCCGCCGGCAACGCGCTGAATCCGACCCCTACCGGGCAGGAATTCGCCGACAAGGCGGCCAAGAGCGACGCGTTCGAAATCGCGGCGGGCAAGCTCGCCAAGACCAACGCCGAGTCGGCCGACGTCAAGAAGTTCGCCGCGACGATGATCGAGGCGCACACCGGGTCGACTGCCAAGATCAAGGCCGCCGCCGCCAAGGCCACGCCCGAGATCAAGCCCGACCCCACGCTGACCGGCGACCAACAGTCGAAACTCGACGATCTCGCCAAGCTCAAGGGCGCCGATTTCGACAAGGCCTATATCGACGGCCAGATTTCGGCGCATGAGGACGCGCTGTCGCTGATGAAAGGCTATGCCGACAAGGGCGATACGCCGAGCCTGAAGGCCACTGCAGGCGAAATCGCGCCAGTGGTGCAGAAGCACCTAGATATGGCGAAGGCGCTGAAGAAGTAGGCCCCATTAGCCCCTCCCCTTCAGGGGAGGGGTTGGGGTGGGGCCTCTCCACAGGCGATGTGCCTGGTGCACTGCCCCACCCCCAAACCCCTGCCCTGAAGGGGAGGGGCTTTAAACAACCCTAACTACTCGTCCGTTCGACCAGCGGCGCGAACCGCGCGACCTGTCGTCCGATCAGACATAATTGCTCGACCACCGCGGGATCGGTGGCGCCGCCCTGATCGTCGAATTGCGTCACTTGGGTGTTGATCGCGGCGGCGAACGGGGTCGGCCAACCGCGCAGTGCATGGACGATCGAGCGCAGCGCCGCGATCGTCGACCCGGTCGCCTGCCAGCCATAAGCGGTGGCGATCAGCCCGACCGGCATGTCGGCGAGATAGGGACGATCGTCCTTCGAGGTTTCCTCGAGCAGATCGAGCGCGTTCTTGACCACGCCCGACAGACTGCCGTGATAGCCGGGGCTGGCGATGATCACGCCCGACGCCTTGCGCACCGCATCGACGAACTCGCGCTCCTGCGAGGTTCGCGAGGTCGCTCGCGGGTCGTAGAGCGGCAACCGCGCCATGTCCTCGCCGCCGAACAATCGGGTCGCGAGCCCCTCGCGCTCGACCGCATCGAGCGCGATCCTCAAAGCGCGCTCGGTCGACGATACCGCGCCGATCGTGCCCCCGATTCCGACGATTAACGGCCTTGGCAACGGTTTGTCCGGCATCCCAACTCCTTCGCCACGTATTGTCCCGCGATAGCCTCCCTGCGCGCGATCTGCTACAGCGGCATTGCACGGTCTGTGTTATTCGAGTAATACGCCTGTTGGCCCCGTGGGCCGTGTGGAAGCAGTGGATGCGCGACGACCCCTTTGACGGCAGCCGACGACCCGACCCCCGCTGGGGAGCGCATTCGGCCTATCCCGACGATTATCTGAGCCAGGCAGCAACGGCGGTTCCGCCACCCGATTCGTCGGGCGGTACGGGCCAGCCGGAGCCCGGCTACACCACCAATCTCCCGGTCATCCGCAAAAAGCGCCGCTGGGGGCGCATCATCGTGCGCGCCCTGGCCGCGTGCGTGGTGCTGTTCGTGATCCTGGTCGGCTGGCTGGCGATCACCGCCCCGCTCTCCAAGTCGTTGCAGCCGCCGACGCCGCCGTCGGTCACCTTGCTCGCCGCCGACGGCACGCCGATCGCGCGGCGCGGCGCGACGGTCGACAAGCCGGTCGACGCGTCGAAATTGCCCAAATACGTGCCGGGCGCGTTCATCGCGATCGAGGACCGGCGTTTCTATTCGCATTGGGGCGTCGATCCCTGGGGTATCATGCGCGCGATGGCGCACAATGTAATGGCCGGCGGCGTGCGCGAGGGCGGTAGCACGATCACGCAACAGCTCGCCAAGAACGCTTTCCTCGATTCGGACCGCACCGCCGGGCGCAAACTGCGCGAGGCGCTGATCGCCTTCTGGCTCGAGGCGTGGCTGTCGAAGAACGAGATTCTGTCGCGCTATCTGTCGAACGTCTATTTCGGCGACAACGTCTATGGCCTGCGCGCCGCCTCGCTCCATTATTTCAATGTCGAGCCCGAGCAGTTGAGCGTCAGCCAGGCGGCGATGCTGGCCGGTTTGGTCAAGGCGCCGTCCAAGCTCGCGCCGACCGGCAATCTGCGGGGCGCGCAGGACCGCGAGAAGGTGGTGCTCGGCGCGATGGTCGCCGCCGGCTTGCTGACCAAGAATCAGGCCGACGTCCGATTGGCCTCGGTCCGCGTGCGACCGGTCAAGGAATTGCCCGACGGCACCTATTTCGCCGATTGGGTGCTACCCGAGGCGCGCGATACGCAAGGCGACCTCAGCCAGGAGACCAAGGTCGTCACCACGCTCGAACCGCGGCTGCAAAAGGCGGCCGAGCGTGCGGTCCGGCGCGCCGGCCTGCGCCAGGCGCAGGTCGCGATCGTCGCGATGCGCCCAGACGGCCGCGTCGTCGCGATGGTCGGCGGCAAGGATTACAAGACCAGCCCGTTCAACCGCGCGACGCAAGCCCGGCGCCAGCCCGGATCAACCTTCAAATTGTTCGTTTACCTGGCGGCGATGCGCGCCGGCATGACGCCGGACGACATGATCGAGGACGAACCCATCACGATCGGCGGCTGGAGCCCCAAGAACAGCGACGGCCGCTACGAAGGCAAGATCACGCTACGCCGCGCCTTCCAGAAATCGAGCAATGTCGCCGCGGCGCGACTGATCCAGAAGGTCGGCATCGACAACGTCATCAAGGCGGCGCGCGACCTCGGCATTTCGACTCCGATCGCCCATGACGCGTCGATCGCGCTCGGCACCTCCACCGGGTCGCTGCTCGAACTGACCAGCGCGTTCGCGGCGATCGCCGGCGACGGCTATCCGGTCAGCGCGCGCGGCATCGAGGCGACCGAGGGTAAGCCATGGTATTCGAACATCGTCGGCGGCCCGCACTCGCTCGGCGGCAATATCCGCGACGAGATGCTCGACCTGCTGTCGTCCTCGACCGACGGTGGCACCGGGCGCCAGGCGGCTTTGTCGGTCCCGACCTATGGAAAGACCGGGACGACTCAGGACAATCGCGACGCCTTGTTCGTCGGCTTCGCCAAGGACCTGGTGGTCGGCGTGTGGGTCGGCAATGACGACAACACCCCCAATGCCGGCCTGTCGGGCGGCGGTATTCCGGCCCGGGTTTGGAAGGACTTCATGCAGAACGCGCTCGGCATCGCCCCGCCGCCACCACCGGTCGCCCCGACACCAATCGATGACAATGCGACCGATGGCGACGAGGACGGGACCGTGATCGATCCTGGCACGGGTCCGCTACCGGTCGAGGGCAATATCTCGGGCCTCGGCGTCAATCTTCAGGTCAAGCGCGACGGCACGCTGCGCCTCTCGCCCGCGCCGGAGCCGGGTGACCGCCCCCCGCGCCCGCCGAATGACGATGGCGGGCGATAGAGCCTAATTCCCTCTCCCGCTTGCGGGAGAGGAAGGGGCCCGCCGCCGAAGGCGGTGGGGAGGTGAGGGTCTTCTTTATTCTTTTTCGTCCTGACCGCTAGGAAGAAGAAAGAAGACCCTCACCCAAACCCTCTCCCGCACGCGGGAGAGGGCTTACTATGACGGTTTCCCTCTTTCCTCGCGCTCCCGCATCGCAGATGGAGCCACTATGCGCTTCTTCTCCGACAATGCCGCCCCGGCCTGCCCCGCGGTGATCGACGCGATCGCCGCCGCCAATGTCCTCGACACCGCTTATGACGGCGACGGTTGGTCGAAGCAGCTCAATGGGCGCTTCTCCGACTTGTTCGGGACGCAAGTGGAAGTGTTGTGGACGCCATCCGGCACATCGGCCAATTGCCTCGCGCTCGCGGCGCTGTGCCAGCCGCACGGCGCGGTCATCTGCCACCGCGAGGCGCATATCAACAATGACGAGGCGGGCGCCCCGGGCTTCTACCTCCACGGCGCCAAGTTGCTGCTCGCCGACGGACCAGGCGCGAAGGTCACGCCGGACGCGGTAAAAAGCGTGCTCGCCGGCATCCGCGACGACGTCCACCAGGTCCAGGCGCATGCGCTATCGATCACCAACGCGACCGAATACGGTCTGAGCTATGCGCCCGACGAAGTCGCCGCGCTGGGCGACCTCGCCAAGGCACGCGGACTGGGCTTCCATATGGACGGCGCGCGCTTCGCCAACGCCGCCGTGCATTCGGGCGCCGATCTCGCCGATTTGACCTGGCGCGCGGGCGTCGACGCGCTCAGCTTCGGCTTCATCAAGAATGGCGGGATGACCGCCGAGGCGCTGGTGTTCTTCAAGCCCGACCTGGCGGCAGCGACGCACTATCGCCGCAAGCGCGCGGGGTTGCTGGTATCGAAGGGGCGCTATCTCGCGGCGCAGATCCTGGCGATGCTCGACAATGACGTGTGGCTCGAGAATGCGCGTGCCGCCAATACCGGCGCGGCTTTGCTTGCGCGCGCGGCAGGCGATCGGCTGGTCTATCCGGTCGAGGCGAACGAGGTGTTCCTGCGCGCGACTCCAGCGGAAGCGGCGAGCCTCAGGGCGCTGGGCTTCGACTTCTACGACTGGGCGCCGGGCGAAGTGCGGCTCGTCACCTGCTGGGATCAGGCCGAGGACGCGATCCGCCCGCTGGCGGATGCCATCGCGGCTTTGCCGTAATTCCCTCTCCCCTCTCCCGCTTGCGGGAGAGGGAGGGGCCCGCGAAGCGGGAACGTGAGGATCTTCTTCTTTTGAGTGCTCTCGCCTGGAAGAAGAATGAAGACCCTCACCCAAACCCTCTCCCGCGCGCGGGAGAGGGCTAAGCTTGCAGATCGATAGACTCACCTTGTCATCGCACAAGCAAAAGCCGGGTTGTTGCGCCCGCGCACCGGAGTAGAGGCGGATCGTGCTCCAGCCGCCCCAAACCAAGCCTCTCTCGACCACGCTCGGCGTGCTGGTGCCGTTCGGGATCGTCACCCTGATCTGGGGATCGACCTGGCTGGTGATCCGCGATCAATTGGGCGTGGTGCCGCCGAGCTGGTCTGTGACCTATCGCTTCCTGGTCGCCAGCATCTGCATGGCCGGCTGGGCGCTGTGGAAGCGCGAAAGCTGGCGCCTTGGCGCGCGCGGCCTCGCCTTCGCGGCGGTGCTCGGCCTGATGCAATTCTGCCTCAACTTCAACTTCGTCTATCGCGCCGAACAGCACGTCACCTCGGGGCTGGTATCGGTCGTGTTCGCGATGCTGCTGATCCCCAACGCCTTGTTCGGGCGGATCTTCCTCGGTCAGAAGCTGGGGCGCCAGTTGGTGATCGGATCGGCAATCGCGATGGTAGGCGTGGTTCTACTGTTCGTGCGCGAGGCACGAGTCGATCCGCACGGGCCGGGACAAGTGCTCGCGGGCATCGGGTTCACTTTGTGCGCGATCCTGTCCGCCTCGACCGCGAACGTCATGCAGGCGACCCCGACCGCGGCCCGTTACCCGATGGGCACCATGCTAGCGGTGGCGATGCTGGTAGGCGCAAGCATCGATGCGCTGTTCGCCTTCGCAACGGTCGGCCCGCCGGTGGTCGAGCATCGCGCGGCCTATTGGCTTGGCATCCTCTATCTCGGCGTCTTCGCCTCGGCACTCGCCTTTCCGCTCTATTTCGGCGTGTTGCGCGCGATCGGACCGGCCAAGGCGGCCTATTCGAGCGTGATCGTGCCGGTCATCGCGATGATGCTTTCGACCCTGTTCGAAGGTTATCGCTGGTCGGGACTCGCGATCGGGGGCGCCGCGCTGGCGGCGACCGGGCTGATCGTGGCATTGAGAGCGCGCAGGCCCAACCGATAGTCGGCATAGACTGGCCGCCAGCCCAGCACGCGTTTCGCTTTCAGGTTCGACACGCGCCGGTTCTCGGCATGGAAGGCACGCGCTTCGGGCGTCAGCGCGTCGAGCGGGATGATCGGCGGCGGATCGATGCCGAGCAAAGCCGCGGCGAATTCGATCACCGCATCCTGGCTCTCCGGCATGTCGTCGGACAGATTATAAGTACCAGACGGCGCGTCGAACCCGGCGATCACGCCGGCGGCGAGATCCTCGACATGCACGCGGCTGAACACTTGCCCGGCGATCCCGGTCCGATGCGCCCGTCCATTCCGCACGCGATCGAGCGGCGACCGGCCGGGACCGTATATTCCCGGCAGGCGAAACACGCGCGCGCCGAGCGACAGCCAGTCGGCATCCGCGCGGTTGCGCGCCTGGCGCCGCCCCAGAATCGGCGCGCTTTCGTCGACCCACGCCCCGCCGGCATCGCCATAGACGCCGGTCGAGGAGAGATAGCCGAGCCACTTGCCGCCATCCGCCAGCGCCGCGCCGTAGCGCGCGAGGACGGGATCGACCGCGTCGGGGGGCACCGAGGACAGGATATGCGTCGCGCGATCGATCGCCGCGATCACGCCGTCGCGATCGTCGAAATCGAGATTGCCCGCGCTGCCGGTCGCGGCGATCTCCCATCCGGCGAGCCGGTCCGCGACGACGCTCGCCGCATAGCCCAGGCCAAAGATCAGAAGGTTATTTCGCGCCATAACCGCCGAAATACGTCCCGAAGTAATCGCCCTTGTTCCAGCGCGGCCGCTCGTCGTTATCGGCGATCTCGCGCGCGATCGTGTAATTGACCGTCACGAACCGCACGCCCTGCGCCCAATCGATCGGCTGCGACAGGTCGTCCGACGGCTGATGATAGTGATTGGCCATGAAATCGCCCCAGGCGGCTTTGCCCGGCCCCTTCTCGCCCGGCCACAGGAAGACCGAGGGAATGCCCTTCTGGACGAAGCGGAAATGGTCGGAGCGGACGAAGATACCCTGTTCCGGCATCGGATCGGGCGACATCGACACGCCGACCGATCCCGCCGCGCGCTCGACGATCGGGCCAAGCGTCGAACGCTGCGCCCCGAACACCACCATATCCTCGAACGGATAGGTGATCAGCGGCATGTCGAGATTGACGTCGGCGACGATCGACTTGAGCGGCACGGTCGGATTGTTGGCGAAATAGTCGGAGCCGACCAGCCCCTTTTCCTCGGCCGTCACCGCCAGGAACAGGATTGTTCGCCGCGGCGGCTTGCCCGACGCGACGAACCGCTTCGCCTCCTCGATCAGGCTGGCGATGCCGATGGCATTGTCCTCGGCGCCGTTGTTGATCGTGTCGCCGCTCTTGTCCGGGGCGCCGACGCCGATATGGTCGAGATGCGCCGACAGGATGACGATCTCGTCCTGCAACTTGGGGTCGCTTCCCGGGAGGAGGCCGATCACGTTGGACGAAGGCAATGGACGCTTTTCGGTCTTGATCGCGACGGAAAGGCTGCCCTTCAGCGCCACTGGCCTGAACGCGGCATTGTCACTGTCTGCGGCCTTGCGCAGTTGATCCCAACCGATCGTGGCACCGGCAAACATCTTGGCCGCTGCGGCCATCGACACGACACCGAGCATCGGAACGCCATCCGTGCCGCCGGTGATTTTGCCGCTCGCCCAGGTCACTCGCTCGCGGTCCCAGACACGCGACACCGCGGCGAATGGAAGGTTGCCGCGCCCGGTGCGCGGGCTTTCGATCTGGATCGCGCCGATCGCACCATGCTCGGCGGCGATGCGTGCCTTGGTCGGCGCACCCGCGAAGAAGGCGCGCTCTTCGCCATCATAATTAGCCGGCGCGCCGCCGACGAACGCGACGATCTTTCCCTTCACGTCGACGCTGCGATAATCGTCGCGCTTATAGTCGGGGGCGACGATGCCGTACCCGACGAAGACGACTGGAGCGGTGAGGCTCGTCTCTTCCTTGGCTGGATTGGGGGATGGCACGAAATCCTCGCCGAACACCAGCGTCAGGGGCTGTCCACCCGGCGCGGTCCAGACGAAATTGCCCCGGTCGGCGGGCTTGTACGCAATCAAGGGTACCTTCTGCAGATACCCCCCGTCGTCGCCGCCTGGCCGCAAGCCAGCGGCGTAGAATTGCGCTGCGACATATTGGGCGGCGATCGCGAATTCTGGACTGCCCGCCTCGCGCCCGCGCATTGCGTCGGACGCAAGGAACAGGACGTGCGCCTTCATCGCGGCCTGATCGGCGGGAAGCGGCGCGTTGACCCGCTCGTTGATCGACCGGACGCTTTCCTTTGTCGGGGCCGGCGGGCTGGAAATCTTCCCGGTCTGCGCCAGCGCAGTCCCGGCGGCGAGCGTCAAAGCGACCGCGCCGATCAGTCTCAACATGGCTTTCCTCTTGGCTGTCCCCCTCGCGCGGCGTAGCAGACCGAGAACGGTTGGCAATCGCGTCTTGTGCGAATGATACAGCCATGAAGCAGGACCGCACGGAAACACATGATCGACGTTCAATCCGCCCTTGCCGACCCGATTGTCACACGCCGCGAGGATTACAGCGCGCCCGATTGGCTGGTCCCCGACATCGCGCTCGATTTCGATCTCGATCCAGCGACGACGCGGGTCAAGGCGGCACTCGACGTGACACGCAATGGCGATCACGATCGTCCGCTGCGGCTCGACGGCGACGGGCAAGTGCCGCTGTCGGTCAGCGTCGACGGCAATTTGCACAACGACTGGCGGATGGACGGGTCGGACCTGGTGATCGACCTTCCCGCCGGAAAGCACCGCGTCGAAACCGAGGTGGAGATCCATCCCGATCGCAATACTCAATTGATGGGACTCTATTCTTCGGGCGGGAACCTCTGCACGCAATGCGAGGCGGAAGGGTTTCGCCGCATCACCTTCTTCCCCGACCGGCCCGACGTGCTCGCACGCTATTCGGTCAGGATGACGGCGAACAAGAAGCGCTTCCCGATCCTGCTCGCCAATGGCGATCCAATCGCCTCGGGCGATCTCGATGACGGCCGCCATTGGGCCGAATGGCGCGATCCCTTCCCCAAGCCGAGCTATCTGTTCGCGATGGTCGCCGGCAACCTCGCCGCCAATCGCGCGAGCTTCACGACCATGTCGGGGCGCAAGGTCGAACTCGGTATCTGGGTGCGCGAACGCGATCTGGCCAAGACCGAACATGCGCTCGACGCGCTGCAACTGGCGATGGCCTGGGACGAGAAGGTCTATGGCCGCGAATATGATCTCGACGTGTTCAACATCGTCGCGGTCGACGATTTCAACTTCGGCGCGATGGAGAATAAGGGGCTGAACATCTTCAACAGCCGCTACATCCTGGCCGACCCCGATACCGCGACCGATTACGATTACGACGCCATCGCCGCGGTCGTCGCGCATGAATATTTCCACAATTGGTCGGGCAATCGCGTCACCTGCCGCGACTGGTTCCAATTGAGCCTCAAGGAAGGCTTCACCGTCTTTCGCGACCAGAGCTTTTCTGCCGACCAGGGATCGGCGGCGGTCAAAAGGATCGAGGATGTACGCGGCCTGCGCGCCAGCCAGTTCCCCGAGGATAACGGCCCGTTGGCGCATCCGGTGCGCCCGGAAAGCTATATCGAAATCTCCAATTTCTACACCGCGACGATCTACAACAAGGGCGCCGAGCTGATCCGGATGATGGCGACGATCCTGGGCAAGGATCGCTTCCGCCGCGCCACCGATCTCTATTTCGACCGCTTCGACGGGACGGCCGCGACCTGCGAGGATTTCGTCCGCTGCATGGAAGAAGGCGGTGAGATCGACCTCACCCAGTTCCGCTTGTGGTATTCGCAGGCCGGGACGCCGCGCGTCTCCGCGGCGCTCGACCACGATGCCGACTCGGGACGTGCCATTTTGCGTCTCGCCCAGCGCACGCCGCCGACCCCGGGCCAATCGGTCAAGGAGCCGATGGTCCTGCCGCTCAAGCTCAAATTGTTCGGCAGCACGAGCGGTGCGGCGCTCGGCGAGGAGCAGCTCCATCTGCTCGACCAGCCGAGCAGCGAGATCGTGTTCGACGGCGTGCGCGAGGCGCCGGTGCTGTCGATCAATCGCGGCTTCTCCGCGCCCGTCATCATCGAAAGCGACCGCTCGGCGCAGGACCTCGCGTTCCTCTCGGCGCGCGACGACGACCCGTTCGCGCGCTACGAAGCGATGCAGCAGTTGATGCTCGACACATTGGTGACCGCGACCCAGCTCGGCCGCGCCGATCATGGTCCGGTGATCGAGGCGGTGCGTCGCACGCTGGAAGACCCCGCGCTCGATCATGCCTTTGTCGCAGAGGCCGTGTTGCTCCCGTCGGACAGCTTCATCGGCGACCAGCTCGAACGGGTCGATCCCGAAGCAGTGTTCCGTGCCCGCGAGGCGCTTCGCCGCGACCTCGGTAAGACGCTCGCGCCGCTGTGGCGCCAGGCCTATGCCCAGGCCTCGACCGGTGCGCCATTCGTCTATTCGCCCGCGGCCAAGGCCGATCGGCGGATGCGCACCGTCGCGCTCGGCTATATCGCCACTTCGGGGGCCGACGATGCCGCCGATCTGGCGTTCGCGCAGTACGAGACGGCGGACAATATGACCGACCGCCAGGGCGCGCTGACCACACTCGCCAACGGGACGTCGGACAAGCGGATCGCCGCGCTCGACATCTTCTACAATCGCTATTCGACCGATGCGCTGGTGCTCGACAAATGGTTCCAGACCCAGGCGCTGTCGTCGCGCGACGATACGCCGGCGATCGTCGAGGAACTGGCACGGCATCCCGATTTCACGCTCGCCAATCCCAACCGCGCGCGGTCGCTGGTCGGGGCGTTCAGCGTCAATCAGCGCGCGTTCCACGCCGCGGGTGGCGCGGGCTATCGCTTCCTGGCCGACAATCTGATCGCGCTCGACCGGCTCAACCCGCAGACCGCCGCGAAATTGCTTCCGCCGCTGGGACGCTGGCGGCGGTTCGACGAAACGCGGGCGGCGCTGATGAAGGCGGAGCTCGAGCGGATTCTGGCGACGCCGGGCCTGTCGAAGGATCTGTTCGAACAGGCGTCGAAGAGTCTGGAGGGATAGGCTTTCCCGTCACCCCGGACTTGTTCCGGGGTCCAACCCTCCACAACGTAATCCGGCCGTAATTGCACATTGGATGCCGGGACAGGCCCGGCATGACGGTGAAGCTAAAACAACCGCCCGCCATTGGGCACGGGCTCGCTCGGCCCGATCAGCACGACTTTCCCCTCGGCATCGGGAAAACCGAGCGTCAGCACTTCGGAGCGCATCGGCCCGATCTGGCGCGGCGGGAAATTGACCACGGCAGCAACTTGGCGCCCGACCAGATCCTTCAGCGCATAATGTTCGGTGATCTGCGCCGACGAGCGCTTGACGCCGATCGGGTCGCCGAAATCGATCGTCAGCTTGAACGCAGGCTTGCGCGCTTCGGGAAAGGGGTCGGCAGCGGTGATCGTGCCGATGCGGATGTCGACCTTGAGAAAATCGTCGAATGCGATCGTTTCGGCGGCGGGCGCGGCAACGTCGTGCGTCACGTGCATCAGAAATTCACGTCGTGATAATGCGGTGACGCCGGAATCCCCTCCATCCGCTCGCTGAGCAGCGGGCGGAAGCTCGGGCGGCTCTTCATCCCGCCATACCAGCGCGCGGTCTGTTCGTGATTCTTCCAGTCGATGCCGCCGAGATAGTCGGCGACCGAGATCTGCGCGGCAGCCGCCAGATCGGCGAGGCTCAGCGTCGCGCCGCCCATCCAGTTATGCCGGTCGAGCAGGTAATCGGTGTAATCGAGATACTCGACCGCCGACTTCATCGCCTCGCGCAGCACGCGCGCATCGGGGCTCGCTTTGGTCACGATCCGCTTGAGCACGCGCTCTCCCAACAACCGCTCGGTCACGTCGCGGAAGAAGAAGGTGTCGAACCACGTCGCCAGGCGACGGATCTCGGCACGCTGGATGGCGGTGCCGTTGATCATCTGCGCCTTGTCGACCGTCTCCTCGAAATATTCGCAGATGACGAGCGAATCGATCAGCCGGATGTCGCGCTGGGCATCGGTGATAACCGGGGTCTGGCCGGCCGGGTTCATGTCGATGAACTCGTCGCGCCGCTCCCACGGATTCTCGCGAACGAGCGTGTAACCGACCCCCTTTTCCCCGAGCAGCAGCCGGACCTTGCGCGAGAAGGGACAGAGCGGGAATTGAAGAAGTTGCCACATGCCATCGCTGTTAGAAGCTGGCGGCGGGCGGGGGAAGATGGCTTTGGTGAATGGCGCCGTTTATCCGATCCGCGCGCCCATTACCGCCATCGACCGGAAGTAAAGCTACCGGCTTGGCATCCCCGACGTTGCGGGCAGTCAGTTGGGGTTGGCCATTCCCAGCACCCGGCGAACGCGCTCGGTCGTCGCCTTGAGCTCGTCCGACATCGCCACAGCGGCGCCCGCGGTCCGGCCCGCCGCCACCACCGTCTGCTTGGCGTTACGGTGGATCTCGTTGCGATAATCGGGATTACGGCGCGCCGCCATGCTGTCGAGCGTGTCGTTCGGACGAATGCTCGCATCGGGGGCGATCGCGGCCATCGGTCCGACTCGCGTCTGCATCACCGCGTCGGTCAGCGCGTCGATCAATCCAACGACGCCATTCTGCACCATCGGATTGTTGAGCGCATTGGCCGCGGCGCGCGCGTCCATTTGCGGCGCCAGCCCGGGCGGCGGTGCATCGCGATCTTGCGCGAGCGCCGGGGTCGCCGCGAAAGCGAGGACGGGAAGCAGCATATAGTTACGCATGGCACATCATCCGAACAACGATCGGTGAGTCGCCTATAGCACCGATCACCGCTGCAACGCTACTCCGCGGCTTGCAGTTCCTCGCTATCGTCGAGCGCGTATGGCAGCCGCTCGAGCATTTCCTTGGGAATGACTTGCCAGAACTTGGCCCGGGCGCGGTCCCAATCGTCGAGAATCCCTTGCGACCAATTGCTGTCGGTCGCCGCGGCATGCGCGCTGATCAAGTCCTTGAGCACAGCCTCCCAATGCGCCGAGGCGAGCCGTTGCCAGACGATCGATTCGCCATTGGCGCGCCGTTCGAAGCTGGCGCCGGCGTCATAGACGAACGCCATCCCGCCGGTCATGCCGGCGCCGAAATTGGCCCCGACCGCGCCGAGCACGACGGCGATGCCGCCGGTCATATATTCGCAGCCATTGGCGCCGCAGCCCTCGACCACGACATTCGCTCCCGAATTGCGCACCGCGAAGCGCTCGCCGGCCTGACCCGCGGCGAACAAGCGTCCGCTGGTCGCGCCATAGAGCACGGTGTTGCCGATGATCGTATTCTCCTGGCTCGCCAAAGGCGAGGAGACGACCGGGCGGACGATGATCGTGCCGCCGGACAGCCCCTTGCCGACATAGTCGTTGGCGTCGCCGAACACTTCGAGCGTGATGCCCTTGCACAGGAACGCGCCCAGGCTCTGCCCGGCCGAGCCGCGCAGCCGCACGGTCACGTGCCCGTCGGCAAGCTTGTCCATGCCGAAGGTGCGCGTGATCTCGCTCGACAGCCGAGTGCCGACCGCGCGGTGCGTGTTGCGGACCGAATAGGTCAGCTGCATCTTCTCGCCGCGCGAGAAGACATGCGCCGCATCCTTGATCATCTGCGCGTCGAGGCTGTCGGGCACCTCGTTGCGCCAGGTCTGCAAGCTGAATCGGCGCTGGTCCTCATCGGCATCGACCTTGGCCAGGATCGGATTGAGATCGAGATCGTCGAGATGCTCGGCGCCGCGGCTGACCTGGCGGAGGAATTCGGTACGGCCGATGATCTCGTCGAGGCTGCGCACGCCGAGCCGGGCCAGGATGTCGCGCACTTCCTCGGCGATGAAGGTCATCAGGTTGATGACCTTTTCCGGCGAGCCGGTGAACTTGTCGCGCAGCTTGGCATCCTGCGTGCAGACGCCGACCGGGCAGGTGTTGGAATGGCATTGGCGCACCATGATGCAGCCCATCGCGACCAGGCTGAGCGTGCCGATGCCGAATTCCTCGGCCCCCAGGATCGCGGCGATGACGATGTCGCGCCCGGTCTTGAGCCCCCCGTCGGTGCGGAGCTTCACCCGGCCGCGCAGGCCGTTGAGCGTCAGCGTCTGGTTGACTTCCGACAGCCCCATTTCCCACGGCGTGCCGGCATATTTGATGCTGGTCTGAGGCGAAGCGCCGGTGCCGCCGACATGGCCGGAGACCAGGATGACGTCGGCATGCGCCTTGGCGACGCCGGCCGCGACCGTGCCGATTCCCGCCGAGCTGACCAATTTCACGCACACCCGCGCGCGCGGATTGATCTGCTTCAAATCGTAGATCAGCTGCGCCAGATCCTCGATCGAATAGATGTCGTGATGCGGCGGCGGGCTGATCAACGTCACGCCGGGCGTGGCGTGGCGCAATTTGGCGATGAATTCGGTGACCTTGAAGCCGGGCAACTGCCCGCCTTCGCCGGGCTTGGCGCCCTGCGCGACCTTGATCTCGATCTCGTCGCAGGCGTTGAGATATTCGGCGGTCACGCCGAACCGGCCCGAGGCGATCTGCTTGACGCCGGAATTGGCATTGTCGCCGTTTTCGTAGGGCTGGTAGCGGAGCTTGTCCTCGCCGCCTTCGCCCGACACCGCCTTGGCGCCGATCCGGTTCATCGCGATCGCCAAGGTCTCATGCGCTTCGGGCGAGAGCGCGCCGAGGCTCATCCCCGGCGTGACGAAGCGCTTGCGGATCTCGGTGATCGGCTCGACCTGGTCGACCGCGATCCCTTCGTCAGGGAAATTGAACTGGAGCAGGTCGCGCAGATAGACCGGCGGCAAATCGGCCACCCCGCGCGAGAATTTCTGATAGGTCGAATAGCTGTCGGTCGCGACCGCGGTCTGCAGCAAGTGCATGAGTTGCGCCGAATAAGCGTGCGTCTCGCCGCCATAACGCTGGCGATAGAAGCCGCCGATCGGCAAGGTCGCCACACCGGTGTCGAACGCCTGTTGATGGCGGAGTTCGGCATTGAGGTGGAGCGAGGCATAGCCCTCGCCCGAAATCTTCGCCGGCATGCCGGGGAACAGATCAGCGACCAGGCTGCGCGACAGGCCGACGGCTTCGAAATTATAGCCGCCGCGATAGCTGGAGATCACTGCGATCCCCATCTTCGACATGATCTTGAGCAGCCCTTCCTCGACCGCCTTGCGATGATTGCCGAGGCATTTGTCGAGGCTGAGATCGCCGAACAGTCCGCGCGCATGGCGATCGGCGATCGCCGCTTCGGACAGATAGGCATAGACGGTGGTCGCGCCGACCCCGATCAGCACGGCATAATAATGCGTGTCGAGGCATTCGGCGGTCTCGATATTGACCGAGCAATAAGAGCGCAGGCCCCGGCGGACGAGGTGCGTGTGCACTGCCGCCGCCGCCAGCACGCCAGCGATCGCGACCTTGTCGGGGCCGATCGCGCGGTCGGACAGGAAGATCTCGCTCTTGCCCTCGCGCACGGCTTGCTCGGCCTGGTTGCGGATGCGCTGGATCGCAGTGCGGAGCGCGTCGGTGCCGCCGCCGGCGGCGAATGTGCAGTCGATCTCTGCCACCTGGCTGCCGAAATGTGCCTTGAGCTTGGCCCAGTCGGCACCGGTCAGCACCGGGCTTTCGAGCACCAGCACGCGATCCCGCCGCAGGCCGGTATCGAGGATATTGGCGAGATTGCCGAACCGCGTCTTGAGCGACATCACGTGACGCTCGCGCAGACTGTCGATCGGCGGATTGGTGACTTGCGAGAAATTCTGGCGGAAGAACTGGCTGATCAGTCGCGGCTTGTCGGAGATGACCGCGAGCGGCGTGTCGTCGCCCATCGACCCGATCGCCTCCTTGGCCCCCTCGACCATCGGCGACAGGATCAGTTCCATATCCTCCAGCGTCTGGCCGGCGGCGACCTGGCGGCGCAACAGTTCGGCGCGGTCGAAACGGGTGACGGTCTCGGCCTTCGGCGCCGGAAGTTCGTCGACAGTCAGGAATTCGCCGATCATGGTGGCATAATCATGCTCGTCGGCGATGCGGTCCTTGACCTCGCGGTCGTGGAGCAGCCGGCCTTCGTCGAGGTCGACCGCGATCATCTGGCCCGGTCCGAGCCGGCCCTTTTCGACGATCATCGTCTCGGGCACGACGACCATGCCCGCTTCCGACCCGACGATCAGGAGGCCGTCGGAGGTCTGGGTATAGCGTAGCGGCCGGAGCGCGTTGCGATCCATGCCGGCCACCGCCCAGCGGCCGTCGGTCATCGCCAGCGCGGCGGGGCCGTCCCACGGCTCCATCACCGAGCCGAGATATTTGAACATGTCGAGATGCTTCTTGGGCATCTCGCCCTTCGGTCCCCAGGCTTCGGGCACCAGCATCAGCTTGGCGGTCGGCGCGTCGCGACCCGAGCGGCAGATCGCCTCGAACACCGCGTCGAGCGCGGCGGTGTCCGACGCCCCCGCCGGGATCACAGGCTTGATGTCTTCCGACGCCTCGCCGAACGCGTTCGCCGCCATCTTGATCTCGTGGCTGAGCATCCAGTTCTTGTTGCCGCGGATCGTGTTGATCTCGCCATTATGCGCGAGGCAGCGGAACGGCTGCGCCAGCCACCATTGCGGGAAGGTGTTGGTCGAATACCGCTGGTGGAAGATCGCGACGCGGCTCTCGAACCGCGGATCCTTGAGGTCGGGGTAGAAGACCGACAGGCTCTCGGCGAGGAACAACCCCTTATAGACGATCGAGCGGCAGCTCAGCGAGCAGATGTAGAAGCCGTTGATCTGCGCGGCGATGACGCGCTTTTCGATGCGGCGGCGGACCAGATAGAGCTCCTTTTCGAACTCCTCGGCCGATTGCGTGCCCGGCAAGGGGCCGGCGATCATGATCTGCTCGATTTCGGGCCGCGTCTCCTGCGCCTTGCGGCCGATCACCGACACATCGACCGGCACCTGGCGCCAGCCATAGATCGAATAGCCGGCCTCGATGATCACGCTTTCGACGATCGTGCGGCACGATTCCTGCGCGCCGAGATCGGTGCGCGGCAGGAAGATCATGCCGACCGCGAGTTGGTTGTCGGCGACCTTGTGCCCCGACGCCTGGATCGCTTCGTCGAAGAACGCCATCGGCAAGTCGATGTGCAGGCCGGCGCCGTCGCCCGTCTTGCCGTCGGCATCGACAGCGCCGCGGTGCCACACCGCCTTCAACGCGTCGATCGCCGACTGCACGACGCGGCGCGACGGCTGGCCGTCGGTCGCGGCAACGAGCCCGACGCCGCAGGCATCGGATTCGAATTCGGGGCGGTACATTCCCTCGGCAGCGAGGCGGGCGCGTTGGTCGGTGGAATTGCTCACGACTTGCCTTCCTTCACAGCGGCGTCCTGCATCTTCTGCGCCATCGATTTGATGCGGTCCTGCAAGCCATCGAACGCCTTATCCATCATGGTACGTTGCGCGGCAGTGACGGCGGGATCGGCCATCACGGCGGGTACGCGTTCCATATAGATCTTGCCGGTAGGAGACGTGAAAAAGCGCTCCATGTCGGCCAGTTGGTCGAGCGTGAACTGACGCGCATAAGCGATCGCCATCGCGTCGAACAATGCCGGCATCGTCTCATGCGCGACTCGCAACGAGCGCTCGGTTTCACCGTCCAGGAATTGCAGCATCTGATCGCGCGTCGCCGGGTGCTGCTGAAACAAGGCGGCCATATCGGGCGACTGCGCCATGCTTTCGCGCAGGTTGGCCATCATCGGACGGATCATCGCGTCGATCATCGCATCGCGCTTTTCGGGCGGCAGAATCTCGTCAATCAGTTTGCGTGCTGCAGCCAGCCGCTCGGGCTCGACGGGCGCCGCGACCGGGGCTGCCGGGGGCGGCGCGCTCGCCTGTGCCATTGCCGAAAGCGGGATCATCGCCGCGGCCAGCACCAGGGTCTTCACGATCATGCTGCCTTCCTCTCGGTCGCCGCCTTCGCTCGCAAATACTTGTCCATATGCGCAGCAACGTCGCGGCCATCGCGCACCGCCCAGACCACCAGGCTCGCCCCGCGGACGATGTCGCCGGCCGCGAACACGCCATCGAGGCTGGTCATCAGCGTGGCATTGTCGACCAGCAAGGTGCCCCAGCGCGTCACGCCGAGTTCGGGCGCATTGAACAATCGCGGCAGGTCTTCGGCATCGAAGCCGAGCGCCTTGATCACCAGGTCGGCGCGCCGCACTTCGCTCTCGCCGCCATCGGGTTCGGGCGCGCGGCGGCCGCTGGCATCGGGAGCGCCGAGCCGCATCCGCGCGATCGACACGCTATCGACCGCGTCGCCGCCACCGAACGCCTCGGGCGCCGATAACCAGACGAATTCGACGCCTTCCTCCTCGGCATTGCCGACCTCGCGCTGCGACCCCGGCATATTGGCGCGGTCGCGGCGATAGAGGCACGCGACCGAGGCCGCGCCCTGGCGCACCGCGGTGCGCACGCAATCCATCGCGGTGTCGCCGCCGCCGACCACGATCACGTTCTTGCCCGCCGCATCGAGCGCGCCGCTGTCGAAATCGGGCACGGCGTCGCCGAAGCTCTTGCGGTTGGATGCAGTCAGATAGTCGAGCGCTTCGACCACGCCGTTCGCCTCGACTCCCGGGGCGGCAAGACCGCGCGCCTTGTACACGCCGGTCGCGACCAGGATGGCGTCGTGCTTGGTCCGCAACTCCTCGAGCCCGGCCTCACGCCCGACCTCGAATCCCTCGTGAAACACGATACCGCCGGCCTTGAGCCGATCGACGCGACGCATCACCACCGGCTTTTCGAGCTTGAAGCCGGGGATGCCGTAAGTCAGCAATCCGCCCGCACGGTCGTGCCGGTCATAGATATGGACCTCGTACCCGGCAACGCGCAGCAACTCGGCCGCGGTCAGCCCGGCCGGTCCCGCGCCGATGATGCCGACCGATTGGCCGCGCGCCGGCCCCGGCACGATCGGTTCGACCCAGCCATTCTCCCAGGCGGTGTCGGTAATGAATTTCTCGACCGATCCGATCGTCACCGCGCCATGGCCGGAGAATTCGATCACGCAATTGCCTTCGCACAGCCGGTCCTGCGGGCAGATGCGGCCGCAAATCTCCGGCATGGTCGAAGTCGCGTTGCTGAGCTCATAGGCCTCACGCAACCGACCCTCGGCCGTCAGCCGCAGCCAATCGGGGATATGATTGTGCAGCGGGCAATGCACCGAACAATAGGGCACGCCGCATTGCGAGCAGCGCGCCGACTGCTCCTCGGCGGCGGGCACGCCATAGCGGTCGGCGATTTCGCGGAAGTCCTCCGCACGCTGTTGGGCGTCACGTTTGGCCGGATAGGCCTGCGTTACACCCACGAATTTCAGCATATCACCGGCCATCGCCCGCTCCCTTCGGAACGGCCGCTAGCCTGTTTCTCTCCGCCCGTCACGTAAATTCGGTCAGATACGGCAGCGATGCTGCCTTATTTAACCGTCATTCTGGGTTGTTCCGTCGCATAGAGTGGAGAAGATCGCCTATTTAGGGCCGGTACGGACTCATTTGAGCAAAAACACCAGTGCCACGGCACCGACAGCGATTCGGTACCAGCCGAACGGGCTGAACCCCGTCTTGCCGACCAGACCGACGAACCACCTGACCACGAGCAAGGCGACGACGAACGCGACGACGAAGCCGATCGCGATCAGGCCGAACCCGACGCTGTTCGCGGCCATCAGTTCGTGCCGCTTGGTGACGAGTTCGAGCACGGTCGCACCAAGCATGGTGGGGATAGCGAGGAAGAAGCTGAATTCGGCCGCCGTGCGCCGCTCGACCCCGAGGCTGAGCGCGCCGAGGATTGTCGCGCCCGAGCGGCTGACGCCGGGGATCATCGCCAGGCATTGAATGAAGCCGATGCCGATCACCTTGGGCAATGGAATCTCGGCGACGCCCTTGATCCGCCCTTCCCTGACCGTCCGCTCGATGCCGATGATCGCGATGCCGCCGACGATCAGCGCAACCGCTACGGTCAGTGGCGATCCGAGCAGCTTCTCGATTTGCTTGTGCAAGACGAGCCCGATCACCGCGGCGGGCAGGAATGCGACCAACAGGTTGATGACGAAGCGGACCGAAACGGGATCGAACCGCAACAGCCCCTGCAGCACCGCCCAGAAGGTGCGCCAGTACAGCGCGACGATCGCCAGGATCGCACCCAATTGGATGACGATGTTGAACAGCGCCCAATATTCGGAATTATAGCCGAGCAGCGCGCTGGCCAGGATGAGATGGCCGGTCGAGGACACCGGCAGGAATTCGGTCACGCCCTCGACGATGCCGAGGATGATGGCGGTAATCACGTCGTTCACGGGGGATACTCCCTATACGCGGGCGGCGCCGCGAACGGATGTCGGGTAAGAGGTCAGGCCGCCTTGGCGCGCAGGCCGAACCGCCCCGCCTTGCGGTATCGCACCAGCCAGGACGGCGCCACCGCTTCCATCGGCGTCGGCGCGATGCCCAGCGAGTCGAGCCCGGGAAGCGTGCCGCTGGTGACGTTATCGGTCTTCAGCATCTTCCACTGATCGAGCTTGATCGGCGCGCCCGGCAGGAAACCGGCATAAGCGATCGCCTGTCCGATAACGTCGGGCAACTCGATGAAGTCGGTGTCGCGCCCGATCGCATCGGACAGCCAGCGCATCAGATCGCGCATCGTGACGACTTCGGGGCCGGTCGCCTCGATCGTTCGGCCGGCATGCGAATCGCTCTCCGCCAAGGCCCGCACGACGGCGCGAGCGACATCGACGACATGGACCGGCTGGAATTTCGCATCGGCGCGCAGCACCGGCACCACCGCGCGGCCGAGCACGCCCGGCGCAGAGCTGATCATCCCGGCGAAGCGGTTGAGGAACTTGTCCTCGGGCCCGAACACGACCGAGGGACGCAGCACGATGGCATCGGGAAAAGCCTCGCGGGCCGCGGCTTCGCCTGCCGCCTTGCTCGCATAATAACGCGACGGCGATTCGGCATCGGCGCCGAGCGCGGAGAGATGGAGGAACGCCGTCGCCCCGGTGTCGCGCGCCGCCTTCGCCGCCGCGCGAACGCCCGTGACGTGAATCCCCTGATAATCGGGACCCCAGGTCCCCGGCAGATAGACCACCGCGTCCGACCCCGCGACCGCGCGCGCGATCGTGTCCGGCTTGGTCACGTCGGCCGCGACGAATTGCGTCTGGCCGAGCCCGCCAAGCGGCTTCAAGAACCAGGCGTGGCGCGGATCGCGCTCAACCACGCGAATGCGCGCGCCCGCGGCGAGCAATTCCTGCGCGACGTAGCGGCCGATAAATCCGCCCCCGCCGATCAGCGTTACCAGCTTGTCCTTCATGACGATCCTCGACACCATGCCTGCCCTCCCCCATGCCGCGACCCGCGCCATGCCGCAAGCGCTGGCGGTTGCTGTTGACAACCAGCGGACGCCCCAATAGAGCGCCCCGCCTACCCCGTGCCCAGATGGCGGAATTGGTAGACGCACCAGCTTCAGGTGCTGGCGCTCGCAAGGGCGTGGAGGTTCGAGTCCTCTTCTGGGCACCAGACACCCATCCGAGGGTGTCCACGCTGATCGAAAATATCACTAAAAACGGCGGATTTCCGGGACTTCTGGTCCACGGACGTCCGCCCGTGTGTTTGGGGTTCCGGGGTATCTGAGGGTATATTCGAGGGTACGAGGCGATTGAGCTCCCGGAGATACCCTCATGCCACTTTCCGCCATTGCCATGACCAAGGCCGAGCCACGTGACAAAGCCTATAAGCTGACCGATGAGCGCGGCTTGTATCTGCTCGTCTCTCCAAAGGGCGGCCGCTAGTGGTGGGTGAATTATCGCTTCGCCGATAAATTCCGCACTATCGCTTTTGGGGTCTTCCCAGATGTCAGCCTCGCTGATGCCCGTGCCCGACGCGACGATGCGCGCAAATTGCCGGCAAAGGGCATCGACCCAGCGAGGAGCGGAAAGGAGAAGAGGCTCGTATCGAGTTCGAAGCGACGACTTCGTTCGATGCTGTCGCCGAAGAATGGCTCGCCACGCACAGACCTCCAATATGCGCCAAATGTCTGAGACGAGTCGGAATCTTTCTCTCGCGCCAATGACGAGCGCCATCTAATAGCTCCATCTGCCGCGGCATGCGCAACATGTTGCGTTTCCTTCCCGCTAGCACGGGCAAGTTCTTTCCAGAGCTTACGCCGCGTGAGGCGGCCGAGCCGCGCAGCAACGCTCGATAAAGGCAGCGTGCGACGGGAGGGAATCGACGCGCTGCTTGATCGCTGCGCCGACTTTCGCCAGCACCACCTGCAGCTCGTCTGCGGGCAGGGCGTTCGCTATCGGATGGTAGGATCGCGGAACGAGGCCCTGACCGTAGAGAACGGCGAACCAACTGGTTTCACTGAACAGATCGCCGGGTGCCATGCGCGTTTCGCCCCGTTCCCTGAACAATTCGAGCTTGGCCGCGAGCGAATCTGGAACAGTCATGTTGCGGCAATATTGCCAGAACGGAGTGTCATCGCGGTCAGTCACCTTGTAATGGGCGATGATGAAATCGCGAACATGGTCATAGACCAGATCCAGTTCACGATTGTATTGATCGATCAGGATCGGGTTGACTGTGCGCATTGGCCACAACTCGAGCAACTTCATGATGGCCACCTGGATAAGATGGATGCTCGTTGATTCGAGCGGCTCGAGAAAGCCGGAAGACAGACCGACCGCGAGGCAATTCTTGACCCAGCCCAGCCGGCGCTTGCCGGCGGTGAAGCGCAGGATTTTCGGATCGGTCAGGGGCTCGCCGTCGAGCCGTTCGAGCAGCAAGCGCGATGCCTCGTCTTCGGAAATATGGGCATCGCAGAAAACATAGCCGTTACCGGTCCGGTGCTGCAGCGGAATGCGCCACTGCCAGCCGGCCTCGCGCGCCGTCGAGCGGGTGAAAGGCGTCGGATCCTCCACACGCCGACACGGGACCGCCGCGGCGCGATTGTTCGGAAGCCAGTGACTCCAGTCGTCGAACCCGGCGTTCAGCACGCCTTCGATCAGCAATCCGCGAAAGCCCGAGCAATCGATGAAGAAGTCGCCGGCAACGCGTGAGCCGTCGGCCAGCTTGACCGCTTCGATGTATCCGGTCTCGGAATTCTGCTCGGCGTCGACAACCCGCCCTTCACGACGAACGACGCCGCGACGCTCGGCGTAGCGCCGCAGATAGGCCGCATAGGTCGCCGCGTCGAATTGATAGGCATAGTTGATCGGCGGCAGCTGCCCGTCGGGCGATGCCGGCATCCGTGCGAACTTGCCCTCCCGGGCAGCCATTCCTTCCGCGATGAAGCGCGAGAAATCGGGATCGCCCCCGGACTGCACCCATCGGAGCCAATAGTTCATGAAGCCGACGCCGCCCTTGATGGTCGCGCCAAAAAGTCCGAACGGATGAAAATAGCTGCTGCCGGTCTTCCGCCAGTCGATGAATTCGATGCCGAGCTTGAAGGTCGCGTTCGTCTCGCGGACGAATTCGTCCTCCTCGATCTCCAGGAGCCGGTTATATTGCATGATCGGCGGGATCGTCGCTTCACCCACGCCGACCGTGCCGATCTCCTCGGACTCGATGAGCGTGATCGAATGAGTCTGGGTGCCGATCACCTTGGCGAACGCGGCCGCCGCCATCCAGCCGGCGGTACCGCCGCCAACAATCACGATGTCTCTCAGTTGCTGCATCGATTTGCATTCATGCGGCGGGCCCTCGCCCGGGGATGGTGAATGTTCTCAGCCAAGGGCTATCACCTCTGCCTGTCTCTGAAGTTCCGCGCTGCCGATAAAATCGTCAACTACAGGCATGGCCTCGACGAGACCGACAATGTCCTTCAATCGCAATTGCATCTGGGCGATATGTTCCTGCTCCGGGATGGCGTCTACGCGCGGATCATAGCTCTGCGGCATAAGCCCGTGACCGATGAGCAGGCTTTCCCAGCCATCTTCGTGGAAAGTCTCGTCGTCGTACAACGGAACGCGCCCGCGTGCCGAAAAGACGTCGAGCTTGCGCTGGAGGGTTTCGGGAACAGCTGCGTCACGGCAACCATCCCATAGCGGCGCGTCGAAACGGCGATTGAGCTTGTAGTGCGCGGCCTGGAAGTCGCGAAGATTGATCGCGGCTCTGCGGATGATCCGATCATATAGCTCGGCCTCGTGGAAGGCGCCCGCTTCAACCGGGAATAGCGTCATCAACTGGGAAATGCATTGGTGGACGATGTGCAGTTGCACTGCGTCGAGCGGCTCGAGCGAAAAGGCGGATTCGCCGACTGCGACGCAATTTCCGACCCACATCCGCCTGCGAATGCCCTGAGTGAGACCGGACACGACGGCGTCGCCGTTGACCGGAAGATTGGCGAAGGCCGACAGGCTGTCGAGCACACCCTGGTCGGAGATCTGGCGGCTGTCGTAGGCGGCGACGACCGCAGTTCTGTCCTGGAGCGGGAAGAGACCAGTCCAGCCCTGTCGGAAGGCCGAAATCTGACTGAAACCCGGAAACGGGCTGAGCGCCTTCGCGGACGCGGTCAACATCCGGTCGCACGGCAGCCATTCACGCCACGAGTCAAATTCCGCGCCGGCCATCCGGCCGATCAGCACAGCCTGCGCTCCCGAAGCGTCGATGAACAGGTCCGCCTCAACCCGCTCGCCATCGGATAGCGTAACAGCGGCTATCCGCTCGCCTTCGGTTTCGACACCGGCGACCATGGCCGATTTCGATTCCACGCCACCGCGCGTCGCAAAGAGTTTCAGCAGCGCGGTATAGGCGCGCGCATCGATGTGATAGCCGAAGCCGGCGCGCAGCTCGGCGTCTTTCGTCGGAATGGGAACGCGGCCGGCCTTGGCTGCCATCGCGCCCACGGAGAAATTCTCGAATTCGGTCCGCAGCCCTTGTTGCCGACCCTTGATCCAGAATTGGGTGAAGCCAAGGCCTGCCCCGGACTCCGCCGGCTGATCATAGCCGCGGATGAAGGGTGGCGCGGCGCCCGACCAATTGGAAAAACGTTGACCGGCCACCGGCAAGGCCTTGCACGCGCTGAAGAGCAATCCTTCTTCCAGGCCAATCCGGTAATGGAACCCGGCCAGTTCCGGGAGTGTCGAATAGGCGTCGACCGGTTGAAGCAAGGTCGGGAGCTCGATCACCCGCACTCTGATTCCTGCGCCGCCGAGCGATCGCTGGATGGCGGCGGCAGCCATCCATGCCGGCGCGTCGGCGCCGACGACCGCCACTTGTTCGATGCGACGGGTCATAACGCCGTTTCCGCCGCGCAATAACGGTCGATGAAGCGATCGTGCGGCAGCATTTCTTCGACGCGGTCCTCGATGTCGGTTCGAAGCTCGTCGAGGTAGGAGGTCAGCCGCTCCGCCGGCATCGCGTCGGCGAGCGGACTGTAGCTTTCCGGTATCAAGCCTTGTCCTATCAGCACGCTGAGCCAGCTCGTTGGAGTGAAAAGCCCGTCCTTGTACCGCTCGATGATGGCGCTTTGCCGGAATAGCTCGATCTTCCGCGTGAGGCTCTCCGGCACGTCCATGGCGGCGCAATAGCGCCAGATCTCGGCATCCTCGCGGGTGTTCAGCTTGTAATGGAGGATGAGGAAATCGCGGATTCGCTCATATTGGAGATCGATCAGCCGGTTGAACTCCTCACGGAGACGCGGATCGATGCGCTTGCCCGGCAGCAGTCGCACGAGCTCCATGATGGCAATTTGAACTAGGTAGATGCTCGTCGATTCGAGTGGCTCGAAAAATCCGCCGGCAAGTCCGATCGCGACGCAGTTCTTTTCCCAGCTGACCATTCGGTGACCCGTCTGGAATTTCAGCATGCGCGGCTCGCCCAGCGCTTTGGTCTCGAGACTCCGCATCAGCGATTCGGCGGCTTCACTCTCCTCGATGAAGCTGCTCGAAAAAACATAGCCGTTCCCGGTGCGGTGCTGCAGCGGGATGCGCCAGCGCCAGCCGGCCTCCATCGCCGTCGAGCGCGTATAAGGCGAAAGCTCGTCGCGCTCGCTCGGTACGGCGAAGGCCCGGTCGCAGGGCAACCACTTCGACCAGTCTTTCCAGGCGACTCCAAGCGTCTTATCCAGCAAGAGCGAGCGGAAACCCGAGCAATCGATGAACAGGTCGCCGGAAATCGTCTCACCCGATTCGAGCAGCAGCGAACGAATCTCGCCAGTTTCCGGATCCTGGATAACCCCTTTTACCTTGCCTTCCGTCCGGATCGCCCCGCGCTGCTCCGCAAGCCCGCGCAGATAGAGGGAATAGAGACCGGCGTCGAAATGATAGGCGTAGGTATAAGCCGAATTGACCCGTGGCAGCCGCGTCTCCGGGAAGCCGAAGCGGCAACGCCGCGCCGCCTGAAGGGCGAACGAATATTCCTGGATGTCCGACTTCCAGCCATGGCGCAACGCGCGCAGCCATCGATGGTGAAAGATGTGGTCCATACCGGGCGGACCGTGAACGCCGAACGGATGGATGTAGCGAGAGCCCTTGAACCCCCAGTCGACGAACTCGATGCCGAGCTTGAATGCGGCCTTGGTGGCCCGCATCATCTCGGCTTCGTCGATGCCCATCGCGTCGTTCAGATTCTTGATTTCAGGAAAGGTCGCTTCGCCGACCCCGACGATTCCGATCTCCTCCGATTCGACGAGCCGTATCCGGCAGCGGCTCGTCGGGATGAGTGATACGAGCGCGGTTGCCGCCATCCATCCGGCGGTGCCGCCACCCAGGATCACGATGTCGAGCGGCTCGCTCACCCCTTAAGCTCCGTCTACATGGCCAGGCCGGCCGATACGCACGTGACAGCCCACGCCTACAAGCAATGGGCGCCGCTGAGCAACAGCGACGCCCACAGCGTTTCGCAGCGTCGTGCCTAGTCGCCCAACCTCCACCGGATCCCCAGCGTGAACCGCCGGTCCTGCCTGAACCAGGAGTTCGGCAGCAGGATCATCTTCTTCTCCGGACTGTTCGCATCAGTCATCTGTGCCAGGGTCTGCGTCTGGGTGTTGAGCAGGTTGCTACCCTCCAGGCTCATCTCGAAACGCTTGGTGATGTTGAACCGGATCGACCCATCAAGGTAACCAGCCTCCTTCTGCCAGACCGGAAGGCCGACGCAGCAGTCCGCGACCGTGACCAGATATCTCGACCGCCAGTTATAGGCGAGCCTGAACGAGACCGGGAAATCCGGCGACTCATAGAAGCCAACCAGGTTGAACGAGTGCTTGGAGAGGCCCTCGAGCGACCCCGGGTCCAGCGCGGGCGTGAATCCTCCACCGGCGATCGGGAATTGCGTCGCGAGGTTCGCATTCGGTACGCCCGAGTTCTTCACGAAGGTATAGTTCGCCTGCATGCCGAAGCCATCGAACGGCTTTGGCAGGAAGTCGAAGAAGCGGTTGTACGCCACTTCCAAGCCGTCGATCTTCGCACCTTTCCCGTTGGATGGCCCGTGTACTCTGACCGTCCGGGTAACGCCCTGATTGGTAAGGTCGGTGCCGAAGAAGCCGTACTGAATGTAGTTCTGGAACGTTTTGTGGAAAACAGCGAGGCTGAACAGCCCGGCATTCCCGAAATAATGTTCCAGCGACAAGTCGAACTGCCACGCTGTCGCCGGCTTCAGGCCCGGATTGGTAGCCTGCGCGGTATAATCCGGCTTCATGCCGACGATGTTGCCCTGCGCATCCTTGACCCATCGCGGGTCATTCGGATTGGAGGTATCCGCCAGGCCCTGGCTGATGCCCAGATAGTTCTTCAGGAGGCCAATATCCGGCCGCGACATGGCCTTCGATGCCGCGAAGCGCAACAGCCAGCTCGGCGAGAAGTCGAACCGCAGGTTGAAGCTCGGCAGCCAGTGGCGGTGCGTCGCTCCCGCCACGGATGGCGTGCCGGTGCCCGCGCCGCTGGCGAACTTCTGGTCGTCGGGCGAGAGATAGCAGATCGCGTTGTAGGGCACCACGGCCGGCTGGCCCGGCGGCTGCTGGAACGGCGGGGCCGTACCGGTCAAGCCACCCTGAACGAGCGGCGTCGGCGGGCAGCTGGCGGGACTGATGTTCAATGTCGGATAGGTGGTGAATCCGTTGCTCCTCAAACGCGTCTCGACGAAGCGAACACCGATGTTTCCGCTGATCTTGACGCTGCCAAGGCGAATCTGGTCGTTGCTCCCGAATTTGGCCATCACATAGAAAGCGCGCGTTTCCTCCGAGATATCGGCGATCTCGTCGGGATGGAAACAGCTGTTTGGAAGATTCGGTCCGCTGAACGAACCGGTCTGGCCGTTCCGATCACAGATCGGCTCGAACGTGCCAACACCGATCTTGTCGACCGCGAACTTAGTAATTCCGTGATTGGCGATGAAATCGAGCGGCACGAACGGGAAGTTGCCGAGCGTCCCCCCGAAGAACGGGTTTCCAAACGGCTGTACGGCGTAGAAGCCGGCAGGATAGCCGTTGAACTGGTTGGTGCCGCCGCTGAAATTACCGGTCGGACACGTCCCGGGTTTCGAGTCCAGGTTGTAGTAGACATACTGGCAACCGTTGGTCCAAGTATTGGCAACATTGTTCCAGTTATAGGCGCTGTTTTGCGTCCGCTGATCGCGGTCGGCGTAGCGTGCGCCGAATTTGAGCGTGTCGATCCAGCCGTCGCCCGGCACATCCCATTGGCCGTCGCCGCGAAGGGCGAACTCATGCCCCGCGCTGTCCTGAACGTTGTCCGCCAGGACGCTGATCCCGTAATTGTTCGGATTGGAGAGGCCACCCGGCGACAGGTCGACGTTCGCCGGCGCGAGGATACTCACGACGCGCGGCCGCGTGCCGAGGCCGCTCAGCTGGAGATTGGCAAAGGACGAAAAGCTGATGTCGTCGTCCTGGAACTTGATCGTGGAATCGACATATTGCGCGTCGAAATTGAAGTGCAGGCGGTCCGTCGTGTCCCATTTCAGGTTGAAGCCGGCTTCCTGCGTCATGTCCCGGTTCTTGGAATACCGGGTTGTCGTGCCGGCGGTGACCCCGTGCACGTCATAGCCTGCCGGGCAATAGCTAGCCGGCTGCCCGCCCCATCCATAACAGCTATGGATCATCGGCTGACCGGCAGCGTTCTGGGCCATGTTGCCGTCGTTCTGATCGCCCCACCAGCCACCGGTTCCGGTGAACGTCCCGCCATCGATGAAACCGTTTTTGCCGAAGGTGAAGTCGGGCGTGCCCGCGGCCGGAGCCGGAACGCCGCCATCTCCGGGCTTGAAACGGAAGTTCGCGTCCGAACTCGGAATCCCGAACAGGGTCGAGCCGAAGCCGGTTTCGTACATCGAATTGTTGTAGTTCGAGCGGATGTACTGCAGCGTCGCCAGCCATCTGCCGTTGTTGCTCTTCCATTGCCCGGCGGCGGCGATACCAAGCCGTTTGCGGTCGAACTCGTCGTGGAGAAGGTTCAACCCGGTCGGAACGACCACAGTCCCCTTGGCGAAATTGTCGCTGGTGACGTCGGCGCTGCCGGGGAGCATCCCGCCGGTGAAAATACCGGCGCGATAGGACTGCAATCCCAGCGATCCGCTCCTGACCCGCGTGTAGGCGACATGGCCCATCAGACCGAACTCGCCGAGGCTGGTTTGCCAGCGGTTGCTGTAGAATGCGCTGAGGTCGGGCGTCACCCGCTTGCTGATGTCGCCGTAATTGGCCTTGACCCCGAGCTGGAACAACTGGCCCTTCGCATCGAAGGGAACGCGCGTGCGCAGGTTGACGCTGCCGGCAATGCCGCCCTCGATCAGGTCGGCCGTCTGGTTCTTGTAGATGTCGACGCCGCCGAGCAGCTCGCTCGGAACGTCACCCCAGGACAGTCCGCGGCTGCTGTTGGCGGAGAAGGTATCGCGGCCGTTGAATTCGTTCCGGACCTGCGGGAGGCCGCGGATGATGACGCTGGAAGGCTCGGTCGTGAAGTGCGCCGTATCGGTATTCACGGCGAAACGAAGCACGGTGATGCCGGGGACGCGCTGAAGCGACTCGGCGACCGACTTGTCCGGGAACGCGCCAATGTCGGTCGCGCTGATCGATTCGATAACCGTATCGGCGTCCCTCTTGCGCTTCCGCGCCGACTCCAGAGCGTTGCGAATGCCCCTGACGACGATGTCGTCATCTTTGGACTTGCCGTCTGGCGCCGCCGCCCCTCCTTGCGGAGCGGCTTGAGGAGCATCCTGCTTCTGCGTCTGACCCCAGGCAGGGGTGGCCAGCATGGTAGCGATAACCGCCGTCGAAACTCCGAAACACACGGCGCGGCTTCGCGCACTGACACCCTTGAAATTGCTCATACACCCCCTCCGGCGTTGTAATGCTACTTTTTACAGGCAAAAATTGTTTTTTATGCAGAGATTGGTTGTCACAAAATCGACAATTCGTCCATGCGTAACCACACGAGAGCGCTGCCGCATTCCTGAATCTTTGGCCCAAAACGCGCCTAAATTTCCCACTCGCAAATCAATAGACCGCTTTGCAATCCATAGGTCCCTTTAGAAACATTTTTGCTAAGGCCCGATTCAGCGTGGCCCGGAGGAGCCTACCGTCCGCCACAGACCCAAAATGCCGTGCGAGCGGTTCGGCTGAGAGCTATATCCGGTAGCCGATATTGAGAGGGTGAGGATGGATACCAGCCGGAAGGCTTCAGCAGCCAGTGGAACGCTGGTTGATTTTCAATGATTTATTCAAACAGATTCGCGCCTTCCGCTCGCGCAAACTAGCATCGTTGACCATGAACCATGCGCAGCGTGATTCCATCGCCCTGGACGGCAGTGGACGGTGGCTCCACCAGCGTCGACTGCGGGTAACGCGCGAACGCCTTGCCGCGCTTTACCCGGAATTGGACGGGAATTGCTTCAGTATTGGTCGCCATAGCCCACGAGGAACCGAAATCGCGATACGCATTCCACTGTCCGAACCGAAACCGAACCGTGATGAATGAGCCATCTGAACCGATTTGCGTGCTCGTGGTCGATGACGAGGCGCCCGCGCGCAACCGCCTTCGGGGTCTGCTCGCACAGGACAAGAACATCGGACGGGTCATCGAGGCGGAAAATGGCGTCGCCGCGATCAGCCTGATCCAGCAGGAGCGGCCGGATATCGTCCTGCTCGATGTGCAGATGCCCGGCCTGGACGGCTTCGGCCTGATTGACGCGCTCGGTGCCGAGAACATGCCGCTCACCGTCTTCGTCACGGCCTACGACCAGTTTGCGGTTCGGGCTTTCGAAGCGGGCGCGGTCGACTATCTGCTCAAGCCGTTTGGCGATGCGCGCTACGAGAAGATGATGGAGCGCGTGAAAGCACGTCTGTGCGACATCCGCGCGGGCCGTTCGCACGGCACCAACTCCGTCGATCCGGAACTACTCAAGCACGTGGCGCGGCGCGCCACCCCCGGCGAAATATGGGACTGGATGGTGGTCCGCACGAAGGAAGCGACGCGGCTTGTCATGACCGCGGATATCGATTGGGTCGGTGCGGCCGGCGTCTATGTAACCTTGCATGCCGGCGGAGAGGAATTCCTCTACCGCGCAAGCCTGAGCGCGGTTGCCAACCGGCTGGATCCCTTCCAGTTCGTGCGCGTCCACAGATCGAGCGTGGTCAATCTAAAATCAATCGCACTGATTGAGCCGCGGTCACATGGAGATTACGAAATCGTACTGAAAGACGGGACGCATCTACTGCTCAGCCGAACATTTCGCGCCGAAGTGGAAGCGAGGCTGGGGCAATCGCTCTGAACAAACCAAAGGGTGCATTGCCGGTAGTGGAGAGTGACCGGTCGGTGACTTCTTCTCCTTCGAAGGGAGTGCCTGCCCATGATCTGTGCGATGGCCGGGTGACAAAAATAGACGAAGCAACCAACCGTCGGGGAGAGTCGAATGAGGCTGAATAGCACTGTCTCGACGCATTGTGTCGCGGCCCGGCGTGCAAAAAGGCCCCGTTAGCGGGGTGATCGGGGGAGCTGCCAGTGCAGCATTTGAGCAGGGTGGCCTGCTCGATTCTCTGAAGACGGCCGCGATGTGCTGAGGTGGCTCCGCCAGGTTCCAGCCAGATGCCGGCCTCCAGAACGAAATCTGCGGGCGTTTCGGGCGACGAAGCTATCGTCGTCGCCCGAAATCGGCCTTACTCGACTGCCGGACTCGACTGCCGGTCAGTTGCCTTGCGGCTCTTTGGGCGGTGCCTTGGCACGTGTCTGGGCGACGAGCTCATTGAATTTGTCGGCGGTGATGCCCAGCATCAAGCCCTTCTTGTCCTTGCCGAACGCGCTCAGCGGCACGCCGATCTTGACCTCGCCGGTGTCGATCACGGCTTGGCTGGAATCGGCGATGACTTCGTTTGCACCCAGAGTCGCGATCGTCCCGATGGGCACGCCCTTGACGTCGCGGACCTGTGCGCCGGGCGTGAGGTCCGCCGCGGTTGCGAGAACCGCCGACGCACGCTTCTGCCTGGAGTCGTCCCGGTCCCGATCGGTGACCTTCACGCCACGAGCGGCGAGCTGGTTATAGGCAGCGTCCCGCTCGCGGTTGGCGGTCATGACATCCCGCGAATTGACCGTCCCTGCGGCCGGCGCTGCCGGTGCGTGACTATCCGTCTGTGCATTCGCCGCACCAGCGAACGCGAGAAACATCCCTCCGGCGATCGCAGTCACTACTGTCTTTCGCATAATCAGGTCTCCTTTCCACGGGGCTATTAAATAGAGAAGGATTGGCGAAAGTGGAAATCAATTTGCACCAAAGGAAATGAATCGCCAAATTGCGCCCGGATCGCGGCCCGACCCTTGAGGATCACGGTTGCACCCGACCTCACGCCGAAGGCTCTCGATCGATGTCCATCCCTCGCTCAGCGTCCCATCCACCGTCGCGACGGAAGCGTCGGTCCCGCGGCACCCGTTTCTTCGACGGCCGGCTGGTAGGGGCGGTCCGTTATCGTCTACGGCCGAGCGCATGAGCACGGGCGGATCGATCCGGCGCATCGTCGTCGTCGGCGGGGGGACCGCGGGGTGGATGACCGCGGCCGCGCTGGCGCGCTTCGTCGGCGGCAATGGCCGGCGTATCGTGCTGGTGGAATCCGAAGCGATCGGTACCGTCGGGGTCGGCGAAGGCACCATCCCGCCGATTCTCGAATTCAACCATCAGCTTGGTATCGACGAGGCCGAATATCTCCGCGCCACCAACGCGACGTACAAGCTGGGCATCGAGTTCGTCGGTTGGGCCGAGGAGGGTCAGCGCTACTTCCACCAGTTCGGCGAGATCGGACGGCCCCTCGACGGCGTTTCTTTTCACCAAGCCTGGCTGAAGTACCGCGACCATCCTTCCGTCGGGCCGCTCGCCGCTTATTCGATGTCGGCGGTCGCAGCCGCGAAGCATCGCTTTGCGCATTCGGCCAGGGAGCCGGACAATCCGCTTTCGCAGCTCGCCTATGCCTTCCATTTCGACGCCGCGGCCTATGGACAATTCCTTCGCGGCCATGCCGAAAGGTTCGGCGCGGAACGTATCGAAGGCCGCATCGTCGACGTCGAGCAGGACAGTGAAACGGGCTATGTCACTGCGCTCAAGCTCGATGACGACCGCCGAGTCCGCGGCGATCTGTTCATCGACTGCTCGGGCTTCCGGAGCCTGTTGCTCGGCGACAAGCTTGGCGTGAGGTTCGAGGACTGGAGCCACTGGCTCCCGTGCGACCGCGCGCTTGCGGTTCCCTCCGAACGCAACGATCCCCTACTGCCCTACACGCGATCGACGGCGCATCCGGCGGGCTGGCAGTGGCGCATCCCGCTCCAGCACCGGACGGGAAACGGCCACGTCTATTCCAGCGCGCACATGGCGGATGACGAGGCCGCGCGCATCTTGCTCGAAACGCTGGATTCAAAGCCGATCGACGAGCCGCGGCTGCTGAAGTTCAAGGCCGGGAGACGGTCCAAATCCTGGGAGAAGAATGTCGTCGCGATCGGCCTTTCCGCCGGCTTCCTCGAGCCGCTCGAATCGACCAGCATCCACCTGATCCAGCATGCCGTACAGAAGCTCCTCGCCTTGTTTCCGGGACGCGGGATCAGTCCTGTGGAACGCGACGCGTTCAACCGCGCGATGGTCAACAGTTACGAGCCGGTGCGCGACTTCATCATTCTACACTATCATGCGACGCGGCGAGCGGGTCCCTTTTGGGATCACGTGCGGACCATGGATTTGCCCGATACGCTCGAGCGCAAGTTCGAGCTGTTCCGCGAGCACGGCCGCGTGTTTCGCGACAACAACGAATTGTTCGACGTTCCGAGTTGGGTGGCGGTAATGCTCGGGCAAGGCATCATGCCCGCGGCTGTCGATCCGCTCGTCGATACGATGCGCGACGCCGACGTACTGCGTGCAATAACCGATCTGCGCGACGGCTACGAGCAGACCGCGCTCAAGCTGCCGCCGGCGAGCGATTATGTCCGGCGAATGATCGCCGCCTAGGAATTGTCGAATCTTGGGATTCCGACGGCTCCTCAAATGTAGATCATATCGGCGGCGAGGAGCAGGCGCTGTTCGGTCTGGTGACCATGACGGAAGGCCGTCATGGAAAGTCGACGAGTTCGGCCAGATCGCCCGTGAATTCGCCAAGCTGCAGGAGCTCGGCTTTCCGCGATACGGCGCGCCCGAGTTGGCGGTCGCTTTCTCGTTTCAGACGAACTGGCTGAGTACGCGCCAACGAATTCTACCGGTCCGACCAACCGCTCAAAGTTGCTGCAATAGCGACGACGACCGGCGACCGACTCAATGCCCATTGAGACTGGCGGATGCTCCGGCGGGTGTGGAATGGGGGTTGCATCGTCGCGGAGGAGGCCGGAGGTGTCTCCCACCTCTTTTTGAGAAGACTCGGTGAAGCCCCAACTCCTGCGTTTCGGTCATTCCCAAAGTCCGGTGGTCGTCATCGATGCGTTCAGCGGCAACAGCGAGGCCGTTGCCGCGCTCGCCGATGCGCTCGCGCCCTTTCCCCCGATCAAAGGGCATTATTTCCCCGGGATCCGGCGCATTGTCACCGAGGCCGACACTCAGGCCTATGCCTATCTTCACGAAGCCTGTCGTGTTGCAGCGCCGTTCATCGGCGGCGCTTTCGAGATTTCGGGATTCGAGCTCGCCGAAGGCAGCTTCTCGATCGTGACCGCGAAACCCGACGCGCTCATGCCCATTCAGCGTGTGCCCCATTATGATTCGCCTGAGCAGAATATCTTCGCGATGCTGCACTATCTGCGCGTGCCGGGCGGATCCGGCACGGCCTTCTATCGGCACCGCGCGACCGCCATCGAACGCGTGACGCGGGCGAACGCCGACCGCCTCGCCCGGATCACGAAAGTCGAAGGGATGAAGCGCACGGAGGATTCAGGCTATATGCACGGATCCGATGATTTCTACGAGCAGATCGGAGCGGTCGAAGCCGTCCCCGATCGCATGATCATCTATCATGGCAGCTTGCTCCATTCGGGGATCATTCCATCCGGGATGAATTTCAGTGCCGACCCCCGCCAAGGCCGCCTGACCGCCAATCTGTTCCTGCGCGGGCGCTGAAGCGAGAGGTGCTCCCCCCGGCACTCGATATGGCGAACCTGCAGCGCCAACCGCCGACATATTCCATATTTGCAAATATGAGTGCGGTTGGTCGAGCGCACAGCACGGAACCGTAATAGCGTCTTCTGGCGGGAAACGGTGCGATCGCGTCGGCGGCCAATCCGCGGCACGATCAGCGGGCAGCCGGTCCGAACGTTCGAACTTGCGTCTTGCCGGTATCCGCGCGAGATCACGCAGCGATAAGGTATCCGAACGGGTTGGGAGACAAAATGGCACGAGCCGCGCTCAAGGGTACCTATGCCGCTCCCGCTATTGAGAAGGCGTTCGAGGTCATCGAGCTCCTTGCGACCAAACCTGAGGGCGCGATGATTACCGAAATGGCGGCGGATCTGGATCGTACAGTTGGCGAGCTTTTTCGGATTGTCGTGGTCATGGAGCAACTCGGCTATTTGCGTAAGGCGGACGCAACCGATCGGTATACGGTAGCCTACAAGCTGCTCGACGTCGCATTCCGTGCCACGCCCTCGCAGGATCTCGTTCGCGCGGCGATGCCGGAGATGCAGGTGCTCGCCCTCGAAGCCGGACAGTCCTGCCATCTCGTCGTGGCCAACGGAGGCCGCGGCATGGTGATCGCACGCGAGGAGCAGCCGGGGACGAGGGGCTTTGCGCTGAAGGTCGGCGCACATATCGACATCGTTCACAGTTGCTCGGGGCAGGTGATCCTGGCCTTCTCCGATCTCCAGCGCACCGAGCGAATCATTCGCGCCGCCGAAGCGGATCAGGGCATCTCGGTCGACCGGATCTGGCTGGCGGAGCGGATCGCGATCATCCGGCGAACGGGTTTCGACAGTCGCAAGAGTCCGATCACGCACGGCGTGACCGACATCAGCTTTCCCGTGTTCGGCTTCGACCGAAACGTCGTTGCTGCGCTGACGATCCCCTTTCTGGAATTGATCGACGGCTCTCAGAAGGTCGATATCGAGGCAGCGCACGGCATGCTGCGCACCGCAACCTCGCGCATTTCGGATCGGCTCGGTTTTCAGCCGGGCTGATCACGTCATTGTCAGCCGGTTGATGACGGCGCGCCGCCAATCGCGGCATCCGGTTTCACGCTTGCGAAAATCAACCTACAAATACGCAAAGTGGATGCGATAGCGGACGGGGGGAGGTTCGCCACGATGCGCGCGATTTTCTGTCACGAGCCTTTTCAACTTGGCCTAGCCATCAGCGAAGAGCGGGGCCGGGAGAGGCCCTGATACGGATCCGCCGGGTCGGCCTGTGCGGGGCCGACGATCATATCTTTTCGGGCAAGCACCCTTTTCTCAGTTATCCGCGCGTCATTGGCCACGAGCTTGGCGGAGAGGTCGCGGCGGTCGGTGCCGGCACGTCACTGCGCATTGCGCAGTTCATCACGATCAATCCCTATCTCGCGCGCGGCACCTGCTTCGCCTGCGACAAGGCCAAGCCCAACGTGTGCGTCAATATCAAAGTGCAGGGAGTCCATGTCGACGGCAGCATGTGCGACACGCTGGTTGTGCCCGAAAGCGCGGTGATCGATATCGACGGACTCACGGTCGAACGGGCCGCAATGGTGGCGTTCCTAGCGAACGGCATGTGCCTATTGCTCGGGAAAAGCAGGTCGCCGTTCCCGGTCAGCGGCCATAATACCTTAAGGACAGCAAGTGCCTGCGGCGGGAGCGATACGAAGTGATCGCCGTCCAACTCACCTTTGCGCTCGAGGTCGCCCTTCATCCGCGCCAAGGGGTGCGCCATAACGGCGCCTTGCCATTCAACTCCCGGAACTCGATCCAGGACGCTCCGCGAAGTTCGCTCTGACGAACGGCGGTGAGAGCCGGAAATCGCAGGGCGAGGCGCGTGATCGGACGAGCATGGCTGGAAGGGCGTGGACGGGTACGGACGGCCGAGGCCGAACCGGCCTGCTAAACGTCGGTAACCAGGATGAAAAAGCCGATATCGGTGGCCCTATGCGGACCCCAGTGGACAAGCCGTTGGCGGAGACGGAGGGATTCGTATCCCCCTTTTGGCGATCTAGCAAATCCGCCGATTTTATGCTCTAAAGTCCTTGTAAAACAACGGCTTTCCTAAGTCCAATCGGATTATGCGGGTCGCAGCGGTTCGGAACGGATCGCATCAATCCGCGACTCAAACCCGGACGGAAACCCGGACTGAGCCTGTCGGCGGAGGGATCGGGATTCGAACAAAACCCGGACGGACCCGGACTGAAGCCGATGGACGGACGAAGGAGGATTCGAATGTCTCGTGCAATGCACAAGCTGAGCGCCCGTCGCGTGGAGACGATCAAGGCGTCGGGCTGGCACGGTGACGGCGGCGGGCTTTGGCTGCGCATCGACAGCAGCGGCTCCCGGAAATGGGTGTTCGCCTGGGAGCGATCCAAACGCCGCCGGGAGATGGGGCTGGGTGCCGCCTCCGATATAACGCTTGCGACGGCCCGCGAACTCGCTGCCGAGGCTCGTGCCTTATTGGCGCAGGGTCTTGATCCCATCGAAGAGCGTCGTGCGAAAGAGGCTGAGCAGGAAGCTCCCGCGGCCACCGACGATGCTGCGGACGAGATTTCCAGCGTCCCGACTTTCGGCCAGTTCGCCGATACGTACATCGATGCCCACGAGGACGGCTGGAAGAATCCCAAGCATCGGCAGCAGTGGCGCAACACGATCAAGACGCATGCCAAGTCGCTACTGAACAAGCCGGTCGATACGATCACATCGGACGATGTGGTCACCGTCCTTCGTCCAATCTGGCGCAAAGTTCCCGAGACGGCCGGTCGCCTGCGAGGCAGGATCGAGAACATCCTCGATGCGGCGAAAGCGTCCAAGCATATCGTCAGCCCTTGGGAGAACCCGGCCCGATGGCGCGGCAATCTGATACATCTCCTGCCTCGCCGGCCCAAGAAATCCCAGGTCAAGCATCATGCGGCCATGCCCTATGATGATCTGCCGGACTTCATGGGAAAGCTGCAACGACGCCCCGCGACTGCTGCGCGGGCACTCGAACTCACGATCTTGTGTGCGACCCGGACCAACGAAACGCTGAAAATGACCTGGTCGGAACTCGATCTCGAACAGGCCGTGTGGACCGTGCCGGGCGATCGGATGAAAATGGGCATCGAGCATCGCGTGCCTTTGCCCAGCAAAGCCGTCGAGCTGCTCAAGGCACAGGCAAGCACCTCAAACCTGGCGCCAGATGCCTATGTCTTCCCGGGCCAGAAGCCGGGCAAGCCCTTGTCGCAGATGGCGATGACGATGGTACTCCGACGGATGAACCTTGGACATTTCACCGTCCATGGCATGCGGAGCTGCTTCCGCGATTATATGGGCGACATGACCGATCATCCGGAATCGCTCGTCGAGCAGGCATTGGCGCACCAGATCGGCGACGAGACCACCCGAGCCTATCGCCGTGGCGACGCGTTCATCAAGCGACGCTCGCTCATGCAGGAATGGCAGGACTTCCTGCTGCCGGTCCAGAAGCGCGATGCCCGCGCGAGGCGGAACGATGCCGGCCGCGCAGACGCCGAGGCCGCGATGCTGCAAGCCGCCTGATCGACAATCATTTTACCCGGGAATCGCGAACGATGCCTGCGATCCAAGCATCGACCTCGCGCTCGCTCCATCGTGCCGCAGCGGCGGTGATCTTGCATGGCTTCGGGAAGCGCCCCTCTCCGATCATGGCGTAGATCATGGTCTTGCCCAAGCCCACCCGATGGCGAACCTCTGCCAGCCTGAGCAACCTTTCCGGCTGCGCCGCGTCGAGTTCGATGGTCATTTGCGCCGCTCCGCGAGCCCTTCACGCGCCTTTGCAAAACCGCGATCACTCGCGAGGAAGGCGGCAAGCATATGCGGGACCAGATCGGCAATCGCCTGCTTGTCGCCATAGGCCTGTTGGTAGATCGCGGCATAGTCCGCCAAGGCCAGATGAAGGTCTGGCGCGATGCTGATGGTCAGCTTGACCGGCGTTCTGTCGGGCAGGCGGGTGAGCTTGAGATCTGCCATATCGGGCTCCTATTCCTTCCAGGGTGCCAGGATGAGATCGCGATGGACTACGAGCCGGACCGGTGCACCGGGCCGGATCGTGATGGTGGGTTGGACTTGCAGGTTGCGGGACGTGATCTGATCGCCCGCCCGTGAGACGTTCTGCTGCGTGGACTCGCGGATCGCCTGGACGAGATCGCTCTCTCCAGAAAAAGTCACGCTCGCGCCCACGCCCAGCAGGGTCGAAATCGCGACGCCCTTGAGCAGCGTCCAGGTGTGGAAATCTACCTTGTCGGCGAGCCCGGCGTAGCCCGACGGATCGGTTGCGGGCACGTTGTCGAGCCGGATCGAGCTGCCGTCCGGCAAGATGATCCGCTGCCACACGACGAGCGCGCGCTTCTGGCCGAAGGCGACCACGCTGTCGTAGCTGCCGATCAGCCGCGCACCTTGGGGTATGAGGGGAATCGTGCCCGTCGCGCTGTCGAACACCCGCTCCGTCACTTGGGCGGTGACGAGACCGGGCAAGTCGGACCTGAGTCCGGTGATCAGGCTCGCCGCGATGACACTGCCAGCGGACAACATGTTCGGCGATGCCGGCGGGCTCAACCGATGCTCGTTGACGTCGTCGCCGGTGTCGCGCGCAGCGACGAAGTCGGCTTTGCGTTGCTGAGCATTGGGATCGCGATCAGGATCGATCGCGAGCCGCGACGCATCGGCGGCTGCGACCGGTGGCGAGGGTGGCGTCGCATCGGTGCTGCGGGTCGGATCGGCGCGATTGCCGGATTGCACCAGCAATCCCGACTCGCGCGCCGCCTTCAGCTCCGCCGCGCGCCGATCGCGTTCGGTCGCGGCGGCCTGTTCCGCGCGACCGGTTTCGCCGCCCGCCGGCGCGATGCCCATGGCACGCTGATGATCGAGGATTGGCCGGCCGAGGTCGCCTGGCAATGGTGGTCCAAGCTTGGGCACGTCGCCATAGCTGCCCGGCAGTCCGCTCAGTGTATCGGCCGGCGCCTTCGCCGTGACCGTCTGATCGTCGGCCTGTCCGGCGAGGTGCAGCGCGGACGGCCGCAGCGCAACCCACGCCGTCGCGATCAGACTGACGGAGCCGAGCGCCGCGATGGCCACGACGGCGCCCCGCTTGAAGCGGATCGCCCGCGCCGGCTGGGCGCGAAGCGCCAGCGTTTCCGGGTCCACCTTGCCCGGTGCGGCAGGGGCCTCGGGCACCGGTGACGCTGCCGTCTCGACGGTCATGATCCCCTCCGCTTGGGCGCGCCGTCCGCCACCCGGCTGATGCGGACAATCTGCTGGTGCTTCGTGCCGAGGCGAAGCTCGGCGACGTCGAAGATGCGATCGACGACATAGAAGCGGCCCTTCACGCGATAGTTGACGAGCTGGGCTTCGCCTTTCCCGTCCACCAGGAAGATTGGCGGCGCCTCGCCGACGGCCAGTGTTGCCGGGAACTCGATGAAGGTCTGGCGCCCGTCGTCGAACGCGCGGAACGGTCGCCAGGCCGGTCGATCACCGGAAACTGCATAGTTGAAATGAAGCTGCTCGACCTCGATACCGACCGCCACTGGCGCCACCGCCTCGGTCGCCGCAGCGGCGCGCTTCAATGCGATCAGCGCGTCCTGGGGATAGGTCCAGGAGAGCGCGGCCATCGCCGTCTTCGCCAAGCTGGTCAGGGCGATGTGATAGCTGCGTCTGTCGGTGGTGATCACCAGATTGGTGGACAGGCCGGCGCTGAAGGGCTTCACCAGTACATGGGTCCGCTTCTCCGCGCCTGATCCACTGGTGGTATCGCCGATCACCCAGCGCACCGTGTCGCCACTGGCCACGGCAACCAGCGTCTCGCCCGGTTGCAAGGCGATGTCGGTCACCCGCTCGGGCGCGGTGATGACATGATAGATGGCGCCGTCGGCAAACGGATAGACCTGCACGGCATTGATGAAGCCCTGCGCGACGGGTTCGATCGTCGCTGCGCGGTTGGCGGCGGCGACCGGCGTAGTTTTGTGCGTGGTCGCCTCTGCGGGTTGGGCAGCAAGGATCAGGCAAGGCGCCAGCAGCGCGGCGGCTGCGAGAGTTCTAGTCATGGCTGGGTCTCCGTATTGACGGTCGGTTGAGCGGCAAGGTTCGGGTCGAGCGGCGAGCCGAGCGGCGCGGTGCGCGCGGGAGCAGTCGACGCCGCGGGTTCGAGTTCGCGGCTCCAGTCGATCGCGTCGATGTAGATGCCGAGCGGATTCCTGCGGAGCGTGTCGGCCGATACCGGCGGCTTGGTTAGGATCGTCAGGATGCCGGTCCAGTGGGAGGAACCTGCCGCGCTCCCACGCTCATAGGCCATCTCGGTCCATTTCACCTGGAACGAGCGGTCCGATGCGCGGACAACGCTGGTCACTTGGACCGACACCGTGCGCTCGCCGATCTTGGCGAAGGGATCGGCAGCCCGGGCATAGTCGCCGAGAAACTGGCTCCCCCGCGTCGTGGTGAAGTCATAGGCGGACAGCCAATCGCGGCGCATCAGCACCGGATCGAGCGAGACCCCCCGGACGTTCTCGATGAACTTGGCGAGATGCCAGGCGATCTGGGGATCCGTCGGGTGATAGCCTGCTTCTGCTTCGGTCACTGCCCGGGCCTCGCCCAGGCGATCGACCTCGACGACATAGGGCGTGACACGGCTCTGCAGCGACTGCCAGATGAGCGCGCCCGACATCGCGGTCGACAGCGACAGCGTGCCGAACGCCATCAATCGCCAGTTGCGGGCCTGGACGCGGGCCGACCCGATGCGGTCGTCCCAGACTTGGCCGGCGCGTTGATAGGGCGTCTCGGGCTCGGGCGTTTGCGCGTAGCGCTGGACGGCGCGCTTAAAGAACATGGGGCTTGAAGATCATGGCTCAATCTTCCCTTTCCTTGATGTCGGGGGTGGCGGATGCGCCGCCGCGATCGCCTTCCTTCAGTGTCTGCATGGCGACGTGACGGTGGTGACGGGCGTCCTGCTGGCGGCGCAGCGAGCGTGCCCAGGACGGAGCGCCGTCAGCAGCAGCGCTCGAAGGTGATCCATTCGAATTGGCGCCGCCGTTGAGCGCGGACCATGCGGCATCCCGGCCGCGTTCGGCAGCTTCGCCCAATCCCAGCGCCGCCGATGCCTTCTGGCGGACCGCGTTGCCGGCCGCCTGCGCCATGCCGCCGATGCCGGCGCCGACGCTCGACGATCCGGCCGCCGTCTGGCCGAGCTGGTAGGAAGCTGAAGCCGCCGAACCCATGGTCGTGCCGGCCCGGATCGCACCCAGTGCGCTGCCTCCGATCGCACGGGCCGCGCCCATTGCCGCACCTCCGCCAAGCGCGACACCGGCCGCGCCGATGGCCGTGCCGACCGCTGCACCTGCGCCCAATTGCGGCGCACCAGCCACGAGGCCCGAGGCGATACTAGGGCCGAAGATACCGAGGCCGAACAGCGAGAGCGCACCGAGCGTCAGGCTCATCGCGGCGCCGAGATCAGGTTCTTGCCCCTGCATTGAGGTCGTGAACTCGGCGAAGAAATTGGAGCCGATGCCGACGATCACGCCGAGCACCATCACCTTGATTCCCGAGGAGACGACGTTGCCGAGCACACGTTCGGCCAGGAAGCTGGTGCGATTCCAGAGCGCGAAGGGCACGAGGATGAAGCCGGCCAGCGAGGTCAATTTGAACTCGATGATCGTCACGAACATCTGCACGGCGAGGATGAAGAAGGCGAGGATGACGATCACCCATGCGAACAGCAGCACCGCAATCGTCAGGAAATTCTCGAAGAAGCTGACGAACCCCATCATGCTCGACGCCTGTTCGAGCAGCGGCCAGGCGGCGGAGAATCCGGTCGAGGCGACGCGGCCGGGCCTGAGCAGATCGTCGGCCGACAGGGTTCCGCCCCCCGCGGTGAGCCCGGCTTGCGCGAATGACTTGAAGATGATGTCAGCAAGGGTCGAGAAGCTGTTCAGGATGAACGCGAACGCGCCGATATAGAGGATCTTCTTGAGGAAGCGGCCGATGACATTGTCTTCGCCGCCCATCGCCCAGAACAGGCCGGCCAGCGTGATGTCGATGCCGATCAGCGTGACCGTCAGGAAGTGGACGTCGCCGCCCAGCAGTCCAAACCCGCTGTCAATGTAGCGGATGAAGGCCTGCATGAACCGGTCGATGACGCTGAGATCGTTCACGTAACTTTTCCATCAAGAGGGGTGCCGCGGGGTGCGCAAGGGGAGCATCACACACCCCGCGGCGACGGCGACGGGAGGCGATACCGCCGCCGCCTGGCCGACATCCGACTACTGGGGCGTGTAGGCGGAGCCGGTACCGAGGAACTTCTTCGTGGCGGCGCGTCCTTCGGCCTCCGCCTGCGCGCGGCGGGCCGCTTCCGTGGCTTCGGCGCGGTATTGCGCCGCCATCAGGTTCTGGATCTGGAACTGCTGCTTGGCGGTCAGCGCGAGCAACTGGTTGGTGGCCTGTTGCGCCTGCAGCGCGCCTTCGGCGCTCTGGCTTCGCGATACGATGCCATTGAGGGTCTGGGCGTCAGCCTGGACATTCTCGACGACCTGCGCCTGCACGCCCATCGTCTGTTTGTAGGCGGCCATCTCGGTGTCGAGCCGCGTCCGCGCGGCAACAACCTGGCCGTTCATGGTCAGCGCCTGGTTGAAGCTCTGCGGAAATAATGCCCGGAATTGCTGGTCGAGACCGTCAACACGGAACTGGATGCCCTGCGCCTGGCCCATCAACTGGTCGATCTGCTGGAGCGTCTGCGTGATTGCCTGTATCTCGGGAAAGCCGATCGTGGTGAGATTCTTCGCCTGGTTCATCAGGCTCTGGGCCTGGTTCTGAAGCGAGCGGATCTGGTTGTTGACCTGCTGGAGGGTTCGCGCAGCGGTGAGCAGGTTCTGGCTGTAGTTGTTCGGATCGAACACGGTGAACTGCGCATGGGCTGGCGTGCTCGGCACGATCAGTGCACAAGCCAGCGAACCGATGGCGCCGGCCCCGAGCGCGGTCGCGATCAGGTATTTACGAGTTGGGATACGCATCACATTTTACTCCTTGGCTTGGGGGACAGGAAAGTCGGGGAGGAGGCCAGCGGCCCAATCGAGGCCGGCTCCTTCAAGGAAGCGCGCCGCGAAATCCTTGGGGCCGTGCTCGGCCAGCAGAGCGTCGATGCGCGCCTGGGTCGCGGGATCCGAAGCACCGCACAGCGCCAGCGCAATCGGGCCAAGGCCCAGCTCGAACAGGCGGTTGCCGCGCGCGGATTGCAGATAATAATGCCGCTTGGGGGTGGCGCGGCTGACCAGCTCGATCTGGCGGTCATTGAGGCCGAAGCGCTCATAGGCGGCGCGCGACTGCGGCTCGATCGCCCGATCGTTGGGCAGCAAAATGCGCTGGGGGCAACTTTCGATGATGGCCGGCGCAATGCTGCTGTCGGCGATGTCGGCCAAACTCTGCGTCGCGAACAGCACCGCGACATTCTTTTTGCGCAGCGTTTTGAGCCATTCACGGATGCGCGCGGCGAAGAGTGGATGGTCGAGGAATATCCAGGCCTCGTCGAGCACCAGCAGCGTGGGCCGGCCGTCGAAGCGCTCCTCGAGGCGGTGGAAGAGATAGGTCAGCACCGGAGCGACCACGCCGGCCTGTCCCATCAGCGACTCGGTCTCGAAACATTGGACGTCGGCGAGCGCGAGATGCTGCTCGGCCGCGTCGAGGAGACGGCCATAAGGGCCGTCGAGCGTATAGGCGGTGAGCGCGGTGCGCAGCGCATTCGATTGAAGCAGCATGGCGAGCCCGGTCAGCGTGCGCTCTTCCGGAGGCGCCGATGCGAGACTGCCCAGCGCCGACCAGACGGCATCCTTTACCTCGGGGGTGACCATGACCTTTTCGTGCGCCAGCAGCGCCGCGATCCATTCCGCCGCCCAGCTCCGCTCGCTGGGGTCGTCGATTCGGCGCAGCGGCTGGAACGCCAGGGTGTCGCCGCTGTCCGCCCCGAGGCCGAGGGCGTGATGCGCGCCGCCCATCGCCAGCACCGCCGCGCGTGCCGAGTAGCCCTTGTCGAAGATATAGAGCTGGGAGCCGGCATAGCGTCGGAACTGCAGCGCGATGAGCGCCAGCAGCACCGACTTGCCAGCACCAGTCGGGCCGACGACGAGCATGTGCCCGACATCGCCGACATGGGTCGAGAGGCGGAACGGCGTTGAGCCGCTGGTTTGGGCGTAGAGCAGCGGCGGCCCACCGAGATGCCGGTTCTCCGTCGGTCCTGCCCAGACCGACGACAATGGCATGAGATGAGCAAGGTTGAGGGTATGGACCAGCGGCTGGCGCACGTTCGCATAGGCTTGGCCGGGCAGCGACGACAGCCACGCTTCGACCGCGTTGACGCCTTCGCGCTTGGCCGTGAAGCCGAGACCATTGACGATCCGCTCGACCGCGCGGACCTTGTCCTCTGCGCGGGCACGATCGGTATCGGCGACAGTGATCGTCGTCGTCAGATAGCCGAAAGACACATGGTCGCCGCCAAGCGCCTGCAGCGCGAGGTCGGCATCGACCACCTTATTGTCTGCGTCGGTGTCGAGAAGCTGGACGGGCTGGTTGTACATCACCTCGCGCAGCAGCGCGGTGATCGACTTGCGCTTGTTGAACCATTGCCGCCTGATCTTCGTCAGCGCCTTGGTTGCGTCGGTCTTGTCGAGCGCGATGAAGCGCGTGACCCAGCGATAGCCGAAATCCTGATGATTGAGCGCGTCGAGAATGCCTGGCCGGCTGAGGTTGGGGAATCCCAGCACCGTCAGCGTGCGGAGATTGCTTGCTCCGAGCATCGGCTCCAATCCGCCCACCAGCGGCGTGTCGGCGAGCAGCGCGTCGAGATAGATCGGCGTCTCCGGCACGGCGACCGGATGACGGCGGCTGGAAACGGTGTTGTGCAGATAGGTCAGCGTCTCGGCGTCACCCAGCGCGCGTACTTCGGGCATGAAGCCCGACAGGAGATCGAGCACGCGATCGGTCTCGGCAATGAAGCCGGCGAGGCTGGCGTGCCAATCCCGGCCCTTGGCGTCATCGGGCCGCTCGACCAGTGTTCGTCCTGCCGTATCGCTGCTGTCGGCGGACGGCAGCCACGTCAGTGTCCCGTGGAAACGACTCTCGAAATGCTGGCCCTCGGCTTCGAAGCCGGCGCGCCGTTCCTGCTCGACCAGCCAGGACGCCGCGTCGGGGAAGGCGCCGTCCGGATAGCCGAGCGCCTCGCGCCGTTCGGCCTCGAAGAACAAGGCCCAGCCCGAGCCGAGGCGTTTGAGCACATTGTTGGCGCGCGCGCAGGCTGAGACCAGCTCGGCCTCGGTCGCGCTTTCGAGATCGGGACCGCGAAAGGCAAAGCTGCGCTGGAAGCTGCCGTCCTTGTTGAGGATGACGCCGGGTGCGACCAGCGCGGCCCAGGGCAGATGGTCGGCGAGCCGATCGGCGTGTGATCGGTATTCGGCAAGGTTCAGCATGCCAGATATCCTTTATGGCGCAGATGGCGGAGCAGCACGGGCACGAAATCCGGGTCGCGACGGGCAGCGAAGACCGCGATGGTGTGGCCGACGGCCCAGATCGCGATCCCGACCAGCCATTGCTGCAAGCCCAGGCCGACCGCGGCGGCGATCGTGCCGTTGACGATCGCGATGCCGCGGGGCGCGCCACCCAGCAGGATGGATTGCCCCAGGCTGGCGTGGATGGGCGCCTCGAATCCCTCGATGTGGCTCACGCGACGAGCGCCCCACCGCCGAAGCTGAAGAAGGACAGGAAGAAGCTCGAGGCGGCGAACGCAATCGACAGGCCGAAGATGATCTGGATGAGCTTGCGAAAACCCCCGGCGGTCTCGCCGAACGCGAGCGCCAGGCCGGTGGAAATGATGATCAGCACCGCGACGATCTTGGCGACCGGTCCCTGGACCGACTCCAACACCTGCTGGAGCGGTTGTTCCCACGGCATGCCCGCACCGCTGGCATAAGCGCGGCTGGTCATGGTGATCGACAGGCCGAGGATCAGGCCGGTGACGAAGAAGCGGTCGCGGTTGGGAATGCGAGAAACGGTCATGTCAGTCTCCTTCATGGTCAGAGGTCAGGGTCGGGGTGAGATCGACGACGGCGTAGCCGCCGTCGGGGTCGAGCCCGGCGACGCGGGCGATCGTCTCGATCCGCCGCGCGGTGCCGCGTCCGGCGATGAAGACGATCATGTCGATTGCCTCTGCGACCAGTCGGCGCGGCACGGTGACCACCGCTTCCTGGATGAGCTGTTCGATCCGGTAGAGCGCGGACGCCGCGCTGTTGGCGTGGACGGTCGCGATTCCGCCGGGATGGCCGGTGTTCCAGGCCTTGAGCATGTCGAGCGCCTCGCCGCCGCGGACCTCGCCGACGATGATGCGATCGGGCCGAAGGCGCAGCGTAGAGCGCACGAGATCGCCCATGGTGACCGCGCCTGGCCGGGTCCTGAGTGCGACCGTGTCGCGTGCCGGCGATTGCAGCTCGCGGGTGTCCTCGATCAGGATCACCCGTTCGTCGAGATGAGCCATCTCGGCGAGCAGCGCGTTGGCGAGTGTCGTCTTGCCCGAGCTGGTCCCACCGGCGACGAGTATGTTGCGGCGATCGACGACTGCCAGGCTGAGGAGGCGTGCGGCCTCCGCCGACATGATGCCGTTGGTCACATAGTCCATCAGCGTGTAGATCCGCGCCGCCGGCTTGCGGATCGAAAAGCACGGTGCGGTTGAAACCGGCGGCAGGATTCCCTCGAACCGCTCGCCAGCGCCAGAGCCGAGTGGCGGCAGTTCGGCCGACACGATGGGCTTGTCGCCATGGACCTCCGACCGGACATGGGATGCCACCAACCGGATGATCCGCTCGACCTGAGCGGGATCGAGCTTCACGTCGGTATCGACACGGCCTTCGCCGAGGATATCGACACGCAGCGCGCCATCGGGATTGACCATGATCTCGATCACCCGCGGGTCGGCGAGCGCGGCGGCAATCGCCGGTCCCATCGCGGTGCGCAGCATGGCGCGGCGGCGTTCCGCCGAGACGCTATCGGTCTGGGCGGGCATCACGACGCGGCTCCGTCGGGATCAACGGGCGCCAGCGTTCGTGTGCCACCGGCGATGTGGCGGCCGACCTGCGCGACGAACGCCTCGAACCGATCGCGACCGATCGCGCGGGCTGCGGCATCGGCTTCGGGCAGCGGCGCCGTCACCATCAACTGGTAGCGAACGAATAGCGACAGGCTTTCGAGCAGCACGTCAATGTCGCGCCGCGCGCCGGCGAGTTCGCGTGTCAGACGGTCGAGGCGAACCTTCAGGAGGTCGTCGACCTCCTTGGTCCCCCGGCGCGCCAGCCAGTCCTTCAGCGCGTCGTTGACGAGGTGGCTCTTATTACCGCGCGGCCCGGCCGCGAGCGCTTCAAGCGCGTCGCTGAGTTCGCGGTCGATATAGAGGTTCTGGCGGATCTTCATCGCGGCCTCAGAAATCCGGTATGAGGTCGCGCTTCGCGCCCTCGTTGATGGCATGACCCCGGACGACGGCGTTCTGCCCTTGCGCCTGGTCCATGGCGCGCTTGTCGGCGGCGACATCGTCGTCGTCGGGCACGCCTTGGGGGTCGCGCGTTTCGGCAGCGTCCGTTGTCTTGGAAACCTGTTCGGGAAGGCCTGGATGGCGCTGCTGCTGCATGCCGCCGTGGTCCTCGCCGCCTGCGGCGTCCTCCGCCTGGTGCAGTCGGTCATCGGTGCTGCGCACCTGGTTGGACCAGTCGTCACCGCGCGACTTCGGGCGGTCTGCATATTGGCCCGACGCCAGTTTGGGTGCGACCGCCACGCGCATGGCGAAGTTGCGATCGAGGAAATAGCGCAGCTTGCGCGCCCGGATCGGCGCGAGCCCGGACACGAGCACAAGCTCCTCGTCGGGCGAAAGCTGCATCACTTCGCCCGGCGTCAGGAGCTGGCGAGCAGTTTCCTGGCGGCTGACCATGACGTGGGCGAGCCAGGGCGCGAGCCGATGGCCGGCATAGTTGCGCATCGCGCGCTGTTCGGTCGCGGTGCCGAGCGCATCGGAAATGCGCTTGGCGGTGCGTTCGTCATTGGTCGCGAAGGCGACACGGACATGGCAATTGTCGAGAATGGCGTTGTGCTCGCCATATGCCTTCTCGATCTGGTTGAGGCTCTGCGCGATCAGGAAGGCGCGGATGCCGTAGCCAGCCATGAAGGCAAGGCTGGTCTCGAAGAAATCGAGACGGCCCAGCGCCGGAAACTCGTCGAGCATCATCAGGAGCTGGTGCCGGCGGGCAGAGGTTCCGGGCTGGTCCAGCCGCTCTGTGAGCCGGCGGCCGATCTGGTTGAGTACGAGGCGGATCAGCGGCTTGGTGCGGCTGATGTCTGAGGGCGGGATGACGAGATAGAGCGACAGGGGGCGCTCGGCCTCGATCAGGTCGGCAATCCGCCAATCGCACCGCGAGGTCACCTCGGCAACGGTCGGGTCTCGATAGAGGCCGAGGAAGGACATGGCGGTCGACAGCACGCCGGAACGCTCGTTCTCGCTCTTGTTGAGCAGTTCGCGCGCGGCGGAGGCGACGACGGGATGGACCCTGGGATTCTTGTCGTCGCCGACATGATTGGTGGTCATCATCCGGCGCAGCGTGGCGACGAAGCTGCGCTGTGGATCGGACAGGAACGTCGCGACGCGCGCGAGCGTCTTCTCCTCCTCGGCATAAAGTATGTGGAGGATCGCGCCAACCAGCAGCGAATGGCTGGTCTTCTCCCAATGGTTGCGGCGTTCGAGCGCGCCTTCTGGATCGACCAGGATGTCGGCGATGTTCTGGACGTCGCGCACTTCGTCGATGCCGCGACGGACCTCGAGCAGCGGATTGTAATGCGCCGATGCGGCGTCGGTGGGATTGAACAGCAGGCAGTGCGAGAACCGCGTGCGCCAGCCAGCGGTCAGCGTCCAGTTTTCACCCTTGATATCGTGGACGACGGTTGAGCCGGTCCAGGACAGCAAGGTCGGGACGACGAGGCCCACGCCCTTGCCCGATCGCGTTGGTGCGAACGCCATGATGTGCTCGGGGCCGTCGTGGCGCAGATAGCGGCCACTCAGCGTGCCGAGCATGACGCCCGCGTCGCGGTGCAGCCCGGCGCGCTCGATTTCGCGGGGACTCGCCCAGCGCGCCGAACCATAGGTGGTGACGTTGCTCGACTGGCGCGCGCGCCACAGCGAGCTGAAGATCGCCGACGCGCAGCCGACGAAACCGCTGGCACCGGCGAGCATGCCGGCCTTGCCGAAGACAATCGGCGCGTAGGCATCATAGTGATACCACCAGCCGAACAGCGCCCAGGGATGGTAGACCGGCACGGTGCCGAGCCGGAACCAGGGCAGGCCGAGTTCGGGCTGATAAGCCAGCATCGCCGCTGCCCATTGCGTCGCGGCCCAGACCCCGGCGATCACGATCGCGAAGACAACAAGGATCTGGCCAATGAGCAATTTGGTGGGTGTCACGTCGAGGCTCCCGCCCGCCGAACAGGATCGGCTCGGGCGGATTCAGACTCGGGGAGGGCCAAGAAAAACGGAACGGCGCTGATGGGCGCAGATGGGCTCGCGTCGGCCGGCTTTGGCCGGAAGGTGGAACCGGAAGCTATCCGGCAGGCGCCGATCGACCTTCCTGAAGCGCGAATGATGCCAGTTTGATCCCGCTGCCACGTCGGTCAATCACGAGATCGATTTCCATTCAGCGTCGCGTATGACACCGTCAACGCTCTATACAAATCGATCTGGACGCTGGTGATGCTCTCCCGCCGTTCCGCACCGATGCCGTCAAAGCTATTCCGAGACAGCCCTCGGCAAATGGCAGCGCCTAGAGGCCCGCGTCGCTCCTGAGCGTTTCGATGCGCTCGCGAGATACCGCCTCGACGATGTCACGGAGCGTGCGGACCGATTGCGACAGGGCGTCGAGATCTTCGTTGCCGATCTCGTAGCTAGCCGAATAACGCGCCTCGACATAGGCGCGCTTCAAAAGTTCGAAGCGGCGCCGGTCGATCCGGGTCGCGCGTGGCCACGCGTCGATCAGGCGCGGTTCGCTGTCTTCGGCGAGCGAGCGCAGGAACTTGATGTTGTGCGAGCGCGGAAAATACAGAGTGCGAACGAGAAGGAAGCAGGCGTAGGCCGTTTCCGTTGCTTGATGCAGGTTGAAAGCAGCCTTTCGGCTCCAATCGGCGTCTTGTGCTGTCCGTGACGCAGAATATTCGGCAAGCTCGATCCATTGATCAAGCGACCTGAGCTGATCGCGGAAATAGCCGCTCGCCATTTCATAGGCATCCGCTGCAGTCAGCGGTTTGGCTGTGGCGAGCGCGTTACCCGGCAATTCGTATAGAACGATACCGTCGCGGGCGATATCGACCCAGAAATATTCGCCCCGACTCAGCGCCTGGTTCACTTCCTGCAGGGTATGGACGATGATGTTCACAGGCCGCGCGATCGCGGTATCGCGCAGGATCTTGTCCTCGGCGACGTACCAGTAGTCGGCAATGTCGGTGAGATCGGGATGGCTGACGATGATCAGCAGATCGTAGTCGGACTGGTAGCCGTTTTCGGGCTCATCGACCCAGTCGTCCCGCGCGTAGCTGCCGAACAGGATGACCTTGAGGATGCGGCCATTCTTCTTCCACGGCTGGTTCGCGCGCGCCGTCGCCTCGGCGAACTCGCCCATCAGCAATTGCTTCACCCGATCCAGTTCGCCTTGCTGGATCGAGGGCAGATGATCGATTTCATTTCTCACGAAGCGGATTCTCGTGGGTCAGCGGACTCTTAGCAACCCTTCAATTTGCAGCAACAATGAGCGCATGCGACTCAACCCGCGCGCATATCGAGATGCGCCGACCGAGGTGGGGCAATGGTCATTGATTAAATGCCTTTCCTTGATCACATCGCTAATTAAGCGAACCAAGCTCGGTTTAATTAAAGGGACCGCCAAGGAGCCACTTGTGAGCATGATCGACCACCACTCCGGCCACGAGGCAGAGCGCTTAAAGGACAGGTAGCAAGGGTGCGACTGATGATCATTGATTGCACGTCAGGCAGCGGTCGTGTTCAGCGTTCCGCCGGTGCCGTCAATCAGATGAACGAATGTGCCACCGCCAAGATTTGCGACGGTCATGCTCGGCTCGGCTTCATCGGCACGCAAGCGCTCATCCAGATACGGGCGTACGATCCAATCCGGACGGCGTGCCCTGATCGCCTCGAACGCTGACTTCGTGAACGCGATCAGCAAATTGACATGGACCTGTTGCCCCTCCCCCTCGAAAACATAGCGCCAGTCGACGAAGGCCGTCGCCAACGTGCGGAGGTCATTGTCCAGCGCTTTCCGATCACGCCCCGTCCTTGTGCGGTACCGTTCCGCTATGTCGGTCTGCACATTCGACGGCAGATGGCCGAAGAGGACGTTTAAGCGATGATTCAAACGCCTGCTGGTCAGTAGGCTCTTGATGTAGAGTTCGGCCGCGAAGGCGTAGCAGACGATCATCGGGCACAACGCCAGGATCGGCGCGCCCGCCGGATCCCGAAATTCCGTGCCCGAGCGGATAGCCGCTTCGTGGAAATCGACGCCGATCAGGAATGCCTGCTGATCTTCAGCTGCCGGCCCCTGCGGGGTCGGCGCATGAAACTTGTACGTCTTCATATCATCCTGACCGTCGGTGAGTCTCAAGCTCGGGTAGCTATTTCTTCTTTCCCACCCGCTGCGTCAGCGCGGAACCGGCCGCGCTCTTTGCAGCCTTGCTTGCCTTGGGATCGCGCAAGACCTTGGCCGCGTTGGAGGCCGCCGTCTTGCCCGTAACCTCGCCTTTTCCCTTCGCCATCAATCATTCCCTTCTTTAAACGTGATTGCGACTACCCTAGCGTTCCGACCATAACTGGTTGAGCCGATTGCGCTCCTTTTCGTACAGGCCCGGCCAGAACATGGGCGCACCCTCCACGGCCGAATTATAATCCGACAGGATCATGAGGAGGTCGACCGTGCGATTCCCCGACGCCCTTACGGCCTCTATACGCGGCAAGATGGTGGCCAACGCCTGCGAGGCGTCGCTGTAAGATAAGGCAGCCCCCACGACCTCGGTCGAGATGACGAGGGTCAACAGCACGCAGAACAGGCGCGCGGCACCCTGAAGCCGATCACCCTCGAAGACGAGTATGGCGAGAAGGAACAGGATCAGGCCGGTCACAACGAACCCGATGAACGCGAACCAGGATCGCCGGGCGCTGCCCTTCAGAAGGTGGCAGGACCAGAAGGAGGTTTCCTCCAACATTTCGACAAGGCGCGCTAACCCCGGTGTGGCCTGCGCCGCGTAATAGTCGGGATCCTCGCAAGCCCGGCCCCGTTCGGCAGACACGGTGAAATCGAGCTTGAGCTTGCGCAACTCTCCGTCCGATATGCCCTCGTCCAAGCCCTGCATCAGGAGTGTCGCGCGGCGCGCACGTTCAGCCTGCGCTCTGCTTGCGCGATATTGCCAGCCGACGACCGCCCAAATACCTGCGAGGCACAGTGCAGCGATGGCTACGCTATAACTGACCAGCGGCGATTCGAAGAGCACCCCGGCCGCGGCAAGGGCGGCAATACCGAATTGAATGCGGAGGATCCATTGCTGCAGGCGTGCGGCTTTTGCGAATTCCGCGCGCTGCAGTCCGACGAGCTGGACTCTCGAAATGGCAGTTGTCGCCATCCTAGCTGCTCGGGAAGAAGCGGCCGAAGACCTGCTTCCAAAGCGCCAAGGCTTCGCCCTGCCGACCCTGCTGTTCGGCACGATAGGCGCGGCTGGCCAGAACCTCGGCGGCAGACAACGCTTCCCGCGCCGTCGAACAGCGCGAGGCGGTCATTTCGTCGGAAATCGGCGGCCCCAGGCCGGCGGGGTCCGGCCAGTCGTCTGCTACGGTCGAGGCCGCTGCCGCGAAGAAGCGGCGTGCCTCGTCGGGGAAGCTGTTGAAGGGACCGTCAACGAGTTCGAGCGCCATGACCTCGACAAGGTAAGACGGCGTGATCGGCCGGCCGGCATGACGATTCCAGCTCTTCAGCATTTTCACCAGGGGAACCCAGTTGCCGGAAAGGGCCTTGTTCTTGGCGGTTGCCTCGGCCGCGTGGGTTGCCGGATTGGTCGCGATCCAGGTTCCCAGCGTTTCGTCAGGAATTTCGTAGTCGTCGCCGCGCTCGAAAGCCGGAACGACATCGAGGCTGAGCACCTTGCCTTCTTCGTCCTGAGTCTGGTTGCGCTTCTCAAACCAAACGGTGATGCAGCGGCGATCGCGCTCGACCTGGTCGCGCCCATATTTGTCGACCAGGCAGGCTTCGAGATCGTTGAGCATCAACTTCGGGTGCTGCTTGCGCCGCCCGCGCTCGTTCTCGCCGAAAACGACGAAGATATCGACGTCCTTGAGCGGCTTGGTTTTGGTGTGCCGTGCATAAGAGCCGGTGAGAAAATCATAGTCGACGTCGAAGGATTGCTGGACGGTCGCCCGGACATCCTTCTGCCGGCGGCTCGCATCATCCTGCTCGGTCTGGGTGATCTCCAGACGGCTCTTGAACGTCGAGAAGGCGTCGCGCACGCTGATCATGCTGCCTTCCAATATTTGAGGCCGGCCATGATATCGTGCGTGGCGATGGCGGTGCCGGTGGAGCGGCCGATCAGGCCTTCGGTTGATTTATATTGGACGTCGCCCATCCCAGCTACAGGCGCGCGGCCGTTCAGCGCCGCCAGGATGACGCGATAGACGCAGCCCGCCGGCGGTTGGCCGACCTTCTCGATCGTGCGGCGGATGTGATCGCGATCGACCCACATGTCGTCGTCGACGCCGCTGCCATCATAAGTGATGTCGAAGTCCCACCGACGCTCGGCGCGATTGCTGCCGGGCTTGTAGAATTCGATCGTGACGCCGGTGAGATGACCGCTGGCGAGCCAGGTCCGGACCGCTTGCCCGAGCACGTCCCAATCATCGACCAGCTGCGTAGGGTCGAGCCCGGCAGCCTGGATCAGGGTACGCAGTTGGTTGCGCATATTATCAGCCACGAAGGCGGAAGTGTGAGTGCGCGTAAAGGTGAAGGTGGTCGTGGCCATCAGCTGAGCGCTCCCCAATCGACAGACAGCGACCCGGCGGTCGAGCCAGCTTCCTCAAGCACAGCCGGTGGCTCGCCGGCTTGGTGCAGCTTGATACGTGGGGCGCGGTTCGCGAGCGTGGTACCCGCCCAGCCAAGGTCATCCTCGCCACACGGCACATGGAGCGTCCAATCTCCCGCCGTTGGGTTCCAGCCGAGCGCATCGACATCCTCGCCCTGGATCAGGGCATCTGCGCCGAACGAGCAATAGATAACGAGACGATGGCTGGTTCCGACCAGGGTTAGAGGATTCTCTGCATGAAGCTCTTCTGCTATCAGCGTTGCCATGACCGACGCGGCGGCGGTCAATTGGGAGGGGTCGATAGAATCGGAGCCAGTAATTAGCTCGACGATGGTCGACCAGGTCTCGGCGCCCGTGCGCAGCGGGACCGATGAAATATCCCTACGCAGCTTCACGACCGCTCCCCTTCTTGTCCCGCGCGACCGCTCGGAGCGAGACGAGAATCTGCTGGCTGGTGAGCCGGCCAGGATCCCGCGCAGTCTCCAAGGTTTGTGCTGCCGCTCCCACTACCGCTTTGCGCAAACGGCGACCGTCGAGGCCATCGGAGGCTGCGGCGAAGGAACCGATGTCGCGCTTCAATCCTGCGATCGCTGGCCAATGTGCGGCGAGGCCCTGCAATGTGTCGGCGATGATTTCGGCGCGGGCCGTCGCATCGGGAAGCGGGAAAATCTCGACAAGATCGGCGCGCGACATGAACGCGGCATCGACGGCCTCGGGGTAGTTGGTCGTTGCGATGAGCAGAATGTGGGGATGCTCGCGAGTGAGCTGATCTACACCGGCCAGAACAGCGTCAGTGGCCCGGTGGACATCGACCGGATTAGCTTCCAGGCTCATCCGCCGTCGGTCGGCCGCCAGAGTCTCCACCTCGTCGAGAAGGATAATCGCCGGCCCGGCGAGCCCAGCCTCCGGTATCGTCCGGCTGAACAGCGTCGTCACCTGCTGTTGGCTCTTGCCGAGTGCCGCGCTCGCCAGAGCATGCGGATCGATCTGGAGGAACGTCACCTTCTCGCCCTTGAGCGCGCTCGCCACCTTGTTGGCGAGGCCGCGGGCCATCGTTGTCTTGCCGGTTCCCGGCGGACCGGCGAGCATGATGATGCCGTGCAGCGGCGCGGTCTCGAAGGCCACCGTGCGCCGCATGGTCAGGCTGAGCACCGCCTGGGCAACCAGGCGCGTGCGCACTGCCTCGGGAATCTTGATCGAATCCCACGCCGTTTCGAAGGCCTTGCTGGGCAAGCTCGTCTTGAAAGCGATTCCGGTACTCATCGTTCGAAGCGTCCTTCCGGCACCGCTCCGACTCGGGCGGCCCAATCCGCACAAGCGTCAATCAGGGCTTGCCGAGAGTCAATGGATAGTGTTACCCATCAGGTAACAATTTTGGTCGAATTATGAAAGTCGGTTTCTGCGACAGTCGCACCCAGCGGCTGTTCAACGACCATGAAAGGCTGGAGGCGCGCTATGGAGCGGAGGTCGCAATCAGGATTGCGACACGCATGGCGATGCTCGTGATCGCCAAGAATCTATCGGTCCTGCCGATCCGCCCTCCGATCGGCTTTCGGGCCATCGGCGGCGAGCCCGACCATTTTTCGGTCGATCTGGGTGCCCCTTATTGTTTGCGGTTCGTTGGGCTGGACGGACGCGTTCGGCGTCGCAAAGCTGACAAATTGCGTCATATCGAGGAGATCGAGGTGATCGGTGTTGAGTAAGGGAGCCAGAATGCCAACAGCGGAGCGCCCAATCTGATGGCGGCAGCTGATTTCCCCTATCGTCCCAGTCAAGGCGTGCCGCCCGGCAAGCTGCTGGAGGAATTCCTGGCAGCACGCGACATGTCGGCTCGCGAATTGGCGCGGCGCTGCGGACGATCCGCGAAGCTGATCGTCGAGATCTTGGCCGGCAAGGCACCGATTGAACCGGAAACCGCGTTGCAGCTCGAACGTGTGCTCGAAATGGACGCGGATCTGTGGCTGGGTATGGAAGCGTCGTATCGGCTGCATCTCGCCAAGCTCCAGGAAGAGACTCAGATGGCGCTGGAGAGCACGTGGGCGTCCAACTTCCCTGTTCGGGAGCTGGAGAAGCGCGGATACATCAAGAGCGGCGGCGCGCAGGGTGACCGCGTGCGCCAGCTATTGGCTTTTTTTGGCGCCGGCAGCGTAGCGGCGTGCCGCGAGCGCTTTTCCGAACTCGCCTCGGTTTCCTATCGTCATTCGCCCTCGTTCAAGAGCAGCGAGGAGGCGTTGTTAGTCTGGCTCCGTTTCGGGGAAAAAGCGGCAGAATCGATCGAGTCCGCCGATTTCGATCGGACACGGTTTATTGAGGAGCTGACCCAAATCCGCGCACTCACCGTCAAGTCAATCGAGGTGTTCATCCCCGAGATTATCGAGCGATGCGCCGCAGCTGGGGTGGCTTTTGCCTTGGTCAAGCCGCTGAACGGGGTCGCGCTCAGTGGAATTTCCCGTTGGCTGACTCCGCGCAAGGCGCTGATTCAGCAATCGCTTCGCCACAAGGCGAACGACCATTTCTGGTTCACCTTCTACCATGAAGCCGCCCACCTACTGCTCCACAGCCGAAAGACCGTCTTCCTCGATGGCAATGGTTATAGCAGCGCAGAACCGGAGGAAGAGGAAGAGGCCAATACATGGGCGGCGAACTTCCTTGTGCCACAGTCGGCCATGCGAAGCTTTATATCCGGATTTGGAGGGAGTGCGGGTGAAGTTGAATCCTTCGCTGCCTCCCAAGGCATTGCCCCAGGCATCGTCGTCGGGCAGCTGCAGAAGCGCGGCGTCATTGAGTTCAAGCATATGAACAGTCTTAAGGTCAGGTTTCAGTGGAGCGACGACTGAACCATCTTTCCGTGCCCCCGATCATGAGGATTACCAGTTGCAGAGATTCGAGACTGATGTGCAGTTCGAGTGCCCGGCATGCGGCAAGCTCGCCAGGACCGCAGTGGGGATTCCCGAGCCGAACTGGGATGCAGCCGAAAAGATGTCGGAGCTGACCTCAGACGATCATACCGAAGTCATTTGCAACGAATGCGAGGCGGCATTTCCAGCCTATGTCTACAATTCTGCCGGGAATTGCGATGTCACACTCGACGATTATCCCGACACGCACGTCAGCGCCGACATGGCATTCTTCTCGCCGGAAGAGGACGAATGGCTGGACAAGGAAGTCGCGGCCGATCCGCATGTAATATTCATGGATTCATTCCGGGAGACCGGCGAAATTCTCATCGCGCATGGCGGGGAGGACGGGGGCCAGTTGATAAACCGGATGGTTTTTGCCCAGCAGGTCAGCGCGCTTGAGGCCTATCTTGGAGACACGCTGATCAAGGGTGTCCAGGCCAAGCCGGACGCCCTGACGCGCTTGGTCGCTGCCGACAAGGATCTCAACGCCGAAAAATTCACGCTCGCCGACATCGCGGGAAACCCCGGCCTGCTCGGCGAAAAGGTCGCCGCATACCTGCGCACGATCCTGTATCATAACTTGGCGAAGGTCGATTTCTTGTATCGAACAGCGCTCAACGTCCGAGTGCTGGGTGACAAGGCCGACAATGGCTTGCTCCTGCAAGCCATCAAGCACCGGCATGACTGCGTCCACCGCAACGGCATGGACAAGGATGGCAACCGACTGACGGTGTTCACCAAGGCCTATGTGCAGCGTGTCGCCGACGCTATGCGCATACTCGTCGACAGGATCGAAGCCGAAGTCCTGGGGCCGCCTGCGTTCTAGAGGGGAAACCAGCAGACGCGAGCGGGAACAAAAAGAGATCGAAATCTAGTGGTGCATCGGGCATAGCGTCGTGATCGACTCCGATTTCAACAACCGGGTGGGAGAGCGATCCTGGCAATCGAGTTCCGGCGAGGGGGCCGCAAGGTGTCACAGAGTAACTTCTTTGAAGGGTTCATGGATGACGCCCTTGAACAGGTGATGTCCTCCTATGCGGAGGAGCTGCACGGTAAGGCCGCCTCCGTCGTCGATCCCGAAACCGGAAAACATGTGCCGGTTTTCGTCCGTCGGATCGGCACGGAAGGATGGGCGATCCACACCAGTGGCTCGCCTGCGTTCGCCCGCGCACTCGAGCAACGACTGGGTCTCAACAAGGGAGAAGTTCACGGCATGAATGAACCGGCCAACCGCGAGCGACTGGTCTATCTGGCGCATGCCTCCGAGGATAAGGCCATGGTCAAGCCCTTGGCCGAAGGATTGATGCGGCGGGGCATCAATGTCTGGTACGACAATTGGGAGATCGGTTACGGCGACAGCCTACGCCGGAAGATGGAGGAGGGCCTTGGCGATTGCACGCATTTCGTCGTGCTGCTGACCGAAACATCGATCAAAAAACCTTGGGTCAACGAGGAGATCGACGCGGGCCTGATGGGCGCCGTGGAGGGCACCGCCAAGTTCATCGGTCTGCGCCACGACCTGCCGCTTTCATCGGTATCGCCCTTTCTCAAGACACGGCTAACGCCCGAATTCAAACCGGGTGAAGAGGGCCTTGAGGCGCTGGCCGGTGAAATCTACGGGATCAGCAAGAAGCCGCCGCTGGGCGAGAAGCCTCGCTACGTCCAATCCCATGAGGCCGGTTCCACCTGGTCGGCTTCCGCACGGACCGTGGCGGAGTATTTCGTGCGAAGCAGCAAACATGCGCAGTCGATGGACCCGCAGGCGAGCTATGCCGAAATCCAGGAGGAAACCGGCCTGCCGATGCCCGACGTGCGGATTGGCGTGCTTGATCTGATCGGCGCCGGCCTGTTGGAGAAGCAGGAATATTTTGGCGGGGAAGGTCATATATGGCCGAACGCCGACCTGTTCGTGACCTTCGATGCAGACTTCATGGACTGGGATCCCGAAAATGATGCCCGCGATCTCGCGGTGCATCTGATCAATCTCGATACCGATCAGGCCGATGCGAGCGAGGTTGGGCCCGCGCTGCGTTGGGAGCCGCGTCGCTTCAATGCGGCGGCAGCCTATCTGGTTTCGGCAAGAGTGGTGCAGCCGATCGAACACATGGGCGGCGATGCATATTGGCCCTGCGGCTTCATGATGGGCGACGAATTGCTGAGGTTCGTGCGGAGTCTCTGACGCGTTGTCGATGTCCACTTGATGTCCGGATACGCGATCCTGCGCGCGCCGTCCGCTGTTTCCGTACAGCAATTCCCTTGTATTTACGCGGGTCCGAGGCGTGCGCCGAACCTATACGAAAACCGAACCCAGGTCCGGATAATGTCCGGATATGTCCGGATCAGGTTGGTTGGACATGGGTTCGGCGATACAGTGTGGATCGGGCTGCGCCTTCCCGTTTCAATAGCCCAGCCGCTTCGAGCTGCGCCAAATCGCGCCGCGCGTGACGCTCAGTTACCTCTTCGGCGTGTAGGGTGGCGTAGTCCCCGGGGCGTACGATATCATCCGGACGTAACGTGGCCAGCAAGGCTTCCTGCCGTGGATTGAGTACCAGCGGCTCGCTCCCGCCGCTCGCGGCATAGAGTGTCAACGTCACCCCGGTCGGGCGGTCGGACCATTTGGGAGCAGGCGCGCCCAGATCCTTACAGGCGGCGATGATCTTTTGGGTGCCGCGGCCGATCCGCTCCATCAAGCTGCGTAGGTATAGCACATGCGCGATGTCCGGATTCGTCGGAATAGACGGATGGTTGCGCTTGAGATCGAGCGGCTGCAGCTCTTCCGGAAGGCGGCCCGAATTCCATATCTCGATCCGATCGGGATAGATCGAAACGCTCAGGCCACCCGAAAACGATGCATAGTCACGGTGGGCAATCGCGTTCACGAGCCCTTCCCGCAAAGCCTCCAGGGAATAGTCCGGTCGATCCTGCCGGCGGATCTCGCCTGGCCTAAATAGCGACTGCGTCCGTACTTGTCCTCGAACAGCCTCGAACAGCGCTTCAAATGCTGGGACCAATGGGCCTTCGAACCAGCGATTATCTTCATAGGCGTCTCCGCCCTTGTCTGAAGCGAACCGGACGAGACGAATGCGGCATTGCGGATGCCGGCGTGCGGGGGCGCGGGCGAAAACCACGTCCGCGCCCTGGGTGAACCCTGTCGATGTCACCATCGACAGTTCGCGCAGCACCGCGAAATCATCGTCAGGTTCGACAAACTGGAGCCGGGCGCTTTGGGAGGCCTCCGCGACGGTTGCGCGGATCTCGCCACGGTCAAGGTCGTCGGCATCGAGCGCCGGCGCTGGCCGCCGCTCCCATCGATCTGCTGCCACGGCCTGGTTCTGCACCATGGTCCGAAGCGCGCGCGCATCGGCTGCGCGCGTGATCGCTCCCTGTCGTACATAAACCGCGCCGTCGACGACGTAAGGCCGATCCTTGCCCTCGGGCACCTCGATTGCGATAATGGCGTTGTTCTGCTCTTCATCAGCGCTGAGTGTAAACAGCGCTTTAGGAGAGATCGCGGCCTGCAATCGGGCTTCTAGGCTTTCGCGAACCTCGGAAGGATTGTCGACACCGAGCGCCTTGCCATCATCATCGATACCACAGAAAACCGTCCCGCCTGACGAGTTCAGGAACGCACACACCGAGCGGGCGATTCTGTCGAACGGCTCAGGGCCGGAGACGAACTCGGTATGCAGGTCTTCCCCGGCCCGAATCTGCTTGTGAACCGTGTCATCCGTCATGGCGAGACTTGCCCGTCGCAGCGGCCTCTGCCGCTTTCACATTCGCGAAGTGCTCGCCTAGAAATTGCTCGACCTCCTGATACCGATAGAATTGGGCGGAAGCGTATAGGAGGGCGTCGTCGGGAGACACGAATTTCTGCACCCAATTGCCCTTGCGATCCTCCAGCAGATTGATCTCGTGGAGGATGGCTGCCTCGTACATGTCTATGACGCGAAGATCGCCGAACACAGCGTTCTTCTCAAACGGGAGACCAGCGCGCTCGGAAGCTTTTTTATGCCCGAGGCTCCGCAACAGCGTGCGCGCGAAGACGACCTGATCGTGGGCCAACAGCCACCGCGGCTTGTTAAGTTCGATCGCGCGCAGCAATTCCTGGTGCGTTATGGAAATTTCACCCTTGGCGATACCCGAACCGTAGTGCGGTGTGATCAGGCCCAGAAACAGATCACACTTATCAACGGCCGCCAGGCAATTCTCAAAGGCCGTTCGTGTGGAAATGACCGGGACAGTGCCCTTGTGGGACATCCAGACGTCATAGCCGTATTTTGTGAGAACGGCGTAGATCTGCTCAAGGAGCTCCTCAACGCCATAGACGACCGAGGACACCATAACGACCAGCTTCTTTTTCTTGGCCATCCGCTATTCATTCCTCGACGGCAGCGCAATTTTGCACGTTCGCAATCACCACGAATCCAGTTAGTGCCCGCTGCATAGGTGGATTGCCAAAATCTCAGCCTAGAACCAACCTAAGAAATGTTCGGGCCGCTCCGGCCGCGCCCGATCGACCAGCTGATGCCGTCGCCGCGCATCAATCCCGAGACCGATTTACCGATCTGCCGCTCAAGTACCGGACGCCACGGCACCAGCGTGAAATCCCGGGCGCGCTCGATCACTGCGAAGCGCCCACTGACGAGATCGACCGAACGGCGATAGATGCCCTCGATCCGGGCTCCCTCGGCGGCCTCCCCGAAGGGCATCTTGAGTTCGTCGGCGAGTTGCCCCGCAACCCGAAGCAACTCGCGCCGCTGGAGCGCCGCGATCATCCCCTTCGGAAAGGCCGATCCACCAGCAGCTTCCTCGGCAAAGCCCTGCGCCACCAGCCACTGCCGCCGGCGAGCCTGAGCCTCGTGCAGGTCGCGGCCGAACCCGGTATCCCGGATTGGCTCGGGCGCACCCGACTCCAGTTCGCGGTCGATCCAGGTCGCGGCGTCGGCTTCGACCAGCCGATCGAGCGGTTGCGCCGATAGCATGGTGATCGCGACCGGACGGTCCCGCAGCCTTGCCGCCTCATGGGTCGACACGCGATCGAGATGGTCAGGCGCGACGATCCAGCGACCCGAGGGCTCGCGCTCGACGATGCCCGCTGTCCGCCGCATCGCCTCCAGCCGGCGGACGTGCGTTTCGGCAAAGGCTTCGGTGGCGGTCGGATCGTGACGCAAATGGGCGTCAACATCATAGCGTCCGCCATTGGCGGCGGCGACCGCCGCGATGGTCCGATCGACTTCCCGCACTTTCGGGCTGAGCGGCTCGATCCGCACGATCGCACCAGGCGGCAGGCTGGCATCGGTTTCCGTGCCCTTGCCGATCGCCACATAATGGCTGCGCCCGTCCACGCCATCGACGATCAGATAATGGCGATCGGCATGCTCGTCGGCGAGCCCGCGTGCCAGCACGCGGGCGACCAGCGGGCGGGCATCGGGTGCGGTCGGATCGTAGATCGCCTGATCGGCCTGCGCCCGCACGGTCGCGGCGCGGGAAAACTCGCGCTGCATCGTGCGGATGATGTCGCCCCGTTCGCCGAGCAAACGCAAGGTGTCGGCAAGATCGGGCGCGAGCCGGAAGCGGCCGGCGCCGAGCGGCTCGGCCAGGCCCAGACGCGACAGCTTCGCCAGCCGGCCGGCGCGCAGCGTCTGGTCGAAGGCGTCGCGACCGTTGGTCGCCACCACCCGGGCGGTGTCCGCCCCCTTGAGCAAGGTCTGGTCGATCGAGGTCAGGCGCTCCTGCTCGACTTCGGCGCGCAGCGTCTGCGCGATTTCGCGGTGGGTGCGGGGGCCGAGGTCGAGATCAACCAGCTCGGCGGTGCGCTCGCGGATGCCGGTCGTCATATAGTCGCGGGTGATGATGAGATCGGCGCCGCGATCATCCTTCCCGCGCACGACGATATGGGTGTGCGGATGGCCGGTGTTGAAATGGTCGACAGCCACCCAGTCGAGCCTGGTCCCGAGATCCTCTTCCATCCGGTCCATCAGCCGCCGGGTCAGCGGTTTCAGATCCTCATATTGATCGCCGTCCTCGGGCGAGACGATGAAGCGAAACTGATGGCGATCGCTTGTTCCCCGTTCGCCGAATGCCTTGCCGTCGACGGCGTCGGCATCGCGCCCGTAGAGCGTGCCGCGCTCCCCCTCGCGCGTCGTGCCGTCACGCTGGAGATAGCGCAGGTGCGCGGCGGCGGCGGATGCGCCCTTGCCGGCGAGCTTGACGATGCTTGCCTTGACGATGACACGGCGGCGGTTCGACGCTGCGTGACCGCCGCGGCTGGCGAGCAGGCATCCGACACCCGCGCCGCGCCCGATCCGGGTGCCCGAGAACGCTCCCCGTGCGAGACCAGGAACGGCCGCGCCGCCGCGCGCAAGATTGGCGGCGGCGAGGACGCGGCCGAGATAGCGCCGGGCACGCTTGCCGCCCAGCTGGCGCTGGCGCCCAAGGGTGGGCAAGAAGCTGTCGTCGTCGGCCATTGTCCTGATTCCGGGGGCGTGGAGGGGCAAGCATGCCGCGCAGCCGTCCCCATGAAAACCGGTGCCGTCGAACATGGCGGAATGCCGTCCTTTCGGTGCGGAACGGCACTGGTGCCGAGAGGGCAGTGCCGGTCACGGGTCGAAAAAACGATGTGCAGACAAAGGCTTATGGAACGCCAGTGCCATAGCTTTATCTTGCCTTACGCCGCCCTCTCGCCTGATCCTCTCCTGCCGCCTATTTCCGCCATCCCGCTGCCCACCCATGTCGTCCGAGCCGAGGCAAAAAAGAGCCAGGACACGATGCCTGTCCGGCAACCTGTCCCGGCGTTTCCGATGTCTCGATCAATGCGTCGCTGCGAATGCTTCGCGTGCCTGGCGTTCGGTCCTGAAGCTGCGCCGCCCCATCAATCCATGCGCGTTTCCATCGCCATCGACGATGCTCACCGCGACGAACCAACGGCCATCCAGCCGCCCCATGATCGCCACCCGATCGAGCTCGAAATCCTCCTCGTCGATGCTCTCATAAGCCCCGAGCCAACGCTCCGACATGCGCGCATCCCACAGGAAATCGCTCTCCTCGGCCTCCAGGAACCGCTGCGCCAGCGCCTCGCCCGCACCCCTTCCGAACTCGATTTCGAGCCCTGCCACCAGCGTTGCCACCACGCGGTCCGACGCCGCACCGATGGATTGAAACATGGTCATGATCGCCTCCTTCGCTTGAAATCCTCCTCATTGAGGACAGCCCTCCGAAGACGGGTGGCGAAGCGGCTGTCAGGGCCGCTGGAGGCGAAGCCGGAAGCGCCGCGCAGCGGCGGCGGAGGAACCGATTTTGTTGCGCTGGAACAAACAAAAGCGCGTGCGAAGCACGCTCTATCTCGCGGCAAAATTGGAGGTGCCGCCGGCCTTGCACAGCCGCTTCGCCGCCCGTCATGCTGGTCCTTGCCGAGACGAGCCCCTCCAACGTCTGCCGTCGCGCGGTGCCCTCTCAACCGGCACTGTTCGAGGCTGCCGGATATGCCGGATCAGCGGGGTGCGCGAACCGCGAACAGGGTATCGGGCGGTTCATCCGGCGCGCGCGATGGCGATGTATCGGCCGATGTGCTGCTGGTCCGAAGCGCGACGAACAATGCTGTTGGCAGCCGCTGCGGAAGGGACTGCGATGGACCCAAAGGTGTGCCCGACACCTGCGCGAGATAGGCGCGCGTCTCCGTCGGCAGCGCGCGGCCTGATGTAAGATGGGCGGCATAACGGCCGGGACCGGCATTATAGGCGGCGAACAGCCCAGGATAGCCGAAGCGGTCATACATCGCGCGCAGATAGGCCGTGCCAGCGAGAATATTGTCGTGCGGATCATGGGGATCGCGGCCCAGGCCATGCGCCGCGCGCATCGCCGCCCAGGTCGCTGGCATCAACTGCATCAGCCCCATCGCGCCCGCGTGGGATGTGATTGGTCGCCCGCCAAGCATGGTCTGGCCACCGCTTTCAGCGCGCATCACCCGCTCGATCCAGGCCACCGGCACCCCGAAACGTGCGGACGCCTCGGCGATCTCGGCGTGCCAGCGGGATACCAGATCGGTTCTCGGCGGATCGGCAGCGGCGGGGGTCGCGACCAGTAATGCGACGGCGAGCGCGAACGGTTTCAGCGCAGCCACAGCGGGGTCGCCTTGCCGATGACATCCTGCGCCAGCGTCGGCCCGAAATAGCGTCCGTCGAACGAGTCCGGGGCCTCGGTCATGAGCAGGAACAGCATGCCCGGCCCGAGCCGAACGCATCCCTGCCACGCGGGCAGTTCGCGGCCCGCAGAGTCGACGGCACGGCGCACCGCAACCGGCCGACCGTTCACCGTCACCGCGCGATCGACCGCGCAGATCGTGTCCCCGGCAATGCCGGCGACGCGCTTCACCAGCGGCACGTTGGAAGGCAGATAGTGGCGGCTCGCGGCGAGGTGCCGCGCTTCGACCGGCGGCCAGGCAATCACCATGTCGCCGCGTTTGAGCGCTGCGCCGGGCGACACGGAATAGAGGCCGATGGGTGCGCTGGCGCTCGCGTTCCAGACCAGTCGGGGCAACGGCGGCAGTGCAATCGTGAGGCCGAGGCAGGCGATGCCGGCGCCCAGCAACACGGCGCGGCGGCGCAGCCTTGTGCGGCGTGCGCGGGCGGCGCGCAGGGCGTTGCCCCAGGCGAAAAGCGGCAGGTCGCGGCGCTCAACCACGGTCGCCTCCGCGCGCGTGGGCAGTCGACCACGCCTCGATATCGTCGATATGATAGCGCCAGGTGCGGCCATGCAGGCGGCATATCGGACCCGTTCCCGTCTGGCGCAGGCGCTTCAACGTCGAGTAGGCGAGGCCGAGATGAAAGGCCGCCTGCTTGGCGGTGAGGAAGGGGCAGGTCTCGCGCGCGGCCTGCGCACGTTCGGCGGTGTCGTCCATGATAAGGGTCCATCTGGGCCGGTGCATCGTGCGCCGGTAGATGAGCGCGGATTGGATCGATCCGGCCGTCTTCGGCAGGGTCGCAAATCGACCCATGCGATTCCGACCCCCCTCGTTTCGGGCGGGTGGCGATGCCTTGCGCCCTTGCAGGACGCGGGGCGCAGCGTTCAGTCGGCCGGGTTCTTGAGGCTCGATTTCGTATTAAGCGGTGTGGGTTGAACCGGGTGGCACGGGCTTTCGTCCGTGCAACGGAAAGCGGACGGTGCAGACGCCCCCGCCTGCAGAGTCCCTCGCGAGCTATGGCAAATCCGGCGCACCGCCATATGCCCCGCGCCCCTGGTGGACGCGGGGCGGTTCGCTCAATCGGCCGGGTTCCAGATGATCGCGAAGGCGTCGTCATCGTCCTGCCCGGCGGCGCGGCCGAGATTGGCGTAAAGCCGGCGCGGGCCGAATTCCGGGGCGGCGAGCGACAGCGACACATAGTCCTTGCCGCTCATTTCGCCGCGCCGGACCCATCCGGCCCCGACCTCGACGCCTGCGGCCGACACGCGATAGTCGGGCTGGGTGTCGCCGGACTTGCGGGTGTTGGGAATGATCTCGATGTCGGTGCGGATCGAGAGCGTCTTGAGCTGGCCCTTGAAGCCGTTTCCGTCGCGGGTGACATAACCGATGGCTGGCATTGTTCGTCTCCTGAAAAGTCGCCCCGAACCGTTTCCGGGCGATGGGCGGACCGGAGGGACGGTCAAAGCGGGCCTGCGAACCGGTAGGCCGAAGCGTTAGCGGAGGACCGGAGCCGGAGGCTTATTTGCAGCGCAGCGACCGCGAGGAGCCCGCCTTGGCGGGCGGGGAAATAAGCCGCACGGCGATGGTTTCACGGGACTGCGGCCGTCCCAGGTCATGCGCCCGAGGAGCCGGAAACGGTGCGGGATGCGGCAGCAACGATGACGACTATGCCGCCGGTGCATCCCCCAGCAAAGGATCAGGAAAGGAAAGCGCAGACGCGCCAACGCGCCATCGGGACAACAGTCCGGGGCACGCACGGCGACGCCGCCGATATCGCTGCCGGCACGGCCGAATACGAGAGTACAGGGGTTCGGGTCCGGCGGGAAAGGCGTTAGAGACCAGCGCCATGTCGACGATCGCCATCCGCCTGCTGACGAGCTGCGCCGTGCTTCTGCTGATCGCCGCCGCACCGCCCGACCAGGGGCGCGTCGGCTATGTGATCGACGGCGACACCTTCCGTCTGGAGAGCGGTGAACGCATCCGCATCGCCGGAATCGACACACCCGAAACGCAAAAGGGACAGGCGAAATGCAGGGCGGAGATCGTACTCGGTCGATCCGCAACGGCGCTTGCCCGGACACTGCTCGATGGCCAGATCGTCACGATCGTTCGAGTCGGGCGCAGCTATAATCGCACCGTCGCACGGGTGACGCTGGCGGGTCGCGATGTCGGTTCCGAACTGGTGGCAAGCGGTATTGCGCGCTGGTGGCCGCGTCGGCAGCCCAAGCCCGACTGGTGCGCCCGATCACGGTCCTGAGCTGTACGGAGCGCGGGGATCAGTGTCGGCGAATCACCAATTTGGTGACGCCGCACAGGCTGCAAGGATCCTTCCGCCGCTCGAATCCGTTCGATCCGGCAAGCTCGCGCGTCTTGTGATTGGCATGCTGACGGACGGACAGCCCCAGCTTTTCGGCGATGCAGTCGTCGCAGACCGGCTCGGGCGAGAGCCGGGAAACAAACCGTTCGACATCATCAAGTATCGTCATCGCTGCCCCATTTGCATCCCGTGGGCCGGAGCCAGCACGGTGGCAACCACAAACCAATACCGCGCGCCCGAGCCCGTCAGGGCGATGGCGCGCGGCCGGATTTGAGGGTCTGAGCGCAATTCGGCCGGGCGGCATGGTGCCGCCCGGCTTTCGTCGATCAAGCGGCAAGGCGGTCGGCCTCGTCGTCCGGCAGGGCCAATACCGCGCCGGGTGCGGTCGGGTCGGGCTCGTCATCGCCCGGCGTCCGCCGCTCGATTTCGCGCGCCGCCAGCGCCTTGGCATGGGCCGCGACGGTGCCGACGCCGCCGCGCGCCGTATAGGCGGCGGGCGGGAACGCCATCCAGCGCGGCACCCAGCTTTCACGCCGGTCGCGTCCGTTGGTGCCGTCGAGATGATCGCGGACGATGCGTTTCAGGGTCTTGGTCTTTTCGCCCGCATTGGCGCTGGCGACGGTTTCGCCCGCCACCTCGGCGACGATCCGGGTCAGCACTTCCCGGTCGCGGATCAACTCGAAAAAGGCGTCGTCGGCCTGCCAGCAGCGCGCCATATCGACGCCGATCTCCACACCCACCGCCTCGACGGCGGCGCTGCCCGACGCCAAGGTTTCGCCCATGACGATGGCGATCACCTCCATGACGACCGTATCGGGAAGGTCGAGCAGGCGTTGGAAGATGCCGACGACGCCATAGTCGTCGCCATTGCCCCCGGTCACGGTCGGTTCCTCGGCGGAGAAGCCGAGAACCGCCAGCACGGCGCGGCGGCGCTCGTCGAAATCCGCCTCGGCCTTGCTGTTGTCGAGGCTGTCGCGCACCTCGTCGTTGCGGGTGGATTGCGGTTCGGGGCTGACACGCCAGAGGTGCGAACCGCCGATGGCATGGGCCACCATCAAGCGCAGTGCGATGGCCGGATGGCCGGTCAGCGCGGCGCGGACGGCGGCGTGGCGATGCAGATCGACATAGGTCTGCATGGTCGATGTCACCTCGGGCCGCGCCGCTTTCTGGCCGGTCCCGTTCTCCGATCCCTCGGCCTTGGCGATCCGGCGGGCTTCCTTGCCGGAGACATAGCCTTCGTGGACGATCACCTCGCCGGTGGCGCGCACGTCGATATAGACGCGCCCGCCCTTGCGCTTGCCCGCCTTCTCATATTCCCATGTCGAGAAATGATCGGACGGCGGCACGATGATCGCGTCGGCCCAGCCCTGTTCGACATAGGCCGCGCGGCGCGCCTCGATTTCGGCATTCTGCGCCGTCCAGAAGACATCGGCATCGGCGACATATCGGTCCTCGCCGAACAGGTCGGCGATGGTCGCGATCCCGCTTGCCTCCACGTCGAAAAGCGCATGTTTCACCGGGATCGACTGCCCGCCGAACAGCCATGCCTTTAACTGGTGGCCGGTCGGCAGATAGGCATTCTCGTCGTCGGCCAGCGCCAGCCATGCCTTTTGCTGGCTCTTGGATGCCATCGTCAGATGGCGCACGGTCGCCGCGTCGATCCGTTCCTTGCGGTAGAGGTCGCGGATCGCGGGGAGCAGGTTGCCGAGCGCCAGCACGCGCTTGACGGTAAGGTCGGGCAGTCCGAAAGTCGCGGCGATGTCCTCAACCTTGCGGCCCTCGCGGACGAGGCGGGTGAAATTCTCCCACTGGGTCACTTCGTCGGGGTCGAGCCGCGCCATGTTCTCGATCATCGACGCCTCGATGGCGGCGGCGTCGTCGCCATCGTCTAGGATTGCACAGGGCATTGGCTCGGTTGTGGTGTCACCGGCCAAGCGCCGTTCTTCGGCGACGATCTTCGCGGCGTGGAAGCGGCGGCTTCCGGCGACGATCTCGAAGCCGTCAGGCGCGCAGTTCGGGCGGACGATAACCGGCTGAATGACGCCACGGCTGCGCACGGTCGGCAGGATGTCGGACACGTCCGGGGCCTTCCTGCCATAGCGCATGTTGGCCTTGCTCACGACCAGCTTGTCGAGCGGGATAAAATCGAGTTTCATGGTCAGCACTCCTTGTGAGTGCCGGTCCGTCGCTCTTTCCGGGGTTGGCGGACCGGCTTACAAAGCGGCGTTACGCGCCGCGCGTCATCCGCCTTTCCCATGCTTGGGATTGGTCGGAAGCTCGGGGTCCGGCGCCGACTCGATGCGCCAGATGATGGATTGGGCTTGGCTGATCGAACCGGCCCGGCGCGCGGTGTCGGCCCAGACCGACAGGCTGACGGTCGTCGAAAAGCCGATATCGCGCTCGATGCCGAGGCCGAACGACAGGCGGATGCTCGCCACTTCGGACAGGCTGAAACAGCCAAGTTCGGGACAGCCGAAACCAAGGTCGGCCAATCCGAACAGCGTGTCGCCATCGTCATAAAGCTCGGTCGCGAGCCATGTCGCCGCGCCCAGCGGGTTGAAGAATTTGACCACGGGCACGGGATCATGATCGCTCTCGGCGGAGCGGTCGGCGTTCACGCGCAACGCGGCGTGAAGCTCGGGGGTGAGCACGATCATGCCGCCCTCCGTTCGCCGGTATCGTCTTGGGTATCCTCGGCTTGGGCTGCGGCGTGCCGCGCCAGCAGCCAGTCGGCGGCCTTGCTGGCAGCGCTGGCGGCGCGGAAGATTGCGCGGTTATCCTCGCGCAGCACGGCCAGCCAGCTACCGAGATAATCGGCGTGGCGGACAGTCGGGACGATGCCAAGGGCCGCGCAGAGAAAGGCCGAACCCATTTCGGCTATCAATTCCTCGCGGGCATAATCCTTCGATCCGAAGCTGTTGACGAGGTTCCGGTTCAGCCGCGACTTGTGGCCGCTGCCGTGACAAAGTTCGTGCAGGCAGGTCCGGTAATAGTTGATCTGCTCGAAAAAGGCCGGTTGCGGCGGCACCTGCACATAATCCTGCGCGGGGACATAGAAGGCGCGGTTGCCGCCGACGCGGAACTCGATGCCGCTCGCCGCTATCACTTCCTCGGCGACCGGCACGATCTGGCGTTCGGGCAGCGGCACGGGTTCAGGCGCGAGGCCGGGGCGCAATCCCTCGCACTGCGCGACGTTGAACACGGTGAAGCGTTTCAGGAACGGAATGGTCTTGGCGTCGCCGCCGGTTTCGACGGCCCGCGCCTTCTCGGCCTCGGGGGTGAAGCGGTCGGCATAAACAACGGTGGTGCCGCGCTCGCCCTTACGAACGCAGCCGCCCGCCTCCAGCGCCTGTTTGAAGGTCAGCCAGCCCTGCGAGGGAAAGCCATGCTCGATCACCGCGCCCCACAGGATCAGCACGTTGACGCCGGAGTAATGGCGCGCGGTCAGCGCGTTGCGCGGTAGTCCGGGCGCGGTTCCGCCGGGACGCCCCCAAGGCTGCACCCACGGCACGCGCCCCGCCTCCAGTTCGGTGATGATCCGTGCCGTCACCTCGTCATAAAGGTTTGTGCGGCTCGGCTGGGGGCTGGTCCGGACGGCGGCTGCGGGCTGGGTCGCGGCACTGGCCGCCTTGTGCTTGCCACGCTTGCCGCGCGCGCGGACGTTCGGGGAAACAGGCATCGTTCACCTCCTGCACCGCCCCAAAACCACCATGGCCTCCCCCGGAAGCGGGGGTGGGCGGCAAGATGCGAACCGGAGAGGACCGCTTGAGCGGCCCCGGCACCCAAAGGGCCGCAACGCCAGTGAAGGAGCCGGGCGCAGCCCGGCTTGCCGGGGACGCGAGCGGGCCTAGCAGGGAGCGCCGCCCACTCCCGCGCCACCGGGAGAGGCCTCCAACAGCGCCGCCGCGCGAGCGGCGACCGCAGCATTTTCCGGCGGCAAGGCCGCCGCCAGCAAAGGGATGGCCCCGGCCGGCTCGGGCGGATGAGCGGTGCTGGGTCGGGCTTCGCAAGGCCAGGGCGGCACTTGTCGCCGGCTTTGCGAAACCGGGCGCACCGCCCGGCCGAGAGGCCGGAGTGCCTGCGGGGCCGCCATCAGGCGCCGCACCCTGTCCGGGCAGGGCGAAGCCGCCCGGCAGTGTGCGTCCTCAGCCCCGCTCCATCAGGTCAGCAGCGCTGACCCGCGCCAGCCGATCGTCACCGTTAGGCCGAGACCCGGCAAGGGGGCTCGGCGGCGAGAAGCCTGGCTTCGAGCCGTAGAGCGCGGTCGCGCCGCTTCACCGGCGCGAGGCGTCATGTAAAACCAGGGGGGTGCATCCTGATCGACTGGCCAAGAAAAAGATGGCGCCGAAACTCAAGAATATCGCGGATTGGCGAGGCTCCCGGTATAGTGTCTGCATGACATCCACAAAAACGAAACTGACCACGCTCCGCACCGTCTATCCACCGATCTCGAACGCCGATTCGGTGCGGCTCAAGCGCATTCCCGAAGTCGAAGAATTGCTGCGAACCAGCGATTTCTACATGATCGGCGGGCGCGCACAGGCGCATTTGAGCAATCCCGAGTTCGACCTGTCGACCAACGTGATGACTTTCGACTTCATCGTCGGCGATGGCGCCCAAAGCCCGGTCGTGGTCAAACTGCAGGATCTGCCCGGCGTGAAAGCGTTGAAGGGCCGCAATTTCGAGGTCGAATTCGATCCCGCCGGCACTGGTTTCAAGGTGTGGGATGGGCCGTCGAACGAGCCGGGATCGGATATCATCGAGTGGTTCACGACGGAAAAGCTGTTGTGGGACCGGGCCCGCGGCCGTGCGGGTATCGAGGGTCTCGAGAACATGCGCGACTTGGCGACCTACGATCTGCTCTATGTCGGCATCGCCACGAAGGGGGACAGTTTCGACCGGTTGCTGGCGCGCGGCCACAAGGCGCGACAGGAGATTCTGTCGGCCGAACCGCAGCGCTATCCCGGGGCGCGGCCATCGGACGAGATCTTCCTGTTCATGTTCGCCGCCGACCCGATCATCATGCAGACTTTCGAGCTGGACCATGATTTCACCGATACGGATCTCGACGGCAGTTATGATGCCAAGCGCATCGTCGCCGACGCCGAGAAGGCCTTCGTCAACCTCTTGAAGCCTCCTTACAATTCCGAGCTGTTCGCAAACTATCCCAAGGGCGCCGACGGCCTCTATGGGAAGGATTATCAGCGTTACGGCTATGTTATCGGCGAGCAGATGGCGTTCAACACCGCGCATGGCACAGTGCGCGGCGGTCGCGACCCTTCGGGCATGATCACCAACCAAGCCGATGCAATCTTCGTCGAAGGGGACAAGGTGGCCTTCCATCGCTCGGGCATCGACTTCCCTTCGGACGCCTGATCGACTCGTGATGTGCACCGCGTCGAAAGCACAGAAGCGCGGGCTAGGATTTTCGCCGCATCAACTGCCGGTACCCGCCGCGGGCCATGTCACGCGCCTCGCGCACCAGCCGCCGGACGCGCGACCGCAGCGAGTCCGAGCCATCGCTCCAGTCCTCGTGCACCCGCTCGGTGCCAAACAGCGCCTCGCCGATCTCACGCTGGCTGGCGCCAGCCCCGAGGGCATCGTGCACCCGCAGCATGTCGATCAAGCGCTCAATGCCAGGATCGCGGGGGTACAGGGTTCGCGCGAAACGGCGATGCCGGCACAGGTCGAGAAGACGGCGCAGTGGCAGCACCCGGTTCTCCGCGGAAGCCAGTCCGCTCAGCCGATAGTGAAGAAGGACGGCCTTCTGGCCGGTCAGCCGCCCTTCCTCGACGTCGAGCCGGATATGGTGCCAGCCATCGGACAGGCATATGTGCTCGCGGCCCTCGGCGTCGACCGCCATGGCCAGCCAGGAGGAAATCTGGTCGATGCGAAGGCTGTCGGGATCAGAGGGGTCGGCGGGCACCGCTGCGACGCCGATCGTTCCGGGATCGAGATCGGCATGCCAGATGATCCGGGCCGCGGGTGCTGCGCGGTCCGGCTGCTCGGCGAAAGTGAAGCCCCCATTGAAGCGGATCCGGGCCAACCCCGCGCGTGGCCGTACTCGCGCGCACGTGCCACGCGACATAGTCGGGATCCCGGCGCAGCCATTCCCACATGAGCCCCGCGCGGTCGATCCCGCGCAATCGCAGATAGCCTGTCGCCTTGCGCCAGTCCGTGGAAGGGTCTTCCCCGGCGGAATCGTTCACCGCCCGGCTCCGACCGGTCTGAATCTGTTGCGACGAAGAGCAACCAAAATGGTGGTATCGGCGATAGCTTTACGCGGCGTGCACCCTGATCCCGATGACCTCCCGCTTTTGTGGCCAAAGTGTCTATGATATTGCACTTTTATTACTGGAGTCGCCCCGCGACGGCCTGAGAACCCGTCGTTCGGCCTGTACGTACGGGAAAGGGCGACCGCCGGGAGCGCGGTGACTTGAGACGCCGCCCGCGGTCGCGATGCTGGACGATGCGCCTTCACGCACTGGCGACGCAATTCATGCACGTCGTCGAAGCGGTCGGAAGCGCCGATGATCTCGCCTTGGCGATGGCCGCGATAACGGCCGAGATCGGCTTCCAATTTTTCGCACTGACGCACCATGTCGACATCGTCGCGGCGAGCGGCAGCGCGATCCGGCTGCACAATTACCCGGCGCAATGGGCCGACTATTATGACGGCAACGCACTTGGCGTCAGCGATCCGGTGCACCGCGCGAGCCATGTGACCGGCATTGGATTTTGCTGGTCGCGCATGCCGTTCATGATCCCGCTGACGGCGGCCGACCGGCGCATGCTGGCACTTGGCCGGGACCAGGGGATCGGCGACGGCTTTACGGTGCCCGCGAATGTCCCTGGCGAGGCGCGCGGCTCGTGCTCGTTCGCCAACCAGGCGGGACGGCCCATGCCCGATACGACGTTGCCGCTCGCCCAGCTCGCCGGCAATTTCGCCTTCGAGGCGGCGCGGCGCCTGTGGAGCACGCGCGGCCATCTGCCGGTGCCGCAGCCGCGGGCCCTGACGGACCGCCAGAGAGACTGCCTGCTGTGGGTCGCGCGCGGCAAGGGCGACTGGGAGATCGCCATCATCCTGGGCATCAGCGAGGAGACGGTCGCCCGCCATGTCAGGGACGCCTGCGAACGCTACGGAGTGAACAAGCGGACATTGCTGGTGATCCGGGCGCTGTTCGACGGAACGCTGACCTTCACCGATCTCTTTAGCCGCTGATATACCCCTTTTCCGGTATAGCGACGCAGCCGGCTTCTCGCTGACCCTTGGCCGATCACGGTCAGGGAGCCAGACCCATGCTGCATGTCCTTCAATCCGCCGCGCGCCCGGCATCGGACGCGGTTCTCCGCGCAATGTTCGCCGCCCGCAAGTCCGTCTTCGTCGACCTGCTCAAATGGGACGTCCCCGTCCTCGACGGCGCCTATGAGGTCGACCAGTTCGACGACGTCCACGCCACCTATCTGATCCTCGCCGAGCCGGACGGCACGCATCTCGGATCGGCGCGGCTGCTGCCGACGACCCGGCCGCACATCCTCGACAGCTTCTATGCCGATCTGTGCGAGGATGCTCCGCCCCGCGACGCCGATACTTTCGAGATTACCCGCTTCTGCCTCGATCGCCGCCTGACCGCGGGCGAGCGGCGCCAGGTGCGCGACACGCTGGTGAGCGCGCTCGTCGAGCATGCGCTGGCGACGGGGATCAGCGGCTATAGCGCGATCGCCGAGATCGGCTGGTTCCAGCAAATTCTCGCCTTCGGCTGGCGCTGCATGCCGCTCGGGCTTCCGCGCGTCATCAATGGCACGATGCTGGCGGCGCTCCGTATCGAAATCACGCCGGAAACGCCGAGCCTGCTCGAGTCCGGACGGGCCACCTCAGCCGCGCTGCGCGTCGACCGACGCGTCGCGGCCTGACGAGGGGAGACGGAGCATGACCGACATCCCCGACCTTTCCGGCGAGATCGCGCGCCACACTGCCGACATCCTTGCCGATGGCTATTGCATCATCCCCGGCGCGATGGCGCCGGCGACGATCGGCGCGCTCGATGACGACCTCGCCGACGATTTCGCCCGCACGCCGTTCGGCCAAGGCGGCTTCTACGGCACGACGACGAAGCGGTTCGGCCGCCTTCTCATACGGTCGCCCCGCGCGGCGGCGCTGGTTCAGCACCGTTTGATTCTCGGTATCGTCGAGGCGATGCTGTTCCCCTGGTGTGACCGTATCCAGCTCAACACCACGCAGGCGATCGCCGTGCATCCCGGCGCCCCGGCGCAGCTTCCCCACCGCGACCAGGATATGTGGCGCGGGCCGGTCGGCGAGATAGAATATCTCGTCAACGTGATGTGGCCGCTGACGCCCTTCACGAGCGACAATGGCGCGACAATCGTGTGGCCGCGGAGTCATGGCTCCAGCGCGCTCGAGCCTGAGCCGGTCGAGTCGCCGCTCGCGGCCGAGATGGCGCCGGGCGCGGCACTCATTTTCCTCGGCTCGACCCTGCATGGTGCCGGCGCCAATCTGACGGGCGCGGTGCGGCGCGGTCTGGTTGTCGGTTATTCGCTCGGCTGGCTCAAGCCCTATGAGAACCAATGGCTCGCCTATCCGCCCGAGGTCGCGCGCCATTTTGCGCCGGAGCTGGCCGCGCTGGTCGGCTATCGCCAGCATCGTCCCAATCTCGGCAATTATGAAGGCCAGTGTCCGTCGGTGCTGCTCGGCGACGGAGCCGCCCGCCCGCTCGGCGCGATCGACGCGCTCCGCCCGGATCAGCAGGCGATGGTCGAGGCTTATGAACAAGAACGGCGAGCGGTGTCGTGAACTCGGGCGCAACCGCCGAGCGCGTCCATGAGGCGCTGAAGCGCCGCATCATGGGCCGCGAATTCCGGCCGGGTGACCGGCTCGACCCGGCCGTGCTCGCCGGGCCGCTGGCCTCAAGCGTGACACCGGTACGTGATGCACTCCACCTGCTGACCGGGGAGGGGCTGGTCGAGACCCGCACCGCTGGCGGCTTCCATCTGCCGGCGCTCGACGAGCCGGCGCTGAAGGACCTCTATGAATGGTCGGCGGAACTGCTCGCGCTCGCGATACGGGCGTGGGGCCAGGGCGCGACCCAGCCAGCCACGGAGTATGACCGGAAAGCGCACGATTCGATCGCCGATCGCGCCGCGGACGTCTTCCTGACCGTCGCCCGGCGCTCGGCAAACGGGGAACATGCGCGGGCCGTCGATCGCCTCAACGCGCGGCTGCATGCGGTTCGTAGCGTTGAACATCATGTGATCGGCGGCACGGACCAGGAACTCGCCGAAATCATGGCGGCAATATCCCGGGGAGAGCGAGACACGCTCCGCCGTCTTAGTGCGACCTACCATCGTCGTCGGCGCCGCGCTGCCGCAAGCATCGTTCGCGTGGTGTACCGAACCGACTGAAGATGAACCTGCCGTTCGTCTAACACTGGCGCGACTGCTCTGTTCGCCATCGTCCGAGCCTCGGCGCACCGAAGGTGCACGTCGAACGATTTCGCCAGGCCCGGGTGCCGGCCGCAAAATGCTCAGAATTTGAGGTGATCGATCTTTAGAGGCGCTTGCCGCACGCCTCTCCCGGTAATGAAAAGCGCTCGTCCCTGGTGAACTTGCGGTCCGTCAGGCCGGTCATGAAAGTTGTCAGGGCCGCGAGGTCCGATGTCGCGATTGCGGACATGCGCGGATGCCGGCGCACGGCGTCAGCCATCGTTTTCGTCGATCCGTCGTGGAAATAGGGACCCGTGATCTCGACGTTACGTAGGCTGGGTGTCCGGAAACGGCCGAGGTCCGATGGCCTGCTAGTGATTTCGCGCAGGCCGGGATCGGTGGCGGAGGGCGGCAGGATCTTGTGAAACCCGCCGTCGCTGAGCAGCGGACCCGAATGGCAGGAACTGCAGCTCCGACGAAACAGCGCCGCGCCTTTCAACGCGTCCGGAGAAAGCGCGGTGCGGTCGCCCCGGGTCCAAGCGTCATAGGGGCTGTCGAAGGACACAAGGGAGCGTTCGAACGCGGCGAGCGCCCTGACGACATGCGCAAAGTCGATTGTTCCTTCGTCTGGAAAGGCGCGCGTGAACATCGTTCGATAGCAGGCGTCCCTCGCCAGGCGCCGGGCGATCTCCGCTTCCTGGCCGGCCATGCCCATCTCCACCGGGGTCTTGCCGGTGACGGGTACCACCGCCTGTAGCTCGAGCGAGGTCAGCCTCGGATTTCCCCAGGTCAGCGTCCGCATCCAGGCGACGTTGGCAAGGCCCGGCACGTTGCGCCGCCCCGGATCGCCATGCACGCCGCCATGGGTCGCATTGCCGTCGGCAAAGGCACGATGCTGCTCGTGGCAGGTCGCGCAGGCCATCGTGCCGTCGGCCGAAAGATCGGCGTCGTAGAACAGCCGCCGCCCAAGCTCGACCTTCGCCGCCGACATCAGATTGTCGGCGGGCACATGCGGTGCCTGCACACCGGTTGGCAGCGTCCACCGCCACGGCTCCGTGGCGGCCGTAAGCGTGAGCGCGGCACCCGCCAGCATCAGGCGGCCAAGCATCGCCCTCAGTTCAGCTTCGCGATCAGGATGGGGATATGCGCGTCGCCATTGCCGGCGATCTGCAGCACATAGCCGCCTGGCTGCAGGGCGAAGTCGACCATCTTGCGGATACCCGAGCAATTCGGGCCATGGCCGTGCCCGACTGATTCCAGCGAGATCTTGTCCTTCACCACGTCGAGCCACGCCCCGGCGCCGATCGCCACGCGATAGGTGCCGGCGCTGTCGACGGTGAAACTCAGCATGCCGCCATGGCTGACCGATCCACCAGGGTGCGAGGGACGGACGATATAGGTCACCGCAGGGGTGTCGGCGAGCGCGAGATCGACCGCGACGCCCGGGGCCAGCACCGTCTTGCCGAGCGATGCTTCGTCCGTCGCGGACATGAGCGGCTTCTTGTCGCTCCAGGCGGCCAGCGTCGCCGGGATCGGCTCCGCATCCCTTGGGCAGACCGGTGCAGCTTGCGGCATGGCCGCCATATTCTGCGCGGCGGCAGGCACCCCGGACATCGCGAGCAGGACAGGCGAGAGCATTTTCATCATGTGATCGGTCCATTCAAAAGATCTATATTCGGCTATATACAGATCGCTATATCCACCCATATACGGCTCTCGGACCGCAAACAACCGCGGCTGTAAAGGGGCTCTCATGCGCATCTTCCTCCTCGCTAGTGCAGCTGCCTTGCTGCTTCCCGCCGTTGCATTCGCCCAGAGCGACGCTCCGACTGCTACCGGCCCGGCGCCACGGACCGACGATGACAGCGCCTTCGGCCTAGGCCAGATCGTCGTCACTGGGACCCGTCCGAAGGGAGTCTCGATCGGCGGGGATACGCTCGGACAGGAGGCGATCTACAGCTTCAACCGCACCAGCCTGGACGAGGCGGCGAGCCTCATCCCCGGCGTGACCGCTGGCAACAGCGGCGGTTCACGCAATGAGCGGTTGATCTTCATACGCGGGTTCAACCGGTTCCAGGTTCCCGTGACGGTCGATGGCATCCGGGTCTATCTGCCGGCCGACAACCGGCTCGACTATGGCCGCTTCCTGACCCCCGACATCGCCGAGATCCAGATCGCCAAGGGCTATGTCTCGGTTCTCAACGGCCCGGACGGGATGGGCGGCGCGGTCAACCTAGTCACCCGCAAGCCGACCAGGGCGCTGGAGATCGAGGCGCGCGGCACGCTGAACCTCGGCCATGATGCGGAATATGCAGGCTACAATGCCTTCGGGCTCGTCGGCACGAAACTCGACAAATGGTATGCGCAGGCAAGCTATGCGCGCAATTTCCAGGATCATTGGGACCTGGCCGACGGGTTCAAACCGACATCGGTCGAGGATGGCGGGCATCGCGGCCTTTCGCGCACCGAGGACTCGCGGCTGAACGCCAAGATCGGCTTTACGCCGAACGACACCGACGAATATTCGCTGAGCTACACGAGGCAGGAAGGCGCGAAGCTCGCCCCGCTACACATCACCGATCCAATCGCTGGGCAGCGCTACTGGACATGGCCGGCCTGGAACCTCGACAGCCTCTATTTCTTGTCGACGACCGCCCTCGGCGAGGTCGCGACGCTGAAGACGCGCATCTATCGCAACACCTTCTATAACCTGCTGCGCTCGTTCAGCACGGCGGCCGAGAACACCCAGGTGACGCCCAAGGCGTTCAACAGCCCCTATCATGACGAGGCGATCGGCGGCTCGGCCGAACTCGCCGTTAACATTTCCGCCGCCGACCGCTTCACCTTGGCCGCGCAATACCGCCGCGACGAGCATAACGAGTCGCAGCAGAGCTTTTCCCCGGCGACGCTCCCCAACGGTACGACCGAGCCCAACCAGCGCGACCTTGAGGAGACCTATAGCCTTGCCGCCGAAAGCCGCGTGATATTGGCGCCCGGTCTGACCTTCACTGCGGGCGTTGGTTTCGACTGGCGCAACCTGATCAAGGCCGAGGAATATGGTGCACCGCTCGGCACCAACCCGAACACCACGCCGAGCACGCTCTATTCCTATCCCATCAAGAACAGCGAGGCATGGAGCGCCCAGGGCCAGATCGTCTGGCAGGCCGACGACGCGACCAGCCTCCATGCCAGCATTTCGTCGCGTGCCCGTTTCCCGACGATCTTCGAGCGCTTCAGCCAGCGGTTCGGGACGTCGATCCCCAATCCGGACCTGCGGCCCGAGCGCGCCACAAATTACGAGATCGGCGGCGCCCGGACCCTTGGTCCTGTCCGTGCAGAAGGCGCGCTCTTCTACAGCCATATCGACGACGCCATCGTCTCCTACCCGACGCTGGCCTATAGCTGCACCGGCAGCGTGACGCCGCCGGCGACCGGCGCCTGCCCGCAGGTCAGCCTGGTGCAGAGCCGCAATCTTGGCAGTGGCAATTATTATGGCGGCGAAATTTCGATCTTCGCCCAACTGAGCCCGGCGATCTCGATCGGCGGCAACTACACCTATATGCACCGCAAGCTGCGTGATCCGTCGAACGCCGCCTTCCGGCCGACCGACGTGCCGACGCACAAGGCGTTCCTCTACGCTGACGTGGCGCCTTTCTCCCGGCTGCATATCGTGCCGACCTTGGAGATCGCGTCGAACCGCTGGACGGTGACCGACATCGCGCCGATCGTCTATTATCGCACCGGTTCCTACGTGAATGGAGGGCTGCGGGCGGACCTGACATTGCTCGACAATGTCACGGTCGGCGTCGGGGTGAAGAACCTGTTTGACGACAATTATGTCCTGGTCGACGGATTCCCGGAATCGGGCCGCAGCTTCTTCGCAAGCATTCGCGCGAGATACTGATGTTCACGAGCGCTGTCCGGGGTCTGAAACGCTGCGCCGAGGACATGATCGCGCTTTAAAGTCCTCAACCCCAGGCGACTATTTCTCCGGACCGCATCGCAATGATATAGGCAGGTCTCCAAGGAGATCATCATGAAGATCAGCGCGCGAAACCAGATCGCAGGAACGATCGTCGAGATCAGGCCGGGTGCGGTGAACGGCACGATCAAGGTGGATATCGGCGGCGGCAATGTCGTCACCTCGAGCATTACAGAGGAGGCGATTGCCGATCTCGCATTGGCGGCGGGCGACCGCGTCACCGTGATCGTCAAGGCGAGCGACGTGCTGATTGGCAAGTAGATGCGGGTCGGCCAGCTCAACCTGAAGGCTCAACTCTATTGCGGCGAGGAGTTGGCGATGGGACCGGGCAAGGCCGACCTGTTGGAAGCAATCACGCGCGAGGGGTCAATCTCCGCAGCCGGACGAGCGCTCGGCATGAGCTACCGGCGCACGTGGATGCTCGTTGACGTCATGAACCGCTGCTGGCGAGAACGGCTCGTAGAAACGAAGCCGGGCGGTGGGAGTGACAGAGGCGCACGGCTGACCGAGACCGGCCACGCGGTGCTCGCCGCCTATCGAACGCTGGAGCGACGGCTCGAGGGCGCGGCCAGCGATCTGGGTCCGCTGCAAGCCTTGCTGCTGGATACGCCGCTGACTGACGAGCGGTGACTACCAGACGCCTGGCGCCCGGGTTGGTCCCGCGCCGAATATCGCATCGGCGTGGCTTTGAGACGATCTGTTTCCTGCCAGAGATAGCGGAAAAGCAGGCCCTCCGACGCTGGAATCACACTGCCCCTACAATCGCCAGGGCAAAGCCATCCCATCCCTTTTCGCCCACCGTCTGGATCGCCGTGGAGTTCAAGCGCGGTTCCTCCGCGATAATCTGCAGAAACGCGCGAATGCCCTGGACATTGCGGTCATCGCTGGAGGCATCGACGACAGCGCCGCCCCTGACCACGTTGTCCCCGATGATGACGGTGCCCGGCCGCGAAAGTTTCAGCGCCCAGTGAATATAGTTCGGATTGTTGGGCTTGTCGGCATCGATGAAGATCAAGTCGAACGGCGCCGACAGCGTCGGAAGGACGTCTGTTGCGGCGCCACGGTGGAGTATGATGCGATCCGCTACAGCCGCGCGTTCGAAATTTGCCTGAGCGACATCTGCATGATGCGAATCGGCCTCAATCGTCACGATCTGCCCGCCCTTCGGGAGGGCGCGCGCCATCCAGATCGTACTATAGCCACCCAGGGTACCGATTTCGAGCACCCTGACGGCGTTCGTCATCTGGATGAACAAAGCCAGCATCTTGCCTTGCGTCGCCAACACATCATGGGCCGGAAGGCCGCTGGCGGCGTTTTCGGCAAGCGCGGAGTCGAGTTCACTGTCCGAGGGCGCCAACAGATTAGCGAAGTACGCATCCACGGCAGACCAGCGCTCGGCGTCCGCTGACGGATAATCTGGAACGCGCATCGCTTCTCCCCGCCCGAGTGGCTTCCCTTACATTGATTCCGAACTGGCCAATGTCCAGTTGCCGACGGTAACGAAAATGCCCGACCGTAAGTGACGACCGGCCTGATTTCACGTCCAATGGGGGGCGTCCCTTAAATTGGGATGTGGATTCTCGAGCCCTCAAAATTGCAGCGAAAGTGTGGACGCCAAACAAACTCGATATAGAATCCGTATAAAGTTCGGATAGCCGGCCGCGCTCCATAGACTGCCATGGCTGCATTTCGCAGCATGACAGAAGGAGTGCATCATGGAACGCGAAGACGACGTGATCGAACTCGGCACCGCGAGCGTCGAGACCAAGGGCGGCGCAGGCCTGGTCATCGATGCCAAGAACGGCCAGCAGCCGTTCGGCATCGCTGACGACTGACCCTGTTGGCGCGCGGTCCCGTCCGGGGCCGCGCGTCGATCAGCAAGATCCAGCCATGCACCTCGCCCTGCGCACCGGCATTTCCTTCTGCTGCGTCGATGGGCGCCTGCTATTCCTGGACGTAATCGCCGATCGCTATTTCTGCCTGTCGCCACCCGCCGAGAAATGCTTTCTCGGGCTCGTCGAGACCGGCGGGAGGGTCACAGACCGCGAGGATGCGCTCGATTCACTCATCTCGCGCGGCATGCTCGTCGAGGCGCCGACGCCCGTTCCGCTCAAGCCATGCACGCTCCCAGCGCTTCCCGAGGAGAGCGTGCTCGACCAGCCGCTGCCGCGCGGCAGCATGCGGCAAGCGGTCGGAGCCCTGGGTCGCCTTACGGCGGTCCAACTACGCCTGAAGATCGCCGGGCTGGCGCGCACCCTGTCCGCGATCCGCGTGAAGAAGGCGCGCCTAGAGCCGGCGGGCGGCAACCCGGACATGCTGCTCTGCCGGACAATGGCCGGCTTCGGCCGGGCAACCGGGATCGCGACGATACTCGACAACTGCCTGGGCCAATCCATCGCCATTGCCCACGACATGCTGGCGCGCGGGCTCGGGCCGGACGTCGTGCTGGGCGTGCGGCTCGGCCCGTTCAATGCCCATTGTTGGGTCCAGTATGAGAACCGCCTGGTCAACGACCGTTTCGACATGGTCCGTACCTTCACGCCGATCCTCTTGATCTGATGCGCGCGCGCTTCCTCGCCATCATTCGCCTGGCCGGTCCGGACGCAGGGGCGGCCGAGCAGCCGGACTGTGCGGCAGCGACCGTCGAGCCGCTTTCGGTTCTGGTTCGCGGCGACCGTCTTACGGTCTCGAGCAACTTCGGAATAGCTGGTCCCGACACAGCCGGAGAGGCGGTCGTCGGCGAACTCTTCGGCCGCGGCAGCACGCAACCCGCGCATGCGCTCACGGAAACCGAGTGGACCGCCATCCGGCAGTCGCGCGGGCTGGCCCTCGTCGAACGATATTGGGGTGCCTATGTCGCGTTCATCGTCGGCGACGGCGAGGTGAGCATCGTACGCGCGCCGCTTGGCGACGTGGGATGCTATTATGCGCGGTCCGGCGAGATGCTGATCGTCGCATCCGATCTTGCATTGCTCCTCGCCGCGTCCGGTCGGGCGCGGCGCATCAGCATGCCGGCGCTGGCGCGCCATATCGCCTATCCGGAGTGGCGGTCGGGGGAAACCTGCATCGATGGCGTCGGTGAGCTTCGCGGCGGAGACCGGCTTACCGTCTCGGCGGCCGGCGTGCGCTGCGAGACCTTGTGGTCGCCCTGGGCATTCGTCGCGGACGAACGAACGATCGGCGATTCCGACGAAGCCGCGCGGGCGATCAGGAACGCGGTCCACCTCGGAGTCCGCGCGCGTGCCGCCTGCCTGGACCGCACCCTGCTCTTGCTGTCGGGCGGCCTTGATTCCGCGATCGTGGCGGCAAGCCTGGCCCGTATCGGTGCGGAATTCACCTGCCTCAACCTTGTCGGCGACGACCCCGCCAGCGACGAGCAGCATTATGCCGGCCTGGTCGCCGATTCCCTCGGTGCCAGGCTGCTGACGCGGCGGTTCGAACTGGAGCGTATCGATGTGCGGCGATCCGGCGCCGCGCACATGCCCTATCCCGTCCATCGCTGCTTTACGCAGGCGCAGGACAGCGTGGCGATGGAGGTCGCCAACGAGGAGGGTGCCCAGGCCATTCTCGACGGTGGCGGTGGCGACAATGTCTTCTTCGCCTCGCGCACCGTCACAATCCTTGCGGATTGCCTGATCGCGGGCGGCTTCGATCGACGCTTCTGGGCCGCGACGCGGGCGCTCGGCGACCTCGGCCAGACGGGCATGCTCGCGCTCGCGCGCAAGGCCGCTTACCGCGCGTGGTGCCGCTCGCGAGCGCCGCGGCTGGCGGCGGGGACGGCTTTCCTGACCAGGGCAGCCAGGGCAGCCGTCGCGGAAGGGGCGCCGCACCCCTGGTTCCTGCCGCCGCCACAAATTCTGCCGGGCCGCGCGAGCCACGCGGCGCTGCTCGTGCCGGCCCAAAATCTCGCGGAGGCGATCAACGCCCAGGCGCCGGCGCAGGCGATTTCACCCCTGATCACCCAGCCGGTGGCCGAGGCATGCCTGCGCGTACCGAGCTGGCTGTGGCTGGCGTCCGGCCAGGACCGGGCCGCCGCGCGCCATGCGTTCCAGTCCGCCCTGCCGCAAGCGATCGTCCACCGGCGCTCGAAGGGGACGCCGACCAGTTTCGTTGCGACGATCTTCGACCGGAACCGCCCGGTCATCCGCGACATGCTGCTCGGCGGGAGGCTCGTGGCACTTGGAATCCTCGATGTGAACGCGGTCGAACGCGCGCTGGATTTCGCCGGACCCGTGCGTGACCTTCGCTTCGTGCGGATCATGGAACTGGTCGACGCCGAGGCCTGGGCCAGCGCGCAGGGCTAGCGGGTCGGGCGCGGTTGCGGCGTGCTCCGGGCAGGCGACCGCAGCGCATGCCAGCGGGCATATTGGGCGGCCTTGGCTGGGTCGGAATGTTCCTCGTGCTGCAACCAGAACGAGAACCAGTCGAGATTGCGCTCGTAGACAGCCCGGCGATGCACAGGCTGCCATTTCACATGATATTCGTCGGGATAGACGTACATTTCCACCGGCTTGCGCTGCTCGCGCAGCGCGCCGAACGCTTCGAGCGCAAGCCGAAACTCATTGTCCGCGAGCTGCAAGAGAAGCGGCGTGTCGATCCGTGCCGAATTCTGGGCAAGCGACGTTTCGCGCCAGAAGGTGCGGTCGTTGGCGGTCGCCGGGGGGTAGCCCATGCCACGCAGCCAGTCGGCCCAGGCGATGCCGCCATAGGTTGCGGTCGTGTTGGGCTCCATGCAGCAGGTGCTCATGGCGGCAGCGGCAAAGGCGCGCGTGTTGATCAGCGCGAAAGCCGCGGTCGACGCGCCGTCGCTGAGGCCGGTGATTCCGACTCGCGCGGGATCGACGAAACCGCGATCGACGGCGAGACTGACTCCGGTCAGGACAGAAGACAGGAGGCTGCGTCGCTCACCCCAATTCTTCTGGTTGGCGGCATTGATGTCGTACCATGTCTTCAATTTGGGAAACGCTGCCGCAAAGAAGGTCGGGCGCTCGGTACTGAGGACGGCGAACCCGCGCTCGGCAAACAGGTAGATTGGATAGTCATCCCCGGTCCCGCCGCGCAGGAAGCCATCGCTGTGATACTGGACGACGACCATCGGCAGCTTTGTGCCGGCACGATAGTCCGGCGGCAGGACGAGATCGCCCCAGGCTTCGAGACCGAGATCGTTGCGCCACCGCAATCGGACGACCCGCCCCAGCCGGATACCGGCAAATTCGGGGTTCGGGTCGAAGATCTCGCGAGCCGCGCCGGTCACGACGTCGATCGTCACCACCCGGCGCGGTGTCATGCTGTTCTCCCGCGTGCAGACCAGCATGGTGGTCGCCTTCACGCAGCCGTGAAAAACGTCGTCGGTCCGCAGCACCGTCACGGGCACCCGGGCGTCGATCGACCAACGATAAAGCGCGGTGTCACCCTTGTCCCAGCCCTCGCGCCGCAGGAACAGTACCGCATCGCCGTCCCACCAGATGGAGAGGATGCCGCCAGCGCATTGGGCGGCGGCGCACTGCACCGTCTCGCCGTTACGCCGCGTCGCCATCAGCCTTGCGGGCGCCAAGGGCGACGAAGCCGCGCGCTCGGCCCATGCCCTGCGACCGTCGGCCGCGCCCGCCACGGGGTCGGCGGGCAGATCGGGCGCGGCGGCCGCCTGAAGCGCGGCACGATCGACGGAATCGGCCGCCATGGTCCGTCCGGACTGGACTTCCACGGCAACGACATCCAGTTCGTCGGTCGCCAGCGTCAGCGGCCGTGCCGAGATTTCCGGCGAAACGCGTCTGTCGTAAAGCCATCCGGCCTGGCCTTCGCGGTCGATCGCCGCGTCCGCGGCGGCCCCGTCCCGACGGCTGCCGAAGAGCAGGCGCGTGCCGTCCTGGCTCCAGGCGAGCACATCAACGTCAATGCTTGAGCGGGAAACAGCGCGCGCGCCGCTTCCATCGGCATTGGCCACCCATGCCTGGGTCACGCCGTTGTCCCGGCGCAGATAGGCGAGCGCTCGTCCATCCGGCGACCACTTGGGAACGATCGTCTGGGTCGCGCCGCTCGGTAGATAGAAACCGCGCTGGACGTCGAGGATCTTGATGAGTTCGCCGCCACGATCGAGCACCGCCGGCGGCCCGGGCGCCCGGAGCTCGTTCACGACCAGCGCTCGGCAATAGCCGTTGGTGGCAACGTCCGCGCGATTGATGATGTAGGCCACGCGGCTGCCGTCAGGCGAGACCGCGAACGGGCTCGGACCCGCATAGGATGCGGAATCCGGATCGCCGATATCGCGCAGTCCGATCAGGTCGGCCGCCGTGATCGGGCGCTTCGCCCCCGTTTCCGGCGTCGGCGCCGGGATGATGTCGTCGCATCGCGCCTGCGCAACCGCTGGGAACGCCAGCAGGATCGCGAAGGCGGACATCGTGCGCAATCCGGATAGCCTCACCATTTCTTGGTCAGCCCGAAGGCGATCAGCCGTCCGACCGGCGAATAGTTGGTGGAGTCGTAGGGTGTGTCATACGGGATCGAGGTGGCGATCGGGTCGGGCTTGGCGTTGAACAGGTTCTGGACCGAAAGCGTCACCTCGATGCCGCGCAGGCCGGCAGACTCTGCTTTCACCCGGTAGCGCGCCGTCAGGTCAAACGTCGTCATCGCGCCGACCCGGACTGCCGGACTGGAGCGGACATCGCTGACGCCGCCCGTATAGTTTCCGTTGGCCGTCAGCGTCAGCGGTCCGCCGGTCCAGCCGATGCCCGCCTGGCCGCGCCAATGCGGCGGATTGAAGATTATGCCGGCGAGCGGCGATACGGGCTGGCCGGCGCTAAGCTGCTGGTCGCTTGTCAGATAGGCGACGTCGGCCGACAATCGGAGTTGCTGGCCGTTGGCGATCGACGCGGTGTAGCTTGCGAGGATGTCCACGCCCCGCGCGGTTTGGCGTCCGGCATTGACGTTGGCGTCGTCGACAATCGCGATCACATTGGCCGGGTCATAGGGCACGCCGGTGATGTTGAGGAACGTGCCCGCGCTCGCGATCGCCGCGGCCTGGGCGCTGGCGCTCGGGTTGAGGATGATCTGGTCCCGGTAGATCGGATTGCTCAGCGCCTGCTGGGTGAGCGTGATCGGCGCGACGATGCGATTCCGGTAGGCGACATTGAAATAGCTGATCTCGAGGCTTGCCCCGGGCAACGATCGCGGATGAAGCGCCACGGTCGCCGACCAGGTCGTCGCGCGTTCGGGCTTGAGGTCGGGATTGCCGCCCAGGATCAGGATGGCGCCGGCGGTCGCCGGCAAGCCGGTCGCGCCCAGCGCAAAGGGTGGAAACAGGTAGACCGCGCGCGGCTGATATTGCTGGTACAGCGTCGGCGCCCGGAAAGACTTGCCCCAGTTGCCCTTGATCGCGATGTCCGGGCTAATCGCCCAGGAAAGCCCCAGCTTGGGCGTGGCGACCTCGCCGATGCCCGGATAACGCTCATAGCGGAGAGCCGCGCTGAGATCGATGCGGTTGGCGAACGGCAGGTCCTGGTCCGGGCCGATCAGGGGAAGGTTGAGTTCGCCGAACGCGAAATGGCTGGCCTGCGAGTGCGCGGTATTGACCGCGCTGCCCGCGCCGACGAAGCGTCGGAAGCCGATGTCGCGATAGCCCGCGCCCAGCGCGAGCTTCGCGATCCCGCCGGGAAGCCGGAACAGGTCGCCATCGCCGTCGATCTCGATCGACTTGGCGGTATTGCGATAGAAACTGTTCCCGGAGTCAGAGCATGCGGCGAACGCGCATTCGACCTGATGATAGTCGACCCGCTCCTTGCCGTAGGTGCCCGTCAGCGCGATCCGCCAGTTGCCGGGGAGTTCGAGCTTGAGTGACGGGGCGATGCCAAAGGACTTGTCGACCGAGGAGAAGATCGCCTTGCCTTCGTCGAGATTGCCGCCCGCGACTGTCGGAAAGGTGAGGTCGCTCCAGCGAATATTGTAGAGACCGTCGATCTCGAAGGAGAGGCCCCCGCCAAGCGCTTGGTGCGCGCTCGCGAGGACACTGTGGTGGCGCAACGCCGGGAACAGGTCGAGGCCCGGCGAACGATCGGCGGCATAAGAGCGCTGGCTCGCCCGGATTGCGGTGTTGCTGCCATATTCATACGCCGCGATCAGGCCGCCGCTCGACCAGGTCCTGCCCGCGACCGCGCCATATTGCTGCTGGAAATCGCCGCCGTCGGTCGTGGCGGCGAGGCGCGCGCTGGTTTCCAGCCCGTCATAGTCGCGCCGCAGGATGATGTTGGCGACGCCGGCGACCGCATCCGAGCCATAGATTGCCGACGCGCCGTCGGGCACAATTTCGATCCGGTCGACGGCACTCGCCGGGATGCCCGACACGTCGACGCTCTGCTTGACCGCCGTATAGGCCAGTCGATGGCCGTTGAGCAGGGTAAGCGTCGCGTCGCTGCCGAGGCCGCGCAGGTTGACTGACGAGCCGCCGCCGACATCCACCCCGCTGGCGGACGGCACGTTCATGCCGAGGCCCGGATTCTGTCCTCCGCCGAAGCTCTGCGGTATCCGGCGCACGACGTCGCCCAGGCCGGCCTGTCCCGAATTCCGGATATCCTCCGCGCTCAGCCGAATGACCGGGGAGGCGACCGACGAGCCGCGGATACGGCTTCCCGTCACGACGATGTCCGATCCATCGGAAACGGCTGCCGCGTCTTGGGGCTCGCGCGAGGCATTCGGTTCGATGATCAGGCCATCGGCCACGGCATGCTGCTGCAGGCCGGACCCGGCAAGCAGGAATGCGACGGCATCCTCCACCGTGAAATCGCCATCGAGCGCCGGCGCGCGCTTGCCCTTCACGAGGTTCGCGGGGGCGACGATGCTGCGGCCGGAGGCGATCGCGACTGCGCGCAGCGACGCTGCCAGCGACTGCGACGGAAGGTGGTAGCTGTGCCGTTCGACGTCGCTGGCCTGGGCGGCCGTCGCTCCCAGAATGACCGCTGCCACGCTCGTAGACATCGAGGCGGCAATCACCGCATTGCGCAATATCCCCATTACGAACTCCCCTTGCGACGCACCGACGCGGCATCGCTTGGGGGCCTCGACAACCGAGGCGCGTTCTACCCTGGGATTTTTTTCGGCTATCGACGCGGCGCAAGGATCAGGTTGCCGTGATCGTCGTGGGACAGGTCCAGATGGAACGTCGCGGACAGCATCCGGGCCAGGCCTTGTGCATCCCTCGCCGCGAAGGTGCCGGTGAACCGGAGGGCTTCGACGGCTGGGTCCGCAAGAATGATCTGCACGGAATTATAGCGGTTCGCGGCTGCCACGACCTCGGCCAGCGGCGCGTCCTCGAACGACAACATCCCTGAGGGCCATCGCGTTTCGCTGGCGCGGAGCGCTACCGGCGAACCCGTCGGTGTCCGCTGTTCCAGTTCCAGCCGCTGGCCCGGCTTAAGTAGCCGTCCGGTCCTTGCCGTCTCGACTTGGCCGGCCGCTTCGTTTCTCACTTCGACCGACCCCCGAAGCAGCGACACCGTCACGCGATGTTGCTGCAGGTCGACGTCGAAGAGCGTCCCATGCGCGATGATCATGCCGCCCCCGGCCGTGACGATGAACGGGCGCGCTGGATCATGCGCCACGTCGAAGCGGGCACGCCCATGCTCGAGCGTCAATCTGCGTTCCCCGGCGGTGTAGGCGATTGCCAGGGCACTGTTCGTGTCGAGCGTGACGCGCGTGCCGTCGGTCAGCGTGACGGTGCGGATCTCGCCTATCCGGCTGACGACTTCGGCCGGGTCCGTCCGGCCTGGCCCAAAGGCGCCGAACCGCTGCATGCCGACGCCCGAAAGCACCACCAGGACAAGGGCGGCAACAGCGGCGACCGCCATCCGGAACCGCGGCCGGGTATCTGGCTTTGAGTCGAGCCCCCGCGGCATCTCGCCAGCCTGCGTCCGGGCCGCCAAGGCCGTGCGGTCCCAGGTGCCGAGAACATCATCATAGATGTCGGCATGGCGAGGATCGGCGGCGTACCAGTCCTGGAAGGTTTCGTGATCTTCCGCACCGTCCGGCGACCGCAGTCTCGTCAGCCAGGCAATGGCCTCCGCGCGCACGATCTCGTCCGTGCGGGCTTCCCTCCCGGCTTCGGACATCAACGGGACCTCAGCACGCGGTCGAGATGGGTTATCGCCTTTGTCATGTGCCACTCGACGCCTTTTACGCTTAATCCCGTACGCTTGGCGATGTCGCTATAGCTGAGGCCGTCGACACGATGCGCCAGGAATATCTCGCGTGTCTTCGGGCCGAGCCGCATCAGGGCATTCTGGATCCGGTTAAGCAGGTCGCGAGCTTCGAGTGCCGCGACGATGTCCGGTCCGGCCAGCGACTCCTCGTCGGCGGGCACATGCCGCGCGAGCGAGCGCTGCAGGGCTGTCTTGGCGCGGTCGCGGAGCAGGTTCGTCGCGATCCGGTTGAGATAGGCTTCGGGCTGTTCGATCACGCGGTCCGCGGCCGCCGTTGCATCCACGAAGCGGGCGAAGCTTTCCTGCATGAGGTCGTTCGCGTCCTGACGGTCGGCTCGCCGCGCGAAGTAGCGAAGCAGCTTCGGCGCCTGGGTCTGGTAGAGATCGTTCAGGGCGAGCACCGATCCAGCCACCACGCGGTCGTCGGGGGGCAATGGGTCGCCTTCGACCAGCCTTGGCGAGACCAGCGATTTCAGGACATCGGGAATCAGCCGCATCGGGATTCTCGATCCGCGATGCAGGCCCAGTCGCTCGATCGACGAAATCTTTTCAGTCCAACACCCATGCCCGGCTCACCCAGTCGTTCGAGGCGAGCCGGCGAAAGCCGGGTGTAGAGAACATGCTTGAGACATGCGCCGACGCCTTTGGCCGCAAGCGGCTTGGACATGCGCGTCGGCCACCCGGCCGCGTCGATGGCGGGTCATTCTTTCCCAAGCGAGGTTCTCAAGCCTCGGCGCCGCCTTCGCGGCACGGTGGCAGACTAACAGCCTGATTCGGAGAAGCAATACCGGCGGAGATCGGTCGCATCTTGCACCGAATCGGCCGGCAAGGAAGACCTTATCGTGCCGGGTAAGCGACCGCTCGCTTGCCCGGGGATGAAGCCTGAGGCAAAGCCCAAGCCGGTCAACAATATCGCCGATCTGAAGAAGCCGATGTGGATCGGCCTTGCCCGCAAGCCGCAATGGCGATGCCTTATCCCGGTCACCCATTTCGCTGAAGCCGAAGGGGAAAAAGGCGCCAAGACCCGCACATGGTTCAGCGTGAAGGACCAGCCGATTTTCGCCTGGGCGGGCCTCTGGCGCGTCAGCGACGAGTGGGGGCCGGTCTATTCAGGCGTCATGACCGATTGCAACGAGGCCATTCGTCCGGTGCACGATCGCATGCCCGTGCTTCCCCACGCCGACGAATATGATCGCTGGCTCAACGGAAGCTTCGACGACGCCGTTGCGTTCCAGGAGCGCTGCCTCCCCGACGAGTTGATCGAAATGGACCGTATGATCTGTTGAAAAAGCATCCTGAAAGCGGTCACTGCGGAGATGCGGCGTGGAAATCGAAATCGGATGCTGGCGATGTTCGACCGAAGATGAATCGACCGTCGTCGTTATCGAGTATCAGCATCTGACGACCCATGCTGCACCGGGCGCACCGGTGAGGCGTTATCCCGGCGCCCGAAGGCTCGCGCTGTCGACGCGCGAGCGGGCCCGCTATATCGACGAGGCGACATTCGAAGTTGTAGAAACCGGTGAACTACTTCGCCGTATCGACTGACGAATGTACGGTGGCGCGCAGACGATTCTCCCGATCGGCCAGCTCCTCAAACCGGCATAACGGGACGGCCTTGCCGCTCGCGACGGCGAGCGCCTGGTCGATATCCGCAATCAGATCGTCGACATGTTCAAGGCCGATCGACAATCGCAGCAGCTGATCGCTGATCCCGGCCATCCGGCGTCCGTCTGCCCCCATATCGGCGTGAGTCATCGTCGCGGGATGCGCCACCAGGCTTTCCACCCCACCGAGCGACTCCGCCAGGGTCAGCACGCGAACGGCCTCGCAGAATCTGCGGATCGCATCGGTGCCCCCCGCGAGTTCAAAGCTCAGCATCGCGCCGAAGCCCTGCTGTTGACGCGCGGCAAGCGCGTGACCCGGATGATCTGCCAGGCCGGGATAATGGACGGCAGTGACTTGCGGTTGCTGCTTCAGGAAGGTGGCGACAGCGCCTGCGGTTGCCTGCTGCCATTCAATCCGCGCGTACAGCGTCCGCAACCCGCGAAGCGTCAGCCACGCATCGAACGGCGAGCCGGCGGTGCCGGTGACATTGCTCCAGGCGCGCAAGGTCTCCGCATCCTCCGCGCGCGCAGTGACGACCGCGCCGCCGATCACGTCGGAATGCCCGTTCAGGAACTTGGTGGTCGAATGAACGACATAGTCGGCGCCAAGGGTGATCGGCCGCTGCAAGGCCGGAGACAGGAAGGTGTTGTCGACCGCCGTCAAGGCTCCGGCTGCTTTGGCGCGGCGCGCGATATCGGCGATATCGACGATCCGCATCAGAGGGTTGCTGGGCGTCTCGACCATCACCAGCGCAGCGCCTTCGGACAGCGCATTACCCAATGCAGCGGTGTCAGAAAGGTCGACGACGGTCAGCTGGAATTGCTGCCTGGCCGCGCGAGCTTTCAACAGTCGAAGCGTGCCGCCGTAGCAATCGTGCGGCGCGATCACTCGATCGGCGGGGCTCAACTGACCGAGGATCAGGTCGATCGCCGCCATGCCCGATGAGGTCACGATGGCGCCCGCGCCACCTTCGAGCGCGGCGAGGGCATCGCCAAGCATATCGCGATTGGGATTGCCGGCGCGGCCGTAATCGTAGCGGCCGGGTCGCTCATATCCCTCGAACGCATAAGTGCTCGACAAATGGAGCGGCGGGGCAACCGCGCCGAACGCCCTGTCGCTGGCCACACCATGCGTTGCCGCGATCGTTTCGGGCTTGAGCGGTTCGGTCATGTCGTTCCCTTCCGGTCTGCCTGGCTTGCGCTGCCGCGATGCCGATTCTGTTCGGCGCGCCTGCCGGTGCTACGCGCTTTCAGCAGATCGTGGCGCGAAAGAATTCCCAGCACCCGGTTCGTGTCCGCATTTACAATGGGAATCCGGCCAATCCCCGTTTCGACCATGAGGTCGGCAACCTCACCGATCGGCGACTCCGGATAGGCGAAGGGTTGTGATGCGTCGGACAGCGCTTCCGCCAGCGACGTTTCGCCCAGGTCGCCCTCGACCTGCCAACGCAGCGCGTCGGACCGCGAAACCAGCGCGAGCAATCGACCGTTGCGATCGACCACCGGATAGCTGCGATGCACGGCTGCTTCGCTGAAATAATCGACGGCCTCGCGGGTCAACATATCTCCTGGCAGCGTATCGGGATTGGCGGTCATCACTTGCTCCGCCTGCAGGAACTCCAGCGGATCGACTGTATATTCCTGCAGGATGTGGCGACCTCGCCGAGCAATCTTCTCGGTCAGGATTGACCGCCGCATGATCAGCACGCTGACGGCATAGGCGCCCGCGGATGCGGCGATGGTGGAGGGCAAGGCGTCGAAATGGCCGGTCAGTTCGACAACGAAGATCGCGCCGGTCAGCGGCGCACGCATTGCACCACTCATGATCCCGGCCATTCCTATCAATGCCCAGAATCCGGCTGACCCAGGCAGGCAGTGACCGATGAGCGCCCCCATCGCACCGCCGAGGATAAGCAGCGGCGCGAGCACGCCGCCAGAAGTGCCCGAGCCCAGCGCTACCAGCCAGACGATCGCCTTCACGACCAACAGCGCCAACACGACGCGAATGGACAGCGAGCCATCGAGCAACGCCTGAATGTTTGAATAACCGGCCCCGAGCACATGCGCGTCGATCAGACCCCCAATCCCGACAACCACGCCGCCGATCGCAGGCCACCACATCCAATGCACCGGCAAGCGGTGAAAGACGTCTTCGACCCGATAGAGAAGCGACGACAGCAAAGCCGCCTCGAACCCCAGTATCACGCCCAAGCCGAGAGCGAGGCCCCCGGTCTGCCACCAGACCGGCGTTGATGACGCGGCGAAGGGGAAGAGTGGACCCGCGCCTAACAGGAAAGGCCGCACGCCAAGAGCAATCAACACCGCGAGGACCACCGGCACGAAACTGCGCGGCTTCCATTCGAACAACAGGACTTCTATCGCCAGGAGAATGGCGGCCAGCGGCGTGCCGAAGATACCGGTCATGCCCGCCGCGGCACCAGCCACCAGCAGGGTTTTGCGTTCCGCGGCGCTCAATTTGAAGCACTGCGCGAACAGCGAGCCGATCGCGCCGCCAGTCATGATGATCGGGCCTTCGGCGCCGAATGGACCACCACTGCCGATCGAGATCGCGGACGATAGCGGCTTCAGGATCGCCACCTTCAGCGAAAGCCGGCTCTCGCCGTACAGGATCGCCTCGATCGCTTCGGGGATGCCGTGGCCCCTGATCTTGTCCGAGCCGAACCGGGCCATCAGGCCGATCATCACACTGCCGATGACCGGAATGGCGACGACCGCAAGACCGACATGAGCGTCGACCGGATCGAGATTTGCGGTGGACAACCGGCCGAACCAGAACAGGTTGGTGGCGATTGCGATCAGCTTCAGGAGAAGCCAGGCGCCGCACGCTGCACCAGCGCCAATCGGCAACGCTGCCAGGGCCAGTATGATCATTCGCCAATTCGCGCTGTGATCACGTAATTGACGGGATTTGGTCGTGCTGGTCGGTGGCGTGGTCATGAAAACTCGTCTGAAGGTTTGACCGCCGACTATATCGCAATACGATGCAATTCAACGTGGGAATGAATGATATGCCGGGTGCGGAAAAACTGACGGATGCCGACTACGTAGCGCTGGCGGATTTCCGCCACGCGCTCCGCGAATTTCAGGCGTTCAGCGAGGGCCGGGTCGCCGAATACGGGCTGACGCCGCAACAGCATCAAGTGCTGCTCGCCATTCGCGGGGCTACGTCAGCAGTGGTCAGTGTCGGCTATATCGCCGAGCGTCTGATCCTAAAGCCCCACAGCGCGTCCGGACTTATCATCCGGCTCGAGGCATTGGAACTTGTAGTCAGGAAGCCTTCACTGATCGACGGGCGCCAGGCCGTCGTGGAATTGACCTCAAAGGCACGGACGTTGCTGGAGCATCTGTCCGCGATCCATCGCGAGGAAATCGTTCGGCTGCGGCCTCTGCTGAAAACCTTGCTGGACACCTTCGCTTGATCGATCGGCACCCTGTCAGACATTTGCAATATATATCGTAGCACGATAAATATTGCTCGAGAGGAGTCGCCATGTACGTGATCCTGATCATCCTTGGATCGATCGCGTTGATGATCGGGAGCATGGCGGCTGGCATTCTCTCCTGCTGGTTGCTCTGGTCCGGGTTCAAGCGGGTAGGTCATCCCGAATGGGGGCCACCAATCATACTGATCCCAGGGGCCCTCGCTTTGATCGGTCAGTTCCCAGTAAGCGAGTTTCTCGCCCTGGCTTTGATATTCGCTGGATTGGCAGTCGTTCCGTTCTGCGCAGAGGGGTTGGCTTGGCGCGCTCGTCGAGACCATCGCGATCATGATGGATCGCAAGAGCAGGGAGAGGTGAATGCAATCGATCATCTCCCAAACGCTTCCGACAATTATCGACGTTATCCAGCCATTGCCGGATGCATTGGCGAAGCACGGCGACCCACATCTGATGAGCTCAAGAAGGTAGCCTTGCGCACGCTGCGTGAGACATTTGGCGCGCGATATCCAATATTGGGATTTGCCGAAAAGCGTGCCGCGCTACGGGCGGCGAAGGCCGCCCTGGAGGGAAGCTGATCCGGCCGCATTGATGGTCCCCTCTGCCGGATGCCCGTCAGAACGCCGAACCAGCGCTGCAGGCAAGACCAATTTGCTACCGCCGGGTGGCTTGAGTTTCCGGCGCCGCGTTCCTGACTAACGTGCGATCTGGGTCCGCGCGCGTTGCTGCTACGCTCCAATACGCCTTGCACGCAGCGATCGTGAGTGGGACCGCGCCAAAGAAAATGAAGACCAGATCGCCAGGCAAGCGCATCCATTCCAGCTGCCGCGCGAACGAGCCACTCGTATAATCGAGGCTTCGCGCGTGCCAATACCCGTTCTGCACGACATCCCAGACCTGGAACACGCCAGAGGGAAACAGGCTGAGCACGATCATCAACGCGAGGCCAACATTGGTGCCCCAGAAGCCGATCCTGATATATTTCTCAACGCCGGGCCAGCGCGCCTGATCGGTGGTCTGGCGGAGCACGAACACCATCAGCGCGATTGCGAGCATTCCGAAGACACCCATCATCGCGGCGTGACCGTGATTGGGGGTCATGATCGTCCCGATCTCATAATAGCTGACGATCGGCAGGTTGATGGAGAAGCCGAACACGCCGGCGCCGACGAAATTCCAGAAGCCCACCGCCATCAGGAAGTAGAACGTCCACTTGTGCGGAATGGCGGTGACAGGTCCGCCCGCTTGCTCCTCGCCCCTTGTCGTTCGCACGAAATCCCAGGCATCAAGTGTCAGGAGGATCAGCGGCACGACCTCCAGAACCGAGAAGATCGCGGAAGCCGCCATGTTGATCTGCGTTTGCCCGGAAAAATACCAGTGGTGGCCCGTTCCCATCAGACCGCCGACGAAATACAGGATCGCATCGAGATAGATGACGCGCAGCGCCGTGTTCCGGCCGGTAAGCCCGAGCTGGAACAAGATGAGGGCAACGACCGTGGTCGCGAAAAATTCGAAGAAGCCTTCAACCCACAGATGGATGATCCAGAATCGCCATGTATCGACCACTGTGAAGTTGGTTTTCGCCCCAAAAAATAGTGCGGGCACATAGAAGACCGGAATGGCGAGAGCGGCGAGCAGGAACATTCGCGCTAGCGGTCGCGCATGAACGTTGATGACCTGGCTAGGCCGGGCGATAAACCAAAGCAGCGCAAACCAGCCAAGCAGACCGACCACGAGCAGAAGTTGCCAGAAGCGCCCAATCTCGAGGAACTCCCAACCCTGGTTGCCGAACCAGAACCACCAGTCACCCAGCAAGCCCGAAATGCCGGCCCATTCGCCGAGCAAGCTGGCGCCGATCACAACAGCGAAGGCGGCGAACAGCAGATGGATCGCCGCCGGGAACCAGGCCGGCTCATCCTGCCTTAGCGATCGTCCAAGAAACAGGGCTGCTGCGACATAGGCCGTGGCGATCCAGAAGATCGCGGTCTGCAGATGCCAGATCCGCATCAGGTTGCTCGGGAAGATCGTCTCGAGTTGGAAGCCATAAAAGCTTGTCGGATCCGCCCGGTAGTGCGCCACGGCGCCGCCGACGAGTGTCTGCATCAGGAACAGCAACGTGACGACGACGAAGAATTTAACGAGTGCGCGCTGGCCCGGACTCGCATGACCCGGTGTGACCTGGGGCACGGCGGTATGACCGCGCGTGATCCAGCCCAGATAGTCGAACTTGCCGAAAGCAAGCAGGACTGTCGCGATGCCGCCCAACAGCACGATCAAGCTGAGAGCGCTCCACAGCAAGGCGCCCGCGACCGGCGTGTTACCGACGTCGCGGTCATAGGGAAAATTGTTGGTATAGGAATAGTTGGCCCCTGGTCGATCGGCCACGGAAGCCCATGCGGTCCAGAGGAAAAATGCGCTCAGATCACGCAATTCAGTGGGATCCGTGATGAGATTCGGCTTGAGCCCGCCGTTGTGGGTCGAATCTTTGAAATAGTCCGTCCAGCGTGCGATCTGGGCGCGGTAAGCCACGCCCTCCTCCGGGGTAAGCCGAAGCGTCGCACTTTGCGGATCGTAGCGATTGATCTTCAGCGTCGCGGCGACCTGAGCGTGGATGGATGCCGCTTCGACCGGATTGAGTTGCGTGACGGGCTTGCCAAATTGTCGCTGCGCCAGGCTTGCCGCGACGCTGTCGCCGATTTGGTGAAGTGTTTCTGCGGAAAAGTCAGGCCCCAGATAGGCGCCGTGGCCCCAGACTGAGCCATTATCCATCAGCCCATATCGAAGGAACACCGCCTGGCCGGATCCGATCTGGGCACGCGTGAACAAAGCGTGGCCGTCAGAATCGACTACCAGGGCCGGAATCGGTGGTGCGTTGCGATAGGATAGGTTGGTAATCGCGATCAGCCCCGCAAAACCAAGGAGCATCACAATTAGAACCGATCGAATCCACCATTTCGAAAGCGGCAAGATTTCGGGATCGACCTTCGGCTGCGCAACTTCGTCCATCACGGCTCTCCCGGCGAAGCCGAGGGGATCCGAAAAAGCGCGAGCGTGTCGGCACACGATCGGACCAGAGCAAACGAATAATTGCCAACGGACAAGATGTCGTGGCAGCTAAATAGCTGAGCGAAGATCGCAACATCGGTAATTTGGTAAATAGCCCATGCGCCCCAAATCATGGGGATGCAAATAAATCTCGGCGCTTATTTGGGATTATCTAAGACGTCTTGCGAGAACACCCCCTCAAATTAAGAAGTTTTTTTGACATTCTCACACGAAAATTCACCGAGGTTCTAGATCAGCCCATGACTCCCCGCCACTGCGGCTGCAATCGTGATGATCGCCAGGCCAAGGGCAGCACGGTGCATCGTCTCCAGCCGCTCAAATGCCGCCGCAGGGCTTGCTGAATGCTCCATGCGTCGATGCAGGAACAAGGGTTCCAGTACGAAGAGCATGATCGCAAAACCCAGCCAGAGCAGCGCCATCGCGTCCATCCACCAAAAGGCGAGATCGGCGAAGCGGGTCCACAATTCCCCTCGCCAGGTCATCCACAAGCCGCTTGCGCCCGCCAGCAACACCCAGAAGCGAGCCTGGATGGCGAACGGACCCTCAAAGGCATGGAATGCGGCGAGCCTGGCCTCCGGGGCATGGAGTCGACGCATCGCCGGCATCACGACGGTCGTGACGAAAGCCACCCCGCCGATCCACATCGTCACCGCGACAACATGGAGGACGCGGGCAAGTGTCAGGTCGTCGATCACACCGCTGCCTGCTCCTCCTGCGTATCGTAGAGCGCTATCTCTTCACCGATCAGGACGTCGGCCAAAAACCAATAGGCCTCACCCCAAGCTGCGAGAATTTCCTCGTTTACCGCATCACCCAGCACATCCTTGATCGCGGGCAGGAGGGCATTCGCCACCGCGGGATAATGCTCAGGCTTGATATGTGTTTCGACGTGCCGTGCGGCCATCCGGGCAATGGCGGGCTTGAGCGCATCGAGCTTGTCGACGTTCTGCGCGAAGGCGAGGATTGCCGCGGCCAACCGCTTTGGCTGCTCGCCGGATTCCTGAGCGGATTGATCGAAAAGTGCCTTGATCTCGGGATCGACGAAGAGTCGCTCATACATCCGCTTGGTGATCGCCAGGCCGTGTTGCTGGAGGACCGGCGCTGTGGATTTCACGATCGCCATCGTCTCGGGGCTCATGGTTCTTGTCATTTTCAATGCCTCTTATGGTGTGGATTTCGATATGCTTGTAAGCATGCGGCGACCATTACGCCGCGAGGCGGACGTCGTTTTCCTGCTCGGGATAGGGCGCGACGGCCGAACCGCCGATTGCGCTTACAAAGCCCATGGTTGACGTTACGATGATGCGCCCCATCGGCCCGCACCACAAGGACAACACCTCGCGCATCGCATTCGCCGACAGCTTCCAGTAGCGCCGCGCGATCGGGCCCCGGCCAGGGTTGTCATTGCGGTGTCCTCGTCCGAGCGGTTCAGGGCTTGCCGTCCGGCCGAGCCAAAGCCAGCATCGGTCCGTAGGTAATGACGAAAAGGACAAACGCGCCAATCCACGCGAGAGCCGCCAGATGAATCGCGGCCAGGTAGCTCATCGGCAGGATCGGCGCGGCGACCCGGATCGCCGCAGCGAGCGTAATGAGTACATAGATGGCGATTGTCATGGGGTCGGCGACAAGATCCCGGCCCGTGTGACCGCGTGTCGCCCGGGTCATGACCGCCAGTGTCATTCCTGCCATCGCGCCGGCCGTGAGGGCGTGAAGCGCGGCCGACGCCTGAAAAGTTCCGCTCATAATGCTCAGACCAAGTAGTATCAGGCCGACCGGAATCCAGAGATAAGCGACGTGCAAGATCAGCACGATCGGCTCCCGCACCGCGCGGACGCCCTGCCAGCGTGCCAGCCGCACGACCTGCACCGCTCCGGCGAGCAACATCGCATAGCCGCTCCCCGTCGCATCGGGCGCGGCGACCCAGCCAACCAGCGCCAGCCCCGTTATGCCCAGCGCCGCCAAGTCGAACCGCCCTGGCTGACCGGGCAACGGGGCGGCGGCGCCCTGTTTGGTCAGCCAGTTGCGTGTGAATGAAGGAATGATCCGGCCGCCAATGAGCGCGATCATCATCACGATAAGGCCGATCGCGAAGCGATAACCGAGGCCTGCGGGGAGCGGCGCGCCCATTGCCTCGGCGTGATCGAGCCCGCTCGCGACGGCCAGCAGCAAAACCAAGCCCACGACGGGGAGGTTGCGGTTGCGCGCGACGAGCACCTCGCGCCCGGAGACGAACGCCAGCGTGAGCAGGAACCCGACGTCGAGCACTGCCGCGAGGGGCGCGCCGACCACGGCCGAGCACAATATGGCGATCCGCCCCGCTAGCCACAGTCCCGCCAATGCCGCAAGCGGCGCGCCCGCGATCGGCAAGCGACCGGTCCAGTTGGGGATCGCGGTCAGCAGGAACCCGGCGATGACCGCACCGAGATAGCCGAACAGCATCTCGTGACGATGCCAGGCAATGGTGTCGAACGCGGTGGGCAGCGTGATCGTGGCGCTCAGCGCGCAGATGAAAAGCACGAGCACAACGAGCGCCCAGAGCGCGCCACCGAGGAAAAAGGGCCGAAAGCTGCCGCGAAACAGCGCCGGACTGGCGGCGAGGCGGGCGCGGCGAATGGATGCTCCGTCAGTCATGATCGCTCCTGATGTGCCGCGGGGTAGAGAGTTATCCGCATTTCGAATGTCCGCACTCGAGGCAGGTTTCGCAGCCTTCGGACCGCATCATGGCCGCCGCACCGCAGCGCGGGCAGCAGCGCGGCGGCCGCTGCATTGTCGGGGCGTGGGGCAGATCGATCGGCAGTTCGGCCTCGCGCGCGCCGATATGGCGCTCGATGATGTCGCCGATCGCGGCGTGAAGCGACGGCACGTAACGGCCCAGCATCCAGGCGCCGCCGCGCGGATCGAACACCGCTTTGAGTTCTTCCGCGACGAAGGACACATCGGCGGAGCGCCGGAATACCGCCGAGATCATCCGCGTGAGACCGACGCTCCACGCGTAATGCTCGGTGTTCTTGGAGTTGATGAAGATCTCGAACGGGCGACGAATGCCGCCGGTCTCGATGTCGTTGATCGTCACATAGATCGCGTGAGCGCTTTCGGGCCATCTGAGCTTGTAGGTCGTGCCGGGGAGCGCCTCCGCGCGTGGCGCCAGCAAGCTTTCATCGAGCGTCACGCCCTGCGGCTCCGGCAACTCGCTCGCCTCTTCTACCGAAAGGATCGAGCCGGTGATCGAATTCGGCCGGTAGGTCGTCATGCCCTTGCAGCCGAGCCGATAACCCTCGGCATAGATGTCGGCGAAGCGCTCGAATGGGATATCCTCCGGAACGTTGATCGTCTTTGAGATCGAACTGTCGATCAACGCCTGCGCCGCGGCCTGCATCGCGAGATGATCGGCCGGGCCGAGCGTCTGGGCGCTGACGAACAGCTCGGGCGGCGGGGGCTCGTCACCCCGCAGCTGCTTCCACACCCGGAAGGCATAATCCTCCACGGCTTCCTCGCGCGTGCTACCGTCGGGTTCCCCAATTCGCCGCGCATAGGAATAGGCGAACACCGGCTCGATCCCCGACGACACATTGCCAGCCAGCAGCGATGTGGTTCCGGTCGGGGCAATCGAGGTCAGGCAGCCGTTGCGCAAGCCGTGCTCGGCGATCATGGCGCGCGTCTCGTCGTCAAGGTCGAGCACGTTCGGGGCGTCGAGCATGACCGAGTCATAGACCGGGAAGCGCCCCTTCTCGGCGGCGAGCGCGGCAGAGGCGCGATAGGCTTCGCGCTTGATGGTCCCCAGCCAGCCACGCATCAGCTCGATCGCCCGCGCGTCGCCATAAGCGGCACCGCAGAAGAGCAGGGCGTCCGCGAGACCCGTAACACCGAGGCCGATTCGCCGCTTGGCTTTCGCTTCGGCCTCCTGGTCCGGAAGCGGATAGCGGGAAATGTCGATCACGTCGTCTAGCAGCCGGACCGCCGTTCGCGTCAGGTCGGCAAGCGCCTCCTCATCCAGCGCGGCACCCTCTTCGAAGGGATGCTCAACCAGCCGAGCCAGGTTGATCGACCCGAGCAGGCATGCACCATAGGGTGGCAGCATCTGCTCGCCGCATGGGTTGCTCGCCGCGATCCATTCGCAATGCGCCAGATTGTTGCGCGCGTTTGCCCGATCAATGAAGATCACTCCGGGCTCGGCACAATCATAGGTCGCGCGCATCAGGCGCTCCCAGAGCGCCCGTGCCGATACGCTTCGGACCAGCTTTCCGCCGAACGTCAGCGGCCATTCCGCATCCGCCTCGAGTGCCGCCATGAAAGGATCGGTCACCAGCACCGACAGGTTGAAATTGCGGAAGCGCAGGGGATCGCGCTTGGCGTCGATGAATGCCTCGATATCGGGATGGTCGATGCGCAGGCATCCCATCATCGCACCGCGCCGCTGGCCGGCGGACAGGATGGTGCGGCACATGGCATCCCAGCAATCCATGAAGGACAGCGGCCCCGATGCGTCCGCCGCGACTCCCTTCACGGGACTTCCGCACGGCCGGATGGTGGAGAAATCCATACCTACCCCGCCGCCCTGCTGCATCGTCAGCGCAGCTTCGCGCAACTGGGCGAAGATATCGGACAGGCTGTCCTCGATCGTATCCATGACGAAGCAGTTGAACAGCGTGACGCTGCGCCCGGTCCCGGCCCCGGCCAGGATCCTCCCGGCCGGAATCAGCCTGAAATCGGCGAGTGCCTCCGCGAACTTGCGCTCCCAATGCGCCCGCTCGCCCGGCGGTTCGGCTTCAGCCACGGCGGACGCTACCCGGGCGATCGTGTCGGCATAGCTCCGGTCGTCCGGATGCCGATATTTGGCGGCCCATATCTCGCGGGCAAGCGGGGTGTCGAATTCCATTGCCCGTATTCCTTCGATCACGCCCATGCCTATCCGCCCAGTTGCGCCAGGTGACGCGTGTCGCCCGGGTGCCCTTCATGAAGACGGTGCCCTGCCGACTTCCCGACAAGCGCCGCTGTCACGCGCGCCACGACCGCGCCGGGCTGGTCGTCGGTGAGCAGGTCGCGGAGATCCACGCCGCCCTCGCCGAACAGGCAGAGTCGAAGCTTGCCGCGGGCGGTCACGCGCAGGCGGTTGCAGCTGTCGCAGAAGCCGGCGCCATAGGGCGCGATCAGGCCGATCCGCCCCACATAATCGGGGTGTTCATATTCGATCGCGGGACCGTCGTCGAAGGCGCGTGGTCGCGCCGACCAGTCCCGTGCTTCAAGCCACGCCTTCAGGACCGCGCCGGACACATGGTTGGCTGCGAAATAGTCCGCATTGTCGCCCGTCCGCATCAGCTCGATGAAACGAACCGCGATCGGCCGCGCCTTCACGAACGCGGCGAAGCGGTCGAAGCTTTCGGGTACCGACGCCTTGAGCAGGACTGCGTTGACCTTGACCGCCCGCATGCCGAGCGCCAGCGCAGCGTCGAGCCCGGCAACGACCTGGTCGAGACGATCATGGCCGGTGATCGCGGCAAAGGTGGCGGCATCGAGATCGTCGATGCTGATATTGAGGTTAGTGAGCCCCGCCGCGCGCCACGCGGCGACGTGCCGGTGGAGGTTCCAGCCATTGGTGGTCATCGCGACCTTGTCGATCCCGGGCGTCGCGGCCACACGGGCGATGATCTCGCCGATATCACCGCGCACCGTCGGCTCGCCGCCTGTCAGGCGCACCTTGGCGACACCGAGGAGCGCAAAGGCACGCGTCAGCCGCGCGATCTCCTCGATGCCGAGGAATGAAAGCGGGGTGGTCTTCAGGAAGCCGTCCGGCAGGCAATAGGAGCAACGGAAATTGCAGACCTCGGTGACCGAGAGCCTAAGATAGTAGAAGCGGCGACCGAACCCGTCGACGAGGTTCCCCGCGCGCCGTTCCGCCTCGAGCTGGCCAACCGCGCGCGCGGGATCGTGGTGTTCGGAAAGGGCCTGAACTGCGTTCATGCGCACAGCCCGCTGAGTCGCGGAACCTGGCCGGCGAGCGAGCAAGGCTTGTAGCGGCTGTCGAGTTCGAGCGAGAGGACCATGTCCCAGGCATCCCGGCAGGCACCGGTCGAGCCGGGGATGCAGAAGATGAAGGTATCGTCGATCTGTCCGGCGAGCGCGCGCGACTGCAGCGTGGAGACGCCGACGGTTCCTTGGCTGACACCGTGGAAGACGACCGAAAATCCGTCCATTTCCCGCCGGAGCAGCGGACGCACCGCCTCGGGAGTCACGTCGCGCCGTGTGAAGCCCGTTCCCCCCGTGGTGAGGATGATGTCGACGCCTGGATCAGCCACCCAAGCCTGGACTCGGTCGCGGATCGCCTCGACCTCGTCGCGAACGATCGTATGGCCGGCTAGATCGTGTCCTGCCGCCGTCAGGCGCTCGGTCAGCAGTGCGCCGGAACTGTCCGTCGCCTCGTCGCGCGTGTCCGACACCGTCAGCACCGCGATACGGAGCGGCAGGAAGCGGAGAGACTCGTCGATACCGGCCATGGAAATTACCTCAAAATGGGCGCGCGCCGCAGTTCAGAATTCAAGCGTCTCGACAGGATCGCCCGCCGCTGCGGCCGGCGCATGCGGAGGTCGCCTGATCAGCACCTCGATCGCTGCCAGCGCGCGCTGCGCGCTCGAATCGCGATTGGCCGACGCGCTGGCGGCGCCAGCGATCAACCGCGCGCCGAGAAAGCACTCGAACTCCCCATTCGCCTCAAGGCCCTCGGCCAACGGGCGCGTACGCCAGTCAATCGCGGTTTGCGCCTCGCGCCCCGCCATTGCCGCGACGAGCGGCGCAAGGAACAACCGCGCCGTGATCATTGCCGCGGTCGGATTGCCAGGCAGGCCCAGGATGCACGTGTCTCGCGCCGTGCCGAACCAGACCGGCTTGCCTGGCCGCATCAGCACCTTCGAAAATTGGAGGCTCAACCCGGCCCGCTCGAACATGGCGCGCGAGAAGTCGCGGTCACCGACCGATGCGCCGCCGATAATGACCACGATGTCGGCCTTGTCGAGCATCCCCGCCGCCGCGCCCTGGAGCTGGCCGAGATCGTCGGGCAGGCGCGGGTGGGTTGTCACGTCACCGCCGAAACTTCGCGCGAGCTCGGCCACCCCGAGCGACACGCTTTCCGGAATCATATCCGGCCTCAACGTGTCGACGCCGGGTGCGCGCAGTTCGTCGCCGGTCGCGACGACCATGACCTTTGGCCGCGCAAACACAGCGACCTCGGCGATATCGGCCGCGGCAGCAGCGACGAGACGCGCAGGCGTCAGCGCCGCCGGTGCGTCCACCAGCAGATCTCCAGCGGCGAAATCCGACCCCGCCCGCCGAATATGGCGCTTCTCGGCGCGCGGGTGCGGCACGAGGACCTGGCTACCCATATGGCGCACGTCCTCCTGGAGGATCACCCTGTCGAAGCCTTCGGGGACCGGCGCGCCGGTGAAGATCCGAACCGCGCTCCCGGTCGGGCGCGGTCCCCCTGTATAGCCATGGCCGGCGAACGATTCGCCGATCACCGTCAGCGCGTTCCAGTCCGCGATGAGGTCGCCATTCCGCACGGCATAGCCATCCATGGCAGACGCATCGCGCGCCGGCGCCGCGCGTTGCGCAACGATCGGCAGCCCGAGGATTCGCCCGCCTGCCCGGTCAAGGTCGACATATTCGAGCGCACGGGTCGCGCCCTCCGCCAGAATCAGCCGAAGCGCTCGATCGACCGGCACCATTGTCCGGTCGGAGGGACAATCGCCCGATGACGGCTTGGCCGGAACGGGGCTCGACCGGTGTCGAGGAGCTGAACGCTGTGTCGATGCCATGGCGTTTTCTCCTCAGCCTGCCTGGACGGTGCGCGGCGCACCGGAAGACGGATTCGCAGCCGCAGCCTCTCCACGCTCCGGCGAACCGATTACCGCGAAGCGGCGGACCTCGGTCAGGTAGGACAGGATCAGCGACACCCAGACGATACCGTAGAGCAGCATGAAGCAGCTCGAGGGGATGCCGAGGACGTCGAGCAGCGCCCCGAACATTATCGGCAGCAGGAAGCCGCCGAGTCCGCCGGCCATGCCGACGATCCCGGAGACAGCGCCCATGTTGGTGGGGAAGTCATCGCCGATATATTTGAAGGTCGATGCCATGCCGCAGGCGAAGCACACCCCCAGGACGAACAGCAGCGCCGCGAAGCCCCAGGCCGGCAGGCCGATATGGAAGGCGAGCGGTCCGCGCACGGTCTGCACGATCAGATCGGTCTGCGGATAGGACAGCAGGAACAGGCAGATCCACGCGACCCACAGCACCCACCACGTGACCTTGTGCGCGCCGAACCGGTCGGACAACCATCCGCCGACCGCGCGCAATACGCCACCAGGCAGCGAGAAGCAGGCGGCCATGAGCGCCGCCTGGGCGATCGGAAAATGATATTGGTTGAGGAAATATTGCGGCATCCAGATCGACAGCGCCGTGAAGCCGCCGAACACGATCGAATAATATTGGCAATATTTCCAGACGCGCGGATCGCGCAGCACACCGAGTTGCGCGCGCATCGATGGCGCATTCGCGTTCTTGCCGGGATCGGGCAGCGCAAGCAGCCAGAACAGGCCGGCGATGACCAGCAGGCTGATCGCATAGACTCGGGGGACGCTCTGCCAGCCGAAATGGTTCACCAATTGGGGCGCGACGAACATGTTGATCGCGGCGCCACTGACGCCCGCGCCGAACACGCCCATCGCGAAACCCCGATTTTTGGGGAAGAAACGCGCGACATAGGGCGTACCGACCGCGAAGACCGCTCCTACCATGCCGAGCGCGAGGCCGATCGCAAGGAACTGCCAGAGCTTGGTCGCATAGGAGGAAAGCCAGAGCGGGATCGCGCTGCCAGCGAGCAGAAGCGCCATGACGATCCTCCCCCCGAACCGGTCGGTCCAGATACCAAAGGGTAGCCGAAGCAGCGCGCCGGTCAGGATCGGCGTCGCCGTCAGCAGGCCGAACTCGGAGGCGTTCAGGCCAAGCTCGTGTCGGATCGGAATGCCCGTCACGCCGAACATCATCCAGGCAGCAAAGGAAATGGCGAACGCCAGAGTGGAGACGAACAGCACGACAAGTGCGCGCGCCGTGGTCGGGGCGGTTGCGGTGCTCATTGCGGATTCCCCGAGCTGGAAAGCGGCGTGATCGGATCCCGCCCGTCGATGAGCGGGTCATAAGGAAAAGCCGCCCGTGCGGCGGCGATGTCGTCCACGAAGAGCGTGTCGCCCACGACACGCAGCCCGCGGTCGGGCATGGCGGGTAGGGTTCGTGACAATGTCTCGCGTGTCATCCCCAGCTGGGACGCGATCTGGCGCTTTTCGAGCGGTAGCCGGATTCCGCCGGCCGCAGGGTGAGCCTCCGCCAGCGCCAGCAGGAAGCCGCCGACGCGCTCCTCGGCCGAGCGCAGCCTTATCGCCTTGGCGAGCTTCATCTGGCGCCGGAACTGGGTCGATTGGCAGGCCAGCATGGCAAGGCACAGCGCCTGATCAGTGGTGACAGCCGCGCGGAAGGCCTCGGCCTGCACCAGCAGCAGCACGGCGTCTTCGCGCACTCGTGCGCGAACCAGATAAGGCAATGTGCCGAGCACGGCGGCAGGGAGCAGGGCATCGACGGGCCGCACCAGTTCGACCAGCGTCTCCTCATCGCCACGCACGGCGAGCAGTTCCATCGATCCGGCCAGCAGGAATTGCGCGAAGGTCGGAATCTCGGCCTGATCGAAGATCTGTGCGCCCCTGGGCAGCCGGATCACCATCGCCTGTCCGGCCAGACGCTCCAGGGTCGCCGGCGCGACGTCGCCAAGCCAGGGGACCGCGCGCAAGGCTTCCATCGCGGTCGCCGGCGGCACCGTCGGAGCAGAAGTCAGGCCGGTTTCATGCATGGGTGTCGTTCCTCGGACGGATGCGGCTCGGGTCAGCATATGAGATCTGGGTCACGCATTACTCTTGGGATAATCACGTAGAGGCTTTGATAAAGATCAAAGCTACTGAGCGGATCTGTTCGCATCGTTGCACCGACGCTGCGCAATTCAGGATCGCCGGATGAGTCATACCCTCGACCGCCTCACCTTCTTCACCCGGAAGACCGAGACATTCTCGGACGGCCACGGCGTGATGAACAATGACGACCGTACCTGGGAGCAGGCCTATCGGGATCGGTGGCAGCACGACAAGATCGTCCGGTCGACGCACGGCGTGAACTGTACCGGCTCGTGCTCGTGGAAGATCTACGTCAAGGGCGGTATCGTCACCTGGGAGACCCAGCAGACCGACTATCCGCGCACGCGTCCCGAGCTTCCCAATCACGAGCCGCGCGGCTGTGCCCGCGGCGCCAGCTATTCCTGGTATCTCTATTCCGCCAACCGCGTGAAATACCCGCTGATCCGCGCGCGCCTGCTCAGGGCGTGGCGCGGCGCACGAGCGACCATGGCGCCCGTCGCCGCCTGGGCATCGATCCAGGCCAATCCCGAGCAGCGCGCTTCCTATACCAGCATGCGCGGCTCAGGCGGGCTCGTTCGGGCGACCTGGGACGAGGTTACCGAGATCATCGCCGCGGCCAATGCCCACACGATCAAGGCTTGGGGCCCGGACCGAGTCTTCGGCTTTTCGCCGATCCCGGCCATGTCGATGGTTTCCTATGCCGCTGGCGCACGGTACCTGCAGCTCATCGGCGGCGTCTGCGGCTCTTTTTACGACTGGTATTGCGATCTGCCGCCTGCCTCGCCCCAGACGTGGGGTGAACAGACTGACGTTGCAGAGAGCGCGGACTGGTTCAATTCGGGCTTCCTGATCCTCTGGGGGTCGAACGTCCCCCAGACTCGCACGCCCGATGCCCATTTCTACACCGAAGCCCGGTATCGCGGCGCCAAGTCCGTGGTGATCTGCCCGGATTATTCCGAGGCTTCCAAATTCTCGGACCTGTGGCTGGCGGTCAAGCAGGGCACCGATGCGGCGCTCGGGCTCGCCTTCGGTCATGTCATCCTCAAGGAATTCCATGTCGACCGCGAGGTCCCCTATTTCCGGGACTATCTGCGCAAGTACAGCGACCTGCCGATGCTGGTCCGGCTGGTGGAGCAGGACGGCGCCTATGTGCCCGAGCGGCTGTTGCGCGCCTCAGAATTCGAGGCCGCGCTTGGCGAGACCAACAATCCCGAATGGAAGACCGTCGCGCTCGACGATACCACCGGCGCGGTCGTGGTGCCCAACGGTTCGATCGGATTCCGCTGGGGCGAGGACGGCAAATGGAACCTGGAAGAGCGGGAATCCGGCGGTCACGAGACGGTACTCCGCCTCGGGCTGAAGGGCGCCCATGACGATGTCGTCGGCGTCCGCTTTCCTTATTTCGGCGGCGCAGCGACCAACGGCTTCGCCATGACCGACCATCCGGACGTGCTGGTCCGCAACGTGCCGGTCAAGCGGATGATGCTACCCGAGGGCGAGACTTTGGTCGCCTGTGTCTATGACCTGTTCCTCGCCAATTACGGCGTCGACCAGGGCTTTGGGGGCGACCACATGCCCGCGACCTATGACGAGGTGGAGCCCTATTCGCCGGCCTGGGCGGAGGCCATCACCTCGGTCCCCCGCGAGCAGATCATCGCGGTCGCGCGTGGTTTTGCGGGAAATGCCGAGAAGACCAACGGCAAGTCGATGGTGATCATCGGGGCGGCGATGAACCATTGGTACCATATGGACATGAACTACCGCGCCGCGATCAACATGCTGGTGATGTGCGGGTGTGTCGGCCAGTCGGGGGGCGGCTGGTCGCATTATGTCGGGCAGGAGAAACTGCGGCCGCAGACCGGCTGGGCACCGCTCGCCTTCGCCACCGACTGGAGCCGCCCGCCACGGCAGCAGAATGCGACCTCCTATTTCTACGCCCATAGCGATCAATGGCGTTACGAGACGGTCGCGATGAGCGAGATCCTCTCCCCCACCGCGCCTGCGGGCGTCTGGGACGGGTCGATGATCGACTTCAACGCCAAGGCCGAGCGCATGGGATGGCTGCCGTCCGCACCTGCCCTGCAGTGCAACCCGCTCGACCTCGCGCGCGAAGCCGCCGCGGCGGGCGTCGATCCCAAGGCGCACGCGCTCGAAGGCCTGAAGAGCGGCGCTGTGAAGATGTCCTGCATGGACCCCGACGATCCGGCGAACTGGCCGCGCAACATGTTCATCTGGCGCTCGAACCTGCTCGGCTCGTCGGGCAAGGGGCACGAATATTTCCTCAAGCACCTGCTCGGCGCCAGCCACGGCCTTCAGGGCAAGGATCTCGGCGAGACCGGCGGCCAGAAGCCGAAGGATGTCGTCTGGCGGGACGAGGCGGCGGAGGGCAAGCTCGATCTGCTGGTGACGCTCGACTTCCGCATGTCGACGACGGCGGTCTATTCCGACATCGTCCTGCCGACCGCCACCTGGTACGAGAAGAACGACCTCAACACGTCCGATATGCACCCTTTCATCCACCCGCTGGGGGCGGCGGTGGACCCGGCCTGGGAGGCGAAGTCGGACTGGGAGATCTTCAAGGCGATCGCCAAGGCCTTTTCCGAGGTGTCGCCCGAAGTGCTCGGCGTCGAGCAGGATGTCGTCCTGACTCCGATCCAGCATGACAGCGCGGCCGAACTGGCGCAGCCTTTCGACGTGCGCGACTGGTCGCTGGGCGAGTGCGAGGCCATTCCCGGCAAGACAATGCCGCAGATCAGCGTGGTCGAGCGCGATTATCCCAACACCTACAAGCGCTTCACCGCGCTCGGACCCCTGCTCGCCAAGACCGGCAACGGCGGAAAGGGCATCGGGTGGGAGACGGGGCATGAAGTCGATCTGCTGAAGGCGCTCAACGGCGAAGTGCTCGAGCCCGGCCAGACGCAGGGGATGGCGAAGATCGATACCGATATCGACGCCTGCGAGACGATCCTGATGCTCGCGCCGGAAACCAATGGCGAGGTCGCGGTCAAGGCGTGGCACGCGCTCGAGAAGCAGACCGGCCGCGCGCACGCGCATCTCGCCCTGCCGAAGGAAGACGAGAAGATCCGCTTCCGCGATCTCGTTGCCCAGCCGCGCAAGATCATCACCTCGCCGACCTGGTCGGGGATTGAGAGCGAGCATGTCTGCTACACCGCCGGTTACACCAACGTCCATGAACTGATCCCGTGGCGGACCCTCACCGGGCGCCAGCAGCTCTATCAGGACCATCTGTGGATGCGGGCGTTCGGCGAAGCACTGTGCGTCTATCGGCCGCCGATCGATCTCAAGACCACCTTCATCAAGGGCGGAAAGCCCAATGGCGAGACCGAGATCGTCCTCAACTTCATCACCCCGCACCAGAAATGGGGCATCCACTCGACCTATTCCGACAATCTGATGATGCTGACGCTCAACCGCGGCGGGCCGGTTGTCTGGCTGTCCGAGGTCGACGCCCGCAAGGCGGGGATCGTCGATAACGACTGGATTGAGGTCTTCAACGTCAACGGCGCGCTGACCGCACGTGCGGTCGTCTCGCAGCGCATCCGGGAAGGAACGACGTTCATGTACCATGCCCAGGAAAAGATCGTGAACACTCCGGGATCCGAGATCACCGGACGGCGTGGTGGAATTCATAACTCCTGCACCCGCACGGTGCTGAAACCCACGCACATGATCGGCGGCTACGCCCAGCTCGCCTATGGCTTCAACTATTACGGCACCGTCGGTTCGAACCGCGACGAGTTCGTCATCATCCGCAAGATGAAGACGGTCGACTGGCTGGAAGAAGTCCATGCCGACAAGGAGTTCGCGAAATGAAGATCCGCGCCCAGATCGGCATGGTGCTCAACCTCGACAAGTGCATCGGCTGCCACACCTGCTCGGTGACCTGCAAGAACGTGTGGACCAATCGCGAAGGCGTCGAATACGCCTGGTTCAACAATGTCGAGACCAAGCCCGGTGTCGGCTTCCCGCGCGACTGGGAGAATCAGAAGCGCTGGAACGGCGGCTGGCGCCGCAAGCCCAATGGCAAGATCGAGCCGCGGATGGGCGCGAAATGGCGGATCCTGTCGAAGATCTTCGCCAACCCCGATTTGCCCGAGCTCGACGATTATTACGAGCCATTCGATTTCGACTACGGCATTCTCCAGACTTCGCCGGAAGTGAAGAATTTCCCGACCGCGCGGCCGCGCTCGAAGATCACCGGCCAGCGGATGGAGAAGATCGAGCGCGGCCCCAACTGGGAGGAAATCCTAGGGGGCGAGTTCGCCAAGCGGTCGGAGGACAGCAACTTCGAGGGGATCGAGAAGGAGATCTACGGCCAGTTCGAGAATACCTTCATGATGTATCTCCCGAGGCTGTGCGAGCATTGCCTCAATCCGACCTGCGTCGCGGCCTGCCCGTCGGGGGCGATCTACAAGCGCGAAGAGGACGGCATCGTCCTGATCGATCAGGACAAGTGCCGCGGCTGGCGCATGTGTGTCTCGGCCTGCCCGTACAAGAAGATCTATTACAATTGGAGCTCGGGAAAGTCGGAGAAGTGCACCTTCTGCTTCCCGCGCATTGAGGTGGGCCAGCCAACGGTCTGCTCGGAGACCTGCGTCGGCCGCATCCGCTATCTCGGCGTGCTGCTCTATGACGCCGACCGTATCGAGGCGGCCGCCTCGACTCCCGACGAGAAGGACCTCTACCAGGCTCAGCTCGACGTCTTCCTCGACCCTTTCGATCCGGCGGTGATCGCGCAGGCACGGGCGGACGGCGTCCCCGAGGCGTGGCTCGAGGCCGCGCGGCGCAGCCCGGTCTACAAGATGGCGATCGACTGGAAGGTCGCCTTCCCGCTCCACCCGGAATATCGCACCCTGCCGATGGTCTGGTACGTGCCGCCGCTATCGCCGATCCAGAACGCGGCGGCGTCCGGTGCACTGGAAGTCGATGGCGACATGCCCGACGTCAAGTCGCTGCGGATTCCCGTCCGGTATCTCGCCAATCTGCTGACTGCGGGCAACGAGCCGCCGGTAGTGCTCGCGCTCGAGCGGATGCTGGCGATGCGCAGCTTCATGCGCGCCAAGACCGTGGATGGCAGGATCGACCACCCGATCGCCGAGAAGGTCGGGCTGACCGCAGCACAGATCGAGGACATGTACCGCTATATGGCGATCGCCAATTACGAGGATCGCTTCGTCATCCCGACGACGCACCGCGAGAACGCAGAGGACGCCTATGGCCTGCGCGGCGCCTGTGGCTTCACGTTCGGCAACGGGTGTTCGGACGGCGACACCAAGATCGGCATATTCGGACCCAACAAGCGCCCAGGTAAGCTGGTCCACGCCAAGACCCCGATGGAGCTCTGACGATGGCCGTCACCTATCGCGCGCTCGCGCTGCTGCTACGCTATCCTACCGCCGAAGTGCAGGCGCTTGCGCCCGTCGCGATCGAGGCGATCGACGCCGAGGCCCTGGTCCCCGCCCCGATCCGGCGCGCTCTCGCGCGGCTCGCGGCCGATCTCGCGGCGGACGACATTTTCGACGTCCAGGAACGCTACGTCTGGCTGTTCGACCGCACGCGCTCGCTGTCGCTCAACCTTTACGAGCACGTTCACGGCGAAAGCCGCGAGCGCGGGCCGGCGATGGTCGCGCTGCTTGAGCTCTATCGCGGCCGCGGCCTCGAACTCTCTGCGAACGAGCTGCCCGATCATCTGCCGGTGTTCCTCGAATTCCTCTCTACTCTATCCGACAGCGAAGCGGCATCGCTGCTCGGCGAGGCCTCGCACGTGCTCGCCGCGCTCGGCCAGCGCCTGCACAAGCGCGACAGCCCCTATCGCTCGGTGTTCGGTGCGCTGAGCGCGCTCGTCGGCGATCCGGCGGATGCCGAAGCGCTCGCGGCGCTAATGCAGGAGCCCGACGACGATCCGGGCGATCTCGAAGCGATGGACAAGCTCTGGGCCGAGACCGCGGTGACCTTCGGGCCCGCCGAGACCGGTTGCCCCAAGGCCGAGGCGCTAGTCGGCGCGATGACCGCCCCTCCCGCGTCGCGCAACGGCGCCGGCGCGGCTGCCTGAGGAGGAAGCGATGGACCTCAATCAGATTCTGTTCGGCATCTATCCCTATATCGCGTTGACGGTACTCGTGGTGGGTTCGGTCATCCGCTTCGATCGCGAGCAATATACCTGGCGCTCGGGCTCGTCACAGCTGCTCCGCCGCAAGCAGCTCGTCGCCGGCTCGGTCATGTTCCACCTCGGCGTGCTCACCATTTTCGCCGGGCATTTCGTCGGGCTGCTGACCCCGATCTGGGTATTCGATGCACTCGGCGTACCGCACGGCGCAAAGCAGATCCTCGCGATGAGCGCGGGCGGTATTGCCGGCCTGTTGTGCCTCGCGGGCGGGTTGCTGCTGCTGCACCGGCGCCTGTTCGACGCGCGCATCCGCAAGACCTCGAGCTTCAGCGACATCGCGATCCTGGTCCTGCTGATGCTCCAGTTGAGCCTCGGCCTCGCCACGATTCCGGTATCCGCCCAGCACCTCGACGGCCACGAGATGCTGAAGTTCATGACCTGGGCGCAGGGCGTGTTCACTTTTCAGCCGGGCATCGCCGACCTGGTTGCCGACGTGCATCCGATCTTCAAGATGCACCTCGTGCTCGGCATGACGATCCTGCTCGTCTTTCCGTTCACCCGCCTCGTTCACATGCTCTCGGCGCCCGTCTGGTATCTCGGCCGCCGCGGGTGGCAGGTGGTGCGGACGAAGCGGACGATCCCGCCGCGTCCGCTGGCGGCTGCCCCCATTTACCCCGCAGTCATGCGGACCGGTGCGAGCCCGGCTCATCCCGAGACTGGAGCAAGATGATGCGCGCGATTGTCGTCCACGGCGTGGAGATTCCGGAGAGCCTGATCGCCCAGGAAGCACAGAACCATCCCGGCGCCTCGATCGCGGCATCGCGCAAGGCGGCCGGGCACGCGCTGGCGACCAAGGCGCTTCTCCTGCGTCGCGCCGCCGAGCTTGGCCTGGTGGCCGAGCCCGAACTCGACGAAGACGGCCGAGAGGAAACAATCGAGGCTGCGCTGGTACGCGCGGTGCTCGACGCGGAAATCGATGTCACGCCGCCGACCGATGCCGAATGCCGCCGGGTCTATGACGGACAGCGCGCCAAGTTCCGCAGCCCAGCGCTGTACGAGGCAGCCCATATTTTGATCGAGCCGCGCTCAGGCGCCGACGAAGATGTCGCGCTCGCCCAAGCGATCGCGAACAACCTGTCGCGCGCCCTCGCCGAAGGTCCCTGCACCTTTGCCGAGCTGGCGCGCGATCACTCCGATTGTCCGTCTGCCGGGGCGGGGGGCTCGCTTGGCCAGTTGCAGCGCGGCGATCTCGTTGCAGAGGTCGAAGATGCACTGCTGGCCCTCGCGCCGGGGCAGGTCGCCGCCGCACCGGTCCGCTCGCGATTCGGCTGGCACCTCCTCAAGCTCGAACGTCTCATCGAGGGTCGGGACCTTCCGTTCGAGATTGCCGCCGAACGGATCCGACTTCACCTCGAAAGCCGTGCCTGGAGTGTCGCCGCGGCTCGATATGTCGTCGCACTCGCCGACGATACGCACGGGAAGGGCGTGGTCGCCACGCTGGATGACGAAGGCGGCGTACGCGACGGATCAGGCTGCCTCGGCGACTTCCTCGGGGACGGTGCCGCCGCCGAACGCTTGCTGCCCTGGCTCGCCGCCGCCGATCCGGATGTATTCCGATACCTGCTCGAAGAATCGGCGGACAGCGGCGTCGAACCGGCGAAGCTCGCCCGGGCTGCGATGGCGGAGTTCGTCAACCGCGCGGATGACGAGCAATGGACTCAAGTTATCTCCGCCTCGCGAAATGGAGCGGATCCCGCACAAGCGGCATTTGCGACGATCATGAAGACTCGGTTTTCCGGTAGCCACCAAGGCTGCACGGGATGCCAGTAGGAATTCCGCCCGCGCGGACTTGGGGCGGCGTTTTAATCGAGTCGAGTTGGATATGACGTCGAACCATGCCGAGCAGGTGCGGGCGCGCAAGACTGCAGATGCGCTCGCGTGCGGGATTGATGACGCCTTCATCTCGCAGCTGGTGGAGAGTTTCTACGACACCGTTCGCCAGGACGACATGCTCGGCCCGATTTTCGCGGAACGGATCGGCGACTGGCCGCACCATCTGGCGCGCATGAAGGACTTCTGGGCCTCGATCATGCTTGAGGCAGGGCGGTTTAGCGGTAGTCCGATGCGCAAGCATATCGGGATTGGTGAGCTTGATGAGACGCATTTTGCGCGCTGGCGGTCGCTCTGGGACCAGACGCTCGCCCGGATCGCGCCGAACGCCGAGGCCGCAGACCGGTTTCGCGCTGCAGCGCAGCGAATTGGCGAGAGCCTGCTGACCGGAATCCAGATCGATAGAGACGGGCTGCCCGCAATTTCCGCCAAGGCAGGGTCACGCCACGGGCGCCCTATGCCACCTCGATTGCGGTGACCAAAGGCTCCGCGACCCCTTGCACGCGACGTTGGTCTGCGCATTTCGTCGCAGCTGTTCCTCAGCTGGCCGCATGAGTTCGCCCAAACCCGACGCGGAAACCCGGACCCAAACCCGGACTCGCAGTGAAACCTGGAAAATAATCCAATGATTTCAAAGCGAGTTGGCGGAGACGGAGGGATTCGAACCCTCGATACGGTTTCCCGTATGACGCTTTAGCAAAGCGTTGGTTTCAGCCACTCACCCACGTCTCCGGCATGCGGCAGAATGCGGGCCTATAGCGAGCGTCCCCTAGGTGATCAACCGGGGGCTTCGACTCGGTCGGGCGCGGAATAGACTCGGATCGCCGCTGCGTTCATTGCCGGGCAATCTCCGCCGGGCTTAGCGTATGGCATGTATGGGTTGGGGTTGGGGGCGATGATGCGCCGTTTAGTGACTATTCTGTCGTTGGCGATGCTGACGATCACCGGGCCGGTCGCCGCGCAGGTGACTACGATCGATCCCAACAAGGCGATCGATGGCGACCTGCAACGCTCGTCGACGCCACCGCCGCAATCGGCGCCGTACACGCCGCCGCCTTCCAGTCCGAGCGTGCCGGCCTATGACGAGGCTCCGCCGCCACAGGACGAGACTGCCACCACCGCCACCACCACTACCCCACCGCCGGTTCCGCCGACCACCGGCCCGACCTATGGCGATGACGACGTGCTCGATGCGGCCGAGGGCGTGTTCGGCAAGGGAGCCAAGGGTCTGGCGGAGATCGTCGAGAAGACCCTGAAGAAGCAGGGGCGACCCAACGCCTATATCGCCGGCCGCGAGGCATCGGGCGCGTTCGTCGTCGGGTTGCGCTATGGCTCGGGCACGCTCAGCCACAAGGTGGCGGGCGACCAGAAGATCTATTGGACCGGGCCGTCGGTCGGGTTCGATGTCGGCGGCGATGCCACCAAGGTGTTCGTGCTGGTATACAATCTCTACGACACCGAGGACATCTACAAGCGCTTCCCGAGCGGCGAAGGGCGACTCTATTTCGTCGGCGGATTTTCGGCCACCTATCTCAGGCGCGGCAATATCGTGCTGATCCCGATCCGCTTGGGGGTCGGCTGGCGCGCCGGGGTCAATGCCGGATACATGAAGTTCACCCACAAATCGAAGTGGATGCCGTTTTAAGGCCGAATGCGGCAGCGGGCGCCCTCGCCCGCTGACTCGCATCGGCCCGGCCGGCGGCGCGCAGCGCCGACCGACGACGCGGGCTTTGCCCGCGTCGGGCGCCACAACATCTGACTTGGCCGAACAACCCGTGGGAGATTGGTCCCCGCTTTCGCTGGGATGACGGATTGAGGCTGGCTCCTCGCCTACCCCGCCAATCTCCAGCTCAGCGTCTCGCTGGCATGGAACGGCGCCAGCCCCGCGACCCGCGCCGGCACCTCGACCGCGACGCGCTCCAGCGTCACGGTCCCTTCGTTGCGCGGCAGCCCATAGAAACGCGGGCCGTGTTCCGAGGCAAATCCCTCGAATTTGTCGAGCGCGCCTTCCTCCTCGAACACTGCGGCATAGCTTTCGAGCGCGAACGGCGCGTTGAAGATCCCGGCGCAGCCGCAATCCATCTCCTTGCGCTCGACCGCGTGGGGCGCGCTGTCGGTGCCGAGGAAGAATTTCGGCGATCCCGACACCGCCGCCGCGCGCACCGCGAGGCGATGCCGCTCGCGCTTGATCACCGGCAGGCAGTAAGCATGCGGCCGGAGCCCGCCATCGAACAGCGCATTACGATTGAGATGGAGATGCTGCGGCGTGATCGTCGCGGCGACCAGCGGGCCGGCATCGGCGACAAACTCGGCCGCCTCCGCGGTGGTGATGTGTTCGAGCACGATTTTGAGCGCGGGGAAATCGCGCACCAAGGGCGCCAGGGTGCGGTCGATGAACACGGCCTCGCGGTCGAAAATGTCGACATCGCGATCCGTAACCTCGCCATGGATCAGCAACGGCATGCCGATCCGCTGCATCGTTTCGAGCACCACGCCCAGTGCGCGGATATCGGTGACGCCGTGCGCCGAATTGGTCGTGGCATGCGCGGGATAGAGCTTGCACGCGGTAAACGCGCCCGCTTCATGCCCGCGCTCAATCTCGGCCGGGTCGGCACCGTCGGTCAGATAGCAGGTCATCAGTGGCGTGAAATCGCTGTCGGCGGGCAAGGCGGCGAGGATGCGCGCGCGATAGGCTTCGGCCGCGGCGACGTTGGTGACCGGCGGCGTGAGGTTGGGCATCACGATGGCGCGGGCGAACTGGCGCGCGGTCTGTCCGACGACCGCCTCCAGCATCGCGCCATCGCGCAGATGGACATGCCAGTCGTCGGGGCGGCGGATGGTCAGGCGATCGGTCATGACAATCGCCCTACAATCGTGCGCCGCGATCCGCCAGCATGGCTTGGATTCGGGCGGGCGCACACTAGTTTGGCACCATGAGCGACACTGGAACCATGCTGGACGACCGCGCACTGATCCGCCTGGCCGGCGACAACGTCCGCGATTTCCTGCAAGGATTGGTCACGCAGGACGTGCTGACGCTCGACGCCGCCGCGCCGCGCTGGTCGGGGCTACTGACCCCGCAAGGCAAGGCCCTGTTCGACTTCCTGCTCTGGGCGGACGGCGATTCGGTGCTGATCGATTGCGAGGCAGCCGAGGCCGACACGTTGGCGCGGCGGCTGACGATGTACCGGCTGCGACGGCCGATCGCGATCGAGCGCGTCGCGGGCGCGGTGCATTGGGCGCGCGATAGCGCGCTGGGCGTGCCCGACCCCCGCTTGCCGGAACTGGGCCGACGCTGGCTGGGGATGCCAGGCGAGGTGGCGCAAGGGTGGCACGAGCACCGCCTGTCGCTCGGCGTGACCGAGGGCGTCGCCGAGCTCGGCCAGGACAAGACCCTGTGGCTGGAGGCGAATGCCGCCGAGCTCAACGGGGTGAGCTTCGCGAAGGGTTGTTATGTCGGGCAGGAGAATACCGCGCGGATGCACTATCGCGCCAAGGTCAACCGCCGGCTGGTGGTCGCGCCGATCGCACCTGCCGGCGACCGGACCCGCGCGGTGTATCCCGATCTCGGCCTGATGGTCGAACTGCGCCGGGTCGAGGCGCTGGGAAATGCGATCGTACCGCCTTGGTTGGCAACGGCGCTAGCCGCCGCGTGACGCGGTAGATTTGGTTCACGCGAAGGCGCGAAGGCGCAAAGAATAGATTAGGTTCGCGCAGAGGCGCAGAGGACGCAGAGGTATTTTCGCTCTGGTCTGCTGACGAGATTCAAATGCAAAGACTGCACGGTGAGCCTCGCGTCGCGAGGCTCTCTAAAAATCTCTGCGTCCTCTGCGCCTCTGCGCGAAACCTCTTTGCGCCTTCGCGCCTTCGCGCCTTCGCGCCTTCGCGTGAAAAATGTCAAAGCACCAAGACCCGTTCCTCGCTCAGCGCCCGACCGAGGAATAAGCGAAGCCCAGCTTGCGAACATCGTCGGGGCGATAGACGTTGCGCAGATCGACCATCACCGGCGCGGTCATCACTCTCGCCAGGCGCCGCAGATCGAGCGCGCGGAACGTGTCCCATTCGGTCACGATCGTCACCGCGTCGGCGCCGGCCGCGGCTTCATAAGCATCCTTGCAGAAGATGACGTCGGGCATCATCGCCTTGGCTGCCTCCATCCCTTCGGGATCGAACGCCCTGACCGTCACACCGGCGTCCTGCAGGCTCTGGACGACGGCCAGGCTGGGCGCGTCGCGCATGTCGTCGGTATTGGGCTTGAACGTCAACCCCAGCACCGCGACGGTCTTGCCGCGGGGCTCGTCGCCCAGTGCATGGAGCACCTTGCGCCCCATCGCACGCTTGCGGCTGTCATTGACCTTCACCACCGCCTCGACGATGTGCACCGGGCTCTCGTGATCCTCGGCGGTCTTGAGCAGCGCCAGCGTGTCCTTGGGGAAGCACGACCCGCCATAGCCGGGACCGGCATGGAGGAACTTGGCGCCGATGCGGTTGTCGAGGCCGATGCCGCGCGACACGTCCTGGACGTTGGCGCCGACCGCTTCGCACAGATCGGCGATCTCGTTGATGAAGGTGATCTTCGTCGCGAGGAAGGCGTTGGCGGCGTATTTGATCAGCTCCGACGTGCGCCTGCTGACGAACAGGATCGGGCTCTCGTTGAGATAGAGCGGGCGATAGACTTCGCGCATCACGTCGCGCGCCCGCGCGTCCTCGCTGCCGATGACGATACGGTCGGGGCGCTTGAAGTCGCCGATCGCCGCGCCCTCGCGCAGGAATTCGGGATTGGAGACGACCGCGATGTCGATATCGGGACGCTCCTCGCGCAAGATCTCCTCGACACGGTCGCCGGTACCGACCGGCACGGTCGACTTGGTGACGACCACGGTGGGGCCGGTGACCGCGGCCGCGATCTCCTTGGTCGCCTCGAACACATAAGTGAGGTCGGCATGGCCGTCGCCGCGCCGCGACGGGGTGCCCACCGCGATGAAGATCGCGTCGGCACCGGCAACCGCGGAAGCGAGGTCGGTGGTGAAGGTCAGGCGGCCGGCGGCGACATTGGTCGCGACGAGTTGATCCAGGCCAGGCTCGTAGATCGGCATGCGCCCGGCGTGAAGCGCCTCGATCTTGCTGGCGTCCTTGTCGACGCAGACCACGTCGTGGCCGAAATCGGAGAAACAGGCCCCCGACACCAGGCCGACATAGCCCGATCCGATCATCGTGATTTTCATTCTAGTCCCTCGGTGCAGACGGCATGTCCGGCGAACCGCCAGATCGTGACCCGCATGGTCTATCGCAAGTGGGGGGTTTTGCCATCCCTGCGTGCTGGCTGGCCGGGATAGGCATGGAGAGCGATGCCTTCATATCCCTTCTGCCGCGCGCGGGAGAAGAAGGGGCCCGCCGCCGCAGGCGGTGGGAGGATGAGGGTCTTCTTACTTCTGCCGGGCGGCTGTTCTGTAGAGAAGAAGCCCCTCAGCCAACCTGCACCGGGTGAACAGCGCCCCGCCCTGTTCAGGTCATACCGCGGGCATGACCGACCGGTGCACCCGCACGCGGGAGAGGGCTAAACTCGAGAGAACCCGCCGCGGCAAAGCCGCGTCGTCAGTCATCGCTTCGCGATGCTGGCCGGGCTCGCCGCCAAGCAGGAAATAGCGGACGCTATTTCCCTACGGCGAGCACAAAGAAAAAGGGAGGCCGGCGAACCGACCTCCCCAAATCTTTCAGTCGTTGGAGACTTACTGACCCGAAGACGGGCCGTAGGTGATCTCCACGCGACGGTTCTGGACCTCGCGGACGCCATCGGCGGTCTCGACACGCGGACGGCTCTCGCCGAACGCCTGTTCGCTGATGACACCATCCGGAATCGAATGGGCGACCATGTAAGCCTTCACCGCGTCGGCACGACGCTGCGAGAGACCGACATTGTACTTGGCCGAACCCGAACGGTCCGCGTGACCCGCCAGCATGACCTGGGCATTGCCGCAGTTCGCGTACTGGCTGATCGCGTTGTCGAGGATCGACGCCGCTTCCGGCGTGATATCCGACTTGTCCCACTCGAAGAACACGATGAACGGTCCCGGCGAGCAGACCACGGCCGGCGGAGGAGGCGGCGGAGGCGTGGGCTCCGGCGGGGGCGGCGGCGGGGGAGGCGGCGGCGGCGGCGGGGGAGCCGGCGGTTCGCCGAAATTGTAGGTGAAGCCGCCCAGGATGCTGTGCGTCCGGAAACGTCCGTCCAGCGTGCGGCCGTCCACATCGACCAACTTGACGTTTTCGGCGTTGAAGAAACGATACTTCAGCGACGCGTCGATATGGCTGGTGAGCGGCGCGCGGATACCCGCAATCGCCTGCCACGCGAACACCGTGTCCGAATCGTCCAGGAACGAGCCGTACGTGTTGAGCGCGTACTTGTCGGCCTTGACGCGAGCGACGCCGACACCGCCGCCGACAAAGCCCTGCAGGCCATCGTCGTCGCCGAAGTCGAGCATGCCGTTCAGCATGAAGCTCAGCGCGGTGGTCTTGCCACCGGCATAGCTATAGCTGCCGGCATTCGACCCGCCCGGAATCTTCCCACCGGCGTTATAAGACGGAATGCGAAGGCTCGAACTGATCGCATCGACATTGGCCGACTTGTACGAAACTTCGGTTTCGACGCGGAACATTCCGAAGTCGTAACCGACCTGGCCACCGACGTCATAACCGTAGTTATGGTCGATCTTCATGGCGTCTGGCGCCGCACCGATATCGAAGTGAATGTCTTCGACAATCATCGCGCCGCCTTCGACGCCAACATACCACGCCTTATCGCGCGCAAGCGCGGGCGTCGCAAGTGCGGTTGAAGCGAGCGCCACGGCAATGGCAAGCTTGCGCATCTGTATCCCCTTTCACGGTTGTCACTACGGACAGCGCAAACTCCCTACTCAAAGGTTCGTTTCCACGCAAGCGAAACAAAGCTGATCCGCTGTGGCGGCGAAGCAACACTTTTACCCGGTTTTCCGCCGGTTTGGGGCCTTGTCGCGCGTCTACCGGCATGGCGGAGAATCGGTGCGGCCACCATTCGCTCGACGTCTGCGACGGACCGCGCCGACGGCGCGATCGGCCCGGGAAGGATCACGCGTCCCACGCTTGCCGAGTTCGCCTTTTGGGCGCAAATATCGGCGATGGCGGCAGCGCCCGATTATTACGCAATGCTCGGCGTAGCGCCCGACGCGGACCAGGCAGTGATCCGCGCGGCGTGGAAGGCGTTGTTGCGCAAATACCATCCCGATACCGCGCAGGACGTCCCCGACGCCGCCGACCGAACGCGCGCGTTCAATGCGGCCTGGGCAGTGCTGGGCAACAACAACCGCCGCATCGCTTATGACCTGGAACGGACGGCACCGCCCGATGACGAGACGCGGCCCGGCTGGGCGTCACCTTATCCGATGCCGCCCCGGCGAGGCGCCGGCACCACGGTTGCGCTGATCCTCGCCTTTGTCGGCTTGCCGGCCGTCGCGATCACTTTACCCGGCGTGCCCGGGCAGGTCGCTGCGATGCTGCCCGGCGGCGACGGCGGGTCGGCCGCGAGCTTCGCGCGGTCGAGTTTCCATCAGGTTCGCCGCCTGCTGACGCCCGCCGGATTCGGCGCCGGCAGCGCGGCGGCGAGTCCAGCTATCCCGACATCAACCTCGCCGCTCGTCCCGGCGCCGGCCGCCGCTCCTCCGATCGACCGTGCGACCATCCACCTTGCGGTCCGCCAATATGGCCGCGTCGTCCGCCGCGACGGCCGCCCCGGGGTCGCGGCGTTCAGCCGGGCCTGCGCCCAGCGCGCGGCCAGCCTGGCAAAGTGGGAATCGAACGATTTCTGCGCGGCGTTCGATATCGCCGCGGGGCGGGACATGGCGGCATCGGCGGCGCGCTACGCCCGCCTGGGCGCCACCGCCGCCAACGCTGCACAGCGCGTGGAGCAGATCCACGCCAAGGTTCGCCAACCCGACCACCGCTAAATTTTGGGTGCAGACGAATCGCCGCGGCCGGCCGGAAGTCAACGGACGGCGATCGCCTCTTCCGCTACCCTCGCCCAGGCCGCGATCTCGTCGTTGAAATGCCGCGTCACGACGAGTTCGCCGGCCAAAGCGCGGTCGAGATCGACGTCGGCCGACCCTTCCCATTCGTAGGTGGCATTGCCTGACAGCCGGACCATGCCGTCGGGATCGGCGCAGGCCCTGATCAACCCGCCCGCGTTCCAGACGGTGATTTCCGTATCGAAGCGCGCGCGTTCGGTCAGACAGGCGGCAAAGGTCGACGCCGCCATCGCGCTGCCGCAACTGTCGGTCAGCCCGACGCCGCGCTCGAAGGTACGGACGAACAGCCCACCCGGCCGCGTTTCGACGAAGCTGACATTGGCGCGGTTGGGCAGCCAGTCGGGCGCCGATTCGCAGACCTGACCGACCGCCACGAGTTCCTGTTCATCGACCGCGTCGACGAACGCGATCAGATGCGGATTGGGAATCGACACCGCGGTGAACGGCCGGGCGCCGGGCAATCCGGGAATCGCCATCTGGACATTCTGATGCCGATCGATCGCCATCGGCCAATCGGCGATGTCGAGCGATGCCGGGCCGGCCAGCTCGCGAACCGTCACCACGCCCGGCGCGAGATCGGGGTCGCGCGTCACCTCTACCACGGAGGTCTTGAGATGGACGTGCGCATGGTCGAGACCCAGTGCTTCGAACCCGGCGCGCGCGACGCACCGCAGCCCGTTGAGACAGGTCTCGGCTTCCGACCCGTCGCTGTTGAACATGCGGAAACCGAAATCGTGCCGCGCGTCGCCCGCGGTCAGCAGCAGCAAGCCGTCGCCGCCAACCGGCCCGCGCCGATCGGCCAACGCCCGCGCGACTTGCGCCCAGGCAACATCTGGCAAGTCGATGGCGCGTGCATCGATCATCGGGAAATCGTTGCCCGAGCCATGGCATTTGACGAACGCGAACCGCATCGCCGCGCTGTAGCGCCGTCGCGCGCGCGGTTCAAACCATCGCGTCGCGACGCGCGCGCTGCTGACGGTCAGGGCTCGGAGTCGCCGCCGTCCTTGCCCGCCGCAGGCGCGCCATTGCCGGCGTCCCCGCGCGACCAACCTCTGCCGCCTCCCCGCTTGCCCTTGCCGCCGAACTGGCCCGCCGCCGGCGCGCTCAATTTGGGAAGTTCGGCGCGCGTGAGTTTGCCGTCATGCTTGATATCGAGCATCGCGAATCGGTCCGCCGCGGCGTCGCGGAACTCCTTGGGATCGACGCCGCGGTTGAAATTGGTGTCAGCGACGGTGACCGGCTCGGGATAATCGAAAAAGGAGAAGCGCGCCGCGCCGCGTCTGACGTCGGCATACCGTGGCTGCGAGTCGCTGCCGCTCGATTGGCTGTCGCCGCCGCCACCGCCCATGCGACCGCCGCCGCGGCCGCCACCGCCACCGCCGCCACGTCGGCCGCCGCCGCCTCGACGCGCACCGCCGCTGGGCCGACCCGCCGCCATGCCGCCCTCGCCGCCGGTACGGATCTCGGGCGCGAGCACGGTCTCGTAATAGTCGATATCGTCGGGATCGATCTCGCCGTCATGCCCGCGATCGAGCCGCTGGAAGAAGCGGTCCGCGTCGGCGGTGAATTCGGCGAGCGTCACCACGCCGTCATGATTGGTGTCGGCGCCATCGAACCACATCCCAACCGGATCGGGGCCGCGAAACGGCTCGCCCATCGGGCTGATGAACAGCCGCCCGCGCGGCCGTTCCTGCGGGGCGGCGGCGGGCTTGTCGTCGTCGGGCAGCTTACCGGCCAGTGGCGGTATCGGCGCAGCCTGCCCGCCCGCCATCAGCATCAATCCCAGCCAGAAACCCATCGCCGATCCTCCGCCCCAACGCCCGAGGGCGGGACGCTAGGCGCGATTTGTCGCACAAATATGCCGGGCCGTTACGGACCGACCGGCGCCAACAGGTCAGTCGGCGAACAGCAGGACCGGCGTCTCGAGATATTTGCGCACCGCCTGCACGTAGCTCGCCGCATCCCAGCCATCGACGACGCGGTGGTCGCAGCTGATCGACAGGTTCATCAGCTTCGCACGGACGATGTCATCGCCACGGAATATCGGGCGCTCGACGATCTTGTTCGGCCCGATGATCGCGACCTCCGGCCGGTTGATCACTGGCGTGGTCGCGATTCCGCCGAGCGGCCCGAGCGAGGTCACGGTGATCGTGCCGCCGCCCATTTCGTCAGGCTTGAGCTTGTTGGCGCGCGCCGCCTCGGCCAGCCGAGTGATCTCGGTCGCGAGTTGCCAGACGTTCTTGTCCTGCGCGTCGCGGATGACCGGAACGGTGAGCCCGGCATCGGTCTGCGTCGCCATGCCGAGATGCACCCGGCCCGAGCGCGTCACCACACCGGCTTCGTCGTCGTAGCGCGCGTTGAGCATCGGGAAGTCGGGGAGCGTGCGGCAGATCGCGACGATCAGGAACGGCAGCATGGTGAGCTTGGGCCGCCCGCCGCGATTGGCGTTGAGGTCGGCGCGCATGTCCTCGAGCGCGGTCACGTCGATCTCGTCGACATAGGTGAAATGCGGGATGTTGCGCTTCGAGGCCGCCATGTTCTCGGCGATGCGGCGGCGCATGCCGATGACCTTGATCGTCTCGTCCTCGAGCGCGCGGCTGGCGTGCGGGGCGTGGTAGCCCTGGCCCGAGCCGTAGCGCAGGAAGGCGTCGAGATCGGCGTGGCGGATGCGGTCGCCATCGGTTTTGACTTGGCTGAGGTCGACCCCGAGTTCCTTCGCGCGCTGGCGGACGGCGGGAGTGGCAAGGACTGACGTTCCCCTTCCGCTCGCGGGAGGGGTTAGGGGAGGGCGTGTTTCTTCGACGGCGGGACTGGCGACAGGCCCTCCCCCGGCCCCTCCCGCAGGCGGGAGGGGAGATTCGGCCTCGTAGGCCGGCGTTTCGCCCTCCGCATCGGCCAGACCAGGCGTTTCCGCCTCGATCTCTTCCGCGACCTCGTCGACCTCCGTCTCGGGCTCGGCGCTCGCCTCCCCCTCGACCTCGATCACCACCAGCGTCGAACCGATCGGGATCTGATCCCCGACCTCGCCCGCCAGGCTCACGACAGTCCCGGAGACCGGGCTTTCCATCTCGACCGTGGCCTTGTCGGTCATCATGTCGGCGAGCTGCTGGTCCTCCTCGACCGTGTCGCCGACCTTGACGTGCCAGGCGACGATCTCGGCCTCGGCAATGCCTTCGCCGATGTCGGGCAAGCGGAATTCGAAACGAGCCATTGCGCGTCAGTCCTTCAGAATTTTCTTGAGTGCTTGTCCGATGCGGACTGGCCCGGGGAAATAGGCCCATTCGAGGCTATGGGGATAAGGCGTGTCGAACCCGGTGACGCGTTCGATCGGTGCTTCGAGATGGTAGAAGCAGCGCTCTTGGACCAAAGCCGACAATTCAGCGCCGAAGCCCGAGGTGCGTGTCGCCTCGTGGACGATCATGCAACGGCCCGTCTTCTTGACCGACTCCTCGATCGCCTCGATGTCGAGCGGGACGAGCGTGCGCAAATCGAGAATCTCGGCGTCGACGCCGGCTTCCTCGATCACGTTCAGGCAGACATGGACCATCGTGCCGTAGCACAGGATGGTCAGCGCCTCGCCCGAGCGGACGACGTTCGCCTTGCCCAACGGCACCTTGTAATAGCCCTCGGGCACCTCGCCGCCGGGATGCTTCGACCAATTCTCCGCCGGGCGATCCCAATGGCCGTTGAACGGGCCGTTATAGATGCGCTTGGGCTCGAAGAAGATGGTCGGATCATTGTCCTCGATGGCCGCGATCAGCAGGCCCTTGGCGTCGTACGGCGTCGCCGGGATCACCGTCTTCACGCCCGAGACGTGGGTGAAGATGCCCTCGGGCGATTGCGAATGCGTCTGCCCGCCGAAGATGCCGCCGCCATAAGGCGAGCGGATCGTCATCGGCGCGATGAACTCGCCGGCCGAGCGATAGCGCAGCCGCGCCGCTTCCGACACGAGCTGGTCGAGCGCGGGGTAGATGTAATCGGCGAACTGGATTTCGGGGACCGGGCGCAGACCGTACGCGCCCATGCCGACCGCGACGCCGACGATGCCGCATTCGGTGATCGGCGTGTCGAACACGCGCGTCTTGCCGTGCTTTTTCTGCAGGCCCGCGGTCGCACGGAACACGCCGCCGAAATAGCCGACATCCTCTCCCATCACGATCACGCTGGGGTCGCGTGCCATCATCACGTCGAGCGCCGAATTGATCGCCTGGATCATGTTCATGCGGGAGGTGCTCTGGGATTCAGCCGTCATGATTTCGCTCATATTCCCTCTCCCTTTGGGAGAGGGAGGGAGGCGCGAAGCGCCGGAAGGGTGAGGGCAGAGGTCGCGGCAAGAGCGCTGCCCTCACCCTTCCCACTCGGCTGCGCCGAGCGGGCCCCTTCCCTCTCCCGAGGGGAGAGGGAAACAAGCATCACTTCCTTGCCCATGGCCGCCCCGATGCTTCTTCTTCGCTCAGCATCTGCTGGCGCTGCTCGCGCAAATGCCACGGCATCTCCTCGAACACGCCGTCGAACAACGAGTCGAGCGGCTGATGCAGGCCATGGCCGAGAATACCGTTCTTCTCGGCTTCCTTTTGCGCGTCGCGCACCATTTCGGCGAGCTCCTTGTCCTGCGCGACGTGGCGCTCCTCGTCCCATTCGCCGATCGCGATGAGATGGTCCTTGAGCCGCCTGACCGGGTCGCCAAGCGGCCAGGCCGTCGGCTCGCCCGCCGAGCGATATTGCGTCGGGTCGTCCGAAGTCGAATGGCCCTCAGCGCGATAGGTGAAATGCTCGATCAAGGTCGGACCCTGGTTGGTCCGCGCGCGCTCCGCTGCCCAGGACATCGCGGCATAGACCGCCAGCGCGTCGTTGCCGTCGACCCGCAGGCCGGCAATGCCATAGCCGATCGCGCGTGCGGCGAAGGTGGTCGCTTCCGCCCCGGCGAATCCGGAGAACGAGCTGATCGCCCATTGGTTGTTGACGACGTTGAAGATGACCGGCGCGCGATAGACCGTCGCGAAGGTCAGCGCCGAATGGAAGTCGCCTTCCGCGGTCGAGCCCTCGCCGCACCAGGTCGACGCGATCCGGGTGTCGCCGCGCGAGGCCGAGGCCATCGCCCAGCCCACCGCTTGCGGATATTGGGTCGTGAGATTGCCGGAGATGGAGAAGAAGCTGAAGCGCTTCTCCGAATACATGATCGGCAACTGCTTGCCCTGGAGCTTGTCGCCGGTATTCGAATAGATCTGGTTCATCATGTCGACCAGCGGACAGCCGCGCGAGATCAATATGCCCTGCTGGCGATAGCTCGGAAAGCACATGTCGTCGTCGGCCAGCGCCGCGGCGGCACCGATCGACACCGCTTCCTCGCCCAGGCTCTTCATGTAGAAGCTGGTCTTGCCCTGGCGCTGGGCACGGAACATGCGCTCGTCGAACGCGCGAACCAATGCCATGTTGCGGAGCATCCGGCGCATCGCGTCTGGCGATAATTTGGGATCCCAGGGCCCGACCGCGCGATTGTCCTCATCGAGCACGCGGATCATCGTGTAAGCGAGATCGGTAAAGCTCTGCGCCTTGTCGGCGGTATCGGGACGCCGCACCGATCCGGCTGGGGGCACGTCGACTTCGCCGAAATCGACCGTGTCGCCGGGACGGAATTTGGGTTCCGGCACGTGCAGCGACAGGGGCTTCAAATTGGCGCGCGGATGATCGCTGGCCATGCTCTCTCCAGGTTCGACTCACCAGCCGCAACGCTCGGGCGCGGCTTTTGACGCGTTGTTATAAAATTTCAACAGACTTGGCGAGTCTTGCGTGGAGCAGGTCGGCATACCGCCCGGCAACCAAGCTGTGCCGAGCGGGATTGGGCACTCCGTCACCCCAGCGAAAGCTGGGGTCTCAAGCGGTGGCGCGATGAGGCTGGAGACCCCAGCTTTCGCTGGGGTGACGGGAATCTTGCTGGGGTGACGGAGTCATTCGCTGGGGGTGATGGGAATTTCGCTAGAATGACGGAATCATTCCACCGTCTGTTCGATCACCCCGAAGATCGGATGGTGACGATCGTCCTCCGCCCAGATGCGCACCGTATCGCCCTTTTTGAGGAACGGCGTCTTGGCCGCGCCGGTCCGGATCGTCTCGACCGTGCGCACTTCGGCGAGGCACGAATAGCCGACCCCGCCATCGGCGATCGGCTTGCCCGGCCCGCCATCCGAATCGCGGTTGGAAACAGTGCCCGAGCCGATGATCGTCCCCGCCCCGAGCCGCCGCGTCTTGGCGGCGTGCGCGACCAGGGTGCCGAAATCGAAGGTCATATCTTCGCCCGCCTCGGCACGGCCGAAGGGCTGGCCGTTGAGATCGACCATCAGCTTGCGGTGGAGCTTGCCGTCCTGCCACCAATCGCCGAGCGACTCGGGAGTGACGAACACCGGCGAGAAAGCGCTGGCCGGTTTCGACTGGAAAAAGCCGAAGCCCTTGGCGAGCTCGCCCGGGATAAGGTTGCGCAGTGACACGTCGTTGGTCAGCCCGACCAACAGGATCGCGTCGAGCGCCTGCTCGCGCGTCGCGCCCAGCGGGACGTCGCCGGTCACCACCACGACCTCGGCCTCGAGGTCGGAGCCCCAGCTCTCGTCGGCGAGCGGGATCGGATCGCGCGGACCGAGGAAGCCGTCCGAGCCGCCCTGGTACATCAGCGGGTCGTGCCAGAAGCTATCGGGCATCTCGGCGTTTCGTGCCTGTCGAACCAATGCAACATGGTTCACATAGGCCGAGCCGTCCGCCCATTGGAACGCGCGCGGCAGCGGCGAGGCGGCGTCGTGCTCGTGGAAGCGCTCGCGCGGTATGACTTCGTGATCGAGGTCGGTCTGGAGATTCTGCAGATCGGGCGACAGCCGGTCCCAATCGTCGAGCGCGGCTTGCAATGTCGGGGCGATATGCCCGGCATCGGCATAATAAGCGAGATCGGTCGACACGACGACGAGCTTGCCGTCGCGGCCATGCTTGAGGCTGGCGAGTTTCATGCGCTCTCCTGAAAACTTGGGACCGCCATAAACCTATTCGTCATCCCCGCGAAAGCGGGGAGCCATCTCCGAGCGAAGAATAACGTCATAACCGCTGTGATGCGGGCGACCGCCGGAGATGGGCCCCCCGCTTTCGCGGGGGTGACACTAAGACAGCGCGGGGTTTGGATTGACGTCCGCGTAAACTCCCCTCACCTTGCCAAAAAGGTTGCAGGAGAGGACTTATCATGACCCCGGATTCGGTGCCCGGCCGCTTCGCCTATAACGAGGATCATGAGGCGTTCCGCCAGACCGTCCGTTCTTTCCTGCAGAAGGAAGGCGTGCCCAACGTCAACGAATGGGAGCAGAACCGGCTGGTCCCCAAGGACTTCTGGCGCAAGGCCGGCGAGATCGGGATGCTGTGCCCGACCGTGCCCGAAGCCTATGGCGGGCTGGGGCTCGATTTCGGCTATAACGCGATCGTCGACGAGGAGATGTCGTATATCGGCGTGCCCGCCGGCTTCTCGCTGCAATCCGACATCGTCTGCGGCTATCTGGAGGCGTACGGCTCGGAAGAGCAGAAGAAGCAGTGGCTGCCGCGGCTGGTGTCGGGCGAGACGATCACCGCGATCGCGATGACCGAGCCGGGCACCGGCAGCGATCTCCAGGCGATCCGCACCTCGGCCAAGAAGGACGGCAACCATTATGTCGTCAACGGCAGCAAGACCTATATCACCAACGGCCAGAATGCCGATCTGGTGCTGGTCGTCGCCAAGACCGATCCCGACGCCAAGCCGGCGTACAAGGGCATGTCGATCATCCTGGTCGAGGCCGATCGCGATGGGTTCAAGCGCGGCCGCAAGCTCGACAAGATCGGGCAGGACGCCGCCGACACATCGGAACTGTTCTTCGAGGACGTCCGCGTGCCGATGACCAATTGCCTGGGCGAGGAAGGCAAGGGCTTCATCTATCTGATGAGCCAGCTGCCCCAGGAACGCCTTTCGATCGCGATCGGCACGCAGGCATCGGCGCAAAAAGCGTTCGACGAAACGGTCGAGTTCACCAAGACGCGCAAGGCGTTCGCCGGCATGGTGTTCGATTTCCAGAATACGCGCTTCGTGCTCGCCGACCTCAAGACCAAGCTCCAGGTCGGCTGGGCGCATCTCGACTGGGCGATCCAGCGGCACCTCAAGGGCGAGCTGACCCCGACCGAAGGCGCGGCGGCCAAGCTGTGGCACACCGAGCTGCAATGGGAGGTGATGGACAAATGCCTCCAGCTGCATGGCGGCGCGGGCTATATGAACGAATATCCGATCGCGCGGATGTGGCGCGCGGCACGGGTGTCGCGGATTTACGGCGGGACCAACGAGATCATGAAGGAGTTGATCGGACGATCGCTGTAGGGCGACCGCCCGCGCTCCCCAAGGCCCCGCGCCGCGCGTAGGGTCTCCCGAAATTTCGCGTCAACAAGAACGGCGATTATTTCGCCCTGCCCCCTTGACGCTCCATACCCGGTCTTCCAATCGCGTTCCAATATGCCGTAGCGTCAGCAAAAGAATCGCGCGGCAAACTGGGAGAGTCGGATGCGAGCCTTCCGTACCCGAGGTTCCGAGCAGTGACCGCTTGGACCTATGCCAATGTCTGGGAAGCGGTCGCCGCGGCGATCCCCGACGAGCTGGCAATCGTCCGGGGCGACCGCGTCGTCAGCTTCGCCGCATTCGATGCCGCCGCCGATGCGCTCGCCGCGCACTTCCTTGCCGCGGGGCTGACGCATCAGTCAAAAATCGCGGTCTACACGACCAATTGCCCCGAATATCTCATCGCCTATTTCGCCGCGTTCAAGGCCGGGCTGGCGCCGTTCAACGTCAATTACCGCTACGGGCCCGAGGAGGTCCGCTATCTGCTCGACAATGGCGATGCCGAGGCAGTGGTGTTCGAGGCCGGGTTCGCCCCGTTGCTCGACCGCGTGCGCGGACAGATGCCGGGCGTGAAGAGCTGGATCGCGGTCACGCGCGCTGGCGAGGAGGTGCCCAATTGGGCGCAGGATTTCGCCACGCACGCGGCCGCCGTCCCGGATCAGCGTCCAGTCGTCGCGCCTTGGGGCCGCCACGACGAAGATCTGCTGCTGATCTTCACCGGCGGTACCACGGGCATGCCCAAAGCGGTGATGTGGCAACAGGGTGATCTGTTCGCCAAGGGCGGCTACGGCGCCAACCCCCTGCTCGGCATCCCGCCACTCGACCGGCCGGAGGATGCTGGGCCGCGCGCGCTCGCTACCCCGATCAAGCCGCGCTCGCTGATCGCGCCGCCACTGATGCACGCGACCGGGCTGATCGCCGCGTTCGGCGCGCTCGGCTTTGGCGGCACGGTGATCCTGCTGCCCCATGGCAAGTTCGATCCCGAAGCGATGTGGGACGCGGTCGAGAAGTGGCGCGCGACGCGGATCACGATCGTCGGCCAGCCCTTCGCCCAACCCTTGCTCGAAGCGCTCGATGCCAATCCGGGCCGTTGGGACCTGTCCTCGGTGTTCGTGATCGGCTCGTCGGGCGCGATGTGGAACCGCGAGAACAAGCTCGGGCTGATCCGCCATATCCCCCAGGTCCAGCTGATGGATTCCTATTCCTCGTCCGAGGCGTTCGGCATGGGGATTTCGACCACCAATGCCAGCGGCGAGATCGCCACCGCGAGCTTCGCGCTCGGCCCCGATTGCGCCATCTTCACCGAGGACGGGCGGCGGGTCGAACCGGGATCGGGGGAGAGCGGCCGGCTCGCGGTCGGCGGGCCTATCCCGCTCGGCTATTACAAGGATGCGGCCAAGACCGAATCGACCTTTCCCACTTATGAGGGCAAGCGCTGGTCGATGCCGGGCGATTGGGCGACGGTCGATGCCGACGGCACCGTCCGCATCCTCGGCCGCGGCTCACAATGCATCAATACCGGCGGCGAGAAAGTGTTTCCCGAGGAAGTCGAGGAAGCACTGAAACGCCATCCCGCGGTGCGCGACGCAGCGGTGACCGGTGTGCCGGATGCGCGCTTCGGCGAACGTATCGTCGCGTTGGTCGAGCCGCATCCCGAGGCGAGCACCGATGAGGGCGAATTGCGCGAGCATGTGAAGGGGCAACTCGCAACCTACAAGGCACCGCGCCACGTGCTGGTGGTCGACTCGGTCGCACGCGCGCCCAACGGCAAGCTCGACTACAAGGCGGTCAAGGACCGCGCGCTGGCGGCCTTCGGAACGGCGTCGGGCGAGATACAGGGGGCGGCGTGAGCATCAGGAACAAGGCCTATATTTCCGGGGCGTACGAACATCCCACGCGTCTGGCGCCCGACAAGTCGACCCCGCAGCTCCATGCCGAATGCGCCGCCGGCGCGCTGGCCGACGCCGGGCTGAGCCTCAAGGACGTCGACGGCTATTTCTGCGCGGGCGACGCGCCGGGCTTCGGCGGCATGTCGATGGTCGATTATCTCGGCCTGAACGTCCGCCACGTCGATTCGACCGAGACCGGCGGCTCGTCCTACATCCTCCATGTCGGCCATGCCGCGCAGGCGATCGCCGCGGGCAAATGCTCGGTCGCGCTGATCACGCTCGCCGGCCGCCCCAGATCGGAGCCGTTCGGACGGCAATTGGGCAATGCGCCCGAAGCGCCGTTCGAAGGCTGGGTCGGACAATCGACTCACAATAGCTACGGCATGTGCGCTGCCCGCCACATGCACGAATACGGCACCACGTCGGAACAGCTCGCCTGGATCAAGGTCGCCGCCAGCACTCACGCGCAGTACAATCCGCAGGCTATGCTGCGCGACGTCGTTACGGTGGAGGATGTGATCAACTCGCCGATGATCTCGGATCCCTTACACCGGCTTGATTGCTGCGTGGTGTCGGACGGCGGCGGCGCGCTGCTGGTGGTGTCACCTGAGGTCGCGAAGTCGCTCAAGCGGCCGCTGGTCGCCGTGCGCGGCGCGGGCGAGCATGTAAAGGGGCCGCGTGGCGGCATGAACCTCGACCTCACCACGTCCGCCGCCGCGATATCGGGTCCCGCCGCTTTCGCCGAAGCAGGGGTGACGCCGGCCGACATCCAATATGCATCGATCTATGACAGCTTCACCATCACCGTACTGATCCAGCTTGAGGATTTGGGTTTCTGCAAGAAAGGCGAAGGCGGCCGTTTCGTCGCCGACGGCAACCTGATCTCGGGCAACGGCAGATTGCCGTTCAACACCGATGGTGGCGGCTTGTGCAACAACCACCCGACCAATCGCGGCGGCATCACCAAGGTGATCGAGGCAGTGCGCCAATTGCGCGGCGAAGCGCATCCGGCGGTGCAGGTGCCCGATTGCGGTCTCGCCGTCGCCACCGGCATCGGCGGCGTGCTCGGCGCGCTGCATGGCGCGGCTACCCTGATCCTGGAGCGGCAATGATGAACGAGCCCCGCAAGATTCCGGCGCCCCAGCCCAATGTAGAGAATCAGCGATTCTTCGATGCCGCGGCCGAGGGGAGGCTGCTGATCGGCCAGTGCGATGCCTGCGGCCAGCCGCATTATTATCCGCGTGCTTTGTGCCCATTCTGCCTGGCGGAAAGCCGCTGGGTGGAGAGCGCGGGCAAGGGCGCGATCTACTCGCTGTCGACGATGCGACGCGGGGCCGGGGCGCCGTACACGCTTGCCTGGGTGACGCTCGACGAAGGACCGGCCGTGCTGACCAACATCGCAACCGAGGATCACGATGCGTTGAAGATCGGCCAACGGGTGCGGGTGCAGTTCACGCCGACCGAGGGCGGTCCACCGGTCCCGATGTTCGCGCCTGATATGGAGTAGTGCCGGTGCCGCCTCTACTCCGTCATCCCGGCCTTGTGCCGGGATCCACCGTGCCGCGGGCTGAGTCCTCGCCCCTCGAGGTCCACGCTCGCTGCATGGTGGATGCCGGGACAAGCCCGGCATGACGACAACGGAGGACGCAGCCGACCCCCGCTCCCTCACCGAACGCGAAGCGGACTACGCCGCGTTCGTCGAAGCGAACCTGCGCCGCAACTACACCGCGCATTTCATCCACGGCATGCTCGGCATGACCGGATTCCGGTTGATCTACGCGCCGACCTTCATCCCGACCTATATCCACCGCCTGACCGGCTCCGACGCTTTGGTCGGACTCGGGACGTCACTGCTCCAGTTCGGCGCGATCATCTCGCCGATCTTCGCCGCCTCGCGGTTCGAAACCAAGCATCGCATCCTGCCTTACGCGATCCGCACCGGCACGATGATGCGCATCATGATCCTGGGGTTGGCACTCGCCGGCTGGTTCCTGCGCGGCGAGGCGCTGCTGCTCGTCACGCTCGGCCTGTTTTTCCTGCTCGGCGCGTTCAACGGCACGCAGCGTGTCGCCTTCCAGATGCTGATGGCGAAAGTGATCCCGATCCATCGCCGCGGACGATTGCAGGCCTATCGCAACATCACCGGCGGGCTGATCGCCGCGGCTTTGTCCTATGTCGCCGGACGCTGGCTGATCCAGAACGACGTGCTCGGCAATGGCTATGCCACCACCTTCTTTCTCGCCTTCGTTCTGACCAGCCTGGGGCTGACCGTGCTTCAGTTGCGGATGGTCGAGCCGATCCCGCCGGTGGTGCGCTCGCCGATGCGCTTCGTCGACCGCGTGAAGACGTTTCCGACCTTGCTCGAGGATCGCGGCTATCGCTGGTTCATCCTGGCCGAGGCGTGCTGCGTCTGCGCGCGGATCGGCGCGCCCTTCTATATCCTCTATGCCGGCAGCCAGCTTGGCCTGTCGGGGATCGTCATCGGCGAATTGTCGCTGGCCTATCTTGGCGCCGATACGGTGTCGAACCTTGCCTGGGGACATCTCGGCGATCGCACCGGCTATCGATCGACCTTCACCTTGGCGGCAGCGTTGTGGGCGGGCGGGATCGCGCTGCTGCTGACCGTCGACCATCCCTGGGCGGTGTTCGCCGCATTCTGCTGCCTCGGCGCGGGCAATTGCGGCTATCAGATGAGCCAGCAGACGATGGTGCTCGAATTCGGCGAGCGCGCCGATGTCGCGATGCGATTGGCCCTGTCGACCACGATCGAGGGCACGATCTCGGCGATCGGGCCGCTGCTCGGCGGGTTGATGGCTTGGAAGCTCGGCTATCCGCCGGTGCTTTGGTTGTCGTTCGGGTTCCTGTGCCTCGCGATCCTGCTACTCATTTTTCGCGTGCGAGAGCCTCGCCAGCGCCGAGTCGCGGCGATAGTGACCGATGACCTTCTCCTTCCCGAAAGCGAATCGGCATGACGCTCCCGACCCGACAGATCGGCCCCCTCACCGTCTCGGCGATCGGGCTCGGCTGCATGAATCTCAGCCACGCTTATGGCACGCGACCGAGCGACGAAGAGGGGACGGCGCTGCTCAACCGCGCGCTCGATCTCGGCGTCACCTTGCTCGACACCGCGGCGCTTTACGGCATGGGCGCCAACGAGCGGCTGGTCGGCAAGGCGGTGATGCACCGCCGCGCTGAATTCAGGCTGGCCTCGAAATGCGTGCTCGACGCGGTCGACGGCAAGCGCGTGCTCGATGGCCGCCCGGAATCGATCCGCCGCACGCTCGACGCGGCGTTGGAACGGCTCGGAACCGATCATATCGATCTCTATTACCTCCACCGGCTCGACAAGAAAGTGCCGGTCGAGGAGTCGGTCGGCGAGCTCAAGCGCGCAGTCGACGCCGGCAAGATCGGCGCCATCGGCCTATCCGAAATGGGCGCCGCGACGATCCGCCGCGCGCATGCGGTCCATCCGATCGCCGCGGTGCAGAGCGAATATTCGCCGATGGTCCGCAATCCCGACATCGCCGTGCTCGACACCTGTCATGAGCTCGGCATCGGCTTCGTCGCTTTCTCGCCGGTCGCGCGCGGCATGCTGGCGCGGGGCGTAAACGACGACGATTATGAAGCGGGCGACATCCGGCTCCACATGCCGCGCTTCCTCGGCGACAATCTGCGGCACAATCTGACGGTAGTGGCAAAGTTCGACGCGCTGGCGGCCGACGCGGGAATGACGTCGGCGCAACTCGCGCTCGGCTGGGTGCTGGCGCGTGGACCGCATATCGTCGCCATTCCCGGCACGCGCAGCCTCGCGCACCTCGAGGAGAATGTCGGCGCCGCGACGATCAGCGTTCCGGAAGAGTTGGTGAAAGCGGTCAACGCTGTCTTCGACGGCACGATCCACGGCCCGCGCTACTCCGCGCCGATGCAGGCGCAGATCGATACCGAGATCCTGCCCGGCGAGGAATTGGCCGCCTGACGATCAGCCTAACCGATCAGCAACACGACACCCAAGATGATCCCGGCCAGCGCAAAGCTGACCAGATGCATCGTCAGACCATAATTGCACTGGCTTTCCGACGCGTGGAAGCCATGCATCGCACCTCTCCTCCGGCGCGCCTTTGCTCTGCTTCCGGCCTGGGGTCGCGCCTAGGCGCAATTTACCCCTTTTCGTGCGCTTTGGCCAGTTTGACTTCGATCAGCGAAGTCCAGGAAAACGCTACGCTTCGTCGCGCAGGCGCTCGTGGTGGCGGATCACTTCATCGATGATGAAACGCAGGAACTTCTCCGAAAACTCCGGATCGAGCCGTGCGTCTTCGGCCAGCTTGCGCAGCCGCGCGATCTGGCGGTCCTCGCGGCCGGGATCGGCCGGCGGCAATCCGGCCTGCGCCTTGTAGCGGCCGACCGCCTGGGTCACCTTGAACCGTTCCGCGAGCATGTGGATCAGCGCGGCATCGATATTGTCGATGCTGCTGCGATAGGCGTCCAACACGTCGTCGCTCATCTCGCGGCTCCCTCGATTCGTGGCGGCCTTCTGCGCATGCAGGCCGAGATGCGCAACCCGTGCTTGCCTTCCGCGCCCCTCTCGGCCAGAGGCTCCGCTGAGATGAGCGCCACGATCTATCGCCTCGATCCGACCCGGCCGCAGCCCAGCCTCGAGCCAATGATGCAACTCGTCGCGTCGGACATGAACCTGGTCAATGCGGTGATCCTCGACCGCATGCAGTCGGACATTCCGCTGATCCCCGAGCTTGCCGGTCACCTGATCGCCGGCGGCGGCAAGCGCATGCGCCCGATGCTGACGCTCGCGAGCGCGCGGCTGCTCGGCTATACCGGCAACCGCCACCACCGCCTCGCCGCGACGGTCGAATTCATCCACACCGCGACCCTGCTCCATGACGACGTGGTCGATGGCAGCGACTTGCGCCGCGGCAAGCGCACCGCGAATCTGATCTGGGGCAATCCCGCGTCGATCCTGGTCGGCGATTTCCTGTTCAGCCGCGCGTTCGAACTGATGGTCGAGGACGGCAGCCTGAAAGTGCTCAAGATCCTGAGCAACGCCAGCGCGGTGATCGCGGAAGGCGAGGTCGACCAATTGACCGCCGCGCGCCGCGTCGATCTGGGCGAGGAACGCTATCTCGACATTATCGGCGCCAAGACCGCGGCGCTATTCGCCGCCGCCTGCCGCATCGCCGCGGTGGTCGCCGAACGCCCCGAAAGCGAAGAGCAGGCGCTCGACGCGTTCGGCCGCAACCTCGGCGTCGCTTTCCAGCTGGTCGACGATGCGATCGATTACGTGTCCGACGCCGGGACGATGGGCAAGGATACCGGCGACGATTTCCGCGAAGGCAAGGTCACCCTACCGGTGATCCTGGCCTATGCGCGCGGCAATGAAGAGGACCGCAAGTTCTGGAAGGACGCGATCCTGGGCCATCGCGCCTCGGACGAGGATTTCGCGCATGCGGTCGAGTTGGTCCGCACGACGCGCGCGATCGACGACACGCTGGCGCGCGCCCGCCATTACGGTCAGCGCGCGATCGATGCGATCGCCGGCTTCTCCTCGGGCCAGGCGCGCGATGCGATGACCGAAGCGGTCGAATTCGCGGTGGCGAGAGCATATTAGAGCGGACGACGTCCGGCCGAAGTCGGACGCGCCGCGTCAGTCGGCTTCGGTGTCGTTCGCGGCTTTGGCTGCCTTGCACAGCGCGAGCAAGGTGCGGCGGATCGACGGCCCCGCCAGATGCGGTTGAACCGACGGATATCGTTCGGCCGTCAGCGCGCGCCGGATATCGTCGACCGTGGCGCAACTGCCCGACCGCGCCAGTTCAAAGGCGCGCTCGACCGTCGACAATTGCTCCCCGGACCGATCGCTCACGCGTCGGCGCGGCCGCGATCGGGAGATTCGCTCGGGTCGAGAGCGTCATTGGCCGGGATGAGGTTGAAAGTGCGGTGCGGGAACGTCCCGGCGGCGAGCAGCTTGCCATAAGCCCGTGCGAGCCCGGCATGCGCGTGACGCGACGAGGAGCAGCCGGCCTGGCGAGCCATCATCAGCGAGATCTGCTCGCGTTGCAAAAGGTAATTTGTGTCCAAAAAAGCGCACCTCGTCAGCAGGCGAAAGCGTAAATGCTCACGGTCACAAGATGCCTGCGGAATCGGTCAGGTGATGATTTCTAATAGCACACTTTGCCGGACCCCTCGCATCAATTCGCCCATCTATGCAGCAACAGACATGTTCGGGCTGAAATACATGGCTTTTCGGCAGAACGCGGCCTAAAGGCTCTCTATCGCGCTGCCCGCCCCAGCATCGGCGCGACTGAGAGAGGTTCGTGCTCCCGCTAATCCAAGGAGAGCAAACCGATGATGCCGACCATTCCCGAGACCAATGGCCACGACAGCTGGAGCAATCCGGGTCCCGGCCGCGCGATCAACGTCTCGCTCGATCGCGCCGCGGTGGAAGCTCTATGCGTCAAGCATCAGACCAAGATCAGCGCGATCGAAACGCTGCCCAAGGGCGGGACGCGCGTGGTGATGATGAATGGCGACGACGCCGAGGCGATGCGCCGCGTGTTCGGCAACAAGATCCTGACCGGCACGGTGACTCGCCAGCATTGGGCACGCGTCGTACGGTGAACCCGCCGTCCTTCGGATCAGCAATCGGTCCCACAATCGGCATCGGCGGCGCGCTCGACCTGGATCGTCGTGTGCGCGATGCCGAACCGCTTTTGCAGCATCGCCGCGGCATTGCCCAGGAATGCCGGCCCGGTTTCCTCGGTCATCACCAAATGCGCGGTCAGGACCGTTTCGGTCGTCGACATCGGCCAGATATGGAGATCGTGCGTCGCGCCGACGCCGGGCATCGCTGCGAGGGCCGCCTTGACCTCGTCATAGTCGATCCCGCGCGGCACCGCGTTCAGCGACATCTCGATCGTCTCGCGGAGCAGGCCCCAGGTCTGCCAGAAGATGATCCCCGACACGATGATCGAGACCACCGGGTCGATCCATTCCACTCCGCTGAACCAGATCACGACGCCGGCCAGCATCACCCCGGCCGAGACCGTGGCGTCGGCCGCCATGTGGAGATAGGCGCCGCGCAGATTGATGTCCGATTTCTGCCCGCGCGCGAATAGCCAGGCGGACGCCGCATTGACCAGGATGCCGGCGGCGGCAACCACTACGACCACCGCACCCTTGACCGGCGCCGGATCGCCGATCCGCGTCACCGCTTCGAACACGATCGCGCCCATCGCCATCATCAGCAGCAATGCGTTGATCAACGCGGCCAGGATGGTCGAGGCTTTGAGCCCATAAGTGAAGCGCTTGGACGGGCCACGCCGCGCCAGTGTGGCGCCGCCCCAGGCGACGCACAGCCCGAACACGTCGGAGAGATTGTGCCCGGCATCCGCCATCAGCGCGACCGAATGGGCAATGAAGCCCAGGCCGAACTCGACGACGACGAACAGGATGTTGAGCGTGATGCCGATCGCGAAGGCGCGATCGAAGGTCAGCGGACCGTGATTGTGGCCGCCATGGCCGTGCCCGTGACCATGTTTGTGCTTATGGCCGTGCCCATGTTTGTGGCCATGATCGTGCTTATGGTCATGCCCGTGATCGTGGGCAGGATCGTGGCTATGGTCGTGCGGGCCGTGCATCGTGGATCACCTAGCACCGCCAATGGGGGAGATACTAGGACACTGGGCTGTCATCGTTCGAAAGTTTCTGCCACCTGTCGCGATCGCCGATGCAACCGCCCAGCCTTCCCGTCGAAACCGTCCTTCCGCAGTTGCTCGCGGCGCTGGACGCCGAGCCCAATGCCGTGCTGGTCGCGCCGCCCGGTGCGGGCAAGACCACCGCGGTCGCGCCCGCGCTGCTCGGCCAAAATTGGTGCGGCGGTGAGATCCTGCTGCTCAGCCCGCGCCGGATCGCGGCGCGGGCCGCAGCCGAGCGGATGGCGATGCTCGCGGGCGAGCCGGTCGGCAAGACATTCGGTTATGCGACGCGGATGGACAGCAAACGCTCCGCCGCGACCCGCGTGACGGTAGTGACCGAAGGCATTTTCGTCGCGCGGATCCAGGCTGATCCCGAACTCGCCGGTATCTCTGCAGTGCTGTTCGACGAAGTCCATGAACGCAATCTCGACAGCGACTTCGGCCTGGCGCTGGCGCTCGACGCGCAAGGGTCGCTGCGCCCCGACCTCCGCCTTGTCGCCATGTCGGCGACGCTCGACGGCGCGCGCTTCGCCAAACTGCTCGGCGGCGCGCCGGTGATCGAGAGCGAAGGGCGCAGCCATCCGCTCGACCTCCGCTATCTCGGCCGCCGCGGCGAGGCGCGCGTCGAGGATGAGGTCGCCGCCGCGATCCGGCTGGCGCTGCGTGAGGAACAAGGCGGCGTGCTCGCCTTCCTGCCCGGCGTCGCCGAGATCGAGCGTGCTGCGGAGCGGCTCGGCGACCTGCCCGGCATACGCCTCCACCGCCTCCACGGCACGATCGCGCCGGCCGACCAGCGCGCCGCGATCGCCGCCGAGCCCGACGGCCTGCGCAAGCTCGTACTGGCGACCAGCATCGCCGAAACCAGCCTGACGCTCGACGGCATCCGGGTGGTGGTCGATTCGGGACTCGCTCGCCGCCCGCGCTACGATCGCGCCGCCGGGATGACCCGGCTGGTCACCGAACGCGCCAGCCAGGCCGCCGCGACCCAGCGCGCCGGCCGCGCCGCGCGGCAGGGACCCGGCGTCGCCTATCGCTTGTGGGAAGAAGCCGCGACGGCAGGGTTGCCGCGGTTCGACCCGCCCGAAATCCTCGAAGCCGATCTGTCCGGCCTGGTGCTCGATTGCGCGATCTGGGGAGTCGCCGATCCACGTACCCTGGCCTGGCTCGACCCGCCGCCCGAAGCCGCGGTGGCGGAGGGGCGTGCGCGGCTGGCGACGCTCGAAGCGCTTGATGACGATGGCCGACCGACGGCGCATGGCCGTGCGATCGCGAAACTGCCGATGCCGCCGCGGCTGGCGCACATGCTCGTGCGCGCGGGGGAGATGGGGCTGGCGAAGGAGGCGGCGGAGGTCGCGGTGCTGCTGGGGGAGCGAGGGTTGGGCGGCCCGGGGACCGATCTGGAAACCCGTATTCGCAGATTCCGCACTGAACGCGGCCGGCGCGCGGAGAGTGCGCGTAGGTTAGCCGAACGGTGGGCCGATATTCCCCTCCCGCTTGCGGGAGGGGCTAGGGGAGGGCATGTCATTTCTCCGCGAGCCGCGACAGCCCCTCCCCCTGCCCCTCCCGCAAGCGGGAGGGGAGAAGAGATTGCCATCGCCATCGCCATCGCCATCGCCTTCCCCGACCGCGTTTCCCGCCGCCGGGACGCTTCCGGCGAGCGCTGGGCCTCGGTCGGCGGGCGCGGGTTCAAGCTCGACGCGGCCGATCCGCTCGCCACCGCGCAATGGCTCGCCGTTGCCGAGACGCAGGGTGTCGCTGCCGGCGCGCGCATCCTGTCGGCGGCGGCGATCGACCAGTCGACGGTCGAAACTCTGTTCGCCGACAAGATCGAGACGCGCCGCACCTTTGCGTTCGATCCGGCAACCGGCGGCGTCGAGGCCGTGCGCGAACGCCGCCTCGGCGCGATCGCTTTGTCGCGTGGGCCCGATTCGAACGCCGATCCGGTCGCGATCGCGGCCGCTTTGGTCGAGGGCGTCCGCGACCATGGCCTGCACTTGCTGCCCTGGGGCGAGGCGTCGACCGCGCTTCGCGACCGCGCGGCGTTCGCCGCCGCTCATGGCTGGGACGGGGCGCTCGACGACGAGATGCTCGCTGCCCGCCTCGACGATTGGCTTGCTCCCTTGCTCGACGGCAAGCGTCGCCTGTCGCAATTGAGCGACGCCGATCTTGCCGAAGCCCTCCGCAATCTCGCCGGCTGGGACGCGATGCGCGCGCTCGACCGTATCGCCCCCGCCCGCCTCGAAACGCCGGCGGGGTCGAGCCACGCGATCGATTATGCCGCAGAGGCCGGCCCAACGGTCGAGCTCCGTCCCCAGGCCTTGTTCGGGCTCGCGACGCACCCGACCGTCGCCAACGGCGTCCCGCTCGTGCTCAGCCTGACCTCCCCGGCCGGACGCCCGATCCAGACGACACGCGATCTGCCCGGTTTCTGGGCGGGGAGTTGGGCGGCGGTGGCCAAGGAAATGCGCGGGCGCTACCCCAAACATCCCTGGCCCGACGATCCCGCCGCCGCCAACCCGACGCTGCGAACCAAAAAAGCCGATGCAAGGTTCGGAAAGTCAGGATAAGGGAAAGATCATGCCTACCGCCCGTATCTATCAGCGTCCCAAGAACGCGATGCAGTCCGGACGTTACCGGACCGATCGCTGGATCCTCGAATTCGAACCCGCCGAGGCCAAGCGCCCCGATCCGCTCACCGGTTGGGCCGGGTCGGGCGACACGCGCGAACAGGTCCGGCTGACCTTCGCCACCGCGGAAGCCGCGCAGGCTTATGCCGAAAAGGTCGGGCTCGCTTTCCACATCGTGCCGGCGCCCGCGCGCACGCTCAAGCTGCAGAGCTACGCCGACAACTTCCGATGAGCCTTCCCATTGCTACGCCCAAGGGCGTGGTGCGGCGCTGGATCGCGGCATTCAATGCCGCCGATCCCGACGCGCTCGCCGCGCTCTATCATGACGACGCCACCAACCATCAGGTCGCGATCGGTCCGGTCCAGGGCCGATCGGCGATCCGCGAGCGCTTCGCTCAGGAATTCGCCGCGGCGAGCATGGAATGCATGCCGGTCAATCTGTTCGAGGACGGCGAATGGGCGATCCTCGAATGGAAGGATCCGCAGGACCGGCTCGGTTGCGGCTTCTTCCATGTGATCGATGGCCGGATCGCGCTTCAGCGCGGCTATTGGGACAGCGCGACATTCGCTGCGCCCAAGCGCCGTGCATCGGTGAAGAAGACGGCCGCCAAGCGCGGGCCGAAGGCGAAAGTCTGACCCGAGCACGGGCAAGCGGCCGTTGACGCCCTTCACATTGTAGGTCGCGATCCGCATCACGCTCGAGACTTCGGCACGACGCTGATCTTGCCGCCGCGTTCGAAGGTCGCGAGTGCGACATCGTCGACCCGCGCCGCCTGCTCCATCCGCAGCGCTTCGATCAAATCGTCGTCGCTGAGATGGTTCGACCGCAGCGCCGCGCGATCGACCTTGCCGTCGCGGACCAGTTCGACCGGACGTCCCTTGATGAAGCGCGCCAGCAGGTTCGAATGCACCGTCGCCATCGCCAGCAAGCGATGCAGCGCGACGAGCAGGAGCGTCGCGGCCAGGGTCGCCACGAACGGCGCCTTGCCGGTCATCGCGCGGCTGATGTTCGACCCCACCACGATCGCCACGAAAATGTCGAGTGGCGTCAGGTTCGAAAAGGTCCGTCGACCGGCGATACGAATGCAGAGAATGCCATAAGGCAGCAGCAGCAACGCCCGGACGCAGAATTGCCAGGTCGCGGCACTGCCGTCATCGGGTCCGACCAGAGCGGTCAGCAAATCCATCACTTCCTCCTTCTCTCTCCCTCGCTCGAGTCCTTTTTCAGCTTCGCTCGATCGGTGCCGGCCCGCTCCCCCACCCGGCCACCCATAAAATACCCTGTTGGTTGGGCGGCCGGGTGGGGAGCGGGCCGGCACCGCAAAGCAAGTCTAGCCCGGCAGGACGGCCATTCCGATCACTGCCGCCGCCATCACAGCGGTGCTCGTCCAGCCGAATAGCTTCAACATTGTCGACGCGGTGAAATCGCCCATGGTCGATCGCCGGGAGACGACCAGCATCGTTCCAATCAGGATCGGCACGGCGACGACGCCATTGATCACCGCGCTCCAGAACAGCGCCTTGATCGGGCTGATCGGCGACCAGTCGATGACGACGCCGAGCGCCATCGCGACGCCGATCACGGCGTAGAATAATTTGGCCTTGTGCGGCTCGAGCTCGAGACCCGTTTCCGAGCCGGCGGTCTCGCCGATCGCATAAGCTGCCGATCCGGCGAGCACCGGTACTGCGAGCATGCCGGTGCCGATGATGCCCAGACTGAACAGCGCAAAGGCGAAGTGACCGGCAATCGGCTCGAGCGCTTTTGCCGCGTCGGCGGCAGTCTGGATGTCGGTCTTGCCCGAAGCGTGGAGCGTGGCCGCGGTACCCAGCATGATGGCAATGGCGACGAGGTTCGAAATCGCCATGCCGGCAAAGGTATCGTAGCGCATCCGGACCTCGGCTTCGTCCGCTTGATCCGGGGATTTCTTGAGCGGCTCGCGCTCGTCGACGACGTCGATCTCCTCGACTTCCTGCGATGCTTGCCAGAAGAACAGATACGGGCTGATCGTCGTGCCGAAGATGGCAACGATCACGGTCACCGCCGCCGTGCCCGGGACCGTCGGGACGACCATGCCGTGCAGCGCCGCAACCCAATCGACCTTCACGATGAAGATGAGCGCCACATAAGCGAGCAGCACCATCGTCAGCCATTTTAGGAAGGACGAATATTTGCGGTAGGGAATGAAGAGCTGAAGCAGCAGCGAGACGACCGCGAAGCCGATCGTGAAGAGATGACCACCGCCGCCGGCGACCAATTGGGCGGCATCGCCCATCGCGGCAAGGTCGGCGCCGATATTGATCGTATTGGCGACGAACAGGAGCCCGACCAGTACCATCACGATCCATCGCGGCATGACCTGCCGCAGATTCCAGGCGAGTCCGTGTCCCGTCACGCGACCGACCCGCGCGCTGATCAATTGCACCGCGCTCATCAACGGATAGGTCAGCACCATCGTCCACAACAACACCGGCCCGAAGGCCGCGCCGGCCTGCGAATAGGTCGCGATACCGCTCGGATCGTCGTCGGCCGCTCCGGTGACCAGGCCGGGACCAAGCTTTTTGAGAAAGCCCTTCAAGTCCATGCTATTTCCTCACGTGCGCCAGCAGCACAGCATTTGACGGCGCATCCGGTTCCGCCGCGGCGAGGCCGGCATCGCAGGATTGGTACTTGGCTGCGCACCACAAATTCTTCGAATGTCTGGTCATGGCGCCGCCCCCGCCAACCTGCTAGCGCTTCGCCATGCCGCTTACCGCCGCTGCGTCCGCACGAGAAATCCTGGTCCGCCTGCATGATGTGATGGCGGCGCGATCGTCCGCGCAGGCGAAACTCGACGCGGTGGCGCGGATCATCGGCGAGGCGCTGGATAGCGAGGTGTGCTCGATCTATCTGCTGCGCGAAGGGCTGCTCGAACTCTTCGCCACGCGCGGGCTCGATCAGGCGGCGGTGCATGTCACCAAGATGGCGCTGGGCGAGGGCCTGGTCGGCACCATCGCCAAGAATGTCGAGACCTTGAACCTGGACGAAGCCGCATCGCATCCCGACTTCGCCTATCGCCCGGAAACCGGCGAGGACGAGTTCCACTCTTTCGCCGGCGTGCCGATCATCCGCCGCGAACAGGCGGTCGGGGTGCTGGCGGTGCAGCATGCCGAACCGCGCAAGTACGACGATGTCGAGATCGAGGCGCTGCAGACAGTGGCGATGGTGCTCAGCGAGCTGATCGCCAATGCCGGGTTGATCGACCAGCGCGGCGACCCCGCGACGCGGCCGCAATCCACCGCGGCGACGCGGCTGGAGGGTCTCAAACTGGTCGAGGGGATGGCGATCGGCCATGCCGTCTATCACCAGCCGCGCATCACCATCGAACATACCGTCGCCGAGGACACCGAGGCCGAGCGCCACCGCGTCTATGCCGCGTTCGACAAGATGCGCGAGCAGATCGACCGCATGGCGCAACAGGCCGAATTCGGCGTCGACGGCGAGCATGAAGAGGTCCTCGCGACCTACAAGATGTTCGCCTATGACGAGGGCTGGTCGCGGCGGATCAACGAGGCGATCGATTCCGGCCTGACCGCCGAAGCGGCGATCGAGCGCGTCCAGCAACGCACGCGGATGCGGATGCGCCAGATCGGCGATCCCCTGCTCCAGGACCGGATGCACGATCTCGAGGATCTGGCCAACCGCCTGCTCCGCATCGTGTCGGGGCAGATGGGGACGGCGGCGCAATTGGGCCTGAGGCAGGATACGATCCTGATCGCGCGCAATCTGGGTCCGGCCGAATTGCTCGAATATGACCGGCGGCGGTTGAAAGGCGTGGTGCTGGAAGAAGGGTCGCTGACCGCGCATGTGACGATCGTCGCGCGGGCAATGGGCGTACCGGTGCTGGGCCGCGTGCGCAACGTGCGCCAGACGATCGCCGACGGCGACCTGTTGCTGCTCGACGTGACAGAGGCGGGCGCGGTGATGGTCCGCCCGTCCGCGGCGATGGAAGAGGCGTTCGACGCCAAATTGCTGGTCCGCCAGAAACGCCGCGCAGTCTTCGCGGCGCTGAAGTCGGAAGCGCCGGTCACGCTCGACGGCGAGCGGATGACGGTGATGGTCAATGCCGGCCTGCGCGACGATGTCGCCGCATTGGACGTCACCGGGGCCGACGGGATCGGGCTGTTCCGAACCGAATTCCAGTTCCTGGTGTCGGCAACCCTGCCGCAGCGCGAGCGGCAATTGCGGCTGTACAAGGACGTGCTGGACGCAGCGGGCGACAAGCCGGTGGTGTTCCGCACCGTCGATATCGGCGGCGACAAGGCCCTCCCCTATCTCAACCATCAGGACGAGGATGAGGAAAACCCGGCGATGGGCTGGCGCGCGCTCAGGCTCGCGCTCGAACGCGGCGGGCTGATGAAGGCGCAGGCGCGCGCGCTGATCGAGGCGGCGGGGGGCCGGCAGCTCAACGTCATGTTCCCGATGGTCAGCGAGGCATGGGAGCTCGACGAGGCCAAGGCGCTGTTCGAGGCGCAGCGCGAATGGCTGGACAAGCGCGGCAAGCGGCTGCCGAACGAGATCCGCTATGGCGCGATGCTCGAAGTGCCGGCGCTGGCCGAGCAACTCGATCTGCTGTTGCCCAACATCCAGTTCCTGTCGGTCGGCACCAACGACCTGACCCAATTCCTGTTCGCCGCCGATCGCGCCAATCCCAAGCTGGCCGAGCGCTATGACTGGCTGTCGCCGTCGATCCTGCGCTTCCTCAAGCGGGTGGTGGCGCCGTGCGACGCGGCGGGCGTCGCGCTGACCGTGTGCGGCGAGATGGGCGGACGGCCGCTCGAGGCGATGGCACTGCTTGCGCTGGGAATCGACCGGCTGTCGATCACCCCTGCGGCGGTCGGGCCGATCAAGGCGATGGTGCGCAGCCTCGATCGCGGCAAGGCGATGCGCTTCATGGACGGGCTACTGGCCAAGCCGCCGCGCGACATTCGCGGGGTACTGACCGATTGGGCGGCCAAAAACCATGTCGAGCTGGCCTAAGCCGGGGCGAAAACGCGCTAACGAGCCGTTGACAGTCTTACCCGCTTTGGCCGACAGCCGTCACCGGCGGATGGCGATTCAAGGTCGCAACCCCCCACCCGCCGGAGAAGGTAATGGAAGAGGACGAAGCGGCGGGCGCACCCGATCAGGCGTCGCTATTCCCCAAGACCGTGGGCGACAAGCTGCGCGAGGCGCGCGAGGGGCTGGGCCTGACGCTGGCCGACATCGCCAACAAGACGCGCGTGCCGATGCGTCACCTGGAAGCGATCGAGAATAACCGGATGGAGGGGATGGCGTCCCCGGCCTATGCGATCGGCTTCACCAAGACTTATGCCCGCGCCGTCGGGCTCGACGACCGCACGATCGCCGCGGAGTTGCGTCAGAGCCCGCAAATGCCGCTGTCGCCGACGACGCGGTTCGAGGAATATGAGCCGACCGATCCGCGCCGCGTGCCGTCGAGCGGGATCGCCGGGATCGCCGCGATCATCGCCCTGGTGCTGCTGGTCGGCGTCGGCATCTGGTACGGAACGACCTGGCTGCGCGGCACCGGCGATGAGCCCGCCCCGCTCGCCACGCCCGATGCGTCGGCCAGCATCGCCGCCGCGCCCGAAGCGACTCCCACCCCGATAGCCGGCGGCCAGGTCGTGCTGACCGCGACCGACACGGTGTGGCTGCGCGTCTATGACGCCACCGGCAAGACGCTGATCCAGAAGACGATGCAGCCGGGCGAGCAATATTCGCTGCCGACCGACGCCGCCAATCCGATGATCAATATCGGCCGCCCCGACAAATTGCAGGTGACGATCAACGGGTCGGCGGTGCCGGCGCTGGGCGACGGCAAGCGTCCGCTCAAGGACGTGCCGATCAGCGCCGCGGCGTTGCAGGCGCGCGGCAATGCCGCGGCGCCCGCCGCAGCGCCCGCGGCACAGCCGACTCCGGCCGCCGCTGCCCCCACGACCGAGGCGAAGCCGACCAAACGCCCCGGCGCGAACGACGTGCCCGACTTCTTCCGCAAGCCCAGCGACAAGCCGACGGCGTCCTCGACGCCGCGACCGGTAGCGACGCCCGATCCGGTATCCCTGCCCGCCGCGGCGCCGACATCGGCGCCTTAGGCGTCACGCAATGAGGAGTACGCCTCCCCGGCGAAAGCCGGGGCCCAGTCGCAACGAACGCTCGGCGGCGGGATGCCATCTCCAGCTTATCGAAACTGGGCCCCGGCCTTCGCCGGGGAAGCGTTTAGGTTGGGCGGATTAAACGCTCGCCGCATAGTGGCGCGGGCAAGCGTTCCGGGTTAGGTTAACCGCAGCGGGACAATCTGGGGATGAGTATGCGTAGTTTGTTGACGACGGTGATGATCGCGGCGGCGAGCCTGGCGATCACGGCACCGGCGCACGCGCAGGACCGGTCGGTCGATGCGCGGCTGGGCCAGCTGGAAAAGCGGATGAATACGGTCGAGCGCGTGGTGTCGCGTACCGCGGGGCCTTTGGTCCAGCCCGAATTCAGTCCGGACAACCAGCCGGTCACCGCGCCGGGCACCCCCGCCAGCGCGCCGCTCGCCGATCTCGAACAGCGCCTGAGCTCGGTCGAGACCGAATTGACCAGTTTCACCGGGCGGCTGGAGGTCGACGAACACAAATTGCAGCAGCTCGAAACTGATTTCGCCGCGTACAAGCGCGCGACCGACGCGCGGCTGAAGGCGCTGGAGGATCGCGCCGCGCCGCCGCCGGGCGATGCCGATCCCGCCGCGGTGACCGACGGCCCGGCGCCGGGTCCGGTCAAGGCCGGCCCCAAGCCTGCCGGCCCCGCGCCCAAGCCCGCCGCCGCCGCCAATGACCCCGATCGCGCCAAGGCGGTCGCCGCAATTCCCAAGCCCGCCGGCAAGGATGCGGTCGACAAGGCGATGTACGCCTATAATTACGCCTATCGCCTGTGGCAGGCGCAATTCTATCCGGAGGCCGAGGCGCAATTGCAGGGCTATGGCGCGAAATATGCCGGCCACCGCCTGGTCAGCCGCGCGCAAAATCTGCTCGGCACGATCTATATGGACGACGGCAAGCCCAACCTGGCGGCGCAAATCTATTACGAGAATTATTCCAAGCTGCCCGATGGCGAGCGCGCCGCCGACAGCCTGCTCAACCTAGCCAAGGCGCTGACCGTGCTCAAGAAGCCGCGGACCGACATTTGCCGCGTCTATAGCGAGCTGAACGACGTCTATGGCGCCAAGCTGACCGCCGCGCAAAAGGCCGACGCGGACAAGGGTCGTGCCGCCAACAAATGCACCTGAGCTGACGCGCGGGGTCGACCCGGCGGCGCTCGAGCGGTTCGCTGCGCACCTGTCGGCACTGTGCGATCCCGCGCGCGACCGCGTGCTGGTCGCGGTATCGGGCGGCCCAGACAGCCTGGCGCTGCTGCTGCTGACCCACGCCTTGCTCGGCGATCGCTGCGTGGCGGCGACGGTCGACCACGGCTTGCGCCCCGAGGCGACGGAGGAAGCGGCCTGGGTCGCCGATCTCTGTGCCGCGCGCGGGATCGGTCATGCCGTGCTGCGCGGCGAGCTGCCCGAGCGGACGGGGCATACCGCCAATCTGTCGGCGCGGGCGCGGGCGCTGCGCTACGACCTGCTGCAGGCGCATGCCGATACGGTCGGCGCGACGCAGATCGCCACCGCGCACCATGCCGACGACCAGGTCGAGACGTTGATCATGCGACTCAACCGCGGCGCCGGGGTCGGCGGGCTGGCGGGGGTGCGGGCGAAAAGCGGGCGGGTGATCCGGCCCCTGCTCGGCTGGCGCCGCGCCGAATTGGGCGCGATCGTCGCGGCGGCGGGGATCGTCGCGGTCGACGATCCGAGCAATGTCAGCGACCGGTTCGACCGCGCGCGGCTGCGCAAGCAGCTCGCCGCCATCGACTGGATCGACCCCTCACGAGTCGCGGCGAGCGCCGCCGCTCTGGCCGATGCCGAGGAGGCGATCGTGTGGATGGTGCGTCAGCTTGGGACGGATCGCGTCGCGGCGGAGGGCGATTCGCTGACGCTCGACCCTCGCGACCTGCCGTTCGAGCTGATCCGCCGCCTGGTCGAGCATTGCGTCCGCCAAATCGACCCCACCGCCGAAATCCGCGGCTCCGCATTGGTACGGATGGTCAACGCGCTGGAATCAGGCGAGAGTGCGATGCTGGGCGATGTTCTCGCAACATCATTGGCGGCAAAGCGATGGCGGTTTGGCAAGGCCCCGCCGCGTCGATTGCTCTGATCGACGTTGTTCCATTGCCATTAAGGCTTGGTGCCTTATCTTTAAGGGCACGAAAGGTATCTCGCGACGATGAACGACAACGACAAGCAGCCCGGCCAGGACGGCGGCGGCAACAACTGGGCCCGGAACCTGTTGCTATGGGTGGGGATCGCGGTTGCGCTGGCGGTGCTGGTGGCCATGCTCGGCGACCGCGCGACCACGCCGGCGGGCCAGCAATTGTCCTATTCGGGCTTCGTCGCCAAGGTGAAGGACGGATCGGTCAAGAAGGTCGAGATCGCCGGCACCGCGATCACCGGCACGCTGAAGGACAATAGCACCTTCCGCACCAATGCCGGCGTGCCCGATCCGCAATTGGTCCAGCGCCTGATCGACAACAATGTCGAGGTCGTCGCCAAGCCCGAGGAAACGCCCTCGCTCTGGCAATATCTGCTCGTCCAGTCGCTGCCGTTCGTGCTGATGCTGGCGATCGCGTTCTTCGTCATCCGCCAGATGCAGAAATCGTCGGGCTCCGGCGCGATGGGCTTCGGCAAGAGCCGCGCCCGCATGCTGACCGAGAAACAGGGCAAGGTGACGTTCGACGACGTCGCCGGCATCGATGAGGCGCGCGAGGAATTGCAGGAGATCGTCGAGTTCCTGAAGGACCCGACCAAATTCGCTCGCCTCGGCGGCAAGATCCCCAAGGGCGCGCTGCTGGTCGGTTCGCCCGGCACGGGCAAGACGCTGCTGGCGCGCGCGATCGCGGGCGAGGCGGGCGTGCCGTTCTTCACCATCTCCGGCTCGGACTTTGTCGAGATGTTCGTCGGCGTCGGCGCCAGCCGCGTGCGCGACATGTTCGAACAGGCCAAGAAATCGGCGCCGTGCATCGTCTTCATCGACGAAATCGACGCGGTCGGCCGCCATCGCGGCGCCGGGCTGGGCAATGGTAACGACGAACGCGAACAGACGCTCAACCAGTTGCTGGTCGAGATGGACGGGTTCGAGGCGAACGAAGGCATCATCATCATCGCCGCGACCAACCGGCCGGACGTGCTCGACCCCGCTTTGCTGCGTCCGGGCCGGTTCGACCGCCGCGTGACGGTGCCGCTGCCCGATATCGAGGGTCGCGTGCAGATCCTTCAGGTCCATATGAAGAAGGTGCCGCTGGCTCCCGACGTCGATGCGCGCACGCTCGCGCGCGGCACGCCGGGCATGTCGGGCGCCGACCTCGCCAATCTGGTCAACGAAGCCGCGTTGATGGCGGCGCGGCTGGGCAAGCGCCTGGTCGCGATGGCGCAGTTCGAACTCGCCAAGGACCGCGTGATCATGGGCACCGAGTGGAAATCGCTCGTCATGACGCCCGAGGAAAAGAAGATGACCGCCTATCATGAGGCGGGGCATGCCCTGGTCCGCATCCACGAGCCGGCGTCGGATCCGATCCACAAGGCGACGATCATCCCGCGCGGCGGTGCCCTGGGCATGGTCGTGTCGATGCCGGAGCGCGATAACTACTCCTATCATCGCGACAAGATGTACGCCGACCTCGCCACCGTGATGGGCGGGCGCGCGGCCGAGGAAATCATCTTCGGCTATGACAAGGTCTCGTCGGGCGCGAGCGGCGACATCAAGCAGGCGACCAAGCTGGCGCGCGCGATGGTGATGCGCTGGGGCATGTCCGACAAGCTCGGCCCGCTCGAATATGAGGAAGAGCAGGGCGAGACGTTCCTGGGCTATTCGCAGACCCAGCGGCACAATATGTCGAACGAGACCGCGCTGATGATCGACAGCGAGATCAAGTCGCTGATCGATGGCGGCCACAAGCGCGCCACGCAAGTGCTGAGCGAGAATATCGACCAGCTCCACCGCGTGGCGGGCGCGTTGCTCGAATACGAAACGCTGACCGGCGACGAGATCAAGCAGATCGCCGCGGGCGAGGACATCAACCGGCCGGACGCCGGCGCGACGACCTCGACCCTGCCGAGCAGCGGGACGTCGATTCCGAAGACGCGGCGCCCGTCCGGGCCGTTCGGGAATCCGGCGCCGGCTGGCGCTTAACGGTTCAACGATTGTTGGGATACGAGAGGCCCTTCCCCTGTGAGCGGGGAGGGCTTTTCTTAGCTACAGGTCCGCTGTTGGCTTTACGCCCTAATCCCAGTCGTCCGATGATGGCCAGGCACACCCCAGAAGCGGTCGTTGACGACGATAATAGCGGGGAGCTTTTGTGAGCTATGATGAAACCGTTCGATCTCACCATGGCAGCGAGTGATACAGGTCGCGGACAAGCTCGAAGCGCCCCTCGAACGCCGGAAGGTCCGATAGTTCGAGCTTGAGCGTGTCCCAGTCGCGCTTCGCCCGGTCGGCGATCTCGGGGTCGTCGAGCGAGTCACGTGCCGCCAGGAAGCCGCGGGTCCGACATTTCTCTTTCAAGGTTGCGAGGATCGTCGCGCGGTTTTCGTCATCCAGTGGATTTTCGTCGAGCAGGTAGGCGATATCGTACACGTCTTGCCGCCGATTGCGGTTGCGGAGAGGCTGCTGCAGCAGAGCACGTATCTTCTCGGCGATTAGTTCGTCGAGCGTGAAGGCCTGCACGGCGACGTCCGCCGTGCCGAGATTGAGTTCCTGAAACGCATAGACTTGGTCGCGAAAGCTGACCTCGACAAAGACGATGCGTTCCGCGCGGCCCTCGGCCAACGCCGCTTCCTGCTTCGTGCCGCGCTTGGCCGATCCGATCCGGAGCTCAAGCGCAGGGAAGTCCGCGCCCTCGAAAAGTTGCGGCTTGGGGCGCCGTTTCACTCCCTGCACACGGCAGACGAGGTCGAGATAGTTAAGTTTGGCAGCGGCCGCGGGCAGTTTGGCGTCGAGTTCGTTTCTCAGCAGTTCGTCGAAACCGTCCGGCGGCACCGTAGCCGAAAAATCGACATCGGCGGTAACGCGACGCGAGCCGAACGCCAGCGCCATGAGCGTACCGCCCTTCAGTACGAGACTTTGATGAAGGGTATCCGACAGGCCAATCGCTGCAAGGACGATCTCGGTCACCTGGCGATCGCGATAGAGTTGCTCGTTGGGCCGGGCGCTTTCCACCCAGGCGCGGATATCGACGTCGACGGCGTCGATGGGCGTGTCGAGTTCAGGCATTGATGGCGATCATCCACTTTTCCGAGAAGACCTCGCCATATGGTGCCTGGGGATCCAGCCTGCGAGAGCCGCCGCGCTGCGCGTACGTGGTCCAGCGTTCGATGCGCGGATCGGACTCGCCCAGCAGCTCGTCGAGGATGTAGCCGGCACGCACCTTGACGATCGAACTGTCGGTCGCGTCGACGGCGGCGACAATCTCCTCCATCCAGTCCTCGGCGTAACGGTCGTAGCAATCGAGGACATGGCGTATGCCGCCGCACAAAGGCGGCTGGTCGAGCATGTCGACGAACACACGCCCGATCGCAGCGATCCGGCTCACACTGCCCGCAATTGGAGACGGGTCGGCCGGGTGCTTGGTCTCGTGGACGACGACCTGACGACGGCGGACTTGGCCGCGGATACCGATACGGCTGAGCTGGGGGAGGAGCGCTCTCGCCGGTTCCCCCTCATAGTCTTCGCCCATCCGGATATCGCGAAGTTCGGTCCATAAAGCGCGGGCCGGAGTCGTCATGTGCAGGGCTTCGGGCGAGCGATCGGTAATGCCGTAGCGCTGCATCGCGGACAGATGCGAGATATAGGCGAAAGGGTCGACAATGCAGACCGCCTCGTCGGCAGTGGGGGCGGCAGCCGCCTGAACGACGCGCCACACGCCTGACTTGAAATCCTCGTCGGGTGCGAGGATGCGTCGCTTGGTCAGGGTGCGGATCATCGCGCGCAATTGGGGCTGTGCCCAATAGGTCGGGAGACGCGCGATCGCCTCGCCAGCATAACGGCCGGTGGCAAGCATCGGTCGGACCAGCTGGTACAGGCTGTACTCGGTGATGAGCGGCAGGTTGGCGTCCGTCAGCGCCTTTTCGATCGCTTGACCAAGATATAGTGTCACAGTACCGAACTCCATACGTCCTCAGGACGTATGGAGTTCGGTACATGAAATGTCAAGCTTTTACTGAGGTGCTGCCAGTGCGGGTTGCTGCTTGCATTGCAGTCTTAAAGTCCCTACGTCCTAAGGACGTAGGGACTTTAAGACATGTAAACTGCTGCAGCCACAACCCAAGCTCCTACACCAGTTCACCTGCGGACGCCGCAGTAACCTCGACCAATGCATGGCATATTCGGGCGACGCGGCGAGCGCTTAGGTTAGGAATTACGGTAACGCGTGCATAAACTCCGCAATCCGCCCTCAATCCGCCCTCTCCCCTTCCCACGTCGCCACAAACACATCCCGATACGCCGGCCTCTCCGGATCGGTCGGCCGGATCGGCGTCACGCCGTGCAGCACGCGGTGGTCGTCCAGCAGCACGGCGTCGCCTGGTGCCGCCAGGGTGAAGCGGTCGATCTGCGGCCGGCCGGCGATGCGGATCTCGGTCACGCCTTCGTCGGCATTCACCCGATCGATCAGCATCACCAACACCCAGTCTACGCCGTCGCGGTGCATCCCCTCCGGGGTCGGGCGGCCCGCTTCGTGCGCGGTGGCCTCGATCCGGAACTGGTGGAGCTCGACATGCCAGGGGCCGGCCGCGGCGCCGGCGCCGGCGCTTTCGAAGCAATCGGTCGCGCCGCGGAGCAGGCGTTGCATCATCGGGCTGTCGACGATGCCGTCTTCGATCGGATCGAACCAGCGCTGAACGTCGCCGTTCAGCCGGTTATAGTCGCGGCTCTGATAATGCGGCTGGTGCGGCTTTCGCACGATCGCGTCCGGGGTGATCGCCAATGCGGCGTGGCGCCGCCGGCGATAGCGACCGCCATCGGCCATGTAGCGATCGAGGCCCAGCCGGTTCCACGATTCCGCAAAGCCGGCCCAGTCGGGATCCGACGCCGCCACCGGCAGCCAGTCGATCGCCCCCGGCGCGGGCCGGACGAAGCCATGCGCGGCAAGCTCGCCGGCCAGGCGCTGGTCGGCTTCGCTCGCGATGGTCTCCAATGGTCGAGGCACGGCGCGGTCCCCATCTCTATCGTCGCCCCGGTATCGGGGCGCGATATCGGCCATATACGCTTTCGTGCGGCCAGATCATGGCGGGTGCGGGCCGACGGCCGCATCGGGCCGCCCGATTGACCAATGCGCGCCTCAGTGTATTAAATCATTATGGCACTGCGGATCGAACGAGTCCTGGCGCCGACCTGGGAATGCGGCCGCGCCTGATGTCGCTGGCCGCGATGGGGGGCCTGGCCGCCGATCGGCGCCACGAAGCTATCTGCTGACTTACGTCCGGAGGGTGAGATGGATCGTCGACAATTTCTGGCAAGCGCCGCAATTATCGGAATGGTCGGCATCTGGGCGACGCGATCCGCCGCCGCGCCGTCGCGCGTCGCGTGGCGAGAGGATCGCGCGCTCTATCCCCAGGGCGTCGCGTCGGGCGATCCGGACGAGCATAGCGTGGTGCTGTGGACGCGGCGGCCGTTCGATCAGGGGGAGCGCCACGCGCTGACCGTCGAAGTCGCGCTGGATGCGGAGTTCCGCCGCGTCGTCGCCTCGGCGCGGGTGCCGGTGCTGGCGGCGGCCGACTGGACCGGGCGTGCGCTGGTCGGCGGCCTGTCCCCGGCAGCGGTCTATTGGTATCGCTTCACCGACGATAGCGGCGCGGGCAGCCGGGTCGGGCGCACGATCACCGCGCCGCGCGCCAGCGATCCGCGCCCCGTCCGCTTTGCCTTCGTGTCGTGCAACAGCGTCAACGAAGGGGCGCAGAACGCCTATCGCCGGATGATCTGGGAGGATGAGCGCGCGCCCGCCGACCGCAAGCTGGGCTTCGTGCTCCATCTGGGCGACTTCATCTACGAGGTGGTCGAATATCCCGACGAGGTGTCGCATCGTTATTCGCGCACCGTCTACGACCTCGGCCGCATTCCCGATGCGCGCAAGGTCAGCAACTTCCACGTGCCGACCAACCTGGCCGGCTATCGCCACGTCTATCGCGCGCATATCGACGATCCCGACATCCAGGACGCACGGGCCTATTTCCCGTTCGTGTGCATCGGCGACAATCACGAATTCTCGTGGCAGGGCTGGCAGAGCTTCATCAAATATGGCGGCAAGGTCGAACCCGCGCAGCCGCTGCGCGTCGCCGCCAACCAGGCGTGGTGGGAATATATCCCGTCGCGCGTGCGCAAGGCGTCTGGCGCGGGGCTCGACCAGTTCGGCCCGCCCGCGGTGGCGAAGGCACCGATCGAGACGTTCGACGATGACGGTTTCGGCACGGAGGCCAACAACCGCGTCGCGGTCGGCAGCATGACCGCCTATCGCGCGCTGCGTTATGGCCGGCACGTCGACCTGATCCTGACCGACTTCCACAGCTACAAGGCGGCGGACCCGACCGACCGACCCGAGGCGGCGGCGCTCGATTCGGGGGAGTATCCGGTGCTTCCGCAGGAATGGATCGAGATCGTCGACGGGGGCAGGGACTATGGCGGCGGCAAGCCCCCCGCGACGATCGCGATCGGCGACAAGACCATTCCCAATTTCCGCAAGGACGATCCCGCTTACACCGTGCTGGGCCGCGAGCAGAAAGCGTGGCTCAAGGACCGGCTGACCCGATCGACCGCGACCTGGAAGATCTGGGGCGCGACCAACGGCACGCTCGACATGCGGACCGACCCGCAGAACCTGCCCGCCGGCCTGATCAAGGCGCCCTGGATGGGCAAGGGTTTCGGCACCTTCGCCAACCCCGACTTCAGCAGCGCCTATGCCGAGCGCGCGGAAATCTATGACACGGTGCGCGACCACAAGGTATCGGGGTTCGTCACCGTGTCGGGCGATCGCCACAGTTTCTGGGCGGGCTATGCCGCGCCGGCCTTGCCGCCCGCCGGGTTCGCGCCGGTCGGGATCAGCTTCATCACCGGGTCGATCTCGGCGCCGGGGCTGGGCGAGGCCGCCGAGTTCTTCAAGGATTCCCCCACCCTGCCGCTATACGTGCGCACGCCGGCGGGTGCCGCGCCCGAACACACGATCAATCTGACGATCAAGCGCGGGGTGCGGAGCGCGCTGGAATATGCGGCGAGCGGCGACATCGCGAAGGCGCGCGCGCTGACCAATCCGGACGTCGCGCCGCACCTGGAGTTCGTCGACATGGCCGGGCATGGCTATGCCGTGGTCAGCGCCGGGCCCGATGCGATCGACACCGAATTCGTCTGCATCGTCCGCCCGATCGCGCGCGCCACCACGCCCGATGGCGGCCCGCTCAGGTACCGCGTATCGCACCAGGCACGCTTGTGGCAGCCGGGCACCGAGCCGAAACTGGAACAACGCGTGATCGAGGGAGACGCCAAATTGTCGGTTTGATGGTTTGACGAAGCGACGGACGGCTAGGTGGCCCGCTCGCTCACCAAACCCGCCCTCTCACCGCGCGGACGGCGTCTTGCCCCCCGCGCGCGTCGCGTCGTCGGGCGCGTCGCCCTTGTCCACGACCGCCCCGCGCTCGTTGATGCCTTTGTATAATTCCTCGAGCCGGTTGACGTCGGCCACCACCTCGCGCTGTTCGGTCAGCCAGCGGTCGGTCGCGTCGTGGAGCGGCTTGCCGTCTTTGCCGTCATGCAGGGTGGCGCCCTGTTCGATCAGCCAGATCATGTCGTTGGCGCGCGAGCGCTGGCGGCGCAGATGCGTCATCCACTGCTCGACGATACCCGACGGAACGAGCCGATCCATGACGGTCAACTCGCCGGCCGCGCGCGGAGCGCGAGCGCCCAATCGGACGGCGACGCTTGTGCCGCCGCGACCGCAGGTTGCCGGGACGCGGCGGCCTTTGCCATTACGAGCCCTTGCCGAGAGTGGTCTTCACCGCGTTCTTGTCGACCGCCAGCGGCGTCGCGGGTTTGGGCTCGACCTTTTTCGGTTTGCGGATTTCGCGATTGCTGCGTTTCTGGGCCTTGGCCATGTGCTGTTCCTTCCTGGTGGGCCGGCCCGCGGCGCGGGTCCGGGTAGCGATCGATCAGCGGTGACGCGAGAAGACGGGGACGCGCCGCGCCGTGCCGCTGATGATTTTCGATTTGAAGGCGCGGGCGACGATCGCGGTGTCGTCCATGTTCATCAGCACCTCGCGGGTGCCGCCGTCCAACAGGCCCTCGATCGCGCTGATCGGCACTTTGCGGCGGCCGCACAGTGCGGTCACCTCCGCCAAGGGGACGTTGAGATTGATGGCGCGGGACATGCGAGCTCCTCGGCGGTTGAGCGGGAGCGTCTCGTCTCTCAGTCGACACCATGCCCGAAGCGTCGGTGCGATGGCCGTTATATGGGGGCGATGGGTGGCAGGCGCAATGACGCCGGCGGAGCGGTCTTTATTGATGGGGTGGCCCTGGCCGATCAGAGCAAGCCGATCTGAATTGGCGTTTTTTTTCATAGGCGACAGGAGCGGTTCAGGATCTGAAGCGTAGAGGACTCCCGAAGGATGGCCGATATGCGCGCACGCTTCGTATCAATTCTGCTGTTCGGAACAATCGCCACGCCCGCATTGGCCGCCCCGGCGGCGCAAGAGACGACGGCCTGGGCTAACCGCCTGACCTGGGGCGCTTCCGCGGCGCCCGCCGACAGCGACAAGGCCGGCAGTACCCACTGGCTCGACGCCCAGCTCAAACATCCCGACGATACGCTGCCGCCCGAGGCGGCTGCCCGGATCGCGGCGATGCGGATCAGCCGCGCGCCGCTGGCGGCGCTGGTCGTCGATGAAGATGCCGCGAACCGTTATGCCAACAAGCTCACCGATCCCGCCCAGCGCGACGCCGCGCGCAAGGCGTATCAGCAGGACATGAACGCGCTCGCCAGCGAAGCGGCGACGCGATCGTTGCTGCGCGACCTCTACGCCCCCGACCAATTGCGCGAGCAGCTGACCTGGTTCTGGTTTAACCATTTCAACGTCCAGGCGCAGAAGCGCGACATCCGCGCGATGGTGGGCGATTACGAGGACACGATCCGCGACCATTCGCTGGGCAAGTTCCGCGACTTGCTGGAAGCGACGCTCAGGCATCCGGCGATGTTGCGCTATCTCGACAACGATCAGAACGCGGCCAACCATATCAACGAGAATTACGCGCGCGAGATCATGGAACTCCACTCGATGGGCGTCGGGTCGGGCTATACGCAAAAGGACGTGCAGGAACTGGCGCGGATCCTGACCGGGGTCGGCGTCGACCTCAGCCCCAATGCGCCCAAGCTCAGCCCGCAGCGCCAGCCGCTCTACGTTCGTGCCGGGTTGTTCGAGTTCAATCCCAATCGCCACGATTTCGGCGACAAGCAATTCCTTGGCCATACGATCAAGGGCAGCGGCTTTGCCGAGGTCGAAGAGGCGCTCGACCTGATCGCGCGGTCGCCGGCCACCGCGCACCATGTCTCCGAGCAGCTCGCGACCTATTTCATGGGCGACACGCCACCGGCGGCCGTGGTCGATCGCATGACCGCGACCTGGCAAAAGAGCGACGGCGATATCGCGCAAGTGCTGCGCACGATGATCCGCGCGCCCGAATTCCGGCAATCGCTCGGCACCGTGTTCAAGGACCCGGTCCATTATGCGGTCTCCTCGGTGCGGCTGATGTACGGCGACAAGGTGATCGTGAACGCGCAGCCGATCATCGGCTGGCTCAACCGCATGGGCGAAGGGCTGTACGCGCGCGAAACGCCCGATGGCTATCCGATGGCCTCGGCCGCCTGGACCGGACCCGGCCAGATGTCGGTGCGGTTCGAGATCGCCCGGCAGATCGGCGGCGGCGCGGCCGGGTTGTTCAAGCCCCCCGCTCCGCCCGCCGGCGTGGCTGCCGTGGGGATGGGTGGGGCAGCGGCGCCGGCGATGGCCGGCCCGATGGCGTCGGACATGGCGTCCGCCGCCGCTCCACCGGCACCGCCGGCTGTTCCGATACCGGCGCTCCCCAAGTTGCAGAGTGCCGCTTATTACAGCGCCGTGGCCCCGGCACTGGGCGGGCAGACGAAGACGGCGCTGACCCAGGCGAGCTCGCCGCAGGAATGGAACGCGCTGTTCCTGTCGTCGCCCGAATTCATGCATCGCTGACGCGAACGGAGAAGGCTTATGTTGCTCGATCGCCGTGACCTTATCGCCGGTGCCGCCGCGCTGGCGCCGTTGATCGTCGCCGGGCGTGCGTTCGCCGCGCCGCAAGCTGGCAGCCGGATGCTCGTCGTGTTCCTGCGCGGCGCCTATGACGCCGCCAATATCATCGCGCCGACGGGGAACGATTTCTATCACACCTCGCGCCCGACAATCGCGCTCGGCAAACCCAACCCGGCCGACCCCAACGCGCCAATCGCACTCGACGCCGACTGGAGCCTGCACCCGGCGCTCAAGGACTCGATCTATCCGCTGTGGCAGAAGAAGCAGATCGCCTTCGTGCCCTTTGTCGGCACCGACGATATGAGCCGCAGCCATTTCGAGACCCAGGACACGATCGAGCTCGGCCAGCCGATCGGCGGCCATCGCAATTATAATTCCGGCTTCATGGCGCGGCTCGCCTCGGCGCTCGGGCAGGACAAGCCGATCTCGTTCACCGATCAACTTCCCCTGTGCTTTCGCGGCGGCCCGGTGATCCCGAACGTCGCGCTGGCGGCGGTCGGGTCGAAGCCCGCCGTGCCGCCCAAGGACGCCGCTTTGATCACCGCGATGTACAAGGGCCAGCGCAGCGGGTCGAACGACCTGGGCGGCGCGGTCGCGGAAGGATTCCAGGTCCGCGACGCCGTGTTCAAGACGGTCGACGAGGAAATGAAGGAAGCGAGCCGCGGCGCGGTCAGCCCCAAGGGGTTCGAATTGTCGGCGCGGCGGATCGGGCGGCTGATGCGCGACCAGTTCAACCTCGCCTTTGTCGACGTCGGCGGGTGGGATACCCACGTCAATCAGGGCGGCGCGCAAGGCTATCTGGCGACGCATATCGGCGAATTGGGGCGCGGCCTTGCCGGCTTTGCCGATGAGATCGGCGCCGATGCCTGGGGCAACACGACCGTCGTCGTCGTCTCCGAATTCGGCCGCACCTTTCATGAGAATGGCGACAAAGGCACCGATCACGGTCATGGCAGCATCTATTGGGTGATGGGCGGTGGCGTGAATGGCGGACGCATGGCCGGGGCCCAGGTCGCGCTGTCGCAAGCAACGCTCAACCAGGGCCGCGACCTTCCCGTCCTGACCGATTATCGCTCGATGATCGGCGGGCTCGCGGCGCGGCAATATAGCCTGGCCGGCGACCGGCTCGGCACGGTGTTCCCCGCCGCCAAACCGGTCGACTTGCAGCTCATCTGACGCGCGGCGGGGTTGGCAGCGCGAGGCCTCACGCGCCGCCTCTCCGTCAGTCGATGATCATGCCCACGACGTGCCAAGCATCGCCTTCGCGCTCGAGCGTGACGGTCTCCACCGCGTCGGGCTTGTTGGCATAATGGGCTCGGAACTTCACGACCTCATAGCCATAAGGCGGCGCGGGGAGGTTCTCCTCGCTGAGGAACGTCCGCGACATCACCGCGCCGAGAGAGGCGCGCATCTTTTCGGACACGTCGGTCCAGACTTGCACCGTGTTCAGCTTGCGGAACGCGCTGCCGCTTACGCGATAGCTGTCGTCCCAGCGGTTCTGATCGACCAGCGCCAGCCATTGCCGCGTTGCGTCCATGACTTCCGGGTTGGGCTTGGCAGCGGCAGCGGCGGGCGGCGGCGAGGACGATACGGCCTGGGGCAACGCGAAAAACGCCAACAGTCCGAGAGCAAAGGTCATGAGCAACACTCCAATGATGATCCAGGGATGGCGGATGACCCGCCCCGCGCCGCCGATCGGCGCCTTTCCCTGATCCACGCGAACGCGGCTCGCGGCTTCCCCGATTCCTGTGTCCCCCAACAAATCGGGGCTCAGAGCAGCCGGCGCCCCGCCTTCGGATTCGAAGAGCAAGCGCGCGGCTTCGCGACTGCTGGACACCGCCATCTTGCGGCGCGCGGCGCGCAAGCGTTCGTTGATCGTGTGGACCGACAGGCCAAGGCTGCGCGCGACCGATTTAGCGTCGTGACCGCGCACGATCAGGCGCAGGGTCTGCTTTTCCTTCTCGGTCAGGGCGCCAAAGCCCTCTTTCACCGCCATGGTCATATCTCAACGGCCTAAGCCGGGGATGGAATAGCAGCTACCCCGAAAAATTCGTACTTCCGGGGACGTAATTCGGGCAACCGGCTACGCCACCAACACCTCTCCATTCACCCGAACCCCGTCCAGCCGCAGGTCCCGGGTGTGCGCGATCACGTTTCCCTGGCGCGCCTTTCCGACCGTCACGTCGCGGATCAGCACGTCCTGGACCGGCGCCGCCTCCACCCCAACGATGCGCAGCGCGCGGCCAGCGTTGCGGCAATCGACACGTTCGACGGTGAATTGCTTGTAGGTCGGGGGCGCGTTGCCGCCGCGGCTATGGTGATAGGCGGTGGTGAAATCGATCAGCGTGTCGCTGTCGCGCACCTTCACGTCGCGCACGCGGACCTGGGCGATCGTGCCGCCGCGGTCGAGATTGGCCTTGAAGTAGAGCGCCTGTTTGGCGTGATGGATCTCCAGCCGTTCGGCGAAGATATTGGACGCGCCGCCCGACATCTCGCTGCCGATCGCGATCGCGCCGGCGACATGGGTCGACATCTGGCAATCGCGGATGACGACGTTGCGGGTGGGCAGCCCGACCCGCCAGCCGTCTTGGTCGCGGCCCGATTTGATCGCGATGCAATCGTCGGACACGTCGAAACGACAATGTTCGATCAGCACGTCCTGGCACGAATCGGGGTCGCAGCCGTCCGAATTGAGGTGGTGGCTGATCACCGTGACGTTGCGCACGATGACGTTGGTCGAATAGACCGGGTGGATCGTCCAGAACGGCGAGTCGACGAATTTCGGCCCGTCGATCAGTATGTTGGCGCAGCGGAAGAACTGGACGAACGGCGGGCGCAGGAAATGGCCGGGGCCGAAGCGGCGATCGGCGACCGGCGTGCCCGCCTCTCCCATGTCGCGCAGCGCCGCCTTGTCGCGATCCTGGCGCGGGCGCCATTGGAAGAAGCCCTGCCCGCCCTGGCCGTCGCACACGCCCTGTCCGGTGATCGCGACGTTGGTGCAATCGCGCGCGTAGATCAGCGGCGAGTAATTATAGACCTCGGTCCCTTCCCAGCGGGTGAGGACGATCGGCAGCACGATCTCTTCCGGCTTGCCGAAACGGAGCACGGCGTCGCGCTCGAGATGGAGATCGACGTTCGAGCGGAGATGGATCGCGCCGTTCATCCGCCACAGCCCTGCCGGGACGAGCACGCGGCCGCCGCCCGCCGCGGCGCAGGCATCGATCGCCGCCTGGACGGCGAGGTGCGCCGGCGCGCCTTCCCTGGCGCCATGGTCGAGGATCGAGAAGATCGCGGCGGGGAAAACCGGCGGCCGCATCCGCGCGACGATCGCGTCGGCGATGGCCCAATCGGCCTCGGTCGCGGGATCGGCCGCAGTGGCGGGAAGGGCGGCGGGAACGGTGGCGGCATGACCGATCGCGGCGCGGCCAGCGGCGGCAAATACGCATGAGCCCGCGACGAACGCGCGGCGATCGACCATCGAAACCCCACCCTTTGCCGGGCATTCCGCGACGACCCTGGCCGTCACGGCGCACCCGGACCTTATGCGTGTCGGTCGGCGCGCCCGAATTGGCGACGCCCAATGAGCAACGGATGCGACCCCGCGCCGACCGATCGTAACCGGCCCGCCTATCTCGCGTGCCCCCACGCGAGTACCCAGGCAACTGACCGATCCTCGATATGCCTGACCTTACCAGCCCGGCACAGTCCGGAAAAGTCCGGAGGGGCAATGCGGGGCGGCGATCCTGTTGTCTGCCGGCTCTTTTTGCACTCCCGGTCGCGCGATCAGAACTTCAACCGCGCCGACACCTGGAACGAGCGCGGCGGCAGGTAGCTGAACTGGTCTGCCTGGCCATAGCCGCTCTGATAGGATTTGCCGTTGATCGTCGTGGTCGGCGCACCCGACGCGCTGTTGGCGATCGCCGTCACCGCACGGCTGTTGAACACATTGTTGACGGTTACGCCCAAACGCAGGTTCTTGATCTCCTGGCTGATCGCGAAGTCGCCGATGCTATAGGGCTTGATACGATATAGCCGCAGGTTCGGATTGCCGCTGAATTCGGTGGCATATTGCGGGCCGGTATATTTCTGGTTGAACGACAGGCGGAAGCCGCCGTTGCGATAGATGAACCCGGCCGCCGCGGTAGTGAACGGCGCCTTGGCGATCTGCGCGCCGGTCGTCACGCTGCGTGCGTAATTATAGGATCCATTGGCGAACAGGGTCAGCCCGGTGATCGGCATATAGCTGACCTGGCCTTCGACGCCCTTGTAGCGGACCTGGCCGATATTCACGAGCAGGGTCGTGTCGCAGCCCGTCGTCGTGCACGTGCCGATCTTGTTGTTGACGTTGATGATATAGGCGTCGGCGTCGACCGAAATCTTGTCACCATGCCACACGGTGCCGACCTGGTAATTGGTCGTGGTCTGTGGCTTCAGGCTGTCGAGCGCGCTCGAAAGCTGGCCCGAGGACGAATAGAAGCTCGACAGATCGGGGACGTACATGCCCTGGGCATATTGGCCGTAGAACGACCAGTTGGTCATCGCCTGCCAGTTGATCGTCAGGAACGGCAGCGTCTTGGTCCAGGTCGCCGAGGTATCGAGCGGCAAGCGGGTCTTCTGATTGACCGCGGCATCGATCGATCGGTTGAAATGGACATATTTGACGCCCGGAGTGATCGACAGGCTGGCGATCGGGCGGAATTCGAATTCGGCGAACAGCTGATACTGGTTCCATTTCGAATGCTGGACGTAGTTGATGTTGGCCAGCGTCGTGGGCGGCAGCGCGCTCGTCGCGGGCGTGCCGAGATTGGCTTTCTCGTTATAGCTCGGCTGGCCGGTCGTCAGGTCGAAATCGATATTGTGGCGATCGGTGACGGCATATTCATACCACCCGCCGACGCGGATCTTGCCCATCGAGAAGTCGTAATCGACCTGACCGATATAGCCCCAGACGCGATATTTGTTCATCTTGCTGTAGCCGAGGATGTCGGTCGCGGGCCCGGCTACCGCCTTGTATGTGGGGGGCGTGCCCGTGGCGGAGAAGCCGGTGACGACATTGCCGGTATTTCCTGACCAGGTGTTGTTGGTGTAGCCGTACATGTACGCACGATTGTCCATCGAGAAGCCCGATCCGAGATCGCTCTGCAGGCGTAGGTAGGAGAAGTCGGTGGTCTTGTCGGTGCGGTTGTACTTCCAATAATCCTGCTTCGTCGGGTCGTTACCCAGGCCGTAATTGCGGCCATAGACCCCGACGTTCGAACTCGCGGCGCAATTGGTGCCGGTTAGCTGCGTGAGCGCGCTGCCGTCGGGACCGAGCGCGACAGTGCTGCCCTTTGGCGTGGTCGCGCTGCCGCAGGTTGCGCCTTTCAGCACGTCCGACTGGTAATAATAGTTGCGGTTCCAGGTGCTCATCACGGTCAGCGTGTTGGCACTCCCGATCGGGATCACCGCCTTGCCATAGAGGTTCTTCGACCCGACCGGCGAATAGGTCAGCGCGCCGTCCGACCGCAGATACTGGCCGGTCAGCACGATACGCGTGCCGCCCAGGCTGTCGATCGCACCGCTCTGCAGCTCGGCGCGGGCGACGAAGGTGTTCCAATTGCCCAGGATCGCTTCGACCTGGCCGCCCATCTGGTCCTTCACGCCGCGCGAATACATGTTGATATTGCCACCGAAGCTGGCCTGGCCGAGCTGGCTGGCATTACCGGGACCGCGATCGACGACGACGGTCTCGATCGTGTTCGACGGGAAGAATGAGGTCGAATGGTGGGTCGGGTTGTTGGTGTCGGCGAACGGAATCGAATCGTAGGTAACGTTATATTCGCCGTCCTGGAATCCGCGGATCGTCGCCTTGGTCTCGCCCAGGCCATAGCCGTTGCCGGTGCCCGAAATCGACACGCCGGGAGTCAGCGCGATCAGCTCGTTGAAGTCGGAGGTCGCGGTCGCATTGTCGATATAGTCGCGGCTGACCGCCGATTGCGGCTGGGTCGTGGTGAGCGACGCGGTGATCGGCGCGCTTTCGGCGGTACGCGATCCGGTGACGATGATGTCGGACGAGGTCAGCGATTGCTTGTCGTTGGCCTGCCCCTTCTGGTTGGCGCTGGTCGACTGGTCGTCGGTTGCGGGCGCCGACGAATCCTTGGCCGCGCCGGCGTCGGCATTCTTGGTTGCCGCGGGCGTGGCATCGGGCCCGGCGATCGCGGCGGCGGGAAGCAGGAAGGCGCTGGTCGCGGCGGCGGCAAGCAGGGTGGCACGGAAAGCGGTTCGGTTCATGGATTATCCCCAGTTCAGCAAATATGTCGGTTACGGTCGGGCGAGTTCGCGGCGCGCGGCAGCGACCTGATCGGCCAGGCGCGGATCGGCGAGCAGGCGATCGGCGATCATCACCGCGACGCCGTGGCTTGCTTCGAGATCGGACGGGAAGTGGACGCCGCAAATCTCTCGGCTGAGGTCATAATCCTGCGCTCGCGCCACGATCGCGGCGGCGCGGTCGGGCATCAGCCGCGACAAGGTCCAGCCGACCGACCAGGCCATGCCGGCATGGCCGCTGGGATAGCTGCGATCGAGCACCTTCCCCTTGCCGCAATGCGCCATCTGCGGGTCGACGCCATAAGGCCGGAGCCGCCGGAAATAGTCCTTGCCCGCGCTGACCACGCGATTGGTTTCGCGCTGGATGCGCGTAAGCAGCGCATAGGTTGCGGGGAGTTGCGCCAGGTCGCGCCCCACCGCCTGGTCGAACGCTGTCGGATTCTCGGTCTGGCCGTCGCGATCGGCCTGAGCCAGGCGTTCGGGCGAAGCGGCGGCGCGCACCGCCTTCACCTGCTCGAGTTCGAGCGCTTCGAGGCGCGAATTGTGCGGCGGCGGGGGCGCGAAGATGCGGTCGGGCGCGAACTCGGCCAGGTCGAGCAACGGCGGTATGGCGTCCTTCGTCGCGGCGACGGGCGTTGCCGCCATTTGCGGCGGCGACGGGCTCGCCTGGACGCACGACACGGCAAAGCCCGCCGCGAGTGCGGACGGCACCAGATATCTGGCGATCATCAATGCTTCCCTCTTTTGTCACCCTTGGGACCGACGGTGCCCGGAGGCGCCGAGGTCATGAGCGGCCGCTAGGTGCGCGCGATGACGGTTCCGTGACTCCGCGGCCCGCGACCGGGTCGAAAGCGCCAACATTGCAAACTTAGAATTTTAGCATCACCGGCTTGTCACATCCCCGGTGTCAAATCCGCCTGCCGCCCGATCCGCAGCGGTCACCTTTCACATTGGGAATCCAAAAAGATGCGTCGCTGGCACAAGCTGCTTGCCCCCTGGTTCGCCCTCGTCCTGTTCGTCATCGCCTTCACCGGCGCAGTGACCCAGGCCACCGCCATATTGGACGCACCGCCGGCGAAATCTTCGGCGTCGGCCGGCCGAAAAACGGGTCGGGCCGAGATGCCCAAGGACGAAAGGCGCACCGCGCTGGGCGGTTGGAACCATTGGTTCAAGAAACTGCATTCGGGCGAATCGCTTGGGCCGGCCGGAATCGCGATCAATCTGGCCGGCGGACTGGCATTGCTGTTCTTCGCGGGGTCGGGCGTCTGGATGTACCTGACGATGTGGCTCAAGCGGCAGCGGAGCCGACGGCTGCGAGCGCGCTAGAATCTTTGCAGCTTCGCTGAGACGGTGCCGCCCCTGTTTCAGCGTCGCTGAACCAGATTCTCGGCAAATCGTTCGCCGGGATCCGCACGCGGACCTCGAGCCCCGGCGCGGCGTCGACCAAGTCGATCTGTCCGTGGTGAAAGCGGACGATCGCCTGGGCGATGGCGAGTCCGAGCCCGCTGCCCCGCGCAACCGACGCGCTCGTCCCACGCTCAAACGGGCGGGTCACTCTTGCCAAGTCGGCGGCGGGCAGGCCCGGCCCATCGTCGCGGATGGTGATCACCGCCCCGCCGGCGTCGTGTTCGAGCGAGAGCCGGGCGCGCGTGCCGGCGGGCGTGTGGGTGGCGATGTTTTCGAGCAGGTTGATCAACAACTGATTGATCAGATCCGGATCGCCGGTGATCGCGACGTCGTCGAGCCGCCCGACTTCGAGCGTACCGCCACGATCGGCGATCACCGGGTCCATCGTATCGGCAACATCCTCGATCAGCGGGCGTAGCGACAGCGTGCCCATCGCCGACGGATGCCGCCCGGTCTCGATCTCGGCGAGGCGCAGCAGCGCGTCGAAGATCGCGATGATCGATGCACATTCGCGTTCGGCGCGATCGAGCGTGCCTGACAAGGCCGGATCGCCATCTAATGCGCCGCGCGCGAGCGTGCCGCGCAGGCGAGTCAGCGGCGTGCGCAAATCATGCGCAAGGTTGCTCGAGAACAACCGCTGCGCGCGGACCAACTCTTCCATCCGGTCGATCATCCGGTTGAGGCTGTCGGCCTGGACCGCGAACATGCCGTCGAGCCGGCCGGTCGGAATACGCCGGCTGAGATCGCCCGCGGCGATGGCATCGGCAGCGCCTTGCGTTTCGGCGAGACGACTGGCGGTCAGGCGCGCGAACAGGAAGGTCGCCGACACGCCCATCACCAATGCAACGAGCGAAATCGCGAGCACGACGCCGGGAAGCAGCGCATGAAGGCTGGCCGCCGCCTCGCTATGCTGGACGATGACCAACAGGCTGCCGCTCGGCAGCCGCGTGGTGAGCGCGCGCCCCAGCTGGTAGCTGCGGCCACCGCCGAGGAAACGGACGTCGGAAAAGCCCGGGCGCGGCGGCGCGATGTCGAGCCGTCCCGCGATCCGCGTGCCATCACGCGAGAACAGTACATAGGTCCGCTCGCTCAACACCTTGCGGCGCTGCCAGTCGAGGATCTTGGCCGCAACCGCGGCATCGGCGGTGCCGCCTCCTTCGGTGAGGGCGAGATATTTGGCGGCATGATAACGCAGCGACGCGTCGATGCGGTTCGATACCCAGGCGTCAGCAACACTGAACCCGATCATCCCCACAGCGAGCATGGCGATCGCAAACGCCACGCCGATCTGGATCGCGAGCCGGCCGACGCGTGGCGAACGCAATAGCGCGCGCGGGATCAGGCGCACCGATCCGACCGCAAGATATAGCCGGCGCCGCGCTGGGTCTCGATCGGGTCGCAGCCGAGGGCCAGCAACGCGGTGCGCAGCCGGCTCATATTGCTTTCGACGATGTTGGTGGTCGGCGAGAAGGAATAGGCCCAGACGCTTTCGAGCAGCATCGACCGGGTGACGAGGCGATCGGCATTGCCCATCAGGTGCGCGAGCAGCGAATATTGCTTGCGGTTGAGCGCTGCCGAGGCGTCGCGGTAGCGCGCGCGGTGACTGCTGGGGTCGAGCTCGAGCCGGCCGACCTGGAGCCGCGATCCTTCGGGCCGTGATACGTTGCGGCGGGCGATCGCGCTCAGCCGGGCGGCGAGCTCGTCCATGTCGAACGGCTTGGCGAGATAATCGTCGGCGCCGACCTCGAGCCCCTCGATCCGGTCCTTGACCGAGCCCAATGCGCTCAACATCAGCACCGGCACCGCATTGCCCTGGCGCCGGACATGCTCGATCACCGACAGGCCGTTGATATCGGGCAACAGGCGGTCGAGGACGACCGCATCGTGCGGCCGCCGATCGAGCATCAGGATCGCCTCGGACCCGGTCTGGGCGAGCGTCGTCTCATGGCCATGCAGGCCCAGTCCGGCTACGATGTGCTCGGCGATCACCGGATCGTCCTCGACTATCAGGAAGTGCACGCCCGTCTCCACCGTCCGGTTCGGTGGTTGCGTCGCGCATGTGACACGCTCATGTCAGCGCCGTGACGCTTTCGGGTCGGTTATGCTCCATCGACCGGCGGTTCGGGGACGCGATGAGCGGACCGCTCGCGTGCATCTTGCCGCAGCAATGCCCTCCCGCCCCAGAACAGGCCGAAGCCGATGGCGAAGGGAATGCCGCCGACCAGCAGCGGCAGCATGATGATCGAGGGATCGCGCATCGCCTCGCCGAACCCCATGAACACGACCACCAGCGAGCACAGCCCGCTGCAGGTCATGATCAGGATACCGACGCCGAGCAGCAGGCCACCGAACAATTGTTTCATAAGCCCGCCCTCGCTTTGGCTACCACCGCGGCGCCCTCCGCGCCCGGTCGGTAGAAGGTGTTGTAGGTGTCGAACGGAATGATCTGTTTGTCCGGGGTGACGAAATGGACGCAGCTGCGCTTCACCGTCGCCAGGTCGAAATTGTAGCGGTCGAGGAATTGCAGGATGACGACGCGGAAGCTGTTGGCATAGCCGAGATCCTCGGGCACCAGCGCCTGGGGCAGGCAGCATAGAACACCCGCCAGTTTCTCCTCGGTATTGCATTGCGTCGTGGCGAGGCTGAGCAGGTCGAGTATCCCCTGACGCAGCGCCGGATAGGCTTCGTAGCTGATCGTATTGGGGCCGTTGAGGATCAGTTCGCGCGGCAAGAGCGAGGTGATCGGCGTCACGCTGCGCCCGGCGCGCAGGCCGTAGCCGATGCAGATCTGGTCGGGATTGCACGGCAAAGGGATCATGTCCTCCGCCCCGAACACGCCGGCCTTCACCACTTCACGCCTGATCTGCGAGAGCAGCACGCGGTTGGCCTTGGCGTCGAACCCTTCGTTGCGGCCGGCATCCTGGACCGGCTGGAACGTCACGCCGCGCACGCACGACCAATCGAGCGCATGGTCGACGATCGCCGCGACTTCGTGATCGTTGACCCCGCGCTTGACCACCGCGACCAACGTGGTCGACAGCCCGACGCGCTCGAGTTGCTCGAGCGCCGCCTGGCGGATGCGCGACAGCCGCGCGCCGCGCAGGTTCATCAGCGCGTCGTCGTCCATGCTGTCGAACTGGAGATAGACTTCGAGCCGCGGCGCATAGCTGGCCAGCCGATCGACGAATTCCGGATCCTGCGCGATGCGCAGGCCGTTGGTATTGATCATGACATGGCGGATCGGGCGGCGCTTCACCGCGTCGAGAATCTCGAAGAAGTGCGGGTTGAGCGTGGGCTCGCCGCCCGACAGCTGGACGAGATCGGGTTCGCCTTCGCTCTCGACCAGCGCGTCGAGCATTCCCTCGATCACCGCGAGCGAAAGGTGCCCGCCATGCATGTCCTCGGCATCGGCGAAGCAGACCGGGCAAGCGAGGTTGCAGGCCGAGTTGATCTCGACGATCGCGAGGCAGCTATGCTGTTCGTGATCGGGGCACAGACCGCAATCGAACGGGCAGCCCGCTTCGGTCCGGGTCTGAGCGTGCAACGGGCGATCGCCGGGCTTGAGCCAGTCCTTTTGCGAGCGCCAATAAGCGAGGTCGTCGCTGATCAGCGTCTTCTGCACGCCGTGCGACCGGCAACGCTTGAGATACCAGACGCATTCGTCCTCGATGATGACCTTGGCGGGAACGGTCTCGAGGCAGGTTTCGCACAGGCTCGTCGTCTGGCCGTGGAAGATATAGGGCGCGGCCTTACGTTCCGGCGAGGACAGGACGGGCGCGTCCGCGAGCGATCCAGAGGAGGGCATAGGCGCAGAGTCCGATCATCACGAAGTGGAACACGTTGAACGGGCCGATCACAGTTGGATAGGGCTTGAGGAACTCCCACGCAAATCGCTGCACGGCATAGGCCAGGACGAAGGCGTGGAAGCCATGCTCGACCGCCCAGCGGCGGCGGCGGGTCAGCGCGCGCCAGTAGATTGCGAGGAACAGCGCCATGGCGAGCGATTCGTAGATCTCGACCGGATGACGCGACACGCCGTCGCCGAGATCGACTCCCCAGGGCACGGTCGTCGGCACGCCATAGGTCTGGTCGCCCAGCCCGGCGAACAGGCAACCCCAGCGCCCGACGATGATGCCGAGCGCGAGCGGGATCACGAACGGTCCACCGGTCGACTCGCGCACCCCGCGCGCCCATTTCCACAATTCGACCGCGACGATCGCGCCCGCCAGCGCGCCGGCGATCGAATGCGACACGACAGGACGCGTATCGCGGAGCGTGTTGAGCGACCCGAGCAGCCAGGCGCCGAGCGCGCCGCCGACGGCGAGGCTGACGAAATAACCGGGCTCAGTCTGGCGCGCGAGCCCGTCGACGGTGGCACGGCGGTGGCGATAGACCCAGCGCGCGCCGAGGAACGCCGCCGCCCAGGCGGCCAGGTCCCCGACATAATGGTACCAGGGCGCGGTCGGGATATGGATCACGCGCATTGGGTAGCATGATCGGGTGTGGAGGCGAGAATGGGCATTATTCCCTCTCCCTTTGGGAGAGGGAGGGAGCCGCCGAAGGCGGCGGAAGGGTGAGGGCAGCGTCATCCCTCTATCCCTGCCCTCACCTTCCCACTCGGCTATGCCGAGCGGGCCCCTTCCTCTCCCAAGGGGAGAGGAGAGGATGTCGATGACCGGCCCCTTACTCCCAGCTGATCGCGTCGTTCGAAAATCCGTCCCGCTGAACGCGGACCACGCAAAAGCGCTGGCCGCTCGGCGCGCGCATCACCACCCACCGCTCCATCTGTTTGTCGATCGTCGCGCCGAGTTTCTGGAGGCGCTCGACTTCGGCGGGAATGTCGTCGGTTTCGATGTCGAGATGGATCCGGCTATCATGCTCGACGCGCTGGATCTGCACGCTGATCTCCCCCTCCGGGGTTGCCAGCATCCGGTAGTTGCCCCGCGTGCCCGGATGATCGGGGTCGACCGGGCGGCCGAGCGCTCCCGCCCAGAAGCGCGCGGCGGCATCGATATCGTCCGTGTTGCAGTCGATGAGTATGCCATTGATGCGCGACCTATGCACGACAACACCTCCAACGCGCGTGTGAGACGGACGGGATCCGCCACCCTATCGCAGGCAGTTTAAGCCCTGTTGTCCGTGGTTTACAAATCAACGTCGAACGTGCCCATATAAACGGGGCTTATCGATCCTCGCCGGTCGGCCGCTTCCGTTGCATGAGCGCGCACCTGGCCGGCGGCCCTCTTGAGCGGGGCGCTATCATGTTCTGCCTTGGCGATGGCCGTTGCGCCGCGAATTTCCTTGACCGCCGTCAAAGAAATACGCGCGTCAACCGCCGATCGTGCCCCTTTGTCGAGGAGCAACGTTCATGTCATTCTCTGGAGCGCAAGCAGTTCAAATCGCCATCGCAGCCGCGATGGTGCTGTTCATGATCACGCTAGGGTACGAGACGATCGCCCAGGCATTGGTCGATATCAAAGACAGGAAGTCGCGATAGCCCCTGCTTCGCTGATCCGGCATCGTCCTCTCTTCGACGACGCTATCGCATGATCACCCGCAGCTGATCCGCCGCGGCCTTGAGCGCGGTACTATTCTGTTCGGCCTTGGCGACGGTCATCGCGCCCGTGAACAGGGCGATGACGACGTTGGCGAACGCCTCCGGATCGGGGGCGTAAGACGCCGCGCCTTTTTCACGGTCGCGGCGGATGCGGTCGGCGATGGCCTCGCGCCAGACGCGATATTCGCTCGCCAGGGCGCCGCGCAGATCGGCATCGGCCAGCGACAATTCGAGCGCGAGGTTACCGAGCGGGCAGCCCGAGACGGCGCCCTGCGCATCGAGCGCCGCCGCGACCGTGTCGAATGCCTGGAGGATGCCGACGGCGGCGCTCGACGCGTCGCGGACCGTGGCCACCCAGGTTTCGCCCAATTCGGCCGCGACCCGCTCGCCGATCACTGCCAGCGCGAGCGCTTTCTTGGTCGGGAAATGGTGATGGAGCGCCCCGCCGGTAACCCCCGCCATGCACACTAGGTCGTGCGTGCTGGTCGCGGCGAAACCCGACGACTGAAACGATCGCGCGGCGACGTCGAGCACGCGATTGCGCAACCCGATCGGATCATTGGTGCGGATTTTCGACCTGCCCATGCCGCCCTTTCCTTTCCGCTGGCATATCGCCGGGATAGATACCGGGCAACCGGTCTGTATGCCCGTGCAATCTTTGCGAAGGATTAACCATCCGCGGTCCATCATTGCCCCGACATCACGGATCAAGGGCATGTTCGAGCGCAAGATCATGTTTTCGGACAGGCAAAGACGGCGTCCGGCACTGCCGAACGACGTGCGATTGTCGCTCGACGATGTCGATCGCTACGTCATCGCGGCGGCGCGCGCGCGAGGTTATCCCGAAGATTTCCTGACCGATGCGGCCAGGCAGGTGCGATTCCTGGAAGCGCGCGGGTTGCCGGGTTTCGCCTCGTTCCGGCGCGAAATGCTGGAACATCGCACCGAGACGCTGACCCAGCGCGGACAAGTCACGCGGCCCGATGGGCAAAGCGGCGGGCAATGCCCGATGATCGACGCGCTGCGGATCGCCGAGCGGTTCGACACTATCGTCGCGTTGCCGCCCGGCCGTGAGACCGATTGCCCGATGCCGTCCAATCCGCTGCTCGCAATGCCTCTGCTGGCCGAATGTGCCGGACGCCGCGGTGTCATCATGATGACGACCTTCTACATCCACGAGCGGCCTGGGGCGTATGTGTTCGTCGATGGAGATCGCGCCGCGCTGCACGGGGCGTACCACGCGCTGTTCGAGGCCGATTCCTGGGGCATAGCGCGCTTTCCCGAGGAGACGCACGGCACGCCACCGCTGCGCGAAGCTCATGTCGAGACGATCGACTTTCCGGCGGATGCGCTGCGCGACCTGATGACGCTGATCGAAAGCCAGTCGTAACTTGCGCGCGGCCGCGCCCTATCCCATCAACCCCAGCCCAAGCAGCAGTACCCCGAACAAGGTCAGCGTGATCGTGGCGAAGATCAGCAGTGCGAAGGTGCGCCACAGCGCCGAGAACCAATTGAGCTGATAGGCGCCGCGCAGCTGGAAGAAGATGTGCACGGGCGGGCCGAACGCGATCAGGTTGCCGTAGAGCCAGCCAGGCGCCCCGATCATCATCAGCAGCGATATGGTGGTCGCCAGCAGCATCATGAACGCCAGCGAATAGGTCACGAAGATGGCGTGGTCGTAGAGCTTGAAGCGCCGCCGCCACAGGAACAGCAACGCCACGAACGGCACCGAGATCGGGATCAGCGCCCAGCTATATTTATAGGCCGAGGATTGCAGCTTGTAGAGCGCCAGCTCGGGATTCTTGTTCGCCTTCCGGATCCCCTCGTCGAGCGCGGGCCAGCCGGTATTGACGTTGTTCACCGCCTGTCTGCGGCCCTCTTCCGGGCCTGCCGCGACGCTGGTGCGCGCGACCCGCAATCCGTTGAGCGTCGCCTGATATCCGACGATATCGCCCTGATCGTCGTCATCGGCCTTGCCCTGGGCGACGCGCTGCTGCGCGCGGTCGAGCTTGGCCTGGGTGCTGGCGATCTCTCCGTCGATCTTGGCCAGTTTCTCGGCCCTGGTCGACGGCGCGTTGTCGAGGTTCAATTCGTGACCGCTTTCCAGCGAATGGAAGGTCGCGAACATCAGGAAGACGAAGAACAGGAACATCGCCAATGGCGACACGAAGCGCGCGCGCTCGCCATCGATATAGCGCCGCGTCAGCCCGCCGGGGCGGGTGACCAGCATCGGCACGGTGCGCCACACCTTGCCTTCGAAATGGAACACGCCGTGAAGCAAATCGTGCCCGATCGAGGTCAGCGTCTTGTGGACATGCCCATTCTGGCCACAGGCATGGCAGAACGAGCCGATCAACGCGGTGCCGCAATTGAGGCAGACGCCATGCGCGCCCTCCCCGACTCCATGCTCACCCGCTTTCGGTTCGACCGCGCGCCCGATCAGCGCCCCGGTCGCGATATCGCCTGCTGCCGCAAATTCCCCGCTCATGGCGCGATGGATAGCATTGGCCGCACGAAAGGCGATAGCGCTTTGGCCACCGGTGTCGACGTGATAATCGGCCCGCCATGGAAACGACCGTCGACATCGAAATCGATCCCGTCGCGCTGATCGCGTCAATGGGCCGGCATGCACGATCCGCGGCTCTGGTGCTCGCAGGACTGTCGAGCGCCGACAAGGCCCGCGCGTTGGAGGCGATGGCGCAAGCGATCCGCGATGCCGAGCCGGAGATCCTGGCCGCGAACAAGATCGACATGGCGAACAGCACCGCCGCCGGACTGTCGGCGGCGTTGCTCGACCGGTTGAAACTGACTCCCGAGCGCGTCGCCGCGACCGCCGACGGGGTCGCCACCGTGGCGACGCTGAAGGATCCGGTCGGCGAGATCATCGACGAGATCGAGCGTCCCAATGGCCTCAAGCTGGCGCGGGTGCGCGTGCCGATCGGGGTGATCGGCATCATCTATGAAAGCCGCCCCAACGTGACGGCGGATGCCGCGGCTTTGTGTATCGGATCGGGCAATGCGGTGATCCTGCGCGGCGGCTCCGAAGCGATCGAGAGCAATCGCGCGATCCATGCGGCGTTGGTCCGCGGACTGGAAGCGGCGGACCTGCCCGGCGAAGCGGTGCAATTGGTGCCGGTGACCGACCGTGCCGCGGTCGGCGCGATGCTGGCGGGCGAAGGCGTGATCGACATGATCGTCCCGCGCGGCGGCAAAGGACTGGTCGCGCGCGTCCAGAGCGAGGCGCGGGTGCCGGTGCTCGCGCATCTCGACGGGATCAACCACATCTATGTCCACGCCTCGGCCGATCAGGCGATGGCCGAGGAAATCGTCGTCAACGCCAAGATGCGCCGCACCGGTGTATGCGGCGCGATGGAGACGCTGTTGATCGACCGCGACTATCCCAAGGCCGGGCAGCTGATCCAGGCATTGCAGGCGGCGGGATGCGAAGTGCGCGGCGATCCCCTGCTCAAGCAATTGGTGCCGGGCGTCGTGTCGGCGGGCAGCGAGGATTGGGACACCGAATATCTCGACGCGATCGCGTCGGCGCGGCTGGTCGCCGGGATCGACGAGGCGCTGAGCTTCATTGCAGCGCACGGATCGCACCATACCGACGCGATCGTCGCCGAGGACGCCGCCGTCGCCGAACGTTTCCTGACCGCGGTCGACAGCGCGATCGTGCTGTGGAACGCCTCGACCCAGTTCGCCGATGGCGGCGAATTCGGCCTGGGTGCCGAAATCGGCATCGCGACGGGCCGGTTGCATGCCCGCGGGCCAGTCGCGCTGGAGGGGCTGACGACGTACAAATGGATCGGGCGAGGGACGGGCCAGATCCGACCATAACGCCGGGCTATCGCCGATCGCCGGCCGGCGAACCCGGCCGGGACCCTACATCACGCGTAAGGCGGACGGTGACGGCCTGTCGGGCTGGTGGTGAAGATCTCGCAGCCGGTTTCGGTGATGCCGATCGAATGTTCGAATTGCGCAGAGAGCGAGCGGTCGCGCGTCACCGCGGTCCAGCCGTCGTCGAGCATCTTCACGTCGGGCCGCCCGGCATTGATCATCGGCTCGATGGTGAAAATCATTCCGGGCCTGAGTTCGGGGCCGGTGCCGGGCCGTCCGTAATGCAGGACATCGGGGGCATCGTGATAGACCCGGCCGACGCCATGGCCGACGAAATCCCTGACGACGCCATAGCGATGGCGTTCGGCATGGTGCTGGATCGCATGGCCGATATCGCCCAGCCGATTGCCGGGCTTGGCTTGCTCGATCCCGCGCATCAGGCATTCGTACGTGACGTCGACCAGCCGCCGGGCCTTCACCGACACGTCGCCGACCAGATACATGCGGCTGGAATCGCCGTGCCAGCCATCGACGATCGAGGTCAGGTCGATATTGACGATATCGCCGTCCTTCAGCGTTCGCGCGCCGGGAATGCCGTGGCACACGACATGGTTGATCGATATGCAGCTGGTATGGGCATAGCCGCGATAGCCGATATTCGCCGGAACCGCCCCGGCCGCGACGATCGCGTCATGGGCGAAGACATCGATCGCCTCCGTGCTGACGCCGGGTTGCACCATGTCGGCCAGGGCATCGAGCACCGACGCGGTAACTTGTCCCGCCTCGTGCATCGCGGCGAAATCGGCGGCGTCGTGGAGCTTGATAGCGCCGGTGCGGCGATCGGCGCCTTTCGCCGCTGCGGCAACATAGTGAGTCATCGAACTTATCAACTATCCAAACAGGCGCCCGAAGCGCGGACGCCCATGGACTATGACCGCAGATTGGCGGACGCAAGGTGACTACGGGCGGCGGCTATCCGATCCTGACCAATATCTTCGACTTGCAGAGGACGCGGCCGACCAGGCACCCCGAGCCCTTCAGCGTATTGCGGTCGACCAGCTCGATGGTGCCGGAAAGCACCTTGTTGAGGTCGGGGACGAACACCTTGCCGCGCCAATTGCCCGCCGAATCCTGTCGGAAATCGCGAAACACCTGAATGCCGATCAAGTCCTGCGTGCCGCCGCGCCGGGCGTCCGCGATCGCCTGATCGCTCGCCCAGACGACCTTGCCGCATAGCGAGTCGCCGCAGTGACGGATGTCGATATGCATCGTGTCGCGAAGGTTACGCCACGTACCGATCGCCGCTTCCTCGCCGCTGGCGCTTGCACCGGAAAAAGCCAGCAGGCCCAGGATGGCAGCCAGGATCATGCGCGGCATTCGTTGCTCCAAAGTGGTGTTCACCGCTGCGATATAGAGCGTGATGGCGCGAGTTCGACCCGTCGTGATGGCGCAGGTACGAGCAGATGTGAAAAGGTGCGTTTCCGGCCGTTTCGATGTAAAGACCCGGGATGGCAGACGACACCATCATCCAGACTCCCGATGGCCCGATGACCTGGGCCGAGTGGAAGAAGAAGAACCCGATCCAGGTTCCGTCGCGCCGCACCAAAGGCAAGGACCTGCCGAACAAGATCAAGCGCCGCACGGGCGACTAACGCGTCATGCGTCCCGTCGAGACGTTCGAACTCGTCCTGGCGCTGCTGGTCGGCGTCGTCGCCTTGCATTGGGCGGCGCGGCGGCTGAGGCTGCCGCCATCGACCGCCTTGCTGGTCGGCGGCGGTGGGCTCGCGTTCATCCCCGGACTGCCGCCGGTGGCGCTCGATCCCGAACTGGCGCTGGTGCTGTTCCTGCCGCCATTGCTGATGGACGGTGCCTATTTCACCGCGTTCGGGCGGTTCCGGCGGCATTTGCCGGGCATCCTCTCGCTTGCCATCGGGGCGATCGTCTTCACCACGGCCGCGGTCGGCATCGTCACGCATTGGCTGGTCCCCAGTCTGCCCTGGGCCGCCTGCTTCGCGCTCGGCGCGATCGTCTCGCCGCCCGACGCGGTCTCGGCGCGCGCGGTGCTGCAGAACGTCAAGCTTCCCCGCCGGCTGTCGGCGCTTGTCGAAGGCGAAAGCCTGCTCAACGATGCGACCGGGCTGGTCCTGTTCCGCTTCGCCGTGGCGGCGACATTGAGCGGCACGTTCAGCGCCGGCGCCGCAGTCACCAGCTTCGTTCTGCTTGCGCTGGGCGGCGTCGTGGTCGGGCTGGCGGTCGCGGCGGGCTGGCTGTTCATGGTCAAGCGGCTGAAGGACCAGACGCTGATCATCATGGCCAACACCCTGATGTGCTGGGTCGCCTATATCGCCGGCGAACAGGCGCATGTCTCCGGGGTGATCGCGACGGTGGTCGCCGGGCTGATGCTCGGCTGGTACCAGCATATCGTTTTCTCCGCGCCGGTGCGGCTCCGCGGCAGCGCCTTTTGGCAGACGATGGTGTTCATCCTCGAAGCGATCGTCTTCATCCTGATCGGCTCCTCGTTGCGCGGCGTGCTCGACCGCGTCGGCGGGATCGAAGCCGTGACCGCGACGATGACGATCCCGATCCTGGGGGTCGTTCTGACAATCGTCGCGGCGCGCTTCGTCTGGATATTCGCCAGTGACAGCCTGCTCTCTGCCCTCCGCGCGATGGGGCTGAAGCGCGCACGGCCGCTCGGCGTGCGGCAAGCGACGGTGCTGAGCTGGACCTGGCATGCGCGGGGTCGTCACGCTGGCGGTGGCGCTTTCGCTGCCCGCTTCGATGCCGGGCCGCGACCTGATGCTGGTCACTGCCTTCGCGGTGATCTTCGCCACCGTTGTCGTTCAGGGCACGAGCCTTGGCTGGCTGATCCGGAAGGTCGGGCCGGAAGACAGGGACCCGCCGGCCAAGATGACAATGGCCGAGACCGAGGCGGCGATCGCCGGCGCGCGCAACGCGGCGGTCGAGGCCAATGCCTATGCCGAAGACGGAACGCTGATCCACCCGCAGATGCTCGAACAGTCGCGCAAGCGTCTGGCGGCGATCCAGCGCTACGCCGCCGATGCGGACACGTTCATGGAGAATGCGCGGCCGCATTTCGACGTGATCCTGACCGCGATCGCCGCCGGCCGCACCGAGCTGATCCGCGTCCACCGCGCCGGGCTGATCGAGGACGAGGTGCTGCAAGAGCTGGAGCGCGATCTGGATGTCGAGGAGTTGGGGATTATTTTGCAGCGAGGTGGATGAGCGGCCCACGATACGCTGGTGCTGGAACAACCGCGATAGTCGGGGCGCTGCTGAAAAGGGTTTTCAACCAGCAAATGCTCTTCGACCACGGTCGACATGCATTTGATGCGACCCTGCGAACTCGATGCTGGAAGATTGGATCGTCCGCATGAATAGCCACTCGCCCGTTACGCGCTGCGGCGTGATGTCGATCATCATATAACCCCGCTGACTCGTGTCGGCCCATTGCATCTCGGGGTTGGCGGCGACGAAGCCCCGGGCGACAACTTTTGGGTCAGCACCGAAACCACCCTCCAGCCCGCCCGAGGTGACGCTATGGCCGGCGAACTCGACGCCCGCACGCTTTCCGTCCTCGGTCAACGAATAGGCCCAGGCGTTATGGCTGTCGCCCGACAGCATGACGAGATCCGCGTCCGCCTCTTGCGCCGATTTCAACAGCCGCGACCGCGCCGCGGGATAGCCATCCCAGCGATCCATCCACATCGGCAGGCCGATCCGCGCCGCGCGGATATCGTTCTTGAAGCGGCTCGCGACCTGATCGCTGGCGTCGCGGCGGAGCCAATCCATGGCATCCGCTGGCATCACCGTCCGCCCGAGGATCGTACCCATGCCGACCAGTTGCCAGGCCGTCGAGCGCGCGCCGGCTTTGAGCGAATGCGCCAGCCAGCTTTCCTGGGTGGAACCGAGCATGGTGGCGGACGGATCCTGCCACACGCCGTCGCGGAACGCCTTGAGCGCGGCATCGGTATCGGGCGCGCGATAGGCGGCGGCGATATCGGCCTGTTTGGTGCGCGCCAGCAATCGCGATTCGGTTCGGTAGAGCGTTGCCAACGTCCCGATCGGATAGGATTTCCAGGGTTCGTCCGAGACCGGCATCCATTCGCGATAGACCTGCATCGCGGCGGCCCGGCGCGGGTTCCAATCGCCCTCGGTCTTCGGCTGATGGTTCTGGGCGCCGCCTTCCCAGCTGTCATTGGCGGATTCGTGATCGTCCCAAAAGGCGACCATCGGTGCCATCTGGTGAAGAAGCTGCAGATCGGCATCGGCGCGATAGCAGGCATAACGCAGGCGATAATCGGCGATCGCGAGAATTTCGTGATCCGGTTCCACCGCCCGGCCAGCGATGATTTTGTCCTTATAGGAAGCGTTGCCGTATTCGTAGAAATAGTCGCCGACATGCATCCAGAGATCCAGGTCGGTCCGCTTGGCCGCATGGCCATAAGCGTTGAACCAGCCGACCGGCATGTTCGAGCAGGAGAACACCGCCAGCCCGAAACGGGCGGCATCGTCCGTCGGCAAGGTCTTCGTCCGGCCGACCGGCGAGCGGCTGCCATCGGGGGCCACGAAACGATACCAGTAAACCGTTCCCGGCTTCAGCCCGTCGACCGTGATCTTCGCTGTCCAGTCCCGATAGACGCCGGTGCGCACGCTGCCGCCGGACATCACCTTGGTGAAATCCGGATCGAGCGCGACTTCGGCATCGAGCCGAACGATGTCCTCGCCCGTCGCGGGCACGTACCGCGTCCATAACAGCATGGAATCGGCGCCGGGCTCTCCGCTCGCCACGTTGTGCGTGAATCCCTTGGCGGCGAGCAGCTGGGCGAGGCTCCGGCCCGGCGCGACCAGCAAAGCTCCCAGGCCAAAGCCGGCACCCAGAACGAGGCTACGACGATCGATCGTCAACATCATGAAACTCCGCAAAACTGATCGATGAAATGGCGGCTTAGAAGGTGGCCTTGAACGCGACGTTCCACATCGATCCATAGATGCTGTAGAGCTGCACCCGGCTGCGGATGTTGGAATAGACGATGTCCGGCGCGTTGAAGATGTTGCGGCCGGCGATCTGCACCGCATATTTCTTGGAGATCTTGTACGTCGCGCTGACGTTCCACAGCGTACGGTCGGCGTGATAGAGGATGCCGTTGGTGGCAGTCGTCGGCGTGTTGCTCAGCGCGCTGGTGCGATAGGACGATTGATAATTGCCGGTCAGCTGGAAATCGATCGGACCGCGGCCATAGCGGATGCCCCAATTGCCCGAATATTTGGGCAGGTTCACGCGCACGCCGTCGGGGTCGACCAGGTTGAACGATCCGCGGAGCCCGAAGCCTTTCAATGCGCCCGGCAGGAAGGTCAGCTGCTGGTCATATTCGAACGTCACGCCGTTGGTGCTGCTCACGCCCGGCTGATTCACCGTGCTGACGAAGGTATAACCGCTATAGTCGCTGTCGCTATAGCCCGCATCCTTGGGATCGATCGTGACGCCCGTCACCTGCATGTCCTTGACGTCGAGCCGATAGGCCGAAATCGCGATGATGCCGGCCGGCTCGAGATAATATTGCAGGCTGGCATAATATTTCGTCGAATGCTCTGGCTTGAGCAGCGGGTTGGGCACGGTGACGATCTGGGTCGTGTCGTTGACCGAGATGGCGCCGCCGAGATTGCCATAGTCGGGACGCAGGATCGCCTGGCTGAAGGCGAATTGCGCGACGAGGTGCCGGTTGAAATCGTATTTGAGCCCGCCGCTCAGGAACCAGTCGCCATAATCGCCGGTCTTCCACAGCTGCTGGCCGTTATAATATTGATAATTCACATAATCGACCGTGCCCGCTTTGTATCCTGCGGCGAGGACGTCCTTGGCCGGGCGGACTTTCGCGATCAGCGCGCCTTCGCGGGTTCCTTCATACCGCAAGCCGAGGTCGAACTTCAGTTTGTCGACCTGGCCTTGCAGCTCGACATAGCCGGAGCTGATCGTTTCGCGGACGCGATGATTGTTGAGATAGTCGCGCTGCAAATTGCCCACGACGTCGGGCACGAAATATTCCGGATGCTGCTGGTAGAGCGCCCAGGTCGCGTAATTGCTGTCGGCACGCCAGCCCTGGTCGTTGAAATTGCCGGCGTCGAAGCCACGGATCTGGAATTGGTAATTGGTCGTGGCCGGGAGAGTCGACCCCTTGGGGCCGACATAATTGAACAGGTTGTAGGACCCTTCGGTGGTCGACCATTCGTTGGTGCGGATGCCACCGCCGGCCAGCACGGTGGCGCGAACGGGACCCACATCGAACTTCTTCTTGATGTCGAGATTGCCGCCATATTGACGGCCGGCGGCATTGGACTCCGCCGAGCGCACGGTATTGCTGACCGGCAGCCAGTTGTCGGGATTGCTCCACGACGGCCCGGCGGTCTGGGTCAGCGTATAAGCCGGGGATTCCGACGATGCGCGGTCGAGCGTGAAGCCGATCCCCGAATCCTTGGTGTCGTCGCGCTGGAAGAAGCCCTTGCTGCCGTCGCGGAAATGATATTCCGAGCTCGAATAGGCACCGCGCAGCACGATGTCCCAGCTGTCGTCCTGATATTCCAGCTTGGGGGCGATGATCCCGGCCGGCGTGCCGGCGTAGCGATGCGAATATTGCGTGTTGACGTTGGTATTGGCGCCGTTCGGGTTGACGACGATATGGGTCGGCGTCGAGCCCGCCGCAGCATAGCTCTTGGCCGAAGTGCCGAACACCAGGAAGGTGTATTGGTTGAAATATTCGACGTCGTAGAATGAATAGGTTCCGCGCAGCGAGAAGACGAGCTTGTCGGAGAATTTATAGTCGATCGCGCCGTTGATCGCTTCGCGGTGGGTGAATTTCGGCCCGGGGCGCCACATCACCTGATACGGCAGGACCGTACCGTCCTTGAGGTAGGACCAATCGGTCTGGACGCGATCCTGCTCGACATAATTGGCGTTGTAGCTGGCGCTGAGCGCGACACCGAGGCGACCATTGAGGAAGACGTCGGCGAAGGAGGCCTGCGCGGACGGAAAGATCGTCGCGTGCTTCTTGTCGTCCGGCATGTAGCGCGCGGCGAACTGGGAATCGGACGTGCCGATCGCCCCGATTTGCAGCTGCAGCAGGCGCTTCTTGCGCTGGAATGCATATTTGCTGACCAGGTTGATCGAGCCCCCCGGGGCATCGGCGTCCATCCCGGCGGTCAGCGTGTTGTTGAGCTCGATCCGCGAGATACCGGTGATCGACATCTGCTCGAACGAGTTCTGGCGGCCGGCATTGTTGTTCGAGGTCGCGGTCGCCATACGGGCGCCGTCGGTCGTGAACAGCGAGTATTTGGGATCGAGACCGCCAATGCGCACGGCGTTGGTATCGACCTCGACATAGTCGAGCGAGATGCCGGGCATGTTCTTGAGGAATTCGCCGACATCGCCCATCGTCAGCGCGCCGAAATTGTCCGCATCGACCGCATTCATGGCATTCGGCGCGGAACGCCGCTTCATCAGCGCGGCAGCTTCGCCGGAGCGCACGCCCACAACCGTGATATCCTGGCTGCCCTCGTTCCCGGCATTGAGCGACTGCGGCCGCATCGCGATGTCGACCGACGCCGGCTTGCCGGCGGCGATATTGGTGGTCGTCCTGATGTCCTGCAAACCGGCATAGCGCACCACGATCGTGACCTCGCCGTTCGGGACGTCGGTGATGCGGAAGCTACCGTCATCGTCGGTATAGGTGACGATATCGGTGCCTTCGACGCGTACCTCGGCATTGTGCAGATATTGGCCGGTCGCGGTGTTGAGCACACGGCCGCGGACGACGCCGCTCCCGGCGCCGCGCCCATTGCCATTGCCCTTGTCGGACGCACGATCCGACCGCAGCGTCACGGTCTGCCCGTCGTCGCCGACGATCCGCAGCGGGGTCCCCGCGATCAGGCGGCGGAGCGCGTCGCGTGCGTTCATCGTTCCCTTGATCGCCGGCGTACGAACGCCGGCCAGATCGCGCGCAGAGGCCACAATCTGGATCTGGCCCTGGCGAGCAAGCTCCGGGATCGCCTTCACCGCGGCCTGCGCGGGAATATCGAAGCTGCGACCCTGCGCACAAGCGGGCGCCGACACGACACTGGCGGCGATGGCGCTGCCGCACAGAATGGTATGACGCGAAAACATCTTCGTCCCCCTTTTGCAGACGACGATCGCCGCCCTGTCGGGGATTGAGAGTCTTGGGCTGGCCGCTTCCGCCATCGGGCGGAAGAAAATTTTGGGCCCGCGACGATCGCGCCCCAAAAGCGATTGGAAGCGCGGTCATCGCGCCGCCCGCGCGACGGACTGTCACATATTCAGGCTAGCGGAGGTTCGAATCGACACGGCACGGCCTGGTTCCACCAAGTGGAACGCGGGCGGTCCCGGGGTACCCATTTCCCTTGCCTACGGATACCAGATGAGCGGATTCGACCAGGAACGAACACGCTGGTTTCTTCGAAACATCCTGCCGCATGAGCCGGAACTGCGCGCGTGGCTGTCCCGATCGCCCATCGTCGGGCTCGAGCCGGACGACGTCATCCAGCAATCCTATGCGATCTTCGCCGAGATGGACCGCGTCGATACGATCAGCTATCCGCGCGCCTATCTGTTCCAGATCGCCCGCTCGCTGATCACCCGCCACATCCGCCGAGCGCGGATCGTGCCCCTCCATGCGATCGACGACATCGAGCGGTTCGATTGTCCTGACGACAGTCCCTCGCCCGAGCAATATGCCGTGGATCGCGACGAATTGCGCGAACTGGCCCATGCGATCGCGGCGATGCCCGATAAAACGCGCGAGGCTTTCATCCTGCGCCGGGTCCACGGCCTGCCCCAACGCGAAATCGCTTCCCAAATGAACATTTCAGAGAATACCGTCGAAAAGCATATATCCCGAGGCATTCGTTTCCTGATCGAGTGGTTTGGGCATGGCGGAAGAGCGCTGTCTCGAGGCTCTAGAAGCAAGGGTGTGGAGATTGCCTCGCTAGATGCCGACGTTCGAATCCAGTCGAAACATTGATGAAGCCGCGTCCGATTGGACGGCGCGGCTTGATCGTGGACAGCTGACTCCAGGCGAGCAGGCTGAGCTCGAAGCGTGGTTGCACGGCGATCCGCGGCGGCGCGGCGCCTTGTTGCGGGCACAGGCGATCGCGCTGAAGAGCGAGTCCGCCCAGGCATTGGGGTCGCGCTTCGACCCCGCCGATTTCGCTCCGCCCGCGCCCGCGAACAAGAGAGGAATCTCGCGCCGACGGACCTTGATCTGGACCGGCTCGGCCGTCGCCAGTGCAACGTTGATCGCGTTGGGCGTCGGCATGCCCGCTGCCGGCACGACGATCAGCACGGGCCGGGGCGAGCTCCGGCTGGTGCCGTTGAAGGACGGTTCGACGGTGATGCTCAACACCGATACCAGCATCAGAATTCGCGACGGCGCCGACGAAAGACGCGTGACTCTTCTCAAGGGCGAGGCCTTCTTTTCCGTCGCGCGGGGCAGGATGAAGCCGCTGGTCGTCGAGGTCGACGGGCGTCGCCTGACAACGGGCCAGGCCACGTTCAACCTCCGCAAACTGCCCGGTGCGCCGGTCAATCTGCTGGTTCACGAGGGAGAGGTCAGGCTGGCCGCACCATCATGGAGCGACCAGCACGTGGTCGCGGTCAAATCCGACATGAAAATGGATTTGGCCGAGTCGAGATTGTTTCGGCCATCGCAGCCCGAACGGCCTTCGGCGGTTTCCTCCGACACGGTAACGCGCGGATTGGCATGGCTGGAGGGCAAGATCGCGTTCGAAGGCGAGACGCTGCAAACGGCAGCAGACAGCTTCGCCCGCTATAGCGACACCCGTATCCAGATCCGCGATGCCAGCCTGGCCCGCGAGCCGGTCACCGGCCTGTTCGCCGCGAACGATCCGGCGGGATTCAGCCGGGCCGTTGCCGCCATATTCGATGCGAGAATGGATCGACAGGGCGATACGATCATCCTGTCCAGAGAGCGGCATTCCAATAAATTCTAAGCCGGCGACGCATAGTCCCTCAGACCCCACCCGCGACTAAACTATAAACGATCCTCCCCAACGCCCCGAGCAGCAGGATCCCGCTTGCCGCGAACTGGATCAGGAAGCCGGTACTGCGCTTGCTTGGGTCGGCCATATAACCGGCGGCATAGATCAGCCGTCCGGCGATCCACACCACGCCCAGCCCGGCCGCGACATAGTCGTTCCAATAGAGCGCGAACAGCCACAGCCCGCCCAGGAACAGCGGCAGCCCTTCGAGCGTGTTGATGTGCACCCTGACCGCGCGTTCGAGCAAAGGATCGCCGGTCATGGCGGGTGCGGCGATGCCCGATGTGCCGCGCGCGCGGCCGACTTGCAGGCTCATGTAGAAATAGACCAACAGCGCCACGATCGTGACGATCGCGGTCCAGCGATGTTCCATCATCGAAATTTTCCCCCAAAAGATACTTGCCGGCGTGGTGTCGTCGGTCGCGCGTGATCGCTATTTCGGCATGCCGCTGAGCCCGCTCGCCTGGCGCAGCGCGGCGCCGTCGAGGCGATAGCCGTCGAGGAACACGGTCCGGACATGGCGGAGATTGGTCAGGTCCTTCGACACGTCGCCATCGACCAGGATGATGTCCGCGGTCTTGCCCGGGGCGATCGATCCGACGCGGCCGTCCATTCCGGTCATCCGCGCCGGAACGATCGTCGCGGTCTGGAGCGACTCCGCATTGGTCAGCCCGGCCTGTTGATAGAGTTCCAATTCGCGCACCAGTTCGAGCCCATAGCCGTCGGTGCCCGCGACGATACGGACGCCAGCCTGGTGAAGACGGCCGACCAGCCCGACCATCTTGTCGAAGCTCTTGCGGAAATCGTCGCGCGTCAGCCCGTCGAACAGCGGATAGCCCGGGATCTTCCAGCCGCGCACCACCGCTGGCGGCGCGACCTCGGCGAACGGCGCATATTCCGGCGACATCGCGCTGCCGTCCGAGGTCATCAGCGGCTCCCACACGGTCAGGGTCGGATCGATGATCGTCCCGCGCTTCGACAGCTCGGCATAGAATGCCTTCATCGCCGGCGAGTCGAGGTCGACGTCCTTGCCGTATTTGGCCGGCCCCTCGAGCCGCGCGGCGGTGTTGGCCTTGTCGACCACCTCCTGCGGCATCGCCTGCATCATGATGAAGTTGATATGGGTGACCTCGTCATAGCCCGCGCGCACCGCGTCCAACGGTCGCATCCCGGCGGGGACATGGCCATGGACATGCAGCCCGAGCTTGTGCGCCTCCGCCGCCGCCGGCGCGATCCAGGCCGGATTCATCGAGGTGTAGAATTTGGCGCCCCACAGGCCGGCGGCCTTGATCTTGTCGACCGCCGCGATCGCCTCGGCCGCCGACGAGACGGTAAGCGCACCCTGCGCGGCGAGCGGGTCCTTGCGGTCGATGATGACCGATATCTTGCCGTCGGGCGCGAGCAAGTCGCCGGCGGCGCGGCGCTTGTAGATGCTCAGCGCCTCGTCGATCAGCGAACCGGGGCTGCGATAATTGGTCATGCCCGTGGCGAGGTTCTGCAGCAGGTTCCAGTCGTCGCCGACATGCTGGTGCGAATCCCACAGGCCGGGCAGCAACGTCTTGCCCTTGCCGTCGATCACGACCGCGCCCGCCGGCGCCTTGATCGACCCCGCGGCGCCGACCGACGCGACCTTGCCGTTCGAGATCAGCACGGCGCGGTCGGGCAGATAGGTGCCTGCAACCGAATCGAACATCAGCACATGGTCGACCAGGGTCGGGCTGCGGTTGGCCGGCGCCAGGAAGCTGTGCGCCACATCCCGGACCATGTCGGCAGTCGCCTTGTCCTGGATGTCCTTGAGCTTGGGCCCGTTCGCCTCATACCCCTCGGGCAGCAAGGCCACCACGCCGGCATTGCCGAAGAAGCGATTGTCGCCGTCGAGCCAGACCGGCGACGGCGAGAAGCCATAGCCGGTGATGAAGGCGAGTTTGACGGTCTTCTTGCCTTGCGGACCGTCAATCTGCACCGGCTGGCCGATCTTGATGCTGGCATGGCCGGTCGGCAACAGATCGACGCCCTTGTCGCCAGCCGCAACCAGCGCGTTGACGTCCATCTCGCTGGCGAGCCACGGGCCGCCATAAGTGTTGTAGCGCCGCGCGGCGAACGGCGCGGAGCCGGAATCGACCGCAGTCTTCCAATGCGCGACACCGCCGGTATCGACGTCGAAATTCTCGGTGGCGTCGCCGGAATCGGTATAGCCGCGGATCGCGATCGCCGATGGCCGCTTGTCGGGCGCCAGCGTCACGAGCTCGTCGGTCTCGGTGACCCAGCCGCGCAACGACATCGACATGCGATAGGCGACGCGGCCATCAGGCATCGTCCACGACCAGACGTCGCCATGCTTCCCGGCGGTCGAGCTGATCGTATAATGCCGCGCGCCCGCCGGCGGGGCCATCAGCTCTTCCTTGGGTGTCGACGCCGCCCCGGCGATCGATGCGGTGGCAGCGAGCAGTGACGCGAGCAGAATCCGGCGCATATCATCCCCCAGTGCAGGCGCGCCGAGACTGACGCGATCCGATCGCCGAGGCAACCGGGTATCTGTCGAACCCGCATTGCCGCGCGCACGTCAGCGCACATCGCGAGACATGATGTCGCGATCGCTCATGCCCGAGACTTGCGGTCTCGAGTTGATCCAATGACAGCGCGGACCCGATCCGGTATGGCACCGTCGATGCCGCGCCGTTGGGGATTCTTCTTGCTCGCACTGCTCGCCTGTTCGCTGGCGGCGGCAGGGACATTGCACGCGGGCGAGACGCTGGACGCGCCGGCAATCTCCTGCGGTGGAGAGGCGCATACCGAGAGCGACGGTGATCAGGTGCCAGCCGACACCGATCAGGGCGTCCCGCATCATCACGGAACATGCCACGGCCATGCCTTTGCCGTGGCGATGGACGCGCACTCGACCATTCGGCGACAGCGTCATTCCAGCCAAATCTTCGCGCGGCACGGACAGGGCCTCGCATCACGGTCGGTTGATCCAGTCTTGAGGCCGCCAAGGGTCTGAGACGCGCACGCGCGTCCCTGCCGCCTTGAACGCAAATTACCGGTGCCGCCCCGTCGCGCGCGCCGGCCGAGGGAATCAATCCATGAAACCGATAGTCGCGGCTCTGCCGCTTGCCCTTCTGCTCGCCGCCTGCCGCGGCGGCACCCCATCCGCTGAAAATCCCGCCGAGGCCAGGGCCGGAGGCGAGCATGTCGAGGAGGGCGTCGTTTCCCTCACCCCGCAGCAGGTCGCCACTGCCGGGATCGAAGTCGTCAGCCCCGCCATTGGCGGCAATGCTGGCGCGATCGACCTTCCGGCTACCCTGGAAAGCGATCCGCAAGCGACACGGATCGTCGCCGCCAGCGTACCCGGCCGCGTCATCGAACTCCGCCACAATCTCGGCGACAGCGTCGTGCGCGGCGAAACGCTCGCGATACTCGAAAGCCGTGAAGCGGCGAGCTTGCAGGCGGAGGTGCACCGTACCGCGGCAGCAGCCGAACTGGCGCGAACGACGCTCGCGCGTGACGAAGCGCTCTATGCCAAGGGATTCCGCCCCCTGCGCGAAGTCGATATTTCTCGCGCCGCCGCCAGACAGGCGGAGGTGGCGCTGCGGCTCGCACGCGAGCAGGTCGCCGCCTCCGGCGGGCGCAACGGCAGCTACAACCGTATCTTGATTGCGGCGCCGATCTCGGGCCAGATCATTTCGCGGTCCGCGATACTTGGCCGGTTCTTTGCCGCCGATGCAGCCGACACCGAATTGTTCCGTCTCGCCCGACTTGACCGGCTGAGCGTCGCCCTTTCACTATCTCCCGCCGATGCAGGCCGCGTGCGGCCAGGCATGGCGGTGCGGATCACCGCGCCGGGACGTGCGCAGGCCGCCCGGATCGGCTTCGTCTCGCCTGTGCTCGACGCGGAAACGCGTCAGGTGCGCGCCATCGCGACGCTCGACAATCGCAGCGGGCAATGGCGGGCCGGCGAGCCGGTCATGGCCTCGATCGAGCTTCCGGGGACGGAGGGAAGCACGATCCGCATACCCTCGACCGCCGTACAGACCGTGGGAGCCAGGACCGTCGTGTTCGCGCGCACCGAAACCGGCTTTCGAGCCGTTCCGGTTACGCTCGGGCGGCAGGACGGCGCCATGGTCACGGTGGCAGACGGGCTCACGGGACGCGAACGCATCGCCGCGGCCAACAGCTTCACGCTCAAGTCGGCGCTTGGCGCGGCCGAAGCCGGGCATGAGGACTGAGCCATGATCGATCGCATCGTCACTTGGGCGGTGGACCGGCGCTGGCTGGTCCTGCTGCTCACCGCCATCGCCGCGATCATCGGCGGCATCTCGCTCGCGCGGCTGCCGATCGACGCGGTACCCGACATCACCAACAATCAGGTGCAGATAAACATCGTCGCGCCGGCGCTCTCGCCCGAACTGATCGAGAAGCAGGTCGCCTTCCCGATCGAGACCGCGCTTGCCGGGATCAAGGGGCTGGAAAGCACGCGCTCACTCAGTCGCAACGGCTTCGCGCAGGTGACCGCGATCTTCGAGGACTCGACCGATATCTATTTCGCACGCGCGCAGGTGCAGGAGCGGCTGACGGCTGCGCAGGAAACGCTGCCAAAGGGCGCAAGGCCGGAAATGGGGCCTATCGCGACCGGCCTGGGCGAAGTCTATATCTGGACGCTGCGCTATGCCGAACGCGCGCACAAAGGGCACCGTCCCGGCGAACCGGGACTGCAGCCGGACGGCAGCTACATCACGCCCGAGGGTGACCGGCTGGCGAGCGAGGCTGACAAGGCAACCTATCTCCACACCGTGCAGGACTGGATCGTCGCGCCGCAGATCAAGACGGTCGACGGCGTCGCGGGGATCGATTCGCTTGGCGGGTACGAGAAGGAATATCTCGTCATTCCCGATGTCCAGCGGCTCGCAGCGCTGAGGTTGTCGCTGGACGACCTCGCGACCGCACTCGAACGCAACAACGTCGCGACCGGTGGCGGCACGGTGAATCGCAACGGCGAAGGACTCGCGGTCCGCGCCGATGCCCGCATCCTCAGCCTTGCCCAGTTGCGCGGCACGGTGATCGCCACACGCGAGGGGGTACCGATCATACTCAGCCAGGTGGCGGAAGCGCGGCTCGGCCAGGGCGTTCGCATGGGCGCCGGTTCGGAGAATGGCCGCGAGGTGGTCACCGGCACAGCGATCATGCGGATCGGCGAGAACAGCCGCACCGTTTCCTCCGGCGTCGATGCGAAGCTGACGGCGATCGCACCGTCGCTGCCGCGCGACATCGTGATCGAGCCGGTGCTCGACCGCACGAAACTGGTCAACGCGACCATCACGACGGTGGGGAAGAACCTCGCCGAAGGGGCGCTGCTCGTCATCGTCGTGCTCTTCCTCCTGCTCGGCAATTTCCGGGCGGCGTTGATCGCAGCGCTCGTGATCCCGATAACCATGCTGCTCACCGCCTTCGGCATGCTGCGCCTGGACGTATCGGCCAACTTGATGAGCCTCGGCGCGCTCGACTTCGGCCTGATCGTGGATGGCGCCGTGATCATCGTCGAGAATGCGCTGCGCCGTATCGCCGAGCGCCAGCATGGGGCGGGACGGACGCTCGCCTTGTCGGAACGGCTCCCGGTCGTCGCCAGCGCGGCGCGCGAGATGATCCGGCCTTCGGTCTACGGCCAGGCCATCATCATCCTGGTCTATGTGCCGCTCCTCATCCTGAGCGGCGTCGAGGGCAAGACGTTCGAGCCGATGGCGCTCACCGTCATCATGGCGCTGGCATTCGCCTTCGTCCTGTCGCTTACCTTCGTGCCCGCGGCGATCGCGGTCGCGCTATCGCGTCCGGTCGAGGAGAAGGAGGGGCGTGCACTGGGCTGGCTTCGGCGGTGCTATCAGCCCGGCCTCGATCACGCGATGCGGCGGCCGCGCCTGACCATCGGCGCGGCGCTGGGGGCGCTGGCCCTCGCAGTCGGCACCTACACCATGTTAGGCCAGGAGTTCCTGCCCCAACTCGACGAAGGCGACGTCCTGGTATCCGCCTTTCGCGCACCGGGTACCTCGGTCGAACAGAGCCAGAAGATGCAGGCCCAAATCGAACATGCGTTGCAAGGCATGCCCGAAATCCGCACCGTCTTTTCGCGTACCGGCACCGCGGAGGTCGCATCCGATCCGATGCCACCCAATGCCACCGACACCTTCGTCATGCTCAATGACCGGAAAAAATGGCCCGACCCTTCCGAAGACAAAGCCGCGGTGATCGAGCGGATCGAAGCGCGGATCGCGCAAGTGCCTGGTCATGCCTATGAAGTGACGCAGCCGATTCAGATGCGCTTCAACGAACTTATCGCCGGTGTGCGATCGGATGTGGCGATCAAGATTTTCGGCGAGGACTTCCCGCAAATGAATGCGACCGCCGCGAAAATCGCCGGCGTTCTCCGCCGCACCGCCGGTGCCAAGGACGTCAAGGTCGAGCAGACCGAGGGCCTGCCGATGCTGGACATCGCCTATGCGCGGGATCGTGCTTCGCGGCTCGGGGTCAGTGCACAGGACGTGGCCGATACGGTTTCCACGGCGATAGGCGGCCGCGAGGCGGGACGAATCTACGAGGGTGACCGCAGCTTCCCTGTGGTCATCCGTCTGGCCGACGCTGCTCGCGCCGATCTACGGACGCTTGGCCAAACGCCTGTGCCGGCCCCGGGGGGCAGTTTCGTCCCGCTTGCCGCCGTCGCCGACATTCAGGTCATCGATGGGCCGAACCAGATCAGCCGCGAGAACGGCAAGCGCCGCGTTGTCGTGCAAGCCAATGTCCGCGGCCGCGACGTGACGAGTGTCGTCGCTGATGCCAAAGCGTCGATCGCGAAGGAGGTCGAGCTGCCAGCCGGTGCCTCGCTGGAATGGGGCGGCCAATTCGAGAATCTCGCTTCCGCGCGCGATCGACTGGCGTTGGTCGTGCCGGCATGTTTCGCGCTGATCATGCTGCTGTTGTTCGGCGCGCTCGGCAATATCCGCGATGCGGCAATCGTTTTCACCGGCGTGCCGCTGGCGCTGGTCGGCGGCGTGCTCGCGCTCGTGCTGCGCGGCATGCCGTTCTCGATCTCGGCGGCGGTCGGCTTCATCGCGCTTTCGGGCATCGCGGTCCTTAATGGGCTGGTCATGCTGACTTCGATTCAGCGATTGGCGGCCGAAGGACGCGACCGCGCGGCCGCGGCGCGGGAAGGTGCGCTCGCGCGCTTGCGTCCGGTGGCGATGACGGCAACGGTGGCAAGCCTGGGCTTCGTGCCGATGGCGCTCGGCCATGGTGCCGGCGCCGAAGTGCAAAAGCCGTTAGCCACGGTGGTGATCGGTGGGCTGATCAGCGCCACGTTGCTCACCCTGTTCGTGCTACCGACGCTCTACGCGCGCTTTGGCAACGGGAACCGAGGATGATCTTCGCTGTAAGGAGAATCTCCGCAACAGGGTCGACGGCGAACGCGGGGGCGGTCCATCTGGCTTACCGGTGGCCGACCAACGGGCGCGCCAAAAAAGGGGCGCCGGATCGCTCCGACGCCCCTTTCGGTACGCTTTACTCACCCTCGGTCGAGCCGAAGTTCGCGAGGAATTCCGATCAGGCGCTGGCCTGGGTCCGGCCGCCGCCCTGACCGCCACGCCCCCGGCGGCGATTGCCGCCGCGCCCGCGCGGAGCATAGGGATTGGCGGGCCGCGCCTCGTGCGTCTTGCGCGGCGGGCGAACGCCACGCGGGCCGCGCGGACGCTCGTCGCGCTCCTGCTGTGCGCTGACCGATTGCTTCGAACGGGTCGAAACGATCTTCGCCGCCTCGGCCAGGAAATTCTCCGGCAGGGCCTTGAGCGCGATCTTCTGGCGCGTCAGCCTTTCGATGTCGCGCAGATAGGGACGCTCATCGTCGGCCACGAAGCTGATCGCGATGCCGTCATTGCCGGCACGCGCGGTGCGGCCGATGCGGTGGACATATTGCTCCGCCACGTTGGGCAGCTCGAAATTGATCACATGGCTCACACCCGACACGTCGATGCCGCGCGCGGCGATGTCGGTCGCGACCAGGACCTTTACTTCACCGGTCTTGAACGCGGCCAAAGCGCGCTCGCGATTGGCCTGGCTCTTGTTGCCGTGGATGGCGTTGGCCGCGATGCCGTTGCCGCCGAGCAGGCGGACGACGCGGTCGGCGCCGTGCTTGGTGCGAGTGAAGACGAGCACGCGCTCGATCGCCGGCTCGCGCAGGGTCATCGTCAGCAACGCCTGCTTCTCGGCCTGGTTGACCAAAGTGGCGAATTGCTCGACGCGCTCGGCGGTGGTCGCCGCCGGCTTGATCGAGACCAGCGCCGGGTCCTTGATGAACTGGTCGGCCAGCTCGCGGATCGACTGCGGCATGGTTGCCGAGAAGAACAGGGTCTGGCGCTGGCGCGGGACCATCTTCACGATCTTGCGCAGCGCGTGGATGAAGCCGAGGTCGAGCATCTGGTCGGCCTCGTCGAGGACGAGCGTCTCGATCAAATTGAGGCTGACGAACCGCTGTTCGATCAGGTCGAGCAGGCGGCCCGGCGTGGCGACCAGGATGTCGACGCCGCGCGCCATGTCCTGGCGGTTCTTGTTGATGCTGGTGCCGCCGAACACGGTCGCGACCGACATCCGGCTGAACTTGCCGTAAGCGCGCGCGCTTTCGGCGATCTGGCTGGCGAGTTCGCGGGTCGGGGCGAGGACGAGCATACGGCAATGCGTCGGCAGGACGCGCTTGCCGCTGTCGACCAGACGCTGGATCGACGGCAGCACGAACGCGGCGGTCTTGCCGGTGCCGGTCTGCGCGATGCCGAGCAGGTCGCGGCCTTCGAGGACGTAGGGAATGGCCTGTGCCTGGATCGGCGTTGGCGTGGAATAGCCTTTGGCCTCGAGCGCGCGGACGAGCGGCTCGGCAAGGCCGAGATCGGTGAAATTGGTCATGCAAACCTTATGCAAAAATGCCTCTCGCATGTCCGGCGGACATACGGGCGGCGGGGAGAAATGACACCCCGCGTGACTTGGGAAGCCTGTCGCTTGAACGACCGAGGCGGAGCCTGAACCGTAGCCATAAGGCCGGGTTCGATCACGCTGCATTACGCCTCGATAGCGGCCAAATAGATGCTGCACCGCAAAAAGTCAAGATCGGCGCTGCTAAGCGGCCTCGAGTTCATCGAGGAAGTTGGTCAGGTGCGTTTCGAGCGAGCGCGCCCTGCCGCCCAGCGCGTCCGCCATATCGCGCATCCGTGCCGCATCGTCGCCGGTCGCGCTGGCGACATCCAGGATCGCGCGCACGCTCCGGTCGATATGGTCAGTTGCGAGGCTCGCCTCGGCGACATTGGTCGAGATATGCCGCGTGGCAGCGCCCTGGTCGTGGACTGCGCCGGCGACGATATCCGACAGCGTATCGACGGCCCCGACTGCATCGACCATGCCGCCTTGGGCGAGCGAGACCTGATCGACCGCGTGGCGGATACGCTCGACATGCTTGCCGATATTGCCCGCCGCCACGCGGGTCTGGGTGGCGAGGGATTTGACCTCGCCAGCGACAACCGCGAAGCCGCGCCCTGCCTCGCCGGCGCGTGCCGCCTCCATTGTCGCGTTGAGCGCGAGCATCGTCGTACGCTGGGCGATATCGAGGATCAGCGCGGTGACCGATCCGATCTGATCGGCTGCCCCGGCCAATTGGCCGACTTGTCGCGCCCCGCCCGACACCAGGTCGACCGCCGCACGCGTGGCGCGCTTGGCCTCGGCCGTCTGCCGCTCGACGCCGTGGAGCGAATCGGCCAGCGCGCTCCCGCGATCGGCGATCTCGGCCATATGGGTTGCCGCTTGCGACGCCGCCGCTGCGGCATCGGTGGTGGCGCCGCCGATCTGGTCCGCGCGCTCGGCCATGCGGCCCGATGTGCTCACCACCAACGTCGACGCGCCGGCTAGGTCGGCGGCGAGGTCGCGCGCGGCGGCCCTGAAACGTTCTCCCGCCGCCTGGATGCGGTCGGCGCGCGCCGCCCGGCCGGCGACCACGGCGGCATTGCGCTCGGCTGCCAGACGCAACAGGCTGGGCTGGTCGATGACGCCGTCGAACCGGCCGGCATCGGTGAGGATCACCCCTTCGCCGCCGCCGTCGCGATGCCACGCGCGCAGTATGGCGGCGATTCCCGCCACGCGATCGACCGTCGGGCATGGCCGGACATGCTGGGCCAGATTGCCGCCATAGCTGGGGTTGGAGAGCAGCGCGAAGCCGAACGGACTGAAGAGCAACCGGCGAATGTCGCGATCGAGCAAGGCGCCGATCGGCCGTCCGGCACCGTCGGTCACCGCGAGCATCCGCAGGTCGGGCGCGTGCCGGAATATCTCGACCGCGGCGATAAGGGTGGCGTCGGCGGCGATCGATCGGTGATCGCCGATATGGCCGGCGACCGACCGATCGCCACCATCGTCCAGGAAACTGCCGCGACCCATTTCACCCCCTTCGTTACGCCGACGACCTAGGATGATCGAGGTTAAGCGAGGGTTAGGCTTGCGTGACAATCCCATGACATCGAACGATTTTCTGGAGCCTAGCGTCCGTGATCGGGATTGCGCAGCATCGTTACGACCATGAACCCGATCACCGCGACCCAGGCGATGCCGGCGATCGACGCGATGACCGTGCTGCCGCCATGGAATAGCCGCCATAAGACAACCCCCGACACGATCGCGAGGCCGCCGATCCTGCCCCATAATCGCGCCCGACCGTGGAGCAGGATTTCGATCGCCGCGAGGATCGCGAGCAGGACGACGACGATCACCAGTGTCAGCACCGACTCCCGAAGCGCGGCGAGAAGCGCCTCGCGATGCCAATTGTTGAACACCGATCCGGCGATCACCAGCACGACGGCGATCGCGATCAGGCCGGGCGGGATGCGGCGTGGATTGGCGCCGGGCTCCGCCATCTCAATAAGCGCAGACCGAGAAGTCCTCGCCGACCCAGCAGGCGCTGTCGCGGCGCGAGCGGACCGCGCGGCCCCAGCGCGAATTGATCCCGTCGCGGGTCAGCCCGCGAACGTCCGCCACACCGCGCCCGGTCACATAGACGGTGATGCTGATGACCTCTTCGCCGAACGACCGGCGATGCGCGGGGCTCAAGGTGAAGGTGCCGCCGCGCGCAACGACATATTGGCACGGCCCGCGATAGCTGGTCCCCTCGGAATCGATCACGCAGCGCGCGATCTTGGCCTGGGCCGGGGTCGCGGCGAATCCGGCCGCGATCAGGATGGAGGCGACGGCGAGCTTGCGGATGGTCATCGAACGACTCCCTGTATTTGGCGCTGCGGAGGAAATACCGAACGCCCTTCACGGTCAACCGGCCGCGGGTTTGCGCGTGCGTTCAACCATCCCTATGTGACGGCACCAAGACGGGCAGGCTCGCCCGCCAGCGAAGGAGACCGACCTTGGACAAGACCGCGATCGCCCGATCCGTTTCTCTTGCCCAGGTGCCCTATGTCTTCGTTTGTAACCTTGGATGCGCTGTCGCTCTCGACGCCTGACGGCCGTCCGCTCTTTTCCGATCTGACTTTTTCCTTCGGTCGCCAGCGCACCGCTCTGGTCGGGCGCAACGGTTGCGGCAAATCGACGCTGCTCCGCGCGATCGCGGGGGAGGTCGAGCCCGTCGCGGGCAGCATTGCGCGCTCCGGCAGCGTCGCGCTGCTGCGCCAGGACTGGCCCGACGATACGATCGCCATCGCTGCGGCGCTCGAGGTCGCAGGCCCGCTCGCCCTGCTCCGCCGGATCGAAGCGGGTGCAGGAGACGCCGACGATTTCGCCGCCGCCGACTGGACGCTCGACGAGCGGATCGGCGGCGCGCTTGTCGAGCTTGGCTTGTCCGGGCTCGATCTCGATCGCCCCCTCACCAGCCTGAGCGGTGGGCAGCGCACGCGGATCGCCATCGCGCGTGCCGTCATCGCGGCGCCCGATCTGCTGCTGCTCGACGAGCCGACCAACAATCTCGATGCCGATGGTCGCGCCGCGATCGCGGGTCTGGTCGCCGGGTGGAAAGGCGGCGTGGTGGTCGCGAGCCATGATCGCGCCTTGCTCGAGACGATGGATCGCATCGTCGAGCTGACGCCGATCGGCTGCCGGTCGGTCGAGGGTGGCTGGTCCACCTTCGTCGCGCTACGCGATGCCGATCGCGAGCGCGCGGCGCAGGCGCTCGACCGTGCCGAGGCCGGACTGCGCCAGGCCGAGCGCGGCGCGCAGGCGCAACGCGAGAAGAAGGCGCACCGCGACAAAGCCGCCCGCGCGTTCGGCGCCTCGGGCAGCGTGCCGCAGATCGTCGCCGGGATGATGAAGGAACGCGCCGAGGGCAGCGGCGCGCGCGAGGGAGAGATTGCCCGGCGGCTGATCGGCGAGGCGGAGGCGGCGCGGGCGACCGCACGCGAGCGGGTCGAGATCGTGACGCCGCTGCGTATCGACTTACCGCCCGGCGGGCTGTCGTCGTCGCGCGAATTGCTGCGGATCGAGGGCGCGGTGATCGCGCGCGGCGATCGCCGGATCGGTCCGGTCGACCTGACCGTCCGCGGCCCCGAACGCGTCGCGCTGACCGGACCCAACGGCACGGGCAAGACCAGTGTGCTGCTGCTCGCGGCTGGTGCGGTCGCGCCGATCGAAGGAACGGTAACGCGGTCCGACCGTATCGCCTTGCTCGACCAGCATGTCGGGCTGCTCGATCGCGAGGCGACGATCCTCGCCAATCTGCGCGCGCTCAATCCCGACCTGACCGAGAACGAGGCTCATGCCGCGCTCGCCCGCTTTGCTTTCCGCAATCAGGCGGCGCAGCGCGTGGTCGGCACCTTGTCCGGCGGCGAACGCCTGCGCGCCGGACTCGCCTGCATCCTGTCCGCGGCCCGGCCGCCGCAATTGTTGCTGCTGGACGAACCGACCAACCATCTCGACCTCGATTCGATCGAGATGCTCGAAGCGGCGCTGCGCGGTTATGACGGCGCGCTGCTCGTGGTCAGCCACGACCCCGCCTTCCTCGACGCAATCGGGATCGAACGGGAAATCGCGCTCGCCTAGTTTGTGATGAAATCGCCTTGATCCATCTTAATCACCCTCACCCTTCCGGCGCTTCGCGCCTCCCTCCCTCTCCCGATGGGAGAGGGAAGGGGCCCGCCGCCGCAGGCGGTGGGAAGGGTGAGGGTGAAAGAATCAAGTCAATAGCATCCCCGCTCTCGCAAGCCGGGGCCGAGGCTCAGATCATTTCCTTGAGCGGGACCGTCGTGTCGGCGAGCCGCGCCGGGTCGATCGCCGCGCCTGCTTCGACCAGCTTGCGGCCCTGGACATAATCCTTGGTCGCGTTGACGCAGTCGAGCGCGATCACCTTGCCCTGTTTCAGGTGGATGACCGAGAAACTGCGCGTCGCGGGGTCGCCGCGCACCACTGCCTGATCGTAACCGATCGAGAGCCCCATCGTCTGGAGCTTGAGGTCATATTGGTTCGACCAGAACCACGGCGTGGCTTCATAGGCGACATCCTCGCCCAGGATCGTCTTGGCCGCGACCGTTGCCTGGTCGGTCGCGTTCTGCACCGATTCGAGCCGCACCGCCGCGCCATCGGCGAAGCGGTTGGCGTGAAGCGCGCAATCGCCGACCGCGAAGATATCGGGCAGCGACGTGCGGCATTGCGCGTCGACGCGCACGCCGTTGCCGCCCTCGGCACCCGCGGCGATCAGCGGCTCGACGGCGGGAATGATGCCGATCCCGACGACGACCAGATCGGCCGGCACGATAGTGCCGTCGGCGAGACGAACGCCGGTCACTTTGCCGTCGCCCTCGATCGCGGTGACCGCGACGCCCAGGCGGACATCGACGCCGTGCGCGCGATGCTCGTTCTCGTAGAAACTGGACAGGTCCGGGCCGGCGACACGCGCCATCACGCGGTCGAGTGCCTCTAGCAGAGTCACTTTCTTGCCGAACTTGGCGAGCACCGCCGCCGCCTCCAGCCCGATGAACCCGCCGCCGATCACGACCGCATTGGTCACCTCGGGCAATTCCGCGATCATGCGATCCGCGTCGGCACGGGTGCGGACGGTGTGGACGCCGGTGAGATCGTGGCCCTGACACGACAATCGCCGGGCGTGGCCGCCTGTCGCCCAGATCAGTTTGCCATAAGCGATCTCGGCGCCGTCGGCGGTGGTGACGCGGTGCGCCGCCGGATCGACCGCGACGACGCGGCGATTGGGCAGCATCGTCACCTGCCGTTCTTCCCAGAAAGCAGGCTGGCGGATCAGGATGCGGTCGAAGCTCTTGTCCCCGGCAAGATATTCCTTGCTCAGCGGCGGGCGTTCATAGGGCAATTCGGGCTCGTCGCCGATGACCGCGACCGTTCCCTCGAACTTGCCTTGTCGCAACGCGATTGCAGCCTGGGCACCGCCATGGCCGGCGCCGACGATAAGGACGTCATAATGATCCATCGCGGTCGCGATACGCACAAAATCCAGGCCGCGCCAGCACGGCGAAGTGTCGATCGCCCTAGCGAAACTATCGACGGCGCGACCGTCACCCGACGGTCGCGCCGACTTGTCCTAGAACTTCGATCCCAGCCTGATGCCGGCAGTCTGGGGCCGGATCGGCACGATATAGGGCCGCTGTCCGCAGCTGCCGCATTCCTGGAACCGGGAGAGCTGGCCGCGCGTGTCGAAGGCGTTTTCGAGGAACACCTCGATACTGAAGTTCTTGAACTCCGCGCCGAGCGAGAAGTCCGCGGTAGTGAACGCCTTCAATCGGCCCAGCAGAGCAGAGGGGTTGATGAAATTCGCCGGGTTGGCCACGGTCGCCGGATCGGTCGGATCGTTCAGCGCACTCACGAATACCTTGGTGCGCACGTCACTCGATGCCGAGCTCTGATAGTTAACCACGCCCTGGACATAGCCCTTCACGCCGTCGCCCAGCGGGACGGAATAACGCGCCGTGCCGTTCAGTTTGACGCGCGGCGTGATCGGGAGGCGCGTGCCCGCCGGCGCCGAGACATAGTTGATCTGACCGTCGGGACCTGGCCTCGTGCAGGTGAAGGTCGGGTCGTCATAGCCACACAAATCCTTCTGCGTCTTGGCGTCGGTGTAGGATCCAGACGCCGTCAGGCTGAGTCCGCCAAGCGTCAGCGAGCTGTCGAACTCGGCGCCCCAGATCCGCGCGTTCGGGCCGTTATGGATTTCGGTGAAGCTGTTCGCGCCCAGGAACGAGAATTGGAACGCGTCCCAATCCTGGCGATAGACCGCCGCGTTGAACCGAAGCTTTCCGCCCAGCCAGGTTGTCTTGGCGCCCAATTCGTAATTGGTCAGGAAGTCGGCCTGATAGGGCGGCACGTCGCCGCGGCGATTGATTCCGCCCGGACGGAAACCGCGCGACACCGTGCCGTACATCAACAACCCGGGCCTGGGCTTCCAGCTGAGGTTGAAGCGGTAGGTGACGCCTTGACCCGATGCCTCGACCGGAATCACGCCCTGGCCGGTCGCATAGACGCCGAGATTGGTGCACGGACCGCCCGCCACCGCCGGCGGCAGCAATGTCAGTGAACTGCTATAGGTGTCGGTATCGCGATCGTAGAGCCGTTCGCCGGCGGTGGTGAAGCATTGCGCGACGCCGGTGCGATTGCTGAACGCGGCATTGGGCGGCGAATTGGTAAAGCCGTTGCGCGGATCGCGCCCGAACCCGAAGAATCCGATCAGTGTATTGTCATAGATGAACGCACGGCCGCCGGCGGTGAGCGTCACCGTCGGCGTGATGTCGTAGCTGGCCTCGCCAAACATCGCGTAATCCTTGTCGACGCGATGCTGCTGGGTGAGCCAGAGCGTGCCCGGCGAGCCGTTGACCGACAGGAAGGGGTCGAGCCCCTGAATCTGGTAATCCTGATGGATGAGGTTGCTCTGGCGCTGGTAGAAGGCGCCCGCCACGATCCGGAATCGGTCCGTCGAAGGCGACGCGACCCGGAATTCCTGGCTCATCTTCTTGAAATGGTCGGTCCCGACGACGCGCTGGCGCGGGTCGATATTGTTGCCGTTCTTGTCCCAATACGCGAAATAATAGGCCAGCCCGCCGACCGACGAATACATATGGTCATAGGCTTCCGAATAGTCGGTATAGTCGCTCGACTGCAGATCCTTGCGGTCGAGATAGGCGGCGGCATAGGTCACGTCCCAATTGCCGACCTTGCCTTCGATCGTCAGCCCCGCCTGCCAGAATCTGTCGCGGCGATATTCCGGGAAGAAATGCTGGACTTCCAGGTCGCCGACCTTCGGGTCGAAGCCGTATGAGCCGTGGCTGCGCGTGTCCTGGTAGAGGAAGCTGGGCGTGATCGTCCAATTGCTGTCGAGGTCGACCTTGAGCGCGGCGCGGCCGCCCCAGATTTCGGTGTCGTTATAGTCCTTCTTGACGAAGGGGGCGTTGTTGACGCTGATCCCGCCATCCGGGCGGATGGTGTTGTTGGGATAGGTCGTGACGGCCGGCGGACCGCCGAAGGCGGCGGGCGAGATGAAATCGCGGGTGCCCGGCACGTTGTCGATGAAGCCGGCATCCTTCTCGTAATAACCGACCGCACGGAACGCGATGTTGGGCGACAGCGGGACGTTGATCATCCCCTCCGCCTTGCCGCCCCAGCCGCCCTTGCTGACCTTGTTGCCCTCGAGATCGATGCGACCATAGGTCTTCGACGTGTCGGGCTTGTTGGTGATGATGCGGATCGTGCCCGCTTCCGACGAGGCGCCGTAGAGCGTGCCCTGCGGCCCCGACAGGCTCTCGATACGCGCAATGTCGTAGATATGGACGTCCAGATTGCCGCCGATCGTCGTCACCGGCTGTTCGTCGAGATAGACGCCGACCGAAGGCAGCGAGCCCGAGTGATTGCCGTCGCCGCCCGACGCGACGCCGCGCATATAGACGACGTTGGTGCCCGGCGTACCGCCCAATGCCTGGAACGACACCGACGGCAGCGACGCGACATAATCCTGGAAATTCGATATGTTAAGCTCATCGAGCTTCTTCGTGCTCAGCGCCTGGACGCTGATCGGCACGTTTTGCAGCGTATCGGACCGCTTCAGCGCGGTGATGACGATGTCGCCATTGTCGGCCTGGTTATTGGCCTGGCTGTCGGGCGCCGGCGGGGCATCCTGTGCCAGGGCCGGAGTAGCGGCGAGCGCTGCCGAAGCGAGCAACCCGCTGACGGCAAGACGGCGGCGAAGGAGTGACATGGAAAGCCCCTTTTGCGTTTTTGTTACGGCAGCGTGTTAGCGGGCGCAGCATTCGTCAAGCGCAGACGGGGCAGCACGTTATTTACGTGCCGACGCGTTGCGTTTTTACAACGCGGCCGGAGCGGCCGGATAGGCGTCGAGCACGTCGCCCAACGCGGTCTTGAGCGGATCCAGCCACGGCTCGAACGGCTTCCAGGCCTCTGTTCCTTCGCGGAAAATCGGCTGGCGAACCTGTTCCGAACTGGCCGTGCGCACCGCGCGCTCGGTCTCGTGAAAAGCCAGGCACGCGGGCTCATACTCCAACCCGCAATAGTCGAGCAGGCTGCGCACTTCGCGCTCGGTATGGTCGACCATGTCCTCGTAGATCACGCGATGGACGCGCCCCGGCAGCACGCGGTCGACATGCGCCATCAGCCGCACATAGTCGCGATAATACCGCCCCATGTCGTCGAGCGCGTAGCTGAATGCCTGGCCGCGCGCGAAATGCTGTTTGAAGTTGGAGAAGCAGCAGCCGAGCGGATGGCGCCGTGCGTCGATGATCTTCGCCTTGGGCAGGATCAGGTGGATGAACGGCAGATGCGCCCAGTTATTGGGCAATTTGTCGATGAAGAACGGCCGGTCGGTGCGGCGCTGGATGCGCGTGCGCTTGAGATATTCTTCGCCCAGCGCGCGCAGTTTGTCGGGCACGAAATCGGCGATGCCCTCGGGATAATTCTGGTCACGCCGCGCCAGGGTCGGGATGTCGGGCAATTCCGACGTGCCCTCGACCAGGCTGTGGCTCGACAATATCTGCTCGATCAAGGTCGAGCCCGCGCGCGGCATGCCGAGGATGAAGATCGGGTCGGGGGCGCCGCACCCCTGGCCGGCGCGCTCCGCGAGGAACTCTGGAGTAAACAGCGCGATCGAGCGATCGACGAAGCGCCGCGTCTCATCGGGGTCGTAGACCAGTTTCGTGCGCCGCAACGCATTGCCGGCGTCGTAATGGCGGAAGGCCGCCTCGGCCTGGCGGCGATCCTCGAACGCTTTGCCCAGCGCGAAATCGAGGTGGAAACGGTCCTCGTCCGAGATTCCCGGATCGGCGAGCGCGCCTTCCATCGCGGCGATATCCGCGTCGTCGAACTTGACCGTCTTGAGATTGGCGAGGCTCCACCACGCCTCGCCCAAGGCCGGCATCAGCGCGAGCGCGCGGCGATAGGCGGCGATGCCGTCCTGCTGGCGCCCGACCGTCTTGAGGATATGCCCATAGGTCATCCAGATGCGCGGCTGGTTGGGCGCGTCCTTGAGCACGCGATCGTAGAGCGCGATCGCGCCGTCGAAATCGCCGACCCGGCCGAACGCCGCCGCCTGGAGATTGGCATGGCCGGGATTGTCGGGATCCTCGGCGACCACCTGCTCGAGTTCGTCGATCGCCTCGGCCGGGCGGTTGAGGCGATACAGGACCAGCGCGAGATTGGCGCGCGCCGCGGTGAAGGCCGGCGACAGCTCGACGGCGCGGCGCAGCAGCGCTTCGGAATCGCGATAGCGCCCGATCCGCCCGGCAAGCTCCGCCAGCATGCGCATCGCCGCGACGTCGAACGGATCGTCCTTGAGATGCTGCTTGAGCAATGGCTCGGCGACATGCAGCGCATTGTCATTGAGCGCCATCGCCGCCTCGACCAGCCGCGGATGATAGCGGCCGCCCATCGCCATGCCCCCCGTCCCGCCTGTTGCTCCGCTCGCCATGTTGAGTGTCCTAGCCCAGGTCGCGGGAAAAGGACCAGTGGCGCCGCGTCGGATGACGTGCTTTGCTGCGCGCCGAGGGGAGCCGGGCGATGGATACCAGCGACAAAAGGCCTTTCGGATTCTGGACCGCGACCGCGCTGGTCGTCGGCGGGATGATCGGATCGGGTATCTTCATGATGCCCGCCGCGCTCGCGCCGTTCGGCTGGACCGGCTCGCTCGCCTGGATCGTCAGCATCGCCGGGGCGCTGGCGATCGCCTATACGATCGGCCGCCTAGCCCAGGCGATGCCCGAAGCGAGCGGCGCGGTGGCGATCACCGGCGCGGCGCTGGGCGAATTTCCCGGCGTACTGGTCGGCTGGAGTTATTGGGTATCGGTGTGGACGGCAAACGCGGCGATCGCCACTGCGGCGGCGAGCTATCTGGCGGCGATTTTCCCGCCGCTCAATGCGACACCCTGGCTCGGCGCGCTGACATCGATCGCCCTGCTGTGGCTGCTGACCTTGCTCAATCTTGCCGGCGCACGCGCCGCCGGGCGATTCCAGGTGGTGACGACAATCCTCAAACTGGCGCCGCTGATCGCGGTCATCGTGATCGCGGTGTCACTGGGCGCAGGCGGGAACGTCCATCTGCCGGCCTTGCCGACCGGTCAGGCAGTAATCGCCAGCATGGCTACCGCGGTGACGCTGACGCTATTCCCCCTGGTAGGTTTTGAATCCGCCGGCGTCGCCGCGGAACGCGTGCGCGATCCCGCGCGCAACATCATGCGCGCCAGCATGGCCGGCACCGTCGTCACCGGCTTGCTCTATATCCTGGTCTGCTCGGCGATCGTGCTGATCCTCTCGGCCGACGCGGTCGCCAAATCCTCGGCGCCGTTCGCCTTGTTCGTCGGCCAGTTCTGGGGAAGCGGCGCCTCGCTGCTGGTCGCGCTGTTCGCCGCCATCGCCGCGATCGGTGCGCTCAATGGCTGGGTGCTGATCCAGGGCGAGGTGCCGCTCGGCATGGCGCGCGCGGGACTGCTGCCTGCCTGGTTCGCGCGCGTATCGCGCCGCGATGTCCCGATCCGCGTCCTGATCGTCTCGTCGACGCTGGCGACCGTGCTGATCCTCTGCACCGCAAGCCCGACCCTGGGCGGCGTATTCCAGTTCATGGCGATCCTGGCGTCCTGCGCGACCTTGTGGCTCTATTTCGCGGTCTGCGTGGCCGCCCTCGTCCGCCGGATCGCGATGCCCACGGCCACGATCGGCCTCGCCTTCTCGCTGTTCGCCTTCTGGGGCGCCGGATGGGAAGCGGCCGGGCTCAGCGTCGTCCTGATGCTGACCGCAATCCCGCTCTACTTCCTGCGTCCGAGGGCGGCGTTAGCCGAACAGCCGGCATAATCTCCGTCCTCAATGAATGGACGGCTGAGGGAAGGTCAAGGTCACCGTTTTCTCTCCATCTCGGAAGATGTGGAGTAGTTCGGCACCGACGCCATATGCGGTGCGATTTTCCCAGATTTCGAGACGAGCGTCCTGTGAGAATTCGAGATGCAGTTCTTCATCATCCAGACGTGTCGCTGCGGTGAGATGCCGACCAATCAGTTCATCGACCGGCAAGCGCTCTTCTCTGTTCTCCGGCAGCGTTTCCGAAGCTCGAACCTCTTCGCCTCTGGCCATGATCGCCCAGTCGGCTAAATAGATCCACAGCTTGCCCGTCTGCATCGAATCCGAAGTAGCGAGGTCGAGAACGAGGAACGTTCCAACGCCAATCCAGGCATCCATCACCTGAAACCCGATCAGCGGCTCGATCGGCTCCATGGACAGTGGGAGGCTGATCTCCTCCGTCAACCGAACAGCCGGCCTAGCACCGAACGGTCGCGCAATATCTCGTGCGCGGCATTGTGGCCCGGCGCGCCGGTGACGCCGCCACCGGGATGCGTGCCGGCACCGCACATGTAGAGCCCCTTGATCGGCGAGCGATAATCACCGTGGCCGAGCACCGGGCGCGCCGCCCAGAGCTGATCGAGCGACATATTGCCGTGCATGATGTCGCCGCCGATCAGCCCGAACTTGCGTTCGAGATCGAGCGGCGAATGGATCTGGCGCGCGATGATCGCCGCCTTGAAATTGGGCGCGTGGTCGTTGACCGTGTCGATGATCAGATCGGCCGCCGCCTCCCTCTCGTCGTCCCAGGAGCGACCGTCAGGAAGTGTGGGCGCGAATTGCTGGCAGAACAGGCTGGCGATGTGCATCCCCGGCGGCGCCAGGCTGTCGTCGACCGAAGTCGGCAGCTTCATCTCGACGATCGGCTTTTTCGACCAGCCGAACGCCTTCGCGTCGGTGAACGCCTGGTCCATATAATCGAGCGTCGGCGAGATGATGATGCCGCACGTATGGTGCTCGGCCTTTTCCTTACCCGGCAGCACAGTGAAATCGGGCAATTCGCTGAGCGCGACGTTCATCCGGAACGTGCCCGACCCAGCCTTGAAGCGATCCATGCGATGCGCGAATTCAGCGGGCAGATCGGCGCGGTCGACCAATTGGCGGAAGAGCAAGGCCGGTCCGGCGTTCGACGCGACGATCGACGCCGCGATTTCCTCCCCGCTTTCGAGCACCACGCCCGCTACCTTACCGCCGTCGACCAGCACGCGGGCAACGGGCGCTTCCAGGCTGATCTCGACGCCGGCTTCCTCGCATGCCTCGGCCATGTATCTGGTGATCGCGCCCATGCCGCCGACCGAATGGCCCCACATGCCCTTCTTGCCGTTGATCTCCCCGAACACGTGGTGGAGGAGAACATAGGCGGAGCCGGGCGTGTCCGGACTGGCGTAATTGCCGACCACCGCGTCGAAGCCGAACGCCGCCTTGATATACTCGTTCTCGTACCAGCCATCGAGGAAGTCGCGCGCCGACTTGACGAACAGGTCCATCACGTCGCGCTGCGCCTCGATTCCCATGCCGGCGAGCTTCTTGCCCTGCACGGCTGCGGCAATCAGCGCGCGCAAACCGCCGCCGGCATTGGGCGGCGTCTTGAGCGAGAGGTCGCGCAGAACGTCGGCGACGCGTTCGAGCGCTTCCTCATATTTGGGAAAAGTGTCGGCGTCCTTCTGGCTGTAGCGCGCGAATTCGGCGCGGGTGCGGTCTTCGCCGCCGCCGAGCTTGAGATAGCCGTTTTCGTGCGGAAAGAAGTTGCTGATCGTGCGCTCGATGATCCGCCAGCCGCGCTCGTGCAGGCGCATGTCCCTGATCACTTTGGGACGCAGCAGGCTGACCGTGTAGCTCGCGGTCGAGTTGCGGAAACCGGGATAGAATTCCTCGGTCACCGCAGCACCACCGACGATATCGCGGCGTTCGAGCACGCGGACCTTGAGCCCGGCGCGGGCCAAATAGAAGGCGCAGACCAGGCCGTTATGGCCACCGCCGATGATGATCGCGTCGTATTTGCTAGCCATTCACCCAACCCCAAATCGTCATCCCCGCGAAAGCGGGGACCCATCTCTTGTCCACGCCCCAGATCCGACCGCCGTCGCACGTGGCGACGGCCGGAGATGGGTCCCCGCTTTCGCGGGGATGACGCTAAATTTGCCTCGGACGCCGCGACCATCCCGGGGCCGGGGCGCGGTGCTGGCGGGCCTCCGGGATCAGATGGCGGATCTTCCTGGCGAAGCTGCGCAGGCACACCTCGCTCGCGCCGATCGGACCCGCCGTATAGCTCTGGCTCGCCATGCCCTGCTGCACGCGCTCGATCAGCCAGGTGTCCTCGGCATTGACCACGCGGTTGATCCGCCAATTGGCGTAGCGCACCAGCTTCATCTCCCGCCGATCGTCGGGCAGCGCGAAGGCCATTTCGCGCAGCACGCTGGTGGTCGGCGTCAGCGGCAGCCATTGCATGAAATCGATCTGGTCGGCGTAGATGTCGAACGCCATGTTGGGCCAGAGCTTGTAGTACAGCCACAGCCGCTGGTTCTCCTCGGGCAAATGCTCCGCGTGCGGCAGATGCTTCTGGTAGAAGCGTTCCCAGACATTGTCCGACACGCGATCGACGATCCCGCCCGACATCTTGTCGACCCAGGGCTGCGCCTCGATCGCATAGCTCTTGCCGAACAAGCGGGTCAGCCCGTCATGCGCGACCGGGATGTGCAAATTGTCCGAATAATTGTCGCCGACATTCTTCCAATTGACCTGGCGCTCGCGGAGCCGGACCGGGCTGATGCAGCGCATGTCCTCGAAGCGATAGGGGGCGATCTCATGATCGTACGGCGCCATCATCGCCGCGACCGAGGGGCCGCCATTATCCTCGAGACGGACGAAGACGAAGCCGCGCCAGATCTCGACATCTACTCCGACGAGCCCGTTATCCTCGAGCCGCAACGCGGGATAATCGCCCTTCATCGGCACCCCCGACAGCCGCCCGTCGGTCTCATAGGCCCAGGCATGGTACGGGCAGACCAGCTTCTTCGCGCAGCCCGCCGGTCCCTCGACCAACCGCATCGCGCGGTGGCGGCAGACATTGGCGAAAGCGCGGACCTGCTGGTCGTTGCCGCGAATCGCGATCACGCTTTCGCCGAGATAGTCGAGCGTATGGAAGTCGCCGGGCTTGGCGATATCGCTCTCATGACAGACGATCTGCCACGACGGCCGCAGCACGCGCGCCATCTCGACCTCGAAATATTCGGGATCGGTATAGAGCCAGCCGGGCAAGCTCCAATCGGCGTCGGGATCGCGCTCCTCGATGTCCGCATATTGGTGCGCCATGCGCAAACTCCCGTTGCTTGTTGGACGATCGTATAATAAGGATTAGCGGAATACAATAGCGTCGTCATGTCGGGCTTGTCCCGGCATCCACCGTGCATCATGCAGCGACGGAGAGATGGAGGAGTGGACCCCGGCACAAGGCCGGGGTGACGATGATATGACTAAGCCCGCATTCTCCCGCGCCGAACCCGATGTGCGCCGCCAGAGCCTGATCGAGGCAACCGCGCGCGTGTTGGCGCGCGACGGGGCGACTGGCGCCTCGGTCCGCCCGATCGCGATCGAGGCGGGCGTGTCGCCGGGACTGATCAATCATTATTTCGCCGGGATCGAGGCGCTGATCGCGGCGACCTATTCGGCGGTCGGCGACCAGGTCAGCAACGCGCTGGCCACCGCGGTCGCCGCCGCGGGGAGCGATCCGCGCGCACGTCTGACCGCCTATGTCACCGCGAGTTTCGCGCCGCCGATCGCCGACCGCGCGCTCCTCGCGACCTGGGTCGCGTTCTGGACGCTGACAACCAAGCCGCAGATCGCCGAGCGCCACGACGCGATCTATGCCCAATATCGCGAGGAGCTCGAGGGCCTGCTCGCCGAATGCGGAATCGCCGCCGCCGACCGTCGCCTGACCGCGATCGCGATCACCGCCTTGGTCGACGGACTATGGCTCGAACTCTGCCTGTCACCCGACAGCTTCACTGCCGACGAGGCGCGCGGCCTCGCCGAACGGCAGCTTGCGAGCTACTTCGTCAGATCGGCGAACAGCGACAGATAATAAGTGATCCCCGGGGCGATGTTGCTGATCGGCGTGCGCTCGTTCAGCCCGTGGCTGAAATCCTCCGATTCCTTGATGAAGGTCGGGCTGGCGCCATAGCTCGGCACGTTGTGATAGCGGAACCACATGCTGTCCGACGCCCCCGACGACATCGCCGGGAAGACCGGGACGCCGGGATAGACCTTGCCCATCGCGCGGTTGACCGCGGCGATGAAATCGGGACGCATCGGCGAAGCGTCATTGGCGACCGATCCCTCGGTCACGTCCTTGAACGCGATCGCGGGATCGCCAGCGACCTTCTGCAGTTCGGCCATGATGTCGGCGGGCTTGTGCCCGGGAAAGATGCGGCAATTGATATTGGCCGCCGCCTTTTGTGGCAGCGCGTTGATAGCGTGGCCGCCATTGACCATCGTCGGCACGCAGGTCGTGCCGATCCGTCCGACCGTACTCGGGTTGTTGCGCAGCACCGCCAATGCCTTTTCGTCACTGGGATTGGCCACGAACGCCTTGAGCGCGGCGCCGACCTCGGGTTCCTCATAAGGCGCGGCCTTGCTCAGCGCCTCGCGGGTCAGGTCGCTCAATTCGGCCTTGAAATGATAGGCGCCGATCTTCTCGAGCGCGCTCGACAATTCGACGATCGCGTTGACCGGGCGCGGTGCCGAGGAATGACCGCCGGGATTGGTCACCGTCATCTCGAAATCGGCATAGGTCTTTTCCGCGCCTTGCCAGGTCCAGTATTTGGGCTTGGCCGTCGCCTCGTCGAGAACGCCGCCGCCGCCGTCGATGTTGAGGACGAGATCGGCATTCTTGAGCTTCTCGGCGATCATCGCCGAGGTCTTCATCCGCGTCTCCTCGTCGCCCGAAAATTCGATGACGATCGTCCGCTTCGGCTTGTAGCCTTCGCGGCGCAATTCGTTGAGCGCGGCGATCGCCATCGTGCCGTCGAGCTTCATGTCGGTGGCGCCGCGGCCGAACAGATAGCCATTCTCGACCACCGGCGTGAACGGGTCGCGCTGCCAGTCGGAAGGCTTGGCCTCGACCACGTCCATATGGCCCGAAATGACCAGAGGCTTGAGCGCAGGGTCGCTGCCCGGCCAGGTGGCGATGAGATAGGCGGTGTCGTCGACCGGAGTGATCTCGATATCCTTGGCGGCGAAACCGCCCGCGACCAAAGCCGCCTTGTAGAGTGCCGCGACCTGCGGCGTCTGGTTGTTCGGACCCGCCACGGAGCGCAACGCGATCGCCTTTTTGGCGAGCTCGAGCGCCTCGCTTTCGGCCTGGGGATGTCCGGCCGTCTTGGGCGCCGCCACGCCCGCCGTCGCCACCAACGCCGCCGCCATCGCGGCCAGTCCGAGCTTGTTCATCAACGATCCCTTTATTGTTCGGACGCGACTTTCGACCATCGGCCGTTGCGGGGCAAGCGTAACAATCGTGCGCCGAAATCGCCCAATCTAGGGTTTTTCGTCCCAATCGCCGCTACTTGGACCGTTCGTCAGCACTTCATTAACAAACCTCCGTCACAGAGGACACCGGTGGACCGTGGCCGATGGGACTTTCCCTGAGGAGACGCCGTCCAGCCGGAAGCGTATCGCGTAGGGTGAAGCTGGAGCAGGTCCGCCATTTTCGTGGCGAACGCAGGTACATTGGGGTCACGTTTCGAAGTGGAGGGCCGCATGTTCGAATCGCACGACGCTGCGCCCCGGGGCCATGCGCCGACGAGCGCAGCCCCGCTCGATGCGGAACGCCGCCACGGCGCGCGCCATATCGCGGTCATGCGCGTCGCCAAGCTGCACACGCGGCACGGCGAGGAGCTCTGCCTCGTCCGCAACATCTCGCCCGGCGGGCTGATGGCCAATATCTGGTCGGACCTGGCCATCGACGACCTGCTGACCGCCGAGTTCAAGTCCGGCCACCGCGCCTCGGGCCATGTCGTGTGGCGGCGCGAGAATCGCATCGGCGTCCAATTCGACGAAGAGATCGACGTGCCCGTGGTGCTGGGCGGCGACGAGGATCCCGCGCCGGGCTTCCACGCGCGCGCGCCGCGCATCAACATCGCGGCGCGCGGCCGCCTGCGCTGCGGCGCGCATTATTACGCTGTCGACTTGCGCGATATCTCGCAAGGCGGCGCGCGCATCACGTCCGCCGATCCCAACGTCTGGGAAAAGATCGACGGGCCGATCGTGCTGTCGGTGACGGGCCTGTCGCCCATCGAAGGCACCGCGCGCTGGCACGACGAGAGCAATGCGGGGCTCGCCTTCAACACGCCGATCCCGCTCGACACGATCGCCCGCTGGATCGCCGCGAACCGCGGTTAGCTGGTTTTGTCGTCCCCGTTCCGTCACCCCAGCGAACGCTGGGGCCTCAGGCGAAGGCGCAATGCGGCTTGAGATCCCAGCTTTCGCTGGGATGACGCTGAAGGGAAACGATCTATCCTCTGCGGCCCCTGACGAAGATATTGGCGGTCAACCTCCCCAGGCGCGGATCGGCGCAAAACGCCATGTCGGGCGGAATGAGACCCGAATGGAGCATCGACCCGCGATAGATCGCCAGCCGATCCCGTAAGCCTTCGACCTGGCCGATCTGCTCGTAATGCTGGTTGGAACCGTGAGTGTATCCCGACAGGTCGCCGTTCACCCGGCGTGCGGTGGCAACGAAGCGGTCGACATTGTCGTCGTCGACCAATTCTATCCCGGTGGCGCGCTGGCCAAAGAACGCCGTACCCGGCGTGTCGCTGAGATAGTGGAGCAATGCGAGATAATCGGGATCGGTCGAATCGAAATGCGGCGCGCGCTGCGCGGGATCGAGCGCGCTGGGTGCTGTCGTCACCATCGAAAAGCTCGCTTCGAGCAGTTCGAACGTGTCGACGTCGAAGCCTCCGCCGATGAACGGCCCCGCCGCCCGAAGCAGGCGCTCGACATAATTATAGGCCGCGTCCCCGACCGCGATCGGTTGTCGAAGCCCCGGATAATAGGATCCGCTACTCGCCGGGAACGGCGCCATCGCCGCCGCGAGTTCGACCACCTCGTCCACCGCGCCGGTGAAGTCGTCGACCACGACCACCGGGTTCTGGGCCTCGCCCACGCGGCGCAGTTCGGGTTTCACGGCTGGATCGCGATCCGGGCTCCCCTGGGGAGGTCGGGAAGCGAGAAGCGCAGCGCGCCGTCCATGACCCGCGCAGCGATCCGCTTCGACCCCATCATGACCTTGGGGACGCCGCCCTTCCAGCCATGGACCACCACGTCGAAGCCGGTCCACCACGGCTTGTAGCTGCCGCTGCGCGCATCGAAACTGAGCGAGCCCGCGTCGCACCGGATCGCCTGGCGCAGGAAGCCGCCGCGCTGATAGGCGAAGCTGACCCCGTCATCGAGATAGAGCGAGCCGGTGCAGTCATTGCCCGGATAGACGTTTATCTCCATCGCGCCCTTCGGCGTCTCGGCGGTCGACTGGACGAGCGGCTGGCGCGGGATGATCGCGCCGGGGCGGACGAACACCGGCAAGCGGTCGAGCCGCGGCGTTTCCCTGACCGATGCGCCCTGGACCTGCTCGCCGGTCCAATAATCGTACCAGCCGACGCCGGGCAGGCCGATATCGTAGGGCGCGGGCGATTCCCACGTCTGCGGCGGTGCGATCAGCAAGTCGCGGCCGAGCATGTACTGGTCCTCGGTGCCGCCGACGCGGTCGCCGCCCTTCACCACCGCGGGATATTCGAGCACCACCGGCCGCATCAGCGGCAGCCCGGTGCGGCTATTCTCCTCGGCCAGGCCGTAGAGATACGGCATCAGCCGATAGCGCTCCTCGATATAGCGGCGGCGGATGTTTTCCTGTTGCGCGCCGTGCACCCACACTTCCTGTTCGGGTTTCCCCTTCTGGTAATGGTCGCGCATGATCGGGTTGAACGCGCCGACCTCGATCCAGCGAGTGAGCAGTTCGGGCGAGGGCGCATTGCCGGCGAATCCGCCGATGTCCGCGCCCGAATAAGCGAAGCCCGACAGGCCGAGGCTGGAGAGCTGCGTGGTCGACAGCGACAGATGCGCCCAGCTCGACGTGTTGTCGCCGGTCCAGGTCGCCGAACAGCGCTGGCCGCCCGCATAGGAGGCGCGGGTCATCACGAACGGCCGGCGATCGGGCGCGAGCTTCTTCACGCCGTCATAGGTCGCACACGCATTGAGCATGCCGGTGATGTTGTGCGTCTCGGCCTGGGTCGTCTTGCGCGGCTTGAAGCCCGGCGAGTCGATCGTGTTGACGACATCGATCGGCATCGTCTTGGTCGGCGAGTTGAACACCGCCGGCTCGTTCATGTCGTTCCAGAAGCCGGCGACGCCCATGCCGACAAACTCTGCATAATTGCGCCCCCACCAGTCGCGCGCCTTGGCCTGGGTGAAATCGGGGAACACCGCGGCACCCGGCCAGACGGGCCCGACGAACGGCGTGCCGTCGGGGTTCTTCATGAACACATCCGCCGCCATGCCGCTGTCATAGGGCGCGTAGCCCTGGTTCGGCAAGCTGGCGATATGGAGGTCGGTGATGACGACCAGTTTCATCTTCATCGCGTCGAGCTTGCTGACCAGCCCGGGCAGGTCCGGATAGGCTTTCTTGTCGACGGTGAACGGCCGGTTCCTGTCCTGATAGTCGATGTCGAGCCACAGCACGTCGGCCGGGATCTTGTCGTTGCGCAGGCGGTCGGCGATGCCCTGCGCCTGGACCTGGGTCATGTAGCTCCAGCGCGACTGCTGGAAGCCGAGCGCCCATTTTGGGGTCAGCGGTGCGGGGCCGGTGAGGTAGGCATAATCCTGGACCACGTCCTTGGGCGTCGCCCCGGTCATCACGTAATAATCGACGCCGCCGCCTTCCGCACCGAACGAAAAGGCCGCGCGCTCGGACTTGCCGAGGTCCATGAACCCGCGCCACGTATTGTCCATGAACAGGCCGTACGTGCCACCCGCCTCGTTCAGGCCGATGACGAACGGGATCGACTTGTAGATCGGATCGGTCGCGGGCGAATAGCCGAACTGGTCGGTGTTCCAGAAGGTATAGGCGCCGCCACGCCGATCGAGCGGCCCGGTCTTGTCGCCCAGGCCGAAGAAATGCTCGTCATTGGGCATCGCCTTGCGGACGCGGAAGCCGCCATTGTCGAAGCGGATCGGCGTGCCGGGAGCGTCGGCCAGGATGGTCTTGCCGGCAAGGTCGGTGATGGTGATCGCCAGCGTCTTGTCGTCGACGCGCACGATCAGTTGCGCGGTGCGGATCTCGGTGACGTCTCCCTTGTCGCTCACCTCCAGCGGGACGCGGGTTTCGCGCGATTGCGGCAAGACCGCCCAGGACGCATCCTCAGGCAGCGACCCTTCGCCCGCGCGGACGCGGATGATATCGGCGCGCGGCGCGCTGATCTCGATTTTGATGCCGTTGGCGGAGGCGGTGTAATGGTCGACCGGCTTCGCCGCCGCGACCCCAGGGACGAGCGCCAGCACCGACGCAGCCAATCCCAGCCAGTGCTCCTGCGAAAGCAGGAGCCTAGAGTCACGAGCGACACGGCCGGCGACCCTGGGTTCCTGCTTTCGCAGGAACACTGACTTGGACACATGTCGCCGCATTCTATGCTCCAGCCTTGAGAACGAAGGTGGCGGGGGTGCCCGCCATCGCATTGGGCGCGATCCATACATCGAACGCGCCTGGCTCGGCATAGCTCTTCTTGTCGGGATGGACGAAGCCGAGATCGGCGCGGCTCAAGGTGAAACTCACGGTCGCACTTTGCCCCGGCTCGAGATCGAGATGCTTGATGCCTTTCAGCGAGCGCACCGGCTGGGTCAGGCTCGCCACCTTGTCGTTGATATAGAGCTGCGCGACCTCGTGCATCGGACGGGTGCCGGTATTGGTGACGGTTGCGATGACGGTGACCGATCCCGTCCAAGGGAGGCTCGTCGCACTGACGCTCGTCGCCGAATAGCTCGCGCTCGAATAGGTCAGCCCGAACCCGAACGGATAGAGTGGCTCGTCGGTCACCTCGCGATAGCGCGCCTTGTAGGCCTTGTCCTCGGTCAGCTGCGGGCGCCCGGTGCGGCGATGATTGTAGTAGAACGGCTCTTGCCCCGACGCCTGCGGAAAGCTGACCGGCAGGCGCCCCTGGGGCGCGTAATCGCCGAACACCACGTCGGCGATCGAATTGCCGGTCTCCGAGCCGAGGAACCAGGTCGCCATGATCGCCGGCGCATTCCTGACCGCACCGGTCAGTGCCAGTGCGCGGCCGTGGCGGAGCAGCACGACGATCGGCTTGCCGGTCGCAGCCACGGCCTCAGCCAAGGCGAGTTGCGGTGCGGGCACGCCGATATCGACACGGGCCTGCGCCTCGCCCGACATGCTCGCGCTTTCGCCGAGCAGCAGCACGACGACGTCGGCATCCTTCGCCAGGCGCACCGCCTTGTCGATCTCGCCGTCGATCGGAGCCTCATAGTCCGATCCGCGCGTGACGCTTAGCTTCGCTTTATCACCTAGCGCTGTGCGGAAGCCTTCCTCGACCGTCACGCAGCTCTCGTAATCGGGGAAATTGGCCCAGGGCCCGGGATAATCGCCCTTCTGGCTCACCGCCGGCCCGATCAGCGCGATCTTGCCCGCTTTCTTGAGCGGCAGCAGATTGCCTTCGTTCTTGAGCAGCACCATGGATTTGCGCCCCGCCTCGCGTGCCAGCGCGATCGCGTCCGGGCGGCGAACGTCGCGCGCCTCGCGCACCGGGTCGAGCGAGCGATAGGGGTTGGCGAACAGACCCATCGCCTTCTTTACGTAGAGCACGCGGCGGACGGCGGTATCGACCACCGACATCGGGATGCGGCCGCTCTTCACGAGATCGGGAAGGTGCTTCCAATAGAGGCCCGACTGCATCGAGATGTCGCAGCCCGCGGTCAGCGCCTTGACCACCGCGTCGGGACCGTCGGCGGCATAGCCGTGCAGGATCAGTTCCTCTTCCGACGTGTAGTCGCTGACCACCAGCCCCTTGAACCCCCATTCGCCGCGCAGGATGTCGGTGAGCAGATAATGGTTGCCGGTCGAGGGCACCCCGGCAATGTCGTTGAAGCTCGACATGGTGGTGATCGCGCCGGCATCGAACGCCGCCTTGAACCCGGGCAAATGGATTTCGCGCAAGGTCGTCTCGGGGATGTCGGCGGTGTTATACTCCATCCCGCCCTGGACGGCGCCATAAGCGGCGAAATGCTTGGGGCAGGCGAGCATCGAATCGTCGCGGCGTATGTCGGGGCCCTGGAAACCGCGAACGCGCGCGCGGGCCAATTGCACGCCGAGCCAGGTGTCCTCACCCGACCCCTCGACCACGCGGCCCCAGCGCTGATCGCGCGCGACGTCGACCATCGGCGCGAAGGTCCATTGGATACCCTTGGCCGACGCCTCGACCGCCGCGGCGCGCGCAGTGCGCTCGGCGAGGCCGGGATCGAAGCTGGCGGATTCGCCCAGCGGCACCGGGAAGCTGGTCTTCATCCCATGGATGACGTCGCCGGCGAAGATCAGCGGAATCTTGCTCGGGCTTTCCTCGATCGCGACCTTTTGCAATTCGCGGCCGATCGTCGTGCCGATGCCGTTGAACAGGCCGACGATTTCGCCGCGCCGGATGCGTGCCTTGAGCTCGTCGATGCCCTGTTTGGCGAGGCCGGGGTTGAGCACCGGTCCCTCGGTCCGTGCCGCCAACGGGTCCGAATAGATCGACAGCTGACCCGCTTTGTCCTGGATGCTCATCTTGGCGATCAGTCGCTCGATGAACGGATCGGTCGCCGGGACCGACTTGGCCAGCGCGGGTAGCCCGGCCGACACCATGGCGACCGCGGACGCGCCCTTGAGGAGATCGCGGCGGGACGGATCGGACATGGCTTCTACTCTCCTTGGTGATGCCGTCCCGCCACACGCCCGGCAAATCCGGGCGGCGCGATTCGCGGCAGTCGATTTCTTCTTGGCGAATGCGCATGAAACCGGTTACGGTGCAACTGTGGAACCGGTTACGCGACCGTGAGAGTCGCCCCCGCCCACCCGGCAGAGCTTGCCGGCGGAGGAGAGGATTCAGATCAAGGCGATGGCTGCAAGCCAATCACATCCAGCATTAGCCGAAGGGCGCCCGAACGGCGCCGGCGACCGCCATGCGCGGCGCGCGAAGCTTTGCGACATCATGACCGAAACGAATAACGGACAAAGGGCGCTCGCGCCCAAGCTAGGGGAATTGAGATGACCAACCTGATGAGGGCCAGCCTGCGGGCCGCACTCGCGACCACCATCCTGGCCGGCGGCGCGCTCGCGCTGGCGACGCCTGCCGCGGCGCAGACGACCTCGACCATTCAAGGGCATGTCGATGGTGCCGCCGCCGACGCGACCGTGGTGCTCACGGATACGAACACCGGCCATCAGGACACCGTCAAGGTCGATGCCAACGGCAATTACGTCCTGGTCGGGGTGCCGCCGAGCACCTATCGCGTGGCCTCGGGCGACAAGTCCGTCATCGTCGTGGTGCCGCTGGGTCAAGCGGTCACTGCCGATCTGATCGCGGCGCCGGAATACACCAAGGACATCGTCGTAACGGGTTCGCGGGCACGCGACGTCAAGACGCCGACCATCAGTACCAACATTTCGCGCTTCCAGCTCGAGAACCTGCCGAACGGCGACCGCAACTTCCTGAACTTCGCCGCACTGGCGCCCGGCGTCACCGTTGAAGCGCCGACACTCGGCGGCAAGGCGCGCCGGGTTCAGGCGGGTGGCGTCAATTCGGACAACACCAACACGTTCATTGACGGCATCAGCATCAAGAACCTGGTCAACCACGGCGGCACGCTCGGACAGAACCTTTCCTCGGGCAATCCGTTCCCGGCATCGGCGGTCGATCAGTTCGATGTCCAGACGCAGAACTTCAAGGCAGAGTTCGAGCAGGCCGGGTCGGCGGTAATCTCCTCTGTGACGAAAACCGGCGGCAACGAATTCCACGGCGAAATCTTCGGCGAATGGCAGCCCAAGGCGTTCATCAGCCGCAATTTTGACGATCGGCCAGGTGGCCGCAACAATTTCACCGCCCCGTACGCACCCAAGCCCGATTTCGACACCAAATATTATGGCGGGAACCTCGGCGGCCCGATCATCAAGGACAAGCTGACCTTCTTCGTCGACTTCGAAGGCACCAAGAAGACCTTCGGCTCAAATGATATAAATGTATATCCAAATCCTTTGAGCAATCCTACGGCAGATGCGGTAGCCTATTCCAAATCTGCCCAATCAAAATATAATGGTAGCTTCGCCGCAGACTTCGACGAGAAGCTATATTTTGGCAAGCTGACTTTTTTCGCTACTTCAGCAGATACCATCAACGTCAGCGCATTTATTCGCAATGAATCAAACCTCCAGATTAACGGCGGCGTGACGACGACCGATGCGTCCACGAGGAACCGCAATAACGAAAACCGCTATCAGCTTACTTGGAGCCATCGCGGAACAAATTGGCTGAACGAATTCATTTTCGCGCGTGATGCCGCAGCTAACGGCGCAATACCAAATGTTTCCGGTTCATCCTATATCGTAGTCGAACCGGGATTATCCTGTGACCCGGATACGCATGTCTGCACGCCTAACAAGCCGAACGTTGGCAATGCGAGCGTTCTCGCTCTTGGTGGAGCAAATTTCGCTCAAGATGACCACCAGTATCAGACATTGATCAAGGATAACGTGACGTTTTTCGGTGGGGCCCACACGATCAAAGCTGGGGTCAAGGTGAATTTCACCAAGCTGCAGCGCCTCGAAGACAATGATAGCCAGGGTACCTATTACTACAACGCCAATCAGTTTACCGGACTCGGTGGCGCGGCGGCACCTTTTGCCGCAACTATCAACAGCGCGGCGGTCAGCCCAGTCACGGCAAAAAATACAGAAATCGGCCTATTCGTTCAGGACGACTGGAAGCCCGACGAGCACTGGCAGGTCACCGCAGGGTTGCGCTGGGATTATGAGTCCAATTCACGTAACGAAAAGTTCGTGACCCCCGCTAACATCGCGGCCGCGATCCGCGCCTATCCGGGCTGGAAGGCGGCGGGAATCAATCCCGACGACTACATCTCGACCGGCAGCAACCGTAAGCCGTTCATGGGCGCGTTCCAGCCGCGTCTGGGCATCTCCTACGACGTGAAGGGCGATCGCGACCTGGTCTTCACGATCGGCGGCGGCCGTTACTACAACCGTTCGCTGTTCATCGATTCCGCCTTGGAGACGATCAAGGACGTGTACGAATCGGTCGTTACCTTTAGGACGCCCGCGACCGGCTGCACCGTTGGCGTTGACTCGAACTGCCTCACGTCGATCCCGACGAGCACCGATCAGTTGCGCGCTCTGGCCGCGATGCAGGGCGGCGAAGTGCACCTGATGAACAATAACACCAAGGTGCCGTATTCCGACCAGTTCAATTTCGGTATTCGAAAGCGCTTGGGGAAGATCAATACCTCGATCAGTTTCTCGTACATCAAGTCGCACAACATCTATCAGGAAGTCGTCGGCAACCGGAATCCGGATGGCAGCTACAGCCCGCTCAGCCCGCTCTTCTCGTACGGCGGCAACGTATATTCGTCCGGCATCTTCTACGGCACGGCCGCAATCAACACGGCGCCGCTGTTCGGCACCGATGGCCGGCGCTATGGCAGCATCTTCATCGGCAACAGCGATGGCAAGGCGACCTATGCCGCTCTGTATCTGCAGGCCGACAAGCCCTACACTGATGAATCGGGCTGGGGCTTCAGCACGACGCTGACCATTTCGAACGCCCGGTCGAACGATTCGCGCAATGGTGCCAATATCGGCGATCCGTTCAACTTCGATGCGCCGACGATCGGCTTGCAGGGCTGGGGCAGGTCGAGCGGTCTCGAACGGTGGCGCTTCGTGGGAACGGGCACCGTCCGCCTGCCGCTGGATATCCGCGCGACGACCTTCATTACCCTGTCGTCGGGCCCCTATTATGGCGGGGTCATTTGCGGCATCCCCGCTCCTTCCGTCGATGGCTGCGCCGAGACCAATTTCGGCATCTATAAGCCGGGCGGCATCGGCTACGCGAATATCGACTTCAATTTCTCGAAGACGTTCAAGATGCCGTGGGCGAAGTCGCATGAGTTGACCGTCTATTTCCAGGCGCTCAACGCGTTCGACATGGTCAACCGCAACTACTCGATGTGGGGCGGCGGCTTCCGTAACGTCGGCGACGCCGGGGCTAGCGGCCGGTACGATCTGGGCTCGGTCGCAAGCCAGGGTCGCAACTTCAAGGTCGGCGCCCGCTACAAGTTCTGAGACCGATCAATCTGATCCCCCCTCCCGCTTGCCCGCACTGGGTGAGGGCATCTTTTCCTCCCCTACGTACCTGACACACCCTCCCCCGACCCCTCCCGCAAGCGGGAGGGGAGATTAGGCGGCGAGCGGCGGCGCCTTGCAATAGCGGTCGATAAAGGCGCCGTGGTCGGGCATCCGTCCCGCGGCATCGGCGATCACTTCCTCGATATCCGCCAGGAATGATCTGCGGACCTCGGCCGGCATGATCGCCGCATTGGGATCGTGCCCCATCGCGAACCCCTGCCCCAGCAACACCTGCACCCAGCTCTCGACGCGGAACAGTTCGGCCGCCGCGCGCTTGTAGAAGCGGCCCGACGACGCGAACAACTCGAGCCGCTCGGTCAGGCTGTCCGGGATCGCCATGTTCTTGAGATACTGCCAGTAGGGCGTGCCCTCGCGCTCGGTCACCTTGTAATGCGCGACGATGAAATCGCGCACGTCGGTGAATTCGAAATCGTGCTGGCGGTTATATTCGGCGATATCGGCGGCGGCGAACCCCTGATGCGGAAACAGGCCGAGCAGCTTGACGATCCCCGTCTGAATGAGATGGATGCTGGTCGATTCGAGCGGCTCGAGAAACCCCGATGACAGGCCGATCGCGACGACGTTCTTCTCCCACGCCTTGCGCCTTTTGCCCGGCCGAAACCGCACTGCCCGCGGATCGGCGAGCGGCTTGCCGTCGAGATTGGCGAGCAGCACCGACGCTGCTTCGTCGTCCGAGACGTGATTGCTCGAATAAACGTGCCCGTTGCCGGTGCGATGCTGGAGCGGGATCCGCCATTGCCAGCCATGATCGCGCGCCGTCACGCGGGTGTAAGGCGTAAGCGGCGAAACGCGCTCGCACGGCACCGCCAGCGCGCGGTCGTTGAGCAGCCAGTGGCTCCAGTCCTCATAGTCGATGCCGAGCGCTTGGCCGATCAGCAGCGCGCGCATCCCCGAGCAATCGACGAACAGGTCGCCATCGACCGTTCGCCCGTCCTCCATCACGAGGTGATCGACATGGCCAATCTCGCCGTCGAGCCTGACGTCGACGATCTTGCCCTCGATCCGCTCAACCCCCGCTGCTTCCGATCGCACGCGCAGGAAGCGCGCCAGTAACGACGCATCGAACTGATAGGCGAAGTCCAGCCCGGCCATCGGCGACGCCGGGTTGCGCGCGTCGGGAAAGGAAAATTTGTTTGCCATCCCCGCGGCGCAATTGAGCGCATAATAGTCGAAATGCCGCGCCTTGCCCGCCGCACGTTCGAGCAACCACAATTGATGCGTGTGCAGCCACATGAAGTCCTGGCCGATTCGCCCGAAGCCGTGGAAATACCGATCATTGCCGTTCTTCCAGCCGACGAAATCGATCCCCAGCTTGAACGTCGCCTGGGTCGCGCGGATCATCTCGACCTGGTCGATCTCGGCGATGGTCATATAGTCGCGGATCGCCGGAATCGTCGCCTCGCCGACCCCGATGATGCCGATCTCGTCGGATTCGATCAGGCGGATTTTGTAGCTCTTGAACAGATGCGACAGCAGTCCGGCGGTCATCCACCCCGCGGTGCCGCCGCCGACGATGGTGATGGTCTTGAGCGGCGCGTCGGGCGCGGTCATGCGATGATCCCCTCGGACGGTGCTCGGTTCCGGCACCGTTGTCCCGAACCTTAGACCAGCCGGCCCGAAGCGGTAAACGGTTACATCAGCCCTCGCTACGCATCGAATAGCGCAGCTGGTCGAGCAGCGGCTTGATCAGGAACGACAGGATCGACCGGTTGCCCGTCTCCACGAACGTCTCGGCCGGCATGCCCGCCTTGAGCGCGATCTGCGGTGCCCTGGCCAGCGCGTCGGCGTCGAGCCGCACCTTGATTCGGTAGAAGCTCTGGCCGGTGCGCTGGTCGGAGGCCAAATCGGGCGAGACGAAGGTCAGCTTGCCGGGAATGTCGGGCGTGGTCTGGCGGTTGAAGCCCGAGAAAGTGACGCGCGCAGCCTGGCCGACGCGGACCTGGTCGACATCCTGTGGGCGAATCCGCGCCTCGACGATCATAGCGTCGCGATCGGGGACGATCTGGAGGAGCGGCTGCCCCGGCGGCACCGCGCTGCCGATCGTCGCATAAGCGACCTTGTCGACCACGCCCGATTGCGGCGCGCGAATCTCGCTGCGATCGACCGTGTCGGTGGTGGTGGCGACGCGGACCTGCTGGTCGTTGAGCTGGCCGACCACTTCGGCAAGCTGGTTGCCCGCGTCGCTGCGGATCTGCTTGTCGACGTTGAGGATCTGCTCGTTCGCTTCGGAGATATGCGCGCGCGCCTCGGCGATGTTCGATTCGAGCGCGGCCTTGCTGCCCTTCATCTGGACGGCGGTACGCTCCATCTCGTTGAGGCGGTTGATCGTGACGAGCTGGCGGTCGTGGAGCTTGCGCAGCCCCGCGAGTTCGGGCTCGATCAAGGTCATCTGGCTTTCGATCGCCGCGATCTGCGCCTGATAGCTGGCGATCTGTTCCTGATATTGCTGCACGCGCTGCTTGAGCAGCGCGACCGATCCATCGCGCTCGCGCCGGCGCAGCGCGAACAATTGCCGTTCGCGCGTCATCGCTTCGCTGGCGCGGGCGTCGGACTTGGCGGTCAGTTCGGGTGGGAACAGGATCGAGCGAGCGCCGTCGCGCTCCGATTCCAGCCGCGCGCGTCGCGCGAGCAATTGTTCGAGCCCCAAGGCGGCGGACTCGGCGCCAACCGACGACACGCCCTGGTCGAGCCGCATCAGCAACTGCCCCTTGGCGACGTGATCGCCGTCGCGGACCATCAATGCCTTGAGGATACCGCCGGTCGGATGGATCAGCGTCTTGACGTTCGATTCGACCGCGACGTCGCCCGATCCGACCACCGCGCCGCCAACCTGGAGGATCGCCGACAGGCCGAAAAAGCCAAGCACCAAAGCGGCGATCAGCACATAAGCGCGCCGCGTGCGGCGACGCAGCCGCTCGGCGCCGGGATCGGGTTCGGCATCGGGCCAGAAAGCGTGAAGCGGGACTTGCGCCGTCATTGCCCGGCCTTCTTGCCGACGACCAGCCCGCCGGGCTCCTTGCCGCCGCCGCCCCCGCGTGCCGCCGGGTCCGGCCGGGGCGGCTGTTGCGGCGGCGGCGCGAGCTTGGCCAGCACCTCGTCGCGCGGCCCGAAGGCTTGCGCGGTGCCGCCGCGCATCACCAGCAACAGGTCGACCACGCTCAATATTTCGCGGCGATGCGCGACCAGCAGGACGATGCCGCCCCGTGCCTTCACGCCCGCCACCGCGCGCGCCAAGGCGATTTCGCCATCGGGGTCGAGATTCGAATTGGGCTCGTCGAGCACGACCAGGAACGGATCGCGATAGAGCGCGCGGGCAAGCGCGATGCGCTGGCGCTGGCCGGCCGACAATTGCTGACCGTCCTCGCCGACCTGGAGGTCGTAGCCGCCCGGCAATTGCACGATCAGTTCGTGCACGCCCGCCGCCTTGGCCGCGGCGATCACCACGTCGGACGGCGCACCGACCTCGAACCGCGCGATATTCTCGGCGATCGTCCCGGCGAACAACTCGACCGATTGCGGGACATAGCCGATCGAGCGGCCCAAGGTCTCGCTATCCCATTGCTGGATCGCCGCGGCGTCGAGCCGGACCGCCCCCTTGGCCGCTTTCCACACGCCGAGCACGCCGCGCACCAGCGACGATTTGCCCGAGGCGCTGGGGCCGATGATCCCGACGACCTGCCCGGCCTGCGCCTGGAAACTGACCCCGGCGACATTGGTCAGCTGACTGCCCGGCGGGGTCAGCGACAGGTTGTCGACCGTCAGCGACTTGCTCGGCGGCGGCAATTCGGTGCGCTCGCCGACCGGCGGCGGGACTTGCCCGAACAATTTGTCGAGCCGCGCCCAGGCCTGGCGCGCGCCGACGAAATGCTTCCAATTGGCGATCGCGGAATCGACCGGCGCCAATGCGCGGCCCGACAGGATCGAACTGGCGAAGATGATCCCCGCCGTCGCCTTGCCGTCGATCACCAGCATCGCGCCGACCGTCAGCACCACCGACTGCAGCACCATGCGCGACACCTTGCTGATCCCCGACAGCGTCGCGGTCGTATCGGTCAGCGTCGCCTGCTGGTCGAGATAATCGTGATGGATCCGCCGCCATTGCAGCATCAGCCGGTCGCGCATGCCGAGCGCGGTGATGATCTCGGCATGGCGCCATTGCCGATCGGCGAGCAACCGCCGCTTCGCCGCCGCCTGCGCGACCGCCGCGACATGGCGCCCGCTGACGCGCTCGGCGATCAATGTCAGCGCGGCCAGCCCCAGCATCCCGACCAGCGTCACCACGCCGAGCCAATAATGCACCGCGGTCAGGATGATCAGGAACAGCAGGATCCAGGGCAGGTCGATCAGCGCGGGCGGCCCGGCGCTGGCGATGAAGGCGCGCAATTGGTCGAGGTCGCGTACCGGGCTGACCTTTTCCTTCGCTTCCGGCCGTTCGAGCGCGATCCGCGCCTCGATCGCCTGGACGCGCCCCGACAGCGAGCGGTCGAGCGACGCCGCGACGTCCGCCAGCATCTTCGAGCGCATCACGTCGAACAGGCCGTAAAAGGCGTAGGCGATCAGGATCATCGCGAAGACGCTGAACAGCGTCGGCAGGCTCTGCGCCGGCAGCACGCGGTCATAGACCAGCATCAGGTATAGCGACCCGGTAATCGTCAGCAGGTTGATGAACGCGCTGAGCGCGACGATCGCGCCGAACCCGCCGCGGAGTTTGACCAGCGCGGCGCTGATCTCGGATTCCCTGTTGCTTCCGGGCCGCGACATCACACGCTTTCTGCTACTTGGCCCAGGACAATAGATGCAAAAGTGTCCAAATCCAATGCGATCGTACCGTCCTCGTTCCGAGGTTTCGCAAAGCTCGCCTAGCAGGCGCGTCAAGTAAACCGCGCCCCGAGCTGTTTAGGTCATGCCCGGCGCGCGACCGACCTGGCGCGCCCACAGGAAAAGGGAGAAGTGTCCCGATCACCCAGGCAGCTCTTCCAACATCCGATCGGTCTCGCCCTCGCCCTCCGTCGTGATCCCGCTCCGCACCGCGATCGTGCCGGTGACCGCGACGTCCATCGTCACGTTGCCGAGCGTCCGGAACAAGTCAGGCACCGTCTCGACCGCGACCAGCAGCCCCAGCGCCTCGAGCGGCACGCCCATCGCCACCGCTACCGGCGCGACCGAGGCGAAGAAACTGATCGTGCCGGGCAGCGATACTGACCCCATCGTCGTGATCGCCGCGGTGACCACGCCGGCGGCGAGCTGGCCCGGCCCGATCGGTGTCCCGGTCAAATGCGCGACATAAAGCGCCACGGCCAGGTTCATCGCGGGGCTGGTCGCGCGAAACACCGCGACCGCGATCGGCAGGACGATGCCGGACACCCGCGCGGGCGCGCCGATCGCCTCGCTCGAGCGGAGCATGGTCGGCAGCGACGCGAGCGAGGACGAGGTGCTGATCGCGACGATCTGGCTCGGCAGGACGGCACGTGCGAAGCGCCCGATGCCCACGCGTGCGCCGATCGCCGCGATCGGATAGGCCGACAGCAGCACCAGGATACCGAGCGTCGAGACGATCGCGACATAATGGGCCAGCGCGCCGAACGCGGCCGCGCCGGTCTCCATGCCTACCCCGAACGCCAGGCAGAACACGCCGAGCGGGGCGAGCACCAGCACCCAGCCGATCACGACGATCATCGCGTCGGCGATCGCCTGGAACAGATCGACCATCAGCTTGCGGCGGTCGGGCTGCAACCGGGTGATGGCAAAGGCGAACACCATCGCGAACACGGTCAGCGGCAGGAAGGCGTCGGTCGCGGCGGCGTCGATGATGTTGGTCGGCACGATCTTGTCGAAGAAATCGCCCAGGCTCGGCACCTGCCCGGCGGTCTTGGCGCTCGACAGCGAGGACCTGAGCGCCGCGGCCCAATCGGGGCGGAGCGGGAACAGCTTGAGCAGCAGCGGCGTGAGCAGCGCCGACATGATCGTGTTGAACCACAGGATGACGACGAAGAAGATCAGCGCGCGTCCGGCGATCTTGCCCGCGCGGGCGGCTTCGGCCGACGCCGCGATACCGATCACCAGCAGCGCCACGACCAGCGGCACGATCACCATCTGCAGCCCGTGCAGCCAGGCGCCGCCGATCCGCTTGGTGAAGACCAGGACCCAGCCGCCGGCGTCGGGCGCCCAATTGGCGAGCGCGATACCCAGCGCCAGGCCCGCCACCAGCGAGATCAGGATCCTCAATGCTTGGCTCATGCTCGCCCTTCTTCGTTTGCCGCGCTAAGAGGCGGCCTTGGCGCGGGATAGCGGACGGAAACGGGTAGAATGGCAAGAAAATATTTCGGTACGGACGGTATTCGCGGCCTGACCAACATGCAGCCGATGACCGCGGTGATGGCGATGAAGGTCGGCATGGCGGCCGGCGCGCATTTCGTTCGCGGCGATCACAAGCATCGCGTGGTGATCGGCAAGGACACGCGACTGTCGGGCTATATGCTCGAAAACGCTTTGGTCGCGGGGTTCACCAGCGTCGGCATGGATGTGACCCTGTTCGGGCCGCTGCCGACTCCCGCGATCGGCATGCTGACCAAGTCGATGCGCGCCGATCTGGGCGTGATGATCTCGGCCAGCCACAATCCTTATGCCGATAACGGGATCAAATTGTTCGGCCCCGACGGCTATAAATTGAGCGATGCCGACGAGACGGCGATCGAGGCGCTGATCGACGGCGACGTCGCATTGGCCGATGCGCCCGATATCGGCCGCGCGCGCCGGGTCGAGGATGCGCGCGGGCGCTATATCCATTTTGCCAAGGCGACCTTTCCCGACGACCTGACGCTCGACGGGCTCAAGATCGTGGTCGATTGCGCCAATGGCGCCGCGTATCAGGTCGCGCCTTCGGCCTTGTGGGAACTCGGCGCCGAGGTCATCGCGATCGGCGTCACGCCCAACGGCAAGAATATCAACGACCAGGTCGGATCGACCGCGCCGGAGACGTTGTGCGAGACGGTGGTCGCCAGCGGCGCGCATATCGGCATCGCGCTCGACGGCGATGCCGACCGTCTGATCGTCGTCGACGAGAATGGCCGCGTGATCGACGGCGACCAGTTGATGGCGGTGATCGCGACCGGCTGGGCGCGCGCGGGCAATCTCCGCAATGGCGGGCTGGTCGCGACGGTGATGTCGAACCTGGGGCTCGAACGCCATCTCAGCGCGCAGGGGATCAAGCTGATCCGCACCGCGGTCGGCGACCGCTACGTGCTCGAAGCGATGCGCGGCCAGGGCTATAATGTCGGCGGCGAGCAATCGGGGCATATCATCCTGTCGGATTATGCCACTACCGGCGATGGGCTGGTCGCGGCGTTGCAGATCCTCGCCGAACTGGTCCGCTCGGGGATTCCGGCGAGCGAGTTGCTCCATCGCTTCGACCCGCTGCCGCAATTGCTCAAGAATGTGCGCTTCAAGGGCGGCAAGCCGCTCGACGATGCCGGGGTCAAGGCGGTGATCGCCGATGCCGAGGGCGAGCTCGAGGGCAAGGGCCGGCTGGTGATTCGCCCATCGGGCACCGAGCCGGTGATTCGCGTGATGGCCGAAGGCGAGGACGCCGCTCAGGTCGAGGCGGTGGTCGACCGGATCTGCGACGCGGTGAAGGTGGCGGCGGGGTAGCCGCCCTGCCGCCTAAAGCAACAGGCCCTGCAGATTGGCGCGCCCGACCGCGCCGCCACCGCGCCGCCGGGCGAGTTCGGTCTCGGCGGTGAAGCGCACGTCGGGGTCGCGGTCGGTCAGGAAGCCGGCCAGGCTGTCCTCGGCGATCTCGCTCCATTCCTTGCCGCGGTCGGGGCCGTAACGCACGCGTGGCAGCAGCCCGGGCTGGTTCGACCATTCGATCAACTGCGCGACCGACGCCTCGTTGAGCATGTCGCGCAGATGGTGCGCGGTGACATAGGCGTCGGGAAAGGCGCGGTGCGCGGGGAGGCCGCGTTCATGCTCGAGTCCCTCGGGCTTGCGCCAATAACGTAGCACCTGATTGGAAAAGCTCGGGCTATCGGGCCATAGCCTGAGCGCGCATTTCCAAGTGCAGATCCAGTCGGCGCCGTGCGTCAGCGTCGGGGTGCAGAATTGCTCCTCGAAATCGGCACGATGCGCGGCGAGCGCGATGCGGCGCGGATAGGGATCGAGCACCGGACGCGCGACGTCGATCCAATAAGGCGCATCGGCGACCTGTTCGTCGAGGATATGATGGATCGCCTGGGTGATCGGCGGGATCGGGCGGCCCGGATTGACCATCCGGCTGCCGCCTTCGCCATAGAGTTCCCAGCGCCCGTCGGCACCCAGCGCGACGTCCTGCCAGCCCACTTCGAGCACGCCATGCTGTGGCGGTGCATTGCCGGTGGTCTCCAGGTCGATGACACGGATGATCGAGGGGGATGCCATTCGGGCTAGATGGGGGTTTTGGCCCCAAAAAGCCACCGTGCGGCACCAAGCTCCGCCGTGCTCCTGCGAAAGCAGGAGCCCAGAGTCCGAAAGGAATCGCGTGAAACCCTGGGCTCCTGCTTTCGCAGGAGCACGGTGCATTATCCGATTAAGGGCTTCCTAGTGCCCCGCTTGCGGCCCCCGCTCCAGCCCGCTCGCCGCCAGTTGTGCGTCGATCTGCTCGAGCAGGCGGTCGAGCGCCGCCTGATCCTTCGCCTCGGCGCGCGCGACCAGCACGTCCTGGGTGTTCGAGGCGCGGAGCAGCCACCAGCCGTCGGGCGTGGTGACCCGCGCGCCGTCGGTGCGGTTGACGTCGGCGCCTTCGGTCTCGAGCCGGTCGAGCACTTCGTCGATCACCGCGAATTTGCGGCTTTCGTCGACCTGGAAGCGCATTTCGGGCGTGTTGACCATCACCGGCATGGCGTCCTTGATCTCGTTCATCGACTTGCCGATCATGTGCACCGCGCGGATCAGCCGAACGGCGGCATATTGCGCATCGTCGAAACCGTAGAATTCGTGCGCGAAGAAGATGTGGCCCGACATCTCGCCGGCGAGCGGCGCGTGCGTCTCCTTCATCTTGGTCTTGATCAGACTGTGTCCGGTCTTCCACATCAACGGCTGCCCGCCCAGCTCGGCGATGCGGTCGTACAGCGCCTGGCTCGCCTTGACGTCGGCGATGATCGTCGCGCCGGGCAACTCCCGCAGCACCGGTTCGGCCAGGATCGACAATATCTGGTCGCCCCAGATCACCCGGCCCTTCCCATCGATCGCGCCGATCCGGTCGCCGTCGCCGTCGAACGCGACGCCGAAATCGAGCCCCTTTTCCACCACCAGCGCCTTGAGGTGCGCCAGGTTCTTTTCCTCGGTCGGATCGGGATGATGGTTGGGGAAATTGCCGTCGACTTCGGTGAACAGCAGATGATGCTCGCCCGGCAGCAATTTGGTCAGCTTCTCGATCACCGGACCCGCGGCGCCGTTGCCCGCGTCCCAGCCGATCCGGTAGGCGCCGCCCGAATAGCCGGCCATCAGCCGGCCGACATAATCGTCGACGATATCGGCATCGGCGACCTCGCCTTGGCCTTCCTCCCAATCGCCCTCGGCCGCCATCCGACCGAGTTTCTGGATATCCTCGCCGAAGAACGGAAGATGCTGCAGCACCATCTTGAAGCCGTTATATTCGGCCGGGTTGTGGCTGCCGGTGATCTGGATGCCGCCATCGACTTCCAGCTCGGCCTCGGCCCAGTAAAGCTGCGGGGTCGGTCCCATGCCGGTGCGGATCACGTCGACTCCCGAAGCGAGCAGCCCCTCGACCAGCGCCGTTTCCATCGCCGGCGATGAGATGCGGCCGTCACGCCCCACCGCAACGCGCGTGCCGCCGGCACGGCGCACGATCGTGGCGAAGGTGCGGCCGATCGCGCGGGCATCGTCGGTCGACAAGGTTTTGCCGACGACTCCGCGGATATCGTATTCGCGCAGGGACGTAGGATCGAAACGGTGGGTCATGGGGGCTCCCGTCAGGTTGATGCGCGCCCAATCCGCCGGGGAGGGAAAAAGTTCAATCCCCAGGGTCTGAACTTGGCTTCAACAAGATGTCGCGCGCCTCATTTACGCGACGAGCGAGTTCGTCGGTGCCGCCATGATCGGGATGGACGTTGCGCAGCAGGCGGCGGTGCGCGACTCGGATCTCGTCGCGGCTGGCGCCGGGATCGAGCCCCAGCACGGCCAGCGCGCCGATCTCGTCTTCGCTGCGTTGCGGTTTGCGGCGGCCGTCGGTCCAGACCTTCTTGGGCCCTTGCCACAGCCACCAGCCGAACCAGGCCACGGCCAGCGCGAGGAGGAGCTTGGCCATGTCAGGCGAAGAGCGGCATGACCGGCTCAGGCAGAGCGAGCGCCGCCATCATCTCGCGCAATTCCTGCCGCGCGGCGACGTGCGCCAGGCCCATTTCGCCGAAATCGCGACTGTCGATCATCGTCAGCCCCTTGGGAAACAATTCGCGATAGATGACGCGTTCGCCCAGGCCCGGGATGATCCGGAACCCCACGCGCTTGGCGAGCTGGTCGAGCGCCTCGGACACGCGGCGCATGTTACGCGCCTCGATATGCTGGAGGCGGTTCCTGAGTACGACCCAGTCGATCGCGACGCCATCGGCCTTGGCCCGGGCCTTGCGCGCGTCCCAGATCAATTCGGCGTAGAAGCTCGGCCGGGTGACCTTGTAGGTGTCGGGGTCGACCTGACCGATCAAGTCGAAATCGACGAAGCTGTCGTTCATCGGCGTGACCAAAGTATCGGCGCGGCTCGCCGCCAGCCGCCCGAAACGGTCGTCGCGGCCGGGCGTGTCGATCACCACGAAATCGGCGTCGCTGCACAGCCGGTCGAGCGTATCGTCGAAAAATTCCAGGCTCTCGCCGTCATGCGCGGCGAAGGCAGGCGTCGGCAGCTCGCGGCTGGTGCGCTTGGCAGTGGCGACGCGATTCTCGAAATAGCGCGCCATGGTGCGCTGGCGATGGTCGAGGTCGAACGCCGCGACGCGCGCGCCGCGCGCCTGCAGCGCGATCGCGACATGGACCGCAGTGGTCGACTTGCCGGTCCCGCCCTTTTCGTTGGCGAAGACGATCATATGTGGTTTGCTGGCGTCCGCCACGTGAAGACCCTGGTTGCCTGAGATGCCCCGCGCCTCTTACAGGCGAACCTTCGTCTATCGAAGCGACAAGTCCCATGCAAATTGTCCATCATCTGCCCGATTTGAGACGCGCGACCGCCGAGTTGCGCGGCGGCGGCGCACGCGTCGCGCTGGTCCCGACGATGGGTGCGCTCCATGCCGGGCATATGGCGCTGGTCGATGCCGCGCGGGCGGCGGGGGCAAGGGTCGTCGCGTCGATCTTCGTCAATCCCAAGCAATTCGGCCCCAACGAGGACCTGTCGCGCTATCCGCGCCCGGCCGAGGCCGACAAGGCGTTGCTGATCGCCCATGGCTGCGACCTGCTGTGGATGCCCGGCGTCGAGGACATGTACCCGGCGGGATTTTCCACCAACGTGTCGGTGTCGGGCGTGAGCGACGGGCTCGACGGCGCCGCGCGGCCCGGCCATTTCGACGGCGTCGCGACGGTCGTGACCAAATTGTTCAACCAGGTGCGCCCCGACACGGCCTATTTCGGCGAGAAGGATTTTCAGCAGCTCGCGGTGATCCGCCGCATGGTCGCCGATCTCGATATGGGACTGGAGATCGTCGGGGTGCCGACGGTGCGTGAGGCGGATGGCCTCGCTTTGTCGTCGCGCAACATCTACCTCTCGCCCGACGAGCGAATGCGGGCAGTGGCGCTGCCGCGCGCGCTAGCCGAAGCGAAGCGCGCGATCGAAATGCAAGAGCCGGGCGCGATCGATGCCGCTCTGGCCTCGCTGGCCGAGGCGGGCTTCGTCACCGACTATGTCGCGCTGGTCGATGCCGCGACCTTGGGCGAGCCACAGACGGGTAAATCGCGGCGCCTGCTCGCGGCGGCGCGACTCGGGACTACCCGGCTGATCGACAATCTCGACGTAGCACCCTGATTTTCGTGGTTAAATCCTGTTAACCATTTGTTGACCCCTCGCCCTCCAAGGTAGCCCGGCCAAAGGGATAAAGGGGTTGGCGACGATGGGCAGCAGCCTGAAGAATGCGCAGTTTCTGATCGAGAGCCGGTTGAGCGATGCCGCGCGCGGCGATTGGGATGCATGTTACGATCTCGGCGTCGATTATTCGACCGGCGCGAACGGCGTCGATCTCGACCTGGTCGAGGCGCACAAATGGTTCAACCTCGCCGCGTCGCGCGGCGGCCATGAAGGCGCGCGCTATTGCCGCGCCGAAGTGGCCGATGAAATGACCGCGCGCGAAATCGCCGAAGCGCAGACTCGGGCCCGGTCGTGGCTGAACGAGACGAGCAGCCGGGCGGCCTGATACGCCGTCATCCCAGACTTCTCCCGGCACCCGCCGAGCCGTCTGACAAGTCGTCATCCCAGCGAAAGCTGGGATCTCTGGCGGTATTTCCCTCATTGAGACCCCAGCTTTCGCTGGGGTGACGATTACTCGCTGGAGTGACGATTATTTCGCTGGGATGGCGGTTAGCCTTTAGCCGCCGCAGCCTTCTTCCTCGCCGGCGCTTTCTTCGCGGCAGCCTTCTTCGCCGGTGCCTTTTTCGCCCCGCGCTTTCCCTTGCCGCCGGCCGGCGCCGCGGCCGCTCGCGCGTCGATCAATTGCGCTGCCTCCTCCAACGTCAGCTGATCCTTGTCGATCGTCTTGGGCAGGGTCGCGTTGGTCGTGCCGTCGGTGACATAGGCGCCATAGCGCCCTTCCATCAGCTTGATCTCGAGCTCGGTCCGCGGATGCGCGCCCAGCACCTTCAACGGCTCGCGCGACCCGCGCGCCGGACGGCCGCCATTGGCCGCCGCCTCGGCCAATTTGACCACCGCCGCGTTCATGCCGGTCTCGAACACTTCGGCGGTCGATTGAAGCCGGGCATATTTGCCGTCATGCGCCAGATAGGGACCATAGCGCCCGATCGACGCGGTGATCATGTTGCCGGTCTCGGGATGCGCACCGATCTCGCGCGGCAGGCTCAGCAGCTTCAATGCCCAGTCGAGATCGAGCTCGATATCCTTGGGAATCGACGCGCGCTTGGCATCCTTGCCCTCGCCGAGCTGGATATACGGCCCGAATCGACCTGCCTTGCGCTCGACTTCGAGCCCGGTCGCCGGATCCTTGCCGAGCGATTCGGGGCCTGTGTCCTCGCCGTCGGTGGCGCCCGCCTGGGCGAAGCGCCGGGTATATTTGCACTCGGGATAGTTCGAGCAGGCGATGAACGCGCCGAACCGGCCGCCGCGCAGCGACAATTGGCCAAGCCCGCAATTGGGGCACAGCCGCGGATCGCCGCCATCGGCCTTGTCGGGGAAGAGGTAAGGCGCGAGGAACTGATCGAGCTGCTGCGTCACTTCGGACGGCTTGAATTCCATCACTTCCGCGGTGCGCGGCTTGAAGTCGCGCCAGAACGCCTCGAGCACTTTTTGCCATTGCGCGCGGCCGCCCGAAATCTCGTCGAGCTCGTCCTCGAGGCCCGCGGTGAAGTCGAAGCTGACATATTTCTCGAAAAAGCGTTCGAGGAAGGCGGTCACCAGCCGGCCCGATTCCTCGGCGAAGAAGCGGTTCTTCTCGACCCGCACATAGTCGCGGTCCTTGAGCGTCTGAATGATCGAGGCATAGGTCGACGGCCGCCCGATGCCGAGCTCCTCGAGCCGTTTGACCAGCGACGCTTCGGAGAAGCGCGGCGGCGGCTGGGTGAAATGCTGTTCGGCAGTGACGTCGCGCTTGGCCGGCACGTCGCCATCGCGCAGCCGCGGCAGGCGGCGCGATTCCTCGTCGCCCTCGTCGTCGCGGCCTTCCTCGTACAAAGCGAGATAACCGGGGAAGAGTACGACCTGGCCGGTCGCGCGCAGCCCGTGGCGGCCAGTGCCGTCGGCGAGGTCGATCGTGGTGCGCTCCATCTGCGCCGAGGCCATCTGGCTCGCCATCGCCCGCTTCCAGACCAGCTCATACAGCCGGGCATGGTCGCCCGACCCGGCATGGTCGCGGCGGAAATCGGTCGGCCGGATCGCCTCGTGCGCTTCCTGCGCGTTCTTCGCCTTGGTCTGATACTGGCGCGGCTTGTCGGGAACGTAGTTCGCCGCATAGCGCTCGGTGATCGCCTTGCGCGCGTCGGAAATGGCGCTGCCGTCCATCTGGACGCCGTCGGTCCGCATATAGGTGATCGCGCCATCCTCGTAGAGTGCCTGGGCGATCCGCATCGTGTGGCTGGCCGAGAAACCCAGCTTGCGCGCGGCTTCCTGCTGCAGCGTCGAGGTGGTGAAGGGCGGCGGCGGGTTGCGCGTCGCCGGCTTGGTCTCGACCGACTGGACGGTGAAGCGGCCATTCTCGACGTCGGCCTTGGCCTTGAGCGCATCGCCTTCCTTGCCGATCGACAGGCGGTCGAGCTTCTCGCCGTTCCACTTGATCAGCCGCGCGGTGAACGGCGTGCCGTCCTGTTCGAGCGTGGCGGCGACCGACCAATATTCCTGGCTGACGAACGCTTCGATCTCGCGCTCGCGATCGACGATCAGGCGCAATGCGACCGACTGAACGCGGCCCGCCGACTTGGCGCCGGGCAGCTTGCGCCACAGCACCGGCGACAGGGTGAAACCGACCAGATAATCGAGCGCGCGGCGGGCGCGATAGGCATCGATCAGATCCTCGTCGAGCTGACGCGGATGCTTCATCGCCTCGGTCACGGTCGCCTTGGTGATCGCGTTGAAGGTGACGCGTTCGACCTGTTTGGGCAGCGCCTTGCGGTTGCGCAGCACTTCCTGGACGTGCCACGAAATCGCCTCGCCCTCGCGATCGGGGTCGGTCGCCAGGATCAGGCGGTCGGCCTTCTTGGCCTCGTCGGTGATCGCCTTGAGCTGCTTCGCCTTGTCGGCGTAATTTTCCCAATCCATCGCGAAGCCGGCGTCGGGATCGACCGACCCATCCTTGGGCGGCAAGTCGCGGACATGGCCGTAGCTCGCGAGAACGCGATAGTCGCTGCCCAGATATTTCTCGATGGTTTTCGCCTTGGCGGGCGATTCGACGATGACAAGCTGCATGGCGGTGAAAAGCGATCCTTACGTGTACGCGCGAGGATGGGGAGCCCCGATGATACCCGTCAAGCCGGGGCCTTGAGGCTCCGCCAGGCGAGGAAGAAGGCGATCCCCAGGATGAGGTCGCCGTTCGTCACGACAAAGGTGGAGGTCGGCGCGCGTCCGTTCAACCATAGAATGAGGCTCGGGATCCAGAATCCGACTTTGGCCACAGCTGCGAGCGGCATGAACGCACGATAGCGGACCGGGTCGCCGCCGATCGTCCAATAGACCAATTGCCACGCCGCGGCGGCGCCGACAAAGCCGTAATAATAGATCGGATGGTCGAGCAGAGCCGCCGGTGCCGCAACCTGCCGCTCGAGGAAATAGAGCGGTACCAGGATGATCAGACCATAGATCGCGGCACCGCGGAACAGCCAGCGGGCAAGGCGCGGAGTCATACGAACACCTCGTTCGATTGACATTCCAGAAGATCGGTTACCGATGATTTTGTGTTTCGTATATCTCTGCCGATCAGCCGCCGCGACCTGAAAGGTCGTCATGCCGGGCTCGTCCCGGCATCCACTGTGCAGGTTAGCGCATAACTGGAGCTTCTTTTCCCGGGCTTGCCGCCCGGTGGACCCCGGCACAAGGCCGGGGTGACGTTCGGTTCGGCTCATTCGATTCCAAGATCTCAACGCGTTCAGCGATGTTCGCGACGAGCTATTGGATCAGGCTCACCCTCGCGCCGGCATGGCGCTCGATCCGGTCCGCCAGTTCGAGCTCGAGCAGAATCAACGCGACAGTCGCGGGCGGCAATCCCGATTGGCGAATCAGTTCGTCGATCGCCACCGACACCGGGCCGAGCAGCCCGATCAGCGCGCGGCGCTCGGCATCGTCCGGCTCGCCGCCGGGACGTCCGTCGAACGGGCTGGCCGGCATGCGGACCATGCGCGAGTCGATCGGGCGGATCGTCTCCAGGATATCGGCCGCTGATTGCACCAGAGTCGCGCCCTCGCGGATCAGCAAATTGCAGCCCTGGGCGCGCGGCTCGAGCGGGCTGCCGGGGACCGCCATGACGTCGCGCCCCGCTTCCGCCGCCAGCCGCGCGGTGATCAGCGATCCCGATCGTGGCGCCGCCTCGACGACCACGGTGCCGGTCGACAGGCCGGCGATGACGCGGTTGCGATGGGGAAAGTTGCGCGCCAGCGGCTCGCTGCCCGGCGGTTGCTCGGCGATCAGCAGGCCTTGCTCGGCAACCTGCTCCTGAAGGCCGCGATTCTCGGGCGGAAAGGCGATGTCGATGCCGCTCGCGATCACCCCGATCGTACCCGTCGCGAGCGATCCCTGATGTGCCGCGGTGTCGAGCCCCCGCGCCAGCCCGGAGACGACCACCACGCCTTCGCGCCCCAATTCGACCGCCAGCCCGCGCGCAAAGCGGCACGCCGCCGCCGAGGCGTTGCGCGCGCCGACCATCGCGACGCTGGTGCGGGCGAACAGCGCACTATCGCCCCGGATCGTCATGACCGCCGGCGCATTGTCGAGTTCGGCGAGCAATGGCGGATAATCGGCGTCGTCGATGAACAGATAGCGCGCGCCGAGTGTCTCGACCCGGGCGATCTCGCGTTCGACCATCGCGGTATCGGCGATCCGCGGCGCCTTGCCTCCGCCGCGCGCGGCGAGATCGGGCAGCGCTTCGATCGCGCGCTCGGCACTGCCGAACCGCGCGAGCAACTGGCGATAGGTGACGGGGCCAATCGTCGGCGTACGGATCAGCCGCAGCCGCGCGAGCCGCGGATCAGCCATCCTTCTTTGCGCCGATCCTCGGCTCGTTGCCCTGGATCAGCCGCTCGACATTGGCGCGATGTTTCCACAACACGATCAGCGCCAGCGCGACGAGCAGGAACACCGTGTCGAAATCGCCCAGCACCGCTGCCGTGACCGGCGCCGATATCGCGGCGACCATGCCCGCGACCGACGAGATACGAAGGACCGCGAGCAGCCCCAGCCACACCAAGGCGTAGATCAGCCCGATCGGCCAATGCAGCGCGAGCACGATCCCCATCAGGGTCGCGACTCCCTTGCCGCCCTTGAACTTCAGCCAGACCGGATAGCAATGGCCGAGCAAGGCAGCCGCGGCGGCGGGAATCTGGTGGCCGTGGAACAGCCAGCCGGCGATCAGCACGGCGGCAGCGCCCTTGGCGAGGTCGAGCAGCAAGGTCGCCGCGGCCAGGCCTTTTCGCCCCGTTCGCAATACGTTGGTCGCGCCGATATTGCCCGACCCGATCTGACGAAGGTCGCCGGCACCGAAGGCGCGGGTCAGGATGACGCCGAACGGGATCGACCCGAGAAGGTAACCGAGCAGCATGGCGCCCGCCGGCGCTGCCCATAGATATTCGGTCGCCACGTGAATGCTCCCCCAATCAACGGGATACATAATCGAGCACGGTGGCTGGCGCCACTTATCTTGATCAAAATGGATGCATCCTCTGGAACAAACCTCGGCCCATTCGAGCGGGGCTTTGTTCCAGTTATTCTTTGATTGCCGCGATTTCCGAGCCGCCGGATGATTTAATCCGGCTCGAAATCGCTCTAGAGGCCATGCATGGACGATCGCCCATTATTGTTGTTCGATTCGGGAGTCGGCGGGCTGTCGGTGCTTGCGGCTACCCAGGCGCTGCTGCCCCAGGCACCCCTGGTCTATGTCGCCGATTCGGCGGGTTTCCCCTACGGCACCAAGAGCGAGTTCGAGATCGCCGCGCGCGTCCCGGCTTTGCTCGGGCGGCTGGCCGAACGCTACGATCCGCGGTTGATCGTGATCGCGTGCAACACCGCCTCGACGATCGCACTCGGCTCGGTGCGCGCCGCGCTCGATGTGCCGATCGTCGGCACCGTACCGGCGATCAAGCCGGCCGCCGAAATCAGCGAGACGCGCGTGATCGGCGTGCTCGGCACCGACGCGACCGTGCGCCAGCCTTATGTCGACGATCTCGCGGCGCGCTTTGCCGGCGATTGCGTGGTCCTGCGGCACGGCTCGGCCGCGTTGGTCGAACTGGCCGAAGCCAAGCTTCATGGAGAAAAGCGCCCGATCGCCGACTATCGCGCGGCCATCGCCGGGCTTTTCGACCAGCCGGGCGGCGAGCGCATCGATGTCGTGGTCAACGCCTGCACCCATTTTCCGCTAGTCAGCGACGAACTCGCCGAAGCGGCGCCGCATCCGGTGCGCTTCGTCGACGGCGCGCCGGGAATCGCGCGGCGAGTCGCGTATCTAACCGAGGGGCAGGATTGGCCCGAAGCGCCGCTCCATCGCGCGGTCTTCACCCGGTTCGGCGATGCCGAACGTCACCTCGCCCCGGCGCTGGCGCGCTATGGCATCAACCGCGCCGAGTCGCTTTAGTCCGCTTCAGCTCGCCCGGGTGGGCGGTACGCGCAATCGCCGGGCATATTGCTCGGCCAGCACCTGGTGCGCACGGCGCGCGGAAGGGTCAGCGGATTGCTTGGCGGCAATTCGTTCCTGTTCCTCGCGACGGGCGAGATAATCGGAATCCTGGCCCGTGGGGCCGACCTGGTCGATCATCGCAAAAGCTCCGACAATTCAAGCGGGAGCGTTCCTTGCTCTCAATCGCCGGCCTGCTCGGACCCATGAACGCCGGCGACGACTCGCTCTATACCATACCAATGCGACACTTGCGTTGACGCAGAGCAGCGTCGCGATTGCGCCTTTTGCACCTCTTACCCATGGAAAATCGGCAAAACCCACGTTATTGGCGCAGTTCATGAGCGATTCCACCGCGCGGCCCGTCGATTATTCGCGGGTATTCACCCAGGCGATCGACCGGCTGCATGCCGAGGGGCGGTATCGCGTGTTCATCGACATATTGCGCAACAAGGGGGCGTTTCCCAATGCGCGGTGCTTTGCCGGGCACAATGGGCCGATGCCGATCACGGTGTGGTGCTCGAACGATTATCTGGCGATGGGCCAGCACCCGAAGGTGATCGCGGCGATGGAGGAAGCGCTGCACGATGTCGGCGCGGGTTCGGGCGGCACGCGCAATATCGGCGGCAACACGCATTACCATGTCGATCTCGAGGGCGAGCTGGCCGATCTCCACGGCAAGGAAGGCGCGCTGCTGTTTACCTCGGGCTATGTCTCGAACGAGGCGACGCTCGCGACCCTGGGCAAGATCCTGCCCGGCTGCATCATCTTCTCGGACGAATTGAACCACGCCTCGATGATCGCGGGCATCCGCAATTCGGGCTGCGAGAAGCGCGTGTTCCGTCACAATGACGTCGCGCATCTCGAAGCGCTGCTCGCCGCCGAGGACCCCAATGTCCCCAAGCTGATCGCGTTCGAGAGCGTCTATTCGATGGAAGGCGATATCGCCCCGATCGGCGCGATCTGCGACCTTGCCGACAAGTATAATGCGCTGACCTATCTCGACGAGGTCCATGCCGTCGGCATGTACGGCCCCAGGGGCGGCGGCATTTCCGAGCGCGACCAGGTCGCCGACCGGATCACCATCATCGAAGGCACCTTGGGCAAGGCGTTCGGCGTGATGGGCGGCTATATCGCTGCCGATCAGACGATCATCGACGTCATCCGCAGCTACGCACCGGGGTTCATCTTCACGACCTCGCTGTCGCCCGTGCTGGTCGCCGGCGTGCTCGCCTCTGTCCGCCACCTCAAGGCGTCGACCGCCGAGCGCGACGGCCAGCAGGCATCGGCGAAAATGCTCAAGGCGATGCTCGCCGAGGCGGGGCTGCCGGTGCTGCCCGGCGACACGCATATCGTGCCTTTGATGGTCGGCGATCCGGTCAAGGCGAAGCGGATCAGCGACATCCTGCTCGCCGAATACGGCGTCTACGTCCAGCCGATCAATTACCCGACCGTGCCGCGCGGCACCGAACGCCTGCGCTTCACCCCAGGCCCCGCCCATGACGAAGCCATGATGCGCGACCTCACCAAAGCCCTGGTCGACATCTGGAACCGGCTCGAACTGGAGCTGCGCAAGGCGGCATAGGCCGCACGCCCCTCTGCCGTCATCCCCGCGAAAGCGGGGACCCATCTCCTGGACTTTCCAGTCTTACCGCGGCTGTGGCTTGGCGGCCCGCGCAAGAGATGGGTCCCCGCTTTCGCGGGGATGACGAAGATGTTTGGCGTCTAGCCGCCTCATACCTTCGCCGCGATCCGCCGTTCCTCTTCGCCCATATAATCGCGCGTGATCGGCAACGCATCGCGGTTGCGCGCGAATTGGAGCTGGTAATTGACCATCCCGCCATAGAGGAAGCTGGTGCAGGAGCCGGCGAGGTAGAAGATCCACATATTGTAGAAGGGCTCGTCGTACAGCGCGATGATCTTGTCGCGATTGGCGACGGTGCGGTCGTACCAATGCCGCAGCGTGTAGCCGTAATGGAGGCGCAGCACCTCCACATCGGTCATGTAATAGCGCAGGCCTTCATAGCCCTTGGTGATCTCCGACAAGGCCGGAATATAGCCGCCGGGGAAGATGTACTTGGCGGTGAACTCGTCGGTCACCCCCGCCCCGCCGGCGCGGCCGATCGTGTGGAGGAGCATCACGCCGTCGTCGCTGAGCAACTCGCGGCACTTGCGGAAGAAGGTGCGATATTGCGGCGGCCCGACATGTTCGAACATGCCGACCGACACGATGCGGTCGAACGTGCCGGTCAAATGGCGATAGTCGATCAGCTCGAACTTGACGTGGTCGGCGACACCGGCATCGATCGCGCGCTGCTTGGCAGTGGCGATCTGTTCGTCGCTGAGCGTGATGCCGAGCACGTCGACGCCGTACGTCCGGTGCAGATAGAGCGCCATGCCGCCCCAGCCGCAGCCGATGTCGAGCACGCGCATGCCGGGCTTGAGTGCGAGCTTGGCGGCGATGTGCGCCTTCTTGTCCAACTGCGCCTGTTCGAGGCTTTCGTCGGGGTCGACGAAATAGGCGCAGCTGTACTGGCGGTCGGCGTCGAGGAAGAGGTCGTAGAGCGCGTTGCCGATGTCGTAATGATGCTTGACGTTGGCCCGCGCCGCGCGTGCGCGATTGAACTGGTCGAGCTTGCGCTTGACCCCGACCACCGCCTTGGCGACGAGCCCGGGGTCGAGCGCGCCGGTCGCGTCTTCCCAACGGTTGTTCTTGGTCGCCAGGGTGAGCAATTGCATCAGGTCGCCGCGCTCGATCACCATGCGGCCGTGCATGAACGCCTCCGCCACGCCGAGCGCGGGATTGCGCACGATCTGCCCCGGCACACCCTTGCTGGTGAAGCGGATCGCGACATCGGGATAATCGGGGTCCGCCGTGCCGAACGACTTGGTCGTGCCGTCGGCATAGGTGACGGAAAGCGTGCCGCGCTTGAACGCGCGCTCGAAGAACAGATCGATCAAAGCCATAGCGGACCGCTGCTATCGGCTGATTGCGGCGACGGGAAGACCTGAGACGGTCCTAGTCCCAATCAAATACCCGCATACCAGTCGTAATTGACGTGATCTTCCCAATAGCCGCCCTTGCCCAGGCCGATCCCAGCCAGGCTGGCGACGGCGTCGATCCGCATCACATATTTGGCGTTCTTGTAGCCGAGATGCCGCTCGACCCTCAGCCGGATCGGCGCGCCATGGCCGACCGAGACGCGCTTGTCGTTCATCGCCCAGGCCAGGATCGTCTGGGGGTGGAAGGCGTCGACCAGGTCGATCGACTCATAATAAGGCGCCCCGCTCCATAGATCGGCGCAAGTGAAGACGATGTAGCGCGCCGAACTGCGCACCCCCGCCGCCTTCAGCACATTACCGAGCATCGGTCCCTGCCATTTGCCGATCGCGCTCCATCCCTCGACGCAATCGTGGCGGGTGATCTGCGCGCGCTGCGGGAAGGCGCCGATATCGCTCAAGCCGAGGCGTAGCGGCCGGTCGACCAGCCCGCCGACCTCGAGCCGCCAATTGGCGAAATTCTCCGCGACATGGCGATTGTAATCGGCGGTGTTCGGGTTGGAATTGCCGTTGGTGCGGAACACCGGCGACATCTGGTCGGGGCGGAATTCGGGGGCGAGCGCGTCGCGGTTCATCAGCGCGCGCTGCAGGCCCATGTTGATCTTTTCGCCCGAGAACAGGATGCGGCGAAAACCGGGTTGCTGGGCGAGCTTGTCGCAACCTGACAGCAGCAGCCCGGCGCCGAGCGCGCCGCCGGTGACGAGCGTGCGTCGCGTGAGAAGAGTCATTCGGCGGCCTCCGGTTCGGGGAGTATAACGGGGGCCGGCTCGGGCGGCGGCGGTGGCGCGGGCAAGGTCCAGCGGCCGGTGATCATCGACCATATCTCCTCGATCGGCCCCGCCAGGACCACCAGCGTCAAATGGACGATGACGAACAACACGATGCCGCTCGCCGCGATGAAATGGATCGACCGCGCCGACTGGCGCCCGCCGAACAGCTCGATCAACCACGGCCACGCCGCATCCATTCCCGGCGACATGGCCAGCCCGGTGAAGATCATCAGCGGGATGAGCACGAAGATCGCGGCGACATAGGCGAGCTTCTGGAGCGTATTGTACGCCGCCGGATCGTCGGGATTGTGGAAGTCGAAACGCAGATGCGCGAGCAGATCGGCCCAGAGATGGCGCGGCCCGATTTCCCTGGCGCGGACTCTCAGGTCGCGCTGGAAATGGCGATTGATCAGGCTGGCGATCATGAAGGCGAGCAGGCCGAAGCCGAGCACCAGCGCGAACAACAAATGCCAGCGCCGCGAAATGGCAAGATTGTACCCCGCCGGGATCGTCAGCCAACCCGATCGCAGGATGTTGCCATACGGCCGGAGATCGAGCCAGGCATGGTCGAAATTGGCGCCGTACTGGCCCCAATAGAGCCGCGGATGCGCATTCAATATGCCGATGCCGCTGCCGATCATGATGAAGATCGTGATCGCGTTGATCCAGTGCCACAGGCGCGTCGCCACGCGGTGGCGATAGATCACGGTCGTCGCTCGCGGTCGGGCAGTCGGGGACTCGGCGGGGGCGGTTGGTTCGTCCATCATCATTCCTTCGAACGATACGCCGGACCGGTTACACGCGGTCTTCGTCTTTCTTAGCCGTAAGCGCGCGCGAAGAATACGATCGTCGTCACGCCCGTCACCAGCAACGTCCACATGCGCACCGCGGATGCAGGCAATTTCTTGCCGATATGCGCGCCCGCCCAGCCGCCCAGGATCGACCCCGCCAGCATCGGCAGGCAGGCGATCCAGCGTACCATCCCGGCGGCGATGAACACGATCGCCGCGGCGAGATTGGCAATCGCCAGCATCAGCGTGCGCGGCGCGAACAATTCGCGCGGCGTGTGCCCGGCGAGCAGGCCATAGGTCGCGGTCGTCATCAGCCCGACGCCACCGCCGAAATAGCCGCCATAGATGCCGAGCAGCATCTGCACGACCATCAGGCTGCCGGGGCCGATCGTCACGCGGTTCCGCAACCACGCGGCCGCGAGCTTGCCGAACGCCAGCACGACGAAGGCGTAGAGCACCAGCCAGGGGATGATCACGTCGAAGGCATGGCTGGGGGTCAGCACCAGCAACACGCTCCCGGCGAGCCCGCCGACGAACGTGATCGCCGACAATATCCGCACGCCAACCCCGCCGACCGGCCCGAGCTCGTCGCGAAACGCCCAGGCACTCATCCCCGCGCCGGGCAACAAGGCGACGTTGGAGGTCGCATTGGCGGCGTTGGCCGGGATGCCGAGCGCAAGCAGCGACGGCAAGGTCGCGAACGTCCCGCCTCCCGCCAGCGCGTTCATCGCGCCGCCGACAACGCCCGCGCCGAACGCGAAGAAGAGGGAGAGGGTCGGACTCATCGCCCGCTCCCTTGAAGCGTTGGCGGCAAAAGTCGAGATCGCAATCGCGTCAGGCCGCAGCGCGATCGCGCGCCCGGTCAGGAAGGTCAGGTCAATACATCCGAATCACGCCGCGGGCTGGCCGATCTGCATCGACCTCACCGGCGGGGTCCATTCCGCCTGATAGCTGATCTCCAGCGCCCATATCGCCAGGATGATAATCACCAGCCAGGTGCCGAGCGCGCCGATCATGCGCAACACGCTGGGTGCCGGGCGGACGATGCCGAAGGCATGCGCCAGCCGCACCACGACGAACACGGCGCCGACGATCCACAGCCACAGGCTCGGTCCGCGCGCGAGTTCGATCAACGCCATCAGGATCAGCACGGTCGGCGCATATTCGGTCAGATTGCCATGTGCGCGAATCCTGGCGGTCATCGCCGCCTCGCCGCCATCGCCGAGCATGACCTTGCTGCTCACCCGATTGCACCCGACGCCGAGCGCCAGCCAGACATTGATCAGCCCGGTCGCTGCCGCGATCACGAGCGTTACCGGTAATATCATGGCGATCCTCCCCTTGGTTGTCCCGCGTGGATGCGGCGTATCGTTATTGCTCAGCCTTCGTCCCGTCGCGTCGCCTTGGCCGCGCTCTCGACCTTGAGCGGGCGCGACACCGGGCAGACTTCCTGCAGATAGCCGTTCAAGGTGTTGGCCAGATTATCCTCGACCAGCCGGTAATGGACATATTGGCCACGCTTCTCGCTCGTCACCAGCCCGGCATTCTCCAGCACGCTCAGATGCTGCGACACCGCGGGTTTGGAAATCTCGAAGCGCGCGGCGATCTCGCCCGCGGTCATTTCCGCCTTGGACAGATAGGCCAGGATCTTGCGGCGGGTGGTGGACGCCAGGGCTTCGAAGACGCGTTGCATGAATGTCTTATTAGGCGCTTGCTTAAATACTTTCCAGATGGCAATTAGGTAATTAAGGTACGGCTTAACTAATAGGGGCGTCGCCATGAATCAGCGAGAGCATTGGGACGATCACGATCGATGCGCAGTCAACTGGCTGGTCGAGACGCCGGGCGCCGACCCATCGACCGGTCGGGTGCGCTGGGATCCGCTCCATTCGCTGTGGAATGGCGGCATGGCGGGCGTGGCGCTGATCGCCGGACCGCTGGTCGCGACGCCTGGCGCGCTGCTGCTGTTCGTCCTCACCACCGGTGGCGGCCTGTTGCTCGGTCATTCGGTCGGCTTTCACCGGCTGATGATCCATCGCAGCTTCCGGACCCCGCGCGCGATCGAATATTTCCTGGTATGGTGCGGCACCGCGGTCGGGATGAGCGGCCCGTTCTGGATGATTCGGACGCACGACCTGCGCGACTGGGCGCAGCGCCAGGCGGATTGTCATGATTATCTCGCGCATCGCCGTCCGCCGCTGATCGATGCCTGGTGGCAATTGCACTGCCGGCTCGATCTCGCGCACCCGCCGGCTTATGACCTCAGCGCGCTCGAGCGGCAGGGTTTCTATCGGTTGCTCGATCGCTGGTGGATGGCGCAGCAAGTGCCGATCGCGCTCGCCTGCTGGGCAATTGGCGGCTGGTCCTGGGTGGTGTGGGGCGTCTGCGCGCGCGTCGCGATCTCGGTCCATGGACATTGGCTGGTCGGTCACCTCGCGCATCGCCGGGGTCCGCAATCCTGGCTGGTCGACGCGGCCGGCGTGCAGGCGCACGACGTGCCCTGGGCGGCGATCCCGACCATGGGCGAAGCATGGCACAACAATCACCACGCCTTTCCCGGCTCGGCGCGGATCGGGCTCTATCCGGGGCAGAGCGATTGGGGGTTTGTACTGATCCGCCTGCTGCAACGGCTGGGACTCGCCTGGGACGTCTGCACGCCCGATGCGCTGCCGTCACGCGAACGGCGGCTGACCGCGACGCCGCGCGGGTTGCAACGGCGCGCCAAATCGCTATAGGCGCACGCTTCGCGATGCATCCCGAGCCTTTGTACCGCGTGGCCGACCCGTCGGTTGCGCCGATAAACGTCCGGGCCTAGTCGTCTTGATCAATTCGATATTTGAAGGTTGTCGCCGCAATGGCCGTTCCCAAGAAAAAAACCTCGCCCTCTCGCCGTGGCATGCGCCGCGCGCACGATGCGCTCTCGGTCGAGTCGTTCCAGGAGTGCCCGAATTGCGGCGAGCTGAAGCGTCCGCACAACCTCTGCCCGTCGTGCGGCCATTATAATGGCCGTGAGGTCGTCTCGGTCGAAGGTTGATCGGGGCCCATTGAGGGGGGACTGACGCGTGACCACCAACTCCTGGATCGCCATCGACGCGATGGGCGGTGACGAGGGGTTGGCGGTGATGTTGGCAGGCGTCGCCGAAGCGCGGCGCCGATTCGACGGCACGCATTTCTTCCTGGTCGGCGACGAGGCGAAGATCGCCGAGGGGTTGAAGAATCACCCCAATCTGACGGCGAATTCCGAAATCGTCCACGCGCCCGAAGTCATCAAGGGCGACGAAAAACCCAGCGCCGCGCTGCGCCGCGCCAAGATCACGTCGATGGGCGTGGCGATCGACCTGGTGAAGCAGGGCCGCGCCGCCGCCGCCGTGTCGTCGGGCAATACCGGCGCGCTGATGGCGATGGCGAAAGTCTCGCTGCGCACGATGAAGGGGATCGACCGTCCCGCGCTCGCCGGGCTGATGCCCAGCCTCGGTCCCAACGACACCGTCGTGCTCGACCTTGGCGCCAATACCGAATGCGACGCGCGCAATCTGATGCAGTTCGCCGTGATGGGCGCGGCCTATGCGCGCACCCAGCTCGATCTCGCCAGTCCCCGCGTCGCCTTGCTCAACATCGGTACCGAGGATCAGAAGGGCACCGGGGAGATTCGCGACGCCGCCCAGGCGCTGCGCGACGCGACCCATTTGCCGCTGACCTTCACCGGCTTCATCGAGGGCGACAAATTGTCGCGAGGCGATGTCGACGTGATCGTGTGCGACGGCTTTTCCGGCAATATCGCGCTCAAAACGGCTGAAGGTACCGCGCGATTCGTCGCCGACCTGCTGCGCCGCGCGTTCAGCAGCTCGATGCGGTCGAAGATCGGTTTCCTGATCTCGCGCCCGGCGACCGAATTGCTGCGCCACCATCTCGATCCCAACAATCACAATGGCGCGGTCTTTCTCGGCCTCAACGGTCTCGTCGTGAAGAGCCATGGCGGCGCCAACGAAACCGGGGTCGCCAATGCGATCGCGGTCGCGGCCAAGAGCGTGCGCGACGACCTGGCGCGCAAGATCGCCGAAGACCTCAAATATTTCGAGGCGCATGAACCCGAAGGAGTAGTTGCGTGAGGCGTGCGGTCATCACCGGAACCGGGTCCGCGCTGCCGATGCGGCGCGTGTCGAACGCGGAACTCGCCGAGACCGTCGACACCAGCGACGAGTGGATCGTCGAGCGCACCGGTATCCGCTTCCGCTACATTGCGGGGCCTGACGAAACCACCGGCACGCTGGCCGCCGACGCGGCGCGCGCGGCGCTGACCGCGGCGGGCAAGGCAGCGGACGAGGTCGACCTGATCGTGCTCGCGACCGCTACACCCGACCAGACCTTTCCCGCCACCGCGACCAAGGTCCAGGCGATGCTGGGGATCGACGATTGCGTCGCGTTCGACGTCGGCGCGGTATGCTCGGGATTCCTCTACGCGATCCAGGTCGCCGACAGCCTGATCAAGACCGGCAGCGCCAATTGCGCCCTGGTGATCGGCGCCGAGACGTTCAGCCGGATCCTCGATTGGGAAGATCGCGCGACTTGCGTGCTGTTCGGCGATGGCGCCGGGGCAGTGGTGCTCGAGGCGCGCGACGTCGCCGAGGACGGCCCCGGGATCCTCGCCAGCCGGCTCCACGCCGATGGCCGCCACAACGAACTTCTCTATGTCGATGGCGGGCCGTCGACCACCGGCACGGTCGGCAAGGTGCGGATGAAGGGGCGCGAAGTGTTCCGCCACGCGGTCACCAACCTTGCCAGCGTGATGGACGAATCGCTCGTCGCGGCGGGGCTGGTCCCCGGCGATGTCGACTGGGTGGTGCCGCATCAGGCCAATGCCCGCATTCTCGACGCGACCGCGCGCAAGCTCGGGCTGGCGGCTGAAAAGGTGGTCGTCACGGTCGACCAGCATGCCAACACCTCGGCCGCGTCAGTACCCCTCGCGCTCGACACCGCGGTGCGCGACGGGCGTATCAAGCCGGGACAGGTCGTCGTGCTCGAAGCGATGGGCGGCGGCTTCACTTGGGGGGCGGCGGTCGTCCGAATCTGACCGTTTAAGCCGGTCCGGCCATACCTGAAATTGGGTAGGAAGCCCATTTCATGCGCTCCACCATTGTGTTACGGCAAGTTTCTGCCACGCAAGGGAGGGTGTGAATGGCAAGTGTGGGTACGTTGACGCGGGCTGATCTGTCCGACGCGTTACAGCGTGAAGTGGGACTATCCAGGGCCGATTCGGCCAAATTGGTCGAGGAGATCCTGGATCATATGTGCGACGCGCTGGCGCGCGGCGAAAATGTCAAGATTTCGGGTTTTGGCACCTTCGTGCTGCGCGACAAAGGACAGCGCATCGGCCGCAATCCCAAGACCGGTGTGGAAGTGCCGATCGCGCCGCGGCGCGTGCTGACCTTCCGTGCCAGTCAGATGATGCGCGACCGCATCGTCGAGGCGGGCTGACGGAGCAGCGCATGGCCGCACTCGACAAGGCGGCTGGCGCATTCCGTACGATTGGCGAGGTGTCGCAAGACACCGGGTTGCCGCAGCATATCCTGCGCTATTGGGAAACGCGCTTCGCACAATTACGTCCGCTGCAGCGCGCCGGCAAGCGCCGCTACTACCGGCCCGAAGACGTCGCGCTGATCCGGCGGATCGACGACCTGCTCAACCAGCAGGGCTATACGATTCGCGGCGTGCAGAAATTGCTGGCGACCGAGGGACGCGGTGGCGCGGCGGCACCCGCGCCGGCGGCCGATGTGCCGGCGGCGCGGGGTCCGGTGCCGGGCTCGCCTGTCGAGCTGAGTGCGCTTAGGACGATTCGCGATATGCTGGCGCGGGCGCTGGAAGGGTAAGACCAGCCGTCATCCCCGCGAAAGCGGGGACCCATCTCGGGCAGGCGCCTGATGCCCGGCGGCTACGTTTACATTCTGACTAACCGCAAGAATGGGACGCTCAACACCGGCGTCTGCGCCAATATCGCCGCACGTATGATGCAGCATCGCGATGGCACCGGAAGCAAGTTCTGCAAGAAATACGGCATCGACCGGCTGGTCCATGTCGAGCGCCATGACGCGATCTATGAAGCGATAACCCGTGAGAAGGCGATCAAGCGATGGCGTCGCGCGTGGAAGATCGAATTGATTGAGCGCGACAATCCGGATTGGCGCGATTTGTTCTTCGATATCAATCGGTAAGCCTGCGGCGTAACCCGGAGATGGGTCCCCGCTTTCGCGGGGATGACGGCCCATGGAAGTGGCGCGGTCGGTAGCATATTACCGCGCCCGCAACCCATCGCGCAGCAACTCCGCGACGACATCCGCTACCGCTTCGGGCGTGCGGTCCTCGTCCCACACGCCGTAGCGCAGCCCGAGAAACACGTTCATCCCCATCACCGCCCAGGCATGGACATCGGACACGTCGTCGCGGATCTCGCCGCGGTCGGCGCCCGCCTTCAGCCGCTGTTCGATGCGCTCGGCAGTGGTCGCGTAATGCGCGCGGAAGCTGGCCGGGTCGACGAACTCGGCCTCGTCGATGATGCGGTAAATCTCCTTGTGGCCACGCACGAACTCGAGAAAGCTCAATAAGCCCGCACGCTCGGCGGCGATCTGGTCGGGCGCGGCGCGAATCGCCGGGGCGACGGTGTCGCGCACCTGGTCGGACATGTCTCGAACCAGCGCGCGGAAGATCGCGTCCTTCGAATCGAAATAGGTATAGAAGCTCCCCAGCGCGACGCCGGCGCGACGCGTAATTCCGCTGATCGATCCCTCGTGAAATCCCTTTTCGCCGAATTCGACCGCCGCGGCATCGAGCAACGCGCGCAGCGTCCGCCGCCCGCGCTCGGTACGTGGCGCCTTTCCCTCGCTGGCAATGGCGTCGAGCCCACGGGCACCGGCAACGCCGGTCCCGACGACAGGCGTTGCAGTTGAGCCACGCTGGACCATTCTTTTTGCCTCCCCATCACCCGACAAGTTGAAACCCGGTTCAGGTTTCAGTATAGGGCGGATCAACAAGCGTTCAACCGGGTCGTTTCCCGCACGGACGATAGACCATTGGGAGGGTTGAAGGGATGATTCGTCACCGTCACGTTCGCGCGCTGTATGTCGGCGCTGCCGCCACCGCATTGTTCGCCAGCCCCGCCTTCGCGCAGGAAACGCCAGCGACGGCTCCGGCCGCCGCGTCGTCCGCGGACGATGCCCAGGCGAATGCCGACGCCCCTGCCGATATCGTCGTCACTGCGCGCCGCCGCTCGGAAACTTTGCTCAACGTGCCGATCGCGGTGACCGCGTTCACTGCCGACAAGCTCGACAAGATGGGCGCGGTCGACCTGACCGACATCCAGAACACGACGCCGAACACGACGATCAAGGACGCGCGCGGCACCAATTCGACGCTCGCCGCTTTCATCCGCGGCGTCGGTCAGCAGGATCCGGTGCCCGGGTTCGAGGCCGGCGTCGGCATCTATCTCGACGACGTCTATCTCAACCGTCCGCAAGCTGCGGTGCTCGACATCTATGACGTCGAGCGGATCGAAGTGCTGCGCGGACCGCAGGGCACGCTTTACGGCCGCAACACGATCGGCGGCGCGATCAAATATGTCACGCGCCGGCTGCCCGACCATTTCGAGGTCGCCGCGCGCGGTACCTATGGCTCATACAACCAGGCCGACGGGATCGTCAGCCTGTCGGCCCCGATCGGATCGGTGTTGCGCGTCGGCGTATCGGGCGCGCGGCTGACCCGCGACGGGTTCGGCCGCAACCGCAATCTCGGCATCGACAATTACAACAAGGACATCTGGGCCGGCCGCGGCACGATCGAGTTCGAGACGCCGGATAGCCGCCTGCTCGTCCGCATCACCGGTGACTACACGCACGACAAATCGGCGCCGCGCAACGGCCACCGCCTGTTCGCCGGCAAGCTGACCGGGTCCCCGGTGCTCGACAATGTCTATGACACCAATGCCGGGCTCAACTTCCCCAAACAGGATATCCAGGCCGGCGGCCTGTCGATGACCGCGACCGCGAAGCTGACCGACAACCTGACCTTCAAGTCGATCAGCGCCTGGCGCAAGGACCGCAGCTTCACGCCGATCGACTTCGATTCGACGCCGTCGGTCGATGTCGACGTGCCCGCGGTCTATCGCAACGAACAGACCAGCCAGGAATTCCAGTTCCAATGGTCGAGCAGCAAGGTCAACGGCATCGTCGGCTTCTATTATCTCGGCGCCAAGGCCTCGACCGCGTTCGATGTGCTGCTCAACACGACGCTCGCCAATCTCGACGCCTATACGGCCGGCGACGTGCGGACCGAGACGACGTCGGTGTTCGGTGACTTCACCTTCGATTTCACTCCGCAGTTGAGCCTGTCGGTCGGCGGGCGCTATACTTGGGACCAGCGCAAGTCGTTCGTCTACAAGGCGAACTTCCTGGGAGGTCCGCTTTATGGCGCGACCAGCGAGTTCGGCGGCAACCCAACGCTCAACCTCGGCGCATCGACCAACTTCCGCGGAGAGGCCAACTTCAAGCGCTTCACGCCGCGCGCCAGCCTGTCATTCAAGCCCAGCGCCAATCACATGTTCTACGTGTCCTATTCGGAAGGCTTCAAGGGCGGCGGGTTCGATCCGCGCGGGTCGGGCACCTCGGCGCCGATCAGCAATCCGGCGGTCGGGCGGACGTACCAGGACATCTACAATTACCTCTCGTTCGATCCCGAATCGGTCAACAGCTACGAAATCGGCTGGAAGGGCTCGGCCTTCGACAAGCGGCTGACCTGGGCGCTCGACGGCTTCTATGCCGATTACAAGAACGTCCAGATTCCGGGTTCGGTCGCCTGCACGATCGGCGGGGTGGCCAGTTTCTGCGGCATCACGACCAACGCGGCGAAGGCCAGGATCAAGGGCATTGAGCTCGAGACCAATGCCATTCTGGCGCGCGATTTCGCCGGCCCGCGGTCGAACATCACGCTCAGCGGCACGCTTGGCTATATCGACCCGCAGTACAAACATTATATCGGCCCGACCGGGGCCGAGGTGTCGCAATACCGCCAGTTCCAGAACACGCCGAAATGGACGGTGTCGGGAACGCTTGCCGCGACTCTCCCGATTGCCAGCGGCGACCTCAACGCGTCGACCACGGTGTCGTATCGCAGCCTGACGCATCAGTTCGAAGTGGCGAGCCCGTTCCTCGACCAGCCAGCTTACACCTTGTGGGATGCGAACCTGACCTACAGCTTCGGGTCGAAGCGGCAATATTCGTTCGGCGTGCATGCCAAGAACATCACCGATGTCCGCTACAAGACCAGCGGTTATCAATATCTCGCGGCGAACGCGGCGACGGGGGCGATCATCTACACCCCGACCGGCGGCGTCACCCCGACGCTGGGCAAGGAAGGCATCGCCACCGCTTTCTACGGCAATCCGCGCCAGGTGTTCGGAACCTTCTCGCTCAAATTCTGACGGCAGGATAAAAGGGGGATGAGCCGGGTGCGCCAACCGCGTGCCCGGCTCGTTTCATAAGGGAGAGGGCATGACGAACAGGGCCGAGCGGCCGGGCTATCCGGCATTGGTGCTGACGATGTTGCTGGTCGTCTATACGTTCAATTTCCTCGACCGGCAGATTCTCGGCATCCTGGCCAAGCCGATCCAGGCCAGCCTTCATTTGAGCGACGCCCAATTCGGCGCGATCGGCGGGACTGCCTTCGCGATCCTCTATTCGGTCCTGGGCGTGCCGCTGGCCCTGCTTGCCGACCGCGTCGGCAAGACCCGGGTGATCGCCGGCTCGCTGGTGGTGTGGAGCGGGTTCACCGCCTTGTGCGGCACCGCGACCGGGTTCTGGTCGCTGTTCCTCTCGCGCCTCGGCGTCGGGATCGGCGAAGCGGGCGGAGTCGCCCCGTCCTATGCGCTGATCGCCGATTATTTCCCGGTCCAGCGCCGCGCGCGGGCGCTCGCCATCTATTCGATGGGTATTCCGATCGGGCTCGGCTCGGGAGTGCTGCTCGGCGCCTATATCGCGGCGTTGGTCGACTGGCAGACCGCGTTCATTACCGTCGGCATCGCCGGCATCGTCGTTGCGCCGATCTTCCTGCTCCTCGTGCGCGATCGCCCGCGGCCGCCAGCCGTCGCCGAGGCCGACGCAATGCCGGTATTGGCAGTGATTCCGATCCTTGCCCGCAAGCCGGCTTACTGGCTGTTGTCGATCGGTGCCGGGTGCAGCTCGATGGCCGGCTATGGCCTGGCCCTGTGGGTGCCCAAGATCATCGCGGTCCATTACGGCTGGACCAGCAATCACGACCTGATCAAGGTCGGCCAGTTCATGGGGTCGCTGCTGCTGATCGGCGGGACCACCGGCATCTTCCTCGGCGGGGTGTTCGCCGACCGGCTCGGCACGGTCGATCGCGCCTGGTATGCGCGCTTGCCCGCCATTGCCTGGCTGATCACCGCGCCGACCTTCATGCTAGGGCTGTTCACGCCCTATCCGATGTTCGCCTGGTTCCTGCTCTTGATCCCCAACGCGCTCAACACGCTCTGGCTCGGCCCGATCGTCACCGCCGCCCAGCATCTGGCGCCGTCGCGGATGCGCGCCAGCGCTTCGGGCAGTTTCCTCTTGGTCAACAATCTGCTCGGCCTGGGCCTGGGGCCGCTGTTGATGGGCACGCTGTCGGATGCGCTGAAGGCGAGCTACGGCGCCGATTCGCTGCGCTACGCCGCGATCATCGGGGTGAGCCTCTACCTCGTCGCCGCTTTGCTCGCGCTGCTCGCGATCAAGCCGCTCAAGCGCGGCTGGGTCGAGGCGACCGACTGACCGTCAACCGAGCGTCGCCGGGATCAGCCCGCGCAAGGCGTTGCCGACGAAGAAGCCGTGCTTGAGGTCGGCACGCGTCAGCGTCGCCTCGACCGCCCGGCCGCTCTCGATCAGCTCGGCGCGCAATATGCCGGGGAGCAATCCGGCGCTGAGCGGCGGGGTCAGCAACACGCCGCCGCACTCGACGAACAGATTGGTGAAGCTGCCTTCGGTCAGCTGGCCGTCGACCTCGAACAAAGTCTCGAACCCCTGGCGCGCGCGGTCGTAAAAGGCGCGGTCGCTGGTCTTGTGGCGCAGGCGGAAATCGTCTGGCGCGACCGGCAGCGGGGCGATCGTCACCGCGACCGGCGTCTCGGGCATCGCCGGCATCGCCGCGACCTCGATCGCGACCACCCCGGACGAAGCCAGTACCAGGCGGACGCGTTTCGGCTCGCGCAACCGGAAGGTCGCGGCCTGGAGTTCGTTGCGCGCGGCGTGGCGGTCGAAAGTGAAGCCGAAGGCGGTCGCGCTCGCCTTCATCCGCGCGAGGTGGCGTTCGAGCCGCGCGATCCCCTCGATCGGATCGAACGCCATCGTCTCGATCAGGTCGAAGCGGCGCGCGCCGGCGCCGACGAATGCGGTCTTGGCCTGCGCCTCGTCCCATTCCTCGCCCATCCGCGAATCGGCGACGATGCCGCCGCCCGCGCCCAGCTGCGCATGGTCCGCCCCATTCTCGATCACCAAGGTTCGTATCGCCACATTGAACATCGCCCCACCGGTCGCGTCGAGCCGACCGATCGCGCCGGTATAGGGCCCGCGCGGCGCGCTGCCCATCTCGATCCCGGCCAATGCCTCGATCGCGCGGATCTTGGGCGCGCCGGTGATCGATCCGCAGGGAAACAACGCCGCCAGCACGTCGATCGCATCCTGGTCGGGCGCCAGCGTCGCGGTGACGGTCGAGGTCATGGTGTGGAGCGTCGGGTAGGTTTCGACCGCGAACAATTCGGGCACAGCGACGCTGGCCGGTTCGGCGACGCGCGACAGATCGTTCCGCAGCAGGTCGACGATCATCAGATTCTCGGCACGCTGCTTGGCGTCGTCGCGCAGGTCCGCCGCGAATGCCCGGTCCTCCTCGGGTGTCGCGCCACGCCGCGCGGTGCCCTTCATCGGTCGCGTCGTCAGCCGGCCGCCGTCCAACGCGAAGAACAATTCGGGCGACAGCGACAGCAGCCAATCGTGCCCGGTCCATACCACCGCGCCATAGCCGGCGCGCGCGCCGCCCCGCAGCCGCGCATAAGCGGCGAGCGGATCGCCGGCGATCGGCACGCGGGCGCGAAAGCTCAGATTGGCCTGATAAAGATCGCCCGCCTCGATCAGCGCATGCACCTCGGCAAAACGCTCGGCATAGGTGTCGCGATCGATATCGGGCACCGGCGTGCCCAGCCAGGCGGCCGCCGGATCAGGCAGACTGGCGGCGACGTCGGCGGCGGCGATCTCGTCGAACCGCTCGAACAGGCCGAACCACAATAAAGGTGTCCCGGCCTGCGGCAGCGCGCCGATCACCGGCTCGAACGCGCTTGCCGCCTCGTACGCCAGGAATCCCGCGGCGTGGAGCGCGCGATGCCGCGCGGCGCGCAGCCGTTCGAGCGCAGGTTTGATCGAGGCGACGTCGCGCGCCTCGATGATCTCGACCGGCGCCTGATAGAGCCGCGCCGGGACGGCACCGGTCGCGCGGGCGTCGTCGAGCAGAACGAAAGGGCGGTCGCGGCGGATCACGAGGGTGCTGTGCAACCGGGCAAGGGCCTTCCGCAACCCCAAGCTTTTGCCGCCACGGCGTCACGATCCGCTTGATGGAGGGCATTCCCGGGTTCCGCGACGGCCAGCCGCACCACGCGCGCCGCATGACAGCTTGCTCTCTGACCGCATCCCCAGCATCATGTCCGGAGGGGCGCCCTGCGCAGAATGTCAGCAAAAAAGATCGAGGTAGACCGTGGCAGTGGAGATTCACCCGACGTCGATAATCCATCCCGGAGTAGAACTCGGTGACGACTGCCGCGTTGGCGCCTTCTGCGAACTGGGTGTCCCCAGCCCCTTGGCGGAGAATGACCGGCTCATCATCGGGCGGGGCGCTCATATCCGGTCGCACAGCGTCTTCTACACCGGTTCCAAGATCGGCGACGGCCTGCGGACCGGGCATCGCGTCACCGTGCGAGAGAATATGATCGCCGGCGACCAATTCCAGATCGGAACGCTTTCGGACATTCAGGGCCATTGCTCGGTGGGCGACCACGTCCGTTTCCACAGCAACGTCCATATCGGCCAGGGCGCGAAGATCGGGAATTTCGTGTTTATCTTCCCCTATGTCGTCCTGACCAACGATCCGACCCCGCCCAGCGAGGACCTGCAAGGGGTGACGCTGGAAGATTACAGTATCGTCGCGACGATGAGCGTGGTGCTGCCGGGTGTACGCGTAGGGTCCGGTGCCCTGGTCGGCGCCATGTCTTTGGTCAAAGGCGATGTTCCACCCGACTCGATCTATGTCGGCAACCCGGGAAAAGTGGTCGGCTCTACAGCCAAGATCAAGTTGAAGAACGGCGAACCCGCTTACCCGTGGCGGCGGCATTTTCACCGAGGGTATCCGGACGACATCGTCCGCATGTGGAAAGCGGAATTTGCCTGACCGGGCGGTGCGCACCCACCCAATCCGTTTCGCGCAGGGCATTGCCGGTCGCGACTACAGACCTTAGGTCTTCGCCATGGCCAGCACCGCGCAGCCGCTTCGCGCGGCGATCATCCCCGTCACCCCGCTCCAGCAGAATTGCACCTTGCTGTGGTGCACGAAGACGATGCGCGGCGCGTTCGTCGATCCCGGCGGCGATCTGCCACTGCTCAAATCGCAGATGGAAAAGCACGGCGTCACGATCGAGAAGATCCTGGTGACGCATGGCCATTTCGATCATTGCGGCGGCGCGGCGCAGCTGGCCGACGATCTCGGCGTCGAGATCGAAGGGCCGCATCCCGAGGACATGTTCCTGCTCGAAAAGCTCGATGAGGACGGATTGCGCTACGGCGTGCCCGGCCGCTCGTTCGTGCCGTCGCGCTGGCTCGACCAGGGAGACACGGTCACCGTCGGCGAAGTGGAGTTCGCGGTCCACCACACGCCCGGGCACACGCCGGGCCATGTCGTGTTCCATAATGCCGAATCGAAATTGGCGATCGTCGGTGACGTGCTGTTCCGCGGATCGATCGGCCGCACCGATTTTCCGCGCGGCAATCACCAGGACTTGATCAACTCGATCGTCACGCGGCTCTGGCCGATGGGCGACGACACCTTCTTCCTGCCCGGCCATGGCGACCCGAGCACGTTCGGCCAGGAACGCCAGTCCAACCCGTTCGTCGCCGATTCGGTGATCGCCTGATTTCCCCGGCGTGCCGGCCGCGAATAAGGACGGATCGGCATTCAACATTTCCCATTCGTCATGCCGGGCCTGTCCCGGCATCCACCGTGCCGCAAGCGCGGAGCAAGAAGGTCAAGCACCGGGGTCAGCCTCCCGGTGGATGCCGGGACGAGCCCGGCATGACGGTTATAAATTAGGCGCCTCAGGTAGGAAGTGATCGATTACCTTTGGTTCTCTTTTCCGCGGGAAAAAGAAGCCATCGGCACCTGGCGGCCCAACATCGAATGTCGACGGTCCTAGCCGAGCGCGGCGAGCTTTTCCTCGGCAAGGCGGTCGAGCTCGGCCCGGCTCTTCTTCTCCGCCGCAGTCTTGAGCTGACCGCAGGCCGCATCGATGTCGCGGCCGCGCGGCGTGCGGACGGGCGCCGAGATGCCGGCTTCGAAGATGATGTCGCTGAACCGGCGCACCCGCTCCGGCGTCGACGTGTCGTACGGCGCGCCGGGCCAGGGGTTGAACGGGATCAGATTGACCTTGGCCGGCAATTTGTACTTGCGGATCAGCCGGACGAGCTCGTGCGCATGCTCGTCGAGGTCGTTCTTGTCCTTGAGCATCACATATTCGAACGTGATGCGCCGCGCATTGTTGGCGCCGGGATAATCGGCGCATGCCTGGAGCAGTTCCTCGATCCCGTATTTGCGGTTGATCGGGACGATCTCGTCGCGGATTTCCTTGGTGACGGCATGGAGCGAGACCGCGAGATTGACCCCGATCTCGGCACCCGCGCGCGCCATCATCGGGACGACGCCGCTGGTCGACAAAGTGATCCGGCGTTTGCTGAGCGCGAGCCCGTCGCCGTCCATCACGACATGGAGCGCGTCGCGGACATTGTCGAAATTGTAGAGCGGCTCGCCCATCCCCATCATCACGATGTTGGTGAGCATCCGGCCTTCGGGCTGCGACGGCCATTCGCCGAGCGCGTCGCGCGCCAGCATGACCTGGCCGACGATTTCCTGGGCGGTCAAATTGCGCACCAGCCGCATCGTGCCGGTGTGGCAGAAGCGGCAATTGAGCGTGCAGCCGACCTGGCTCGATACGCACAGGGTTCCGCGATCGGCGTCGGGGATGAACACCATCTCGTAATCCTGGCCGTCGGGCCCGCGCAGCAGCCATTTGCGCGTGCCGTCGGTCGAGACCTGCGCCTCGATCACTTCGGGCCGGCCGACGACGAAGCGCTCGACCAGCCAGGGATGCTGCGCCTTGGCGATGTCGGTCATCGCGGTGAAGTCGGTCGCGCCGCGATTGTAGATCCAGTGCCAGATCTGCTTGGCGCGCAATTTCGCCTGCTTGGCGTCCATGCCGGCGGCGAGCAACGCCTCGCGCAACTCGGCCTTGGACAGGCCGACCAGGTCGACACGGCCATCCTCGCGCGCCACCGTCTGGCGAGGCACGGGCACGGGATCGATGTGCCCCGGAATGGGCATGAGGGCGGCCGACTCTGTCTGCATGGCGCCGCACATAGGGGAAAAGCCGCCGTTTTGCTAGGTGGGCGACGCGCATACTCCCCTCCCGCCTGCGGGAGGGGCAGGGGGAGGGCGTGTCGCTACTACACCCGTATCCGACAAGCCCTCCCCTAGCCCCTCCCGCAGGCGGGAGGGAGGACTTGCTGGTCAACGCTTAATCGCAGCCCAGCGCTTTCAAGCTGGTCGCCATCGCGACATCGAGCGGGGTGTGCGGCTCGGCTCCGATCGCGGCGACCAGATCATTGTTATCGAGCCGCACTGGATGCTCCCAGAACGGGCGCATCTCGACCATTTCCTTCATCGTCGGGTTGAACAGCCCGATCAGCGGCAACAACGCCCAGGGCATCCGCCACGTCTTGACCGGCCGCCCGACCGCCTGCGCGATCGCGCCAGTGATGCGCGTGCCGTCATCGTCCCACACACCGGCGAAATGATAGCGCGCGAACCGCGGCAGATCGTCGCCTTTGTCGAGCAGGCGCGCGAACGTCTCGCCGACATCGGGCAGATAGGCCCAACCATGACCGACCCCGGTCTTGCCCGGCACCATCACCCGGCCGACCGGCTTGCCCGGCGTGACCAGGCCCTGGCTCAGCCAGCTATTGCCCGGGCGCGGTCCGAAATAGTCGCCGGCGCGCAGGGTCACAGCTTTTGCCCCCGATTGTTCGATCGCGCGCTCCATCTCGACGCGGATCTCGCCTTTCCTGGTGTTCGGATGCTGTGGGCTGTCGGGCGCGATCACGGGCGAGGTGCGCGGATCGAAATTGTAGATCGTCCCGGGGAGCGCGAGCCGTGCGTCGTTCGCCCGCGCCGCCGCGATGCTGTTGTCGAGCATCGGCATCGCCAGCTTTTCCCAATCGCGATAGCCCGGCGGGTTGACCGCATGGACGATCGCGTCGCAGCCTTCCGCCGCCGCGAGCACCGCGGCGCGATCCATCGCGTCGCCCATCCGCCAGTCGATCCCGTCGCCGGAGCGTGGCGAGCGCGTCAGTCCGCGCACCGTCCAGCCGTGGGCGACCAGCGCACGCGCCGTTTCTCCGCCCACCCCACCGCTCGCCCCGAGCACCAGCACTGTTTTCGCCATCGTCCGTCTCCTGCTTTGACGCCGCGATTATCGGTGCAAGCCAGGATGTATAAAATTGTCGTGATGTGACGATCAGGCTATACATATTTGATGAGCAAGCGTTGCGAAGGTGCCGCGTTGGTTAATCGGACGGCTCGATCCCGGATGGGGAAATCCCTGACTAGGCGTTCGGTCCGGAATGGGCGAAACCGGCACCGCAGCCGAGGGTTCATCTTTCCGGTTGCGGGTCGGGCGGGGATCATATCCTCGCCCGGCCCTAATCCGCGCTTCGTGGCAGGCGCCGGCCGTTCTGGCTGGGTCGGCCCACGATGAGCGAGGATTGGGAACGCCACCGCGCCTTCCTCGCCGTGCTGCGCGAAGGCAGCCTGTCGGGCGGGGCGCGGCGGCTAGGGCTGGCGCAACCGACGGTGCGGCGGCGGGTCGCCGATCTCGAGCGGGCGGTCGGCGTCGCCTTGTTCACGCGGGCGCCCGACGGGCTGATCCCGACCGACGCCGCGCTGAACCTGAAAGCACATGCCGAGGCGATGGAAATCGCCGCCGCAGCGTTCGCGCGCGGGGCGACGTACGGGAGCGAGGTAGCGGGGCTGGTCCGCGTGTCGGCCAGCGAAGTGATCTCGGTCGAGATATTACCGCCGATCCTTGCCGATCTGCGTCGGCGCCATCCCCGGCTGGTCGTCGCGCTGAGTCCAAACAACCGCAACGAGGACCTGTTGCGGCGCGAGGCCGATGTCGCGGTCAGGATGGTACGGCCGGCGCAGGACGCCCTGGTCGCGCGCCGCATCGGCGATATCCATGTCGGGCTGCACGTCCGCGCAGAGCTGCTCGCCGGGCGCGCCGCGCCGGCGACGTTCGAGGAGGTGATCGCCTTCGGGCTGATTGGAGTCGAGAACGACAATGCCGTGACCCGCGCGATGCGCGCCGGCGGCATCCCGATCCGGGTCGAGGATTTCGCGTTTCGCACCGACAGCGACCTCGCGCAGATGGCCGCGTTACGCGCCGGGCTGGGGATCGGCGTGTGCCAGGTGCCGCTGGCGGCACGCGACCCGGCTTTGGTCCGCATCCTGCCCGACGCGTTCAGCCATCCGCTCGACACCTGGGTAGTGATGCACGAGGATCTGCGTACTTCCGCCCCGGTGCGCGCGGTCTTCGACGCATTGGTGGCTGGGTTGCGGCACTATCTGCGGCTCGAACGGGACGAGCCATGAGGGAATTCGGCCGCGACATCTGGATCGTGGAGGGCCCGGAAGTCGCGGTCGCCGGGTTCCACTATCCGACGCGGATGGCGGTCATCCGGCTGGCGGATGGCGGCCTGTTCGTCTGGTCGCCGGTCCGGCTTTCGGACGATTTGCGCGCGGCGGTCGATCGCCTCGGTCGGGTAGCGCATATCGTCGCGCCCAATTCGCTCCACCATCTGTTCCTGGCCGAGTGGCAGCGCGCTTATCCTGGCGCCCGGCTCTACGCCGCGCCGGGACTGCGCAAGAAGCGCCGCGATCTGGCGTTCGACGTCGAGTTGGGCGATGCGCCGCCGGCGGATTGGGCGGGCGAGATCGACCAGGTCGCAATGCGCGGCAATCTGATCACCACGGAGATCGTGTTCTTCCACCGCGCGAGCGGGACGGCGCTGTTCACCGATTTGCTCCAGCAGATTGCCGCCGAGCGATTGTCGGGCTGGCGGGCGGTCGTGGCGAAGCTCGACCTGATGACGGGGCTCAAGCCGTCGGTACCGCGCAAGTTCCGCCTGGCGTTCGTCGGCCGCCGCAAGGCGCGCGCTGCACTGGAGCGGATTCTCGGCTGGCCCGTCGACAAGGTGCTGATGACCCACGGCACGCCCGTGGAACGCGACGCTTCGGCCTTCCTGCGCCGCGCATTTGGGTGGCTGGCCGGGTAACATCATACTTCGTCACCCCGGGCTTGTCCCGGGGTCCACCGGGCAGCACACCCGGTATAGGAGGCTCCTGCTTCTCGCTAACCTGCCCGGTGGATGCCGGGACAAGCCCGGCATGACGGCTGGGGGCGACGGCCTTCCTTAACCCCGACACGCCAGCGCCGCCGCGTCGATTGCGGTAGCCGCGCCCGACAGCGCATAGACGTCTGCGAAGGCACTCCCATCGCGGCCCAATCCCTCGACGCTCATCGACCGGCCGCTGCGCATCGCGGCGACGATCGCGGCGTCGGTGCGCGAATCGGGCGCCCAGGCGTCGTCGGTGCCGGCGATGAGATCGAAACGGCGCTCGCCGATCGACAGCGTCACGCGGGCATTGCCGGCGCGGCCGCGGCTGAGGCGGATATGGACTTGGCTGCGGATATTTTGGCCCGGCCAATTGGCGATGCTGGCGAAGCCTGCGCGGTGATCGCGATCGACCGGCTGCGCGATCGCGAAACATCGCCGCGGACTGGGATCGCTGAACGCGGCCCAGCGGTTCCACACGCCGATCGTGTCGCGCGCCATTGCCGGGGCCGCCGCGAGCGCCGTTGCGATGAGCGCGATGGCGAGAACCGGCCGTCTCACACCGTTTCCCCGCCGCCGCCGAGATGGACGATCGTCTCGACCCCGTTTTCGATCATCACCAGCGACCCTTGCGGCAAATGACCGGCGGCGGGCGCGCCGAAACGGTCGACCGATGGCAGCCCGGTCATCACCCCGCGCATCACCCGGCTCGAAATGCCGTGCATGATGACCAGCCGGTCGCCGGGATCGTCATCGGTCTCCGCCAGCCAGGCCGAGACGCGCTCGGCGATCTGCGGATAAAGCTCGCCGTCGGGTGCCGAAATCAGCAGACCGCTGGGGTGATCGATCACGTCTCCGACCTCGGCGATGACGTCGCGATAATAGCGCCCTCCCCAGCTTCCCATGCCGATCTCGGTCAGCCGCGGATCGGTCCGCGCCTGATGCCAGTCGAGCCCGACATGCTCGGCGATCACTGCCAGGGTTTGCAGCGCGCGTCCGGTCGGCGATGCCCACAATGTCAGCGCGGGCTTGTCGCCCAAAGAATGGCGAAGCGCCTCGCCCATTTCGTCGGCCTGACGGAATCCGGCGCGGGTCAGCGGGGTGTGCGGATGGTCGCCCTGCAACCGCCCGGCCGCGTTGAACACCGTCTCGCCGTGCCGCGCGATGAAGTCGCGTCCCCGCCTTGTAATCATCCTCCGCGCTTTCAACCCCCTGTGGCGCGAAAGCAACGGAATTCCTTGTTTATCTGAGGTTCATGCAACCTCTTGGCTTCCCACCTATTTGCCCCTTCCCGCGCCACCGACCCCCCGGTGCTCCGCGGGAATTGAGTGAATGGAGTTATTTATGCGTAAGCTGATCCTTGCCACCGCCAGCCTCGCGGCACTTGTCGTCGCCGCCCCCGCCTTCGCGCAGGATGGTCCCCCGAACCCGGATAGCGACAAGACATTCAGCGGTCCGCGGGCCGGCATCATCCTCGGCTATGACCGGATGCAGCCGGGCCAGGTGCCCAATTCGTCGATCGACAGCAGCAACTCGGCCGACGGCCTGACCTATGGCGGCGACGTCGGGTATGACGCGCGCAGCGGCAATTGGGTGTTCGGCGCCGAGGGCGAAGTGACCGGATCGACCAGCAAGGTGACCAACAATCCGTCCGCAGCGGGGGCGCTGGGCTATGGACGGGTCAAGGCAGGCCGCGATCTCTATGCCGGCGCGCGCGTCGGCTATGTCGTCGCGCCGAGCACGATGATCTATGCCAAGGGCGGCTACACCAACCAGCGGCTCGACCTCGTCGCGTCGGACGGCACGACCGAAACCGGCCAGCATTTCAACCTGGATGGGTGGCGCGCGGGCGCCGGCGTCGAGCAGTCGCTCGGCGGCAAGGCCTATGCCAAGGTCGAGTATCGCTATTCCAACTATGGCCAGGCCCGGTTGGAATATCCCAATGGCGGCAACACCAACAATTTCTCGGTCGATACCGACCGGCATCAGGTCGTCGCCGGCGTGGGTGTTCGCTTCTAAGGTTGATGGTCGCTCCTGAAGCGATTCACCCACCAAAGCGATTCATCCACAGCAACAGGGGAAAACAGGGTGTGAAAGGAGGGTCGGGGCGCTTGCTCCGGCCCTTTTTCACGTTAAGGAAGACAGTAGGCGAATTGCCCCCGGATTCTCTCACGTTCGGCGGGTCGGAAAATCAGGGCACCGGCCCGGGGGTTAGGACATGAAGGCGACGATCGAACGCGCAACGCTCCTCAAGGGGCTGAGCCATGTGCAGTCGGTGGTCGAGCGCCGCAACACCATCCCGATTCTGTCGAACGTGCTGATCGAGGCGACGGCCGATGGATCGCTCAAGCTGATGGCGACCGATCTCGACCTGCAGATCAACGAAAGCGTGCCGGCCGCGGTCGACACGCCGGGCGCGACCACGGTGTCGGCGCACACCTTGTTCGACATCGCGCGAAAGCTGCCCGAGGGCAGCCAGGTCCAGCTCGCCGCGGCCGAAGGCAAGATGACGATCGTCGCGGGCCGTGCGCGGTTCCAGCTCGGCACCTTGCCGCGCGACGACTTCCCGGTGATCGCGGAAGGCGAACTGCCGGTCCAGTTCGAGTTGCCGGCCGAGACGCTCAAGCAGATCATCGACAAGACACGCTTCGCGATCTCGACCGAAGAGACGCGTTACTATCTCAACGGCATCTTCTGGCATGTCGCCGATGACGGCCAGCCGGTGCTCAAGGCGGCGGCGACCGACGGCCACCGCCTCGCGCGCGTCACCCTGCCGCGCCCCGACGGCGCCGAGGGCATGCCGGACATCATCATCCCGCGCAAATGCGTGGCGGAGTTGCGCAAGCTGCTCGACGAGATCGACGGATCGGTCGGCGTGTCCTTGTCCTCGTCCAAGATCCGCTTCGACATGGGCCAGGCGCTGCTGACCTCGAAGCTGATCGACGGCACCTTCCCCGATTATTCGCGCGTCATCCCGACCGGCAACGACAAGATCCTCAAGATCGACCCGCGCAGCTTCGAGGAAGGCGTCGACCGCGTGTCGACCATCGCCACCGAGAAAACACGTGCGGTGAAGATGACGCTCGATCGCGACAAGATCACCCTCTCGGTGACCAGCCCGGAAAACGGCACCGCCGCCGAGGAAGTCCCCGGCGATTATGCGGCGCAGGGCTTCGATATCGGCTTCAACAGCCGTTACCTGCTCGACATCCTCGGCCAGATCGAGGGCGATATGGTCGAAGTGCATCTCGCCGATGCCAGCGCGCCGACCCTGATCCGCGAGAACGACAAGTCGCCGGCGCTCTACGTGCTCATGCCGATGCGGGTGTGAGGCGGATCGTTTATCGATCGGCGGCGCCCGAAAACGCCGGCAGACGTGGGCAGCGGACGTGATTCAATCAGGCAAGAGTTCGGCATAGGCAAGACGAGCGGCGTCTACCAACTGCCAGGATGGATGCTTCGCACATAACTTCCTCGTATTGACGAATGGCTCTTCGCCCGGCTTGGCGCCGATCGTCCCTGCCCCGCCGTAGTTTCGGCCCGACCAGAATCCCTCGACCCAGGCCCGCGTCGTCGGGATGCTCCGGGGCAAGAACGCCTTCCGGCATCGGATTATTCCACCGATCGACGCGACCGAGCCACTGATGGCGTCGGATCCGTAGGTTGTCGCGTTCGATGGAACCTGTGGTATATTCTGACGTGCGACTGCGAGCAGGAGTATCAAGCTGATCATGCGCTCAGGGTGTCAAACGGGCGATGCGGTCGCAACGAGTCTTTAGCCCAACGCTGCTAAAATCCGGCCCTCGATCTAGCGATGGGTACGTGCAGCTTGACGACCGCGCCCATTTCACTTACTTACATGAGTGTCAGTAAGGAATCATCCAATGGCCGCAAAGCTCCCCCCTTTTCCCGGCACCACCGGCAAGCGTGACTGGAAGACCGCGTTCGACGCGATTCGCAAGCTGCTCGCGAACGGCGACGACACGACGCAGGTCTTCCGCATCATGCGCGCGCTCAACGTCGGCGCCACGCCCAAGAGCTATGCCCAGTTCATCGCCACCGAAGAGGGCGGCCGGATGGCCTATGAGCGGATCGAGCTCGCGCAGCTGCTGTCGCAGCCCGGCTTTGCCAAGCAATTCGCGCCGGGCACCGTGGGCGCGGCCTATAACCATTTCCTCGAATCGACCGGCTATTCGGCCGACGGCCTGGCCGAGGTCAGCAAGGTCAATCGCGAGGAAGACATGCCGCATCCCTATGCCTGGTTCGGGCGGCGGGTGCGCGATACGCACGACATCTGGCATGTCCTCACCGGCTACAAGGCCGACGAAAGCCTGGGCGAGGCGGCGCTCGTCGCGTTCAGCTATGCCCAGGTCGGCGGGCTGGGCTGGGCGTTCATCGGTGGCGCCGCGGCGCTCAAGAGCCTGAAGGTCACCGGCAATTCGCTGTTCGCGAAGGCCGTGTGGGAAGGCTATAAGCGCGGCCGTAAGGCGAAGTGGCTGCCTGCCGAGAATTACGAGCACCTGCTCCACGAACCGATCGACGCGGCGCGCAAGCGGCTCGGCCTCGGCGAGCCGGTCGCCTATCTCAAGGCGCAGCGCGAGCTGGGCGCCGAGATGGCGTCCTATCTGAGCGCGAAGAACCAGCAGTCGGGGGAACCGGCAAAGCTCGCGGCCTGAGTGCGAGGCTGACGCAAGGCGATAAACTCCGCTAGGGACGGGCGCGATGCTCTCGCGCCTGATCCTCACCGATTTCAGGAATCATGCCGAAGCCGTGCTCCATCCGGGGCGCGGCTTCGTCGTGCTGACCGGCGAGAATGGCGCGGGCAAGACCAATGTGCTGGAGGCAGTGTCGCTGCTCGCGCCGGGGCGCGGGCTGCGCAGGGCCGCGCTCAGCGATATGGCGCGGCAGGGGGGCAAAGGCGGGTTTAGCGTCGCGGCGACCTTGTCTCCGTCCCCCTCCCACTTGTGGGAGGGGCTAGGGGAGGGCGTGTCGGACATAGTTCCTTCCAAAGTTGCCGAGTCCCCACAAGCCCTCCCCCAACCCCGTTCGGGGCCGATTGTGCCCCCGGCACAATCTGAATGGCGCGGGGCGCCATTCACCCGGAACGCACAAGTGGGAGGGGAGATCGATATCGGCACGGGCACCCTGCCTGCCGCCCCCGAGCGCCGCATCGTGCGTATCAACGGCGCGACCACAGCGGCCACGGCGCTGGCGGAATGGCTGACCGTGCTGTGGCTCACTCCCGCAATGGACCGGCTGTTCGTCGAGCCCGCCGGCGAACGCCGCCGCTTCCTCGATCGGCTGACGCTGGCAATGCGACCCGACCATGCCCAGCACGCCAATCGCTACGAGGCGGCGATGCGCGCGCGCAACCGCGTGCTGGCCGACGCCAAGGATCATGGGCATCCCGATCCGCACTGGCTGACCGCGCTCGAAGCGCAAATGGCCGAGCATGGTGCGGCGATCGAGGCGGGACGCCGCGAGACGGTAACGGCGCTGGCCGAGCGGCTGGCCGATCAGCCCGAAGGACCATTCGCGCGCGCCGGCCTGACGCTCGAAGGATGGAACGGCGCCGACACGCTCGCCGCCGATCTGGCGCAGGGCCGCCGGCGCGATGCCGCGGCGGGTCGCACGCTCGTCGGGCCGCACCGCAGCGACCTGATGGTCAGGCATCTCGACAAGGATCAGCCGGCGTCGCTGTGCTCGACCGGCGAACAGAAAGCGCTGCTGCTCGGCCTGGTGCTCGCGCATGCCGAGCTCGTCGCCGACCGCGTCGGCCGCGCCCCGATCCTGTTGCTCGATGAAGTCGCGGCGCATCTCGATCCGGTGCGCCGGGCCGCTCTGTTCGATCGGCTGGCGGCAACCGGCAGCCAGGTCTGGATCACCGGCACCGAACGCGCGCCGTTCGACGACATCGGCGCGGCGTCATGGTTCGCCGTCGCCGACGGCACCGTCTCGGCCGTCTGAACCCTCCCTGTCCGCGCGCCTAAGGCCGGGTTCAGTCCCGCGCCGCTAGGGCTCTCTAGCTCGTCGCTACCCGATTGGCATGCGTATAGATCACTTGCCATTTGCCGCCGCGCTTGGCCCAGATGTCGGAAAAGCGGATGCGCACCGAATAGGGCTTGCCCTCGGACATGCCCTTCATCGTGACGGCACCGCCCAGCACGGCGCCGTCGCTCCATACCTTGATCACCTGATCGTCGATCGCGAACGGCTCCATGGTGAAGCCCTTGGTCGTGTAATCGGCAATGAACTGCGCCTTGTCCTCGCGCTTGTCCTGGCTGTTGATCAGCAGATAATCGTCGGCGAGCAGGCGCTCGAGCGCCTCGCCATCGTTCTTGACCTGGGCGAGGTCGAAATCCGCCGCGGCCTTGGCCAGGTCGGCGGGCACGCCCGGATAGGTCGGCATCGGCTGCGCGGCCGGTGCGTCCGCCATGGCAGGTGCCGACACCATGAGCGCGGCGGCGATTGCGGTCCACTTCATTGCTCTCTCCCGATTTTATCGTTGCGCGCGATCCTAGCCCGGGGTGACGGAGAGGCAAGCCAACTCGGTTGGCGCTCTAGGATGCTCAACCCAGCGTATCGTAGAGCCGCAAGATCCAGCTGAGATCGTAAGCCAGGTAAAGCGCCGCGAACAGCAAGTGGAAGCGGCGGTTGCCGGTCCAGGCGGCGATTGCGCACAAGACGATGCCGGCCGCGATCCGCGCCGGATATTCGGGGCCGAGCGCGCGGAAATGATCCGCGCCCTTGATCGCGGTGTCGATCAGGTCGGCGGCGAAGGTGGCGGCGAACAATCCGAAGAACCAGCGCCGCCGCGACAGGAAATAGGCTTCGTAAGTGTCGTGCTCGGCCAGATCGCCGGGAAACAGCAGGCACGCGAGCACGAACCACAAAAAGGCGTAGAGCAGCAGGAACACGAACAGCTCGAACCGCCACGCGCCGATCGAGATCAACGCGAATTCCCACCACCAGAAATGGACGATCGAGAGCAGGATGACCGCGACCCACAACAGATGCGTCGCCGACACCGGATTGCGCCCGGGATGCTCGACCATCCGCGCCAGTCCCGACAAGATTCGGGTGAGCCCGAGGCCCAGGACAACGCCGACCAGCACGCGGATGTGGAGGTAGAGTTCATGCGGATCAGGCGGCTGTGCCATGGCAGCAAGGGACCATTCCCGGCGGTCATTTGCAAGCACCGCGGAACACCCCGTCCGACTCGCCATTTTGCTTCCGTTTTCGGGGGCGAATCCCTATATGCTCGCTATGGCAACACCCCCTCAGACTTCAGATTACGGCGCCGATTCGATCAAGGTCCTCAAAGGCCTCGACGCCGTCCGCAAACGCCCCGGCATGTATATCGGCGACACCGACGACGGATCGGGTCTCCACCACATGGTGTTCGAGGTTTCCGACAACGCGATCGACGAGGCGCTGGCCGGTCATTGTGATCGCATCGATATCTCCCTGAACCCCGACGGATCGGTCAGCGTCACCGATAACGGCCGCGGCATCCCGACCGGCATCCATGCCGAGGAAGGCGTGTCGGCGGCCGAGGTCATCATGACCCAGCTCCACGCCGGCGGTAAGTTCGAGAACACCTCCGACGACAATGCCTACAAGGTCTCGGGTGGGCTGCACGGCGTCGGCGTGTCGGTGGTCAACGCGCTCAGCGAGTGGCTCGATCTGACGATCTGGCGCGACGGCGAAGAGCATTATATGCGCTTCGCCCATGGCGACGCGGTCGCCCCGCTCAAGGTCGTCGGCAAGGCGAAGGAGGGCCAGAAGGGCACCCGCGTCACGTTCCTGCCGTCGCCCTCCACCTTCAAGATCACCGAATTCGATTTCGAGAAGCTCGAGCATCGCTATCGCGAGCTGGCGTTCCTCAATTCGGGCGTGCGGCTGTTCCTGACCGACGCCCGGCACGAAGACGTCAAGACGATCGAGCTCTATTACGAAGGCGGTATCGCGGCGTTCGTGAAGTATCTCGATCGCACCAAGGCGGCGCTGTTTCCCGAGCCGATCGCGATCTCCGGCAATCGCGACGATATCGGCATCGACGTCGCGCTCGAATGGAATGATTCCTATTACGAGAACGTCCTGTGCTTCACCAACAACATCCCGCAGCGTGACGGCGGCACCCACCTCGCGGCGTTCCGCTCGGCGCTGACCCGGACGCTCAACAACTACGCCGAGAAATCGGGGTTGATGAAGAAGGAGAAGGTCACTCTCCAGGGCGACGACATGCGCGAAGGCCTGACCGCGATCGTCTCGGTCAAGCTGCCCGATCCCAAGTTCAGCTCGCAGACCAAGGACAAGCTCGTCTCGTCCGAAGTGCGCCAGCCGCTCGAAAGCCTGCTCGCCGACAAGATGGCCGAATGGCTCGAGGAAAATCCGGCCAATGCGCGCCAGATCATCCAGAAGGTGATCGACGCCGCCGCCGCGCGCGAAGCGGCGCGCAAGGCGCGCGAAGCCAGCCGCAAGTCGGTGCTCGGCGTCTCCAGCCTGCCGGGCAAGCTGGCCGACTGCCAGGAAAAGGACCCGGCCAAGTCCGAGTTGTTCCTGGTCGAGGGTGACTCCGCCGGCGGGTCGGCCAAGCAGGGGCGCGACCGCCATTTCCAGGCGATCCTGCCGTTGCGCGGCAAGATCCTCAATGTCGAGCGCGCGCGGTTTGACCGCATGCTGTCGTCGCGCGAGATCGGGACCTTGATCCAGGCGATGGGCACCGGGATCGGGCGCGACGACTTCAACCTGGAGAAATTGCGTTATCACAAGGTCGTGATCATGACCGACGCCGATGTCGACGGCGCGCATATCCGCACCTTGCTGCTGACCTTCTTCTATCGCCAGATGCCCGAGATCATCGAAGGCGGGCACCTCTTCATCGCCCAGCCGCCGCTCTACAAGGCGACGCGCGGCCGATCGGAAGTGTATCTGAAGGATGAGGCCGCGCTGGAGGAATATCTCGTCGCGGCGGGCGTCGCGTCGAGCTCGCTCGACGGCGTCGGCAGTGGCGACGCGCTGCGCTCGCTGGTCGACCATGCCCGGCGCATGCGCTCGCTGATGCGCTTCGTGCCGCGGCGCTACGACCCGAGCATCATCGAGGCGCTGGCGATGGACGGCGTGTTCGATCCCGAAGCCAGCGTCGCCGAACGCGCCACCCGGCTGCAGGCGACGACGATCAAGCTCGACGGCGGCGACCCCGAGGCGACCTGGACGGCGCAGCTGACCGACGAAGGCTCGCTCCATTTCCAGCGGCTGTGGCGCGGGGTCACCGACCACCATGTCATCGAGGCGGCGTTCCTGAGCTCGGCCGAGGCGCGCAAGCTGCACGGCCTGGCCGCCGAGCAGATCGACAGCTACGGCAGCGCGGTCAAGCTGGTGCCGAGCAAGGCGGCGGCCGCGGCAACAGCTGCCGAGGAAGCCGTCGCCGAGGTCGACGAGGACGAGGATCTGCCGGTCACCGTCGGCAAGGGCGAGGCGCTGATCGCGCGGCCGTCGCAATTGCTCGAGGCGATCCTGGCGGCGGGGCGCAAGGGCCTGTCGATCCAGCGCTACAAGGGACTGGGCGAGATGAATCCCGAGCAATTGTGGGAAACCACGCTCGACCCGACCAACCGCTCGATGCTGCGCGTCGCGATCGATCAGGCCGATGTCGCCGACGAGATTTTCACGCGGCTGATGGGCGACGTGGTCGAGCCGCGTCGCGAATTCATCCAGGAGAATGCGCTGAGCGTCGCCAATCTCGACGTGTGACGCGCGACGGTCATTGAACCGTCGCCGTGCCGGGCTAGATCTAGGGCGAAACGAAAATCATTGAGGGAGACGGTCGATGCGCTTTGGAATCCTGCTGGCGGCGACGGCCGCGGTCGTCGCGCCGATGGCGACCACCGCCGCGACGCTGAAATTCTCGCCCTGGATCGTGCGCGCGCTCGCCGACCCGGCGCGTGCCGACCAGAAAGTCGATGACGACCGCCGCAAGGCGGGCGAGGTGATGACATTCTCCGGCGTGAAGCCGGGCTGGCAAGTGGTCGATTACCTGCCCGGCCAGGGCTATTGGACGCGCATCTTCACCGGCGCGGTGGGACCGACCGGTCACGTCTATGCCTTGTGGCCGAGCGTTTCAGGCGAGCGCGCCAAGCCTGTCATCGCCTCGCTCGACGAACGCAAGCTGGGTAACGTCACCGCCGCTGTCGACCCCGGGCTGATCACGCTCGACAAGCCGGTCGACCTGGTCTGGACGGTCGAGAATTACCACGATCTGCCCAATGACGGGCGCGGCGAGCCGGCGCTCAACGCATTCAACGCAGCGGTGTTCAAGGCGCTCAAGCCCGGCGGTACCTATGTCGTGATCGATCATGTCGCCCCCGCCGGCAGCGGCCTGACCGACACCGGAACGCTCCACCGTATCGACCCGGCGATCGTCAAGAGGCAGGTGCTCGCCGCCGGCTTCACTTTCGTCGGCGAATCGAAGGCACTGGCCAATCCCAAGGACGATCACACGCTGAAGGTGTTCGACCCGGCGATCCGTGGCCACACCGATCAGTTCGTCTACAAATTCCGGAAGCCGCTCAAGTGATCCGGGCCGGGTTGGCGGTGCTGCTGGGCGCCGCCGCGCTCGGCGGCTGCACCCAGAAATGGGACACCGGCAATAGCGCCACCGCGGATACGCGGCTGGCGCGCGACGTCGCGCTCGATGCGCGACGTCACGGCCCGGAGATCGCCGCTTTCGCCGGGGTCAAATCCGGCGACAAGGTGATCGATCTCATTCCGGGCGGCGGCTATTGGACGCGCACCTTTGCCCGCATCGTCGGGCCGTCGGGGCATGTCTACGGCATCTGGCCCAAACCCTATGCGATGGAATCGGGCAGCGACGTCAAACGCTATGCCGCCACCGCCGGCACGCCGGCCTTCGCCAATGTGTCGGCAAGCATCCAGCCGGCAACCAGCCTGACCGCACCCGAGAAAGTCGACCTCGTCTTCACCTCGCAAAATTATCACGATTATCCCGACAAGTTCATGGGCTCGATCGATCCTGCCGTCCTCAACAAGGCGGTGTTCGACGCGCTCAAGCCCGGCGGCATTTATCTGATCATCGATCATGCCGCGGCGGCGGGATCGGGCATGCGCGACACCGATACGCTCCACCGGATCGACCCGGCGATCGTCAAGCAACAAGTGACGGCGGCGGGGTTCGAGTTCGACGGGGAGTCGAAGCTGCTGGCCAATGTGGGCGACGATCACACCAAGCCGGTGTTTGACCAGTCAATCCGCAGGCATACGGATCAGTTCATCTACAAGTTTCACAGGCCTTAGTCCAAACCGTCACCATTGTATTCCTGCGAAAGCAGGAACCCAGGGCCGTAGGCGACGACCTTCGCAACCCTGGGCTCCTGCTTTCGCAGGAGCACGGGAATTACCCGCGTTCACCCCGCAGCGGCCGGCTGAGCAGCGTGCCGATCACGTCGCCGACCGGCGCCCCCTCGAGCAACGCACAAACGGCCTCGGTCACCGGCATGTCGACGCCAGCCTCCGCCGCCGCCTCGCGCAGCACCGGGGCGGTGAAGGCGCCCTCGGCCACCGTCCGCCGATCGCTCAGCAATTCCCGCGCCGACCGCCCCTCGCCCAGACCGACACCGAGCGAGAAATTGCGGCTGCTGGTCGACGAGCACGTCAGCACCAGGTCGCCCAGCCCCGACAGGCCGGCCATCGTCTCCGCCCGGGCCCCACGCGCCAGACCGAACCGGGTCATCTCGGCAAAGCCGCGCGCGATCAACGCGGCGCGGGCATTCTGCCCCAGCGCCGCGCCCTCGACCACGCCGCAGCCGATCGCCAGCACGTTCTTGACCGCCCCGCCGATCTCCGCGCCGACGACGTCGTCCGACGCGTAGGTCCGCAACGTCGGCGAAGCGAGCCGCTCGGCCAAGGCGGCGCCCAAATCGGCATCCTCGCACGCCAACGTCACTGCGGTCGGCAATCCTGCCGCCACCTCGTGCGCGAAGGTCGGTCCCGACAGCACCGCGATCGGCGCCGACGGCTGCACCGCGCGCGCGACTTCGCCGACCAGCAGCTTGCTCCCCGCCTCGATCCCCTTGGCGCACAGGACGAGCGGCGTGGTCCCGAAATCCTGTCCGCCGAGCACAGCGCGGACATGCTGCGCCGGCGCCACCACCAGCAGGGCGTCCATATCGCGCAACGCATCGAGATCGTCGGTCGCGACGATGGACTCTGACAGCGGCACGTTGGCCAGGAACAGGTCGTTGACGTGCCGCGCGTTGATCGACTCGACCACCTCGGGCTCGCGTGCCCACAACATGACGGGCTGGCCATCGCCCGCCGCGACTTGCGCCAAGGCAGTGCCCCAGGCACCTCCACCGATCACCCCGATCCTCACGCTTTCACTCCTGCCCCACGCACCTTTTCCGCGTCCGGATCGAGCGGCCAGCGCGGGCGCGCGGCGATGTCGAGCGGATCGGTCAGGCCTGCCGCGAAGCGCTCGGCACCCGCCCAGGCGATCATCGCGGCATTGTCGGTGCATAGCCATTGCGGCGGCACGCTGAACGGCAGCGCATAATCGCTCGCCAGCGATTCGAGCGCGGCGCGCACCGCGCCGTTCGCCGCCACCCCGCCGGCAACGACCAACGCGGTCGCATCGGTATCGCCCAATTGCCGGCGGGTGCGATCGACCAGGCAATCGACCGCGGCTTGCTGGAAGCTCGCGGCGATGTCCTCGACCCTCCACTGGCCTGTGTCATGCGCGCGCAGCACCGCGCTCTTCAGCCCGGCGAACGAGAAATGCGGTTCGGCCGATCCGAGCAAAGGCCGCGGCAAGGGCACGATGTCCTGGCCAATCGCGGCGGCACGCTCGACCGCCGGCCCGCCGGGAAAGCCGAGCCCAAGGATCTTGGCGGTCTTGTCGAACGCCTCGCCCGCGGCATCGTCGATCGTGGTGGCGAGGCGACGATAGCGGCCGACGCCTTCGACCAGCAGCAATTGGCAATGCCCGCCCGAGACGAGCAGCAACAGATAGGGGAAATCGAGCTCGGGATCGGCGAGCCGCGGGCTCAGCGCATGGCCTTCGAGATGGTTGACCGCAACCAACGGCTTGCCCGCCGCATGCGCCAGCGCCTTGCCGGTGACCAGGCCGACCATGACGCCGCCGATCAGTCCCGGCCCGGCGGTCGCGGCGACCGCATCGACTTGCGACAATGTCACGCCGGCTTCCGCCAGCGCGGCTTCGATCAGCGGCTCGAGCGCCTCGACATGCGCGCGCGCGGCGATCTCCGGCACGACGCCGCCATAGGGCCGGTGTGCGGCTTCCTGTCCGGCCAATTTGTGCGCCAGGATACGGCGGTCGCTGGTGACCAACGCCGCCGCGGTCTCGTCGCACGAGGATTCGAGGCCAAGGATGAGAGTCATGGGATTGCTCTACACCCGCGTCACGGCATTGACCGCATCCGCCGCGCGCAACGCCGCCATCAATTTCTCCAGATGTGCGGCGTCGCGCACTTCCAGGTCGATCTGGTTGGTGTGGAAGCCGGTGTCGCTGGTGTCGAACCGGATGTTGATGATGTTGGCGCGGTGCTGGCCGATGATCGTCGACACGGTACCCAGCGCGCCGGGCTCGTTCTTCAGCGTCACCTCGATCCGCGCCAGCCCGCCTTCGGACTTGTCGCCCCAGGCGAGGTCGACCCAATCGACATCGTCCGAATTGGCCAGCACCGGGCAGTCGATGCGGTGGACCTCGATCTCCTGGTCGGGCCGCCGCAAGCCGACGATGCGGTCGCCCGGCACCGGATGGCACAAGGTATCGAGCTTGTAGGCGACGCCGGGCGTGAGGCCGGTGATCGAAATCGCCGAGGATTGCTGCGGCAGCGCGCGTCCAGCATCGGTGCTGGCCGATCCCGGCATCAGCGCTTCCATCAGTTCGGCATCGGTGATCCGCCGCCGTGCGACCGCCTCGATCAGCGCGTCCTCGTCGGGCAACTGGAGCTTCTTGAGCGCGGTCTTGACCGCATCGACCGACAGCGGCGCCGGCAAGCGATCGACGATCTCGTCATACAGCTTGCGGCCGAGCGTCAGCGTTTCCTTGCGCTCGATCGCGCGCAGATGGCGCCGGATCGCCGCGCGCGCCTTGCCGGTGATTGCGAAATTGAGCCAATTGGGCTGCGGCGATTGCGCCTTGGAGCGCAGGATCTGAACCTGGTCGCCATTCTCGATCACGGTGCGCAGCGGCACATGGCGTCCGTTGATCTTGGCGCCGACCGCCTGGTCGCCGAGGTCGGTGTGCACGGCGTAAGCGAAATCGATCGGCGTCGCGCCCTTGGGCAACTGATGCAGTTCGCCCTTCGGCGTGAAGGCGAAGATGCGATCCTGGTACATCGCCATGCGCGTATGCTCGAGCAATTCCTCGGGCGTCTCGGCGGTCTCCAGGATTTCGACCAGGTCGGTGATCCAGCTATGCTGGCCGTCGGCGCGGACCTTGCCGGTCTTGTACGCCCAATGCGCCGCCAGCCCATATTCGGCTTCGGCGTGCATCTCGCCAGTGCGGATCTGGATTTCGACGCGCGTGTCGCCGGCATGCATGATCGAGGTGTGGAGCGAGCGATAGCCGTTGCGCTTGGGCGTCGAGATATAATCCTTGAACCGCCCCGGCACGAACGGCCAGCGGCGATGGATGACGCCCATCGCGCGGTAGCAATCCTCCTCGGTCGGCACGATCGCGCGGAACGCCATCACGTCGGACAATTGCTCGAAGCTGATGTGCCGCTCCTGCATCTTCTTCCAGATGCTGTAGGGGTGCTTCTCGCGGCCCGATATGTCGGCATCGACGCCGTGGCGCGACAGCAGCAGCTTCACCCCCGACCCGATCTTGGCGATGCGGTCGCCGCCTTCCTGCAATTGGTCGAGGCGCTTCTGGATCGATTCATACGCCTCGGGCTCGAGCTGCGCGAAGGCGAGCGTCTGCATCTCCTTCATGAACTCGTACATGCCGATCCGCTCGGCGAGCGGGGCGTAGATGTCCATCGTCTCGCGCGCGATGCGCTTGCGCTTGTCCGGATTGGGGATGTGGTGGAGCGTGCGCATATTGTGCAGCCGGTCGGCGAGCTTGACCAGCAACACGCGGATGTCGTCGGACATCGCGAGCAGGAATTTGCGCAAATTCTCCGCGGCGCGCTCGCTTTCGGTCTGCGCCTCGATCTTGGAGAGCTTGGTGACGCCATCGACCATCCGCGCGACATTGTCGCCGAACAATTTCTGGATCTCCTCGGGCGTGGCGACCGTGTCCTCGATCGTGTCGTGGAGGATCGCGGTGGCGATCGTCTCGGCGTCGAGATGCAGGTCGGTCAGGATGCCCGCGACTTCGATCGGATGGCTGAAATAAGGGTCGCCCGATGCGCGCTTCTGCGAGCCATGCGCCTGGAGCGAAAAGACGTACGCACGGTTGAGCAAGGCCTCATCAGCCTCGGGGTCGTAAGAGAGGACCCGATCAACCAGTTCGTACTGACGCAGCATACCGCTAAGATGGGGCGGGTTGGCGCTGCTTTGCAACAAAATGTTGGCCGCGAGCAATTAAAGGCGCGCGGCCAACGAGGGGATGGTGATGGTCGTTCGATCGCGGTGCCGGCACCGCTACCAAATCAGTTCGCCTTGGCGTTGCACTTCGACAGCGTGTCGGCGTCGAGCGCCTGGCCGCCGACGGTGAACGACGTCAACTTGCCGACGCGCTGCGCGACAAGCTGGCACAATACGATGTCGCGCTCCGGCGCCTTGGCGGCGGCAAACGCGCCGTCATGGAATTTCCATACGGTGTCGCGGGTGATCAGGCTGGTCTTGGTCGGCGCCTCGACGGGGGTGGCGGTGTAGTAACCGGGACCCTGGGGCTGCGCGACGGCGACGGTGCTGCTGACCATGGCGACGGCGATGGCGGCGAAAATCCTGGGGGCAATGCGGGACATGTTTTCCTCCTACGTCCGTTGCAACGCACAATAGGTTGCGAATCACCACCTACTCCTATAGGTTTTCAGTTGCAACTAAAAATCTACATGGCATTTTCATGACGCGGGAAATGGGATACGCTCTGATGCAAAGAGAGGAATTGTGATGGGCGGACATCTGAGGGAGCCGCTGCGCGAGCTCGCAGAATGCGGCCTTTCGGCAGCACTCGAGGCGATGGGCGAGCGCTGGAGCTTCATGATCCTGCGCGCCGCGTTCAACGGCCTGCACCATTTCGAGGAGTTCCAGTCGGAGCTCGGCATCGCCCGCAACATCCTGGCCAATCGCCTCGCGCGGCTGGTCGAGCATGAGATCCTGACGCGCGAGGCGCTGCCCGAGGATCGTCGCAAGATCCAGTATCGCCTGACCGACAAGGGCATGGCGCTGCTGCCGACGATGGTGGCGCTCCGGCAATGGGGCGAGCGCTGGGAAAACAGCGTGCCGGCGACGGCCCCGGTGCTGGTCGACGCGCGCGATATGCGACGCATCCGGCAGGTCGAGGTGCTATCGCACGACGGGCGCGTGCTCAAAAAGGGCGACATGCACTGGGCGCTGCCCGAAGATGTCGTTGGCGAAGACGAGCCGCTGCAGCAGGCGGCGGAGTAACTCGTAAAAGCCCTGCCCTGAAGGGAAGGGGCTTTGTTTGTCAGCCCAATTTCCCGATAAACTCGCGGATCGCCTCCGGAATCGGCACCGGCTGCCCGGTCGGCAAATGGACGTTGACCGTGACCAGCCGCACAATCGAATGCAATTCGCCGGTCACTTCATGGCAGAGTTCGAACAGCTGCGTCATGCTGGTCGACCCCAATCGCTCGACCTTGGCATACGCCTGGATCACGTCGCCATAGAAAAACGGCTTGAGGTATTCGACCTCGGCATGGCGGACATGGAATTCGGTCTCGGTCCAGGTCGTGCCCAAAGCGTCGGCGATCCCGGTCCACTCCCAGAATTCGGTCCCGGCGACGTCGGCATATTCGAGATAGCGCGAATTGAAGACGACCTTTTGCCCGTCAATCTCCGCATAGCGGACCTTGATCGGAGTGGAGAAAGCGAAGCCGGGGCGAGTCATGCCCGGCCCATATCGCCTGCGTCACGAGATCGCCAGTTCCGCCCTGCCCTGGCGCAGCCCAGGTCGGCATCACGTTGCCGCTCGATGACCGAATGGCCGGCTTCAGGTGTCCGTGGACCGATCGCGAGCCCTTGGTTGGACGGGGTCGTCACGCCCTCAGGATCAGCGCGCCGACGCGATGCTCGCAGCTTTGCCGATGCTCCGCCTCGGCCGGAGTGTCCGGATGGACGAACGCGGAATGGAAGCAATTGCCCAATGCGCGCGGCTCTTTCCAGAACTCCGCGAGCTTGAACACGAGCAATTCGTCGTTGGTCATGCCGGGATAATAATACCAACGCTGACCGGCATTGAACTTCAACGACAGATGGTGCGTCTCGCGTCCGGTCGGCGCGATACCGGTGATTCCGGTTGGGACCAGATCGTCGCGCTCGACGGTCGTCGGATCGCATAGCGCCAACGGCATGTGGTCGAGCGGCCCCGCCATGTTGGTCGGGCGCCAGAAATCCAGCCAGATGAAGCCGGCCACGGCGTCGCGCTGATATTGCTGCCGCCACCATTGTGCGGCCTCCGGCGTCGCGAACGCCCAAATGTTCTGAGCATAATCGTCGTGATCGATACCGCCATCGGAATGCACGCCATCGGCATAGAATGGCACGGCGGTATCGCGCCCGCGGCGAAGGATATTGGGGAATTGCTGAACTTCCACCGTGAAGTCCGGCAACAGCCGGTCGCGGATGATCTGCTCGACTTCCGGCAGATAGACCGTCGCGGCGTCCTGGTCCCAATCCTGCACCGCGGTCTTATGCTGCAAAAGGACGAAGCCGTGGCGGCGGAGAAATTCCGCTTCCGACACGCTTTCGCGTGCCTGAAACGCTCTGGCGTCGGCGATGCTCACGGATCTGCCAGTCGCGTCCACGCCGGGCGGCAATGCGCCGATCGCGTAATGCTCGCGGCCCGTCGGCACGAAATCGGGCGCGTAAAAGCCATTCAGATGAGCGACGGTCACACCAACCTCTCGATCGCAACCTCTCGGTTCAGCATATCGATGTCACAAGGAAATGAACACGGCGGTTAATGGCCGGCATTCGCGGACAGCCTCCCCCGATTTTGAAGCGCCTGACAGCGCGAGCGCTCCGACGCGCCGCCGACCGAGATCGCTCTTGTCAACCGCTACGATCGCGTCGTTAATCGCCGACGATGCGCGGTAACGATCTCATCGCGGGCATGTGCGTGGCCGGCCTCATGCTTCCAGAGGCGGTGGCCTATGCCGGCATCGCCGGATTGGCGCCGCAGCATGCGATCTTCGCGGGGATCGCCGGATGTCTGGCCTATGCAGTCGCCGGCCGCAGCCGTTTCGCGATCGTTTCGGCAACCTCTTCCTCTGCGGCGATCCTCGCCGCGACCTTGGCCGTGATGCCGCTGCCGGCGGGGGATCGGGCCGCGCTGGCCGCGATCATCGTCGGCTTCGCGGGCCTGCTGTTTCTGATCGCATCGGCCGCCCGGCTCGGGGGGTTGACCGGGTTCATCTCGCGCCCTGTTTTGCGCGGCTTCGCACTGGGAATCGCGCTCACCATCATCCTGCATCAGCTGCCGATCGTGACGGGGGCCAAGATCGAGGCCCCCGACATCCTGATCTTTTGCGCGGCATTTTTGCGGTCGCTGCCGGCCTGGCATCTCATGAGCGTGGCGACGGGCGGGGTCGCGCTGATACTGTTGCTGTTGCTGCGCCGCTATCCCGCAATACCCGGCCCATTCATCGTGCTGATTGCGGGAGTCGCCGCGGCGCGCTGGTTCGATCTACATGATCAGGGTGTCGCACTGGTCGGCGCGGTAGATACATCGCTGGCCTGGCCATCCTTGCCCAGGCTAGGCTGGAACGATTATTCGCGGCTGGCGCAATTCACTCTGCCGCTCGTACTCATCCTCTTCGCCGAATCCTGGGGCACGATCCGGACGCTGGCGCTTCGTCACGACGATAGTGTCGATGCCAATCGCGAGCTCGCCGCGCTGGGCATCGCCAATATCGCGAGTGCTTTGGTGCAGGGCATGCCGGTCGGCGCCGGCTTTTCTGCCGGGTCGGCCAGCGAAGCCGCTGGATCGACCAGCCGGATAACAGGCGTCGTCGCGGCGGCGGGGTTGGTCGTCATGGTGCTGTTCGCCATGCCGCTGATCGCGACGCTGCCCGAACCCGTGCTCGCGGCCGTGGTGATTGCAGCGCTGACCCATGCGCTCGATCCCGCGCCGCTGGTGCGGTTATGGCATCTCGATCGAGACCAATATGTCGCGCTGGGCGCCGCGGTCGGCGTGCTGGCGCTGGGGGTGCTAGACGGGATGTTGCTGGCGATCGCCTTGTCGCTGGCGGCGTTGTTGCAGCGCCTGGCGTCGCCGCGCGCCGCCCGACTGGGCCGGCTGGGCGACAGCCACGATTATGTCGACGTCGCGCGCCACGGTGATGCCGTCGCGCCGCCGACCATCGCGATCTGGCGCCCGACCGCGCCTTTGTTCTTCGCCAATGCCGAGCGGATGCTCGGTTTGGTCGCCTCGGGCACGCGCGCCGATCCCGCGATGCGCGCGGTGGTGCTTAGCCTGGAGGAAAGTTACGACCTCGACAGCACGGCGCTCGACGCGCTGATCGAATTCGACCGCACGATGTCGCGCGGCGGATTTCGCGTGCAACTCGCCCGGCTCCATGATCGCGCCCGCGATCTGATCGTGGCGGCCGGGGGAACCGATCTCGACGCGCGCAGCAGTTATAGCGTCGACGATGCGATTTGCGTGTTGACCGCGCACGCGCCCGATTGGGAGAACAAGCCGTGACAGAGGATTTCGCGCCCACCCTGCATCCAGTGGAAATCTCGGCGTTGCGCCCGACGCAAATGACGGTGGGCTTGAGAGAGGTCGATCGCAAAAGAGCCGATTGGCGCCGGCGGGCCGAACGCGACGGCGCCGATTTCCTTGGACGGCACATGATCCCGGTGGTGCTGGGACCCAAATCGGTGCCCTATATCATCGATCATCACCACCTCGCCCGCGCGCTGCACGAAGAGGGTGTCAGCCATGTGCTGGTCAGCGTCGTCGCCGATCTGCGCGATCTGAAGAAGGCGTTGTTCTGGACCTTCATGGACAATCGCAACTGGCTTCACCCGTTCGATGCAGACGGCGTGCGCCACGTCCATGACAAGCTCCCGAAGTCGGTCGGGGCGATGAAGGACGATCCGTATCGCTCGCTGGCCGGCGAGCTCAGGCGATCGGGCGGCTATGCCAAGGACAATACGCCCTATTCCGAATTCCTGTGGGCCGATTTCCTGCGCCGGCGGATCGGCGCGAAGCTGGTCGAGCACGATTTCGAGCGCGCGGTTGGCAAGGCGCTGGACGCCGCCGGGCAACAGGACGCATCGTATCTGCCGGGATGGTGCGGGCGATCGGACGATACCAACCGCTGATCAAGGCGACGTGCGCTACGCTCAGGCGGACGTGACCGCCCAGCCCTCAGAAAAGCAACCGCACCCCGACCAGCGCCAGTACTATGGCCAGGATCGGCCCCAGCACGCGGTCCGACACGCGGCTGGCGATCAGGCTGCCGACGATGATTCCCGGGATCGACCCGATCAGCAACGACACCAGAAGCGCGCCGTCGACCGAACCCAATATCCAGTGGCCGATGCCGCCGAGCAACGTCAGCGGCACCGCATGCGCGATGTCGGATCCGACCAGCTTGTTGACCGGCAGCGCCGGGTAGAGAATCAGCAACGCGGTCATGCCCAGCGCGCCGGCACCGACCGAGGTGAGCGATACCAGCACGCCGAGCACGGCACCGAGCAGGATCGTGAAGGCGGCCAGTTTCGGCCCGTGCATCGTCCCGAAACGCGGGGTCAGATACGCCACGATCCGCGCGCGCAAGAGTGTCGCGGCTGCCGACAACAGCAACGTCACCCCCAGGATCACCGACATCGCATGGCCAGTGCCGGGCGATTCCGGTCCCGCCCGGCTGAGGATCAGCAAGGTGACGATCGTCGCCGGCACGCTACCCAGCGCCAGCCGCGCGACGACGCGCCAGTCGACCGTCCCGCGCCAGCCATGGACCGTGGTCCCGACCGTCTTGGTCGCCGAGGCATAAAGCAGGTCAGTGCCGACCGCGGTCGTCGGGTGGAACCCGAACGCCAGGACGAGCAGCGGCGTCATCAGCGACCCACCGCCGACCCCGGTCAGCCCGACGACCAGCCCGACCAGCACGCCGGCCAGCGAATAGAGCAGGTTGATCGTCATTGCCCGCTACGCAACGTCACAAGGGTTGGCCGGCGTGCGCCGACGCGGCGACCGGGCGGACCGACGATGGAAGAACGGGTTGCGCCCGTTCAGCCACTATTGCTCGCCGGGGTGTTGACCCCCATCGATTGCAGGTACCGCCGCACGTTGCGCGCCGCCTGGCGGAGCCTCTGCTCGTTCTCGACCATCGCAATGCGCACGAACCCTTCCCCATTCTCGCCATATCCCACCCCTGGCGCGACCGCGACCTTGGCGTGAGTCAGCAATTGTTTGGAGAACTCAAGGCTGCCTAAGTGCATGAGCGCGGGCGGTAGCGGCGCCCAGGCGAACATGCTTGCCGGCGGGCTGGGAATATCCCAGCCGGCGCGGCCAAAACTCTCCACCAGTACGTCGCGGCGCTTGTGGTAGAGTAAGCGGTTCTTCTCGACGATATCCTGCGGGCCATTGAGCGCGGCGCAAGCGGCGGCCTGGATCGGGGTGAAGGCGCCGTAATCGAGATAGGATTTTACCCGCGTCATCGCCGCGATCAGCTTGCGGTTGCCGACCGCGAAGCCCATCCGCCAGCCGGCCATCGAATAGGTCTTGCTGAGGCTGGTGAACTCGATCGCGATGTCCTTGGCGCCCTTGACCTGGAGGATCGACACGGTCGGCTTGCCGTCGAAATACAGCTCCGAATAGGCCAGGTCGGACACGATCCAGACCTGGTTCTCCTTCGCCCAGGCGACGAGGCGCTCGTAAAAGGCCAGGTCGACCGTCTCGGCGGTCGGGTTGGACGGGTAATTGACCACCAGGATCGACGGGCGGGGCACGGTGAACGCGATCGCACGCTCCAGGCTCTCGAAATAATGCTCGTCAGGGGTGGTCGGCACGGCGCGGATCGTGGCGCCTGCGATGATGAAACCGAACGTATGGATCGGATAGCTCGGATTGGGCGCGAGCACGACGTCGCCCGGCGCGGTGATCGCGGTCGCCAGGCTAGCCAGCCCTTCCTTCGACCCCATCGTCACCACGACTTCGGTCTCGGGATCGAGATCAACGCCGAAGCGGCGGCCATAATAATTGGCCTGGGCGCGGCGCAGCCCGGGAATGCCCTTGGACTGCGAATAGCCATGCGCGTCGGGCTTTTGCGCGACCTCGCACAGCTTGTCGATGACATGCTGGGGCGGGGGCAGATCGGGATTGCCCATGCCCAGGTCGATAATGTCCTCGCCTGCCGCGCGCGCTGCTGCCCGCATGCCGTTGACCTCGGCAATGACGTAAGGCGGCAGACGCTTGATGCGGTAGAAATCGTCGGACATCTAATACTCCCTTCACGTCCTCCTTAGGCCATAAGCGGGCGGCCGCGAAACCGCGTTGTTCGGGATGCGGCGATCCGTGTCGAAAGCGGAGACAAAAGCGGGTTTGCCGCGTTCCCGAGGTGGTGGCGGTGACCCAAAGAACGACGACGCCGTCACCGCTGGACGCTTTCGCACGGCGCGGCGCTGCCGTAAGGACGGATGGCGTGTTGCGCGCATGACCTTCGCCGGGGAACAATGACGATGGCCGACCAGACCGACCCACCCAGCCTGGAGGAAATGCAGCACTGGACCTGGGTGATGGGCCGCGCGCAGCAGATGATGCTCGAAGCCGGGCTGGGCGCGGCTATGCCGGTGATCCCGGGATTCAACGACCCGGCGACTTTGGCCCGGGTCGGCGATTTCTGGTCGGACAGCCTCAAATTGTGGCAGCGCTTCCTCGATCCCAAGGCAGCAGGCGACGACGCGACGCCGGCGGTCAAGGACAGACGTTTCAAGTCCGAGGCATGGCAGAATCCGCTGTTCGACTGGATCCGCCAATCCTATCTGATGATCGCCGACCAGATGCTCAAGCAGGTCGACGCGATGGAAGGGCTCGACCCCAAACAGCGCGAGCAGTTCCGCTTCGCGACACAGGGGTTCATCGACGCGATGAGCCCGTCCAACTTCGCCTTCACCAATCCCGACGTGATCCAGAAGACGATCGAGACGCGCGGCGAGAATCTGCTCAAGGGTCTGTCCAACATGCTCAACGACCTGAGCAAGGGTCAGTTGACGCATACCGACGCCCAGGCGTTCGAGGTCGGGCGCAATCTCGCCACCACGCCGGGCAAGGTGATCTATCGCAGCCCGCTATTCGAGCTGATCCACTACACCCCGACCACCGAGAGCGTGCTGGCGACGCCGCTGGTGATCTTCCCGCCCTGGATCAACCGCTTCTACATCCTCGATCTCACGCCCGAAAAGAGCTTCATCCGCTGGGCGGTCGACCAGGGGCTGAGCGTGTTCATGGTGTCGTGGAAATCGGCCGATGCCAGCCTGGTCGACATCAGCTGGGATGATTACGTGCTTGCCCAGATCGAGGCGATCGACGTGATCCGCGACCAGCTCGATGTCGAGGCGGTGCACGCGATCGGCTATTGCGTCGCGGGCACCACCCTCGCCGCGACCTTGGCCTATCTGACCGCCAAGGGCGAAGCGGACAAGGTCAGGACCGCGACCTTCTTCACCGCGCAGGTCGACTTCGCCGATGCCGGCGACCTGCTCAATTTCGTCGACGACGCCCAGCTCGACATGATCAGGCAATTGTCGCCCGAGGGGTATCTCGACGGGCGCTACATGGCGCTGACGTTCAACCTGCTGCGCGGGCGCGACCTGATCTGGAATTACGTCGCCAACAATTACCTGATGGGCCAGGATTACGCGCCGTTCGACCTGCTCCACTGGAATGGCGACACGACCAACCTGCCGGCCAAATGGCATCTGTCGTATCTGACCGATCTCTATCGCGACAATCTGCTGGTGCAGCCGGGGGCATTGGCGATCGCCGGCACGCCGATCGACCTGACCAAGGTGGTAACGCCGAGCTACATCCAGGCGGGCCGCGAGGACCATATCGCCCCGGCCGAGAGCGTGTGGAAGATCACCCATTTGCTCGCCGGGCCGCTCAAGTTCGTGCTCGCGGGGTCGGGCCATATCGCCGGCGTGGTCAACCCGCCGGCCGCGGGCAAATATCAATATTGGACCAATGATACGCCCGCTGCGACTTTGGCCGAGTTCGTCGCCGGGGCAACCGAGACCAAGGGCAGCTGGTGGCCCAATTGGATCGGCTGGCTGCGCGGCCAGGACGCGGCCGAGGTCAAGGTGAAAGGCGCGCGTGTGCCCGGCAAAGGCAAGAAGCATCCGGCGATCGCCGATGCTCCCGGGGAGTATGTCCGCGCACGTTAAGGTTCGCGCGAACTAAGTGACGGTTTTACCTCTTTTTATTTCAGTCATTACGGTTATGTTGCACTGCACAAAAAACGCTTGACCTTTGCCGTCTTTGCACTATTTTGTGCAATGCAGCAATGATGCGGCGGAGGATGTGATGGTGAGCAAGACCCCCGTAACCAAGGCGGCGAAACCCGCAGCCAAGGCACCGGTGAAACGCGCGCCCGTAAAATCCACCAAGCCGGCTTCGGTTCCCGTCGAAACGAAGCCCGTGCCGACTCCCGCTCCGATCGTTGCCGAAACCCCTGCCGTAGAGCAGCCGGCGGCGCCCGTCCTAGAGACCGCACCCGTCGAGACCCCCGCAGTCGAGACAGTGATCGAACAAGTGACAGAAACCGTCGCCGCAGCCGCCCAAGAGGCGCCGGCCACCATCGAAAAGGAAGTTATCAAGATGAACGACACCATCAAGGAAGCCGCCGACAAGGGCCAGGCCTATTTCGCGGAATTCAGCGCCAAGGCGAAGGCCGCGGCCGAAAAGAGCGCCAAGGCGTTGGAAGACATCAACGAGTTCGGCAAGGGTAACGTCGAAGCGCTCGTCGAGTCGGGCAAGATCGCGGCCAAGGGCTTCGAGACGCTCGGCCAGGATTATGCCGACTATGCGCGCAAGCAGTTCGAAGGCACCACCGCCGCGCTGAAGGGCTTCGCCGCCGTCAAGTCGCCGACCGAGTTCTTCAAGCTGCAGGCGGACTTCGTCCGTGGCCAGTTCGACTCGTTCGTCGCCGAGAGCTCGAAGAACACCGAAGCGATGCTAAAGCTGGCCGGCGATGTCGCCAAGCCGATTTCGAACCGCGTCGCGCTCGCCGCCGAGAAGATCAAGGTCGCCGCGTAAGCGTCACCTCGCCCTTCGGGTGAGACATCGAAAGGGCGGTCGCCATCCGGCGGCCGCCCTTTTCGTTCGTGATGATGGCGTCGTTGGCTGACATTGTCAGCGGGCCGGGCTAGGCAAAATATCCCGCCGGGCCTCCAGGATCAGTGCATGCCGTCTATCGATTTCGCCGCCTTCTCGTCGCGCGTCCTGGTCGATGCCGCGATCCCCGAACTACCCAACCATTATCGCGGCAAGGTCCGCGACAATTACGATTTGGCCGACGGGCGCCGGATCATCATTGCCAGCGACAGGCTGAGCGCGTTCGATCGCATCCTCTGCGCCATTCCGTTCAAGGGCGAAGTGCTGACCCAGACGGCGCGTTTCTGGTTCGAGCAGACGGCCGATATCTGCGCCAATCATGTGCTCGACTATCCAGATCCCAATGTCTTGATCGCCCGCCACCTCGACATTCTGCCGGTCGAGATCGTGGTGCGCGGCTATCTGGCGGGAACAACCGGCACCTCGATCCTGACGCTCTACAAAAAGGGGCAACGCGCCATGTACGGCATGACGCTGCCCGATGGACTGCGCGACAACGCTAAGCTCGCCGAGCCTATCATAACGCCGACCAGCAAGGAGTTTGACGGCGGACATGACGAGCCGCTGACGCCGGCGGAAATCCTGGCGCGCAAGCTGCTGACGACGGCGCAATGGGACGAACTCAGCGCCACCGCGCTGGCGCTATTCGCGCGTGGGCAGAAGAATGCCGAGGAACGCGGACTGATCCTGGCCGACACGAAGTACGAATTTGGCGTCGCGCCCGATGGTGCGATCGTCCTGGCGGATGAGATACACACGCCGGACAGCAGTCGTTATTGGCGAGCGTCCAGCTATCAGTCGCGTTTCGAAGCGGGGGAGCGGCCGGACAGTTTCGACAAGGACTTCGTGCGGTCATGGGTGACCACGCATTGTGATCCCTACAACGACCCGATCCCCGAGATACCGCAAGAGCTGATCGCCGGCACTGCCGCGATCTATGCCGAAGCCTTCGAGACGATCACCGGCCATTCGTTCGCGCCCGATCTTGGGGGCGGCACGGTGCTGGAGCGGATTCGCACGAATTTGGCGCCATATTTCGGCGAGTATTGATGCGGCGAGTCGGCCGTCAGGGCGCCTCCTCCCGCACCTCCGACGACGAAAAGCACTTAACGTGCGCCGCACCCTCTTGCCCCGGCGGGCAGCAATGCCATATTTTGCGATCTGACATGCGAAACCCCGATTTCATGATGGCCAACGATCCCGATGGGGTCGGCAATGGCAACGACGGTGACAACGACACCGGCGTCGGGCTCGCCACGCGTACCCGGACGAAGACCAAGCAGCCCACGCCCTATCGCGTGCTGATGCTCAATGACGATTACACGCCGATGGAATTCGTCGTGCTCTGCCTGCAGCGCTTCTTCCGCATGACCACCGAGGAAGCGACTCGGGTGATGTTCCACGTCCACCAAAAGGGCGTCGGCGTGTGCGGCGTGTTCAGCTACGAAGTCGCCGAGACCAAGGTCAGCCAGGTGATGGACTTCGCGCGGCAGAACCAGCACCCGCTGCAATGCACGCTGGAGAAGGCGTGAGTCCGAAGCTCTGATCCTCGGTTCATGTGCTCCTGCGAAAGCAGGAGCCCAGGGCAGCGAAGTACCTCATCACCCTGGGTTCCTGCTTTCGCAGGAATACGAGGAAGGTGATTCATCCGGAACTATACGCCGCCGGCAAAGCCGTCGGCCGGATCGAGGTTGTACCTCGTCCGCCGACCGTGCGGGGCGGTGCGCTTGGCGCACCGGCGCGGGCGTGGCCGCGCCTCCGCCCCGCAAAATTACATTAACCATCAATCGTTTCGCTGCGGGACACGGCGGATTCCGGGGGCGCTTCAGTAAGCTTTTCGCGGTAAGGCGCTTCGCGCCGGGATGACATGCCTGGCAGAGACGAAGGATACCGCTCGCACGTGATCGATTGGCGTAACTGGACGGTCCGGCAGACTCGCGTGGCATTGCTCGCGGGGCTGGTCGGCGTGCCCATGCTCGCCGTGTCGGCCAAGGCCGCGGTGATCGCTTATTACGCCGCCCAGGCCAAGGCGGAGGCGCCGCCGCTGCCGCCGATCGGTTATGAGAGCGAGGATCATTTCCCCGGCGCGGCCTTGTTCTACGTCGCCGAGGAGCAGGCGGCGCCGACCGCGGGCACCACCGGCACCACTGCGCTGCCCGATTTGCCGATCCCAACCAATGCCGATCTGACTCCCGATACCGACGGCACCGTGCGCCCGGCTTTGCCTTTCTCGATGGCCGGCGCCAGCGCGCTCGACAAGGCACGCGCGCTCGATTGCCTGGCGACCGCGATCTATTACGAGGCGGCGTCGGAAAGCGAGGAAGGCCAGCGCGCGGTGGCGCAAGTGATCCTCAACCGCGTCCGCCATCCGGCCTTTCCCTCGACCGTGTGCGGGGTGGTCTATCAGGGATCGGAAAAGAGCACCGGTTGCCAGTTCAGCTATGCCTGTGACGGGTCGATGGCGCGCGTGCCGATGCGCTCGGCGATGGACCGCGCGCGGCGCTTCGCGCTCGAGGCGCTCAGCGGCTATGTCGTGCGCGGAGTCGGGCTCGCCACCCACTACCACACCTATGCGGTGACGCCGGCCTGGAACCGCAGCCTGGTGATGACCGACGCGATCGGCATGCATTTCTTCCACCGCTGGAAAGGCTATTGGGGCACGCCCGCAGCCTTCAGCAATGCGCGCTATCGCGGCGGCGAGCCGGTGCCGGGGCCGCACGCCAAGATCGCCCCGCCGCTGACGCCGCTGCCATCGACCCAGTTCGCGGCCTACACGCCGGGAATGGCGGCGCCTGGTGTCCCGGGAATGGCGGTACCGCCCGCGCCGAGCACCAACATCGCGCTGATCCAGCCCAAATATCAGGACACTAGCGTCGCCCGCGCGACGCCGCCGCCGGCCGAGGACAATCTGCCCGGCGCGTCGCAGATCCTCGACCGCTGGAAGGATTCGGGCAAGCCGCTGAAATAACTTCCGTCATCCCAATCTCCCGTCATCCCAGCGAAAGCTGGGATCTCATGCGGCTCTTGCGTCGCGCCATCGCCAAAGATCCCAGCTTTCGCTGGGATGACGATAGTAGCTTGGCGTATCGCGAGCCCTACTTCCCCAGATATTTGTCGAACCACGCCACCGAGCGGCGCTGGACGTCGGCGGCGTGCTCGGCGCCGCGGATGCCATGACCTTCGTCGGGATAGATCACCAGGCTGGTCGGCACGCCGAGTTCCTTGAGCGCATGCCAATATTCGATCGACTGAGTCGGCGGCACTTCGATGTCGCGTTCGCCGACATAGATGAAGGTCGGGGTGCGCGCCTTCTTGATATAAGTGATCGCCGATGCCTTCACATAAGGCTCGGGATCGTCATAGGCCGACTTGCCGAAGAACGGGATCATCCACTGATCGATGCCGTTGGTGCCGTAATAGCTGATCCAGTTCGACAGGCCCGCGCCGGCGACGATCGCCTTGAAGCGGTTGGTCTGGGTGTTCGCCCACATCGCCATGAACCCGCCATAGCTGCCGCCGGTCAGGCCCAGCCGGTTGTCGTCGACCGGCGCGACCTTCTCGACCGCGTCGATCCCGGCCAGGATGTCGCGCAGGTCGCCGCCGCCGAAGTCGCGGCGATTGGCCATGGTGAACGCCTCGCCCTGGCCATAGCTGCCGCGCGGATTGGGCAGGAACACGTAATAGCCGGCACGGATCAGGCTCGGCAGCCCGCCCGTCGACAGGAAATTGGGGACATTGGCGGAGGACGGTCCGCCATGGACGACGGTGATCATCGGCGCCTTGACGGCGGGATCGGCATCGACCGGCGCGAGCAGCCAGCCCTGCACGTCGTAACCCTCATTCTTCCAGCTGATGCTACGCGCCTTCACCAGGGCGGCCTGGTCATCATTGTCGGCGGTGATCTTGCGGGGGCTGCGCGCCGGCCCGGCATAGATGGCAGGGGCATGCTCGAAGTCGGAAACGACCGTCGCGACGGTCGTGCCGTCGGCGCTATAGGCCGCGCGCCCATCGCCCGCGGCGAAGCTCGACGGCTGCGCCCACAACACGGTCGTGCCCTTGGCGCCCGGCGCCGCGATCTGCATGTCGGGGCCGGCCAGCCGCGTCGCGCGTAGGCCGCCTTTGGTCCAGCTGAGCGAGGTAACCGTGGCCTTTTCGTTTCTGGTCGCGTTGACTGGCTCCCCGCCCGCGAACGGCACGGTCCAGACGTCGCCGCCGACCGAGCCGAAATCGCTCATCAGCCCGCCGATATAGGCGACCGTCTTGCCGTCGGGGGAGACGCGCGGCGCGTTGATCTGGGTCTTGGGCCGCGCGATCGGGCGCACCGCGCCGGTCGTCGCATCGATCGCGTCGAGCGTCGCCACCCACCAATTGTCGTCGCCATTGCCTAAGGCGGTCGTCGCGACGAAGCCGGCGCTGTCTGGAGTCCAGCTATATTCGTAGATGTAGCGGTCGGCGGGGGAGACCGGCTTGACGTCGGTCACCGGCGCACCCGCCAGGTTGAACACCGCCAATCGCTGTTCGTCGCTCTTCTCGCCAATCTCGCCGACTTGCCGCACGCCGGGCTGGGTCGCGCCCGATTCCTTGGCGGCGTTGAGCGTCACCAGCAATGCGATCTTCTTGCCGTCGGGGGAGAAGCGCGCGGTCTGGGCGATGCCCTTCACGCTGGCGATGGTGCGCGTCGTCTTGCCGTCGGCCAGTGTCAGCGCGACCACGCCGCTAGCGCGATCGCGCTGCAGATAGGCAAGCGCGCCGCCGGGCCCGAAGGTCAGGCCCGAATAGCTGCATTGCGCGCAGGGATCGATCGTCGCCAGGATCTTGCCGTCCTTGGCCGACCGCACGACGATCCTGCCATGCGCGGGCTTGGCGGCGGTGCCTTCCTCTTCCTCGACGCTGGCGACACGATCGCCCGCAGCGGACAGTGCCAGCCCCGAATAGGAATGAAGCGGCGCTGCGAGCGCGGGAACGGAGGTGGCGGCGAGCAAGGCGGCGGCAAGAGCAAGACGCATCGGCGACTCCATGGGGAGGGAAGGATGCGATCGATAGGCCGTCGTTAGGGATAGGCAAGCCTGTGAAGGAGAACATATCGATAGCTAAAAGCCCTCTCCCGTTTACGGGAGAGGGTTGGGTGAGGGTCTTCTTCCTTCTTCCAAGCGTGTGCCGAAACAGAAGAAGAAAGAAGACCCTCACCCTCCCGCTGCGCGGGCCCCTCCCTCTCCCGCAAGCGGGAGAGGGCTTAACCCAAAAAAAAGGGGCCGGTTTCCCGGCCCCTCTCACTACGCCCTCCTGCGCAACCCCGACTACCAGCGGCGCTGGCCGTCATGCTTGTCGAACCGCACCTTGGCGCTCAGCGCGTCGTAGCGGCGCTCGAGGTCGGCGCGTTCGCGCATATCGATCCGTCCGCCCGACACGCGATAGCGATATTCGAGCTTCTGGATGCCGCGCAATTGGCCTTGCAGCTGGAAAGCCTCACGGCGATTCAAATTGCCCGAGCGGATGCCCTGGTCGATCCGCGACTGGATCATCTGCGCGCGCTGGTTGAGCGGCGCGAACGGCGCGGCGACCGAAACGGCGGGGAAAGCGGCCGTGGCGAAGCCCAGCCCCATCAACATAACAGTCAGCTTTTTCATGTCTCTCACTCCTTACGCGACCGATCGAGCGGTCGGGAGACGGTTTCGGCCCTAAGTGTCGCCGATCTGTGCCGGGAAATGTCAAAATGTGTCGCGGATGATCGCGACTGCGGCGGGTTCGTTCAGGTACATTAATGCCGGCTGTCGATTGCGGCCTCTCAAAATCCTCCCCCGCCAGGGGGAGGTGGCACGCGAAGCGTGACGGAGGGGGCGGAAGGCGGCGCTCTAACGTCGTGCTTCCTCCCCCTCCGTCGCCTCCGGCGCCACCTCCCCCTGGCGGGGGAGGATTGAAGCTCGCCTAACCGAACGAATACGGCACCGGCCCCCGCGCATCCGGATCGATATGAATCTCGCTCGCCGCCGGGGGAAAGGCGCGCTGGTCGCAATCGGGTCGCGGGCAGATGCGGCACGACACGCCGATCGGCGTGGCCATGTCGTCGGCGCGGAGGCCGTCGGCATAGACGAAATCGGCGGCATGCGCTTCCTCGCAGCCGAGCGTCACCGCGTAGCGCCGCGGGCTGCGGGTGAAGCTTCCCGACGGCTTGACCAGTCCCTTGGCGATCGAGACGTAGCGCGTGCCGTCGGGCGTCTCGGCGAGCTGGACGGCGATGCGGTCGGGGATCGCGACGGCCTCGTGCACGCCCCATAACGGACAGGCGCCGCCGAACCGCGCGAACTGGAAGCGCGTCGCCGAATGCCGCTTGGTGATGTTGCCCGCCATGTCGACGCGGCAGAAGAAGAACGGGATGCCCGCCGCCCCCGGTCGCTGCAAGGTCGACAGGCGATGACAGGTCTGTTCGAAACTGACGCCGAAGCGCAGGCTCAATCGGTCGATATCGTGGCGCAGCTCGCGCGCGGTGGCGCGAAAGCGGACATAAGGCATGACCAAAGCGCCCGCGGCGTAATTGGTCAGCCCGGCGGCGAGCAGCGCGCGGCCAGCATCGGAAGCGATCCCGTCGCCGGCGATGTCGCGGATCAATTCGGCGAATTCGAGCCGCGCGAGCTGGTGGGCGAGCGCGAAGCGCTGGCTCGCCTCGGGCAAGGCCGGGTCGAGGCGCAACAGGCGTGCATCGGGATCGTAAGCACGCACCGGTCCGCCGAGTTCGCGATCGGCGACGACGCTGATCCCGAAGCCCCGGCCGAGCCGATCCTCCAGCGCGGCGCGATCGATCGCATCCTCGCCCATCTCCTCGGCGATCATCTCGGCCGCGCGGTCGAGCGCGTCGACATAATTGCGCTCGGCGTGAAACCAGTCCCGCACTTCCTCCCAGGGAAAGCGCGCCGCTTCGGCCGCGCCCGCCTCGAACCGGTCGTCGAACGCGCGCAATTGCTCCTGCGATCGGCGAAACGCGGCGTGAAGCGCGACCATGCGTCGTGCGAGCTGCGGTTGTTGCCGCGCCCCGCGCCGCAACGTCGCTTCGTCGAGCCGCGCATCGGGCACGCTGGGATCGCTCGACGCCTCGATCGCGTCGACCAGCAGCATCCCTTCATCGGCGGCGGCGATCGTCTCCCAATCGGCGGGAAAAGCACGGGCCAGCGCGACCATCACCAGCGGCGTGATCGGGCGATCGCCATTCTCGATCTGCGACAGATAGCTGACCGATACCGACAGCTGCGCCGCCAGCGCGCGCTGGCTCAAGCCCAGCCGCTGGCGCAGCGCGCGGATACGATGCCCGGCGAAGATGCGGCGAATGCCCTCGGTCACGCGCCCGGATTAGTTTGCAAACTCAGTATCGGCAAGTTTGCAACATTACAGTTGCGAAGGCAGGCTGCTAGGGGAAAGAAGCCCGGTCCGTATCAGGAGTCTCCATGTCGTCGACCATCGCCGAACTCGAGAAGAAGCGCGCCGCGGCCCGATTGGGCGGTGGAGAGAAGCGCATCGCCGCGCAGCACGCCAAGGGCAAGCTGACCGCGCGCGAGCGGCTGAACGTGCTGCTCGATGAAGGCTCGTTCGAGGAGCTCGACATGTATGTCGAGCATAATTGCGTCGATTTCGGCATGCAGGACCAGATCATTCCCGGCGACGGCGTGGTCACCGGATCGGGCACGATCAACGGCCGGCTGGTGTTCGTGTTCAGCCAGGACTTCACCGTGTTCGGCGGCTCGCTGTCCGAGCGGCACGCGCAAAAGATCTGCAAGATCATGGACATGGCGATGAAGGTCGGCGCGCCGGTGATCGGCCTCAACGATTCGGGCGGCGCGCGCATCCAGGAAGGCGTCGCCTCGCTCGGCGGCTATGCCGAGGTGTTCCAGCGCAACGTGCTCGCCTCGGGCGTGGTGCCGCAGCTGTCGCTGATCATGGGCCCATGCGCCGGCGGCGCGGTCTATTCGCCGGCGATGACCGACTTCATCTTCATGGTGAAGGATTCCTCCTACATGTTCGTCACCGGTCCCGACGTGGTGAAGACGGTGACCAACGAAGTGGTGACGCAGGAGGCTTTGGGCGGCGCTGTCACGCACACCACCAAGACCTCGGTCGCCGACAATGCGTTCGAGGACGATGTCGAGGCGCTGCTCGCCGCGCGCGACTTCATCGATTTCCTGCCAGCGTCGAACCGCGAACCGGTGCCCGAGCGGCCGTCGTCTGATCCCTGGGACCGGATCGAGGACAGCCTCGACACCCTGATCCCGGCCTCGGCCAACCAGCCCTATGACATGCACGAGCTGATCCGGAAGACGGTCGACGAAGGCGATTTCTTCGAGATCCAGCCCAAGCACGCCGGCAACGTGATCTGCGGCTTCGGCCGGATCGAGGGACGGACGATCGGAATCGTCGCCAACCAGCCGATGGTGCTGGCCGGCGTGCTCGACATCAATTCCTCCAAGAAAGCGGCGCGCTTCGTGCGCTTCTGCGACGCGTTCGACATCCCGATCATCACCTTCGTCGACGTCCCCGGCTTCCTGCCCGGCACCGCGCAGGAGCATAACGGCATCATCAAGCACGGCGCCAAATTGCTGTTCGCTTATGCCGAGGCGACCGTGCCCAAGATCACCGTCATCACGCGCAAGGCCTATGGCGGCGCCTATGACGTCATGGCGTCGAAGCATCTGCGCGGCGACCTCAATTATGCCTGGCCGACCGCCGAGATCGCGGTGATGGGCGCCAAGGGCGCGGTCGAGATCATCTTCCGCGGCAAGACAGCGGAGGAGATCGCCGAGCGCACCGCCGAATATGAAGCGCGCTTCGCCAATCCGTTCGTCGCGGCGGCCAAGGGATTCATCGACGAAGTGATCCAGCCGCACTCGACGCGTCGGCGCATCGCTTTGGGCTTGCGGAAACTGAGGAACAAGAGCCTCGAGAATCCGTGGAAGAAGCACGACAACATTCCGCTTTGACGAAAGGCCGTCCGCTATGATCTCGATCCTTGCTTTGTTGCTCCAGGCTGCTCCCGCTCCGGCGGCGGTTGCGCCCTGGACGGTAACCACCCGTCCCAAGACCGACCCGACAATCACCTCGACGGTGACCGGCGCCTCGTCCGCTGATGGCGGCGCCAAGCTCGTCGTGCGCTGCGACGCAGGCCAGACGAATGTCGTGTCGGTGCAGGTGTTCAGCCGCACGCCGCTCGGCGGTCCGCCCGCACGTCCGGTGTCGCTGACCTTCGACGCGGGTACGCCGATGATCGACAATTGGGAATTCGTCCAGCAAGGCGCTTTCCAGCGCGACGATGTCGGCGTCACCACGCTGACCACCGCGCTTGCCGCCGCCAAGACGATCAAGCTCCACACCACGACTGCCGCCGGCGAGCCGGTGGACGCCACTTTCACCGGTCCGGCGAGCGCCGCACCGATTACGACCGTTTTGGCGGCGTGCGGCTATACGCTCGGTCAGCCGCCGGTTCGCGCGCCGGAGCCCAAGGACGGCGAAAAGGCGGATAAGTGAAGCTCGGCCGCCTCAACCATGTCGGGGTCGCGACCCCCTCGATCGCTGACGCCATTCCCTATTGGCGCGACGTGATGGGCGCGATCGTTATCCACGATCCGTTCGACTTGCCGGCGCAGGGCGTGAAAGTGTGTTTCGTCGACACGCCCAACACCCAGATCGAGTTGATCGAACCACTCGGCGACGCCTCACCGATCCGCGCCTTTCTCGACAAGAACCCGGCGGGCGGTCAGCACCACCTTTGCTATGAGGTCGCGGACATTATGGAAGCCAAAGCGTGGTTCGAGGCGAAGGGCGCGCGGGTACTCGGCGAGCCGCGGATCGGCGCGCACGGCACGCCGATCTTCTTCGTCCATCCGCGCGACATGGGCGGGGTGCTGACCGAGATCATGGAGACGCCCAGGGAGGGGCATTGAAGCTTAACTCCCTCTCCCCTTGTGGGAGAGGGTTGCGCAGACTTAGGTCGGCGAAGCCGGCCTTAGTCGGAGCTGGGTGAGGGGTAAGCGGTCGCAAAGCGACCGCGCGAAGCTGCGCTTCGCTTTCCCCTCACCAAGCTGCGCTAGGCAGCAAGCTGCCAAGCTTCGCTATCCTCTCCCCCAAGGGGAGAGGAGGAACGGGAGGACGAATGGCCTACGAACACATATTGACCGAGCGCAAAGGCGACGTGCTGATCGTGACGCTCAACCGTCCCGATCGGCTCAATGCCGCGCCGCCGGCGATGTTCGTGGAAATCCGCGAGGCGCTGGCCGATCTCGGTGGCGCGCGCGCGGTACTGATCACCGGCGCTGGCCGCGCCTTCTGTTCCGGCGCCGATGTCGGCGGCGGCGCTTTGATGGCGAGCGAGCGCGAGATCGATCCGGGGCAGGCGACCTATGACGCGCTGACTGGCGGCTACAATCCGGCGCTCGCGGCGATCGCCGATCTGTCGGTGCCGGTGGTGACCGCGGTGCGCGGCCCGGCGGCCGGGATCGGTTGCAGCCTGGCGCTTGCCGCCGATTTCTGTGTCGCCTCGGACACTGCCTATTTCCTCCAGGCCTTCGTCAATATCGGCCTGGTGCCCGACGGCGGCGCCAGCTGGATGCTGACCCGGCTGATCGGCCGTCCGCGTGCGACCGAGATGATGATGCTGGGCGAACGCGTGCCCGCGGCCAAGGCGGTCGATTGGGGCATGATCCACAAACAGGTTGCCGACGACGCGCTCGACGGCGAAGCGCTGGCGCTGGCCGAGCGGCTCGCCGCCGGCCCGACCGTCGCGCTCGGCATGATACGTCGCCAGCTTCACCAGGCGCTCGAAGGCGATTACGCCGCGGCGATGCAGCGCGAGGCCGAGAATCAGCGCGCAGCGCGCGCCACGCAGGATTCGATGGAAGGCGGCATGGCCTTCCTCCAGAAGCGCAAGGCCGAGTTCAAGGGCGCCTGAGACCGGAAAGGGAGTGCCCGCTGGGCGCTGGATACAGATCATGACCACCAAGCCGACACCCGACGACTGGAAGGCCCTCGCCGCCAAGGAAGTGAAGGGCAAGGATCTCGTCTGGCACACGCCGGAGGGGATCGACGTCAAGCCGCTCTACACCGCCGAGGATGTCGCCGGCATCGATCCCGGTTTGCCCGGTTTTGCCCCCTTCACGCGCGGCGTGCGGGCGTCGATGTATGCCGGACGGCCCTGGACGATCCGCCAATATGCCGGCTTCTCGACCGCCGAGGAATCGAACGCTTTCTACCGCCGCAACCTCGCGGCAGGGCAGAAAGGCCTGTCGGTCGCGTTCGATCTCGCCACGCATCGCGGCTATGACAGCGACCATCCGCGCGTCACCGGCGATGTCGGCAAGGCCGGCGTCGCGATCGACACGATCGACGACATGAAGATCCTGTTCGACAGCATCCCGCTCGATCAGATGTCGGTCAGCATGACGATGAACGGCGCGGTGATCCCGATCCTCGCTTTCTTCATCGTCGCCGGCGAGGAACAGGGCGTGCCGCAGGCGCAGCTCGACGGCACCATCCAGAACGACATCCTCAAGGAGTTCATGGTCCGCAACACCTACATCTATCCGCCGGCGCCGAGCATGCGGATCATCGCGGACATCATCGCCTACACTTCGGCGCACATGCCGAAATTCAACTCGATCTCGATCTCCGGCTATCACATGCAGGAAGCCGGCGCGACGCAGGTCCAGGAACTCGCTTTCACCATCGCCGACGGCCGCGAATATGCCAAGGCGGCGATGGCGGCGGGGCTCGACATCGACAAATTCGCCGGGCGCCTGTCCTTCTTCTTCGCGATCGGGATGAACTTCTTCATGGAAGTCGCCAAGCTGCGCGCCGCGCGCAAGCTGTGGCACCGGGTAATGAGCGATCTCGGCGCCAAGGACGAGCGCTCGAAGATGCTGCGCACGCATTGCCAGACCAGTGGCGTGTCGTTGCAGGAGCAGGACCCGTATAACAACGTCATTCGCACCACGGTCGAGGCGATGGCCGCGGCGTTGGGCGGCACGCAGAGCCTCCACACCAATGCGCTCGACGAAGCGATCGCGCTGCCGACCGACTTCTCCGCCCGCATCGCCCGCAACACCCAGATCGTGCTACAGGAAGAAACCGGGATCACCCATGTCGTCGATCCGCTCGGCGGCTCCTATTATGTCGAGGCGCTGACCCAGGAATTGTACGACCGCGCCTGGGAGATCATCGAACGCGTCGATGGAGAGGGCGGTATGGCCAATGCCGTCGCGCAAGGCTGGCCCAAGGCGATGATCGAAGAAGCCTCGGCCGCGCGCCAGGCGCGAGTCGATCGCGGCGAGGACGTCATCGTCGGGGTCAACAAATATCGTCTCGCCGAGGAAGACGAGATCGACATCCTCGATGTCGACAACCACGCGGTGCGCGAGGCGCAGATCGCGCGGATCAAGCGCAGCAAGGCAGGGCGTGACGAGGCCAAATGCCAGGCCGCGCTCGACGCGTTGCGCGAAGGGGCGAAAGGCAGTGCCAACCTGCTCGGCCTCGCCGTCGACTGCGCCCGCCAGCGGGCGACCCTGGGCGAGATCTCCTCGGCGATGGAGGACGTCTTCGGGCGCTACGGCACCAAGCCGACCCCGGTCTCGGGTATCTATGGCGGCGCCTATGACCAGGATTCGCGCTGGGAGAATCTATTGTCGGGCGTCGCCGCGACCGAGCGCCGGCTCGGCCGCAAGCCACGCATGCTGGTCGCCAAGATGGGCCAGGACGGCCATGACCGCGGCGCCAATCTGGTCAGCTCGATGTTCGGCGATCTCGGTTTCGAGGTGGTGCCGGGGCCCTTGTTCCAGACCCCCAAGGAAGCCGCGATGCTCGCGCTCGACAGCGATGTCGACGTGGTCGGCGCGTCGAGCCTGGCGGCGGGGCACAAGACCTTGATCCCCGAACTGATCGGCCATCTCCGCGATGCCGGCCGCGCCGACATCAAGGTGATCGCCGGCGGCGTCATCCCGGCGCAGGATTACGATTTCCTGCGCGAGGCAGGGGTGCAGGCGATCTTCGGCCCCGGCACCAATCTGATCAAGGCGGCGGAGGATGTCCTCCGCTTGCTAGGCCACAATATGCCCCCTGAAGAAGAGGCTGCGGAATGAATGATGTTTTCAGTGCTCCTGCGAAAGCAGGAGCCCAGAGCCCAGAGCGAACCGCCCGTGACCCTGGGCTCCTGCGTGCGCAGGAGCACGGCGCACGAAGCGATTGGACGCGACAGGAAATCGCCGCCCTATTCGACCTCCCCTTCACCGAACTCGTGTTCCGCGCGGCCGAGGTGCATCGCGCGCATCACGCCGCGAACGAGGTTCAGCTGTCGACCCTGCTGTCGATCAAGACCGGCGGCTGCCCCGAGGATTGCGGCTATTGCTCGCAGTCCTCGAGCCACGAGACCGGCCTGAAAGCGACCAAGCTGATGGACGTCCGCGCGGTGCTCCAGGCCGCCGCGCAGGCCAAGGACAATGGCTCGTCGCGCTTCTGCATGGGCGCGGCATGGCGCAATCCCAAGGACAAGGACATCCCCGCGCTCGCCGAGATGGTGAGGGGCGTGCGCGAGATGGGGATGGAGACCTGCATGACGCTCGGCATGCTGACGCCCGATCAGGCGCGGGCGCTGGGCGAAGCGGGGCTCGATTATTACAACCACAATATCGACACCTCGCCGGAAAATTACGCCAACGTCATCTCGACGCGCAGCTTCGAGGACCGGATCGAGACGCTCGACAATGTCCGCGGCGCCGGCATCAATGTGTGCTGCGGCGGCATCGTCGGCATGGGCGAGACGCGCGCCGACCGCGTCGGCTTCATCCACGCGCTCGCCAGCCTGCCGGTCCATCCCGAAAGCGTGCCGATCAACGCACTGGTCCCGGTCAGGGGCACGGTGCTCGGCGACATGCTGGCCGACACGCCGCTCGCCAAGATCGATGACATCGAGTTCGTGCGGACGGTGGCGGTCGCGCGGATCACGATGCCGGACAGCATGGTGCGCCTGTCGGCCGGCCGGGAGAGCATGTCGGAAGCGGCGCAGGCCTTGTGCTTCCTAGCCGGCGCCAATTCGATCTTCACCGGCGAGAAGCTGCTGACGACAGGCAATACGGGTGAGGACAAGGACGCGGCGCTGTTCGCGAAGCTCGGGTTGGCGCCTATGGCCGCCGAGCAGCGCAGCGTGATGGAAGCGGCCGAGTGAGCGTGCTTGGGCGTAGCGTGCTGGGATGCATCTTGTGGTTCATGATTGGATCGCCAGCATCGGCATGCGTGATCCCGCCAAACCCGGACATGGTTGCGAAATATGATGCGGCGTCGAAGGCCAAGGCGACGCTGATTGTTGTCGGAAGCTTGAAACCTTATCGAAGGGGGCGGCGAGAGTTCGGCTTACTGACTTCCGAGAAAGTGCTGAAAGGCGCGCGTAAAAAGACCTATGTCGTGACCTATCAAGTCCTCCTCTGCACCTATCGCATACCCTCGGTAAAAAGGGCCGTCTTCTATCTGGAAGCGGCTCCCGGCGGGTTCCAATTGCTAGCCACGAGCGCGGTGAAATAAGATGTTCAAGAAAATCCTGGTCGCCAATCGCGGCGAGATCGCCTGTCGCGTGTTCCGCACGGCGAAGAAGATGGGGATCGCGACGGTCGCGGTCTATTCCGACGCCGATGCGCGCAGCCCGCATGTGCTGATGGCCGATGAGGCGGTGCGGCTCGGGCCGGCGCCGGCGGCGGACTCGTATCTGAAGGCCGAATTGATCCTTGATGCGGCCAGGATCACCGGCGCTGACTGCATCCATCCCGGCTACGGCTTCCTGTCGGAACGCGAGAGCTTCGCCAAGGCTTGTGCCGAAGCCGGCATCGCCTTTGTCGGCCCGCCGCCCAACGCGATCGCCGCGATGGGCGACAAGATCGAGTCGAAGAAGCTCGCCAAGGCGGCGGGGGTCAATGTCGTCCCCGGCTTCCTCGGCGAGATCGCCGACACCGACGAGGCGGTGAAGATCGCCTCGGACATCGGCTATCCGGTGATGATGAAGGCCTCGGCCGGCGGCGGCGGCAAGGGGATGCGGCTCGCCTGGAGCGAACAGGACGTGCGCGAAGGATTCGAGGCGACCAAGCGCGAGGGCCTCGCCTCGTTCGGCGACGACCGCGTGTTCATCGAGAAGTTCATCGAGAGCCCGCGCCATATCGAGATCCAGGTGCTCGGCGATCAGCACGGCAACATCGTCTATTTGAACGAGCGCGAATGCTCGGTGCAGCGCCGCCACCAGAAAGTGGTCGAGGAAGCGCCGTCGCCGTTCGTGTCGCCGGAGATGCGCCGCAAGATGGGTGAGCAGGCGGTCGCGCTGGCGCGCGCGGTGGGTTATTATTCGGCGGGAACGGTCGAGCTGATCGTGTCGGGCGCCGACACCAGCGGCGAGGGCTTCTACTTCCTCGAAATGAACACCCGGCTCCAGGTCGAGCATCCGGTGACCGAGGAGATTACCGGGCTCGATCTGGTCGAACAGATGATCCGCGTTGCTGCGGGCGAAAAGCTGTCGTTCGGGCAGCAGGACGTCAAGATCAACGGCTGGTCGATCGAGAACCGCGTCTATGCCGAGGATCCCTATCGCGGCTTCCTGCCCTCGATCGGGCGGCTGGTGCGGTATGAGCCTCCGGCTGAGTTCCCCTCCCGTTCACGGGAGGGGCTAGGGGAGGGCGTGTCGAAATCGACGACCTCAACGCCAACAAGCCCTCCCCCAACCCCTCCCGCAAGCGGGAGGGGAGAAGAGGGCCGGACCCGCATCGATGACGGCGTCCTCGAAGGTGGCGAGGTCAGCATGTTCTACGACCCGATGATCGCCAAATTGATCACCTGGGCGCCGACCCGCGAGGAGGCGATCGATCGCCAGATCGCGGCGCTCGACGCATTCGTGATCGAGGGGCCGGGCAACAATATCGATTTCCTGTCGGCGCTGATGCAGCACCCGCGCTTCCGCGACGGCGCGCTGACCACCGGCTTCATCGCCGAGGAATATCCCGACGGCTTCACCGGCGCGCCGGCCTCGCCCGATCTGCTCAAGGCGCTCGCCGCGGTCGCCGCTTTTGCCGCGACGGCGGAGGCCGATCGCGCGCGGCGGATCGACGGCCAGCTTGGCAAGCGCCTGCGCCCGCCCTCGGCATGGACCGTGCGGATCGACGGCCACGACCATCAGGTCGAAATCTCCACCGAAGGCGTGGTGGTCGATGGCGACGATCTCGACCTGGCGCTCGAATATACGCCCGGCGACCATATCGTGACCGCGGAGCTCGGCGACGAGGACCTGACCGTGAAGATCGCGCGCACGCGCACCGGCTTCCGCCTGACCACGCGCGGCGCCTCGCACCTTGCCCGCACCTTGCCCGCGCATGTCGCGCCTTATGCCCAGCATCTGATCGAGAAGATCCCGCCCGATCTGTCCAAATTCCTGATCGCGCCGATGCCCGGACTGCTCGTCCGGCTCGACGTCAAGGAAGGCGATGCGGTTCAGCCCGGCCAGCCGCTCGCGGTGGTCGAGGCGATGAAGATGGAAAATATCCTGCGCGCCGAAAAAGCCGCGACGGTAAAGTCGGTCGAGGCGAAGACCGGGGACAGTCTGGCGGTCGATCAGGTCATCCTGGAGCTCGAATAACCGCTGACAGTCTACCCAACATGAACCGAACCGGCCCGGCTGCGACAAAATAAGACATATTCGGGATGGACCTCTGTCCTACCGACCGCCATGCTTTCGCTCATGAAACGGTCGCGTGTCGCCTTGATGCTCACCGTCGTGCTGCCGCTCCAGGCCTGCATGGTGGGACCGAACTACAAACCGCCGGCGAGCGCCTCGCTCGGCGTGCCCGATGCCTATTCGGGGCCGGCGACCACCGGCGCGCTGCCCGACATCTCGACCTGGTGGACGTCGTTCGGCGACACCGAGATGACCAGCATCATCGACCGCGCGCGCCGCGACAATCTCGACATCGCGCAAGCGGTGGCGCGCTTGAAACAGGCGCGCGAAGGTCTGGTGCAGGCGCGCGCCTCCCTGTTGCCGACGGTCAGCGGATCGGCCGGCTATAGCCGCAGCCTGCTCGACTCGCTCGGCCCGCGCGACAATTTCTCGATCGGCGCCGATGCCAGCTACCAGGCCGATATCTTCGGCGGCACGCGCCGTTCGATCGAGGCGGCCAAGGCGAGCGAGCAAGCGTCGGGTTATGATCTCGCCACCGTCCAGACCTCGATCGCGTCGGAGGCCGCGCGCAACTATATCCTGGCCCGCCAAAATCAGGCCGCGCTCAAGATCGCGCGCGACAGCCTGGCGATCCAGGACGACAATCTGGAGATTGCCGGTTTCCGCGTCCAGGCGGGGTTGGTCTCCAGCCTCGACCAGGAACAGGCGCGCGCGCAACGCGCCCAGACCGCGGCGCAGATCCCGACGATCGAACAGAATTATGCCGCCGCGGTGAACCGGCTGGGGGTGCTGACCGGCCAGGCGCCGGGCGCGCTCAAGGCCGAGTTGGAGGCGGTCCAGCCGATCCCGATGGGTCCGGCCGATATTCCGACCGGCATTCCTGGCGACGTGCTGCGCCAGCGCCCCGACGTCCGCTCGGCCGAGCGTAATCTCGGCGCCGCGACCGCGCAGATCGGCGTGCAGAAGGCGGCGCTCTACCCGGCGCTCAACATCACCGGCAATATCGGCACCTCGGCCTCGGCGCTCGGCAGCATCGCCAATGTCATCACCGGCAGCCTGTTCGCCGGGCTGACCCAATTGATCTTCGACGGCGGCCGGACGCGCAGCCGGGTGCGGTCGCAGGAAGCCGCTGCCCAGGGCGCGTTCGCCGCTTATAAATCGACCGTGCTGACCAGCCTGGAGGATGTCGAGAACGCGCTCCAGGCGTTGCAGGCGGCCAAGCAGCGCCAGCGCGAGTTCGCGGTCGCGCTCGACGCCTCCAACGCCGCGGCGATCCTGGCGCGCAGCCAGTATCGCGCCGGGCTGACCGACATAACCACGCTCAACAATAGCGAGGCGGCGTTGCTCTCGGCGCAGAACGGCTTGAACGGCGCGCGCGGCGACCAGGCGCAGGCGATGGTCGCGCTCTACCTCGCGCTCGGCGGCGGGTGGGACGCCACCAAGCCGCCCGAACTCCCGCAGGAATAACGATATGGCGACCAACCAGGCCGAACTCGACGAATTCCTCGGAGGGCGTCCGCCGTCCAAGTTCAAGCGCTATGCCATCTGGACCGGGATCGCGATCGGCATCGTGCTCCTCATCCTGCTGCTGATGCGGCTGTTCGGCGCCGCCGAGAAATCCGGCTATGCGACCGAGCAGGCGCAAAAGGGCAATCTCACTGTCACCGTCTCTGCGACCGGCAAGCTCGCGCCGATCAACCAGGTGACGGTCGGCTCGCAGCTGTCGGGCCAGGTCATCAAAGTGCTGGTCGACGTCAACGACCGCGTCACCGCCGGCCAGCCCTTGGCGCTGATCGACCCGTCGCAATTCGACGACCAGGTCAAGCAGGCGCAGGCGACCCTGGCCGCGAACAACGCCGCGGTCGGCCAGGCGCAGGCGACGCTTGCCCAGTCCAGGGCCACGCTTGCGCGCTATCAGGAAGTCAGCAAGCTGTCGGGCGGCCGCGTGCCGGCCAAGACCGAGATGGACCAGGCGATCGCCGATCGCGATCGGGCGCTGGCCAATCTCAGCGCCGCCAATGCCAATGTCGTATCGGCGCGCGCCGCTTTGTCGTCGGCCCAGACCCAGCGCGTGCGCGCGGTGATCCGCTCGCCCGTCACCGGCGTGGTGCTGGCGCGCCAGATCGATCCGGGCCAGACCGTGGCGGCGTCGTTCAACACGCCGACCCTGTTCGTCATCGCCCAGGATCTGCGCCAGATGAAGCTGGAAGTCGCGATCGACGAAGCCGATGTCGGCAGCGTCAAGCAGGGGCAGCGCGCGACCTTCACCGTCGACGCCTTCCCCGGCAAGACCTTCCCGGCGATGATCACCCGGGTCGATGTCGGATCGAACCTGTCGGTGCAGGACGCGACCTCGTCGTCCTCGACCTCGTCGGCGAGTTCCACCACCGCGCAGGTCGTGTCCTATGCTGCCGATCTTTCCGTCGCCAATCCCGACGAGCAATTGCGGCCGGGCATGACCGCGACCGCGGATATCGTGACGATGGAAAAGAAGGACGTCCTGCTCGTCCCCAATGCCGCCTTGCGCTTCAAGCCGCAGACGGCGGGAGCACCCGCGGCGCAGGCGAGCGGCGGGATCGCCGGCGCGCTAACTCCCCGGATGCGGCGACGTGGTGGCGGCGGCGACGGTGCGGCACCGCTCGAACGCGGCTCCAAGCAGAGCGTCTACGTCAAGCAGGCCGATGGCAGCCTCAAGGCGATCTCGGTGACCACCGGCGACAGCGACGGGTCGATGACCGAGATCACCGGCGGCGATCTCCAGCCGGGGATGCAGGTCGTGACCGGCCAGCTTGCCGGATCGGGCGGCAACAAATCGAGCGGCAGCGGCGGCGGCCGGCGGCGCTCAGGCGGCGGGGGCGGCGGCGGACCGAGCGGTGGCTGATACCCTCCCCGACCCGCTGATCCGGCTGCGCGGCGTCACCAAGACCTATGGCACCGGCGCGACCGCGTTCCAGGCGCTGAAGGGTGTCGATCTGGACATCGCGGCGGGCGATTTCGTCGCGGTGATGGGGCCGTCGGGGTCGGGCAAGTCGACGACGATGAACATTCTCGGCTGTCTCGACATGCCGTCGAGCGGCGAGTTCGTGTTCAAGGGCCATCATATCGAGAGCCTCGACCGCGACCAGCGCGCACTGCTCCGGCGCAAATATCTCGGCTTCGTGTTCCAGGGGTTCAACCTGCTCGCGCGGACCTCGGCACTCGAGAATGTCGAACTGCCTTTGCTCTATCGCGGTGATGCCAAGACCGAACGGCGCGAGACCGCGCTCGGCGCGCTCGATAAGGTCGGGCTGAAGGAATGGTGGGACCACACCCCCGCCGAATTGTCGGGCGGCCAGCAGCAACGCGTCGCCATCGCCCGCGCGATCGTCACCCAGCCGGCGGTGCTGCTCGCCGACGAGCCGACCGGCAATCTCGACAGCGAACGCTCGATCGAGATCATGGAATTGCTGGCGGACCTCAACAAGAATGCCGGCATCACCGTACTGATGGTGACCCACGAATCCGACATGGCGGCGTTCGCCAGGACCATCGTCCATTTCAAGGACGGGTTGGTCGAGCGGATCGAGGCGGGGCATCGGCAGGGGGAGAGAGTGGGATGAGCGATGTGATTGCTCTTCAGCCCCTCCCCTTCAGGCGTTCGGGGTCGGTTGTGCCCCCGGCACAACCTGAACAGTCCGGGGGACTGTTCACCCCGAACGGGGTTGGGGTGGGGCCTATCCCCAGGCGACAGGGCTTGCCGCACCGCCCCACCCCCAGCCCCTCCCCTAAAGGGGAGGGGAGCAAATAATGCTCGGCACCACCTTCATCCTCGCGCTCCGCTCGATCCGGCGCCACTTGCTGCGCTCGTTCCTGACCGTGCTCGGCATCGTCATCGGCGTGGCCGCGGTGGTGGCGATGGTGACCCTGGGCAAGGCGACCACGCTCCAGGTCCAGAAATCGATCGCCAGCCTCGGCACCAACGTGCTCCAGATCCGCCCCGGCCAGGGCTTCGGCCGCGGCGGCGGTGGGCCGCGGCCGCCCGATTTCGACCCGCAGGATGTCGAGGCGATCGGCAAGCAGATCACCGGCGTCACCGCGGTCGCGCCGCAAGCGCAATCGACCGGCACCGCGATCTACGAAGGCCAGAATTGGTCGACCACGATCAACGGCACCACCAACGGCTATTTCCAGGTCCAGCCCTGGCCGCTCACCAGCGGCCGCTATTTCACGCCCACCGAGGAAGCGTCGGGCAAGGCGGTCTGCATCATCGGCAGCACGGTCTATACCAATCTCTACAAGACCGCGCCGGCGATCGGCACGCGGATGCGCATCGCCGGCATTTCGTGCGATGTGATCGGCTTGCTCACGACCAAGGGCCAATCCGGCTTCGGCGGCGATCAGGACGATGTCGTGATCATGCCGATCAAGGCGGTGCAGCGTCGGATGACCGGCAATACCGACGTGCGCCTGATCCTGGTCGGCGTCGACGAAGCCTATTCGACCGCGCAGGTGCAGGCATCGATCACCGACTTGCTGCGCGAACGCCGCCACATCACCGGCGGCAAGGAAGACGATTTCAACATCTTCGACACCAAGCAGATTTCCGACACGCTGAGCAGCACGACGACGCTGCTGACCAACATCGTCACCGCGGTCGCCGGGATCAGCCTGATCGTGGGCGGCATCGGCATCATGAACATCATGCTGGTGTCGGTCACCGAACGCACGCGAGAGATCGGTATCCGCCTGGCGATCGGCGCGGTCGCCAACGAAGTGCTGATGCAATTCCTGGTCGAGGCGGTGGTGCTGTCGTGCCTGGGCGGATTGATCGGCCTGCTATTGGGTCAACTCGCGGTGATCTTGTTGTCGCTGCTCGGGCAATTGCCGTTCATCTTCGACGTCCAGATCAACGTCATCGCTTTCTTGATTTCGGGCGCGATCGGGGTCGTCTTCGGCTTCTTTCCGGCTCGCCGCGCGGCGTCGCTCAACCCAATCGACGCCTTGCGGCACGAATAGCGACACAGACCCCGCGCTCTGCAAGCAGCGCAACCTCATCGAACGCGTGGTCGGCGACAAGACCGACCGAGCCGAGGCCACCCGTTACGACCAACTCGCCAACAGCGTATCGGCATGGCTCCTCGCGCCACCGCCAGAGGCCGGCTCAAATTTGTCCAGCCGCCTGGAGTCGTTTTCAGCCTGGCTGAAACCGAGTCTAACGAAGGGGCTTGATGGCGATCGCGGCGCCGCCCCCCGCGCTCATCCGGACATGCAGGACATCGCGGTTCGTCGTGACCTTGACGATATGGTCGACATCATTGGCCGTGGCGCCGTCTTGCCAGATCTCGGCGCGGAATTTCCCCTTGCCCAGAAACGCCAGCGGGATGGCGACGGTGCGCGGCTGTGCGTTCGTCATGGCGCCGACATACCAGGTTCGGCCGCTGCGCCGCGCGAGCACGACATGGCTTTCCGGCGTGCCGTCGATGAACCGCGTCTCGTCCCAGGCGGTCGGTACCATCTTGAGAAAGGCGAAGCCGGGGGCGTTCGCATAAGCATCGGGATCGTCGGAGACCATCTGAAGGGGGCTGTCGAACACGACATATTGCGCCAGGGCCTGGCCGCGCGTGTTGCGGGTCATCGGCATGACTTCGCTGGCGACATAGGTTTCCGGCGTGCTGTTGCGGAAGCCGCCCGGCGTATAGTCCATCGGGCCCAGCAGCATGCGCGAATAAGCTAGCTTCACATTGTGCGCCGGCGTGACCTGGCCCCAGCTGAACTTGTCATACTCCGCCCCCATCACGCCCTCTTGCGTGATGAAATTGGGATAGGTGCGCGCCAGGCCGGCAGGGGGAAAGGCGCCGTGCATGTCCAGGAGTAAATGACGTTTGGCGGTTTCGCGCGCCAGGCGGACGTAGAACTCGACCATTTTCTGGTCGTCACGCTGCATGAAGTCGACCTTCACGCCCTGGATTCCCCAACTCTTATAGGTGTCGAGGACTTGCTCCATCCGCGGTTCGACATGCTGCCAATGCGCCCAGAGCAGCAAGCCGACCCCTCTCTGCCGGGCATAGGCGACTAGCGCGGGCATATCGATCGCGGGGTCCGCGCGCGTGATGTCGGTCTTTTCGTCGGCGTTGCAGCACGGCCCCGCATTGAGCGCCCAGCCGGCGTCGATCAGGAAATAAGGGAAACCCGACGCCGCGGCGAAATCGATGAAGCGGCGGTAGCGCGCCATGCTCGGCTTCTCGCCGGCGGTCGGTCCGGACCACCAGTCCCACGCCGCCTTTCCAGGCTTCACCCACGAAAAATCGCCCTGCGCCTGGATCGCCAGGTTTCCGATCAACGGCGATTCGATCAGATCGCCGGCGCGGTCCCCCATCATAATCACGCGCCATGCGCTGGTCAGTCCGGCAGCGGAGTCGATGGCGACATCGCTACGGCCGGGAAGCGGCATCACCTTCACCTTCAACCCGCCATCGATCGGGATCAGGCTCGATCCCGCATAGCCCTCGATGCCGGATTGGGCGATCGCATAATGGGTGTGGCCTGACGCCGATGAACAGACCAACGGAACGTCATACAGCTTGGTGCGGTCCAGCTGGGATATCTTCTTCAAGACCCACGGATTCTCGTGCGAGCTGACATATTCGCTGACCTCGCACGCGGGATCGTTGGGAAGGCGGTACGTCGTTTTTTCGCCCTTGAGCAGGACGGGCAGATCCTTTGGCAGCAAATAGCGAAAAGCGACGCCCTCATTGGCGGCCCTTGCTTCTACCGAAAACATTCGGCGAGCGCCGGTTTTTTCACGAAAGGTAACAATCGCGCCATTGTACCAGTCCCGCGCGGTGCGGGCCTTTGTCGCGATAAGGGGAATGGTCCTTCGCTGACGTTGCCTTTTTATCGCGACGACCTCCAGACTCCGGAAATCGGGCGCGTCCGTCAGTTCGAGGCCGATGGGAGATGCCGACACGATCGACTCGCCCTTGCGGGAAATCGAATAGGTGGCCCCATCGCCTGCTATTTTGATCTCTGCGGTCCCGTCGGGCGATGCCACGATGATTTGAGATGCGGCGAGCGCCAGCACGATGTTGAACAACGAAGGCTCCCTTTGCGTATCAACTTGAAAGACCGGTCAGGGGAGAAGGGGGTCGGCCATTGAATTCCCCGGGTTCGGCTCATTGCGCCAACCCCGCAGAGCGGAGTCCATGAACGATCAAAAGCATGGTCAAGCGGCAACCGTGAAATCCTCTCCACCCCGTTCGGAAAAAATACATGCGGTTCATAGCGCCGTCAATATATTGTCTGAGTTATATACTCGACCCGATCGATGCTTTGTGACTCGAATGAGTGAAGGCGGTTCAAGACCTTCATCCCCGCGCAAGCGGGGACGCCATCTCCCACGCGATCGCTAAGCCAGGTCCACCGAATTGGCGGAGAACGCAGGAGATAGGGCTCCACTGTCGCGGGAAGACGAATAAGGGTGATCTCGTCCTATGATTCGAGGCGGCAGCGGATTTGCCCGAACTTGGCCATCAGCTCGTCGAGTTCTTCTTCGGTATCAACATCGATCAGTTCGTCGGGATGGGTGACGACATGGCGGCCGGCGAGGATGAGGTCGCGCGCGCCGGCATCGCCTTCCAGGGCTGCGAGCGCGTCGAAACGGTTGGCGCCGAACAAGGCAGGCGGCTTGGGGTGTATGCCGTCGCTCGACGCGACGATCGTGTCCGCACCGCTCGCGGCATCGAACAGGCGATGGATCTGCGCCGCGGTAACGCGCGGCATGTCGGCGAGCGCGATCAGCACGGCTTCGATCCCCGGGCCGCGCGCCGCTTCGACGCCCATTTTCAGCGACAACGACATGCCTTCCTCGGGACGCGTATTGTGGACCTCATGATAGCCCCGCGCGGCGTAATCGAGCTGGACGCCGTCACGCACCACCACGCGCCGGGCGAACGGCACCGCTTCCAATGCGGTGACGACATGCATGCCGAGCGGCTGGCCAAGGAAGATCTCGGTCAGTTTGTCGGACAAGCCAAAACGTTCCGACTTGCCCGCGGCAAGCAGGATCAATGCGGTGGTTTCAGGCTCGATCATGCAGCGCTCCCACCATACCGGCCGCGATCGACAAGGCGATCTCGGCCGGGCCGACCGCGCCGATGTCGATCCCGGCGGGTGCGTCGATGCGGTCGAGGTCGGAGTCTGAAACGCCCAGCGCGCCCAGACGCTCCCGGCGCGCGGCATGGCTGCGCCGCGATCCCAGTGCGGCGATATAGCCGGTCGGTGCCGCCAGCGCGGCGGCGAGCGCGGGGTCGTCGATCTTGATGTCGTGCGACAGGGTGACGACCGCGGTCGCGGGATCGGGCTTGAGCGCGGTGATCGCCTCGTCGGGCCAGCGGTCGTCGAGCGTCACGCCGGGAAAGCGCTCCGGGGTCAGGAAGCGTGCGCGCGGATCGATCACCGTCGTCGCGATGCCGAGCTCGCGCGCCAGCCCGGTCAGCGCCTGGGCAATCTGCACCGCGCCGACGATCAGCAACCGGCGCGGCGGTTCGTAGCGGTTGACGAAGGCGGCCCCCTCTATCGGGCGCAGGCTCGACTGACCGCTATCGAGATTGGTGACGACATCGAGCGCCCTGCCCGTCGCCCGTGCCTCGGCGATGCGGTCGAACAATTCGGGATCGAAGCCGTCGGCGGCGACCGGCTGGACCATCACCGCAATCTCGCCGCCGCAGGGAAGGCCGACTTCCCACGCCGCGGCATCGGCGACGCCATAATGTTTGAGCCGGAACGGCGCGCCGGCGATCACCTCGGCGGCGGCGGCGATGATGTCGGTCTCGACGCAGCCGCCCGACACCGATCCCTCGAACCGCCCGTCCTGATGGACGATCATATGGCTGCCGCGCGGGCGGGGCGCGGAGCCCCAGGTCGAGACCACGGTGGCCAACGCCATCGGGGCGCCCCGCCACGCCAAAGCGGCGGCGATGACGGCGTCGTTATCGGCCATGGTCACTCCCCAATTCCTCCCCGAGCTTGCTCGGGGAGGGGGACCAAGCGAAGCTTGGTGGAGGGGCGTTTGGACTAAGTCGTCCTCGCCGCTGCGCGGCTGCGGCCCCTCCACTACCGGCTGCGCCGGCGGTCCCCCTCCCCAAGCAAGCTTGGGGAGGATTTGAGTTCGCCGCCCTCATACCGGCGGCAACCCCGGCAGCAGCTTGTCGAGCGTGATCGGAAAGTCCCGCACCCTCACACCCGTCGCATTGTACACAGCGTTCGCCACAGCCGCGCCCGCGCCGGAAATCCCCAGCTCGCCGACCCCCTTCGCCCCGACCGGATTGGCCTGATCGTCGATCTGCTCGATGAAATGGCATTCGACCGCCGGCGCGTCGGCATGGACCGCGACATGATATTCGCCGAAATCGGGGTTCACGAACTGGCCGGTGCGGGTGTCGACCACCGCCTCCTCGCTCAGCGCATAGCCGATGCCCCAGATCATCCCGCCGACCATCTGGTTGCGCGCGGTCTTTTCGTTGAGCACGCGGCCGACATCGAACACGCCGATCAGCCGGCGCACGCGGGTCTCGCCGGTCACCGCGTTGACCGCGACCTCGGCGAATTGCGCGCCATGGCTAGCCTGGCTGGTGCGGCGGCTGACCTGGCCGGGGCCGGTCTTGCCATGGGCGGCGATCGGATTGCCGCGGACAAGGTCGACAATCGGCGAGGACCGACCGCCGGCGCTGACCAGGCCGTCCTGGAGCGTCAATTCCTCGGGCGCCGCGTTCATCCGCCGCGCGAGTTCGGCCAGGATATCCTCGCACGCCAGCGCCACCGCCGATCCCGAGCTGCCCGCGCCGAACGATCCGCCCGATCCCGCGCTGACCGGCAAGTCGCTGTCGCCCAGCCGGACAAGGATCGCCGATACCGGCAGCCCCAGCATCTCGCCCGCGACCTGCGCCAGCACCGTATAGGTGCCGGTGCCGATATCGGTCATGTCGGTCTCGATCACCGCGCGGCCCTCGGCGGTCAGCGTGACGCGCGCCTCGCTGTTGACGGTGAAATTGCCGCGCAAGGCCGCCGCCATGCCGTGCCCAATCAGCCACTCGCCTTCGCGATTCTGGCCCGGCACCGGGTTGCGCCGGTCCCAGCCGAACCGGCGCGCGCCTTCGTCATAGCAGCGCAGCATCAATCGCGTCGAAAATGGCTTGCCGCTGGTCGGATCGCTCTCGGGTTCGTTGCGGCGGCGCAGCTCGATCGGATCGAGCCCGAGTTGTTCGGCCAGTTCGTCCATCGCGCATTCGACCGCGAAGGTGCCGACCGCCTCGCCCGGCGCCCGCACCGCGCCCGAGGACGGCAGGTCGACCACCGTCAGCCCGGTGGTGAAGCGGCGATGCTCGCCGGCATAAAGCGGGAGCGTGCCGAACGGGACGGGCTCGAGGAAGGTCTTGCCCTGTTTCTGCGAGGTCACGCTGTCATGCGCGAACGCCGCGATATGCCCTGCCGCGTCGCAGCCGATCCGGATGCGCTGCACCGTGTCGCCGCGATGATGGACCAGCGCTGCGGTCTGCCGCCGCGGCAAGGCGATCTTGACCGGACGTCCGACCTCGCGCGCGGCGACCGCCGCCAGGATCGTCTCGGGCCCAACCCCGGTCTTGCCGCCGAATCCGCCGCCGACATAGGGCGCGAGCACGCGGACACGCGACGGCTCCAACCCCAATTGGTTGGCGATCGTCTCGCGCGCGCTGTTCAGGATCTGGAGCGAAGCCCGCACAACCAGATCCTCGCCTTCCCACCAGGCAATGGTCGCATGCGGCTCCAGCGCGGCGGGGAAATGCGGCGGCGTGGTGTAGCTCTGGTCGAAACTGACCTCCGCTGCTTCGATCGCCGCCTCGACATCGCCTTTGACGATATCGGGCAGGAAACCGATGCCATGGTCGGTGACGACCGGCTGGCCGGCCGGATCGAAGCGGCCGTCGCGCGGTTCGTACGTCACCGTCACCGCCAGCGCGGCGTCGCGCGCCACCTCCAGGCTGTCGGCGACGATCAGCGCCACCGGCTGGCCGAAATGATCGATCTCGTCGCTCCACTCGCCCATCGCCTCGCGGCTGCTGCCGCCGCTCGACGGGAAATCGGGATGCTCGACCATCACCCTGACCACGCCCGGCATGGCTTCGGCGGCTTTGGTGTCGATGCTCAGCACCTTGCCGGCGCCGATCGCCGCGCCGACGATATGTGCGTAAAGCGTGCCTTCGGGCGCGGCTTCGACCGCATAATGCGCGGTGCCGCTGACCTTGAGCGGCCCTTCATAGCGGTCGATCCCCTTGCCGATCAGGCCCTGCATGCCCTGGTCGAGCGCCGCCGGGCGATAGGGGGCGTCCATGGCATGATCGTTCATCGTCGCCTCCCGGTCACAAAACGCCGATAGAGCCGGGCGTCCGCAGATAGAGGAATCGGGTCGCACATGACGGTTTTCAAGCGAATTCGCGTTGTAACGGTGCTGGCCATCGCCGCGCTGGCATCGTCGGCGATGGCGGGGCAAGGTGGAAAGATGACGCCGCTTTCCGATCCCATCGTCATCGGCCATCGCGGTGCGAGCGGCCAGCGCCCCGAACATACGCTGGCGAGCTACGAGCTCGCGATCGACGAAGGTGCCGACTTCATCGAACCCGATCTGGTGTTCACCAAGGACAATGTCTTCGTCGCGCGGCACGAGAACGACATTACCGGTACCACCGACGTCGCCGATCATCCCGAATTCGCCAGCCGCAAGACGACCAAGCTGATCGACGGCGAGAGCCATACCGGCTGGTTCACCGAGGATTTCACCCTCGCCGAGCTGAAGACGTTGCGTGCGAAGGAGCGCCTGCCGCAATTGCGCCCGGCCAATGCCGCTTATGACGGCAAGTTCGACATCCCGACGCTCGCCGAGATCATCGCTTTGGCCAAGAAACGGTCGAAGGAGGTTGGACGGACGATCGGCATCTACCCGGAAACCAAACACCCGAGCTATTTCGCGTCGATCGGCAAGCCGATGGAGCGCCAATTGGTTGCCGAGCTCAACCAGGCCGGCTGGGATTCGGCCGACGCGCCGGTGTTCATCCAGAGCTTCGAGGTGAACAACCTCAAGCTGCTCCATTCGATCACCAGGATCCGCCTGATCCAGCTGATGGATGCGACCGGCGGTCCCGCCGACAAGGCCGCGCCCAGCTATGCCGCGATGATCACGCCGGCGGGGCTGAAGGCGGTTGCCGCTTATGCCTGGGGGATCGGACCCAACAAGGACATGGTCGTCAAACCGCCAACCAAGAGCGTGCTGCACAAGGGCGATACTTTATACGCGCCGGTCGACGATCCGATCGTCGATGGCACGCCGACGACGCTCGTCGCCGACGCTCATGCCGCGGGGCTGCGCGTTCATGTCTGGACGTTCAGAGCGGAAAATTTCTTCCTGGCGCCCGATCTGAGGATCGGCACCGATCCCAAGGCGCATGGTAATGTCGACACGGCGATCCGGCACCAGCTTGCGATGGGGATAGATGGTTTTTTCACCGACTTTCCGCTAATTGGATCGACCACGCGCAACGCTTTTCGGACAAATGCGCGCAAATGATCCTTGGGGACGAGTAGATGCGTAATATCCTGATCGCCACGGCCGCCGCCTTGCCGCTGCTGACCGGCGGATGCCTCGCCAAGACCGCGGTCGACGTCGTGACCTTGCCGGTCAAGGCGACGGGCAAGGCGGTCGACTGGACCACCACCAGTCAGTCGGAAGCCGACCGCAATTACGGCCGCAAGATGCGCAAACAGGAAGCCCGCGAAGGCCGCGAGCGCAAGAAAGCGGCGGAGGCGTGCAAGAAGGACCCGTCGCAATGCGGCGCCTATGACGGCTACCGCGCGGACGGTTCGGGATCGCGGAATTAGGAAGGCTTCAAAGCCCCTCCCTTTCAGGGGAGGGGCTAAGGAGATCACTCTCCACCCAACACCCCTGCAACCGCGCGCAGCGTGTCCGGGTGCATCTGCACCCCCATATGGCTGCTGACGATCTCGATCTCGCGGCATTGCGGATCGTGGCACAAATGGCCGTTGACCAGCCCGTCGCTCGCCGACCAGATCGCGGTCGAGGGCACCGGCAGCGGCCGCGCGATCTCCTCGCGGCGCGCGACGATGTCGGGCGAATCGACCTTTTCGCCGGTCAGCCATTCGAACGCGCGCCAGACGTTGGTCGCACGCGGATCGCCGGCAAAGGGCGAGCTGACGGTGATCACCTCGCGCACCATTTCCGGCACGCGATGCGCCAGGAAGCGCGCCATGATCCCGCCCAGGCTGACCCCGATCAAGGTCACCGGTTCGCCCGCGTCGCGATGATAGGCCTCCAACCGCGCGAGCAATTTCTCGCCTTCCGATCCGATCGCCTTGGCACCGCGATTGCGCCCCAGCCGCCAGCCTTCGACACGGTAGCCGAGCGCGGTCAGGTAGCGCTTCATCACCACATTCGACCGGTCCGAGTTGAACAGGCCGGGCAACAGCATGATCGGCCGCCCGTCGCCCGCCGGGGCCTTCATCAGCTCGGGCCACGCGGCGGGAATGCTCGCGATCGTGCCCATCATGCGCGGCAGCTCGGCTGCCCATTGCGCCTTGCTCGGCGGGGTCAGAACCATGCCATCACGTCGATCGGAAAGGGTGTCCATGCGCCAACTCTCACTCCTGCCGCTCTAAGCGCACCACCGGTCCATTCGTTGCATGTCCGGATCGCGCTGTACGATCCGCGGCCGTCATAGAAGACGTCGTTGACGTCATATCCGCCCGCGACCTTGCCACCCGGGCCGCGGCTGGCGCGGATATAGGCGACCAGCCGGCGATATTGCTCTTCGCTCAGCAGGACCTCGCGGGTGCCGGGCGCGAGCGGCGGCTGGTCGACATGTTCGACATGCAGCACGGTGCGCGTGCTGCCGGTCGCTGCACGCAGCACCGTCAGCGGATGGACGTCGGCCCAGGTCGGCATCTCGACATAGAAAGCGCGATCGCCCCAGCCGACCGCGACCCAGCCGAACCGGGCGTAGCGCGGGTCGGCGATATCGCTCGCCGGGAAATCCTGGCTCCAGTCGATCCCGGCGGCGCGAACCGGTAGGACGAGTCCGGTATGAATGCCGTTATCCTCGACCAGGATGCGAACGCCCCGCGCCGGCGGTGTCCAGCCGGCATTGGCCGGGATCGACCCGCCGACCATCCCTGCCGTGACATAGGCCAGGAGGACGAAGATCAGCGATCGGCCGACCCAGCCCAGGACGCTCGAAGCGCGCGACACGATTTCTTTCCCCACGGCCATCGTGATAGATGGTTTCAATGGCAACTGAAACGCACCTTCTCGATTCTCCGCCGCCCGGTGCCGCGTCCGACTGGACGATTCCCCAGGATTGGGCGCACTACACGCCCGAAGAGCACGCCACCTGGGATACGCTTTTCGCGCGCCAGGCGAAACTGCTCCCCGGCCGCGCGTCCGAAGCCTATCTGCGCGGGCTCGACGTGCTCAAGCTCTCCAAACCCGGCATCCCCGATTTCGAGGAATTGTCGGAGCGGCTGAAGAAGCTGACCGGATGGCAGGTCGTCGCCGTCCCCGGCCTCGTCCCCGATGACGTGTTCTTCGACCATATGGCCAATCGCCGCTTCGTCGCGGGCAATTTCATCCGCCGCCCCGACCAGCTCGACTATCTCCAGGAACCCGACGTCTTCCACGACGTGTTCGGCCATGTGCCGATGCTCGCCGACCCGGTGTTCGCCGACTATCTCGCCGTCTATGGCCAGGGCGGTCAGCGCGCCTTGGGGCTGGACGCGCTCAAATATCTCGGCCGGCTCTATTGGTACACGGTCGAATTCGGCCTGATCGCCGAGCCCGAGGGCCTGCGCATCTATGGCTCGGGGATCGTGTCGAGCTATGCCGAAAGCCAGTTCGCGCTCGACGATCCCAGCCCCAACCGGATCGGCTTCGACCTCGCGCGGGTGATGGGGACCGAATATCGGATCGACGATTTCCAGCAGAATTATTTCGTCATCCCCAGCTTCGACGAATTGCTGCGTCTCACCGTCGAAACCGACTTCGCCCCGCTCTACGAACGATTGAAGGCGCAGGCCGATATTCCGATCGCGACGATCCTGCCCGAGGACAATGTCATGACCCGCGGCACCCAGGACTATGCGCGGGGCAAGGGACCGGCAATCGTTGGCTAAGTCGCCATACGGACTCTGGATAGCTCTGATAGCCTTCGCGGTAAGTTGTGTTGTTCTGGTCCGCACACAGCCCGTCGACCCTCCGCGCTTGGCCGGGCTGGTACCCGGCGATTGCTGGTTCCGTGCTCAAGGCGTCAAGATGTTCTATGGCGAGCCGCGGTGCTACCGAACTCTGCCGCAACGCAGGATCTGCGGGGTGTGGATGCCGGGCTTCGAGCAATCCTTGTTTCTGCACGACGTCGCCGACCTCTCGACGGTGCGGGCCATTCACTACGAGGATTTACCCTGGTTAGAAGTCGCCAATGGCGCGACCGGATTGCCGACGACAAACGACATCATGAGCCATCGTGCAGCCTACAGGCTTTGCTTTGTCGGGCGAGAGTCGGATTACTATGGCGCTTATGGCCATATGGGGATGTCGCGAACCGGTGTCTTGTTGGAGAAGGTTGAGACCATTCAGGAAATACCCATTCCCTCTGCGCTGAAATTTGCCACGCCCCCTGGCAGTTAGCTCACCGGATGCTCGCGGAAGCACTCGTCGGCATAGCGCTTGGTATCTTCCTGCGACGGGCCGGTCATCAGCTCGCCGACGCTCTTGTTGGCGATCAACTTGTCGGCGACGCAGCCGCAGACGACCGAGAAGTCCTTGGTCGTGCCCGACGTCTTCTGCGCGCCCGCCTGGCACTCGGCGATGAACTTGGGCCGGAACGAATCGACGAATCCCTTGTCGAAGCTCGAACTTGAATTGCCGGCGGGACCGCCGCCGCTACAGCCGGCGAGGATCAGCATGGCCAGGGTCAGCGGAACGGCACGAGTCATAAATCCCCCTTCGAGAATCAGATATCCAACGCCCAGCCGTCCCGGCCCTTGGGATCGAACGGCTTGGTCGGCACGTAGCGGACCAAGCCGGCTTCGAGCTTCAGGATCGTCCAATCGCCGCGCCGATCGGTCTGTAGCAGAATGCAGCCGCAAGCGGCATAGGCTTCAACCACTTGATCGCGCTGCGTTTCGAGCAGCCCCGCCAGCACGATCGTCGCGCCCGGCGCCGCGATCGCCGCGAGTTCGGGCGCCATCGAGACGAGCGGCCCGGCGAGCACGTTGGCGATGATCAGATCATAAGGCGCGGCCGCGGTGATCGCGTCGTCGAGCGCGCCATCGGCGACGATCAGCTCGACGCCGGCAATCGCGTTGGTCTCGGCATTCTCGCGCGTCACCTCGATCGCCATCGGATCGATATCGGTCGCCAGGATTCGCGCCTCGGGCCATAAATGCCGCGCGGCGAAGGCGAGCAGGCCGGTACCGGTGCCGATATCGATGATATTGGCGAAGCTGCGCTCGGCCATCGCGTCGAGCATCTTCAGACAGCCCGAGGTGGTGGCGTGGTGCCCGGTGCCGAACGCGCGCCCGGCATCGATCAGGAAAGCGCGCCCGCCCGCCGGCGGATCGATCGGGTGCGCGCTGGTATGGACGACGAAGCGGCCCTCGCGGATCGGCTCGAGCCCGGCCTGGCTCAACGTCACCCAATCCTCGTCATAGAGCGGCGCGACCAGCGGTTCGACATCGGCCGCGCTCGGCACCAACGCGCGGATCGCCGCGATCATCGCCGCGTCGGGCTTGGCCTCGCTATAGGCATCGAGCCGCCAGCGCTCGACATCGTCCTCGACTTCCTCGGTCGTCATCAGCACGGCGTCGATCGCGATCTCGGCGGCGTCGATCGCCTCGGCCTCGGCGCGCGTGCACGGCAGCGTCAGCCGCCAGCTGTCGATTGTGCGCTCCGCCTCAGCGGACATAGCTTGCCCCGTTCACGTCGATCACCGCGCCCGTCATCGATGGCGGCGCCGACGTCGCGAGATAGGCGACGGCGTTGGCGACTTCCTCCGGATCGGCGACGCGGCCGAGCGGGATGTCGGCGAGCAATTTATCGCCCCCCCGGCTCGCCAGATAGTCCTCGGCCATGCCGGTCATGGTGAAGCCCGGACAGACCGCGAAGGCGAGGATGCCCTGGGCGGCATAACCGCGCGCGATCGACTTGGTCATCGCCACCATGCCCGCCTTGGACGCGGCGTAATGCCAGTGCTGGGGGCTGTCGCCGCGATAGGCGGCGCGGCTGGCGATGTTGACGATGCGCCCGCCCGATCGGCGATCCTGCCAATGCCTGACCGCGAACCGGCACAATTCGGCGCTCGCGGTCAGGTTGATCCGCATCGTTCGCTCCCAGCCGGCGACCCAGTCGTCGTCGGACCGGTCGATCGGATTGTCCTCGAACACCCCGGCATTGTTGATCACGACGTCGATGCTGCCGAGCTCGGCCAGCGCCTTGTCCCACAATTGGCGCGGGCCGGCGGCGTCGGAAAAATCGGTGGCAATGCCGCTCGCGGTGCCGTGGCCGACCAGGCGGACGCCGTCGCTGGCGGAAAGCACCTGGGCGATCGCAGCGCCGATGCCGCGGCTGCTGCCGGTCAGGAGGATATTGGTCATGGGGTTGCGATTACGGGGTGCATCCGCGGCGGGCAATGCCTCCGAGGTGGGGGGCTGGTTCAAATTGTTCGCGAGAACCGGGATGAGGTGATGGGGCCGAACCGGACATCGCTTCCAGCCCGGCTTATCGGCCGTTCTTTCCCTTCTGATCGATCAGGACGGCCTGTTGCCATCGGCTCGGCGCCTTGTCGGTGCGATGAATGCAGCCGACCCAGCAGCACGGTCGCTTCTTCCCCTCCAGCAATTCTTCGCAGGTTCGCCCGATGCGGCGTTGGCGCGTCGCCGGCTGTTTGGCGTCATCTACCCAGCAGATGAACTCGTTGCGACCGATCGGCGTCAGGCTTTCCCACAGCGCAAAGATGTCGGGATCCGATCTCAGCGCTGCTTGCATGTCGTCCGCCGCTTCGTGGACAATGCCGTGCGGAAAAGCGTTCGCCACGAGACCTCCAGCCAATGTCACCCGGCCGCCAATTCATCGACGCCGCATAGAGCGGCGGCTTCCGAACTTGTCCGCTGGATAACGGAAAGTCCATGATCGAGTCGATAACGGTCTGACCGCTCTCGGATCGGGCCTATAGCACACGAACGTCCGAGATTGGGTGGTTTTCAGACCGAAAGCTTTTGGGAGCCGCACGTGTGATAGCTGCCCTTGCGGGTTACGGCAGCTGCCAATTAATGCTCACGGGCAGCTCACGGCCGATACTGTCCTCGCCTGTCGCAGTCCGTGACTCGGCTCGCATAGAGGCGAGCACGCGCAATGTCGCATTGCCGAAAGCATCATCGAATGCCGGCTGCCGCCACATCGGAGCTTCAGTTGCAATTCCCGGAAGATAAACCTCGGGTTTTCGACAAAATAAACTGAGGCCGTCAAGTATTAGGCAGGTCGCGCTTACACGTGTTTGCGCGCCGTTTCGCCGCGCCGCCGCTGGATAGAACTTATCAATTTTCAACGATGGCTCTGGGTTTATTTTGACGCCACCTCTCGGGATCGCTCCCCGCGGAGCGTTATTCGGCGCCCTGTCCGTGGGTGAAATGACCTCGCGGACCAGCACAGAAACTTGCGCTTTGCTCGAGTTGCGATCCGCCCGAACCCTATAAAATATCGTCCGCGACAAGGCTGCAGCGAGTACCGGGTCAGCTTTTGCACGTTCGCCAGTCGCATATAAACGTTGGAGGTAGATGGCAGGATCGTCAGTGCCGCCATCGTCTGCAGGAATGCAGTCCACGAGGCTGCCATCCGCCGATACTATGCATTGGAGAGTTACGGTAACGGGCGCAGACATCTCTTCGAGTGCATCCGCGGTTAGCGCACGCGCGGCCGCCGTCGGAGAAACCTGAATAGCTTCAGATTTTAGCATGACAGGCGGTTTGATCTGGGTGGCCGCTATAGCCTGCAAGATTATCACCGTTCCAATCATCACCAGTTCTCCCATCTTCCCGCGCTGTATCAGGTCGTGTGGCGCCGATGACGGTGGCGGCGCAGCATCAGGATCGAGGGCCGGTACAAGGCCTTGCGCGATCAATGAACGGCTGATTTCGGGAAATCGCCTTGATAATTGGAACGACTGATTTTGGGCCGCTTGCCGACAGACGGCTTTTCAATGGGCTTCTACCTAGTTTGCATAGGTTGGGGGCTCATATTCCTGGCGTCATCCCCGCGGAATCCTCCCGCCACCCCAACATACTCCCGTCACCCCAGCGAAAGAACATCGGGCTGAGCATGCCCCGCATGCTCGAGGATCGTCCGGGGGACGATCCGACCCGATGTTGGTCTCTGGCGGTGACGCGATGCCGCTTGAGATCCCAGCTTTCGCTGGGATGACGGGGTTATGGAAATGGATCGCTTTAAGAACAACGGCTTATTTGCATTCCCGACCTGGCCTCTTCACCAAGCAGCCTTGCGTCTAGGTCCCCCTCCCTTCCGGGAGAGATTTGAATGTCACGCCGCCACGCTCGTCGAAAACTGGTCGGCCGCGTCCTTCAGCCCGCCCAGCCGGTCGTCGACATCGCTGACGTCGCTGGCCAGCGCGCCCATTTCGCTGGCGACCGTTTCCGTGTCTTCGCGGATCGTGGCAATCGTGTTCGACATCGAATCGGCGGCGAGCGCGGTTTCGTCGACCGCGGCGGTGATCGCGGTCACCGTCTGCGCTTGCGATTCCATCGCGAAGCGGATGCGCGATGCCGATTCCTGCACCTCGGCGACGGTCGCCTTGATGCTGGCATTGGTGTCGACGGTCGATCGGGTGGCGGATTGGATCGCGGCGATCTTGGCGGCGATATCGTCGGTCGCCCGCGCGGTCTGGTTGGCCAGGCTCTTCACTTCCTGCGCGACCACCGCGAAGCCGCGGCCGGCATCGCCGGCGCGCGCCGCTTCGATCGTGGCGTTCAGGGCGAGCAGATTGGTCTGGCCGGCAATGTCGCGGATCAGGCCCAGGATCGATTCGATCGACTTGGCGTGATCGCTGAGCGCGCCGCTGGTCTCGACCGCCTGACCGGCTTGCGAGCTGGCGCGCGTGGCGATCTCGGCCGCCGCCTCGACTTCGGTCCGGGCATCCTCGATCGCGCGGATCAGCCCCGCCGCGGTCTGCGCCGCTTCGCGCATCGCTACTGCCGATTGCTCGGCCGCGGCCGCCACTTCGGCGGTCTTGTCGAGCATGCCCTGCGCCGAATTGGAGGTGCGCGCCGCCTGGTCGCGAATCTTGTTGCCGAGTTGCGCGGTGCCTTCGATCGAGGCGGCGATCGACTCGCGGAACTTGTGCGAGCTTTCCAGCCGCGCTTCCTGCGCGCGCGTGCCGACCAGATGGCTGACATAGCTCGTCAGCAAATGCGCCTCGACCAGCGACACGCGCTGCATCACATCGGCATAGCGCGCCATGCGCACGCCGTCCTGGGCGCACGCTTCCCCGACGATGCGCGCCGTCGCCTGGTGCGCCGCGGCCAGCGACGAGAGCAACGGCGCGAGCGGGACGCCGGCCTGGTCCGCGTCGCGGGCATGCGCACAGGCCATCGCTTTCCATTCGCGGCCAAGCGGATGCTCGAACTTGGCGCGCATATAGGCGACGCTGCCGGCGATCTGCGCGTCGAACTTCTCCGGCGTGTAATAAGCGCGGAGGTGCGCGGTCGCGGGGTGCGCGATATAATGATCCCAGAAGACGCGGCAGACGCTGTGATAATGCGGCTCGATGATCGGCACGAGCTCGGCGCAGAGCGGCCCAACCTGGCCGTCCCAGTCGAACGGCGGCAAGTCGCGCTTGAGCGCGGCTCGCAAATCATCCGGCCAGACGACCGGCGGGGTTTCACCCACGTTACTCTCTCCTGGATTCATGCCGCTACCTTGGCGACGAAGTCGCTGGCGCTGGCCTTGAGTTGGCCCAACTGACCGTCGAGCGAATCGAATCCCTTGCCGACGCCGTCGATTTCGTTGGCGACGGCTTCGGTATCCTCGCGGATCGTGGCGATCGTGTTCGACATCGAATCGGCGGCGAGCGCGGTTTCGTCGACCGCGGCAGTGATCGCGGTCACCGTCTGCGCCTGCGCTTCCATCGCGAACCGGATGCGGTTGGCGCTTTCCTGCACTTCGGCGACGGTGGTCTTGATCGACGCATTGGTGTCGACGGTCGATCGGGTGGCTGACTGGATCGCGGCGATCTTGGCGGCGATATCGTCGGTCGCCCGCGCGGTCTGGTTGGCCAGGCTCTTCACTTCCTGCGCGACCACCGCGAAGCCGCGGCCGGCATCGCCGGCGCGCGCCGCCTCGATCGTCGCGTTGAGCGCGAGCAGATTGGTCTGGCCGGCAATGTCGCGGATCAGCCCCAGGATCGATTCGATCGACTTGGCGTGATCGCTGAGCGCCTCGCTGGTCTCGACCGCGTGGCCGGCTTGCGAACTGGCGCGCGTGGCGATTTCGGCGGCCGCTTCGACTTCGGTCCGGGCATCCTCGATCGCGCGGATCAATCCCGCCGCGGTCTGCGCCGCTTCGCGCATCGCCACTGCCGATTGCTCGGCCGCCGCCGCCACTTCGGCGGTCTTGTCGATCATGCCGCGCGCCGATCCCGAACTGCGCGCCGCCTGGTCGCGCAAGGTCACGCCTTCGCTGGTGGCGCGCTCGACCATCGCGGCGATGCCATCGCGGAACTCGACCGACAGCCGGTCGCGGGCGATCTGCGCCCGGTGCTCGCGATAGGAATTATAGATATCGACCGTGATCTCGCCCTCGAGCGCGGAAAGCCGCATCAACGTGTCGAGCAGCACCGGCAGCCGGGCATCGTCGCGATCGACTCGCGCCACCATCACCCCCAATGCGGCACGGTCGCTGGCGGAAATCATCGACAGCAACGCCATTGGCGACACATCGGCGGAAAACGCCGCGGCGACCGAGCGTTCGATCGATTCGATCCAGCCGCGGCCCGATGTGTCGAGGAAGCGGTTGCGCAGGAACTCGCAGCCGATGTCGATCATCTTCTGCGTCTCATGCGGCGCCCAGATTCGCTCGTCGGCGAAACACCGCAGCCATTGCTGCCAGTAAGCCTCTGAGATAGCGCGAATTTCTGGCTCGAGCACGGTCCAGGCCTCGCGGCTCGCCGACGCCAGCGTGCCGTCGAAATCGAACACCCTCAGCCGCGCGCGAAGGTCGATCTTCGCGGCGATGGCGCCGGGGACGGGCAAATCATGGGTGCTCAACGCTTTTTCTCCGCCTTACCGGCCGCTGGGAGGAATTGGCCGGTCGGAAGCGAGAGCTAGCGCGGACTTGGTTAAAGCAGGGTTAGGATGAGGGGAGGGGGAGCTGGATCCAAAGTGGACGCATTAACCCTCTCCCGCGCGCGGGAGAGGGTTGGGTGAGGGTCTTCTTTCTTCTAAAATCCTGCCGATGCCCCCAGTCCGCCGCCAGATCAGTGAACACGCCGCTCAACTCCGCCGCGACCGAACGGATGCGGAGGAGAAATTCTGGCAAGCGGCCCGCAATCGCCAAATCGACGGGTTCAAATTCCGCTTTCAGCATAGCCTCCTACCCTACGTCGCCGACTTCGCCTGTATCGACGCGATGTTGATCGTGGAGATCGATGGTGGACAGCATGACGAAGCACGCGATGCCAAGCGGACGGCGTTTCTGGAATCGGAAGGATTCGAGATCCTCCGATTCTGGAACAATGACGTGTTGAGCAACTTGGAAGGGGTCATTCACGTCGTTCGCGAAACGCTGATCCGGCGGATTCAAGAACAAGAAGACCCTCACCCTCCCACCGCCTGACGGCGGCGGGCCCCTCCCTCTCCCGCACGCGGGAGAGGTGTTCGTCCTCAGGCCGCGTTGTCCCGGCACGCTAAAGCCCTCTCCCGTTTACGGGAGAGGGTTGGGTGAGGGTCTTCTTCCTTCTTTCTCATCCATCGGATCGAAGAATTAGGAAGAGCGCGAGAGAGGGGATTTAGGTGCTCGCCCAACCCTTGCATCCCGACGCTCGGGAGCTAAGAGGGCGCAGCGCTTTCGCAGGGGACTCTACTTGGCCACGCCGTCCAAACCCGACCGCCCGATCTCGCCCCACCTGACGCATTATCGGTGGGGTCCGCACATGCTGGTGTCGATCCTTCACCGCGCGACCGGCGACGGCCTCGCCGTGGTCGGCGCGTTGCTGTTCACCTGCTGGCTGGCGGCGCTCGGCGGCGGCAGGGAAAGCTACGACTGGTTCGTGTCGTGGTTCTCCGGCGGCTATTGGAGCATTCTGGGGTACGTGCTGGGCGTCGGGCTCAGCTGGTCGCTGTTCCAGCATATGATGAGCGGCATCCGGCACTTCTTCCTCGATGCCGGCGCCGGCTATGAGCTCAAGACCAACAAGACCGGATCGATCCTGACGATCGTCTTCTCGGTCCTCATCACTCTTCTGTTCTGGGGCGTGCTGCTCAAGGACGTCATCCTCGGAGTCGCCAAATAATGGGCCAGGGCACCGAACTCGGCCGCGTCCGCGGTCTCGGCAGCGCCAAGGAAGGCGCGCATCATTGGTGGCGCCAGCGCATCACCGCGGGATCGAACCTGTTCCTGTTGATCTGGTTCATGATCTCGCTGACCCGGCTCGGCGGGTTCGATTATGAGACCGTCCATGCCTGGATCGCCTCGGCCTGGGTCGCGGTGCCGCTGCTCCTGCTGGTCATCTCGACCTGCTGGCACGCGCGGCTGGGCCTGCAGGTGCTGATCGAGGATTATCAACATGACGAAAGCCGCGTCGTGACGATCGTCCTGATCGAATTCTTCCTCGCGGTGATCGCGGTCACCGCCATTTTCTCGATCCTGCGCGCGGCGCTGGCGGGGGCGTAATGAGCGACAGCTACAAGATCATCGATCACACCTATGACGCCGTCGTAGTGGGCGCGGGGGGCTCCGGCCTGCGCGCGACCATGGGTGTCGCCGAAAGCGGCCTCAAGACCGCGTGCATCACCAAGGTGTTCCCGACCCGCAGCCACACCGTCGCGGCGCAGGGCGGCATCGCCGCCAGCCTGGGCAATATGGGTCCCGATCACTGGACCTGGCACATGTTCGACACCGTCAAGGGGTCGGACTGGCTCGGCGACCAGGACGCGATCGAATATATGGTGCGCGAGGCGCCGGCCGCGGTCTACGAACTCGAACATGCCGGCGTGCCGTTCAGCCGGACCGATGCGGGCAAGATCTATCAGCGCCCGTTCGGCGGCATGATGCAGAATATGGGCGAAGGCCCGCCCGCGCAGCGCACCTGCGCCGCGGCCGACCGCACCGGCCACGCCATGCTCCACGCGCTCTATCAGCAGAGCCTGAAGTATGACGCCGATTTCTACATCGAATATTTCGCGCTCGACCTCATCATGGAAGGCGGCGAGTGCAAGGGCGTGATCGCGCTCTGCATGGAAGACGGCTCTATCCACCGCTTCCGCAGCCATGCGACGGTGCTGGCGACCGGCGGCTATGGCCGTGTCTATCAGTCGGCGACCAGCGCCCATACCTGCACCGGCGATGGCGGCGGCATGGTGCTGCGTGCCGGCTTGCCGCTGCAGGACATGGAGTTCGTCCAGTTCCACCCGACCGGCATCTACGGCGCCGGCGTGCTGATCACCGAAGGCGCGCGCGGTGAGGGCGGCTATCTGACCAATTCCGAAGGCGAGCGCTTCATGGAGCGCTACGCTCCCTCGGCCAAGGATCTCGCCAGCCGCGACGTCGTCGCGCGCTCGATGGCCGCCGAGATCCGCGAAGGTCGCGGCGTCGGCGCCAACAAGGATCATATCTACCTGCACCTCGATCATATCGATCCCAAGGTGCTGCACGAACGGTTGCCCGGCATCACCGAGACCGGCAAGATCTTCGCCGGCGTCGACCTGACCCGCCAGCCGCTGCCGGTCACGCCCACCGTCCATTACAACATGGGCGGCATCCCGACGAACTATCATGGCGAGGTCGTCCATCTGAAGGATGGCGATCCCGATGCGGTCGTCCCCGGCCTGTTCGCGGTCGGTGAGGCGGCCTGCGTCTCGGTCCATGGCGCCAATCGCCTGGGCTCGAACTCGCTGATCGACCTCGTCGTCTTCGGCCGCGCCACCGGCAAGCGCATCGCCGAGATCATCCGCAAGGAGTCGAAGCACGGGACCGTCGTGACTGCCGCCGACGACAAGGCGATCGAGCGGCTCGACCATTTCCGCAACGCCAAGGGCGCCAAGCCGACCGCCGAGATCCGCGCCGACATGCAGCGCACGATGCAGAAGCATTGCGCGGTGTTCCGCGACACCGCGTTGCTCGATGAAGGCGTCGGGCACATGGACGTGGTCTACAAGTCGCTCGCCGATGTCGGCATCACCGACCGGTCGCTGATCTGGAACACCGACCTGGTCGAGACGCTCGAGCTCGACAATCTGCTCGGGCAGGCGGTCGTCACGATCCGCGGCGCATCGAACCGCAAGGAAAGCCGTGGCGCGCACATGCACGAGGATTTCCCCGAGCGCGACGACACAAACTGGATGAAACACACCATCGCGACGTTCGACGGCTGGGGCGGCAAGGGCGGCAGCGTATCGCTCGATTACCGCCCGGTGCACGACTACACGCTGACCGACGACGTGGATTACATCAAGCCGAAGAAGCGGGTTTACTGATGCGCAAAAGCCCTCTCCCGTTCACGGGAGAGGGTTGGGTGAGGGTCTTCTTTCTTCTTCCAAGCGGACAGCGCGACAAAGAAGAAAGAAGACCCTCACCTTCCCACCGCCTGACGGCGGCGGGCCCCTCCCTCTCCCGCACGCGGGAGAGGGGGTCCACAGCTCAGGGCGCGGCGCCGAACACCCATCTCCCCTCTGGCATCCGCCACCTCGCGGGGCTAGGAAATGCTGGCCTTGCCGCCCCCAGCCTCATCCTTCGGAGAGTCGTCCATGCGCCTGCCGCTTCGCCTTCTTCCCCTTTCGCTCGCCGTGATCGCCATGCCCGCCGTCGCGGCGCTGTCGACCGGTGCCGCCGCGCCCGATTTCACCACGCGCGGCGCGATCAATGGTAAGGTCTTCCGCCTGCATCTGGCCGATCAGCTCAAGAAGGGACCGGTCGTGCTCTACTTCTTTCCGGCCGCCTATACGTCGGGCTGCAATGCCGAGGCGCACGAATTCTCCGAACATATCGATGAGTTCAAGGCTGCCGGCGCGACCGTGATCGGCATGTCGACCGACGCCGTGCCGACCCTGGTCAAATTCTCGACCGAGAAATGCGCAGGCAAATTCCCCGTGGCGAGCGCGGGGCCGCGCATCGTCAGCGCCTATGACGTCGCGCTCGGCAAGCAATTCACCGATCCCAAGACGGGCAAGGCGCGCGACATCACCAACCGCACCAGCTACGTGATCGGCCGCGACGGCAAGATCAGGTTCGTCCATTCGGACCTGTCGTACGTCGACCATGTCAAGCTGACGCTGGATGCGGTCAAGGCGCTCAAATAGGCGAGTTCGGCGCGCGCGGAACCTGTAATACGCCGCTCGGAATTGGGGCGATTCCGCTTCCCCTTTGTCATGCCGGGCTCGTCCCGGCATCCACCGTGGTACTTGACCAACGGCCGCTGGGTGCGCGGCACGGTGGATGCCGGCACAAGGCCGGTATGGCAGCCGGACCCGTCGGATTTATCGCCAAAACGGGCAGGTGGCCGCAAGCAACGGCTACCTATCCGATAGGTTCGCAAACGCGATCTTAGCCTATCGCGTGTAGGACTTTTGCCATCGCCCAGATGCGATTTTGGCAAGGGAGCGGACGGTGGCGAGCGCCGTAGAAAATTCATCCAAGGCGTCGGATCGGCTCTATGCCGCTATCGGCGAATTCCTCGCGCGGCACCGTCTGAGCGTCGATCCGGTGCATTACGCCTTTGCGCACAGAGTGTTGAGCGACCAACGGGGTCCGTTGGCCGCCGCGGTCGCGCGGATCACCGATGGTGGCGTGCGGCTGAGTTCGCGCGATATCGAAGAGCTTGGCGGCAGGGCGGTGATGGGCGCCCCGGCCACCGCGAGCGGCGATTCGGCGCCCAATCTCTCGTCGCCGCCGCAGCTCACCGTCGTCGCCGACAATAGCAAGGCCCAGTCGCTGGTCGCGCGCGCGCAGATGCAGGTCGAGGATTTCGGCGACACGGTGCGCGCGATCCACGCCGATACGCGAGGGTTCGGCCAGGATCTGCGCGCCTCGCGCGACGCGATCCGCGAAGCTCGCGACGGCAGTGCGATCGACGAAGTCGTCCGCATGGCGAGCTCGATGCTCGACCGCGTCTCGTCGGCCGAAGCCAGATTGCAGGAAGCGACCCACGAGGCCGACCGGCTCCGCCACGAGCTAGAGCAAGCGCGCGACGACGCGCGCCGCGACCCGCTGACCGGCCTGCCCAATCGCCGCGCGTTCGAGGATGCTTATGCCACCGCGGTGGCCGACGGTGCCAATATCTGCGTCGCGATCTGTGACGTCGACAAGTTCAAGTCGGTCAACGATCGGTTCGGCCATGCCGTTGGCGATCGCGTGCTGAAGGCGATCGCCGAGGCGCTGCGTGTGGGTTGCGACGAGCATCTCGTCGCGCGTTATGGCGGTGAGGAATTCGTCGTGATGTTCACCGGACTGTCCCCGGCCGACGCTCTCTCGACGCTGGAAGGCGCGCGCGCCGCGGTCGCTGCCAAGCGCTATCGCTTGCGCGAAACCGACGCGCCGCTGGGGGCGGTGACCTTCTCGGCCGGCCTGACCCTGGTCGCGCCGGACGACACGATCGGCTCTGCCATGACCCGCGCCGACCGCCTGCTCTACGCCGCCAAGGAAGACGGTCGCAATTGTATCCAATCGGATCAGTGATATTTACCGACATATAGCGCAAAATGCGATTATAAATCGGTATAAATCGCCATTGTACGCTTTCCGAAAATTACTAATCAAGTATTATCAATAGGTTACAAAACTGGCACGCTCCCTGCAATCCAGTCGGCATGGTCGTCGGATGGTCCGATAGCCATCCAAAATAGGGAGTTAAGATCATGTCGGTACGTTTCGCTTCGGCTCAGCAGGTTGCGGTTTCGGTGTTCAGCGCGCTCGTTTGCACGATGCTTCTCGTCAACGCCGCCACCTCGTTCGTCCCGGTCGCCTGACCGGGACGCACCTCCTCCGCGGCGAGCGGGAGGGGGTCCAGACGTCAGCTCGCCAACCGGCGGCCGCGATAGGGCGGCCGCGCCGGGGCCGGGAAACGGCCCCTTCTTTTTACTTCAGCGTCCGAGCAGGAAGGTCAGCGGGACATCGACTCGCGCCTGCCAGGCGCGCTCGCCATGCTCGGCGCCGGGAAACGCCCGGCTGACCCAGGCATTGCCGCGCGATCCGGCCACCGCATCGAGCCGGCGCTGGAACGGCTCGATCGATCCGTCATTGGTCCCGGTGCCATAATCGAAATAGAGCCGCGCGCTGCGGGGCGGTAAATGCGCCTCGAACCAGCGTTCGGCGAACCCGTCGCCGATCGGCCAGGAGGTCGACAGGCACGCCGCCGCGCCGAACACTTTGGGATAGCGCGTGACCGCATAAGCCGAGATCAGCCCGCCCATGCTCGACCCCATCAACATCGTATCCTGGGGGCCGCGCAAGGTCCGATAACGGCGGTCGATCAGCGGCTTGAGTTCGGTCGCGAGGAATTTGACGTACGCGTCCCCGACGATCTTCGCGCGTTCGACCGGCAGCTTCTTGAACAGGTCGGCCGAACCCGGGTCGCCTTTCGCTCCCAGCGCCGGCACCGCGGCCTGCGGCATATATTCGCCCAGCCGGTTGTCGGTGTTCCACACCGCGACCAGGATCGCCGGCCGCACCTTATTGGCGGCGATCAGCCGGTCGAGCGCGCGATGCACTTCCCAGCTCTTGCCCGAAAAGGGCGAGGGCGTGTCGTACACATTCTGCCCGTCATGCAGATAGAGCACGGGATAGCGCTGCTTCGAGGTCGCGTAACCGGGCGGCAGCCAAACTTGCACGGTCCGCTCCGGAACGAATTTGGACCGGACGGCGATCGGCGGCTGCAGCCCGTCGGCCGGGTCGGCGAGGGCCGGTGCAGCAAACAGCGCGAGGACGAAAGCGACGAACAGGCGGATCATGCCCGCATTGACCGCGCAACCGCCTCTGTCGTCAACCTATTCCGCCGCCAGCGCTTCCTGCCGTTCCTGCGCCTGGCGCGCCCACATATCGGCGTAGAGGCCGTCCTTGCGCAGCAGCTCGGCATGGGTGCCGCGCTCGGCGACCAGGCCGTTGTCGAGCACGACGATCTGGTCGGCATGGACCACGGTCGACAGGCGGTGGGCGATGACGATCGTCGTGCGCCCGCGCTCGATCGCCTGGAGCGTGCCGAGGATCTCGGCCTCGGTGCGGCTGTCGAGCGCGCTGGTCGCTTCGTCGAGGATCAGGATCGGCGGGTCTTTCAGGAGCGTGCGCGCGATCGCCACACGCTGCTTCTCGCCGCCCGACAATTTCAGGCCGCGCTCGCCGACGCGCGTCTCGTACTGGTCGGGCTGGCGCTCGATGAATCCCGAGATCGCCGCACCCTTGGCGGCGCGCACGATCTCCTCTTCGCCAGCACCCTCGCGGCCATAAGCGATATTGTAGCCGATCGTGTCGTTGAACAGCACCGTGTCCTGCGGGACGATGCCGATCGCGGCGCGCAGGCTTGCCTGGGTGACTTTGCTGATATCCTGGCCATCGATCGTGACCCGCCCGCCAGTCAGATCGTAGAAGCGGTACATCAGCCGTGCGAGCGTCGACTTGCCCGCGCCCGAGGGGCCGACCACCGCGAGCGTCTTGCCCGCCGGAATGTCGAGATCGATGCCTTTCAGGATGTCGCGTCCCGGCTCATAGCCGAAATGCACGTCCTCGAACCGGATATGGCCGCGGTCGATATTGAGCGGCAGCGCGCCGGGCGCGTCGACGATTTCGGCGCCGGTATCGAGCAAGTCGAACATCGCCGCCATGTCGACCACTCCCTGGCGGATCGTGCGATAGACCATCCCGAGCAGGTCGAGCGGGCGGAACAATTGGGTCAGCAAGGTCGAGACGAACACGACGTCGCCGGGCGAGAAGCGGCCATGCGCCCAGCCCCAGGCGATGAACACCATGCCACCGCCGAGCATCAAATTGGTGACCAGGGCCTGGCCGATATTGAGCCAGGCCAGGCTATTCTCGCTTTTCACCGCGGCATTGGCATAGGCGCCGACCGCGGCCTCGTAACGCCTCGCTTCGCGCTCCTCGGCGCCGAAATATTTGACCGTCTCGAAGTTGAGCAGCGAGTCGACCGCGTGCGCCACGGCGCCGGTGTCGAGGTCGTTCATCCGCGTGCGCAGCGCATTGCGCCAATCGGTCACGATGCGCGTGAAGCCGATATAGACGACGATCATCACCAACGTCGCCACGTCCAGCCACAAGCCGAAATTCGACCAGAAAATCTGCATGACGAAGCAGAGTTCGAGCAGGGTCGGCGCGATGTTGAACAGCAGGAAATAGAGCATCGTGTCGATGCTCTTGGTGCCGCGCTCGACGACCTTGGTCACCGCCCCGGTGCGCCGTTCGAGATGGAAACGCAGCGACAGTCGGTGGAGGTGGCGGAAGACGGTTGCGGCAAGCTGCCGGGTCGCTTCCTGGCCGACGCGTTCGAACACGACGTTGCGCAGATTGTCGAACACGACGCCGGACAGGCGCCCGGCGGCATAGCCGATCACCATCAACATGACGAATTGCGGGACGTTGCCGACGCCCCAATCGTTGCGCCCCGACATCGCATTGACCGCGTAGCGAAGCGCATAGGCCGTGACATAGACCTGCACTACCTTCGACAGGACGACGAAGGTCATCGCGATGACGATGCGTATCTTCAGCCCCGGCGCATCGGCGGGCCACAGATAAGGGAGGAAGCGCCGAAGCGTCGGGATCAGCGGGCGATCCTTGGTCGGCGGGAGTTCGGTGGGCGGCATCGCCGCTTTATGTAGGGTGCCACGGGCGATCAGGGAACCGTCGTCGTCGCCCAAGGATTATAGGCGCGACGGAGGAAGACATGGATTCTGTATTCTACGTCATCGCGATCATGGGCTGCGGCGATGGCCAGACGCAATGCGCGCAGCAGCGGATCGAGCCGGTCCGTTATTATAGCGCGGCGCAATGCCGGGCGGCGATGCCGGCGGCTTTGATCCGCAACACCGATATCGATTATCCGACGATCACCGCGGCGTGCCGCCAGGTCGGTCAGTCGATGGCCGACAATAATAAAGCGCAAGCGCGCCGCAGCTAGAGCGTGATGGCGTGGGGCGCACTGTCCCGATTATGATGGCCCTGGGGACAGGCCAGGGGATGTCATGCGCAGGATTATCGGGATCATCATCGGGCTGGTGCTCGCCATCGCGCTGATCGATGGCGCGTGGGAACTCGCCGAACGTTGGTTCCCAGCCGCGATCGCGGCCGACGCCAGCGACCGAGAGATGCTTGCCCGCTTCGTCATGGGCATGCCGCTCGCCGGTCAGGCGATCATCGCGGCGGGCTGGCTGCTTGCTGGCCTGGTTGGCGCGTTTGCGGCGCTGCGGATCGCGCAATGGCGGCCCGGCGGGTGGATCGTCGCGCTCGTACTGGTGGCCGACGGCGTCTGGAACCTGACCCAGCTGACCCAACCTTTGTGGTTACAGGGTGCCACCCTGATCCTGCCCATCGCCGGTATGTGGCTCGCCGAGCGCCATTTTCACCGCGCGCGGCCGGGCGATCCGCTTATCAACTAGCGCCGACAATATGGGTTGTTGGCCCGGCACCGTGTTCCTGCGAAAGCAGGAACCCAAGGCCATGGAGTACGCCGCTACCCTGGGCTCCTGCTTTCGCAGGAGCACGGTCTAATCAACTAATTCGGCGTCCGCGCCGCGGCGGATCGGCAGCGACCAGCGGATCTGGTCGCGCAGCATCGCCTCGAGATCCTCGGCACCGACATTGTGCGCGGCGGCGCGTTTCCTGAGCAAGGTCAGCAACAGCCCCGCGCGCGTCGGCGGCGGTGCCGGCTCGGCACGGCCACGCTGCAAGGTACGCGCGAACTGGACGGACAACAGGGTCATATTGGGTAAGCTAGGCTGCCCGGCTTGCCGAGTCCTGACCGGACATTCTTTACGCACCGCTAACCACGTGGTCGCACCCACAAATCCGGATCGCGCGCCGCCGCGGGATAGAGCCGGTTGCGCTGCACGGCCTGACCGAGCGCCCGCGCGATCCAACCGATCTTGGCGGCGGCCGAAGTGCCGGCGCGATGATCCCAGGCATGGTCGCCGCGCGCCACCACTTCGCGCCCGATCGCGCCATAGATGCCCGCCGCTGCCAGCACGGCCCAGGCGGATCGCAGGCCGAGCCGCCGCGTGCCGATGCGTGCGCTCGCCTCGAACGCCGCCGCCCGATCGACCAGGCGCCGGGCCAGCACGGTCAGACGGGGCCGGAAGGGTGGCTTCATATGCTGGCCGGGCGGCACGTCCATCTCGACCAGCCATTCCTCGGGCAGGTAGCAGCGCCCGCCGCGGTCATCCTCCTCGATGTCGCGCGCGATATTGGCGAGCTGGAACGCCATGCCGAGGTCGCAGGCGCGGTCGAGCGTGTCCTCGTCGTCCGGCGACACGCCCATCGCGATCGCCATCATGCAGCCGACCGCGCCGGCGACGTGATAGCAATAGCGATACAGATCGCCCTCACTGCGCGGTCGCCAGTCTTCCAGATCGAGGCGAAATCCCTCGATCAGGTCATGCGCGAAACGGTGCGGCAGCCGCGTTTCGGCGGCGACGATGCGGAGCGCGTCGAACGCGGGATCCCCTACGATCTCGCCAGCCAGCGCCGCGTCGGTCAGCCGCCGGATCAGTGCGAGCCGGGCGGCAGGATCGGGCACGGCGGAGAGGTCGTGGCCATATTCCTGGCCGTCGGCGAGGTCGTCGCAGCGCCGGCACCAGGCGTAAAGCAGCCAGGCACGCTCACGCGTCTTGCGGTCGAACAGCAAGGAGGCGGCGGCGAAACTCTTTGATCCGCGGGCGATTGCTTCGTGCGCCGTGGCGACGATCGCCGCGCGGCTGGGAAGATCGCCGCTCGCGCTCATGTCCTCGTCCGCCGGCGCCGGGCGAAGGAAGGGACGCTCACAGGTCCTTCGCGCCGATCTGCCCGATCGTGGTGGCAGGCTGGAACGCGGCCATCTTGTCGAGCAACTCGCCCAATGTGTCGGCGACGATCAACAACTCCCGGTGCTGCGGCCGGACGAAACCGACCCGCGCCATCGTCTCCCAGAATTCGATCAGCCCGTCATAATAGCCGTCGAGGTTGAGCAGCCCTACCGGTTTGGCGTGATAGCCGATCTGCGCCCAACTCAGCGCTTCCCACAATTCGTCCATCGTGCCGGTGCCGCCAGGCAAGGTGACGAAGCCGTCGGACAGATCGGTGAACGCCTGCTTCCTCTGGTGCATCGTGCCGACGACATGGAGCTCGGTCAGGCCCTTATGCGCGACCTCGGCGGCGACCAGCGCCTCGGGAATGATTCCGATCACCTCGCCACCCGCAGCCAGCGCCGAATCGGCGATCGCGCCCATCAGACCCAATCGTCCGCCGCCATAGACCACGCCGATCCCGCGCTCGGCGAGCGTGCGCCCGACCTCGCGGGCATTCTCGACATAGCGGGGGTCGCTGGGCGACGCGGAGCCGCAATAGACGGCGAGGCGGTTCATGCTTCAATCCTCCCCATCGCAGATGGGGAGGGGGACCGCGCGGCGTCAGCCGCGTGGTGGAGGGGAAATATCCTCGCGGCTGACGCCGCTGCGGCCCCTCCACCATTCGCTGCGCGAATGGTCCCCCTCCCCACGCTTCGCGTAGGGAGGATTTGGCAGCTAGTCATCACTTCTGCTCCAGCATCAGCTTGGCGGTGGCCTTGGCGCTCATCACCACGCCGGGAATGCCCGCCCCGGGATGCGTGCCGGCGCCGACGAAATAGAGGTTGGGGATATTCGCGTCGCGGTTGTGGACGCGGAAATAGGCCGACTGGGTCAGGATCGGCTCGAGGCTGAAGGCGCTGCCGAGATGCGCGTTCAAATCGTGCGCGAAGTCGGACGGGGCGTAGCTGAACTTGGTGACGATCCGCTCGTGAATGTCGGGGATCAGCCGCGCGCCGATCTCGTCGAGAATGCGCTTCTCCAGGATCGGCCCGACCTCCGCCCAGTCGACCGGGAACTTGCCGAGATGCGGGACCGGGGCGAGCGCGTAGAAGGTCGAGTGCCCCTCCGGCGCCATCGTGGGATCGGTCACCGTCGGGTGGTGGAGATAGAGCGAGAAATCCTCCGCCAGCACGCCATGATCGTAAATGTCCTCGAGCAATTCGCGATAGCGCGGGCCGAACAGGATCATGTGGTGCGGGATCCCCGGCCAGCTGCCCTTGATGCCGAAATGGACGACGAACAGCGACGGCGACCAGCGCTTGCGCTCGAGCCCGCCGACCGCGCGTTGCGCGCTGCGCGATCCCGCCAGCAAGTCGCGATAGGAATGCATCACATCGGCATTGGTCGCGACCGCGTCGGCCTCGCCCGTCCAGCCGCTCGCGGTGGTGATCCCGGTCGCGAGATCGCCGCGAGTCTCGATTGCCGCCACCGGATCGCCGAGCCGCAAGGTTCCGCCCAGCCGCTCGAACAAGGCGACCATCCCGGCGACGAGCCGATTGGTCCCGCCACGCGCGAACCACACGCCGCCATCGCGTTCGAGCTTGTGGATCAGCGCGTAGATTGCGCTGGTGGTCATCGGATTGCCGCCGACCAGCAAGGTGTGGAAGCTCAGCGCCTGGCGCAGTTTCTCGTTCTTCACGAAACCCGAGACGACCGAATAGACCGATCGCCACGCCTGATACCGCATCAACGCGGGCGCGGCCGCGACCATCTGGCCGAAATCGAGAAATGCGGCCGAGCCGAGCTTCTCATAGCCCTCGTGGTAGACGTGCCCCGAATAATCGAGGAACCGCCGGTACCCGACGACATCATCGGTGTTGAGCCGGGCGATTTCGGCATGGAGCTGGGCATCGTCGTTCGAATAATCGAAGCTGGTACCGTCGCGCCAGTTGAGCCGATAGAAAGGCATAACCGGCATCAGGTCGACATCGGTTGCGATGTCTTGTCCGGTCAGTTCCCACAATTCGCGCAACGCCGCCGGATCGGTGATGACGGTCGGTCCGGCATCGAAGATGAACGTGCCTGCGTCGGTTGGGCGTTCCCAGAAATAGGCACGCCCGCCGGGCTTGTCGCGCGCTTCGACGATAATCGTCTCGACCCCCGCCGATTGCAGCCGGATCGCCAGCGCCAGCCCGCCGAACCCGGCACCGATGACGATCGCGCGCTTCATGCGTGCTGCCTGCGGATCGCCGCGATCGCGCGGCCGACCGGCACCGGGGGCTTGCCGCTCAGGATGCGGGCCTTGTCCATCACGCTCGATCGTCCCGCATAGAACCGCCCTATAAGGCCTGGACCCAGCCGATAAAAGCGTTCGAGGATGCGGTAACGCTCTTCGGGTTCGGCGGCGCGGAACAGCATCGCGTCGAGCGTGCGGTAAAAAGCACGATCGGCCCAGGCGCCGCTCGCCATGCCATAGGTCAAATCGTACAGCGCCGGAGTCGACAGGTCGTTCGCGGCCGCGATCCGCGCCGCCAGCCGCACCGCATCGGGCAGCGAATAGCCGGTGGTCGGGTGAAACAGCCCTGCGCGCAGCCCGGCCTTGGGCACCCTGACCCCGCCGGCGCGCCAAAAAGCGTCGAAATCGCCGCCGATCGCAACCGGCAACGCCCCGTTTTCCTCGCGCGACACCGCTTCGGTCACCCAACCGCGGCCGATCGCATACTCCTGGATGCGGTCGACCAGGACATCGCGATCGATCGTCGGCGTGTCGCTGTAATAGGTGTCCTCGACGAACATCCGCGTCGCGGTGAAGGGCAAAGAATAGACGAAGCGATAGCCGTCGATCTGCTCGACCGTGGCATCCATGATCGTCGGCCGCGTCACGTCGTGCGGTTCGCTCAGCAGCAATTCGCGCCCGACGAATTTCTGCCAGCCGAGGTCGAGCGCCGACATGTCGCCCGGGCCGCGCGCGTCGATAATCCCCTTGGCCTCGATCCGGTCGCCGTCCGCCAGCACCACCGCGGTGGTGCCGACGCCCAGCGCTTTCTGCGCGATCAGCTGGCCGGGCGCGAGGCTCGCGCGCACCACGCGATCGAAACGTTCGGACTCGATCGAATAATAGCTTGTCGGCAGCGTCCGGGCATGCGCGGGAAAGGCGACCTCGTAACCGCGCCAGCCATAGGAAACGAGCGGGGCGGCGAGCCAGCGATCCTCTTTCGCGACGTCGCGCTCGAAGAACGACCAGACATGATCGCCACCGATCTGCGGGCTCGCCTCGATCAGCCTGAGGTCGAGGTCGGGTCGCCTCCTGCGCAACGCGAGCGCGATCAGGCCGCCCGCCAATCCGCCGCCGACAATCGCAAGGTCACAATCGATCCGGCCTGCCATGACGAATCGCTACCCGTTTTGGTCGGGAGCGCAACCCATGGAACGAGACGTTTGAGCCCTGCGGATGAATCCCCTGTGGAAAGATGCCGGATTGGGCGCGATCAGGCCGCCTGGCGCAGCGGCATTTCGGTCGCCATCGCCGCCGCAACCGAGGGCCGCGCGCGCATCGCATCACGCCACGCCTTCAGCGCCGGCCAGTCCTCCAGGCTCAATCCGGCATATTCGGTCCAGTTGAGCACCGCGAGCAGATAGGCGTCGGCGACCGAAAAGCTGTCGAGCAGGTATTTGCGTCCGGCCAGATGCGTTTCGAGCAGCCCGAACCTCTTCTCGACCAGCTGCCGCGACCAATCGCGTGCGCCCTCGGTCGAGCCTCGCGACATCAACGGCGCGAACACCCCCTTGTGGATCTCGGTCGAGATGAAGTTGAGCCATTTGGTCAGCTCGTAGCGCTCACGCGTATAAGGCGGCGGCGCCAGCACGCCTTCGGCGGCGAGATCGGCGATATAGGTCAGCACCGCCGGCCCCTCGGTCAGGGTTACGCTGCCCGCTTCCATCGCCGGGACATAGCCCATCGGGCTGATATCGGTGAAGGCGCGGCCATCGGGCAGCGCACCATCCGGCACGACCTGGACGAAATCGGCATCCAATTCGGCTTCGTTGATCGCGATGCGAGTCGCCAGGCTGCACGCGAACGGGATGAAATAGAGTTTCATGACGGTCCTCCCGGGGGGCTTGTTTATTTCTGTACCAATCCGCATAAATAAACTCAGCGTCAAGGATTATTTGCGAGTTGGTACAAAAATCAGACCAGGCACCGCGTCGGCGTGGCCGGCCGCGCGGCTTCGATACCGGGGAGGTGCTGGGCGCCGCCACCGAGCGCTTTCGCACGCGCGGCTATGCCGGAACCTCGCTCGACGATCTGGTCGACGCGACCGGATTGCAGCGCCCCAGCCTCTATGCCGCGTTCGGCGACAAGCGCGCGCTCTATCTGGCGACGCTCGAGCGCACGATCGAGCGCGCCGGGGCTGCTTTCGATCAGTTGATCGCGGCCGATCTGCCGCTCGAGCAGAGCCTGAAGGTGATGTTCCGCGCCGTGATCGACGGATTCCTGACCGGGGAAACCGGGCCGTCGGGCTGCATCATGGTATCGACCTCCGCCACCAGCGCGGTCGACGATGCCGAGATCCGGGCGCGGCTGGCGGCGTTCGTCAAGCTGGAGGACGGCAGGATCGAGGAGTTGCTGGCCGCGCGCGGCGATCCGCGCGCCGCGGCGCATGCGCGCGTCGCGACCTCGGTGATTCACTCGCTCAGCGTGCGCGCCCGCGCCGGCGCCACGCGCGATGAACTCGAGGCATTGGCGGCCGATTGCGTCGCGATGATCGCGGGGGACGGGTAAGTCTCCCCTCCCGCCTGCGGGAGGGGTCGGGGGAGGGCGTGTTTTTTAGCGGCATCGCTAGCCGACATGCCCTCCTCTAACCCCTCCCGCCTGCGGGAGGGGAATTGATCCCGGGTGACGGCTGGCGACCGTTGCTCTAGCGTCGGGATGTGATCCGCCATCCCCTTACCGTCGATCGTCGCGCCTTGGTCGCCACCGTCGGCGCCATCGTCCTGTTCGCCGCGATCGAAATCGCCTGGGGCCGCCCGCCGCTCTGTCCGTGCGGCCATGTCGCCTTATGGGCGGGCAACCCGAACAGCCCGGAGAACAGCCAACAGCTCAGCGACTGGTATTCGCTCAGCCACATCATCCACGGCTTCCTGTTCTACGGCCTGCTCTGGTCGATCCTGCCCGGCCGGCTGCGCCTCTGGGCATTGCCGCTCGCGGTGCTGATCGAGGGCGGGTGGGAATTGCTCGAAAATTCGCCGATCATCATCGATCGCTATCGCGCCGCGACCATCGCGGTGGGCTATTCGGGCGATTCGATCCTCAATTCGATGAGCGACATCGTCATGATGATGATCGGCTTCGCCATCGCGCGGCGGTTGCCGCTATGGGCGACGGTGGCGCTGGCGATCTTTTTCGAGCTGCTCGCGCTCGCGGTGATCCGCGACAATCTCACGCTCAACGTGCTGATGCTGGTCCACCCGGTCGATGCGATCAGGGTTTGGCAAGGCGGCTAGCGTTTCTCCCCTCCCACTTGTGGGAGGGGTTGGGGGAGGGCCTGTTTCTTGCGGCCCCCACCCGACACGCCCTCCCCTAACCCCTCCCGCCATGCGGGAGGGGAACGGGTTGCCGCTTTGCGTGGCGCTCTTCCGCGCCTAATCCGTAGCCGTGACCGCCGCGCTCGCCATCACCCTGTCCGCGCTCGCGATGACACTGATCGTCGGCGTCCGCTATCTGATCAGCAGCGGCGCCTTCGCGCTCGCGACGCGTGCGGTCCGGCCGGGGCTTTACGCCGGGCTCGACAGGCAGATCCGGCGCGAGATCGCCTGGAGCCTCGCCTCGGCGGCGATCTATGGCATTCCCGCCGGCGTGGTCGCCTGGGGGTGGCAGAACCGCGGATGGACGCGGATCTACGGCGATCTCCACGCCTTGCCGCTCTGGTATCTACCGCTGTCGGTGCTGCTCTACCTCCTGGCGCACGACACCTGGTTCTACTGGACGCATCGCTGGATGCACCGGCCGGCGCCGTTCCGGCTGGCGCATGCCGTCCACCATGCCAGTCGGCCGCCGACTGCCTGGGCGGCGATGGCGTTCCACCCGATCGAGGCGCTGACCGGGGCGATCGTCATTCCCACCCTCGTCTTCGCGATTCCGATCCATGTCGGCGCTTTGGCCTTCGTGCTTGGAATCATGACGCTTATGGGCGTGACCAATCACATGGGGTGGGAAATCTTCCCGCGCTTCCTGTGGCGGGGACCATTGGGCGCATGGCTGATCACCGCCAGCCATCATCAACGGCATCACGCCGAATATAGGTGCAATTATGGGCTCTATTTCCGCTTCTGGGATCGCCTCTGCGGTACCGATCGCGGGATCGGCGGGTTCGCGCGCGGCGAAGACCGGCGTCCTGCTGGCGCTGGGCGCGCTACTGGCGGCCGCCAGCCCGGTCGGCAGCCTTGAGATCGATGTCGCCGGGATGCGCTCGGCACGGGGCCTGATCCGAATCTGCCTGACCGCCGATCCCAGAAACTTTCCCGGCTGTATCGACGACAAGCGCGCCGTCACGCGATCGGTCCCGGCGGGTCAACACATCATCCGGTTCGACGGGCTGCCGCCCGGCAATTACGCGGCGGCGCTGATCCATGACGAGAATTCGAACGCGAAGCTCGACACGCTGCTGGGCATTCCGCGCGAAGGGTTCGGATTCACCCGCAACCCGCCGATCGGCTTCGGTCCGCCGCGTTTCTCGGCCGCCCAATTCGCGCTGGGCGGCGTTGCCGAAACGCAACAGGTGACGATGCGCTATATGCTTTAGTATCCGACGCACGGACACAAAACGCCCGGGTGGCGTTGCTTTACCCAAACGTCATCCGAATCGGAGCCTGCCAGTGCGCTTTCTGTTGTTTGCCCCCCTCCTGTTCCTCACCATGCCCGCCTTCGCCCAGGATACCGGCGCCCCGCCGCCGCCCGCCGCGCCGCAACAGCTCGACACCGGCAAGGACAATGTCACGATCGGTGCCGGCGCGGTCTACATGCCCGATTACGAAGGCGCCGATCATTCGGGCTTCTCGGCCGTGCCCGCGGTGATCGGATCGGTATCGGGGTTCAATTTCCAGCTGATCGGCAATCGCTTCTCGGCCGACCTCATCCCCAACAAGCCCGGTCCCAATTGGGATTTGCAGGCGGGCCCGGTCGTGGTGCTCGATCTCAACCGCTCGCTGCTGTCCTATATCGACGACCCCCGCGTCCGCGCGCTCGGCAAGCGCGATCGGTCGCTCGAGGTCGGCGGTTATGTCGGCATCGGCAAGACCGGCGTGATCACCAGCCAGTACGACCAATTGTCGGTATCGGTCAGCTATCGCAAGGGCGTGACCGGTGCCCAGCGCGGCGCGATCTGGTCGCCGACGATCAATTACCTGACCCCGCTCAGCCGCAAGGCGGCGGTCGGCCTGTTCGCCTCGGCCGAACATGCCGATCGCGACTATGGCCGTGCCTATTTCGATGTCGACGCGGCGGGCAGTCTTGCCAGCGGCCTGCCGCAGTTCAACACCCGCGGCGGGTGGAAGAGCTGGACCGCGGGCGGGTTTGCCACCGTCGCGCTGACCGGCGACCTGCTCCACGGATTCAAGCTGGTGGCGGGCGGCACCTACAAGCGCCTGCTCAACGACTTCGCCGCCTCGCCGATCGTGTCGATCGCCGGCAACCGCGGCCAGTGGCTGGGCGGCGCGGGGATCGCGTATACTTTTTAGCGTCAGGCATCGGCCTCAGGCCGCCGAAAACCCGTCATGATACGCGATTTCGCCGCGCGGCGCCGTGCCGGTGAACGCCAAGCGTTGGAAATAGCTCGCCGGCACACCCGGATAGAACAATGTCGGATCGCTCTCGAACCCGAAGCGGCGATAATAATCTGGCTCGCCCAGTACGACGCACCCCATCGCTCCAAGGCCGCGCAGCCGGTCGAGGCCGTCGCTGATCAGCCTCTGGCCGACACCCCTGCCCTGTGCGTCCGGCATCACCGCTACTGGTCCGAGGCCGAACCATGCCCCCGCGGCACCGTTGATCGTCACGGGCGAGAAGGCGACATGGCCGACTATCCTCTCCCGGTCCTCGGCGACGAGCGACAAGGTCAGCGCGCCGGCCGCGCGCAACGCCTCGACGATCGCCGCTTCGGTTCCGCTGCTATGGGCCGCGCCGGCGAAGGCAGTGGTCACGAGCGCACGGATGGCGGCTGCGTCTTTCGGATGCTCGGTCCTGACGTCCATATGATATATTTGTCGGAGCGGCGGAGGGCTGTCCATTCCGTTCATCCCAACAACCGCCTTTCCTTCGCCGCCACAAGCGCCTAGCTTGCACCATCCCCGGGGGACCGCTCTGTCGCGGTTGAGAGGGAGGCCACAGCCTCCGACCCGCTGAACCTGATCCGGTTGAGACCGGCGGAGGGAGTGGCGCACGCAGGCGGTCCGGGGGACTGCCGAGTACGACGCTCAAGGCCCTCCGGTAATGAGAAGGACTTGAGCATAATGGCCGACATTCCCGCGCGCACCGAAATCGGCGTAACCACCGACCCTATCAGGGGCAGCCGCAAGATCCATGTCGGTCCCTTGAAGGTCGCGATGCGCGAGATCGACCTCGAGCCCGGCTGCGGCGAGCCCCCCTTGCGCGTCTACGACACGTCAGGCCCCTATACCGACCCCAATGCGCGGATCGACATTCAGGCCGGCCTGCCCAATCTGCGCCGCGAATGGATCGAGGCGCGCGGCGATGTCGAAAGCTATGACGCACGCCACATCCGGCCGGAGGATAACGGCCAGCTCGGCCCCGACCGGTCGGGCGGCGTCGATCCCTTCCCCAATGTCGTCAAGCGCCCCTTGCGCGCCAAACCGGGGATGAACGTCAGCCAGATGCATTATGCCCGCCGCGGCATCATCACGCCCGAGATGGAATATGTCGCCGAGCGCGAGAATCTCGGCCGCGCCCGCCTCGCCGAATATGTCCGCGACGGCCAGGATTGGGGCGCCGCAATCCCCGATTACGTCACGCCGGAATTCGTCCGCGACGAAATCGCCCGCGGCCGCGCGATCATCCCCAACAACATCAACCACCCAGAATCCGAGCCGATGGCGATCGGCCGCAACTTCCTGGTCAAGATCAACGCCAATATCGGCAATTCGGCGGTCGCCTCCAACGTCGCCGCCGAAGTCGACAAGATGGTCTGGTCGATCCGCTGGGGCGCCGACACGGTCATGGACCTGTCGACTGGGCGCAACATCCACGACACGCGCGAATGGATCATCCGCAACTCGCCGGTGCCGATCGGCACCGTGCCGATCTATCAGGCGCTGGAAAAGGTCGGCGGCATTGCCGAGGACCTAACCTGGGAGATCTTCCGCGACACGTTGATCGAACAGGCCGAACAAGGCGTCGACTATTTCACCATCCATGCCGGCGTTCGCCTGCCCTATGTTCCGCTGACCGCCAAGCGCGTCACCGGCATCGTCAGCCGCGGCGGCTCGATCATGGCGAAATGGTGCCTGTCGCACCACAAGGAGAGCTTCCTCTACGAGCGGTTCGACGAGATCACCGAGATCATGAAGGCGTATGACATCGCCTATTCGCTGGGCGATGGTCTCCGCCCCGGCTCGATCGCCGACGCCAATGACGAAGCGCAGTTCGCCGAGCTTTATACGCTGGGCGAACTGACCAAGCGCGCCTGGGCGCAGGACGTCCAGGTGATGATCGAGGGCCCCGGCCACGTGCCGATGCACAAGATCAAGGAGAATATGGACAAGCAGCTGGAAGCGTGCGGAGAGGCGCCGTTCTACACGCTCGGGCCGCTGACCACCGACATCGCGCCGGGTTACGACCATATCACCAGCGGCATCGGCGCCGCGATGATCGGCTGGTACGGCACCGCGATGCTTTGCTACGTCACGCCGAAGGAGCATCTCGGCCTGCCCGACCGCGACGACGTGAAGGTCGGCGTGGTGACCTACAAGCTAGCCGCCCACGCCGCCGATCTCGCCAAGGGGCATCCGGCCGCCAAGATGCGCGACGACGCGCTCAGCCGCGCCCGCTTCGAGTTCCGCTGGCGCGACCAGTTCAACCTGTCGCTCGATCCCGACACGGCGGAGCAATATCACGACCAGACCCTGCCCGCGGAAGGGGCGAAGACCGCGCATTTCTGCTCGATGTGCGGGCCCAAATTCTGCTCGATGAAGATCACGCAGGAAGTGCGCGACTTTGCCGCCAAGCAGAATTCGGCGCCGGAGACGTTCATTGCCGCCGAGGAAGCGGAAGCGGGGATGGCGAAGATGAGCGAGCTGTACAACGAGACCGGGCGGGAGTTGTACATGGGTGCTGGGGGACGGGAGCACGATTGAGCGGTGGCGGACCCGCCCATCATCCGCGCGATCCGGCATAAGAGCCTGGCCGCCGCGGGGCTGGGCGGGGCAGGTGTCGACGCCACTCTCGTCGGCGACACGCTGATCCTGCGCGGGACGAGCGGCGGGCAACTCGTCGTGCCTCTTGCCTCGATCGCGCGGCTGCGCGCCGGCTACGAGCAGAACAAATATTCGGGCAATCTCTACCGGATGAAAATCTGGACCAGCGCCGCGCCGGGCCCGCTGACGCTCGCCACGATCCATGAAAGCGAAGCGGATTACGCAGTGATCGTTCGCGCCATCGCCGCCGTTGTCGAGCGAACGCGCGGCGCGGGAGCGGTCGAGGGCGGTATCGGCTGGGTCGCGGCGCTGGCGGGTCCGCTGTGGATCGTCGCCGGTCAGGCGTTCGGGACGTTCGCGATGTATGCCGACCAGCATGGCGCGCGCCGCGATTCGCTGTTGAGCATCGCGCTGATGATGGCCGCGATCGGGACGCCGATCCTGGCGATCGTGATGTGGTTCTTCTTCCGGCCCTATTGGCCCAGACGGCTGGACGGGGCCGCCGGCTTGGATCGGTTTTTGCCGGGCAATTGACGGTCATTCGAAAGGGGAGAGGCGGCCTGTTCGATGTGCGATGGATGGAACGATCACCCGCCGCTAGATGCGATGGAATGCAGACACACCTCACCCATATCGCTCTCGTCGTCCGCGACTATGACGAAGCGCTTGCCTTCTATATCGGCAAGCTCGGCTTCACGTTGGTCGAGGACACGTACCAGCCCGAACAGGACAAACGCTGGGTGACGATCCGCCCACCCGGCGCGCCGGGCAACGCGACCACCATCCTGCTCGCGCGTGCTTCCAATGAGCATCAAGCTAAGTACATTGGCGATCAGGCCGGCGGGCGGGTGTTCCTGTTCCTCGCCACCGATGATTTCGATCGCGATCATGCCGCCTTTACCGCCGCCGGGGTCGAATGGGTGCGGCCGCCGGCGACCTATGACTATGGCAAGGTGGCGGTGTTCCTCGACCTCTACGGCAATCGCTGGGATCTGGTGCAGTTTGCGGAGGGGCGCGCGGGCGCGGCCTGACCTCTAGTTCGTCATGCCGGCCTTGTGCCGGCATCCACAGAGCCGCGAGTCCTGGGGCATGTGGGACGGTGGCCCCCGGGACAAGCCCGGGGTGACGGTCAGGATTGTCGGGCTGCCGTCGCGCCCAATTCCACGCCACTGAACCCTTCTATCCCTTGCGCGTTTCTCCCCCGAGCGGGGGCTGGAGACACACCATGCGCCTGCTGTTCCTCACCCTCGCGCTCGCTTCGTCGGCAGCGATTGCGCAGGACAACACATCGCCGCCACCGCCCGACGGGGTCGGCGTCGAGACGATCGGGCTGAATCCCGGTGAGGCCAAGAGTTTCGTCCTCCGCCCCGGCAAGAACCACCAATTGCTCGTCCCCGCCGCGATCGACGATCCCGGCGCGATTTCGGTCGCTTATGCCGACAATGGGGGCAAATCGGCGATCACTGTGACCAGCGCGTCGGGCCCGATGACGTACAAAGTGCTGTCGGATCCGACCGGGAGCGGCGGCTATGTCGACGCCGGCTCCTTCACCATGCGCGGCAACGGCAATGCGACGACCGAGACGTTCAATCGCGATCTCGGCGCGATCGTCATCGGCGAGTTCAAGCCGGCGGGCTGAGCGGGGGGGCGGACTCACAGCCCCTTGCGGCCGAAGCCGCGCGCCGTCGGGGCGGCCATGGCGGGTTGTTGCGGCTGGTAGGCCGGCGTCGGGGTGGGCGCCGCCGCCGCGCCGCCGCCGTTCTCCAGTTCGGCGAGCCGCGCGCTGACGCGCGATTCGAACGGATCGGCCTCGGCGAAGGACCTGCGCGCCGGGCGGCGGAAGAAGGGAGCCAGCATAGCGCGCAACGCCGACCTCATCATGAACCGCAGGATCGCGAAGAAGCCGACGATGAAGATCGCGGCGACGATGCCAAGGCTGCCCGATCCGCGCCGGGCGGGCGAGCGATAGGGAAGCGGCTGCGCGGCGACCGGCGCGCTGTCGCCGTCACGTGCGACCTGACTGCCCCGCGCGGCGACCGGCGGAATGTAATCCGCGGTCGGATCCTCGCCCAGCGCCAGCGTGACCGCGCTCAGCTTTTCCGGGTCGAGTTTGATGTAGAGGTCGTCGTGATAGAGGACGAAACCCTGCCCGGTCCGGGCCACGTCGGCGCCGTTCACCCGCTCGGTCGAATAGAGATAGCCCAGATCCAGATATTGGCCGTCGCGCTCGAACGGATATGCGTTGGGCAGGTCGCGAACCAGGTCGATCCTCGAGCTGGTCGGCATGCGGAAATTGGGCTCGGCCAAGGCGGGCGCCGCGAGCATGGCAGCGGCCAGCGCGACGGCGAGTACCGCGAGCAAACGGACGGATCGGCTCATCTGTTGGCCCCCTTGGCTCGAACGCCGGTCGGGATACCCAAAACGGGTAAAAATAGGCTGAAGCCGTGCCCGGGGTGCCTCGATCGTTGCGGTATCGATTCGACTGGTCGAGTAGAATGGGCTGGTTTACGCTGCGGGAATCGTCATCGATTTGGGGAAATGCGATGCATACGATGCTCGGCCTGTCGCTTCCGGCCTTTACCGAATTGCACGTCGTCATCAGCCTGATCGGCATCGTCGCCGGGCTGGTGTTCTTTGCCGCCCTGGTCGGCGGGCGTTGGTTGTCGCTGATCAACGGCCTGTTCCTGGTCTTCACCATCCTGACCAGCGTCACCGGCTTCCTGTTCCCACCCAAGCCGATCGGACCACCGTTCATTTTCGGCGTGGTATCCCTGGTCGTCCTCGCGGTCGCGCTCTACGCTTTGTACGGGCGCAAGCTGGCTGGCGGCTGGCGGCGCGTGTTCCTGGTGACCGCGCTCTTCGCGCAATGGCTCAACATGGTCGTGCTGGTGGTGCAAAGCTATCAGAAGGTCCCGGCGCTCCACGCGCTGGCGCCGCTCGGTAACGAGCCGGCCGTGCTGGCGACGCAAGCCGTGGTCGCGATCGTGATCCTCTATTTCGCCTGGGCGACGTTACGCCGGCCGGCGGCTTAAGTCAGCGAGTTAGCCCCTCCCCTTCAGGGGAGGGGCTAGAGAATCCTCAGCCGGCCTGGCCGTCGTGCTTCTGGCGATAGATGGCGCGGCTGGTGCGGTCCTGCATGCGTTCGATGCGATAGCGTTCGCGACCATTGAGGCCGCCGCCCGATGCGCGGGCGTGCGCTTCGTAATTGGCGATATGGCCTTCACGGCGTTCGAGCCGATAGGTTTCGCGAGCGTTGAGCTGGCCCGAATTGACGCCGTTGGCGATGCGCTGCTGCTGGCGATATTGGCGCTGGTCGATCCGGGCCTCGGCCGGCGCGGCGACGGTCAGTGCGGTCAGGCCGATCAACGCGGCGCAAAAGAGCTTGGTACGCATGTCACTTCTCCTCTGGGATATCGTCCCCGCGAGGATCAACGAACCGGCGCGGCTTACCCTTCGGCCCTTCGCGCCCCGGTTCAGATCCAGCCCGGCGCGTGGACGATCTCGAGCTTGATCCCGTCGGGGTCGGCGAAGAAGACGGCGTAATAATCGCCCGAATATTGCGGATAATGCGCCGGCGGATCGAGCACCGGAATGCCGTGTTCGACCAGCAGGGCATGCGCGGCGTCGACCGCCTCGCGGCTCTCGACCCGCCAGGCGAGATGGTGGAGGCCCGCCGCATAGCGGTCGTGCGATCCGCCGCTGGTCGCGACGCGGATGCCGATCGACGCGCCGAATGGCTCGCGGCCCTGCAAATCCCATTCGCAGCCGTCTGGCCGGTCCTTGACCATCGTATAGCCCAGGAACTCAAGCACCGGGCCATAGACGCGCCGGGCTGCGGCGACATCGCTCACGCTCAGGTCGATATGGTGGACGGCACCGCGATTGGCGTTCGCATCGGTCATGAGTCGACTCCTTCGGCGTAAGAACATATCATGAACATTCCACCCGATTCGGAGGACTGTCATGCTCGTGCAAACGCTTCACCGCCTGTTCTTCGCCATCAAGCCGGCGATGCACGCCATTCCCGCGATCGAGGCGGCGCGCCGGCTCCATTGTCCCGGTCGCCCGGTCCGCAGCGAGCATCTCCATGTCACGATGGAGATATTCAACGATCATATCGGCCTGCCCGAAATGCTCGTCGACCGGCTGATCGCGGTGGGTAACGATATCGACATGTCGGGGTTCCTGCTGTCGATGGGGCGCGTGGTCGGGACGACGCGGTCGGTCGCGCTACGGCCCAATGGCCGCTCGACCGGGCTCGCCTTGCTGCAGCGCGCGATCCGCGAGCGCGTGACCGATGCCGGGCTGGAGCCGCGCGAGGGTTGGACGTTCAACCCGCACATGACGCTCGGCTATCGCGACGAGGCAGCCTTCTCGCGCGCGATCGATCCGATCCTGTGGCAGGTCGAGGAATTGGTGCTGATCCACAGCCATGTCGGCGAAACGCGGCATGATGTGATCGGGCGATGGACGCTGTCGCCGGAATTGCCGTTGTTCCAGTGAGTTAATTCCTCCCCGAGCTTGCTCGGGGAGGGGGACCGCCCGCGAAGCGGGGGGTGGAGGGGAAATGTCCCGTCCTCGCCGCTGCGCGGCTGCGGCCCCTCCACCATCCGCTGCGCGAATGGTCCCCCTCCCCAAGCAAGCTTGGGGAGGATTTGCTCAGATCGCCGGCAGCGCCCAGTCGATCGGTTTCTCGCCATGCGCCTGAAGAAACGCATTGGCCTTGGAGAAATGGCGACAGCCGAGGAAGCCCGTATGCGCCGACAAAGGCGACGGGTGCGGCGCGCGCAAGACCAGATGCCGCCCGCCGCGCTCGACCGATTCGACGAACGCAGCTTTCTTCTGCGCGTGGCTGCCCCACAGCATGAACACGACCGGCTTTTCGCGCGCATTGACCAGCCGGATCACCGCGTCGGTGAAGCGTTCCCAGCCGCGACCCTGATGCGACGCCGCCATCCCCATCTGCACCGTCAACACCGCGTTCAAGAGCAGCACGCCCTGTTCGGCCCAATGTTCGAGAAAGCCGTGCCGCGCCGGCGGAATGCCGAGATCGGCCTCCATTTCCTTGTAGATATTGACCAGGCTCGGCGGGGTCCGCGTCCCCGGCTTGACCGAGAAGCACAGGCCATGCGCTTGGCCGGGGCCGTGATAGGGGTCCTGCCCGAGGATGACGACGCGGACATTCTCCAGCGGGGTCAAATCGAGCGCGCGGAACCATTCGGGACCCTTGGGGAAGATCGCCTTGCCCGCCGCTTTCTCGGCGACCAGGAAGGCGCGCAGGCTCGCCATATAGTCGCTGGCGAACTCGCCGCGCAGCGGTTCGAGCCAGCTTGGGTGGAGGTTGGGCTCGCTCATCGTCTGGCCTCAGGCCGCGTGCTCGACCAGCGCCTTATATTCGGGATGGCGCTCGATGAACGCCTTCACGAACGGACAGATCGGGATGACCTTGAGCCTTCGGTCGCGCGCCGAATCGAGCGCCGCACGGATCAGCTTCGATCCGACCCCGCGCCCCTCGAGCTTCTTGGGCACCAGGGTATGCGTGAAGGTGATCGTGTCGCCCTCCAGCTGATACGCCGCGATCGCGCGATGGCCGTCGACCTCGAGCTCGAATTCGTTCTCGGCGCGATTGTCGACGACTGTATTCTCGGCCATTCCTGTTCTCCGCTGGTTGCATCGCTCGATTAACGGTAGCACCGCGTCATGCAAGCCGGGCGCGCGATGCTCCCATCGCTTGTCGCAACGCGATTCATTGGAAGTCTGACCCGCGCATGGCTACATCCGCCACCGTGACCGATCCCGTTAGCGTACTTCATTCGACCTTCGGCTTCCCTGCGTTTCGCGGCGTGCAGGAATCGGTGGTGTCGCGCGTGCTGGCGGGGGAGAATACGCTGGCGGTGATGCCGACCGGGGCGGGCAAGTCGCTTTGCTACCAATTGCCCGCGGTGATGCTCGACGGCACCTGCGTCGTGGTCAGCCCGCTGATCGCGCTGATGCACGACCAGCTGCGCGCGGCGGAAGCGGTCGGCATTCGCGCCGCCACCCTGACCAGCGTCGACGAGAATCGGGCGGAGACGCGCGGGCGCTTCCTCGATGGCGAGCTCGACTTGCTCTACGTCGCGCCCGAACGCGCCTCGAACAGCGATTTCCGTGACCTGCTCGAACGCGGGCGCGTCGCCTTGTTCGCGATCGACGAAGCGCATTGCGTCAGCGAATGGGGGCATGATTTCCGTCCCGATTATCGGCTGCTCCGGCCGCTGCTCGACTGCTTCCCGGGCGTTCCGCGGCTCGCGCTGACCGCGACCGCCGATGCGCATACCCGCGCTGACATCCTCGAGCAGCTCGGCATTCCCAAGGACGGGCTGATCGTCGCCGGGTTCGACCGGCCCAATATCCGCTATGCGATCAGCCCGCGCGACAATACGACGCGCCAGATCGCCGATCTGATCGCCGAGACGCCCGGCCCCGGCATCGTCTATGCCCAGACCCGCGCCGGCACCGAGAAACTGGCCGAGGCTTTGGCCAAGACCGGGCGCCCGACGCGCGCTTATCACGCCGGGCTCGAACCGCGCGTGCGGGCGAAGAACCAGGCCGATTTCGTCGCGTCGGAGGACATGGTGATCGTCGCCACGGTCGCGTTCGGCATGGGGATCGACAAGCCCGACGTCCGCTTCGTCGCGCATGCCGGCCTGCCCAAGTCGATCGAGGCTTATTATCAGGAGACGGGTCGCGCCGGGCGCGACGGCGACCCCGCGATCGCGCATCTATTCTGGGGCGCCGAGGATTTCGCCAAAGCGCGCCAGCGGATCGGCGAGGTCGAAAGCGCGCGCCAGCCGGGCGAGCGCATCCGGCTCAACGCGCTCGGCGCGCTGGTCGAGACGGCGGGATGCCGCCGCAAGCTGCTGCTCGGGCATTTCGACGAGCGCGAAGTGCCCGACCGCTGCGGCAATTGCGACAATTGCCTCAATCCCCCCGCCGCGGTCGATGCCACTACGGTGGCACAGAAATATCTCTCGGCGGTGTTCCGCACCGGCCAGAGCTTCGGCAGCGGCTATGTCGAAGCGATCCTGACCGGCCAGTCGAGCGAGCGCAGCCTGATGAACGGGCATGAGGCCTTGTCGGTGTTCGGCATCGTCGATGGCGAGGAAGCCGCCTTGCTCCGTCCGGTCGGCCGCGCGCTCCAGGTCCGCGATGCGTTGCGCACCAATCCGCATGGCGGGCTGGAGTTCGGCCCCGGCGCGCGCGCGATCCTGAAGGGCGAGGAGAGCGTCGAGCTGATCGTTCCGCCCAAGCGCGAGCGCCGCCGCCGCGGCGGGGCGGCGACGGGCGGCACCAACCCGGTCGGCGATCCGCTGTTCGAGGCGCTGCGCGACAAGCGCCGCGAGCTTGCGAAGGAAGCGAGCGTGCCGCCTTATGTCATCTTCCACGATTCGGTGCTGCGCGCGATGGCGGAGCTCAAACCGGGCACCCGCGCCGCGCTCGGCACGATTTCTGGCGTGGGCGAACGCAAGCTCGACGCTTATGGTGATGCCTTCCTGCAAGTGATCCGGGAAGCGGCATGAGTCTCTTTCCCGAACAACGATGAGGTCCAAGTGACGATGATCCGCAAGGTCGACGACAGCATTTCGGTGGCACCCCAGATTTCGGTCGACGATGTCGCGGCGATCAAGGCCGCCGGCTTCACGGCAATCGTCAACAACCGCCCCGACGACGAGGAAGCCGGCCAGATTCCCGGCGACGCGATCCGCGCGGCGGCGGAGGCGGCGGGGCTCAGCTACACGGCGATCCCGATCACCCATGCCGGGTTCAGCTATCCGCAGATCGCGGCGATGGCCGAGGTGCTCGGCGCGGCCGACGGGCCGGTGCTGGCCTTTTGTCGGTCCGGTACGCGATCGTGCAATTTGTGGGCCCTGGCCCAGGCCAAAAACGGCGCCGATGCCGACGCGCTGATCGCCAAGGGCGCCGGCGCGGGCTATAATCTCGACGGGCTCCGACCGCTGCTCGATCAGTTGAAGGCCCAGGCATGACCCACGCCCAGCTCGTCCAGCTCGCCGGGTCGATCGTCGCGATCCTGGCGCTGGCCGGGTTTGCGCGCTGGCTCAAGCTGGGGGAGAGCCGGATCGCCACCGAGGACGACGCCCGCCGCTTCGCCGAAGAGGCATTGGCCGGGTTCGAGGGTGGCCGCGCGCTGATCTCGGGCGATGGCAGCGCGGCGTTGGTCCAGGGGCAAGGCACGATCGCGGTGCTCAAGCGCCACGGCGCCAGGGTCGCGGTGCGCCGGCTGGTTCCGCCGCTCCGCGTGCGCGAAGCGGTCGAGGGCGCGACGGTCGATACCGGCGAAAAATTGTTCGGGCCGGTCACGTTGTTCGGCATTACCGCCGATCAGGTTCGGGGTCTGGAAGCGCCACTTACACTAGTGTAAGCAAGCCGCGGATGAGGGGTAAATATGCCCCAGAGGATGCTGATGACCGCGCCGCACTTGCCCGACATCGTCTCGCTTGCCGTGCCCGGCTTCGTGCTGCTCGTGCTGGCCGAGATGCTGGTTGCCTGGGCGAGGGACAAAAGTCGCTACGAACCCAAGGACACGCTGACCAGCCTTGCATTGGGCACCGGCAGCACCGTTGCGGGGGCGATAACCGCTGGCGCGATCTATGCGATGGCGACCTGGCTCTACGGTCACTTCCGGATCGTCGCCTTACCCAATCCCTGGGCCTGGTATTGGTTCGCTTTGTGCTTCGTGATCGACGATTTCGCTTATTATCTGTTCCACCGCTCGGCGCATCGCGTGCGGTGGTTCTGGGCGAGCCACGTCATCCATCACAGCTCGCAACATTATAATCTGTCGACCGCGCTCAGGCAGACCTGGACCGGGTTCCTCTCGATCGCCTTCATCTTCCGCCTGCCGTTGTTCCTGGTGTTTCCGCCGGCGATGGTGCTCTTCGTCGGCGGGGTGAATCTGATCTACCAATTCTGGATCCACACCGAAGTGATCGGGCGGATGCCGCGCTGGTTCGAGGCGGTGATGAACACGCCGTCGCACCACCGCGTCCACCATGCGACCAACCCGCGCTATCTCGACAAGAATTATGCCGGCGTGTTCATCGTCTGGGACCGCTGGCTCGGCACATTCGAACCCGAGCGTGACGACGAGGCGCCGCGTTACGGCATCGTCAAGAACCTCGGCAGCTTCAACCTGATCTGGGCGGCGTTCCACGAATGGGTCGGGATCGCCAGGGATGTGTGGGCGGCGCCGGGGCTCAGGGCCAAATGGAATTACATCGCCAAGCCGCCGGGCTGGAGCCACGACGGCAGCCGCGAGACATCGGAAACAATCAAGGCGCTGTGGGAACAACGCGAGCGGGCACGGGAGAAAGCTGAGTGGACGAAGCCGATATCGTCGTCGTCGGGGGAGGATCGGGCGGCGCCGCGGCGGCCGGACGGCTCAGCGAGGACGGCCGCCACACCGTAGCGTTGCTCGAGGCGGGTGGGCGCAATACCGGGCTGAGGACGCGCGTCCCCGGCTTCATGGCGTTCCAGAACGACAAGACCAACTGGCGGCTCGAAACCGTGCCGCAGCCGGGGCTCAATGGCCGCCGCGGCTATCAGCCGCGCGGCAAGGGGCTGGGCGGATCGAGCGCGATCAACGCGATGCTCTATCTGCGCGGCAATGCCTGGGATTATGACAATTGGGCGGCGATGGGCTGCGACGGCTGGTCCTATGCCGATGTGCTGCCGGCGTTCAAGCGGTCCGAGGGCAATGAACGCGGGGCGGATGCTTTCCACGGCGGCGACGGGCCGCTCAGTGTGTCCGACCAGCATTGGCCGCATCCCGGCAGTCTGGAATTCGTCGAGGCGGCGGCGATGCTGCAGATTCCGCGCAACCAGGATTTCAACGGCGCGCGCCAGGACGGCGTCGGCCTCTATCAGGTGACGCAAAAGGGCGGCGAACGCTGGACGTCGAGCCGTGCTTATGTCGAGCCGGCGCTGTCGCGGCCCAATTTCCACGTCGTGACCGATGCCCTGGCCGAACGCGTGCTGTTCGAGGACGGCAAGGCCTGGGGCGTCGCCTACGCCCGCGGCAACGAACGCCACGTCATTCGCGCGCGCAAGGCGGTGGTGCTGGCGGGCGGGGTGTTCGGCACGCCGCAATTGCTGATGCTGTCGGGGATCGGTCCCGCCGCGCACCTCGCCGCGCACGGCATCGCCGTCGCGATCGACCGGCCGGGCGTCGGCGCGAACCTGCAGGACCATATCGACTATGTCGCGGCCTATGAGGTCCCCGGGCGCTTCTTCCTCGGCAGTTCGCTGGCCGGCACGCTGAGCATGGCGGGCGGCGTGATCCGCTGGTTCAGGAGCCGATCGGGGGTGATGACCACGCCGTTCGCCGAGGCGGGCGGCTTCCTGACGGTGATGCCCGACGCTCCCGCGCCCGACATTCAGCTCCATTTCGTGCCGGTGGTGCTCGAGGATCACGGGCGGACCAAGGTCAAGGCGCATGGCTTTTCGTGCCATGTCTGCGTGCTCCGGCCCGAAAGCCACGGCACCGTCCGTCTTGCCTCGCCCGATCCGCGCGACGCGCCGTTGATCGACCCTGCGTTCCTGACCGATCCGCGCGACATGGCGGTGATGAAGGCGGGTGTCCGGACGATGTACCGCATCCTCAACGCCCCGCCGCTCAGCCGACATCGCGGCAAGGACCGCTATCCGATCGATTTCGGCGACGACGACGCGCTCGAACGGCTGATCCGCGCGCGCGCCGATACCGTCTATCACCCGGTCGGCACCGCGCGGATGGGGGCCGATGCCGATGCGGTGTGCGACCCCAAGCTGCGCGTGCGCGGGGTCGAGGGGCTGTACGTCGCCGACGCCTCGATCATGCCCAAGCTGATCAGCGGCAACACCAACGCGCCGTCGATCATGATCGGCGAGCGTTGCGCCGATTTCGTGAAGGCGGATTTGGCGCAGTAGCGCTTGCCGAACTGTCTTGTGCTCCTGCGAAAGCAGGAGCCCAGGATTACAAGCGACATCCCGTGCGACTCTAGGCTCCTGCTTTCGCTGGAGCACGGTGAACTGGGTCGCGTGGCGCTATTCAATATACCCAGTCGACCGTCAGAAACACCTTGTCGGTATCAGTCGCGAACGTATCCGCGCGGTAATGCGCGAAGCGTGCGGCAAGCGTGTAGCGCTTGACCTTGGCCGAGGCGATCAGATCGAGTTCGTCGCCATAATGGAGCGACAACCTGTCGCTGTCGAAATGGTGATACGTCGCGCCAAGCCCGTAACTCGACACCCAGCCCTGACCCTTCCAATTGGCGCCGACCGTCGCATAGGCATCGCGCAACCCGTTGGGCGGGGTGACGGTGAACTTGCTGTCCCAACCCTGGAACTTGAAGAACGAGGCGAGCGGGGTCTGCACGCTGGTCAGCGCCACGCCCTTGTCCGCGCCGAGCACTTCGTACCCCGCCGTTGCGCTCAGCACCTTGCCCGCCAGGCTTGCTTCGCCCAGCCAGTAGTTCGCGGCATAATGGTAGGGATTGCGCGCATAATCGCTCTGCCGCGCATAGCTCGCGACATAGCCGAGCTTCAGTGTCTTCGCGAGCGCGCGGCTGCCGGCAAAACGGGCGCCATAGGTCTGGCTCGACAGACGGAAACCCGACAGCGCCACTGAATCCTGATCGACCAGATAGGCGAAGCCCGACAGCGTCCCGACCGGGGTCGCATAACCGATCGTGCCGAACCAATTGTTGCCGCCGATCGATTGCGGTCGCGCCGGCGTGCCCTGGATGCCGTTCACGGTACGCACCGACCAAGAATAGGCCGTGTCGATGCTCAGGTTCTTCACGCCGGACCATTGCACGCGCACCGCGTCGAACGTCTGCTCGTTCTGCCGCCATGCGGCCGGCCCGACGAAGCGCTGATCGGCGAAGTCGAGGACCTGTCGACCGACGACCAGCTTCAGGCCCTTCGCGGCATAGCTCAGCTGCGCGCGGTTGAGCTCGACATTGCCGGGGTCGGGGACGAGGGGGGTAAGGCGGCCGTTGAACCCGTCATTGTAGTTGGTCGTGAAGGGGATCGTTCCCTCCGCCTCGACCAGCGCGCTGAGCGGCCCGGTGCTCGCCTGGACGCCGCTGCGAATGCGCAAAGTAACCGCATCGGCGTCGTCGGCGATGCCGTCCTGGTCGGCATGCTCGTAACGCAGCCGCGCATCGATCAGCGGTTTGAGCGCGATGTCCTGGGCATGCGCCATCGACGCGGTAAGCCCGATCGTGGCGAGCGCGGCGGCTCGCAACGTCCAAAGATGCATCCGGGTTACTCCGCCGCGTCGATCGCCAGGGCGCCGCGCTCGGGCGTGTTCAGCGCGCCGAGCTCGCCATCGGCCCGCGCCTTGCGGCCGTAGACGATCTCGAACAGCGGCCCGGCCATCATCGTCGTGACGATCGCCATCAACACCAGCATCGAGAACAGAGTCGGGCCGATCACGCCCTTCTGCAACCCGATATTGATGATGATCAGCTCCATCAGCCCGCGCGAGTTCATCAGCGCGCCGATGCCCAATGCGGTGCGATTATCCTCGCCCGACAGCCGCGCCGCCGCCCAGCACGCGCCGAACTTGGCCAGCACCGATACCGCCAGGACGCCGAGCGCGATCAGCACCAGCTCGACCGAATTGACCATGTCCATCCGGGTGTTGAGGCCCGAATAGGTGAAGAACATCGGCAGCAGCAGGACGACCGCGAGCGGCTCGACCTTGCGCTTGAGCTCGGCGACGAACCGCCCGCGTGGCATGCACACGCCGAGCAGAAAGCCGCCGAAAATCGCGTGGATGCCGATCGCATCCATCACGAATGCGGACAGACAGAACAGCATCAGGGTGACCGCCAGGATCGTGATGCTCATCTCGCCCTCGGCCTCGACGATACGGCCGAGTGGCGCGAGCAGGCGCCGGCCATAGAACAGCATGAACGCGGTGTAGATAATGGCGCCGCCGATCGCGAGCACCGCGACGCCGGGTCCTGCCCCGAACGTCGCCAGCACGACCGCCAGCACGCACCACGAGGTGGCATCGTCGAACGCGCCCGCGGTCAGCGACAAGGTGCCGAGCGACGAATTGGCGAGGCCGCGCTCGTTGATGATCCGCGCGAGCATGGGGAAAGCGGTCAGCGCGATACACGCGCCCATGAACAGGGTCGCATTGGCGGTGCTGATTCCCGGCGCGAACAACCCCGGCACGGTCAGCAGCAGCGGCGTAATCAGCGCGGCGAGCAGGAACGGCACGACGATGCCCGCGGCCGAAACGCCGGCCGCGCTCTTCGCTTTCGCCTTGAAATGATCGAGGTTGAGCGTCAGCCCGACCATGAACATGTACAGCCCGACACCGAGTTGCGCGCCGGCATAGAGCACGTTGCGCGTTTCCTTGGGGAACAGAGCGAGCTGGAAATCGGGGAATAGCAGCCCGAGCAGCGAGGGTCCGAGGATGACGCCCGCGATCATCTCGCCCACCACCTGCGGCTGGCCGAGTAATTTCTGTCCGGCCCAGCCGACCGCGCGGCACGCGAGCAGAATCACCGCGAGCTGGAGGAAGAAATGCACGCTGAAATCGCCGGGCGTGTAGCTCTTCGCGACCGCCTGGACCGCGGGGCCGTGCGGCGACAGGATTCCCGTCACCGTCGATATCAGACTGTCGATCACCCCTTGCGCCATTCACTCCCCCTCTCGCTTTTGCGGGTCTTGCCGGACCCTTTTCGCGCTCAGGGAAATGCGATTTGATAGCGCTAGCAATAGTCAAAATGCGCCGCTTGGTCGCCATGCATGCGTTTTTTCGGATCGCGGGCAAAATGTGTTGCAGGCGCGCTACAAGGTAGTAACGTACCTACATAATCAGCGCGCTTGTGGAGGCGTAAGGGATCGAAAATGAAGGTCGTCAGCAGCCGCGAGTTCAATCAGGACGTCAGCCAGGCGAAGCGGCTGGCGCGATTCGAGCCGGTGTTCGTCACCGATCGCGGGCGGCCGACGCATGTCCTGATGAGCATGGACGCGTTCCGCCGCCTGTCAGGGCAGAGCGAGACGATCGTCGATCTGCTCGCCACGCCCGACGGGCAGAACCACACCTTGCCCGACAAGGACGCGCCGACCCGCGCCGATCCCTGGCACCATCGCGAGGCGGAGCGCTGAGTGCATTTGCTCGACACGCCGGTGGTTATCGCGTTGCGTGACGCACGCAGCGGACGCGCCGATCCTGCGCTCAGCGCCTGGGCGTCGGGCGTCGCGCCGCAGAGCTTGTTCATTTCCGCGATCACGCTGCACGAACTCGAAGGCCTGGCCGCGCGCGCGTCGCGCAAGGATCGCGCGGCGGGGGCGTCGTGGCGCGGCTGGATCGACGATCAGGTGATGCGGGCGTTCGACGGCCGCGTGCTGGCGATCGACGCGGCGATCGTGCGGCGCGCGGCCACGCTCGATTATGCCGATCAGCGCGACGGGTTGCTCGCCGCCACCGCGCTCGCCCATGGCCTGACGCTGGCGACGCTGCGCCCCCGCGCGTTCAAGGCGGGGCGGGTCAAGCTGTTCGACCCGTCGCGCTATGTCGCCGATGCGCCGCAAGGCGACTGGCGCCAGGCATCGCGCGCGGCGCCGGCGTGGATCAAGGGCCTGTTCGTACGCAGTTAGGAACGGTAGCGAAGGATCATGGAGGGAAAGCGCAGCATCCTGATCGTCGGTGGCGGCACGGCAGGCTGGCTGACGGCTGCCTATCTCGCCAAGTTCCTGGACGTCGCCAATCGCCCCGACCTGTCGATCACGCTGGTCGAATCGCCGGATATCGGCATCGTCGGGGTGGGCGAGGGCGCGTTCCCGACGATCCGCACCACGTTGCAATTCCTCGATATCGACGAGCGCGATTTCATCCGGGCAACCGGCGCCACCTTCAAGCAAGGCATTCGGTTCGACGACTGGGCGCGCACGCCGATATCGGGCAAGCGCGAACACTATTTCCACCCGTTCGAAGCGCCACTCTATGCGCCCGACGCCAGCCTCGTGGCGCTCTGGCTGGCGGAAGATGAGACGACGCGCCCGCCCTTTGCCGAGGCGGTGACGATCCAGCATCGCGTCGCGGAGGAGCGCCGCGGGCCCAAGCGCGCCGAGGAGGACGGATTCTCCGCCCCGCTCAATTACGCTTATCATTTCGACGCGGCGGCGCTGGCGCGTCTGCTCGCCGATCGCGCGCGGGAACTCGGCGTGGCGCATGTCGAGGATCGCCTGCTCGGCGCGACGTTGGACGATCGGGGTATGATCGCCGGGCTCGACTTCGAACGCTCCGGCATGCTGACCGCAGATCTGTTCGTCGATTGCACCGGGCTTCGAGCCGAGTTGATCGGCAAGGCGATGGCCGAACCGTTCGTTTCGGTGCGCCGCTATCTGTTCACCGATCGCGCAATAGCCTGTCGGGTACCGCGCGGCGATCCGGACGCCCCGCTTCCCAGCTATACGATCGCCGCCGCGCACGAGGGCGGCTGGATATGGGACATCGGCTTGCGCGACCTGCGCGGAGTCGGTTCGGTCTATTCGAGCGACCATGTCGACGAGACGCGGGCCCGCCATGCGCTGGGCGACTATATCGGCCGTGCCGATCTTGCCGCCGACGCTCGGCTGATCGCGTTCGATCCCGGTTATCGCCGCCGGCAATGGGTCGGCAATTGCGTCGCGGTCGGAATGGCGGCGGGGTTCCTCGAGCCGCTCGAATCGACCGGGATCGTGCTGATCGAGGCGGCGGCGGCGATGATCGCCGAACTGCTTCCGCCGAGCGGGCCGGTCGACGCCTCGGCGGACCGTTTCAATACGTTGATGGCCGCGCGGTTCGACAATATCGTCAACTTCCTGAAGCTGCATTATTGCCTCAGCCGGCGCGACGAGCCGTTCTGGCGCGACAATGCGGATCCGGCATCGATCCCCGATGCCCTCGCGGTAATGATCGACCGCTGGCGTTCGCGCCCACCCAGCCGGTTCGACTTCACGCTCGACGTCGAGACCTTCGCCTATTTCAACTATCAGTACATTCTCTACGGCATGGGTTTCCGTACCGACCCGCCGGGTGGCGGGGTGTCCGATCGGCGCCAGGCCGCGACTGCTTTTGCCCGCATCCGTCATTTCGGCGACCAGGCGGTCGACGATTTGCCATCGCATCGCGAGCTGATCCGGCAGATCAACGAACGCTGATTCCTCCGCGTAAGAGCGGGTCGAGCATGGGTTGGCGGGCTGAATTCCTACTCCAAACGCTTTCCCGGCGAAGGCCGGGGCCTAGTCGCGACGTAGCTTCGACGGCGCGATGCCATCTCTAAGTGCGCGAAGCTGGGTCCCGGCCTTCGCCGGGAAAGCGGAGGACAAGGAGGGTCGCTAAACCTACTTCCACGTTACGACGCACGTTGGCGCTTGCGCACGAGGCCCCGGCCTTCGCCGGGGCTACGCATCGAATGCCTGTGGCATTCGAAGCTTGAAAAGAGGGCCGGTGACTTTCGTCACCGGCCCAGGTCGTCCGCAGGAGGAACGTGGTGGGGGGCGCCGGGTCGACCGGCGCCCCGATCTTGTCAGTAGTGGTAGGCCCGCTCGCCATGCTCGGCGATGTCGAGGCCTTCGCGCTCCACTTCTTCCGACACCCGGAAGCCCCAGAGCTTGTCGATGATGACGTAGAGGATCGCGGCACCGAGGCCGGACCAGAGCAAGGTGATGCCGACCGCCTCGGCCTGGGTGGTCAGCTGAGCGACCCAGTCATAAGGCGCCACGACCAGCGTGCCCGGCTTGGAGGCATAGTCGGCAATGCCCTGACCGCCCAGCGCCGGGTTGGCGAGGATACCGGTCATCAGCGCGCCGGTGATGCCGCCGATGCAGTGGACGCCGAACACGTCGAGCGAGTCGTCATATTTGAACTTCGACTTCACATAGCTGACGAAGAAGAAGCAGATCGGCGAGACCATCAGGCCCAGGATCACCGAGCCCATCGTGCCGGCAAAGCCCGAGGCGGGGGTGACGGCGACCAGGCCGGCGACGACGCCCGAGGCAGCACCGAGCAGCGACGGCTTGCCGCGCACGATCTGTTCGGTCAACAGCCAGCTCATGCCGGCAGCGGCGGTGGCGATCATCGTGTTCATGAAGGCAACCGAGGCAACCGACGTCGCTTCGAGGTTCGAACCAGCGTTGAAGCCGAACCAGCCCACCCACAGCAGCGACGCACCGATCATGGTCATGGTCAGCGAGTGCGGCGGCATCGGCTCGTTCGGGTAGCCGAGACGCTTGCCGAGCAGCAGGCACATTACCAGGCCGGTGATGCCGGCGTTGATATGGACGACGGTGCCGCCCGCGAAGTCGATCGCGCCCTTCTGGAAGAGCCAGCCGGCCTCGCCATTGACCGCGTCGAGCGCTGCCTTGCCCTTGAGCGCGGCGGCGGCGACGGCATCAGGCCCGTCCCAATACCAGACCATGTGCGCGATCGGGAAATAGACGAAGGTCGCCCAGAGCGCGACGAACAGCATCAGCGGCGAGAATTTGATCCGCTCCGCCACCGATCCGACGAACAGCGCCGGGGTGATCATCGCGAACGTCATCTGGAACAGGACATAGGTCAGTTCCGGAATATAGACGCCGTTCGAGAAGGTCGCCGCGGCGGCATTGGCATCGACGCCCTTCAGGAACAATTTGGTGAAGGGATTGCCGACCAGCGAATTGTAGGTCGTGAAGGTCTCCGAATAGCCCCAGCACACCCAGATCACGCCGATCATGCAGACGATCATCAGCACCTGGGTCAGCACCGACAGCATGTTCTTGGTGCGGACCAGGCCGCCATAGAACAGCGCCAGGCCGGGTACCGACATCATCAGCACCAGCAGGGTGGACACCAGCATCCAGGTATTGTCGCCCTTGTTCATATTGGCGAGCGACGGCGTGGCGATAACGGGTGTGGCGGCAGGCGCGGGCGCAGCCGCCGCGGCCTGGGCAAAAGCCGGGTGGCACATCAGCGCAGCAACGCCGATCGCTCCCAATCCGGCCAGCATCTTGGTCGATTGTTTCATCATTCCCCCCATCTCAGAGAGCGCTGTCATCGGTTTCGCCGGTGCGGATGCGCACCGCCTGACCGACGTCGAGCACGAAGATCTTGCCGTCGCCGATGGCGCCGGTGTTGGCGGATGCCTGGATCGCCTCGATCACCGCGCCCGCCATGTCGGATGCGCAGGCGACCTCTATCTTGATCTTCGGCACCATGTTCGTGCTGTATTCCGCACCGCGGTAAATCTCGGTCTGGCCTTTTTGTCGGCCGAACCCCTTCACCTCGGTCACGGTCATACCCGCGACGCCCACGCCCGACAGTGCTTCACGCACCTCGTCGAGCTTGAACGGTTTGATGATGGCAATGACGAGTTTCATCGCGCCCCTTTCCGTTTTGTCCCGGAATGCTGCATCGCAAGGGGCGTGCCAGATTCGAATCTGCGCGTTTCGGGGCGGAATCGCGTAATGAAATGTTACGCAGACGTTAAAATTTGTGCAGCTGCGAATGCGTGCTTATTTTTCAGGCAGAATCATCTGCCCATTCTTTAAGCAGGCGCTGAGCCAACGCCAGATCGTCTTCATCCACCATCACCCGCACCGGGATCAGCCGAAACGACCCCTCGGCCATATGCGTGCCCGCGTCGAACGCGATCGCCGGAATGCCTTCGGATTCGAGCCGGCCGACGATGATATGCGCTTCCGGATAGGAATAGCCGCCGAGTTCGACCAGGCTCATTGCTGCTGTTGTTCCTGCTGCTGACTCGGGGGCGGTCCCATCGTCGGATTCCGCACCGGCAGCCCGTCGATGCTCTTCAGCCGCACGGCATATTTGGCCTGGCGCACCTCCTCGCCATATTGGCGGTGATATTTGCTCAGCGTGTCACGCTCGCGCTCGAAGCTCATATGCGGGACGCCCCAGCCGCAGCTGGTCTGGACCTGATCGACATCGATCACGAAAATCTGCCGTGTGCCGGGGAGCAGGTCGAAATGCCGGGCATGCTCATTCCAGTCGGCGTCCTGCGGCAGCACCGGGCGGCCGTGGCCGTAGAGGCGCAGGATCAGCGCGGGATTGTCGAACGCGCAGAACATGATCGTGATCCGCCCATCGGCGATCAGATGCGCGTTGGTCTCGTTGCCCGACCCCTGGACGTCGAGATAGGCGACGCGATTGGGGGACAGCACCCGGAACGAATCCATCCCCTTGGGACTGAGATTGACCCGCGCCTCCGCCGCCACGGTGGCGACGAAGAACAAAGGCTGGCGTTCGACAAAGGCGATATGCTTGTCGCTCAGCGCATCGAAGAATTCGGCCATTTTCCATCCCGTCATCCCAGCGGAAGCTGGGATCTCGCGCCGTATCATATGATTGCATGAGACCCCAGCTTTCGCGGGGGTGACGGTCTAGACCATGCGCGGCAGCCGCATCCGATCGGCCCGACCGACGAGCGCGCCGGATTCCGCCCTGGCCCCTCTAGCGCCTGCCCCGATCAGGCGCAGCGAAATAGGCCGTCGGCGTGGCCCCGAACGCCTTGTGAAAGGCGACGGTGAACGCGCTCGGCGTGCCGTAGCCGGCGTCGAGCGCGACCGCGGTGACGCTCGCCCCGCCGCCGAGCGATCGAACCGCATGCATCAGGCGCGATTGCTGGCGCCAGCGGCCGAGGGAAATGCCCGTTTCCGACAGAAAGAGCCGCTCGATCGTCCGACGGCTCGCGCCCGCGTCGCGGCAGAGGGACGCCAATCGGGTTTCGCCGCCCGGTGCGACGGCGAGCCGTTCGGCCACGCGCCGTGCCCTGGCGTCGGACGGCATTGGCAGTTCGAGCGCGAGCGTCGGCAAGGCGCGCAATTGATGCGCGAGAAGCGCGCCGACATGGCGGTCGGCGCCATGCGCGCAGGCGTGCAGGATGAGCTCCTTGACGAGGTTGGGGACGCCGACGACGCAGCATTTGCGCGGCAGCCCAGGAATGCGCGCGGGCCGGAAATAGAGCGTCCGCATGGCGACCTGACCCGACATGGCGATGGCGTGGGGAATGCCGGCGGGAATCCAGACCGCGCGATGCGGCGGCGTCACCCAGGTCCCTTCCGCGGTGCGCACGGTCATGACGCCCGACGAGGCATAGACCAATTGATCGCGGTCGTGCGCGTGCGTCGCGATCGTGTCGCCCGATGCGTAATCCCGCGCGAAGCTCGTCACCGCCGCTTCCCGTCCGGCTCTTTCACCCCCGAGCGACGATTGGCGAGTATTCGACATCGATTGTCGATTTATCGAAAGATTGCCGAATGGAAAAGCGTAGCATCGCCCCGGTGCCGACGAACCGCGTCGGAAGGAGTCGATGATGTCGGTTGTTCGAGGCGTATTGCCGCGCCGGACCATGCTGTGCGGGATGGGTGCGGCGGTGGCCCTGCCGTTCCTGCACGCCATGGTCCCGCTCAGCGCGACGGCGGCGGCGCGCCGTCGGCCGAGGCAACCGCGATTGCTCGCGATCGAGATGGTGCACGGCGCGGCGGGCAGTACCGCTTATGGCCGCGCGCGCAATCTCTGGTCGCCTGCCGCCGACGGGTGCGGGTTCGCGTTGACGCCGAGCCTCGCGGCGCTGGCGTCGTTTCGCGATCACGTAACGATCGTCAGCAATACCGAATTGCGCCCCGCCGGATCGCTGTCGCCCGCCGAGGATGGCGATGGGGTCGATCATGCACGGTCTTCCGCCGCCTTTCTGACCGGCGCGCATCCGGTACGAAGCGCCGAAGGCAAGATCCATGCGGGTGCGTCGATCGACCAGATCTTCGCGCGGTCGCTCCGGGGCAAGACGCGGGTCGGTTCGCTCGAACTGACCGTCGAGAGCCTCGACGAGCCGCCCGATCCGATCTGGCCGCAGGGCTATAGTCCCGCCTATCGCCACGCGATCAGCTGGGTCGACGCGCATATGCCGGCCCTGCCGGAAGTGTCGCCGGGCAAGGTGTTCGCCAAGCTGTTCGGCGCGGGTCGCGGCGGTGCCGCGAACGGCGCCAGCATTCTCGATGCCCTGATCGATCCCGCGCGGCGGCTGCAAGGCGATCTTGGCGGCGAGGATCGCCAACGGCTCGTCGCGCATATCGACGACATTCGCGATCTCGAGCGGCGGATTCGCGATTTCGAGGTCGCGACGCATGCCGATCCGAGCGGCCGGACGGGCGATCCGCCCACATTCTCGGAGCATGTGCGCATTCTCGGCGATCTGGTGCGGCTGGCGTTTGCGAGCGACCTCACCCGTGTCGCGACGATCAAGCTCGGGCTGGATCGCAGCCAGCGCGTCTATCCCGAAAGCGGCGTGACGACGCCGTTCCACGCGGCTTCTCACCATCGCCAGGAGCCCGAGCGGATCGACGCCTATGCGCGGCTGAACGCGTTCCATGTCGGCCGGGTCGCCGACTTGATCGCAGGACTCGAACGGACCGGCGACGGAGAAGCGAACCTGCTCGATCGGTCGCTGGTGCTTTATGGCAGCCCGATGGGCGACTCGCACGTCCACGCCCATGACTTCCTGCCGGTTTTCCTGGCGGGCCGCGCCGACGGCGCCTTGGCGGGAGGGCGACACGTGGTCTGCGCGACCGGGACGCCTTTCGCCAATCTGCTGCGGACGACGCTCGGCCTGCTCGATGTGCCGGTCAGGCGGGTCGGCGATAGCGGCGGCGTCCTGGCGGTCTGATCCCGACGGCGGGCGGCGGCAAACGCAGGCCAGTCAGACCATGCGCGGCACGCGCGGGCGGCCGATCGGGCATTCGAGTGCTGCGCGGTCCCAGTCCGCCAGATCGGCGGCTGCGTCATAAGTGGACTGGCAGAAAGCGAGCAACGCCGCGTCGGGATCGGGCGCGGCGCGAACCGCGGCGTACGGCAGGATGAACTCGCGCATGTCCGAGTTCCACGCGGCTTGTTCGGGTGCGACCCGCGCCGCCGCATAGCCGGTCGGCTCGGGATAGGCATAAGCGTAGAAAGCCGCGTGCGGGAAGGCGTCGCTGCCCGGCCAGAAGCCGACGCTCGCTTCCTCATGGCTGTACGCCTCGCAGGCGACGTCGTCGGGCAGGCCCGGCATACCGCCGGGATGTTTTGGCGCGGCGCGGCCTGAGAAGCGCGTCGCAGCGAGATCGAAGCTGCCCCAGAACAGATGGATCGGGCTCGCCTTGCCGAGGAAGCCGGTGCGGAACTGGTAGAAGACGCGGCGCACCTGGATCAGCGCGCGCCAGAAAGCGCGAACGGCCTCGGCGTCGTAGGGTCGCTGCTCGCGATCCTCGGCGAAGCGAGGATAGCCGGGCATCTCGCTCGGGTTGCCGTCGAAATCCGATGCGGCGCCCAACGCCTCGAGCGCGGCGACGGTCTCGGCATGGAAATCGGCAATCGTTCCTGCCGTCAACGCGATCGACCGCATCCCGCCATCGCTGGTCGCGAACTTCACCGCATCGCCGATCAGGTCGAAGTCGATCTGCAGGATGCGGCACCCGCACGGGATCGCCGAGGTCGTCCAGCCGCGCGCGGTCAGATAAAAGGGGACATGCCAGCTATGGTTGAGCCACGGCGTCAGCGCGAGCCGGACCTTGCCGACGATCTGCGCGCGCAATTGCAGCCCGATCGCGGTGTCGCGCCATGTGCTCCAGTCGAGTGCGGGCCAATCAGCGTTTGCGGGCATCTGATTTATCCAAGCTCGGATTGTGTTCCTGCGAAAGCAGGAACCCAGGGTAATCCGCTACTACGTTACCCTGGACTCCTGCTTTCGCAGGAGCGCAAGGTGTCGCCTACGCGCCATGGCATGCCCTTCGGCCTAAACCGCCGTCCCGCCGACGGTCAGCCCGGACACCAGCAAGGTCGGCTGCCCGACGCCGGCCGGCACGCTCTGCCCGCCCTTGCCGCACATGCCGACGCCTTCGTCGAGCGCGAAGTCGTTGCCGATGCCGGTCACCTTGGTCAGCACGCTCGGGCCGTCGCCGATCAGCGTTGCGCCCTTGATTGGCGCGCCCAATTTGCCATTCTCGATCAGATAGGCCTCGGTGCAGCTGAACACGAACTTGCCCGACACAATGTCGACCTGGCCGCCGCCGAACGACTTGGCGAAAATGCCTTTCTTGACGCGTCTGAGCAGTTCGGCGGGATCATCCTTGCCGCCTTTCATGAAGGTGTTGGTCATGCGCGGCATCGGCGCGTGCGCGAACGATTCGCGGCGGCCGTTGCCGGTCGGCTCGACGCCCATCAGCCGGGCGTTGAGCCGGTCATGGATATAGCCCTTGAGGATGCCGTCCTCGATCAGGATATTCTCGCGAGTCGGCGTGCCTTCGTCGTCGATCGACAGCGACCCGCGCCGCGCGTTGATCGACCCGTCGTCGACCACGGTGACGCCGGGCGCCGCGACACGCTCGCCGATCCGGCCGGAGAACGCGCTGGTGCCCTTGCGGTTGAAATCGCCCTCCAGACCGTGGCCGATCGCTTCGTGGAGCAGCACGCCCGGCCAGCCCGGCCCGAGCAAGACGGTCATCTCGCCGGCCGGAGCGGCGACCGAGTCGAGATTGACCAGGGCCTGGGCCAGCGCCTCGTCGATCGCGCGGTTCCAGGTCGCAGGCTCGAACAGCGACTCGTAGAGATAGCGCCCGCCGATGCCGAACGTGCCGGTCTCGCGCCGGCCGTCATGCTCGACCACGATCGAGACGTTGAGGCGGACCAAAGGCCTCACATCGGTTGCGGTGAAGCCGTCGGGGCGGACCACCTCGATCACGTTCCACGATCCCGACAGCCCGACCGAGACCTGGGCGACGCGCGGATCGCGGGCGCGGGCGGCGGCGTCGATCGTCTGGCAGAGGTTCACCTTGTCGGCGAACGGGATCAGGTCGAGCGGATCGGCATCGGTATAGAGGTGCCGGTTGGTGTGCTGCGGCGGCGGCGCCTTGGGGCCGGTCGAGGGATCGATCAGCGCCATCGTCTCCGACGCGCGCAGGATCGCGGCCGCGCTGATCTCGTTGGCATGGGCGAAGGCAGTGGTCTCGCCCGACACCGCGCGCAGGCCGAATCCCGAATGGGTGTCGTAGCTCGCGGTCTTCAGCCGCCCGTCGTCGAACCCGAAGGCTTCGGACCGGGCATATTGCAGATAGAGCTCGCCGTCATCGGCATGGTCGAGCGCTTTCGCGGTCAGCCTTTTGGCCTCTTCGGGGTCGAGCTGGTCGCGATACAGGAACTGGCGGGGATCGGCGGGACTGGTCATGTCCGATAGGTAGGAGCGCGCGGCGCCGAGGTAAACCGCCGCGATGGAGTATCGACCTTCCGTTGAGCGGGCGGACATCCAATCCTCCCCCGCCAGGGGGAGGTGGCGCGAAGCGACGGAGGGGGCGGACGCAAGTCGCTCACCGTCGTGCTTCCTCCCCTTCCGTCAGTCCCCGCCTGCGCGGGGACTGCCACCTCCCCCTGGCGGGGGACGATCATTTTTTACGGAGATCGTGTCTTTAAAGGCTCGCGCCTGCCGGATGGTCGGGCAACTGGCTCTGGTCGGCGCCGTCGGCCGGGCCGCCGATCAGCACGAAGCGGCGGTCGCAATAGCCGCAATCGACATAGCCGGCCTCGTCGATCTGCAGGAAAACGCGCGGATGGCCCAGGGCCGCGCCACCGGGAATATCGGTCGCGCCGTCGCAGGCGACGCGGGCATGGGAGACGCGGACGGTTTCGGGCGGTGCGATCATGCTGGCGCGATAGCAAGGCGCGTCGGGCGCATCAATCTCTCCTGCTGCCTTGCCAAGCGCGACCCTGCGACGCACGATGCCGCCATGATCCTTGTAAAGCTTGCGGCCATCGCCGCCCTGATCGTGGCGGTCCCGGCCGCCGCCGCTCCCCAAGCCGCGAGCAAGTCCGCCGCAAAACCGGTGCCGGGCAAGCCCGCCGCCAAGGCCAAAGCAAAGCCGAAGGCCAGGACCAAGCTCCCGCCGCCGGCGCTCAACATCGCGGAAAAGGACGGGTTCGGCGTCATGCAGGTCGCCGCGTCCGACGCCGCGGCCTTCATCGCCGCTTGGAAGATCGGCGACGGCGCCAAGAACGAAACGACCCGCACGGTCGCCGACAAGCCGCTCTTCACCCTGCTGATCTTTCGCGGCTGCAAGGCCGATGCCGACGGCAAGTGCGACATCGTCGCCGATTTCGTGATCAATCGGCCCGACGGCACGGTCAATGAGGATAACAAGGGCGTCGTGGTGTGGGACAAGGCCGCGCCGACCGATCCCAAGAAGCCGATGATCGGCGACGGCGCGCTCGGTTACGGCGTCGATTCGGAAGGGCCGTTCGGCGACTATCGCGTCGTTGCGACCGTGACCGACAAGGTCGCCGGCACGTCGGTCACCACCGAGCAGACGCTGACGATCGCGCCGGCTTTGGCTGCGCCGGAGCTGAAGTAGGGCTGAGAAAAATTCCTCCCCGGAACGGGGAGGAATTGCGGTCACGCCTGCCGCTCGACTCGGAATCCGATCGTCACGACGTCCGGATCATCCGCCCAGCGATCGCCGGGTGCATGAAGCATGTCCCAGTACGCCTGAAACGCCCGGCGCGGGTCGAGATACCGGCCCCCGACCGAGCCGGGCCAGCGCCACAGCAGGCCGGCAAGCAGGGGAATCGCGCCTTCCGCCCGCGCCTCTATTCGAGTCATCTCGCGCAATCGTCCCGGCCGCGCCGAGTCCACTGCCAGCGTCAGCCGGGTTGCCCAGTCCGGCATGTACATCGCGCCGATCCACTGGCTGTAGCTGTCGGTCGGGCGCCGCCCGCGCTCGTGGCGGCCGTCGCGATATTGCCGCCAACCGTCGGCGAACACGACCAGCTCCGCGCGGCGGCGGTCGGTCGCGTGGAGCTGGCCGCCGACGATCCGCGCCGGGATGCATGCCTCGCGCACCTGGATGCGATCGCCGGGGGCGACGGAGGCCAGCGGACTGTGCGCCGGCACGCGCATCTCGGTCTTGCGCCCGGTCAGCAATGCCATGGCGATGCCGGGGTCGGCGAGGACGAACGCGCTCATTCTGGAAATGCTCTAGGCGCAACGATCGCGCGGGCAAAGCGGCGCCAAGGCTTGGCGGAGCGGGTTCGCGCGCCTAAGTCCCGGCTATGACCGACGCCGCGATCGTAATCGACCAGCTTTGCAAGACCTATGCGGGGGGCAAGCAAGCCCTGGACGGCGTCAGTTTCGAGGTGCCGCGCGGATCGGTGTTCGGGCTGCTCGGCCCCAATGGCGCCGGCAAGTCGACCCTGATCAACATCTTGGCGGGGTTGGTTAACAAGACCGGCGGCAAGGCGGAGATCTGGGGCTTCGATATCGACGAGCATCCACGCAACGCCAAATATTCGATCGGCATCGTCAATCAGGAGATCACCTTCGATCCCTTCTTCACCCCGCTCGAGACGCTCGAGATCACCGCCGGCCTGTACGGCGTGCCGAAGAACAAGCGCATCTCGATGGAATTGCTCCGCGCGGTGCACCTCGAGGACAAGGCCAAGGCTTATTCGCGTACCTTGTCGGGCGGTATGAAGCGTCGGCTGATGGTGGCCAAGGCGATGGTCCATTCGCCGCCCGTGCTGGTGCTCGACGAACCGACCGCGGGCGTCGACGTCGAACTCCGCCAGCAGCTCTGGGCTTATGTCCGCCAGTTGAACGAACGCGGCGTGACGATCGTGCTGACGACGCATTATCTCGAGGAAGCCGAGCAATTGTGCGACCGCATCGCGATCATCAACCATGGCAAGGTGATCGCCAACGAGCCGACTCGCGACCTGGTCGGCATGGCCCAGGAAAAGGTCGTCGCGGTGACCGTCGACCGCGACGTGACCGCGACCCCGCAGGCGAGCTGTTTCCAGAAGGTCGAGCTCAAGGGCGATCGCGTGCTCGAAATCACCTATCGCAAGGACCTCGCCAATGCCGGCCAGGTGCTCGACGCGGTGCAGCAGGGCGGGTTCGCGATCATCGACGTCTCGACCAAGGAGCCCGATCTGGAGGATGTGTTTCTGAATCTGACAAGGGCGTCGAATGCGGCCTAACCGTCGCGCAAGGCGGCGAGGGCGTCGGCCGAGGAGCCGCTCGGCTCGGGATAGCCGCTGAACCGCGCGAAGACCCGCCAGGCGCCATCCTCCTCGCGGCGCCACATGTCGGTCAACCAGAAGGCACCCGACCGGTCGTTACCATCGAGCGTCGCCTCCTGCTCGGCGATCGAGGACATCACCGCGAAACCGTCCGCGATCGCGCGCACCTGGATGTCGCGATAAGCGAAGCGCGCGCAGCGATAGCGGTCGCAGGTCGCCAGCCATGTCTGCCGCGCCATCGGGCGCGTTGGAAAAGCCGAAACGGTGAGGGTGAAATCCTGAGCCAGGCTGTCTTCGAGCACCGCGCGGTCAAGCATCACCCATGCCTGCATCCAGCGAGTAGCGGCGCGCTCTACTTCCTGTGCCGGATCGCCCATCTTTCTCTCCTTGTCGGCCGACTGTATCACGCGTCGGGATTTGCAAAAGCGCCCGTTTCGCGCCTAGGCCGCTCCAGTCTCAGCGGAGAACCACGTGACTGACCCCCACAATGCCGACGTCCTGATCATCGGCTCCGGCGCCGCCGGGCTCACCGCCGCGCTCAACCTCGCCGACCGTTTCCGCGTCACCGTGCTCGCCAAGGGTGGCCTGGCCGAGGGGTCGACCGCCTGGGCGCAGGGCGGCATCGCCGCGGTACTCGAACCGGGCGACACGTTCGAGAGCCATATCGAGGACACGATGATCGCCGGCGCGGGATTGAACGACCGCAAGACCGTCGAATTCGTCGTCGAGAACGCGCCGCGCGCGATCGAGCGGCTGATCGAACTCGGCGTGCCGTTCAACAAGGAAGGCGGCGACCTCCATCTGACGCGCGAAGGCGGGCACAGCCATCGCCGCATCGTCCATGTCAACGACGCCACCGGCTGGGCAGTGCAGGAAGCTTTGCTCCACGCAGCCCAGGCGCATGCCAATATCACGTTGGTCCCCGACATGGTGGTGGTCGACCTCGCCACCTCGAAGCACGAGCAGCGCTATTCGGGCGCGGGCAATGTCTGGGGCGTCTATGCCGTCAATCGCGCGACCGGGCGCGTGGAGCTGTTCACTGCCAATGCGACGATCCTGGCGACCGGCGGAGCGGGGCGCACCTATCTGTTCTCGACCGCGCCGCGCGGCGCGACCGGCGACGGTATCGCCATGGCGTGGCGCGCGGGCTGCCGCATCTCGAACATGGAGATGATGCAGTTCCACCCGACCTGTCTCTACAATCTCGACGTCAAGAATTTCCTGATCACCGAGGCGGTGCGCGGCGAGGGCGGGCAGCTCAAGATCCCCGACACCGGCTATCGCTTCATGCCCGATTTCGATCCGCGCGCCGAGCTCGCGCCGCGCGACGTGGTGGCGCGCGCGATCGACCATGAGATCAAGCGGCTCGGGCTCGATTACGTCCATCTCGACATCAGCCATATGGGCGCCGAGTTCGTCACGCACCACTTCCCGACGATCTACGAGAAGCTCAAGGGCCTCGGCATCGACATGACCAGGGAGCCGATCCCGGTCGTGCCGGCGCAGCATTATACCTGCGGCGGGATCGTCATCGACCTCGACGGCCGCACCGATCTGCCGCATCTCTACGCCGCGGGCGAGTGCACCGAATCCGGGCTGCACGGCGCCAATCGCCTGGCGTCCAACTCGCTGCTCGAATGTTTCGTGTTCGGCGAGGCGTGTGCGAAACACATCAACACGCATTGGGACGATCTGCCCCCGCCCCCCGCGATCCGGCCATGGGATGAAAGCCGCGTGACCGATTCGGACGAAGAGGTCGTGATCAAGCAGAACTGGACCGAGATCCGCCGCTTCATGTGGAATTATGTAGGCATCGTCCGCACCACCAAAAGGCTCGAACGCGCCGCGCACCGGATCAAGATGCTGACCGGCGAGATCGAGGATTATTACGGCCATTTCCGCGTGACGCCCGACCTGATCGAGCTCCGCAATCTGCTGCAGACATCGGACCTGATCGTGCGCTCGGCGCTCCATCGCCACGAATCACGCGGGCTGCATTATACGCTCGATTATCCCGAAACCTTGCCGGTCGCGGTCGACACCGTATTGGTTCCTTAAGGGAATCCACGGATTCTCAGCGGGTTGGTTGCTCGCCCCGCCGCTTTTCAGGTGCGGTTCATCGCGGAGACCCTATATCAGGGATTCCGCAACCGTTTTCCTGCGATACTCATGTCGTCGAGAAAGATACGGGCGGGGGTCATGGGTCGTTCTGTGAAGCGTTTCGGTAAAATTGCGTTTGGTGTGATCGTCGGCCTCGCGATTGCGGGCTGCGTCTCCGACAGCCAGTCGAGCAGGCTCGCGCGCAGCGCTGCGCCGCCGGTCGCGTATGCGCCGCGGCGTGAAGTGGTGCAGCCGATCCCGACGGCCAAGCCGGCAGTGCTGGCACCCGCGGCGCTGACCGCGCTGGTGCCCTCGCTGACGCGCGATTTCGGCGGCAAGGTCGGCATCGCGGTGATGAGCATCGACGATGGCTGGACGGTTACCTCGAACGGCGACCTCAAATTGCCGCAGCAGAGCGTGTCGAAGCTGTGGGTCGCGATGACCGTGCTCGACCTGCGCGACCAGGGCAAGTTGACGCTCGACGATCCCTATACGGTGCGCAAGGACGATCTGACGCTGTTCCACCAGCCGATCGCGGCATTGGTCAAGGATGACGGCTACAAGACCACCGTCGGCGAACTCTTGCAGCGCGCGCTGACGCAGAGCGACAATACCGCCAATGATTGTCTGTTGCGGCTGGCCGGCGGGCCGACCGCGGTGCGCGCCTTCCTGGCCAAGAAGGGGATCGCCGATATCCGCTTCGGTCCTGGCGAGCGCCTGTTGCAGAGCTTCACCGCCGGGCTCGAATGGAAGCCGCAATATTCGACCGGCCGCTCGTTCGAGGCGGCGCGCGCGAAAATCCCCGCCTCGACCCGGATGGACGCGTTCGAACGCTATGTCGCCGATCCGCCCGACGGTGCCGCGCCGCGCGCGATCGTCACCGCGCTCGCCCGGCTCAAGAAAGGCGACTTGCTCTCGCCGAACTCGACCCAATATCTGATCTCGACGATGGAATCCTCGCGTACCGGACGGCAGCGCCTGCGTGGCGCGGTGCCGGAAGGCTGGACCTTCGGGCACAAGACCGGCACCGGCCAGGATTTCAGCGGACGGACCGCCGGCTATAACGATGTCGGTTTCCTGATCGCGCCCAACGGCAAGGCCTATGCCATCGCGGTGATGATCGGCGACACGCCCAAAACCATCCCCGAGCGTCAGCAATTGATGCAGGCGGTCGTGCTCGGCGTGGTGAGCAACCACCGCTGGTGATTTGACCGCAATCCCCGGGGCGCGATTCGGCAAGGCCGCGCCCTATGGGCTGCTCCATGAACGACGATCACGATTGGACGGCGCTCGCCGGCGCGCTCGATGCGCACGGCTGGGCGATATTGCCCGGCCTGCTCGATACCGACAGCTGCGCGCGGATTGCCGCCGGCTATGACGAGCCGGCGCAGTTCCGCAGCCAGGTGGTAATGGCGCGCCACGGCTTCGGACGTGGCGAATATCGTTACTATCGCTATCCGTTGCCCGATCCGGTCGCCGGGTTGCGCGCTACGCTTTATCCGCGCCTCGCGCCGATCGCCAATCGCTGGCACGAGCGGCTCGGCCTGCCGGCGCGCTTTCCCACCAAGCATGCGGATTTCCTCGCGCGGTGCCACGAAGCGGGCCAGACGCGGCCGACGCCATTGCTGCTGCGCTATGGGTCCGGCGATTATAATTGCCTGCACCAGGATCTGTACGGCGAGCATGTCTTTCCGCTCCAGGTCGCGATCCTGCTGTCGCGGCCGGGCGAGGATTTCTCCGGTGGCGAGTTCGTCCTGACCGAACAGCGCCCACGCATGCAATCGCGAGTCGAGGTCGTGCCGCTCGGCCAGGGCGATGCGGTGGTGTTCGCGGTCAACCATCGCCCGGTCGCGGGGAGCCGCGGCGACTATCGCGTTGCGATGCGTCATGGCGTCAGCACGTTGCGGTCGGGGCGGCGGCATACGCTGGGGATCATTTTCCACGACGCGGCTTAGTGGCGGTTTGCCGGGGTAGTTCGGAGGTTGAGAAGGCACGATTGCCGGGCCTCACTCCTTCGTCATCCCGGCCCCCGTGCCGGGATCCACCGGGCCGCAAGCGTGAAGCAAGAGGTTCCGGCGCAGGACGTGAGGCACGGTGGATCCCGGGACGAGCCCGGGATGACGAAGGATTTCGGGCAACGCCCGGCGCTCCCATGAAGCGGGGTGACGGTGGGCGGACAGAATGTCCGCGCAACTCCAGCTAACCATTTGTTCCTACGCGTGCGCCACGCTATCTCCTCCCGCGATGCCTCATCTCTATCTCGTCGACGGCTCGGGCTATATCTTCCGCGCCTATCACCAGCTTCCTCCGCTGACGAACCGGCACGGCACGCCGGCGGGCGCGGTCTATGGCTATACGGCGATGCTGTGGAAGCTCGCCGACGCCCTCGACAAGGCGGAGGGGCCGACGCATCTCGCGGTGGTGCTCGACAAGGGCTCGCACACCTTCCGCAACGATCTTTACGACAAGTACAAGGCGCAGCGCCCACCGCCGCCCGAGGATCTGATCCCGCAATTCCCGCTGATCCGTGAGGCGACCCGCGCCTTCTCGCTGCCGTGCATCGAGGAAGCGGGGTTCGAGGCCGACGACATCATCGCCACCTATACCTGCCGCGCGGTCGAGGCGGGGTGGGACGTGACCATCGTCAGTTCCGACAAGGACCTGATGCAGTTGATCCAGCCCGGTGTCGACATGCTCGACACGATGAAGAACGAGCGGCGCGGCGCGGACTATGTCCAGACCAAGTTCGGGGTGCGCCCCGACCAATTGGGCGACGTGCTCGCGCTGATGGGCGACGCGGTCGACAATGTGCCCGGCGTGCCGGGGATCGGCGCCAAGACCGCGGCCAAGCTGATCGGCGAATATGGCAATCTCGACGCGGTCCTGGCCGCCGCGCCGGAGATGAAGCCGAGCAAGATGCGCGACAATCTGATCGAGCATGAAGCCATGGCCCGCCTCTCGCGCCAGCTCGTCGCGCTCCATGTCGACACGGCGGTGCCGCACACGCTGGACGAGCTCAAGCTCGACGGCATTCCGCCCGAGCCGCTGCGTGCGTTCCTCGAGGATCAGGGATTCAAGACTTTGTTGTCGCGCATGGCGGCGCATGCCCCGGGCCGCGAGCAGCCCGATCCGGTCGCTGCGGCAGTCGCGACGGCTGGGCCCGTCACGCCCGATTTTATCGAACTGCCCCCGGTCGATTGCGACGCCTATGAGACCGTGACGAGTATCGACCGGCTCGAGGCGTGGATCGCCGAAAGCCATGCCAGCGGCACGATCGCGATCGATACCGAGACCGATTCGCTCGACAGCATGACGGCCAATCTGGTCGGCATCTGCTTGGCCACCGCACCGGGCCGGGCCTGCTACATCCCGATCGGGCACAAGAGCAGCGACGACATGTTCGGCGAAGTCCCGCCGCAGCTGCCGCTGGCCGAGGTGGTCAGCCGGCTCAAGCCGCTGTTCACCGCGCCCGGCGTGCTCAAGATCGGGCACAATATCAAATACGACATCAACGTGCTGATCCGCCATGGCCTGCCCGTCTCGCCGATCGACGACACGATGGTGATGAGCTTCGATCTCGATGCTGGCCAGTCGCTCAGCGGCCACGGCATGGACGAGGTCGCGCATGCGACGCTCGAACACACCTGCATCAGTTTCAAGGACGTGACCGGCACCGGCAAGAAAGCGATCAGTTTCGCGCAAGTGCCGCTCGACCAGGCGACCCGCTATGGCGGCGAGGATGCCGACGTGACGTGGCGGCTGTGGACACGGTTCAAGCCGCGACTGGCGTATGAAGGCGCGACGCGGGTCTATGAGATGGTCGATCGCCCGATCATTCCGGTCGTCGCCGCGATGGAGCGCGCCGGGATCAAGGTCGATCGCGACCAGCTCTCGCGCCTGTCGAGCCGCTTCGCGCAGGAAATGGCGCGGCTGGAGGAAGAGATCCAGGCCGAGGCCGGGCAGCCGTTCCAGATCGGATCGACCCAGCAACTCGGCGCGATCCTGTTCGACAAGATGGGATTGAAGGGCGGCAAGAAGGGCAAGTCCGGCGCCTATTCGACCGACGTCACCGTGCTCGAGAAGATGAAGGCGGAAGGCGTGACGATCGCCGGGTTGGTGCTCGACTGGCGCCAGCTGTCGAAGCTCAAATCGACCTATACCGACGCGCTGCAACAGCAGATCGATCGCGACACCGGGCGCGTCCACACCAGCTATTCGCTGACCGGCGCGCAGACCGGGCGCTTGTCCTCGACCGACCCCAACCTCCAGAACATCCCGATCCGCACCGAGATCGGCCGCCAGATCCGCGACGCTTTCGTGGCGGAGCCAGGCAACGTCATCCTCGCCGCCGACTATTCGCAGATCGAGCTCAGGCTGGCGGCGCACATGGCCGACGTGCCGCCACTTCGCGATGCCTTCCTGCGCGGCGAGGACATCCACGCCGCGACCGCCAAGGAATTGTTCGGCGAGGTCAATCGCGATACGCGCGGGCGCGCCAAGACGATCAATTTCGCCATCCTCTACGGCATTTCGCGCTGGGGCCTCGCCGCCCGGCTGGAGATCGACGCGGAGGAAGCGCAGGCGATGATCTCGCGCTATTTCGACCGCTTCCCCGGCATCTCCTCCTATATCAACGAGACGCTCGAGGGCGTGCGGCAAAAGGGCTATACCGAGACGCTGTTCGGCCGGAAGACCTGGTTCCCCCAGATCCGCGCCCCGATCCAGCATGTCCGCCAGGGGGCGGAACGCGCCGCGATCAACGCGCCGATCCAGGGCACCAGCGCCGACATCATCAAGCGCGCGATGGCGCGGATGGGACCGGCGCTGGCCGATGCCGGCCTCACCGGCACGAAAATGCTGCTCCAGGTCCATGACGAACTCGTGTTCGAAGTGCCCGAAAGCGAGGTCGAGGCGGCCAAGCCGGTGATCGAACGCGTCATGGCGACCGCGGCGGAACCCGCCGTGCCGCTGTCGGTGCCCCTCGCAGTCGAGATCGGTACCGGTAGCAGTTGGGGGGCTGCACATTGAGCGAGACCTATAGGGAGCGTTTGCAGCTCTGGGTGCGAGAGGCACTTGGGAAGCTTGGCGGCGAAGGTCTCGTTAACGAAGTGGCGCGCCAAATCTGGCTCGACCACGAGAATGATCTGAGAGAGGAAGGCGAGCACTTCTTTTCCTGGCAATATGATATGCGTTGGGCAGCACAGCGACTGCGGGGAACAGGAAAAGCTGGACTAAAAAAGAGAGCCGGTAAAAGTGTATGGTTCTTAAGGCAGTGATGGCCTTGCGGCGTCGACCGGAGAACCATTTTGACTGCTAACGCCCCGGCCGCCGCGCCAGTCGTGCCCCCAACCGGTCCGGCCGACGACCTCGCTGTGCTGGCCAAGGGCGGACGGACCAATATCGGCGGGTTCGCGCTGCGGCTGGTTGCGCGCCTGCCGTTCCTGTTCGTTGCCGGACGACTCTATGGACCCGATGCGGTCGGGCGGTTCGCGCTCGCGCTGGTGGTGGTCGAACTCGCCGCCTTGATCGCGACATTGGGGCTCAAGCGCGGGCTGGCCCAGGCGCTGGCTAATACCGAGCGCCCGCATCCGCATGTCGTGTGGGACGGGATGGCGGTGGCGATGCTCGCCTCGACCCTTGCCGGCGCGGTGCTGATTGCCTTGCCGCGGGTGATGTACCCGCATGGCGAGATCACCCTGATCGAGCGGTTGTTGCCGTGTATCATCGTCGCCAGCGCCTGGTCCGATGTCGCGCTCTCGGCGCTCGCGTTTCGCCACAATATCAAGGCGGCGGTCACCGCACGTGCGGTGGTCGAGCCCTGGACGATCTCGATCGCGGCGCTCGGTTTCTACTTCGTCAGCGCGCGCGACGGGCTGGTGCTCGCTTATATGCTGTCGATGGTCGCGGCGATGGTCGCCTCGCTGATCCCGCTGATCCGCAGCTACGGCCTGCCGCACGGCTGGACGCCGCACGTCGCGCGAGTGGCGATCCTGGCCCGACGCAACGCACCGCTGGCGGGCGCCGACGCGATCGAATGGGCGACGCGCAACGTCGATCGCTTCATTCTGGGGCTGTTATTCCCACCGGCAATCGTCGGCATCTATTACATGGCGCAGCAGGTCGCCTCGCTGCCGGCGAAGCTCAAAACCAGTTTCGACCCGATCCTGGGACCGGTCATCGCCACCAGCCTGGCGCGCGACGACAAGGCGGCCATCGCCGACCAGGTCCGCCAGGTCGGTTTCTGGATCATGGCGCTGCAGACCTGTCTGGCGCTGATGGGCTCGATCCCGGGCGAGGCGGTGATGGGGCTGGTCGGCAAGCAATTCGTCGCCGGCACCGCCGCGCTTGCCTTCCTGTTATGGGCGGAGGTGTTCGCCTCGACCGGCGCGGTGTGCGAATCGGCGCTGGTCTATATCGCGCGCCATCGCAACCTGATGATCTCGATCGGTGTGCTAGTGCTTCAGATCGTGCTGAGCTTCTCGCTGGTCGCGGCGATGCGGTCGATCGACTGGGACCACTCGCTCCTGAAGCGGTTCGGCACGCGCGATTCGGTCCAGGGGGTGAGCGTCGCGATCGCCTTGTTCGTCGCGCTCAGCGTCGGATCGGTGATCAAGTCGAATTTCCTCGCCCGGCTGTTGAAGGCGCGCGTGGCGGGGTGGCGCTGGTCGCTGCTCGGGACCGCGGCGATCACCATCCTGGTCGGGACGGCGTTCACCTCTTTGCCCAAGCGCTACGAATGGATCGAGCTCTCGGTCGGCGAGCCCGCGATCCTGGTGACCTATCTGTTCGTGCTGTGGAAATGGGCGTTCCGGCCCGAGGACCGCGCGTTGTTCAAGAAATTGCCCGGGGCGAGCGCCGCAGCTAGCTAGATTCTGTTTCAGCAAAGCTGAAACGGTACCACCTCAACGAAGCGTCGGGCCGGACACGCCGCGCTTGGGCGCCGACGGCAGACCGGCGAACAGCTTGATCATGCCCGGGCTGCGCGCATCGCCATTGGCGTAATCGCGGGCCGACTTTCCGGCTAGGTAATCGCGCTTTTCGGGATCGGCGCCGCCGTCGATCAAGTCGCGCGCCATCTGTTCGTCGCGGCGTAGCACTGCCTTGATCAGCGGGGTCTGCCCGCCGTCGCCCGCCAGATTGGGGTTGGCCTTGTACTTGAGCAGGATCGGGATGAGGTCGCCATAGCCGCGATCGACCGCGACCAGCAGCGGCGTGTCGCCCTGGCGGTTCTTGATATTGGGGTTGGCGCCCTTGGCGAGCAGATAGGACAGATAGCGCGAATCGTCACGGCGGACGACGATGTGCAGCGCGCCTTCGCCGCTCGACGGATCCTGGGTGTCGATGATCCGCGATCCCGGCTTGGCCAGGATCGACTCGACGTCACTGCCCTTGTCGTTCTTGACCGCGTCGAGGAATTGATAGCCGGGCGAACCACTGGCGAGCTGCGCCGCGGCGGGAAGGGCGGTGGCGGCCAACGCGCCGGCGAGCGCCCCGATAGACGCAATGCGGGAGAGACGTGCGATCATGATCTGGTGCCCTGCGGGGAAAGTCGGGATCAACTTGCGTAGCCGCACGTAAAAGATCAAGGCTGGCGCTGCGATGAACCTGCGTTTGCTTCCGATTTCGCTGCTGCTGGCGCTCGCCGCCTGCTCGAACGCCACTCCAGCCGACCCCCCGCTGGCCGGCGCCAAGATCGGCGGCCCGTTCCAGCTGATCGATCAGGACGGCCGGGCGATCACCGACAAGGCGTTCGCGGGCAAATATCGCATCATGTATTTCGGATATACCTATTGCCCCGATGTCTGCCCGACCACGGCGCAGACCATCGGCGCGGCGATGCGGCTGCTCGACAAGAGCGACCCCGCGCTATCGGCCAGGGTCGTGCCGGTATTCGTGACGGTCGATCCCGATCGCGACACGCCGGCGGTGGTCAAGCAGTTCGTCAGCGCATTCTATCCGCGCTTCGTCGGCCTGACCGGGAGCGCGGCGGCGATCGACACGATCAAGACCGAATATGGCGTGTTCGCGTCCAAGGGAAAGACCACGCCCAATGGCGGCTATCTGGTCGAACATTCCAACGCTGCCTATCTGATGGACAGTAACGGCAAGCCGCTCGCCTTGCTGCCGACCGAGCAGGGGCCGCAGGCGACTGCCGATGAGATCAAGCGCTGGGTAAAGACCGACACGTGACGACCGACAGGTTCTGGGAAACCAAGACATTGGCCGAACTCGATCGCGGCCAATGGGAAGCCTTGTGCGACGGCTGCGGCAAATGCTGCATCCATAAGCTCGAGGATGACGAGACCGGCGAACTCTATCCGACCAATGTCGCGTGCCGCATGCTCGATCGCCGCGCCGGCCAGTGCAAGGATTATCGCAATCGCCGCGCCTATGTGCCCGATTGCGTGCGGCTGACGGTCAAGAACGTCTATACCACCGACTGGCTTCCCTCGACTTGCGCCTATCGCCTGCGCGCCAATGGCGAGAAGCTGCCGGACTGGCATTATCTCGTCAGCGGCGATCGCGAGGCGGTGCATCGCGCGGGCGAATCGACGCGCGGCTGGACGGTCAGCGAGGACGATGCCGGCGAACTCGAATTCCACCTGGTCGATCGCAAGCTGTGAGCGGCGATCTCGACGTCGTCCGCCATGCCCGCGCTCGGCGGATGCGGCTGTCGGTCGATCCGGCGAGCGGACGCGTCCGGCTGACCATCCCGCCGCGCGCCTCGCTCAAACAGGCGATGGCCTGGGCCAACGATCATCGCGGCTGGATCGAGGCACAGCGGGCTAAATTGCCGCAAGGCCGTCCGTTCGTGCCGGGCGCGACCATCCCGATCGAGGGTGAGGATGTGGCGATCGACTGGTCGCCGGAGCGGTCACGGACGATTACCCTAATCCGTCATGCCGGCCCTGTGCCGGCATCCACGGAGCCGCACGACCCGGGATTTGCGGCTCTGTGGACCCCGGCACAAGGCCGGGGTGACGAAAGGCTGGTGTGTGGCGGGCCGTTGGAAGGTCTCTCACGCCGCATAGAAACCTGGCTCAAGCGCCGCGCACTCGCCGTACTAACCGAGGAAACCGCCGAATTCGCGGCCAAGGCCGGCGTCACCGTCAGTCGCGTTACCGTCGCCGACCCGAAGGGCCGCTGGGGCAGTTGTGCCTCGACCGGCGCGATCCGTTATAGCTGGCGGCTGATCTGCGCGCCGTCTTATGTCCGTCGCTCGACCGTCGCGCACGAAGTCGCACACCGGCTGCATATGGACCATTCGCCGGCGTTCCATGCCGCCTACCGGAAATTGTTGGAGGCAGATCCGGCCCCTGCGCGCGCTTGGTTGCGCCGTCACGGCGCCGCGCTTCACTGGGTCGGCCGGGGCGGCTGAACCTCACGCGGCCGATCGGCCTGGGTCGCGCCGTTCGGCACGACGCGCTTGGGCCGATTGGGATCGGCGCCCGGACTACCGGTCATGCGATCGATCCACTTGCGGTCCAGCCGCTCGTCGGAGCGTTGCGTACCATCGTCGGCCCCATCGGGCGCGGTCTGCGGCGGGTCGTTCTCCGACTGTGGCGGCAGGCCGGCATCGCCGCCGCCGATCGGGGCATCTGGCACGATCTGGTCGGGTGGGATGGGATTGCCGTCGGGGTCGACGAACAGGCCGTTGTCGGGCTGACCGAAATCGCTTTCGTTATCGAGCTGCCATTCGGGCAGGGTTACCTGGGTGTCGAACGTTTCGATCGGGCGTCCGGCGGTGGCGATCTTCATGAACGCCGCAAAGGCCCGCGCGGGCAAGGTACCGCCCTGAAGGCCGGGGATGCTCTTGGCGTCGTCCCGGCCCATCCACACCCCGGTCGTCAGGCCTGATGAAAAGCCCAGGAACCAGCCGTCCTTGTTCGAGCTCGTCGTTCCGGTCTTGCCCGCGACCGGGCGTCCGATCTGCGCTGCCTTGCCGGTGCCGGTGGCGACCGCGGTCTGCAACAGGTCGGTCATCTCGGCGGCGACATAGGGCGCGACCAGCACGTGGCTTCGGTCGACCTCGTGCTGGTAGATCGTCTCGCCCATCGAAGTGACCTTGGTGATCCCGTACGGAGTCACCGCGACGCCCTTGTTGCTGACGCTGGCAAAGGCGCGAGTCATGTCGATCAGGTGGACGTCGTTCGATCCCAGCACCATCGACGGCACGGTCGAGATCGGGGTCGAGATGCCGAAGCGCCGCGCCATGTCGGCGACGGTCGAGAAGCCGACTTCCTGGCCGATCTTCGCCGCGACGGTGTTGACCGAATAGGCAAAGGCGGTGCGGATATCCATTTCGCCGGCATTGCGGCCCGACGAGTTGCGCGGGCTCCAGCCGTTGATCGTCACTGGCTCGTCGACCACGCGATCGCTCGGCCGATGGCCCGCCTCCAGCGCCGCCAGATAGACGAACAATTTGAACGACGATCCCGGCTGGCGCAAAGCGGTCACGCCGCGATTATAGTTCGACGTGACATAATCCTTGCCGCCGACCATCGCGCGCACCGCGCCGTCGCGGTCGAGGCTGATCAGCGCGCCTTGCGCGTTCCTGGGCGCAAAGGCCGCGATTGCGGCGTCGGCCGCTTTCTGCATCTTGATGTCGATCGTCGTCCATACTTCGAGCGGACGGGTCGGTTCGTCGATCAGATTCTCGAGCTGGGGCAGCGCCCAGTCGGTGAAATAGCGCACGCTGTTCTGGTTGGGCTCGGGCGCGAGCTTGACCGTCCTGGGATCGACCGACGCGGCTTCGGCGGCGGAGATCTTGCCGGTTTCCTTCATCAGCCCGATCACCACGCCGGCGCGGTCGACCGCGGCCTGGGCGTCGGCGGTGGGCGAATAATGCGACGGCGCCTTGACCAGCCCGGCAATGATCGCCGCTTCGCCCAGGCTCAGCTGGCCAGCGCCATGGCCGAAGAATTTGCGGCTGGCGGCGTCGATGCCGTACGCGCCGCCGCCGAAATAGACCTTGTTGAGATAGAGTTCGAGCACCTGGTCCTTGGAGAATTTGCGCTCGAGCGCCAACGCCAGGATCATTTCGCGGAACTTGCGGCCGAACTTCTTGGTCGACGACAGGAAGATATTGCGCGCCAGCTGCTGAGTGATGGTCGACCCGCCCTGGGTCCAATGCCCTTGTTGCGCGCGGACCTGGAACGAGCGGATCACGCCGATCGGGTCGACGCCGGGATGGTTGCGGAACCGGCGGTCCTCGACCGCGACCATCGCATCCTTCATCACTTGCGGGATCTGGGCGTAGGGCAGCCACTCGCCATAGCTCGGCCCCAGGCTAACGATTGGGGTGCCGTCATCGGCCAGCACGCGGATCATCTGGCCGTTGGGCGAGGATTTGAGCTCGTCGAAACTCGGCAGCTGCGATTCGGTCACATAGACGGTGACGACGAGCGCAATGATGCCGAGCAAGGCAGCGACGCCGCTAAGGCGCAGGCCCAGCACGAGCCAGCGGCGCCAGCGGGGGACTATTTTTGACGCCTTGGCCATCGTTATGGACGAGGGCTTAGAGGGTTAACCGAGCCTCGACAAGCGCGGCTTCACGCGGTTCGCCGCGCCAATCAATCCGCACGCGGGCGGAAATCGAGGCTGATCGAGTTCATGCAATAGCGCAGACCCGTCGGCGGCGGCCCGTCGGGGAAGACATGGCCGAGATGGCTGTCGCAGCGTGCGCAGCGCGTTTCGGTGCGCGTCATGCCGTGGCTGGTATCGCTATGATTGGTGACGTGGTCCTCGGCGATCGGCTGGGTGAAGCTCGGCCAGCCCGACCCCGAATCATATTTGTCGGCGCTGTCGAACAGATCGAGCCCGCACGCGGCGCAGTCGTAGATGCCGTCGGCCTTGTTGTCGTTATAGATGCCGGCAAAGGCGCGTTCGGTCCCCGCCTCGCGCAGCACATGATATTGCTCGGGGGTCAGGCGCTTGCGCCATTCGGTTTCGGAGAGCGAGAGATGTTCCATGGACTGGAAGATCGTTACGCTGCGATCATGCGTCAAGCGGCTTGTGGCTGATCCGGGTTAGTCGGGCGGCGATTCCGGCCAATTGCGGTGCCAGCCGCACCGCCGCGGTCAGCGCGCTCGCCCAGGCGGGGCGCTCGGCGGCGGCACGGATCCGGTTGGCGATGGCGAACGGCGTCGTCAGGTCGCGCGCGAGCCGCTGCTGATAGGCGATCGCGCCGGTTGGACCATGGCGCAGATAGGCGGCCGCCGCGCGCGCGCCGCTTTCGATCGCGATTCCCATCCCTTCGCCCGCCAGGCTGGGAATGCAGGCCGCCTGATCGCCCAGCCGGAACAGGCCGGCGGTGCCGCTCACCGCGCGCCAGCCATAAGGGACATTGGCGACCGCATCGATCGACGCAGCGCCGGCGCGATGCGCCAGCCGCTCGCCCAGCCGCGGCGATTCGATCGCCAGCGCGGTCAGCAATTGGTCGGGCGATCCCGCCGCGCTCAACCGCGAGCGGTGCACCGCCATGCACAGATTGACCGTGCCGTCCTCCTGTCGCGCGATCCCGGCATAGCCACGATCGAACAAATGCAGCTCGATCGTATCGCCGACCAAGCGGTCGAGTGCGCCGCTCGGCCCGAGCCGGACGCGCAGCCCCAAGGTCGGGTCCTCGCCGCGCTCGGCACCGCGCGCGAGTCCGCGCAGATCGTGCTTTCCCGTGGCGAGGAACAACGCGTCAGGAGTGATTTCGCTTTCGTCGGCCAGACGCACGCAATCGCCTTCGAGCGCGCGTGCCGCGACGCCGCGCTCGACCGCCGCTCCCGCGGTGATCGCGTGATCGAGCAGCAAGGTATCGAGCCGCCGGCGCGACACCGCCAGCGCCGGGTGCGGCAGCCACGCCTCGGCCCGGCGCGCGCCGGCAAACAGCCGCAGCCGACGGATCTCCTCGCGGTTGAGCGCATCGCGTGGGATGCCGAGCCGATCGAGCGCCTCGAGCGTCCGCCAGCTTAGGAATCCGCCGCACAAGGCATCGCCGGTCTCCGCGCTGCGCTCGATCAGCAGGTGCGGCGCGCCGGCGCGCGCGAGCAGCAGCGCGGCCATCGCACCGGCCGGCCCGCCGCCGACGATCAGCGCAGGCGTTCGACGCACAGGCGAAAGGGGAAAGCGCGATAGATGCGCGCGTCGGTAACGCCGGCCTCGGTCAGGATCGGCGGCCATTCGCCGGGGCGGTACGACCGCGCGATCGACAAGGTGCCGTCGAGCCGGACGATGCGATGCCAGCCGAACGTACGGGCGAGCAGGGGGAATCCCCAATGCGCGAAACCGTGGCGGTGGAGGTCGTTGACCAGCCATCCCATCCGCGCCTCGGCCTGCATGAAGCGCAGAAAAGCCACCAGCTGGTCGTGCGTCATGTGATGCGCGACCAGGCTGGAGATCACCATGTCCCAGCCCTGACCGGCGAGATCGGCATAATCGCCGGTGATCCAGCGAATCCTTGTGTCGGGCGCGCTGTGCTGCCGCGCCGCCGCCTCGCTGCGCGGGTTGAGGTCGACGCCGACCAGTTCGGCCGCGACCCCGCGCTTCGCCGCCCAGCGCGCGATCATGCGCAGCATGTCGCCGTCGCCGAACCCGACGTCGAGCAATTTGAATGCGGTGCGGCCGCGGAGCGCGCGCTCGATGAAGGACAGAGTCGGCCGTGCCGCCATCGTCACGACATTGACCTTCGCGAGATCGCCGACCACCGCGGCATAGGTCGCCGCGTCGAGGTCGTCGGCATCCATCAGCTCGTCGGCGATGGCGCGCTGGCTCAGGCTCACGCCGCGCTCCGGAACCCGAACCCTTCGGCCGCCAGCCCCGGCCCGAACGCCAGCGCGATGCCCTGACCGATGCGCGGCCCCTTGAGCATCTTGCCGAGCGCGAACATCAGGGTCGCCGACGACATGTTGCCGTAATCGTGCAGCGTCTCGCGCGATGCCCAGAGCGCGCCTTGCGGCAGATGGTACGCGGTTTCGACCGCGTCGAGGATCGAGCGCCCGCCGGCGTGCACCGCCCAGCCGTCGATATCCTCGACATCGCGCCCGCCGAGCGCGGCGGCGGCGAAATCGGGGTCGGCGAGGCCTTGCGCGATGCGTTGCGGGACCTCGCCCGACAAATGCATTTCGAACCCCTTGTCGGTAATGTCCCAGCGGATCAGCCGGTCCGAATCGGGCAAGGTAGTGGCGAACGGCGCCTCGAGTTCGAAGCCGGCGGCATCGTTCGTCACCAGCGCGGCGCCCGCGCCATCGCCGAACTGGAGCATCGCCAGCAATTTCTCGATCTCGCCGGTATCCTGGAGGTGGAGCGAGCAGAGCTCGACGCACACCACCAGCACGCGGGCGGCCGGTTCGGACCGCACGATGTGGCGCGCGCTGCGCAACGCGGCGACCGCGGCATAGCAGCCCATGAAGCCGACCAGCAGCCGCTCGACCGATGGGGCCAGGCCGAGCCGGCGCGCGACGATCTGATCGACCCCGGGCGCGACGAACCCGGTGCAACTCGCGAGCACGAGGTGCGTGATGCGGTCGATCTCGACCTGCTCGGCGAGCCGGTCGATCGCTTCGAGGCTCAGTACCGGCGCCTGTTCCGCATAGACCCGCATCCGGGCATCGGTGCCCGGCATGAAGCCGCCTTCGTAAAAGCCGCCAGGGCCGATCGGCGATCCGCCGTCGTCGGCGCGCGGCAGCACGGTCCAGCGATGCTCGATCCCCGACCGCGCGACCATCCGGCCGAATAGCTTGGCCAAGCGCGGATCGGCGATCTTGGGCTGGGCCCAGCCGATGAACGCGCTATGCGCTTCATGATCCGGCACCGCGGTGCCGATTGCGTTGAGATAGACGTTGCCGGGCACGATAGGCGACCTTTTCGGACAAGTGACACGGGGTTAGTGCCTCGCAACCTGTACGCCACATTAACAGATGCAGCGGGTTTTTGCTCCGCTTGTGTCGTTTGCAGCTTCGCTGTGCGGCACCAGCCCGCTCCCCCACCCGGCCTCCCATAGAATATCCTGATTGGGAGGCCGGGTGGGGGAGCGGGCCGGTGCGGCAACCGTTTCAGCTTTGCTGAAACCGAGACTAATAAGCACGCATGAACCCGATCTACGCCGCCATGGGCACCACGATCTTCGAAGCGATGTCGGCGCGCGCCCGGGCAACCGGGGCGATCAACCTCGGCCAGGGGTTCCCCGAAGCGCAGGGGCCGGCCGATATCCTCGAGGCGGCGGCGAAAGCGCTGGTCGAAAAGTCGAACCAATATCCGCCGATGATCGGTTTGCCCGAACTGCGCCAGGCAGTGGCTGCGCATTATGTCGAGCATCAGGGGCTCGATCTGTCGCCCGACGAGGTGGTGGTGACGTCGGGCGCGACCGAGGCGATCGCGGCGTCGCTGCTCGCCTTGGTATCGCCGGGCGACGAAGTGATCCTGTTTCAGCCGCTCTACGACGCCTATCTCCCGCTGGTCGAGCGCGCCGGCGGCGTGGCGAAACTGGTGCGGCTGAGCCCGCCCGATTGGCGCGTTACAGCCGATATGCTGGAGGCCGCGTGGTCGCCCAAGGCCCGATTGCTGGTGCTCAACAGCCCGCTCAATCCTTCCGCTTCGATGATCGGCGCCGAGGAATTGGCCGTGATCGCGCGCTTCTGCGTCGAGCGCGACCTGATCGCGATCTGCGACGAAGTGTGGGAAGAACTCGTCTTCGACGGCGCACGCCACGTGCCGCTGATGGCGCAGCCGGGGATGCGCGAGCGTACGGTCAAGATCGGATCGGCGGGCAAGATGTTCGCGCTGACCGGATGGAAAGTCGGCTGGATGTGCGCCGCGCCCGGCCTCGCGCGCGGTCTGGCCAAGGCGCACCAGTTCCTGACCTTCACGACGCCGCCCAATCTGCAATGGGCCGCGGCTTACGGGCTCGGCAAGGACAAGGCCTGGTTCGACAAGGAACGCGCCGGCTTCCAGCGCTCCCGCGACCGGCTCGCGGCGGGGTTACGCGAGGCGGGCTATGTGACGTTGCCGTCGGCCGCGACCTATTTCATTTCGATCGACCTGACCGCGTCCGGGATAGCGCTCGACGATGTCACCTTCTGCAACCGCCTGCTCGACGAAGCCGGGGTGGCGGCGATCCCGGTCTCGGCTTTTTATGCCGAAGACCCGGTGACCAATGTCGTTCGGCTATGCTTCGCCAAGAGCGATGCGACGCTCGACGCGGCGATCGGGCGGATGGCGGGGTTTCGGCGGACCTTGGGTCAAGAATAAGGCCTGCGGATCGCTCCACAGGCCTTCTCTGTCTCTAACGCTAGCCGTCGCGGCGAAGCCGCGACGTCGGTCGGGCTGCGCCCACCGGCCGGCACTCGGCTTATCCGGATTTAGCCTCGGCTAAATCCGGGCCTCGTGCTCAGCCATCATAATCGCCGCCCAGATTCTGGTTGCGCGGCGGCGCGGCGGCGGTGAGGCGGAGCGCCTCGGCCGACTGCGACAGCGAGCCGATTTCGTCGGGCGTGTCGTCGTCGTCGATCTGGACCTTTTGCATGCCGTTGATCACCGCGTCCTGCAGATGATCGGGGCGCACCGTTTCCTCGGCGATTTCGCGGAGTGCCACGACCGGGTTTTTATCGCGGTCGCGATCGATCGTGAGTTCGGCGCCGCCCGAAATCTGGCGGGCGCGCTGGGCCGCGAACAGCACCAGATCGAAACGGTTCGAAACCTTGTCGACGCAATCTTCGACAGTGACGCGCGCCATGAAACGCTTTCCTTCAGCAAAACACCAAGATGGGAAGCCCTGGCGCTTAGGGCAATGGCACGGGAAGAGTCAAGAAAACCGGTTTTCCGCCTGTTGCCGTCGAGAACCGAGTCACCCGCTTGCCCCGCGCCGCGCCGCGCTCCAATAGAGGCGCGATGGCCGGCGAACCCAGCTTCACGATCGACGGCGACACGCTCCGGCTCATCACCGAGGGACCCGAGCGGCTGACGGCATTGCTCGACCTCATCGCCGGCGCCGAGCGATCGCTGCGGATTCTCTATTATATCTATGTCGACGACGATGCCGGGGCGAAGGTTCGCCAGGCACTGATCGACGCGGCGCGACGCGGGGTCGAGGTCAAGCTGATCGTCGATGGGCTGGGCAGCGAGCATGCCGAGAATCATCGCTTCTTCGATCCGCTCAAGCAGGCCGGGATCGACGTCTGCCGGTTCGTCCCGCGTCTCGGCCGGCGCTATCTGTTGCGCAACCACCAGAAGCTCGCGCTGGCCGATGAGGAACGGGTGATCATCGGCGGCTTCAACATCCAGGACAGCTATTTCGGCACCAACGAAGAGCAAGCGTGGCGCGACCTGGGCTTCTATATCGAGGGTCCCTCGGCCGCACATTTGACCGGCTATTTCGATGCGCTCGATCGTTGGGCGAAGCAGGATCAGGCGCCGCTCAGGTCGCTGCGTGCCTTGCTGTCGAAATGGAGCGAACCCTATGGCGCGACGCGCTGGCTGTTCGGCGGACCGACGCGCAAGCCTTCGCCCTGGGCCAAGGCGGTTCGCGCCGATCTCGAACGCGCGATGCGGGTCGACCTGATCAGTGCCTATTTCGCGCCCAGCCCGGGCATGCTGCGCCGGCTCGACCGGATCGGCCAGCGCGGTATCGCCCGCCTCGTCCTGGCGTCGAAGAACGATCATGGTGCGGCGATCTGGGCATCGCGCTTCACTTATGCGGGCCTGCTCAGGAAAGGCGTGGAGATCTACGAATATCAGCCGACCAAGCTCCACACCAAGCTGTTCGTGATCGACGACACGGTCTATATCGGCTCGGCCAATTACGACATTCGCAGCCTGTTCCTGAACCTCGAGCTGATGCTGCGGGTCGAAAACAAGGCATTCGCGGATCATGTCCGGACCTATGTCGGCGGCGAAATCGCCGAATCGGAACGGATCACGCCCGAACTTTACCGGTCGCGCACCGGCTGGTGGACGCGGATCAAGCAGGCGGTGGCGTTCTTCGTGATGACCGTGCTCGATTACAACGTCACGCGGAGCCTCAATTTCGGGCCTGAGCGGCGGTTGCGGAAATAGGCGCGAAAGGGGTGGCACGCGCCTACTCCGTCGCCCCGGCGAAGGCCGGGGCCGCCGGATAATGCGCCAGACAGCGGCCAAATTTCCTGCGGCCCGGCCTTCGCCGGGGCGACGAAAACGCCTCAGTCCTTCCAGGCGAAGAAATTGTGCGAGGGCGGGATATTCCACCATTCGATCGAATAGTCGATCCGATCCCAATGCGGCTCCAGGAAATCGCGGACCTTGGGGCGGAATTGATAGACCAGGAAGGCGCCGCCGGTCTTGAGCACGCGGTGCGTCGCGGCGGCGATGGCGGGCGCGACGCCCTTGGGCAGCGTCGAGAACGGTAGGCCTGAGAGCACGTAATCGGCTTCCTCGAAACCGTGCTCGGCAACGATCTGTTCGACATCGGCGGCCGAGCCGTGGACCGGCACGAAGCGCGAGTCGGTGAATTTGATTCGCAGATAGTCGATGAAATCCGGGTTGGTATCGATCGAGATATAGGTCGCGTCGGCGGGCAGGCGGTCGAGGATCGCCTGGGTGAAGGTGCCGACGCCGGGTCCGTATTCGACGAATAATTTGACCTTGGGCCAGTCGGGCACCTTGAGCATCGCGTTGATCTGCGCCTTGGACGAGGCGACGATCGAGCCGACCATGACCGGCCGTTTGAAGAACCCGCTGAGAAACATCGCCCATGGGGAGGGGAGTTTGCGCGCGCGCGTCTCCGCATTGTCGAGAGCGAAGCGGGGCTGGGACATGAGATTCCTTGTAGCTGTGCGCCAATTCTCGCGCGACCGGGAACCCCTGTCGCAAAGCTGTAACGCGCGATCAAGTCTTTAGGTGTCGGCGACGGGTTGCGTCGCCTCGCGCGCGGGTCCATCGGCAGCCTAATGACGACGTTCGCCCCCGGAACAATCGCGGTGATCTTCGTGTCCGAGGTCACCGGAGAGGACCCCGAAGGCTATGCCGCCGCGGCCGCCGAGGCCGAGGCGCTGGCCGCCGCCCAGCCCGGGTATCGCGGCATCGACAGCGCGCGCGGCATCGATGGGATCGGCATCACCGTGAGCTACTGGGCGGACGAAGCGGCGGCGACAGCCTGGCGGCGGCACGCGCGGCATGGCGAGATTCGCGATGCCGGGCGCGGGCGCTGGTACCGATGGTATTCGCTCCATGTCGCCGAAGTCGGACGCAGCTACGATTGGGAGAAGGAATGACGGCGAGGTTCGACCGCGACTTCGCCTTGTTGTTCACCGTGATGCTGACGATCGCGGCGGGGAACACCGCCTTGCAATCGGTCCTGCCCGCGATCGGGCGCTCGCTCCACGTCCGCGACAATGCGGTCGCCGCGGCTTTTTCGGTATCCGCGCTGTTGTGGGTAATCGCCGCCCCGCTCTGGGCGAGTCGCTCGGACCGGCGCGGCCGGCGGTCGATGATCCTGTTGGGAGTCGGCGGGTTCACCATCTCGCTGACCCTGTGCGGCATCTTTCTGGCCGCCGGCATCAATGGCTGGATCGGCGGGACGGCGGCGTTCATGCTCTTCATCGTCGGCCGGCTGATCTACGGCACGTTCGGCTCGGCCGCACCGCCGGCTGTGCAGGCGATCGTCGCTGGACGCACCACGCGTGAGGAGCGGACCAAGGCGCTGACATTGCTCGGTTCTGCGTTCGGGCTCGGCACCATTCTGGGGCCGGCGATCGCGCCCTATCTGCTGCTCGGCAGCGTCGGCGGGGTGGAGATCGGTCTGTCCGGTCCGGCGTTCCTGTTCGCCCTGTTCGGAGCGGGTATGTTCGTCGCGGTGCTGCGCATGCTGCCCAACGATCGCAGCGAAGCCGCGATGGACGATCCCGCCGCGCATGGCGCGGCGAATGCCTATCCGTCGATCGGCGGGCAATCGTCGGGCGCGAGCATCACCGCCGCGACTGGGCAGCATATCGAGGAAGTCGGCTTTCTCGACCCGCGCGTGCGTGGCTGGATGATCGCGGGGCTGGTGTTCGGCCATGCCCAGGCAATGACCGGCCAGGCGATCGGCTTCCTGGTGATCGACCGCCTCCACCTGCCGCCGGCCGAGGCGCTGCAGCCGACCGGGATCGTGCTGATGATGGGCGCCGGCGCGGCATTGCTGGTGCAATGGGGGCTGATCCCGTTGTTCAACCTGACGCCGCGCATGATGATGCTGGTCGGGCTCGCAATCGCGGCGGCGGGGTGCGCGCTCACCGGCCTCGCCTCGTCGCTCTACGGCCTCGCCACTGCCTATGCGCTGGCGAGCATCGGCTTCGGCTTCACGCGTCCGGCGTTCACCGCCGGATCGTCGCTCGCGGTTGGATCGGCTGCGCAAGGGTCGGTCGCGGGCAAGGTCACATCGGTCAACGGCGCCAGCTTCGTGCTCGGACCCTCGATCGGGGTCGGGCTGTACGAGTTCTGGCACTCCTTGCCCTATCTGACCGCGGGCGCGGCGTGTCTGGCGCTGATGGCTTATTGTTGGATGGCACTGAAGCCCCTGGCACGCGTCGCCTAATCGGGAATGGCCAGACCGGCGCGGCGTGCGGACAGGGTCGCACCCAGCGCGTAGATCGCGAGCGCGGTCCAGATCAGCATGAACGCGGCCCATTGCGCGGGCGCCAGAACTTCGCCGTAAATCGCGACGGCCAGGATCAGCTGTAGCGTCGGCGCCATATATTGGATCAGCCCGAGATCGGTCAGCCGCACACGCCGTGCGGCCGCGGCGAACAGCACCAAAGGCATGGCGGTGAACAGACCCGATGCGGGGAGCAGCGGCCAGGCGGGACCTGCGGTAAGCGAGGTGCCCGCGATCAGCAGCCATGCCAGCGACGGCGGCGCGAGGATCGCGGTTTCGATCAGCAATCCGTCGATCGCATCGACCGGCGTGATTTTGCGCACGAGGCCGTACAGCCCGAACGAGAAGGCCAGGGTCAGCGGGATGACGGGAACGCCGCCCTCTTCCCATGCCAGAAAGGCGACGCCGCAGGCCGCCAGCGCGACCGCGACGATCTCGATTCGGCCGAGCCGCTCGCGCAGCACGATCGTGCCGAGCAGGACATTCACCAAGGGGTTGATGAAATAGCCAAGGCTTGCCTGTGCGACCTGCCCGCCATTCACCGCCACGATGTAGACCAGCCAGTTGATCGCAATGAGCAGCGACGATGCGAAGAGCGCAAGGACGAGCTTGCGCGTTGCGACGATCTTTCGCAGCGCCGGGCCGTGGCGAAGCGCGGCGGCGAGCGGTCCGAGCAGCAGCAGCGACCACAGGATGCGGTACGAGAGAATGTCGGGCGCGGGAAGCGGCTTGAGCAGCTTGAGGAAAGCGGGGAGCAGACCCCAGATCGCATAAGCGGCGACGCCGTACAGAATGCCTGGATTGACGCGACGGTTCATGCCGGCGCGTGTGGCCGATATGATGCGGCATGGCGAGGGCAGGAAGCCGGCGCTGTGCAGTAGAAAAGCTTTTTCGCGCCGCTCCGGGAGAGGCGGCGATGGCCGTCGCGGGCTTAGAGCATCGCGCGGAAAAGTGGATACCGGTTTTCCGCGAGAAGCGATGCGACAACAAATAACTAGAGCGGAGTGCGTGATTCAGAAATCACACTCTCCGCTCTAGCACAGCGTTTACGCTGGTGCCGGTCGCCGATCACGACCATGCCGCCGCGCCTGTGTCGGCCGCCCGCGCGTAACGAATTCGGCGATCCGGTCGCCTCTCAGCGAGACGATCGGATAGTCTTCCGACCGATGTCCACCCGCTTGCGGGCGATCAATCCGTCCCCTTGGGTCCGTGCGGCCGCAACTGGCCCGGCGAGATGAAGCCCAAAGGCTGCAGCGACGCCGCATCCTGCTTCATCGTCGCGGCGAGTTGTTCGTAATCGCGTTCCATCTCCGCGGTCACCGAGGCGCGCGAATCGGCCAACGCATCCTCGAAATCGGCCATCGTCACTTGCTTGACGTCGATATTCTTGCGCAGCGCGATCAGGCCAGCGCGACGGGTGAGATCCTCGAGATCGGCGCCGGTGAAGCGATCGGTGCGCGAGGCGACGCGATCGAGGTCGACATCGTCGGCCAGCGGCATTTTCTGCGTCTGGATCGCCAGGATGCGGCGGCGACCCTTCTCGTCGGGGACGCCGACATAGATCAGTTCGTCGAACCGCCCCGGCCGCAGCAGCGCCGGGTCGATCAGATTGGGCCGGTTGGTCGCGCCGATCACGACGACCGACTGCAGATCCTCGAGCCCATCCATCTCGGCCAGGATCGTGTTGACCACGCGCTCGGTGACTTGCGGCTCGCCCAGACCGCCGCCGCGGGCGGGGACCAGGCTGTCGAGCTCATCGATGAAGATCACCGTCGGCGCGACCTGGCGGGCGCGGGCGAAGAGCTTGGCGATCTGCTGTTCGCTTTCGCCATACCATTTGCTGAGCAAGTCGGACGATTTGGTGGAAATGAAGTTCGCCTCCGCCTCGCGCGCGACCGCCTTGGCGAGCAAGGTCTTGCCGGTGCCCGGCGGGCCATAGAGCAGGAAGCCCTTGGCCGGGCGGATGCCGAGCCGGCGGAACGCGTCGGGATCCTTGAGCGGCAGTTCGACGCCTTCCTTGAGGCGCATCTGCGCGTCGTCGAGCCCGCCGACATCGTCCCAGCGGACGCGCGGCGCCTCGACCATCACTTCGCGCATCGCCGATGGCTGGACGCGCTTCAGCGCGCCGAGGAAATCCTCGCGGGTGACCGCCAGTGTTTCGAGCACATCGGCCGGGATCGTGCGATCCTCGAGGTTGAGCCGCGGCATGATCCGCCGCACCGCCTCGATCGCCGCCTCACGCGCCAGCGCGGCAAGATCGGCGCCGACGAAGCCATAGGTCGTGCGCGCGAGCTCGTTGAGGTCGACATGATCGCCGAGCGGCATGCCGCGCGTGTGGATGCCGAGAATCTCGCGGCGGCCGCGCTCGTCGGGGACGCCGACGATAATCTCGCGGTCGAACCGGCCGGGGCGCCGCAGCGCTTCATCCACGGCTTCGGGCCGGTTGGTCGCGGCGATCACGACCAGATTGGCGCGCGCTTCCAGCCCGTCCATCAAGGTCAACAACTGCGCGACGAGGCGCTTTTCGGCCTCGCCCGAGACGTTGCCGCGCTTGGGCGCGATCGAATCGATCTCGTCGATGAAGACGATCGACGGCGCGTTCTTGGCCGCTTCCTCGAACACCTGGCGCAGCTTCGATTCGGACTCGCCATAGGCCGAGCCCATGATCTCGGGCCCGTTGATCAGGAAGAATTGCGCGTCGCTCTCGTTCGCCACGGCGCGCGCAAGGCGGGTCTTGCCGGTGCCGGGCGGGCCATGGAGCAGCACGCCCTTGGGCGGTTCGACGCCGAGCCGCTGGAACAATTCGGGATAGCGCAGCGGCAGCTCGACCATCTCGCGCAACTGGTCGATCGTGTCGGCCATGCCGCCGATATCGTCATACGTGACGTCGGCACGGCGCGCGTCCTTGGGCTCCTCATATTCGGGGCGGAGCTCGATTTCGGTATTCTCGTCGACCAGCACCACGCCCTTGGGCACGGTCGAGATCACCGCGAGGCGGATTTCCTGCAGCGCATAAGCCGGCGCGCGGAGATATTGCGCGACGTTGGGCGGCACGCCTTCGGGGTCGATCCGCTGCTGCCCCGCAGTCGCGACGATGTCGCCGGCGCATAGCGGGCGGCCGAAGAAGGTGCGCTTGAGCGCGCCGGTCGATCCCTGCAGGCGCAGATTCTGCTGCGCCGGGGCGAAGATGACGCGGGTCGCGGGCTTGGCCTCGGCCTTGCGGACATCGACATAATCGCCCGATCCGGCACCGGCATTGGCGCGTTGCAGGCCGTCGATGCGGATCAGTTCGAGCCCCTCATCCTCGGGATAGGGCGCGACCGCGCGTGCCGGGGTGGTCGACTTGCCGACGATTTCGATGATGTCGCCTTCGCCGATGCCCAATTGCGCCATCAGCGGACGCGGGATGTGCGCCAGTCCGCGGCCGCTATCTTCGGGTCGCGCATTGGCGACCTGGAGCTTGCGTTGGGGGGCATCGTCGCCGTCTGCCATGGTGGTCACCTTGTTTCGCTAACGGAAGAATCGAGAGCGCGTGAGATAGGGACCCGGTTCCCGAAGCGCGAGGGGGCCGCTATCAGGCGGCCGCGAATCGAGACAAAAAAAGGCCGGACCCAAGGGGCCCGGCCGGGAAAGTTTTTAGGAGAGGATGCCTGAAAGGCCTGCTCTATGTGCAGCGCAGCACATTATTGTGCAAGTGCGAAGTGATACCGGTAACATGCATTTTTCGCAATCAACCCTTTCCTTTCACGGAGAGGGGATGATAGCGTTCCAAGCATCGGTATGTGACGCGTTGCACAACTAACAGGGCCAAAGGAGAGAATTTCCATGCGGCGTTTGCCCCCGCTGACCGCGATCGAGGCCTTTATTCAGGTCGCCCGCACCGGGTCGGTCAAGGCTGCCGCGCAGGAACTCGCTTTGTCCGCGCCGGCGCTCAGCCGCCGGATTCAGGCGCTCGAACGCTTCATCGGCAAGCCCTTGTTCGAACGCCGGCATCAGGCGGTGGCGCTCAACAGCGACGGCGAACGGTTGTTGCAGCAGATCGCGCCGGTGCTCGACCGGCTGACCGACGCGGTTGAATATATGACCAGCGGGGTCGAGGTGTTGCGCCTGCGCTTGGGCGTGTTGCCCCTGTTCGCGTCGCAACGCATCTTTCCGCACCTCGGCGACCTGCGGGCGCGCTACCCACAGATCCATCTCGATATCGACACCGCCGGACACAATATGGCGCGGGTCGGCGACGGACTCGACGCCGCGATCGCGCTGGCGCGCGATCCCGACCCCAGCCTCTATGCCAAGCGGCTCGACACCAATAACGTCTATGTGATCGGCGCGCGGACGTTGCTCGAAGGGGCCGATCCGGTCACGCGCCCCGAACAGATCGAGAAGCTGACCGCGTTGATCCATCGCGACATGCCCGACACGTTCAGCGCCTGGCGCCACGCGGCGGGACTCGACGAGCTCGAGCCGCTGGCGATCGACCATTTCGACTCGGGCGCGCTGATGCTCGAGGCGGCGGCACAGGGCCTGGGCATCGCCTTCATGCACGAAAGCCATTTCGATGAGGCGCAGGACCCGCGGCTGGTCAAGTTGTTCGATATCGAGGTGGCCAGCCCGTATAGTTACTGGTTCGTCTGCCGCCCGCGCGCGATGCAGCTGCGCCAGGTCAAATGGTTCCACGACTGGCTGGTCGAGGTGCTGGAGGCGTAGGGCAATGCAAAGTCTCCCCTCCCGTAAACGGGAGGGGAATCGTGACGGCTCTACTCGGCCCGCGCCTTCAGGATCTTGCCCGGGTTGGCCGGCGGCTCGCCTTTGGGCAGCGCGTCGATATGTTCCATGCCCTCGGTGACTTCGCCCCATACGGTGTACTGGCCGTCGAGGAAGCGCGCGTCGTCGAAGCAGATGAAGAACTGGCTGTTGGCCGAATTGGGGTCCATCGTCCGCGCCATCGACGCGACGCCGCGGACATGCGGTTCGCGCGAGAATTCGGCCGGAAGGTTCGGTTTGTCCGATCCGTGCATGCCGGTGCCGGTGGGATCGCCGCCCTGCGCCATGAAGCCGGGGATCACGCGGTGGAACACGACGCCGTCGTAAAAGCCTTCATTGGCCAGCTCGGCGATGCGGTCGACATGCTGCGGGGCGAGATCGGGGCGCAGCTTGATGACGACATCGCCGCCATCCAGCGTCAGGGTCAGGGTTTCGGGAGTGTCGGCCATCATTTTGCTCCATGAATCGGGGATTTTGCGGCTGCCCTAAACTGCTCGGAGGGTGCTGGCAAACCGCGCGGAAACCGCGTACGGCCCCGGATATGGATATGCCGGCGCCCGAGAAAAGGTCAGACGATGAGCGAGACCGATCTGGCGCCCGTGGATGGCGCCACCGAACTCGATAACGTCGCGGATCAGCTGGACGAGGACGACCGGCTGAAGCCCGAATTCGTGCGCGCGGTGCTCGACGCGGTCGAGGCCGGCGACAATGACGCCGCACGCGCGCTGGTCGAACCGCTCCACCCCGCCGACATCGCCGATCTGTTCGAGCTGACCCCGCACGAGGACCGCGGACCGCTCGCCAAGGCGCTGACCGACCTGCTCGACGCCGACGTGTTCGCCGAGATGAACGATTATGTCCGCGAGGATTTGATCGACAGCCTCGAGCCGCAGGAAGTCGCGGACATCGCGTCGGAACTCGATACCGACGACGCCGTCGCGATCATCGAGGACATGGAGCCGGCGGACCAGCGCGAGGTGCTCCGCGCGCTCGATCCCGACGATCGTGCCGCGATCGAGGAAGCGCTTTCCTATCCGGAGGAATCGGCCGGCCGCCTGATGCAGCGCGAGCTGATCGCGGTGCCCGAGCATTGGACGGTCGGCGACGCGATCGATTATTTGCGCAGCCAGGAGGAACTGACCACCGATTTCTGGGAAATCTTCGTGGTCGATCCCGGGCACAAGCCGATCGGCACCTGCTCCTTGTCGTGGATCCTGCGCGCGCCGCGCTCGGTCGCCATCGCCGACGTGATGAAGCGCGAACAGACGCTGATCCCGGTCGATATGGACCAGGAAGAAGTCGCGCTCAGGTTCCAGAAATATGCGTTGATCTCGGCCGCGGTGGTCGACGCGTCGGGGCGGCTGGTCGGCATGATCACCGTCGACGACATCGTCCACATCATCCAGCAGGAAGCCGGTGAGGACATCACCCGGCTGTCGGGCGCGGGCGACGGCGACATCAACGAACCGATCCACCTGACCGTGCGCACGCGGCTGACCTGGCTGGTGGTCAATCTCGGCACCGCGATTCTCGCCTCGTCGGTGGTTGGGCTGTTCCAGGGCGAAATCGCCAAATTCGCCTTGCTCGCGGTCTTGATGCCGATCGTCTCGGGTATGGGCGGCAATGCCGGCACGCAGACGCTGGCGGTGGTGGTGCGCGCGATCGCGACCAATCAGCTGACCGATTCGAACACGGTGCGGATGATCCTGCGCGAATTCAGGATCGCCGCGGCCAACGGCGCGTCGCTGGGGTTGCTGATCGGCACGGGCACCTGGCTGATCTTCCATCGCGCCGACCTGGCGATCGTGATCGGGTTGGCAATGGTCATCAACAACCTGATCGCGGGTCTCTCGGGCGTGCTGATCCCGGTGACGCTCGACCGCTTCCGGGTCGATCCCGCGGTATCGTCGGCGGTGTTCGTCACCATGATGACCGATTGCATGGGCTTCTTCTCTTTCCTCGGTCTCGCCTTGTTGTGGGGGCTGTCGGGGTAGGTTCTTGCCTCCGCGTCGACGCCGGCCCATGTCCGCGCCATGCCGCTCCATTTGACCAAAGTCGCGTTCGGCGTGGCGAGCCTGGAGGCGTTCGTCGCGCGCTGGGCCGCGCGCGAGGGCGATCCGCCCTACGAGCTCGGCACGCGCTATCTGCCCAAACGCTGGGAAGAGATTGCCGGCCAAGGATCCTTGTTCTGGATCCTCAAGCACCAGCTCGTCGCACGCTCGCCGATCATCGGGTTCGGCGAGCTGCCGGGCGGCCGCACCGCGATCAAGCTCGATCCGCGTCTGGTCCTGGTCGAAGCGCGTCCGAAACGGGCGCATCAGGGCTGGCGCTATCTCGAAGGCAGCGATGCGCCGCGTGATCTGGGTGCGGGTGGCGAGGGGGTTGGCGACCTGCCGGCCGACATGATCGGCAAACTCGCGGAACTAGGACTGCTTTAGATTGAGAACCCAAATAAACCGTTGTTCTTGAAGCGATCCATTTCCAAAATCCGTCATCCCAGCGAAAGCTGGGATCTCAAGCCGCATCGCGTCACCGCCAGAGACCAACATCGGGTCGGATCGTCCCCCGGACGATCCTTGAGCATGCGGGACATGCTCAACCCGATGTTCTTTCGCTGGGGTGACGGAGTATGTTGAGGTGATTGAGGATTCCGCAGGGATGATGACGGGAATATGAGGCCCCAACCTAAGGTTGCGCCCCGGTCCCGCATTCGATCGGCCCGACCGATTGGCCGCGGACGGTGCATTTCGGATTGCCCGCGACCGCGATCAGGCCCAGCCCCTTGTTGGTGAGGTCGGCGAGATAGCGTGCGCTCGCTCGCGTTTCGCCCGCGCCTTCGAGCGTGACGACGATCTCGCCCGCATCGAGCGGCGTCGCGGCGATCGAGCCGCCGCCATTGGTCGAGAAACGCGCCCGGGTAGTGCGTCCGGCCAGCGCGACATTGCCGTTGCCGATCACGGTGACCACGACGTCGTCGGCATCGACGCCGCGCGCGTCGATTACCCCGGCACCGGTGACCTGGAGATCGAGCCTGGTCGTACGCAGCGTACCGGCGAGCGCCAACCTGGCACCCCCGACCACGGCCGCGCCTCGTACTGCCGGCGTACGCAAGGTGATGAGCGGCGGGGGGCCGCTCGCTTTGCCGCGCTCGCCCCAGTCCTGGCTGCCTTTGCGGACAGTCAAGGTGCTTCCGTTGACCGAGATGTCGAGGCCGTCGAGCGCCCGGTCGTCGCCCGATGCGCTGGCGGCGGCACCGCCGGTGCCGACCTCCACCTGCACCGAATAGGGGCCATCCACCCGCACGCGGTCGAAATTGGTGACGACATAGCTGCGATCGGCGGCATGGGCCGGCGCGGCGAGCGCGATCAGCGCGAGAGCGAGGGAACGGCGGAGCATGGATGCGAGCATCGCACTGCTCCGCCGCCAGATGCAAGCAACGCTATTTGGTTTCAGCGAACTGAACCGTGACAGCGAAGCCGAAAAACTCAGCTACAGCTGACGTCACCGGATCCCATCTTCGACGTGGTGCATTTGGCACCGCCGGTCAGGGTGACGTCGCCCGACCCCATCACGTTGACATTCGCCGGGCCATTGACCGCCGCGGTGACTCCGCCCGATCCCATGACGTTGACGCTGGCCTGGCCGAGCGACAATTTGGGTGCGGTGATGTCGCCAGATCCGGTGACCGAGAAGGACCCGGTCCTGGCGCTGCCGGCGGTGCCGAGGCTGCCAGATCCCGTGACCGACAGCTCGACTGCCTGGACGCTGAGCGATCCGACGGTGAGGTCGCCTGATCCTGTCGCGCTGGCCTCGAACTTCTCGCCGTCGATATGGTCGACCGCCATGTCGCCCGATCCGGTGGCGCTGGCGGCAGTCATGCGCGGCATGGTGATGAAGATCTTGGCGCCCTTGCGCTCGCCGCCCCAGCTGAAGCTGTGCTCCTTGCGGCGCACCATCAGCGTGTCGCCTTCCTTCACGATCTCGAGCTTGTCGAGAATCTTGGGATCGCCTTCGGCACGGACCGAAAATCCCGAGCCGACGCGGACGTCGACATCGTCGGGCCCGGCGGCATCGACGCCGGTGAAGCCCTCGACCGCGAACGTGCGGTTGCCGCCGGTACCGCTGGGCGGCGTACCTTCCGACCGGGCCGTGCCCGAACAGGCGGCGAGCGGAAGCAAAGCGAGCAGCATGTAGCGGTTCATGAGATCCTCCATTGTGTGTTGTCTACATAACACACTGTCGGCGGGACCGCAACGAAAAAGGGCGGCCCCGTAGGACCGCCCTTTTGTATCAACGACTTGGTCGGGCGTTAAGCCGGAACCTTGTCCTTGTTGTGGATCGCCGCGGCCTTGCGCAGGATGTCGAGGATCTTCTCCAAGGCACCCTTTTCGTCGGTCTCTTCCATCGCCGCGAGCTCGCGAGCGAGGCGGGACGCGGCAGCCTCGAAGATCTGGCGTTCCGAATAGCTCTGCTCGGGCTGGTCGTCGGCACGGAACAGGTCGCGGACCACTTCGGCGATCGACACGAGGTCGCCCGAATTGATCTTCGCTTCATATTCCTGCGCGCGGCGCGACCACATGGTGCGCTTGACCTTGGGCTTGCCCTTGAGCGTGTCGAGCGCCTCGCGGAGCGTCTTGTCCGAGGACAGCTTGCGCATGCCGACACTCTCGGCCTTGTTGGTCGGCACGCGGAGCGTCATGCGCTCCTTCTCGAACCGGAGCACGTACAGCTCCAGCGTCATGCCGGCGATTTCCTGTTTCAGAAGTTCAACGACACGGCCAACACCGTGCTTGGGGTAAACAACGTAATCACCGACGTCGAAGGACAGCGCCTTGGCAGCCATGTAACTTCAACCTTTCACTTGGAATGTCGCCCGAATAAACGCACGACGCCCGGACATGGCGCCGGCAGGGGCTTGATTGGATGTGTGTGTCTCCACACGAGAGACTCGGAAAGGGGCTCTCGTCTTGACCTATTTAACACGGTCGTAATAAAATTACCAGCCCGACGTCGTTTTCATACGACGGAGCACCCCCGGAATGGGTACGGCCCCGTCCCATTGCTGGGCGAGGCCGCTTTGATCTCGATCAACTTTGTTGGCGCGCTCAGTCGCCCTGGCCCGGTTCGGGCGAGAAATACTTGTCGTATTTGCCTTCCTCGCCCTTGTGCTCGTCGGCATCGGCGGGGGTCTGGTCGTTCTTGCGCGTGACGTTGGGCCATTGGCTGCTGAACGTGTTGTTGAGCTCGAGCCACTTTTCCAGGCCGCTCTCGGTATCGGGCAGGATCGCCTCGGCCGGGCATTCGGGTTCGCACACGCCGCAGTCGATGCACTCGCTGGGATTGATGACGAGCATGTTCTCGCCTTCATAGAAACAGTCGACCGGACACACCTCGACGCAGTCCATATATTTGCAGCGGATGCAGGCGTCGGTCACGACGTAGGTCATTTCTGGCTCCCCAAGAGTACGATTTGGGCCGTGCTATGCGCGTGTTCCGCGCCCGTCAATCAATCGCGCCTTTCTGCGAGACGTTTTCAAGTTGTCGGCTCCCCGCCCGCCTGGAGATCCTGATAGCAACGTTGCGCCTCGGAAGGCGGGCCGCGCCGAATCGGCAGCGCTTCGATCCGGATGGTGCGGACCTCGCCGCGATGCGTGACGAAGGTCAGGATGTTGCCCAGGCGCACCGGCGCCGCGGCGCGGTCGATCGGGCGACCGTCGATCCGCATATGCCCCTCCTCGGCAAGCCGTTGCGCGAAGCTTCGCGTCTTCACGATCCGCGCGAACCACAGGAATTTGTCGAGCCGCATTGCCGGCCCGTTACCTGGAAAGTGCTCAGCCATCGAGCATTCCGGCCAATGCGGCAAAGGCGTTGTCGCGTGGCGGCGGCTTGGGCTTGGCATTGGGCGTCAGGCCCTGCCACACCCAGCGCGCTTTGCCGTCGTCGCTTGGCCGCGCGGCGCGAAAGCCGAGTTGCGCCATCAGCCGTGCCAGCGTGTCGGGCTGGATCCCCATCGAGGTCGCGAGCGCCGCGTCGGGCGCGAACGGGGCGCGACCCTTGCGCGAATCGTGCGCGGCGCGCGCGATTCGTTCGACCAGATCGATCCGCACCGCCTGCTGGCCGAGCGGCCGGAAGCCATAAGGCAAATCGGCGCCGGACACGGTGCGCGGCAACACCGTGGCGCCGTCGCGCGGGCCTTCACCAAGCCGCATCAGCATCCGCCGCCAGCGCGCGGCACCGGGCTTGAGCAAGGCGGGCGCGAACAGATCGAGCGTACCGATCGTCACGCCCATCTTGTGCAGTTTCTTGCGCGCGGCCGGGTCGAGCGCCTCGACTTGCGCGCCGATCGCCCGGCGCGGCAGCAATCCGCCGGCATCGAGCAGCGCCCCCGCGACCGCACGCAGCGGCGCACCCGCGGCGGCATCGCGCAGGCAGGCGTCGAGCGCGCCGAATACCGGCAAATGGCGCGCCAGCTGCGCTGCGACCCAGCGGTCGAGCCGAACCTGCACCGCTTTGCGTATCGCCGGATCGAGCGCCTCGACCGCGCGATCCAGGAGGATGCGCGGCTGGGCGAGATTGGGGCTGGCCGACAGGGTGGCGACGCGGTCTCCGCGCCAAAAAATCTCGATATCCCCGCTTCCCCGGCGAAGGCCGGGGCCTAGTCGCCACGCATTTTCCGATGGCGCCTCGCCCTTGCCATTTTGTTCGGTGGAACTAGGCCCCGGCCTTCGCCGGGGAGGCGTTGAAGTTGCGCCATTAGGCGTTTCATCCATGGGAATGGAGAAGGCGTCGTCGTCCGATTCCACCAATTCCCGCCCTCGCTTCGCCAGCTCGGCGCCGAGCCTTTTCTCCGCCGCCGCGAGCAGTAGGCGCTTGTCCGCATGCCGCGCGTCGGCGGCAACGGTGAAGCGGAACCCTTGGAGCGTGCCGATCGGATGATCCTCGACCAGCACTTCGCCTTCCTCGCCGATCACCACCGGCAACGCGCCCGCATCCTTGCCGATCTGGCGCAGCAGCACCGTCGTGCGCTTGTCGACGAAGCGCTGGGTGAGTGATGCATGGAGCGCGTCGGACAAGCGTTCCTCGACCGAAGCGGTGCGCGCTGCCCAATGCGCGGGGTCGGCCAGCCAGTCGCCGCGATGCGCGATATAGGCCCAGGTGCGGATCGCCGCGATGCGCCCGGCGATCGTCTCGACATCGCCGGTGACGTCGTCGAGCCGCGCGACCTGATCGGCGAACCACGGCGCGGCGATATGGCCGTTGCCGGTGCTCAGATCGTCGTAGAGCCTGGCGACCAGCCGGGCATGCGGATCGACCCCGAGCTTGCGGAAATCGGGCACGCCGCAGGCCGCCCATAACCGGGCGACCTGGCCCGGCGATCGCGCGCGGTCGCGAACGACATTGTCCTCGGTCAGCCGTTTGAGCACCGCGAGATCGACCGACTGCGGCGCGGCGCGCAGCACGCGATTGTCGGGCTTGGCTTCGAGGCTGGCGATCAGCGCGTCGACCGAGCCGCAATCGGGCTCGCCATCGCGCCAGTAGAGGAAGTCGAGCCGGGGGAAATGATGATGCTCGATCGCATGGATTTCCTCTGGCGTGAACGCGCCCGGACCGTCGGCGGTCAGCGCGCCGAACGTCCCGTCGCGCTGATGCCGCCCGGCGCGTCCGGCGATCTGCGCCATCTCGCTGACCGTCAGCCGGCGCTGACGATAGCCGTCGAACTTGGTCAGGCTGGCGAAGGCGACATGGTTGACGTCCATGTTGAGCCCCATGCCGATCGCGTCGGTGGCGACCAGGTAATCGACCTCGCCGGCCTGGAACATCGCCACCTGGGCGTTGCGCGTGCGCGGGGACAAGGCGCCCATCACCACCGCGGCACCGCCGCGCAGTCGACGGATCATCTCGGCGACGGCATAGACTTCCTCGGCGCTGAACGCGACGATCACCGATCGCTTGGGCAGCCGCGACAGCTTGCGCGCGCCGGCATAGGACAAGGTCGAGAAGCGCGGGCGGTTGACGATCTCGGCGTCGGGGACGAGCGCCTTGACCATCGGCCGCAGCGTTTCCGAGCCCAGGATCATGGTCTCCTCGCGCCCGCGCGCGCGCAACAAGCGGTCGGTGAAGACATGGCCGCGTTCGGGATCGGCGCCGAGCTGCGCTTCGTCCAGCGCGACGAATGCCAAATCTCTCTGGAGCGGCATGCTTTCCGCGGTGCATAGGAACCAGCGCGCGTCGGGCGGAACGATGCGTTCCTCGCCGGTGATCAGCGCAACCTGCTTGGCACCCTTCAATTTGACGACGCGGTCATAGACTTCGCGCGCGAGCAATCGCAGCGGGAAGCCGATCATCCCACTCGAATGCCCGCACATCCGCTCGATCGCGAGATGCGTCTTGCCGGTGTTGGTGGGCCCGAGCACCGCGGTGACCGGAGACGAGAACGCACGCATGATGTCCTATAGATCGTCGCCCCGGGCGATCGACGCAAGCGCGAGTTGATCGTGCGATGATAGCTACGCTCTTGTTGCGAGTCCGTAAGTAATTGTGCCTAAGGCAAGTTACCGCGACTGAAAGTTTGTAGATTCACCGATACTTGAAATAGTTCCGCACCAAGTGGGATTGGTCCCTCATGTTGCACGGCTTGCCGCACGGATCGGCGCGGGAGCGGGCGGTTAAATTGACTTTAACACCCCATCGGCAGAGTGATTCGACAGCGCCGGGGGTGGATCGGCGATTACGTAACGGGGTCGTTTCGTCGTGTTTCTGCGCAATGAGCATTATGAGCAATCAGGGGGCGCCGCTCCCAGCTCGACCGGCCGCGCGCTCGTCCTCACCACCGACCTCTCTTTCGCCGACCGGCTGCGCGCTAGCATGGCACAGATCGACTGGACGCCCGATCTCGGCGCGCGGATCGGATCGCGCGACTGGTTCCGCGGGCTTGCCACCTGCACCGCGCTGATCGGCGCGTGCTGGGCATTGTCGCCGGGCATCGGCCAGCCGCTGGTTGCCGCGTCCGCTTTGCCGCTCAAGGGCAAGGCGTGGGAAAATGCCCGCGCGCAATCGATCGCGCCGCTCGCCCTGGGCGCCGATACCGGTCAGCGCATGGCGGCGACCGACCTGGTGCGGCCGCTTGCCGAAACCCCCGATCGCCCGACACAGGCCTTTGCCTCGGCGATGAGCGACGGCGACAGCCTGGCGGCGGTGTTGCGCCGCGCCGGCACCGCCAAGACCGATATCGCCCGCGTGACCGATCTCGTCGCCGCCGCGCTGCCGCTCGACAATATCCGCCCGGGAACGCGGTTCGAAGGCGTGCTCGGCCGCCGCGCGAAGAAAAGCGACCCGCGTCCGCTCGAGCAATTGAGCTTCCAGCCGGCATTCGATTTCCGCCTGACGATCAAGCGCACCGCCAATGGCCTGACGATGGATCGCCAGGCGATCGCGGTCGACGACACGCCGCTGCGCATCCAGGGCCTGGCCGGATCGAGCCTGTACAAATCGATGCGCGCCGCCGGCGTGCCCTCGACCGTCGCCGCCGATTATATCAAGGCGATCGCGACGCGGATCTCGGTCGGCAGCGATGTCGCCTCCGACGATACCTGGGACGTCATGCTGTCGCAGCGCCGCGCCGCGACCGGCGAAGTCGAACTCGGCAAGATCCTGTTCGCCGGGCTCGATATGGGCCGCCGCAAGGTCCAGCTGGTCAAGTGGAGCCGCAATTCCGATGACGACGAGGACGATGGCAACGGCCATGGCGATTGGTACGACGCCAGTGGCCAGACCGAGCGCCAGGGCTTCATGGGCTTGCCCGTCGCGGGCCGGATCAGCTCGTCCTTCGGCATGCGGATGCACCCGATTCTCGGCTATTACCGCATGCACAAGGGCATCGACATCGCCTGCGCTTATGGGTCGCCGGTCTATGCGGTATTCGACGGCATTGTGAATTGGGCCGGCTACAAAGGCGGCTATGGCAGCTTCGTCGGCATTCAGGCGCAGGGTAGCGGGGTCGGCACCGGCTATGGCCATTTGAGCCGGGTGCTGGTTCGCAACGGCCAGCATGTCCAGCGCGGCCAGATCGTCGCCTATTCGGGCAATTCGGGGCTATCGACCGGCCCGCATCTGCATTTCGAGGTCTATCGCAGCGGCCAGGTAGTCAATCCGCGCGGCTTCTCCTTCTCGAGCGTCGCGGCGCTGACCGGCGCTGCGCTGCGCGCGTTCAAGTCGCACGTATCGGAATTGCTCTCGGTCCATCCGGGAACGCCGCGCAAGTCCAGCTGACGCGATTCCTTGTGCTCCTGCGGAAGCAGGAGCCCAGGATCACAAACGATTCCCTTGGTAGCTCTGGGCTCCTGCTTTCGCAGGAGCACGAGCCGGTTCCGCGCGACCTCGCCCGATCAGCGGCCCTGCGAGCGCCAGCGGCGGATGGTGCGGCCGATGATCTGATCCTCGCCGCCGGTTTCGCGCCACAAGGTGGAGAAGGTCGGATCGTCCGACGCCGGGCGCTTGTTGGCCTCCAGCCCGTCGAACGCGACGCGGATCGGGATGGCGACGCCTTCGCCGCAGATGATGCATTCGCGGTTGCGCAGCGCCGGGATCGAATCGAGGAAGCCGCGCGCGCCTTCCGGCATCGCCGCGCGGACGAACGCCTGGTCGCGATCGTTGTTGAGGCGCATCGCGATGATCGTACCGCATTGCGACAGCACGCCTTCCGCCAGGTCCGACGGGCGCTGCGTGATCAGGCCCAGGCTGACGCCGTATTTACGGCCTTCCTTAGCGATGCGGCTGAGGATCTTGCCGACCGACGATCCGTCGGCGTTGCGCTCGTTGGGGATGTAGCGATGCGCTTCTTCGCAGACGAGCAGGATCGGGCGCCGCGCCTCGTTGCGCGACCAGATCGCGAAATCGAACACCATACGCGACAATACGGCGACCACCACCGAGGTGATTTCGCTCGGCACGCCCGACACGTCGATGATCGAGATCGGCTTGCCGTCGCCGGGCAGGCGGAACACGCGGCTGATGAAGTCCTGCATCGTGTCGGCGACGAGCATGCCGGAGAACATGAAGCTGTAGCGCGGATCGGCCTTGATCTCGTCGATCTTGGTCTTGATCCGCAGATAGGGCGCGGTGTCGCCGGCGCGATCCATCTTGCCCATTTCGAGCTGGATCAGATTGGTCAGGTCGCTGAGCAGATACGGCACCGGGGCGTCGACCGTCAGCTTGCTGATCTCCTGCCCCAGCCGGCCCTTGGCGCGCGCGGCGAGCAGGCATTTGGCCAGGATGTCGGCGTCGATCTGACGTTCCGAATTGGACGTCGTCAGGAACACTTCACAATGTTCCTCGAAATTCATCAGCCAGTACGGCATCTGCAGGTTCGACACGTCGTAGATCGCGCCGGTGGTCTGGAACGCCGCCGCATATTCGCCGTGCGGATCCACCATCACGATATGCCCCTGCGGCGCGAGCTCGCAGATCTTGTGCAGGATCAGCGCGGCGCTGGTCGATTTACCGGTACCGGTCGATCCGAGCAGCGCGAAATGCTTGCCCAGCATCGCGTCGACATAGAGCGAGGCGCGGATGTCCTTGGTCGGATAGACCGTGCCGATCTCGATATTGGCGCGGTCGTCGGCGGCGTAGATCTGCTTGAGGTCGGCGGTCGAGACCGGAAATACCGCCGCGCCCGGAGAGGGATAGCGCGTGACGCCGCGACGGAATTTGTAGAGCTTGCCGGTCAGTCGTTCCTCATCGCCTTCGCCGAGAAAGTCGATCAGCGCCAGGATGCCGGCCTCGACCAGGCGCAGCGAGCGGATATTGGCGATCATCCAGCAGGCGCCGACCCGAATCTTGACCTGCGCACCGACCGAGCCGGCCGATGCCAGCACGGAATCGGGATCGGCGGCATAGCTGGCAATGGCATCGGGATCGAACAGCACCTGCCCCCCCGAACCGGCGATCTCGATCAGTCCGCCGATCTCGCTGCCGAGGCTCGGGGTGGGGGTCGGTGCGGCAGCCTCATCGGCCGTCGTCCGCGCGAACGCGCTACCGCCCAGCATTTCGGTCATCGGAATCCCCTGATCATTCCGAGTCGCTATGGCACGTCAGGGGTAAATATTGGGTTTGCTATCTCTAACAGGCTGCTGGCGCGGCCTTGGCCGTGATGCCGGACTTATTCCGGCACCCAATGGGCAGTACCGCACTTGGACGAAAGCGCGCGTTTCCCCTCTCCCGCTTGCGGGAGAGGGCAAATGCAACCTCTTGCGAGGGTTTCGGCACAAAGATATCAAACCCGCCGCGCGATATACCCCGCGCTCCAGCCGAACAGCACCGAGAGCGCGACCGCGACCAGCCCGTAAGCGATCGAACTGCGCTGCGCCGATCGCGCGACGAATCGCTCGAACCCCGATTTGCGAATGTCGATCTCCTTGGTCGCGACGGCCAGTACGTGCCGGTCCCGGATCAGGAAGGTTTCGGCGGTGAAGCGGCCGACCGGCACGCGCGCCGGGATATTGACGCGGGCACGGTAGAGCACGCCGTCGCTGATCTCGACCGCATTGGGCTGCTCATAATAGAGACCCGACCGCCGCTTGAGGTCGACCAGTCCGCGCGCGAAGCGGTCCTGCTCGTCCTGCGGCGCGCTCGACGCCGGGGACAATTGCAGGCTGTCGAGGCCGAGCTCGTAGATCGCGCGCGTGCGGCTATCGACCACCTGGCCGATCGGGCGCGACGATACCATGCCGTAGAAACTCGGTGCCGACCGATAGCGCAGCCGCGAGGCATTGACCCAGATGCCGGCGATCTTCTCCTTTTCGCGCACCAGGATCGATTGGGTCGGCCCCTTCACCACCACGACGATGTCGGTCGGCGCATCGTCGTCGGGCAGCCGACCGCCCGGATAGAGGATCGCTCCGAACAGCAGCAGGTCCGCGCCGGTGAACGAATAAGCGATCTCGATCTGGCGCTGCGAGACGTCCGGAACCAATACCGGTTTCGATGCCGGCCTGGACTGGCCCAGCAGGAGCGGCGCGCTCACCAACGCGAGAGCGGCACGGCTCCTCAAGACAACTCAACCGAATAGATTTCATCGGGCCGCCAGCCGAGCCCGATCGCGATGCGCAAGCCGACCAGCAGGACCAGCACGGCAAGCGCCAGGCGGAGATATTCGGGTTTCACTCGCGCGGCGAAGCGCGCGCCGAGCTGCGCGCCGATTACCGACCCGATCAGCAGCAACACCGCGAGCACGATGTCGACCGCCTTGGTCGTGGTGGCGTGGACCATCGTCGCCCAGGCAGTGACGAACAGGGTCTGGAACAGGCTGGTGCCGACCACGACCTGCGTCGCCATACCGAGCAGATAGATCATCGCCGGGACCAGGATGAAGCCGCCGCCGACGCCGAGCAGGATGGTCAGAATGCCGACCCCGAAGCCGAGCAGCAACGGCGCTAGCGGCGAAACGTAGAGCCCCGAGCGATAGAAACGCATCCGGAGCGGGAGCGCGGCGACCAAGGGATGGTGGCGCCGCTTGCGGGCAGGCGGCGGCGCTCCGCCGCGCGCGGCCAGGATGTACCGGATCGATTCCCTGGCCATGGTCGAGCCGATCCAGCCGAGCATCAGCACATAGATGACCGCGATCACCGTATCGATCTGCCCGGTCCGCTGGAGGATGCGGAAGATCCACGCCCCGACTCCCGAGCCGACGAAGCCGCCCGCGACCATCAAGCCGCCCATCTGGAAATCGACCCCGCGCCGCTGCAGATGCGCGAACACGCCGGAGACGCTCGCCCCGGTCACTTGGCTCGCCGACGAGGCCGCGGCGACGGTCGGCGGGATGCCGTAGATGATCAACAGCGGCGTGGTCAGAAACCCGCCGCCGACCCCGAACATCCCCGACAACAGCCCGACGAACAGCCCGAGCGCGACGATCACCAGCGCATTGACCGACATGTTGGCGATGGGGAGATAGAGATCCACGGCGCTACGTTAGACGCAGGTTGTGGCGGGTGGAAGGCGCGGGATAGCGGCGAACGGCCCTATTCCTTGCTGCCCTCCGCCTCGTCATCGGTGGTAACCGCGCTTGGCGCGGCTGCCACACCCGAGAGCATGCCGTTGAGGCTGCCCCCGCTTATCCCCAATTCCGCCATCAGCCCGTCGATCAGCGGGCCACCGACCCGGTAGCGCATGGCCGCGGCAACCGCGGAATCGGCAAGGTTCCCGGAACCGCCAGCACCGTCCGAAGCACCCGGATCTCCGTGCAGGCCGCGCGCGTCGAGGATCGAAATCTTGTCGATCTGCTCCATCGGCTTGCTTGCTGCTGCGATTATCGCGGGCAGCGCCTCCAGCATCGCCTTGCGAACCAGCAAGGCGGTCTGCGAATCGTTGAGGACGTTGGTGGCTTCGTTGAGCGCGGTCTGACCCGCGGCATCGACTGTAAACGCCGCCGCCCGGCCCTCGGCGCGCGCCTTTTCGGCATCGGCCTCGGCTTCGGCCTCGGTGCGTAAAGCGGCGGCGCGGGATTCGGCGGCCTCCTTCTCGGCGGTTGCGGCGACGGTGATCTGGACCGCTTCTTCCTGCGCGCGCTGGGTGGCCGCGATCACCGCGACGTTCTTGTTGCGATTGGCGATCTCCGTCGCCTTCGCGGTCAGGACGCTTTCCTCGGCGCGGACGGCCAAGGCGCGCGCTTCGTTGGCCGCGGCGGTCGCTGTCGATTCCTCCTCGGACTTCTGTGCGGTCTGCACCGCGGTGGTGATGCGCGCGATCTCGATGGTACGGTCGCGCTCGATCGTTGCGGTCTGCACCGCCCCATCGCGGGCGATGGTTGCCGTCTGGATCACCTTGTCGGCCTCGGTCTGCGCGACCGTCTGCGCCTGCTCGGCATTGATCCGGGCGATTTCGGCCAGCCGGGTCTGTTCGGCTTCGGCAGTGGCGATCGCGGTCGCCTGCTCCGCCCGGCGGGCGGCCAGCGTCTGTTCCTGCGTGAGGCGGGCCTGCTCGGCCTCCTGCGCGATCGCCAGCGATTGGTTGTTCGCATCGAGGTTGCGTTGCTCGATCTCGACGCGGTTGGTCGCGACGATATCGTTGCGGATCTTCTTGCGCTCCTCGATCGTGCGGGTGAGCACGGTCAGGCCCTCGGCGTCGAACGCGTTGTTCTCGTTGAAATGCTCGAATGCGGTCTGATCAAAATGGGTGATGCTGACCGATTCCAGCTGAAAACCATTCATGTCCAGATCGGTCATCAGCGCTTCCTGGACCTTCTGGATGAAGTCCGCGCGGTTGGCGTGGAGATGCTCCATCGTCATCGTCGCCGCGACCGAACGCAGCGCCGAGACGAGCTTGCCGTCAAGCAATGACTTCACCGCATCGGGACTGTTGACCGATTCGCCGAGCGTCTGCGCCGCGGCGGCGATCGATTGCGCATCGGGCTTTACCTTGATGTGGAAAAGCCCGACGACGTCGACGCGCAATTTGTCGAGCGTGATCAGCGCATCCTTGTTGAGGCGCGAAACTTCGAGCTTCACGGTGGTCAGCCGGACTTGCATCAATTCGTGCAGCACGGGGATCACCATGATGCCGCCGTTCAGCACCACCTTCTCGCCGCCAAAGCCGGTGCGGATCAGCGCGATGTCCTTCGTGGCGCGGCGATACAGGCGCGTGAGGATGATCCCCATCACGACCAGCGCAAGGAGCGCGATACCGGCATAAATCAGGACGTTCAGCAGCGATGCGGACAAAAGACCCTCCCCAATTTCAAATTGTAGTCGTTCAGATTGGCCGGAACGGCGTGCTGATGTCCGGAATGGCGAAGAACACCGTCCCTTGCTTGCCAACCAGCAGGGCGCTTTCGCCCTGCGCGATTATGTCGGCGTCGTCGTGCGGCTCGACCATGACGTAATGCGCTTGGCCGAACTGATCGACGACCTTCGCGCGCGCCGGATGCCCGCGCGAGGCCGCACCTTCCAGCACGGTACCGCGATGCCGCAGCAGATCCTCGGCATTGATGACCGAAGACTCATAGGACGGAAAGATTCGCGCCAGTCCGGCGGACACAAACGCATTCGCGACGACGGCGATCACCAGCGCCGCAGCGCTGGCGATGCCCCAGTGCAGCGGGCTTCCGACCAGGAGCGTGGCGATCTGCTGGATGGCGACGCCAGCGACACTGAAGCAACATAGCAGCGACGTCAGCCAAATCAGGATCGGCAAGTCGCGCCCGAACCCCAGCCAGTCGAGCAGACCCGGCCCAGCCTCGGCACCGCCGGCATCCACATGCGAACCCAGGTCGAGATGCCCCAGACCCAGCCCCACTCCCTCGATGATGCCGATGCCCAGCATGACCACGAAGGAGACCGCGAACGGCGCATATTCCGTAGTTAAAAGAAGGCTGAACACCCGCCGATCATATCGGAATTCATTCGGAAGAATATAGCAAAGTTCCGCCATCTTGGAGCTAAGCGGACGTATGTTTTCGGGTGCCGAGACAGTCCGATCAGATGACGGTAATTAGGCGAGATCCCAGGAATTATGCGCATCCCTCGCGGTCCAGGTTCGGGGATATGCGGGTGCGGCCGATCGCTGCTATCGTCGCCTTGCGATCAAGTTGCCGGCTTCGCGGAGACACATCGTGAGCATACGCCTCTCAGCGCTCATTTTCGGAAGCATTGTCGGGCTGGCCCTGTCCACGGCTCATGCGACATCTTCCCGCGATCCGGTCCTGGGAACTTGGAGGTTGAACGTTGCCAAGTCGCAATTCACACCCGGTCCGGGGTGGCAGAGCCAAATCCGGAAATACAGGGCCGTTTCGCAAGGGGTCGCGGTCACCTGGACGGGCGTCGATGCCAAAGGCGAGAAGATGCGGGTAAGGTACACCTATGCCTATGACGGGCGCGATTATCCGATGCTCGGCTCGGCAAGTTATGACACCCTAAACGCCGTGCGCATCGACGAGCGGACGGTCAGATCCGAGGAAAAGCGAGACGGCATAACGGTGGGGATTGCCGTGCGCACGGTTTCGCCGGACGGAAAAGTCCTGACCATCTCGGACGAGGGCACAAACAGAAAAGGTCAGAGGTTCTCGCAGCTATTGGCGTTCGACAGACAGTGACGCCGTAGGCCTCGCTGATGCCGATGGGTGCGCGATGGACTCGCGTCCGGGGTTCCGGCAGATTTCGGCGGGAAACGACCTCGACGATATCCTTCAGGTCGGGGGGAGCGGCAGGTGTTGGGGAAACCGTCGGTAGACTGCACGCGCCGTACATTGCTGGGAGCCATCGGGCTGGCCATGCCTGTCCGGGCGGCCCTGGCAACGGATGTGACGGCGGATCCGCGCACCGAATATGGTTTCGCGCCGGGACTGACTTATCTGAACACGGCTTCGCTGGGGCCGACGCCCCTGAGCGTGCGTGCAAAGATGGACGCGGCCTGGATCGAGCTGGAGCAGAATCCGGTCTTCGAGACCTATAATGATGGCCCCCTGCATCTGCAGTCGGATCGCGCGCGCGGAGAAGTCGCCGCCTTGCTGGGTTGCCATGCGACGGAATTGCTGATCACGCGGAGCACGACCGACGCAATGAACATATTGGTGTCGGGTTTGCGGCTGCGTGCCGGTGATCGGGTGCTGCTCACGGATCAAGAGCATGAAGGCGGCACCTATTGCTGGACCAATCTCGCGCGCCGCCGCGGCATCGTCGTCGATACGATCCCGATCGCGCCCGAAGATCATGACCCGGCGGCTATCGTCGAGCGCTTCGCGCAAGCGATCCGACCCGAAACCAAGGTCATCAGCGTCAGCCATGTCGTCTCCGCCACCGGGTATCTCATGCCGATTCCGGAGATCGCGGCTTTGGCCAGAGCGAAGGACGTGCTTTGCGTAGTCGATGGCGCACAGGCGCTCGGCCAGAGCCCCGTGGACGTCAAAACGCTCGGCTGCCACGCTTATGCCGCGCCGGGGCATAAATGGCTGATGGGGCCGAAGGGCACCGGCCTGCTCTATCTCTCACCCGAAACCGGCGATCGGATCGAGCCGGTCCAGCTCGAGGACGGCCATCGCTTTATTTCGAACTCGACCGGTGTCGGCTGCCTGCCCTTGTGCATTGGTCTCGGCGCGGCCGCGGAGGCGGCGCGCAGGCGCGGGATGGCGTCGATCCACGCGCGCACGCTCGCACTGCGGAATCGGGCTTATGACGGGCTGGCGCGCATTCACGGACTGCGGCTCGCCAGCGTCCCGCCGGGAGGGCCGGCGGCGACGGCATTGGTAGCTGCCTATCTCCCCGATGCCATCGACAGCGCGGCGTTCCGCGCGGCCATGCGGACGAAGCACCAGATCATCGTCAAGATGGCGGAGAAACGCTGGTTCAACGGCTTCCGCCTCTCGCCGCACATCTTCAATGACGAGGACGATGTGGACAGAGCGCTTCGTGCCATCCGTCTGGAGTTGGCGCGATAGCCGCGCGGCCAAGACCGACCATTGGCGTGCATTGACGCCTTAACGGGCGACGATAGCCGGTACTAGGCCACACCTTCCCCCGCTGAGCCATTCGATTGCCCGCCGCATCAGCGCGCGAACTGCCGCTGTCACGCGATCGCAACCGAAACGACGCGAAAATGGCATCATGCGGAGGCACAGGCGCCTCGTTCTGCACTGCAGCAACGTCCACAACCAAGGGGCCGCCGTGATCCGTTCCACTACCAGCTTGTTCGCGCTTGCCGGCGCATTGTTCTGCGCCGATGCGGCGTTCGCCCAGACCGCCGTGGCGGATGCCGGCACGACGCAACCGGGCGACGCTCAACCCGCCGGCGCGCAACCCGACGACGCCCAACTCGATCCTGGCTCGACGATCGTGATCACCGGCCGCTCGACGCGCTCGTCGACCGAGCTTCCGGGGAGCGAGATCCAGAAGATCCTGCCCGGCGTCTCGCCCTTGAAGGCGATCCAGACGCTGCCCGGCGTGCTCTACATCACTGCTGATCCCTGGGGCTATAACGAGCAGAACGCGCAGATCTTCATCCATGGTTTCGCCGCCAACCAGCTCGGCTACACGATGGACGGCATACCGCTGGGCGACCAGAGCTACGGCAATTATAACGGCCTGTCGCCGCAGCGCGCGATCATCTCGGAGAATGTCGGCCGCGTCGTCGTGTCGACCGGCGCCGGCGATCTCGCCACCGCGTCGAACAGCAATCTCGGCGGTACGGTCGAGACCTACTCGTCGGCCCCGCTCGACAAATTCGGCATCCAGCTCGGCCAGACCGTCGGCAGCTTCGACACGTCGCGCACGTTCGTGCGTATCGATACCGGCGCGTTCGGCGTCGACGGCAACACGTCGGCCTATCTCTCGGCGGCGCGCCAGCACGCCCGTGCCTGGGATTTCAACGGCAATCAGGGCGGCTGGCAGGCGAACGGCAAGTTCGTCAACGACGGCAAGGCCGGCAAGCTGACGCTCTATTTCGACTATAACGACATGACCCAGCCGAACGAGGACGCGACCACCTTCTTCAAGCCGTCCGCCGGCGGCACCGCGACCCCGGTCCAGCTATATACACCTTATACCAAGCCGTTCTTCTATCCCGATCTCGCCACCTATCGGACGTCCTATCTGAGCGCGCTGGGCAATTCGCCGGCGGCGCAGGGCGGCAATTACCGCAATTATTATTCGGATGCGCAGCGTACCGACTATCTCCTCTACATGCGCTACGACGCGCATCTGTCGGATCGCATCACCTGGTCGACCACCGGCTATTACCATCACAATGACGGCGCCGGCGTCGTCGCCGGGCCGCTCGGTCAGTCAATCACCACCGCGCAGCCCTATCTCGACCCAAATTACGCGACTGCCCTCGCGAACAAGTGCCAGTTCGGCACCAACGGCAATGGCGTTCGTCCCGCGGCGTGCACGGCGATGACCGACGCCCAGGCACAGGCGGTCGGCGCTGCCCTGGTCGCGGCGACCGGCGGATCGGGCCTGATCACCCGCACCACCGAATATCGCATCGATCGCGGCGGCATCATCTCCGCGTTCAATCTCGACCTCGGCAACCACAAGATCGAGCTCGGCGGCTGGTTCGAGCGCAACAGCACGACGCAATATCGCCGCTGGTACGCGGTTGACATCAACAACCCAGCCTCGAGCACGCCGTACATCCGTCCGCTCGACGTCCAAACGCCCTTGTTCACCCAATATCAGGGCGAGGCACGGATCAACGAGTTGCAGCTCCATTTGCAGGACAGCTGGCAAGTGACCGGCAAATTGCTGGTCAACGCCGGCTTCAAGACCAGCGCGCAATGGGCCAATGGCTGGTTCCCGGTGCAACCCAAGCTCGGCTCGCTGTCGGGCCTGACCGGTGGCCTGCCCCAGGGCAGGATCGATACGAAGAACTGGTTCCTGCCCGCGTTCGGGGCCAATTATAATTTCAACGGCCACGAACAGCTCTATTTCAACGTCCAGAAGAATCTGCGCCAATATCAGGCCTATCTGGCCGGCGGCGGCGGTCCCTGGTTCACCGGCAGCCAGGCCGCGTTCAACGCCTTCGCCGATCAGGGCAAGCCCGAGAGCAGCTGGACCTATGAAGGCGGCCTGCGCACCAGCCGCGGTTTCGGCAACGGCATCGGCTTCGACGCGCAGGTCAATTATTATCACGTCGTGTTCAACAACCGCCTGCTGGCGATCTCGACCAATCCGGGCGGCATCGCCGGCGGTCAGATCACCGGCGGTACGTCGATCCTGGTCAATGTCGGCGACGTCCATACCGACGGCGTCGACGCCGCCTTCACTTTCCGCGTCGGCCGTACCTTCTCGCTCTACAATGCCACCTCGTACAATCTGTCGAAATATCAGAGCGACTATACGTCGACCGGGATCGGCGCGGCCACCGGCACGTGTATCGGCGGTTATCTCGTCACCGGCGGGGTCGTGCCGACCTGCGGCAAGCAGCTGCCCGGCACGCCGAAATGGATGAACAAGACCGTCGCGACAATGTCGGTCGGGCCGTTCGAGGCGCAAGTGATCGGCGATTTCGTCGGCCGCCGCTTCGCCACCTTCACCAACGACGCCAGCGTGCCGTCCTACTTCCTGACTTCGCTGCGCCTCGCCGCCAAGCTGCCGGACAATATCCTGCCCCTGCGCAAATTGGAGGTGTCGCTCAACGTCACCAACCTGACCGACCGCAAGGGTGTGTCGACCCTGTCGATCGGATCGGCGACCAACAGTTATTCGGCCTATCCGATCGCGCCGCGGCAATGGTTCCTGACGCTGTCGGCGGCCTATTGAGGCGGCGGTAAAGCCGGATCCCGGGCGGGGCTTCGTTCAACGGGACCCTCGCCCGACGATCGGCTACAAGCGACCGAAAATGGCGTTGTTCCGCCGCCACACTTTCGAAAGGATGTGTGGGGTGGACGGCGGCTGAAGCTTTTGTGCTTGCGCCTTTTCCCGATTTGGTCCCTTTTGGCCCCACAGGGGAGCGATGCTTGAGGGCCGTAAAGGGAGACGGCTCAAATGAATCGCGTACGCATCACACAACGCACCTCGGTGGCTACCTTGGCGCTGATCGCTGGTCTGTCGGCAATGCCGGCATTTGCCCAGGACACCGCCGGCGCCACCCCAACAGCAGCAGCATCCGACGCGAGCGACGAAATCGTCGTCACCGGATCGCGCATTCGCCGTAGCCCGCTGGACAGCGACAAACCCGTCGTCACCGTTGACGAGGCGGCGATGGCCAAGACCGGGCTCAGTTCGGTCGCCGACGTGCTGCAACGCCTGCCCAGCGCGGGCGGCGGGCTGAACACCAAGGTCAACAATGCCGGCAATATCGGCGGGCCGCCCGACGGCACCGGCGTCAGCTCGGGCTCGGCGGAAATCGATCTGCGCTATCTCGGCGCCAAGCGCACGCTCGTGCTGGTCGACGGATTGCGCTTCGTCAACGGATCCGCCGCGGGCGGGATTCCCGCCTCGGTCGATCTCAACGAGATCCCGACCAACATGATCGAGCGCGTCGAAGTGCTCCAGTCGGGCGCGTCGCCGCTCTATGGCTCGGACGCGGTCGCCGGTGTGGTGAACATCATCACCCGCCAGGCGCAGAAAGGGCTCAAGGCCTCGGCGCAATTCGGCACCTATCGCGAGGGTGACGGCCATACCACCGACCTCCAGCTGAGCTATGGCATCCAGTCGCCCTCGACCGGCACGTCGCTGGTGTTCGGCGCGACCTATACCAAGCAGGAAGCGGTGAGCACCGCCAACCGCGCCATCTCGCTGTTTCCGACCTCCGGCATCACGTCCTGCGCGGTGGCGACCAGCGGCTGCAGCAGCGCCATCCCCAATGGCCGGTTCGACGTGCTCGGCCAGAGCTTGACGCTCGTCGCCCCGGTGGTGGGGCGCAAGCCGGTCTATCCGACCGATTTCCGGGCCTATACGCTTGCCGACCGGTTCAATTTCGCGCCGTATAATTACCTGATCACGCCCAACGAGCGCATCGGCGGGTTCTTCAATTTCAAGCAGGAATTGTCGAGCTCGGTCAATTTGCGGGTCAAATTGGTCTATAACCATCGCCATTCGACCACCGAGGCGGCGTTCCTGCCGCTGTTCATCGGGCCCGATGCCGGCAACGGCAATCTGCTCGATACGATTTCGGTCGACGCCACCAATCCGTACAATCCGTTCGGCGTGACCCTGTCGTCGGGCGCGGACGGCACGCCGGCCAATTATTCGACCATCCGGCGGCGTTTCGTCGAAGGCGGCCAGCGCGTCTTCACGCAGGACGTCAACACTTTCTCCGGCACCGTCACGCTCGACGGCTCGTTCTTCCTCGGCAGCAAGAAATGGTATTGGGACGCCAACGCCGTGGTCGGCCTGAACGATGCCCATCAGCTGTTCACCGGCAACCTCAACGCCGCGAAGCTCGCCAAGGCACTGGGCCCGGTCGCGAACTGCACCGGGGATTGCGTGCCGTTCAACATCTTCGGCGGCCTGGGCTCGATCACCCCGGCGATGCTGAATTACGTGACGTTCGACGAACGCGACAAGAGCACGCAACGGCTGTACGATTACACCGCCAATCTGTCGGGCGAGCTGTTCGACCTGCCCGCCGGCCCGGTCGGCATCGCGATCGGCTACGAACATCGCGTCCAGAAAGCGAGCTACGATCCCGATCCGGTGATCGTCGCGGGGCTCGGCGCCGACGTGCCGACCAGCCCGGCGCGCGGCGGCTTCAATGTCGACGAAGTCTATGGCGAGCTTCGCGTGCCGATCCTGGCCAATACGCCGTTCTTCTATCGGCTCGAACTCGACGGCGCGGTCCGCCATTCGGACTATTCGTCGTTCGGCAGCAGCACGACCTTCACCGCCTCCGGCCTGTGGAAACCCGTCGCCGACCTGCTGTTCCGCGGCGGCTATGCCGAGAGCCTTCGCGCGCCGAGCATCGGCGAACTCTATGCGGGCCTGTCGCGCAGCGACGCGACGATCAACGATCCCTGCACCAGCGGCGCCGGCGGCTCGTTCCAGTCCAACGCGACGGTCAGGGCGAATTGCATCGCCAATGGCGTGCCGGCCAACGGCAGCTACAATGATCCGACCGGCGGACAGCTCGGCGTGTTCTCCAAGGGCAATGCGGCGTTGAAGCCGGAAACCGCCAAGACCTGGACCGCGGGCGGCGTGTATAGTCCGTCCTGGGCGAAGAGCTGGTCGTCGGCGCTCAGCCTGGAGGTCAATTACTACAATATCAGCCTGAAGAACGCGATCGACTCGGTGCCGGCGTCGCTCACCTTGGCGCGGTGCGCGTTCAACGCCGATCCCATCAGCTGCTCCGCGATCAAGCGGACGCCCAGCGGCACGATCGCGGGCATCAGCGCCGGCTTGCTCAACCTCAACGCGATCAAGACCGACGGGCTCGACGCCACCTTCCTCTATCGCTCGCCCAAGATCCGCGGCGGGACGATCGGGCTGTCGGCCAATGCCGCCTATCTGCTGAAGTACAATGTCGCGCCGCCCTCCGCGCCGATCCAGGTCTGCGCCGGCACCGAGCGCTGCCTGGCGACCGATCAGGCGTTTCCGCGCTTCAAGCTGAACAGCACGATCGACTGGTCGTCGCCCGCCTTCGGCGCATCGTTCACCGCGCGCTACATCAGCGCGGTGACCGAAGGGAACGGCCATATCATGTCCGCGACCTTCTATGGCGACGTGCAACTGTACTACTCGCCCGCCTGGATGAACCACGACATGCGCCTGACGATCGGCGTCAACAATGTGTTCAACAGGAACCCGCCGGTCTGCGCGACCTGCGACAGCGCGAACTTCGATCCGACGACCTACGATATCCCGGGTCAGTTCGGCTATGCGCGTCTGTCCTACGGGTTCTGATTGGTAATCAACGGTGACGGGGGCAACTGCGCCCGGACAGGGCCTGGGATCAAGGCGCCCGTCACCGTAAACTCGCAAGAGCAGTGACGCTGCAATTCTCGCGCTGACGGCGCTGCTCGCCCCGGTTTGGGGACGGTTGGGCACCGCCGACCGCGGCCACGCTCTGTTGCAGCGCAGCATCAATATGCTATGGTGCGTGCGTCCTCAAATCCTAGCTCCTCTCAGATCGACCTCCAGCCAAAAAGGCCAGCGATGACCGATCAACTGATCGCGATGATCCTGCAGGGCGGCGGCGCGCTCGGTTCCTATCAGGCCGGGGTGTTCCAACAGATCAGCGCAAACGGTTTCGTGCCCGACTGGATCGTGGGAACATCGATCGGCGCGATCAACGGCGCGATCATCGCCGGGAACGAACCGGATCGCCGGGTCGATAGACTGGTATCGTTCTGGCGGACGGTGGAGCCCGCCGCGTCCTGGTTCGACTTGTGGACTCCGCGAGGGTGGGGGGAGATGCTCAACCCCTTCAATCCGGTCCTGACGTCGTTCTCCAAGAACCGCGCCGTCCTGTCGGCGATAATCCAGGGGGTCGACGGTTTCTTCACGCCTCGCCTGCCCTTGAATGCCGATCTTCTCACGCCGGTCGCGCTCGATGAGGCGGGCTTCTATGACACCTCGCCGCTCCATCAGACGCTGCTGGACCATGTCGATTTCGACTATCTGAACGATGGCCCGATCCGATTGAGCGTGTGCGCGGTGAACGTCGAGAGCGCCGCCTTCAAAGTGTTCGATACGGCCGACCAGTCCGATGGCCCGATCGGCCCGAGGCACATCATGGCGAGCGGTGCGCTGCCCCCGGCCTTTCCGCCGGTCGTGATCGACGGGCAGGCTTATTGGGACGGCGGCATCTATTCGAACACGCCGCTCGAGGTCCTGCTCAACGACCAGCTCGATCGTGACGCCTTGGTGTTCCTGGTCGATCTCTGGGACCCGACCGAGCATTTGCCCGAAACGATGTCGGACGTAATGGATCGGATGAAATCGATCCAATATACCGGCCGCACGACCGCGCAAATCCAGGTTCGCAAGCGTATCGAGGATCTGCAAAAGGCGATCCGGCTGCTCGCCGAACAGGTTCCTCAGGATCGCCTGGCCGATCCCGCCGTCGCCGCGCTTGTCGCCAAGGGCTCGGATCGTACCGTCAACGTCATCCGGCTGATCATGAAGGCGCTGGAAGGCGACGATCAGTTCCGCGACGTGGATTTCACCGCCTCTACCGTCGTGGCGCGATGGGCCGCCGGCAATGCCGATGCCGCCCGGGCATTGCACCACAAAGCCTGGCTCAAGCCGGTGCCGCCGCATGCGGGCCTCGTCATCCATGAACTGGACCAGCATGAGGAAACCCGATGACCGAAGACGACGTCCGGAACGGTTTTGCGATGCCGATCTACAATCCGGCCTATCCGCCGGGACCGTATCGGTTCGTCGACCGCGAATATCTCATCATCACCTATCGCACCGATCCGGCGGTCCTGGAAAAGGTCATCCCGGCGCCGCTCAGGATGACCGATCCGGTCGTCAAATATGAGTTCATCAACATGCCGGACTCGACCGGCTTCGGGCATTATTGCGAATCCGGTCAGGTCATCCCGGTGAGTTTCGAGGGCGAGGCCGGCAGCTACGTCCATTCGATGTATCTCGATGACCACCCGCCGATCGCCGGCGGCCGCGAGCTCTGGGGGTTTCCCAAGAAGCTGGGCAATCCCAAGCTCCAGATCGACAAGGATACGCTGGTCGGAACGCTCGATTACGGCAGCGTGCGCGTCGCCACCGGAACGATGGGCTTCAAGCACAAGGCGCTCGACCCCGAGCCCGTCATCAAATCGCTCGGCGGCCCCAATTACCTGTTGAAGGTCATTCCGCATGTCGATGGCACGCCGCGGATCTGCGAACTGGTGCGCTACAGCATGACCGATATCAATCTGAAGGGCGCCTGGTCCGGACCCGGCGCGCTGACGCTGGTCGATCATGCCCTGGCGCCGGTGTTCGACCTGCCGGTGCTGGAAGTGCTGTCGACCGTGCACATCATCGCCGACCTGACATTGCCGCTCGGCCATATCGCTCACGACTATCTCTCTTGATCGAGGACAGACCATGACATTGCAGGGCAAGGTAGCGCTCATCACCGGGGCCGCGAGCGGGATCGGCAAGGAAATCGCGCTCGAATATGCGAAACAGGGCGCGAAGATCGTCATCGCCGATCTCAATCTCGACGCCGCGACGGCGGCGGCCGCCGAAATTATCGCCGCCGGGGGCATCGCCATGGCGGTGGCGATGAACGTCACCGACGAAGAGCAGGTCGACAAGGGCGTCGCCGACGCCGTCGCGGCTTATGGCGGGATCGATGTCCTGATCAGCAATGCCGGCATCCAGATCGTCCACCCGATCGTCGATTTCCCCTATGCCGATTGGCAGAAGCTGATGGCGATCCACGCCGATGGCGCCTTCCTTACGACGCGTGCGGCGATGCGCGCGATGATCGCCGCCAAGCGCGGCGGCGTCATCATCTATATGGGATCGGTCCATAGCCACGAGGCGTCACCGCTAAAGGCCCCCTACGTCACCGCCAAGCACGGCCTGATCGGCTTGGCCAAGGTGGTCGCCAAGGAGGGCGCCGAGCACGGCATCCGCGCCAATGTCATCTGCCCGGGCTTCGTCCGCACGCCGTTGGTCGACAAGCAGATCCCCGAACAAGCCAAGGAGCTCGGCATTTCGGAGGCGGACGTGATCAAGAACGTGATGCTCAAGGAAACCGTCGACGGCGAGTTCACAACCGTCGAGGACGTCGCCGCGACCGCCGTTTTCCTGGCAGCCTTCCCGTCGAACGCGCTGACCGGTCAATCGATCATCGTCAGTCATGGCTGGTGCATGCAATAGGCCGTCGGGCGTAGCCGTATCGATGAAACCGAATATGTTGGCGTTCGAGCCGGCCGTCGCCCGATCGGTCAACGGCCGCGTGGGTGAGGGCGCGTAATGGCGGCGGCTTCCGGCGACTAGGACGTCAGCGCAATCGATGCGCATTTGAGCGCATGGCTCTTGCAACCATGCCGAGGTGAATTACGTTTACAACACACCTCGTCAAGGAAGACCGCATGTTTCGCAAAGTCGCTTTCGTTGTTGCGTTGGTCGCCGGTACCGTCACCGCCACACCCGTTCTCGCCAAGGGATGCATTCGAGGCGCCATCGTCGGCGGGGTTGCCGGTCACTATGTCGGCCGTGGTCACGCGCTCGCGGGCGCGGCCGCGGGATGCCTTGTCGCCCGTCACCACTTTGCGCAGGAGGCCAAGGCCAAGAAAGCCGCCGCGCGGCGTTGATGCCCAGAGCATCGCGCGGAAAAGTGGGTACCGGTTTTCCGCAAAAACGATGCGACAACAAATAACGAGAGCGGAGTGCGTGATTCAGAAATCACCCACTCCGCTCTAGGTTGAGAACCCGGATAAGCAGTTGTTCTTGACGCGATCCATTTCCAAAACTCGTCATCCCAGCACAAGCTGGGATCTCAAGCGGCATCACCGTCAGAGACCAACATCGGGTCGGATCGTCCCCCGGACGATCCTTGAGCATGCGGAGCATGCTCAACCCGATGGTCTTTCGCTGGGGTGACGGGAGAATTCCGCGTGGATAGGGACGCGGCCGACGCGGTTATCGCGCCGGCCAATCGAATACGCCACTTTGGGTTGGTTAAACCCAACCCGCAGGCTGCGGGTTATCCACCCGCAGCCTGTTTGAGCCCTGTCCTACCTCAGCGGAACGAGCCGCTGAGCATCACGCCGAACACACGCGGATCGTTGTAGATGCCCGCACGGTAGTTCGACGTGTCGATCGCGCCGATCAGGTTCTTGGTGTTGGTCAGGTTGCGGGCGAACACCGCCAGTTCGTACTTGCCCCAGGCGTAGCCGATTTTCCCGCCCAGTTCGTAATTGCCGTCCGAGCTATATTCGACGCTGCGATAGAGCACGAGGTTGGTCTTGCCCTGGATGTTGAAGTCGCCGGCGATGAACAGCTTGCTCTCGCCACCCAGCGGCAGGTCGTACCGCCCACTGACGTTGATGTTGTAATCGGGCGCGTTGGGAAACGGGTTGCCGTTGATGTTGGCGTAGTAATTGTTGCCGATCCGCACCGTCGGATTGAGCACCGTCTGCGACATCACGCCGCCCGCCGCGCCGACCTGGGCATAGACGTTGGGCGCGTTGATCTCGGTGTGCAGCAGGCTGAGGCCGACATTGAAGCGCAAATTGTTGGTCGGCCGCGCCTCGAGTTCGGCCTCGACGCCATAACCCTTGCCCTTGTTGCCGTTGAACAGCACGCCGTTGCCGTTGCTGTCGTTGCCGTTCAGCTGGATGTTGTCGATATTGTAGTAGAAGCCGGCGACGTTCAGGTGGACGCGGCCGTCCGCGAACGCGGTCTTGATGCCGGCTTCATAGCTGGTGTTCTTTTCCGAATTGGCCGTCGAATAGGCCGAATTGAACACCGCCGAGCGGCCCTGCACGGTCGGGCCACGGAAGCCGCGGGCGTAGCGTGCATAGAAGCTGACGTCGTGGTCCGCGCGCCACAACAGGCTGACGTCCCAGCTCGGCTGGGTGTCGGACAGGCGGCAATAGGTCGCAGCCCCGCACGCATAGGACGAGGTCGGCGCGGTGGCCGGGACGACCAGGTTCGCGAAATTGGGGTGGAGCAGCAGGTTGGTGCTCTTGGTGTCGTTGGTGACGCGCACGCCGCCGCTCAGCGTCAGCTGATCGGTGAGGTCGTAGCTTGCCTGGCCGAACGCCGCCCAGCTGGTGTTGATGTTGTGCAGCAGCACGAAATTCTTCGGATTCGGCGTCGTGCCGAGCGAATTGTTGGTCAGGAAGAACGAACGCTGGTCGAACTCGGTATTGTCGCGTGCGTCGAAATAGATGCCGCCGACCTGCCATTTGAAACGGCCGGTATTCGGGCTGGCCAGGCGGACTTCCTCGGTCCACTGGTCGAGCCCGCGCAACCGGCCCTGCGACTCGCCGCAGCCGGCCGCACAGATATTGGGCGTGACGCCGCCGAAATTGGCCGCCGCACCGCCATCAGTGTCGCCGCGGCTATAGCCCGATGCATGTTCCCAGGCGGTGATCGAGGTCAAAGTGGCGCCGCCGAAATCGTAATCGGCCTTCAGCGAGACGCCCTGGTTCTTATAGGCCTGCGGGTTGTTCTGGGCTTCGTCATACGACACGACCGAGCGGTCGAACGACGCCGGCACCGCGTTGGTGCCGCGGATGATCGAGCCGCGATAGAAGATCGAGGCGGTGCCGGTGTAATCGCGGACATGGCCCGACAGCCGGACGCTGAGCGCGTCGCTCGGCTTGAACAGCAGCTGCAGCCGCACGTCCTTCTCGTCGAAGCCGCCCATCACATTGTGGCCGGGCACGGTGCCGTCGTCCGACGGGCCGGCATAGACGTTGCTGATCCAGTCGTCGCGGCGCTGGTACAGGCCCGACAGGCGGAAGCTGATCGTGCCGTCCTTGGTCAGCGGGCCGCCGATGCCGACATCGGCGTTGACGCTGTTATAGCTGCCGTAGCTGAGCGAGCCCTGGCCTTGCCAGGTGGCGGTCGGCTGCGCGCTGTCGAACTTGACGATACCGGCCGTCGTGTTGCGGCCGAACAGCGAGCCTTGCGGGCCCTTCAGCACTTCGACCTGCGCGATGTCGAACGCCGGGTTGGACTTGAGCACGACATGTTCCTTGACCACGTCGTCCTGGATGATCGACACCGGCTGCGAGGCGCCGAGATAGAAATCGATATTGCCGAGCCCGCGAATATAGAAGCGCGGGAAGATGCGGCCGGTGGTCGATTCGACATACAGGCCCGGCACCTTGCCGGACAGCGACAGCAGCGTATCGGCGCCGGCCGCCTGGAAGTCGTGCAGCGCTTCGGGCGCCATCGTCGACACGGCCACCGGCACGTTCATCGTGCTTTCCGAACGGCGCTGAGCGGTGACGATGATGTCGCCAGTGTCGCTCGCGCTTTCTGCCGGACTGTCCGCCGTCGGCGTGGCGGCGGTCTGCGCGCCGGCGAACGGTACGGTCGCGATGGTAGCGGTGCCGACGAGAAGAAGCGCGGCAAAATTCTTATAATTCATGATGATAATCCCTTTGCGCGGCGCCGGTTATTGGTTTGGGCGCCCCTCGGATGTGCGCGTGGCCGCGAATTGTGACGACAGTGCGTCAGAAGGCGCGATCGCGGCAGCAGGGAAACATGTCGGCCGGCAAGTGCGGCAACAGAGCAACAGTCGGGCGCGGGTGCCTAGGGACGCAATTCCTTGCGGTAGGTGAGGAAAGTGGCGGGCACTTTCAGGGGATGGGGATAGGGCCGGGTGCGATCTGTTCGCCGGTATCCCCGCCGTTCGTAATAAGCGATCAGGCGCGACTTGTGCTGGAGCACTTCGATGACCGCATGGCTTGCGGCGAAGGTTTCGACCGCCAACCTTTCGGCGTGGCTGAGAAGTTGGCCCCCCAGGCCTTCGCCCTGGAAAGAGGGATCGACGCTCGTCAGCCGAATTTCGCACTGTCCCGGCGCCACCGCCACGACGAGCGAGGACCCGACGATCTGTCCCGCGACCTCGCCCAGCGACAAGCGCGCATCGGGTGCGCCGATCAGGGCCTCCAAATCGCCGCGGCTGACTCGCTCGCCTTCGGGCAATTCCCCTTCGTGCGACCAGCTCGCCGAGGCGGAGCGCCCGCGATAGGCGCGCTGGATGACGGCCTGAAGCGCCTCCAGGTCGGAAAGCTCAGCCGGCCGGATGATCAGGGGAGGATTGGCCATATGAGGCAGGTTAGCGCCCGCGCGTTAGTGAAGGGTTCTTGTCCTTCTTCGTAGATTGTTAGAGCCCTGGCGGCTATCGGATAGGCATGGATCACAATATGTTAGATACGTTGCGTCGGTTGCATGACGACATATTGGCCAAGCTGGATGCGCTGGAAGCACTGACCAGTTTGCCGCAGCCCCCGATGGATCGCTTGCCCGCACTCAGGCAGGCGCTAACCCGGAGCAGCCGGGCGCGGACGATGCTGCTGGAGCGCGCCTATGACCGGCTGATCGCGGAATGCCCTCCCGCGAAGAAGGCCGCGCTGGAAGTGCTCAAGGCGGGCGGCAAGGACAATCTGATCGTTTCGACCCGGCATATCGGCTCCTGGACATTGCGGGAGATCGCCGACCGCTGGCCCGATTATTGCGCCGCTTCGGCCAGGATGCGGGCGGATATGCGCGAGCGGATCAGGAGCGAGAAGGAGCTGATCTATCCTTTGCTCGCCGACCCGAAGGTCGCGTGATCGCGGGCGTGCTTTCGCCGGACGCGTCCCTGACGTAGAGATGCCGGATGCTTGACCGTCGCGCCGCGTTGATTGGTGGCACCGCCTTTTTGCTGACTGGCGCGTCGCGACCGTTAGCGGTCGATATGGCGGCAAGGGTCGCCGACCTCAGAGCGCTGGAGAGGCGCGCACAGGGCCGGCTGGGCGCCTATGTTCTCGACCCGGTCCGTCGTGTGTGGTTCGGCTGGCGGGCAAACGAGCGCTTCGCGCATTGCAGTTCTTTCAAGATGTCGCTCGCCGCGATGATGCTCGCCAAGGCCGACCGGAAAGAGATCGACCTTGCGGAAGTGTTGCATTGGACCAAGGCTGACATGCTGGGCGTCAGTCCGGTCACCGAAGCCAGGATCGATACCGGTCTCGCCGTCGAGGATCTGGCGCGGGCAACCTTGGTGACCAGCGACAATACGGCAGCCAATGTCCTCCTGCGCCGGTTCGGCGGACCGGAACAACTGACCCGTTTCTGGCGGTCGATCGGAGACACTGTCAGCCGGCTCGACCGGTACGAGCCGGAATTGAACGTGACGCCACCGGGCACCGAGCTCGATACCACCACGCCCGCGGCAATGGCGGCCACGACGGCGGCATTGATAAACGGCAAAGCGCTGTCCCCCGCCAGCCGCGCCAAGCTCAAGGCCTGGATGAGCGAGACGAAAACCGGCCGTGACCGCATCCGCTCGGGCTTTCCCGCCGGATGGGACTCGGGCGACAAGACCGGCACGGGCATCGGCAAGACCAAGCACACCTATGTCGATCTGGCCTTTGGCGGCCCCGCCGGTCGCGCGCCGCTGATCGTTACCGCTTATTTTGAGCCGGCGCGGCTGGTGGAACCGATGGATCCGATCGCGACCGGAGCGCTCGCTGAAGTCGGGCGGATAGCAGCGGCGAGCTTGTCTGCGGTTTAGTTTAGGGCATGTCGGGCCGATCGCCTCAGCTGGCACGCGCCGCTGGCAAATAGGCTGCAAGCTGCCGCAATCCAATATAGGCGAGACCATGAAGGTCCGTGATCGGACCGCGGGTTAAAGCGGAGACGATCGATGACTGTCCGAGCGAAGGAGGCAGAGCGGCACCGCGTCGTCATCGTCGGCGCGGGATTCGGCGGGCTGTGGGCGATAAAAAGCCTGAAAGGCGCGCCGGTCGACATCACCGTTATCGACCAGCGCAACCACCATCTGTTCCAGCCGCTGCTCTACCAGGTCGCCACGGCGGCGCTGGCCCCGTCCGAAATAGCGTGGCCGATCCGATCGATGCTGCACGATCGCCGCGATGTCACCACCATCCTTGCGACCGTGACTGGCGTCGATGTGGCGGGCCGAGCCGTGCAACTCGCGGACGGTAACCGGATCGCCTATGACACGCTGATCCTCGCGACCGGCGCGCGGCACGGCTATTTCGGCCATGACGAATGGGAAGAGTTCGCGCCCGGCCTCAAGACGATCGAGGACGCCACTGCTATCCGGGGCCGCATCCTCGCGGCATTCGAGGAGGCGGAGCGCGAAACCGATCCCGTTCGACAGCAGGCCTTGCTGACTTTCGCGATCGTCGGCGCCGGTCCCACCGGCGTCGAACTGGCCGGCACGATCGCCGATCTTGCCCATGATACGCTGCCGCGCGACTTCCGCGCGGTCGATACGCATCGGACCAAAGTGCTGCTGGTGGAAGCCGGGCCCAAGGTGCTCAACGGCTATCCCGACGGGCTTTCGAATTATGCCAAGAACGCGCTGGAGAAACTCGGCGTCGACGTCTGCCTTGGCGCGCCGGTGACGCAGATCGAGCGGGGCGCCATCACGTTCGGCGATCGGCGCGTCGAGGCGCGGACGATCGTCTGGGCCGCGGGCGTGCGCGCCTCGCCTGCCGCGGACTGGTTGGGGACGGCGGCCGACCGCAACGGCCGGATCATCGTGGAACCCGACCTCAGCGTGCCCGGTCATCCGGAGATTTTCGCGATTGGCGATACCGTCTCGGTCAAGGCGCCCGACGGCTTGCCGGTGCCGGGGATCGCGCCGGCCGCCAAGCAGGAAGGCGCCTTCGTCGGCGAGACGATCCGGCGGCGGCTCACCGGCAAGCCCGAAACCGGGCCGTTTCGCTACCATCACCAGGGCAGTTTGGCGCAGATCGGCAAGCGCAAGGCCGTGATCGATTTCGGCCGGATCAGGCTGCGCGGCGCGATCGCCTGGTGGCTGTGGGGAATCGCCCATATCTATTTTCTGGTCGGGGTGCGCGCGGCTCAGCGTGGCGCTCAATTGGCTATGGATTTACGCACGGAATCAGCGTGCTGCCCGGCTCATCACTCGGCCGAACGGCGAAACCGCGATCGATTGATGCCGCTTTCATACTAGACTTCCCCCTAACCTTCGATACCCTCCGCCCGGCTCACATGAAGCCACGACAGAAGGGGGATGTATGAAGCTCGCGGCCCGTCTCGCGGTCCTTGCGTTGGCGCTGTCACCGGCGCTCGCCTTCGGCGACAATTCCCCGCACATCACGGTCGCGACGCCCGGCGTCGGCAACGGCTCGATCGAGCGCTTCACCGCGCGGTTCAGCCAGCCGATGGTTGCGCTGGGCGATCCGCGCGCGCCGGCGCCGTTCGATGTCACCTGCGCCGTCAACGGTCAGGGGCGCTGGGCCGACCAGCAGACGTTCGTGTGGGAATTCGCCAATCCGCTGCCGGGCGGCACCAAGTGCGAGTTCAAGGTCAAGGCTGGGACCAAGAGCGTGTCGGGCTATGCGCTCAACGACAGCAACACCTATATCGTCGACGCCGGCGGGCCGATGGCCAAGGCGATCCTGCCGGGCGAGAATAGCGACGAGATCGAAGAGGGCCAGGTGTTCCTGGTCGCCGCCAATTTGCCGGCGACGCCGCAATCGGTCGGCGCCAATGCTTATTGCTCGGTCGCCGGGCTCGGCGAGAAGATCCCGGTCGACGTGCTGCCGCCCGACACCGCGGGCAAGCTGATCGCCGAGATGGGCACCGACGGCAATTACGCCGTGCAGAACTTCCTAGAGAGCGGTGGCCTGCCTGCGACCGTGCCGGCGAGCGAGGCGGATCGCGCCAAGACCTATGAGGGCGTGACCGCGCTCCGCTGTCGCCGGCCGTTGCCGCCGGGGCACGATATGTCCTTGGTCTGGTCGGGCAAGATCGCCAGCGCGAGCGGCAAGCCCGCGGGCACCGACCAGCGCTTCGACTTCACCGTGCGCAAGCCGTTCGCGGCGCGCTTCGAATGCAGTCGCACCAATGCCCAGGCCGGCTGCAATCCGGTCGAGAAGGCCTATCTGCGCTTCACCGCGCCGATCCCGATGTCGCTCGCCAAGGAGATGAAGATCACCACTGCCGACGGCACGGTGATCGCGCCGGTGTTCGACAAGGACGAGCAGAAATCGGCGACGATCAGCGACATCACCTTCCCGGCGCCGATGCCCTATGCGACCACCGCCAAGGTCTCGATCCCGGCGGACGTGAAGGACGAAAGCGGGCGGCCGCTGACCAATGCCGAGCGCTTCCCGCTCGATATCCGCATCGACCAGGCGCCGCCGTTGGTGAAGTTCGCCGCGGGGTTCGGCATCCTCGAGGCGAAGGAAGGCGGCGTGCTGCCGGTCACGGTGCGCAATGTCGAGCCGTCGCTGCAGGGCCAGAACCTCAATATCGGCGGCCAGACGCTGCGCGTCGAAGGATCGGACGGCAAGATCGCCGAGTGGCTGCGCACGGTGAACTCCGCCGACGACACCAATATCGAGGATATCAAGAAGGGCGACGAGGTCGTCGGCCATATCCAGAATACCGGCGCGACCCCGATCCTGACCGGCGCCAATGCCGGCGCGTCGATGAAGATCGGCCTGCCGGGCAAGGGCAAGGATTTCGAAGTGGTCGGCATCCCGCTGACCAAGCCCGGATTCTATGTCGTCGAGCTGGCCAGTCCGGTGCTGGGACAAGCGTTGCTCGGCCGCAAGGCGCCACGCTATGTCGCGACCGCCGCTTTGGTCACCAACATGGCGGTCCATTTCAAATGGGGGCGGGAGAAGAGCCTGGCCTGGGTGACCAGTCTCGATACCGGCCTGCCCGTCGCCAATGCCGCGGTCGCGGTGACCGACAGCTGCACCGGGCAATTGCTCGCCAACGGCACGACCGACAAATCGGGCGCGGTGTTCATCCCGGCGGGCCTGCCGCAGCCGGAAACCTATGGCGGCTGCGACAGCGATTATCAGAACCATCCGCTGATGGTGTCGGCGCGCGCCGGCGACGATTTCAGCTTCACCCTGACCGATTGGGGTGAGGGCATTCGGCCGTACGATTTCGACCTGCCTTATGGCTATTCGGCGCAGGGCGACGTGTTCCACACCGTGTTCGACCGCGCGCTGGTCCGCCAGGGCGAGACGATCCACATGAAGCATATCCTGCGCCAGCCCAACGGCGCCGGATTCGCGCTGGCCCCGGGCTTTACCGGCACGCTGCGGCTGTCGCATCGCGGATCGGACACCAATTTCGACTTGCCGCTGACGATCGACGCCAACGGCATCGGCGAGACCGAATGGACCGCGCCCGCCGGCGCGCCGATGGGCGATTACGACATATCGGTGATCGACGGCGACAAGACGATCTCGACCGAGCAGTCGTTCAAGGTCGACGAGTACAAGCTCCCGACGATGCGCGCGACGGTGACTGGACCCAAGGACGCAGCGATCCGGCCCAAGTCGCTGCCGCTCGATTTGTTCGTCGGCTATCTGGCGGGCGGCGGCGCGTCGAACCTGCCGGTCGAGATGCGGGTCGGCTATTTCGGACGCTCGGCGACGCCCGAGGGCTATGACAGCTATACGTTCGGCGGGACCGACGTGCAGGAAGGGACCAAGCCGCTCAACGGCGACGGCGAGGAGGAAAGCGCGCCGCTGCCGCCGACCCAGACCCTGCCCGCGACCCTGGGCAGCGACGGCACGACGCGGACCTCGGTCGACGTGCCGGCGATCGACTCCGCGACCGACATGCTGGTCGAGATGGATTATCAGGACGCCAATGGCGAGGTGCTGACCGCGTCCAAGCGTATCCCGATCTTCCCCTCGGCGGTGCAATTGGGCGCCAAGACCGACGGCTGGCTGATGAAGCAGGACGATCTGCGGCTGAGCTTCGTCGCGCTCGACACCGACAACAAGCCCAAGAAGGGCCAGGCGATCAATGTCGCGCTCTATAGCCGCCAGGTGCTGACCGCGCGGCGGCGGCTGATCGGCGGCTTCTATGCCTATGACAATCAGATGAAGACGACCAAGCTCGCCGGGTCGTGCAGCACGACCACCGATGAGCTTGGCCTGGCCAAATGCACGATCGATCCGGGCGTGTCGGGCGAAGTCTATATCGTCGCCACCACGCGCGACGCCGACGGCAATGTCTCGCGCGCGGTGCGATCGGTATGGCTGGCGGGCGATCAGGATTGGTGGTTCGGCGGCGACAATGGCGACCGCATGGACGTCATCCCCGAGCAACAGACCTACAAGGCTGGCGAGACTGCACGCTTCCAGGTGCGCATGCCGTTCCGTGAGGCCGAGGCCCTGGTCACGGTCGAGCGCGAAGGCGTGTTGTCGAGCTTCGTGACCAAATTGTCGGGCGCCAATCCGGTGGTCGAGGTCAAGATGCCGGGCAGCTATGCGCCCGACGTGTTCGTCTCTGTCATGGCGGTGCGCGGGCGCGCGCAGCCGGGCGTGTGGAGCTGGTTCCAGGGGATCGGCAAGGCGCTGGGCTTCACCAGCGCGCCGAGCGAGGCGCAGGAACCGACCGCGTTGGTCGATCTCGCCAAGCCGAGCTATCGCCTCGGCATCGCCAAAGTGAAGGTCGGCTGGGAAGCGCACCAATTGGGCGTGACGGTCAAGGCGAACAAGGAGCGTTACGCCGCGCGCGATACCGCGACGGTCGACGTCTCGGTCAAGGATCCGGACGGCAAACCGGCGAAGACTGCCGACGTGGCATTCGCCGCGGTCGACCAGGCGCTGTTGCAATTGGCGCCGAACGACAGCTGGAACGTGCTCGACGCAATGATGGGCGACCGGCCCTTGTCGGTGCTGACCGCGACCGCGCAGACCCAGGTCGTCGGCAAGCGCCATTACGGCAAGAAAGCGGTCGAGGCCGGCGGTGGCGGCGGCGGCGATCTGTCGGGATTGAATCGCGAGAATTTCCAGCCGGTGTTGTTGTGGAAGGGTCGGGTGACGCTCGACGGCAATGGCCATGCCCAGGTGCCGGTCCCGCTCAACGACGCGCTGACGAGCTTCAAGCTGGTGGCGATCGCCACCGACGGCGCGCAATTGTTCGGCACCGGCAGCGCCGATATCCGCACCGCGCAGGATCTGTCGGTCTATGCCGGCCTGCCCAGCCTGGTGCGCACCGGCGACAGTTACGCCGCGGGCTTCACGCTGCGCAACGGCTCGGACAAGCCGATGACGGTGACCGCGAATGTCGCGCTCGAACCGCAGATCGCCAAGGGCAATCCGATCACGGTGACGATCCCGGCGGGCGGCGCCGCGCCGATCGCGTGGAATCTGACCGCACCGGCACAAGGCGGGCAGCTCAAATGGACGGTCAGCGCCAAGTCGTCGGACGGCAAGGCGGTCGACAAGATGACCACGGTCCAGGACGTCGTTCCCGCGGTCCCGACCGAGGTTTGGGCGGCGACATTGGCGCGGGTCGGACCCAATACCTCGATCGCGATCACCCCGCCCAAGGGCGCGCTGCCCGGCTTCGGGGTGGTCGACATCAAGCTCGACGACAGCCTGGCGCCGCCGCTCGAAGGCGTGCGCCGCTTCATGGCGGCCTATCCCTATGATTGTTTCGAGCAGCGGCTGAGCCGGATCGTCGCTCTGGGCGATTCCGCCGGCTGGATCCAGCTAGCGGGCGAGATCCCGACCTATCAGGCGGATGACGGCCTGCTTCGCTACTGGCCGCAGGCGTCGCTCAAGGGGTCGGAAGCGCTGACTTCCTATGTCCTCGAACTGACCAGCGATGCCGGGCTGCCGATCCCCGATGCCGCCAAGACCAGGATGGTCGAGGGGCTGAAGGCGGTGCTCGACGGGCGCTTGCGGCACGAGGATTATGGCGATGTCCGCCTGCAACGGCTCAACGCGTTCAACGCCTTGGCACGAGCGGGCGCGGCGACGCCGGCGATGCTCGGCCAGATCGGCATCACCCCGCAGGAAATGCCGACCTCGATGCTGTCGGATTATATGATGGCGCTCGACAAGGTATCGGGGCTGGCCAATGCCAATGCCTTGCGCGGCACCGCCGAGAACGTGCTGCGCACGCGGCTGGTCTATGAAGGCACGCGGCTCGACCTGTCCGATCAGTCGAATGCGCCGTGGTGGCTGATGTCCTCAGGCGACGAAGGCGCGATCAAGGCCGTGATCGCCACGCTCGGCCGGCCCGGCTGGAACGACGACGCGCCCAAGATGATGGTCGGCGTGTCGCTGCGCCAGCAGCGCGGGCGTTGGGACACCACCACTGCCAATGCCTGGGGCACGATCGCGGCGAAGAAGTTCGGCGGGCTCTATCCGGCGAGCGCGATCATGGGGACAACCAGCCTGAGCCTCGGGCAGCAATCGGTCCTCAAGTCCTGGCCGCTCGCCGCCGATGCGCGCAAGGCGAGCTTCGCTTTGCCGTCGGTCCAGACCCCGCTGTTGCTACGGCAATCGGCGGGCGCGGGGCCATGGGCGACGGTCCAGGTCTCGGCCGCGGTGCCGCTGACCCAGCCGCTGTTCGCGGGCTATCGCGTCTCGAAGAAGGTCGAGCCGGTCAGCCAGCGCGTGAAGGGCCAATATAGCCGCGGCGACGTGCTCAAGGTGACCTTGCTGGTCGAGGCCACCGCCGAGCGCAATTGGGTGGTGGTCAACGACCCGATCCCGGCTGGCGCGACTTTGGTCAGCGATCTCGGCGGCCAGTCGCAGATGCTGGCCGGGCAGGAAGAAGCAGGCGGCGGATCGCGGTTCAACGTGACCGACAAGGACGGCAAGGTGTGGGACGTCCAGGCCGGCGTCTCGCCCGCTTATGTCGAGCGGCGGCGCGATTCGTGGCGCGGTTATTTCGACTGGGTCCCGCGCGGCAATTTCGCGATCGTCTATCTGATGCGCCTCAACGGCGCCGGCACGTTCAGCATGCCGTCGACGCGGGTCGAGGCGATGTACTCGCCCTCGATCAATGCTCAGCTGCCCAACGCGACGATGACCATCGTGCAGAAGTGATGGGTGCTGAGGGTGGCGCGATGGATTTTTGTTGCTTCGAGAGAAGAGAGCCAAAGGTAATCAATCACTTCTCTGCCCGGCGATGCCTAATTCCTAATCGTCATGCCGGGCTCGTCCCGGCATCCACCGGGCCGCAAGCACGGGACAAGAAGCTCAAGGACCGGGCTCGGTTGCGCAGTGGATGCCGGGACAAGCCGGGCATGACGAATTGGGTAGCTGAATATCGATCCGCCCTAGCCCCAGGCATCGCGCGATGATTGGGTGGCGTGAGCGACTGCGTGCCGTCTGGGCTTGGGCCCGCGCAATCGAAACTCGCGTCGACGACGGCATCGCCGCCGCCGGCCGCTGGCTGGTCGAGCACCGCCCGCGCACCCGCGCGCACTGGATCGTCGCGACCCTCGGCCTGCTCGTCATTGCCGGCGGCGTGGTCGACTATCTGACCTTGCCCCCGCCGATCCCGAGCTATCGCGATACCCGCGCCGGCTGGAAATCGTCCGAGGCGTGGCTCTACGATCGCCACGGCGTGCTGATCGATTCGTCGCGGGTCGATTACGCCCGGCGCCGGCTCGCCTGGGTCCCGCTCGACAAGGTCGCGGACTCGACCAGGGCCACGTTGGTCGCCGCCGAGGATCATCGCTTCTACAGCCATTGGGGCGTCGACTGGCTGGCGAGCCTGGGCGCGCTGCGCGACCGGATCGAGGGACGGAAATCGCGCGGCGCCTCGACGCTCAGCATGCAGCTCGCGGGATTCCTGTCGCCCGATCTGGCGCGGCCCGGCGCGCGCTCCTGGCTCGACAAGATCCGCCAGATGCGCGCCGGCTGGGAAGTCGAGAGCGAGTGGAGCAAGGACGAGATCCTCGAAGCCTATTTCAACCTCGCCGGCTTTCGTGGGGAGGCGCAGGGGATCGGTGCCGCCGCGCTCGGCCTGTTCGGCAAGACCCCTGATGCGCTCAGCCGTGACGACGCGTTGATGCTCGCGGCCTTGCTGCCCGATCCGCAGGCCGGTGCGGGAACGGTGGCACGTCGCGCCTGCCTGCTCAGCCACGAGAAGGATTGCTCGCGGTTCGAGGGCGAGGCCTATTCGATGCTTGGCCCGGCGCGCAGCCTGGCGCTCGACCCGGGTCTCGCGCCACACCTCGCCAACAAGTTGCTGACCAAGGCGGGGTTGCGCGTCACCTCGACGCTCGACGCCGATATTCAGCGGATCGCGATCGGTGCGCTCAAGCGCCAGCTCGAAGGGCTCGGCGGTAGCCGCGCGCGCGACGGCGCGGTGGTGGTGCTCGACAATGCCAGTGGAGACGTACTCGCTTATGTCGGCGGGATCGGCGGCAATTCGACCGCGCCCTCGGTCGATGCCGCGGGAGCCTATCGCCAGGCGGGATCGACCTTGAAGCCCTTCCTCTATGCCGAGGCGATCGAGAAGGGGTACCTCACCCCCGCCTCGATTCTCGACGATTCGCCGGTCCAACTCGACACCGCGTCGGGGCTCTACGTTCCGCAAAATTACGACAAGGGGTTCAAGGGGCCGGTATCGGCGCGCTCGGCGCTGGCGGGGTCGCTCAACGTGCCCGCGGTGCGGACGTTGCTGTTGATCGGAGTCGATTCGTTCCGCGATCGGCTGTGGGACACCGGTTATCAGGGGCTGGTCGAGGACGGCGATTATTACGGCTTTTCGCTCGCGCTCGGCTCGGCCGAGGTGACTTTGCTCGAACAGGCCAATGCCTATCGCAGCCTGGCCAATGCCGGTCGCTTGGCGCCGGTGCGGATGAAGGCGACCGACCCGGTCCCGGTGTCCAAGCCGATCACCACGCCACAGGCGGCTTGGATCGTCGCCGACATGATGGCCGATCCCAATGCACGCGCGGTCACCTTCGGGCTCGATTCATCGCTGCGGCTTCCGTTCTGGGCGGCGGTGAAGACCGGCACGTCGAAGGCGATGCGCGACAATTGGTGCGTCGGTTTTTCGGATCGCTACACCGTCGCGGTATGGGTCGGGAACATGGAAGGCGACCCGATGCGCGCCGTGTCGGGCACCAGCGGCGCGGCGCCGGTATGGCGCGACGTGATGCTCACGCTCCACGCCGACCGCGCGAGCAAGGCACCGCCGATGCCGAGCGGCGTGGAAGCGCGCACGATCCGCTTCGCCGACAATATCGAACAGCCGCGGCGCGAATATTTCCTTGCCGGGACGGGCATGAACGTGGTGACGGCGGCCCCCGACACCTCACGCCGCCCGCGCATCACCAACCCCGTCTCGGGCAGCGTCTATGCGATCGACCCCGACATCCCGATCGACCGCCAGCGTCTCGCCGTCGCGGTGTCGGGCGACGCGGTGACTCACCGGCTAGTGCTCGACAAGAAGGACCTCGGCGACGCCAGCACCGCGCCGCTGATCCTCCCCGGCCCGGGACGGCACCGACTGGCGTTGCTCGATCTGTCGGGGAAAGTAGTTGACCAGGTGATGTTCACGATGCGGTGACGGACTCGACGAATCCGCCGCCTATGCGGACCGATAATTTTCGATACCGCCTCACATCTCCAGTGATTACAGGGCGACTTTGGTAATCTGACGAGGGGATGCGATGACATCGGAGACGGCGCGCTATATGGGTCGCCGCGATATTTTGGCGACCGCGGCGGCGATCCCGTTATTGGCGCTCGATGGCACGCTCGCTGCCGCCGCAACGGCGTCGCGTGGCGCCGGCGCCAATTCGGGACTTGCCGACTTCGAGCGCCGTGTGCGCGCGACGATGAGCGCGGAAGCGATCCCCGGTATGACGGCGGGTTTCGCGCGCGGCGCCATGCAATGGGTGCGCGGTTACGGCTTTGCCGATCTCGAGAACAAGGTGCCCGCGACGGCGATATCCGCCTATCGCTATGCCTCGGTGCAAAAGCCGATGACCGCGGTTGCGGTGCTGCAACTGGTCGAGCGCGGCAAGATCGACCTCGACGCCGATATTCGTGATTACGTTCCCTATTTCCCGGACAAGGGCCATCGCATCACGCCGCGCCAGCTGCTCGGCCATATCGGCGGCATCCCCGATTATGCGAGCGAGGCCGACGAGCATCTCACCGAGCACAAGAATACGCGCGAGGCGATCGCGCTATTCGCCGATCGTGCGCTGATCGCGGAGCCGGGCACCAGGTTCAAATATACCAGCTACGGCTACAATCTGCTCGGCGCGGCGATCGAAACGGTGTCGGGCAAGGCCTATGGCGATTATATGCGCGAGCATGTCTGGGGGCCGGCAGGCATGACCTCGACACGGATGGAGGACCCGGCAGTCATCATCCCCAACCGGGTGCGCGGTTACCGCTTTGTCGACGGTCAGGTGCGCAATTCCGAGTTCGTCGACGTCAGCAGCCGGTTCGCGGCTGGTGCCTCGCGCGGTACGGTGCCCGATCTGCTGCGCTTCGGGACAGCGCTGAGCGAAGGGCGGTTGATCAGCCCCGCCAGCATGGCACTGATGCGCACGCCAATGCGGACGCGCGACGGCAGGATCGCGGGCTTCCCGCGTACCGATGGCTATGCGATGGGTTGGAGCGTGCTCGGCCAAGGCAAGGATTGCGTGCTGTTCCACGACGGCGGCCAGCCAGAGACGCGCACGATGCTGATTGTCAGCCCCGAGGCTCGCCTAACGGTCGCGAGCGCGCAGAATTACGAGCGCGATATTCATCCGCCGCTGGCCTTCGCGCTCTATGCGGCGGCGACGGGCAAGGCGTTCCCGATCAAGCCGGCCTGAGCCGGGCTGGGGATCGCGAAGGAAAAAAACGGGGCGTCCGGGCGGGCATTGAAAACGCCCGGACGCCCCGCCTTCCACTGGGAGCTTACCAGTAGAAGTTGTGGATCACGCGCAGCACGATTCCGCGACGCGTATCGATCAGCAGGACGTCGTCATAATGGCGCACCCAGCGCTGGCCCCAGCCGGCGGGCGGCAGGCGATAACGCCAGGGATCGTTGATCCAATAAGCCGAGCCCCAATAGGTCGGCGCGATGCGCACGCCGGGGCGGAAGGCATAATAACGGAATGGCGCCCGCCAGGTGCCGCGCGAATAGACGCCGCGATTCTGGTTACGCCAGCCGCGCCAGTCATTGTCGCCCCAGCGGCGGTTGCGGTCCTCGCGCCAATCGCGGCGGTCCTCGCGCAGGTCGCGGCGGTCGCGTTGCAGATCGCGGCGGTCGTCGCGAATGTCGCGCTGGTCGTGACGGACGTCACGCCAGGATTGCGCCTGCGCGGCAACCGGCATCACGGTCGCCGCGATCAGCGCGGTGAGGATCAATTTACGCATGATCGTCTCCTTCTTTTCCGGACGACGCGTCTCGAGCGCCGCCATATCGGAAGAATTAGGACGGAGAGACTGAACGCGTCGCGAACGCGTCGGTCAGGTTACAGCAAGGGTTTGGGTGAGGTGCGAGCCGACCACCGTGCCACAACCTTACCGGGCGTCGCGCCTGCCGCACGGTGGATGCCGGGACGAGCCCGGCATGACGAATTAGAGTGTAGCCCGAGTTCTTACGGCTGGCTGTCGTCGCCGCCGCCGGTGCCGGCGCCGGCCGCGCCGACCGAGCCGATATTGCCGAACAATTCCTCGAAGAAGCTGCGCTTGCGGCCCAGCGTCGGCGTGGTCTTGCCATAGGGCCGGATCGACGCGACCTGATCGAGGCCCGTGCGCGTGATGTTCGACACCACGCCCTGTTGGTCGAACGCGATCTTCAGCGTGACCTGGCTCTTGGCCTTGGGATTCAGATAGGCGAGGTTGCGGCTGTCGCGCGCGACATAATACCATTCGCTGCTGTCGAACTGGCTCTGGAAGCTCGGCTTGCCCAGCGTCTGCTGCACCGAGGTGCGGTTGTCGACACCCGGCTGGACCGAATTCACCAGGTCGGCATCGATGATATAGCCCTGATGCGAGCGCAGCGAGGTGCAGCCGCCGGCGAGCGCTACAACCGCGATTGCCGCGGTCAGGCCGCCAAACCGACCAACCATCCGGACTGCCTTCACCATTCGATACTCTCCGTGCGCCGACGCCAATCACCCGGCGCATTTGCATCGCGCGCCGTTCGCCTCAATATGCGGGGCGGGCGGACGGCACAAGGCCGGTGCCGCAAAGCCCCTGTATGGGGACCCTAAAGGCGAGAATGATGGTTTTTTTCGACAGGTTCAGGGCGAAACGTGACGAAACCGCGGCGCTGTACGCGGCTTTGGTCGCGCGCGCGCGCCAGCCGCATTGGTATCTGGACGGCGCGGTCGCCGATACGGTCGATGGCCGGTTCGACATGATCGCGGCGGTGCTGGCGATGGTCATGCTGCGGCTGGAGGCCGATCCCGCCGGAGTCGCGGCGGCGGCGCATCTGTCCGAAGCGTTCGTCGACGATATGGACCCGCAATTGCGCGAGATCGGGATCGGCGACCTGCTGGTCGGCAAGCATGTCGGGCGGATGATGGGGATGCTCGGCGGGCGATTGGGCGCCTATCGCGACGGGCTGGCGGCGGGCGACCTCAAGCCGGCTTTGGTCCGCAACCTCTATCGCGGCGACGCACCCGATCCGGCCGCGCTGGCGCATGTCGAGCGCGAATTGCTGGCGTTGCGCCAGGGCCTGGATGGCGTTGCGCTCGATGCGCTGGTGGCGGGCCAGCTGCCGTGAGCGTCGAATTCGCGCGACCGCAGCGCGTCGATACGATCGGCGACGATGCGCGCACGATCGAGGTCGACGCCGATGCGCAGGAACGCGCCGCGCTGGCCAAGCGATTCGATCTGATCGGCATCGAGCGGCTAACGGGCAAGTTCACGATTCGCCGCGACGCCGCCGGGATCGTCGCCGAGGGACGCGTCACAGCGGCAGTGACCCAGGCGTGCAGCATCACCGGCGACCCGCTGCCCGCGACGGTTGACGAGCCGGTCGCCCTGCGATTCGTCGCCGAAGAGGATGCCGGCCAGGACGAGGTCGAGCTGGGCGACAGCGATATCGACGTGATTCCCCATGACGGCGGGACGATCGATTTGGGCGAAGTCGCCGCCGAGACGATGGCGCTGGCGCTCGACCCCTTTCCGCGCGGGCCGAATGCGGAAGTCGTGCTCAAGGAAGCGGGCGTGTTGAGCGAGGAGCAAGCCGGTCCGTTCGGCGCGCTCGCGGGGTTGAAGGACAGGTTGGGGAAAAAGTAGGGCGCCCAGCACCCGTACCGGCCGAATTAAAGCACTTCCCCGGCGAAGGCCGGGGCCCAGTCGCCATGCATTCTCGACGGCGATGCACCATCTCGACCTCATCGAAGCTGGGGCCCGGCCTTCGCCGGTGAGGCGTGTATGGGTTGATTGGACAGGCCTAGGGTGAGAACCCAAGTAAGCCGTTGTTCTTAAAGCGGTCCATTTTCAAAACTCGTCATCCCAGCGAAAGCTGGGATCTCAAGCCGCATTACGTCACCGCCAGAGACCCCAGCTTTCGCTGGGGTGACGGGAGGTGCGCTGGGTGACGGACGAGTAAGCTGCGGTGGCCGGAGTATGTTGGGGCGACGGGAGGAATATGAGGCCCTAACCTAGTCGGCATCCGGCCCCAGCCCCGGGTCGAGATCGCGCGGACGGACGAAGGTCGTGAGCGTGCAGCCGCCTGCCGCGACGTCGGCCCAGCTATCGGCCTCGCACGTCATCACCGCCAGGCTGGCGGTGGGGAATTTGATCTCCACCTGGTCGCGCTTCGTGTCGCCATCGGGAACCAGCAGCAGGATCAGGTCCTCGAGCCCGGGATTGTGTCCCGACAGGAGCAGGGTGTCCGCCATCACCGGTGCATCGTGGACCAGTTCGAGCAAGGTCGCGGCGGAAGCGAGATAGGCGCGGCGGTCCCAATCGGGGTCGATGCGGCGGCCATAGCCTTGCGACGCCTGTTCGAGCGTCTCGATCACGCGCGTGGCGGGGGAGGCGATGGCGTAATCCCAGGTCAGGCCGATCGCGCGCATATGGCTGCCGATCGTGCGCGCGGCACGTTCGCCCTTGGGATTGAGGCCGCGATCGAAATCGCGGACGCCGTGATCGTCCCAACTCGATTTCGCGTGCCGGAGCAGGATGAGCGTCTTCATGGCGCCTTCTGATTAAGCAGATCGTCTAGGGTGTGCACTCGTAACTGGTAATGGTCGTGATCGCTCCCAGCAGTCCGTTGGCTAGGAGCGCCGCGCAGACGCGTAGCCCTGAGCTACGCGCAAGCAAGCGACGACGTCCAGCGGACTGCTGGGAGCGACCGCTTTGCGGCGGGTCGAATTTGGCGCCAGGACTTCGTCGCGCGTCGGTCACGATGCAATAAGCATCGTTCCCTCCTTGCTTCTTGCCTGACACCAAATTCGACTCCGTCACGGCCGTTACCAGTTACAAGTGCACACCCCGAGCCCCTTGCCCGACCTGTGCGACAGAAGAAAGACGCGATCTGACCCTCGCGACCGCTTCGTCGAGCGGGACGCGCGCGATCGGTACGCCGGCGGGAAAGGCCGATAGCAACCGGCTGGGCATCGCCGCCGACAGCAAAACGAACGCGCCGCGATCATCGGCGCGACGGATCAGCCGGCCGAACGCCTGGGCAAGCTTGGCGCGGACGATGCGATCGTCATAGGCCGATCCGCCGCCCGCCAGCCGCCGCGCGGCGTGAAGCACGGTCGGCTTGGCCCAGGGCACGCCCTCCAGTATCACCTGGCGCAGCGATTCTCCGGGCACATCGACGCCGTCGCGCAACGCGTCGGTGCCGATCAGCGAGGCGCGGCGGTCGTCGCGGAACATGTCGACCAGGGTGCCGGGATCGATCGGATCGACATGCTGGGCGTAGAGCGGCAGGCCATCGCGCGCGAGGCGATCGGCGATCCGGGCATGGACGCCGCGCAGCCGGCGGATCGCGGTAAACAGGCCGAGCGTGCCGCCGCCCGCCGCCTCGATCAGCCGGGCATAGGCATTGGCGAGTGCGGCGAGATCGCCGCGCTTGACGTCGGTGACGATCAGCACTTCGGCCTGGTTGGGGTAGTCGAACGGGCTCTGCGCCTCGAACAGGCCGGCGCCACGATCGAGATGCGGGACGCCGGCGCGCGCCTCGGCGGTCACCCAGTCGGGATCGCCCGCCTTGAGCGTCGCCGACGTCACCAGCACGCCGTGCGCCGGCTTGAGCACGGTTTGGGCGAGCGGGCGCGTCGGGTCGAGCCAGCGGCGGTGCAGGCCGATATCGATCTCGCGCCCCTCGATCCGCTCGACCGCCAGCCAGTCGACGAAATCGGGATCGGCCGGCCCGCCGATCCGCGCGAGCAATCCGATCCAGGCGCCGACCGTATCGGTCCGCCAGCCGAGCGACGCGATCGCGCCCTCGACCCGCGCGCGCGCCTGGCCGTCCATCCAGTCGGGCGCCTCGGCCAGCACCGCTTCGAGCCGCTGGCCCAGAGTCATGAGCGGGCGGAGCAATGCCTCCAGGCCCTGCGCGGCCTCGGCGGCGGCTTCGATCAGCGCACCATCGGGTTCGGCGAGTTCGGTTTCGAGGCCATAGCCGGCATCGCCATCCCGGGTCGCCCGCGCATAGGTCAACCCGCGTACCGCCGCGAGCAGGCGTTCGACCACGCCGAACGGCTCGCCCTCGGCGACGCGTTGCAGCCAGCCGTCGCTGGCGAGCGCACGCGCCGCCTCGACCGCGTCATGGATCGCGCGGCCGCCCGCCTCGTCATAACTGGCGACATCGCTCAGCCGCGCGGCAAGCCCACGGCGGCGGCCGCGCGAGGTCGATTCGGGGCCGACGATCCAGCGCCTGAGTTCGATCGATTCCTGGCCCGAGAGGGCGACCCCGAACATCGAATCGGCGGCGTCGAACAGATGATGGCCTTCGTCGAACACATAGCGGGTCGGGCGGCTGTTCGCTTCGCGTCCGCGCGCGGCATTGACCATCACCAGCGCATGATTGGCGATGACGATATCGGCCTCGGCGCTGGCGCGCGCGGCCCGCTCGATGAAGCATTTGCGGTAATGCGGGCAGCCTGCATAAACGCACTCGCCGCGCCGGTCGGTCAGCGCGGTCGAGCCGTTGCGGCGAAACAGGGTCGGCAACCAGCCGGGCAAATCGCCGCCGATCATGTCGCCATCGGCGGTATAGGCAGCCCAGCGCGCGACGAGGTGGGCGAGCACCGCCGCGCGACCGGCGAACCCGCCTTGCAGCGCATCCTCAAGGTTGAGCAGGCAGAGGTAATTTTCGCGGCCCTTGCGCGTCACTACGCGGCGGCGACGCTCGACCGGATCGGGGATCAGCCGCGACGTCTCGTGGTTGAGCTGGCGTTGCAGCGCCTTGGTGAAGGTCGAGATCCACACCGGCCCGCCCGCCGCTTCCGACCAGAGCGAGGCGGGGGCGAGATAGCCCAATGTCTTGCCGATCCCGGTCCCTGCCTCGGCCAGCACCATGTTGGGATTGTCGCGCAGGATGCGCGGCGCGAAGGCGGCGGCGCAGGCCTCGGCGAAGGCGCGCTGGCCGGGGCGCTGCTCGGCCCCGGTGCCGGTCAGATAATCGAGCCGCGCGGCGATGTCGGCGTCGTGCAACGTCACCGGACGCGGCGCCGGGCGTGGCGCGGTCTCGTCCCATTCGGGCAATTTGGTGAACAGCCAGCGTTCGTGCTCGCGTGGTTTGGCGATCCGTTCGGCAAGGAGCGGCGACCATGGCCAGCGCAGCCGCGCCAGGCTCTGCGCGGCGGTCCAGGCGCCTTCGCGCTCGGGCCAGTCGCCCTCGGCCAGCGCCAGCAATGCCGCGGCGGCGTCGCGCAGGAACGGCGCGATGCGATCCTCGCTCTCGGGCTCGGTCAGGCCGAGCGCGCGAGCAAAGCCTCGCGGGGTAGGCGCGAGGAAGGTCGCAGGTTTGAGGAAGGCATAGAGTTCGAGCAGATCGAGCCCCGACAGATCGGCATAGCCGAGCCGCTGCCCGATCAACGGCGCGTTGAGCACGATCATGGGCGTATCCGCCGCCAACCGGATCGCCTCGCCGCGCCCGACCGCGCGGCAACCCTCGGCATCGGCAATCCACACGCCGGCATGGCTGGCATGGAGCGCGGGATAGGGAAGTTCGGGAGGCACGCCGGCGTTGTGGCGGCCCCCGAACAAAATGGCAACGCCGTGACTTAGAGTCGCTTGCAGCTTCGCTGAATCGGTGCCGCCCTCCGCAGTCATTCCAACGACGCTTTGCATCGCCGGAACCTTGGCCTGCTGCGCCCGCTCCCCCACCCGCCCTCCCAATCAGGATATGCTATGGGAGGCCGGGTTGGGGGGAGCGGGCCGGTGCCGCAACCGTTTCAGCTTTGCTGAACCCGAGTCTAGTCGGACTGCGCCAGATAGGCGTCGAGCTGATCGAACGAGCCGGTCCAGCCGCCGGTCATCGAGTCCATCATGCCCAGGAAGAACGCCTCTTCTTCAGACGACGCGTCGATCGGTACCCATTCGACCGTGATGCGGGTGCCGCCATCGACCTCGGCGAACGTCACCGTCGTCCGCAGTTCGAGCGGGAACAAGGGAGCGAAGGGCGCGCGGATGCGGGCGCCATGTTCGTCGGCGAAACCATGGATCCACATGAGCCTCGACGGCGGGTCGACTTGCTCGAACACGAACTTGCTGAACATCGCCGATCCGTCCGGGGCGTCCATGCGTCCGCGCCAGACGCCGCCGGGCCGGAGATCGTGTTCGAGGACGGTTCCCTTGGTCTCCTTCGGGCCGAACCAGGCCGCCAGCCGCTCGGGATCGGTCCAGGCCGCCCAAACGCGCGCGCGCGATGCATCGAACACGCGCGTGATGGTGAAGCTGGGTGTGGTCATTCGGCTTTTCCTTCCGTTGCTTTGAGAAAGGCGTCGAGTTGGTCGAAACTGTCGCTCCACAAGGAGCGCAGGCCGTCGATCCACCCGCGCGCATCGTCGAGGGCATCCGCCCTGAGGCGCCGCGGCCGCGCCTGCGCCGCCTTGCCGCCTTCGATCAGCCCGGCCGATTCGAGCACCTTCAGGTGACGGGAGATTGCCGGCTGGCTGATCCCGAACGGGCGTTGCAGCTCGCCCACCGTCGCCTCGCCCCGCGCCAGCCGCGCAAGGATCGCGCGGCGGGTGGGGTCGGCAAGAGCCGCGAACTGACGATCGAGCAATGATTCCATAGCGTATATGTTATATAACCATTATGTTATATGCAAGCCCGATCGATCGGACGTCCAAGGGGCGTCCCAGGGAAATGGTGAGCGGCGGCGAGCGGATTCCCGCAGATGGCGCGGTTCAGCCGCGCATCCGCCAGTCGACGCAAGGTTGCAAAAAGCCGACGCATCGCGCACTCGGCTCTCCATCATGGTAGTCGAAATCGAACAGACGCAAGCCCTGCGCGCCGCCGCGCTCGAATCGAAGGCCTGGCCGTATGAGGAAGCGCGCAAATTGCTCAAGCGCTATCCGGATGGTGCGCCGGGCAAGGGATATGTTCTGTTCGAGACCGGTTACGGTCCCTCGGGCCTGCCGCATATCGGCACGTTCAACGAAGTGCTGCGCACGACGATGGTGCGCCATGCCTTCGAGACATTGTCCGACATCCCGACCCGGCTGATCGCTTTTTCGGACGACATGGACGGGCTGCGCAAGGTGCCCGACAATGTCCCCAACAAGGAGATGCTGGCCGAATATCTCGGCAAGCCGCTGACGAAAATCCCCGATCCGTTCGGCACGCATGACAGCTTCGCCGCGCACAACAATGCGATGCTGCGCGACTTCCTCGACCGTTATGGCTTCGAGTATGAGTTCGTGTCGTCGACGGATTATTATCTCGGCGGCAAGTTCGACGACGCGCTGCGCGGGGTGCTGCGGCATTACCAGGACATCATGGCGATCATGCTGCCGACGCTGCGCGCCGAGCGGCAGGCGACCTATTCGCCGGTGCTGCCGATCAGCCAGAAGTCGGGAATCGTCCTTCAGGTGCCGGTCGAGGTGGTCGATGTCGATGCCGGAATCGTCCGCTTCGTCGACGAGGGCGAGACGGTCGAGCAATCGATCCTGTCGGGCGGCGCCAAGCTGCAATGGAAGGTCGACTGGGCGATGCGCTGGGTCGCGCTCGGCGTCGATTACGAAATGGCGGGCAAGGACCTGATCGATTCGGTGATCCAGTCGGGCAAGATCGCGCGCGCGCTCGGCGGCCGCCCACCCGAGGGCTTCAATTACGAGATGTTCCTCGACGAAAAGGGCGAGAAGATCTCCAAGTCCAAGGGCAATGGCCTGTCGATCGACGAATGGCTGACCTATGGCCCCGACGAGAGCCTGGCCTTCTACATCTATCGCGAGCCGAAAAAGGCGAAGTCGCTCCATCTCGGGCTGATCCCGCGCGCGGTCGACGATTATTGGCAGTTTCGCGGCAATTACGCGAACCAGCCGGTGGAGCAGCGCCTGGGTAATCCGGTCCATCACATCCATAACGGTCCGCCGCCCACTGAGACCTTGCCGGTGACATTCGGGCTGCTGCTCAACCTGGTCGGGGTGATGGGCGGCGACGCGACCAAGGATCAGGTCTGGGGGTATCTCGGCAATTACGTGGCCGACGCGTCGCCCGAAAAATATCCGGCGCTCGACCAGCTGATCGGCTATGCGCTGGCTTATGCTCGCGATTTCGTCGCGCCGACGCTCCAGCGCCGCGCGCCCGAGGGTGTCGAGGTCGAGGCGTTGAAGCGGCTCGACGCCGATCTGGCAGCATTGCCGGCCGGGGCGAGCGCCGAGGACATCCAGAACATCGTCTACGAGATCGGCAAGAGTGGCGGCTTTGCCGAGCTGCGCGATTGGTTCAAGGCGCTGTACGAGACCTTGCTTGGATCGAGCCAGGGGCCGCGCATGGGCAGCTTCATCGCGTTGTACGGCGTGGAGAATACCAGGAAGCTGATCGCCGAGGCGTTGGCGCGGTAGGGGATTGGTTCTCGCCGAGCCTTGCAACCGTCGTCACCCTGGGCTTGTCCCGGGGTCCACCGTGCCGCAAACCAACCGAGCGCGGCGCTTGCTGCACGGTGGATGCCGGCACGAGGCCGGCATGACGGAGTAAGGCGATGGTGGCGAAACGCGGGTCCATCCTGCGGGATTTCCTCAAGGACGAAGCGGCCGGCGGCATCGTGCTGATCGTCGCGACCTTGCTGGCGATGATCGCCGCCAACTCGCCGCTCGCCGCCGATTATTTCCACCTGCTCCATATCGAAACCGGCCCCGTCCTCGCGCCAAAGCTGGGGGCGATGACGGTGCATCTGTGGGTCAACGACGCGCTGATGGCGGGGTTCTTCTTCCTCGTCGGGCTCGAGATCAAGCGCGAGCTGGTCGATGGCGAATTATCGCGTCCCGCCGATCGCACCTTGCCGGTGATCGCGGCAGCGGCCGGGATGATCGCCCCGGCGATCGTCTATCTCGCGGTCGTCGCGGACGACCCGGCCCTGGCGCGCGGCTGGGCGATTCCGGCGGCGACCGATATCGCCTTCGCGGTCGGGGTGATGGCGTTGCTCGGATCGCGCGTGCCCGCCCCGCTCAAGCTGTTTCTGACCACCGTCGCGATCGTCGACGATATGGGCGCGGTGGCGATCATCGCGGTTGCCTATAGTCATGGGCTCGACCTCGTCTCGCTGGCCGGCGCGGCGGTCGCGCTGGGCATCATGATCGCGATGAACCGCGGCGGCGTGGTGCGCCTGCTGCCCTATATCCTCCTGTCCGGCCTGCTGTGGTGGCTGGTGCTGCGATCGGGCGTGCACGCGACGATCGCCGGCGTGCTGGCGGCGATGACGATCCCGATCCGGACCTCGCCGGGCGCGCCCGACGACGCCGAATCGCCACTGCACCGGCTCGAACACGCGCTCAGCCCGTGGATCGCGTTCATGGTGGTGCCGCTGTTCGGGTTCGCCAATGCCGGCGTATCGCTCGGCGGCCAGGGGTTGCATGTCCTCGCCGAGCCGCTGGTCATCGCGGTCGCCGCCGGGCTGTTCGTCGGCAAGCAGGCCGGCATGCTCGGCGCCGTCGCGCTTGCGGTAAAACTGGGCTGGGCGGAGCGGCCGGGCCGGGCGTCATGGACGCAGATCTATGGCGTGTTGCTGCTCGCCGGGATCGGCTTCACGATGAGCCTGTTCATCGGCGGCCTCGCCTTTGTCGATCCGGCGTTGATCGACCGGGTCAAGGTGGGCGTGCTGATCGGATCGATCCTTTCCGGCCTGGCGGGCTTCGTGGTGCTGCGGTGGGTGGCGCGGCCGACGCGCGACGCGTGATGCGCAAATTCTTCGATCCCCGACAGTTGCTCCATGCGCCGGCGCGCGAGCTGCACAATGGCGGCTTCACCGATTATGCCGAGACGCCGGCACGCGCCGAGGCGATCCTGGCCGCGATTGGCGGGGCGGAAGCGCCCGAGGATCGCGGCGAAGAGCCGATCCTGGCGATCCACGATGGTGCGTATATCGCCTTATTGAAGACCGCCGCGGCGCGCTGGGCGGAGGCGGGTCGGCCTGGGGACGCGACCGGCTATGTCTGGCCGGTGGTGGGCCGGCGGCCGCTGCGACTCGACCGCATCGACGCGCTGCTCGGCCAGTACAGCTTCGACGCTTCGACCCCGATCACGCCGCACACCTGGGGCAGCGCCTATTGGAGCGCGCAATCGGCACTCGCCGCAACCCGGGCGGTGCTCGACGGCGAGCGCGCCGCTTTCGCGCTGTGCCGGCCGCCCGGTCACCATGCCGGAGCGGATTATTATGGCGGCTATTGTCACCTCAACGCGGCGGCGATCGCGGCACAAGCCGCGCGCGACGCTGGCAGGCATCGCGTCGCGATCCTGGATATCGACTATCACCATGGCAACGGCACGCAGGATATCTTCTGGTCGCGCGGCGACGTCTTCTACGCCTCGCTTCACGCCGATCCGGCGACCGATTATCCCTTCTACTGGGGTCATGAGGACGAGGTTGGCGAAGGCGAAGGACGAGGCGCCACGCTCAATCTGCCATTGCCGCAGGGGACGACGCTCGAAGCCTTTCGCCGCACACAGGCTCGGGCATTGGAAGCGATCACCCGCTTCGGCGCGGAACTGCTCGTGGTGAGTTTCGGCGCCGACACCTATATCGGCGATCCCATCTCCGCGTTCAGGTTGGAGACGCCCGATTATGCCCTGCTCGCGCAGGATATCGCCGCTGCCGGGCTGCCCACGGTCATCGTGATGGAAGGCGGCTATGCGGTCGACGCGCTCGGCGAGAATGTCGCGAGCCTGTTGAGCGGTTTCTGATGCCGCTTACCAAGGGCAGCGCCGATTATCGTCGTTTGACGCTGGCGATGCTGTTCGCCGGTTTCTCGACCTTTTCATTGCTCTATTCGGCGCAGCCCTTGCTGCCGCTGTTCGCGCACGATTTCCACCTGAGCGCGGAGGCCGCGAGCCTCGCGGTCGGCCTGGCGACCGGGCCGCTGGCGGTCGGCATCCTGGTCGCGGGTGCGCTGTCCGATCGCTGGGGGCGGCGGCCGATGATGGTCGCGGCGATGTTCCTGGCGGGCGGGTTCAGCCTGGTGACCGCGGCGGCGCCGGGCTGGCCGGCACTGCTCGTCCTGCGTTTCCTGACCGGCGTCGCGCTCGCCGGGGTGCCGGCGGTGGCGATGGCCTATGTCAGCGAAGAGGTCGACCACGATTCGGTCGGCTCGGCGATGGGGCTTTACATCGGCGGCAGCGCGATCGGCGGGATGGCGGGGCGGCTCGGGATAAGCCTGTTGACCGATGTCGTGGGCTGGCGCGGCGCGGTGGCGCTGGTCGGCCTGGCGGGTATCGCGATGGCCGAGGCATTCCGCCGGCTCGCGCCCGAATCGCGGCATTTCGTTCGCTCGGCGCCGCCACTGGGCGAGGTGGCGCGCGGTTTCCTCGACCTGTTCCGCGACCGCGCGATGCCGCTGCTGTTCCTGGAGGCGTTCGTGCTGATGGGGGTGTTCGTCAGCATCTATAATTATGCCGGCTTCCGGCTGATGGCGGCGCCCTATTCGCTGGGCCATGCCGCGGTCGGCGCGATCTTCCTGCTCTATCTGCTCGGTTCGTGGAGCTCGGCCTGGTTCGGCGGCGTCGCCGGGCGGCTGGGACGACGGCGGATCTTCTGGATGCCGGTGGTGCTGCTGATCGCGGGCGTGGCGTTGACCGCGGCCCGGCCGCTTGCCTTGGTCGTGGCGGGGATCGGGGTGGTGACGATCGGCTTCTTCGGCGCGCATTCGATCGCCAGCGCCTGGGTCGGTCGCCGCGCGCTGGCACAACGCGGACAGGCGGCGGCGCTGTACTTGTTCTTCTATTATGCCGGGTCGAGCGTGCTGGGATCGTTGTGCGGGATCGCCTGGACGCATGCGGGCTGGCCGGGTGTGGCGTTCTTCTGTGGCGCGCTTGGCGTCATCGCGTTGATGCTGGGGCTGATCCTCAGGACGATCCCACCACTGCCGCAGAACGAGGTGACGCCGCCCAAACCACTCGGCACCGATTGAAATAATTTCGTCACAAGCGGGAACCCGGCTCGACACCGTGCGTTTTTATCCAGCTTGAACGAAAGAGAGAGCATTTCGACGATCAGACGCTTCACGCGTAGGATCGTCTTAGGGAGCCCCGCCGCACCATGTGCGACGGGGCTTACTCTTTTTTGGCATAATGAGTTGCGATGAGAAGGCGTTAAACGCCTTCACTCTTAAACTCTTCCCTCGCATCGGGTTTGAGCATGACTCCAAGGGCGCCCAGACGACCCAACTTGCTGTCATTGGCGTGTCCGAGTTCTCTTCTCAATGCGCCAATGAGTTCTGCAGCAGCTATGACGGCTTGTTGGCTATCGCCACCGGGCGTCGAAAGCCTTTCCCACGCTTGTAAGACGTCAGGTCCAGCCCAAATAACCATCTTGGGAATTATAGAAGCGATCTGCTCAGTGAGTTGAGCCTGATCGACTTCTTCTTCTCGGCGTACAGCGTTCGTCAGAGAGGCTATTGACGAGATGATCTCCTCGTAGGCTTCAGATTTTTTAGAGAACTGACGGCTCTCGATCTCTCTTTTGGTATTTTTGTTCTGGGTGTAAACAAGCGTTCCCACGGAGACCGCTGCGGTCAATATTGCTAGGCGGGTTTGATCGCCGGAAACGAAGAGCAAATACAAAAAGTAGCTGGCGGCCGCTGCAAACGCGACGGCCACCAGTCTCCCAATCCATTTCGCGGTGGGGGACAACTACAGCTTCTCAGTGAGCTCCGGCACGATCTTGAACAGATCGCCGACCAGGCCGATGTCCGCGACCTGGAAGATCGGGGCGTCCTCGTCCTTGTTGATCGCGATGATCGTCTTCGAGTCCTTCATGCCCGCCAGATGCTGGATCGCGCCCGAAATGCCGATCGCCAGATAGACTTCGGGGGCGACGATCTTGCCGGTCTGGCCGACCTGATAGTCGTTGGGGACATAGCCGGCATCGACAGCGGCACGGCTCGCGCCGACCGCGGCGCCGAGCTTGTCGGCGAGCGGCTCGATCACCGCGTGGAAATTCTCGCTCGACGCGAGCGCGCGGCCGCCCGAGACGATGATCTTGGCGCTGGTCAGTTCGGGGCGCTCGAGCTTGGCGATTTCCGACCCGACATAGGTCGAGACCGATTGCTCCAGCCCGGCGCCGTCGGTCGACACGACCTTGGCGCTGCCACCCTCGGCCGCGGCCTTCTCGAACGCGGTGCCGCGCACGGTGATGACCAGCTTCTTGTCGCTGGTCTGTACCGTCGCGATCGCGTTGCCGGCATAGATCGGACGCGTGAACGTGTCGGCGCTCTCGACCGACAGGATGTCGCTGATCTGCATGACGTCGAGCAAGGCGGCGACACGCGGCGCGATGTTCTTGCCGTTCGACGTGGCGGGCGCGAGGAACGCGTCGTGATCGGCCATCAGCTTGACGACCAAAGGCGCGACCGTTTCGGCCAGCGGATGTGCGAGCGCTGCGTTGTCGGCGGTCAGCACGGTGGCGACGCCAGCGATCTTGGCGGCCTCGGCGGCGACGGCATCGACGCCCGAGCCGGCGACCAGCAGATCGACTTCCCCCAGCTTCGATGCGGCGGTGACCACCGCGAGCGTGGCGTCCTTGACGGTCTTGCCGTCATGTTCGACCCAGACGAGCGTCTTCATTTCGCGACTCCCATCGCCTTGAGTTTGGCCACCAGCTCATCGACATCGGCGACCTTGACGCCGGCGGTGCGCTTGGGCGGTTCGACGACCTTGAGCGTGGTCAGCCGCGGGGTGACGTCGACCCCGTAATCGGCCGGCGTCTTCTGATCGAGCGGCTTCGACTTGGCCTTCATGATGTTGGGCAGCGAGGCATAACGCGGCTCGTTGAGGCGAAGGTCGGTGGTGATGATCGCCGGCAACGAGAGCTTCTCGGTCTCCGACCCGCCATCGACTTCGCGCGTCACGGTGACGCTGTCCGTGGTCAGGTCGACCTTGGAAGCAAAAGTGGCCTGGCCGACGCCGAGCAGGCCCGCCAGCATCTGGCCGGTCTGGTTGTTGTCGTCGTCGATCGCCTGCTTGCCCAGGATGACGAGATCGGGCTTCTCGGCCTCGACGATCGCCTTGAGCAATTTGGCGACGCCCAGCGGCTCGATCTTCTCGTCGCTGACGACCAGGATCGCGCGGTCGGCGCCCATCGCCAGCGCGGTGCGCAGCGTTTCCTGCGACTTCTGCTCGCCGATCGACACGGCGACGATCTCGGTAACGCCCTTGTCCTTGAGACGGATCGCTTCTTCGACCGCGATCTCGTCGAATGGGTTCATCGACATCTTGACGTTGGCCAGGTCGACCCCCGTCCCGTCCGCCTTCACGCGGGGCTTTACGTTATAGTCAAGCACGCGCTTGACCGGCACCAGCACCTTCATCGCATTCACTCTCCAAATCGTCACCCCAGCGCAAGCTGGGGTCTCCCGGTGGTAATCCCCGTCGGGGAGATGCCAGCTTTCGCTGGCATGACGGGAACGAAATTCAAGCCGCCTTCTTCACCTCAGCCACGATCTTCTGTGCCGCGTCGCCGAGATCGTTGGCAGGAACGATCGCCAGGCCCGAATTGGCCAGGATGTCCTTGCCCTGCTGGACGTTGGTGCCTTCGAGGCGAACGACCAAGGGAACGCTCAGATTCACTTCCTTGGCGGCTGCGACGATGCCCTCGGCAATGATGTCGCAGCGCATGATGCCGCCGAAGATGTTGACCAGGATGCCCTTCACCGCGGGATCGCTCAGGATGATCTTGAACGCCGCGGTGACCTTCTCCTTGTTGGCGCCGCCGCCGACGTCGAGGAAATTGGCCGGGAACATGCCGTTCAGCTTGATGATGTCCATCGTCGCCATGGCGAGGCCGGCGCCATTGACCATGCAACCGATATCGCCGTCGAGCTTGATATAGGCGAGGTCGTATTTCGACGCTTCGAGCTCGGCGGGATCCTCTTCGGTCTCGTCGCGCAGCGCGAGCAGATCCTTGTGGCGGAACAGCGCGTTCGAATCGAAGCCGACCTTGGCGTCGAGTACCATCAGCTTGCCGTCATCCGTGACGGCGAGCGGGTTGATCTCGATCTGGCTGGCATCGGTGCCGAGGAACGTGTCGTACAGCTTGCCGGCGACCGAGGCGGCCTGCTTGGCGAGATCGCCCTTCAGGCCCAGCGCATTGGCGACGGCGCGGCCGTGATGCGGCATGAAGCCGGTCGCGGGATCGACGTCGAACGTATGGATCTTCTCGGGCGTGTCATGCGCCACGGTCTCGATGTCCATGCCGCCTTCGGTCGAGACGACGAACGCGACGCGCCCGGTGACGCGGTCGACCAGCGCCGCGAGGTAGAATTCCTTGGCGATGTCGACGCCGTCGGTGACGTAGAGGCGATTGACCTGCTTGCCATGCTCGCCGGTCTGGACGGTGACGAGCGTGTTGCCGAGCATGTCGGCCGCCGCCGCGCGAACTTCATCGAGCGTCTTGGCGAGGCGGACGCCGCCCTTGGCGTCGGGCCCCAGTTCCTTGAACTTGCCCTTGCCGCGGCCGCCGGCATGAATCTGGGCCTTCACGACATAAAGCGGCCCGGGCAGCTTCTTGGCGGCATCGACGGCTTCGTCGACGGTCATCGCGGCATAGCCGGCGGGCACGGGCACGCCGAATTTCGCGAGCAATTCCTTGGCCTGGTATTCGTGAATGTTCATGAAAGACCTTCTCTCGGAGTCTCGAAGGAAAGGGAATGGGGAGGCCTTAAGCACAGCGGGAACGATGAATCCACCCCCGCTCGCCTTGACCTAGCAGTAGTTCTATAGCGCGCGCGATGACCTGGCTTCTCGGCATGCTGCTGTTCCTCACCGCCGTGATCGCGATGGAGGGGTTCGCATATGTGATGCATCGCTGGGTGATGCACGGCCCCGGCTGGTTCCTGCATGCGAGCCATCACCGCCCGCGGGCCGGCAGATGGGAACTCAACGATCTCTACGCGGTGATCTTCGCATTGCCGTCGGTCCTGTTGCTGCTCGGCGGCGTCGATCTCGGCTGGTGGTGGGGATGTAGCTGGATCGGCGCGGGAATCGCGGCGTACGGTGCGATCTATTTCGGGTTCCACGACGTCATCGTCCATCGCCGGGTCGCGACGCGCTATCTGCCGCGGTCGACCTATATGAAACGGATCATCCAGGCGCATCGGCTGCACCATGTGGTCGAGACGAAGCGCGGCACGGTCAGCTTCGGCTTCCTCTGGGCGCCGCCGCCCGAGACGCTCAAGGCCGAACTCAACCGCCGCGGCAACGCTGGAGTTCGCGCGCCGTCCGGCGATTTCGTTCGATAGATATCGGCATCAACGCGCGGTGATCCTCGACTGGCATTTCTATGCGCTGGCGATCCCGGCGGTGCTGATGCTCGGCCTGTCCACGCCAATCTGCTGACCGCCGCCGCATTGCTGCCGGTCGCGATCGCCTCGACCTTCGCCGGCGTCTGGCTGGTACGGCGCGTCTCGGCCGAGCGCTTCTACGTCGCGATCTACCTGCTGATGGTGCTGGTCGGGGCGAAATTGCTGTGGGACGCCTTCGCCTGACGGCCTATCGGTCCGGATCGGCCGGGCCTTTGCCAAATGTTAAGGGCGGCTAAGCATAATGCGGGTCATGGACACGCATTCGTTCGGATCCGATCGAGCGACTGAGGGTGACGACGATCATCGCCACCAGCAGCGCGTGCCGATCGTCATGCGGGCGCGGTTGCGCGATCGGCATTCCAACAAATATGACGTTCGCCTGCTCGATCTGTCGGTCACCGGCTTTCGGGCGGAAGCGCATTATTCGCTCGATGCGGGGCAGATCGTCTGGCTGGCGATACCCGGCATGCAGGGCCTGGAAGCGACGATCGCCTGGCGCCACGGCCTGGAGATCGGCTGCAGTTTCCGCCAGCCGCTCTACCCGCCGGTGCTCGACCACATCGTCAAGACGTTGGGGCATTAGACCGTAGACTCATAGGAAGCGGCCTGTCTGCTTCCGACCCGATAGCCGCCATTCAGCTTTGCGGATCGAGCACCCTCAAGATGGTGCCGGTCGCGACTAGCTTTGGGCCTTCTTGCGCTCGAAAATTGGGAGCCATCGCGTGGTCTGTTGTCGGCTCAGCTATCACCGGGATTATTGGCTGGATTATCGTCACGTATATGCGGTCTATAACGTGAATCGCTGACACGGCGAGCCGCCGATCGATAACGCTGAAAATCCGATGGAAAGGATGATCAAAACGATCACCGTAGATCGAAACGAAATTATTGGCGTTGCGACTATCGCAAATTTCACGTGGACAAACGCGCATATATTCCGCACGGAATGCGAAGCGAAAAGGAAGGCGCATTTTTCAGCCCTTCTGGAAGGGGCCGATACCATCCACGGCGCGGCCTTCCTTTTCGCTCCTAAGCAGATTGGATTTGCTCAGGTTGTGGTCCGTCGCTGGCGGCCACCCATCGCTTGTGTGGTCATGTTAGAGTCTCGTCAAGCGGTCCCAGCCATTGGTTTCGCTAACGGTTAAGATGATAACGGCGCTCAATCGCCCGGAAACCCTGAGCCAGTGGGCGCAAATCGCGATTTTGGCCGTTATCCCCCACCAGAAATTTTTTTCTACTTTGCGACGAATTGAGGAATCGAGCGGATTTTGACGCTCAAACTCGCCTCTAACCACTCGGCCACGCTCATTTAGCTCATCTGGTAGAGCAGCGGTTTTTGATACAAGTGTCGAGGGTTCGAATTCCGTCTTTGTCTATGGGCCTCGTAGAAGCGGTCATTCGCTGGTTATCAAGCAACGTCGGTTGAGTGCTCTTCCCAACCCGCAACATCCTTGTTCGCGTTGTAGATTTCGGGCGCGACCGCACAGCCGAACACGAGGAACGATTTCGAGAATTGAGCCATGAATCCGAACAGGTTGCCTTCCGGATGGTATCCCCAACGGTAGTGGAATTGATCACCAATGCTCGTGTTCGTCCGCTTCGTCAGCGTATAGTCGGGAAAGAGCGAGTTGGATGTTGCGGCGGCTTGCACGCTCGCGGGTTCGGCAATGTGCGACCACGCGACCGCCATCATCCAATCGAGCGGCATCGGGCGTCCTGCTTCCTTGTAGAACAGCGCACACGTGAGGCGGCGAGCGAAGAGATTGAACGCGGGCCGGATAGCGACCGGAAGCTCCAAGATTGTCGTGTCGGCGTAGCTTTGACCGGGCGGAAGACTCATGCCTTTGTTTCGGAAGTGCTGGCGCGCCGCACGTGCGCCCGGCCTGATTATCGGCATCAACTCTGGATTGTTGTTGGCGACGCCGCTGGTCAGCTTGCGGAATTGTGCGGTCGACGGTTCGTCCGTCGAGTGATCGCCAAGCAGTAGGGCCAGCGCGACCGCTTGCTCATATTGGCCAGCGGAATTGTTACACCGCTGGCAGGCGGCGAATCCGTAGCCTTCGGGGCCAATGCGATCCTTGAAGCACTCGCGTGAAGGAACGTGATCTTCTGTTGTGCTCGGTGCGGTCGCGCAAAAATAGCAGATCGGGTTGGCCGCGAGCAGCGCCGTGAGGCGTCGTTTCTTGTCTGCCATCGTGCTCAGCTTTGCGGGTAGTAATAGTCGCTCTCTTCGCGGGCACAGGTCGCCGCGATGCGTGAGATCACCTCATCGGGCAAACTTTCCACGTCAGGATTGCGCTCGCGAAATTTGTTCTCTTCGCGGTTGAGACACGCCTTGCGCGAGAATGACGGGCGCGTGTCGGCGCGGTAACCATCGAGCCCGCCAAGCTTGGCGTAGATGACGAAGCCGACAAAGAGCCCAAGCCAAAGGACCGCCCAACGGCGAAGGCCCCAATGGTCACCCCAGATGCGCTTCAGCACGTCCATGAATGGCGGTTCCCCCAACACCGACCGAGCCCACGGCTTAGCAGCGTCACGCCGAAACGTAGACAGTCTTCTCATCCGGACCGGACTTGGCGACGATGTTGAACGCCTCAGTGAGTTGCGCGTCCGTCAAATTGATCGCGCCATACCAGTCTGTCCGGTTTTCGCCCTTCTTGAAGCCGGGGCGGAAGACCTGTGGCCAGCTTTCCAAAAGATCATCGCCGCGCTTGTCGTTGTCGTGCTTCAGCAAGTTGGCCAAATCCTTCACCGCCTTGAGCCGAGGGCTGATGGGAATGCCGATTGCCTCAACCGCCCTGACGAGCTTGTCGTGGTCGTTCACGTCGTTGCCGGTCCACTTGCGCGCACCACGCTCCCAATGGTGGTAGATCGACAGTGCGAAGGCCTTCCGAAGCGCCGCCATGCCTTCGACCTTGGACTCGATCTCCAAGTCATGAACTTGCTCTTGGTCCCAAAGGATTGAGCCGTCCTCATCCCGCTCACCGATCCATTCAATTTCACCGCGATCGACGCCATCCTGATATGCTTGGGCTTCTTCCTTCGCGCGCTCCCATTCCTCTCGCAAAGCCTCAGAAGCAGCGTGATAGGCGGCGATCAGGACAGTCACGCCCTCTTGGAAAACATAGCCCTGAAGATTCCAAGGAAATGCGGCCACCTTATCTCTCCGTTGGGCGTCCGCTTCCCACCCATAGTCGGCCATTCAGTCCTTTTGCCGATAGCTGTCGTTTATGGGCTCGCGACCTGGGGCCGCCGAACCGCGCCGTGTTCCTGCGGAAGCAGGAACGCGGGGATTAGGCAGGACTGCGCGCGGGCTCTTGGCTCCTGCTTTCGCAGGAGCACTACGGCCGCCGCCTCAGTCAAACAGGCTGGAAACCGAACTCTCGTCCGCAATCCGCCGGATCGCCTCGGCGAGCAACGGCGCGATGGTCAGATGGCGGACCTTGTTCGCGGCGGCGATCGTGTCGTGGTTGCCGATCGAATCGGTGATGACGAGTTCCTCGAGCACCGATCCCTCGACCCGCGCGATCGCGCCACCCGACAGCACGCCGTGGGTGACATAGGCGACGACGCCCGCGGCGCCGGCCTGTTTCAGCGCCGCGGCGGCGTTGCACAGGGTGCCGGCCGAATCGACGATATCGTCGATCAGGATGCAGAAGCGCCCCTCGACATCGCCGATGATGTTCATCACTTCGGATTCGCCGGCACGTTCGCGGCGCTTGTCGACGATCGCCAGCGGCGCGTTGTCGAGCCGCTTGGCCAGCGCGCGGGCGCGCACCACGCCGCCGACATCGGGCGACACGACCATCAGATTCTTGGCTGAATGGCGCGCCAGGATATCGGTCGACATCACCGGCGCGGCGAACAGATTGTCGGTCGGGATGTCGAAGAATCCCTGGATCTGTCCGGCATGGAGGTCGACCGACAGCACGCGGTTGGCACCGGCGACGGTGATCAGATTGGCGACCAATTTGGCCGAGATCGGGGTGCGCGGACCGGGCTTTCGATCCTGGCGGGCATAGCCGAAATAGGGCAGCACCGCGGTGATCCGCTTGGCCGATGCGCGTTTCAGCGCATCGATGCAGATCAGCAATTCCATGAGGTTGTCGTTGGCCGGGAACGCGGTCGATTGCAGGACGAATACGTCCTCGCCACGGACATTCTCGTTGATCTCGACGAAGATCTCTTCGTCGGCGAACCGTCGCACGAGCGCATCGGTCAGCGGCAGTTCGAGATAGCCGGCAATCGCCTTGGCCAGCGGCAGGTTCGAATTGCCGGTCATCAGCTTCATTGGTGCTCGCCCCTTCGAGGTTTGCGCGCCTCCTTAGAAGGGAGTCTGCAAGCGGTCCAGCACCCCGCGTTCGGTGATGTAGCCGGTAACCAGCCGCGCCGGGGTGACGTCGAAGGCTGGATTGTACGCATCAGACTGGGTCAGCCGCACCGTTTCCAGCCCATGATCGGTCGCGCCGGTGATCTCGGTCAGCTCGGCGGGCGAGCGTTCCTCGATGGGAATGGCGTCGCCGCTCGGGGTGGCGGCGTCGAACGTGGTGTAGGGAAGCGCGACGTAGAAGGGCACGCCGGTATCGTGCGCGGCGAGCGCCTTCAGATAGGTGCCGATCTTGTTGCAGACATCGCCATTGGCGGTGACGCGATCGGTGCCGACGATCACCGCGTCGACCTGGCCCCGCGCCATCAGCAGGCCGCCCGCATTGTCGGCGATCAGGGTGTGCGGGACGCCATGATTGCGCAGCTCGAACGCGGTCAGCAAAGCGCCCTGGTTGCGCGGCCGCGTCTCGTCGACCCAGACATGCAGGGGCAATCCGGCATCGTGCGCGAGATAGATCGGCGCGGTCGCGGTGCCGTAATCGACCGTCGCCAGCCAGCCGGCATTGCAATGCGTCAGGATGTTGAGCGGACGGTCGGGATTCCTGGCGTGGAGATCGCGCAGCAGCGCCAGGCCATGCTCGCCGATCGAACGGCACAAACGCTCGTCCTCGTCGACGATCGCCCGGGCGCGGGCGAAAGCGGCGGCGGCGCGATCGGCGGGTGGCAGCGGGCGTACCGCAGCGGCGACCTGATCGAGCGCCCATTTGAGGTTGATCGCGGTGGGGCGAGTCTCGTGCAGGCGTGCGTACGCCGCATCGATCGCCGCATCGCCGGGATCGGCGGCGATCGCCATCGCCAGACCATAGCCGCCGACCGCGCCGATCATCGGCGCGCCGCGCGTCCACATGTCGCGGACCGCCACCGCCGCCTCGTTTTCGGTCCTGAGCTCGACCCAGCGCACTTCCCAGGGGAGCTGGCGCTGATCGAGGATGCGCGCGCCCTTGCCGTCGGCGGTCGGCAGGATCGAGCGCGTGCGTTCGCCTTGCAGGATCATGGCAGGATCTCGGCAAAGCTGGCGACATCGCCCCGGCCGGTATCGCGGTCGATCAGCAGCGCGCGCAGCCCGGCCGATTTCGCCGCATCGGTCTCGGCGGCGACGTCGGACACGAACAGGATGTCGGCAGGGTCGAGGTTCAGCGCGGCGGCAATCTTCGCGTAGGATCCTGCTTCGCGCTTGGGGCCCGTAGTCGTGTCGAAATAGCCGGAGAGATAACGGGTCAGGTCGCCCGCCTCGCTATGCCCGAAGATCAGCTTCTGCGCCTCGATCGACCCCGAGGAATAGATGCAGACCTTGATCCCCGCCTCGGTCCAGCGCTTCAACGCCTCGGGTGTATCGGCATAGACATGCGCCTTGAGCTCGCCTGCTTCATAGCCTTCGCGCCAGATGCGGCCCTGGATATGTTTGAGCGCGGTTTCCTTGGCATCGACATCCATCCAGGCGAGCAACGTGGCGACCGGATCGCCCGGCGGCATCGTCGACAATGTCGCGGCGATCTCCTCGCGATGGGCCGGCACCCAGGCCGGGATGCGGGCACGGGCATAAGGGAACAATATGTCGGCGACATAGGCGATGCTGGTGGTGGTCCCCTCGATATCGAGGAGGATGGCCTTGGGCGGGTTCAGCGCCACACTAGGATGGATCGACATTCAACATCCTCAAATCCCCAATTCGGCATGCCGGGCTTGTCCCGGCATCCACCGGGCAGTCGAGCCCAGCCGATGAGCTTCTTTTCCCGGGCTTGCGGCCCGGTGGGCCCGCCACAAGGCCGGGGTGACGGTGGGAATTAGACGAAATTCCCGGATAGAGAAGTGATCGATCCTCGACTGACGACCACAGAATGTCGACCGATCTTGGTTTCCGCCGGTGATCAGGGCAACCGGACTGGAGAAGGCTTCAGCCGCCCGCGCGCTCATGGCGCGGGAAGCGATCGGCAATCGCGTCGCCGGTGAATTTCGCGACCCAGCCATCGGGATTCTCGAACAGCCTGATCACGGTGAAGCTCGGCTCCGGCCCCATGTCGAACCAGTGGCGCATGCCCGCGGGAACCGAGATCAGGTCGCCCGCTGTACACAAGACGGCGTGGACGCGGTCGTCGTCGGTGCGCAGCGTGAACAGACCTTCGCCCGCGACGAAGAAACGCACTTCGTCCTCCGAATGGCGATGTTCGGACAGGAATTTCGAGCGCATCGCCGCGCGATCGGGATGGTTGGGCGTGACGCCGATGATGTCGACCGACTGATAGCCTTGCTCGGCCTTCAACTTGTCGATTTCGGGCGCGTAGGCGGTGAGTACGGCGTCGGTGTCGGCGCCGGCGGTGTCGCGCAACGGCCAGCGTTCGTAGCGCACGCCGATCCGCTTCAGCGCATCGCCGATCCATTTCGGATCGCTGGTGTCGAGCACCGGAGTGTCGCCGTCATCGGCGGTAAAGACGCGAAGGCGAGTCATGACGCGCTCTCCCTGAAACTACGTTCGGCCAGTTCGGCGGCGATCAGCCATTCGACGGCTTCGAGCACGCGCTCGGCTTCGTCAAGGTCCTTGCCCCAGGCATAGAGGCCATGGTCGCGGATCAAATAGGCGGGCGCCGCGCCCGGTCGTGCCAAGGCCGGGGCGATCGCCGCTTCGATGACCGTCATGTCCTGGCTGTTGTCGACGATCGGCAGCGCGATTTCGGTTTCGTGCGTGGTCTGGCCGGGAAACACCTTGAGCAATTCATGGCCGGCGAAATGCCAGGCTTTGAGGTCGCGAAAGGCGCGGGTCAGGCCGACCGCTTGCGGCGAATGGCCGTGGAGCACCGCGCCGGCTGCGGGGAATTGGCGATAGATCGACAGATGGAGATGCGTTTCGGCCGAGGGCCTGCCCGATCCGACGACATGGCCATCAGCATCGAGGCGCAGCACGCCATCCTCGGTCAGGCGCCCCTTGTGCCAGCCCGACGCGGTCACCGCGAAGCCGTCGTCGAGCCGAACCGAATAATTGCCCGCGGTCGCCGGCGCCCAGCCGCGCGCGTCGAGGCGGCGGCCCACTGCGATGATTCCGGCCCGGGCGGCGTCGAAGCTGGTCGTCGTCATGCCGGCCACTTACGGTGAGTCGCCCGGACACGCCAGCATGCCGTTACGCGCGCAAAAAAATCGGGCGCCGCTCCGGATGGAACCGCGCCCCAAGGGGAGGAAATTGTCGTTGGTTGCCCACGTTTCGGTCGGAAACCTATCGACCGGGGCGATGGTAATCGGTGTCAGGCGGAAGCGCAAGCAAGGTAGACTGTTGCGGTCAGGGGCCGATCGGCAGGCGGGAACGTCCATCGCCGGCCGGCGGCCGCACTCGATCCCCCGCCGTCCGCCATCACCGCCGGACGTCGAGGCCGCCATCGAGAAAAGCGTCGATATCGGCCTGACGGAACAGGCTCGCGTCACCTGGTAGCGAATGTTTGAGTGCGGCGAGCGCCAGGCCGGTGCGCGCGGCGTCGTCGATACAGTCGCCGCTGCGCAATGCGTGGAGAATGCCGGCCGCGAAGGCGTCGCCCGCGCCGATCCGGTCGACGATGCCGGCCAGGACGATCTCGGCGGTTTGCGCATGCGCGTCGCGCGTGTCGATCCGCGCCGACAGCCGGTGGCGATCGACATCCTCGGCGACTCGCGCGGTCGAAGCGATCGTCCGCAGTTTCGGGAAAGCGGCGAAAGCGGCTTCGGCGGCTTCCCGCCGGCGGTGCTCGCCATCGCCGGAAAAGGGCGTGTCGAGCAGCAAGGCGATGTCGCGATGATTGCCGAACATCAAATCGGCCTGCGCGACCAGCCGCGACAGGATTTCGCGTGGGCGCCCGTCCCAGCGCTCCCAGAGCTTGCCCCGCCAATTGCCGTCGAACGAGACCGGGATGCCGCGCGCCGCGGCGGCCTCGGCAGCGGCGATCGCGGCCTGGGCCGGCACCGGACCGAGCGCAGGGGTGATGCCCGACAGATGCAGACGATCGACGCCGTCCAGCAGGCTATTCCAGTCCCAGGTATCGGCCGGCGCCTCGGCGAAGCTCGAATGCGCGCGATCGTAGATCACCTCGGTCGCGCGCATCCCGGCGCCCGAGGTGACGAAATAGAGGCCCATCCGGTCGCCGCGCCGCTGGATAGCGCGGGTGTCGACGCCGTAGCCGCGTAGCGTCATGACCGCGGCATCGCCCAGGTCATTGGCCGGAACGGCGCTGACGAAGCCGACGTCGTGGCCAAGCCGGGCGAGCGCGGTCGCGACATTCGCCTCGGCACCCGCCACCCAGACGTCGAAGCGCGGCGTTTGCAGGAGGAGTTCACGGCCCGGCGGTGACAGCCGCAGCATGATTTCGCCGAATGCGAGGAGTTTACCCGTCACTGCCGTCCCCCAATCCCTCAGGCCGGCGATATGCCGGCATTCACTCCAACCGCAGGCGTACCGGTTAGCGGCGTGGCGGACGCCGGGGCAAGCCCGGGATGGCAATGGACTCTCCGCGTGATCATTCCAACGCCGCCAGTCTTATCCACCATTTCGTCCACAACTTCCTGCACAGGCGATCCGCTCGACCGTGGCGTCTCCGCCGGCCATCACGCCGCGTGCGTGGCGGGCGCCTGACGATGGCCGACATCCACCGGCGGCCGATCGTCGATCCTGTAAGCCCGGCGCACCAGACCGGTGGTCAGGTCCTGGATCAATTCCGCCGCTTCCCAATCGTGGAGGCGATGTTCGGCAACCAGACGGGCGAGGAAGGCGCAATCGACGCGGCGGGCGACGTCGTGGCGCGCCGGGATCGAGAGGAAAGCGCGGGTGTCGTCGTTGAACCCGACACTATTGTAGAAACCCGCTGTCTCGGTGGTCATCTCGCGGAACCGGCGCATCCCTTCGGGGCTGTCGTGGAACCACCAGCTGGGGCCGAGCTTGAGGCACGGATAATGGCCGGCCAGCGGCGCCAGCTCGCGGGCATAGGTCGATTCGTCGAGCGTGAAGAGGATGATCGACAGATCGCGCTCGTTGCCGAACCGGTCGAGCAACGGCTTCAGCGCATGGACGTAATCGGTCCGCATCGGGATGTCGGCACCCTTGTCGCGGCCATGGCTGGCGAACAATCCGGCATTGTGGTTGCGGCAGGAACCGGGGTGGATCTGCATCACCATCCCGTCCTCGACCGACATCGCCGCCATCTCGGTCAGCATCTGGGCGCGGAACAGCTCGGCATCGGCGGGGGTCCAGGTGCCGGTGACGATGGTGCGGAACAGGCGTTCGGCCTCGCTTGGCGACAAATTGGCGGTCGCCGCGGTCGGATGGCCATGGTCGGTCGCGGTCGCCCCGGCCGCACGGAAATCGGCGCGGCGCTTGCGATGCGCGGCGAGATAGCCCTGCCAGTCATAGACATCCTCGCCGGTCAGCTCGGCGAAGCGCGCCATTGCCGGCTTGAACGCCTCATGCTCGACGTCGATCACGCCGTCGGGACGATAGGTGGTGACGACGCGCCCCCCCCAGCCCGAGTTGCGGATCGCATGATGGTGCGACAGGTCGTCCTGCGCCCCTTCGGTCGTCGCCAGGAAGTCGATCCGGAAGCGATCGAACAAGGCGCGCGGACGGAAGGCGTCGCTGGCCAGCTTGTCGCCGATCGCATCGAAATAAGTGTCGGCGGTGGAGGCGTCGAGTTCGCGGTCGATCCCGAACACCACCGAAAAGACATGATCGAGCCACAACCGCGACGGCGTGCCGCGGAACAAATGGTAATTGGCCGCAAACAGCCGCCAGGCCGCGCGCGGATCGGTTGCTGGAACGCCGGCGCGCGACGGGATCGCCAGCGCGTCGAGGTCGATGCCCTGGCTGTAGAGCATGCGGTAGAGATAATGGTCGGGCGAAAGCAGCAGGCTGGTCGCATCGCTCCACTTCTCGTCGGTTGCGAACCAGGCCGGATCGGTATGGCCATGGGGACTGACGATCGGCGCATCGGCGACGGTCGCAAAGAGCGCACGGGCGACTGCTCGGGTTGCGGGGTCGGCCGGAAACAGACGGTCGGGGTGCAGTTCCAGCATGCCAGCCATCAGCCTTCTCCACCCTCCCCGCTTCTGTCGAGCGGCGCTCTGGTAACCGGTGTCAACGCATCATTCAACCGCTCAGTCGATGGGCGGCGCCACCGACGAGCGACGGATCAGCGTGGACAGAAACATCGACGGCTCCTGCACGCCCGCTTCGTCGTCATTGTCGGCGATCCCGGCGATCAGCTTGAGCGCGGCGGACCGCGCCATCGAAGCAATCGGCCAACGCACGGTGGTCAGCGGCGGCCACATATGTGCGGCGATCGGCGTGTCGTCGAACCCGATCACCGACAAATCACGCGGCACGGTCCACCCGCGCTGGCACGCGGCATGGATCACACCGGCCGCCATCTCGTCATTGCTCGAGAAGATCGCGGTCGGGCGCGGGACGACGTCGAGCAGGCGCTCGGCCGCGATCAGCCCCGATTCGAAGGTATAATTGCCCTCGGCGATCATGCTGCGTGGGAGCGGGATGCCGGCGTCGCGCATCGCGTCCTCGAACCCCAGCCGGCGTTCGCGCGCCGAGCGGAAACCGTGCGGACCGGCGACCAGCCCGATGCGGCGATGGCCCTGGGCGATGAGATATTGCGTCGCTTCGTGCACCGCCTCACGGTCGTTGGACGCGACCATATGGTCGGGCGTGTCGAGCTCGGCCGAGCCCATACGAACGTAGCGGCAGCCGAGATTGCTGCACAATTTGGCGACCGCGTCATTCTCGCTGATCGGCGGCATCAATAGCACGCCGAACAATCGCTGGCGCTCGAGGAAGAGGCGCAGATCCTCGAGCATCGTCGCCGATCCGCGATCGACCGGACGCACGACCATTTCGAATTCGCTGTCGCGGATCGCTTCCAGCATGCCCTGCTGGACGTTCATTACCGTTTGGGCATTGGGATTGTCGTGGACCAGCCCGACCAGGAAATTGCGCCCCAGCGCCAGCGCGCGCGCCTGAGGGTTGGGGACGTAGCCGAGCTGGCCAATGACATCCTCGACCTTCTTGCGGGTATCGTCGTTGAGCAGCGGGGATCGGTTGATGACGCGGCTGACGGTCTTCTTCGATACACCAGCGATGCGCGCGACATCGTTGATCGTCGGCTGGCCGGTTTTTTCCATCTTCACACGCATAGCGAGCCGTGCGCTACTGGACTAGCCTTGCTTCCGGACGGCCGGGCGGGCAAATATGACACCGGTTACTCAAGCACGCACCGGTTCAAGAAGGCAAGAGATGACAGCGAACGCGGTTCGGATCGATCCGAGCGACAATGTGGCGACCTTGCTGGCCGATGCGGCGGCGGGTGAGGCGGTGGTCGCCGACGGTGCGACGGTGACCGCGGCCACGGCGATTCCGCGCGGGCACAAGATCGCGCTGGCGCCGATCGCGCCGGGCGAGGCGGTGATCAAATACGGCTTTCCGATCGGACGCGCGACCGCCTCGATCGCGGCGGGCGAACATGTCCATTCGAACAACGTCGCGACGGCGCTCGCCGGACAACAGGCCTATGCCTACGCGCCAGCGCCGCGCGCGAACCTTGCCCCGGGCGACGCCACCTTCCAGGGCTATCGCCGCGGCGACGGGCGGGTCGGCACGCGCAACGAAATCTGGGTGCTGCCGACGGTCGGCTGCGTGGCGAGGACCGCCGAGCGAATCGCGGCGCGGGCGGGGGCGACGCTGGCTGGAAAGGTCGACGGCGTCCACGCCTTCATGCACCCGTTCGGCTGCTCGCAGCTCGGCGAGGATCTCGACGGGACGCGGGCGATCCTGGCCTCGCTCGCCTGCCATCCCAATGCCGGCGGCGTGCTGATCCTCGGCCTGGGCTGCGAGAACAACCAGATCGCCAAGCTGGTCGAGACCATTCCCGAATGGCGCCGCCCGGCGATCCGCACGCTGGCGACGCAACTGGCCGGGGACGAGGTCGCGGAAGGCGTCGCCTTGGTGGAGGAACTGGCTGCGCAAGCGCAGTGCGAACGGTCCGAAGCGACGCTCGCCGACCTGGTGCTCGGGGTCAAATGCGGCGGGTCGGACGGCCTGTCGGGGCTGACCGCCAACCCGCTGGTCGGCCGGATGAGCGATCGCGTCACGGCATCGGGCGGGCGCGTCGTGCTGACCGAGATTCCGGAGATATTCGGCGCCGAGCAGATGCTGATGAACCGCGCCGCCGACGAGGACGTGTTCGGCCGCGTCGTCGGCGTGGTCAACGACTTCAAGCAATATTTCATCGATCACGGCGAGCCGGTGTCGGAAAATCCCTCGCCCGGAAACATCGCCGGCGGCATCACCACGCTCGAGGAGAAATCGCTCGGCGCGGTGCAGAAAGCTGGCCGCGCGCCGATCGCCGACGTCATCCATTATGGCGAGCGCGTCGCCAAGGACGGCCTGACGTTGCTCGAAGCGCCGGGCAACGACGCGGTGTCGTCGACCGCCTTGGCGGCGGCGGGCGCGACCGCGATCCTGTTCACCACCGGGCGCGGCACGCCGCTCGGCTTCCCGGTGCCGACGATCAAGATATCGTCGAACAGCGACCTCGCTGCGCGTAAGCCGGGCTGGATCGATTTCGACGCAGGCATGGTGCTCGATCAAGGCTTCGAGACGATGGAGGCGGCACTCACCGAGCGGCTCTGCGCGATCGCTTCGGGCGAGCCGACCGCGGCCGAACGCAATGGCGAGCGCGAAATCGCGATCTGGAAGCGTGGAGTGACTTTGTGAGCCGGCTGTCGCGCGCTGCCCTGGCCGGGCTGCCGATGGGGATATCGGCGCCGCGCACGCGCGGTCCGGTCGCGACGGGGATCGTCCATTTCGGTCCCGGCGCCTTTCATCGCGCGCACCAGGCCGCTTATGTCGACCGGTTGCTCGACCAGGACCCGCGCTGGGGCATCGCCGCGGTGTCGCTGCGCAGCCGCGGCACGATCGAGGCGCTGGCGGAACAGGACGGCCTTTATACGCTCGCCATTCGCGACCTGGAGTCGAGCATGCGCGTGATCGGGGCGCATAATGAGTTCCTGGGCCCCGACGACGCGGTGCGGACCTTGGCCTTGCTCGCCGCGCCCGACACGCGGTTGGTGACCACCACGGTGACCGAAAAAGGTTATTGCCTGGCGACGGACGGAACGCTCGATTTCGGTCATCCCGACATCGTCCACGATCTGGCGCGGCCGGCCGTGCCGACCAGCGTGATCGGCTGGATCGTCGCCGGGCTGGCGGCGCGGCACGCAAGCGGCATTGTCCCGTTCGTGCCGATGCCATGCGATAACCTCGCCTCGAACGGCGCCAAGCTGCACGCCGCATTGGTGGCGTTCGCGGGGCGGCTCGACCCGGCGCTGGGCGATTGGGTGGCGGGCGAAGTGTCGGTGCCGTCGACCATGGTCGATTCGATCACCCCGGCATCCGACGACGCGCTCTATGCCGATGTCGCGGCGGCATTGGGCGTCGAGGATCGCGCCGCGGTCCAGCGCGAGGCGTTCGCGCAATGGGTGATCGAGGATATCGGCGGGCTGCCCGATCTTGGCGCGGTTGGCGCGACGCTGACCGCCGATGTCGGCGGCTATGAGCGCGCCAAGCTCAGGATCCTCAACGGCGCGCATTCGACGCTCGCTTATGCCGGCTTGCTGCGCGGTCATGTCAGCGTTGCCGAAGCGATCGGCGATCCGCCGCTGGCGCGCTTCGTCGATGCGATGATCCGCGAGGATATCATTCCGATGCTGCCCGCGGTGCCGGGGCTGGACCTCCAGACCTATGCCGATGCGGTGCTGCGGCGCTTCGCCAACCCGGCGATCGTCCACCGCCTCGATCAGATCGCGCAGGACGGATCGCAGAAGCTGCCCTACCGGCTCGGCGATACCTTGCTGGCCAATCGCGCGGCCGGACGCATGCCAGGCCATGTCGTCGCGGCGCTGGGCTGCTGGGTGGCTTTCCTCATGCGGCGCGCGCGCGCGGACAGTCGAATCGTCGATCCCGCGGGCGACCGGCTCGCCGCGATCGCCCTGGCCGACACGCCGAGCCGGGTGGTCCAGGGACTGATCGCCGAAGGGCTCGGCTTCCCCGCGGCGATCGCGGACAACGCAGAGCTCGTCGCTTTGCTGCAAAAAGCCGCGGAAGCCGCCTTTCGCGGCGAAATACCGAGCGTGATGCCGGGCTGATCGCTTCGCGGGCTTGTCACTGACACCGGTTCCCCATACCCATCCCGCATCAAGGCCCGTGAAGAGGCCGTTTCAAGGCAGGAGAGGGACGATGGCGACGACCGGAATGCCGGACGCCGAACGGGCGGATATGCGGGTCGGCCGCTATCGCTGGGTGATTTGCGGGCTGCTCTTCGCGGCGACCGCGATCAACTATGTCGATCGCCAGATGATCGGCGTGCTCAAGCCGACGATTTCAGCCGAACTCGGCTGGAACGAGACCACTTATGCCGACATCGTCTTCTGGTTCCAGGTCGCTTATGCGATCGGTTATCTGAGCTTCGGCAAGATCGTCGATATGGTCGGCGCGCGGATCGGCTATTCGATCGCGTTCGTCATCTGGACGCTCGGCCACACGCTATGCGGCCTCATCACCGGTCCGTTCAAGCTGTTCGGCACGATGATTTCCCCGGCGATGCAATTCAACGGCGCGCGGTTCGTGCTCGGCGTCGGCGAATCAGGCAACTTCCCCGCCGGTCTCAAGGCGGTCAGCGAATGGTTTCCCGCCAAGGAGCGCGCCTTTGCCACCGGATTGTTCAACGCCGGGTCCAATGTCGGCGCGATCATCACCCCGCTGATCGTGCCCGCGATCACGCTGGCTTATGGTTGGCGGATGGCCTTCGTGTCGACCGGCGCGTTCAGCCTGATCTGGCTGGTCGCCTGGATCGCGATCTATCGTCGCCCGCGCGAGCAGCCCCGCGTGTCGGCGGCCGAGCTTGCCTATATCGAGAGCGACCCCGCCGACCCGCCGCAAAAGATCGGTTGGCTCAAGCTGCTCGGCTATCGCGAAACCTGGGCCTATGCATTGGGCAGGTTCCTGATCGATCCGGTGTGGTGGCTGTTCCTGTTCTGGACGCCCGATTTCCTTGGCAAGACCTATCATCTCGATCTCAAGAATTTCGGTCCTCCGCTGATCGCGATCTACCTGATCTCCGATATCGGCAGCGTCGCCGGCGGCTGGTCGTCCTCGACCCTGATGAAGCGTGGCTATAGCGCGAATGCGGCGCGCAAGCTCACCATGCTGGTCTGCGCCTTCCTGGTGGTTCCGATCTTCTTCGCGCAATATGCCGCCAGCGTGTGGCTCGCGGTCGGGATTGTCGGACTGGCGACAGCGGCGCACCAGGCCTTCTCGGCCAATCTCTACACCATCCCCTCGGACATGTTCCCGCGGGCAGCGGTGGGGTCGGTGATCGGGATCGGCGGCACGGTCGGCGCGATCGGCGGCATGGGGATGGCGAAGTTCACCGGCTATGTCCTGCAGACGACGCACAGCTACACCTTGATCTTCGCGGTCGCCGGCAGCGTCTATCTGATCGCGATCGGCGTGGTCCATCTGCTCAGCCCGAAGCTGGCGAGGATCGACGTGCCGGCCTGATTTGCGGTGGTCGGCCTAGCCGGAGTTGGAGACGGTGGGGCCTAAAGCGTTTCGCTTGTGGCTTATACCCCTCTCCCGCTGCGACTAAGTGGCTTCGCCAGTTAGTCTGGCGACCTCTCCAGAAGGGCAGGATAATCTCATATGGGCCGGGCGTGGAGAATAGGGCGGTCCGCAGTTCGTCTTGTCATACCCAGCCAATAATTCCGCTCTTAGATATATGTTTAGATCATTCCTTCTGCGTCATGCCGGCACAAGGCCGGCGTGACGGTCGAAGCTGATCGTCACAGCCTCGCGATGCATATGCGATAGCCCTGTCCTGCAAGGGGGGAGGTAGAATCGGGGTGTTCTATCTCAGGGAACATCGCCGGCCGACGGGGGCATCAGCCCAGCCGTCACATCACCGGGAAAATCAATCTCTCGAGAGAGATTTGGTGCGGCCGAGAAGACTCGAACTTCCACGTCCTTTCGGACACAACGACCTCAACGTTGCGCGTCTACCAGTTCCGCCACGGCCGCACGTGTAAGATGCCATCGGACGGGGCCGCTGGCTGGCAGGCGAGCGCCCCTAGCAAAGCGATCTGTGCGACGCAACCGGAGTTTATCCGGCGACGACATTCGGCGACCGGCCGCGGGGGGCTCAGCCGCCGGTCGCGCTGCTCGAAAAGCTGAGCTTCATGTTCTTGGAATTGGCGGGGACGTCGAGCTTGCCGCTGTAGAAGTCGATCGTGCCGCCCGGCGCGATCGTCGGCTGATCGGGCTTGATCACCCAGCTATAGACCATCCGGCCATCCTTGGGCGCGTCGTACAATTCGACCCTTATGTCGGGGATCGGCTGGCGTTCGGCGGTCGGATTGTGGATCTGGCCGCCGACCGCGAACAATTCGCTGCCGGTCGGCAGGTCGCGGCGGTCGGGCTGCTTGACGTTGACGAAGGTCAGCGGCGTCTGGCCGCCACCGGCCGGCATGCCCAGCCACGTCGCCAAATTGGGGACGTTGAGGAACAGCAAGGCGACGGCAGCCGCGAGCATCGCCATGCCCGCGGTTACCGCGGCGATCGTCCACAATCGGGCGGGGTTGCGTCGCGGCCGGAACGGCGGCTCGTGCGCGAAGGCGTCATAGTCGGACGCGCTGTCCGCGCCGGCTGTCGGCTCGGCAGGAGAGGGCGCGGCGATCGGCTGGGGAGCGGCAGGCACAGCGGGCGCCGGCTCGGGGGCGACCATTGCGGCACCCGAAAGATCGAGCGTCTCGGGTTCCTGGAACCAGCTATGCTTGCATTTGGCGCAGCGCACGGTGCGGCCATCGGGCCCGATCGCGGTGTCGGGGACGAGATAGCGCGTATGGCATTCGCTGCATTCGAGGATCATATCGGCGTCCGCAGGGGGCCAACACAAATGCCCCTGTCACAATCCCTAAGCGGGCAAGGACAGTGCGGCAAGCCTTGCGGAAGCGCGCGCCCCGACTTGAAGCAGGAACGGGTTACGTGCGATGGCGCTGGCGGGGCAGCGTACAAGCAGGTAGCAAACGCCGGCATGGCGAATATCGTGCAGTTCGAAGATGTGGGGCTGCGCTATCCCGCCAGCGACGTCGATACCCTGTCGGCGATCAACTTCACGCTTGCCTCGGGCGGCTTCTATTTCCTGACGGGCCAATCGGGGGCGGGCAAGACCTCCCTGCTCAAGCTGATCTACCTCGCCCAGCGTCCGACCCACGGCGTCATCCGCTTGTTCGGGGAGGATGCCGGCGCCCTGCCGCGCAAGCGCCTGCCGGGCTTTCGCCGTCGAATCGGCGTGGTGTTCCAGGATTTCCGGCTGGTCCCGCATCTGTCGGCATTCGACAATATCGCTCTGCCGCTGCGGCTGTCGGGGGTGCCCGAAAGCGATGTCGAGGCGCCGGTGCGCGAGATGCTCGCCTGGGTCGGCCTGTCGGAACGCAGCCATGCGCCGCCGCCGACTCTGTCGGGTGGCGAGCAACAGCGGATCGCGATCGCGCGCGCGGTGATCGGCCGTCCCGAAATCCTGGTCGCCGACGAGCCGACCGGCAACGTCGACCCCGACATGGCGGCACGGCTGCTGCATCTGTTCGAATCGCTCAACCGCCTCGGCACGACGGTGGTGGTGGCGACGCACGATTTCCATTTGCTCGGCCGGATCCAGAACGCGCACATGATGCGGATCGAGGGCGGGCGGCTGCTCGATCCGACCGGCGCCTTGCGCAACCCGCCCAAGGCGCCCGCCGCATGAGCGTGGCGATGTTCTCGACCGCCGCCGATCGCCGCGTGCTCGATGACCGTCGCGGCACGCGCGCGATGACCTGGATCATGGCGATCATGCTGTTCCTGACCGTGCTCGCGGCGGCGCTGGGGCTGGGCACGATCAACGCGGCGGGCGCACTCGATCGCGAGCTTGCCGGACGCCTGACGGTGCAGGTCGTCGCAGCCGATCCGGCGGTGCGCGATCGCGACACGAGCGCCGTGCTCGCGGCGCTGCGCGCGATGCCGGCGGTGTCGCGTGCCGATCCGGTCGATCCTGCACGATTGACCGAATTGCTGCGTCCGTGGCTGGGCGACGCGACGACCGACGCTGACGTCCCGCTGCCGTCGCTGATCGACGTCACGCTGAGCGTACCGAGCGAAGAGGCCGCAGCGCGCGTCGCCATTGGCGTGCGCGCCACCGCGGCGAGCGCGCGTGTCGACAGCCAGTCGCGCTGGCTGTCGCCGGTCGCCGATTTCATGCGGACGCTGATCTACGCCGCGGCGGTGCTGGTGCTGCTGATGGCGGCGGCGACCACCGCGGTGGTGCTGCTCGCGGCGCGCGCGGGGCTGGAGACGCACCGCGACACCATCGCCATCCTGCACATGCTGGGCTCGACCGACGTGCAGGTCGCGCGGCTGTTCCAGCGGCGGATCGCGCTCGACACGATGGTCGGCGGGGTGATCGGGACGCTGGCGGCGATGCTGGCGATCTGGGCAGTGACCGGGCAGATGGCCGGCCTCGGCTCGCAATTGCTGTCGGGCGGCGTGCTGACGCGGGGCGATTGGGTGCTGATCGCGCTGTTGCCGCTGATCTTCGCGATAGTGGCGACGCTCGCCGCGCGGATCGCGGTGCTCGGGCGGCTGAGGCAGGTGCAATGATACGCCGCCTGATCGCCATTTTCGCCTTGGTCTATCTGCTCGGCTTCGTCCTCTACACGCTGACCCTGCCGCGTCCGCTCGAGAACATGAAGACCGACGCGATCGTCGTCCCGACCGGGGCGCCCGGCCGGATCGATCGCGGATTGGCGTTGATCGCCGCGCATCAGGCGAAGCGGCTGTTGATCAGCGGTGCTGCCCCCGGCGTCCGGCCGATCGACTTATCGATCAAGTACAAGGTCCCGTTGGGAGTCTTCGCGTGTTGCGTCGACCTCGGGCACGAGGCGGTCGACACGCGCTCGAACGGCGCGGAAACCGCCAAATGGGTGGGCGATCACGGCTATAAGTCGGTGCGCCTCGTCACGTCCGACTGGCATATGGCGCGCGCGCGGATGGAATTGGACGCGGCGCTCGACAGCGACGTGACGGTGGTCGATGACGGCGTGCAGGGCGATGCCGAATTGAGCGTGCTGCTGGTCGAATATAACAAGCTGCTGTTGCGCCGCGTCGCTTTGTGGCTCGGGTTCGGGCAATGAGCGCGCGCCAATGACCTTGTTGCGCAATGTGGCGTTCGCGATCGTCTTTTACGGCGTGTCGTTGCCGATCGTGCTGCTGGTGCCGTTCTCGGCGCTGTTCGGGCAGCGGGCGCTGATCGCTTATGCCATGGCATGGACCCGGTTCCACCGCTGGTGCGTGCGCTGGCTGCTCGGGATCCGCGTCCGCTACGAAGGGCCGCGGCCGTCGGGTCAGGTCTTTTATGCCGGCAAGCACCAGTCGCTGATGGAACCGCTCGAACTGGTGGCCGAGTTCGGGGCGCCGGCGCCGATCATGCGGCGCGAATTCGCGCGCATTCCGATCTGGGGCTGGGCGGCAAAGCGCTACGGCGTGATCCTGGTCGACCGCGCCGCCTCGTCCAAGGCGCTCAGGCATCTGATGCGCGAGGCCGAGGCGGCGCGCGCGAGCGGTCGGTCGGTGATGATCTTTCCCGAAGGCACGCGGGTGAAGCCAGGCGAGCAACCCGCGCTGAAGTCGGGCTTTGCCGGGCTCTATAAAATGCTCGGGTTGCCGGTGGTGCCGATCGCGACCGATGTCGGGAAATTGTGGCCGAAGGGCGAACTGAAGCGCGCCGGGCTGGTGACGTTCCGCTTCGGCGAGGCGATCCCGCCGGGCTTGCCGCGCGCGGAGATCGAGAAGCGCGTACACGCCGCGATCAATGCACTGGAGGATACGTCCATCGACGTCATCCCCGCGAAAGCAGGAACCCATCTCCTTCAGGATGATCAAGACACAACCGTGCAGAAGCGGGAAAGCGCACGAGATGGGTCCCCGCTTTCGCGGGGATGACGATCATGTGCGGCGCGTGGCGCTAATCGTGCTGCCGCCCGAAATCGGGCGCGGCGTCGTCCTGGCCCTGGTCGATGATCGAGCGGCGGATCGCGCGGGTGCGGGTGAACAGGTCGAACAATTCGTCGCCCTTGCCCCAGCGGATCGCGCGCTGGAGCGAGGTCAGATCCTCGGTGAAGCGCTGCAGCATGTCGAGCACCGCCTCGCGGTTGCTCAGGAACACGTCGCGCCACATCGTCGGGTCGGACGCGGCGATCCGGGTGAAGTCGCGAAAGCCGCCGGCCGAATATTTGATCACTTCGGACCGGGTGACTTCCTCCATGTCCGACGCGGTGCCGACGATCGTATAAGCGATCAAATGCGGCAAATGGCTGGTGATCGCCAGCACGCGGTCATGGTGCTGCGCATCCATCATCTCGATCTCGGCGCCCAGCCGCCGCCAGAATTCGGCGACGCGCTCGACCGCTGCGGGATCGGCTCCTTCGGGCGGGGTCAGGATGCACCAGCGGCCATGGAACAGGGTGGCGAAGCCGGCCTCGGGGCCCGATCGCTCGGTGCCCGCGACGGGATGGGCGGGAACGATGGTCGCGCCAGGAAGCGCCGTGCTCAACGCGGCGAGCACGGTACCCTTGGACGACCCGACGTCGCTGACGATCGCATCGGCGGGAAGATCGTCGGCAATCGCTTCCGCCGCCGCCGCCATCGCGCCGACCGGAACGCAGAAGATCACCAGGTCGGCATCGGTCACCGCCGCGCCCGCGGTGTCGGCGACATCGTCGCAGAAACCGAGCGCGCGGGACGTTTCGCGGACTTGCGGATCCATGTCGTGCCCGGTGACCCGGACGGTCGGCATGTCGGCCTTGATCGCGCGGGCGATCGACGAGCCGATCAGGCCCAGTCCGATGATGGTGACACGGGAGAAGGGGAGCATGGCAGTCAGACCCTCACCCTTCCGCGGCTACGCCGCTCCCTCCCTCTCCCAGCGGGAGAGGGAAGGGGCCCGCGAGCCGAAGGCGAGTGGGAAGGGTGAGGGTGAACGGGTTCTGCATCAGCCCTTCTTCCCGACCATCTCGCGCAACGCCGCCGCGACTCCCTTGGTCTCATCCTCGGTTCCCACGGTGATGCGCAGCCCGTGCGGCAGGCCCTGGCCGGGCAGCCAGCGGACGATATAGCCGGCATCCATCAGGCCCTTATACCCAGCCTCGGCGGTCAATTTGCCCTCGAACAGCACCAGCACGAAATTGGCCTGGCTCGGCACGGCGCGCAGGCCGGCATTGCCGAGCTGGGCGATCTCCTGCGAGAACCAGGCGCGCCATTTGGCATTGTGTGCCCGGGTATGTTCGACGAACTCGGTATCGCCCAGCGCTGCGATCGCCGCCGCGGTCCCCGCGATCGTGATCGAGAAGGGCAGGCGGATGCGGTGCATCGCCTCGATGATCGCCGGCGAGGCATAGCCCCAGCCGATCCGCTCGGCGGCGAGGCCGTACATCTTGGAGAAGGTACGGGTGACGAGCACGTTGGGCGCGGTTTCGGCCAGCGCCATCCCGCCATCGTCGGCGTCGGCGTCGCCCTCGATATATTCGGCATAAGCATGGTCGAGCACGAGCAGGATGTCGGGGCGCAGGCCGGCGTGCAGCCGCGCGATCTCTTGCTTGCTCGCATAAGTGCCGGTCGGGTTGTTGGGATTGGCGATATAGACGATCTTGGTGCGCTCGGTGACGCAAGCCAGGATCGCATCGACATCGGTGGCATAGTCTTTATCGGGCGCGATCACCGGCACGGCGCCGACGCGACGCGCCGCGATTTCGTACACCGCGAAGCCATATTTGACGAAGATGACCTCATCACCCTGCCCGGCGAACGCGCCGGCGGCGAGGTGGAGCACTTCGTCCGACCCGTTGCCATAGATGATCCGCGCCGGATCGAGCCCGTATTTGGCGGCGAGCACGTCGCGCAGCTCGGTCCCGCTGGCATCGGGATAGCGTTCGAGGCGGCTCGCCGCCGCCAAAAACGCCTCACGCGCCTTGGGCGAGGTGCCCAAGGGGTTCTCGTTCGACGAAAGCTTGGCGACCTTGCGGCCGTCATCGGTGGTCGATCGCCCGGGGATATAGGGCGCGATGGCCATGATCCAGGGCTTGGGTTCAGGAGCGCTCATGATGTGTGGCCTATGCGCAGGGCCCTGTCGCCTTGGCAAGATGAGTCCCCAGCCGCTATGCAGCCTGGCCAGGGGGGAAGGCGGATGCGGGGACCGACGGCATTCTGGCAGGCGCTCGAGACGGCGCGGCGGGAGAATCTACGCGAGAGTGGCATGGCGACGCCCGTGCCCGGTGGCGACGGGCAGACGCGACGGCAGGTGCTGCTCGCGCTGGCGGCGACAGCGGCGAGCACGGCACTGCCACGCCCGGCCCGCGCCGCGGCGAGCGCCGCGCCGGTGGTCATCATCGGCGGGGGCATCACCGGCCTGACCGCTTTATGGCATCTGACCAAATCGGGAGTCGATGCACGGCTTTACGAGGCGCGCACCCGGCTCGGCGGACGGATGTACACCGCCAGGGCGAAAGGCGTGCCGTCGATCGAGGTCGGTGGGCAATTGGTCAATACCGACCATGCCGACATGCACACGCTCTGCCGCGAATTCGGCATCCAGCTGATCGACCGCAAGGCCGGCCAGCACCGCACGATGGTCCTCGATGGCGCGCGCGAAGTGCCGGAGGGCAAATTGGTCGCCGGCCTGCGCGGTATTGCCGGGCAGATCGACGCCGATTCGGTACGGCTCGACCAGAATTACGCCAAGGTCGCGGCCGAGCTCGATCGGATGTCGTTCATCTCCTATCTCGACAAATATGCCCGACTGATCCCCGAGCCCTGGGTGCGCCGCCTGATGGAAGCGACCGCGCGCACCGAATATGGCTGCGAGCCGGGCCAGGCATCGGCGATCGAACTGGTGTTCAACCTGCCGACGATCGACGGCCGCCGGATCGACGTGCTCTCGCGCAGCGACGAACGTTATTTGATGGCAGGGGGCAGTTCTTCGCTGATCGAGGCGATGGCGACGCGGCTGGCGAGCCGCATCACCACTTATCGCCGCGCCGTGCGGATCGATCCCTCGGCCAGCGGCGCGCGCGTGGTCTTCTCCAATGGCGACAAGATCGACGCCTCGGCGGTGATCGTCACCACGCCCGCCTCGATCATGAGCCGGATCGCTTATGGCGTGCCGTTGCCGCCGTTGTGGCGCCAGTTCATCGCCGAAGTCGGGCTGGGCAGGAACGGCAAGGTCCAGGCCGTGACCAATGCGCGGCCATGGGAAAAGCCGATCGGGCACGGCGGCGAGATCTGGCAGACCGATCACGGCGCCGGCGCATCGCTCGGCTGGGATGGCGGCGTGCGTCCCGCCGCAGGACCGGGCAGCGTCTGGACCTGGTTCACCGGGGGCGACGAAGTGCTCGCCGCCGACCAGGCCGATCCCCGCGCGCTGGCGCTCAGGCTCGCGCGGCTGGCCGAAAGCGGCGTGAAGGGGATGGGCGCCGCGACCGGCATGATTGTCCGCCGCACCAACTGGCATCTCGATCCCTTCTCGATGGGCGCGTACGTCAATTTCCGCCCCGGCCAGCTGACCAAGTTCGCCGACCTGATCTGGACCGAAACCGACGGTATCGCCTCGACTCCGATGGGGGCGGGACCAGTCCATTTCGCGGGCGAGCATCTGTCGGATGCCTATCCGGGATACATGAATGGCGGCGCGCAGACCGGGCGGCTGGCGGCGCAATCGGTGATCGCAGCGAGAGCGCCGGCGAGGCGGATGGGGTGAATCAAATCCTCCCCATCGCAGATGGGGAGGGGGACCGCCGAAGGCGGTGGAGGGGAAAATCCCCAGCGCGTCCCATTTCCCCTCCACCATTTGCTGGCGCAAATGGTCCCCCTCCCCAGCAGAGCTGGGGAGGATTGTAGCTGCGGGGTTCCGTCCGCCCGCTTTTCCCACTAACCGCGTCACTATGACCGACGATCAGCGCTTCGGGCTGTCGCGCCACGTGACCTTGCCGGGGCCGCTCCGCCTCGACGGGGGCGTGCTGCTGTCGCCGGTCGATATCGCCTATGAGACTTACGGCACGCTCGCGCCCGACGGATCGAACGCCGTCCTGATCTGTCATGCGCTGACCGGCGACCAATATGTCGCGAGCGACCATCCGATCACCGGCAAGCCGGGCTGGTGGACGCGGATGGTCGGACCCGGCAAGCCGATCGATCCCGAACGCCATTTCGTCGTCTGCGCCAACGTGCTCGGCAGCTGCATGGGCTCGTCGGGGCCGGCGACGGTCAATCCGGCGACCGGCCAGCCCTGGGCGATGAGCTTCCCCGTCATCACCATTCGCGACATGGTCCGCGCGCAGGCGATGCTGCTCGACCATCTCGGCGTCGGTACCGTCACCCTGGTCGGCGGGTCGATGGGCGGGATGCAGGCGCTAAGCTGGGCGGCGACCTTCCCCGACCGCGTGACCAAGGCCGTGGTGATCGCCTCGACCGCGCGCCACACCGCGCAGAACATCGCCTTTCACGAAGTCGGCCGCCAGGCGATCATGGCCGACCCCAATTGGCGCGGTGGCGATTATTACGGCGAAGGCGATCCGCCCGCGGCCGGGCTCGCGGTCGCGCGGATGGCGGCGCACATCACCTATCTGTCCGAAGCCGGGCTGACCGAGAAGTTCGGCCGGCGGCTGCAGGCGCGCGAGGCCAAGTCGTTCGGGTTCGACGCCGATTTCCAGGTCGAAAGCTATCTGCGCCATCAGGGACTGAGCTTCACCGACCGGTTCGACGCCAATTCCTATCTCTATATCACCCGGGCGATGGACTATTTCGACCTGGCCGAAGAGCATGGCGGCCTGCTCGCCAACGCCTTCAGGGGGAGCCGGACGCGGTTCGCCTTGGTCAGTTTCGACACCGACTGGCTCTACCCGACTCCCGAATCGCGCGCGATCGTCCATGCGCTCAACGCGGCGGGCGCGGCGGTGAGCTTCGTCGAGTTGAGCAGTCCGTTCGGGCACGACGCTTTCTTGCTCGACGCGCCCGAACTCAACCGCGTGGTCGACGGTTTCCTGAGGGCGGCGCTGTGATCGAGCTCGACGACGACAAGGCACGACTCGACGTGGCGCGGGTGCATGCATGGCTCGCGTCGAGCTATTGGTCGCCGGGGATCGAGCGCGCTTTGGTCGAGCGCGCGATCGCCGGGTCGCATTGTCTCGGCGCCTATGATCAGGGCGAGCAGGTCGGCTATGCGCGGATGATCACCGATCACGCGACCTTCGCCTGGCTGGCCGATGTCTGGGTCGATGAGCGCGCGCGCGGGCAGGGCGTGGCGCGCGCGATGGTCAAGTGGTTCGTCGATCATCCCGACTTTGCCGGTATCCGGCGGATGGCACTGGTCACCGCCGATGCGCATGGTGTGTACGAGGCGCTCGGCTTCCACGCCTTGATCCGACCCAGCCGCTTTATGGAGCGGCTGGCACCGGGATTCGCCGACGCGTTGCGGGCGACGCCCGAATGAGCCTGCGTCCCGATCTCGCCGTGATCGCCGCCAATGTCGCGCCGGGCAGCCGCGTGCTCGATATCGGCTGCGGCGACGGCGAATTGATGGCCGCGTTGCGCGACAAGAAGCAGGTCGATGCGCGCGGGCTCGAGCTCGATGCGGGCGATGTCGCGAGCGCGGTCGCGCGCGGGCTGTCGGTCGTGCAAGGCGACGCCGATACCGATCTCGCCGATTATCCCGACGACAGTTTCGATTACGCGATCCTCAGCCAGACGTTGCAGACGACACGCGCCCCCGACGTCGTGCTCGAACATCTGCTGCGGATCGGGCGGCACGCTTTCGTGTCCTTCCCCAATTTCGCGCATTGGCGAGTGCGCGCGTCGCTCCTTTGGGGCGGACGGATGCCGGTAACGCGATTGCTGCCGGTCGCCTGGTACGCGACGCCGAACATCCACCACGTCACGATCGACGATTTCCGCGCGCTGCTCAACGAGCGCGGCATCGTTGTCGAGGGCGCGTGGTTCCTGTCGGGCGACCAGCGCACCAGCGCGACGATGGCGAATTTGCTCGCCGAGCATGCGGTGTTCTTGCTGAAGCGGTGAAGGTTGATCCAGCGGAACTAGAACAACGCTTTCCCGGCGAAGGCCGGGGCCCAGTTCGACTGTCGATCGAAAGCGCACCTGCTATAGCCAGTGCGCCGACGCTGGGCCCCGGCCTTCGCCGGGGAGGCGTATAAAAGGCCGAACTTTACCTCAGCTCTAATCAGCGCGGTGCGGTCGCTGGCCGCCCTCGGTGGATCCTAGAACGGCACGTCGTCGTCGAGATCGTCCGAGAAGCCGCCGCTCTTACTGCCCCCAAAGGCGCCGCCGCCGCTCGAGGCGCCGGCGAAATCATCGCGACCGCCGCCCGACGCACCGAAATCGTCACGGCCGCTCGAGAAGCCGCCGCCACCGCCGCCGGAACCACCGCCGCCACCGGGCGCGCCGTCGAGCATCGTCAGCACGCTGTTGAAACCCTGCAGCACGATCTCGGTCGAATAGCGGTCCTTGCCGTCCTGGTCCTGCCATTTGCGGGTCTGCAGCGCGCCCTCGATATAGACTTTGGAGCCCTTGCGCAGATAGCGCTCGGCGACATTGGCCAGGCCTTCGTTGAACACCTTGACCGTGTGCCATTCGGTGCGCTCCTTGCGCTCGCCCGAATTGCGGTCCTTCCAGGTTTCCGACGTCGCGATACGCAGCTCGACGACCTTGCCGCCGTTCTGGAAGCTGCGGCTTTCGGGATCGCGCCCGAGATTGCCGACGAGAATGACCTTGTTGACGCTGCCCGCCATGAAATACTCCTTTTCCGGCTTCCGCCGGGTGCCGCACCAGCCCACTCCCCCACCCGGCCTCCCAGTCAGTCTACCCTATGGGAGGCCGGGTGGGGGAGCGGGCTGGTGCCGCGACGAAATTATAAGCCGGCGAGGGTCGCCAGCCAGTACGTTATTCCGGCGGCCATATAGGCCAGCACGAAAAGGTAGCTAACCATGAAGGCAGGCCATTTCCACCCGTTTGTTTCACGGCGAGTGACCGCAATTGTGGATATGCATTGTGGTGCGAAGACGAACCACATGAGGAAAGCGAGGGCCGTGGCCAGACTCCAGCGCTTTTTCAGAGTCTGCGCCATTTTGGATTCATCATCGCTTGACGAGTCGATCGCATAGACCGTGCCGAGCGCGGCGACCGATACTTCGCGCGCCGCCATCGCCGGGATCAGCGCCAGCACGATGTCGCGGTTGAAGCCGATCGGCCGGAAAGCGGGCTCGATCGTATTGGCAATACGGCCGGCGACCGAATAATTGACCTGGCTGACCGCGCTGCCCTTGGGCACTTGCGGGAAGGACAGCATCGCCCACAGCACGATGGTGGTGAAGGCGATCGTCGTGCCGGCGCGCTTGAGGAAGATTTCGGCGCGGCTCCACAGCCCGATCGCCAGATCGCGCACGCTCGGCAGCTGGTATTTGGGCATCTCCATCATGAAGCCCGATGAGGCGCCCTTGGTCACCGTGCGGCGCAGGACCAACGCGACGACGAAGGCGCCCGCCACGCCCATGATGTACAGGCCGAGCATGACCAGTCCCTGCAGCCCGACGAACGGCAGCACCCGGACATTGGGAATCATCGCGCCGATCACCAATGTATAGACCGGCAGCCGCGCCGAGCAGGTCATCAGCGGCGCGATCAGGATCGTCGTCAGGCGGTCCTTCTCGTCCTCGATCGTGCGCGTCGACATGATCCCGGGCACCGCGCAAGCGAAGCTCGACAGCAAGGGGATGAAAGCGCGCCCCGACAGCCCGACGCTCGCCATGATCCGGTCCATCAGGAACGCCGCGCGGACCATGTAGCCGCTCGCTTCGAGGACCAGAATGAAGAAGAACATGATCAGGATCTGGGGCAGGAACTTGATCACCGCCCCCACGCCCGCGATCGCGCCATCGGTGATCAGCGACCGCAGGATCGAATCGGGCATGACCTGCTTGACCAGCCCGGCGAGCCAGTCGAACCCGCCGGCGATAGCGTCGGCCGGCGCCGCGCCGGCGAAGAACACCGCCTGGAACATCACGAACAGCACGACGAACAGCAGCAGCACGCCGAACACCGGATGGAGCGCGATCGAATCGAGCATGTGCGTCCAGCGCCGCACCGGGGTTTCCGAGATCGTCGCGGCCATCGCGATCTGGCGCGCGCGGCGCTGCAAGGTGGCGATGTCGGCGTGGAGCACCGGATCGCTCCGGCGTAACGCCATCGCCCCCGGCGTAACGAGATCGGCCAGCGTTTCCTTGAGATCGTCGATCCCGCGCTTGCGCACGGCGACGGTGGGGATGACGGGAACGCCGAGCTCGCGCGCCAGCGCTTCCGGATCGAGCTTGAGCCCATCGCGCTCGGCGAGATCGAACATGTTGAGCGCGACCACCACCGGCAGGCCGAGCGCGATCAGCTGGAGCGTGAAGCGCAGATGGTTGTCGAGGTTGGAGGCATCGACCACGACGATAATCGCATCGGGCAGTCGCTCACCCGCCTGCGTGCCGGTCACGACGTCGCGCGTGACGCGCTCGTCGGGGCTCGACGGCTCGAGGCTGTAAGTACCGGGCAAATCGAGCAATTCGACCGGGCGGCCGTCGGGCAGCGCCATCCGGCCGGCGTGACGCTCGACGGTGACGCCGGGATAATTGCCGACCTTCTGCCGCGCGCCGGTCAGCGCGTTGAACAGCGCGCTCTTGCCGGCATTGGGGTTGCCGACCAGCGCGACCAGCGGCGCGGGGTTCATCCGGGCGCTAGCTGGTCAGCGGATCGACATGGATCGCGCCGGCGACCCGGCGGCGCAGCGCCACGGTCATGCGTCCGATCCGACACGCGATCGGCCCGCCGCCGATCCGCGCGCGATGCAGCACCTCGATCCCGACGCCTTCATCGAAACCGAGCTCACGCAGCCGCCGGCCCTCGGGCGCGGTCAGCCGGTCCCAGGCGATACCCGCGACGGTCGCGCGCTGGCGCTGGGGAAGCTGTTCGAGACTGAGCGGAATCGTCGCCATGACGACTCACCTAGAACTACTGCGACTGATTATCAATAACCGAATTAGATTTGATTCACGCGAAGGCGCGGAGGCGCGAAGAAAGATCAAGTTGGTTTCGCGCAGAGGCGCAGAGGACGCAGAGCTGGTTCGCTCTGGGTTGCTGGTGAAATCCAACCGCGTGATTGAATAGGAGCCTCGCGAAGCGAGGCTTTCAAAAAATCTCGGCGCTCTCTGCGCCTCTGCGCGAAACCTCTTCGCGCCTCCGCGCCTTCGCGTGAATCAATCAAACCGCCGGATAGCGCAGCCGCCCGATGAAGCGCGACAGGCTCGGCCGATGCTCGATCCGGCCGAGGAACTGCGCCTTGGCTTTCTCGAACCGCATGATCCCCTCGATCCGCCGCGCCAGGAAAGCACGCGTATCCGCCTGGCCGTCGCTTTCGTCGTCGAGGAACACGGTGATCGTCGCGGCATAGACGCCGCCGAGCATCGCGCGCTTGGTGTAGTGATTGTAATCGGTCGCGGTGTCGCCCGCCGTGCGCCACATCAAATCGGCGGCGCGCCAGCCGAGCTTCGCGCCGTGCGCGACATTGGTCGGTAGCGCCAGGATCGCCAGCGCGCGGCGCAACGTCTCGCGATGTGGGGCGAGCAGATCGAGCCGCGCCTCGACCAGAGCGGCGATCTTCTCGCGCACTTTCATCCTGGCCAGAGTTTCGGGCGGCAGCGCCTCGATCATTGCCCGATCGATGCTCGCGAACCACGCCTCGATCATCGCGGTCGCGTCGGGCAAAGCGAGCAACGCCACGTCGCGATCGACGCCGAGCTGGTCGGCCGCCATGTCGCGCGCCGCCGCTTTCCATCCGTCGAACGCGGCATTGTCGGCGACGAGCGGGGCAAGCGCCTCGCGAATCTCGTCTAGCGTCGGGTCAGCAGAAAGCATCATGCCCTTGCTTATGCGTCCTCGACCCCTTCGGGGGCAAGCTCGGCGGCGTCCTTGCGTTCGCCACGGACCAGCACCAGCGCCACCGCGACGGCGACCGCGCCGATCATGTCGACCCCGTCGAGCCGCTCGCCATAGCCGATCCAGCCGATCGTCGCCGCCATCACCGGCTGCGTCAGCAAGGCGATGCCGATCACCATCGGCGACATCTGGCCGAGCGCGAAGATCATCAGCCCCTGGCCGATGATCTGGCTCGACAGCGCCATCAGCACCAGCGGGGTCCAATTGTGCGGCATCACCTGTTCGCCGAGCAGATTGGCGAAGATCAGCAGCGGCAACAGGCTGGCCACGGTCGACATGGCGAGCGCCGGGATCGGCGCCATCGTGTCGCGCGCCTTGGCCATGGTCGCGAAATAGATCGTGTAGAGAATCCCCGCGAGCAGGCAGAGCAGGTCGCCGGCGAGATGCGTCGGCGCGATCTGCATCGACCGTCCCATCAGCAGCCCCGCGCCGATCAGCGCGAGGAGCAGCGCGAAACCCTGCGTCCGCGATGGCCAGGCGCGCGCGATCAGGAAGCCATAGACCGGATAGAACAGGGTCGCCGAATTGCCGAACAGGGTCGCATTGGCGAGCTGCGTCTTGAGGATGCCGATATGCCACGCCGCGAGATCGCCGGCGAAGCACAGTCCGCCGAGCCCGATCGTCCACCACACGGCGCGGCCGATCCGGGTCGGGCGCCAGCCGGTGCCGAACGCCACCGCGAGCAGCACCGGGGCCGCCAATGCGATTCGCCAGAACCCGGCGGCAACCGGGCCGACATCGCTCATCCGCACGAAAACCGGGCCGACGCTCAGCAGGATATTGGCCAGGATCAGCGCCGCGAAGGCAAAAGGATGGGCGGCGACGCCCTTATCGCTTGCGCCGCTGGTAGCTTTTCTTGTTGCGCTTTCCCGATGCATGCGGCCCCATAACACCTATCTGCGCCGCGTCCGCAAAGAAGTCCTGTCGGGAGGTTATCCAAGAATGCCTACGTTGTTCGATCCTATCCAGCTTGGCGATATCCCGGCCAAGAACCGCATCCTGATGTCGCCGCTGACGCGCGGTCGCTCGACCGCGGAGCATGTGCCGACCGACATCATGATCGACTATTACCGCCAGCGCTCGGGCGCCGGCGTGATCATCACCGAAGGCACCGGCGTCAGCCGGCTCGGCCTGGGCTGGCCCAATGCGCCCGGCCTGTGGACCGATGCGCAGGTCGAAGCGTGGAAGCCGGTGACCGCAGCAGTGCACGAAGCCGGCGGCAAGATCGTCGCGCAGATCTGGCATATGGGCCGGCTCGCGCGGCCCGACGTGACCGGCCTGCAGCCGCTATCGTCCTCGGTGACGCGCGCACCCTATCACAAACCGGAAAACCCCTATGCCGAAGCGCGCGCCGCGACGCTCGACGACATCAAGCGCGCCAAGGACGAATATGCCACCGCCGCGCGCAACGCGATCGCCGCCGGGTTCGACGGGGTCCAGCTGCACGGCGCGAACGGCTATCTGATCGACCAGTTCCTGCGCGACAACACCAATTTCCGCGACGACGATTATGGCGGGAGCCCGGAAAACCGGATCCGCTTCATGAAGGAAGCGGTCGAGGCGGTGATCGCCGAAATCGGCGCCGGCCGCACCTCGATCCGCCTGTCGCCCAATGGCGAGACGCAAGGCGCCGACGACAGCAATCCGGAAGCGGTGTTCGTGCCGGCGGCGAAGGTCCTCAACGACCTCGGCATCGCCTTCCTCGAACTGCGCGAACTGTCGCCGACCGGCACGTTCGGCGCGTCGGAAGTGCCCAAGCTGAGCCCGAAGATCCGCCAGGTGTTCCAGCGCCCGCTGATCCTCAACCAGGATTACACGTTCGAGGCGGCGACTGCCGATGTCGCGTCGGGCCTGGCCGACGGCATCTCGTTCGGGCGCAAGTTCATCGCCAACCCCGATCTGGTCGAGCGCTTCCGCACCGGCGCGGCGCTCAACGCCGACGACTTCAAGACCTGGTACACGCCGGGGCCGGAGGGATATATCGACTATCCGGCGCTGGAGCAGCAAGCCGCAGAATAGCTGTCTAAAATCCTCCCCGTAAACGGGGAGGATTTCGGATTATCCTCTCATCCGTCATCCCGGCCTTGTGCCGGGATCCACCGTGCCGCGCTCCCAGTGGCCGATGCGCTTGCGGGACGGTGGATGCCGGGACGAGCCCGGCATGACGGTTGGCTTCCCCACTGCCCGTCCCCCTTCTCCCATGCTACACCCCCTCCATGGACGCGGTGGGCATTATCGGGCTCGCAGCCAGCATCAGCCTGTTGAGCGGCTGGCGGCTCTATCTCTGCGTGTTCGCCACCGGGCTAGCGATGCACACCGGCTGGATCGCATTGCCCCAGCAACTCCACAGCCTCGACGTGCTCGCCAATTGGTGGGTGATCGGTGCCGCCGGGGTCGGCGCGCTGGCCGAATTCTTCGCCGACAAGGTGATGTGGGTCGACAGCCTGTGGGACACCGTCCACACGCTCGTCCGCCCGGTCGGCGGCGCGTTGCTCGCGCTTGCGATCGTCGATCCGCACGACACCAAATGGCAGGTGATCGCCTTGCTGCTCGGTGGCGGCGCGGCGTTGCTGACGCATGGCGCCAAGGCGGGGACGCGCGCGGCGGTCAATGCCAGCCCGGAGCCGTTCAGCAATATCGCGGTGTCGGCCGGTGAGGATGTCGCGACGACCGGCCTGTTGGTGGCGTCGATCGCCAGCCCCTGGGCGGCGGTGGCGATCGCGGTGCTGATGGCGGTCGGCGCGGTCGCGATGCTGCTCCTGCTCCGCCACGCCTTCAGGCGGCTGTTCCCGAAGAAACAACCGCCCGCGTCGACCTAGGGATTCAAATCCTCCCCATCGCAGATGGGGAGGGGGACCGGTCGCGTAGCGGACGGTGGAGGGGCCGCAGCGGCGCAGCCGCGAGGACGGGGATTTTCCCCTCCACCATTTGCTGCGCAAATGGTCCCCCTCCCCAAGCAAGCTTGGGGAGGATTTAGTCAGTCACCTCATCGGCAGCGGACATTGTCCTTGTCGATCGCTTGGCCAGCAACAGCACCTGCCGCCGCGCCGAGCAGGATGCCCAGAGGTTCCGACCGGCCCGACGTCACCGCCGCGCCCAGCGCGCCGCCGGCGATCCCACCGACGATCAGCCCGGTCGTGCCGTCCGAGCGGCGGCAATAATAGCGCCCGTCGCGGCCGACATAGACGCGGTCGTTGCGGCTCAGCCGGCGCTCGCGATAGCGCGGATTGTCGACATAATATTGGTCGGCATAATAACCGTTATAGCGCGGGTCGGGCCGGTTATAGTCGTACTGGCGATAGGACCGATAGTCGCTCGCATAGCCGGGCTGGTCATAGGTCTCTGCACAGCCGGCAGTCGTCGCCGCGGTGGCGGCAATCAACGCAAGGGTCAGGATACGCATTCTACTCTCCTCCTGTCAGCCCCGCCTGCCTGGACAATGCGCCGAACGCCTAATGGTTGCGGATACGTAAGAATCCGGAGGCGAGGCCGCCTTCGCTCCGATCAATGCACCGAAGCCGGCTTCAACGCCTCGCGCTCGGCCTCGCTCGGGATCGCTTCCGGATCGGGCCGGAAATCCTCGGGCGCGCGATCGGTGCCGGGCTTGGTGGCGTCGAGCGCGAGATCGGGCGCCTCATGCCCCTCGGCATCGTCCATCCACGGCGCGCGCGGCATCTTCACCCATCCGCGCCACAAGGCGGCGGCGAGCCCCGCGCCGACCGCCAGCACCGCGCCCGCCGCGATCGAGCGGTTGCGCGTGCGGTGATCGGTCTTGAAGCGGCCATGGCTGTCGCGGGCTTGCTTGCTGTTCGGCATGTTTCCTCTCCCATCGTGAAACGATGCGAGGTCAACGGACAGCGAGCAGCCGCGTTCCCTGTGGCTCGGACCTGCCGGCCGGGTGGCGGATCAGGAATTCCCCTCCCGCACATGCCGCTTATCGCCGCATGTGCGATAAGAAGGCCGCAATGGAGGTGAACAGACCCTCACCCTTCCGGCGCTTCGCGCCTCCCTCCCGCATGCGGGAGAGGGAAGGGGCCCGCCGCCGAAGGCGGTGGGAAGGGTGAGGGTCTGTTTCCGCAAAGAGGAGACGAACACATGGCTGGATCGATCGGACCGGCGGCGCGTCTGTGGACCCCCTGGCGGATCGCACGCTGGACCGCGGCGTTGGTGCTGCTGCTCATCCCGGCGGTGATGATGCGGGTCAGCACCGAATGGCATTGGGGCATCGGCAGCTTCGCCGTCGCCGGCATCATCATCGGCGGGCTGATGCTGCTCTACGAACTCGCCGAGCGGGCGAGCGGAAGCCGCGCCTATCGCACGGGCGTCGCCATCGTGCTGGTGACGTCGTTCCTGACGGTATGGACCACGATTGTCCGCGACGACGGCAACGGCATCGGCTTCTTGCTGCTGGTCGTGACGGCCGCGATAGGCGCGTTCGCCGCCTGGTTCCGGCCCGCGGGCATGGCGCGGGCGATGCTTGGCGTGGCGGTGATGCAGGCGCTGGTCGGCATCACCGTCGCCACCGCGCCAGTGACCGCGAGCGTGCCGGACGCTGCGTCCAGGGCGTTGATAGTTAGTGGGTCCTTTGCGGTGTTGTGGCTGACGGCGGCGATGTTCTTCCGGGCGGCCGCGAAGGCGGATCGTCGCCCGGCCGCTCGATGCAGCAACAATCGCAGGTGATATAGCGATGATGATCGCGGTCGGAATCAGGCCGATTCCTGCGCGGCCCCGGTCACCGTCGCCGTTCCCTCGTCATTCATCGCCACGCGCTTGATCAGCGCGTCGAGCGCTGCTGCCTTGTCGCGGATGCGTTGCAGTTCGGCGGTCGTCTGGAGCACCATGGCGGCGTCCTCGCGCACGATCCCGTTCATGTCCAGCAGTGCGACATTGACTTCGTTCAATTCGGCGGCCTGGTCCTGTGCCGATGCGGTGATCCCGGCCACCAGTGCGTCGACGCCGTGTATCTCCCGCACGATTTCCTCGAACATCGTGCCCGTCCGCCGCACCGACGCCACGCCGATATCGATCTGACGGTTCGAATCTTCGACCAGGCTGCCGATATGGCCCGCCGCGCTTTTCGCTTGTTGCGCGAGCGCGCGCACCTCGTGCGCCACGACCCCGAACCCCTTGCCGCTGTCGCCGGCGCGCGCCGCCTCGACGGCGGCGTTGAGCGCGAGCAGGTTGCTCCGCGCGGCGATCGCCTCGATCGTGGCGACGATCTGGGCGATCCGTTCGGCCGAACGCTCGATATCGGTCATGGCGGCGATCGCCTCGCCGACGCACCCGTCCGATTGGGCCGCCAGCGCGCGGGTGGCCGCGGCAGCGTCGGCCACCCTTACCGTATCCCTTGCGGACGATCTCATCTTGTCCGTCATTCGGTCGAGCGCCGCCGCGGTCGCGCTCAGGCTGGCGGTCTGTTCCTCGGTTCGCGCCGCCAGCTCGGCCGCCGCCTGCGCGACGCCGTTCGATCCCGCGCCGATCGCGCTCGACGCATCGGAGATAACCTCCATCGCTGCCTCGATCCGTCCGATCGCTTCGTTGAAATCGACGCGGATCTGATCGTAGCCGCCGGGGCAAGGCGTCAGGATGCGATATCTGAGGTTGCCGGAAACCAGCGCGGCCAGTCCCTGGGCGATCGCGCTCGTGACCTGTTCCTGCTCGAGCGCGGCGCGGCGGGCGGTCTCCGCCTCGCGCGCCGACGCGGCGCGGGCCAGCGCGATCTCGCGTCCGGACGCGTCGCGGGCGATCTCCACCTCGCGGGCGTCGCTCGCCTGCTGGCGCGCCTTCACCGCGTCGCGCATGCGCAGGATGTCGCGCGTCAGCGCGGCGAATTCGCCGCTGCCAACGACCTCGGTGCCGGCATCCGTATCGTGCTCGACGCTTCGCACCAGGTCGCGCGCGCGTGCCAGCGCCAGCATGATGCTGCGCGACAGCAGGAACGCCAGCAGGCCGCACAGCAGGATCGTCGGCGCGAAGGCGAGGACGATCGCGTCGTGCCCGGTCGCGGCGGTCTGGGCGATCGTCAGCCGCCCCTGGAACACGACCATATATTGGCTGTCTATCGCGTCCTGAAGCGCCTGCGCGCCGGCCGCGGCGAGCTTGGGCGACCGCTCGCCCTTCGCGATCCGGTCGAACGTCGCGGCCGCCAGCCTGGCGGACGCGCGCGCGCCCGGATCTCCCAGCCGCGCGACGAATCCGCGTATCGTGGCGGCGGCTTCGCGGGACGTATCGGCAAGGTCGGGTGCCTCCGAAGCGCTCTCTCCCCAGGACGGCGCCACGGCCAATCTGGTCGTGCGCATCTCGTCGAGCAGCGCGACCTCGGTTTCGTCGAACTCGCTGCGCAATTGCTTGAAGCCGGCATATTGGTGCGCGGCATACGCCCCCGCGCCGAGCGTGACCGTCAGGATCAGAGCGAAACAGCAACAGAGTTGCGCCGACACCGGCACCCGGTTGACGAGCCTGCCCGGCGAAGCGCTGGGCAGCATCGCGCCACCGATCGGCGCCCGGCGAACGAACCGATGGAACGCCACGGCGCCCAAATGGACGGCGAGAAGCAGCAACAGGCCATAAGCCAGCCAGCGATGCCAGGCCTCGAGCGCGACCCCCTGCTCGGTGGTCAGTTGCAGCGGCGGCGGAATCCTGACCAGCCCGAACAGCAGGACGTCGTCGCCACGCGCCCAGGACGTCAGCATGCCGAGCAAGGGCTGCACCGCCAGCGCGGCATATAAGGCGAGATGGACCGTCCGGGCGGCAAGGCGCTGCCAGCGCGGAATGGCGAGCGGCGGCGGCTTCAGGCGAAGCGCGAACGCAAGCCGGGCCGCGACGAGAAGCAGGACGAGCATGCCGGCCTGCCGATGGAGATCGAGCACGATCTGGCCCATTTCGAGCGATTCGAGCTGACGCAACACCAGCATCAGCGCGATCTGCACCGCGAAGAGCAGCGCCAACGCCCAGTGCAGGACGCGCAAGGCGCGCGGATAGCGCCTGCCCGCGCTGGAGATGGGGGATGCCGACACGGTCAGCTGCGCCGCGTTCACCGGACGGTGACCGTCATCTTCATCTTGGGATGAATGCCGCAGGTGACCTGATACTCGCCCGGCTTCACGAACGGCGCGCTGAAGGTGACGCCGGGGCGTTGCAGCCCGCTGTTCAGCTTCACGCCGTTTCCGGAGACCAGGATATTGTGCGACGTGGTATCGTCGTTGAGGAAATTGACGACATCGCCCTTCTTCACGTCCAGATGCTGGGTGCTGAAGGACAGCCCCCGCTGATCGACGGTGACAATGCCCGCCGCCCAGCACAATCCCGCGACCGGGACCATCGCGGCAAGGCTGGCCAGGAGCTTTATCGTCTTCGGTTCGAACGTCATGTCGCGATCTCCGGATCAGCGATAGGGGATGGGCGCCGTCACCCGCGGATCGCGGCTGCTCAGGCTCTGGAGGAAAGCGATCAGATCGGCCTTCTCGCCGGGGCTCAGCGTGAAGGCCTTCATTTCGGGCGCGAGCGAGGGCCGGCGGATGAAACCGCGCGCATAATGGTCGATCGCCGCATCGAGCGTGGGCATCGAACCGTCATGCATATAGGGGCCGCGCTCGGCGATGTTGCGCAACGTCGGCGTCTTGAACGCATGGTCGAGGACCGGGACGTCCGGCATGATCTTCGCGCGCCCGGGATCGGTCCCGGGCAGCCCGATGTCGTGAAAGCCGTCATCGGTGAAGCGCCACCCCGAATGGCAGGACGAGCAATTGGTCCGGGGCGAGTTGAACAGGGCGAAGCCGCGCCGGGCGGCCGGAGAGATTGCGTCGCGGTCGCCGGCCAGCCAGCGATCGAACGGCGCGATGCCGGAGACGACCGTGCGCTCGAAGGTCGCGATGGCGCGTGCCATGGTCTCGACCGTGATCGGTTCGCCCGGATAGGCGGCGGCGAAGGCCTTGCGATAGCCGGCGATCGACTGCACCGTGGCGGCGGCCTGGCCGGGCGGCATGTCCATTTCCTGCGGCGCCGAGAGCGGGCCCTTGGCCTGTTCCTCCAGCGTGTCCGCCCGACCGTCCCAGAATAGCGGCTCGGCCCATGCGACATCCAGGATCGTCGGGGTTCGGCGCGGAAGCACGGCGCCGTGATGCCCGACGGCGCGCGCGAGGCCGTCCTGCCAGCCGAGCGCAGGCTGATGGCACGTGGCGCAAGCGATCGCGCCCGACCCCGACAGTCGGGGATCGAAGAACAGCGCCTTGCCGAGTTCCACCCTGGCCCGGGTCATGGGATTGTCGGCGGGCACCGGCACGCGTGCCGAGCGCCGGAAACTGTCGAGCGGCGCCAGCACGCGCTCGCCGACCTCCGGCCCGGCCGGTCGCGCACCGACGATCGCGGCGCCACATATGCTCGCGGCCACCGCGGCCACCACGCCCGGCAACACGACGAATAGCCGATCGTTGCGGCTCCGTGCCGCATCCGACGTCGCCGCCGCGCGATCGACGTCCGACAATCTTTTTCTGGCAACGCGCAAACGCATGGCCATCCCCCCGGCATGATTTCTTCCGGCCATGGGCATGGGTCGCGGATGGTAAACGGAGCGGTCAGGCTCGGCTAAGGGGATATACGGATCGAGCGGCGCAATCGTCGGGCGACGTGCCCGCCTCAGGCGACGTCGGACGTTGCGACGCCTGTCGCCTCTGGTAAATTGCCGCTCGCGCGCGCTCCGCAGCGCCGGAACACCGAAACGCGATCGAGGAAGTCAGACGACGGAGGAGACCGGCACCATGGCGAAGAAATACACAGCGCAATGCGCGTGCGGCAGCGTCAAGTTCGAGTTCGATACCGATCCCGATTTTGTCGCGGTCTGCCATTGCCTGGACTGCAAGAAGGCATCGGGCGGAGAGGCGGCGACGTTCTTCGGCGTGCCCGAGGACGATTTCACGCTGACCAGCGGATCGCCCGTGCCGTTCCACTATATCGCCGAATCCGGCAAAGGCCTGGACCGCAACTACTGCCCCGATTGCGGCGCGCGCGTGTTCTCGAGCAATCTGGAGAGCTTCCCCGGCGCGGTCTTCGTGACGCTTGGGAGCCTTGATAATCCGGGGCGGATCGAGCCGAAGGTGGAGATGTTCACCAAGCGGCGGCTGAAGTGGGTGGCGCCGCTGGATTTGCCGCAGTTTGAGGGGATGCCGGGTTGAAGGTTGGCTGGATTGGTTGCCTGTCCGTCGCGCGGCATGACGACTAGTTTGGTGCACTTAGTAAGACTGGGGGCATTGCAGTGAGCCATATACTGGAGGATCGAGCAGCGTTCGAAACGGCCATGCAAGAGATTGACGCCGAAATGAGGGCCGCTGGCGTGCCGATCCCCGCGCGGCAGATCGACGGGGCTCGGCGCTTCGCAATTAAGCACATGCCCGGAATGGTAATCATAGGCCCTGGCCAAAATATCATGAGCCGCAGAGTCACGGATTGGTTTTCCGCACGCTATGGCGAGCGGCTGTCGCTTGATCCGTCAGATGGTCATTTCGTGACCGAGATCGGCGGTGATTTTTTCCGTGTTGCTCCGCCAAAATTCTTCGGAATGGTAAAGTTTTTCGCTGATAGGACTCTTCCTGAGTATGATCGCGGGGGTTTAGATCGGCCCGTCGTTTATAACATCATGGAGAGCGTTAGGGATATAACGGAAGAGCTGAGCGCTTCTCTAACCGATGACGCTGTGCGAGCCATACACAATGATTTCTTCTTTGGTTTGCGAGCGACCTCCTTTCTAGAACAGAATAAGGAGATTGAACTTATCAATAAGGCGCGAGGGGATTTGATGACGGCGGTAGATCAACTGCTGACTCATCCAATCCGAGCCGGAGATGCCAAATGGTCTTCGCTACAGGCCGCCGAAAAGCTACTGAAGGCGACGATTGAGGCGCATGGTGGGAAGTTTGAAAAGGTTCACAAGGTAGTCCAACTATCGGAACAACTCACCAAACTGGGCGTGGCGGGAAACACGAGAATCTACGCTTCAAAAATCCAGTGCACCCCCGGCATCCGATATGGGGAAGAACAATGCACGACACGTGAAGCTTTCGATGCGCACAAGGCGTTCATATCGCTTACTGTGGAAATTTATCTGACTAGTCGAGCCTTTAAAAGTAAACTCAGCTGGGTCGATATTCCTATGAGTTGGAACCCGCCTTCCCCGCTAGGACCGCGGCGAGGTTAAAAGGCGCGGTTCAGCATAGGCATTTATCCCTAGAGTTACCCTGCGTTGTCTGCTGACTTCGGAGACGAATTCGTCTGCCTTATGGAGCGCACCCGGGGGTCATCGGGTAGTCCGAGCCGAAGTCTGTGGATAAATCGAGAGTCCGCTTGCGTCGAAACTCGAACTCGACTACATCGCTTGCATGTCGCAGACACTCCGGGACTTCATTGCCAAGCGTGAAACCGAGATCAGGGACCAGCAGAAGGCTCTGAAGGCAGAGCTGCGTGAGCTGCAAGCCGCTAAGGCGGCCATCGATGCCACCCCGCAAACGGGCGCCACGGGCCAAGCCGTGACGGGGGCCGTCACGATCAAAGACATGGCGCGTGATGTGCTCCACCAGCATCCGGATGGTCTGAACTCCGCCGGAATACTGGCGGGCATCAAGACAATGTTCGACCGCGATGTCGAGCGCACGAGCCTGTCCCCGCAACTGAGCCGGTTGAAGGACGATGGCGCATTGGTTTTGTCAGGCGAGCTTTGGTTTACCAAAGATTATTGGGACGCTCGACAGAAGCAGATGTTCGAGGACGCGGCAAAGGCGCTTGAAATCCATGCATCGAAGATGCCGGAAGAGCGCCCGTCCGCCCCGTGGGACGAAAAGGAATTGGATGAGTGGGGTTCGCGCCCTAGCCCCGAACTGGAGGAAGAGCCGCCCTTCTAACGAATTGAGCCTCCCACGGGAGAACCGGGGGAGGCCCAGTCAGACCGACTGCAATCGGTCTGTGTTTCAACCCCAAATCCCGCGCAGGGAGATTCGAGAGGTGCCAGCGTGACGGCGTTAATAAGACCCTAGCCGGTTAGACCGGCAGGCCCCGGCCGTCACGCCGGGGCCATATCTACTCATTCGTGACGAATCCGTCAATTTAGGATGATTAGGATGTCCAATCGTAAGGGCGGGAAGCCGCCGAACAAGCCGCCGGCGAAGCCTCCCGCGAAACCTCCCGCCAAAAAACCCGCGCCGCGCCATAGCAGTCCGCGCGTTTCCACGATTTCCGCCAAGGTATTGAACGGCTACAAGCCCACCAAGGCGGAGTTACTGGCAATAGCGGCCTCTAACCTGTCGCAGGATCAGACCAAGGGCCAGAAGCCTAAACCGAAATAAGGCCGGCCTCGCATAGGCGAGTGATGTTCACTACGCAGCGTGTGGGTATTTGGATCACCTCAGATACCTGCACGCTGTTTTCGTCGGTAAGGCCGCCCATATTTGGAGCGAGCGCCTTCATATAGTCATTGTCGAGTTACGGTGCTGCCTGCAAGAACCCCATTAACGCTCAGGATCGCCCGTCGCGCAGCTGCTCGCCACCCCAACCACAATGCTCCCTTGCGCAGGAGAGGGTAGGTGGACGTCAAGGAAAGGTGTCGCCGGGTGGAGCGACGCGCCGCGCGAATCTCGTGCACGGTGGGCGACGGCGCCGGGGCCGCGGTGTGCTGTGGTTCCCGAGCGATCCCACCAGGGCGACGTACGCAAAAGTGTCATCTTTTGCGAACCAAGCGACGCTGCCAAATGAAGATTATCACACTGAAACGTCAGTACTTTTCTCGCAAATAGATCGCCTTGATGGGTTTCGCGCAAAACGAGCGGATACCGCCTTTCGACGAAAAAATCGTTATGAATATCAGTCTCTTACAGCGGCGAGAGAATGGAAATTACACCCCGCATAGCAAACCCATCACGCACGCGCATGCCCATGCGGGTCAGCAATCAAGTCTTCGACGGAAATGCATCAGCCTAGCTGACCGTGCGAGCGGCCCGAGCGCGGCTTCGCATTCGCGTCGAGTGCGGCTTACTCCGCCGCCACCGCCTCGCGCTTCGCCTTCACCTTCCCGTCCCGCCCCCGCAGCAACGGCGCGAGGTACTGCCCGGTAAAGCTCCGCTCGACCTTCACCACATCCTCGGGCGTGCCCTCTGCGACAATCTCCCCGCCCTTGACGCCGCCTTCCGGCCCCAGGTCGATGATCCAGTCCGCGGTCTTGATGACGTCGAGATTGTGCTCGATCACCACCACCGTATTGCCCTGCTCGACCAAGGCGTGGAGCACCTCGAGCAGCTTGCGCACGTCCTCGAAATGCAGGCCGGTGGTCGGCTCGTCCAGGATGTACAGCGTGTTGCCGGTCGCGCGGCGGGACAGTTCCTTTGACAGCTTTACGCGCTGCGCCTCGCCGCCCGACAGGGTCGTCGCCTGCTGCCCGACCTTGATATAGCCCAGCCCGACCTCGACCAGCATTTCCATCTTGTCGCGGATCGGCGGCACCGCCTTGAAGAACTCGGCCGCGTCCTCGACCGTCATGTCGAGCACGTCGGCGATCGAATGCCCCTTGAACTTCACTTCCAGCGTCTCGCGATTGTAGCGCGCGCCGTGGCACACGTCGCACGTCACATAGACGTCGGGCAGGAAGTGCATCTCGATCTTGAGCACGCCGTCGCCCTGGCACGCCTCGCACCGGCCGCCCTTGACGTTGAAGCTGAACCGCCCGGGCTTGTAGCCGCGCGCCTGGCTTTCGGGCAGGCCGGCGAACCAGTCGCGGATCTGGGTGAAGGCGCCGGTATAGGTCGCCGGGTTGGACCGCGGCGTGCGGCCGATCGGCGACTGGTCGATGTCGATGACCTTGTCGAGATATTGCAGCCCGGTGATCTTGTCGTGCTTGCCCGCCAGGATGCGCGCGCCGTTGAGCTGGCGCGCGGCGGCGGCATAGAGCGTGTCGATCGTGAAGCTCGACTTGCCCGAGCCGGACACGCCGGTGATGCAGGTGAAGGTGCCGATCGGGATCGACGCGGTCACCCCGCGCAGATTGTTGGCGGTGGCGTTGTGCACCGTCAGCTGCTTGCCGGTGCCCGAGCGGCGGATCAGCGGCACCGGCACTTCGCGCGTGCCGTTGAGGTAATCGGCGGTGATCGAGTCCTTGTGCGCGAGCACTTCGGGCAGCGTACCCTTGGCGACGATCTCGCCGCCATGCATGCCGGCGCCCGGCCCCATGTCGACGATATAATCGGCCGAGCGGATCGCATCCTCGTCATGCTCGACCACCAAGACGGTGTTGCCGAGGTCGCGCAGGCGGCGGAGCGTCGCGAGCAGCATGTCGTTGTCGCGCTGGTGCAGCCCGATCGACGGCTCGTCGAGCACGTAGAGCACGCCCGACAGCCCGCTGCCGATCTGGCTGGCGAGGCGGATGCGCTGGCTCTCACCGCCCGACAAGGTGCCGCTGGTGCGGTCGAGATTGAGGTAATCGAGCCCGACATTGTTGAGGAAGCCGAGCCGCTCGACGATTTCCTTGAGGATGCGCTCGGCGATTTCCTTCTGCTGCCCGTTGAGATGGCTGGGCAGGTCCTGGAACCAGGCGAGCGCGTCGACCACCGACAGGCGCGTCGCGTGGCTGATGTCCTGCATCGCGATCTTGACCGCCAGCGCCTCGGGCTTGAGGCGGGCGCCGTGGCAGGTCTCGCACGGCTGGCTCGACTGATACTTGCTCAGCTCCTCGCGCATCCACGCGCTCTCGGTCTGGAGCATGCGGCGGTTGAGATTGCCGATCACGCCTTCGAACGGCTTCTTCACGTCGTACGACTTCTTGCCGTCGACGAAGGTCAGGGTGACCGGCTTGCCTGCGGTGCCGTAGAGGATGACCAGCCGGACCTCGCCAGGCAGGTCCTTCCACGGCGTTTCCAGGCTGAACCCGAATTCGCGCGCCAGGCTGCCGAGCACCTGCATGTAATAAGGCGACGGGGGATTGGACTTGGCCCAGGGCACGACCGCGCCCTTCTTCAGGCTGAGGTCGTGATTGGGGACGACGAGGTCCTCGTCGAAGATCAGTTTCTCGCCGAGGCCGTCGCATGCCGGGCAGGCACCCTGCGGGGCGTTGAACGAGAACAGGCGGGGTTCGATCTCGGCGATGGTGAAGCCGGACACCGGGCAGGCGAATTTCTCGGAGAAGACGATGCGGTTGTCGGGGACGCCGACGCCTTTCATGTTCCCCTCCCGCTCGCGGGAGGGGTTAGGGGAGGGCATGTCGCCCTCCGCGACAAACACTTGCCGTGCTTCCTGGACACGCCCTCCCCCAGCCCCTCCCGCAGGCGGGAGGGGAGCGGTGGCCGCCTCCACCGTCGTATCCACCAGATCCACATACGCCAGCCCCTCGGCCAGCTTGAGCGCGGTCTCGAAACTGTCCGCCAGGCGCGTCGCCATGTCGGGTCCGACCACCAACCGGTCGACCACCACTTCGATATCGTGCTTGTACTTCTTGTCGAGCGCCGGCGCCTCGTCGATCTCGTACAGCTCGCCATCGATCCGCACGCGGGTGAAGCCCGCTTTCTGCCATTCGGCGAGCTCCTTGCGATACTCGCCCTTGCGCCCGCGCACGACCGGCGCGAGCAGGTAGAGCCGCGTGCCCTCGGGCAGTGCCATCACGCGGTCGACCATCTGGCTGACCGTCTGCGCCGCGATCGGCAGCCCGGTGGCGGGCGAATAGGGCACGCCGACGCGCGCCCAGAGCAGGCGCATATAATCGTAGATCTCGGTCACCGTCGCGACGGTCGAGCGCGGATTGCGGCTGGTGGTCTTCTGCTCGATCGAGATCGCCGGAGAGAGGCCCTCGATGTGATCGACATCGGGCTTCTGCATCAGTTCGAGGAACTGGCGCGCATAGGCCGACAGCGACTCGACGTAACGCCGCTGCCCCTCGGCATAGATGGTGTCGAAGGCGAGGCTCGACTTGCCCGATCCCGACAGCCCGGTGATCACCGTCAGCGTGTCGCGCGGGATGTCGATATCGACGCCCTTGAGATTGTGCTCGCGCGCGCCGCGCACCTGAATGTGAGTCAGCATGTAGCCATTTGTTCCAGATTTGTTCGTGTCGGGCAAGCGCCTCGCGACAGGGAACAGATGGGAAGTGCGGCGCGAGGGGGCAAGCGGCGATTCGGGACCCGAATTCCGTCTCCGCTTGTGGGACCGTTACAAAACTATCTGGGAGCCGATTCTCTGCGGCCGAGGCTGGGAGAGGAGTTTCGGTGCCCTACCCCCCGATCCAGCGCCAAATCCCCGCGGGCATTCCCGCCAGCGGCAGATGCGCCCAGGTCGCGGCGAGCCATAGCGCGATGCCGCCCAGCGCCGGCACCATGCCGGCGGGGGTGAACTTGACGCGCCCGCCCAGGATAGCGCCGAGCGGCCAGTAGCTGGTATGCGCTTCCCATGCCCGCCACGTTTCGGGCTGGAGCCTTTCCTTCTTCTTGTCCTGCAACGCGGCGCCGACCAGAGCGAGGAAGATGATCGTCTTTGCCAGGACGATATTGGCGGGCGTCGGCGCGACCAGGATATGCGCCACGCCCCAAAGCGTGAAGCTCCACATCATCGGATGCCGCGTCACGCTGAACACGCCGCACGGTTCGGGCGGGGCGCTCGCCGCGCGCGGCGGCCCGGGCAACGCCGGATTGCCGAGCAGCGACCCCACGAACATGATGCTCGCGAAGAACATGATCACGGTGCTGACGATCCACAGCCCGTCGCCGACCGCCCAGAGCGGCGCCTCGGCCGGCACCGCGCGGAACGCGAGCGCGAGCCAGCCGAACGTCGCCAGCGCGACCAGCGAATAGACGCCCTGGAACGGCAGCTCGCCGATCGCGCGCACGATGGCGCCGCGCAACGGATGCGACAGCAGGAAATGCGACCCGACGAACGCGACCGCGGCAGCGATTTCCCAGCACAACGGACTCATGGACCCTCTCCCCTCGAACCGTTTCGCGGGAGAGGCTAGAACGTATCGGCGTTCAAACCAATCCTCCCCCGCCAGGGGGAGGATTGAATGAAGGGCAGCTTCGGCCCGATGTGGATTAAATCTTAGACCATCACTGGACGCCGTGCATCCACTTCTTGAGCGGCCAGGCCAGCAGGAGCAGCAGCACGCCGAGTCCGATCGCCACCAGCGCGATCGTCGTGAAGGTGTGCGTATAGGTATCCAGGCTGACCTTCAAATTGGTCGCTTGCCCGCCAACCGTCTCGACGCTGGCAAACTGCGCGACCAGGCCCGCGACATATTGCGCGACGGAGATCGACAGGAACCACACCCCCATCATCAACCCGACGACCCGCGCGATCGACAGCTTGGTGATCATCGACAGCCCGACCGGCGAGATGCAGAGTTCGGCGATCGAGTGGATCACGTAGAGCCCGGCGAGCCACCACAAGCCGACCTTGAAATTGCTGTCGGCGAAGGTCGATCCCCAGACCAGGAACAGGAAGCCAGCGCCCACGCCCATCAACGCGGCGGCGAACTTGATCGGGATCGACGGTTCCCAGCCGCGGCGCGCGAGCCAGCCCCAAAAGGCACTCAGCACCGGTGCGAGCAGCACGATCGAGATCGGGTTGAAATTCTGCGTCTGTGGTGCCGACATCACCCAGTCGCCGATGATGGTGCGGTCGGTATTGCGGTCGGCGAACAAGGTCAGGCTCGATCCCGCTTGCTCGAACAGGGTCCAGAACACGACGTTGAACACGATCAGCACCATCGCGGCCAGCATCATCTGCCCCTCCACCTTGCTGCCCTTGACGAACGACCAGATCAGGATGCCGGGGACCGAGACGATGAAGGTGCCGAACAGCAATTTACCCGTCAGCGGCAGAGACATCAGATAGCCGATGAAGCCGGATCCTTCGGGCGGCTTTTCCGCCTGCATCAGATTGACGAACAGGAAATAGACCAATGGCACGGCCAGGATCGCGAGCACGTAGATCATCATCGCCCGGTCGGGACCTTCGCGAGGAGGTGGGTTGCCGTACGCGTCGAGCCGGCCGCCATGATAACTGATCATGAAGAACGAAATCACCATCGCCACGCCGGCGAGACCGAGCCCGAACGGCCATCCGAAACTGTCGGCGAAGATCGCGCAGAGGAACTGGCCGAGGATCGAGCCGGTGTTGATCCCCATATAGAAGATCGTGAAACCGGCATCGCGGCGGCGGTCGCCTTGTTCGTAGAGCTCGCCGACCATCGTCGAGATATTAGGCTTGAAGAAGCCGTTGCCGACCGAGACCAACGACAGCGCCATCAACAGGATCATCGTCAGGAGCGGGCTGCGCTCGGCTTCCTCGGCATAGCTGCCTTTGGCGATCTTGCGGACCTCGTGCCCGTCGGCGGCGAGCAGCGACAGGCTGCCATCGTCGTTACCCCGCATCGCCAGCTTCTGGCCGCCGTCAATCAGGTAGCGCGCCTCTTGCGGGTCGCTGGTCGGCGTGTCGCGGAAATGATCGACCACCACTTCGTACTTCTTGCCGTCGATCACCTGATAGGGCTTGGCCGGCTGACCGCCGAAGGCGAGCGTGAAATAGCCGACCGCCATCATCAGCGCGCCGAAGCGCACCGCGCGCTTCGAGCCGAGATATTGGTCGGCGAGCAGCCCGCCGACCAGCGGGGTCAGATAGACCAACGCGGTATAGCCGCCATAGAGGCCGGTCGAGGCGCGGTCGCCGAGGATGAAATGCTTGGTGAGATAGAGCGTGAGCAGCGCCCGCATGCCGTAAAAGCCGAACCGCTCCCACATCTCCGTGCCGAACAGCCAATAGAGCGGCTTGGGATGGCCTAACCAGGTTCCCTCCGCCGCCGGATTGGTGTGGGTGATGTCCGGCTCGCGCGGATTGTCCGCGGTCGGGGTGTCCACCATGCATTCGCTCCCTGAATTCGTGCTCCCGCCGTCTCAGAACGCGGCGAGTGGATGAGGCGAGACTAGCGGCAAAGCACCCTGTGTAAATATAGGCGCAACCGGGCCGTCCTCGCCGTTGTCGGTGGGCATGCGCACCCCTAGATGGCGGCCATGTTCAACGATCTTTCCACCCCGCTTTCGCTGCTGTCGACTCGCCGGTCGGGCAAGCCACGAGACCTTGCCGCACCTGGCCCCGACGATGCGCAGCTGCGGCAGATCCTGGAGATCGCCGCGCGTACCCCTGACCATGGCAAGCTCGCACCGTGGCGGTTCGTGATCGTTCCCGCCGACAAGCGCGCCGCGCTGGCCGAGACGATCACCGACGCCTATCGCGCCGAGCGTCCGCAGGCGGCCCGGCTCGAGATCGAGGCGCTCGAGCAATTCGCGACGCAGGCGCCTACGCTGGTGGTCGTGTTGTCCTCGCCGCGGCCCGACAGCCATATCCCTCTTTGGGAACAGGAATTGTCGGCGGGCGCGGCCTGCATGAACCTGCTCCACGCCGCGCATGCCTTGGGCTTCGCCGGGGGCTGGCTGACCGGCTGGGCGGCTTATTCGGATGCGGTCCGCGATGCGTTCGGCGCGGAACCCGAACGCGTTGCCGGGTATATCTTCCTGGGAACGCCCGGAAAGCAACTAGAAGAAAGGCCGCGGCCCGATCTGCAAAAGATTATTTCAACGTGGCAAGGGTAATTGACTGGACTCTTTTGTCCATTGCTGTATTAGTGCACCATGGCACTTAGCAATGACGACAGCCCGGTCTACATCCGGCTGAGGGGCACGATCTCGGCGGCGATCCTGCGGGGCGAATATCGTGCGGGCGACCAATTGCCGTCGGTCCGCGCGCTGGCGGCCGAGCATGGCGCCAACCCGCTGACCGTCGCCAAGGCGTATCAGAGTTTTCAGGACGACGGCTATGTCGAGGTGCGGCGCGGCGTCGGCATGTTCGTCCTGCCCGGCGCGGCGGAAAAGCTGCGCGTTGCCGAGCGCAATCGCTTCGTGACCCAGCAATGGCCGCGCATCGCCGATTATATCGAACTGCTCGGGCTCGACGCGGCCGACCTGCTGGAGCGCGAAGGCGCCTGAATTTCCGGCTTCTGCGGTCGACCGGAAGCGATGCTTGATTCACGCGAAGGCGCGAAGACGCAAATATGATTCCCGCGGAGGCGCGGAGGGCGCGGAGATGAGAGCGAGCCTCGCTTCGCGAGGCTCCTGATCCAGCCCTTGTGCTTTGGCCTTTTTTTGTTTGCCCGAGGCAGAAACACCTCCGCGCGCTCCGCGCCTCCGCGCGAAATCAATCTTTTTTCTTAGTGCCTTCGCGCCTTTGCGTGAATCAATCGGCGCCAACCGCCTCGAACAATCCCAACCGAGCGACTTCGTCCTCGGTCAAATCGATCCCGAACATCATGCTCAGCCGTAAGCGATAGACACGTGGGTCGTCGATCACGCCCGCCATATCCTCGCCCGCGGAATGCCGGCGATAGGCACGGTCGGTCAGCGCGGCGAAGCCGTGCGGCAGGACGATGCTGACCACGACGAGGTCGGTGAAGCGCGTGTTCGGCGCGGTTGCGGTCCAGTGGTTGGACATGGCGAGGTCGATCTGCGGCACCTCATCGAGCGTGAAGCTGAATTGCTCGACCCAGCCCTCGCCCGCTTCCCTCCCGTCGGTCGTCGCGGGATTGCCGTCGCGCGACAAAACCCAGCCACGCTTGTCGTACGTCAAGCGGAACAAGGCGCCGTCGGGCGCGGTCGCCTCCGCCCCATCGATCAACGGCATGATCGGCGAATAGCTGCCACCGAAGCCGGCATCGGCGAGCCAGCCCTGCCCGTCGATCGTCACCAGCAGCACCATGTGCGTCCGCCCCGGCGTCGCGGTGGCACCGAACCAAACGCGCGCCAGCAGCGGTCGCACGGCGAACCCCAATGCGGTCAGCGCGTCGCAGAACAATCGATTCTGTTCGAAACAATAGCCGCCGCGCCGCCGCGTCACGAGCTTGGCGAACACCGACTCGCTGTCGATCGCGCTGCCGCGGCCGAGCCGGATGTCGAGATTCTCGAACGGGATCGCCAGCCGATGCGCGCGCTGGAGCGTGGCCAGCCCGTCGGGGTCGCAGGCCGGTCGCTCGGCGAGGCGGATGCGCTCGAAATAGGCGTCGAGGTCGAAGCTCATGCCGCGAACAGCTCCGCAGGTAATTGGTAGAGCCCGGCCGCGGGTGCTGTCGCCGCGGCGTGCAGCCCCAGCGCCTCGGGCACGATTTGCTCGACATAGAACGCGCAGACCGCGCGCTTCATGCGCAGGAAATCGTCGTCGCCATCCGCCGCCGCGCGCCCCTGCATCTCCATCAGCCAGCCGCACACCGCGACCGACACCATGGTGAGGAACGGATAGCTCGCCGCGAGGCGATCGTCGGCGTCGGCAGTCGCCAGTCGCCGCCCGACTTCGTCACAGGCATCGATCAGCATGCGCAGCGCCGCATCCTCGGCCTCGGCGCGCATGTCGGCGATCAAGGTGGCGAAGGCGGCGCCGTTCGACAGGCCGAGCTTGCGCCCGACCAGATCGGCGGCCTGGATGCCGTTGGTGCCTTCGTAGATCGGGGTGATGCGGGCATCGCGGAAGAACTGCGCCGCGCCGGTCTCCTCGATATAGCCCATGCCGCCATGGACCTGGACGCCGAGGCTCGCGACTTCGTTGCCGAGATCGGTGCCGTGCGCCTTGGCCAGCGGGGTCAGGATTTCGAGCCGGTCCCTGGCCGCCTCGTCGCCCATCCCGGCGCGGTCGACCTGCGCCGAGGCGAGATAGACCAAGGCGCGCGCCGCCTGGGTCTGCGCTTTCATCCGCATCAGCATGCGGCGGACGTCGGGATGCTCGATGATCGCAACAGGCGTCTTGTCGGCCGACCCGGCACGCGCCGACTGGATACGCTCGCGAGCATAATCGACCGCTTTCTGCGTAGCGGCCTCCGCCACCTGCACGCCCTGCAGGCCGACGTTGAGCCGGGCGTTGTTCATCATCGTGAACATCGCGCGCATGCCGGCATTCTCCGCGCCGATCAGCTCGCCGATACAGTCCCCATTGTCGCCGAACGACAAAACGCAGGTCGGCGACGCATGTAGCCCCATCTTGTGCTCGATCGAGACGACGCGGACATCGTTGAACTCGCCGGGCTTGCCCTCGGCGTCGAGGCGATATTTCGGGACCAGAAAAAGCGAGATACCGCGCGTCCCCTCGGGCGCGCCGGGGGTGCGCGCGAGGACGAGGTGGACAATATTGTCGGCCATGTCGTGATCGCCGAACGAGATGAAGATCTTGGTGCCCGAAATCTTCCACTTGCCGTCGCCGGCCGGCTCGGCGTGGCTGCGCAGCGCGCCGACATCCGACCCCGCCTGCGGCTCGGTCAGGTTCATCGTGCCGGTCCATTCGCCGGTCGCGAGGTGCGGGAGGTAAGCTGCCTGCTGTTCGGGGGTGCCGTGGTGGAGCAAGGCCTCGATCGCGCCGACGGTCAGGGTCGGCGCCAGCGCGAAGCCCATGTTCGCGGCGCCAAGGGTTTCGAGCACCGCGCTGGCCAGCACGAACGGCAGGCCCTGTCCGCCGAAATCGCCGGGCGCACCGATCGTGCCCCAGCCACCCTCGACATAAGCGCGGTAAGCTTCGGGATAGCCGGCCGGCATCCTGACCCCCTCGGGAGTCCATTTCGGTCCGTCGGTATCACCTGCCCTCGCCAGCGGCGCCCATTCGCCCGCGGCAAAGGCGCCGGCGCCTTCGAGCACCGCGTCGACCAGATCGGGCGTGGCGTCGGCGAAGCGCTCGGTCGCGGCGAGCTCGGCCAGCTGCGCGACATGGTCGAGCACGAAACGCTGCTCGCGAACGGCTGGATTGAAGGGCATTCGGCTTCCTCTCCTGATCCGACGCGCTATAGCCCCCGGCGATGGACGCGCAACTCACCCGCACTTTAGCTTACGGAGCCGATTCTGTCGCCGAAGCGGCGGCGCTGATCCGGCAAGGCGCCTGCGTCGCGGTGCCGACCGAGACCGTCTATGGCCTGGCCGCCGACGCGACCAATGCCGCGGCGGTCACGGCGGTTTATGCGGCCAAGGGGCGGCCGAGCTTCAATCCGTTGATCGTCCACGTCCCCGATATCGCCGAGGCGAAGAAGCTGGCGGCGTTCGACCGGCGCGCCGACGCGCTGGCCGAGGCGTTCTGGCCGGGGCCGCTGACCCTGGTCCTGCCGCTCAAGCCCTCGGCGCAGATCGCCTCTTTGGTGACTGCGGGGCTCGAGACGATCGCGATCCGCGTGCCGCGCCACCGCGCGATGCGCGCGCTGCTGGAGGCGAGTGGGCGACCGCTCGCAGCACCCTCGGCCAATGCCTCGGGATCGATCAGCCCGACTCGCGCCGAGCATGTCGCCGCGAGCCTCGACGGACGCATCCCGCTGATCCTCGACGACGGGCCGACCAGCCAGGGAATCGAATCGACCATCGTCCGCGAAGTGTTCGGGATGACGCGCATCCTGCGCCACGGGCCGGTGACGATCGACGACGTGCGCGCGGCGATCACCCGGCCCGGCGTGAAGCTCGATCGCTTCGATACCGGTGAAGATGACGGCCAGCCCGAGCAGATCGAATCGCCGGGCCAGCTGCTCGCGCATTATGCGCCGCGCAAACCCTTGCGGATCGACGCGCCGCGCGGCGCCGAAGACGAATGGATGATCGGATTCGCCGCGACTGGGGGCAACGACAATCTCTCGCCGAGCGGCGATCTGGCCGAGGCGGCCGCCAATCTGTTCGACGCGCTGCACCGTGGCGACGCCTCGTCGCAGCCGAAAATCGCGATCGCGCCCGTCCCCAATGAAGGGATCGGCGTCGCGATCAACGACCGGTTGCGCCGCGCATCGCATCGGGAATGACTGCAAAACAAGCCGTTACGTCTTTACACAGGCGAAACGAGGCTTAGTCTCCCGCTATCGGGCCGTTCCGGCACTCGTTCCGTAAGGCGGCACGACCAAGGAGAGGGGCGTATGACGAACATCCAACGCGGACTCGCCGAGCTTATCGGCACGTTCTGGCTCGTTTTCGGCGGCTGCGGTGCCGCGGTTTTGGCAGCAACCTTCCCGGCGACCGGCATCGGTTTTGCCGGCGTCGCGCTAGCCTTTGGCCTGACCGTTCTGACCATGGCCTACACGATCGGCCATATTTCGGGCTGCCACCTCAATCCCGCCGTGACGCTCGGACTGTGGGCGGGCGGCCGGTTTCCGGGCAAAGACATCCCACTCTACGTCATCGCGCAAGTGCTGGGCGCGGTGATTGCGGCGTTCCTGCTCTATTTCATCGCCTCGGGTCAGGCAGGTTGGGAGCCCGGCGCGTTCGCGGCCAACGGCTTCGGCGAGCATTCGCCCGGCCATTATTCGATGGTCGCGGGGGTGACGATGGAAATCGTCATGACGTGCTTCTTCCTGATCGTCATCATGGGCGCGACCGACAAGCGCGCGCCGGCCGGCTTCGCGCCGATCGCGATCGGGCTCGCGCTGACGCTCATCCACCTCGTGTCGATTCCGGTGACCAACACCTCGGTCAATCCGGCGCGCTCGACCGGCCAGGCGCTGGTCGTCGGCGGCTGGGCAATCGAGCAGCTCTGGGTGTTCTGGGTCGCGCCGCTGATCGGCGGGATTCTGGGTGGGGTCGTCTACAAGGCGCTGGGCGCCGACGCGACGGTCAGGCCGCCGGTCGAGGGTGAGGCGCTCTAATAAATGGTCCCAACCAATCACCGTCACCCCGGCGAAAGCCGGGGTCTCAAGCAGTATTTCCCTGCCTGAGATCCCAGCTTGCGCTGGGATGACGGTTGATGGTCAGGCCGCCGCCGTTTCGGCCTTCGACCGCGCGGCGAAGCTCTTGCGCAGTTTCTTGAGCTTGGGCGGGATCACCGCCAGGCAATACGGATTCCGCTGACCTTCGCCGTCCCAATATTCCTGGTGATAATCCTCGGCCGGATACCAGGTGCCGAGCGGCTCTATCGTCGTCACGATCGGGTTCGGCCACTCGCCCGCATTGCGCACGATCGCCGCCTTGGCTTCTTCCTCTTGCGCGGCATCGTGCGGGAAGATCGCCGAGCGATATTGCGTGCCGACATCGTTGCCCTGGCGGTTGAGCGTGGTCGGGTCGTGCGTCGCGAAGAAGATGTCGAGCAGGTCGGCATAGGAGATGCGCTCGGGATCGAACCCGACGCGGATCGCCTCGGCGTGGCCGGTATCGCCGCCGCACACCTGTTTGTAGGTCGGATTGGCGACATGGCCGCCGATATAGCCGCTTTCGACACTCTCGACGCCGATGACGTCGTTATACACCGCCTCGGTGCACCAGAAGCAGCCGCCGGCAAGCGTCGCAAATTCGAGGGACATTCGTCTCACTCCCTTTTCAAGTTGGTCCAAAGATAGGTACGGCGCGCGCAGCGGCAAAGAGGCGGACGAAAAGGATGCGCGAATGAGCAAAGGCAAGGTGCTGGTTACGGGCGGCGCGGGCTATATCGGCAGCCATGCGGTGCTGGCCTTGCTCGATGCGGGCTGGGATGTCGTCGTGGTCGACAATCTGGTCACCGGGTTCGACTGGGCAGTCGATCCGCGCGCTACCTTGGTAGTCGCGAACATCGAGGATGACGACAAGGTGCGCGCGGCGATGCGCGAGCATGACGTGCTTGCGGTGATGCATTTCGCCGGGTCGGTGGTGGTGCCCGAATCGGTCGAGAACCCGCTCAAATATTATCGCAACAACACCGTCGCGAGCCGCGCGCTGATCGAGAGCGCGGTGGTATCGGGCGTCAAGCATTTCATCTTCAGCTCGACCGCGGCGACCTACGGCACGCCCGAGCGCGTGCCGGTGGCGGAAGACGATCCCAAGCTGCCGATCAACCCCTATGGCATGTCCAAGCTGATGACCGAGGCGATGCTGAAGGACGTCGCCGCGGCGCATCCGATCAATTATTGCGCGCTGCGCTATTTCAACGTCGCCGGCGCCGACCCCCAGGGCCGGTCTGGCCAGTCGACCGCGGGCGCGACGCATCTGATCAAGGTCGCGGTCGAGGCGGCGACGGGCAAGCGCGACCATGTCGGCGTGTTCGGCACCGATTTCGCCACCGCCGACGGGACGGGCGTGCGCGACTATATCCATGTCAGCGATCTGGCCGCCGCGCACGTCCACGCGCTCGATCGGCTGATCGCCGAGCCGGCCGAGAGCCTGACGATGAACGCCGGCTATGGTCATGGCTATTCGGTGCTGCAGGTGTTGGACGCGGTCGACCGCGTCACCAATCACGAGGTAAAGCGCGTGTTCCAGGGCCGCCGCGCCGGAGATCCGGCCGAATTGGTGTCGGATAACCGCCGTATTCTCGCGACCCTGCCGTGGCGCCCGCAATATGACGATCTCGACCGCATCGTCCGCGACGCGCTGGCGTGGGAACGGGTGCTCGCCGAACGGCAGGGGTAAGCGACCCGGGGAAGGAATTGGTGGGCTCGCCGGGATTCGAACCCGGGACCTACAGATTAAAAGTCCGTTGCTCTACCGACTGAGCTACGAGCCCCAAGGTCGCGGCGCTTAGGGGGCGAGGAAGGCCGGGTCAACCATTGCGCCGCTTGGCATCGGGCGCCGTCGCCGCTAGCCATGTCGAATTGCAGCGATAAGGGGCATCATGGCCAGCGATCCCGATCCGATGCGCCCGTCGGTGCGCCCGGTTCCTTATTATCCCGAACCCGTGTCGTCGGAAGGGGCGGGCGCGGCGACCGCGTCGCTGGTGCTCGGCATATTGGGGCTGATCTGTTCGATCATTCCGATCATCGGATTGATCTCGTGGCTGCTCGCCCCCGCCGCGCTCATCACCGGCGGGATCGGGCTGAAGAGCCCGACCAGCAAGGGGCTTGCGATCGGCGGGCTGGTGACCGGCGGGCTCGCCTTGATCGTCTGCCTATTGTGGCTGGTCCTGTTCGGCGCGGCGATCGCGTCGGTCGGAAGCGCGCGCACCTTCTAACGGATACGCGCCGCGAGCTGGCGTATCGTCAGCCCCGTGACCGGATCGCGCCAGTCGGGCACGATCGCGGCGACCGGCCGAAGCACGAAGTCGCGCCGACGGAATTCGGGATGCGGCACGGTCAGCCCATCGCTCGCCCAGGCGCCGCCCGACCACAGGATGATGTCGAGGTCGATCACGCGGTCGGTCCAGCGCTGGCCGCGGCGCCTTCCGAACGCAGTCTCGATCGCCTTCAATCGCGCGAGCAGTTCGGGCGGGCTGTCCTCGCTCTCGACCAGCGCCGCGGCGTTGACGAAGCGCCGCCGCGCCGGGCCGAGCGGGGCGGTCGCGACCAAGGATGACGTCATGACGACACCGCCGACCGCCGCCAGCGCGGCGCGCACCTCATCGGCGGGCGTGCCGTGGCGGCCGCGGCGATTGGAACCCAAGGCGATGACATAGCTGGACGGCATGACGTCACGGGGCCTACCGCAAGCGCATGGACTTTGCACCCGGCCCGATCCCCGACACCGAACCGCCGCACGATTGTCCGCGCTGCCCGCGACTGGTGGCGTTCCGCGAGCAGTTGCAGGGCGAGCATCCCGATTGGTGGAACGCGCCGGTGCCGGCGTTCGGCGATCCCAATGGCTGGCTGTGTATCGTCGGCCTGGCGCCGGGAAAGAACGGCGCCAACCGGACCGGGCGGCCGTTCACCGGCGATTATGCCGGCGATCTGTTGTTCGCGACGCTCGCCAAGTTCGGCTTCACCCGCGGCACCTATCAGTCGCGCCCCGATGACGGGCTGGCGCTCGACGGCGTGATCATCTGCAATTCGGTCAAGTGCCTGCCGCCCGAGAACAAGCCGACGCCAGAGGAAATCCATAGCTGCCGCCCCTTCCTGGCAGGCCAGGTCGATGTATTGCCCAAAGCGCGAGTGTTCGTAGCGCTGGGTCAGATCGCGCACCAATCGGCGGTCAAGGTGCTTGGCGGCAAGTTGCCCAAATGCCGCTTCGCGCATCTCGCTGAACATCGCGTGCCCGACGGGCGGATGCTGATCGATAGCTATCATTGCTCGCGCTACAACACGAACACCGGCCGCCTGACCGCCGAGATGTTCGAGGCGGTGTTCGCGCGCGCGATCGAATTGCGCGGTTGAACTTCGTCCATACTCGTCGGTTGTTTCGGCCATGACCCAGGAACCGCCTGTCCCGCCCGACAACCAGTCGCCCTATCCGATCGCCGAGCCGCCGCACGAGCACCACGCGCCGCCGCCGGCTCCCGAACCGGAGGAAGAACAATCCGGTCCGCCGCGCATGTTGCTGGTTGGCGGAGCCGTCGCCGCGGGCATTGCCGCGATCGGCGGCCTGACCGCATTCCTGCTCCGCCGGGGCAAGTCGCGGCCCAAGGCGGCACCGAAGCCCAAGCGGAAGCGCTGATCGGAACTGCGGGAACGGCTCGGCAGACTGCAGAGCCGCCTCCCCGGCGGAGGCGTTCAGAATATGTTTCCCCGTGCTACCAGCGAGATCACCGCGTCGCGCAGCACGTAGCGCGCGTGATGGAAGTCGCGCAGCCGGACGATGCGGTCGTCGGCCCAATCGATCACGATCATTCCCGTCGGCGGCCCCGCCGGGTCGGCGGGATCGTGGACAATCGCCGCGGCGCGGCCTTCGATCATGCCGACCGACAAGCGCCATGACGTCATCTCGGTATAACGCGTGAAATAGGTTTCGAATGCCGCGCGGTCGCGCGTCATCCGCGCCACCAGATCGAACCGCACATCGTCGGCGAGCATCGCGCGAATCGCGTCGAAATCGCGCGCATTGAAGCGGTCGACATAGGTCTGCAGGCGGATCAGGTCGCCGTGATCGGCGGGCGGCGAGGATGACGGCGCGTCGGCCAGGAGACGCAGGCGCGCGCGACCGCGGTGCAGCGCCGCCTTGGTCGCCGCCAGGGTCGTGTCGAGAATGCCCGCCGCTTCCTCGTTCGAATAACCCAGCACGTCCTTCAGGATGACGGTCCCGCGCTGCAGCGGCGGCAGATGCATGAACACCGCCAGCGCGGCGCCGGCGGCAACCCGGCGCGCGGCCTCGTCCCCGTCTGAAATCATGTCCCCCTCCTGGATCTCCTGCTCGCCGGCGCGGCGGGCGCGCGCGCGCAGATGGTCGATCGCGGCATTGTGCGCGATGCGGAACGACCAAGCGGTGGCGTCGCCCTCGGGCGGCGCGCGGTCGAGCGCCGCCATGGCGCGCGCGATCGCATCCTGCACCACGTCCTCGCCGTCGAGTACCGATCCCACCATCCGCGCGGCATAGCGATGCAGCACCGGCCGCAGTTCGACCAGCAGCGCCTCGACCCGCGCCCGATCCTTCTCGTCCGTCATGTCCGTCGCCATCCGCCATTCTTCTATCGGGAGAGACGGTGGCGGCGTGGAAAAAGATTCGGCCCCGCGAATCCTTTTTCGCCGAGCCGCCGTCCTTGGCGATAGCGGGCGGCGCTGGGCTGCCCCGTTCGACGGAGACTGACATGAAGCTCTATGCGCTCACCAAATCGCTGAATTCCCGCAAGGTTTTGGCGCTCATCCACCATCTCGACCTGCCGGTGGAGATCGATGCCATGACCGTCGAGCAGGTCCAGTCCGACGCTTATGGCGAGATCAATCCCAACCGCCTGGCCCCAACTCTGGTCGACGGCGATTTCGTGCTGTGGGAATCGAACGCGATCGGTCTCTATCTCGCCGAGGGCAGTGCAATGGTCCCGGCCGACCGCCGTGAGCGGCTCGACATGCTGCGCTGGCTGCTATGGGAAGGCGTGCATTACAACAAGGCGCTCGGCACGATCTTCTTCGAATCGGTCGTGCGCCCGCAATTGGGCTGGGGCCCGACCAACCAGCCGTTGGTCGACGATGCGCTGGTGCAGACGGCGCGCTTGCTGCCGGTGCTCGACGCTCACCTCGCGACTCGCGAGTTCATGCTTGGCGACCGGCTGAGCTTCGTCGACTTCGCGATCGCCTCGGCCGAGCCGTATCGCGATGCAATGCCGATCGACTTCGACGCCTATCCCCATGTGCAGCGATTCTACGACACGATTGCGCTGCTGCCGGCGTGGCAAAAGGCATTGGGCCAGCCGCGGATGGCCGTCGCGGCGTGACGTCAGCCGGGCGTCGCCATCGAGCGGCGCCCGGTTTCGCGATCAGATATCCTGCACCAGCCGCCCGTACAGCTCCGGCCGGCGATCGCGGAAGAAGCCGAATGCGGCGCGGTGGCGCTTGACGCGGTCCAGGTCGATAGTCGCGGTGATCACGCCTTCTTCCTGGCGGCCCAGTTCGGCCAGAATGTCGCCGCGCTCGTCGGTGATGAAGCTGGTGCCGTAGAAGGTCTGGCCGTGCTCGGTGCCGATACGGTTGGCGGCGACGACCGGCACGACGTTCGACACCGCATGCCCGACCATCGCGCGGCGCCACAGCCGCGCGGTGTCGAGCCCCTCGTCATGCGGCTCGCTGCCGATCGCGGTTGGGTAGAACAATATCTCCGCACCCATCAGCATCATCGCGCGCGCGGTTTCGGGATACCATTGGTCCCAGCATATCCCGACGCCGAGTTTCGCCTGGGGCCCGTCCCACACCTTGAACCCGGTATTGCCGGGGCGGAAATAGAATTTCTCCTCATAGCCGGGGCCGTCGGGAATGTGGCTCTTGCGATAGACGCCGGCGACCTTGCCGTCGGGATCGACCATCGCCAGGCTGTTATAATGATGCGGGCCATCGGCTTCGAAGAAGCTGGTCGGGATCCACACTTTGAGCTCGGCGGCGAGTGCCTGCATCGCCTGGACCGCGCGATGCTCGGCGGTCGGGCGCGCATTGGCGAACAGCCCCTCATCCTCGACGCGGCAGAAATATTCGCCCTCGAACAATTCGGGTGGCAGGATCACTTGCGCGCCTTTGCTCGCCGCCTCGCGGACCATGCGCGAGACGTTGGCGATATTCGCCTCGATATCGTCGGAGAAAGCGAGCTGGAGCGCGGCGACGCTGATCTGGGTCATGACCTCTGCCATAGCGGGGAAGGGTGGAAAGTGGCAGTCCCCGTCGCAGGATCAAGAGGAGGTCGCAATGGAGCGTATTTTCGAGACGATCGCGGGCAAGGTCGCGAGCTGGACCGGACGCCCGCCCGCCTTCGTGCTGGCGCTGACGGTGATCATCGTCTGGGGCGTGACCGGACCGATCTTCCACTATTCGGATACGTGGCAGCTGATCATCAACACCGGCACCACGATCGTCACCTTCCTGATGGTGTTCCTGATCCAGAATGCGCAGAATCGCGACGGATCGGCGATCCAGGCCAAGCTCGACGAACTGATCCGGTCGATCGAAGGGCCGCGCGACGAATTCGTCGGGATCGAACATCTGACCCAGGACGAACTCGAGCAGATCAAGGCGAAGCTGGAAAGGGAATGCAGCGAGGTTGGCGCCGGCACCGACCACGCTTCAGTCCAGCGGCTGATCAATCGGTTGTGAGCCCTGTTTTACTCTCCCCTTCCGGGAGAGGAGTCCAACGCATCACACCACCATCCCCGCCAACAGCTTCGGCAGCGCCCCCGATTCGCCGCGCGCCTCGGCGATGAAGCGGTCCTTCAGCATCGGCGCGTGCTGCACCGCCGTCAGCCCGAACCGCCGCACCGCGCCGGCGGTCTTGCCGGGAATACCGAACAACCGGGTCAAACCGTCAGTTGCCGCCGCGACCATGAACGTGTCGAGACTGCGCCAGCGTTCGTAGCGCTTCAGCAGCGCACGATCGCCCGGGTCGAGCCCGATCCGCTTGCCGTCGACCAGCACCTCGACCAGGGCGGCGACGTCGCGGAAGCCGACATTGACGCCCTGGCCGGCGATCGGATGGATGCCGTGCGCGGCGTCGCCGACCAATGCCAACCGCTCGGCGGTGATCGTCGCGGCGTGATGGAACCCCAGTGGATGCGCGAAACGTGGACCGAGCCAGGTGATTGCGCCGAGGAACCCACCCATCTTGCGCTCGAGCTCTGCCATGTAGCCACGATCGCCGAGCTTCTGCATGCCCGGCCCCTGCGCCCCCCGCACCGACCAGACGATCGCCGAGCGATGCCCGCGATCGTCATCGTTCAAGGGCAGGATGGCGAACGGCCCTTCCGGATAGAATATCTCGTAGGCGACATTCTCGTGGCTATGCTCGTGCCCGATCGAGGTGACCAAGGCGACATGGTCGTAGGTCCAGCGCGCGACGTTGAGCCCCGCCGCCTCGCGCGTCGGCGAATTGCGCCCTTCAGCACCGATCAGCAAAGACGCGCGTATCTGACTGCCGTCGCTCAAGGTCGCGCGAACGCCAGCTTCGTCGCGCTCGATCGCTGTAGCGCGCGTCCGCATCCGAAGGTCGATGCCCGGCGCGGCGCCGGCGGCATCGAGCAAGGCGGTGCGAAGATCGCGATTCTCGAACATCGTGCCGAGCGCACCCTCGCCGTCCTGCGGCACGAAATCGAGCGCTCCGGGTTCGAGCCCGTCGGACACCCGGATCCCTTCGATCGGGCAGCCCTTGCCGGCCAGCCGGTCGGCCACCCCGATCGCGCGCAACATGTTCATCGGCGCGCTGGCGATTGCCGAGGCCCGGCCATCGAATCCGGCCGCGGTGATCACCGCCGGATCGGCCGGATCGACCACAATACTGGTGATGCCGTGCGCATCGGCCGCGACCGCAAGCGCGCTGCCGACCAGCCCGCCGCCGAGGATGAGGAGATCCGCCTGAGACATGCCGAATGCCCTACGACTTGAGGTTCCGAGCGGCAATGGGGGCGAGGATTCGCGCTACACACAAATCCTCCCCATCGCAGATGGGGAGGGGGACCGGCCGCACAGCGGACGGTGGAGGGGAAATGTCCTGTCCTCGCGGCTACGCCGCTGCGGCCCCTCCACCATTCGCTACGCGAATGGTCCCCCTCCCCACGCTTCGCGCAGGGAGGATTTTGCGTAATCAAGCCGCTCCCGCCTCGCTCCGACCATGCTGCCTTGACGTCGGACTCCGCTGGCGCGAGAATCCATCGTGAACGCACAGCGTACATTTCGGGGGATTCGACCATGGCCAGCCGCGCGCAGACGCCGCTCTGGCGGGAAACGGTGAAGGCGGGCGCGGCCCGATCGGGCGCGATGATCGTCGCGGTGGCAGTCGCCGCATTGTCGTTGCTGCTCGTCCTGTCGCTCGCCAGCTATCATTCGGGCGACCCGTCGCTCAGCACCGCCGCGGGCGGCCCGGCGCAGAATTTGGTCGGCTATCCCGGCGCGGTGATCGCCGACCTGGCCTATACCGTCCTGGGCTGGCCGGCCTGGGGCATGCTGGCGGTCGGGCCGGTGATCGCCTGGCGATTGTGGCGCGGCGAGGGGGCTGGCGGCTGGGGCCGGATGACGCTGGCCGCCGCGTTCGGGCTCGTGCTGGTCGCGACCGCACAGGGATTCGTGTCGAGCGGTGCCAGCCTCGACTGGCCAGCGGGCAAAAGCGGGCTGGTCGGCATGCTGATCGCCGACGGCCTCAAATGGCTGATCGCGCTGATCGGCAATCCGGTCGCAATGCTGTGGACCGACCGCGCCGTCGGTGCGCTCGCGGGCCTGTCGGGCGCGGTGATCTGGTTCATGAGCCTGGAAGTCGGCATCCCGCGCGTTCCAGCGATGCCGCGGATCGGCCGATCGGCCGAAGTGCAGCGCCTGACCGACCAGCGCCCGGGCGATCGCGTGATCGACATGGAGTCGGAACCGTCGATTCGCCAGCCGCGTGCGGTGGCCCTGCCCGACAATCGCCCCGCCCCGGTCATCGCCGAGCGCAATGCCGCGCCGGCGCCGGCCAAACCGGCCAAGCCCAAACAGGGCAGTTTCGACCTGCGCGACAATTATCCGCTGCCATCGCTCGATCTGCTCAAGGCGCCGCCGCCATCGACCGGCGGGCCGATCGACAAGGCCGCGCTGGAGCGCAATGCGCGGCTGCTCGAAACCGTGCTCGACGATTTCCACGTCAAGGGTCAGATCACCGCGGTCCATCCGGGGCCGGTCGTCACGATCTACGAGCTCGAACCCGCCGCGGGGACCAAGGCGAGCCGAGTCGTCCAGCTCGCCGACGATATCGCGCGCAACATGTCGGCTGTGTCCGCGCGCATCGCGCCGATCCCCGGGCGCACCGTGATCGGCATCGAACTGCCCAATGCGCGGCGCGAGACGGTCAATCTGCACGAGCTGATGGCATCGGACGCGTTCGAAGATCAATCGGCGTCGCTCCCCATCGTGCTGGGCAAGAACACCGCCGGCGATCCGGTCATCGTCGACCTGGCGCCGATGCCGCATCTGCTCGTCGCCGGCACCACCGGATCGGGCAAGTCGGTCGGCCTCAACTGCATGATCCTGTCGCTGCTCTACAAGCTCGATCCCAAGCAGTGCCGGATGATCATGATCGATCCCAAGATGCTCGAATTGAGCATGTACGACGACATCCCGCATCTGCTCTCACCGGTGGTCACCGATCCTTCCAAGGCGGTCCGCGCGCTCAAATGGGCGGTCGAGCAGATGGAGGACCGCTATCGAATGATGGCCTCGGTCAATGTGCGCGGGCTCGCCAGCTTCAACGACAAGGTCCGCGCCGCCAAGGTCAAGGGCCAGCCGCTCGGGCGCAAGGTCCAGATCGGATACGAGGACGGCAAGCCGGTCTACGAGGAAGAGCAGCTCGAATTCGAGCCGCTGCCGCAGATCGTGGTCATCGTCGACGAGCTCGCCGATTTGATGATGACCGCCGGCAAGGAAGTCGAATTCCTGATCCAGCGGCTGGCGCAGAAAGCGCGTGCCGCCGGCATCCACCTGATCATGGCGACGCAGCGCCCGTCGGTCGACGTCATCACCGGCGTGATCAAGGCCAACCTGCCGACGCGCATCTCATTCAACGTCACCAGCAAGATCGATTCGCGCACCATCCTGGGCGAACAGGGCGCCGAACAGCTGCTGGGCAAGGGCGACATGCTGTACATGGCCTATGGCAAGCAGATCAGCCGCGTGCACGGCCCGTTCGTCAGCGACGACGAGGTGCGGGCCGTCGCCGATCACTGGCGCGCGCAAGGCCAGCCCGATTACATCCAGTCGGTCACCGAGGAGAATGAGGACGGCTTCGCACTCGACGGCGCGCCGCTGGGCGAGGATTCGGCCGAGGACCAGCAATATCGCGGCGCGATCCAATTGGTGGTCGAAAGCCAGAAGGCGTCGACGTCGTGGCTGCAGCGCCAGATGCGAATCGGCTATAATTCGGCGGCACGGCTGATCGAGCGGATGGAAAAGGACGGCATCGTCGGCCGCCCCGATCATGTCGGCCGCCGCGAAGTGCTGCGCGACCGCGAGGGCAATCCGCTATAGTGCATCGTGACATTGCGCGATTAAACGGGGTTGCGCTCCTGCGAAAGCAGGAGCCTAGGATGATGAAGTACCGAATTACCCTGGGTTCCTGCTTTCGCAGGAACACGGAATATATGAGCCTATGGTGCCGGCCGTGATGTCGTTCGGCGTTGCTTCGACGGCAACCGATTCGTCGGCTGAACTGGACGCCGGCTTTTCGCGTTCAGAGCGGGTTCAAGCCTTTGGCGCCACCCTGGTCGCCTGTTTCAGGAGAATATTCGTGACGTCTCGCGCCCTAGCGCTGCTGTTCGTACCCGCTTTCGTCGCCACCGCTGCCATCGCCGCGCCGGCGGCGACCTCTCCCGACCTTGCCAAGGTCCAGGAGCATCTGCGCGCCGCCCAGTCGATGACCGCGGCGTTCAGCCAATATGATCGCAACGGCAAGACGCTGACCGGCACCCTCTCGTTGAAACAACCCGGCAAGTTGCGCTTCCAGTACCAGAAGGGCGTGCCGATCCTGATCGTCGCCGACGGCAAGTCGTTATGGTTCCTAGACTATCAAGTCGGACAGAAGCAGCGCTGGCCGATCGGCGGATCGCCGCTCGGCGTGCTGCTCGATCCCAGCAAGGACATCAGCCGCTTCGCCAAGGTAATGCCGACCGCCGACCCTTCGGTCATTTCGGTCGACGCCAGCGATCCCAAGCATCCCGAATATGGCCGCATCACCCTGGTGTTCGAGCGCAATGCGGCGGGCCCGGCCGGGCTGATCCTGCGCGGCTGGGTGGCGCTCGACGCGCAGAACAACCGCACGACGATTCGACTGTCGGACCCCAAGTTCAACGTGCCGATTTCCGACGGAACGTTCCGCTTCAACGACCCGGTGCGCGGCGGCCCAAGAAAATAACGGACCGTTCATCTGGGCGACAGCTTCGCCCGCCTAATACAGTTCTCGCGGATGTGGGGCGGTTCAGGATTTTCCCCCTGTTGCCTGAAACGGACCACTTCCCGCCTGCGTGACGAACGCTAGGTCGGCCCCTGTTCCATGCCCCCGGAACAGGGGCCTTTCTCTTTTTTGATCGGCTCTCGCCGATGGGCGGTGCCAGCCCGCTCCCCCACCCGACCTCCCATAGAATACTGACGTTGGGAGGTCGGGTGGCGGAGCAGACTGGCACCGCGACGGATCGATAGCTACATCGCGAGCACATGACCTCCCTCAAGATCGTCTCCTGGAACATCAATTCGGTGCGATTCCGCATCGAGATCGTCGAGAAATTCCTGCGCGAGGTCGCGCCCGACATATTGTGCCTGCAGGAAACCAAGGTGATCGACGCCGACTTCCCTGAAGGCGCGTTCCGCGCGCTCGGCTACGACACGATCTTCCTCCACGGCCAGCGCATGCATCACGGCGTCGCGATCATCAGCCGCGTGCCGCTGGTCGAGGACGACCGATTCGACTGGCAGGCCAATCGCGAGGCGCGGCATGTCGGCGTGCGGTTGCCGAACGGCGTGCGGTTGGAGAATGTCTATGTCCCCGCGGGCGGGGACATCCCCGACCGTGAGGTGAACTCGAAGTTCGGCCAGAAGCTCGACTTTGTCGAGCGGATGACTGCCTGGTCGGCGACGCTCGACTGCCCGACGATTCTGACCGGCGACTTCAACATCGCGCCGCTCGAATCGGACGTGTGGAACCATAAGCAGCTGATCAAGGTCGTCAGCCATACGCCGGTAGAAGTCGATGCGTTAAACCGGCTCAAGGAGTCGAACAGCTGGGTCGACCTCGGGCGCCATTTCTATCCGGCGCCGGCACGCCTCCACACCTGGTGGAGCTATCGCTCGCCGGACTGGACGGTCAACGACCGCGGCCGGCGGCTCGACCATATGTGGGCGACCGCCGACGTCGCCGCCTCGGCGCGCTCGCATCAGGTGTTCGAAGAGTGCCGCAACTGGCTCAAACCGTCGGACCACGTCCCGATCATGACCGAGTTCGACCTGTGAAGGTGCGGCGATGAGCGCGCGCGACGTCGCCCGCGCGATCGACGCTTTGCGCCGCGGCTGGCCGATCGCCATCCGGGGTGCGGGCGCGCCCGTCGGCCTGCTCGCGATCGAGACCGCCGATGCCGGGCGGATGAAGGCGTTCGACCCTGCGGGCGACTCGCCGATCCTGCTCTCGGCCGGACGCGCCGCCACGCTCAAGCTCGCCAACCAGCTCGAGGCCGCGATTCCCGATTCGCCGGTTTTGGTCGAACGCACTTTCTGGATCGATTTCGATTGCGCGGTCGCGCTCGCCGATCCGCAGCTCGACATGGCGACGCCGATGAAGGGGCCGTTCCGCGCGATCCATGTCGACGACCGCGACGTCATGGCGGCGGCTTTGTCGCTCGCACGCACCGCGGGCGTCCTTCCCGCCTTCTTCGTCGGCCAGGCGCCCGACGAGGTCATCACCATCGCCGATATCGAGGCGTTCGAAGATCCGATCAGCCTGGCGATCGCGGCGCGCGCCAAATTGCCGGTCGCCGGATCGGAGAATTCGGAGATCGTCGCGTTCCGATCGCCCGATTCGCCGGGCGAGCATGTCGCGTTGATCATCGGCCAGCCCGACGGCCGCCCGCCGTTGGTGCGGCTGCACAGCGAATGCCTGACCGGCGACGTGCTCGGCAGCCTCAAATGCGATTGCGGACCGCAGCTCCATGCCGCGATCCACGCGATGGAGGACACCGGCTGGGGCATCCTGCTCTATCTGCGCCAGGAAGGGCGCGGGATCGGGCTGGTCAACAAATTGCGCGCTTATGCGCTGCAGGACCAGGGGTTCGACACGGTCGACGCGAACACCCGCCTGGGCTTTGCCGTCGATGCGCGCGACTTCCGCGTCGCGGCGCGCATGCTCGATCTGCTCGGCCAGACCAAGATCCGGCTACTGACCAACAATCCCGAAAAGGTCCGCGTGCTCGAGGCGGCGGGAATCACGGTCGCCGAACGCGTGCCGATCGCGCTGCCGCCCAATCCGTTCAACGCGAAGTATCTCGCGACCAAGCGCGACCGGACAGGGCACCAGCTTTAAGCGCCTTCGCGCGGATCAGGAATCGCGGTTCTCCTGCGAAAGCAGGAGCCCAGAGTCGCAAGGTACGGCGCTTGTGATCCTGGGCTCCCGCTTTCGCGGGAGAACGCTGATGGCAGATCCTGTGCCTAAACTTCGAGGATCAGCCCAGCAGACTAACCACTTCGTCAAAGCTCGACGCCACCGCGGCAACCCCGATGGCACGAAGTCGGTCGGCGTGGTCTGGCGCGCAATGGTTACCCGCGCACAATCCGATGACGTACCCGCCCGAGGCGACCGCACCGGTCGCGCCAACCTGCGAATCTTCGATGATCGCGCAGTCGCCGATCGCCACGCCGAGCTTATCGGCGGCATAAAGGTAAAGATCGGGCGCCGGCTTGCCGCGCTCCACATGCTCGCGTCCCGAATAGAGATGCTCGCCGAAGACGTCGGACAGGCCGATATGCTCGAGATGGCGGCGGATCCAGCGCGTCGAACTCGACGACACTACCGCCTTGGGCAAATCGATCGGTAGCGAGCGGACGAAGGCGATCGCACCAGCGACCTCCTCGATTCCTTCCGCCATCACCCGCGCATCCTCGGCCTCGCGCGCGGCGAAGAAATCCTCCGGCAGGGGGCGGCCGATCCACGCCTCGACGCGGTCGAGAAAATCCTTGCCCGCATAGCCCATGAAATTGGCCATCGACTCTTCGGGCGTGGTCGGATGACCGATCGAGGTAAGAAAATCGGCGATATGCTTGTTGCCGATATATTCGCTCTCGATCAGCACGCCGTCAAAGTCGAACAGCAACGCCGCGAACCGGGCCGGAACCACGCCGCCGCCGCTCAAGAGCGTGCCCCGAATAGCGCGGAACCGACACGGACATGGGTGGCGCCAAGCGTCACCGCGGTCGAATAATCGCCCGACATGCCCATGCTGAGACCGGTCACATTGTTGTCGCGCGCCAGTTTGGCGAGCAAGGCGAAATAGGGAGCCGGTTCGACCTCGAGCGGAGGCACCGCCATCAGCCCGACGATCGGCAGCTCGGCGGCACGCGCCTCGACGAGCAGGCCGGGCAGATCGGCGATCGCGCACCCGCCTTTCTGCTGCTCGTCGCCGATATTGACCTGGACGAAGCAATCCGGGCGGCGGCCGCTCTCCATCGCCTTGGCGAGCGCTGTGATCAGCGACGCGCGATCGACCGAATGGATTTCGTCGAACAAGGCCACCGCATCGGCCGCCTTGTTCGATTGCAGCTGACCGACCAAGGCGAGGCGGAGATCCGGGTGGCGCTCGCGCAACGCCGGCCATTTGCCCTGCGCTTCCTGCACGCGATTCTCTCCGAACGCCCGCTGTCCCGCGGCGATCAGCGGTTCGATCGCCTCGGACGGGTGCGTCTTGGAAATGGCGATCAGCTCGATCGGGTCGCTGCGCCCGGCGAGCTTCGCCGCCCGGGCAATCGCATCGCGGACGCCGGCGAGCCGCGCGGCGGGGTCGTCGGTCGTCATGCCGCGCGCTATAGGCAGGGTCGTGCCGCATCGCCAGTCCCCGATCCCAGTTTTGTGGCTGATGACCGACGAGCGGATCGGCGACGGGCTGTGGGCGGCGCTGCGGCGCTTGCCGCGCGGAAGCGGCGTGGTGTTTCGGCATTATGCGACTCCAGTGCGGGAGCGGCGGGCGCTGTTTCGGCGCGTGGTGCGTGTTGCGCGCGCGCGCGGGCTGGTGATGGTTCGAGCCGGGGAGCGGGCCGGGTTGGGCGAGGATGGCGTGCATGGCTCGGCTCGCGGGGGCAGACTGCGGACGGCGCCGGCGCATGATCGGCGCGAGGCGGTCGCGGCGGTACGGCGCGGGGTGGACGTGCTGTTCGTGTCGCCGGTGTTCGCGACGCGGTCGCATCCTGGGGCCGAAGGGTTGGGGGTGCGCAAGGCACGACGGATTGCCCAGGGTTTGCCGGTCATCGTGATTGCGCTGGGCGGGATGGATGCGCGGCGGTTTCGGGGGATTGCTGGATTCGATGGGTGGGCGGCGATTGACGCTTGGAGTGCGGGCGGCAGCGGCACGGAGTAAATCCGCGCCGTCGGTCCTCGCTTGCGCGGGGCCGGCCGAGGTTTCTGCTCTTCGTGATTTAGCTGCCGTTAAATCGCGGCAGAAACCTAGAACCTAAACGCAGTCCCAACATATACCGCCTGGCTATCACGCTGCGCATCGGGCAGCGGGGCGAGGCGATCGCGATCTTGCGACTTGTAGCGGACGCCCGCGGTCACATCGAGATTGCGGCTGAGCGAGTAGGACCCGCCGACATCGATCGAATCCTTCGGCAGAGATCCCACCAGACGCGTATCGCCGATTGTGGTCCGCTCGCTGGTCGCCTTCAGCCTGTTGGCGCGGCGGACCGAGAAGCTGGTGCCGATATCGATCGGCTTACTGCCGACCGGGCTCGCGGCCAGATCGATCTTGAGATCGCTCGGCGTCACGACATGTTTGACCGGCGCGTTGCGGCCAAGATCATAGGCGATCGGCGCCAGGCCGACCGAGTCGGTATCGACCGACGGCGCGCCGCGCAGCGTCACGACACCGGTCTTGACCGCCGGCGGCGGCGTCACGGGGCGTTGCGTGCCGCGCGATTCGGCCGGCGTGAAGCGGAAGGGAGTCGCGTCGAGCCCGTTGCGCGCGATCAGCGCGGCAAGTTTGGGATCGGCCGACGCCGGCGTGAAGAAAGACGCGACAGGGCGCGAAATCAGTCGCTTAGCGGTATCGGGTGCGCCGATCGCGGGCACGGCAAACGCGGCGGTGACAGCGAGTGCCCCCACGACGGTTCCGAAAATTGCCCCCTTCGCGACCACGATTGATTCCTTGCGACTCCAATAGTCATACGAGCCCTAACACGGTTCGATCCCGACTCGCCACATCTGATCGCGTTTTTCCACCGAGTGTTGCATCGCGTCCACAGACTCGTTCTGGTCTGTCGGCGCTTGCGGCGGACGGCCCTGTGTCTATAGATGCGCGATACTCTCCCCTTTCGTATCAGGGAACGACCGATGACCCTTCTGCGCCGTGCCGCGTATCTGGCCCTTCCGCTCTCGCTGATGGCGTGCGCGCACCACCGGGGAGGAGTCGCCAAGGCCGACATCGCCGCATCGAAAGTGACGACGATCGGCGTCAACGCCTATCTGTGGCGGGCGACTCTCGACACGCTGAGCTTCATGCCGTTGCTCCAGACCGATTCGAACGGCGGCGTCATCGTCACCGACTGGTACGTCAATCCGCGCTCGCCCGGCGAGCGGATGAAGGTCACGGTCTCGATTCTCGACCAGGATCTGCGCGCCGATGCGGTCCGCGTCGCGGCGCTGCGCGAGGTCAGCACCAACGGTCAGTGGGTTGCGGCGCCGGTCCAGGCGGCGACGGTGCAGAAGCTCGAGGACGTTATCCTCACCCGCGCCCGCGACCTTCGTCGCCAGGCGATCGCACCCGGTAAATAAGCTAGAACCCGGCGGGCGGGTAATGCCCGCCCAGCAGGATAAATAAAAATGTCGCGCTTCAACCCGCTGAAGGCGGACGCCCATTGGCAAAAGGTGTGGGACGATTCCCAGACCTTTGCCGCGCGAGACGATTCACCCAAGCCGAAAAGCTATGTGCTCGAGATGTTTCCGTACCCGTCGGGGCGGATTCATATGGGCCATGTCCGCAACTACACGATGGGCGACGTGCTCGCGCGCTATCGGCGGATGAAGGGGATGGAAGTGCTCCATCCGATGGGATGGGACGCGTTCGGCATGCCGGCCGAGAATGCCGCGATGGAAAAACATGTCCATCCCGGCGGTTGGACCCGCCAGAATATCGCCACGATGAAGGCGCAGCTGAAGCGGCTGGGCTTTGCTCTCGACTGGTCGCGCGAGATCGCGACGTGCGAGCCAGAATATTACGGCCAGGAACAGGCACTGTTCCTCGACATGCTCGCCGCCGGGCTCGTCTATCGCCGCGAATCGGCGGTCAATTGGGACCCGGTCGACATGACCGTGCTGGCCAACGAGCAAGTGATCGACGGCCGCGGCTGGCGGTCGGGCGCTTTGGTCGAGAAGCGCAAGCTCAACCAGTGGTTCCTCAAGATCACCCAATTCGCCGACGAACTGCTCGAGGGTCTGAAGGGGCTCGAGCACTGGCCCGACAAGGTCCGGGTGATGCAGGAGAATTGGATCGGCAAGAGCCAGGGGCTGCAATTCGCCTGGTCGCTGTCCGACGGTGGCTCGGTCGAGGTGTTCTCGACGCGTCCCGACACGATCTTCGGCGCGAGCTTCATCGCGGTCGCCGCCGACCATCCGATCGCGCAAGGCGCCGCCGCGCGTGACCCGGAGGCGGCAGCGTTCATCGAATTGTGCAAGCAGGGCGGGACCACCGCTGCCGAACTCGAGACACAGGAGAAGCTGGGCTACGATACCGGCATCACCGCGACGCATCCCTTTGATCCGGCGTGGAAAATTCCGGTCTATATCGCCAATTTCGTGCTGATGGACTATGGCACGGGCGCGGTGTTCGGCGTGCCCGCGCACGACCAGCGCGACTTCGAATTCGCCACCAAATACCATCTGCCGATCCGCCGCGTTGTCTCCGACGGCGACAAGACCGATCCCGATTTCACCGAGGCCGAAGCCTATTCGGGCCCGGGCACGATCGTGAACTCGCATTTCCTCGAAGGCATGGACGTCGAGGACGCCAAGCGCGAAGTGATTGTCCGCGCCGAGGCGGGCGGCTGGGGAACCGGAACCACCGTCTATCGCCTGCGCGATTGGGGCGTCAGTCGCCAGCGTTACTGGGGCACGCCGATTCCGATCATCCATTGCGACCAATGCGGCGCTGTGCCCGTGCCGCGCGATCAACTGCCGGTCGTGCTGCCCGAGGATGTCGCTTTCGACATTCCCGGCAACCCGCTCGACCGCCACCCGACCTGGAAGCATGTCGATTGCCCATCGTGCGGCGGCAAGGCCGTGCGCGAGACCGACACGCTCGACACGTTCGCCGATTCGTCCTGGTATTTCATCCGCTTCGCCAGCCAACCCAAGGACAGACCGTTCGACCGCGATATGGCCGAGCAATGGCTGCCGGTCGGGCAATATATTGGCGGCGTCGAGCATGCGATCCTGCACTTGCTCTATGCGCGCTTCTGGACGCGCGCGCTCAAGCATATCGGCATGCTGGACATCGCCGAGCCGTTCGCCGGACTGTTCACCCAGGGGATGGTGACGCACGAGACCTACAAATCGGTCGAGGGCAAGTGGCTGTCGCCGGACGACGTACGCGACGGCAAGGAGATCGCCACAGGACAGCCGATCACGGTCGGCCGCACCGAGAAGATGTCCAAGTCCAAGAAGAACACGATCGATCCCGAGCCGATCGTCGACCAATATGGCGCCGACGCGACGCGCTGGTTCATGTTGTCCGATTCGCCGCCCGAGCGCGACCTCGCCTGGTCCGAGGCGGGAATCGAGGGCTCGTGGCGCTTCGTGCAGCGGCTGTGGCGGCTGGTCGACGGCATCGAGGAGGGCGAGGGCGCCGATATCGCGCTCGACCGCAAGCTGGCGCAGACGATCGCCGGCGTCGCCGTCGATATCGAGGCGCTGCAATTCAACAAGGCGGTCGCCAAGCTCTACGAACTGGTCAACGCGATCGAGAAGGCTACGCCGTCCGCGTCGCGCAGCAATGCGATCCGCACGCTCGTCCGCCTGGTCTCGCCGATGACCCCGCATCTCGCCGAGGAAGCCTGGGCCGCGATGGGCGGATCCGGCCTGGTCGCCAATGCCGATTGGCCGTCTTATGATCCGGCCTTGCTGGTCGAGGATGAAGTGACGATCGCGGTGCAGGTCAACGGCAAGCTGCGCGACACGATCGTCATGCCCAAGGGCGCGGACAGAGCATTGGTCGAGGCCGCTGCGCGCGCCAATCACAACGTGCTCCGCATCCTGGACGGCGCCGAACCGAAGAAGGTGATTGTCGTGCCCGATCGTCTGGTCAATCTGGTCGCATGAAGCGACTCGCGCTCCTCCTCGCGCTGGCAACAGCTGGCTGTGGCCTCCACCCGCTCTATGAAGGCGGCGCTTCTGGCCCGGTCGCGGCCAGCCTGTCGCGAATCGAGGTCGCGCCGATTCCCGGCAAGAACGGCTATCTGATGTCGAATGCTCTGCGCGACCGGCTTCCCCAGAGCAGTGGCGAGCCCGCATTGTACCGGCTCGAGGTCAAGCTCGACGATTCGATCACCGGTCTGGGCGTGAAGCGCGACGATACCATCACCCGCGAGCGCCGGTCGCTGCGCGCGCGGTATCAATTGGTCGCTGCATCGAGCGGCGAGGTGCTGGTCGACGCGACCGCAGGGTCGGATGCCGGCATCGACGTGGTCAATTCGGAATATGCCACGATCGCGGCCGAGAACACCGCGCTCGAAAACCTGTCGCAGATCGTCGCCGATCAGATCGTCACGCGGATCGCCGTCTATCAGCGCCGCGCTGCCGCCTCGGCGAAGTGAAAGCGTCTGAAAATCAGCTAGTTAACTCGCTGGATTCAGCGGCTTCCGCGGTCCGGCTCTATTTGCTCCACGGTCCCGACGAAGCGGGCGCGATGGATTATGCCACGCGACTGGGGCGTGCGCTCGGCGCCGATGCCGAAAAGGTCGCGATGGAGGGCCCTGTGCTGCGCGGCGATCCCGGAAAGCTCGTCGACGAGGCGCGCTCACTCGCCTTGTTCGGCGGGCGGCGCTGGATCCTGGTCGCCAATGCCGGCGACGAATCGCTCGAGGCGGCGCAAATGCTGCTCGCCGAGCCGCAAGTCGAGCATCCGGTGGTAATGATCGGGCCGGGGCTGCGCACTACGTCGAAGCTCGTCCAATTCGCCATCGCCCAGCCCGCGGCGATGAGCTTCGCCTGCTACATTCCCGATGGCGCCAATGCCGACCGCATGGTGGTCGGTATTGCGCGTGAATACGGCCTGCGCCCGACCCCGACCGCGATCCGGCGGCTGATGGCGGCATCGGGCGGCGACCGCAGCGTGATCGCGCGCGAAGTGGAAAAGCTCGCGCTCTATCTCGACGCGGCAACCGACCGGCCGCGCGAGCTCGACGACGAAGCGCTCGACGCGCTGGGCGCCGATCTCGGCGAATCGCAAATGTCCGACGTGGTCGACGCCGCGCTGGAGGGGCGCGTGCACGATATCGCGCGTGAGCTCGCCCGATTCGCCGATTCGGGCGGTGCTGCGATCCCGTTGCTGCGCCAGATCGTCCGCAAACTGATGACGCTGGCGGCGATGCGCGCCGAGGTCGATGCCGGCAAACAGCCGTCGGTGGTGGTCAAGGCGCGGCGAGTCCATTTCCGCGAGGAACCGGGGATGATCCGCCAGGTCCAGAAGTGGAAATCGCCCGACATCGCCGCGGCGATCGACCGACTGCGGCGTGCCGAACGCCAACTGATGGCCCCAGGCGGGGCGGGGGAATTGCTGTCCGACGTCGCGATTACCGAGACGACACGCGCTGCGGCGCGGATGCGGTAGATTTGATTCACGCAAAGGCGCGAAGGCGCAAAGAAGAGGAGATTGGGTTCGCGCAGAGGCGCCGAGGGCGCAGAGGTGTTTTCACTCTGGGCTACGGGCGAGATACTAAATGCGATGATAGAACGGAGAGCCTCGCACAGCGAGGCTCTCAAGAAATCTCTGCGTTCTCTGCGCCTCTGCGCGAAACATCTTCGCGCCTCCGCGCCTTAGCGTGAAAATATTAAAGCGGTTCGCCGGTCAGCCGCTGGCAGACCATGTCGAGCTGGTCGAGCGTCGAATAGGTGACCGTCAGCGTCCCGCCCTTCGCGCCATAGGTGATCTTGACGCCGAGCCCGATCACGTCGGTCAATTGGCGTTCGAGCGCGGCGATATCGGCATTGCGCCCGCCATGGCCACCACCGCTGCCGCCGCCATGGCCGCCGGATGTCCCGTCGTCCTTCGCTGCCTTGGCCAGCCGCTCGGTTTCGCGCACCGACAGGCCGCGGGCGACGACGTCGGCGGCGAGCCGCTCGACATCGGGCACGCCGATCAGCGCGCGAGCATGGCCCATGTCGATCTTGCCCTCAGTCAGCAGCGACAGGACGAATTCAGGAAGGTCCAATAATCTCAACAGGTTAGCTATATGGCTGCGCGATTTATGAACCAGCTTGGCCAGCGCTTCCTGGGTATGGCCGAATTCGTTGATCAGGCGTTTGTACGCATCGGCCTCTTCGACCGCGTTGAGGTCGCGGCGCTGGATATTTTCGAGCAGCGCGATTTCGAACGTATCGGCATCGTCGAGCTCACGGACGATCACCGGCACTTCGTGCAGCCGTGCGCGCTGCGCCGCACGCCAGCGCCGTTCGCCGGCGACGATCTGGTAATTACGGCCGTGCGGTCGAACCAGGATCGGCTGGAGCACGCCTCGCGCGGCGATCGACTGCGCCAATTCTTCCAGCGCGGCATCGTCGAACACGCGGCGCGGCTGGCCCGGTTGCGGGGTCAGGGCGCCGACCGGGAGCATACGGATGCCAGCGGGCGTTTCGCCACCCCCCGCGGTCGGCACCGCCTCGGGCGCGATATCGCCGAGCAGGGCGTTGAGGCCGCGGCCGAGGCTGGGGCGGGGCTTGCGGGGAGCTTCGGTGGTCATGCGGCAATCGCCGGCGCAGCCGGGGGCAGGCGCCCGATCAGCTCGCGCGCCAAGGCCATATAGGCCTCGGAACCCGAACAGCGATAATCGTAGATGAGGGCCGGCACGCCATGGCTGGGTGCCTCGGACAGCCGCACGTTGCGCGGGATCACCGTGTCGAACACCACCTTACCCAGCACCGCGCGAACGTCCGCGGAGACCTGGTCGGTGAGGCGGTTGCGGCGATCGTACATCGTCAGCGCGACGCCCAGGATGGCGAGGCCGGGATTGAATCGTGAGCGGATACGCTCGACCGTCGACAGCAACTGGCTCAATCCTTCAAGCGCAAAGAATTCGCATTGCAGCGGCACGAGCAGCGAATCAGCTGCAACCATCGCGTTGATCGTCAGAAGGCCAAGCGAAGGAGGGCAGTCGATCAGCACGACATCCCAGCGATCGCTCGCCGCGTCGAGCGCGTGATCGAGCCGATGCGTGCGCTCCTCGTAATCGACCAACTCGATTTCGGCACCTGACAAGTCGACCGTCGCCGGGACGATATCGAGCCCCGGCACTACAGTCGCGAGTACCGCATCGACCACCGGACACTCGCCGATCAGCACGTCGTAGCTCGATTTCTTGCGGTCGGCGCGATGAATGCCGAGGCCGGTCGAGGCATTGCCTTGCGGGTCGAGGTCGATGATCAGCACGCGCTTGTCGGTCGCCGCCAGCGCGGTTCCCAGGTTGATCGCCGTCGTGGTCTTGCCCACGCCGCCCTTCTGGTTGGCCACGGCAATGACGGTCATCGCGCTCGTACTCCGCGCGCGATCACGATGCTCGATTCAGGATCGGTGATGCTCTGTTCCACGTGGAACATTCCATGCCATCTTTGCCTGGCGCGCGCCACCTCTTCGCGCGCCGCTCGTCCCTTGGGTAGCAGCCAAAGTGTCTCATTGCTGGCGCATTGCACCGCCGACGCGATTACCTGTGCGACCTGCGCGACCGCCCGCGCCGAGATCACCGCGACGCGCTCATGAACGTTTTCGACTTTGCCGGTGATGACCTCGACCTGGGGGAGGGCAAGTGTCGCAGCGGTTTCGCGCAGGAAGTCGGCGCGTAACCGGCGGGGCTCGACCAGGACGAAACGGCGTTCGGGTTGCACCGCCGCCAGCGCGAGGCCGGGAAATCCCGCGCCGGTTCCGATATCGAGCCAGTCGCCCCCATCGGGCGCCAACGGCGCGAGTTGCAGCGAATCGACGATGTGCCGCGACCAGATCGTCGCCAGGGTCGAGCGCGCGATCAGATTTTGCTGATCGCTCTCGACCGTGACGATCGCCGCCAGATGATCGAGTCGGCCAATTGCCTCGGCACCGAACCGCGCGGTCGCCCAATCGCGCGCCTCATCTTCGGTCATGCCGCCGCTCGCGTCGCGTGGAGCATGATGGCGGTGAGCGCCGCCGGCGTGATACCACGGATGCGTCCTGCCGCTGCAAGGGTCGCCGGGCGTGCCGCGGTCAGCCGCTCGACCATTTCGTTGGACAGCCCGGGAATCGCCGCGAAGTCGAGATCCGACGGTAGCGCGATGCGTTCGCTCGCGCGCAACTCGGACACTTCGGCCTCTTGCCGCTCGACATAAGGAGCATAGCGCGCGTCCTCGATTGCTTCCTCGATCACCGGAGTCGGCGCGCCGGACAGGGTGGGGGAGACGTGCGTCAGCTCGACCCCGGGGAAGCGCAGCCATTCGCCGGCCGACCGTCGCGCACCGTCCTGTGCGACTTGCGCCCCACGGCTCGCCAGCACGCTCGCGGTGAGCGGTTCGGCGAGGTGCGCGTCGACCGAGGCGCGCTCGGCCTCGCGTGCACGGGCGTGGCGCAACCGCTCCTCACCAAGCAGCCCCGCCGCCTCGGCGGCGCCGCTCAACCGCGTCTCGGCATTATCGGCGCGCAGCCGCAGTCGGAACTCGGCGCGCGCAGTAAGCATCCGATAAGGCTCAGTAACGCCTTGCAGGACAAGGTCGTCGATCATGACGCCGAGATAAGATTGCGTACGGTCGGGCAGGAAGTCGGCGATACCGAGCGCGGCCGCAGCGGCATTGGCACCCGCAACTAGGCCCTGCGCCGCGGCTTCCTCGTATCCCGTTGTGCCATTGATCTGTCCGGCACAGAACAGGCCGGGCAATGCGGCGACCGCAAGCCGGTGATCGAGCGCGCGCGGATCGATATGGTCGTACTCGACCGCATAGCCGAATGCGGTGATCCGGGTTCGCTCGAGCCCGGGAATCGAGGCGATCAAAGCCTGCTGCACGTCGGCAGGCAGCGACGTCGAGATGCCGTTGGGATAGACGGTGGCGTCGTCGAGCCCCTCGGGTTCGAGAAAGATCTGGTGGCCGTCGCGATCGCCGAAGCGATGGACCTTGTCCTCGATCGACGGGCAGTAGCGCGGTCCCACACCTTCGATGTCGCCGGAAAAGAGCGGCGAGCGGTCGAGCCCGGCACGGATGATGGCGTGGGTGGCGTCGGTTGTCCGCGTGATCGCGCACCACAATTGGGGGAGGGGCCGGCCTGGCGACAGCGCCGACATCGTCCAGCTATCCGCCTCGGACGGCTGCACTTCGGTCCGCGCCCAGTCGATCGTCCGCCCATCGAGGCGAGACGGGGTGCCGGTCTTGAGCCGCATCATCGGCAGCCCGAGATCGCGCAATTGCTCGGCCATCACCGTCGCGGCACGCTCCCCCAGCCGACCGCCCGCGTCACGCTCGTCGCCGCGGAACATTCGCGCGCCCAGGAAGGTCCCGGTCGCCAGCACTACCGCCGGGGCGTCGAGGCGTGCGCCGTCAGCCATCTCCACGCCGGCGATCCGCCCGCCGTCGATCACCAGCGTCGTCGCTTCGTTCGCGACTATTTGCACGCCGTCGTGCCGCGCGAGGAGCTGTCGCACCGCGGCGCCGAACCGCATGCGATCGGCCTGGATCCGCGGACCTCGCACCGCAGCGCCCTTGGAGCGGTTGAGCATGCGATAATGGATCGCCCCGGCATCAGCGGCGCGCGCGATGATCCCGTCGCAGGCATCGACCTCGCGAACCAAATGCCCTTTGCCGAGCCCGCCGATGCTGGGATTGCACGACATCGTCCCGATATTGCGCGCATCGAACGTGACCAAGGCCACCGACGCGCCGCGTCGCGAAGCCGCCGCGGCGGCCTCGACACCGGCATGGCCGCCGCCGATCACGATGACATCGAAGCTGTTCATGGCGGCGCGATTAGCAGGGATGTTCCACGTGGAACACTCACTTTCCGATGCAGAACCTCGAGAACAAGGCATCCAGCATCGCTTCGATACCCACGTCGCCGGTGATTCGCGCCAGGGCAACATTCGCTCGCCGCAATGCGTCGGCAACGACGAGCTCGTCGGGCGCGCCTATATCGCCAAGCGCCTCGAGCGCTTCCCGGCAGTGGGCCCGCTGGCGTTCGTTGAGTGCCATATCGGTCGCGCCCGGGATCAGGGCCGACGATCGGCTGACCAGCAACTCCCACAATTGCTCCACGCCGAACCCTGTTTCTGCCGACACCGCGAGCACCGCACCCATGGGTGCATCCTCGCGGCCAGCCAAGTCGGCGCGGGCATGGAGCCATAGCATTCGCTCCTCGGGCGGAGGCTCGTCACCGAGCCACAACACCAGGTCGGCTCCGGCGATCGCCTGCCCAGCGCGATCAATCCCGATCGCCTCGATCACGTCACCCGCCGACTCCCGCAGGCCGGCCGTATCGGTCAATATGAAGGGGAGGCCGGCGCGCGCGACCGGCACCTCGATCCGGTCGCGAGTCGTGCCGGCAATCGGCGAGACGATCGCCGCCTCGCGCTTGGCCAGAGCATTGAGCAAGGTCGACTTGCCGCTATTGGGTGGGCCGGCCAGCACGACGCGAATACCGTCGCGCAAGCGGTCGACCGCGGGAACATCGAGTGCCGCCGCGATTGCCGACGCCACCGCTCGCGCCTCAGTTCGGATTCCCTCGAGCAGCACCGAATCGACATCGGCCTCGTCAGCAAAATCGAGCGATGCCTCGAGCCGTGCAGCCAGCCCGAGCAACGCCCGACGCCAGCCTCCAATCTGCCGCGATAGCGTACCGTCGGCCATCGCCAGCGCCGCGCGTCGCTGCAGCTCGGTCTCGGCCGACAGGAGATCGCCGAGCCCCTCGGCTTCCGCGAGATCGATTCGGCCATTGGTCAGCGCGCGCCGGGTGAACTCGCCAGGCTCGGCGCGCCGCAATCCCGGCTGTCGACCAAGAGCCGCCTCGACCGCGGCAACCACCGCGCGACCGCCATGAACGTGGAATTCGACCAGATCTTCGCCCGTCGCGGTGGTGGGGGCGGGGAAGACCAGCACCAACGCGCTGTCGAGATGATTTCCGCTCGCGGGGTCGCGCAAGGTCCGCAGCCGTGCTTCACGTGGAATAGGCAAATCGCCCGCCAGCGCGCTCGCGGCCGCGAACGCCCGCGGTCCGCTGATCCGGATGACCGCGATCGCCGCCGGGGGCAGGCCGGACGAAGGGGCAAAGATCGTGCTCATCGCGATGTCACGCCAAGCGGCAATTACTCGCTCTTGCCGCCCTCGAACATCTTGCGCCAGAATTGCATCCCAGCATCGCCCATCGGCATCCAGCTCTTCATCATCGTCTCGAGCAGTTCGGGCTTGACCATATTGCCGTCCATCGCCCCCATCAGTGCCTGGACATATTTCTCGTGGATCGGCGTCAGATCGGGCAGGCCGATCGCGCGGCGCGCCTCTTCGGGGGTGCAATCCACCTCGACATTGATCTTCATCGCCGAAACTCCGCTTGAGCGCGCGCCGGCCGCGCTGCTACCTATTCGAACGCCCTGTATGCGCGCGACGGACCATCAATCGCAACGCCCCATTCGGAGAGAGCCATGACCGCGACGATCAAGATCGAGACGCTCGAGAAAGATGCAAGCTTCGATGCCTATGTCGCCGAGCCGGTCGGGAGCAAGGCGACCGCGGCGATCATCGTCATCCAGGAGATTTTCGGGGTCAATGCCGGCATCCGCCGCAAGTGCGACCAACTCGCCGAGGCAGGCTATCTGGCGATCGCGCCCGATCTGTTCTGGCGGCTCGAACCGGGCATCGAGCTCGATCCCGATATCCCCGACCAGTTCAAGGCCGCGCTCGGCTATATGGGCAAGTTCAACCAGGATCAGGGCATCCGCGATATCGAGGCAACAATCCATGCCGCGCGCGACCGCGTTGGCGGCGGCAAAGTTGGTGCGGTCGGTTACTGTTTGGGTGGCCGGCTGGCATACATGACTGCGGCTCGCACCGATATCGACGCGACCGTCGGCTATTATGCCGTCGGCGTCGACGGCCTGCTGCGTGAAAAGCACGCCATTTCGCGGCCGCTGATGCTCCACATCGCCGGCGCCGACGGTTTCGTCGGCCCCGAGGTGCAGAAGGCAATGCACGATGGTCTGGACGATCATCCCAAAGTCACGCTGCACGACTATCCGGGCGTCGACCACGGCTTCGCCACCGAGTTCGGCAAGCGTCGAAGGGATGAGGCAGCTAACCAGGCCGACGAGCGCACGATGGCCTTCTTCGCCGAGAATCTTGTCTGATATATACTTTTATATCATATGTTTAGCTATATCTGACGCCGACTAGACCACGGGAGAGCGCCCACTTTTGGTCGGCCGTCAGATCCAACCAAACAGCCGTCCCAGGCCGATCTGCGGATCGACAATCCCCTCGTGGACCATCGATCCCGCGACATAGAGGATCACCACCAGGCCCAGATAGGCGATCCAGTGATACCGCTCGATCAGCCGCGCGATGTAATTGGCGGCGATCGCCATCAGCGTGACCGACAGCGCCAGGCCGAACAGCAAAACGGTGGGATGGTCGCGCGCCGCACCAGCGACCGCGAGCACATTGTCGAGGCTCATCGAGAGATCGGCGAGCGCTACCTGGAACGCCGCCTTGGCGAAGCTCTTGGGCGCTCGGGCGGGTGTGGCTGCATCCGCCGCGACCGCCTGGTTATGGCGTCGCGCGTGCTGCAGCTCGCGAAACAGCTTCCACGCTACCCATAATAGCAGCACGCCGCCGGCGAACAGCAACCCGACGACATGGAGCAACTGGGTCGCAACGAACGCGAATACCACCAGACAGAGCAAAGCGACGCCGACGCCGATCGATAGGACGCGCTTGCGGTCCTTCTCCGGCAGCCCGGCCGCGAGCGTGCCCAATACCACGACGTTATCGCCGGCCAGCATCAGGTCGATCATGATGACCTGGCCAAGCGCCGCGAGGCCCGCGGCGGTGAAGACGTCGGAGATATCGATGACCGGCATGGGGAGGCGTTAGCAGCGAGGGAAGGGGGTGCAAATGAAAACGGCGCAGGGTGAACCGCGCCGTTCGCTTGTCGGATGTGCCATCGCATCGAAGCCGTCGCCCCGGCGGAGGCCGGGGCAACGGGCCGTTTGGTTCGTCGGCAATGGGGCGGCGGCGCGGAGTAAATCCGCGCCGTCGGTCGGAGCTGCGCTCCGCCGGCCGTGCCGGAACGAGTCCTGAGCCAGCGACGCTGGCTCAGGCCGTTCTCGGCTACTGATTCATACTGTCGAAGAAGTCTTCGTTGGTCTTCGAATCCTTCATCTTGTCGAGCAGGAATTCCATCGCGTCGGTGGTACCCATCTGCATGAGGATGCGACGCAGCACCCACATCTTCGACAGCTTGCTCTTCTCGACCAGCAACTCTTCCTTGCGGGTGCCGGACTTGCCGACGTCCATCGCCGGGAAGATGCGCTTGTCGGCGACCTTGCGGTCGAGGACGATTTCCGAGTTGCCGGTGCCCTTGAACTCTTCGAAGATGACTTCGTCCATGCGGCTGCCGGTATCGATCAGCGCAGTGGCGATGATCGACAGCGAGCCGCCTTCCTCGATGTTGCGCGCGGCGCCGAAGAAGCGCTTCGGGCGCTGCAGCGCATTGGCGTCGACACCACCGGTCAGCACCTTGCCCGACGACGGCACGACGGTGTTGTAGGCGCGGCCGAGACGGGTGATCGAGTCGAGCAGGATCACGACGTCCTTCTTGTGCTCGACCAGGCGCTTGGCCTTTTCGATCACCATTTCAGCGACCTGGACGTGGCGCTGCGCGGGTTCGTCGAAGGTCGAGGACACGACCTCGCCCTTCACGCTGCGCTGCATGTCGGTGACTTCTTCCGGGCGCTCGTCGATGAGGAGCACGATCAGGAAGACTTCGGGATGGTTGTCGGTGATCGCCTTGGCGATGTTCTGCAGCATCACCGTCTTGCCGACGCGCGGCGGGGCGACGATCAGCGTACGCTGGCCCTTGCCCTGCGGGCTGACGATGTCGATCACCCGCGCCGACTTGTCCTTGATCGTCGGATCGAGCTGATCGAGCGTCAGCTTCTGTTCGGGATAGAGCGGGGTGAGGTTGTCGAAATTGACGCGATGGCGGACCGCGTCGGGATCGTCGAAATTGACGCTGGTGAGCCGCGTCAGGGCGAAATAGCGCTCGCCATCCTTGGGCGCGCGGATCTCGCCTTCGACCGTATCGCCGGTGCGCAGGCCGAACTTCCGGACCTGATTGGGCGAGATGTAGATGTCGTCGGGACCGGCGAGGTAATTGGCTTCCGGGCTGCGCAGGAAACCGAAACCGTCGGGCAGCACTTCGATCGTGCCCAGGCCCATGATCTGGTCGCCATTTTCGGCCTGTTCCTTGAGGATCGCGAACAGCAGATCCTGCTTGCGCAGGGTCGACGCGCTCTCGACCCCCAGCTCTTCGGCCATCGCGACGAGCTCGGCGGGGGGTTTCTTCTTGAGGTCTTTAAGATGCATTTCGGGTGTATTCCGGGTGACTTGGGGGAGATTTTTCGAGCTTCTGTCGGCGAGGACCGCGACGATGCTGGAGGAAGGAGGAGAGCGAGCGTCCCGAAGGGCACCGCTCGTCTCCACGATCTATGGAGCGGATTCCCTCAAGTCAAGGCGATCAGAACGGTTTCACCACCACCAGGATGACGATCAACGCGACAAACAAGGCCGGAAGTTCGTTGATCAGGCGGAGCTGCTTCGACGTCAGCGTCGCCTTGCCGCCGGCGAGTTTCTTCGCATAGGCCGTCATCCAGCCGTGATAACCGCTCATCACGATCACCAGCAGCAGCTTGGCGTGGAGCCAGCCTTCGTTCCAATGCTGACCGACCGTGGCGATGGTCAGGCCGAATACCCAGACCAGGATCATCGAGGGGGTCATGATGATCCGGCGCAACTTGGTTTCGCGCTCGACCCACTTGGCCGCCTCGGGCGTACCCAGCGATTCCTGGTGATGGACCAGATAGCGCGGCAGCATGAACAGCCCTGCCATCCAGAAGATCACGAAAATGACGTGCGCCGCCTTGAGCCACAGATAGATCGAGGCGAGGAATTCCATCATCCGTTCCTTACGAAATCCAGGAGCTGCTCGACATGCGCGATCGGCGCATCGGGCAGGATGCCATGGCCCAGGTTGAAGATATGCGGGCGATCGGCGAACGCCGCAAGGATGCCGCGCGCGGCCGACATCATGGCGTCACCGCCGGTGATGAGCGCCAGCGGATCGAGATTGCCCTGCACCGGCAACCCTTTAGGCAGCACCTCGTTTGCCCAGACCGGATCGACCGTCTCGTCCAGTCCGACCGCGCCGACCTTGGTCTCGCGCGCATAAGCAGCGAGCTTCGCGCCCGCGCCCTTGGGAAAGCCGATCACCGGCGTTGCCGGATGGCGCTCGGCCAGCGCGGATACGATGCGCGCGTTGGGAGCGATCACCCAGCGTTCGAATTCGCTCGGCGCCAGGCTGCCTGCCCAGCTGTCGAACAATTGCACCGCCTCGGCGCCTGCCTCGATCTGCTTCGACAGATAGTCGATCGTCACGGTTTCGATCGCGCTGACGATCGCCTGGAACGCCTGGGGATCGCGATAGGCCAGCCGCCGCGTCTCGCTTTGGTCGCGGCTGCCTTGTCCGGCGACCATATAGGTCGCGACCGTCCACGGGCTGCCGGCGAACCCCAGCATCGTCGTTTGCGCGGATAATTGCGCGACCACGCGACGCACCGTCTCGTACACCGGCTCGAGCCGCTCTGGCGCCGCCTGAAGCTCGCTAAGCGCGTTATCCACCAGTCTGGGGGCCAGGCGGGGTCCTTCGCCTTCCTCGAACCACAGACGCTGTCCCAGCGCCCAGGGCACCATCAATATGTCGGAGAACAGGATCGCACCGTCCATCCCGAAGCGGCGGACCGGCTGCAGGGTGATCTCGCATGCCGCTTCGCTGTCGGTGGCGAGATCGAGGAACCCGCCCTTTTGTGCTCGCAACTCGCGATATTCGGGCAGATAGCGTCCCGCCTGGCGCATCAGCCAGATCGGCGGCACGTCCCGGCGTTCGCCGAGCAACGTCGCGAGTAAGGGTTTTTCCGGAATCTGAGCCGTCCCAAGAATCATATAGGAAGATAGATAGAAGGTTGTTGTAGTTGTTGGCCGGTGGATGCCGGGGCTTATGCGTTCATCCCGCAAATGCCAACAGCTTGACCGCAGCGGACTCACGCAAGTGCGCCGATTCCCGTCTTTCCGTCCCCATAATCCACAGCCTGTGCGGGGAAAAGCTACCTGTCGATGACGTTGTGGATGAGTGATGGCTTTATCCACCGCCGAGCATCGCTTGGCCGTGGGGAAGACTTGCGCTAGCGGTTTTCCCGATGTTGCCCACAGGCTTTCCGGCGCGCTGAAAAATGCGGCTCCATTTGCACCTCCTGTCCGATTCCACCGGCGAGACGCTGGAGAACATCGCCAAGGCGGCGCTGGCGCAATATGACGATGTCGAGACGATTCGGCATTTCTGGCCGATGGTCCGGAGCGAGGCGCATCTCGAGCGTATCCTGCAGGAGATCGCGCACAATCCCGGGCTGGTGCTGTTCACCCTGGTCTCGGGCGAGATGCGCCGCGCGCTGGAGACGCGATGCCGCGCGCTCGGTCTGCCCGCGGTGGCGCCGCTCGATCCGGTCAACGACGCTTTGTCCAACCTGCTCGGTCAGCAGGCCAAGGCGCGCCCCGGTCGCCAGCACGTGCTCGACGCCGCCTATTTCGCGCGCGTCGACGCGATCCAGTTCACCATCGCGCATGATGACGGCATCGGTTGGGAGAATTGGGAAGAGGCCGATATCGTCCTTGCCGGCGTGTCGCGCACGTCGAAGACGCCGACCTCGATCTATCTCGCCAATCGCGGCTACAAGACTGCCAATATCCCGATCGTCCCGGAAAGCCCGCCGCCCGCGAAATTGTTCGAGCTCCAGCATCCGATCGTCGTCGGGCTGACGACCAGCGCCGACCGCCTGATCCAGGTGCGGCGCAATCGCCTGTTGTCGCTCAACCAATCGCCGGAAACCGCTTATGTCGATCAGGAAGCCGTGACTCGCGAGGTCGCCTTCGCGCGGCGGATGTTCGCCGACAATGGCTGGCCGGTGATCGACGTCACGCGGCGCTCGATCGAGGAGACCGCGGCGGCGATCGTCGCGTTGATCAACGACCAGGCGGGTGACGAATGACTGTGATCCTCGCATCGCAAAGCGCATCCAGACGGGCGATGCTCGATGCCGCCGGCGTCACCTATGCCGCAACGCCCGCGCGGGTCGACGAGGATGGCGTCAAGGCGGCAATGGCGGGCCAGCCGGCGCGCGACATCGCCGACGCATTGGCCGAACTCAAGGCATTGAAAGTGTCGCAGGCGCATCCGGGCGCGTTGGTGCTGGGCAGCGATTCGATCGTCGCGCTTGCCGACGGCAGGCTGCTCGACAAGCCGCTGACTCGTGAACAGGCCGGCGATCACCTCCGCGCGATGTCCAATGGCGAACATGCTTTGTGGAGCGCGGCGGTGATCGCCGAACAGGGCCGCCCGGTCTGGCGTCACGTCGATCGCGCGCGGTTGTTCGTGCGGCCGCTCTCCGAAGCCTTCATCCAGGCCTATCTCGACCTCGAATGGCCGGCGATCGCAGGCTGTGTCGGCTGTTTCCGCATCGAAGGTCCCGGTGTGCAATTGTTCGGGCGGATCGAGGGCAGCCATTTCACCGTGCTCGGCATGCCGTTGCTTCCGGTACTCGATTATCTGCGCACGCGGGGGGAAATGACGTCATGACGTACGCCGAAGTGATCGGCGACCCGATCAGCCATTCCAAATCCCCGCTGATCCACGGTTTCTGGCTGAAGGCGCTCGGCCTCGACGGCGAGTATCGCGCCACCCACGTCACGCCCGAGGGGCTGGCCGATTATTTCGCCGCGCGGAAGGCCGACCCTGACTGGCTCGGCTGCAACATCACCATCCCGCACAAGGAAACCGCGCTCGTGTTCGTAGAGGATCGCGGTGGGGTGAGGGAATCGATCGGCGCGATCAACCTGGCGTTCCGCTCTGATGGGGCGCTGGTCGGGACCAACACCGATGCGGCGGGATTCTACGCGCCGATTTCAGGGTTGGATCTGGCCGGCCAGCCGATCGTGGTGATCGGCGCGGGCGGCGCGGCGCGAGCGATTCTGTTCGCCTTGTCTCGCATTGCGGTGGGGCGAGTCACCTTGCTCAACCGCAATCCGCTCAAGGGCGCCGCGTTGCTGGCCAGCTTCGGGCTCAAGGGCGATGCGCTCAAGCTCGATGCGCCGCTGCCGCCCGCTGCGTTGCTGGTCAACGCCACCTCGCTCGGCATGGCGGGGCAACCGCCGCTCGATCTCGATCTGTCGCCGCTGCCGGAAGACGCCGTTGTTTACGACATCGTCTACGCTCCGCTCGAAACCGAATTGCTCAAGGCGGCGCGCGCACGCGACCTCGACACGGTCGATGGGCTCGACATGCTGATCGGCCAGGCCGCTTTGGCGTTCGAACTGCTGTTCGGCGCCGAGCCCCCGCGCGATCGCGACGACGAGCTCAGGGCCTTACTGACGTCATGAAGACAATCGGCCTTACCGGCTCGATCGGGATGGGCAAATCGGCGGTGGCGCAGATGTTCGCCGATGAAGGGATTGCGGTCTTCGACGCCGATGCGACGGTGCGCCGGCTGCAGGGACCGGGTGGCCGGTTGCTGCCGGCGATCGAGGCGGCGTTCCCCGGCACGACCAGTCCGGAAGGCGTCGACCGCGCCGAACTCGGTACCCGCGTGTTCGGCGACGACGCGGCGATCAAGCGGCTCGAGGCGATCGTCCATCCCGCGGTCGGCGAGGAGCGCGCCGCGTTTCTGGCACAGCATGGCGACGACGACATGGTCGTGTTCGATATCCCGTTGCTGTTCGAGACCGGCGGCGACCGCAATGTCGATGTCGTCGTGGTGGTGTCCGCCGACGCCGCAACCCAGCAGGAGCGCGTCCTGGCGCGACCCGGCATGAGTCGCGAACGACTCGCCGACATTCTCACCCGCCAGACCCCCGATGCCGAAAAAAGAGCGCGTGCGGACCACGTTATCGCGACCGATTGCCCGATGGATCAAACCCGTGCCGCCGTGCGTAGGGTGATAGCTTGCGTCCGTGCCAGCCAAGACCGATAAAAGGACAAATGCGCGAAATCGTCTTCGACACCGAAACCACCGGCCTCTCCTTCAGCGGGGGCGATCGTCTGGTCGAGATCGGCTGTATCGAAATGGTCAACCGCGTCGAAACCGGGCGCAGTTTCCACCTGTATTTCAATCCCGAACGCCCGATGCCGGTCGAGGCATTCCGCATCCACGGCCTGTCCGACGTCTTCCTGTCGGACAAGCCGCGCTTTCACGAAAAGGTCGACGAGTTGCTCGAGTTTCTCGGCGATTCGCGGCTGGTCGCGCACAATGCCAGTTTCGACTTCGGCTTCCTCAATGGCGAACTCGGCAAGATCGGGCGCGAGATCATCTCGCTCGACCGCATGATCGACACCGTGGCGATGGCGCGTCAGCGACACCCCGGCGCCAAACATTCGCTCGACGCGCTTTGCACCCGCTACGGCATCGATCGCAGCCATCGCGTGCTGCACGGTGCGTTGCTCGACGCGCAATTGCTGTCGCAAGTCTATATCGAGTTGACCGGCGGTCGCCAGATCGGCCTGACGTTGGTCAGCGAGGTCGAGGAGACAATCGAAATTTCCGTGGTCGATACCGATCCGCGTACCGCCCAACCGCGGCCGATGCGCGTGTTCGAGCCGAGCGCGGAGGAAATGGCGCGCCACGCCGGGTTCGTGGCGACACTCAAGAACCCTTTATGGGGGGCCGAGGCGTCCGGTTGACGCGCGTTGCGAGGGACAAGGCGAATGCGCCGCCGTCGCCAAGAATGGAGAAGAGAAAATGGATATCCGTGTCTCGGGACATCAGGTTGAAACGGGCGAAGCGCTGAAGAGCCATGTCCAGGATCGCCTCCAGGGTATTGCGGACAAATATTTCTCGCGTGCCATCTCTGCTCAGGTGACCTTCGGGAAAGGCCCGCACGACAATCGATTCAAATGCGATGTCGTCGCCCACGTCATGCATGGCCTGGTGCTCAAGGCCAGCAATGACGGCAACGACGCGCACGGCGCATTCGACGGATCGGCCGACAAGATCGAGAAGCAATTGCGCCGCTACATGCGCCGGCTGAAGGATCGCAAGGCTGCCGGGACAATGGTCAACGGCGATGCCGAACCCGCTGCCAATGCCGGCTACACCTTGTTCCAGGAGTCGACCGATGAGGACGAAGCGGGCGATGCGCCGTTGATCATCGCCGAAACCCGGGTCGACGTGCCCGAGGCATCGGTGTCCGACGCGGTGATGATGCTCGATCTGCGCAACACCCAGGCGCTGATGTTCAAGAATAGCGGGACGGGGTCGTACAACATGGTCTATCGCCGCGGCGACGGCACGATCGGCTGGGTAGAACCGCAGCGCGCCAGCTGAGCGGATGAGGGCATCGTGCGGAAAACGGGATACGGGTTTTCCACACAAGACGATGCCGCCACGATAAAGTAGAGAGCGGATATGATCGACCTGTCGGACCTGGTCCGGCCCGAGGCGGTGGCCGAGGGGCTGGCGACGGCGAGCAAGAAAGTGCTGTTCCAACAGCTCGGCGCGCTCGCCGCGACGGCCTATGGCATCGACGCCAAGGCCGCCGCCGATGGACTTGCCCAGCGCGAGAAGCTCGGTTCGACCGGGTTCGGCGGAGGCATTGCGATCCCGCATGCGCGGATCGAGGGTATCGATGCGATCCATGGTATATTTGTGCGGCTGGCCCGCCCGATCGATTTCACCGCGGTCGACGATCTGCCGGTCGACCTGGTGTTCGCGCTGTTTTCGCCACCCGATGTGGGGGCCGCGCATCTCAAGGCATTGGCGCGAGTGTCGCGGCTGCTGCGCGATGCCGCGTTTGTCGCCAAATTGCGCGGTGCCGGGTCGAAGGATGCACTCTATTTCCTGCTGACCCAGGACGAGGCCAGGGATGCCGCCTGAAGTGGGCGGGACCGATTCGGGCGCCCAGGCGCATTTTCGCGCGCTCGAATCGCTCTATGCCGCCGCGCCGATCAACCGATTATTCTCGTCGCGGCTCGAAATCCCCGAAAGCGGAGTGGCACGGATCCATTTCGACATCGACGAGCGCTATTATCATGCCGGCGGCGCGGCGCACGGCACGAGCTATTTCAAGATGCTCGACGACGCCGCTTTCTATGCCTGCAACAGCCTGGTCAGTGATCGCTTCCTGCTGACCACCGCGTTCAACCTGCTGTTCACCCGGCCGTTAAAGGCCGGACCGGTGATCGCCGAGGGCAAATGGGTCAGCGGCCAGCGCCGCGTGTTCGTCGGCGAAGCGCGGCTGATCGACGAGCATGGCGAGGAGGTCGCGCGCGGCACCGGCACGTTCATGCGATCGTCGATCGCGCTTGCCGGCCTGCCGGGCTATCGTTCGGCGTGAGCGCACGGCTGGCGACCGGCGCTCTGGTCAACGCGCTGGTACGTCGCGCGAACCAGGCGGGCGGTTTCGCCACCATCCTGGCCAAGGGCGACGCGACCGCCGGCGCCGTGCTGGTGGTGGCGCAGGATCGCGGCCAGAATGCCCGGCTGTGGGAACGTGGGATCGGCCCGAGCGGCAATGTCGAGCTGATCGCGGTCGGCCCAGAGGGCGATGCGCAGGCGTTGACCGATTATTGGGCGAAACGGCGCCGAAACGATCCCGATCTATGGGTGGTGGAACTGGACATCCCGCAGGCGGAACGGTTCGCCGCTCAAACCCTGGTCGGCGATTGACTTGCTGCGCCGCACAATTCAAGGGATTATTCACCAATTATCCGCGTTGTGCCGCGATGGGGTGCGATCCCTAACGGTTACGCAGTCGGGTGGTGGTCCGGGCGATCCTTTTTCTTGCGATCGCGTCCGCGCCCCAACCGCACTTTAGCAAGTATAAATGCTGTTTTCCTCTCGCGCCGCGAACCTCGCGGCGACGTTCGTTGCACTAACCACGCTCGCCGGTCTCACCGTATCGAGCAAGGCCCTGGGTGCAGATCGCGACGCTTCGCTGATCCCGGCAATCGCCACCACGGCTACCAGCACTACCGCCATCAACCCCTCAGTCCCCAAGCCGGTTCCATCGATCGAACCGGGCGATAGCGCGACAACGTCGCCCAATGAGGTCCGGACGACGGCGCCGGCCCCCGCGCAGGGCCTCCAATTCGCCAGCCTGGCCGCCGCCGTCGCGGGGCAGGATGTTGACGAGAGCGCCGATTCGGAACTGTCGTGCCTTGCCGGCGCGGTCTATTTCGAAGCAAAGGGCGAGCCGCTATCGGGCCAGCTCGCAGTCGCCAACGTCATCATCAATCGCACCAATTCGGGCCGCTTCCCGCACACGATCTGCGGCGTGGTCAAGCAGCCGGGGCAATTCTCGTTCATTCGCGGCGGCGAGATCCCGGCGATTCGCTCGGCCGCGCAATATCGTACCGCGATGGCCATCGCGCAGGTCGCGATGGACAAGGAATGGGACAACCCGACGCCGGGCGCGCTCTATTTCCATGCCCGCCGCGTCTCGCCGGGCTGGGCGCGACCGCGCGTCGCGACGATCGGCAATCACATCTTCTTCCGGTAAAATGGCGACATCGGGGCTTCCCGATGTTCCCATGATGTTCTAAAGCGAGGGGATGCTCGAGGCATCTCCCCGCTGTCCGCCCAATGGAACCGAGGCGCTGTGCGCGGCTGATGTGGCGCGCGGCGTCATTCGCATGCTCGCGCGCCACGATCTCGCGGCGATGACCGAAGTGCCGCTCGACGGCGGGCGCCGTGCCGACATCATGGCGATCGATTCGCGCGGGCAAATCGTCATCGTCGAGATCAAGGTGTCGCGCGCCGACCTGCTCGGCGACGGCAAATGGTTCGACTATCTCGACCATTGCGACCGCTTCTTCTGGGCGGTGCCCGATGGATTCGACCATGGCCCATTGCATGGCGAGGCCTTCCTGCCCGAGCGATCGGGCGTGATCATCGCCGACCGCTACGACGCCGCGATCCTGCGCGAGGCGGCGACGCATCCATTGAGCACGCCGGGGCGTAAGAAGTGCACGCTTGCCTTTGCCCGCCGGGCGGCGCGGCGGGCAAGTGGGCTGGCGGATCCTGAACTGGGGTTCCTGCTGCAGGCCGAGTGAATTGATTCACGCGGAGGCGCGGAGGCGCGAAGAAAGGTTTGGTCGAGTTCGCGCAGAGGCGCAGAGCGCGCAGAGATGTTTTCGCTCGGGACTGCGGACCGGCTTCATGCGCGTGAGAGAGCAGAGCCTCGCGTAGCGAGGCCCCCCAAAATCTCTGCGTCCTCTGCGCCTCTGCGCGAAAAAACTCCGCGCCTCCGCGCCTCCGCGTGAACCAAAAAATCAGTGCCGGAAGTGGCGCATCCCGGTGAACACCATCGCCAGCCCGGCCTCGTCGGCGGCCGCGATGACCTCGTCGTCGCGGATCGAGCCGCCCGGCTGGATCACCGCGGTGGCACCCGCCTCGACCGCCGCCAGCAGGCCGTCGGCGAACGGGAAGAAAGCATCCGACGCGACCGCCGAGCCGATCGTGCGCGGCTGGGACCAGCCGGCCTTGTCGGCGGCATCTTTCGCCTTCCACGCCGCGATTCGCGCCGACTCCAGTCGGTTCATCTGCCCCGCGCCGATGCCCGCCGTCGCGCCATCCTTGGCATAGACGATCGCGTTCGACTTGACGTGCTTGGCGACGGTCCAGGCGAACAGGCAGTCGGCCAGTTCCTGCGCGGTCGGTTGGCGCTTGGTCACGGTCTTGAGGTCGGCAGCGGTGACGCGGCCATTGTCACGGCCCTGGACTAGCCAGCCGCCGGTGATCGACCTGGCGTCGAACCCACCCCGCGCCGGATCGGGCAATTCGCCGGTCAGCAGCAGCCGCAGATTCTTCTTCGCCGCGAAGAGGGCGAGCGCTTCCTCGTCGGCATCGGGCGCGACCACCACTTCGGTGAAGATCCCGGTGATCTGGCGCGCAGTCGCCGCATCGAGCGGCCGGTTGACCGCGATGATCCCGCCGAACGCCGACACCGTGTCGCAAGCGAACGCCTCGGCATAAGCGGTCTCGAGGCTCGCTGCTGTCGCGACGCCGCATGGATTGGCGTGCTTGACGATCACGCAGGTCGGCTCGGCGTCGCGGAATTCGGCGACCAACTGCAGCGCGGCGTCGGCGTCGTTGAGATTGTTGTAGCTCAGCTCCTTGCCCTGCACCTGGCGCGCCTGGCCGATGCCACGCGCGGAAGGACCGGCATGGCGATAAAAGGCGGCCTGCTGGTGCGGGTTCTCGCCATAGCGCAGCACGGTCGGCTGGTTGAGGACGAGCGGCAGCGTGTCGGGGAACATCTGGCCCTGATCGGCGAACCCGAACCAGCTCGCGATCATCGAATCATAGGTCGCGGTGGCGGCAAATGCCTTGGCGGCGAGCTTCTTGCGCTCGTCGAGCGTAGTTTCGCCTTTTTCGAGCAAGGCATAATCGGCGGGGTCGGTGACGATCGCGACGAAAGCATGGTTCTTCGCTGCCGACCGCACCATCGACGGGCCGCCGATATCGATATTCTCGATGATCTCGTCGCGTGCCGCACCCTTGGCGACAGTCTGCGCGAACGGGTAGAGATTGACCACGACCAGATCGATCGCGCCGATTGCGTGCTCCTCCATCGCCTTGGCATGGTCGGGATCGTCGCGCACCGCGAGCAGGCCGCCATGGACCATCGGGTGGAGCGTCTTGACTCGCCCGTCCATCATTTCGGGGAAACCGGTCAGGTCGGATACGTCGCGGACATTCAGCCCGGCGTCGCGCAGCGCCTTGGCAGTGCCGCCGGTCGAGACCAGCTCGACCCCTTTCGCCGCCAGGCCTTTGGCCAGATCGACGATTCCGGTCTTGTCCGAAACGGACAGCAGCGCCCGCCGGATGGGGACGATGTCGGTGGCCATGGCAATTTCCTGTGCTGGGAGCGGTCGCGGCCCCCATTGCCGATCAGGTCGCGCGCTTCAAGGCCCAGCTGATATTCTCGCCACCCGCGGCGGCCTCGCCGCTGACGACCAGTTGTTGCGTCGAGACGGGTCGCCCGTCCGGGTCGATCCACAAGCTCTCCTCGATCGTCAGCGACCCGCCGCGACAGCGGAATTGCCACAATCTTCCCGAGGGCAAGCGCAAAAGTGCCGCCATGCCGTCAGCGGTCGGCGCCGCTTCGACCCCCGCCCCGAGATGGAAGCGGATCGCGAACGGGATCGTTCCGACCTTCCGCTTGCGCCCGGCCGGCAACAGCATGTCGTCGCCGCGCAACTCGCGGCCGTCACTCGCCAGGAGCAATTGGCGGCGGTGGAGAAAGCCGAAGCGCCGGGCATAGCCGTCATGGCTCGCCTCAAGCCGGCTGGCGCCGTTGCTCTCCTGCCGCGCCAGTTCGACCTCGGCGACGCCCTTGCCCAATGTGCCGTCGGCATGAATCGCGGTCGAATTGCTGTCGCCGACAACCAAAGTCGAATGCGCCGCGGTGGTGCGTAGCCCTTCGGACAATGTCGCCGGAATCTGTGCGATCGCCGAACGGGCGCCGCCGCAATTGACGATCAGCCGCTCGGCGCCGTCGGACATCTCGAGCGCCAGGGTCGAGGCACAGCCACCCTCGGCCAACCGCGACACTGGCGGCGGGGCGGCATCCACGATCACCACCGCCTCGCCCTGCGCCAGCCGCTGATAGCCCCAGTCGCGTGCCTGGCGCAGCGGCCGCGCGCGCACGCCCGTCGCCGCGACGATCTCGTCGATCCGCTCGCCGCGGACCGGCCCGCCGCCTTGCCAGCTCGAAAGACCATGATCGCCGTGACACACGCCTTGCAGCGCCGGGACCATCCGGCCGAGCGCGGCGGACAGCGACGCCGGCGGCGCCAGCCGCCGCGCGGTATAGGCCTCGCGCAACATGGTCAGCAGCATGATGATATCGACCTGCGCGATCGGCGCGCGCGCGATCACCCCGCCATCCTCGTACACCGCGCTTTCGATCGCTTTTTCGAGGCCATCCTCGCCGATCTGGCGGCGCGGATCGCCGCCCGGGATCAGCAGCCCGGCGCAGATCACGCCGCACCAGGCCGCGATCCGCGCGACCCCGGCGGGCGCCTTGTCGGCACTGCGATCGAGGTGCCGGGCGCCGCGCGCCAGCGTGTTGAGTACCTTGCTGCGATAGACCAGGTCGGACGACGACAGAATCAGCGGCGCGTGCGCGGTCCAGTGGAGAATGCGACGGCCCCACAATTCGGGGGTCCAGGCGGGTTCGCTGACCTTGTCGGCATGGACTTCCAGCCACAGCCGCATGATCGTCTCGGCGATCGGCACGCCGACCGGCCGCGTCGCCACCGTCGATAAGTCGCGCAACCAGGCGAAGCTGTGGAGATACTGCGCCAGCGGCTTCGACCAATCGGGCTTGGCGAAATCGAGATCGGCGATCGCCACGCTGTCGCCACGCAGCGCGACGCGCCCGTCGAGCAGCGCATTGCCGCGGCGCGGTTCGCCGACGAACGGATCTTCGGGCACCGCGACGAGCTTGAGCGGATGGCGGCCGCGCAGCCGAAGCGCGTGGAGCGGCGTGCGCCAGGCGAGCTTGCGGAAGCGTTCGGCGACACGGTCGGCGAGCGACAGGCCGGCGCTGCTGCCGATGCGGATCAGCCGCTTGCCTTCATCGATGCCGTCTGGCGCGCGTTCTTCCGTCACCCGCCCCTCAACGCCGCGATGTTGGCGGCATAGGCGCTCGGCCCGCCGCGGAAAGTGGCGGTACCCGCGACCAGCGCATCGGCGCCCGCCGAGATCACCTGGGGCGCGGTCTCGCGATCGATCCCGCCATCCACTTCGAGGTCGACATCCAGCCCCTGCTTGTCGATCATCTTGCGGATCGCTTCGATCTTGCGCAGCGCCGAAGGAATGAAGCTCTGCCCGCCGAAACCGGGATTGACGCTCATCACCAGCACCAGGTCGACTTCCTCGAGCAGATAATCGAGCGCCTTGGCCGGCGTTTGCGGCGTCAGCACCACGCCGGCGCGCTTACCCAGGCTGCGGATATGGCGAAGGCTGCGATGGGTATGCGGCCCCGCCTCGACATGGATCGAGATCGTGTCGGCGCCCGCTTCGGCGAACTGGTCGAGATAGGGATCGACCGGCGCGATCATCAGATGGACGTCGAGCGGCTTGGCGGTGTGCGGGCGGATCGCCTTCACCACTTGCGGGCCGATCGTGATGTTGGGGACGAAATGTCCATCCATTACATCGACATGGATCCAGTCGGCGCCGGCGGCGTCGATCGCGCGCACTTCCTCGCCCAGTTTCGCGAAATCGGCACTCAGGATCGACGGCGCAATACGGACGGGCTTGGACATGGCTTGCTCTAACCGGCCCTCGCGAATCGGGCAATGAAGAAGCCGTCACATCCACCCTGCTCGGCCAACGCACCTGGCAGGATGCGTACCCAGCCGCGCGGATCGGGCGCAATCCCCGCAGGCAGCTCGTCGGCGCGGATCGGATCGATCGTGAAATCGCGATTGGCGGCGAGGAACGTCTCGGCCTGTTCCTCCCCCTCCTCGCGCTCGAGCGAACAGGTGGCATAGACCAGCTTGCCGCCCTTCTTCACCCAACCCGCTGCCTGAACGAGCAACTGGCGCTGCAAATGCGCCGCTTCCTCGATGATTGCAGGGTGGACTCGGTGCAGCACGTCGGGATGGCGCCGGAAGATCCCGGTCGCGCTGCACGGCGCGTCGAGCAGCACAGCGTCGACCGGTGCCGGCGGCGACCAGAAAGCGACGTCGGCGGCGATTATCTCCGCCGTCAAATGCGTGCGTGCCAGATTGTCGCGAAGTCGTGCCAGACGACTTTCCGACGCGTCGATCGCGGTGACGCTCCATCCGGCGGCGGCGAGCTGCATCGTCTTGCCGCCGGGCGCGGCGCAGGCATCGATCGCGCTCCCCTTCCCCGGGCCGAGCAGGCGGGCCGGGATCGCGGCGGACAGGTCCTGCACCCACCAATCGCCGTCGGAGAATCCGGGCAAATCGGGGATCGCGGTGCCGCGCGGCAAGCGGCGCTGGCCGGGCATCAACTCGAGGCCCTCTGGCCCCTCCTCTCCGCCGAGGGTCAGGTCGACCGGCGGCGGCTCGGCGATCGCACGCCTGGCTGCCTGCACCATGTCGTCGCCCCAGGCCGCTTGCCAGCGTGCAGTGACCGCGTCGGGCAAGGTCGGGGGTTCGGGCAAGGTCGCCTTGCGCCGGTCGAGCGTGCCGAACACGCCATGGACCAATTTGCGCGGCCCGCCATCGACCAGCGGCAGCACGGTCGATATCGCGGCATGACCCGGCGTGCCCAGCCGCAGCGACTGGGCAAGCGCGATGCGCAGCGCGAACCGCGCCTTGGCGTCGTGCGGCAACGGCCGCTGCGTCGCCGAATCGATCAGCGCGTCGAGATCGACCAAATGCCGCAACACTTCGGCTGCGATCGCGCGGGCCAGCGCGCGGTCGTTGTCGGCTTTCAGGCTCGACAGCACGCGCGGCGCCGCCTGGTCGATCGTCTCACCGCGCCTAAGCACGGCGTCGAGCAGGCGAAGCGCGGCTTGGCGGGCGGGGACCCCAGGGGGAAGGCTCATGCTTGAACACCGGTCATAGCGGGTCCATGTGGACGTTCGGGCCGCGCATCGCAATCGCTCAGGCCCATGAGGAAGCCATGCCCCGCCCCCCGCACGTCAAGCCGCCCGCTTACCTCACGCCGAGCCCGCCGGTGCCCGAGCCGGAAAAGGTCGAGCCGTCCAAGGAAGATCCGCTGGGCGAGGATCCGACGCGATACGGCGACTGGACGCTGAAGGGCATCGCGGTCGATTTCTAGGCGAGTCGATATTCAGCGTTCGGCGGCCGAGTTTTGATTGGTTTGTGTTCCTGCGAAAGCAGGAAACCAGGGTGATCAAGTACTTCGCTACCCTAGGCTCCTGCTTCCGCAGGAGCACATCGTCCATCCCAACATGACCGCCTGCACCTTAATCCTCACGCAGACCTCTTTGACCCCGTCCGCAGCGGCGATTTTTGCGACGAGCGGAGAATCTACCCCTCCTCCACCCAAGCCGTCAGCAAGGTATGCGCGATCGCGTAATGCGGGGGCGACAGGAACGGCGCGGACGGGTCGCCGGCCAGCGACTTGCGCACATCCTCGCGGCTGACCCACATCGCGTCCTGCAATTCGTGCGGATCGATCGTGATCACGTCATCCTCCGCCTCGCCGATGCACGCCATCATCAATGACGAGGGGAACGGCCAGGGCTGGCTGGCGATGTAGCGGACGTTGCAGACGCGGACCCCGGCTTCCTCGAAGATTTCGCGCGCGACCGCTTCCTCGATCGATTCGCCCGGTTCCATGAACCCGGCTAGCGCCGAATAGCGCCCCGCCGGCCATTGCGGCCCGCGCCCGACGAGCGCGCGCCCCGAATGTTCGGCGATCATGATCACTACCGGGTCGGTGCGCGGGAAATGCTCGGCGCCGCAATTGGGGCACAAACGCCCCCAGCCGGCGCGGAACATCGCGGTCTGCGTCCCGCAATTGGGGCAGAATTGATGCCGGCTATGCCAGTCGAGCACGCTGCGCGCCGCGGCATAGGTCTCGGCTTCCTCCGGCCGCATCTGGTCGAGCGCATGGAACAGGCTCGGCGAGCGTCCGGCCGGTGCGCGCATGCCCGGCACATAAGCGGCGAAATGCGGCTTGCCCTCGATCAGCCCGAGCAACACCAACTCGGCCTCGTCGGGGGCGTCGGCCAGGCTGGTCCAGCCGAGCGTGCCGTCCTCCGCCACGTCGGGCTCGAAATTGTCGAGCTTGAGCAGCCGCGCGCGCCAGTCGCCCATCGCCGCCGCCAGTTTCTCGGCGTCGTGACGCAGCGGGTCGGCCCGGTCGAGCGGGCTGCCGGTGAAGCCTGGGCGAATCACTTGGTCTTGAATCGCTGCATGTCGCCGATCAGCGCCTTCACCGTCTCGTCGCGGATCGGCCATTTGTCGGCGGGGAAGTAATTGACCATGATCGTGCCGCGGATCTTCTTGACCGGATTGACCCAGGCCGCGGTGCCGGCGGCGCCGCCCCAGCCATACGTGCCCGCGCCCATCGAATTCGCCTTGTCCTCCAGTACCACCGATCCGCCGGCGCCGAAGCCCATCTTGGGGCCGGCAGTCCCGCCCGTGGCACCAGCCACGCCGCCGAACTCGACCCCGGCGGGCAACAGGTTGGACATGGCCAGCCTGGCCGTCTCGGGCTTCATGATGCGGACACCGTCGAGCTCGCCCTCATTCTGCAGCATGTGCAGGAACCTGTCATAATCGCGCGCCGACATCACCAGCCCGGCACCGCCATAGGGAAAGCTCGGCGGCGAGAGGTAGACCGAGGTGGCGGCCGGATCGATCGCGAAGAGCTTGTCGCCGGGCAGGAAAGCGTAATTGGTCGACAGCCGTCCGACCTCGCTCGCCGGCACCGACCAATAGCTCGACTTCATCTTGAGCGGGTCGAAGATGCGTTGCTGGACGAACGCGTCGAAGCGCATCCCGCTCGCCTTCTCGATCACCGCGCCCATCAGGTCGAGCCCGATCGAATAGCTCCACTTGGTGCCGGGATCGGCGATCAGCGGGACGCTCGCGACCCGATTGGCGAATTCCTGCAGCGAGGTGGGACGCGTCTTGCGCGCATCGACCTCCATCGCCGCATTGACCTGGCCAGGGGTGATACCCTTGTCGATATAGAGCTGGAGCAACGGGCCCTTGGTGACGATGTTATAGCCCAGGCCGGCAGTGTGCGTCAGCAGGTTGCGGATCGTGATCGGGCGCACGGCCGGGCGGCTGTCGATCGTATTCTCGTCGAGCTGGACGCGCATGTTCTTGAACGCGGGCAGGAAGTCGCTGACCGGCTCGTCGAGCTTCATCTTGCCCTCCTCGATCAGGATCATCGCCGCCATCGCGGTGATCGGCTTGGTCATCGAATAGACTCGCCACAGGCTGTCGGGACCGGCCGGCGCAGCGTTGGCGTCGGTCGCGATCTTGCCTGCCGAGACGAACGCGGTCGGAAAGTCGCCCGCGCCGAACGCGCCGACGATGCCCGGCATCTTGTTGGTGGCGACGTACGAATCATACAGCGCCTGGGTGGCGGGCAACGAGCTGGCGACGGCGGGTGCCGCAGCCGGTGCGGGCAGCGGCACGCTTGCGGTCTGCGCGATGGCCGCGCCGGTCAGCAACGCGATCGTCGCGGTGGCGGTGAGAAGAGGAGTCAGGCGGATCATCAAAGCTCTCCCGTCGCGCTGGCCGCCTTGGCGAAAACGGTTGGTAGCCCCGCTTTCCCCAGCGACTCGATCGGCCACCATAGGGCGCCCTCCGGCGCTGCATGGCGGTCGATCGTCGCCGTCGCAAGCACGAGTTGCAATCTGAAATGGGTAAAGACGTGTTCTATCCGTGCGTTGCCCAACCGCCACTCAGCGGCGGCAGGAGGATCGACCAGCCCCGGAGGCTCCGCGCTCCACGGCCCGGTCGGCAGCGCGCGCATGCCGCCGAGCAATCCCCTGGGCGGCCGGCGTACCAGCAGCACGTCGCCGCCATTGCGCGCCCAGAAGATCGTGCCGTGCCGCGTCGGCTTGGCGGCCTTGGCCGGCTTGACCGGATAGCGCTCCTGATCACCCGCCGCATAGGCCGCGCATCCGTCGCGCAGCGGACACAACAGGCATTTGGGTACGCGCGGCGTGCAGATCGTGGCGCCCAGGTCCATCATCGCCTGGGCGAAATCGCCGGCGCGCTCGGTCGGGGTTAGCGTCGCCGCGGCGGGGCGGATGGCGGCCTTGTCTGCCAGCCTTAACAATCGCGCGACGACGCGCTCGACATTGGCGTCGACCACAGTTGCCGGCTCGTCGAACGCGATCGCCGCGATCGCGGCGGCGGTATAGTCGCCGATCCCGGGCAGCGCGCGCAGCCCGGCTTCGGTGCGCGGGAACGCACCGTCATGCTCGCCGACGACAGCGCGAGCGCAGGCGACCAGATTGCGCGCCCGGGCGTAATAGCCGAGCCCCGCCCATGCCGCCATGACGTCGGCCTCGTCCGCCCGGGCCAAACTGGCGAAATCGGGCCAGCGCGCGACCCAGGCGGCGAAGCGCGGCCCGACCGTCGCGACGGTGGTCTGTTGCAGCATTACTTCGGACAGCCAGACACGATAGGGATCGGCACGTTCGCCCGGTCCGGCGCGCCACGGCAGAGTACGGCGATGCGCATCGTACCAGCGCAGCAACGCCGGCGCGACGAAACCGGACAAGGATGGTGCGGAAGGAAGCTTGGCGGCCACCCCGCGGCTATGGCATGGATGGCCGAATGAGCAAGCGCGCCACTCCCAAAGGCCCGACCAAACCCGCGCCGGAACCGCGTCGGGGCGGGCCGGCGCGCGCGGTCGGCGACTTGCTGCCCCAGGTCGGCGGCGCGGCGTTCCGCCGCTTCGGCTTCGTCCAGTCGGGAATCGTCACGCGCTGGGCGGAAATCGTCGGCCCCAAATATGCCGGCGTGTCGTCGCCCGAATCGATCCGCTTCCCGCCGGGCAAAAAGGCCGAGGGTGTGCTCACCGTCACGGTGAAGGGCGCGCATGCGGCGATGATGCAGCATATCGCGCCCGAGATCGTCGAGCGGGTCAACCGATTCTTCGGCTATGCCGCGGTCGCCCGGCTCAACCTCAAACAAGGCAGGATCGCCGAGCGCCCGTCGCGCGCCGCGCCGCCCAGCCTGCGCCCGGCGCCGATTCCGCCCGCCGAACTCGGCCCGGGGCTGCGCGCTATCGCCGATCCCGAATTGCAGGCGGTGCTCGCGGCACTTGCCGCCGGCGTCGCGGGCAATCGCTCCATCCCTGTCCTTGGGCCCGTCAAAGTGCCCGTCATCGGAAAGACCGAGAAATGATCCGTTCGTTGATCGTGCTGGCGCTGATCGCCGGGCTCCCGCTGGCCGCCGGTGCCGCGACCAAGGCGCCGGTGAAGAAGGCCGCCGTGGCCAAACGCGTCCCGGCCAAGGTCAATTGGGTCAATGTCGTCGCCCCGACTCCCGAAGGCGGGATGCGGATGGGCAATCCGAACGCCAAGGTGAAGCTGATCGAATATGGCTCGCGCACCTGCCCGCATTGCGCACTGTTCGACAAGGAGGGCTTGCCGGCGCTCAAGACCGGGCCGATCGCCGCGGGCAAGCTCAGCTACGAATTCCGCGACTATCCGGTCCATGGCGCGTTCGATCTCGGCCCGATCCTGCTCGGCCATTGCGTCTCGCCGGCGCAATTCTTTCCGCTGCTCGACGCGATGTTCGCCAACCAGCAGGCGCTGACCGCCAAGGCGCAAGCCGCCGAAGCCAAGGTGCAGGCGCTGACCAATCCGACGCCCAACCAGATCGCGACCAGCTTCGCGACCGAGCTCGGCTATATGGATTTCGTCAAGCGCCGGGGCATGGCGTCCGCGCGCGCCCAGGCTTGTCTCGCCGCTCGCGCCGGGGTCGATCGGATCGTCGCGGTGACCGACGCTGCCGAGAAGCAATATGCGGTCAGCGGCACGCCGACTTTCGTGATCAATGGCACCAAGGCCGATAACGTCTATGACTGGGCGGCATTGCGGCCGTTGCTCGCCGCCGCCGGCGTCTGAATTTTCCCAAGGGAGTAGTACATGAAGATCTTGCCCCTTTTCGCCGCTCTGCCGCTGTTGGCGCTTGCCGCTTGCGGTGGATCCGGTGGTGACGCCAACAGCGCGACTCCCGCCGCGCCGGTCGCCGCCAAGCCGGCGCCCGCCGGCACCTCCTGGGTCGACACGGTCAGCAAGACGCCCGAAGGCGGCATGCGGATGGGCAATCCCGACGCGCCGCTCAAGATCGTCGAATATGGATCGCGCGCCTGCCCCTATTGCGGCAAGTTCGATCAGGAAGGGTTCCCGGCGCTCAAGGCCAAGTACATTTCCGCCGGCAAGGTCAGCTACGAGTTCCGCGAATATCCGGTCCATGGTCCGCTCGACCTCGGCCCGATCCTGCTCGGCCAATGTTCGGGCGACACCGCGACCTTCTTCCCGATCCTCGATCAGATGTTCGCCAACCAGCAGACCTTGCTGACCAACGAACAGGCGGTATCGGCCAAGGTCCAGGCGGCGCAAGGCGCGACCCCCAATCAGGTCGCGACCATGTATGCTGAGGGGCTGGGCTATCTCGATTTCATGAAGCAGCGCGGCCTGCCCGAGGACAAGGCGCGCGCCTGCCTCAACGACAAGGCGGCGATCGACAAGATCGTCGAACGCACCAAGTTCGCCAACGACAAGTTCCAGATCAGCGGCACGCCGACCTTCATCATCAATGGCGAGAAGCTCAACGACGTCGGCGACTGGGCGACGCTCGAACCCGTGCTCAAGGCGCGGGGCGCCTGAGCTGAGAGCGCCGGGGGGGCTGATCACAGGATGCAGATCAAACGGCTGAGGCTGTCGGGGTTCAAGAGCTTCGTCGACGCGGCCGATCTCCGCATCGAACCGGGGCTGACCGGCGTGGTCGGCCCCAATGGCTGCGGCAAGTCCAATCTGCTCGAGGCGCTGCGCTGGACGATGGGCGAGAACAGCCCGAAGTCGATGCGCGGCGCCGGGATGGACGACGTCATCTTCGCCGGCACCGACAAGCGCACCGCGCGCGATTTCGCCGAAGTGTCGATCCTGGCCGAGATCGACGGCAGCGAGACCGAGGTGGTGCGCCGGATCGAGCGAGGCGCGGGATCGGCCTATCGCATCGACGGGCGCGACGTCCGCGCCAAGGACGTCGCCTTGCTGTTCGCCGATGCCGCGACCGGCGCACACTCGCCGGCTCTGGTCAGCCAGGGCCGGATCAGCGCGGTCATTTCGGCGCGGCCGACCGAGCGTCGCGCGATGCTCGAAGAGGCTGCCGGGATCGCCGGCCTCCATGTCCGCCGCAAGGATGCCGAGCAGAAATTGCGCGCGACCGAAGCCAATCTGCTGCGGCTCGACGAGATCATGGCCGACCAGGAAGCGCGCGCCTCGGCGTTGCGGCGCCAGGCGCGCCAGGCCGAGCGCTATCGCTTGCTGTCCGACCAGATCCGCGTCGCCGAAGGACGGATGATCTTCGCGCGCTGGCGCGACGCGGCGACGGCCGCCGATGCCGCCAAGGCCGAAGCCGCGCAATGCGAGGAGAAGGTCGCGGCGGCAGCCGAGGCGCAGCGCGCAGCCACTGCGCATCAGCATGCCGCGACCGAAGCGCTGGGCGATGCGCGTGCGGCGGCGACCGCGGCGCGCGAGGCGGCGAGCGAGGCGGCGCATGCGCTCGCTGGGCTGCGCGCCGAACACGGTGCGGCCGAGCGGCGGATCGTCGAGCTGGCCGGACAACGCAGCCGGATCGGCGAGGATCGCGAGCGCGAAGGCGCACTGGCGGTCGATGCCGCCGAGGCATTGGCGCGGCTCGATGCCGAAGCCAGGATGCTGGCGAAACGCGCCGACGAGGCCGCCGCGCGGCTCCCTGCACTCGACGCCAATTTGGCCGAGGCCGAACGCGCGGCGCGCGACGCCGATGTCGCGCTTGCCCAAGCGATGAGCAGGCAGGCGGCCGAACTCGCCGATACGCGCGTCGCCGACGCGGCGGCGGCGGCGGCCAAAGCGCGTCACGACCGCGCGCTGCGCGACCAGACGAGCCTGGCGGCCGAGTTGAAGGCATTGGGGGAAACCACGCCGCTCCGCGCAGAGCGCGACCGCGCGATCAAGGCGCGCGCCGACGCGCTCGAATCGGCCGAGACCGCGCGCGGCACGCGTGCCCGCGCCGATGCCGATGAACGCACCGCGCAGGAAGCGCGCGATGCCGCCGAACAGGCACGTGCCGCGGCGCGTGCCGAGCTCGCCACAATCGAGAGCGAAGTGCTGGCGCTCGAAAAGGCGACGCGGCCGTCGGGGCGCGATCGCCTGCTCGATCACGTCCGCGCCGCGCCCGGCTACGAACGCGCGCTGGCGGCGGCGCTCGGCGACGATCTCGAAACCGGGCTCGACGCGGCGGCGGATCGTTATTGGGCAGGCGCCCAGCCGCAACAGGGCGATCCGGCAGCAGACGGCATGGCCCGACTCGCGGACCATGTCGAGGCGCCCGTGGCACTGGCACGGCGCCTGGCGCAGGTGCTGGTCGCCGAGAAGGACGAAGGCCGCCCGCTCGCGGTCGGGCAGCGGCTGGTGACGCTGGGCGGAACGCTCAGGCGCTGGGACGGCTATGTCGCCAAATCGGGCGGCGCGGCGGCGGCCGAACGGCTCGAGCGGATCAACCGTTTGGCGGCGCTCAACAAGGCACGCCCCAGGGCGCAAGGCGCGGTGGAGAAGGCCAATGGCCAGCTCGACGAGGCCGAACACCGCATCGCTTCCGCGCGCGCCGACGCCCAGGCAGCCCGCGCGTCGCTCGAGCGCGCCGAGAATGCCGCGCGCGAGGCTACCCGCGCCGAAGATCGCGCCACCGCGCAGCTCGAACGGATCGAGGCGCAGCGTGCCGATCTCGATACGCGCGGGCGCCGGGTGGCGGCGGAAGTCGGCGAAGCCGAAACCGAACTGGCGCGGGCCGAGGCGGCGCGGGCTGCTTTGCCCGACGGCGCCGACACACGCGCTGCGGTGGCGCAGCTTCAAAGCGAGGCCGAGGCGCGCCGCGCTTATGCCTCCAACGCGCGCACCGATCGCGCCCAGCTAGACCGCGCGATCGCCGCCGACCGCGAGCGGCTGGCGGCGGCCGAGGCCGAGCAAAAAGGCTGGAAAGCGCGCGCCGGCGAAGCCGCCAAGCGTATTGCCGACATGGACAAGCGCGAGGCGCAACTCGCCGTCGAGGCCGAGGCGGCGGAAGCGCGCCCGGCGCAACTGGCCGCGCAGATCGCGGATCAGGAAGCGCGTCATGCCGAGCTGCGCGCTACCGCCGATACCGCGGCCGTGACCGAGCGCGAGGCGGAAGCGCGCGTCCGCGCCACCGATGAGGCCGGCCGCATCGCCGCCGAAGCGCTGTCGCTGGCGCGAGAGGCGCGCGCCGGGGCGACCGCGCGGGCGGAGAACCAGGATCTGCGCCGGATCGAGATGGCCCGGCTGTCGGGCGAGCGCTTCGCCTGCCCGCCGCCCCTGCTTGGCGGGCGCGTCGGGTTCGATCTCGACCAAGTCGGCGATCCGCAGGACGAATCGGTCAAGCACGACAAATTGCTGATCGATCGCGAGCGGCTCGGACCGGTCAATCTGGTCGCCGAAAGCGAACTCGCCGAGCTCGATTCGCAACGCACCGATGCCGCCGCCGAACGCGACGAACTCGGTCAGGCGGTCGCCCAGTTGCGCGGCTCGATCGGCACGCTCAACCGCGAAGGGCGGCAACGCCTGCTCGCCGCGTTCGAGGCGGTCAACGGCCATTTCCAGCGGCTGTTCACGACCCTCTTCAACGGCGGCGCGGCGCGGCTCGAACTGGTCGATTCGGACGATCCGCTCGAGGCCGGGCTGGAGATCATGGCGCAGCCGCCGGGCAAGAAACTGCAATCGCTCACCCTGCTATCGGGCGGCGAGCAGGCACTGACCGCGGTCGCGTTGATCTTCGGCCTGTTCCTGACCAATCCCGCGCCGATCTGCGTGCTCGACGAGGTCGACGCGCCGCTCGACGACGCCAATATCGAACGCTTCTGCGACTTGCTCGACCGCATGACCCAGGAGACCGCGACGCGCTATCTGATCGTCACCCACAATGCGGTGACGATGAGCCGCATGCACCGCCTGTTCGGCGTGACGATGGTCGAACGCGGCGTCAGCCGGCTGGTTTCGGTCGATCTTGGCGGCGCGGAGAGTTTGCTGGCGGCGGAATAGGGTGCTTTCAATCCTCCCCCGCTAGGGGGAGCGTTCGAGCGAGATCGCGTCCGGGGGACGCGATCTCGCTCGAACGCGCCGAACGCGCCGAACGCGCCGAACGCGCCGAACGCGCCGAACGCGCCGAACGCGCCGAACGCGCCGAACGCGCCGAACGCGCCGAACGCGCCGAACGCGCCGAACGCGCCGAACGCGC